>Ga0302252_1000003_pt1 | contig 896589 bp, 886 predicted proteins | sample AAG_RA_Leu_MG_FD_193511 | JGI IMG/M metagenome (GOLD analysis project Ga0302252, IMG submission 193511) | Enriched activated sludge microbial communities from anaerobic digester in WTTP, New Holstein, Wisconsin, United States - AAG_RA_Leu | ecosystem: Engineered > Bioreactor > Anaerobic >... | reverse complement strand
TGCAACTGGAGCTGATGTTCTTACTCTTGGAACTACAGCTGGAACTACTTATATCAAAGGTGGTGCAAGTTCAACTATTGATTTTGCTAATTTTGATGTGGCGGCGGACGGAAATATTACTGTAGATCCTGCTGTGGGTTTAGACACTAATGCAGCCGGCACCCTTGAACTTGGTATAACTACTGCTAACGCTATCACAATCAGCAGAGCAACGATAACCACTACGATTGCCGGAAACTTATCTGTTACAGGAACAAGTAATTTTACTGACGATATAGCTTGGCTAGGTGGTGTTAATGGCTTACCTGATCAGGAAAGTATGGTACCAAATGCAGGCTTTGAAGTAGATAATAATGCAGATGGTTATCCTGATTCATACTATTATTATTCAGTGGGAGGTGTTCCTGTTGTGTCTCAAGATACGGCTGATTATGTTCAGGGAGGTGCATCTTTATCGGTTAAGCCAGGGGCATCTACTTCTTATTATGTAAGAGGTGGATGTGTTCCCGTAACTGCAGCAAATACTTATAACGTTTACTTCCGGGCAAAAACAGATAATACTGGATATGGCACAACATTAACAGTAGGAATGGAAAATTATGCAACCTATGCAAACTGCGTCGCTAGAGCTAGTTCAACAGAAACTGTAAGTATTCTTGCTGCTAATGCGTTGACTACGTCTTATGCTCAATATGGAGCGACCAGTGCCGCATTAGCTGCCAATTCATATTGGACACGCGTCCGTTTCCTTATAGCTGATACTGCTACAGCTGGAACTTCTACGATACACTTAGACTCCGTTAGACTTACTCCAAGCGCCATAACCAATAGTGTAGATTTGGCAGAAAATTATTATGTAGCTAAGGATGAAAAAATTGGAGCTGGAGACATTATCGTAGCTGATCCTGATTATGATAACTCAATGATTAGATCAGATAAGGAAACCCAGGAATCAATATTGGGAATAATCTCTACCCTACCTGCTATTACTCTTGATGATAATAAGAATTTCTTCGATGTAAAATTACCTGTTGCTTTGGCTGGAAGAGTTCCTTTAAAAATTATTACTTCAAATAACGAAATAATTAAAAGAGGAGATACTCTTACTTCGTCTTCAGTAAAAGGAATTGGAGCAAGGCAATCAAAAACGGGCGTGTCAGTGGGAAAAGCTTTGGAATCAACGATAGATTGGTCCGCAGAAAAATGTAGTATTGTTTCATCTATAGACTTAATTAATTGGCCAGAAGATGATGGAACAAATCAAAATAAACCATGTTTTAGAGTTCCGCTTTCTTCTTTTGATAAGCAAACACAAAACAACTTAGTAAAAAATTACAAATTAAACACAAATGATTATCTTTATGTTGGAAAAATCATGTCATTTGTTAATGTATCTTGGTACGACCCAGATGCCTATCTCACTTCAACCGGTGACTTGAATATCACGACTCAAGCTGCCACTCCAGCCGCTGATCTTGCTTATAATGGTAACTTAACAGATGAAATCCGTAATTCGCAATCCATAATCCAAAATTCTGTCGGAGAAATAATTGATCGTATTGGCGCTTTCGCCGAAATCGCTACCGGAAAAATAAAATCTGGTTTGGTTGAAACAGAAAACGCCATCGTCAACAATATTTTAATCGCTAAAAATGCCGTCTTTGATAATCTTTCTTCAAGATTTGTTAACGTCAGTGAAAAAATTACTTCCCCAGTTATCGAAACCAAAGACTTAATCGCTACGGGCTCTGCCGATTTAGCCCAAATTAAGACAACAGAAATTAAACCTCAGGAAAAAGATCTAACCATTAACTTAAGCGGTCAAAATGGATCAGAGAATCCTCTATCTGGCGACAAAGGCGAACTGGCAAAATTGATCATTAAGGGCTTATCGGGTAAAACAGCCGCCTCAATTGATGCCGCCGGCAATGCCACCTTTTCCGGTACGGTTGCCGCCAATGAAATGGTTGCATCTTCTTCTGCCTTTGCGTCATCCAATATCGGTGAACTTTCATCGAAAAATGCGTCAGTTTCGGGAAAATTAATTGCCGGTGAAATTGAATCACAAACAATAAATAATCTATCATCCAACCTTAGCGATGTCCAAAAACTTTTGGCCGATATCAAAAACCAACCTCTTTCCGATCCTCAATATTATCAACAAATCCCCGATTCAACTGGCTTAACTGCAACTGACACAGCCAGCTTGGCTGGATTAACTGTTACCGGAAATACTAATCTTTATAATCTAGCAGTAACTAATTCCCTAAATGTTGGCAATCTCTTTGTCGAGAATAACCAAATAATTATTATGTCTGACCAATTTAAGTTTTCTTTCCTTTTCAATGCTGATGCCGTAATCATTGCTCAAGATGGAAGTTTAACCACCAAAGGTGCTCTTATTGCCAAGGGCGGAGTTAGAACTAATGAAATAAAAGCCATTAATTCTACTGATAATATTGCGGTAGTATTAGATTCTAAATCCGCAATCCGTAATTCGCAATTCGTGATCAAGGATTCTGACAAAACCGTCGCCAGTATTGATGCTTCAGGTTCTGCCCAATTTAATAATTTGGCAATCAAACAACTAAATATCGAAGCCACTAATTCAGCCACCGTCATTGCCGCTCCTGATAATTTCACTAAAAACGGTCTTTACGCCCCGGCGATTGAAACTACATCAGAAACTGCCGGTATTGGTATTTTGCCTCAAAACGCTTCTGAGATTATTATTTATAATACTAGCGTTAAAGAAAATTCTCTTATCTATCTTACCCCGACCAGTGAATCACCAACAGATATTCAGTTATCTGTTGTCAAGAAAGAAATTTGTAACTACAATGAATGTCGTCCGTACTTTAAGGTCGCCAGTCCAACCAATTCACACCCAGAAATAAAATTCAATTGGCTTATTATCAATTAGATTGTAGATCTTAGATCATGGATCGTAGATTAAAAAATGGAAGAAAATAGATTTGAAAAATTAGAAGTTTGGAAAAGAGCTCATCAAATCGTTATTAATATTTATAAAATAACACGTTCTTTTCCTAAAGAAGAAAAATATTTATTAGTAGATCAATTAAGGAGAGCATCAATCTCTATAGCAGCTAATATTGCTGAAGGTAATGATCGAAAAACAAAAAAAGAATTTATTCAATTTTTATATAATTCAAAAGGTTCTCTTTCTGAAGTTAAATATTTTTGTATACTAACTAGAGATTTAAACTACATTGACATTAACACCTATGTTAAACTTATATCAGAATTAACTGAAGTTGGTAAAATGATTAATGGGCTTATAAATTATCTTCGATCCAAAATCAAAAATATATGATTAAAAATCTAAGATCTAAGATCTACAATCTACGATCTTCCTTCACTTTAATAGAAATTATGATTACAGTTGCCATCATCGCCTTATTGGCCGCAGCTTTATTTGTTCTTTTTAATCCAAAAAAACAAATAGAAAAAAGTTTGGACGGCAAAAGAAAAAGTGAGCTTTCCGGATTAAAGAAAACTTTCGAAGATTATTATAATGACAAAAAGTGTTATCCCCGACCAACGGAAGTTTGCTATAAAGACAACACTCATTTAAACTGTTCAATCTGCGGCAAAAATACACCCTCTGCTCTTTTGTCTTATGTTTCCCAATTACCTTGTGACCCGCAAAATCCCGCCAAAGAATATCTCTATCAGGTCGATGATACTACTTGTCCAAGTTGGTTTAGAATATATTCTAAATTCTCCAATTCTGAAGACGTCACTATTGGAGAAGTAGGATGCAACTGGGGTTGTGGACCTGCCCTTGTATATTCATACGGAGTATCAAGTCCCAATATTGATTTGGAAAGAGGCACTGGCCCCTCTCCTACTCCAACCACAATACCAAGTCCTACACCAGTTTATTGTCCGCCTGATCCGACTCCAAAATTTTGCCAACAAATAAGAGGTTCACAACAAGCTGGTTGTGATGAATGTGGTCCTTTTTATAGTTGTCAAATTGCTTGTAATCCGGCTCAATTATATATTGATCGTGCCTGTAATGTCCCCTGTCGACTACCATAATATGAAGAATTTATTTTCTATAGTTAGACTATCAATATTGGTCATCATAATATTTTTACTGCCTCTTTTCTTCCTTCCAATAACTCAAGAATTTTATGCCATTGCCAAACTTTATTTCCTTATTCTTACTTGTTTATTACTTCTTGCCATATCACTGACTGAATTTCTTGTCACAAAAAAACTCGCCTGGAAAAGAAATTCCCTTGATCTGCCAATAATTATCTTTTTAATTACCATCGTCATTGCCGTAATTATTTCTTCTCCCAATAAAATCCAGGCAATTTTAAACCCAAGCTTTGGACCATTATTAATACTTGCCTTAATTATTTTTTATTTTTATTTGTCACGCGAGTCGTTAGCTTTACAATTTACGCCATATTTATTGCAGGTTTCATCTATTGTTTTGGCAGTAATTGCTATTGTTTTCTTTTTTCAACCATTCAAAAATGTTAATCTTTCTGTTGCCTGGCAATTTTTGAAAAGTCCCAGTTTCTCACCCATTGGCACACAAATAGATTTAGCTATTTTTTTAGGGTTTTCTATTATTTATTCCTTATTTAAAGTATTTAAACCAGAAGATGATAATAAAACCGGTCAAAAAGAGAAATTGGTTAATTTTGTTATTTTAAATCTTAATTTTTTTGCTCTTTGTTTTACTATTTATTCTTTAATCAAACCTGTTTCAGCCACTTCGGTTACTCTACCCCCTTTTAATATTTCCTGGTATGCGGCCGTTGAAATTTTAAAAAATCCACTCACTGCTTTATTTGGCGTCGGAGTTGATAATTTTTCAGCCATTTTTACCAAAGTAAAGGACGCAAGTTACAACTCAACCAACTTATGGCAAGTAAATTCATTTATTCTTAGCCGTTCAGCCATACTCCATATTCTGACTGAAACCGGGGTTTTCGGTTTGATTGGTTTCGGACTTATTATCTGGACAATCATAAAAAAACTACTTTCCGTCAACCAAAAATCTTTAAATCCCCTGATACTTAATACTTTATACTTAATACTCGTCTTAATATTTTTCCCACCGTCTCTAATTATTTTTTTCCTGTTTTTTATTTTAATCTCCCAAATTACATCAACGGATAAAAATGAACAAGAACAAGAGGTTGATCTGACAAAAATACTTCCTGTTTATTTGGTAATAATTATTGCCTCAATTATTTTTATTTGTACGGCTTCCTATTTTGCCGTAAGAACTTACAGTGCTGAATTTTATTTCAAGGTCGCTCAAAAAGGTTTAAGTAATAATGATGCTAAAATGCTTTACGATAATGAAAAAAGGGCAATTATTTTAAATCCTTTTATAGAAAGATTTCGAAGTAGTTTTTCTCAAGCTAACCTTTTAATCGCCGATTCTATTGCTAATAAAAATAAGGAAAAGATTACAGAAGCTGACCGACAATCCATCACTCAAGCCATTCAAACTGCCATTGCCGAAGCCAAAGCAGTTGTCGCTTTAAATCCTCAAAAAGCAGTTAATTGGGAAAATTTAGCCGTTATTTATCGTAACATTGTAAACGTAGCTCAAGGAGCTGATGCCTGGGCTATTTCCGCATATCAAAGAGCAATTTTACTTGATCCTCAGAATCCTTCATATCGCTTAAATTTAGGAGGTATTTATTATTCTCTTAATAACTTTGATGATGCTAGTAAACTTTTTGAACAAGCAATTGCCCTTAAACAAAACTGGCCCAATGCTTATTATAACCTGGCGTGGGCATCATTTAAAAAACAAGACTATCAAAGAGCGGTTAATGCCATGCAATATGTCTTAAATCTAGTTAATCCTCAAACTGCAAAAGTTGATTATGAAAAAGCTCAAAAAGATCTTGAAGAATTTAAAAAGATGTTATCTAGATCTGAAGAAACCAGTCAAAGTAAAGATCAAAAAAAACCAGAACTAGCGTTACCGTCAATTGCTCCAACAGGTTTTGAACCAAAGATAAAATTACCAAAAGACGCTTCACCAGAAGCTAAATAATTGGTTTTTTCTTTATAATAATTACGGTCGTTATAATTATTATTTCTCCGACCAAAAGCAATACCTTCAACCATCCCGGCTTATAAATCACTTCAACCTGATAGTCGCCTTTCTCCGAAACCGGTACTCCGATATAAAACGGAAAGACTGGAAAGCTTTTTGCTCTTTTCCCGTTAATAAAAATTTGCCAATTGGGGTGATAAGTATTTTTTAAAATTAAAATACAGTCACGACAATCTTTATTCAGTTTGAATTTAACTTTATAGTTATTAAAATCAACTGATTCTTCTTCTTTTTTGACTTCATCCTTGATAGAAAAATCAGCTATAGGAAAAGGTTGTTGTTGCCAAAGATTATATTCTTTGTTTAGATACTCATAACTACTCTCATTAATTAAATTAATACCGCGTCCAGTATTTTTAAAAGCTATTTGAGGATATTCTTTTGTTTTGGGCCAGATATAATTCAACCAATATTTAACTATATTGATAAAATTATTTTTATTGCCGGAAACAACACTCTTTGTTTTGCCAAACTCAAACCACCCTGCAGTTTCCACTTCATAAAGATAATATTTCCCAAATTTATCAATTAATCTATAAAATTCCTGCGGCTTGGTATTAACGTTTGTAACAACATAACGAACGTTATAAAGATTATAATGTTCAAGCATATATTCATTAAAAAATTGGTCATATTCTGAGTTGGGAGACCAACTTTCTGGCGCGAAACCGATCGTCGGAAAACCATCTTTGCTTAATGCCATATAAATTTGAGTGCCGCCCACTTTAAGTTCGCGGCCCCAATTCCCAGGTCTGCCTGCATAAACGCGAGCAAAGGGCAAGGAATGCAATTTTTTGACTAGTTTTTCATAGTTTCCTAAATCTTTTTCATAATTAATTCCATCCTGCATTATCCATTGATTATTTTCGCCCATATATTTCAAAATCGGCTTTTGTCCATATATTGAAAAACCAATAATTAGGGCACCTGCAATTATGAAATATTTTCTTTTTGATTTTAACGATTCAACCACCTCTCCTAAAAATCCGGCGCCAATAAATATAGCCACCATCTGGACCATAACAATAAAACGGTGAAGGTGAAATTCCGATAATCCCGGAATAAGATCAATAAGTTTTCCCAAATTTACCCGGCCGAAAAAAAGAATAAAGTAAAATCCAAAGATTAAAAGCAGATAGTTAAAAAGCTTTTTGTTTGCCTTCAGATAGAAAAACACGGCAAAAATAATAGTGAAAGTCAAAATTGGTAGGCGGTTAAAATCAAAAAGTGATCCATTAAGAAACCACGTTATGATTTGTTGCCAGCCAAAAGAATCAAATTTCCATATCGGATCCCAATAGGAAAAATTGCGATAATTGGAATATAAAAAGAAAGGAATAAGAAAATAAGCCATCAAAAAAAATAATGATAAGGCAAAGATTAATAATCGTTTTAACGTAAGGACAAGTCGCGACTTGTCCTTACCAAAATTAATGCCCGTAATTAAAAACAGCGGATAACAAAGCGATAAAATAAGAAAAATTCCTACATGACTTTGAGCTACCAAAAAATTAAAAATCAAAGCTCCTATAAGCTTTTTTCCTTCTTCAAGATATTCAATTGTATAGGCAAATGCCAAGGGCAAAAAAAATACTGCTAGTTGTTGGGAAAACAATCCCCAACCTCGCCAAACATAACTTGTTAAATCAATTCCATATAATCCGTCCGTGAAAATAGCTTCAGAAAATAAAGCGGCAAAAAAAGATTGCCAATAGCTAAATTTAAGTTTTCTGGCTGAGATAAAAAATGAGATTGGCAATAAAACTAAAAGTAAATATTTAATCAGATTAAACCAACCAAATAAAGAAATTATCTTAACGTAACCAAGTAAAGCAATAGCTACCTGAGGTAAATGGGCATAATACATATTAAGAGAAAAACCCTCATTCCAACGGACGTTAAAATTATCAAATAAATAAGAGGGGGGAATTTTACCGCTTAATGCTTTATCCAAAATCTGTTTTTGTTCATTAATTAGCGCAAACTGAAATGAGTTATCATTAACATCAGATTTAATCTTCAATTCATTTCGAAAAAGATAGGCGTTATAAAATAACAATATTGTTAAAAAGATGTACATTAATTTTTTCATTGCTATATTGCTCATTACTGATTACTAATTAAAATAAGTAATTAGTAATAAGTAATTGTTTTTTAATTTATTAATTATCTTACCAAAACAGGATTAAGCCAGTCCGCATGTGCCCCATAAATACTACCTACTTTTTCCATTTTTAACGTCAGTTTATTAACTCCTTTTATATTTACTGTAATCGTCGATGGATCGTCAAAACGACCTTTTTCTTTAGATCGGAAAATTTCTTTTCCATCTCCTTCAATTACAAAAATGGCTTTGGCCGTGGCTACTGCTTCGGTATCCAAACCATAGTCTGTTTTAAATTGAGAAAATCTTTTACCTAAATCATAGTTAATAGTTGATGAAACATGAGAAGCTATCCCTTTGTTATAAAAAAAATAATTAGAAGATAAACGGCCAAAGGCAAAAATATTACCCTGCGAATTAAGATTTTTATTAATCACCGGGTATAAATAATCTTGTTTAAAATCGATCGGTTTAATTGTTGTTAGAGAAATTTCTTTCTTCAACAAGTAATCTTTGTTTTTAAAAATAACCAACGTGAATAATACTAAACCAAAAACGACTATAATCTTTAACTGCTGTTTAATTTCGGGCAAAATATAAACAAAAATAAAATATAAGAATAAACCTATTTGAGCTAAGCTAATTATTAAGGTAATAACTGATGTTGCGTCGACCCCAAAAGGCCAAATTAGTTGCTCCGGATAGTTAAACCACATCGATAAATAGATATTTAGAAAGAAGAAGATGGAAAATAGAATATAGAAGATAGAAAGCTTTTTTTTATCATGGACAAATAGAATTAATAGGGGTAAAAAACCAACCAAATGGAAAAGATAACGATCGTGACTTTGAGTCATGAGATGAAAAAAAGAAAAAATCGCCATAGAGCAGGAGAGCAAAAAACGATAAAAAAGATTTTCTTTTTTAGAGAAAAAGAGAGTAACGGTCGCAATAAAATAACCAAAGACAAATAATAAAAAGCTTATGTCTTTAGCACTCATAATACCTATCAAAAGTTTTTTATCAGAAACCATCATCCCTTTAAGTCCGGCCAATACCCACCAGATATTAAAAGCATTAAGTGAATAAAGAGGAAAATAATCAGAATTCATTGTTAACAAATGAATCAGTGACATTATATTCCTGGAAAAGAAAAATGGTAAACAAATTATTAAAAAAGTGATAAATGAAACTTTAAGACTGTCAATAAATTTAGGCCATGGGTATTTTTTATATATAAAAAGAAAAAATAAAGGAATAAAAATAATATTTTGGAACTTCATCAGACAAGAAAGGGTAAACAGAATTGAGGCTAAAACAATTCCCTCTGATAATAAAAAATAAAAGGCTGATAAAAATAAAGCCAGACCAAATTGATCCACTTGTCCCCACCAAACGCCATCAAACAACGTGGCCGGGTTTAAAAAATATACAATCGCCAATAATTTTCCCCATTTTGATTTTAGTTTTTGAGCTATTTTTATAATTAAAAATACAACCAAAACATCAGAGGCAAAAATCAACAGTTTAAAAAGAAAAAGATAAGCCAAATTGTTTTGTGACCAATAGTCAGTAACATCATAAGGGCTTTTAAACAAGGCATAAATTTTATTTATTAACCAAAGAATGTAGGTAAAACCAGGAGGATAATTATAGTTGGTGTTTTGAACCAACCACATAATACCTTTATCGGCCACTGCTAATCCCCAACCTTTCCAAAAAGCCATGTCGGCAGTAAAACCAGGTAAAGGAATCAGAAATAGACGAATGATTATTCCAAAACCTAATAACAAATAGAAAAACATTACTGAGTAAACTCGATCCCATTCATAATTTTAGCGAAGACATCCTCAGGAACTATTCCATTGATTATCTGAAGTAAATGAATGGAATCATTCGGAATAGGCAAAAAATAATGAGTAATATTAATTTTTCCTGATTTGTCAAAATAAACGGCTTTAAATCCTTGCAGACCATTTACGTTTTTGAAAGGTTCTACACTTTTAACTCCAGCTAAACCACTGAATTTTTTCCAATAGTTTTTGGCATATTCTTCCGGATTGCCTATATATTTCTCATCGGCGCCGGTCAGTGACTCCACATTGACAACAATGTTTTGTTGAGGAGAAGCACTTCCCGTTACCCAAGCTAATTTATCCGAAGGATCATTAATAAAGGCTGTTACTTGTAATTCTGCTGGGTAAACAAACTTGTATTTATAAATTTTCCCTGTTATTGCAAGCCATTTTCCTGATTTACCAACTTGACTCATATCAACTGTCGGCACTGGCTGCAAATTCTGATCGCCCTGTGGTCCAAGATAATTCACACCAGCTGGAAAAACTACTTGACCCTTAGCTTTCTTACTAACCCAATAATAGACTCCCCCGATTAATAAAAGAAAAATTAGTAAAACGGCCAGACTGCCGAAAGCCATAACATTTTTTTGATTAAAAAGATCATTCAAACTATTTTTGGTTGAATGTGAATTATTATTTTCCATAATATAAGAATATAAAACAATTCTTTAATCTTTGTCAACCGCAATTTTCTAAACTAATTAACTTCCCATACGGTAGCGTCTTTATTCTTATATATTTCTTTTAGTGAATAGTTCTTTAAACTGCCGGGCAAATAATTTTCCATTGAAGTTAAAATAACATAACCAATATTGTTTTCTTTTAATAATACGTTCGCCTCCTCGATTGACATCACCCCTTTAAAAAATCTGTCACTAATATTAGATTTATTTTCAAAATCAGGCGTAAAAATAGTACGACCAAGATACACATTTTTATCAGCATAAGAAGGTAAAATCACTCCCAATGACATATCCGGCGCTGTTAAAACGGACTTATTATCTTTTTGCTTATTTAAAAAAGTAAAAGCTTCCATTACTCCATTGGGAATATAACTTAAGCGGTCAACCGAAAAAGAACTAAAAATAATAATTTGAATGGTAAAACAATAAACAAAAATTAGGGTAATAATCATTTTTCTTATCCAACCTGTTTCAATAATTTTTACAAAATTCATTACTCCTAAAAATCCAACTACTCCGTAAAAAACATAAACAACCGGCGTTAGAAAGCGTAGATTAAAAGTACCGAAAAATTCGGCTAAGGGCGAAAAAAAATAAGTGTAACTAAAAATGAAATATGCAAAAAGTAGTAATTTTAATTGGGTTATTTTTTTGAAATATGTTTTTAAACCAAAAGGAACAAAGAAAATTATCGGACCAACTGTGGCTAAAATCAACAATAATGGCGGATGATGTTGCTGTATTTTTTCCCAGGCTATTGCCCTGATGAAAAGCGGACTTAGATCATGAGAATGTTTAATAACTAAAGCTAAAGGAAAAATAACAACAATAACTAGAATGGGAAGAAACCATGTGTTTAATCGAAACAATCTAATTTGGTTAATAATAGTAACAAAAACTATAGCTGACATTAAATTAATGACTTGAAATGGCGCAAAAGTCAGTAATGCTGCCAGAATTAAAATAATCAAACTTGTCTTTAAACCAAATTTTTTTAATTCTATTTTTTTTCGTTCTAACAATTGCGCCGTTAGTATCATTACTAGAATCGTTAGAATACTAGCTAATAAATGATGGGGTATTCCCCCAAAACGATGAAAAAAGCTGATTGGCGCATACCAGAAATCAAAGGGGATAATTTTGATTTTTCCCATTTCCCAAGTTATTTTGACTAAAGGCGCAATCAAAAGGGTAAGAACAAACGAGAAAAATTGAATAACAAAAGAATATTCCTTAAGTATTTCTTTAATAATCAAAAATATTAAAAAAGAGAGAATAAATGTTAAAATAAAAACTGAAAACCAGTAAGTAAAAATAGGTGAAAAATTAAAAATTTTACCCCATTTTCCGATTAATAAATATTGTTCCCAGCCAAAAATAGTTTGAGTCGGATCATTAATCGTGAACTGATTAATTACCGACCATCTGCCTCTCATTCCCTGGACTATCTGCTGTAAATATTCAAAATAATCAAGATAAAAATGACCAACACCCAAATAAGTAAAACCCGGCTGGGTTTTGGCTGCACCAATAATGATGTGAAGGATATTAATTACGCCTGCCATCAATGAAATCGTGATCACACAAATTAATTCATAACCTGCCATATTTGAATTGCTGGATTGGTAAATATCAATTTTAAAAAGTGATAATTATCAATATTTGAGGATAAATAATTATCAATGGCTGTTTTTACTACAAAATTAATTTTATTTTTGTAAATAAAACTCCTACCTTCTTCTTGAGTTAATTTTCCCTGGAAAAAAAGATTTGTCTTTATTTGTTTATCGGCAAAATTAGGAGTTTCGTTTTCTCTCCCTAAATATACTTTTTTAACAGAAAAAACCGGGACTAATAAGCCAATATTGCCATATGGACCAGTTAAAGCAACTTCTCCTTTTTTTTCTTTTAAATACTCCAGACCATTAATTAAATCTTTTGGTAAATATGTAATTGTGGTTATTGGAGTATAAGAATCCTTGTCTTGAATCCTATTTATCAAAGCATAGATATTAAATATGGAAGAATAAATTAAAAATAACAACACGAGCAAGAAAACTATTTTTGCTTGGAAATGCTTGAAAAATTTAGATATGGTTTTTAATCCCAAAACTGCTAAAACACCAAAGAAAGCATAATTTATTGATGACAAAAATCTTAGGTTATGAGTTTTAAGATAGGAAGCTGCCGGTGATAAAAAAAGAGAATAGCTTACTAAAACAAACACAAACATTAACAATCTAAAAGCATTAAGGTTTTTAAAGAAATCAATAATTCCAAATGGGAAAAAAAGTATTATCGGACCAAGATTAAATAATAGAAAAATAAGTGGCACTCTTTCCTGCCACTGACTTTCAATTCCTTTAATAGCATTGATCAGTGGGCTGGAATAATATGTTTTTTGAATGATCAAAGCGATTGGAGCAAAAAAAAGAAATAATCCAATTAAGTAAATCAGATAATTAATATTCTTTTTATTTTTAATGAAAAAAATAATAAATAATATAAAAATAGTGATAAGAAGAGTAATTACGATAAAAGGCGAAAATAAAAGCAATAGTGACAATGTCAAAACTGTAATCAAAATCTTTAAAAGGATTTTTTTAAAAGATAAAATAGGTAGCTTTTCGATTATGTCGCTTATAAAAAACAAAATGATTAAGCCGAGAATAAAACTTAATAAATGATAGGGCACTGTTCCAAAACGTCTTATAAAATTGGATGGGCCATACCAAAAATCATAAGGAACAAGTGTAATTTGCCTAATATTTCCTTTAATCAGAAAAAACGGACAGGAGAAAATGGCCAACAGAAGAGCAGACATCTTAAGATAAACTTTTTCACTTCGTATCATTTTATTTATGGCCCGGTAGATTAGAAAAATGAAAATTACTGTAAAAATAAAAGTGAAAAACCAATAAACAAACATTGGCGATAGAGCAAATATACGGCCGGCCCGACCTAAAAGAGTGTATGGCAAAAATCTCAAAGAAATAGCAGTATCATCAGAAGCCAGTAAATTAATTGGGAGAATTTTTCCTGCTATTCCCTGAGCTATTGCCTGTAAATATACAAAATAATCTAAATAGTAATGACCTGTGGCTGTATAAATATAATTTTCTGGCGTTTTAGCTAGACCCAGAAATACATGAAGAATACTTAAAACGGCAGCAATAATAGCTATTGATAAAACAGCCATAAATTGAGGATTAAAAACTTTTAGGATTGTTTTTTTATTCATAATACTGTCAATATCTTAATAAAAAAAGTAAAATAAGAAAAGACTTTTAACGAATAATACTAAGATCATTTATATGAAACATAATAATAAAATTATATTTGTCTTACTGGTCTTCTTATTTCCATTTTTCATCTTATTTTTAAGTTATCTGCCAAATTTTTATGAAGCCTCGCTTATATCACAGCTTCCCTCCGACCGGACTATGATTCCAGGCGAACATATTTATACTTACGATTACAATGTTTATCTTTCAAAAATCAGACAGGGAAAAGAAGGCAGATTCTCGATAATTAATAAATATGATAATCAAACAAACCAGCAGGGAGTTTTTTTACAAATGGTTTATCTTTTAGGAGGCAAAGTTGGCGGTATTCTAAATCTTGATTCTTCTTTAATTTTTCATCTGGAACGAGTTCTCTTTAGTAGTCTTTGGGTTTTAATAATAATTTATCTTAGTCTCTTCTTTTTCCGAAGGAAAAAATATTATTCTTTGGCAATTATTATTTCAACCTTAGCTGCCAGTTTTCCTATTTTTTATAAAATTGATAACCAATTCTGGCTTGGTTCTTATATGAGTTGGTGGCAGGAAATGGATATGTTAAAACGAATCAGCTTTCTTCCTCATTATCTTCTCAATTACATTATTATGGCTGTTTTGACTATTCTTTTAACGATCTACGCAAAAAATAAACAAAAAAGGATTTTTATTGCCATTTGTCTAATTTTATTCTTATCGTTTTTTATCCACCCTTCCTCCGGGCTTGTTTTTTTATTCTCTTTTATTATCTATATCATCATTGCAAAAGATTTTTCCCTCCTGCCTCGTTTTTTCTTTTTATCCATTCTCTCACTTGTCCCTCTGTTATATATCAAGACCGTTACTTCATATCCTGCCTGGATAGGATTGGTTGGGTTTGATAAAAAATATCCGTTACCATTTAATTTCATCAACTATATTTTAGCCTTAGGACCGGTAGCTTTTTCCGGTTTCTTAGGATTATTTCTTGTTCTTAAAAAGAAGGATTTAAATTTTTTGCCCATAGCCACTTGGGTTCTGGGAGCTTTTTTTGGTCTTGTTTTTTTTAAGATTTTTCCCATTCAATCCGCCGTCCGTTTTGTTCAGACAGCCAATCAGATTCCCCTGGCAATCTTAACCGTATATTTTTTTAAATATGTTTTCGAACAGAAAAATAAACTTTTTAATATTCTCGTCTATTTTTGGATTGTTGTAATAATCTCAACTGGTATTGTTCAAACTATTTATTCCATAAAAAGTCAGTTTCATTTTATCCACCAACGAGCCGTTGCCACTTTACCTCTTGTTCCCTATCCATCTCAAGTAATGTATCCTCTGAATGATTTTTATAATGGCTTATTATGGTTGGAAAAACACTCATCAGACAAATCAGTGGTTTTATCTAAAATCACTGCTGGCAATTACATTCCCGCCTATTCTGGAAATTTTGTTTATCTCGGACATAGTGGAGAAACTCCTGGTTTTGAAGAAAAACAGGCAAAAACAGGAGTTTTTTTCTCCGGATCAATGAATGAACCATTGGCTTATGAATTTTTAAGATCTTCAAAAATAAATTATGTATTTTATGGACCTCAGGAAAAAGAAAATGCTATTCAAAATATTTCCCGCTATTCATTTCTAAAACCGGTTTATGAGAGTTATTATGTTACGATTTATAAGGTTAAATTTTAAATTCGAAATTTGAAATTTAAAATGAATTTAAAAATTTAGTATTTATTAAAAATTTTAAATTTTAAATTTAATTTTTAATTAATGCTAATAATTATTGAGTCCTTATTTTTCACCAATCTTTGGGTTTTGCTGTATAATTTTCTGCTTTCATTTTTAAACACAAAATTTCCTCCTCAGCCGGTAGCGGGTTTTTTAACGTTCGGTTCTGTACCCGAACCCTATGAAATCCCTCTTTATCTTGTTCTAACTGCAATAATTATTTTTACAATTTTTTTTCTGCACCCTTTTATTAAAGATGTTCTCAAAAAATTAACCACACCCTATCGACTTTTTTTTCTTATTTTTTTCGGATTAATCCTTTTTTTCAGCTTGGGAGAATATCCAATGAGAAATGCCTTATATCCATATTTCGTTCAAGATGATTTAGCTATTGTTTATGGATATTCTTTTTTATTTTTTATAGTAACTTTTTTTATAACTTTCCAAACTGCTTTTGTTGAATATTTTCTTAAAATAAAAATCCGCTTCCTTTTTTTAGGCTTGGCTTTTTTAATTATTGTTTTTTTTGTTCTCGAGCCTCGATTTCCCATAACCTGGCATGATTATGCTTATTTTTTAGGCCCGGTTTGGGAAATTGCATCGGGAAAAACTATTTATACGCAGATTCAGTCACAGTATGGTTTTCTTTCGGTAATACTATTTGGCTTAATACAAAAATTTAAGGTTTTTAATTTTATTAATCTCGCTTCTGTCGTCTTTATTCTTTATATTGTTCAATATTTTTTAAGTTTTTATTTGATCTTAAGTCTTTCGCAATCAATAACTTTATCTATCTTATCTTTGTTTTCAATTTTAACTCTTAATTATTTTTCTATTTATCATCTTCCCGCATCAATTCCTCAGGTGGGACCAATGCGCTGGTTACCTATTATTCTGCTTATATTTGCATTTAATAAAATTAAAAAAATCAATTCCCCGCTCTTTATTTTTCTGGTAGCTTTAGCTTCTTTTTGGCAAATTGACATTGGCATAGCCATTCTTTTAAGCTATGGTGCCTGCTTATTTTTCTTTTTTATGGTAAAAAAATTAAACTTTAAAGAGCTTATCACAAGCTATTTGTTATTGATCATCGGCTTAATATCTATTTTTGCTCTAATAAATTTAGTTCAAATAGTCTTGGGTTATAAAATAATTGACATATTCGGCTCTTTTGCCAAGATTAAAGAATATTCCAGAGGTGGCTTTGGCATGATTCCGATGGAATCAAGAACATATTTCTGGCTTTTATTACTCTTATATTTCTTTTCCTTTATTTTATTTATTAGTGACAGTCAATCTTTTATAAACCAGCTTTTACTTTTAATTTCAAACCTGTCATTTTTTGCTGGCGTTTATTATGTTGGTCGCAGTCATCCCCATAATTTATTTAATCTTTCGATTCTTTTTCTTTTAAGTTTTTTTATATTCATTTCTAAACTATTTTCCTCTGGTAAATCTTCCAAACTTCTTAAATTCTACCTGTTTGTTGTCATTTTTTTATTTTTAGTAGCCATTCCTATCAATAACCGAAGAGACGATGTGGCCAGATTAATTAAATATAAACTTCGTGGATATCAACAAGGACAAATTTTTAATTCGCAAATAAATGAACTTTTAAACAAACAATATAAGCAAGAAATAAAGTTGATTAATAATAATTTTAAGGCTGATTCCCAAATCATAATTCTTTCTTCAGACGATACTTATTTATTTTATTTGACTGAAAAAAACAATCTTCTTGATATAAATCCTATTTCTGGAGTAATCAGCAAAGACGATCTTAATTTTGCTCTTAAACGAGCAATAAAGATGTGTCCCAGAAAAATTGTCGTCGATTGCCGCGCATTTGCAAAATGTTCTGATTACAAAACCCTGAATCATGCTCAAATTAATCCTCAACTGTTTATTGATAGAATATCAACAAATTGTCGTCTGAATTATCGCCCAGTTGAATGTACAAAAAAATTATGTATAGCCGTTTCTCAATAAAAAAAAATAAAAAGTGCGGGCTGGTCCATGTTTATCCTCTACCATCCCAAAAAGAAATAAATAGACTCTATAAGGGCGATTATTATAAAAATTATTCTAATTATTCCTCTCAAAAACTTGTTCATCAAAGATATTTTCGGAAAAAACTAATTGAAATTAAAAAGAAAATTCAAGCGGGGCGGATTTTGGATATGGGTTGCGCTTTAGGGTTTTTCTTGGAAGAAGCCCGAAACCTAGGATTTGAAGTACAAGGTTCGGATATTTCTTCTTATGCTGTTTCTTATTGCAAAAAGAAAGGTTTTGAAGCAACAACTGACTTAACCCAGTTAATTAAGAACAATAAACGGTTTGATGTAATTACAGCTTTTGAAGTAATTGAGCATGAAAGAGATCCTGAAAAAATGATTGAAATAATCTATAAACTTCTTAAAAATAAAGGCTTTTGCCTTTGTACGACTCCTAATTATGATACGCTTTCTCGCCGAATAATGGGGAAATTTTGGTTTGGTTATAATCACCGTGAACATCTTTATTTTTTTTCACCCAAAATATTGAGGCTTCTTTTTGAAAAAGCAGGTTTCATTAATATCCTTGTTAAAAAGGACGATTCCCGGAATTATCCCTTAAATTATTTTTTCAAGCGAGCAGCCGACTATTTCAAAAATAGATCCTTAAAAAAATGTTTTCTTTTTTTGGCTGAAATATTCAAAAAAAGTGATATCACGTTTCCTTTTAATTTTTGGGGCAACATTATTATTTATGCAGAAAAACCATGAAGTTAAATAGCAAACAAAAGAATAATTTTTTTTGGTTTTTTCTTGTCCCAACTTTAATTTTGATTACCCTAACCATTTCTCTTTCTCCATGGGCTTTTGAATTACTATCAACCCCATCTGATCGTTTTTTTACAGGCATCAACCGTTTCAGTACTGATTATTTTATTTATCTTTCTTACGTTGAAATTGGACGAAGAGGAGACATTTTGGCCAAACTTTTAATTAATACCATTCCTCAAAAGGGGGTATTTGCCCATACTGTTCATACTCTAGGCGGTTTTATTTTTGGGCATCTTTTCAATTTAAGTTCACCAGCAGCATATCATTTAACTCGTAGTTTCTGGAGCCTAGTTTTTCTTTTATCTGTCATTTTATTTTTTTATAGAATTAGTCGCAGCAAAAAAATGACAGCTCTTGCCTTTTTTTTAACTTTTTTCGTCTCTGGTTTTGCTAAAATAATCAGCTTTAAACCGTTACAGGGTGATCTTTATCTTTCCTGGCTCCAGGAACAAAATATTATTGGCAGGGCCAGTGGTCCAATTCATTACAACGCCGGGTTTGTTTTTTTCATTTTATCTTTTCTTTGGTTTTTTTCGGTACAAACTCTTTCGTGGAAAAAAATTCTTGTATTTGGTTTGTTATTAAATTTGTGTCTTAATTCCAATCCTTTTGCTTACTTGATACTTATTCTTTCATTTGGTCTTTATATTGTTTTTAAATTATTTTTTTTAAAACAAAAATTGCATGAACTAAAAAAAGAAATATTGTTTTTATTTTTAGGATTTTTGTTATCTCTGCCACTTCTTTTGTATAATCAGAAATTTTTATCTTTTGAACCTTGGGGAAAATACGGTATGTCTCCAAAATTTTATGTCATTAATCACCCTCCTTTGCCTTTTTTTGACACAATTCTTTCCATTGGTCCAATTTTCTTTTTAGGCATTGCTGGAATCATTGTTTTTCTTTTTAAAAAAAAGGGCAATTGGCCCAATACTCATATTTTCATGATTGCCTGGCTGCTGTGCCAATTTATTTTATTTTTTTCCGGAGATATGCTAAAGATACACCCCTTGCGGGCATTTTCCGGTCTTTATTATTTACCATTAGCTTTTTTTAGCGCTCTGCTTATCCAGCAATTTTTTAATAAAAAACTAATAATTATTTGTTTATTTCTTTTTTTGATAACATTATCCGGTTATTATCTTGCATATCGCCAGCAATTATTCGCTTTTACTGATTTTAAAAATTATGCCCTTTTTACTTTTCCAACTAAGAAACAGGGGGAAGCTTTTTCTTTCATGGAAAAAAATTTGCCTTCGGGCAAAGGGGTACTGGCTCTTTATGAGGCTAGCTCGCTTATTCCCAGCCTTAGTGGCTGTGCAACTGAATTAGACATGTCCCACGAACTAAAATCAAAATTCTATAGTAGAGAAATAAACGAAAAACAAGCTTATGAATTTTTAAAAGAAAATAATTTCAGTTATGTCTATTTTGGGTATCAGGAAAAATACTACGGACGTGAATTTGAGAAATATCCATTTATAAAAAGAGTCTTTTATAACGAAGAAGTCGACATCTACCAAATCCTCTAACCTTTTTTCTCAAATATTAAAAAACTTTGTTTTCCAAAAAGAGGCCAGAGAAAGGGGAGTCGCAGATAAAGTTTGATTAATAAAGTATTTTTGGGTAAAAGACTTTTAGTAGTATAGGGGATGAATTTTAATATTCTTTTTTTAAGATTAAATCCGAAAGTAGAGAAGAGTTCCTCAAGGGCTCGATCGTCAATTGGAGTAATGTGATCGAAAAAACGCCAATAATCTTGAGCCAGAAAGCGGATATTGGGCTGGAGGACTAGAACCTGACCTTTTGACCTTAAAATACGATGCATCTCCCCTACTGATTTTACCAGGTCTCCCCTACTCATGTGTTCAAACAAATTACTGACAAATATCTTATTGACAGAACTGGAATTTATGGTTAATTTTGAAGCTGGACAGCGCCGGAAGAAAATATTTTTTTTTAAATATTTTTTATAGTTTCCATCAATATCTACCGCTATCTTTTTTGAACAAGAAATATTGTTTATAAACTCACCAAAGCCCGAACCCACATCAACCACAACATCACCAGCCTTAATATATTTCTGGAAAAAATCTTTAACTAAAACTTTCCACATTTTATTTCTCTCTTTAAAGTTTTGGAATCTAGTTTTATAAATATCCATATTTATTAAAAAGAGCGAAGTTAACAAATTTTTACGACTTGGGATGTCCGAGACTCAATTCGGAGGGACCCAGTGGAGCTAAAAATTTGGTAACAAGCTCTTTTCATTTCAATAAATAAAAATACCACTTTAAATACTTTGGCAACCATTTTAATAATTTAAATTTTGACTTTCCCTTTGTCCTGTCCCACCACGTAGCCGGAACCTCAACTATTTTATATCCTTTTTTCCAGGCTTTGGCGATTATTTCCAAATTATATTCAAACCCTCCATTACTTTCTACCTTAATATTTTTAAAAATTGATTTCCTAAAGACTTTAAAAGCATTAGTTGGATCATGAGTCGGAAGCTTAAAAAGAAAATGAGCCGAAACCCCAGCCATTCTTGATAAAAATTGCTTTACAACCGGACCGCCAACCAGCTTTCCCCCCTTCATATATCTTGAAGCACAAACAATATCCGTCCCTTGTTCGATATATCGATATATCGAATCAAGTTTGGCCAGATCATCGGAAAGGTCTGCCATGACCACAGCCACCGCCGGAGCTTTTGCTTTTTTAACACCGGTTAAAAAAGCATTAATCACTCCCCTACACGTCCGTACGGAATTTTGTATCAGTCTTATGTTTTTGACTCTTTTCTTTTTTATAAAGTTAGCCACTACTTGAACAGTAGGGTCTTTTTTTAAATCATAAACAACTAATACCTCATGATCTGTTTTAACTAAAGTCTTAATTTTTTTTAAAACGGTGACGATTGTTTTATCTTCAAAATAGACTGGAACAATAATCGATAACTTCATAATTAAATCAAAATTTAAGTAAACCTTATTTACAATTTTTCTTTATCCATAAAATAACCTCGTCAAGCATTTCATCCAGTGTCACTTTAGTCTCAAATCTAAGCAGTTTTTTTGCCTTGGTAACATCGGGAATTCTTTTTTGCACATCGTATTCAAAACTTCTGTCACTTACATAACAAAATGGTTTATTAGGATTAATTTTTTTCCAAATTAATTTAGCTAAATCAAGAACGGTTGTTGTCTGGCTGGTTGAAATATTAAAGTCATTATTGAATGCTTTGGGCGAAAATAAGCTTAAATAAATACCTTCGGCAATGTCTCCTCCATAGGTATAACATCTTATCTGATCTCCCCTGCCTAAAATGTGAAGCGGTGATTGTTTTTTTAGTATTTTATAAATCAGATCCGGTACCACATGACTCATGGCCATTTTTTTATTTCCTTCACCTACTCCCACACAATTGAAAGGACGAATAATTGTATAAGGCAGTTTATATTGTTCCCATGCACCTTTGGCAAAATATTCGCAGGCTAGTTTTTGAAAACCATAGGTTGATTGAGGTGCTGGAGATTTAAACAAGGCTGTTTCCGGGGTGGGAAAAATATCAGTCGATTCATAAACCATACTTGAAGAAATAACTGTAATTTTTTTTAATTTACATTTTTTAAATGCATAAATAGCTGCATCAAATGCAGAAGCAGTAATTCTTTCATTTTCCGCAATTAAATCATAGGCATACTTGTGAAAATAGCTTATGCCGCCGATCATGGCGGCCGCGGCCACAAAATGGTCACAATCTTTAAGAAGTTTTTTTAATAATTTAACATCTTTAGCGTCGCCTTTTACTAATTTGTAATTTGGGTTATCATCATGAGCTTTTTTAATCGGGCCGTATTTAGAATAATTATCAAGACCAACTATTTTATGCCCTTTTGCCAAAAGTTTTTCAATCAAATAACCGGCAATAAACCCTGATGCACCAGTTATTAAGATTTTGGATTTTGTCATTAAATCGATCCTACCCTAAATATTAATTTATTTGTTCCAAAAACATTCCAAATATCACAGATAAAGCAATTTTTATTTAATGATTTAAGAATCTTTCGTTTGTTTTTTTCATAAAATTTATGACGCGTAGCTACAAATACTACCTCAGCCCCTTCAAGCGCCTTATTTAAATCTAAAGTTGCCCCTCCCCCGTATTCTTTGACAAATGGATCATGTAGAGATATTTGAGCGTGTTCCCGAAGCAAAGCTTTTCGTAATTTAAAGCTCAAAGACTCTCTAATATCATCAATTTCCGGCTTAAAAGCTAACCCTAAAATTGCTACTTTTTTATTACTTAATCTAATTCTTTCTCTAAGTTTTCTGATTAAAAATAACGGGGTAGCTTCGTTGATTTTCCAGCTGGCCACAATTAAATCAAGATAGGGATTTTCATTGATTAGAAAAAAACCGTCTTTAAAAAGACATGGACCACCAGTTAATCCAGGCAACGACAATCCTCCTCTTTTGTAATCTTTGTTCACCAAATCAGTTATCTCATAAATATTACGGTAAAAACTTTCTGCAATTACCATAAATTCATTAGCCATAGCAAACGAGATATATCGGTACATATTGGTAAAAAGTTTAGCCAGTTCTGCTGAAACTGAGTCGGAAATATTTACCCTAATTCCAAGTTTTTGAAAAAAATCAGCTGCTTTTTTTCCCGATTCTTTATCTACTCCTCCAATAATTTGAGGAATACTTTTAAGCTCTTCTAAGGCTTTGCCTTCTGCTATTCTTTCTGGACAATAAGCCAGGAAAAAATTAATTCCTATTTTAAATTTTGTTCTTTTTTCAATAAATTCCTTAATATAAAGAGTTGTTCTTGGTGAAATTGTGCTTCTTAAAATTAATAATTGATTTTTTTTAAAATATTGGTAAATTTTTTCTAAAACCTGGTTTATTTGATCGTAAACCGGATCCATATTAGAGTCAACAGGCGTACCTAAAGTTAAAATCATTATTTCTGATTTATGAACACTAGAATAATCAGTTGTCGGCAAAAATGAATTGTTGATATATTTTTTAAGTAGTCTATCCGCCCCTTCTTCAATAAAAGGCATTTGCCCTTTTTTCAAGAGCTCGATTTTTTTTTCATTATTATCAATTCCAAAAACATTAAATTCTTTATTAGCTATAAATAAAGCTAATGGTAACCCCACTCTTCCAATACCAATTACACTGATCGTCGTTTTTTTCATGTCGTTTAAAACAAATTTGTTATTATTATAACAATGTTATCATCAATATCCACTGTTTGTTTTCTTTGCGGAAAGAATAATTTTATTTTCAAATGCCGCTTAAAAGAAAAAGAAATATTTTGCTGCAAAAATGATGGCTTGTGTATAAGCAAGGAGACGAAAATTAAAAAAACTAATTATGACAAGAATTATTACAATCAAAATCCTTATCCGTTAAATTCAAAATCCAACAATAACTATTTCCAAACCAAATTAAATAAAATTATTAATTTAACTGGTGAATTAAAACCTAATGTATTAGATATTGGTTGTGGCTGGGGAAATTTTTTGGAAGTATTAAAGAAAAATAATATCCCTTATTTGGGCATCGACAGTTCAAAAGAAGCTATTAAAACCTGCATTAAAAAAGGATTAAACTGTCAAACCGCTTCAATTAGTCATCTTATTAAAAATAGACAAAAATATTCGGCTATTACCTGTTTCCAGGTCTTGGAACATCTTAAAAATCCCATGGATTTTTTAATTTCAATTAAAAAACTATTAAAAACTAATGGTGTTTTAATCTTAACTACCCCCAATAATAATTCTCCCCTCAGAAATATACTAAAACAAAAATGGCCGGTTTACAATACAGATAGTCATTTTGTCTTTTATAATAAAAACACGCTTAAAAAAACTTTTGCTCTGGCCGGATTTAAAAAAATAAAAGTGCAATTAGATTCTGTCCGCTTCATGTCTTTAACTTATATTATTTCCCGCACTTTTTTGCGTGAATTTAAATTTTTAAATAATATTTCTGTTCCCACCGACCTATTTGGGGATTTGGAGGCAATAATAAAATATGAAAATTGATTTATCTATCGTTATTCCCACCTACAACAGTCAAAGTAAGATTAAAACTCTTCTTTTGTCAATAAATAATTCTGCTTTTAAACACTTTGATAAAATCGAGGTCACCATTGTTGACGATCATTCAAAAGATCAAACAGTTAAAGAAGTTAATAATATTAAAAAGAATTTAAAGTTCCCGTTGCAGTTAATTTTGCAAAAAAGAAATTTGGGTCCGGCTAAAACCAGAAATTTAGGAGTAAAAAAAGCCAGAGGAACTTTTATTTTGTTCCTTGATTCGGACGTAATTCTTTTTAAGAATTCTTTAAATAAAGCCTATGAATTAATTAAAAAAGGCCATAGGGCTTTTACCGGAATCTGGCATTACAAACAAAAGACAAAAGCATTTTTTCCTCAATTTAAGGCATTGCGCGACTGGACTTATTGGTTTGTCGAACGGGAAAAAAACTTCCGCTATTATCTTTTTTCAACCAGAATTGCCGGGATTGAAAAACGGCTTTTTAATAAAATTGGCGGGTTTAATATTAATTATCCAGAGGCAACTGTCGAAGATATTGAACTGACCTACAGGATTGAAAAAGAAACAAAAATTAAATTCTCTCCTCAACTGATCGTCGCCCACGAATTTGAGGACTTTTGGACTATTGCTAAAAAGTATTTTAAACGAAGTCGTGACTGGAGCAAACTTTATCAAGAAAGATTAAGATTTGATCCCGTAGCCACTTCAAGAAGGGAAGCCGCCAAATCAATAATTATTGCTCTTATTATTCTATTTTCTATATTAACAATATTTGAAGCGTACTTTATTTATACTAATTTAGTTTTATTGCTTGGATTTTGCTATTTGGAGTTTAAATTTTGGCGTTTTCTTTTTCAAAAAAAGGGGTTTGTTTTTCTTCTTAAGGCAATTCCAGTTTCAATTGTTCTTTATATAATAATCAATGCCGGAGCTTTATGGGGGTTCGTGTTGTCAGCCAATAAACAATGACTTCCTTAATTAATCTAAAAGTCGTTAGGTAATTGGAAGTTGATTTTCCTCCGTGACGGGTATTTTTATAAATAGGAAATTCAAGCACTTCTATTTTTAATCTTCTGGCTTTATCCAACAGCTCCAAATCATTCATACTATCGGTAAATTTGAGATTCAATTTATTGTAAATTTCTCTGTTGAAAATCTTTGGTGTTCCGTTAATATCTGAAGATTTAACATTCGTTAATAATTGGCAAGTTGTTTTATAAATCAAAGAGGTAATTTTTCTTAATTTTATATCCCGTTTTATTCTAACCGCGTGAACAATTTTGTTTTTGTTCCTTAAAAATTCTTTTAAGCTTTTGCTTAGTTCATCGCTGTAAACCCGAGCACTATTGGCATAACATAGATATTTCCCCTTGGCTTTTTTCAAGCCATAAAGGACTCCCAAACCAAATCCACCAGCCTTAAGCTCATAAGCTCTTACATTTTTTAACTTATCGGCCATATTTTTACTTACTTTAAAGCTATTATCGCTGGTTCCGTTAACAACAACAATTAACTCGAACGACAATTTGTCTTTTGTTAATTGCCGATGAAATTCATTGATTACAAAACCAATATGATCCTCTTGATTCATTACCGGCAAAATTATGGAAAATTCGGGTGTAATTTTGATCATAGATTAATAAATTTTACCCTGGATTAAACTCTGATCGGCAAGAATAAAATATTTTAAATAGTTATTCTGAGAATCAAAAACAAATACAATCCCCTGCCCTTTTTTTGGGTAAATCATTTTATGAAGATCAACCCCTCTTGGAATTTTTTTAGTTAAAAAAGTATTTATAAACAAAGCGATTGGATCACCATGAGAAACTAAAACTACTGCTTCACCTGTTTTTACTGTCTTGACTTGTTTTATGACAAAATCAGTAAAGCGTTTAATAACCGATTCCTCTTTTTCATGCTTAAATTTACCCCAAAGTTTTTCATCATACGCGTCGCCATTCATTTTTTTCCATTGATCCATCTTCAATCCCGTAAGGTAAGGACCCGAAGCATATACTTCATCTATTGCCTTACAAGAGATTACTTTTAAATTTTTCTCGGATTCGTTTGCGATTATTTCGGCTGATTCCATTGCTCTTGTTTCCGGACTACTAAATATATTTTCAACTTTATAATCTCTTTTGATTATCTTACTAAGCCGACTAAGCTGTTTTCTTCCTAAATCGCTTAAATGGATAATGTCTTCTTTTTTCATAACTAAATCCCGGTTATAAACGATGTTTTTGAGATTGTGAAGCTCGCCATGACGAACAAGAATAATATATTTATTGTTTAGGTTCATAATTGAATGTTTTTAATAAACCATCTTTTAATTTTATCTTTGCCTTCCAATTCAATTTTGTTTTTATTTTCTCGGCATTGCCATACCATTCGCTTAAATCCCATTGACGATTAACCATGGTATTAAATTCCGGTTCCTTATTAATTTTAAATAGTTTTTTCGCTAAAAAAGCCAGTTCTCTAATGGTAGTTTTACGACCAGTAGCGATATTAAAAACTTCACCATATAAGCCTTTTTTCATTTTCGCGGCGACCGTAATAAATGCGTCAACCACATCATTTACATATATAAAATCACGTGAAATGTTTGGGTCTACAAACTGAGGTAACTGACCTTCTTTAGCCTTTTCAATTAAAACAGGTATTAACCTATCTGGTTCTTCCCAAGGACCATAAACAGAATATAAACGTAAATGAACGATCGGTAGAGATTCAACTTTTCCATAATATTTCAGCAAATAATGAACGTTCGTCTTTGAAACCGCATAGTGGCTATTGGGAATTAATTCTTCATCTTCTTTAGGCGCTTTACAATTTAAACCATATTCTGATTGTGAACCAGCGTTAACATATGATTTAAATCCATATTTTTTAAGAGTTTCTATTAAATTTACGGTCGAAATAAAATTGGTTTGATAAATTTTCTCTATGTCTTTTTGCTTAGAATAAGCACCGTACGCTGCTAAATTAAAAATTGTTTGCGGTTTAAATTTTGCGACCAATCGTTTAATCGATTGAGCATCTAATAAATCTGCTTCGGCTAAATTTTGTTTTTTTATTAAATTTTGACTAATTCTCCATGAGTTTTTCAAGTTCGAAGAAACTCCAATTACATCGTTTCTATAAGCAAGCATTTTTTTTAGTAAATTAATTCCAATAAATCCGCCAGCTCCAAAAATCATTACCGGCCCCTCTAATTTTTTGATTGAATCTGTACTCATAACCCGTTAATTGCTTTAATTATACTTTCAACGCCTAACTCACTTTCTTTTAGGTAAAAATCCCTACTTCCTGTTTTTTTTGAGACATAGCCTTTGGCATATAAATGAATAAAATTATTGATTTTGATATTATGTTTGTGAAGATAAAGAGAAATAAATTGCCCTAAGCCTCCGGTTGCCATATGCTCTTCAATAATCATTAATTTTCCTGTTTTTGTTATTGAGTTAAGTAGTTTTTGGGTTGGCCTAAAAGGCATTTCACCTATTACCCATAAATCTATTTTTCCCTTAAATTGCAAAGATGCTTCAATTGCTTTATCAATAATTGAGCCTAATGCAAGTACGGTTACTTTATCTCCTGATAAGACTTGCCGGCAGGCTTCAAATTTATTCAGTGATAAGGCTACCTTTCTTGACCGCACTAATCTTAAATATCTTGGTCCTTTTTCCTGATTCATTTTTTTGATAATCTCAGCCACATCTTCAATTACAGCCGGTAAATATATTTTCATATTGGGTAAAGTTAATAAAACTCCGACATCTTCCAAAGCATGGTGAGTTGGTCCGGCTAATTCATAATCATAACCTCCACCTAGTCCGATAATTTTTACGTTTGAATTGTTTAAACAAATATCATCACGAAGTTCTTCCAATATTTTCAGACTAACAAAGGGAGCAATACTAAAAATCCAGGGTTTTAAACCAGAATAAGCCAGTCCTGCTGCTACTGTAGCCATATTTTGTTCAGCTACCCCAGCGTTAATAAATCTTTTTCCCATTCCCTGTCTTAATCCTTCAAAGAAATTAAAACCCAAATCTCCAGTCAAAAAAATTATCTTTTTGTCTTTTTTTGCTTCTGCCAAAACTATTTCAGCTAATTTTTTTCTCATATCTATTTAAAATTTCACTAGTAATCGGAAGATAATTTGACTCAAGTTTATCTTCAATTTCTTTAATCCCCTTGCCTCTTTTTGTGTCACAGATAATAATGTTAGGATTATTGCTTTTGTTTTTTTTCACTTTTATAAAGGCTTTATGCAAAGCCTTAAGATCATGCCCATTACATTTATAAACATTAAAACCAAAGGCTTGCCATTTTTCTGCTGTTGCAGCTTCACCCATAACCTCAACTGGTCGGCCAAAAGCCTGAAAATTATTTTTATCAAGAAGCACAATTAAATTATTAAGTTTCTGACTTGAGGCAAATAAGGCCGCTTCCCAGATTGATCCTTCATTACATTCACCATCAGAAATTAAACAATAAACTTTGGTTTTTTTTCTTTTTAGTAAGTTTGCCTTAGCCAATCCACAAGCAAAAGAAAGACCATGACCCAAACTTCCTGTAGCTAGTGGAATATCCTTAGGAAAAAGAGATGACGGATGAATCCCAAGCTCTCCACTCTCGCTTAAATATCTTTCGTATGTCTTGTTTGATATTTTTTTTTGATAATTTAAAATTGTATACCAGGCTAAGGCCGCATGACCTTTGGAAAGAATAAAACTATCTTCTTTTTTCTTTTCGTTAATAAGAATCTGGAAGATTATATCAAAACAAGAAAGACATGAACCAATATGAACGTGGCGTGATTTGGTGGATGAAGCTTTTTTTAGCAATTTTAACTTTAGTTTTTTAGCTAAATTTTCTTTATAAGAGCCCACGTTTTTAAATTAACTGCTAAAATTAAGTATCAATATAATAACATACTATCAATAATGATTTATCAATCATGTGCTATCTGCGAGAAAAATAACTATCGTGTTGTTTATAAAGAGAATTTTGATATAAGCAAAATTAATTCACGCATTTTTTCCGCAAGACGGTTACCTGATAAAATTCACTACCAAATGGTTCGTTGCAAAAAATGCGGTCTTCTCTACTCGACTCCGATTCTTCCTTTAAACAAAATCAATAAACTTTATCGCCAAAGCTTTACCTCATATGGCAAACACATTAATAACTTGAAACAGACTTACGGAACATACCTAAAACAGCTGGAAAAATATCAAATTAATAAAAACAAATTGCTCGAAATAGGTTGCGGCAACGGCTTTTTTTTGGAAGAAGCACAAAAACAAGGTTATAAAGAAACTTGGGGAATTGAGCCGGGAAAAAAATCAGTAGCTAGGGCTTCACCCAAAATTAAAAAAAATATTATTATTGATATTTTTAGACCTGGTTTATTTAAAAAAAACTTTTTTGATGTCATTTGTTGTTTTCAAACTTTTGATCATATTCCCGACCCCAATTTATTTCTTAAAGAGTGTTATAAGATATTAAAAAATAATGGTTTTTTGCTTTTTTTGAATCACAATGCTGAATCTTTATCAGCTCAAATCTTGGGTGAAAAAAGTCCGATCATTGATATTGAGCATACTTATCTTTATAGTAAAAAAACCCTGGGTTTAATTTTGACTAAACACAATTTCAAGCCTATTGAAGTAAAAACCGCCCTTAATACTCATTCTCTAACTTATTGGATTCATCTTTTTCCTTTGTCTAAATCTTTTAAATTAAATCTCATTAAGCTCTTGAAGAAAATGTCGATGGCAGACATTAATATCACCCTTCCCGCTGGAAATCTCGTTGTTGTTGCTCAAAAAACTACTTCTTAAGCTTAATAAGATACCCCTGATATTGATCTGGTCCATTGTCGATGAAGATTGTTGAAAAAGTGTGGGCTTTTATATAATTTTTTAAAAAATTGCCATAAACATAATCATAAGTACCGTTATAAACAACATAATCAGCTCTTTCCAACATATTCAAATATTCTTTTTTAAAACCAGGCAAACCTGTAAATTGTGTTATTCCCAATGTTTTGTTTTTTCTTAATTCAAAATATGGATCTGGAATGCTTGAGATAAAAACACGGCTATTATTTGGTATTTTTTGAGCAATTGTTTTAGCATAAAGATCGTAGGAAAAATTATTTCTGTTTAAGCTCTTCAAAATCATAAAACTAAAATGAAGATTAATAATTACGATCGTAAATAAAAAAAGACCGGTTAAAATCAAATTTGTTTTTTCTTTATTTTTTATCTCATTTTTAATAATTAAAAAATAACTTAAGTAAAAAAATGGTATAAAATAAACAAAATACCAGTGTTGTTTACCCATAAAGACAAATAACCAGTTGACCAATAATCCCAAAAGTATAAACAACTTATTAGGAACTGATTTGAATATTAAATAAATAAATGAATAAATTGAAGCGATAAAAAAAGTCATATGCAACCAAGAAAGCCATTTGTCTGAATCCTCAAATAGTTGTTGAAAATAATTTTTCTCTAGGGCTTTTCTCATTGAATTAACTTTCATGGCCATCAGCCAATAATCAAATCTAAAATCAATCTTATAGAACCACCATAAAATACATAAAAATATAGGGATAAAAAATATGGATAGCTTTATTAACCCTTTTTGTCTTTCTGTTATCAATGTATATAAACTAATTATCACTATGCTGATTAAACCATAAGGTTGAATAACAATACCCAAACCGCAAAGAATTCCGGCAATAATAAAGGATTTTATTGATTTATTTTTTAGTATCAAATAATAAGCAATCAAATTAAGGGCGAGAATAATTATCTCTGGACGGCTAATCCGACTGGCTCTCATAAAAATAAGATCGTTTAAAAGCAGTAAAAGAATTAAAAAGGACATTTTCTTATCTTTAATAATCTTTACAGACAAAAAATAAATAAATAATAACGCTAGGGCACCCATTATCATTGGAAAAATTCTTTGAGTATTGATTGAAAAACCTAAATAACGATAACCGGTGCTAAAAATATAAAACAAAAATGGCGGATACCAGTAAATTTGCTTTTCACTATTAAGTATTCCTGGCTGAAGATCTGATTTAATCTTTGAAATAGTGTTTAAATTATAGGCAATATCTCCATATTGTGCCTCGTCGGGCCAGACCGGCGGATGATTTAACCATAAAATAGAATTAATAGTAAAATAAAGGCTGAAAATCACGATAAAAGCGAATATTTTTTTATAATCCATATACGTCAACCGCCCCAGCTTTTTGGACTAAAGAATAATTTTGTCTGATTCCTTCCCAAATTATTTTAATATTTTCCGTTTGTTCTTGACTACTATACTTATCACTGCTTACAAATATGTATTTGGGCCTGATTTTATCAATATTTGATATGATTTCCGCCACTTCCCGTTCAGTACGAGGTTCGTATTCAATTATTGGATAACCCAAACGACTTGATTTTTGAGACATTAAATATAACAACGTGTCATAACGGCTTAATATAATAACCTCTTTGTTTTGGCCGCTGAATTTTTTAATTGCTTGAGCTGCCAGATAAAAATCTTTTCCGTCATTATCTTTGAGAAAAAAATCGGTACCAGAATATTCCCAATGATAATATTTGTCTTTTATCGGCGAATAGCGGTATTTTAATTGATTCAGATACCTATCTTTTTTACCCTCAGGAATATTAAAAATACCGTCAAAAACCATAATAAAAAAGAAGATTGTAATAAAAAGCCATATTGGCGATACTCGCCGAAACAGACGTAATTTTTCCTTGAAGTAACTTAAATAAAGTAAAAATAATAAAATAGCCGGATGAATTACGGTTAGAAGATGATTTGGTTCACTTAAATTAAGATAGTAGAAAAAAATCATTAAACCATAAATTAGCAGGAAAAAAATTATTGGGACTTTCTGATAATTTTTATAATAAATTTTAGCCAGGAGATAAAAATAAGAGATTGCATAAATAAAAAGAGGAAAATAGTAAAAATCAACCGGCTGCATTGGGACATCAAGAAAACCTTTGGAATAAAACAAAACGTAGAATATGTATTTTGGCCAATCAGGCAAAGCTCCCGAACGAATAAGGCTAAAAATTGAAACCATTAACACTAAGCCTGTTATTGAGGCTGCCAGATTAAGAAAAGAAAAGAAAAAATGATTATTTTTTTTTGTAATTAACCAATCTACAATAATTGTTAACAAATATGCCGTCACTAAAGGTAAACCAAATTCAAGATTATAAAATAATGCTATCGCTATCATGATGGTCACAATCAGATTACTTTTTATAGATTTTGTTTTTAAAGAGTCAATTAAGAAAATAATTACAGGAATATCGAAAAAAAATCTTAAGGGTGTGGTTGAAGCAAGAATAAAAACTTCCCAAGACGGATCATCATACCTAAAAAAAACCAAAGCAACATAGCTTAATATGCCAATAATAGAAATCAACGTGCTTTTTGTTAATTTTTTAATGGCAAAAAAGAAAAAACAAAGATAAATAAAGGTCAGCAATATATTGTAAAGCACAAAATTAGAATAGGAGGCGCCGAAGATTTTGAAAAACAAAGCTATAAAATAAGTCATCAAAATACCATATTGAGATGAAGCGTTTACTAAAAGAGATTTTCCATGAAGAATTTCGTTTATCGGACCAATAAAAAAATTAAGATGATGAAACTGATAGTAAGATTCATAACCGTATTTAGCAAGGCTGTCAAAACTAAATTTATATTTAGGATTATAAATTAAGAAAAAAATAAATAGAAAGAAAACTAAGTAAAATATTTTACTGAGTTTTAATTTTTTAAAGCTTAAATTTAATTTAAATTTTAATAAAACAGTTGTAATTGAAGATAAAACAAGTAAATAAAACAAACGTTGATAATTTAAAACGTTGTTATAAAAAAGTATCAGCTCAAAAACCTGGGAATGAAAAAAAATTAAAATTAAACCTAAAACTATTAGAGTATAAAACCTTAAATATTTCCACAATAAAAAAATAACAAAAGGGGTTAATAAGAAGATCAAAATGCCAAAAATATAATAACTAAAATCATTAGTAACTGTGCTGAAAAATGACTGGTAAAAGGGAGTCAGAGAACTATATAAAATCTCATCTATCTTGGGTTGAATCGGCCATTTCAAAATGAATAGGAATAGAAAAAAAAATGAAAGTAAAAAACATAGTAAAAAAAATAAATAAATTGATTTAATTTTATTTATCATTATTTTAAGAAATTCCAAGGATTAAGAAGTGTCCCCCCCGAACGTACTTCAAAATGAAGATGGGTACCGGTAGAACGTCCGGTCGATCCCATTACCCCAATTTGTTGTCCTTGGCCAACTACTTGTCCTGCACTTGCGGAAAGAGATGATAAATGACCATATAAGGTTTGATAACCATTACCATGATCTAAAATTATATGACAACCATAACCCCAATTAAGACAACCGGAAAAAATGACGGTTCCACCATCAGCCGCCAAAACAGGTGGCGCTCCAGCATTGGCAATATCAAGAGCCATGTGGTACCAAACAGGGTTTTGGGTAATAATACCCGAAGAAGGCCAAATAAAAGTTGATGAACCATGTACTCCGGCTTGAGCCTGAGCGTAAGTGGAAGCCGAAGGAACAGAATATTTTGGTCTTTCTTCTTCTATAATTCCATCCGGCACAAAAAGAGTTTGCCCAATACTTAAAGTGAAAGTATCATTATCGGCAAAATCATTGAACGGAAAGTTGACAATTTTTTGAGCATCAGTACCATATTTTTTTGCAATAGCATATATATTATCTCCAGATACAACTTTGTGTACCACGCCTGTTATTGGAGGAATTTTTAATAATTGATTTGGATTGATATCATCCGATTTTAAATTATTAGCCCATTTTATAGTATCTATCGATATATCGAATTTTTTAGCTATCGAGGCCAGTGTATCGCCACCGACAACTTTGTAGTCAACGTTTTTATCTCTCGGCTTAGCTGAAATTACTGTAGCTAAAGAATTATCATAAGGGTTGTAGGAAACAACTGACTCTTTATAGGCCTCATCTTGACTGGATGCTATAAATGGATTGTTTTGAGCAATAATCGGACCAGCAATTAAGGCGGTAGCCACCAAAAGAAAAAAGGAAATGTTTAAAAAAGAAGTCGAATATTTGCCTCGCTTTACAATTAAAAGGGCGACAATTAAATCCTTTAGCTTTTCAAAACTCACGCCAAAAGAAACCAAGCGGGACTTGAAATAGTGGACAAGGAAAAGAAAAAATTTTCCCAAATCTTGCATATTTTGAGCCTTGATTTTACCATTTTTTGACAATATTCTCAATGGCCGTTTCAAAGGCTGCCTTGGTCAGAGATATTTTTTTTGTCTGACTTCTTTTCCATATTTTCTCAAAAGCAGAAACAATCATCTCTTCGAGTTTATTATTGACTTTTTTTTCACTCCATTTCTCGTTTTTTATATTCTGATACCATTCTAAATAAGAAACAATTACTCCACCACTATTGGCTAAAACATCGGGCACAATGATTATTCCTTGTTTTGTTAGATATTCATAAGCCTCTTCGGTAATTGGACCATTAGCCATTTCTAAAATAATTTTGGCTTTAATTTTCTTCATATTGCCCTGGTTAATAACATTTTCCATGGCAGCAGGAACTAAAACATCAACCGGTAATTCTAATAACTGCTCATTGGTGATGTTTTTGCCATATTTAATGTCACAAACCGAACCAGTACAATAGCATCCAGCTACACTTCCTTTTTTCTCTTTACATTTTAAAGTTGTTTCAGCATCAACACCATTTTTAACATAAACCCCGCCTTTGGAATCTGATACGGTCACAACATTAAAACCTTCCTCCTTGGCTATTTTAGCAAAGTAATAGCCAACATTTCCAAAACCCTGCACTGCAATAACTAGTTTTGGATTTTGGATTTTGGATTTTGGATTTAGTTTTGAAAGCAGCGCTTTCAAAACCATCACTCCTCCTCGACCAGTCGCTTCTGTTCTTCCCAAAGTCCCACCCTCATCCACTGGTTTACCCGTAAATGTCGCCCTTAAAGAGTTTTCGTTTTTAGTTTTAACATTTGAATTTTGACATTTGACATTTTTGATGTATTCATCTACCATCCACTTCATAATCTTAGGGTTAGTATTCATATCTGGAGCTGGAACATCCAAATGAGGCCCAATAAAAGGTGAAATTGCTTTAGCATAAGTTTTGGATAATGCTTCAAGTTCGGTTGCGCTTAATTCTTTTGGGTTAACAATTACCCCCCCTTTTCCTCCACCATAAGGCAGATGAGCTACTGCGCATTTGATACTCATTAAAGTCGCTAGTGCTTGTACTTCTTCACGGCTGACATTTGGATGAAATCTTATTCCCCCTTTGTAAGGTCCTAAGGCGCTATTATGCTGTATTCTATAACCTTTGAAAAGTTTTATTTTTCCATTATCCATTTTTACCGGAAAATTAAGCTCGTGAATTGCTTCAGGTTCAATTAGTCTTTTAATAGTAATTTGATCAAGACCCAAACTTTCAGCTGTCTTAATAATGATATCCTGAGCCGACTCAAGCATCTTTTTTCCTGTGTTTTCCATAAAATATTTATAATAAAGTGAAGATAATAAAATTTTTCGACTTGGGACCTCGAGAATTCGAGGAGGGTTCCCATGGAGCTAAAAATTTTATTATCGAACTTTTAATTAATAATAAAACTAATAATAAATAATTATTATTCTATTTCCCTGAGATACTTTTCCATATCCAAAGCCGCCACAATCCCCGACCCTGCTGCCACTCCTGCCTGTCTATAATCCGGCGTGATACAATCTCCCGCTGCAAATACACCATCAATTGACGTTCCTGATTGTTGACTAAAAAACTTGCCCGTAGATCGTAATTTTTTATTTACTATGATATAACCTTGTTCGTCCATTTCCATCTGATCTTTAAAGATATCTGTATTAGGTTTTCTACCAATAGCTATGAATAAACCGTCCACTTTTAAATTTTGGATTTTGGATTTTGGATTTTGAATTTGTTCAATTTTAATTCCCTCTACTCTATTTGTTCCTAAAACTTCAACTATTTGAGAATCCCAAATAATTTCGATTTTATTATTTTTAAAAGCTCGATCTTGCAAAACCTTATCTGCTCTAAGTTCATGTCTTCTGTGAATAAGATAAACTTTTGCCGCTACTTTGGCTAGTTGAAGAGTTTCCTCAAGAGCAGCATTACCGCCGCCAACAACCGCGACTATTTTATTTTTGAAGAAGAAACCATCGCAAGTCGCACAAACACCCACTCCTTTACCCTTAAATTTTTCTTCTGATTCTATTCCCAACCATTTAGGTTTAGCGCCGGTTGCAATAATTATCGACTTGGCTTCAAATTTTTTCATTGACGTAAACACCTGAAAGGGTCTTTTAGAAAAATCTACCTTAACTACAACTTCATCCATAATTTCTGCTCCAAACTTTTTCGCCTGATTTCTCATTTTTTCCACCAATTCTGCCCCACTAATATTTTCAAATCCTGGAAAATTTTCAATTTCCGCAGTTAAACTAATTTGACTTCCGCCAGGAATACCGGCAAAAACTAGAGGAGAAAGACTTGATCGAGCAGCATAAGTCGCAGCCGTAAAACCAGCCGGCCCACCCCCAATTATTATTACATTTCTCATAGATTAATGGCTCTCTCAACTACTTTTTCCATTTTTTCCGTTTGTCTAGCGTTCATATTCCGACAGACATCGGAAACAATGATCTCTTTAGACAAACCATCAATGGCTTTTTTAATGGCGGAAATTTGTTGCAGAATTTCCGCACAATCCCGCTTCTTATCCGACATTTTTTCAATTCCCTTAAGCTGTCCTATCACTCTATTTATACGTCTAGATAAGTCCATAGTGTTAATTTTAAATTAAAAATTTTAAATTTCAAACTAATCAAAGTACTCCCTACCAGTATGTAGTATATTTATTAAATAAAAATTGTCAAGAGGAATTAGATTACAGATCTTAGATGGTAGATCGTAGATCATTTTATTATGTTTTTTATCTAAGGTCTGGGGTTATCCTTTCAAGCTCTCCAAAAACTCAGCATTAGTTTTTGTTTTGGAAAGTTTGTCAATCATGGCTGTTAATCTTTCTTCAGGTGATAAAAGTGAAAGCATTCTTCGTAATGTGGCTATTTTCTTGAATTTCTCAGGCGTGAATAAAAGTTCATCGTGTCTTGTGCCTGATCTTTCAATATCAATTGCCGGAAATATTCTTCGATCGGCAAATGTCCGTTCAAGATGGATTTCCATGTTGCCGGTGCCTTTTAATTCTTCATAAATCAAATCATCCATTCTTGATTCTGTTTTAACCAAAGCCGTTCCAATAATAGTCAAGCTTCCACCCTCTTCACTATTGCGGGCTGCACCTAAATATTTTTTTGCCGGGTAAAGAGCGGATGGATCAAAACCGCCTGACAAACTACGTCCGGTATTGGTCACTGATAAATTTAGGGCTCGAGCCAAACGAGTGACTGAATCCAGAAGAATAATAACATCATTGCCCATTTCTACCAATCTTCTTGCCCTATCAAGAGCTAAGTTAGCCACTTTTACTTGTTGTTTTGGTGATTCATCAAAATTGGAAGCAGCTACTTCTCCTGTAATAAATCTTTTTATTTCCGTTACTTCTTCGGGTCGCTCACCGATCAAAACTGCCATTAGAGTTGCTTTAGGAAAATTAGCAGTGATTCCCTCGGCAATTTCTTTTAAAAATGTAGTTTTACCGGCTTTAGGTTGAGAAACTATTAAAGCTCGTTGTCCAAAGCCAATTGGGGCAATAAGATCGATAATCCTGGTTGAAAGAATGTCTTGTTTCATTTCTAAAACCATTTGCTTATTCGGATGAAGTGATGTCAATTTATCAAAATCCTTTCTTTGTCTACTTTGTTCTTCAGTTAATTCCTGCCCGTTGATTTTCTTTATTAAAAGCAGGCTGTGAAATCTTTCTCCTTCTTTTGGAGGTCGAGCCAAACCTTCAACTTCATCTCCGCGTCTAAGCCAAAATCTGCGGATTTGAGAGGTGGAAACATAAATATCTTTATCAGGATTGATCGTATAGTCTTGTCTTAAGAATCCATAGCCGCCAAAAGTAATATCCAGAACTCCCTTGGCAGGATAACTCATTTTTAAATCCTCTCTTAGTCTATCTTCAATTGCAGGCTGTCTGCTTGACGTTCTTTTCATTTGTTCATCTGATACAGGCATGATTGATTTTTCCTCAACTTTTTCTATTAATGAAGAAACGTCCAATTCATTGGACTTATCCTCTTTGGTTGGAGAGGTTTTTTTAATTGGAGCCATAGATTTGAAATTTAAAAATTAATAATAAACTTTCTTAAAGTTTACAAAAAATGATTTTTTGTGAATAGAAACAAGAAATTATTTTTGTAAACTAATACTTTTATATTTACTTAAAAATAAGGGGAATATTTAAATTTAATATCTTACGTGGTTCCAAAGAATAAACAAAAGTGACCCTCACCGCTTGAGGTTTTTTGGACTTTTTCCCTTCTATAAAACGGGTAAGCGTGTCTGTCAAGCCTAAGCTTGGCTGAACTCCGCTTCATTTCTCTCCCGAAAACTCGGGGAGGATTACCCTTGTGTTTGATATATGTAGAGAAAAAGTTATCAAACTACTCCTCAATCAGGAGGATCAACCATAGTATACAAAGGCATATATCTATTGTCAAGTCTGTTAAAATTAAAGAATGAAAAAGGGACCTCTTTTTTTAATCGCATTTCTCTTGATTGTTTTATTTTTCATTCTTGGCGTACGCTATGGACAGAAAGTGGAAAAAGTCAATAAAACCATGAATTATTATTTAAGTCTTCCACCTTCCCAACCTCCAATCACTCAAATTCCTTTGAAATTTGAAACTTACGCTCTAAAAGGTTGTGCCATAAAATTTCTTTATCCGGTTAATCTAAAAATTGAGGCCGAAGCTACTTACTCGGCTTTGTTTAGTGAAAATAAGAAGGAAGTAATGAATATAAATTGTGATGCTAAAAACAAATTAGCTGAAATTTTAGGTGATAATAAAACAGCAACCACTGAAGGCAAAATTACCACTTTTAAAGTCTTTAATTCTATAAGTGGTAAATATATTTATTTTTCTCTCACCAACTCTCTTTATCCACTAATCAACTTCAGTCTTAAATTTTCTAACTAGTTTTAAAAAGTTCGATAATAAAATTTTCATCTCCGTGGGAGCCCTCCTCGAATTCTCGAGGTCCCAAGTCGAAAAATTTTATTATCTTCACTTTTTATTTAGTGTTAAAATATGATCATGATTAAATTGAAAATTGCCTATTTTGGCGCTCCATATTTTTCAGCCAGATTTTTAGAAAAAATAATTAACGATAAAAATCTGCCTGTTGAAGTTAAACTCGTCGTCACCCAACCCGACAGACCTGTCGGGAGAAAACAAATCTTAACACCAACTCCAGTCAAGCAAGTGGCAGAAAGGCATGAAATTGAAATAATAACTAATTTAGAATCTATAATTCAGAGTTCAGAATTAAATGTAGAATCTAGAATTCTAAATTCTAAATTGCAAAAACTAGACTTAGCTCTAGTTTTTGCCTATTCCCGCATAATTCCCGAAAATCTCTTATCTATTCCTAAATTTGGTTTTTGGAACATTCACCCTTCATTATTACCGAAATACCGTGGTCCCTCGCCTATCACCTATCCGCTGATCAATGGCGATCGCGAAACCGGAGTCACTATTATAAAAATGGATGAAAAAATTGATCACGGACCGATTATTGCCCAGCAAAAACTGGAGATCGAAGAAACAGATCGACGACCTGATTTGGAAATCAAGCTAACGGATTTGGGATATGAGTTATTCAAAAAAACAATTAAACAATTAACGAGTTCACGGATTAACGAATTAAAATTCAAAGAGCAAGACGAATCTCAAGCCACTTATACCAAGCTCCTTAAAAAATCCGATGGATTTATTGATTTTGAAAATTTTAAATTGAAAATTGAAAATTCCCCGAAAAAACTTTACGATCTTTTTCGGGGTCTTTATCCCTGGCCCGGCCTCTGGACTTTATGTCCTAAACGGCTAAAAATCACTGATTTAAACCTCATTGATCATAAATTAATAATTAAAAAAGTTCAGCTTGAGGGGAAAAAAGAAGTCGACTGGCAAACATTTATCCGCGCTTATAATATTAACATCGCGTCGCCGAAGGAATAAAAGCGAAAATTCTCTTTAACAGCCAACTCATAAATCTGACTCAAACTCCGTCTTGCTTTTTTAAACTGCAAAAAAGCGTCAACTAGTAAAAGAAGCGATGAGCCTGGAAGATGAAAATTAGTAATCAAACAGTTAACCATTTTAAAATCATAGGGAGGAAGGATAAACAGGTTAGTCGCACCTATTAATTTAGAATTTAGATTTAAGAATTTAGAGTTTGTTTTAGAATTTAGAATTCTAGGTTCTGAATTTTTTATTGATTCTAGAGCCCTAACTACTGTAGTTCCAACTGCCACTAGTTTTGTTTTATTTTGTTTTAGCTCATTAATACGCTGTATCGTGTTTTTTGATACCTCATAATATTCTTTATGCAAAGTTTTAGTTTTAAGGTTATTTTCGGTCACTGGTGCAAAAGTACCTAAGCCAACATGGAGCGTTAAATATAATCTATTTATCCCTTTCTGTTCAAGTTTATTGAATACCCTTTTTGTAAAATGAAGCGCTGCTGTTGGAGCTGCAATTGATCCTTTTTCTTTTGCAAAAATAGTCTGATATTTTTTTCTCAAATCACTTTCTTTAAGAGGAGTATTTTTAATGTAGGGAGGAATCGGCATCTGTCCATTTTTATTCAAGAGAGCCAATAACTTGTCTTTTGAAAAAGGAATCCTTACTGTAAAGTATTTTTCTTTCTGATTAATTACTTCAACGTAATCTTTTTCGTTAAAAAATAGTTTATCTTCAACGCTGACTTTTCTGTCAACAAAAATATATATCTCGTCTTCTTTTCCTGTTTTTTCATTCAAAAGAAAAAGTACTTCTACCTTCCCTCCTGCCTCCTTGTTAAGCCAAATCCGAGAAGGAATAACTTTCGTTTTATTTAAAACTAAAAACGAATTCGAAGGTAAATATTGATCAAGGTGATAAAACTTATCAATAATAATTTGATCTGTTTGAGTGTTATAAATCAGAAGTTTTGATGAGTCACGAGGACTGGCTGGTTTCTGCGCGATTTGAGGTTCTAAACTCATATTTTATCTTGTTCAATCAATTTTCTGATCTGCGAAAAAAGCTTTTCCATTATCCATAAATTATGATAAGTAGCTAGAGTATAGCCTAAAATTTCTTTTTGTTTAAAAAGATGATGCAAATAGGCTTTGGTAAAGTTTTGGCAGACATAACAATCGCAATTCTCGTCAACAGGAGATAAATCAGCTTTATAAACATTTTTTTGAATATCAAAATCAAAAACATCTGAAGGAGACAAAATTTTTTCGAAAGAGGATGTCTGACGAGGACGCTTCACGGACGAGGAGTTCTCTTGAGATAAAAATTTTCGTCTCCGAAGATATGTTGATATTAAATTCAAATTATAAATTCTCCCCATACGGGCAAGTCTTGTCGGCTCAACGCAATCAAAAGTATCAATCCCGTAACTTACCAAATCTAAAATGTCATCAATATGCCCTACTCCCAAAAGATGTACTGGTTTATCTTTTGGCAAATATGGAGCTACCCAGCGGACCTGATCTCTCATCTCCTGTTTTGTCTCACCAACTGATACGCCCCCAATCGCCACCCCGTCAACTGGTTGTGAAGCAATAAACTTAGCTGATTTTTTTCTCAAATCCTCAAAAATGGCACCCTGGATAATACCATATAAGTACTGTGGTTTAATTTTAAATTTAAAATTTAAAATTTTAAATTTGGTAATACAACGTTCTAACCAACTATGAGTTCTATTCATTGCCTTAAGAGCGTAATCATGACTTGACGGATAATATGTACATTCATCAAACGCCATCATCAAATCCGCTCCAATTTTTTTTTGATATTCTATTGACTTTTCCGGCGTAAACTCAATGGTTGATCCGTCAAAAGTCGATCTAAAAATAACCCCATCATCTGAAAGTTTAATCACTAAAGGCAATTCCGATCCTCTTATATCAGCCTGTAATGTCGATCTCTTTTTAATATTTACTTTGTCGTTTTGATCTTTTATTTTTGATTTTTGATTTTGAGCTAGTGAAAACACCTGAAACCCCCCCGAATCACTCATTAATGGAATATCTAACTTAGCAAAATTATGAATTCCTCCAGCTTTGGCAATTAAATCCGGCCCCGGATGTGTCACCAAATGATAAGTATTAACAAAAGCTAATTGCGTGCCAATGTCTTTGATAAATTGAGGCGGTAATGCCTTGATTGTTCCTTTAGTTGCCACTGGTACAAAAGATGGGGTCTTAACTGTCCCATGAGCCGTATTGATTTTTCCCAATCTTGCTTTTGTTTTTTTTGCTTTAGATTGATATAAAACCTTAAAGAAAGAATTATTCATGTAGATATTTTATCAGAAGCTAAATCAAATTACTGGCAACAACAATCAGCAACAGTAACGTCTGATCTTATTAAATCAGTACAATTATAATATTGAGCAGTGTAATTTATTCCTGTATAGCCTTCTCTTCGGGCAAATTTATTTTCTGTGCCACAAACAGCCTTACACTGAGAATTAGAACTTAAAATTGGGCAAAGAGTATTGCAACTCTTTTCTCTATTTGTATTAGGTGGAACTGCTTTTGTCCATGAAGTAGTTGTCGGGGTTGGCGTAAGTGTTGATGCTATTGCAACGACGGGATTTGAAGATGTAGGTATTGGTGTATTAGTTAAATCAGCAAATGAATTTGAATCTGTTGGGGTTGGAGCGTCTGTTACCACTGCCACTGAACTATCTGTTGTTTCAAGAGTGGTATTGGGACTTGCTACCCCATAAGAATAAGCAAGGGCTGGACCACACCCTTCTCCACAACCGCTTTCGGCGACTATCGAATCATTACTATCTGAGAGCTTGGTGTAAATACGAAATAAAGTTGGACAACCTATATCGTCTATCTCATACAAATAATCCAAATGTCCAGGATCACATGGAAGCTGTGAGAGATAGGGTGAAAAAGAAGGAGAATCAGCTTCAGTTCCGCAAATTGGGCAGATTAACTGATCTTTGTCTTTATAGCAAATCTCATTTGGTTTAGGATAACAACTCTTGTCGTTATAAAAATCTTCCAAGGCTTTTGCGATAGAAGATAATTCTGCTTTTCTTTTCCCATCCCAGGATCTCTCTATTTGTTTTTTTGGATTGATCAAAACGAAAAATGCAACTGCTACTATAACAATAATTGCCAATACCACCATAATTTCAAGCAGAGTAAAAGATTTTTGCTTTCTTTTTGTCTTTCTTGGGACTTGTATCTTCCTTTTTTTCTTCATAAATAAATATTAGATTAAAATTATATTTATTTCAACGTTTCGTTTCTATATAATTAGAGATCATGTTTAAGTTTCTGTATTTTTCTTGTGTCGCTTTAAGAATAATACTCGCCCCTTTGATTTTCTTATTTCCCATCCCCATAATCTTTATATTATTTTTCCTCGATGCCATAGATGTTGAATTTGCCTCAAGGAAAGTTTTGACCCTGAATCAATATGAAAAATATGATAAGGCGCTTGACCTTTGGTGGTATATTAATGCTCTAGTTTATTCTTACTTTTATTTAAATACGTATTTTATATTCTTATTTATTCTTTTTATTTATCGATTGGTTGGAGATATATTATTTTTTAGTAAAGGTCAAAGAAAAATTCTGGTATTTTTCCCTAATTTTTTTGAGAATGTTTTCTTTTTAGTATTTTTTTCTTTACATTTTAATCAGCTGTCGTTCTTATTAAATGGTATAAACTTCTATATCGCCCTCTTTTTTGTTTGTCTAATAAAGATAATCCAAGAATGGTGGGTACATTTCGCCCAAATATCAATACCAGAAGATATTTTTAAAAAGAAAAGAACTTGGCTTCAAGAAAAATAATTCTATTTATAGTATTCTTTTACCTGGAAAAGAATATATAAGCCTAGTAGTGTACCAATCAACAATCCTCCGATATTAAATGTAATAATATTTTGAACGGCTCCTACTAAAGTCGCATAATATAAATATGTCCAGCCTGGTTTTGTTCGATTAAACAAACCGGGAATGGCCATGGCTTCAAGTATCAAAACCACAACTAAAAAGATTATCGAAATAATATAACCGGCACCTAAAAATGGTCTTCCGACTGCAACTGCACCCATCATACCCAGTGGAGCTAACATCGTACCCAGACCAAAAAGAGCCAATACAGCTGGAATACTTAAGATAACCCCAATCACGGCCAAGTATGGAGCAAACTTAACAATTATTTCTCTCCATCCCTTTGGTAATTGTGGTGCTTTCTGCCCCAAATATTCATTTAATGTCTTTTCTAACGTTCCCAACAAAGAATTAAAATCATTCGCTTTCTTATCAGCCATAATTTAAATTATTTAATTTGTAATTAATTTCATCGTACATAACTATCAATAGATTGTCAATTAATAAATTAATAATCATTTAATTTTTTTATTTATTATTTTAAGAGCTTCAAACCAAATGACGCTGATTAAGCCCACTACCATGGCTGAAGCAAAACCCTTTAAGTTTACGGTTGAAAAATGAAATAAAACTCTCATAAAAGGCAGATTCAAAATTAGAATTAAAAAAGCAATTGTCAAAATTAAAACCATCCACAAAGCACGATTGGTCGTTTTTAAAATTTCTTTGAATATATTTCGTGACCAGGAAAGATTTGATAAAATCAGGGCGAGATTTGTAATTACTAAGGCCACAAATGATAATGTCCGTGCCTCAATCTCTGGTGTTTTTCGATATAACAAAATCATAAAAAAGGCAAAAACTAAAGCCAGGGCGCTTAATCCTTGAACTAAACTTAAAGCCACAGTTCTCTTACCAAACAAAGGTTCTTTTAAATTTCTGGGTGGCCGGGACATAATATCTTTTTCTTCAGATTCTGCTTCAAAGACAATGGAACAAGCAGGGTCAATAATCAATTCCAGAAAAGCAATATGGGCTGGCAGAAGAATAATTGGCATTTTAAAAAGAATGGGCAAAAAAGACATACCGGCAATCGGGATGTGAACTGCGAAAATATATGACATGGCTTTTTTTAAATTGTCAAAAATGCGTCTACCGACTTTTATTGCAGCTACAATTGAAGAAAAATCATCATTCAGTAAAACCAAATCAGAAGCTTCCCGGGCAACATCAGTCCCCCGTTCTCCCATGGCAATACCAATATTGGCTGATTTCAAAGCTGGCGCATCATTGACTCCGTCGCCAGTCATGGCTACAATTTCTCCATTGGCTTTTAAAGCATTGACTATAAGAAGTTTTTGTTCGGGAACGACTCGGGCAAAAATATTTATGTCTTTTATTTTTTCCCGTAAATCAAGATGGTTCATCTGATTTAGTTGCGGTCCAGTCAAATATTTATCTGGGTTTTTTAATCCGATTGCAGATGCGATATGACAAGCTGTTCCTGGATAATCTCCGGTTATCATAATTACCCTAATACCTGCCCGATAACACTCTTGCAAAGCGGGAGGAACAGTGGCTCGAATTGGATCGGCAAAACCCAAGAGTCCGACAAATTCAAATTTAAAATCATGCTGCTGTCCCGGAAGAGCGGGCTTGTCAAATAAGGCTTTGGCCACGCCAATTACTCGCAAACCTTTGATAGCCATTTCATTAATTTGCACTTCAAGTTGCTTTACTTCAGTTTGGTTCAAATGACAAAGATCAGCAATCGCCTCAGGCGCACCTTTGGCCGCAATCACATATCCCCTTTTATCTTTTGATTGCCAAACATGTGATAAAGCTAATAATTTTTTTGATAACGAATATTCCTTAACCAGTTTCCAGTTGTCATGAATATGCTCTGTGTTTGATAAATATTTTTCAGTTATCCGCTTAATTTCTTTTTCAATCGGATCAAAAGGATCTTTTTCACTGGCTAAATCAGAATATTCTAAAAGCTTATGAAATTTTTCTTCGGTAACTTTTTTTCTTTCGTCGTCAAATTTAAACTGGTCATTCCCCACGACCATAGACATCAACATCATTTTGTTTAATGTTAGGGTACCGGTTTTATCAACACATAAAACCGTAGCTGATCCTAAAGTTTCCACTGCAGCTGTATGACGGGTCAGAACCTGTCTTTTAGAAATACGCCAGGCCCCAAGACTTAAAAAAATCATTAAGACAACACCAAATTCTTCAGGTAGCATGGCCATACTCAAAGTTAAACCGGCTAAAAAACCTTGTAGCCAATCGTGACGAGTCAAACCATAAATTGTAACTACCAAAACACAAAGAATTAATCCACCAATGGCAAAATTTCGAACAATTCTGGCTGTTTCTTTTTTAAGCAAAGTATCTTCTTCTGGAATTGATTGCAAAGCTTTACCGATTTTTCCCATCTCTGTTCCAATACCAATTGCTGTTACTTTAACTATTGCGTGACCTTGAACGACTAATGTTCCGGAGTAAACAAATGGCAGATTTTCTCCTCCCGGATGTTTACTTTCTTGTTTTCCATCCCATTCAGTTTTAGACACAGGTAAAGACTCACCTGTAAGCAAAGATTCATCGATCATTAAATTTGAAGAGGCAATAACTACTCCATCGGCTGGTACGCGATCCCCTTCTTTAATAATTAAATAGTCTTCTCTCACAACTTCACGGCCGGGAATTCTTAACTGCTGGCTGTCACGAATGACCAAAGCCCTAGGAGAAGATAAATTTTTTAAAGCTTCTATTGCTTTTTCTGTTTTTCTTTCTTGATAGATAGTTATCACCACAACAACAATGACAAAAGAAAGAAGCATTAAAGCATCACGACTCTCACCAAGAAAAAAATATACTAAACCGCTCAATATCAAAAGAATCAACATTGGTTCTTTAATGACATTAAAAATTGTCTGCAGTATTGATTGTTTTTTTTCTGATGGTAGTTCGTTATAACCTTCGGTTTTTAATTTCTGTGAAACCTCGATTGTCGTCAAACCAGTAACATTTTTAAGACTGAATTTATCCATTATTAAATTTTATCAGACTAGACTCCCGAAGTATTAAACATTATTTTTGGCAGTAAAAAAAGAGCGGCTATAAAAAAAATAACCAGTACTATTAATCCAATAATTAATTTCCTAATCATTATAAAATAAATGATATAATTTTCCACAGATGAAATCAAAAGGCAAATTATATATTTATATTTTTCCTCTCCTTTTGCTTGTTTTATTCTGGTCCTATCATTATTACCGTTTTTATGAAGATAACGTTAGACAGATGTCTACAATAGTGAAAATTCCCTTTTTCAAGGATCATTATTTTGAGGTCCAGAAACAACATCCATATTTTGAAATTTACCAATTAGCGGAAAAATATAAGAACACAAATACAAAAATAGTTTATATTTTTGAAAAACGGGACAACAGTAAATTGGATTATTCTGGCACTTATTATTTCAATAAATATTTCAATAAAGGAAAACTTCAAAAGAAATACTTTTTGTCTGAATTAGGAATAATGATTAATTATTTTTTTTATCCTCGAATAATTAATTCAATTTCATTATTGCAATATCCCAAAATGAAACTTGATAAGGGAACTATTATTATTTCCGATTTTGCACTTTATGATTATCCAAAAAGTTTTCCCGGATTAAAAACAATTAAATTAAGCTATAAAGATTTTCACAAAGCCAACAAAAGACCAGAAGAACCATATTATATTTTTGAGGTAAATTGATATCATGTCCCAAGATTTTATATATATAATCCTCTACATTTTGTTTATTTACCTTGTCGGTTTTACCTTCTTGCGTATTTTTTTCCGGAAAATATTGGCTGAAAATAATTTTTTGATTAATCTTGGATTCTTTTGGGCTATAGGAAACTTTCTCCTTGTTACCCTTTTTTTTATCCTAATGTTTTTTGATAGACTCTCACTTTTTAATCAAAAAAACTTTCATATCGGATTAATTGTATTAATTGTTATTAGCCTGACGTCTATCTTGCTTTTCTTTAAAGATTTACGGAAGCCAAATATTGGTCTTTTGGTCGTTTTTATTGCTCTTCTGGCATTTTTTATGCCCCTTTTTAAGGATTCTCTGTTTTCTTTTATTATTGATTGGGATGCTGTGGCGGTCGTGTTTCTAAAAGCCAAAACTTTCTTTTTATCACCAGGAATCTGGAATAATTTTTTTTATAAAGATTTAAGCCGTTTTGCCAACACCAATAAGGCTTATCCTATTGGTTTTTCCTTGCTTATCGCCGGCTATTACAGATTGATCAATTTTGTCAACGATCAAAATATTCAACTTTATTTTTCAATGTTTTATCTTAATCTTGTTCTTGTAGCTTTGGGCTTTTTTATAAAATCATTAAAAAAGATCCCCATGATTATTTCATTCTTCATTACCTTAAGTTTTTTTATTATGCCTATTTTTATCAATTATTCTCATAATGGTTACGTCGACTTACCCATTTCTTTTGTTATGACTTGCGCTTTAGTTCTTTTTTCTTTTCTGATGGAAGAAAAAACATGGTCAAAAAAGTTTTCCTATTTTTTATTAATTATGATGGTTAGTGCTTTGGCGACGGCTTTTAAAAATGAAGGTTACGTCTTTTTTACCGTAATTACCATTACTTCTTTTCTTATTTGTGCTTTTAATCTTTTTAAAAATCATGGCTTAAAAGAAATCCGTCTTATAAATATTTTTTCTTTTTTTATCGTTACTCTTTTAAGCCTAACTGCTATTTTTATTTGGCAGTATTATTTAAAAAAATCATCAACTGATTTTTATCTTGATCGAACAGGATTAACCAAAGAATCATTTATAAGAATTAAACCAATATTCTTTTTTTACATTGATGAGGTCCTAAATACCAGCAGATATGGAATCCTATTGATTCCTTTTATTTTATTATATGTTTTTGAAGTTACGGTTTTAATCTTTAACAAAAAAATTAACAAACTTCTCCCTTCTTTGATTATTTTCATTCAATTGCTTGCTTATACTTATGTTTATCTCGTAACAACTGTTCCTTTTATGACTCAGCTTGAAACATCCTTTCCGCGATTGTTATTACAAATATTGCCAAGCTTTTTTATTCTGATAGTTTATCAAGCAAAGACTGGGTTATTGGATTAAAAATAAGAATAATTCTGTATAATATCAAAGATGAAACTTTCAATAGGTATTGTTGGTCTGCCAAATGTTGGTAAATCTACCCTATTTAATGCTCTACTAAAAAAACAGGTGGCCAATGTAGCTAATTATCCTTTCTGTACCATCGAACCAAACGTCGGCATTATTGAAGTACCGGACGAGAGACTTCCTGTTTTGGCTAAAATAGTTAAGACAGAAAAAATCGTGCCTGCGGCGATTGAGTTTTATGATATAGCTGGGCTGGTCAAAGGTGCCTCAAAAGGAGAAGGCTTGGGAAATAAATTTTTATCTCATATTCGGGAAGTAGCTGCTGTTGTTCATGTCATTCGCCTTTTTGAAGATTCAAACGTCATTCATGTTTCCGAAAAAGTTAATCCAATTGATGACATCCAAATTATTGAAACAGAATTAATACTGGCCGACTTGGAAACTTTAAACAAACAAAAAGAACCCCGCCAAAATGCTTCCAAAGAAGAATGTTCGATATATCGATATATCGAACAAATTAAAACAAAGTTAAATCAGGGAGTTCCTGCCCGAAATATTAATTTAACTGATGAAGAAAAATCTGCAATCAAACATTTAAATCTTCTAACTCTAAAACCGGTTATTTATGTTTTTAATGTCTCCGAGTCTCAACTTGAGAATAAAGAACAAATTGAAAAACAAATAAAAGAAGTATTAAATCAATCCGTAATTCGTAATTCGCAATCAAACAATAATCAATCTTATTTATACTTGAATGCTAAACTCGAGACCGAAGTTCTGGCTTTTGATGAAGCCGAACGAAAAGAATTTTTAAAACAATACAATTTGGAAGACACGGGGTTAAACCGATTGATAAAAAAAGCCTATGAAACGCTGGGTTTAATTTCTTTTTTAACTGCCGGAACTCTTGAAGCCAGAGCCTGGACGATTCAAAAAGGGACTTTTGCTCCTCAGGCCGCCGCTGTCATTCATACAGATTTTGAAAAGCATTTTATAAAAGCTGACGTCATTTCATATGATGATTTCGTCAAAGTAAATGGATGGGTAGCTGCACGGGAACAAGGTAAAGTCCAAACTGTTGGGAAGGATTATCAAATGAAAGATGGTGAAGTAGTTGAATTTAAAGTTGGAGTTTAAAAAATTCTTGATTATGTATAAACTAGTTTAACACTTTCCAAAAATAAATATAGGCCATATTTATTATTGAAAATATTAAAATTAGTTGATATCTTTATTGAAGTCTTATAATTTTATATTTATTCAATATGAAAAAAAATAAATATGCTCTTGATTCTGCTGCTAAAAAAGATATTTATCCTGAAGGCGCACAAGCCTTTAGAGCTCAAATTGAACCGTTTTTAGCTAAGTGGCAAAAAAAACATCCAGGCGAAAAGCCTGTTTTTTTTCATATTGGCGAGCCCTCCGAATTACCTCCCAAAATAGTCCTTGACGAAGCCGAAAAAATTTACCATAAAAGATCAAAACCCGATTTTAGTTATCAGCCCGTTACTGGCACATTGGCTATAAGAGAAGCCGTCGCCGGACACTTGGATCGATCGGGCGTTTGTTTTGATCCTGTCACTGCAGATCAAATAATAGTTAGTGGTCCAGGTAAATTAACTTTTAATGCGGTGGGATTAGCCTTAAGAAAACCTAATCTTATAGTTGCCCTTTTGTCTCCTACCTATCCTGGTAATGCAGCTGCAGCTATGAAAGCTTACTCTTTATCCACTTCTCAAACACAAAGACACGGGTTGGTTGGAATTCCAGTAAGAGAAGAAAATAATTGGCGACCTGATCCTGATGAATTAACTCAAATATTAGATAAAACAAAACCAAACTTGCTAATTTTATGTAACCCTCAAAATCCAACCGGTGGTGCATTCGACAAAAAAACAGTTCAGCCTTTAATTAAATATCTCCAAAAACATCCTGAAGCAATTGTTTTAGAAGACGGCATGTATCATAAATTTGTTTATGACAAAGACCAATATGTTTCTTTAGCTTCGATTGAAGAGATCAAAGATCAAGTGATTTTTGGTGACGGCGCCTCAAAAGATCTCCGCTTTACCGGCGCCAGAATATCTTGGTTAAGATTTCCTAATGCTTTAGCCGAGATAAAAGATGCCGTAGCAATGCAGCTTAATGATTTAGTTAGTTGTGCTCCAAGTGCAGAATGCGCAGCTTTAATTCCCGGATTAAGTGAAAAAGGAGATCGAGACATTGACCAAATGATTAAAACATATAAACACAAAAAGGATTTAATTGTAAAAGCTTTTAACCAAATAGGCTTAACTTGCAATTCCCCAATTGGCGCTTTTTATTTAATGGTTAGGGCACCCAAAGGAATAAGTGGATCAAAATTGGCAGAATTTGCTGCTCAAGCGGCCGGTGTCACCCTTTTACCGACTGTTTATTTTGGCGCCAGCATTGACAATCAAGGAAAACCTGTCGTTGCCGATATTTATGGCAAACCTCTTTTTGACCCCAAGGTCGCCGACAAATACGTAAGAGTTTCTTATGTCGGAGATATCAAAAAAATGTTAATGGGAGTTAAACGATTAGGAGAAGCACTAAAGAAAATATGAAATGGTTTTTGGCTTTTCTTGTTTTATTGTTTAATATTGCCACTTCAACCGTACCAATATCTCCTACCCCTACTCCAGAAATTATAAAGGCCGGTTTTTATAAAGTCGTCAAGGTTATTGATGGGGACACAATTAATGTTGAGATCAATGACAAATCACAATCGGTGCGCCTGATTGGAATTAATTCACCTGAACTCAAAGACCCGAGAAAACCGGTCGAATGTTTTGCACTTGAGGCTTCAAATAAGGCTAAACAAGTTTTAACTGGGAAAATTGTTAGGCTTGAAAGCGATCCAACCCAAGGAGATAAAGATAAGTACAAAAGATTGCTAAGATATGTATTCCTCGAGAATGGAACGAATTTTAATAAAATGATGATTGAGGAAGGATTTGCTTTTGAATATACTTATGCCACTCCCTATAAATATCAGCTGGAATTCAAACAAGCCCAAAAAACTGCTGAAGAAAACAAAAAAGGCCTCTGGGCCGATACCACTTGCCAGATTTCACCTAAAATAGAATAAAATAAAAGCATGCAAATTATTAAAATTTTATTATTTGTTTTTATTGGTTTTTTAATTGGGCTTTTTATCTTTAATTTTAAATCTTATTTTAAACAACCCGCCTACATCAATCCAATTGGTAAAGTTGAAAGAAAACCGCTCGAGGAATATCAATTTATAAACTTAAGTAAAAGATACTTTGAACCTAGTAATGTAATTTTGGGTAAGGAAATCAAAAAAACTGAAGATTATGCTTCCCGAATCTTTTATTTCACCACAAAAAATATTATCACTGGGAAAAAAGAAAAAAATAGCGGCCTGATAAATATTCCCACTAAACCCGCTAAACCTTGTCCTCTGCTTATTTTAATCCGTGGTTATGTTGATCAGGAAATATATGAATCGGGAACAGGAACAAAACATTTTGGAGAATTGGCCGCTTCCCAAGGATATGTAACTCTCGCTCCTGATTTTTTAGGATATGGTGAATCTGATAAACCATCGGGAAAATCAATTGAGGAAAGATTTCAAACATATGTGACTATCATCACTCTTATTTCTTCTGTAAACAATCTTGATTCTACTTTTAAAAAGGAAAAAATTACGTTACAGGTTGATGCAGATAAAATCGGCTTATGGGGACATAGTAATGGCGGCCAAATTGCCTTATCGGTTTTGGAAATATTAAAAAAGGACGTTCCTACTGTTCTTTGGGCGCCAGTTGTCAAACCTTTCCCCTATTCAATTCTCTATTACACCGATGAGTTTGAGGACCGTGGCCGTGCCCTACGCAAAGTTATAGCAAGTTTTGAAAAAGATTATTTAGCTGATAATTATTCCATGACAAATTATCTTGATTGGATCAAATCGCCTATTCAAATTTATCAGGGAGGGGCCGACGAGGCAGTGCCGCAAAAATGGAATGATCAGTTTGTTGAAGAATTAAAGAAAAAAGAAAAGGATGTGGAATATTTTACTTATCCACTAGAAAACCACAATTTTAATAATGGTTCCTGGGACAATATTGCCGGCAGATCATTAGATTTTTACAACCGCTTTTTTAAGTGATTCTAAAAAAGTCCTTTGAGACTTCCGCGGACAGCATCGACCATTCCAAATGAACCGGCAGTAAAAGGAGCAGGCATCCATTCTTGAGTATTAGTTTCGGCTACTTGCACCACCTTGCCTGTGCGATCAAGATGAACCAATTTAACCGATAAAGGTGTTTTCCTTCCAGTATGATCCATTAAAGCTTCGTCAAGTTCAAGCAGGGCCTGCCTATCTCTATATAAAGGTGAAGGTAAACTGTCGTATCTAGCAATGACTATTTTTTGCAATTCAGCCTCGGGATGAGAATTACGCCACACTTGACGCGCCGCCAACCCAGGAGTCACAGCATCATAACCCGCATTAGTATCAAGACTACCCTGCCATATATTGCCGCTGTTTGCGACAATAGCGACACCGTAAATACCGTTTCTTAGATGTTGTGGTAAATAGACATCAACTCCTGCCGCAATACCATTAGCCGCTTCTTCATAACCTAAGGCATTAACAGTTTGCGGATCAATTTGCCTAAAATCTTCAAATAAATAATCGCTAAAATGAGTCAAAGTCATTTTTCTTTCATTACCCTCAAGAACAACCATTTCCGGACTTACATATTCTTTAAAAACATCCCGACAATTACCGCAAGAACCTCCTGTAAATTCGCTTGAAGGATCTTGATCGCTGTAAAAAGCCAAGGCCCTGATTGGTTCATCCCCATATTGGGTAAGCGCAGCTGCCAAAGCTGCAGTTTCACCATGAACAAATGCATCGCTAAAAGCATATTCATCGTTTCCCCCCAACACAATATGTCCTTCAGTTGTAAGGATTGCGGCTCGGACAAAAAAATTAGATTGTCTGGGAAAAGCTCGTGCTTCTTTTGCAGCCAGTATTAAATCACGATAAAGAATTTGTTCTTTTTTGGAAAGATAAAGTTTTTCTTTTTGAATAGGGCTCCAAATAATCCTTTCCGCCATAATTGAAAGGATTATAGCACAAGATGATATAATTAATAGAGGTGAGAAATATGAAAGGATTTATTAATTTTATTCGTGAACGAGGAGTAATGGGTTTGGCAATAGGATTTCTTTTGGGTGGCGCGGTTTCCAAAGTAGTCACTTCGTTAGTCACTGACATTATCAATCCATTTGTAGGACTATTATTAGGAGCAGTGGGCGGACTCAAATCGGCATACATTAAAATCGGCCCGGCAAAAATAATGTGGGGAAGTTTTTTAAGCACTCTTATTGATTTTACGATTATTGCTCTGGTTGTCTATATGGGAGTAAAAATTCTCCGACTTGATAAACCCGAGAAAAAGTAGGTGCAATTTCCTAGGGATTTTGATAACCAATTCTCCAAACAACTGCTGACATATTAAAACCTCCGCTAGTAAGGTTTATGGCTTTTTTTAATTCGTATTGACTGATTGTTTTGTATAGCGATTCTCGTGCCGGAATATTTCCCGTATAATATTTTTTCAAAACTGGTAAGGCCCGACTGTCACCTAGCTGTCCCAAAGCCCAAATCGCATCATTTCTAGCCCGAAAATCTTGATGCTCATCGTCAAGAAGTTTTATTAAGGCATCGACACAACGTCCCCCATATCCCCTTCTTGCATCTTGGCAATTATTTTTAACCTCGTATCCGATCCACGAACAAGTGATGACAAAAAACAGAATAAAAATACTAATTCCAATAGCCATAACATATAGAATCTTTTCTTTAATCGCTTTAATTTTCATATAGAAAAATGCGGGTTTAATAAAATCTATTAAGCAAACCGTTTACGATTAATTTTATTGCCTGTTCAAAAAAGAAAGGATTAATTAAATATACTGCCACTAATGATCCGACCGCAATTACAATAGAAAGCCATTTTGTATATGGACCGTAGGTTCGAAAAACCAAAACTGTTGCTAAAATTGCCGCCATCAGCGGCCCAAAAACTTTTATGTCTCCCAATGGTAAAGTATATCCTGCAATATATTTTTCTTCTTCCCCAAAAAACTTTGCCAGATCATAATTGACGCCAAAAAGAATTAAAATTATTTCCAAAAGAATTATTCCCAGCAATAAAATTGAACTTAATTTTGTTGAGGCACCTTCTTGCGTCCTGATCGTCTCATAAATAACCGCAGGTAGTAAAAAAATTAATATCCAGAGAGGATTGTTATTAACTAGTCCTAAGAAAGCTCCTAGAACAGCGATTAAAGTTACGATTAAACAAACGATCATTGGATTCAAGGCAGGATTTTTTGTTTTTTTATTCATAATTTTAGTATACAACTAATTGAAAAACCCCTTACTTATTTCGTAAGCGACAAAGATTATATAAATCGCTAATAAAGCTAATCCTTCTTTTCTTGAAATATCCTTTTTGGATTGAGAAAATAAATAAAACAAACCCAATCCAAATGCGATAAATAAAAATGTCGTCAGAAAGCTGTTAAAAGTAAAGACCTCGCCGTCATTGACAAGAGTAAATATCCCAAATAACAAAGTATTGGCGGCGGCTGATCCTAAATAATCACCAAAGGCAATATCTTTTTTACCCGACACAATGGCACGGATAGCCAATGACAATTCAGGTAGATTTGTTCCAATTGATAAAACAATAAGACTGATATAAAAGGCAGAAATATTGAGAAGTTTAGCGAAAACTAATGTCTGGGATACGATAAACTGACTTGAAACAAAAACAATTCCTATTCCTAAGGCTACCCTAACCAGGTCCAAAAACGAATATACCCTGATTGAAAGAGCCTCAGTATGATGTCTTTCTAAAACCCCATGTTTTTTTTCAATAAAATAAAAGATAGCGATATAGGACAAGATTAAAAGAATACCTTCAAAGTTGGTTACTTTATGATCGATAACAACCAGACCCGGCGCCGCAATAACCACCAATAGCCCTATAAGATTTTTAGTGTTAAGATCATGATTTAATTTTATACCTTTGCCTAAAATTGCCAGAACAGGAATGATAAAAAGGAAAATAACTACCGTTCCCCCCAATAGTGTTCCCACAAAAACTTCAGGTTTATGATTGAGAACAGCATTGATACTGACGGCAGTTTCAGGAATAGAGGTGAGTAAACCTAAAATAAAAAAGGATATGGCAAATGATGAAAATCTTAATTGTCGAGCAATCCTATCAACAGATTTGATGATTAAACCTGCACCAAACCAAATAACTATAAAGGCCAAAATATAGAAAAACAAACCAGGTATCAACGCCATAATATAAGTATAATCTAAAAGAATTTCCAATACTGTTGCACGAAGGGTTTTAAACGTTAAGGTATGCTTATTATCAATCTATAATAATTAATAGTATAATAGTTGGTCATGCAGTTTTCTATAATTATACCTTTGTATAATTGTCAGGACTCCATTGAGAGAGTTATATCCTGTATTGAAAACCAGGACTTTCCAAAAAACCGATTTGAAATCATTTGCATTGATGATAAAAGCACTGATCATACAGTAGAAATCGTTAAAAAGTTTGAGAATATTAAGCTTATACGGTTACCAGAAAATCATGGGAACGGCAACGCAAAAAATGTCGGCATAAAAACGGCTAAAGGAAAAATACTGTTTTTTATCGATGATCATATTTATCTTCAAAAAAATACATTAAAAATAATTAGACAAATATTTAAAGACAATCCCAGCGTTGACGGTGTTTGTGGCAATTACAAGAGTTTAAGGAAGAGCGACCGAAACATATATAGAGATATCAGGAGAAGAACAATATATTCAAAGAATAATGGACCAAAAATTATTACCAATAAGAGCTTTTCTACATTTTCTATCAATGTCGGAGCCATAAAGAAAAAATTATTTATTAGAAATAGGTTTCCTGATAACTTTGGGAAAAATAGTGGCGAAGATATTGCTCTTGAAATACAGTTATTAAATAAACACAAAATATTTCTCTACTCGCCGTTAATTCAAGCCTATCACGATCATGATTTAAGTTGTTCAAAAATTTTTAAAAAGGCAATTATAGAAATAAAAGGCACGGGTGATTTGATACATTTTCTTCTTAAAAAAAAGCAAAAAATTCCATTCTTATATGGTTTTTTAAGTTATCCGTTGTTTCTATTAATATCGTTATTTTTAATTATATTTAATAGAATTTTTATTTGGCCGTTTCTTTTTATTCTAATAATAGAACTAATTTTAGCCTCAAAATCATTTTTTGATAAAGGATCTTCTATATTAAATAAATTCAATACTTTTATTTATGTTCTTGCTGAAGAATTTATAAAGGGTGTATTTTTTCCTTACTATCTTCTAAAAAAGGGTCGACATAATATCGCGGGCATATCTGCTATTTTTATTTTATTGGTTAAATGGGAAATAGAAAAAATTAACAGCTTGATAAATATACATGTTTAAAATTGATTTTTCTAACCCGGCTATAATTAAACTCTGTCTTCTTTGTGATGGGGTTAGAATCGCACCCTCTGTTTTAAAAGAAATTGGAATTTTATACGCTGAAGATCGCTTTAGATACCACCGTGTCTCAAAAATACCAATGGGTTTTAAATATGTTCCTTCAGAGTTAATTCTTCCTAAAGATATTGTATCGGCCGTATATATAGAAGAAAAAAGCCCTTGGTTAATTAAGAAAAATCAAAAAGGAGAAGTAAGACTTTTTTATAAAGATAAAGAAATATGCCCGACTTCTTTTACAAAAAGACCGAATTTTTATGATAAGAAATTATCGAACAATACTCTTTGCAAACAAACGGCCGTAATGTATGGCAATTATGTTTTGGGCATATTTATTATGGGCTGGTGTTATTTTCCGGCAAAAAATGTCGGCTGTAAATTTTGTTCTATTGGTTCGAATTGGAGCAAACAAGGTCTGGGTACACAAAATTTAAAATTCGTCACGCCGCAAATCGCTCAAGAGGCAGTGGCAACAGCCCTATCTACCGATAAGAAAAGAATAAAATACATAATGTATTCATCAGGATCTTTTCCTGATAATAATAAAGGGTTTCAAATACAAACAGATGTTGTTCGGGCGGTGAAAAAAGAAATACAAAATTTTTCTATCCCTCAACATTTTACCATTATGCCGCCGGACACATTTTCTCTCATGAAAGATATTAAAGATGCCGGGTTGACCACAATTGCTTTTGATATTGAAGTTTTTGACAAGGATACTTTTGGCGAACTGTGTCCAGGAAAAGAAAAATATTATGGATATGATAAATTTATTGACGCATTAGAATATGCCATATCAATTTTTGGCTGGGGCAATGTACACTGCGGTTATGTCGCCGGTCTTGAAAAATTAGAAATGATGTTCAAAGGTTTTCATTCATTAGGAAAGAAGGGTATCGTCAGCGATGCAAACATTTTTCATCCTGACCCTCAATCTGGATTTGAAAATAAACCAAGGCCCTCAAAAGAATATGTATTTGAAATGGTAAAAGAACAAGCAAAAACTTACAAAAAATATAAATTTGTATCAATCTTTCCCATTGGCGGCAGACGTGGATCACTGGATACTGAAGTTTATAAAGGTTATTTTAACTAGATGAAGATACTACTTACGGGTTCTTTTAAATCAGGCAAAACAACTTTAGCTAATTTATTAAGAAGGCAAGGTTTTCCCATTATTGACGAATTTGCAACAACAATGCTTGAGCAGGCCCAACGACGCGGAGACTTAACCCTAAAACAAAGACCAGAATTTCAACAAATGCTTTTATCTGAACAATTAAGAGCTGAACAGGAAGCGGAGCGGCGATATCCGACTTTTGTTTGTGATCGTGGAGCATACGACATAATCACATATTCACGTTATTATAAACACGAGTTCGATTGGTATTCCCTACTTCAAAATCACAAACCCTATAATTTGATTTTTTTGTGCACTATCGACGGCATTGACGTTGGTAATCAATTTTCTGCGGAGGATTTGATTAAAAGAAAAGAGCTTCAACAAGGTTTTTTTGATACTCTTGATAATTTGTGTGTTCCTTATAGAGTGTTAACAGGAACACCTGAAGAACGACTGGCTACGGTTGATAGAGAAATTCAAATATATCGCTCTAACATAGAAGGTTCAAGACGCCGCCGATTAGAAATTAATTAATAAATTTTGTTATACTGGAATTGCGATGAGAAAAATTATTGCCTCGTTGATTTTATTCTCTTTGCTTATTAGTGTTTTAGTTTCTTTTCCCGTTTACGCTTCTGAAGGATTAATTAAACCTAATTCTAAATTCTACTTTTTACAGTCATGGGGGGAACAGATAAAATATTTTTTAACCAGATCACCCGAACAAAAGTTAAGCTACTTACTTACGTTGACAGAAAGGCGGGTTGATGAAATGGAAAACAATCCTTCAGCTGCAGTAACTAGTCGTTACGAAAACCATTATCAAGAATTAAATAATCTAACCAACAAGATGCAAAACAAACAGCAAGCAACCGAGAGAATAAAAGAAGCGAGTCTCACTCAACAGCAAGTTTTATCGCAAGTTTATATCCAAGTTCCAGAACCAGCTAAACAAGCCATTATTAACGCCCAAGAAAACTCTTCTAAACACGTGATTAAGACAATAGAGAAGGTTGAAGGAATAAGTCAAGCTCAACAATATATGATACAAGTAGCACAGATACAGCAGATGGAAAAAGTGGGACAAATTGAAAAAATAGAATCAGAACCAATGGAAAGTAATCCTAATTCTGATCCGTCGCAAAGTACACTAAAAGAGCTTAAAAGTACAAATACCCTAAATGAAGGACAACAACTAAACCCTTTAAATCCTGTAAATGAAAATCAAACTGGTAACAGTAGTGTAGATCATATAGAACCTGCTCAACCGGTTCAGATGAATCAACCCGCCGATTCGGCGGGACAAAATTAATATGAAAAAAAACCTACTATTGATTATCATTGGGGCAATTTTAATTGCCGGAGTAATAATTACTTTTAGTCAGTTTTCAAAAGGAAAGAGTCGCGCTAATCCATTTCAAGAAAGAAAATTTGTAGCATTGGGCGCGAGTTTTACCAAAGCCAATAACTTGTCCTCAAACCTGATCGGTGACAATCCAGAATACAGCTTTGCTACCGGCACGAAAATAAACAGTCTGTTTCTACACCTAAACACCAAGGGAGAAAACTTAATAGCGATTAATCTGGCTGAATCTGGCGCCAACAGCAAGAGTGTTTTACAAAAACAAGTGCCCAACGCAATTTCCTATAATCCTAAATATGTCGTCGTTGATATCATGGCTGATATTTTTGAAGAAGAAAAACCTGAAGGATTTAGGCAAAACTTGATTGAAATCGTAAAACAGGTCAAGAATAAAAATAATACTGTACTTATTGGCACCTATCCAAATCTCCTACTAATGAGAAAGGCTGCTTTTGAATCTTGTTTGACGGATAAACTCGGCTTAGAGGTAGACAAAATAACAGATGGGAAATTAAAACTTTTCAACCAAACCATAGAAGAAATTGCTAAAGAATATGATTTGATCTTAGTTGATAATTTCAATACTCTTACCTCTCAAGAAATAAGTAATTATGATTGTCTTCATCCTAATATCGAAGGACAAAAGAAGTTGGCTCAAACTTGGATTGAGGCGCTAGAAAAAAAAGGGGGTGAAAAGTAAATGAAAGCACTAAAATTTGTGATTTTAATTCTAATTATTTTAGTTGTCCTTTATGCTGGAGCAATTTTTACCGGATTTAATTTACCAAAGCCAGCATTTTTGAATAAAGGAATCGAGGGCAATGCTAAACTTAAAGTAACTCTACTTATGGACAACAATGTAAAAAATCCTTTAGCAAATATTGAAGTAGATGTGGCAGAAAAACCAGGACAACCACCTAAAGGAGGGGTTGGCATAACCGATGAAAAAGGAACGGCAACTTTCAAAATTAAGCCGGGTAGTTATTTTATTTATTTCAACGATATAACTTTTCCGGGAAATCTTAAGGTGCCAGAGCTTGAATCAATAACCGTTAGCGAAGGAGTAATAAACGAAAAAACATTATTAATAACAACAAAATGAAATTAAAACTATTTATTTTAGGCTTATTTGTCCTATTCGGTCTAATTATTTTTTTTAGCTTACAACAAAGGCAACCTAATCAATCGGGACAATCTCGCGGTTGGGGACAAAGACCAGATGGAGCTCAAGATTTCGGAGGATCCCCGTCAGGTACGATTAAACCACGTTGGAGTGGTCCAGTTCCTGTCGCACCCAAATATAAAATTAACTACTACAAGGGCCTTTGGAGCGGACCGTTTTATCCGGAGGAACGTACCGGCATAAAGATCGATCCCGAAAAAGACAAGGAGTTGGGAATAAATATTGTCATGCTTCAACCAGGTTTTGAGATTAATAGCCAGGGCGAAGTCCGCTATCCGCCGGATTTTCCTACTCATGAAGATATGGACGCCAGAATCGGTGAACTAGCCACAAAATTTTATAAGGCAAATATTCATGTAGGATTAGGCATAACTCTCACTTATAAAGAAAAATTTTCAGACGCACAAAAGGGCGAAATGTGGGCTGGCGAACCTCAACCCTTTCCCAAAGAAGTGGTGGAAAAACCCGGATATCTGGATAAATTTAACCAGGTCGTCGGAGATATGGCTAAAATTGCTGAAAAATATCATGTTTACCTGTTTACCCCGGCCGGAGAAGTGGAGGGTCTTTGGGGTATGAAAGTGGCACCATCGTGGCTTCAAAAGATAAGACCTCTCGTCAGAAAAAATTACACAGGAAAACTCTATTACAAAGGAGATTTGCATAATGGTGAAGGAGACATCATGGATTTTAAAGGTTATGATATTTTAGGAATTGTTAATACTCCCGTTAGCCCAAGAGCTTCTCTTGAAGAAACTAGAAAAATATATGTTTCTGATATGGAAAGGGGCCTTTCCTGGGCTAAACGCGATGGCGTTCCCGAAGTAGTTATCTCAGAATATGGTTATTTGGGAAATAATCAGATGGAATCTGCAGCCAAGATAGGACTAATATTGAAGGAAGGAAACAAAAGATTAAATGGAGTATTCATATCAATACCTGAACCAGCAATGGCAAAAGCAAGTCAGAGCAACGAAATAATCAGCGTGATTAAAAAAAATTTCGAATAATTAGTATTATTTTCAACTATCAAAATCCTAAATCTTCTTCCACAAGTAACATACGGATTTTCCTGCCCAACATCGGGTTTTCATTTTTAAATATGATGATTTTGTTTTCTGCCGTACCCATACCATATTGTTCCCTCATCCTCTTGTCTTCAAGAGGAATAATATGTTTTTCAAGGCGTTCTATAGCTTGGGTAAAATTAGGTACGATCTTTTTAGTGCTAACTACAAATATTAAATTTTGTGAAGTAAAAACAATATGGGGTAATTGGCTACCGGTGTTTGAGGCGATGATAAATTCGCCGTTTTCCATAAGTGCATGAACGCTTCCCAGATAATAATCCGAGAGAACTGACTGTTTGCGAAGGATTGCTTGTTTAGCTGGGTCTTTTTCTGCCAAAATTGCCTCGTGTAAATTATTCCACTTATGTTTTCCGGATTTTAAATATTCAACAAATCCTATTTGTTCGAGGGTTTTTGAAGCTCCATTCATCACCGATACTCCTTGAGGGATAAGTTCTTTTATTTTATTAAGGGCTTCTCTCCTGTTTTTTAAGATAAAAGTTTCAATATTTTTTGATCTAAGGGCTTTTGCGGTTCTATTAACTATTTCTTTTTTGGCTAAAGTATTGTAATTCATATAATTTAATTCAAATTGTGTTCTTATGCCAACCAATAATTAGAGGTAATAAAAAGATTAGCAAATAATATAAATAAACATCCAATTTATAATATTCTGCCGATTTGAACATTTTAACAATAAAAAAGTAGTCAAAAATGATGGCAATTAGAGTCCAAACAAAAGCCAATAATAAATAATGCCGAAAAGATTTGCTTTTAATTTTTTTAAACAAAACCCAAAGCGTTAAGACTGTGCCGATGGGCATTATTATCCAACCGACCATTGAAGGTGATACAATCATAAAAAGGATTATGCCCAAAATATATCCTATTAACCAAAGCAAAAATCCCCAACCCAATGTATTCTTAAGCAATTGTCGATTCATAATATTAAGTTTATCAAATAAAATTATTTCCAAAAAACAAAGTTAGCCACCTTGTCTCCAAGCTCAGTAAATTCTATCTTTTTAATAAACTGATCGCTGGTAATAATAAAATCAACCTCTTTGCCTTCTGGGAAAACTAAACTATAAGGATTCCCTATCCTAATCTGACAATGTAAACAATCCACTCTTTGATCGGTTTTAAAATTAATCTCTTCGCCGTCAGTTTTAACCGCCGTAAATGTAATGGATTCGGTCAGCGGATCGACAAGATTCAGACGATAAATATATTTTTGACTGGCTAGATCAAATCGCGCAGTATAATCACGGGACAAAGCAGTGCTGCTGGAACCACTTTCTCCTGGTTTTATTTTCATCTCTTGTTTAGTCAAAAAATAAGACAGTTTGCTGTTCCCTTCATCATCTTCCATGGCCCGGTTGCGTAATTTGATACTGTCCAAGAGCGGATAAAATAACACTATAGCTGTCACACTTATTAGAGAAATAAAATACCAGAGATTGCGCCGGTGTGTGTCCAATTTAAAGTAACACAGAATGGTGCCAAAGATATTTCTGACGGCAAGCGAAACAAAAATAAGCGGGGCGAGATAAAAAAATATTATAACTTGATGAAACACAAAGCCGTTGAAACGAAATTCTTTTAGAGCAAGAAAAAGCCCCCAATCAATAGGTATGGGAACAAAATAAACACCCAAAGCAAACAACAAAAAAATAATGTTGATAAAAAAATGATATTTCTTGCTAAAAAAAAGAAAAAGAGCAAATAGAGCAAAAAGAATCATTGTCGGAATGTTAAAGATATTAAGCAGAAGCGGTAATGTGGCGACAATCAATAAAACCGCTAAAAGCCTGTTGGATACGATTTCTGTTTTCGTTAGGACAAGTTTGTTTTCTGGTATTTCTTCAATTTCAGACATATTTTATTATAACTTAAAACACGTTTGCAAGATTTTTTCACTATTATAGAAATATGAAAAAGCTATGAAGTTGGATAAAAAAAGTTTATTATCTTAATAAATAATAAAAGAGGATTATCTTTTTGCTTTATAAGATTAAAACTAATTTAATCTATTTTTTGTTTTTTTCAAACAATTTTGGGCGGGGCAGCCGAGTTCTCAATGTATATGACTTATACAGGAGTTTGAAAATCATATGATTTGTAATTTATACTATTATTATGAAAAAAAAGATTACACAAGAATTAAAAAAAGAATTTCTAATAATTTTATTTTTCATCTCAGTTTTTATTACTATTCGTTCAATTCACTTCATTTATCATCTAACTTTTATGGGTTGGGATCAAGCCGAACATGCGATAGCAGCTCTTAATGTAGTAAAAAACAAAAAACTCGTATTGCTTGGGCCTCGAATCAGCGCGGTATCTTATCAAAACAAACAGATATTTTTAGGTCCTGCGATGACTTATCTTATGGTTTTCTTCCTTGTTTTGGGCAAATGGGATCCTGCAATTGCAAGCTACATTTTTATGATATTTTCCGGTCTGATGATCGTACCTCTTTATTATGGAGTCAAATGGCTAGTTGGCAAACGATCAGCTTGGATCATGGTTATATTCTATACACTGTTACCTTATTATTTGACTTATACTCGATTTTTATGGAATCCTAATTTTCAATTTGCTCTTTTACCTATCCTCTTTTTTTTAATGGGTTATTATCAGAAGTCAAAAAAACAATTGATTCTTTTTTTAATTTCTTTTTGGTTGGGAATATTATTTCAACTTCACTATCAATTCATATTCTCATTAATTTTAATTACTGCTTATTATTTTTTATTAAAAAAAGAGGGTTTGAAGAAATTCCTTATATTTTGTGCTGGCTTTCTAGCTGGAGTTTCACCGCTTATTTTGTTTGAATTTAGAAATCAATTCTATCTCACCAATACTCTTATTCTTTATGCAAAACATTATAAAGAGGTGCAAAGAATCGGAAATAAAGATCATTATTATCTTTCTCAATCTTTTATTTTTTTACTAGGATTTCTTGCTTTAATTAACAATTATTTAGAAAAAATAAAAGTAAAAGTTAATATTGCCTTACTTTCATTTTTATCTTTAATTCTTTTTTTATTTTCTGCCAGAAATACTTTTATTCGTCCAGATACAGAATTTTGGTCTTATGTCCCCTATTGGAATTATCCAGCTGAAGTCAAAGTATATGAAATTATTAAAAAAGAGGGTTTGAAAAATTTTAATGTAACAAATCAACTTTATGATTCTCTTGCCTTAATCCAAAAATACATGTTAATGCGAGACAATATCACTATTAATTTTGATGATTATTACAATAATAAATATTTATTTATCATAGAAAAAACTGGAAAGAAAAATTATATGGAAAATCCGGGTTATGAAGTTCTTGGATTTAGGCCATACCGACATTTAAAAACATGGAAAATCAATGATCACTTCTGCATGCATTTAGTTGAAAGACTTAACAAATAACTTCGGGGATTTGTTATTTATTTTTTTCAAATAATTTTTGGGCGGGGCAGCCGAGTTCTCGCTGTTTGCAATACTTACAGGCAAGTTGACTTCTTACCATTCCACTTCCAAAAAATCCAAGAATAAAAAGCAATACCATTAGAGATAAGATTAACCAGTTAAAATTTATTATTAAAACAATAATTCCAATAACAATGGGAATAATTGAAACTAAAAAGTCCGGGATAATAGCTTTCCAGGTTATTTTATTTTGAATAAATCTTACTGGCTTGCCTCTTTTGAAAAAAAGACTGCTTAATCTCCCCCTGCCAAAAGAACAAGTCTTTCCATAATAGTAACAATCCACACAATGCCGGCTTAACAATCTATATTCCAAAATTAAAATACAAAGTATATATAACGCCAGCCACAAAACGCCGATTTGATAAATAAGAAATCCGCCGATGAAATAAATGGAAAGTGAAACAAGATTTGAAATTATTACAATCCAGATTGGGTAATTATCAAAACATTTTTGTTGATTAGTCTTCATTTAATTATTCTACTGCACTAAATATCTTTAATCAGTTAAAGCGTAAGCTGAACATATTCCTCACCTATTTTTGGTAAGTTAAAAGAAACATCCCAGCCAGGAACAGGTTTATTAACTGAGCCTATTTTTGATTTTACGACCTTAACTATTTCACCTGTTATTGCATCAACATAAATAAGCCAGTTATACCAATATGATTTATTTTTATATATGTTTGGATCATCAGAGGAGGAGAACATTTTGATTTCCCAAACGACACGAACAGCCGAATCAATTGATCCTTGAGGGTAAGTAGTATTACAAAAGTTCGTTCTCAGTCGAGTTAGTCGAGTATTTTCAATTTGGTCTCTTTTGACTATGTAACTATATAGTTTAGAAACAGGAATTGCAAGATCGCTGAAATTAATAGTCAAATTACTTACTTTAGATTTAGCTTCGTTTTCAGTAATGACAGCTAATTTCAAAAACTCAGACTCAGTTAGAGGAAGAGGTGAAAATTTAATAAGTTCTTTACCGGAATCCATTCTTCGCAAGACTAGGATTGGATAATTACCGTTAACAATATAGTCGTAGTTTGGACCCATTGCGCAACCATAATCTGCGGTTATGGTTGTTGGGATAGTAGGAGTTGGTCTTGGTATTATTGTTGATTGTATTGCTGATTTTTGTTGATGGTTAATCGGTTTATAAATACTGTTCCTTATTTCGCTGCTAATAATACTTTGATATTTCATTCCAAATATAAAACCAAGAATCGGAAAAGTAATAAAAATAACGAAAGCCAGTATTTTTGAAAATGGAGTTACGGTCGTTGCCCATTTAGGAAATGACATAAATTTATTGCCTCCGCACTAACGGATAAAGAGCGTCAGCAAGTACTTTAACATCTCTTCTAGCCATTCTTACATCCCTAGGAGAATAATCCTCCGCTTTTATTGGGTGGGCTGAAATTATTCCACCAGAATCAGAAATAGTTCTTATCTTTCTTACGCCAGTATACCTTTGAATCGAATGAAACTGTGCACCACTAGATTCCGAATATTTGCCACATATCATATTTTCAAAACAGGCATCTGCGTAGTGTTTTTCGTCATAACTGGCCGAAACAGCTGCTATTTGGAAATCAACACCTTGATTTTCCATAATTTTTGCTAATCTCTCAATAGTACCACCCGTAGCAATAAACTCTGTAACCACTAAGGCTCTACCAAGCGCTGTTCCTCTCTGCTCAAAAAAGGAAGACAACACTCTACCTGCTTCTAACTTCGCACTTACATTATTAAACCTTCCACTAGCGATGAAACTAATAGGAATGCTCTCTGGAAGACCTAACTCTTGCCGTCTCCTATCAATTATCTTTTTTATTATTAGGGCGGGTATTCTTCCAGAAGCGTCATCACTGATAATAGTATCGTAATCAAGAATCGAATCTCTAAGTTTGGTTATTAACATTCCAATGGCAACGACCGAGTCTTTATCCCAAAAATTAGATTTGAGTTTTGAAAGGATTGCTTCAACATCAATTGTGCTATAGACCATACTTTCAATATCTTCATTTTTCTCCCTAGGAGAAACAATAGTTGTTTTAGGTTTTTCTGAAGAACCCAATTCTGTTGGTGGTTCTGGCATATTTTATTTGTTTGTTTTTAATTAATTTAATAATATCACAAGAATTTACATTTTTTTAGATTGCGTTATACGGTAAGCCCTAGATAACTAAATGCAAGACCAGCTAAAAACAAAGACGCGAATAGCATAAACCATTGCCAATTCTTCATTTTTGACCATCTTTTTTTCATACGTTTTGGTAACAATAAAAGATCTAGTCCTTTTATTAAGGTGAGCCATCCTATGATTGTAATGACAACACGCCAATCCAACACCCACAGATTGTGCACAAACACCATAACCAGTCCTATTACAAATGTAACTATTCCTAAAAAGACCATTATTGTCTTATTTTCCACCTCTATAAAAAGTTTTTGCAGAAGTTTTGGTTTTATCAACAGAACAAGGGAAACCAATATAAAAGTGATCCCCCATAATTGCGCTAAAAAGCTTGATAAGTTTATTCTCACTTCATCTTTATCCTACCAAAAAACCGTCTTAACTACGAGGTGGTTTTTGTTAGCTCTTACTCCGATGAGTTAACTATGTTAGAATTCATTATATTCAGTATAATCTTTAAGTTATTTTTCAGAAATAAGTAAGATTATAAAATAAAGGAAGGAGGTGAAATTGAATGACAAGAAAATCAGTGATTTCAATTTTATCTAATATTCTCTTTAACTTTATTGAAGTGCTTCTTGCTTTACGAATTTTTCTTAAATTTTTTGGTGCAAATTCCTTAACGCCATTTGTAACCTGGGTTTATCAAACAAGTAATCCTTTGATTCGTCCCTTTGAGGGGATATTTCCTGCTGAATATGTCGAGGGAAGATTTATTTTAGAGATATCTACACTATTTGCACTATTGGTTTATGGAATTTTAGGTTATATTATTGACGATGGATTTACAGCTCTGGAGATTAGAAAAGCCGAGAGAAAATAGTTTTTATTTATCCGGTTTAATTTCAGAGATTCTTTAATGATTCTACTAAAACTGTGGCTTCATTATGCTCTGTATCTTTAGCGCCATACACAAGAGTAAGAGCCGAATGTTTTTTTTCTAATTTTTTCAGTTGATTTATAAGCTCTTTTTTCTCTTTAAGTTCCTGCTTGTATTTTTCTCTGAATCCTTCCCACTTTTTAGGGTCGTGTCCGAACCACTTCCGTAGTTCTGTACTTGGTGCAATATTTTTAAGCCATAAATCTAAATGAGCTTTTTCTTTTGACACACCTCTTGGCCATAGTCTATCAACAAGTACTCTAAAGCCATCATTTTTTGCCCATTTCACATATGCCCTTTTTAAAGTTACCATAATCCAATTTTATACCCTTTTTATTTATCAAAGTAAAGAAAGAAGTAAACTTGAGCAATAATTTTTGCTCGAGAATCGTAGCTTTAATATAACCAAGTATTTAGGGTATATCGTTAAAGTATTCGAGGATTTCAAGCTTGTGCAGGAAATAAGAGAGGAGATTGAAAAGGTGGAGCCTTGTATAGCTATTACAATTTTGTAAAGGGTTGCAGGACTAATGAATAATTATTATTAAATCACACTTAATTTATTAAAATGTTGTGATTGTTATGTATATATTAACTCGTTTTAAAGACTCTCCTTGTTTCTTCCCAAAATTCAACCATTTCGGGATAATATTTATCCAAAATAAATGTGGCATGATAGGATTTATTTATTAAAGCTTTGTCTTTTCCCTTTATTTCTAAATACGGAATAAGATAAAGCTCATCATCTAATAGTGGCATTATGAAATGCATTTCTAAATGATCTGCAACCATCCTAAATTTAATAAGTGAGGGGTTTGTTTTTATTATGTTTCTTACTTTTCTTATGTGAAAAAGAAAGGTAAGATTTGTTTTAATAAAACCTAGGATGTTTGAATTACCATATGTCCCATCTACTAATTGTTTAATAAATTCAGAAAATTTTTTTGATGTTTGGTGTTTTTGACACTTGGTTAACTTGTTAAGTTTAAGTAAGATTGAATCAATTAATTCTCTGCTATTAAATAACAGATTTCTAATACTATTTAACAATTCAGGGTTATTTCCATAGCCTTTAAGATACAAGGTTGTATACTTATCAATCTTATATTTTTCATTGTTAAAAAGTTTTTTTCTTATCCTAAGAAAATTCTCATTTTCGCTTTTAAGCGATTCAATTCTTAGATTATCATCGTTCAATTCCTTTCCTCCCAATTTAGCTTGTAGTTTTACCCTCATTAATGAGTATTAGAAAATTAATCATCGACTACGTTATGGGCCTTCTCCATATTTTTTATATCTTTCCTTGTGTTGTTTTTCGGAATTGACACATCTCCATCTCCACCTTTTCCAATCTTCTTGGCCATATCCTCCGTGATTCCAAATTTTTCAGAAATCTCCTTGAATTTTTCAGGAAATTCCTCCATAAGAACATGCAATGGTCCACGTCCACCCTTGCCACCTCGATCTTTCTGTCCCGCTTCACCACCCTCTCCACCCATAGAAAAACTGTCCTCACCTATTGATGTAGCACTACCTCCATCACCACCCTTACCTATACCACCTCTTCCGCCGCGTCCTCCAATGGCTTTCCCCCCCTTGATACCTAGCGCGTTACCACCTTTTCCACCCTTCCCTCGTTGATTAACGAATTTGTCCAATCCAAAAAATTTAGACACTCCTGTTGTAAGTAGCCAGGTAATAATGTTGGTAAAAATTTGCTTGATCATAAGTTTCCTCCAAGCTTATTTGGTTATATTAAGCTCGTTATGGCTCCCCCGAGAGGACTCGAACCTCTAACATCCTCGTTAACAGCGAGGCGCTCTACCATTGAGCTACAGGGGATGTATAAATTTAAAATTTAAAATTTGAAATTTAAAAACAGAAAATAGTTTTCAAAGTGCATCAATATTATATCAAAGATTATCTTGTTATTTCATAACACAAGGAGCTGATCTTCAATACCTTGCAAAATATTATTTGAGAATATAGAATTCAGTTAACAAATTTAATATTTAAGTAATTGCCAAAATATATGGTTGAAAAAGAACGCCGACCACTACCCACAGCACTAGAAATAGCACAAAGAGGAGATCCTCCCCCATGGTCAAAAATACCAGAAATATGGAAAAATAAATCACGAGAAACACCTCAAGAACCAAACGCCCCAAGAGAAATAAGAAACATAAGAAGAGAAATACGCCACTATAGAGCTCCTCAGACAAGCCAAAGATCAAATATTAAAGATGTCGAAGAAGGAAACAGACGCAATAAAATACTTAAAGTTGCAGGACTTTTGACCACGTCAGCGGGTTTACTAACTGGAACAGTAACAACTCTTTTATCTGCCTTACATCATGCTGAGGGTAGTTTGACTTGGGCATTATCTCATGGTCATTTGTCTTTACCAATTGCATTATTTACCAGTTCCGTTGTAGCCGCCGGATTGGCAATTTCTGCCATAAAAAAACATTAAAACAAAAATATTTTCAGGCACCAATAATTTGCAATAATTTTGCTCTTATGCTATAAAATAATCATGGGAAAAATTAAAACTTTTTTTTATTCGCTCAAACGAAGTTTAACTGATCCTAATTACTATCGGGAAATTGCCAAGATAAAATTCGGCTTTTCTTTAAAATATTTATTTTTTCTTTTAATCTTAACTTCACTGCTTATTTCACTTTCACTCGGCTTTACCATAATAAAAGCCATTCCACAAGTACCAGGCTTTATTACTCAATCAAAAGCAATAATTAACAATTTTTATCCCAAAGATTTGGAAATAACTATTACCAATGGGGCTCTATCAACCAATGTCCAAGAACCATATTTTATAAAAGTACCGCCGGAATTTGCCAAAGAAAACATAAAAAATATGAATCTCATTACCATAGATACTTCGGCCAAAGTCGAGGATATTAAAAAATACAATACAGCTGTTTTAGTAACTAAAAACGCAGTTGTTTATCCTGATAAAAATAATCAGTATAAGATCGCATTTCTAAATCAAGTTCCCAATTCAAAAATAAATAAGCAAATATATGATCGAATTATAAATAAAGCACTTCCCTATTCTAAATTTATTGCTCCCTTTTTAATGACTACGGCCATCTTAACCGTTCTCATCATGCCTTTTATAATCGGATCGTTTTCACTTTTTGGTAAATTAATATATCTACTGATCGTCACTGTTCCTTTGTTTTTATTGTCTTTTATCTTGAAAAATAAACTTTCCTATGGAAAAGTTTATCAGTTGTCAATGCACGGACTGACCTTTTCAATTCTGATTCAGTTAATTATTGATATATTAAAATTAACCACTTCTATTAATTTTTACAGTGCCGGTTATAGTTTTATTCTTAATTTACCCTGGCTGACGTTTTTCGTTTGGATGATTGTAGTGCTTTCAAAGTATAAAAAGACCTCTTGAAAATTTTGCCTTTCTTTATTAATATTCTAAGAATGGGAACAGAAAGAAATACGGCCGGATTGGTAATCGCGGCTGGATTTGGGACACGAATTGGTCTTGATGGTCCTAAGGGTTTAATAAAAATTGGCAGATCTACTATTATTGGAACAATGATGGAAGAAATCGTCACGGTTCCAAATATTAGTAGATTAGCTATCGCTACTAATGCAAAATTCCATCCCCAATATGCCGCTTGGCTAGCAGAACAACCATTCAGAGACAGAATATTGTTATTAAATAATCATGCCCAAACAAATGAAGGACGATTAGGTGCGATCGGCGACATTATTTATGCGTTGCAAGAATTAGGATGGCAAGACTTAAACCTTTTGGTTATGCCAAGCGACACACTGTATGGATTTAAAATAGAAGAATTTTTGCAATTTGCCCAAAGACTTAATCCACCAGGATTGGTAACGGTTGTAAACAGAATGGATAAGGCAAGGATTGCCGGCAGGCTCGGTTGCATCACAACTAATGGAACAAGAGTTATTAATTTTATTGAAAAACCGGCAGAACCGCCATCTGACTTAGCCATTGTTCCTTTTTATTACTATCCGAAAGAATGTGTGGCTGAGTTTAAAAAATATAAAAAGGCCGGTGGCAATCTGGATGCCCCAAGCTCGATTATTGCCTGGTTTCTTAAAAAAAAATTTCCTGTTTATGCTTTCGAAACAGAAGAGCCAACTCTTGATGTTGGGACACAACGCGATATGCAAGAAGCACAACTTTATGCAGCTCTCTGATTTAAATTCTTCTTGTTATACTAATCTTCATGAAATACCCGATTATTGGATTGGCACCCATGGATGGAATTACTGATGCGGCTTTCCGTTTTATCGTTGATAAATATGGGGCACCCGATGTTCTTTTTACCGAATTTGTTTCGGTCAAGGGATTAGAGATTGGCAGGCCGGCAATGATGAGAATGCTATTTAAGCATGAAACCAAAACCCCAACAATTGTCCAGTTGTTTGGAAATGATCCAAAATTATTTTATCCAGCAACAATTACAGTGTTAAAAAAAGGATTTGACGGAGTAGATATTAATATGGGCTGCCCAGACCAAAGTGTTTTTTCCCGAGGCGGCGGAGCCGCGCTTATTCTAAAACCTAAAATCGCTCAAGAAATTATAAAGAATGTTAAAAAAGCAGTCAAAGATTTTGGCAAAAAAGAAATTACCGTTTCTGTTAAAACACGAACGGGTTATAAAGTTCATCAAACTAAAGAATGGATCAGTCAATTACTGGAAGCTGAACCGGATATGATTTGTATTCATGGTCGTACCTACGAGCAAAGATTTTTGGGGAAAGCTGATTGGGAACAAATTGCACAAGCTAAAGAGTTGGCAAAAAAAACTAAAACAAAGATATTGGGAAATGGTGATGTAAAAAACAAGAAGGAGGCTTTACAAAAGATTAGACAATATAATTTAGATGGAATTTTAATCGGTAGAGCAGCTCTTGGCAATCCTTGGATTTTCCAGGATAAGATCCCGACTCAAGACGAAAGGATTAAGGTAATGCTTGAACATGCCCAAAAATTTATGGAGTTTTTTCCTAATGGCGATTTTAAAGCCATGCGCAAGCACCTGGCCTGGTATACAAAATATTTTGACGGTTCGGCTAGAATCAGAAATGAACTGATGAAAGTAAACAATATTGAAGACGTCAAAAAGGCAATGTTAGAGAAATCTCATTTGCCTTTGATGACTCAAGATACTTCTTCCAATCGACTTTGATTTTTACTTTACCAGTTTCATTTAAATAAAAAATTTCGCCGCTATTGACGCCGTATTCAAAAAGCTCTTTTGTCAAAAGTACATCATCAAGACAATACTTCTTAAGTTCTTCCCATCGGCCTTCTTTGTAATAGTCAATCGCCATCAAGCCATGGGCGGTTTTCTTTTTATTTAAGGTCGCCGTAATCAAGTCATTAAGAGCAAGTCTGTGACCAATTATGTTTCTGATATCGGCTAAAATATCAAAAGAAGAAAAAGAGGAAATTTTGCCTGGATAATAACTTTGCAGTACCGGCAAATCAAAACTGTCAATATTATAGCCAACCACATAAGAACAATTTTCTAAATATGGAAAAAGTTTATTGATTTCTTTTTCAGTAAAAACAAATCCTTCTTTTTTGGCATAATCATAGATTGCAACTACGGTTACGCCAAGTTTGGCTGGATCGCTAAATTCTCTAAAGGTGTGTTTTGTTTCAAGATCAAGGACAATTGGAAATTTTTTCATGTATTAATAGAAATTAATTTGATTTTTTAAAAGGCTTTTCTTTGAAGATTTCCATTTCAAATGCAGATATTTTTTCAACTTCTTCTCTTTTTAAAGGAATTTGGTTAAGCTGCAGCTGATATTTTTGAGTTAAATCATCAAAAATCTTGAAAAAAGTTTCTCTTTGAGAAGGCCTAACATGAAAGAGTTCTTTTTGGAATAGTTCATCCAGTTTTCCCAGACTCCAAAGCGTCTCAATTAATTTTTTATTTTTTAAATTAAAAATGGCTATGTCTCCTTTTAAAGGTTTGACCTTAAATTTCATCATCTGAATTTCTTCATACATCACTTCTGCCGACGGTTTATTGTCGATGATTTTTTTTAGACTCGTCAATAATTTGATTACATTCTGACTGTTTTTTCTTATCATATAAGCTTGAATTTATAACTGGCTTCAGATTATAATTATCTTATGCTTAGACAAAAATTGCAAGATGACATGGTTGCGGCTTTGAAAAGTAAAAATACTTTCAAATTGAATACTCTGAGATTCGCTATTGCTCAAGTCAAAAACAAAGAGATAGAAAAAAAGACCGAACTCAACGATGAAGAAACTTTGACGGTATTAAAAAAATTTGCCCGCGAATTAAAAGAATCCATCCTGGCTTTTGAAAAAGCCGGAAGATCAGAATTGGTTGAAGAAAATAAAAAACAACTTGAAATTCTTTCTTCTTATCTACCTGCAGAAATCAGCGATGAGGAATTAAAAAATGAAGTCGGAAAGATTATCAAAGAAAACCAAGAGACATATAATAAAAATCCAAAGGCTGTAATTGGGATAGCCATCAGAGCCCTTAAAAATAAGGCTGATTCTCAGAGAATAGTCAAAATACTTCAGGGAATAACCAATAAGTAAATAAATTCAAAAGTTAAAAGGCAAAAGTCAAAATTACAACTAAAAAGTAAAAAGTTTTAACTTTTAACTTGCACTTTTGAGTTTTGATTTTTTAATTTTGACTTTTAATATGGCGAATGTTAGAAGGTTATTGCTTTATCTCTTCCTTATTTTTATCATCATCTCTTTGATTAAAAATATCATTGATTATAGAAAAAAATATAATTTCTATCTTGGGTTTAAGCAGGATTTTGAAAAAGAAAAGAAAAAAAATATTGAATATAAAACCGAATATTTAAAAAAAACAGACCACAATGAATTGGAAAAAACAATCAGGAATCGTTTAAATCTGTCTAAGCCGGATGAACTAGTGGTAATCATGCAACGACCTACTCCAACACCCTTTATCATTACCCCAACTCCCTTACCCAACTGGAGGCAATGGATGAATTTGTATTTCAAATAGCTTCTTTCCTGATGTATAATATAGGTATATTTTACGGGGTAGTGTACGGTTGCACAGGAGGCTCATAATCTCCTAGACCATGGTTCAACTCCTGGCCCCGTAACCATGACTTCATTTCTTTTGTCTGTTATCATCCCCGTCTTAAACGAAGAAAACAACATTGATCCCTTGTTGGCCAGACTTATTCCTGTTATCAAAAATTATAATTATGAAATTCTGTTCGTGGACGACGGATCAAAAGATAAAACCCTATCGAAGATCAAGGATAAAATAAAAACAAATTCACAAATAAAATTTATTTCTTTTAATCGTAATTTTGGTCATCAAAAAGCCCTAAGTTGCGGATATCAATTTGCCAAAGGTAATGCTGTTATATCAATGGATGTTGATCTTCAAGACCCTCCGGAAATTATTCCTAAAATGGTAAAAGAATGGCAGATGGGAGCTAAAATTGTTTATGCTAAGCGAGAAAAACGCGACAGTGACAGTTTTTTCAAAAGAACAACCGCTAGGCTTTTTTATCGCTTTATTAATTTTCTTTCGGAAATTCCTATTCCTGATGATGTTGGAGATTATAGACTGATCGATAAAGAGGTTGCGGATTTTTTGAATAAATCACCGGAACAATACCGTTTTTTAAGAGGTATGGTTGCCTGGGGCGGCTTTGCCTCTTCATATGTGCTTTTTAAGCGGGAAAAAAGATTCTCCGGAAAGACAAATTATCCTCTATCTAAAATGCTTAATTTTGGGCTTGAAGGAATAATTTCATTTTCTATTAAACCTTTAAGAATGGCTACTTATTTTGGTTTTTTTTCCGGATTTGTTGGTTTTTTGGGAATGCTTTGGGCCATCTATAGAAAAATCTTTTCTCCGAACTTTGTTGTTTCCGGCTGGGCTACTCTTTTTGTTGGAATTATGTTTTTAGGTGGAATCCAATTAATTACCATTGGAATTATTGGTGAATATGTGGGTAAAATATATCAGGAAGTACAAAAAAGGCCTAGTTTTCTTATTAAAGAAAAATCCGTATGAAAAATATTGGACTTTTTTTGATTACTATTGGAGCAATTCTTCTTATCTTTGTTGTCTATAATTTTATTAAAGAAAACAATCGTATTCTTTCTCCTATTCCGGAAGACAAGGGAGTAAAGGTTATCTTCGTCACACCAACCAAATAACTTTATCCTGGAATATTAAACATGAAGATTTTTCCGTTTCCTCCTAAGAATAAAACGTCAATTATTCTTAAAATCAGGTATGACCCTACAAAAACCAAAAAGCCGACAAGGGCCATCTTTAAAGTCCCTTGGGCTTTTTTTATTTTTTCCGGACTGCCAAAAGATGTCAAATAATTAAAAGAGCCGACCAAAAACATTACAAATAAAACCAGAATAATAAAACCTGAGGCTACATAAAGAATATTGCCAAAAACAACCTCCAAACATTTTAAGGTAGGAACACCATTGACCATACAGCCTGACGATTCCCAATCATTAACTTGAGCAGTTACGAAAAAGTTAAAAAGCATAAATTATGGCGTAATGAGGGCTGGGATTTTTACTGGGCACGTGAATCCAAAACAGATCGCCCCTCGGAAAACAAATTGTTCCAATGTAACAGCTATGGCTACCACGAGAACAATAATAACCAGCCCTAAGACTGCAGCTTGAATTTTGATCTGTGCTTTGTGGACTGCGTCTTTATCACCACCCGATGAAATCCAGGCTAAAGCCCCCAAGAAAAGATAAAGCAAGGCCATTATTGCAGCAATAGTAAAAAGGAATTTTATTCCGAATGATAAAACCCCCGTTAAAGTTGGCGGTTCAAATCCTATTTTAACAAATTCATCGGTCGGGGTCGGCGGAGCAGCAAAAACAGCTGAGGCTTTAACAAATGCTAATAAAGGTAAATAAGAAAGTACTTTTTGTATTTTCATATAATTGATTTATTATAATTTGATAATTACATCTTTGTCAAGAGTAATTATAATTTTCTTTTTTATTTTTGATTTTTAATATTTAATTTTATTACTGTGTTTGATACTCATTGTCATTTAAATTTTGAAGTTTTTAAAAACACCCGGGCCGAGGTTATCCAACGAGCCAACAATTCGGGAGTAAATTACATTTTGGTCCCAGGAACTGATTATGAGACATCACAAAAAGCCGTTGTTGTCGCTAATGAATTTAAAAATGTTTATGCGGCGGTTGGAATTCACCCCCATCACCTTTTTAAATTTAAAATTTCAAATTTAAAATTTGAAAACACTATCAAAGAAGAATTAAAACCAATAGAAAGTTTACTTATGAATAATAAGGTCGTAGCCATTGGTGAAGTTGGCATTGATAAGCATGGTTATAAAAAAACTAAATACGAAAATTATCAGATCGATGAGCATTTTGTTGAATCACAAAAAATTCTTTTGAGCGGACAAATAAAATTGGCTTTAAAATACAATAAAAGTTTAATTTTCCATAACTGGGAAGCAAAAGAAGAATTTTTAGAAGTAATAAATAACTGTTGGGATGAGAAGATGAGAAACAAGACGGTTTTTCATTGCTGTGAAGCAGATCAGGAACTTTTGGAATTTGCTATAAAACATCAGGTCTATATTGGCGTTGATGGCGATATCACTTATTCAAAAACAAAACAAGAATTTATTAAAAAAGTTCCGCTTGAGCTTTTGGTCTTGGAAACGGATTCGCCCTATTTGACCCCCGAACCAATTCGCACCTCAAAAAGATTTCCCAATGAACCAGCCAATATTCCAATAATTGCCAACTTCATTTCTCAGTTAAAGTCCGTTCCTGTTGAGCTTTTGAAAGAAATGACTACTAACAATGCAAAAAGACTATTTTCTATTACACTATAGACTGTTGTAGATTGTTTATAATTTGATCTTTATGAAAAGGTCTTTAAATAAATTATTATTTTTTATTATCTGTGCTGGGTTTTTTATCCTCCCTCTTGTTTTATTTCCATCCCCGTCTCAAGAAGTAACCCGCGTCTTTTTTTTAAATCGTTGGGTAGAATTACTTTTGCTTATTTCGCTTATATTATTTTTTATTACTAAGAAAAAACTTAAGTTTTCAATTTTTTTCGCATTTCTTTTGGTGTTTTTTTTAATTGCTTTTCTTACGTCTATATTCGGGTTTGATTTCAGAAAAAGTTTTTGGGGAAATTATTTTAGGGCTGATGGACTATTTACCTATTTACATCTCCTGATTCTTCTTCTTATTTTTTCTGTTTTTTGGGAAAACAGTTGGAAAAAAAATTTAATTTATTCTATTAATTTAGGATCTATTCTTGCCAGTCTTTTATTTCTGGCCAACAAAGTTATTGGTAATAAACTTGGACTATCTTCTTTTTCTCAACCTATTCTTTTGTCCGGCTACTTATTGGTTACTTTTCCTTTTCTCTTTTATCTATTTAAAAAACAAAATCAAAAAATATATCGTGTCGTGCTTGCGTTGTTGATGTTTATTCAGGTTACAGCAATTTGTTTAACCGGTGCTCTGGGAGGAATCATCGGCCTAAGCATTTTCTTTTTAATAACTGTATTGGAGCTGCATAAAAAAAATAAAAAAATTATTTTGGCTGGAATTGGTATCTTTTTAAGCTTAATAATTATGTATGTTGTTGCTACTAGAATAAAAAATAAAAGTAATTTTGTAGCCGAAAGCAGAGAAAGAATTTTTACAAAATTAATTCTGGGGTGGACTAAGAAACCGCTATTGGGTTATGGTTGGGCGAATGTCGATTATGCTTTTGAAGCGGTCGATTGGCCAATGCGTTTTTCAAAAGACGTTTACGTTGACAAAGCCCATTCAATGATTTTGGAAGTACTAGTCACCACTGGCATTCTTGGTCTGATCACCTATTTATTATTATTGGTTATTTCATTTAAACGTTTAATAAAAAAATTAAAAAAGGAAAAAAGAGATAAATTTTGGGTAAAAACTTTAATAATGATTTTCTTGCTTTATGTTTTTCATTCCCAAACCAATGTTATCTCGATTGCTGAAGAAGCAGTTTTTTGGTTTATTTTAGGATTAGCGGCCGTCTAAAACATTGAGAAAACTTTGTTTAAATGAACTTCCAGAATATTTAGCAACTTGTTGTTGAGCTTCAAAGCCTAATTTTGTCTTAAGTTCATTATTTGAATAGAGTTTAATAATGCTCTTGGCAACGTTTTCCGGCTCTTCAGGTTTAGCAAACAATGCTTTTCCGTCGGAAATCTCTCTTAAAACTGGAATATCAGCCAAAACAGAAGGACACTTATTATAAGCCGCTTCCACGTAAGAAAATCCAAAACCTTCATCGCGTGACACCAATATATTTACTCTTGCTTGTTGATAAAGTTTGATCAGTTCGTTATCAGAAATAAACCCAGGAAAAATAAACCGTTTGTCCCCTTTTGTTTCGTTTAAAAACTCTCTTAATTCTTTTTGCCAGTAGTTATCTAGGTTGTTTGAAGAATTAAAAACTTTCCCCACAAAAACACATGGAGAATCGGCTATCTTTATTGCTTTGGCCAAATTCACTAAATTTTTATTCCAGGTCGCATCACCAACATATAAACAGAATTTAGAATTAAGAATTGAGAATTCAGAATTGGTTTTAGAATTTATAATTCTAAACTCTGAATTAAATTTTGAACTCTGAATTTTAAATTCTAAATTGAAGCTTCTTGGGAGACATGGATAAACTACTTTAACTCTACTTTCTTTAACACCAAGCATGTTAACAATGTCTTTCTTGCTCGCCTGCGAGTCGGTAATAATTACATCATAATTTTCCAGTGCTCGCCTGTTTAAATAAATATTGATGTTGCCGCGGATTCCGGCAGGAAAATGTTCTGGATATTTTAGAGGAATAAGATCGTGAATAACGGCAATTTGTTTTTTAGCAATTTTATTCAAAATCAAAGGCTGTTGGAGAAAATTGAAAAAAGGATTTATAAATATAGAGTCGTCGATCATAGATCGCAGGTCGTAGATAAAATTAAATTCGTTGGAGAAATTTTCTTTTAGAATCTGTAAATAACGACCAACACCCCTCACTTTACTTAATTCATCTTTAGCTGTCGGGTCATAAACAAAAACTTTCTTCATAGAAGATATTGTATAATGTTTTCCATTATGAATAAACCAATCTTAAACAAAACCCAGGTTGATAGTCTCATCCGTGAAAACCGTTATAAAGTTACTGATCAAAATAAGTTTTTAAGCCGCTGCATCGACGGCAGATACCAGAATGAGCCTAAACTTGCTCCTTTGGCTATTCCCGGGGCCGATATCGGTGAGCTGGCCATAATTTTTGCTATGGCAAATAATTTTGGTTTTGAAATTGATGAGGAAAAAGCTTTTCAGTCTTTAATAAAAACAGTTGGCGGAGTCAAGAATTTTCAACTTCATTCTGATCATCATACTGATAAATCTGTCGTTGGTGGTGGCTGTGGCCACTGGAAACAAATTAATCTTGATCCTCAGGCTTATTCACTAAATAAAGATCAAGTCGATTTTATTGCCAAAAAATTAATCGAAGTAAAACAAGCTGGTGCTCAAGAAATTGTCCTTGAAGGAGAACATTTGGAAGGCGCAGTTTTACAAGTAAAGGGAAATTATTCTATTCTTCCCCGATCTTCTATAGTGGACGGGGGTAAAGAAAAAATAACTGAAGTTTTTGTTTATCAGGGAACATTGGTTGACGCTAGACACAGAACACTCGCTAATGCTCTATTAAAAAATGGGGCCATCAAACTTGTATCGGGGCAAACTGAAGAAAACTTATATACTGCCTTATCGGAAACTGTTGAGGCTCATCTTTTTGAGACCGTCAAAAGATTAGCCTTGGGTTTGCCGATTTTCCTAATTGATTTTAAAGATGATGGCGGTTTTAAAATAGAAGAATTAGGCAAAGTCTAAAAAAATATGATCAAAATAAATACAAAAAAAGGCCGTTTTATTGTAGTTGACGGCGGAGACGGATCTGGAAAAACTACTCAAGCAAAACTCCTTATCGATTATTTCAAAAAAATTAAAATTCCCGTTCAGCATTTTGATTTTCCTCAATACTATAATTCTTTCCATGGAAAAACAGTGGCCCGTTTTTTACGGGGTGAGTTTGGTAACATCGATCAGGTCTCTCCCTATCTTGCATCTTTGGCCTATGCTCTTGATCGAGCATCAGTTAAGAAAGAAATGGACAAAATTTTAAACACGGGAACTTACATCGTTGCCAACCGTTATGCTACTTCAAATATGGCTCATCAAGGGGCTAAATTTAAAGACGAGGGACAGCGGGAGGATTATCTAAGGTGGGTTTATGAACTGGAATATAAAGTCCATAAAATTCCTCAGGAAGATATTGTTATTTATCTTTACGTCCCTTGGGAAATCGGCCTAAAATTGACAACCAAAAAGGGAGAACGCGAATATCTCAAGGGAAAAGAAGATATTCATGAAAAAGATTTATTATTTAGAAAAGCATCGGAGGAAATGTATCTAAAATTAGCGAAAAGATACAAACATTGGGTAAAGATTGATTGCGTACAAGATAATAGACTTTTAACCCCAGAAGAGATACATGAAAAAATAATTAGAGTACTTAAAAGTAAAGGATTAATTTAGAATTAAGAATTTAGAGTTCAGAATGGGTTTAGAATGTAGAATTCTTGATTTTGAATTTAATTCTTAATTCTGAATTATAAATTCTAAACTCCTATGGTTATTGGTCCCAAAAAACTATTACAGCTTGTCAAAAAGATTAAACTCGTTGAAAATTTAAGCGAACGGGAGTTGACTAATCCCGAAGGGGCAGGTTTTGATTTACGACTAGGTGAAGTTTATAAAATTTCAGGAGAAGCTTTTTTAGGAATAGTCGAAAGAAAAACGCCAAATATTAAATTAGTAACTGAACATAAGGTAGGAAAAAAAAATACCATAACAATCAAGCCTGGCGATTTTTATCTGGTGACAACGATTGAAAAAGTCAATACTCCCCAAAACATAACTATCAATTTCAAACCCCGGACGACTACTTTCCGCTCTGGTTTGCTTTTGCGGACTGGCAATGTCGCTCCTGGCTATTGCGGAAAACTGACTTTTGCCTTGAAAAACGAAGGGCCAATTACGGTTACTATGGAAATGGGCTGTCGTTTTGTTCACGCTCAATTTTCCTGGGTTGACGGCGGAGGAAATCTCTATCGCGGCCAATGGCAGGGGGGAAGAATAAGCCACAATAAAAAAGAAAAACAAATCTAGAATTTTGTGTTAATCCACCAATCGGCAGTGAAACTATTTGTCTGATATATCGATATATCGAACTCTTGTTAACTTTATTTAAAATGTTTATAATCTCTCATAATAATTAATTCTGAATTATAAATTCCTAATTTTAAATTCTTTTTATGGATCATCCGGAATATCAATATCTAAATCTTCTTAAAGAAATTTTAAAAAATGGTGTCAAGAAAATTGATCGTGGTACGGGAGATGCTTCATATAGTTTATTTGGTAAACAAATACGTTTTGACTTATCAAAGGGTTTCCCAATGTTGACGACCAAAAAAGTTTATTGGAAAGGCGTGTTGCATGAACTCTATTGGTTTTTATCTGGACAATCAAATATTAAATATTTGGTCAATAATAATGTTCACATTTGGGATGATTATCCATACAGAATTTTTAAAATTAAAAATTCTAAATCCAAAGATACAAAAGAAGAGTTTATTGAAAAAATTAAGACTGACAAAAAGTTTGCTGATAAATGGGGAAATCTTCCGCGAATATATGGAGAATTATGGCGCAGGTGGCCAACTAAAACAAAAAAAACAATTGATCAACTAAAATGGGCAGTTAATGAAGTCGTTACCGACCCCAACTGTCACAATGCTATCATCACTTCTTGGAATCCTGAATATTTATACACCATGGCCAATTACAAAGAAACTTCTCATTTCCCTATTTGTCACAATATGTATCAACTAAATGTGATCGATGGCAAATTGTCACTGCAACTCTATCAACGAAGTGCTGATATTTTTCTAGGAGTACCTTTTAATATTGCCAGTTATGCATTATTAACTATAATACTGGCTAAAATTACCGGCTATAAACCAGGGGATTTTGTCCATACTTTTGGCGATGTCCATATTTATGAAATGCACCTGGATCAAGTCAAAGAACAGCTTAAACGAAAACCTAAGTCTTTTCCGAAAATAACCTTTAGTCATAATTTCAAAACCTTGGATCAGTTTAAACCGGAATACGTGACTCTTGAAAATTATGATCCTTATCCAGTTATTAAAGCCACTTTAAGTGTCACTGGCGGTTATTTCGGCAAACGGAAAAATATTTTCAAAACCAGATGAAAATTTCAATCATTGCGGCGATGTCGGAAAATAAAGTCATTGGGAAAAAAGATAAAATTCCTTGGCATATTAAAGAAGACTTAATAAGATTTAGGGATAAAACTTTAGGTCATGTGGTAATTATGGGACGCAATAGTTTTGATTCGATGTCAAACTATTATCAGAAAGTAAACAAAAATCTTCCTAAAAGAATTCATATCGTCATTACTCGTGATGCAAATTATAAAATCAATCTTCCTGATTGTTTTGTTGTCCATTCAATTGATGAAGCATTAGATCTGGCGAAGAAAATTGAAAAGGAAGAAATATTTATCTCTGGTGGCGAGCAAGTTTTTCGCCAAACAATTAATTTAGTTCATAGATTATACTTAACCATTGTTGAGGGTAATTTTGATGGCGACCGTTTTTTTCCCGATTATTCTGATTTTAAAAAAGTGATTTCGGAAGAAAAAAAAGAGGAAGGAAATTACAAATTTAAATTTGTAGAACTGGAGAGATAATTTAGAATTCAAAATTTAGAGTTCAGAATGGATTTAGAGTTTAGAATCTTAATTCTAGATTCTGAATTTAATTCTTAATTATAAATTCATAATTCTAAATTATATATGAAATCCCCAAAAACTCTCGATGAGGCGTTTGCATCTGTTTCCGATGAAATGTTAGAGATGTTTCTTCAAAAACATAAAGATTACGGCAAGGGTAATATTTTAGATATGGGAGAGTTGGGAATCGCTTTTAGAATCAGTGAGAAATTTAATCGCATTAAACATCTCCTGATGAGCAGTAAAAAACCAACCAATGAAACTATTGACGAAAGCTGGATTGATATCGGCGTCTATGCCGTCATTGCCGTTCTTCTGCGAAGAGGCTGGTTTAAGAAGCTCGAAGTAAAGAAATAGCACGGCTGGCAATATGTTCACCCGAAAGACCAAAGGCATAAATCAATTCCCAAGGTTGCCCTGTTTCTCCAAACCTGTCTTCAACTCCCACCATAGCCATTTTTGATTGTTTATTTATTCCTGCTTCCATTATCGCACCAGCAACCAGATTCCCCAATCCGCCTTTTTGATGTTCTTCGGCCGTAATAATTTTTTTAGTCTCCTTAGCCGTTCTTATAATTGTTTTTTTATCTAATGGTTTAATTGTGTGCATATTTATTACTCTTGTTTCCACGCCCTTTTCTTTTTTCAAAATCCAAGCAGCTTTTAAAGCTTCGGGCAATTCCGGTCCACAAGCAATAATAGTTAAATCTTCGTTTTCATTTTTATAATCATGGGCTTTATAAATTTCAAAGGCATCAAAAAAATTTGGCGTTTCTTTTCTAAAGCGATAGATGTTGGCTTCCCCGAAAACAAAAGGTGTTTCTTCATTAGTAACAACTGGTGTTGCTTCGCGGGCAAAGCGAACATACTTCGGTCCATTTACTTTCAAAAGGAGATATTTACTGGCTTTTTTTGTTTCAATACTGTCGCAAGGAGCCACCAATGTCATGTTGGGAAGAATTCCGACGACTGAAATTTCTTCCAAAGATTGGTGGGTCGGCCCATCGGGACCGACTGATATCCCACCATGGGCACCGGCAAAAAAAACATTCAAATTACCATAGCAAACTGTCGTTCTCATTTGATCGGCATTTCTTTGGCTGATAAAAACACCGTAGGTAGAAACAACCGGAATCATTCCTTCACGCGCTAAACCAGCTGCTACGCAAGTCGTACTTTGCTCGGCAATTCCCATGGAAAAAAAACGGTTTTGTCTTTCGGGATTTTTTTTATAAAAATCAGTAACCTTAACTGAATCGGAAATATCACTACCCAAAACCACAACTCTTTTGTCGTCGCCCGTTTCCTCAAGCGCCTTACCAAAACCGGCACGGGTTGGCTCCATGACTGCTTTCATTATCGGTTGACTGTTCCAGATATAATTTTTTTTGAATTTAGGAACCGTTTGATTATTTTTCTTATCGGCCTTTTTTTGAAAATCATTAGCAATTTTTTTATATTTTTCCACATCAATTTGATTTTCGACTTTAAGTTCTTTTAAAGCTGCGGATAATTGGGCTTCACTGGGCGCTTTTCCATGCCAACCGGCCAAATTTTCCATAAAAGAAACGCCTTTGCCTTTTATTGTTTGACAGATTATGGCAATTGGTTTGCCTTTTGTTTTTTTGGCTTTATTGACAGTGGCAATTATTTTTTCTACATTATGACCGTCTATATTGTAAGTTTGAAAACCAAAGGCCTTAAATTTATCTTCCAGGGGAGTTAGCTTCATTACTTTTTCGGTCGGTCCATCAATCTGCAAATGGTTGCGATCAACAAAAACAATTAAGTTATCCAAAGAATAATGATGGGCTTCCATCACTGCTTCCCAAATTTGACCTTCATCACATTCTCCATCGCCAACAATCACATAAACATAATGTTTTTCTTTTTCCAACTTTGCCTTTATGGCCATACCCACACCAATGCTCAGGCCCTGACCTAAAGAACCAGTCGAGGCCTCAACTCCAGCTAATTTCAATTGATGAGGATGACCCTGAAATTTACTGGCAAATTTTCTCAGAGTCGCAATTTCTTCAATCGGAAAATAACCGCTTATTCCAAGTCCCGTATAAAGAGCCGGAGCTTTGTGACCTGCGGAAAAAATAATACGATCACGCTTGTCCCATTTGGGATTTTTTGGGTCATGATTGGCTAAATTAAGATACAAAGCAGCCACCACATCCATTATAGAAAGACTACCGCCCGGATGGCCTGAACCGGCTAAGGTAATGGCTGTCAAACAAACACCACGCATGTAGTTGGTTAATTTATTTATTTGGGAAGCTGAATATTTTTTTACCATAAACTAGGTTAATTTTTTCCAGTCTTCTTGAAAAAGAGAGATGCCTTTTTCAGTTAAAGCATGTCCATACATTTGTTTTATAACTTTAAAAGGAATGGTAGCAATATGACACCCCAATAAGGCTACTTGTTTTGCGTGATCAGGATGACGAATACTGGCAGCTATAATTTCGGTCTTGTACCCATAATTATTAAAAACTGTCAGTATTTCAGCAATCAAATCTATTCCCGGTTGACCAATATCATCCAACCTTCCTAAAAAGGGAGAAACATAAGTGGCGCCTGACTTAGCCGCTAACAGAGCTTGGGCGGCTGAAAAAACCAAAGTAACATTGGTTTTAATTCCTTCTTTAGACAATTTTTGAACAGCTTTTAGTCCATCAATGGTCATTGGGATTTTAACTACGGCATTTTTGGCAGTGGCGGCTAATTTTCTTCCTTCTTTTATTAAATCATTTTCTGTTAGTGCCCCGCCTTCTAAACTGACCGGTCCTTTGACAATTGAACAAATTTTTTTGGCCAAAATTTCCATTTTGGTTCCTTTTTCTTTAGCCATTAATGAAGGGTTTGTGGTCGCTCCGTCAATTATTCCCCAGGCGACTGCAGTTTCGATCTCAACCAAGTTGGCCGAATCGATGAATATTTTCATCCTGAAAGTAAATAATATAGATTACTTTATCGTTTGTCAAATAGAGATTGAGCAATCGGCTTTTTTGTAGCATATAAACCATAGACAACAATAAAGGATTTATTTAATTTTTATATAGTGTTATCAAAAGTATTTTCCGGTGCAACTATCGGACTTGATGGGGTTTTAATTGAGGTCGAGGTTGATGTGGCCCGATCTGGTTTTCCTACCTTCACCATTGTTGGTCTTCCTAATAAGTCAATTGATGAAGCTAAAGATAGAGTAAGAACATCTATTGTTAATGCCTGTTTTGAAATGCCAGATTCCCGATTAACTATTAATTTAGCGCCGGCTGACATTCCCAAAGAAGGATCAGGTTTTGATTTACCCATTGCCATTGGCATACTTGCTTCACTTGGAGCAATAAAAACTAATTTATCAAATAAAAGTTTGTTTTTAGGAGAACTTTCTTTGGAAGGAAAAGTAAGAAAGGTTCCGGGTGTAATTTCTATTGTCATAATGGCTAAGAAAAATCATTTGGAAAATGTTTTTATCCCCCGGGATAATATTTTGGAGGCGAGCTTAATAGATAATGTGAATGTTTACCCCGTAGACAATCTTAATGATTTAATTTTTCATCTTAATGAACAAAAACTTATTCCTGTTCAGTCCAAAATCTCCCTTGATTCTTTTAAAACAACAGAGAATTTTGAATTTGATTTTTCCGATATCAGAGGACAGGCACAGGCTAAACGAGCCATGGAAATATCAGCCGCAGGTTTTCACAACATCCACCTCCAGGGCCCGCCCGGTGCCGGTAAGACCATGCTCTGCCGTGCATTTCCATCTATCCTTCCTAGTATGGATCGGGAAGAAATTTTAGAAGTTTCCAAAATTTATTCCATTGCCGGTTTATTATCTAATTCTTATTTCGTAATCAATAGACCCTTCCGTTCTCCCCACCACACAACTTCCCGTATTGGATTAATTGGGGGAGGAACACATCCAACCCCTGGTGAAATAACTTTAGCTCACCGTGGGGTTTTGTTTTTGGATGAATTACCTGAATTTCCAAGGTCAGTACTTGAAGCCCTAAGACAACCTCTGGAGGATGGAAAAATAACTATTTCCCGTGCTTCAGGTAGTTTGATCTTTCCCTGTCGTTTTCTTTTACTTTCCGCTTCCAACCCTTGCCCTTGTGGATTTCTTAATCACCCAAAAAGATCATGCCGCTGTCTTCCTGGATCAATCATTAAATATAAAAAAAGGCTTTCCGGACCATTGCTCGACCGGATTGATATTCACATTGATGTTCCGCCTGTTGAAGAAGAAAAACTGGTGTCAACTTCAGTTTCCGAGTCAAGTAATGAAATTAAAAAAAGAGTCGCTTTTGCCCGGGAAAAACAATTTCAGCGGTTTAAAAACTTAAAAATCAAAACAAACGGTGAGATGTCGACTGCGGAAATAAAAAAATTTTGCCAGTTAACTAATGATGCGCTTAATCTATTGAAACAGGCTATTTCCCGTTTATCTTTATCTGCCCGTTCTTATTTTAAAATCATTAAAATTGCCCAAACTATTGCCGACTTGACCAATAAAGAAAAGATTGAAACTTCATTTATTGCCGAAGCACTCCAATATCGAGTTAAAGAAGAATAACTTTTTAATTTTTGCATTTTGATTTTTAATTTGTTATATAATGTAATTATGACTCTCTTCATCGCCGCTGATCATCGAGGGTTTGAACTAAAAAATCAGCTAATGGAGTATCTCCAGGAAAAAAATATCCGCATTGAAGACTTGGGCAATTATCAACTTGACCCGGAAGACGATTTTCCAGATTATTCAAAAAAAGTAGCCCAGGCGGTTTTACAAAATCCGACCAGTTTTTTGGGAATTGTAATTTGCGGATCGGGAGTCGGGGTTTGTATTGCTGTTAATCGTTTTAATGGAATAAGATGTGGGTTGGGTTTTGAAGAATCACAAGTCAAACATATGAGAGAAAACGATCATGTTAATGTTTTGGCGCTGGCTGCAGATTATACAAACCTTGAAAAGGCTAAAAGATTAATAGATACTTTTCTTTCCAGTCAACCCAAACAAGGTGAAAAATACCTGCGCAGAATAAAAAAACTTGATAATATTCATTAAATGCATAGACGCAGAAGATTAAGATTATCAAAAAGGAATATTGTTAATTCTGTGTTAAAAAAGACTATTACCCACTTGTCTAACTGGGAACAAGCTAAGTTTAAAACCTCTCAATTGTCTTATGATAATTATTATCAGATACGCCACACGCTTGAAACATCTTTAAAAAACTTTATTCCTGAGGAAAAAGCTCTTTTTTCTTCATTTTTTGAACTTTTTGAATTTAAACATAGAATAGGTAAAAAAGACAAAATTCTTGCTTATCAAAAACAAAAAGGTAAATTTATTGGGTTTTTAGGACCATTGGGCGTCGCAAAAACTACCATAGCCCAAACTCTTATTAATGATTTACAAGCTAAGTCGGTAACTCATGAACCATATGATCAGAATCCTTTTTGGAGCCAATCACAAAATAATCCCGAGTTTATGTTAAGATCGCAGATGTATTTTCTTTTTTCTAATATTTTTTCCGATATTAGAACTAAACTATCACCAGATATTTCTGTTTCCGATACTAGTACCCTAACTGATATTTTAATGTGGGCACAATGGTATCATCAAACAGGCCGTTTTGATCACGATGAATACTTACTCTATCAACAATTGGTTCGTTTGCTAAAAAATATCATTCCCAAACCTGACCTTTTGGTTATTTTAAAACCTGAAAGCATCACAGACTTAAAAGAAGGAATAAAACGCCGGGCAGCACAAGAAATACAGCGCTCTGGTGAACTCGTTTTTGCTAATCTTGCAAATAACGATTTAGCTGTTCAAGTAAAAATTGTTGAGAAGCTTTCTAAATCTATTCCAAAGAATTGGCAAACACCTGTTTTGAATATTACCGTTCCCTCTCTTCGTATTTTCAAAGACCCTCACCTAAGATATGAATATGTTCATTCTATTAGAGAACATTTGGGATTATTGGGTGAATTAATTGAACCATCACCAGAGGCTACAGCCGAACAAGCTGTAAGATTTTTGGCCGAATCTGACGAACGTCAAGTAATTATTATTCATAGTAAAAGCATGTTTACTGGTAAGACTACAACCGAATGTCTTATTTCGGAAAAATTAGGAAAGAAAAAGGCTGTTGCTTTCCAACCTCAAACGGCTATTCGCTATCAAAATCAAGACAATATTGGTGTAATGAGCCGTGATGGTAAAACTATCCCAGCAATAACTATTAAAGATAACAGTCTTTGGACAATAAATAATTTTATCAAAGAACAAAAAATTGATTCAAAAAAATTTCCTTATATTTTTATTGATGAAGCAATGCTCTTTATCGCCCATACACAAAAACCAAAAGAAGCGGTGGTTGCAATCGAAGCATTACGAAAAATGGGTTTTCATGTAATTGTTGATGGCGTTGATTACACTTTTCAAGAAGAACCATTTACTTTTATGCATAAGTTATTGGCCCAAGCCAAAAAAAACGCAAATTGGCACGCAATAGAAATGTCAACCAGATGTCGTTATTGTAATAAAAGAGCCCGAGGGACAAGACGTTGGAAAATAAACCCTACTGGGAAAAAGAAGATGGCTGAATATGCTGATACTGCTTTTCTGGCTGGAGATAGTGAATATGAACCCGTCTGTTGTGATAATCATCATAAAAGCTGTATAAAACAACCCCCTTATTTTCATCGTCAAGAACTTCCATAGGCCAGTAAAACTCCATTCATAAACAGTTCCGCCATTTTTTTATATCTTTCACTAAGGTCAGTAACATAATACTTTTTATTTCTTTTTTTACTTAAGAACATTTCTATTTCCTTATGTTTATTTAAATATTCTTTTAATTTAACAGCAACTTCCTTACCTTCGGTTATAACAAAGATTTTTGGACCAATAATTTTTTTTATTTTTTCAGTCGTTAATCCATAATGAGTACAACCAAGAATCAAAGTGTCTATTTTTTTAGTTATTAATGGATTAAGATATTTTTTTAAAATCATTTCTGTTCCCGGCCAGTCAACTTCTCCTTCTTCAATTATTGGTACTAATAATGGGGCCGGGTTTTGAAAAACTTTAATTTTAGAAGAAAGTTTTTTTATTTCCAAAACAAAACTTTTTGAATTGATTGTAGCGTGAGTACCAATGACGCCAACTTTTCTGGAATTCAACTCGGCTATTTTTTCAACTGCCGGTCTGATCACTCCCAATACTTTTCTATCCGGCCATCTTTTCGGCAAATATTCTTTTTGGATTTTTCTGAGGGAAGTTGAGGTGGCACTATTGCACGCCAGTATAATTAATTTGCAGTTTTTATTAAATAAAAAATCTACGGCTTCTTTCGTAAATTGATAGATAATTTCCGGCGACCTTCCCCCATAAGGGACACGAGCATTGTCCCCAAAATAAACATAATCATAATTGGGTAGAACTTTGATTATTTCTTTCAATATTGCTAATCCACCAAGACCTGAATCGAAAACTCCTATTTTCATAGGAGATTATTTTACTATAATTGGCTTGTGAAATATTTGATTAAATCACATTTTAAATATTATTTAGGCGATAAAAATATTCATTGTCATGTTGAAGCCCTTCACGCGGCTCCTCCTGGGGCCGATCTTTTGACTGAAAAATTGGTTGATGAAATTACCAGCAAAACAAATTGTTCCGCTATTATCGCGACCACTTCCAGAAAAATTGCGGATGCCAACAGACCCGTCGATAAAAGCAATAAAGAGGTTGTTTTAGAATATCCAAAAATAATCACTGAAATATTTAACCATCTTGAAATAAAAAAAAATGGTCAATTGGTTAAACCATATTTACATTTAAGCCTTCATGGCATGAAAGATCGACCAGAAATAGATATTAATGTTGGTACAGGTGATGGAGAATTTTGCCAATCACATATAAAGAACTGGTTGGTCAAAAAATTAATTGATAATCATTTAAATGTTGTTGTTGATAAAATTTTTACCGGAGCTGACTCTTTAAATGAAATTAAGGCTGGACTTTTGCATAACATTTTTGCAATTGAACTAAGTCATAATGTTCGTTTTAATCACTTTCCACAAATTGTAGATATTTTATCTTTAATAATCCTTGAGTTTAATCAAACTTTTAGTTGATATTTACCCTCGCTGTTTTTTTCGATGATTCCCTTTATTTCCAACATAGACAAAACATTTAGAATTTTTTCGATCGGACGATTAATTTTTTCGACAATTTCATCGGCCGATTTTGCTTCTTCCAAGATGTTAAAAATGTCTTTTTCTTCTTGATTAAGTCCTGCGTTAGTATTTTCGTTTTTCTTTGGAGAAATCCTCAAATCAAACTCTTCTAGAATATCATCAACTTTCGTAATTAATTTTGCTCCTTGCTTTAATAATAGGTTTGGTGCTTCCGAAAGATAGGAAGTGATCGGAGACGGAGGAGCAAAGACTTCTCTTCCCTGTTCAGCTGCATATCTGGCAGTAATTAATGCTCCCGAATCTTTAGCCCCCTCAACCACAACTATTCCTTTTGAAAGTCCGGAGATAATTCTGTTCCTGGCAACAAACAAACCCCTCATTACCGTACGACCTGGTGGAAATTCGGAAATAACCAAACCGTTGTTTTTAATTATTTTGTAATAAAGATTGAAGTTAGATGAAGGATAAACAATATCAACTCCACAACCCAAAACAGCAATGGTTTTGGCTTTATAATCTAGGGCTGACTGATGAGCAATGGTATCAATTCCAATGGCCATTCCCGATACAATAATAAATCCAGCTGCGGCCAACCCACTGCTAAATTCTTTTGCTATTTGCTGACCGTAAGCGGTAGGTTTTCTCGTCCCAACTATTCCTATTAAATATTTATTATTAAAATTTAGATTTTTTAAATCACCTTTAACAAACAAACAAATAGGCGTATCTGAGATATTTTTTAATTGGGGCGGGTAGTTTTCGTCCTCCTGACAAACAACTTGAATATTTTTTTTTCTTATTTCCTTGATCTCTTTTTCAAAATCATAATTTTGTCTGAAGTTGATAAATTTATAGGCAAGATTAATACCTAATAATTTCTCTAGGTCTTTTCGTTTTGCTTTAAAGGCTTTTTCTGCTCCTCCTAAATTTTCAATAAGTAATTTAAATTTCATCGGACCAATTCCATAACAATACGAAAAAGCTAAATGATAAATAATGTTTTTGTTCATGTCGAATAATCTTTAAAAAAGTAATAACAGAATATTATTTTCTTGTCAAGCCTCTAGTTTTATGCTATAAGCAAAATTATTTGGCCTTCTTAAGCTCTAATCATTATATTTTGTCGCTTTTAAGCCATTGCTTATGGTTATCGTCTTTTTTATTCTTTATTCCAAAATTATTATGCGTGGTAATTTTCTTTATCGCAAATTAGGAGAAATAATAATTACTTGGCGTAAAAGAAAAAATTATTCACAGGAACAACTGGCCCTTCTTTCTGATGTAGATCGAACTTATTTGGCCAGAATTGAAGAAGGAAAAGCTAACCCCAGTATTAAAACTCTTCATAAAATATCTCGCATTTTGAGGGTAAAAATACGTACATTATTAAAAGGCCTTTGACAAAAGAAAACTAATGATAAAATAAAGGTATGCAAATTCTGCCAGCGGTTTTGGAAAAAGATGGAAAAAGCTTCACCCGGCAGATTAAAAACTTAAGTCATTATTTTCAAACATTCCAAGTCGATGTTTCAGATGGCAAATTTACAAAAAACAAAACCGCCCAGATTGATGAAATTACTGAGTCAATTTATAAAGAAAAATTAAACATTAAACATCTCACCTTTGATTTTCATTTGATGGTCTACAACTACAGGGAGGAAATTGAAAAAATTAAAAAACTCTCTAAATTAGTTAATGTCGGATATATTTTAATCCATAAAGCAACTAATCCATCACTAGATTATCTTACTTCCAGTCGTAATTTTTCATCCGGTTTAGTGCTTGATATAAAAGATAAAGTCGATGATCTTCCAAAAAAATATAATCTTGATCTTGTGCCAATCATACAAATTATGACGGTTAATATTGGCTATCAAGGAACGCCTTTTATGGCAAAAATGTTGGAGAAGATTGATGACTTAAAAGAATTAGGCTACAAAAATAAAATTTATCTTGATGGTGGAATTAATAATCAAACCATTCCCCTAATTTTAAATAGAAAATATCGTCCCGATGGTTTGGGCATCGGTAGTTTTTTGACAAGAAATGAAAATATTAAACAAACAGTAAGTTATTTAAAATCACTTTAACAATTATGAAAATAAAAGACATAAAATCAATTGAGATCTTGGATTCAAGAGGTAAACCAACAGTCAGAACTTTTGTTTATTTGAATGATGGATCTTTTGGGGTTTCCTCAGTCCCATCCGGTGCTTCCACCGGCACTCACGAAGCAGTTGAAATGCGAGACGGCGATAAAAAAAGACACTTAGGCCAAGGCACTTTAAAAGCCGTCGAAAATGTAAATAATATCCTTAAAAAAAAATTGACCGACCAAGAGGCTGATCCAAAAAAAATTGACAAGAGAATGATTGAGCTTGATGGCACGGAAAATAAGGCCGCGCTTGGAGCCAATGCTATTCTGTCTGTTTCTCAAGCTTTGCTTAAGGCTTTGGCTAATTCTCGCAAAATCTCCCTGTGGAAATTAATTAACGAATATTATTTCAAAGATATTGAACCTGGTTTTCCTCGCTTAATGGTTAATGTTATTAACGGTGGTAAACATGCCGGTTGGAATTTTGACATTCAGGAATTCATGGTTACTCCTACTTCGTCCCTGCCGTCAGTTTCCGTCACAACAGCAGCTGAGATTTTTCAACAACTGGGAAAAAGTCTTAAGGCAAAAAAATTATCAACTTTAGTTGGTGATGAGGGTGGATATTCCCCAGCTTTGCATTCAAACGAAGAAGTATTTGAAATAATAACTAATGCCGCTTCCGAGTTGGGATACTCAAACAACAATCAATATCAGCTGGCAATAGATGCAGCCGCCACTGAATTTTTTTCTGATGGAAAGTATATTTTAAAAAAAACAAATCAAACAATAAGTGGAAGCGAATTAATTAATTTTTATCTAATGTTGCAAAAAAAATATTCTATTTTATCTTTTGAAGATCCGTTTGCCGAAGATGACTGGATTGACTTTGCTGCTTTCACTAAAGCTACTGGTAACAAATCGATTATTGTCGGTGATGATCTTTACGTCACCAACACCAAAAGAATTGCCAAAGGAATAAAAGAAAAATCAACTAATGCCGTATTAATAAAACCTAATCAAATCGGAACTATTTTGGAGACCGCCGAGGCAATTAACATGACCAAAAAAAATGGCTGGAAAGTGGTTATTTCTCACAGATCGGGTGAAACCGAGGATTCATTTATTGCTGATTTGGCTTTTGGATCGGCGGCCGATTTTATCAAAACCGGATCAACCAGTAGATCCGAAAGATTAGCAAAATATAATCGATTATTGGAAATTGAAAATAATTTATGAAGGTTGTAATTATTCGCCACGGACTGACCGAGTGGTCAACTCGTTTTACCGGTTGGACAGATATTGATGTCATTGAGCAGGGAGTCAAAGATACTCGCAAGTTTTCATCGCGGTTGAAAGAACAAGGAATTATTTTTGACATTGCCTTTACTTCTTATTTAAAAAGAGGCATCCGTACTCTTTGGACGGCGCTGGATACAATTGACCAAATGTGGATCCCGGTAGTTAAAGCCTGGGCTTTGAATGAACGTCATTATGGAGCACTTCAGGGATTGAATAAGGCGGAAACAGTCGCTAAATACGGAGAAACCCAAGTCAATCTTTGGCGAAGAAGTTATGACGTTCCTCCTCCAAAACTAGATGATAATGATCCCAGGCAAGCAAGGCTTGATATTAAATATAAGAATGTCAACCCTTCAATTTTACCCAACGGTGAATCTTTAAAAGATACTTATAACCGTTCTGTTCCTTATTGGAAAAAATTTATCGAGCCGGAAATAAAAAATGGCAAAAATATTATTTTGTCCGGTCATCATAATTCTCTCAGGTCAATCATTAAATATCTGGATAATATTTCTAATGAGGACATTGTCAAATTAAACGTCCCCTATTGCATTCCGTTAGTCTACGAGTTCGATAAAAACCTGAAACAAATAAAACACTATTATTTGGCGACAAATGAGGAAGTCCAAACCGTCATCGATCAAATAAAAAACCAGACGAAGAAATAATATTTATCTCTATCTTCTATTATCTATCGTCAGGGAAATAATAATTTCATCAGTGCCGGTTTTTTAAGAAGATCCACGAATTCAAAAAAGTTATATTTACCATCTTTATTAAAATCTAGTGGAAACATGCTTTTAAACGCTACTTTGTTTTCTTCTTTTTTGAAAATTAAATAATTCTGTCTTGGCAAATAATATGGTTTTAAAATGACGACTCGGTATTTTTCTCCCAAGGCGACATTTTGAATATCAGTTACAATTCCTTTGCCGTTTTTAACAGTCAAATTTTTTTTACTAAAAACCATTCTTTCCTTATTATCAAAAATCTGTATTTCAAAATCACTGCCACTGCTTGTTAATTTTGGAAAAAGTTTCGTTTGAAAATTAAGACTAGGCAATGGATAAATAACAAAATTCCATTCAGGCGCTTCGGCCACTTTTTTATTATTACGTATTAATACAATTTTTACTTTAGACTGACCAAAATTACTATTAGTTTTTATATAAAAGTCAACGTCAGCTTCTTCATTTGGACGGATATCTTTTAAATCTGAAAAGAAATTTTCAAATTTTACTTCATCTCCATCAATTTTTAACTTGTATCCATCTTTTTTATCCCAAATTGCTTGGCCTAAATTTTTAATTTTTAATTTAAAATTATAATTTGAATAGGCGACTAATTCTTTTGGGAAAGTAAAACTTAAATTGCCTTTTTCTTCTTTTTCCGGATCTCCTTTTATTTTTGGTATTGACTGAAGCATATAATATTGAGGATAAAAAGCTTGTTCGTCGGAAATTTCGCTGGAAAGCAGTTTCCAGGAAAAATTTAAAAATGGTTCGCCCTGATAATTTAGGACAAAAGGAGTAACTGCCATAATTCTGTTATCAAATAACCAAATATTTTCAAAAGCACTCTTGATATAGGAAGCAATTGTTTCTCTGTTGACTTTATTGCTGCTCCAGCCAGTTTCAGTAATAAAAACTGGCAAATCTTTATTTACGCCAAATTGTTTTAAAACTTCAAGTTCCCACAAATAACCTCTAACGGTGATTCTCCCATAATCAAAAGGTGTTCCTGAAAAACCAGGATTAGGATATGAGTGAGAAACCCAGCCATCAAAAAATTCTTCAAACTCTTGAGGAGATATTTTTTCAAAAATATTATTTAAAAAATAATATTCGTCTTGGTAATTGGGAGGACTACTTGGGGCTGATGCATCAAAACCCGCCATCATCACAAAAAAATCTTTATTTTTTTCCTTGAGTTTTTTAGCATATTCTTTAGTTATGTCTATATAATTATAAGCGTCTACTTCTCCTCCCCACTCCACCCCATGATTTGGTTCATTAAAAAGAATGATATAGCGATTTTTTATTACCCAGTTTAAGCTGTCTAAGAAATTTACCCAGTTGTTTATTTCGTCTTTGGTCGGTCTGCCCCAAACCTCCCCCTCTGGCTTCGTCGCCAATCTGATAATCGGAATGAGATGTAATTCTCTTAGTTGATCAAAAACTTCCTGCCATTTTTGCTTGTCTCTGTCATTTTCTTGAATTACCAAAGTTACATATCCCCAATCACCGCCTGATGAGTTAACTAATTTTGCCGCATCTTTTAAATCTTGCGTTTCCGGCACTGCCAAATGAATACCAAATTTGTTATTAGGAATAGAATCAGCCAGGATTTTGGGCGAAAAAATAGAAAATAGAAAATAGAAAATAGAAGAAGCGATTATACAAATTAAAATTTTTTTCATAAAACGTCTACTTTAATTGCCGCTTTTTCAAGAAGTTTAAGTCCCTCCAGGTCATGATGGTTTTTATAACAAACAACTCGCCTGATACCAGCATTTATCAGCATTTTGGCGCAACTGCAACAGGGGTTAGCTGTCGTATACAGGGTTGAATTTTTTGTCGATGCACCAAGATAAGCTGCTTGGATAATGGCGTTTTGTTCAGCATGAATACAGACACAACTTTCTTCATATTCATACCAGTCTATTTCTTTCTTGTCTCTTTTTTTACATCTTTCACAACCACCGTCAGAACAGTTTTTAATTCCATGGGGCGTGCCATTATAACCAGTGGCAATAATGCGATAATCTTTAATAACCATTGCTCCAACTTTTCGTCTAGTACAATTACCGCGCTCTTTTATTACCTCGGCCAATTTCATAAAATATTCATCCCACGACGGTCTTGTTTCTTTTTTCATAAGTCGGGGTGGCGGGACTTGAACCCACGGTCTTCAGACCCCCAGCCTGACGCTTTAGCCATCTAAGCTACACCCCGTGAACTAATTCTACCAAAACCTTATCTTTTAAACTATAATAAGACATCGTTTATTTGCCCCGAATTTAACCAGCTCGGTTAAACTGGGTAAAAAATTATGAGACTAAAAATCTTACAGTTAAATATAGAAAAGGGAAGATTTATTGATAAAATCATTAACTTTATTATTAAAGAAAATTTTGATATTATTAATTTTCAAGAAGTTGCCGGAGGAATAATTGCTTATGACAAAATTGACTGTTTACAAATTCTTAAAAAATCTCTAAGCAATTATTATTGGTTAAGATTTGCCTCCGACTATAAAAGAATAGATGATGAAAATTCCTACCAAGGAAATGCTGTTTTTGTTAAAAATATTTACGATTTTGAGGAGGAAAAGGTTTTCTGGTATAAAAAATTTACTTCTTTAACGAAAAAGGAAAGTGGTAATTTTGTTTGGTTGCCAAGAAATGCCTTGGCCGTCAAAATAAAAATAAATAATCAAAGCCTTTGGACGATTAGCGCTCATCTTCCTTGGACTAAGCGGGCTGAAATCGAAAGTCAGGCCAGAACTGAATTAAGCGGAAAAATACATGAATTTATTAAATCTGTTAACGATTTTTTTGTGTTAACCGGCGACTTTAACTCCTCTCCCGCAACAAAAGCTGTTTTGCAATTTAAAGACGTCAGCCGCAATTTGATTATTGAAAATAAAATTAGAAACACGGTTAATTCCCGAACTCACCGTGCAGCTGATTCTATTTTTCCAGAAGGTGCGGCGGTTGATTATATTTTTATTTCTAAAAATATTAAAGTAAATTCATTTCGGGTTTTAGAGAATATTGATCTTTCCGATCACTTGGGACTTATGGCGGAAATTGAAATATAATATAAACATGCGCCCCCGATATTTAATTATATTTGTATTGCTTTTCTTAACTATTAATCTCTTAACTTCATTTCTTGCCACCAAATATATTCCTTATCTTGGTTTTTTTCCTTATGGCGAATTGATTAAACAATATAACCTTCCTTCGTTTATCAGTTCCTTTGCTAATTTTGACGGCGCCCACTACCTATCTATTGCAAAAAGCGGATATTATCAATATGAGCAGGCTTATTTCCCTCTTTATCCATTATTGATTAAATTTTTTTCTCCTCTTTTTAAAAACAATCTTTTGATAACGGGCCTGGTTGTCTCAAATATTTGCTTTTTTATGGGATTGATTTTTTGCTATAAGTTTCTAAAAAAAACTCTAAAAGAAAATGAAATTGACTGGTTTTTTATTTTTCTTTTCCTTTTTCCAACGTCTTTTTTTTTCTCCGCTGTTTATACCGAAGGATTATTTTTTTTATTAATTGTCGCTTGTTTTTATTTTCTGCAAAAGAAAAATTATTTATTAGTTTTTTTTCTTGCATTTCTCGCATCAACTACCCGCATTATTGGTATTCTTTTAATCATTCCTATTTTTTTCCATTTTTATTCTCAAAAACAAAAAATAAAGCTGAGGTTAAAACATTTATTAATTTTTTTATCACCTCTTATTGGTTTGGTTACTTATTCAATTTATTTGTTTAAAACAACCCGTGATCCTTTGTTTTTTCTTAACTCCCAACCTGTTTTTGGCGCCCACAGATCAACAAATATTATTCTGCTTCCCCAAGTTTATTACCGATATTTAAAAATTTTTTTAACCGCTCAATGGAATTCCCAATACTTTGTCAGCACGATTGAGTTTGTTTTTTTTAGTTTTGTTTTTATTATTTTAATTTTAGATTTAATTTCAAATTTCAAATTAAAAATTTTAAATTATAATAAGTTGGGTTTAAGTCTTTTTTCCCTTGCCGCTCTCATCCTTCCCACCCTAACCGGCACCTTTTCTTCTATTCCCCGTTATGCTCTTTTTTCTTTTTCTTTTTTTCTTGTTTTGGCTCGAATAAAAAATGTTTACTTAAAAATTTTTATTACTAGTATTTTTTTTATTTTACATACTGTTTTACTTGCCCTTTTTATACAAGGATACTTTGTAAGTTAATTCAGAATTCATAGTTTAGAGTTCAGAATGATTTTAAAAATTCTTAATTCTAAATTTAATTCTGAATTAAGAATTTTGAATTCTAAACTATTATGCGTCGTTTGCCCTTTTACCATAAAGTAGAATCTGGGGGAATGAATTTTTCCAGACAAAAAGAAAATATTTCTTTATTCTTGCTTTTTACTTATATTTTTTTACTCATTGTCTTTTTTTCCGTCATTTTACTACGGCTTTTTCATTTAACAATTTCCAAAGGTTCTTATTATCGTCGCTTATCTGACAATAACAGAATCAGAGAAATAACTATCGAGGCTAAAAGGGGAAAAATAATTGACCGCAAGGGTTTTGTTTTGGCTGAAAATCAGCCGGCCGAAATCGAACAAAACCAGGAAAGGCTGCTTTCCAAGAGAAATTATTACCAAAATCAGATCAATGGACATTTAATAGGTTATCGCCAGTTAGCCGACGAAAAAGATCTTAAAAACGATCTCTGTCAAAATAAAATAAAACCTGGGGATAAAATTGGTAAAAAGGGGGTTGAGCAAATATTTGATTGCGAACTAAGAGGAAAAAATGGAAAAAAATTGATAGAAGTAAACGCTAACGGTAGTTTTTTAAAACTCATAACTATTGTTCCCGCCATGGACGGAAAAACAATTTCATTGGCTATTGATTCTGATTTACAAAAAAAAGCTTATGAATTAATTAAAGGAAAAAAAGCCGCTGTTATCGGATTAAAGATAAAAACTGGAGAGATACTTGTTTTTGCATCTTCTCCTTCTTTTAACCCTCAAGCTTTTGAGGATAAAAATTCAATCGTTGAAAATTATTTAGCCGATAAAGAAAAACCTCTTTTTGATCGTGTTACAGAAGCTGCCTATCCACCAGGATCAATTTTTAAATTAGTGGTGGCTACGGCTGCACTTGAAGAAAAAGCAATTGATGAAACAACTGTTTTTGAAGATACGGGCAAAATCAAAGCCGGGCCTCTTGAGTTTGGAAACTGGTATTTTCTTCAGTATGGAAAAACAGAAGGATTAGTCAATATTACTAAAGCAATTCAAAGATCAAATGATATTTTCTTTTATAAAACTGGTGAAAGGCTCGGACCGGAAAAAATAAAACTCTGGTCGGAAAAATTTGGATTGGGTAAAAAAAGTGATTTTCCATTTGACCAAACGGAGGGAAACATTCCCTCTCCTTTTTGGAAAGAGGAAGTCTTAAAAGAACAATGGTATTTGGGAGATACTTACAATTTATCAATCGGTCAAGGATACATTTTAGCCTCTCCTTTACAAATGGCTCTGGTTACTTCTGTTTTTGCCAATGATGGTTATTTATGCCAACCTCAATTATTAAAATCGGCTAAACCAAAATGTCAGAAAATTGGAATATCAAAGAAAACACTAGACCTGATTAAAACCGGCATGGAAGAAGCTTGTACCAATGGAGGAACAGGCTGGCCATTTTTTGATTTCAAGCCTTCGGTTGCCTGTAAAACAGGTACGGCTGAATTACATGCTACATCAGGTCTTCCTCACGCCTGGTTTACTGTTTACGCACCAGCGAAAAATCCAGAGATAACTCTTTTGGTAATGGTTGAGGAGGGCGGACAAGGATCTGACATTGCCGGTCCAATCGCCAAAGAAATTTTAAAAGCCTATTTTGAACGCACGCAGTAAAAACTATTTTAATTTCGGTCGCTCACTAAGGATTTGTTTAAAGATTTTTTTTAAAAACGGTGAGTCGATTTGAAGACCTGCGTTTACAAAAAACTCGTCAAGTTTTTTTCCATATTCTTTTTCGTATTGTAAAGCCTGGACTGCTAAATCAAGCTTGTCCAACTGCCAAAAAAGCTTTGCCTCGGGACTTTCCCTTTTTATCATTTCTCTAAAAATGTTTTTATATTCGTTTAATTTATCTATTGCTTTAAATGTTTTTAATATTCCTGATAATTCTGCTCGTTCCTTATTTTTACGTTTTTTATCATCTGTCTCTTCACCTCTTGCCCAAATAATATCTCCGGTCACCACCTCTCCCATATCGTGTAGTATCGCCATTTTTATTAGTTTTTCTTTATCTAGTCCAAATTGATCGGCAAAAATCATGGCCATTACACTAAGTTGGAACGAGTGTTCGGCTACGCTTTCTGCGTCTTTAATCCCTTCCCTTATCCAACCGGATCTCAATATTTTTTTGGAGTTTGCTGTTGTTATAATAAAATCAAGAATTTTTTTTGTGGATTTCATTTTTACAAATAAACTTTGACCTTCATTCGCCAAAATTTTTGTTTCATCATCTGTTAAATAACCCCATCCCAATGATTCAAAAAAACTATTTATTTCTTTTATTGAAGAAATACCTTTTTTTCTAAGAAAAATTTTAATTATTATTAAAAGAAGTTTCCTGTTTTTTGGGGTTCTGGAGTTTTTTTGCCAGTGGGAAAATAAACTGTTTTCAAAAATATAGCCTTCATCGGCTAAAACATTACCAAATTCTTCCAAAGTTGCAAATCCCGATTTTAAACGAAACTTTTTAAACAAAGCACCAAATGTTAATTTCTTTTCACTCATGTGGTTATTTTTTTTCTTTTTGACTTAATGGTTTTAATAAAGACTCTATTCCATAAGTTCCCCCTCTTTCGATAAGAATTTCTAGTCGCCCCATTGTTTGATCTATTGGTATCCCTGTAGAGAGCGTCGGGATACCGAATGTTTTTTCAAAAAAACTATAATGTTGTTGTAGGGATTGAGAAAATGGACCCCATTGTTGATCCCAACCCTCAGGAGATAGGTTTCTTGTTTGAATCCATCGCCGCCTTAATAAATCGCTGTCAGTAGTAAGAAGAATTAATGCTCCCTGTGTCCATGTTTGTTTTGCAACTATTGGTTCTGTCAACTCTGCCACTATTTTTCCAAGGGCTCTGCCATAAACGACAGCATCCAGAGGAGATCTTTCTACTAGGAGAGGTTCGTCCCCAACTAAAGTCTGTATAATCTCGTCTTTTTTTAAATGTTGCTCTATTACCCATTCTTGTGCTCTTATTTGAGAACCCACACCTTCTAACCAGGAATTATTTATAAAATCGGGTGCCGGTTCTAAAAATTCGGGCAATACAAGTCCTCCTTTTTTTTGCCATTCTTTTATGATGGTTGATTTACCCGAACAAGGAGGACCCATTAGATATATTATTCTTCTCATATTTATTGACCAATTGTCTAATATTATATACCATTCTTGTCAACTTTTCTGACAAGATGAGCATAATACGCAAGTATTTTTAATTCATGTTTTCTTTATAAAACCCGTATTTCTTTTTAGTATCTTAATGGCGTTTCGATGAAGTCTTTCTTTTGATGTAGACCAGGTGAGATTTTCTAGAACAACAGGTTTTATTCCTAAATCAAATAGATCGTAGGCTGTAGCCAAAACACAACAATCAGTATCAAAACCACAAAGATGCACTTCTAAAATATTAGAGTTTTTGAGCGTCTTAATTATTTCCATTTTTTTAGCTGCTGAATAAGTATTTTTATATAGTAAGTTTTTTTTATTTACATAGGCCATTAATTCATTACAAACATCAACATCCGGTGACTTCACACAATCTCTCCACTGAAGAAATGTCCAAAGAGAAGAGGTTTGGTCGTTTTTAAAAACTGTAAAAAAAACTTGTGTATATTTGTTGTAATTGTGCCTTAAATACTGTTCTATTTTTTTAACGGTCTGTCGTCCTTTTTTATCTGACGATTTATTTAAAAAATATTCTTGCACATCTATAACAATAAGGCATTTCTTCATAAGAAATTATTTAATTTTGCTTTTTTAAAATATCAATTAATTCAAAAAGGTTTTTTATGGTTTTTGATCCTACCTGTTTAAACTGTTTTTTCGTTGTCGTTCTTCCTGCTAATCCGTAGAATCTTATTCCCGCATCTCGGGCAGCAAAAAAATCTAGAAGACTATCACCAATATAAACTATTGACGATTTCAAAATTCCCCTTTTTTTTAATCTTTTAATAGTTAAGTCAAAAACCTTTGGGTCTGGCTTGTGGGCGGATGTTTCTTCTTCTGTTTGAATCAAAAAGAATAAATCTTTAGGTATGTCGGCTATTTTCAAATCTTTAATAATAAAACGTTTTGTATGAGACGTAACTATTCCAAGTAAATATTTTTTAGAAAGTTCTCTTAATACTTTAACAGCATTGTCATGAGGAGGGGATGGAAATTTTTTTCTTTCTATTGTATATTTTTCAATAATTTTTTCTGTACGGTCTACGTTTTTAAACACAGCTTTCATTAAACTCCTAAAAGGCTTACCCCAATGTTTTTTTATATCCCTATCCGTTAAGTCAAGGTTATAATATTTTTTTCCTGTATATTGTAAGGCATTAATTTTTGTTTCAATTGTTTTAACAAGAGTATCATCAAAATCAAATAAGATTGCTTTAATCATGTTTAAATTTATTTTTATATAATTGATAATTCTTGTTTGAATGAAGAACAAAAACTATCTCATTAAAGTATTCTCCATTTTCTGTTAAATAATTGATAATTGTTTTGTGAACCAACTCAACTGCTTTTTCTTTCGGAAACCTATAGACACCAGTGGAAATGGCCGGAAAAGCTAAGGTTCTAATATTATAAGTCTTGGCAAGATTAAGTGAGCTAATATAGCTTTTTTTTAATAGTTTATACTCTTGTCCTTTTTCTTGTCCAAATATGGGACCGACCGTGTGAATAATATATTGTGCCCTTAGATTATATCCTTTGGTAATTTTTGCCTCTCCAGTTTGACAACCATCTAAGGTTTTACATTCTTCTAACAATTTTGGTCCAGCGGCTTGATGTATAACTCCATCAACCCCACCCCCACCCAAAAGAGTCTTATTGGCAGCATTAACTATTGCCCCAACTTTAAGTTTTGTAATGTCACCTTTGATTATTGTTATTTTTGTTAGCATAATGAATGTATTAGTTTTTAAAGATAGACCTATAAAGTTTACTTGTTGCTAGTTGTTTTTTAAATATTAATGGGAAAACATCCACTTTCAAAATTCTTTTTGAAAATCCAATAAATATCATTTCTTTTTTAGCTGATAAAAATCTTTCACGTGCCTTTTGATATTTTCCTAAAATTTCGTAGCTTAGACCAAGAGCGAGATTCCTCCAAAATATTCCTCCAACTCTCCGTCCAAGTGTCTTTTCCATAGCTAAACTTTTTTTAAGATAAAAAATCGCTTTAGTCAAGCGTTTCTCCTGAAGAGCCACACACCCAAGTCGTGACAAGATGGTTGTTTTTTGTGCTTTATCGTGAATGGCATTGACAATCGATAGAGCACGATACAAATAACTGTTGGCTTGTTTATGTTTGCCCATAAGCCAATATGTTTCACCGATGTAGGTAAATATGTCGCCTTGCTTTTCTTGATCGCTGGTTTTTACAAAATAAAGAAGTGCTTTTCGTAAGTATTTAAGGGCCTTGTGGCAATCCTTTTCGCTTTGGTATACTTTTCCATATCTAACCCAAGTCAGTGCCAGTAAAAATTTATCGTTAATTTTTTTTGCTAAACTCTCACCAAGCCTCAAACATTTCTTTGTTTTTTCAATGTCTCCTTGCCAATAATATAGCCAACTTAATTCGCGAATAAGGCATTTTGCACATGAAAATATATCGCCTAATTTTAAACTGGCTCTGCAAGTAATTAATCCATATTTTTTCATGTCTTTCCAACGACCCCTATCCCATAGAAAAATTCCTAAATATTCCCATAATTCAACTACTTTTTTGTAATAACCCAGTTCGTAGTTTTTTTTATAAACCCATAAGATATTATCAAGTTCTTTTTCAATTTCGTTATAATCGTTGAGGCTTACTCCTTTCAATTGAGATAAAAACTGAATATAGTATGAAATAAGATCATTACAAATGTTTTTATTATTGGTTTTTTCTTTAATAAACTTCTTAACAAAAGAGTGTAGGCGATATCTACCATTAACAGAACGTTCAAGCAAGGAAAGCCTGTGAAGATGATTAAGTCTTTCTGCTGCTTCTTGAATACTGATTTTATTTATATATGTTACGGCTTCTTTTGAAAAATCTAAACCATGAAAAACACCCAAAGAAATAAGGATTTCTTTAAGTTTTTTCGATAAAAGATTAAAGGAAAAATTCAACGAAATAAAAAGCGACTTATTATCGTATTTAAGTTTTTTCAGTAAATTATTGTTTTCATCAAAATTTAAGATAAAAAGGTTCAGCTCTGTCGGTGAAACTTCTATTTGTTTCATTAAGATTGAAAGGGCTAGGGGGGAATACTCGACCAGTTTTCCAAGCTTCTTAATTTTTTCAATATTTACTATAGTAAAAGGATTACCAAGTATTTTTTTCGCTAATTCTAAGGTTTCTTTTTCCGTAAACTCAACTAGTTCGATCAGTTTAAATTTAATCTCCAGGTTGGTTAAGTGTTTTGACGTTATAAGCAATGGAATAGAAAAATTATTACTAGACAAAAATAAATTAAGATCTTCAAGCGATTCGGCATTGTCAAAAACAAGAAGGGCGTTTTTTTCAGACAGGAGATTAATTATAATTTTCGCTTTTACCTTTTTATCTTTTATTCTTAAAACATCTTCACCAAATTGCTTAGCAATATTATTTAAAATATCATCAATCCCTTGAACATCATAACGATACCATAAGATTCCATCTTTAAATCTATCTTTTAATACATGACCTACTTTAATTGCTAAAGCTGTTTTTCCGATACCGGCAGATCCATGAATTAAAACGATTTTTTTATTCAAAAGTTGCCAACAAATTTCCTTAAGGTTTTTTTCTCGACCTACAAAAAAAGGCGTTTCGTCGGGGGCGGTAAAAATAGGTTCACTAACAATATTTCTAGAGAATTGTTTTATTTCGTCTCTTCCAAGATTTCTTTGATTAGCAGAAGCCAATAGAGTATTTGCTTCTTCAAGGGTAGAAATACCATAATATTTAACAAAAATGTTTAGAAGAGAAGTCAAAGTTTTGCGATCCTTAGGAATTCTATCTCCTTTTTGCCAATGAGAGAAAAGACTATCTTCATAAACCAGGCCTTCCTTCGCCATAAGATTTCCGAATTCTGACAAAGTAGAAATACCGGACTTAAGTCGAAATTTTTTAAAGAGTGCGCCAAATGAAGTGTTATTTTCCTCCATCTTGTTTCCATATTACTCTTTTCACCACTTTTTGTCAATTTTGATGACAAAATTGTCATTGATATTTATTAATAAAGTTTTATAGTTGAAGCACAATGATTCAAATTACTCATTGTAAATGCGGCTATACCCATATTTTAAAAGATAATCGTTTGTATTCCTTCAAGACGAAAGCTCCCCTTAAATTGCGAACCGTCGCCGATTTTTTTAGATTTATTGTTTGTATTTTTGACAGGCGCCAAAATATAGGTTATAATGTATCAAATATTGGTAGACACTGAAAAGATCTTTTTCTTTTCAAAAAGGAAAAGATCGTGGAATGTAAACCAGCAAAGTCTCAATTTTTTTGAGAGGTAGCTGGTTTTTTTAATGGATTTTTAAAAATATGATTAAGCTGACGCCGGGACAAATCGCCGACACAATTGCCAAAAAGGCAACCAAGTTTTACCAAGAGGCTCTTGGCGTTGGACCAAGGGAAACCAGAGTATATATTGTCGAAGATATGATCATCGTTCGCACCAAAGGCCGTCTTCTTCTTATCGAACAGGCGCTTATCAAAAACAAGCAAATTGAATTAGTAAAAAATATCCGTCAGGTTTTCCATGAAATTACCACCCCAAAACTTGGCCGGATGATTTCCGAGATTACTTCTCACAAGGTAATTTCCTCTCATAGCGACATTTCCACCAAGACAGGGGAAAGAACTGAAGTCTTTGTATTGGATACCGATTATGAAACCGAGCTAAAGGATTTTAATAAGCATTTTTCAGCTAAGGAGACTGTCGAGACGACTTAAACCAAATCTTACGGTCAGAGCCGGTTAAACAGTAAGCCTTCTTTAAATTAAAACATTTATCCTATCGTGAATCATCAAAAAGATTCATCTAACCCAATCTGGCGTTATGTCGCATGTTTTATTTTTGCCGCCAATACCTTGTGTGTCCTGATTCTTTTGGAAACAATTGTTTTCGGAAAACCCTACATCAGTTTATTTTTAATAATTTTTATCCTGGCTGTTTTCTTCAATTTGGACAAATATCATATTAAGTTTCGCTAACATCAATAATTTCAGCTCTTGAAAATTATGATTTAGAGCCTTATAATATTATTATGTCTGGTTCTAGGACAGAACGGATTGCAAAAATAGGTGTAAAAATAGCTGAAGCAATGACCCTTGCCACACCACTTCTTACTGCTCCTCCTCCTATTGCTGCCGCTCCAAGGCCGCCACAGCCTATCGGTTTACTAACCGTTCCAAATCCCATTACTCCAGAAACAGCCCTAACCCTAACTCCAGAAACTACTCCTTCAAAACCAGCCGAGGTTCTCAGACATATTCCGGATGAAAATATTTCTCCCGGAGTAAAACCAATTGCAATTACTATTGATGATGGAGGAAACAGTTGGGTAAATGAAGCAATTAATATTTCTGAAGAATTTGGTATTCCCTTAACCTTTTGCCCCATAGGCAGAACATTGAATGACCCAACCCAACAAGAATACATCAAAGACGCTGTTGCTACTGGTCGAATTGAAATTTGTAATCATACTGATAATCACAACATGGGGTTTCTTAATGGCACTGACGCCCAAATTAGGGAAAGAATTGTTAATGATGAAAAGGCAGTGCGCCAAGCCTTGGGTAACCCGAATTATAAAATGCGCTACTTCCGGCCTCCCGGCGGAGCTGGTGGGTACGGACAAGGTGACGAACGTTTAAAAAGAATTCTTGGCGAAATGGGATATGAAAATGTCCTTATGTGGGATACGGAATTAGTTTATGCTTTTAGTAAGGGAGAAATGCAAGGTCGTCCTTATACTGTAGACAATGTCGCCAATTATCTTTTGGGAGAAATTAGAAGTGGCCGCAATCTCGTCCTGCTTCATTTTAGTGCGGTTGACATCCAAGCCCTCCGGCAAATAGTTCCCATTTTACAACAAGAGGGGTATACTTTTACCTTTGCTGACGGTTCTGTTCCCATGTTTGAAATACTAACCCACCCTACCGGTCCCCACGGCACACAAGAAGAATAATCTTTTTGAAACAGACAAAGAGTGTTAAAATAAGCTATGAGCGAAAAACCTACACAAAATCCTTCACTGGATTTAAGAAGAATACAAACAGAATTAAGAGAATCGGGACAAAGATTTAATAATATTAAAAAAGTAAGTGAAATCTTATTATTGCGTGAAGTATTGAGAAATCCAAACGACATTGAAACCGCCTTGAGATTTGCCTACGAACAAGCTCAAGCCTATTCTTTTAAAAAACCTGTCGAAGAAGAAACATTGGTAGAAAAAGAACGGCGGCAAGATAACCTTCGAGGGAGGGCCGAAACCAGTTTGTTAAGGCTTAGAAATATTTATAATTTTCCCGGAGACATTGATTTTCAAGACGATCCGGACAGAGCAAGAACATTGTGTTTGGGTAAAGAACCTCAGGGCCCCTATTCTACTATAACCAATGATTCTAATGAAAAAATTTTCACAACCCTTGCGGAAGAAACAAAAAGACATTTTGAAAATGTAGCTGTTCTATATTTATTAAAGAAAATCGAGGCGACGACCCCTGGTTTTGAAATAAGAAATCAGCAAATTGATGCCATAATAACCCTGCTCCAAAAAGATCATCTCCAGGCCGCTACAGGCTTTGGCAAATCAAAAACGGTTATTCCTATTGCCACGATTGTATATGCATTAGCAAATAATGCTAATATTGCACTGGCCACCGTATCTCCTGAATTAAGAGATGAGCTTAAAAAAAACGTGGATGGCGTGGCTGCCTTATTGCCAGAATGGGCCAAGGTAACGATTGCAAAACACGATCGGCCAGAAGATAAAACTTCCCAGTTGTTTAACGAATCTATTGGAGAAATAATTACAGGCAAAGTCGATCCTACCCCAACCCAAGAAGTTTTGCAAAAACGAATAGAGGGTTTTTTTGATCAATCTCTGTCTGCTTTAGGAAGAGATCATCTCGATGCTCCTTCTGTCACAATTTATCAAGAAAATGATCTTGTTTTTCATGTTGCTCAGTCAAATGAACTTATTTATGATCATGTTTTTTTTGATGAAATTCATGTTCCTTTCACTCGTGACACCGTCTACTATACTTCTATTCCAACTGAATTTCCAACTTGGGAAATGGTTGAAGATTTTGTTCTCAAAAGATTTTTAGTCGGTGTTATAAAAGAAGCACTAGTTACAGAAAATCTTCTGGTAGAGGAAAAAGGTTCATATGAATTGATAAACAAAGAGGCCGAGAACAGAATATACAATTTGACTTATTGTATGCAGAATCGACTTACTGGATATCGCACTGGAGATTACAGAAGAAAAGTTGTCGATTTAATGGCTAAAAAATTTAATCTTAGTCCAATTGATCTGGATAATTGGCTTAATGATCGGCTAAGGGGTATTGGTGAAAAAGATTTAGAAGATGCAACCTCACCACTACTTTTATCTTTAATGGCGGCAAGAAAATTGCGTTCTGGAGTAGAATATCAAACCGGTGGAGTTCCCAGGGACCACATTATGGGACTCGCCCTTGCTTCCCATAAATTTTCCTCAAATATTGCTCTTGGTATCCAGGCTTGGGAAGATGATGTCCAATACGTAGATTATTTTCAATCCGCCGGAATAACAACTTCTTTTGAGGGCTGGGTTGTAAACCACCTTAAAGGAAGAATCAGCGGTGTTTCCGGTAGCCTTTTTACCCCAACCTTGCTTGATGTGACAAAATCAAAAAAAACAGTTTTGGCCGAATTTCTGGAAAAAGCAACCGGACATGCAGCTGTAAAAGTAGGCGAGGAAAGAATGGTCCCCCCACCAACCCCACAATTATTATCCAATGAGTCTCTTGCTCCCACACTTCTTGAAACCTTAAAAAGAGACGAACGATTGGTTATTATTGGTTGTTTTGATGAAAAAGAAGCTGAGAATGTCAGAGCCTACATAGCCTCGCAATTACCGAAAAGAAAAATCTTTATGGCCGATGCTTCAATTGACGAGGAAGAGGCAAAAAAAAGATATGAGGCTTTTGCCGCTGAAGAGGGCAAGGCCATCTTAATTTCAACCGGTAGAGTTGGCGTTGGTGTAGATCTTAAAACCCCAGCGGATAAATTTACCGATCACCGCACTATTATATATGGAGTTCCCTATGCAACAAATCAGGTGTATCAATTAATGGGAAGAAGAAGGATGGCTACAGAAAATCCTGAGGCGGATTTTTCTTGGCTTTTTTCATATTCACAATTAGAGGCTTACCCCGCCTATCTTATTGGAACTGAAAATGTTCGTAAATCCATTATTAGAGAAATTAAAAGAAATCCTCTTAAGGGACTTGATGGATTAATCAAAGCCTCAGAGGGAATGACTCAAGAGGTTATTGGTAAAAAAGCAGCCTACGATCAATCATACGATGCTAATCTAAACGAATTAAAAAAAACTGCTCAATCATTAACCACTGAATATTTGGATGCTGCCCGTACGGCTTTGGGTTTTAATGAAGCTGTTTTGGCTGAAAAAGCCTTAAACAAAGCGACTCAGCAAAGTATCGATCAACACTTGCTCGCAGAGTTTGTTTTCGGACTTTACGGAAGTTTGGCGGATTATTTTGTTTCTTTGGCAAGTGCCCCTGACGATCTTTATTATCATATGAAAGGCCGGTTAGATACAATGCAGGAGGAAAGCGGGATGTCGGCATTAACCAATTTACAACTGGCTCTTAGATCGAACATGAGAGATAAAGAAACAGTAAGAGAATGGCTTGATAACCAAGAAAGTGCTTTTGTTTACACTTTACAAGGTTATTTAAGTTTTCTAAGGTCCTCTGATTTATATGAAACTTTAAAAAGTGCAAAAACAAGAAGGTTTGCCGCAGCCTCTTTTTACCCATATGACGAACCTGCAATTAACTTTGACGATCAGAGCTTTTCCCCTCCTGAAGAGATAGGCAACGGTTATTTTATTAGAAGAAAAAAAGGACAAAATAATTACTGTATTTTTTATCAACCTGAAGGCGGTAAAATGCTGGTTTTCACGAGCGTAAGAGATGCTACGCCAATTATTCTAAGACCAGAAGAAAAAGTTGATTATTTATTTCGATCTGAAAAATCCGCTGGAATTATTGCCGCGATTTATTCATAATATATAGTAAGAATAAAATAGTAAATGAAAATATACTTGACAATAATAATTAAAGTCTTATAATAATTACTATGCCTACTCCTAGGGTCGAACAAGGTGTACGGATAGGGACAGTATTTAAGATCTTGACTCTTTCTTCCCTTCTTACTTCTTGTGCTGCTCCAGGCACTCTTCCCCCAAGACCAACAACACCCATAGGATTACCAACCGTTCCAAATCAACCCACTCCCGAAGCAACATCTACTCCCACTGATGAACAAGTACGCGCGATAAAAACTGAGCAATCAACCCAGTCAGCTGTTGAATTTTTAAGAAATATGCGATCTCTCGCAACTGATGACATTAAATCTCTTCCTGATGACAATCCATATAAAAACGATCTCGCCACAATTATAAAGAATGATTCTTTGGGTATTGTTATGGTTGAAAGTGGTGAAAATTTTTGGACACCCAGACAATATACTGATGGAACTGGTAATTTATACGCCTTATCGTCTGTCATTCCTCAAGGAGAAACTCTTGCGTCGGGAAGGGTTGAGGCTTTGCTTGTTGAGGATATGACTACTCATAAAGTCAATGTCGTTCGCTTCGCCTCTGACCCGGAAAATCCAAACGGTGTTCTGGGAATAAATCAGCGTGGAGAAATTGTCATGAAAATTAATGATTATTTTGAAAACGGCGTTGTTAAACAAAATCCTAGTGTTCTTTTGGTTAGTCCAAACGATCCCAATAGCTTTACCCCTCTTTCAGCCGAAAACATTGACGATAATACATGGAGAGCCAATATCCAAGTTAATTATCAAAACGAGCCTCTAGAAAATGATTTAGCTATGGGTGGCGGAGAATTTCCTGGAGGTTTACCTACTCCTAAAGCTGCCGAAGCCACACCAACGGTTGAACCAACAAAACCAACAGAAGATTCATTTGTAATTGATCAAAATGGTTTGACCGCTGCCTATTCTACAAAAGATGGAGAATCAATATTGGTTACTGTTCCGGACGGAGAAGGATTTAAATTACAACAAGAGGGGGACAAACTTGTTCTTTATCATGAAGGAGTATATTTTGGTGAGTTTAAGCCAAATGTAACTGTTGAAGGAAACTTAACTGGAGGATGGTCGGCTGATGCTACCCAGGCTACGATCTATCTTGAAGAAAGCCTTGCTGAAATTACCGAGCCAAGCGACAAATGGTTAGTCGCATTACCAATGGACATGTCTGACATCGATGGTCCAATAAAAATAACATTTCGGCAAGGATCATCTAGTCAAATTGTGGGAATAGATTTTGATGGTACTCCTGACTTGGCCAATATCATTCCAGGAACCAATAATTTAATTATTTTAGATGCTCCTAAAGTGGGAGGAATGGCCGTTTATGATACAGATAGGTTAACAGAACCATGTACGAGCCAAATTTGCGCAGATAAAGAAGGCGACTATATCGCAGTTGGGGGAAGTTTATATGGTGTCACCGCTGGCACTACATTGGATCAAATAAAATTCGGGGCTCGAATTTGTACAGTGCGGGGGCCCATCACAATTACTTATGGAGCTTCCCAAGAAAGAAAAGATATTACCCCAGCCAAACTTTTAAATATTGGCGGTGTACCAGTATCAATTGCGTTAAACCCTTGATAAAAACTACACATGTTTGTCCTTGACTTTAATTGCTCTGTAAACTACCATAAATAGTAAGTCTATGCGTCTTTATGTAACTAAATTCCTATTAGTATTGTTTGTTGCTTTTCTTTGTCTTGATGGATATTTCTTAATGAAATATCTTTCTTCTCGAAACATAAACAAAAATCAAAGTGTAGGTTTTTTTAAAGAAAAACCCGGTAAATGCCTTATTCTTGAGGAAAAATATTGTTCTAATTATGAAATTATTAAAAACCCCATGAACGAAGAAGATCTTTTAATTGCTTTTAAACTACCCAAAAACACACCGTTATTTGCTCCTGTTGATGGTGGTTGTTCTATTTCCATGTTTAATTTAAAAACCCCGAACAATAATGAAACAAAACAATATCAGGGACTAACTGTTTTTGAGAGTACAAAAAATCCAAAAACTACCATAATAAGGAATTCTTCAATAAACAAACTTTATCATTTTATTTTTTTTAATTCTTATAACAATAATTGTAGCAATAAAAAAAGGGGGGAGATTATAGGTGTGATTGATGATAAAAATATCAGTTTCTATGGTAATTACAATCTTGTTTTTAACATTACAAAACAGTTTTTTTCTGGTCAAAAGTATACTTTTGAAAATGCTAACGAAGACTTAAAAAAAATATTTAATTAAAATGCTAAAGAATATAAATAAAAAAATATTTCTTTCTATACTGTTTGTTTTTATGTTTTTGCTTATTCCTATTACTAAAACTCATCATATATATTCATTTGATCCTCCTATTTGGGATGGGTACAATGATCCCTGCCCAATTGGCTCATCTTGTCCTGGCGACAACCCTGGTCCTTGTGCCAAGGGAGCTATTAACTGTCCTGTTTGTGGGACAACCAATCCCCAATGTTGTGCTGGCGCTGCCGATTGGACAAAATATAAAGCCGAATGCAGAGAGCTTGATCCAGATCTTGGAACGTGTATCTGGGTCTGGGTCACAGATACCTATGTCTGTTCCACTGCTGATAAATGTTTAAGCACTAGCAATCATTATTTAAATGCGGGCGAATGTGTTTGTGGCACTTGGGGCGGTCCATATAAGTGGTGTTGCAATGGTTCTGTGGGTATCGGTTGTACGCAGTTGGATGTTGATGGTCGATATCCCTTCGAGGGAACATGTGGTGGTTATCGAACAGTGCGTTGTGGGGGCGGTGGTGAACCTGCTTGTGATGATAATGCTTGTCTTGTTGAAGGACCCACTAATACTCCAACACCAACTCTTCCTCCGGGTGAACCAACATACACACCTGTTCCTACTGGAAGTGGTCAATGTAATCCCCCGCCTAATAATCCTGGATGTACCTCTCCTAATGTTTGGGAATGTAGTACGACTCAAAGTTGTTCTGTAAACGGTGACTGTACTGATGGCTATGATTGGTGCTATGCCCCTGGATGCTGTTGCAAATGCACTAGTGGAGGTGGCGGCTGTTCTCATTCATATAACGCTACGGCTTTTTCTATAACCGAAGGCAACACAACTGTTCTGGGCGCTCAAGAAGAGGCTAACGCACAAACACTAACTGTCTTGTTGAGCGACATTATTACTCTTAACGCCACAAACCTTATGACTCAGGATATTTGGGCAGTTAAACGTTGGAATTTTGCCAAAGCAACTTCACCCGGTGTCTATTCTTATTTAAAAGCTGATGAAAAACAAGAAATTAAAGCAGTTACTGGAGACTATACTAAAAAAAATGCCGATACTCCTTGTATCTTTTCTAGTTGTACTGAAAGAACCTGGGACGAAAATGACCCCAATTGTCCGGCTCCAACCCGAGATCCTGAAGAGTGTCCAGGAGGAGGAGCTTGTACATCAGATTGCAGTGTATATGATACTTGGGCCAATGGAGCAATAACCATTGGAGTAGCAAATTATTTTACTCCTGGATTATATTATATTAAAGCTAATGCGTATGTGGGTTGCGAACATGCTGAGGGCAATAGCTATATTAAGTTAAATGTTCTTCCTGATCCACCATCGGGCCTTACGACAACGTGTACCTGTCCAAGTAATCAAGCAACTTTGTCGTGGAGTCCTGTTTTTGGAGCAGATGCCTATGGTTTAAGAGTAAATAATTTAGCTGAAGGTTGGGATGGTAGCTGTTATTCTGCTTCTGGTGATTTTTGTGATAATGCTGTTCTTGGAACATCATATGTTGTTCATGTAACACCTGGCGCCTCATACCAATGGTGGCTTCATTCAATAAACTACAGTAGCGGATGGAGCGACTCTACTCTTGGACCTGATTTTAGTTGTTGCACAGCTCCAAGCCCAACCATCACCCCAAACCCAACAACTCCTGTTTGTACCGTAAGCAACCGAACCCAAGACAAAACATGTTACAAATATAATCCTGTTTTATCGGCTAACTTTGGCGCAACAGCTGACCAAATCCAATTTGCTGTCGACACAGATTGGGGATTTGCCAACCCTTGGTCATGTAACAGTGGTTGGTTAAGCAGCAATCCCTCAACCTATTCTTCTTGCTCATTGGTAACGCGTACATTGCCCTATTACTGGTCTGCCCGATCCCAAGCAACAGACGTACCACAGTCTTGTTTAATCTCAAGCTTAACAACACCTACACCAAAGATTTTTTATGTTGATAAAACCGCCCCCACTCCTCCCGTAACCCCAATTTGTTCCTATAATCCTGCAAGTAAGACTATTAACTTTACATGGACACCAGCAACAGATTCTAATTGTTTGGCTTGTGGCACAAACCGGGCCTGCAAATATTGGCTTGAGGGATGGTGGACTGATGGTACTTGGCCAATCAACAATGGTGAATGGGCACCGGCAAACGTCAACGCACCCGCCTATGCCTTTTCATGTACTGGAAAAGATGGTCAATATGCTTACCTTAACGTTAGACAAGCTAAGGATAATTATTCACTTCCTGTTGTCCCAACCACTGATCCCGTATATCCCACTCTTATCGCTTCCGACAACGACAGCACCCTAAATTATTCGTCAAACTCATGTCGTTGTCCCACTTCCACCCCCACCCCCACTTTTACTCCAAGCCCAACCCCCACCGCTGGTCCTTGGAAAAAAATTAGCCGTGGGTCATATCAATCAAAAGCACCAACCGAATTAGACAATTCAATCCCCATTGATCCAATTACTTATGACACTGACGATAGTGGAGGACCATATTTTATTGTCAACAAAACAGGACAAACTAAAGAAGCGGGTGTGGCAAGTGCACCGGAAATCACAATTGCTCCCGCCACAATAATATCTAGTAATGATTGGTCTATCCCTGGTTATTCTTCAATGTTTAGTTATAACAAAACAACATTTTTAGAATATGTTAATAGCCGAAAAACCAACAAAATCATCACTGATTTGGCTGAAATAACCGCAGATGGAATTTATCAAATCACAGCCAACCCAACAATAACTAATAGTTTTCAACACAATGTTGTTTTAATTGTTAATGGTAATGTCACAATTAATTCTAGTGGCATCTTTAATACTTATGGTGATTCTTTAACTATTATTGCTAACTCCATTACTTTTAATAACACCGTCACCACAGCTAATGGAATCTTTGTTGCAGATACTATTATTACCGCAAACGTATTAACTACAAATTCATTAAAAATTAAGGGAAATCTTATCGCTTTTTCATCTCTTGAAAACGGCAATCGTGATTTGGCCGATAATCGAAAACCGTCGCTTTTTATTGTTTTTGATCCAAAACAATATTTTGCTCTTTTGCCATATTTATCAATTGCCAAGTACGACTGGCAGCAACTGCAATAATTTTTAATTTGAAGTTTAAAATTTAAAATGAATATTAAATATCAAAATAAAAATTACGTTTTAAAATTTATTATTTAAATTTGATTAAAAATTTAAAATTTCAAATTTCAAATTAATTATGAAGGGCCAACGAGGACAGGTATTACTTATCACGGTGATGTTATTGGCTACTGCCTTATCAGTGGTTTTGTCTATGTCCTTTAGATCGGTTACTGAAACGAAACTTACAAAACTGGAACAGGAAAATCAGCAGGCATTATCCGCTGCCGAATCAGCCATTGAAAAAGCATTAAAAGCAGATATTTCTGGAGAAGGTCTTACTTTTAGCGCCCTTGGATTAAGCATGTCTGGTATTGATTTAACCTCAAGTTCTGTTTCGTTAGATCAAACATCCGCAGAATATTTTGTTTCTCCACTTTTACAAAAAGATGAACAATATCTTTATTATCTTGATAACTATGAATCAACCACCAATTCATTTGCAGGAACTCCATATTCTGGTTCTATTGCTCTCTATTTTGAGTCTGAATCAAATGAGTTTCCTGCTTTAGAATTAACTTTCTTAAGTGGTAGTGTTGCAGATCCTCAAATAACTAGATTGGTCGCTGATCCCCACAGCATAATTACGGTGGGAGGTGGAGGAACAACTCCTCTCCCCTCATCAGCTGGAGGAGATTTGGGAGGATTTAGTTTTCAGTATAAAACAAATGATATTGATATTCCTGTGGGTACTCCCCCTATTAGTTCTCCTAAACTTTTAATCATTCGCGCTCTTTCCGCCCCGACAAGAGTGGGAATCTCTCAGGTTTCAGGAGCTGGCCTTAAACCTCAAGGAAAAGCAATTATATCTGAAGCTCGCGCCACCGGAGGAACCACTAAAAGAGTTAAATTTTTCCAATCATATCCCCAAATCCCCACCGAATTTTTCGTGACGAGTTTTTAAAACTTCTCGGAGAAAATGTTTTCTTGAGGTGTTCCGTTTTGTAATATACATTTTTGTAGGGACTCGACAATTTGGGGTGACCCACACAAATAATAATCAGCGTCTTTTGTTTTAGGACATTGACTATCTATGTGGCCGAGGGAAAAATATTTTTTATCCTCGTCTTTTATCATATCTAAGTTTTCTTCCCTCGATAAACAAATTTTAAAATTGAAATTCGTAATCCGTAATGCGTAATTTTTTAATTCTTCAAATAAATAAATATCCCTAAAATATTTCAAACCCCAATACAAAAAGATCTTAAATCTAAGATCTGAGATCTGAGATCTAATCATGCTTCTGGTTGGAGCAATTCCTGTTCCGGTTGCCAAAAATATTTTATTTTTATCATTTTCTTTTAAGGTAAAAGCTCCGGCTGGTCCTTGAAAAATTACTTCGTCATTAATGTTTAGGTTTTTTAAATATGTTGTTCCCGCTCCATCATTAACAACTTCAACAACCAGTTCAAGTGAGTTTTTTTCTGTCGGCGCGGATGCAATCGAATAAAGTCTTTTAATAAAATTTCCGCTGGGTTGAGGAACAGATAAAATCAAATACTGTCCGGCAAGAAAATTAATCTCCTGAGGATCAATTAGTTGGAAATGAAAAAGAAAAACGCTAGGGGTTAGTTGGGTCTTTTTAGAAAGTCTTACTTTAAAAGTAGTTAACATAAACTTAATATTAAAAATTAAATATCAAAATGCAAAACGACATATTGAAATGTAAAAAGTCTTTTTGATTTTTGCATTTTAATTTTTGATTTAAAGTCTTGATCTCTGTACAATTTCCGCCTCAACCAATTCCTTTGGTCGTCCATATTTTAATCTAGAAAGCTGAATTATAGCTTTAGAAATTTTGTCATTGGCCAATTCTTTAAGTTTTTTCATATCCTTACTCATGTCAACGGAAAAAGGGGGAACCGGTTCACCGTCGGCAATAGTTTTCATATATGCATGAAATCTTTCAATATTAATCAGGTCTGACTCGCCAAAAACCGGCTGGAATTCCCGCTGTAAATATGAAGCGTCGGTGACCCCAACACGAAAAGAAATAAGGGTGCCAACATTACCAAACACTGCATTTTTTACCTCTTCATCCATCTGTCCAATAAACTGATTGGCCACTGTCAAATTAAGATGATATTTTCTGGCTTCTGATAAAATCGTGGCAAAATCTGGAGTAGCAAAATTTTGAAACTCATCGACAAAAAGAAAAAAGTCTCGTCTGTTTGGTTCGGGTATTTCCTGTCGACTCATAGCCGCTATCAATATTTTAGGAATTAAAACCAGTCCCAAGAAGCTTGAGTTTTCTTCACCCAATTTTCCTTTTGATAAATTGATTAAGAGTATTTTTCCCTCATCCATTACTTTTCTAAAATCAAAGGATGATTTTGATTGACCAATAATATTTCTCATCGTTTTGTTAGTAACAAAACGTCCAAATTTAGAAACGATGTAGTCTAAAACTTCTGATTTGTGAAAGTCTGAGGTTTGAGCAATCTGATCTGTCCAATACCTACGAACAATTGGGTCTTGAACTTTTGGTAGTAACTCTTGAACATATTTTTGATCGGTCAAAACCCTGACTATTTCAATAAAGGTTGCTTCAGGTTCGGACATTACCGTCAACATAGCATTTCTTACTGCGTGTTCAAATCGGGGACCGATAATACCGGTTCTTTGGGGATCATAAAGTTTGTACATCAAATTAATAATGGCTGTTGTTAAAAAATGCTTTTGCTCTTCAGTGCGAGCTTCCAAAAGATTTAAACCCATTGGCCGTTCAGTATCTGATGGGTCAAAATAAATAACGTCTTCTGCCCGTTCTGGTGGAACATATTTAATAATCTCATCAATCAGGTCTCCGTGTGGATCAATTACACAAACACCATGACCCTCTTTAATATCTTGAATAGCCATATCCTGTAAAAGTACCGACTTACCAACACCGGTTTTTCCAATAATATAAACATGCCGTCTTCTATCGTCAAAATCTATGCGCACTGGTCTTTTGATACCGCGATAATATCCTTGTCCAATAAGTGTTCCCTTATCTTGAGCTACCTCTTGAGCCACGGGAGCTGTTTTTGCTTTTAACCATTGAATATGAGGTGTTTCTATTGATTTATTGGGGAAGTGAAAAATTGTTGCCAACTCATCTGGTGACAAAATAGAAATTGATTTAAAATAGGGCGGTTCAAAAATCGGAAAAAATTTATAAATAAAATTAATCATGAAAATTCCCTTAAAAAAATTCTTTGTGCCTTTTAAACTATTAAGGTCTGAATTAAATTGGGTAAGCGAGGTTTGAATATTGCGCAGGTGAGCCGTGGCGACATCTTTTGTTTTAGCCGAAACCACAAAGCGTATTACTGCTCCAAATCCTGATCTTGAACATTTATCATCTATTTTTTCCAGGGTCTTTGGATCTGTTTTAAAAGTTGCTTTTTCCGGATTAGCTTCGTTTTTTTTGGTCGAGGAAACATAAGATTTGCCTTGTTTTTTCCATTTTGCCGGTGCCGGTCTAATTAAAAGCTGAACACATGCTCCCTCTCCCTCGCCAATTTTTGATAGGGCTGATGTGATTGCCGACAATGAATCTGTTGGTAAATCTCGATAAAGCTTCAGGGGAAAATATGCTGATTCTTTTTGTACCAATGAACCAAAAGCAACTTTGCCTTCTTCGGAAAAAATATTCGGTTCCTCTACTCGTCTTATGTCAGCTGACGGATAATATCCGTAAATTGTTTTTTCTACTAAATCAATAATTTTAGCCGGAGCGGAAATATAAAATCTAATATCCGACTGTTTTCCTACTATTTCAAAAACAAGCGTATCTTCTACATCAAGAAAGGAAAAAATTCCGCTTTTTTTTAAAGACGAAAAGGAGGCAAACATTTGTTCGGCGGCATCTATCTTTATTTCATTATCTTTTGGCATTCTTACTTCCAAAGTTAACATTTCAAGCGAAGCTTTTTCTCTTTTTTTCATTTTAATAAGAAGCACGGTAAAATAAACCAGTGCCCAAACCAAAACTGCGGCCAAAAGACTGGCCAAAAGGGCTATTAAAAAAAGAACTAGTCTATCAACAAACGGTTGAAGATAACTATCCATAAAAAAATTATATAATAAATCTGACCAACAATGACCAACTTAAAAATAAAAACAATATTGTCGGTTTTTCTTTTGGCTATTTTGCTTTTATTGAATATTGTTTATTCCCAAAATATTTCACCCTTGTTTTTTGATTTTTCTAATGAAGAAAGGGAACCGTCTGCATTATTTTTAAAAAATATAAAATCTTTGCCTGAGTTTAATAATCTTTTGTCAAGGTTTCAAAGAATTTTTGACCCGTCGTTTGAAAGACTGGTTTTTGCCGAAGAAAAAGAAAGAACGGCCGAAATTGAAAAACTAAATACGGTTTTGGAAAAAAACTCCAAAGCCAGAGACGTGTTTTATGGCCTATCTTTGCTTTATAAAGAAGAAGGAAACAAAGCAAAGTCCGAGGGATATTTAAAAAAGGCGGTGGAAATCGATCCTGGGCTTTAATTGACATTAAATTAATAATATTATATATTATAACCTATAATATGGTAATCACTGAACGTCCTCTTCTTGCGGGAAAAAACACAACCACCACGTCCGGACAAATACCAATATCTAGTACCGCAACAGGTGAAATTAGCCCTGGTTGTCCTGGAAGAAATGCCATTACCAACCCCGACATTCGTCCCTTGTCTAGTTGGAAAACAACAGGCAACGTTGCGGTGGGCGAAGTAGGCCCCGGTTGTCCCGTTGGATGTATTTATTGTAATCAAATGGGTATGGATAAGGGAGAAACGGGTGAAAAACTGGCACCTTACATTTCATTTGTTGTTGATGGTGGCATTTCACTCAACACTCGTTTAATGGTTGGGTCCAAGGTTGAAAGAACAGTGGGGGTCGACCAACTTATTTCTGAATTAAGAGCTAATCCTTTTTATTCTCCCGTGTCTCCAATTTTTTTGGAAAATTTTAATGACCCTGGAATTGATTGGGAACAAACCTCAAATCTAATCGAGAGAGCCCTAGACACGCTTGGTCACGAGGGACCATTTGTATTCATAACCAAAATGGGGATAAAACCGGCACAGGTTGAAAGATTGGTCTCTTTACAACAGGAACGGGGAGCTAAAATTATTGGCATTGTAACTTATTCAGGTATGCCAAAGGGGATTGAAAACAGTAGCGATAGCACAAGAATTAGTACATTAAGAAATTTGCACGAGGCTGGAATTCCAACAATCTTATCAATATGCCCACTAATTAAGGGGATAAACGACAGCCCCGAAAACATACTTCGTGTATTAGAAGAAACCCGCGGTATAACAGACGCCGTTATCACTGGGGGTTTGTTTGTTTTTGACGACTTTACTTTTGATAATTTTGAAAAGGCCGGCTATCCATTGCCAGATGAGTATCGACAGGATGTTTATTCTTTAGCAAAGGCCATGCCCGTTGACTACAAACCCATCGTGAGAAAACTTGCCCAAGAAATCAACTATCCTGCGGTTGTACACAGCCACACCACCTGTGCCGTTGCCGATTTAGCAACACGGACATATAACTATAGACGGCCCGATCGTTTTCCACACTGGTTTAGTCACAGTGCCCCTGCTTTTTCTGATTGCGGCCACTGTCTTGGAGAACAAAAAAAAGAGTGTCAGGCCGCCCATTCAACAGAGTTTGCGTCAATAGCAACCAGAGCTAGGGCTGCCCTAGACCATATTGGTTATCAACAGCTAGAGGTTGAAGAATCCACCACTGTTCCAAAATTATTATTGGTAAAAAGCGGGGCACTTTCATATGAAGAATTAGCGTATGTTCGCGAACAAACAGGCTGGTATGCAGACAACCTACCCGATCGTGAAGGGTTTCTGTGGAGAGCGAGACACGCAATTGAAGCCGACATGACCTTTGATGGAAAAAAACTTACATACGAAGACGTTGTTGCAACTGAATTTCTTGTGGGTCAAGAATGGCATGTTGTTCTAAGGCTTCCAGATGAAAGGCTAAACAAAACTGCGCTGCGATGGTTAAGAAGTAGAGTACGAAACAGAATTCAGGGTTTTTCCGTAGACGAACTCAAACAGAAAGGCACAGGATATTATGCTAAGCAATTAGCCGCTAAGTCTGGGGGGGCTTTAGAAGCAAGCGCCCTAGAATTAATGTTGGGACAATTTATTAATTAATTTGACGATCTCACCAACTGTTTCGTCTAGGGGACCAACGTTCATGATTGTGTGTGGAATTTGATCTTTGAATTTTTGCCACGTATGCCACTCGCCCCTTAATCTTTCTAAAAAAACCGTTTTTTCATCGTCGGCCCTATGTCTTCCAAAATATCTACCCTTTAGCGTTGTTAGTCGTGGCACCCCTATATAAATAGGAACAATTCTGTCCATACAAAATCTTGCCAGTGTTTCGTCAACCACACACTCACCCATCACCCGTGGTAGTTGCATAAGACTACCCAGGTCCATGTGACAAATCGTTGCCCCTCCACGACCAACCGCTATTAAATCATCTTTAGCCATTCCATAAAAGACCGGTTCTCCCTTTATTTCTCTTTCCGTTATAAAAACAAATTCTTTTTTTCTGCGCTCAAATTCCTGTCTTGAAATAAAATGATAATCAATGCCGTCAATGTCTTTTGGTCGCTGTTGTCGCGTGGTGTAAGAAGTAATTTTACGGACCCAGGGATAATTGTTACAAAATCTATTAACAACGCTGTCCTTGCCCGATGCTGTGGGCCCAACAACAATTACCATAAAATTGGTGGCCCTGAGTGTTTCTGGTTGACGTACAAAAATTTCTGAATGAACCATTTCTATGGTGAGCCCGTCGGGACTCGAACCCGAAACCAACAGCTTAAAAGGCTGCTGCTCTACCAGTTGAGCTACGGGCCCAATATCAAATGCTAATTTTACCAGTTTGCATCTTCTTCCTCAAGCCGTTTTAAAAAGAGTGAAAACAATAATGCAGTTTGCGTGCTATAATTACTTCTTAAAAGGGCCCGTAGTTCAGCGGCTAGAATGCCTGGCTGGCAGTCAGGAGATCAGGGGTTCAAATCCCCTCGGGTCCACCACGAAGTAGCACAACCACTGCCTCTCAAAAATCACTAGTGACTTTTTATTTTCCTGACGCAATACATACCCTATCATATTGACGAAGAATTTGCTGAGAAGCTACGTTATAAGGCCTCCACCCATCTGTAGGACAAGTATTTGGGTCGGTTGGTTTAATATGATGACCATAAGCATCATATAAACTACCACAATTATAAATTATCACCATGAGTTGATTTGTCACATCAGAACTGTAAGGATTTAGTCCCGCCTCAACACTTAACAGGTGGTTCCATCCGTCTCCGGGTTCAACATCCATACACTTATCTATATAAATCGCTTTAGTGGGTTCGGGTGCGGGTTCCACAGACACCCCTCCACAAGCAGCAAGTAGCACACCACATACGGCAAAAAGCAATTTTAAGCCTGTTGACTTTTTTAGTAGAGGTCTACGCTCCTTTCTTTCTTTGCTCATGGAAATAAATTATAACAAAAGGGCCGAAAAAGTCAATATTATAAGCCACTTTGCACGTTGTTATTCTATTAGCGCTTTTTCCTCATCTGAAGCTATTGCTCTGAAACCAACGTGGTTGTGGCCGGCGAAAAAAAGACCCTCACCGACACCCGACGCAAGCAAGAAGTGTTTTTCTCCGCCAGTTAAATAAAAAGTTTCGCTTATTTTTTCAACTGCTGCCGTAGACTGTTTTAAGATCACCTGAAGACTGGAATTGGTGATAATGGCCCGTCCGTCTTCTGAGGCTAGAAAATCCTCTACGTCTTGAGTGATTGTGGTTAACCCGAGTAGATATTTTCTGGCTCTTTTGGCAAAACTATGTAGGTATGCCCCCGAATCTTTATGTTGGATTAAATACCAAGCCTCATCAACCACCAACACCCTCTTTTTTTTATCTTTTCTCACCCTGTTCCAAATATAGTCTAAGACGATATACATTGCCACGGGCCTTAGGTTTTCTTCTAGGTCTCTTACCCCAAATACAGTTAATGAGCTTTTTATATCAAAGTTTGATTGAGAGTTAAAAATACCCCCAGCCGATCCCTTAACATATTTTTCTAATCTATCAGCCAATTCTTTGCCCTCTGTTGTTTCCATACCAAGTAGAATTTTAAACAAATCCTCAAGAAGAGGCGGCTCGTTTTTAAAAGTAGTTGGGTCTTGGGTTATGCCCTTTTCCTGATAGGTCAGAACAAGGGCGCGGTCAATAAGCGCGTCTTGCGCCGGAGTCAAGTCCCCCATCATTACCCTAAGCAAAGAATGAAGGTCTAAAATTTTATTTGATAATTCGTCAGGCAAAAGCTCGACCGTGGCCAAATCAAAAGGATTAATCTTATGAGGTGCGCTCACTGAAAATTCAAAGAATTCTCCGCCCAAAGATTCTGTTAGTTTCTTATATTCGTTTTCCGGATCAATAATAATTACATCTACCCCCATCATTAAAAGCCGTAGGGACTCGAGCTTAACATAAAAGCTTTTTCCCCCACCTGATTTTCCCAGGATTACTTCGTTGGCGTTTTCCAAAGTAAAACGATCAAAAATTATTAAACTGCCATCGTGTTCGTTTATTCCGTAAAGAATTCCCTCGTTTTTTGTAAGAGAGGCCGTGGCAAAAGGAAAAGTTAAAGCAAGTGAGGTTGTGTCCATGTTCCGCCAAACCGCAAGCTTGTCATAAAACATAGGCATGGTTGATTTAAAACCCTCCTCTGTTTCCAAAGTTGCTTGCTTGGCAATAATCATAAGCGACGACAAAACCGAATCAATTTCTTTAGTTGCTCGATCAAGTTCGGCCAAATCATCAGCCGGGATAGTCACATAAAGCCCAAATTGAAAAAATCTTTCTGCCCCTTTGGCCAACTCGGCCTGAAGAGATAGGGCGTCATCAAGAGCCACTTGTACCGTTGGGTCTACCACTTTTCCTGCCTTTATTTCGCTTTCAATCGTTGCTTCCATTTCGGCAATTTTTCTTTTTAAATCATCAAGAACTGATTTTGATTCTGTTGGATAAATATACATTGAGACATAAAGAGGATGGTCAAAAGTAATTAGGGAATAAAGCCAGTTGGCTGAAACATATCTTGGATAACCAACTATATAAAGGGTTCTGTAATATTTGTTGTCGATTTTCAAATGATTAAAATCAACCTCAATAAATGAAGGCGCCACAATATCTTTTATAGAAAAGGAGCCCTTGGCTAAATAGTCGGCAACGTTCTGGTTTGTTGTATCCATTTTTATTAATTGTTGGTAACCACTACATCAGTATAACTTTCAATTGGCGCCAATCTTCTACCCGTGGCAGAAGGATTATAAAGGTTGTAAAAAAGCTCTGTTAATTCTTGCTTTTGCAAAATTGTTGCTCTTAAACCAATCTTTGACAAAAGCCTCGCGAGATTATCTCGCTTGGGATAAAGTGAGGTCTTTGCTCTAACGACAACATATTCCTTGTTAATGTTTTGTGGTTTTGCTCCGGAAACACCAAGCTCAAGCGGGGAAAAAGGAACTACAAAAAAAAATCTTTTTTCTAAAACGCTATTCTTTTTAATTATGGTTTTTATAAACTCTTTATAACTCACCATTTTGTTTTTTAACAAGTCGCTTTTTTGTCCGTTTATTTTTGTCTCAAGAAATTCCAAATACGAAGAAATGTCCATTTTTTTTGAAAGAATCAGAATCTGTACCGGAAACGAGAGAGAGTTCAACAGTCCGGCATATGTATAAATAATTGAGGTTTGTTCTTCCTGTGACAAAAGCCAAAAGTTAACGGCCCCGACCTCAATTACTGTTGCCGCCGATGAATCTTTCATTAAAACAATATCGTCTCTTATTTCCTCTATCTCAATAAAGGTCTGGGTTGTTGCTTTTACCGGTGATGTTGGTTTTTTTATCACAATAGTTCTTTCGAAAAAAATTTAAGTGGCTTGGGATTATTATCTTCTATCCTTATTTTTATTCTATCAAAAAAATAGGTTTCCCGTGGGTCCTTAAAATCAAAAAAATAATCTCCTGCCGGAAGCGGATTAAAGGTTGCAAAAATACCATTGGGATTACTTTTTAATAGTCTTAGTGTTTTTCCTCCAGCATCCTTAACGTAAATAAGAATGCCCGGAAGTGGAATCATTCTGTGATTTTCAACGATACCGCTAAAAAATGCCTTTTTTTCTTCTGTTTCTTTCTTTTTTTCCGCAACCATAGTTTCTGTTGTTGTTTTTTGGGGGATGGTGACCGGTTGTCTTTTTTGGACTGTGTTTATTTTTTGTGTTTTTAATAAATAGGCCTTAAGTTTTTCTTGGGAATCAATGTGGGCCAACACCGTATGGGGCTCACTAGAAAAAAACAGTGTTTTTAGAAAATATAGAGGATGGTTATTTTTTTGATAAAAATACTGCGTGGGAGAACTAAGTCTTTTAATAAAGTTTCTTATCCATACCTCCATGGGTCTATCATTAATTGGAATAAAGGCCAGGGCGATCCCTATTCCGCCAACGACAATTGCCAATAAAATATTCAGAACAGGAATTGGAAAAAGTGCGTAAACAATAAAGGCTAAGGGGAAAAAAATAACCAAATAGATAAATTGTTTTACCGTCATAAACCCAACAAGCTTAAATTCAAAGCTGGTAATTTGACGGGGAATCGGATGCTGCTCCATAATTTTAAGTATACACGAAGCAGATTATCTGTAGGTTACTGGTTTTTCTTTTGAGGGAAGAACTAAGCTCATGCGTCTGGTTTTTTCGCTAACGCGCTCCACAAAGGCTTTTATTTTTTGCCCTATTTTAACTTCTTCCCCGGCGGGTATTTTACTAATATGTATCAGGCCCTCAACTCCCGGCTCAAGACGTATAAAATAACCGTACTTTTCTTTTCTTACCACCTCTCCCTCAACTTCTTTCTCTTTGGGGTATTTTTTTTCTATCTCTGTCCATGGATCGTTTTCTAATCTTTTTATTGAAAGGTTAAGTTTTAAATCAACGTTGTTTTTTTCAACCACAACTACATCTATTTTTTCACCTGTTCTTAGATAGTCTGCGGCGCTATTCACTTTTTCCCAAGATATTTCAGAGATGTGTATCAAGCCTTCAACGTCGTCCACTTCACAAAAAGCTCCAAAATCAGAAACCCCCAAGACTTTGGCTTGATATTTTTTTCCAACCTCTATTTTTTCAAATTTTTCTCTTAAGTCTTTTTGTGATATTTTCAAGGCTGAGGCTTTTTGAGAAACAACCAACCTGTTTTTCTCTTCGTCAACCTCTAATATTTTTACTTTTATTTTCTGTCCATTTAGTTTTTCGGGTTGATTAATAAAGTCTTCGGTTAGTTGAATTTTTGGAATCACGCCACGAATTCCCATAAAATCAACAAACACCCCTCCCTTACCATACTCACCACAAACAACATCAATTTCGTCTTCTTTTTCTTTTTTTTCCTTTAGTATCTGCCACTTTCCCTTTTGAAAAAAGTTTTGTAGAGAGACAACCGGATAACCCTCTTTTGATTCGGGAGAAATGATTCTTACTTTAATCAGTTGCCCCTCTTTTAAATAGGGAAGTTTTGTTGATATTTCTTTTTGTTCGCGGTGCCCTAAAATAGCATAGGCTTTTGCCCCAATATCAAAGACTATGTTCTTTTTTGAAATTGAAACTATTTTTGCGTCTATTTCTTGCTTGTTTTTTATTTTTGGCGTGTGGTTTTTCTTAAGCAGGGCCTCCATTGGATGAGTCGATATTTTTTTCATCTTTTTTTTGTTTTCCTCCTTTGTTTTCTTACAAAGATGTAATAATATAACAAATTGTAGTAAAGAAAACAAGCACAAGTTGCACTTGCGACAAATAACTTTATGTGATATATTATAGGATGAGCATGAATAATTCTTTATTACCCGTGTTGGTCGAAGACTTTGTTTCCGCCCTTAAAGAACAAAACAAGTCTGTTTTTACTGTTGTTGCCTACAAAAAAGACCTCGAACAATTTGTCGGCTACTTAACCAGCAGGGAGAAAAACGATGTTCGTGAGATTAAAAAAGAAGACATTGAGGGATTTGTTAACGGTATGCTTCAAAAAAATTACACCAAAAAGTCTGCCTCGAGAAAACTAAACTCCATTAGGACTTTTTTTCGCTATTTAAAAAATGCTGGTTCCATCGAACGAAACCCCTCTCTTGAGGTCTCCCATCCTAAATATGATCAAGTTGCACCTAGAATTTTTACAAAACTCGAATATCGGGCGTTGCGAGATTGTGCCAAAGAAGATCCAAGAACATACGCCCTTGTCGAAATCTTACTCCAAACGGGAATAAAAATTGGCGAACTGGCCAACATCAAGCTGGAAGACATAAAAAAAGATGCTCTTTATGTTCGGCCATATGGCAAAAACAGTGGGCGAAATGTCCCCCTCAACAAGGCCGTCACAAAAGCCGTTGATGAATATTTAAAGACTCGAAACAAGTCCGAGAACGGCTTTCTTTTCACCACACGAACCGGGCGTCCCCTCATTATTAGAAATATCAGACAAATTATCGCCCGTTGTTTTAATGAGGTTGGTATTGAAAAAGCAACGGTTAATGATCTCAGAAATACCTTTATTGCCTATCAGATTGTAAACGGCGCCTCAATTGAATATATTGCTAAAATAGTCGGACATAAGCGCCTATCCTCAACCGAACGCTATCTTTCTTTGGTGAAGGCGGAAACCGAAAGAAAGGAAAAATTAGGAGAGCTTTAGGTTGTTTCTTTCTTTATAATCTTCATTATGGAGATAAAAATTTATACTGATGGAGGTTCCTCTGGTAATCCTGGACCTGCCGCAATCGGTTACGTCATTTTTTTTGACACAAAAAATTTTTTTGCACTTGGAAAAAAAATAGGAATAGGGACCAACAACTTTGCCGAGTATTCTGCTCTAATCGCTGCCCTTGAAAAAACAATTGACCTGATTAAACAAAACGCGGACCTTTCGTTTTCAAAAATAATCGTCTGTTCTGATTCTTCTCTTGTTGTTAATCAGGTTAATGGTTTATATAAAATAAAAAGTCCCAACATTAAAAACTACGTACAAAGAGTAAAGAGACTCGAACAGGACATTGGTGTCCCCATTTATTATAGACATGTTCCTCGCGAAGAAAACCAGCTCGCTGACTCGTTAGTAAGAAAAGAGCTTTATTAATAAACGTTACTCCTGTATCCTGACTGGCATAATTATATGAAGAAGTTTTTTTTCGCCCACGGGTCTAAAAATAACGGGGGCGTCTGATCTTAATATCTCAACCTCAATATTTTTAGTTTCTACATGGTTTAAAAAATCAAGCAAAAATTTATAGTTAAAGGCTATTCTTTGATTCTCCCCTTCAATTTGTGCCTCAAGCATGGAAGACGCTTCTTCGGTTTTGTCTGTTTTTGGCTTAAGAATAACGCCTTCTTTGGTTATTTCAACAATTACAATATTAGACAGATCGCGTGCAAAAACAGAAACAATTTTAATTTTTCTTAAAAAGTCTTCCCTATTAAGTGTTATTTTTGTTTTTCTTTCTGTCGGAATAACCTTTTCAAAAGGTGGGGCGTCCCCATCAATTAGTCTTGAATAAAATTCGTTCTGACCTATTCTAAAAAGGATCACTTTTTCTATTAGTGAATAAGAAAAGGAAGTCTCTTTTTCTTCTTTTACATGTTTAAAGATCTCCAACAAAAACTCTGCTGGTATTATTGACTTGGGAATTTTAAGATTTTTTTCTATCCTGGCCAATGATAGTCGAAAGCCGTCGGTGGCCACCAGAAGAGTTTCGTCCCCAGGAATAATGTCTATTCCCGTAAGTGCTGGCCTAGCTTCGTCGGTGGCCGCACAAAAATACGTAAAAAAGATGGCTTTTCTTAGTTCGCCTACTTCAATTTTTTCCTCCTTGTCTCGAACAACCGGGGGAAAGGGAAAATCTGTTTGGCTCATCAGAGGGAAAACCCCTTTGTTTTCTCCCGACCAAATCATTATCTGTTTTTCCTTTATCTCAACGTTTATTTTTCCTTCTGGTAGAAGGCTTATAAACTCTATTATCTTTCTTGGTTCAATCACGACTTCGGCTTTTTCTGCCATTTTTTTTCCAGTTTTAATTACCGTGTGAAAAAACGAGCTTAAATTGCTGGCATATAAATGAAGGCTTTCATCTTCTACTCTTAAAAGAATTCCTTGCAACACTAATGAAGAAATTGTTTTTCCTGATGTAAAATGAGAAGCAAGAGACAAAGATTCAAGAAAAATACTTTTTTCTATTAAAAGCTTCATTTGTTCTTCTTTTTTTAATATATAAATAGTAGTATTAGGAACTGGGTATAAGTGTATAAAATCAAAAATAGATTTTCAAGACAAAAAGAACAACCAAAAAACCCTGTTATAAGCGTGTGGATGATTTGTTTAAAGATAGAGGAGTTGGATGATCTTGTCAACCCCATCTTTGAAACCGGGGTCCTTTGTTAATAAATGACTAATTTTGTCAACGGCGTGAATTACAGTTGTGTGGTCCTTTCTTTTTAATAAAAAGGCAATGTGTTCGAGCTTTAATTTAAGCTCTTGTCTTAAAAGGAACATTGCCACCTGCCGTGGTAAAGAGACGTCCTCACTTCTTCTCTCCCCCTTAAGGTGGGTTTGTTTAATGTTATAGTATGAACAAACGGCCTTGATTATGTCTCCGGACTCAACTCTTTTTTTAGCGGTTTCTTTTTTGTTTGAGAAAAAGGCGTCGACATCTTCAAGGTCTATCTGATTTTTTTTGCCCAAAATTCTAGCATAAAGAGAAATCAACGATCCTTCAAGCGCTCTTGAGTCAGTAATCTGCTCGGCAATTATTTTGGCGGCATTAATATCTATGGCAATGTTTTTTTCGCGGGCTTTTATTAAAAGAATTGCAGTTCTAAGTTCAAAATTGGGGGGCTGGATGTCAACAATCATGCCGCCTGAAAAACGAGACCTTAGTCTGTCTTCCAGGTTTTTTATTTCCGACGGAGAACGGTCGGAAATGAGGATAATTTGGCCCCCAGCCGAAACGACAGAATTAAAAGTGTGAAAAAACTCTTCCTGAACCGTTTGTTTTCCCGCAATAAACTGAACATCGTCTACAACAAGCAGGCTTAGGTGACGATATTTCTTTCTAAATCCAACGGTTGATTTTCCCCTGATTGATTCAATCAATTCGTTGGTAAACTGGTCGCCGGGGCAAAAAAGAGCCTTCAGATCGGGTTTTTTTTCCAGCGCCCTTTTGGCGACCGCCTGTGCCAAATGGGTTTTTCCTACACCCACTCCACCATAAAGGAAAAGAGGATTATAGGCGGCCCCGGGACTATCGGCGACCGCCTGTGCTGCAGCATAGGCGACCTGGTTAGTTCCCGAAACAGCAAAATTGTCAAAGTTGTATTTTTCAGACAAATTAGCCCTGGAAAAAACATCATTGATCGAGGGTGAAAAACTAAAAAGTGGCTCTTCTTTGGTTTTCGGCCGGCCCACCAAAACAAGACTAAGAGACAAGTTTTTTTTGAAGTGGAAGAGAAGCATCTTTTCGATTTCTGGCAGCCTTTTTTCTAAAAAAAACCTAAGACCTTGGTTTTGATAACCCAAAACTATTTTGTCTTCATTAATTTCAACGAGTTTTAATTGCTTTAATAAAGAGGCAATAACAGGAGAGTTTTTTTTGTCTTTTTCAAGAGACCCTAAGAAAACAAGCCAATCAGACGGTTTTGTTGTCATGTGTTTTGTTTGTGGATAAACTATCCACAAATAATAAACAAATAAATAATAAAAATCAACAGTGAAATATGTTACTATATAAGCATGGAAAAATACATAATAGACGCAAACCTGTTTTTTAATATGGAAGCAGGTCTTGATTTGGGAAAAAGCTCGGAGGAGGTTGTAAAAAAAATTACCCTTTATTCAAAGAAGTTGAAAGAAAAGGCTGCTTTTTTAATGCCTCCTAAGGTGGTTGACGAGTTTTTAAGTTTTTTTCCAGAACCAAAAACAAACAGCGTTATTGATTTTTTATCGGCCATAATCGTTAAGTCTCCTGATTATGAAAAAATAGTTTTTTCCGCCCAAATTTTTTATAGACTGATTGAAGACATTAGAACAAGAAGCTATCGGGGTTTGGGGGTGGCCGAGGAAGAAATTGTTAAGGCGGCAGAATTAATGGTTGGGCAAGAAAAAATGACGAAAAAAGACTTTCAGATAAAAGTGGGGGCGATAATTAAAAATTTTCGTCTACGATATAGAAGGGCAACGCGTTTTGGTTTTCTAGACAGCACGGCCGACCTAGACCTGATTGTTTTGGCAAAAGAAACAAATGGTTTTTTGATTTCGACCGACGAGGGGGTTATTGGTTGGGGTAGGCTTTTTGGTGTTAAAGAGGTGCCGCCTGATGTGTGGAAGAAACGTTTGGAGGACCTTGTTCTTCATCAGGAATAAGTCGCGACAACAAGTCTGCGAGTTTTTCAGTTATTGCCCTTTCGGGTTTTTCCTTATAAACAAGGTGATCTGATAAAAAAGAAACAACCTGAGATTTAATGGTATCGTCGGGAACAACCATGTAAACATGAAAAAGATAAGGAGCCGCGCCGACAACAGTTAAGATATAAAAGCCAAACCTTTGGCTAAAATAAAAATGAGAAAGAGAATCCCATCGAAGAGTTATTCCCGCCGTTTCTATTCCAAACTTGGTAATTTTGTTTTCGACTTCGGCAGGAGGAGTAACGGTTAAAATATAAAAAAGGGCCAAAACCGCCCAAATAGGAAGCAGTAAAATTTTGTCGCCAAAGAAAAAAACAATTAAAGAAAGTAGAAGGGCAACAGAAAGGTAGAATCGCAAAATTAAAGGAGACTGTTTTTTATATGGTCTTAGCGGGGCTTTCCACGAAAATACCAGTTGGGGATTGTCCATACAAACATTTTTACTGTTTCGTCGAAAAAAGTCAACACTAAAGAACAACCTATTCAAGAAAGTCTCTGAGTTTTCTGGCGCGAGTCGGGTGTTTTAGTTTTCTAATAGCCTTGGCTTCGATTTGGCGAATTCTTTCTCTGGTAACCTTAAACTCCTTACCCACCTCTTCCAAGGTTCGCGGTTTTCCATCGTTTAAACCAAACCTCATTATTAAAACACGCTTTTCTCTAGGAGAAAGAGTTTCTAAAACCTTATTTAAGGCGTCTTTCAAAAGTTCACGCGAGACCTTATCATAAAGGGTGGGTTGGTTTTGATCGGCAATAAACTGTTCAAGAGTGGCCTCTTTATCATCCCCGACAGGCGTAGAAAGTGATTTTGGCTGCTGGGAAATTTTCATTAAATTTTCTATTTCTTCAACGCTCATTAACATTTCTTTAGCAATTTCTTTTGTAGTGGGGTCGCGACCAAGTTTTTGAGTGAGTTTTCTTTGTGTTTTATAAAAACGATTAATGTGGTCAACCATGTGTACGGGAATACGAATTGTCCTTGATTGGTCGGCAATGGCTCGTGTAATCGCTTGTCTGATCCACCATGTGGCGTAGGTGGAAAATTTATATCCCCTGCGCCAATCATATTTTTCTACGCCCCGAATCAGCCCCCTGTTTCCTTCTTGAATCAGGTCAAGAAAAGAAAGACGACGGCCAAGATATTTTTTAGCAATTGAAACGACAAGCCTAAGGTTTGCTTTGATTAATTTTTCCTTAGCCTTTTCGTCATGTTTTTCATAACTTTTTGCCAGTTTGATTTCTTCCTCAAACTTTAATAAGGGGGTTTTGCCGATTTCCTTTAAATACATTTTTATTGGGTCAAGCGACTCACCGTGTTTTAAAACAACCAATTGTTCAAGCTCTTTTTCTATTTCCTCAGCGGTTTTTTTTGCATCGTCCTCTTCCCTGGTTGAAACAGTTTCAAAAATGTCGATGTTTTTTTTAAGCGCTTGATCAAAAAACCGATCAATCTCTTTTAGGTGTTTTTCTGGTTGAGGAAAAACAAACAAAATGTCGTCCTGGACAATAAAACCATCTTCTTCTCCTTGCTTAAGAAGATCACCTAAAGACTTTGGAAGTTTCTGTTTGGCCATAGTTCATTTTATAATGAAGAAAGTTTTTTTTCTACCTCATTTAATTGATGGGTTGTTTCTTGGATGTTTTTTGTACTCCCCTCTTGATCAAACAAAGACGTAAGCTTCTTTTTTAAAGCAATTTTTTTAGCCCCATAAATAAGCCTGGTAAGGTTTTCTCCTTCAAAAATTAAATCAGACGAAGCATAAAGATATAATTCATCAAAAACAGACGCAAGTGGAGGGGTCAATGTTTGGGCAAAATCTTTTAAATTAAAAAGCTTAGTCCCCTTTTTATAAGTAATAAGGGCCTCAATTATTTTTTGATGCGAAGGAAGAAAAAAATCGTTTACATCAAGAACATTGAAAACGCACCCCACCATCTTAAGTGGATTATCACTTTGAAAAATACGACTAAGCAGATATTTAAAAACAAGCGCTTCTCTGTCAGCGGCTATTTTTTTGGCTGGAGATTTGACAAATGGTATTGTTTTTAGTTTCTTTTTTTTGCGGACGTCCCTAACCAAACTATAGACGCTTGATTCCGATACGGCTAGTAGTTCAGCCAACTTTTTAAAATAGTGTGACTGAACAATTGGATTTTGAATCTTTTCCAAAAAAAAGACGACTTCGTTAGCGAGGTTTTTTTTATCAAAAGGATTATCGCCCGGATATTTTTTTTTGGCTAAATCAATAATAAAATCATAAACAGGTAGTGGTTTTTTTAGCAATTTTTTAAATTTTTCTGGGTCTTTTCTCACGGCCTCATCAGGGTCTTTTGCATAGTCAAAGGTGACAACCCCCAAATCAAAATCCATGTTCTCTGTTTCCTCAATTGCTTTTCTCATTGCTTCCTCCCCGGCCGCATCAGAGTCAAGAGCAAGAACAATCCTATTGGTATATCGTTTTAAGAAAACCAATTGTTCTTTGGTAGCGGCTGATCCTTTAATGGCAACAATGTTTTCTACGCCGTTTTGATAAGGAGAAACAACATCAAGCTCTCCTTCCACCAAAAAAACACTTCCTATTTTTTTTATAGCCTCTTTTGCCAAATTAATCCCAAAAAGGGCCTCTCTTTTATGATAAATAGAGGTTTCTGGGGTGTTTATGTATTTTGCATCGGATTTTCCCTCGAGAATCCGTCCGGAAAAACCAATGACATTATTTCGATGGTCTTTTAAGGGAAAGATTAATCTTCCTCTAAAACGATCATAGTAGCCGCCATGATCGCTTTTAACCAAAAGTCCGCTGTCAAAAATTTCAATGGTCTTGTAACCCTTTTTTGTTAAAAAAAGATAAAGAGAATCCCAGGAATTAGGGGCGTAGCCAATTTGAAACTTACTAATTATTTGTTTATTAATTTGTCTGCTTGTTAAATACTCAAGAGCTTTTTTTCCGTATTTTGTTTTTTCAAGCATATAGTTAAAATATTCTGCAGCCAGCGAATTTATGGTTAATAATTTTTCTTTCTTTTTCCACACTTGGTCATCAAGCCCGCTAGTTTGTAGTTTTATTCCAAGCCGGCGCGCCAATTCTTTTGTTGCTTCGGCAAATCCTATATTTTCCCAACGCATGAAAAAACCAACAACATCCCCTCCTTCTTGACAAGCACCAAAGCAATGCCAAATCTGGCGCTCTGGAGAAACAACAAAAGACGGAGTTTTTTCCTGGTGAAAAGGACAAACGGCTTTAAAATTGTGACCGGCCCTTTTTAGGGTAATAAACGAACCAATAAACTCAACAATATCAATGCGCTTTTTTATTTCATCGACTGGGTTTTCCATTGGCTATATTCTACCGATATTTGACTTAATGCTCAAGGGCTGGTTATAATAAACTATGCTCTATCTTTATCTTGAAAAAAATAACCTCAAACTTCTTTATTTTAAAAAATCGCTTTTTGGTCAATATGAAGTATCTGTGTTTGAAAAAACCTATCAAACAGACCTACTTAATAAGGGGAAATTAATTAATATTGACTTTTTAGCTTCTGCCGTTAAAGAAATGGCTAGTGTGGGTCCCAATAACGCGATTAAAGAAAAAGAGGTTTGTTTGATTTTGCCACAAGAATCATTTTTTTTTCTTCGATCAACCATTCCGGCGGACGTTGCCCCCCAAGCCACAAGCGCCTTTATAAGAGATAAATCAAGGGCGGCCTTGGGAGTTAATATAGATGAATGTTGTCATGATTTTGTAGTTGAAGATGATGGTCATCAAAAACAATTAAGTTTTTTTGCCATTGTTGGTGAGGAGGTCGACAAGTTTAAAGAAGCCCTCGCTTTAACAGATTTTAAGTTGGTGGGAATTCTTCCGGAATCATTAGCCTACTACAAGCTTTTTCAAAAAACCCTAAGAAAAGACAAAAAAGAAAACATTCTTTACGCCGTCTTTGAAAAAAACAAAATAGAGGGTTATCTTTTTGATTCTTTTGGGTTGCTTAATCCGGAAAAATGGACGGCAGAGGTTAACGAGAAAAACACATTGGAAGAAGTCTTAAAAAAGAAAGCGTTGGCGATAGAGAAAAAAAATAGCAAACTTAATCGGCTTATTTTAAGCGGGGCACAGTCGGAAAACATAAGACAAGACACTTTTACTAAAAATATTGGTGTTTGGACGAATCCATTAAAGAGAATTATTCCTAATTTTTATCAGGAATATTTAAAAATACTTATTCTTCCGGAAGGAAAAACTTTTCCAATCTTGTCTTTTGATCAATGTTTTGGAGCCTTTGTTTTTTTCCAAGAAAACAAGGAGTTTTCTTTAGTCCGAGCAAAACAAAAGACCAGAAAAACATTAAGCTTGAAAATACCAAAGCTTAATTTACTAAAAAAAGATGTTTTAATTTTTTTTGTTTCTTTTATTTTTTCTTTTGTACTCTTTATTTTAGTTTCCAGGATTTCGGCGGGTAATTTTCTTGCCCGAATTACAACTACACCAACCCCAACCATAGCTCCGACTCAGGTGCCGTCACCCACCCCCACTCCATCTTTTAAAAAAGAAGATCTTAAAATAAAAATTTTAAACGGATCAGGAATTGCCGGTAAGGCGGTTGAGGTAAGAGACATATTAAAAGAAAAAAAATACCAGGAGATAGTTACTGGTAATGCCGACACTTTTGATTACGAAATCACGGAAATTCAAGTCAAAAAATCAATAGAGGCAGCAGCTGACATGATAAAAAACGATCTTAAAGAAAACACAAATTCATTTAAAGAGTCGGTTCTTGAAGAGTCTGCGTCGGCCGACGTAATAATTATTGTCGGAAAAGACTTCAAATAATCAAAGCGCATAGGGTATAATATTTATTATTATGGAGCCCCAGAAAGAACAATTACAAAAACATTTAGAAACTGTTTTGGCGAAGATAAATCCACAAGAAAGAAAAAGGGAAATTACCGAATTAGAAAAACAAACTTACAGTCCGCAATTTTGGCAAGATTCTCAAAAGGCCAAAGAGACAATGAAAAAAATAACTTCTTTAAAAAAACAAATAGAAGATTTAGAAATGGCTCAATTACTACTAGAAGATAATCAATTAAAAGAAGCAGAAGAAATAATTAAAAACTACGAGATATTGCTTTTTTTGTCTGGTCCTTATGATCGGGGCGATGCTATTTTTGCTATTCATGCTGGTCAGGGTGGAACCGAGGCTATGGATTGGGCGGGCATGCTTTTTCGCATGTATACTAGATATTTTGAAAGAAAGGGCTGGAGTTTTGAGGAGATTGAGAGAGTGCCTGGCGAGGAGGCTGGCATTAAAACTAGTATTTTAAACGTTTATGGAGAATTTTCTTATGGTTATCTCCGGTCAGAGGCGGGTGTTCATCGACTGGTTCGTCAGTCCCCGTTTAATGCCGACAAACTAAGACAAACGTCATTTGCCCTGGTTGAGGTTTTTCCGGTGATTGAAAACAAAGAGATCGAAGTTCGGGAAGAAGATTTGGAGTGGAAGTTTTTTAGAAGTGGGGGGCACGGCGGTCAAAACGTCAATAAGGTAGCAACGGCCGTAAGATTAACACATAGACCAAGTGGGATTGTGATTGCCTGCCAAACAGAAAGATATCAGGGCGCAAACAGGGAAAATGCACTAAAGCTTTTGCGGGGAAAGCTTTGGGCCATAGAACAAGAAAAAAAAGACAAGGCAATAGAGTCTTTTAAAACAACCAAAATCGCTTCGTGGGGAAGACAAATTCGCTCCTATGTTCTTCATCCCTATAAACAAATAAAAGATTTGCGCACAGGCCACGAAGAACACAATACGGAAAAAGTTTTAGATGGAGATCTTGACGGGCTGATTGAGGCACATCTCAAGAAAGTAAGTTAATTCAAAATTCGGAATTTTTAATTTTAAATGAATTTAAAAATTTAGATTTCATTTTAAATTTTAAATTTAAAATTAAAAATTATTTTCTTGTATTTGTTTCAGAAAATTGTTATCCTTATAAAATATGGAAAACAAACAAATACTTCACGATCTAAATGATTCTCAAGGATCTCTTCCACTGCGCGGGTTTGTTCTTTTTGCGCTAATAGCTGTGGTTGTTGGTGTTCTTGCGGGATTTCTTTTTTCAAAAACAAAAAAAACAACCACTACGGCAAACAGCGGTAAGGTCGAACAATCCGCTGGCATTTCTGATAAAAAAACCTTTAAAGACAAGGCCGAAGGTATTTTAAAAGAAGGCGGCATTGATGGTGAAGGAAATTTTCACCTGGAAAGACCGGGGGGTGTATCTCAAAACGTATATTTAACCTCAACCACGGTTGACCTTACTCCATATATTGGAAAAAGGGTACGTGTCTGGGGAGAAACTTTTACCGCGGAAAAAGCCGGTTGGCTAATGGATGTTGGATTGGTTGAATTATTAAAATGATATCCTTCGAAAATGTATCAAAAAAATTTCCTCTTGGCAATCTCGCCCTGGACGATCTCTCTTTTGATATAAAAGACAAAGAATTTGTTTTTTTGGTTGGTCCTTCGGGTGCGGGCAAGACAACGATTCTTAAGTTAATTATTAAAGAATTGGCTCCCACAAAAGGAAAAATAATTGTTAATGATTTGGACATCTGCGATAAAAAATTTAAAAAAACAGTTGCTCTTAGAAGAAAAATTGGGATGATTTTTCAGGATTTTAAAATACTCTCAGATAAAAATATTTTTGAAAATGTAGCCTTAGGGTTAAGAGTTATCAGTAATGATTTGCCAACAATAAAACAAGAAGTAAAAGAGGCGCTGGAGTTAGTTGGGCTTAAAAATAAAAATAAACTTTTTCCAGTTCAGCTTTCAGCTGGAGAATTACAAAGAGTGGCCATTGCCCGGGCCTTGGTGGGAGACCGTGAAATTATAATTGCCGATGAACCCACCGGGAACCTGGATCCGAAAACTTCTTGGGAAATAATGAAAATTTTTAAAAAGATAGAAGGAAAAAAAACAATTTTGTTTTCTACTCATAATAGCGACATTGTTAATAGTATGAAGAAAAGAGTTTTAATTTTAAAAGAAGGAAAACTGATTAAGGACCTGGAAAAAGGAGGATATGAGATATGAAAGAAATATTAACTTCAATTAGGAGAGCGCCCTATCAGTCTTTAGCCGCCTTTTTGATATTGTTTTTTTCAATTTTCCTGTCCACGGTCCTTTTTATTTCCCAAACTTTTTTTCACAGCCTTTTGGGTTATGTAGAAACAAGACCTCAAGTAACCGTTTATTTTGATACGGCTACTCAAGAAAAAGATATTTTTAAAATAAGGGACACATTGAATAATTCCGGGAAGGTCGAATCTATCAAATATATTAATAAAGATGCGGCCTTCAAAATTTACAAAGATTTAAACCGCGACAATCCTCTACTTTTGGAAATGGTATCGGCCGATATTTTACCTCCGTCTCTTGAGGTTTATGCCAAAAAACCAGAATATTTAGCGGAGATCGCTGACTTTTTAAAAAAACAACCAGCCGCCGAGGAAGTACAATTTCAAAAAAACATTGTTGAAAGATTGTTGTCATTAACCAACGTCTCTAGAAAAATCAGCATCGCCCTTTTTTCTTATTTGATTCTGATGTCAGTAGTGGTTTTGACCACGTCGGCCTCTTTTAAGATTGCCATGAAAAAAGAAGAAATAGAATTATTAAAATTAATAGGAGCCACTAATTCCTATATAAAAAAACCTTTTCTTTTGGAGGGAATATTTTTTGGAATGATTTCTTCTCTTTTGTCCTTTTTGGTTATTGGAGGAACTATTTTTTACCTCAATCCGTTTTTAAATTCTTATCTTACTGGAGTTGGTCGCTTGAATCTAAACTTGGGATTTTATCAGCTGGGAATCTGGCCGATCAATTATGAATTTTTATTGGTTACCTTTGCCGTTTCTTCGCTTTTTGGTATAGTTATTTCTGTTCTTGCTATAATCTTAGCGACAAATAAATACCTAAAACAATAACTTCCCCCGAGTTGATATAATTTTTATATGAAGAAGATTTTGTTTTCCATTTTTATTCTTCTGTTTTTCCTCATGTTTTCTCAACAAGTGCTTGCTTTGGAGTGTAAACCGGGATTTACATACAACGATCAGAAAGAGCTGGAACAGATAAAAAATCTCTGCGAACAAAAACTCGCCTCTCTTAGTAATCAGAGAAATACTCTCTTATCGGAAATTCAATATATGGATACCCAGGTTTATTTAACAGGATTAAAAATCCAGGAAACAGAAACTAAAATTGATATAACGCAAAACGAAATAAATTCTTTAAGTACTAAAATCGAAGGGCTTGACGAATCGTTAAATCTCCTTTCTAAAACTTTAATTAAGAGAGTTGTTTCCGGCTATAAACAACATTCATTATCTACTCTTTCGTTGTTGTTAGACTCAAATGGAGCCACTGATTTTTTATTGCGTTATAAATATTTAAAAACCGCCCAGGAAAATAATCAAAAATTGCTTATTCAAGTCCAGTCGACCAAAACTAATTTTGAAGAACAGAAGAAAATGAGAGAAGAGAAAAAGATAGAGTTGGCATCTTTAAGCACATTACTTATCAATCAAAAAGCTGACTTAATAAACCAACAAGCAGCCAAGCAAAGATTGTTAATAGATACACAAAATAGCGAAACAGTTTATCAGCAGTTACTTGCTCAAGCCCAAAGACAGTTGTCGGCCTTTTCATCTTTCGTAAAATCTTCAGGCGCATCAAGTGTTATTGGGGCAAACGCTTTTGGTAACGGTTCAGATGGTAATTATTTCTCACAAAGAGATGAAAGATGGGCATCAAGTTTGATTGGTCTTTCAGATAGAAACATTTTAGACGTTGGTTGTTTACTTACTTCAGTGGCAATGGTTTTAAAAAGGAATGGAGTTGATACAAATCCTCAAGCTATAGCATCAAACCCAAACTATTTTGACCTTACAACAGCAAATATGAAATATCGGTGGAACCTTAATCCATGGCCAAATGGATTAAATAGCTATCATATTGATACTTCACAGGTTGATGAAGAGCTTAATAATAACCACTATGTAATTGTTGGAATAAATTATGGAGCTTGTCAGTATATGTCTGATCATTTTGTGGTAATAACAAAAAAAGAAGGCAATGAATATAAAATGCACGATCCTCTTTATGGACCGGACATAAATTTTAGTTCTCATTATTCTACTATTTGCTGGGCTGAGGTTTTTAAGTAATTTGTGGCTTATAAGCCATTGAAAAAAAGAATTATCTTCCAGTAATCTTTCTTTGATGAGAACAATTATTATTATCGTTTTAATTTTTATAACCTTTATAAAGAGTGTCAATGCAGTTGAAATCAATATTCTTGATTCTCCAGAAAGCATTTACCGGGAAAATGAATTTGAGATTGGGTTTAATATTTTTGATGATCTTCATCCTCGGTCTGTTTATTCTTATAAGGCAAGAATTGGTTCGAATTCAGCCTCTTTAAATCAAGGGCAGACATTTAATTTGTCAACAAATAATTGGTTAGACGATACTTCTTCTTGGATAAGCTTTCTAACTGTTAATTTAAATGAAAACGGAATTGCCACCTCATCAGTTAAATTAAAAACTAAAAAATCAGCCGCTATTGGAAACAATTTATTAATAATAAGAGGTAATAAAGATGGAAAAAATTATGATTCATCGCCCAAAAACATATTAATTATCGAGCCCATTCCAAGTCCAACCCCAACGGAAATGCCAACTCCAACAATAACCGAGATACCTGTTCCAACAATTGAGATATTGACATCAAGCACGCCGACCCCCACCCCAACAGAAATTATTTTTAACAATATTTATCTTTCCGAAGCAATGGTTAATCCGGAGTCGGGAGAAAATGAGTGGGTGGAAATTTATAATAATAATGATTCTGCAGTAACTTTAAATAGCTGGTTTATTGATGATCTTGAAAATGGCGGGTCAACGCCTAAAGTTTTTAATCTGGAAATTTCCGCTAAGGGTTATGGAGTTTTTGATTTAAATACTTCTGTTTTTAATAACAGTGGCGACAGTGTTAGATTGCTTGATAAAGGAAAAATTGAAAAAGACCGTTTTGAATATTCATCGTCGCAACAAGGAAAAACCTGGGGAAGAAGCAGTTTAGAGAATAACAATTTTTGTCTACAAGAACCAAGTCGAGGAAAAGAAAATACAGCCTGTTTAGTAATAGAAGACACAAAACCAACAACGCAAAACATATTGGTTCCAATCACCCCGTCAACTACAAATAAGTTTTTCCAACCAACAATAACATTAACTAGAAGTTTAATAAAAAATAAAAAACAATCAAAGACGCAAACAATTTACCCAAAAGAAACACAGGGTGAAGTTTTGGGAGTGATTACCGCCAAAAAAGAAGATCGAAACAAGAAGGAGGTGATTAAATTTTTTTCATTTAATTCGCTTCTCTACTCTCTTTTGACTATTTTCTCCCTTTCTTTTAAAATAAAATTTAGGTTATGAAAAAAATCATAAAGTTTTTATTTTATTGGCTGCCGCCATTTGTGTGGATAGGATTTATTTTTTATCTATCATCAAGATCGGGAATTTTTATAACAAAGGAATTTTTTTGGGATTTTATTATCTTTAAAACCTTTCATATGATTGAATATGCAATTCTTAATTTTCTTTTTTTTAGGGCCTTCTATGGTTTAAGAAATAAGTCAACAGATTTAAATAAAATTATGATTTACTCATTTATTCTGGCAATTGTTTATGCTTCAGCCGATGAATATCATCAGACTTTTGTTCCATCAAGGGAAGGAAAGTTAAGAGATGTGATAATAGATTCTGTTGGGGCAGGATTAATGTATATTTACATTAAGAGCACTTTTAGATTTTGGAAAAGATTTTTATGAAAAAAATAGGAGATTTTTTACACCATTTTTTTGTTCCCAAGCCTGAAAATAATTTTCGGGCAAAATCTGTTCATGTTGACTTTTTGAGTTATTATCTGCTTTTTGCTTTGGTTCTAACATTTACATTCAAAACAATCAATAATCGATTTAATAGTGTTTTGGGTTTTGCTACGGATATTTCTGTTGAAAAACTATACCAACTTACTAATCAAGAAAGAGAAAAACAAGGGCTTTCAGATTTGACATATAATGAACAACTGGCAGAAGCGGCCAAATTCAAAGCAGAAGATATGTTTTCAAAAAATTATTGGGCCCACTACAGTCCTACTGGTTCAACCCCATGGGATTTTATTTTGAATGCCGGATATAAATATGAATATGCCGGAGAAAATTTGGCCAAAAACTTTTTATTTTCCAATGGAGTGGTTAACGCATGGATGAATTCACCGACACACAAAGAAAACATCTTAAGAAAAGAATATAGTGAGGTTGGTTTTGCTATAGTCAACGGAACTTTAAACGGAGAGGAAACAACCTTGGTGGTACAGATGTTTGGTAAACCAATGGGGCCAGGCTTCATGGTTAAAAAAACAGAGGCGGCTGAAAAAACTTCTGAAGTCGTTAAGCCGGCAGTATTGGCCAAATCATCGAATGGAAAAAAAATAAATATTTTTAATTTGCCTTTTAATTTAGATTTAATATTTTTATCTTTTTTGATAATCGCCTTGTTTTTTGATTTTTATTTTGCCGCCAAATTTAATATTGTGAGAGTCAGTGGAAAAAACCTAGCTCATATAATTTTTGCACTATTTATTTTCGGAGGAATATTGATGTTTGCCAGAGGAGCAATACTATGAATCATTTTTTAATTAACTTACATAAAGAACTTAAAAAACACCTGTTTGATTATTTATTACTGGTGACCGCCGGAGTGTTTTTTCTTTTGTCGATAAGTTTGTTTCAGGGCGAAAGATTTTTGGAGTTTATAATCCTTTTGGCGTTTGTTTCTTTTTATATTTTGTGGGGTGTTTATCATCATGTGGTTTCCGAAAATCTTCATCTAAAGATTGTGCTAGAATATATTCTAATTGGATTTACCATCGTGTTTTTATTAAAAATGATTATTATCCCCTAATATGAAAGGAGTAGTATTGGCAGGAGGGTTGGCAACCAGACTCTATCCTTTGACTTTTGCTACCAACAAACACTTGCTTCCGGTTTATAACAAACCGATGATTTATTATCCTATTCAAACATTGGTTCAAGCGGGAATAAAAGAAGTTTTAATTGTTGTATCTGGTCCTCATTGTGGTCATTTTGTTAATGTCCTAAAAAACGGCAAAGATTTTGGAATAGATCATGTTGAGTATGCTTATCAGGAAAATCCAAAAGGTGGTATTGCCGATGCTTTATCCTTAGCTGAAGATTTTGCCGATGGCGGATCAGTTACTGTTATTTTAGGAGACAATACTACCGATGCTGACATTTCTCAAACAACCAAAAACTTTAAAGAAGGTGGAATGATATTTTTGAAAAAAGTACCAGATCCACAGCGTTTTGGAGTTCCCCGTTTTGATGAAAAAGATCCTAAAAAAATTATTGAAATTATTGAAAAACCAAAAACACCCCCCTCAAATTATGCGGTTACAGGCGTTTATATTTACGATTCTCAAGTTTTTGACTTTATAAAAAAATGTGATCCCAATTCAGCAGGGCGTGGTGAATTGGAGATAACAGAAGTGAATAATCTTTATTTAAAAGCCGGAAAATTACAATGGGCGGAATTAAATGGTTACTGGCTTGATGCTGGTACTTTCGAAACCTTATTTTCCGCCGGACTTTTTTGGGCAAAAAAAAACGGAGTCAAGATTTAAAATTAAAAATTGTTTATAATTAAATTATGGATACAACTCAGCTTTTATTAACGGTGACGTTAACAGTTACAACTATTTTTTTGATCGTGGTCGGGGTGCAATTAATTTTTCTACTTAAAGATGTTAGAAAAACAGTTAGAAAAGTTAATATGGTGATTGAGGGTCTGGAAAAAACAGGTTTAGCCTTTGAACACGGCTTTGGTGAGATTGTGGGGTTTCTAACGAGCTTTAAAGCAATTTTTAAGATTATAGATTTAATCAGTCACAAAAAGAATGCACGAAAATCATAAGGGAAACACTTTTTGGTTTGGTTTTTCTATCGGAGCCGCTGCAATTGGAATCGCAGGACTTTTATTCGGTACGAAAAAAGGAAGAGAAACTTTAGGTAAACTTCTGGAAATTTCGGAGAACCTCGAAGAAAACCTAGTTGATCTGCTTAAGGAATTGGAAAAAGTTGCTCTTGAAGAGGGAGAAATTATAAAGGATGAATTTAGAAAAACATCAACTAAAGCTGGTCCTACTTTTTCCAATATCCTCGACAAAATTCGCCACTTTTCCAATACTTCGGAAAAGGGAAAGAAATTTTTTGTCAAAGAAAAATAGAGCCCCACACAAGCATATTTTATTGTTGACGAATAAAACACAAAGGAGTAATATTTATTTGCTATGGCGGTAACTAATATAAAACAGGATGAATTCAAGAAAGAGGTGTTGGAATCGAGCGGTCTAATAATGGTTGATTTTTATGCCGAATGGTGTGGTCCCTGCAAGATGACAGGACCAATAATAGATCAGTTGGCAGAAGAGGTAAAAGATGTAAGATTTATTAAGGTTAATGTTGATGAAAATCCGGATCTGTCTACCACCTACTCTATTTTTTCCATTCCTAGTTTTATTATATTTAAAGATGGTCAAATTCTTTCTCAGTTTGCCGGCGCCATGAGTAAAGAAGGGTTTTTGGCCAAGCTTAATGAGGTGAGAAAATAATCCTTAACGTTTAATTATTCTAACGGCCTTTCCACCAATAACTTTTATAGCCAAATGGGCTCTGCTTAATACGTATATGGCTAAAGTTGCCAGCCACCGTAAAGATGAGGTAATCGGCGCATGAAGACCGGAAACAATTTTATCATCTGAAATTGGTAGTTTAACATTTTGATAGGTAGTAAAACTAGTCGAAGAAGGAGCCTGTAGTCCAAGTCTTTTTAAATCCGGGGGAAGATTAATTGTCTCGTGAACCGGATTAACAAAAGGCTTTACTTCTTCTTCTGGCTGATGTTCAATAGTCTCCCTCATTTTATATTCTTCTACCTTATCCGAAGGAGGTTCGGATTCTTTTGGTTTGGAAACAAATTGACGGTCTTTGTGTTTTTTTACCAAACCATCAATGGGAGTGAAATTAGTCATCATAAATTTATTATAGTTGAAATCTTAAATCTTAACCACGAAGTTTAAATATTTTTTTAGACAATATTAAAGAATGTTGATATACGTAGAAAAAAAGAAAAGTATAAAAAAAATCACCAACAATCGTATTTCTGAAAAAAGGAAGAGCCAATAAATAACAATTAATTAAACCAGTAAGATTTTTAGAATATATACCGGTTGAAAACCACACCCCAAAATTAGTGATAATAAAAAAAACAACAGATGAAAAAAATGCGGACAAAAAAAGACGAAGAACCTTATTGTTAAATTTTAATCCTCTCCCAATAAAAACAATTATGACAAAACTTAAATAAACATAAGACATGGTTGAATGAAAACCCAAAAAAATATCGGACAAAAACATAACCGAAAGAGGAAAAATATAAGCGGTGATTCCTAATAAATTTGCACCGGCAAAAAGCGCCAGAGCACCGATGGGTGCTAGGTTGGGAGGATGGGGCATGATTCTCATTAAAACAGCGACGAAAATGACGGGGATAAATTTCAAAATTTTTCTAAGTTCCATTCGATTTTATCGTTATTTTTTAATTGATAAGATCCTGCTCCGACCGGCGCTTTTTTTTCATTTATATAAAGGGCCCAAAATTCCCTCTCTTTTTCATTGGCAATTTTTCCGTTTATCCCAACAACAAAACTATTTTGTCCCAAACCCCTTACTTTAACAACAGCAGTATTTTTTAAAAGATCAAGCGCAGTATTTCCTTGATTAAAATTAAATTTTATTAAATTACCGTTATTAATTTTTTGATAGGCAATAAACTTGCTGATGGAAACCCCAGCCACATTATTATTTCTTCTGGGGATTGAATTAAAAAAAACAACGGTTAATACAAGTAAAAAAATTGAAAAGAAAAAAGCAATTTTTTTCATATTAATATTTAAACAAACAATTCCTTTTTATTATAAGTTCGACCAAGAACAAAGAAAAGATCTGACAAACGATTGAGATATTTTATAATACTTTTAGAATTTTTAATGTCATTATTAAAATGAAAAAAATAAACTATTTTTCTTTCGGCTTTGCGACAAGTTGTTCTTATAATTTGAAACCAACAGAAAGCCTCGTTTCCCTGCGGAAGAATAAATTTGTTTATTTTTGGGAGTTTTTTTTCCAAATCATCAATTAGTTTTTCAATTTCAAGAACTCTATTTTCTAATCCGCCGGTCGGCAGATCAATTTCTCCCCCGGCTAAAAATGCCATAACTCGATGCAAATCTTTTTGTATCGCGGTTAAGAGTTTTTTTTGGTCCTTGTCTTTAATTATGAATATGATTAAACCAATAAAACTAGATAATTCATCAATGGTTCCACAAGCTTCAACCTGAGGATCACATTTTAAAACTCTTTTTCCTCCAATTAGGGTGGTTGTACCATCATCACCGGTGCGAGTATAAACAACCATAATAATTTAGAATTTATAATTCAGAATTAATAATTAAATTCAAAATCTAGAGTTATTATAAATTCTAAAACATTCTAAACTCTAAATTATGAATTCTAAATTTTATCAACACTCAGAATATCCGCATCCATAGCATTTTTTACATCCTTCTTCGTGGGCAAGATTGGCTTCTCCGCAGCTGGGGCAGATGTCAAACGAGGTGGGTGATTCACCTGGATCAATTAAAGAAGTTTGGGTGGCCTCTGTTATTAGTTTCGGCGCTGATGGTTTTTCAACCGTTTTGGCCTCTCCATTAATATCATAATGCATGGCCAGAACCTTAGCCACTGCATCAGGAAGACTTCTGACTCTATCTTTGCCAAAACCTAAGGTTCGGGCACCACCGATGCCTTTTAATTGATTAATTATGTCTTTAATTCTATCAAGTGAAGAAAGTTGAGAAGAAAATCGTAATGCTAACGAAATCATTCTTCCTAAGCCCTCGGCCATGGCAAAAACATCAGTACCTGCCTTACCAACATTAATAAAAACTTCCAATGGCTCAGGTGGAATACCGCCGTTGGTATTAATAGTAATAAAAGCAAGTCCGATTGGAGTATTAATACGATAAGTTGAACCGTGGACAACCATTGGTCTGGGTTTAATCCTTACTTCTTGTTTTGGTTTTTCTTCTTGTTTTTTTTCCTCTTTCCGCTCAAATACCCCTGGTCGTGACCCATCCCGCATATAGGCAATTCCTTTGCATCCAAGTTTATAAGCCAAGGTATAAAGTCTTTTTACATCTTCTACCGTATGTGTTTTTGGAGCATTAACGGTTTTGGAAATTGAAGCGTCAACATATTTTTGAATCAGGGCCTGAACCTCAATATGATTTTCCGGAGTTAAGTCGTTAGCCGAAACAAACCACGCCGGTTTTTTTAATTTACCATCTTTTATTTCTTTTTCGTGTTTTTTATACCACTGATCATAAAGATGATGACGGATAATATGTTCTCCTAAACGGTCATGTCTTATAAACTCAAATTCGAAAACAGGTTCAATCCCAGAAGTGGTACCCGCCATCAAAGAAGTCGATCCTGTTGGTGCCTGCATCAAAAGCAAAGAATTTCTAACACCATTTTTCTTAATTTCTTTTTTTACCTCTTTAGGTAATTGTTGAATGAATTTACCCTTAAGATAAAGTTCGGGGTTAAATCTTGGAAAAAACTTTTTTTCTTTAGCAATTTCAGATGAGGCTAAATATGCTTCGTCTCTTATTGTTTGATAAACCTTTTCAATAAATTTTAAAGATTCTTTTGAGCCATATCGTAAATGAAGTTTGATTAACGTATCTCCTAGCCCCATTGTGCCAATGCCAATTCTTCTTTCCCCTTCAAGTTGAATTTTCTTCATTCCCTCAAAAAAATAAGGATCCATATCGATGACGTTATCTTGAAGCCTTACGGCTGCCCTAGTAATTCTTTTAAGTCCCACAAAATCAAACCGGCCTTTTTTATCAATATCATTTCCTTTAACCAAAGCCGAAAGATTTAATGATCCCAAATTACAAACTCCCCAAGGTGGAAGTCCTTCTTCTCCACATGGATTTACGCAATTTATTTTATTCCAATAATAATTATTATGAAGCTTGTTATATCTCTCCATAAAAACTACACCAGGTTCGGCAGATCCCCAAGCGGCTTTAGCAACTAGGTCCCAAAGTTTTCGAGCCTTTATTACCTTATGAACAATAATCTTTTTTCCTAATTGTTTCCATACGTCTAAGTCACCATTCCATTTTTCATCATATTCGGGATCGGTGTTATCAGGAAAACACAATTCCCAATCGGCGTCTTTTTCAACCGCCTCCATGAATTTATCAGAAACACAAACAGAAAGATTAGCGCCATTGATTCGAGTTAAATCTTGTTTAACAGTAATAAATTCTTCAATATCTGGGTGCCAATCCCAGAGCATAATCATAAGGGCTCCTCTTCTTGTTCCACCTTGTTGGACAATGTCTTTAGTAGCAACAGAAAAAAGCTCGGCCCAATTACAGGGGCCCGAAGAAAAACCGTTAACCTTTTTTACGCGAGCACCCCTAGGTCGTAAAGACGAAAAATTAATTCCTACCCCCCCACCCCTGGCCATGATTTCGATCATGTGTTTTAATGTGTCCAAAATTCCGCCTCTTGAGTCTTTGGGGCTCGGGATAACAAAGCAGTTATAAAAAGTGACCGTGTAACCTGTTCCGGCCCCGGCCAAAATTCTTCCGCCTGGTACATATTTAAAATCCTTTAGGGCATGATAAAATTCCTTTTTCCAATATTTTTGTTTTTCTTTCTTTTCATTGGCGGCCGTTGCCGAAGCGATCCTTTCCCACATTTCATCAGGAATTTTTTCGATAGGTTTCCCCACCTTATCTTTTATTGAATAGCGATCAAGAAAAACTTTTTCTGATATACCTTCTAGTTTCATAATAATTTTTTTACTTCTTTTTCGAGGTCTTCCACCTCGACAAATCTTTTAAATACTGATGCAAAGCGAATATAGGCGATTTTGTCCAATGTCTTTAATTTTTTAGCTACCCACCTTCCAATCATCTGACTTTCAACCTCAGTCGTTTCTTGTTCTTTTATCTCTTGCTCAATTTCCTCAACGATTTTTTCAATCTGGTCGGCAGCCACAGCTGTTTTTTCACAAGCCCTAATAATTCCTTCTTTTAGTTTTTCCCTATTAAATCTTTCTCTTCTTCCGTCCCTTTTGATTATTAAAATTGATACTTCTTCCACTTTTTCATATGTGGTAAATCTTTTTTTGCACCTGGGACACTCCCTTCTTCTTCTTACAATTGATCCGTCTTCAGACAATCTTGTCTCAATTACATCGGTATCATTGTTTTTGCAAAAAATACAAAACATATTTTGTGTCCTTTTAAAATTTATAACACTAAGGGTAGGTTTTCAAGATGTCAAATTATAAACAAAATATATCAGGATTATTGTTTTAGCCTTAGAAAAACCCCGAACGTTTAAAAATAAAAAAATGCAAAAAAAAACTTGAACAAAATATAAAGAAAATGTGGATTATAGTCCATTGACGGGATATGAAAAGATTGTTACCCTTGACGATAGTTTCTATTATCTATCATCCTATGTTAAAAGATATTCTTTTTCCTCGTTTTTGCTTGGGCTGTGGCTTTTTGGGAAGTTATATTTGTTTAGATTGTCAAAAAAAGCTTATTTATCTAAAGCAAGATAAATGTTTGTACTGTAAAAAACAAAGCCCTTTTGGTCTAACCCATGAAAACTGCAAAAAAAAATACGGACTTGATAATTGTATGAGCTTTCTTTATTACAATGATTTTTTAAAAAAAATTATTAAAGCGGTTAAATACCGACTGGCAACAGAAGTTTTAAATGATCTTTTTCTTGTTCTAAAGCCCGAGGAAATAATTAAAATTAACTTTTTTAGGAAGATTAATAAAGAAATTTTTATCCAACCCGTTCCCCTCCACCCACAAAAATTAAAAGAACGAGGCTTTAATCAAGCCCACTTATTAACAAATTTTTTTAACAGCTTTATTTATTTAAAAACGACCGACGATTTGATCAGAAAAAAAACCACACTAGCTCAAGCCCAGTTGAAAAAACGAAAAGAACGCTATTTTAATTTAAAAGGAGCGTTTAAAACAAATAGACAGGTGATGGGAAAAAGTTATATTTTGGTTGATGATGTTTTGACAACAGGAATTACTATGATCGAGGCGGGAAAAGCTTTAAAAAAAGCTGGAGCCAGGGCCGTTTTTGCTCTTTCTCTTGCTAAGGGTTGATTAAACGTCTATAATTTTTTTAATAATGAAAAAAATAGAGATATCACACAGAACAATTATTTTTACTGTTTTATTTCTTTTATTTCTTAAATTTATATGGGTAACAAGAGAGCTTGTTTTTTCTCTTTTTATTGCCTTTATTATAATGAGTGCTCTTAAACCACCAGTTGCCTTTTTAGAAAGAAAAAGAATTCCCCGTTTGTTGGCAAGCGTTATTGTTTATATCCTTTTTTTAGGATTTATTATTGAATTATTGTTAATTGTTTTTCCTCCATTAATAAAAGAAAGCACTTTATTTTTTAAACAATTCCCTCAAATTATTGAAACGGCCTCTCCACAATTAAAAACACTTTTTAATTTTGATTCACTTACGCAAAATCTTCCTAATCTAACCGCCTCTTTTTTTGATCTTATTGGGGGAATTTTTTCGAATACTTTATTTGTTATCTCTACGCTATTTTTTGGCTTTTATTTTTTATTGGAAGAAGGATTAATAAAAAAATTAATGATTAAATTTTTTGATGAAAGCAAAACTTCTACGGTGGTTGATGTTTTTAATAAGGCTGAAAAAAGAATGAGCGCCTGGGTTTGGGGAGAACTTATTTTAATGACTATTGTTGGACTTTTAACCTTCTTCGGTCTATCTTTAATCGGAACACGTTTCTCTTTGGCTTTGGCAGTTTTGGCCGGATTATTGGAGGTTGTTCCCAATATTGGTCCTGTTTTATCAGCTATCCCAGCAATTCTGATTGGTTTATCACAGTCTTATTTTTTAGGAGTAGCAAACATAGTTTTGTATTTAGCAGTTCAACAATTTGAAAACCAGCTAATTGTGCCACTGGTAATGAAAAAAGTGACAGGACTTAATCCAATAGTTACCTTGTCGGTTTTGATCATTGGTGGAAAGCTCGCTGGCGCCCTAGGGGTGATTCTAGCTATTCCAACAACATTATTTATCGAAACGGTTTTAATAGGTATTATAAAAGCAAGAAAGGAAACGCCACGCCCCACGGTAAATCTTCGTTAATTCTGCGGTAATTAATTTTTGACTTTCTATTATATAATCATATTTATGAAAATTGCAGTTATTGGTGGAGGATTTACGGGATTAACAGCTGCTTATTATTTAGCTCAAAAAGGTTACAAAGTAACTATTTTTGAAAAAGAAAAAGATCTGGGAGGATTAGCGGCAGGATTTAAAAATGAAAAATGGAATTGGTCACTGGAGAAATCATATCACCATTTTTTTTCCAACGATTCGGATGTTTTAAATTTTGCCAAAGAAATTGGGTTTAAAGATATTTTTTTCCAATCACCAACAACTGCATCACTATACAATGACGGAAGCAATAAGATTTTTCCTCTTGATACCCCACAAGATTTGTTAAGGTTTCCCCTCTTGTCATTTATAGATAGAATAAGAGCGGGTTTTGTTTTGCTATTTTTTAAACTCGTGCCTTTTTTGCCTTTTCTGGAAAAGCAGACGAGTGAAGAATTTTTAAAAAAAGCCATGGGAAGCAAGGCTTGGAATATCTTGTGGGAACAGCTTTTTCGGGAAAAGTTCGGTAAAAATGCGGGAAATATTTTAGCCTCTTTTATCTGGGCCAGGATAAAAAAACGAACAAAAAAACTAGGTTATGTCCGTGGGGGCTATCAGGTCTTAGTTAATTATTTAGTATTAAAAAATAAAGAGCGAGGAGTTTTGATTAAGACGGAGAAGGCAATTGACAAAATAGAAAAAGGAAAAAATTATTATTTGATAGATAATCAAAAATATGACAAGGTTTTGTCAACGATTGCTTCACCATTGTTAGCTAAAATAACTGAAAAAGTTTTTCCCAAAAAATATTTAGAAGCATTAAAAAATATTAGTTATTCATCGGCGCTGACGGTGGTTTTGGAAACGAATGGGCTTCCCGTAAATAAAATATATTGGTTAAATATAGCCAGTAAAAAAATTCCTTTCATGGTTTTTGTACAGCACACAAATTTTATAAACAAAGAAAATTATAATAACCAAGACATTGTCTATTTGGGTAATTATTTAGATCCTAATGATGAAATATTAAAAAAAACGGATAAAGAGATAGTCGACGATTATATTATTGCTTTAAAAAAATGTTTTCCTGAGTTTAATTTTAAAATTTCAAATTCTTATATTTTTAAGCAACAATTTGCCCAGCCAATTTTTGATAATGAATTTTTAAAAAATAAACCAACTTTTATTACCCCGGTAAAAAATTTTTACATAGCGAATCTAGAAATGACTTATCCTTATGATAGGGGAATTAACTATGCCGTTGCTATTGGTAACAAGGTTTCGAACATGATTATTAATTCTGAATAAGATTATATAACCTAATTAATTCAGGATTTTGAGGAAATTTTATTAAAGCCACTTTTGTTAGAAAATTTTTTGCTTCCGTAATCCTATTTTCTTTTACTAAAATTCTTATATAGTTTTGATAAGCCAAATAATAATCTCCATTTTTAATAGCATTTGTATAATATTTTTCAGCATAAATTAAATTACCTTCTTGTTCTGCGGCTGCTCCCAAATTGTTCCAATTAATCCACCAATAAGGGGCAAGTCGAGTAGAGTTTTCAAAATATTTTTTTGACTCCTTAATCCGATTATTTCTAAATAGTTCAACTCCATAATTATTTTCTAAATCAAAAGTATCATGAGTGATTTTTATATCATGTCCGTAAAGAATCAATCCATTTCTCCAATCAAAAGTTCTCAAAAATGTTCTAAGGGAAAGAATAAGAATAATGAATATTAAAAAAATTTTAATTTTTAATACGTCGTTTTTGTTTTTGATTTTTAATTCTTGAATTACAATTCCAATTATTCCCAGCATCCCCACCATTGGTAAATAAAACCACCGTTCAGCCACAGTCATATCAAGTGGAAAAATATGAAGATGTAGGGAAAGAGCAAAAATCAACCACAGCATAAAAAATAAAAAAGTTTTACTCCGACTTTTTATATAAAAAAATAATGCAAATAAAAAAATAGTTAAGTCAAACATAAAGGGCAAATAAAAATCTTGGAAACTAATTTTTTTTACTAACCAATGTTGAAGAATAGATAGATTTTTTGGAAACAAAAACGTTTTTAGATAAAAAAATACAATCTTAGGAACAGTGATGGCTCGTGTTATTAAATTTGCTCTTGAAATGGGGGATATTCCGAATTTTGTCAAACCGACATTGGCCAACCCAAATCTAAGAATAGAATATGTACATATTAAAAAAATAAAGATGTTTACAAATAATAATAACTGTTTTTTGTTAAACAAAAACAAATAGCAAAAAATAATCGGTAAGAAAATAATTCCTGTTTCTTTAGACAATAAAGACAAAAGAAGACAAAAAAAAATAAAAGCAAATTCAGGAAATCTTAATCTATCTTTATAAATGACAATAAGAAAAGCCAACATTCCAAAGAAAAAAAACAACACATCCTGAAGAGCAGAAATATAGACGACAGATTCAGTATTTATGGGGTGAACTAAAAAAATAAGCGACATTAAAAAGGCAATGGGTTTGTTATCAAATAATTTTTTGAGAACATAAAAAATCAGAATTGTATTAATCATGTGAATAATCAATTGAAATGAATGGAAGAAAAAAGGGCGTGGTCCAAAAAGCGAGTAGAGAATAGAAAAACAAATACTCATGATGGGTTTATAATAAACACCCATCATGTTTCCTGACCCACCTGTATTAAAAGTACCGCCCTTAAAAAAAATCGAAACGTTTCGAACAGAATGAATTAATTGATTATTTAGTATTTGTTCCTCATCGTCCCAAACAAAATTATTAAAAAGAGAATTGAAATATATTAGTAAACCAAGGCCAATAATTATGAAAATATATTTATTTTTTTTCATCTGTAAAAATTATATATAAATATGTATTGAAATTTTATACTTTAATAATATAATCATTGCAAATGGTGGAAACACTGCATATTTTCAGGAAGGTTCTTAGAAACGGAGTTGAGATAAAAATAAAAAGAAAAAAATTTAAAATTGTTTATAACAGATCTGTTTGGAATAAATTTCCAAAAAGCATTCATAAAGTTTTTGCCGACAGTCTTTCTTACATCGCTACCTGGCATTTGCCAATGATTAATGGTTCAGCTGTTGCTTATCATTTTCCTCATCCGCCCATTGAGCCGGTCTTTTTTAAAATTCTTCTTTATTCAATTCCCATGACAATTTATGAACATCAAAATGAGAATATCTTAACTTCAGATTTGCTGAAAAAACTTTATAACGCAAACTTTCTTACTCAATATAAAAGTTTAAATTATTCCTACAGTGGCAAAAAAGCAAAACGTTTTTTTAAGGAAAAAGCAATTCTTCTTTTTTCATTTGGAAAAGATAGTCTATTAACCTATGCGCTTTTGCAGGAGTTGGGAATAAAAGTTATTCCTGTTTTCATGAAAGAACCGCAAAGTGGTTTTGAAAATGCTCATAAAAGAAAATTGGCCAATAAATTTTACGACAAAGTCGGTAAAGAAATAATATTTTTTCCGTTATCAATTGGCAGACTTAGACAATCAAATGATTTGTGTTGGGGTTGGGATATTATTCTTTCGCAATATGCATTTGTTCTGATCCCTTATTTTTTTGGTTATCAGGCAAAATATCTTTTTTTTGGCAATGAACAAAGTTGTAATTTTTATACGAAAGACGGAGAAGGATTTTTAATTAATCCAGTTTTTGAACAAAGCATTTCTGCCATGCAATTTTTACAGGATATTCCAAAACAATTTTTTGTTAATACTCATGTTGGGAGTCTAATTGAACCAATCCATGATCTTTTTATTACCTATATTCTTCATTATCGATATCCTGAAATTGGCAAGTTCCAAATGTCGTGTTTTTCCGAAAGACCGGAAGCCAAAAAAAGGAGATGGTGCGGACATTGTGATAAATGTGCCCGTCTTTATATTTACTTCAAAGCCCTAAATATTTCTCCCGATCGTGTTGGTTTTTATAATAATGATATGTTGTCTTTAGACAAAGAAGATCTTTATGTCATCTTTGACAAAGATGGAGGAAAGAGCGCTTATGGTGCGTCTGGCTTGGGCAAAGATGAGCAACTCTTGGCTTTTTACCTGGCTTACAAAAATGGAGTTAAGGGTGAACTCATTGATAAATTTAAAACAATGTATCTGGCAGAAGTGGAGAAGAAAAAAGATAAATTAATCGACGAATATTTTTCCATTCACTCATCATACTCTTTGCCCTCGGATTTACGAAGGAAAACATTAAGGATTTATGAAAAAGAAAGACAAGAAATTTTAAATTACATTAAGCGAGTAATTTCTTAAATTATCTTCTTTCCACATTAAATAATGGTCCGACGATTGAAATACTGGCTGGAGCTCTAAGATTAAATCTATCTTTAAATTCCGATCCGGAAAATCTTTCTTCTCTTCCTCCTTCTCTAATTGTTATTTCCGTTGTCCGTCCACTTCCGAAATCCACTCCATTTACAACAACATCTGTTACATTATTAAAAGGATTACTTAACATTGATTTTACTTTTTCAGAATCCCAATTATCTGTTCCGTCGGGATTAGATTTATCAAGCTGATATAAATGATTGCCTGTTCCAGGATCTTTTTTAACAAGAAGCAGGGTGTTTACGATATCGGCTACTTCGGATGGTTTTAACCAGGCAGACTTATTATATTGTGCTCGACTTCCCTGTGCTGTATAAAAACATTTAGATTCTTTATCATATGAATTTGCATTTAAATCAGAAAAGCTACCGACGCTAGACGAAGTGTCGGCAAAATTTTTCGTCCATGAAGTATTTCCTCCCCAAACTTCTCCTGAAGTATGGGCATATCCTCCAAAAGTAGAAGCAAACCATGCCTTTATTGGATTTCCACCTTGAGCCATAATCTTTCCCGATGTTGCATCAACAGCCTCATTCCAACGCCCCCCTTTTTCATTATCTTGAAACACCTGACAATCTTGGGAATCGCAAATAGATCCGGATCCATTATTAGTATAGGCAAGAACATAAGAGCGTGCGGCTACGGCCTGGGCTTTTAAAGCTTCCATATTCCAGTCGGCCGGCATTTCGTAAATTCGTTTAACATAATCTTCAAGCGAATATTCGCCATGTCCGTCAACCCGAATTCTTGTTCCTGTGTCTACGCTTTTTAACTCATCAAAATTATAATAAGCACGTAATATGGTTTCATAATTTTGACCGGAGTCAGCTCGTCCTTTTGCGCCATATTGATTTAGGCCTACACGATGCGGAATTCCATAGGTATAAAAAGCAAAACCAGTTCCAAATCCGGGATCGAGGGTCCTATCGTCGACACAGACAATAGCTGATCCTGCAGACCGTGAAAGATTTAAGGAGGCGATTCTACTGGCGATAAGTTGTTGTTGTTTTGCAGTAAGGGTGGCAATTTTTTGTTTTGTCGTTGAAATTTCCCCGGCGATTATTTGTGATTGTCTGTCGACTTCTACTTTAAGACTGGCGAGTTTAGTTTTTTCATTTTCCAAATTTTTAATATAAAGAACAATTTTGATAATGGCATTTTTATCGTCATCAACGACTGTTTTCTGATAAAAAAACTCATGTAATGATTGAGATAAATTTTCAGCCATTAAAAGATTAATTAAAGAAAGTGAATTTTGACTAATATTTTTGTAATAAGACTTTGCCCGTTCATTAAGAAGTTGTTTTTGATAGGTTAAGGTTTCTTCTCCTTTTTGAATTTGTACGCCCAACGTAACTATGGTTGCCTTTATATTTTCAAGCTGCTGAGAAAGTTTGTTGTAATTAACAGTTTGGTTTGTTAATTCTTCATTTGATTTTTTTAATTCTTCACTCACTTGGTTAATCTGACAGTCTATATTACAATCATCAGCATTAATAATGATTGTCTGAGAAAAGAATAAAAACATCATTAAAAAAATAGTGAGAATTTTTCTCATACATTTAAGTATACTGAAATCATGCGAAAGATATTATTTTCATTTTTATTTATTATAATTTCAGTTTTTGCTTTCAGTCAAATTACATTAGCGCAGGGTGTCCGCCAGGCAGAATGTGATCTTTGCGGATATTGTAAAAATTATAATCCTGCTCCTCCTCAAACAAACCCGCCAGCAAATTGGCCTGAATGCCGCAAATGTCTTTATGAAGCGGCAAGCGAAGATCCGTTATCGGGAGATACTTTAAAAATAGATGTTTCGACCAATATGCCGCCGACACCATATCCGGGCCATATGTTTACTATGATTGGATGCATTAGTTCCAATCTTTCTGATTTTACTCAAGAGGGAGCAGCAGCTAATATTGTTAATTTGTTGCTTAACAATTTGATTTTTCCTTTAAGTGGAGGAATAGCCTTAATGTTTTTAATCTATGGATCATTCCTGATTTTGACTTCTCAGGCTGAACCTGAAAAATTAAATCAGGGAAAAAGGGTGGTTATGGGTTCAATTATTGGAATAATATTTGTTATTTTTTCTGTTTTTATTGTCAATATTATTGCCAATGGAGTGCTTAAAATTCCTGGATTTTCTTCTCCTTAAAAGATTATTTCTTGCCAGTTTTTCTTAATTTTATGCCCGCAAAAAGTGAAGATATGGCAAAAGGCAATAAAATTGTAGGTGCGCCAGTTGCTGGAATCGATTTTGGACTGTTTACTGGTTGTTTTGTTTGATAATTATAAACAACTGGAGTTGGATTGACGCCTGAAATAACGACAGTCTGGGTAGGTAATTTGGTTGGTGTGGGAGTAACTGTAACTCCGGTAGTTGATTTCTTTAAAAACGACAAACCCTTGCTTAGATTCACTTTTTTAGTAATTATGGCTAAAAAGACAATTACGACTACGAGGCCAAGGATAAAGGAAAGAATTTTGTTGAAATTATCCATATGGCCTATATTATATCAAAGAAATATTCCAATTGCAAGTTTACAGGGCCACAGAAATGTTTAAACAACGGTTAAGTCGCCTAAGTTTTGTTCTTTTATTTGTTTATATTTTGGATTTTTTTTAAGGGCTGGTTTTCCATTTTTCTCAATCACATAATAGGCAAACCCCCGCATCTTTTTAACCAATTTATAGTCGGCATGACCAGGCATACTGGCTTCATCTTTTTTATCTCCGAAATTAACAGGACTATCATCGGCAGTAACAAAATATGTTATTCCTGTATTAACAAGTAAATGTCCGTAACCGATTGGCATATAAATTTCATCGCCCTGTTTCACCATTATTGCTTTAAACTCTTCGACAATATCAGCAATCATCTGACCCTTTTTATCAACCGCCAATTTTTGTAATAAAGCAACGCCTGTTCCGAAAAGAATCTGATAGGTTTCATCAAGTTTTCCAACATGATAATGCCCGTAAGTTTTTATATATTCTCCAGAAATAGTTCCTGGCTCCCAAATAGTTATATTTTTCTGGTTTTTTCCGCCACGAATCATGTAGTAATGGACAACCGGACCAACCCCGCTTGAATCCATCAAAACCTCCTGCATTTTTTCATGAGATCGAGCCGCATAATGTTTGTCAACATTCTTGAAATTGATTTTCATATTAATTAATTTTAAAACTTTTAACAGTTAAATTTAATTATATAAATGTTTTTAATACTACAGAATTTTCTTCTTTAGATATTATTTTATAAGAGGCAACATTTTCTGGAATAAAACAAGAATGACCCTTGCTTAAAGTAACTAAACCGTCATCTGCCTTAACTACCACCCTACCTTCTCTAACGAAAATGTGAGAAAAAGAACCATTTGTCTTGTCGACAATTTCTTTATCAATTTCAAAAATATCCAAACAATAGTGTTTCGTCGTCAACAAACGACTGCCTTTTCTTTTTTGCGTCATTTTTTTTATATCATTATGATTGGGATTTGTATCCAAATATTTAAAATAGTCTTTTATATGAATTTCTCTTACTGACCCATCGTCTTTTATTTTTCCTTTATCAAAACATCTTATGGTTGAAATCTTATCCATAATATCCTGCTGAATTTCGTAATTGACAAGCCCCTGAGGGAATTTTCTATCTTCTTCCCAAGAGTGCTGAACTCCCAAGGCTCCCAGTACAGCTTCATATTTTTTTACCGTTCTAATATTGACATACTGCCAAGGGTTAACTTTCTTAATAAAATTTTGAGCAAAACTTCTTGCTTTTTCTACGGCAATTTTTTTATTCATTACCAACGAACTTAATTTGTTCAATTTTTTTTCAATAATTAAACAGGCCTTTTTATATTCGGAAAGATTAATATTTTTTTTAATTCCAAAAGTTACTATTCCGTCTTCAAGATAATAACATGCTTCTAATTTTGGTAACCAACGGTCACGGGCTTTCTTTAGATGAATTTGAAAAGAATTACCGTTAGATTGATTAATTTTTATTAAAGGAATTTTTTTGTAAAAAGACGTTACTTCATTTAGGTTAATAAAATCTTCATTTTTACGATAGTTGGTTATATTAAAAATGGTCGATTCGTCAGGAGATCCCAATTCCCCGATAAAGTTTTTATCTTGAGAATTGTTAATATTTAATAGCAGTTTTGTTTCGCTAAAAAGTTCATAGCTTTGACCGATCCTTTTCCCTTTTAAAAAACCCTTATTGTTCCATCCTTTTAATTTTAAAATATAATCGCCGCCCCAGGTAGCCTGAATAATAAGTTTTGGAACGATTAAATAAGGTCTTTTTTGTAATTTCATGTCGCCAGAATCTTATAATAATCAAAAACCGTTCACAATTCAACTGAGATAACAAACGATAGATTATCCAACTGATAATTATAAATTTAGTATAATTCAATTAAATGAACATGAAAAAGATATGGATATATCTTCGGGTGTTTAGGGTTAATCAATGGATAAAAAATTTTGTTCTTTTTACGGCAATTATTTTCTCGGGCAAGCTTTTTGATGTTGAGCTCTTTAGTCGATCTTTTTATGCTTTTTTAGTTTTCTGTTTTTTATCATCTACGTCATATGTTCTAAACGACATTATTGATTACCCGTTTGATAAAAAACATCCGGTTAAAAAAAATCGCCCGATTGCAGCTGGCGAGATTACAGTTGCTCAAGCGACTTTTATTGTTTTTATTTTATCGGCTGTTTCTTTAATTGCTGCTCTTCTTTTCTCTTATTCATTATTTTTTCTGAGTTTGGTTTTCCTCGTTTTACATTTTTTATATTCTCTTTACTTAAAGAAAAAACCAGTATTTGATGTTTTTGCGATTTCCTTTTCCTTTATGATTCGTACTTTTGCTGGCGAAGTCGCCACGGGATTTCATATTCCAATATGGCTTTTATTAACGATTTTTTTTGGTTCGTTATTTATGGCTTCGGTAAAGAGACACGCAGAATTAACTTTGCGAGGGAGTGACACAAGAGAATCTCTTTTTAGATATAAAGAACATTTTCTTGATTTTTTAACCTATACTTTTGCCACATCTACCATTATTGCCTATTCAACCTATACTTATTATATGGAAAAGCCTCCAGAAACGACACAAAGTTCATTTAGTCGCACTTTTCACCAAATTTTTCCCGGATTTGAAGGAAGAAGATGGCTTATGATAACCATTCCTTTGGTTGTTTACGGTATCGCTCGTTATGCCCAACTACTTTATGAAAGAGCAGAAGGAGAGAGACCGGAAAAAATCATTACGACTGATATTCCTTTAATAGGGACTCTATGTTTATGGGGGATAACAACGATAGCGCTTATCTACATTTTTTAAAATCAAAAATTAAAAATAAAACATAAAACGACATATAAAAAATTAAAAAGTTTTTCTTTTTGCATTTTAATATGTGTTTTTGATTTTTGATATTTGATTTTTAATTTTTTTTTGTGGCTTATAAGCCATTGCATTCCTCAAAATCTTTTCTTAAGATAAGATATTAAAATTTATTATAAAAATATGAAAAGTGATGATAAAAATCAAAAAAAGCAGGCGGTAAATCTAGCTATGGAACAAATTCAAAAACAATTTGGGAGAGGTGCGATTATGCGTTTTGGAGAAGGGCCAGTAGCTGCGGTAGATGTAGTAAGTACGGGAGTTTTACCGTTAGATTTGGCATTAGGAGTAGGTGGAATCCCAAGAGGCAGAATAATTGAGGTTTTTGGTCCTGAGTCTTCGGGTAAAACAACTCTTTGTTTGTCAATGATTGCCGAAATGCAAAAAAAAGGCGGAGTGGCCGCTTTTGTTGATGCCGAACATGCAGTTGATCCGGCTTGGGCTAAGATTTTAGGGGTAAAACTGGAAGATCTTTTAATCTCTCAACCCGATACTGGAGAACAGGCCTTGGAAATCGTCGAAGCTTTGGTTCGCTCGGGCGGAGTCGACATGATTATAATTGATTCGGTTGCCGCTTTAGTACCCCGATCTGAAATAGAAGGCGAAATGGGCGATGCACAAATGGGACTTCAGGCCAGATTAATGTCACAGGCGCTGCGTAAATTAGGCGGAATTGTTTCCAAATCAAAAACAACCATTGTGTTTACCAACCAGATAAGACACAAGATCGGCATTATGTTTGGCAACCCGGAAACGACCCCGGGCGGATTAGCCCTTAAATTTTATGCTACCATCAGGCTTGATGTACGCAAAATTGAAACTTTAAAGAAAAATAATACAGTTTATGGGACTCGTGCCAGAATAAAAGTGGTTAAAAATAAAATAGCCCCCCCTTTTAAAGAGGCGGAAATGGTTATAACCAGTGAAGGAATAGACAGGGCTGAAGGAATTGTTGATGCGGCTATTGTCGCCGGTATCTTAACCAAAAGTGGATCATTTATAAAGCATGGCGAAAAAATCTTGGGCCAAGGAAAGGAACAGATAAAAGAAGTTTTGGCGAAAGATGAGAAACTGAAACAACATCTGATTAAAGAAGTGTTAGAGAAAACGATTAGTAAAAAATAATCGCTAGTTTTTTATGATAACCCGTGATGATTTCCAAAAATTTGTCAACATTGCTTATTTTTATTTAAAGTTCAGGTCAAGAACAAAAAAGGAAATAGAAAGATATCTCAAAAGAAAGGCAACGATTCTTCATACAAATCAAGGTGTTGTTGAAAAAGTAATTGCTTATCTTGAGGAAATTGGTTTAGTTGACGATAAAAAATTTGTTCGATTATTTGTTGAACAGAGAAAACTGATTAAACCCAAGGGTGAGTATGTCTTAAGAGGGGAATTGATGAAATTAGGAATAGAAAAAAATCTTCTTGATGAATATTTTTCCCGAAATTCGTTGGATGAAGAAGAGTTGGCACATAAAACTTTAGTTGGGCGCTGGCCGCGTTATAAAAATCTTGAGAGCAGTAAACGTTTTCAAAAAGCCAGCCAGTTTATGCTTAGACGAGGATTTAACTTCGACATAATAAAAAAAACAATTGATAAACTATCTCAAGAGTAATTTCATTTTTTGATATCATTCATATATGAATATTATTTCAGTTGAACATTTCTATAGATATTTTCGTATTTATCAAAAACAACCCGGAATTTTGGGTTCGTTCAAATCACTATTTAAACGAAAACATTATGACTCAAAAGCGGTTGATGACATTTCTTTTAAAATTGATGAAGGAGAATTGGTTGGATTTATCGGCCCAAACGGCGCCGGTAAGACGACCACTCTTAAATGTCTATCGGGACTTTTATTTCCATCAGGAGGAAAAATTTCGGTTTTAGGATTTAATCCTTTTGAAAGAAAAAAGGAATTTTTAAAACAAATATCATTGGTGATGGGTCAAAAAAATCAATTATGGTGGGATTTGCCCCCAAATGAGACCTTTTTACTTAATAAAGAAATTTACCAGGTAGATGATAAAAAGTATAAAAAAATAATCGATGAGCTATCGGAGCTTCTTGATGTTGGTGAAATATTAAATGTGCAAGTAAGAAAGCTTTCGCTTGGCCAACGCATGAAATGTGAACTTATTGCCAGTCTTATTCATACGCCCAAAGTTTTATTTCTTGATGAACCGACAATCGGCTTGGATGTAGTCATGCAGAAAAATCTGCGCAAGTTTGTCAAAGAATATAACAAAAAATACAATTCAACCATTATTCTTACCAGTCATTATATGGGAGATGTCGAAGAATTGTGTAAGCGAATTATTATTATTAATTTGGGAAAAATAATATTTGATGGAAATCTTGAAGATATAATTAAAAAATATGCAGTAAATAAGTTGCTAACTGTTTTTTTTGATAAACCCGTAGACAGATCAAAATTAACCCACTTTGGTGAAATAAAAGAATACGATCCGTTAAAAGTAAAATTAGCAGTGCCTATTGGAAACTCCCGAGATGCTGCTGCTCTAATTCTCAAGAATTATCCTGTAGAAGACATTAACATCGAAGATCCTGAAATTGAAACGATTATTCGTCATATATTTGAAATAAATAAAACTTAAGTCATGAGACATTTTAAGATAATATTACTTCATTTTGAACATATTGTTGAGCAAAGAGCCAGATCTTTTGTCTGGTTACTTGTGACAGCCATTAATCCGCTTATTTATATTCTTTTTTGGAGGGGAACAATCAAAGGGGCCCAATTTTCACTAATAGTTACTTACTATGTGCTAGTAACAATTATGGGTGCTCTTCTAATGTCGCACATTGAAGGTGATATTGCTGTTAATGACATCCAATATGGTCAATTAACAAGTTATTTGGTCAAGCCGCTATCTTATTATTGGAAAAAATTTTACGAAGAGTTACCGTATCGAGTGTTACAAGGTCTTTTTGGAATCTTTATTTTAGTGATCTTAATTAAAATTTTTAAATTATCCGTTCATATAACTAATTCACTCAATATTTTATTGATGTCTATCTGTGTGATGATAATGGCATTTTTTATTGCTTATACGTTTAAAGCGGTATTGGGTTTATTGGCTTTTTGGTTTGTGGATGTGGATGGATTATTTCATTTGTCAGAAATTATTATTATTCTTTTTGCCGGCTATATTATGCCGATTGACATGATGCCAAAAGCCTGGTACCAAGTGGCGCAAGCCCTGCCGTTTTCATCAATGATTTATTATCCTATTGTTGTTTTGCAGGGACGGTTAAACATGGCAGAAATTTGGTTAGTATTGGCCAAACAATCTTTGTGGCTAGCACTTTTTTTAATAATTTACTTGATTGTTTGGCGCCGTGGAATTAGAAAATTTACAGCATTAGGTCAGTAAACATGAAAAAAAATCTTAAAATTTATGCACGCTTGCTTAAAATGAATTTTAACGTGCTTTTAGCATATAGGATAGGTTTTTTAAATAGTGTTGTCGGAAGTATTGGTTGGGCTCTTTTTCAGATAATTTCCATTTATTTATTAACTTCAAGAAACACTAGTTTTTACGGCTGGTCAAGAGAACAATTAATATTGCTGGGAGCGATATTTAATATTTTTGTCGGAATTTTTCATGCAGTATTTTCCCGCAATTTTGGACGCTTTTCCCAGATTATGAATCGGGGAGAATTTGATTTACTACTGGTTAAGCCGGTAGATCCTCAATTTTTAATCAGCCTTTGGTGGTTTAGCTACAGCAGCTTGGTCAGAATACTTATTGGTGCCGGTTTTGTAGTTTATCTTTTTAATATTATGCACATGGTGTTGACGTTTTTATCAGTAATTAAATTTATTGTGCTTATTAGTTTTGGCATATGTATTTTATACTCGGTTTGGTTATTGGTTTGTACTTTAATTGTTTGGCAGACTAACTTATCAAACCTAGTTGATTTTTTATACACGATTAATATTGTTATTCGTTATCCTCGGGAAATGTTTCAAACAGCCAATCCCTTTGTTTTTTATTTTCTATTACCATTGACCTTCGTCATTATCACACCAACCAAAGCATTGTTAGGAAATATGTCTTATGTTGATTTATTTGGTTTAATTTTTTTTGCCGTAGTTTTTTTATTCATTTCACGAAAGTTTTGGAAATTTGCCCTTCGTTTCTACACCAGCGCCAGTGGTTGATTTTATAAATATTTCCATTGCAGATTTTGGGGAAAAGGAGTAAAATAAGGTTTATTATTAATAGTTCGCTTTTTTAGGAGGCCAACATTAAAATTATATGTATTCCACTTTCTTTTTGTTGACTCGATAAGCTTAACCTTAAGCCTTCTATTAAAGCGCCAAAAATTTTAATATGTTCCATAAATTATTCAAAAAACTTTTTTTTAACAAGAAAGCGCACGAAGAACTGGAAAAAATAAAACAAGAAGCCAAAGAGATCATTCTTAAAGCTAATGAAGAAGCATTGAGGATTAAGCAAGAGGCGGAAAGAGAACGAAAAGGAGCAGTGACCGAAGCTCTTGAGATTGAAAAAAGAGTCGTCAGGAAAGAGCAGCAAATTGTTGATAAAGAATCCTTTTTTGAAAGAGAAAAAACTAGTATTTTAAAAGAAAAAGAACAAAATGAATTAATCAAAAAAGAACTCGAAGAAAAAAGAGACTTGATGCTTAAAAAGCTGGAAAAAGTTGCTCAGATGACTAAAGATCAAGCCAGAGATTTATTACTCCAAGGATGGGAAGAAAAACTAAAAGCAGATATAGCCAAAATGATCAAGGAAAAAGAGGAAGAGATAAAAACAAAAGCCGATGAAAAAGCAAAAGAGATTTTAAGCGAGGCAATGAGATATGGTGCCACCGATTATGTAGCTGAATATACTCTTTCTGTTATCAACTTACCCAATGATGATTTTAAGGGAAGAATTATTGGGAAAGATGGAAGAAATATTCGTGCTTTTGAATTAGCGTCGGGGGTTGATGTTGATCTTGAGGAAGAGGGGACAATTAAAGTTTCTTCATTTGACGCCATAAGAAGAGAGGTCGCTAGACTATCGTTGGAAAGATTAATCAAAGATGGACGAATTCAGCCTGAGCGAATTGAAGAAATAGTCAAAAAAACCAGAGAGGAAGTAGAAAAAATAATTTTTCGAGCCGGTGAAGAATTGGCCCATAAAGTAGGGGTTTTTAATCTGCCGACAGAAATTGTTCAGCTTTTGGGAAAATTTAAATACCGCTATTCATATGGACAAAATATGATAGCCCATACGCTCGAAGAGACTAAAATTGGAATAGCTTTAGCTCATGAACTGAACGTTGACGTTAACACTGTTAAATTAGGATGTCTTCTCCATGATATTGGTAAAGTTATTAACGATAAAGAAGGATCGCATATTGATTTAGGAGTGGAACTTTTGAAAAAACATCATTTTCCAAAAAAAATAATTGATTCGGTTGCTACTCATCATGAAGATACACCTTTTACTTCAGTCGAAGGCGTAATCGTTTACATCGCCGATGCAGTTTCCGGCGGCAGGCCCGGAGCGCGACATGAAGATTTCCAAGAATATTTAAAAAGAATAAAAACGATCGAAGATATTGCCAAATCAAAAAAAGGCGTCAGAGAAACTTATGCGCTTCAAGCAGGTCGAGAATTACGGGTTATAGTCAGACCGGAAGAAATAACTGATGATGAAGCAACCATATTGGCGGAAAAAATAAAAGAAGAATTAGAAAAAAAATTTGAGGTTTTTCCCGGACAAATAAAAGTCACCATCATCAGAGAATTTAGAACGGAAGCCACAACAAAGATATAATCATAATTTTTAATTTTAAATTCGAAATTTGAAATGAATTTTAAAATTTAATATTAATTAAAAATTTAAAATTTTAAATTTCAAATTCTACTAATGTTTCTTCCCATTGCAATCCTCTATAAATGATATAGATTGTTATAATAAGATATTCTAAATATAGATTGACAGAAGGCCAAGAAATTACTATGATGATGATGTTTTCACTTCTTGTTATCACTTATTAACAGTTTAAGAAAGAAAGGGGGTGACAAAAATGACAAAAGCAGACTTAGTAGCTCAAGTAGCTAAAAAAGCAGGTTTAACAGCCAAAGCAGCCAAAGACGCAGTCTCTACTGTTTTCTCAACAATTTCTGAAGCTATAAAAAGAGGAGAAAAAGTAGTCGTCACAGGATTTGGAACTTTTATGGTTCGCAAAAGAGCAGCCAGAAAAGGCCGAAATCCTCAAACCGGAGCTGAAATTCAAATCCCAGCCACCAAAACTCCAGGCTTTACAGCTGGAAAAAGCTTAAAAAGAATGGTTAAATAATATTATTTTTCATAAAGAAAACATCCCCTCGAGTACTCGGGGGGTTTGTTTTTTATAGCTATTGTTGATATAATAAAATTCTTATATGCTTAAAAAATTATTTTCTTTTCTCGCACTTTTGTTTTTACTGCTTACTATTCCAACAGGTCTTTATTTGTTAGATTTTTCACAAACATCAGCTTTAGGTTCGGAAAGAGTCGTGTATCAATTACCTTATCCTGGTCTTTTGCCCGATCATCCTCTTTATTTAGTCAAAGCAATCAGAGACAAAGCCCTTGATATTTTTACCAGAGAAAAAATCAAAAAAGCAGAACTCTATTTATTATTATCAGACAAAAGGACTTCGATGGCGATTTTACTAGCTAAAAAAGGCAAGGGTAATTTAGCAGTAAGCACTTTATCCAAAGGTGAAAAATATTCATTAAAGATTCCCGATCTTCTTTTACAATCAAAAAAAGAAGGAGTATCTGCCCCGTCTGAATTTGTTGAACGTCTTAGACTAAGCAATGCTAAACATCTGGAGGCAGCTGAAACCCTACTTAAAGATTTACCTCAAGGAGAAAGCGAATCAATCAATGAAATCGTCAGGATTAACGCAGAAATCAAACAAAAACTCACCAAATTATAACTCCCAAAAGCAGAAAATTCTGTATTAATGTTAACCAGTAATGATCAAGTAATCCTGTTAATAAAATAACCATAAAAATATAGGGTTTTTTCAAGATAAACTTTTTTATTTCATTGAAAAAAATTAAAATTAGAAAACCTCCAACGACTAAGCCAATCTCGCTGAAAAAGAGTAATAAAATATTATGGACAGGTTGATTTAAAAAATCATAAAATTTTGTGGGAAATTGTTTCTGCGCAAGCAAGTAGCTATTTAGTCCAACTCCAAAAAATGGTTTTTGAAACATAATTTTAAAAGCATTTATATTAAGGACGGCTCGTTTGTATAGGTTAAAAGAGTCTCCCTGCGGAATAAAAAAAACAAAAGAGGTGGTAAAGATCACTAATAATTTTGCTAAAAAACAGATCCGACAAAACGATTTTTTATTGGTTTTAAATAAATAAATAAAATTTAATACTAAATAAACAATGATGACTGTTTTGGAAAACGAAATAAAAATAAGCAGTGAAAAAATTAGTAGGCTTAAATTTTTTAAATAAAATGAAACCCTGGGAGAATTAATAGTTAAAACAAAAAAATATAAAAGCAAATAAAAACCGCCTAAGGAATTCGGATGAGAAAAAGTCCCATAAGCGCGGATCGCTTCAATACCGCTAATTGATATTTTGGCGACTCCGGGAGTAGCTAGAGAAAAATATCTTTCGCCTAAAAAATAAAAAATTCCTTGGATAGAACCTTTACTGATAAATTGAGCAATTGTCAATAAAAGTTCAAGCGTAGCGGTAATGGTAAAGGCGACTATTATTTTTTGGCGAGATAAAATCTTGGAGCTAAAAATTATGGCAATTGAAAACAGTTCAACTATACGAGTTAATTTATAAAAGGCAAGTGGTGGAGAAAGAGCAAGAAAGGAATTGATTATCAATATCGACAAGAGTAATAAGAATTTTTTATTTTTAAAAAAATTAAATAAAATTTTAATATTTACTATGATCAATAAAAGAATAATAATGTCGATAAAATAAAACGTTGGGGCTAAATAATCAGTGCGAACACCATTAATATAGGAAAAATCAAAGAAAAAATGTTTACCAAGTTGCGTAGGTAATAGAAGAATAAAAATAAAAGCCAGTGCCTGGTTAAAAAAGATTAATTTGCTTTTCTTGAGTTGTTTCTTTTTGTTCATTTTCGCTTTTGAAAATTTTTACTACTCCAAAAACACCATCATAACCTGGATCAACATAGGCTTTTCTTTCTCTGATAATTTTTATTGCCCGTGCTAATTTTTCCCCACCTGCTTTTTGAATCTCATCATAGTTTTTTCGCAAAAGAATATCAAACTCGGTGGCAAAATTATTGATTAGTTCCTCGTATGTCTTTTGGGCTTTAGTAGGTGATCCGCCATTGACCTCATTTAGAATTTCCAATAAGGGAATAAGGGAAACAAAAGGTCGCCTCTTTTTTTGTTTATCATAGACAAAAGTTAAACCCACCTTGTTTTTTACAAATAAAAGATCATTATTATTCAAAAGTTTTTCTGATAAATCAAGAACGCGGTTTTCCACACCAACTGTTAAAGGTTGGTGACAAACAGGACAGATTATGCCTTTTTCTTTTGTTTGCCGGGCATTATATCTGATGTTGCAGGCCCGGTGTCCGGTCCAGTGGTATTTTCCCTCTTCCGGAAAAAACTCAATCGTATAGCCAATCTTCAACTTACTCTGAGGATTTTGTCTAATAGCGTCAATAATATCAGAGTAAGTTAAATTTAAAATTTCAAATTTCAAATTTGAAATTCCGTTTTGAACAAAAACGGTGGCTTCCCGTCCCAGCTTTGCTCCCGAATGGGCATCGGAAAAAGAAACAATTGACCTATTTTCCAGCTCCTTAATTTGCCAATTCATTATTGGGTCGGATGACAAACCGGTTTCTATAGCATAAATTTCTTTTGCCAAATCACCAAAACATTCATTTATCGAGTTAAAACCAGATTTTGATCCGAAAATGGAAAACCAAGGAGTCCAAGCGTGGCAAGGAATAAAAAAAGTATTTTTATCAACGGTTAAAATTAATTCCAATAATTGTTTGGATGATAAACCAATAATGGGTCTGCCGTCGGACATAAGATTACAACCCCTGCTTTGTAACTGCTTGATTATTTTTTCACAAGTTGCAATTGAAGGGGAAAAAATAAGATTGTGGACGCGTCTGGTTATTCCGCCCTGAGAATAAATACTAGAGATTTCGGTAGTCAAAATAAAGCGGGCTTTATTTACTGATTTTTTAAGAGAATAAATACCGGCTGATGTTTCTTCAAGTTTTTGGGTTATTTCTCTAAACCACATGGGGTGAGTCCAATCGCCAGTGGTCACAAGATTTATTCCTTTTTTATCTGCCCAGCTGGCAATTTCATTAAGATCCATTTTTTGCGAAACCGCCCGGGAATATTTGGAATGGAGATGAAGATCGGCAATGATTTGCATGCTGTTATTTTACAGCAAAAGTTTTGACAAAAGCTTCAATTCTGTCAAGGCCTTTTTTAATGTTGTTTTCACTAGTGGCATAACTTAAACGGATATACCGGTCATCTCCAAATGCCTTTCCCGGAACAGTAGCCACGTGATGTTTTTCCAGAAGCAGGCGACAAAACTCAACAGAATCAGGGATGCCTTGATTATATAAACGTGAAACATCGGCAAAAACATAAAACGCTCCATCGGGTAAAGCTGCTTTTACTTTTTTAATCTTTTGTAGTCTTTGTGTCATATAATCACGTCTTTTGTGATAAGCTCGTTTCATTTTCTTTATCGCATCTTGAGGACCTGTTAAAGCTTCAAGAGCTGCCTTTTGAGCTATACTATTGGGATTTGATGTCGAATGATCTTGGATTGATGAAGCAGCTTTTATAATTTCTTTTTGTCCGGCACAGTAGCCGATACGCCAGCCAGTCATGGCGTATGTTTTGGAGACACCATTGACAACAATCGTCAGTTTTTTAATATCTTGATCAAAACTGGCAATCGATATATGCTTTTTTCCATAAATAAGTAATTCATAAATCTCATCGGAGATGACATATATGGAATGTTTTTTACAGATGGCAGCAATTTTTCTTAACTCCTGTTCATCATAAACGGCACCGGTTGGATTAGAAGGAGAATTTAAAATTAGAGCTTTTGTTTTATTGGTAACAGCTGTTTCTAATATTTTTTGATTAATTTTAAAATTAACCGTCGGTAGAAAAACACATTTACCATCAGCCAGTTTTACCATCTCTGGATGGCTGACCCAATAAGGGATGGGAATCAAAACTTCATCGCCAGGGTTAATCAACGCTTGAACAATATTATAAAGACATTGTTTTGCTCCGGTACTAACAAGTATGTTTTCCGGTGCGTAATCAAGATGATTGTCTTTTTTTAATTTTTCGCAAATAGCTTTTTTAAGCTCGGGGATGCCACTGGAGGGAGTATATTTAGTAAAACCACTGTTTATAGCTTCAATAGCCGCCTTTTTAATATTATCAGGAGTATCAAAATCAGGTTCTCCAGCAGCAAATGGGATAACGTCTATTCCATCTTTTTTCATCTGTTTGGCACGAGACGTAATGGCTAAGGTAGCGGAAGGATTAATAGAAAGAGCTCGCTTAGATAACATATTTTGGTCCCGCCTTCATAATTTCCCGAGGGACACGGGAAAATTTTTTAAAATTATTGGTAAATAACAAAGCCAGATTTTTTGCTTTGTCATCATAATCTTTTTTATTATGCCACAGGTTTCTTGGATTAAGAATTTCTTGATTTACTTCCGGCATTGAAATGGGAACGTTAAGATTAAAAAGAGGATCATGACGGAATTTATTTTTACCAATTTTTCCATCGAGAATAGAGGTGACAATAGCTCGTGTATCTTTAATACTGATGCGATGACCAACTCCATATGGTCCGCCAGACCAACCGGTGTTTACTAGATAGACTTTTGTTTTGTATTTTTGTAAATATTGTTTCAACAAATTGGCATAGACAATTGGTTTTAAAGCCATAAATGGTCCGCCAAAAAATGCGGAAAAGGTAGCTTTAGGTTCGGTGATGCCCCGTTCGGTTCCAGCCAATTTGCAGGTATAGCCGGACATAAAATGATACATGGCGCCATTAACGTCAAGTTTAGCAACCGGGGGTAAAATGCCAAAAGCATCAGCGGTTAAAAAAAGTATATTGCTTGGATGTTTTCCTACGCCTGACAAAATCGCGTTTTCAATAAACTCAACCGGATAGCAAACGCGGGTGTTTTCAGTAAGAGAAATATCATCAAAATCAAACTCTCCATCTGGTCTGATAATAACGTTTTCCAGAAGCGACTGATGACGAATGGCATTCCAGATTTGTGGCTCATTTTCTTTTTTGAGGTGGACACACTTTGCATAACAGCCACCCTCAAAATTAAAAACTCCGTTTTTTGACCATCCATGTTCATCGTCCCCGATGAGCTGTCTTTTTGGATCGGCTGAAAGAGTGGTTTTTCCGGTTCCCGACAATCCAAAAAAAAGGGCAGTTTTTCCGTCTTTGCCAACATTGGCTGAACAGTGCATTGGTAAAACATTTTTTGCCGGCAAGAGAATATTCATAATGGAAAAAATAGATTTTTTAATCTCACCTGAATATTTGGTACCGCCAATTAAGACAGTCATCTTTTCCAGATTTAAAACTACAAATGCTTCGGAATTTGTGCCTTCTTTTTTTGGATCTGCCTGGCAGTTGGGAGCAGAATAAATAGTCAATTGGGGACGATGTTTTTTTAATTCCTCATTGGTTGGTCGACGCAAGAGATGATTTGAGAAAAGCGCCTGATAAGCATACTCAGTGACGATACGGACATGCAATTTATATTGTTCGTCTGCTCCGACAAAACCATCAAAGACATAAAGTTCTTTTTTACTGTTTAAATAATTGATTGTTTTTTTTCGAAGGCGTTCATAGTTTTCAACACTTAGCGATTGATTATTTTTCCAATCGATTCTTAGGTGAATATCGGAAGTATCGACAATGAATTTGTCTTTAGGAGAGCGGCCTGTATATTTACCCGTGTAGACAATAACGGCGCCTTTTTTTGAAGAAGCAACCTCCTTATTATTTAATGAACGACGGATGAGCCAATTGACATGACGATTACGATGAATAGTCGTTTTTATCATTTTAGCCTTTAAAAACATTAACAGCTTTTTTTACGGATGTCAAGTTTTAAACTTTAAATGATCTAGGGTTAGCAGATAAAGCAACTTCGTTATAGATCTTTCTGCTAAAATATTTGCATGAAGATAATCAATAAAAAATTTAATCGCGAATATGAAGCTTTGGAAAAATATGAGGCCGGTATTGCTTTGACCGGAGACGAAGTCAAATCGATTAGAAACGGAGGCTTAAGACTTGAAAATTCTTTTGTCAAGGTTGTGGGTGATGATGTCTTTTTGATGAATGCGGAAATAGCTCATTATAAGTTTGCAAAAATGGCCGGTTATGATTTAAAAAGATCAAGAAAACTACTACTTCACAAGGATGAAATTATCAGATTAAGAACCAAATTACAATCGGCCCGCGGATTGACAGTAGCCCCTATTTCCTGCTATAATAAGAGCAGTTTAATCAAGTGTGAAATAGCCTTGGTTCGTGCTCGAAAAGAGATCGGAACCAAGAAATACGAGAAGCAAAAAGATCTTGAAAGAGAGAAAGAAAAAGAAGCAAGAGAATATTTAAAACAATAATGGGGATGATGGGAATCGACGGGGAATCGCACTTTTAAAAATGGCTTAGACGGATCTATCCGTTAAATAGAAAACAATAACTGATAATAAAATGTCAGAATTTCAAGAAGCTATGTTGGCAAGATCATATGCAAATATGAACTTTGCTTACGTCAACTAATTGACTCTTTTTAAGTTTTGTCCGATTCAATTTAAAAAGGGAAAACCAATCGGAATAAGGCAAGATAACTTTTTCAGTTGGTTATCAAGCCCGAAAAAAATACAACTGACTTCCCGAAGCGATTTAATTATTTTAGCGATCGGGATAGAGTAAAAATAATTTATTCTAAGCTAAACATTTTTAAACAGTGTTTTCTCGGACCCGGGTTCAACTCCCGGCATCTCCACCATGGATAAGTATGCTTTTCCTCTTCGTCCAGTTAAATATTACGTCTACACTCTTTTGTCTATCAGAGATCATGATTTTTATACAGGTTTGACTACTGATTTGAAACGAAGACTTAATGAACATAGTAGAGGATTACTTATTTCAACAAACATAAGAATTCCTTTTAAACTAATTCATTACGAATATTTTGTGAATCTAGAAGATGCTAAGACAAGAGAGAATTATCTAAAAAGTAATCTCGGCAAAGCCCAACTTAAACAATCTTTAAAAAGAACACTGCTTGCGAGATTTAGATAGGCTCTTCATTTATCTAGCTCCGTGGACGATAGTTAAATAACCGGAAAAATTTTGTGATTAACTGTATTGTTCCATTGGCTTAAGTTTTCTTGCGATAGATGAAAAAAAACTAGGTCCATTATCTATTGGAATACCCAATCTTCCAGGAAGTTGGGCGAGACCGTCAAAAGGATAATCATCGTTCACGCGGTCATATCGACTTTTATTAACAAAAATTTCACCTGTGTTAGCGGCTATAAATACTTGATGAGATGGATAGTTGAACCCGATTTTGCCTTGGCGCAACTGAATGTGTTCAGCATAAGAGGGAGTATTTTCTAAATAATCAGGGACTGAAATTCCTGGCGACCGAACAACACGAAGATAACTTAAATGAAGGGGTTTAAGTCCATTAATTTTTGATTCCGGATTAAATACTAAAGCGAGTTCTTCTGATGTGTAGCCAGCCTCCAACAACATTTCATATAAAAGTGTAAGTTGAGGTTCAAGGTGGAACATGGTGTTTCCTGGGCTTGGTACTCTGCCTGTTTCATCAGGGAGAGAATGAATACTGAATTGAAGTCTGCCTTGGTTAAATAGAGGTTCTAATATTTGAAAATTTTCTATAGTTGATTCTCTCCAAATATCCGGGTGTGTTCTTGCAAGTAGAGATCCTTGATGAAAACTATATGAAAAAATAAGAGTTAACTCTAAATCAGTCACAATCTTTTTTAAAGCATCACGTGTAGCAGGGGAGTGAGCTCCGGCTGTTTTTAATTTCATCGTATTATGATGGCCACCGTTTTGCCATTGTGGCAATTGAGGTCCATTTATATAAGATAAAAGATCGTGAGCATCCCAATTTCCATAATGATACTGTAATGTCTCTCCATTACTATGAAACACTACCTTACTTGGTGGATTAGAAAATTGCACAAAACCTAATTCTCTTAAAGCTCTTAATTCGTCGACAATGATAGTGAAATTATCAAAAGGAGCCGAGTGAACTTTTTTAGGAGCAAGATGATCGCAAAAATCACATTGTGTGCTGCAACCCTCAACAACTTTTATTTTTTGTAAATCTGGAATATATTTTAAATAATAACCGACTGTGTCTTTGGTAATGGGTTGATTACTTGAATCAAAAAGGCTTTTCCAAAAAGGCGACTGTGCAAAATGTTCAACTATTTGAGGTAATTGTTCTTTATCATATTCGCCTAATAAATAACCAGTTTGAATATTTGGGTTTTTTTCTAGGTGTTTTCTTTCGGCTGAATCAAATGACATTTTATTATTTAATTTGTTTTAAGAAAAAACATAGACAGATTGTATCATAAATCAATCTAGATGACGCTAAAAGACGGGAAAATTATCTAAAAAGTAATCTCGGCAAAGCCCAACTTAAACAATCTTTAAAAAGAACACTGCTTGCGAGATTTAGATAATTTTTCTTTTTATTGTATTATAAAAATAAGGGGGAAGAAGGGAGGTGAGTTTATGGAAAAAGAATTAACAAAATATTTCAAAAAACATACGGTTTGTGTAACATTTCTTATTATTTTATCCTTTGTGATTTTATTTTTTGGTGAATATTATCTGTATCGCAACCAAATGAAATTAAATAAAATGATTTCCGAAGGATTTATGCAACTGAAAGAAATTAACAAGCCAGCAATATTACCAACAGAAAGTTTAATAAAATAAGAAACAATTACTTTTTAATAACAATGTATTCTTGAATTATTTCGTAATGGTCAAAGGCAAATTCTTTTTTTTCTGGAAGTTTATTTAAATTAAACCAGGTAATTTCTGAAGATTCTCTTATATCTCCTTCACCAATTTTTTCTGTCGCTTTAGCCGTATAAACAAACAAAATATTTTGACGGTCCTCATGAGCACGATTTGGATTATCAATAATTTTTAATAAATTTACTTCCGATATTTTATAACCGGTTTCTTCCAATATTTCCCTTTCAGCCGCCTGCTTAACAGTTTCATCGCGATCAACAAACCCGCCCGGTAGACCCCATTTGCCACCATTAATTGAACTTAACCCGCGCTTAACCAACAGTATTTGGTCGTCTTGATTAGCGACAATGACGTTAGTAACAACATGTCTTAAATAAGCCTTTCCCTTGTCTTCAAAAAAACAGGTGATCATATTAAATTGCATTATAACTGAATTATAATGTTCGATATATCGATATATCGAACACGAGAAGAAGATTATTCTTTAAGAGGAATTTCTTTTTTTTCTTTTGATAAATCTGCTAGTTTTTGTTCTATTTTTTGCTCCGGTTTATCTTCTGGTTTTTCGGGTGTTTCTGGATTAATTTCCAGTTCTGCAGACAAAGTCATTTCTTTTGCCTTTTCTTCCTTTTTGGCAGTATCGACGTCAACAAACTCTTCTTCTGATTTTGCCTTAAGCTTTTCAGTAATTTCTTTTTCTTTACTTAGTTCTCCTCCTATTTGTTTTGCCGCCTCCAGTTTAGCTTTCAAATAAACAACCAGTTCGTCAGCTTTTAAATTATTGATTAAGAATATCGGTAAAATATAACCCACATCATCCAGCCCTTGTTGTCTAAGATTTTGGTCTTCAGAAAGTAATTTATTTAAGGTATTGCTTATCATAATTTCATCTTGTTCAACCCACTGCCCTCTTGTTTTAATATTTTCCATGATTGGTACTTCACCTTTTTCATACTGTCTAACCCACATTTTTTTAACTTCTTCATATTCTTCAATTGAAACAGTTGGGGGAATTGATACGGCTTTTTCAATATGTTTTTCCGGTTCGGCCATGATTGGTATTTGTGTTTCGGCAATTTTTTGTGCTTCTTCCACTTTTATATTTTCTTTTTGAGCCACAACTTTGGCGATATCTTTATTAGTTTTGACATTTTCTGAGAAAGCCTTAAAAACAGATACGACTTTTTCTTTGGTTACTCCGGTTGTGGTAGCAACTTTTTGAGCAACATGAGTTATTGATTGATCAATATTTTGAGAAAGCGAAGATAAAATTGTTTTGACCTGACTATTTTCTACTTTTGAAATTTGAGAAATATTATTGATAACAGATTCATTAGTATTGGCATAATTAACAAATGATGTCGTAATTGATTTAATTTTTTCCTGAGGAATTTTTATTTCTGAAGAAACAATATGACTTGCTGATGCCACTTGAGAAGTTGTCTTTAAAAATTCTTCTCTCTTTTGCATCTGTTCGATCTTTGAAGTAGAAATAGAAGTTAAAACTTGTCTGGCAATTTTATCGTCCTTGATAGTTCTGTTGAAAAGTTCGCTTCTTATATTCATGAATTTTTGTCTTTCAATTGGAGTCTCTGCTTGTACAGGGTTTTTCAAGTAATTGAGATTTTTAGTTATATTTTCTCTGGTTTCTTTATTGGTTTCAAAACGAGCGATATCTGTTAATTTCGAAGCAGTTAAGTTAAGAGAACGATTAATGTCTTCGGTAGTTGTTTTTCTCACCTCTTCAATTGTTTCTAGTTTTATCTTGATTGGCATTTCCATTTCTCTGGCTGTTTTCGTTTTCATGCTTGGAGAAATTGGCGATGACGGAATTGGTGGAGGAGGTGATCCTTTTGATTGATCATAAAGAGAAAGAAGAATATTTTTGACTGCATTAATACCATCACAACAATAGTCTCTGAAAATCCGCAAAAGCCACCAGGGAAAAAAGATAACTGCCCAGAGCATAATAAGAGTAATTACATACTCAGCAAAAGTATCAATATAATTACCACTGTTTAGTAGTTTTAAATTTTGTGCAGGGCCACCATAAAGAATATTAATGGCTGTCGGGTATATGTAGCCCGGAACACTATCAACGCGGGAAAAGTCAAAAGTAAAAGGAATTCCAGCTTTCCAGATTGTTGATAGCGCTCCTAAAAAAATAGCAAAAAGAGGTCCATAAAAAAGCCATTGAAAAAAAACGCCAATCCATATCCAAGCAACATTTCTTATAAAAACAAAAGGAAACAAAATAGCCAAAAAAGGAGCAATAAACAACAAAAACCATAACAGGATTTTTCTTAGAATAACCATAACGCCCATGACATAATAAGTAATATTAGTAAGCTTTAATAGAAATACTTCACTTTTTGCAGCTTCTTGAACAGTAAGATTAAGATCGCGGCAACCTACAAAATTAATATAATTCTGTTCTCCGCTGGTTGAGGCGGAAAAATAAATATTAAATAAATCTTTACCTCCTAAGTTTTCAATAAAAAACTTCATTAAAATTTCAGAAAGCTGAATCATAATCATGACAATGGCATAGGAAAAAACAATATAAAGAAGACCTGCCATAATTTTCCAAAAGGTAGGCCAAATGTCAATTTTTTTCTGAAAACTCGTTCTTTGACCGATTATAAAAACAAGACCAAGTATGGCGACAACCAAAATAAATAAAAATAAAGCCACATTTTTTGTTGTTCCCCAAATGGCTCTGATAACCTGATGATCATCAATAGCGTTTTTATTTAAAGTCCAGTAGATAAATTGCCTTGCTCTTTCGTCAGCCTTGCCTTGGGTGGTGATATCAGGGTCAACAATCCAGTAATGAGAACTGACAGAATCTGATTTAAATTCATCGATGCTGGAAGCACATTTTTCTCCAGATGGTAATGCGTCTCTATTGGGACAGGTTCCGTTTGGACAAGCTTGTGGTGTGATTTCAATTTTGACTTGTTCAGTGGCAAAAACAGGTGTTATTTTAACGGCAAAAAAGAATAAAAAAACTAAAACTGATAGAATCAAAACTCTTTTCATAAACCATTTAAATTAAGTGACTTTTCTATTAAAAAAATAAAAACCTGTAGCTATGCTTAAAAAAGCTAAGCCAAACAAACCAGCAAATTTTGTATTATTACTATTTCCGGTTCTTGGAAGTGAAGTCGGTGCTGGGGGGGAAGTTGGTTGAGACGGTGGGGAAGTTGGTTGAGATGGTGGGGAAGTTGGCGTGACTGTCGGAGCCCAAAGAACACATAACTCAGTTGATCCTGAAGACGAGGCGATAATTTTTAGGGTAACGGTAGCAAAAACTCCTTGTCCGGAAAATCCAACAGAATTATTACCGGAAAAAAGGAGTTTTCCACCGCCCTGATCACTAACTGACACAGATTCCATAGCATCTCCGGGAACAGTATTTATATATTCAAGATATTGGGTATCATAAGTCATACCAATATCGGCTGAATTGATTGTTGCTCCTTGACTATCAATATTGATAACAAATTGTATTTCTTGGCCTCTTTCCAGGTCCCCTGAAGGTGGAATAAGATCAAACTTTACTGCCAATGTTTGTTTGGCAAGAAACAAAAATAAAAAAGGAATCAATAATAAAGAAATAATCTTGGTTTTACCCATAAACTCATAATAGTAGAATTTTCCTTAATTGACAAGTATTAATTTATTATGTAAATTAGAATTAATGAATAAGAAAATTCTTTTTTTGATTGTATTGTTTTTTACTTTTTTTGTTGTTTCGCCGACACATGCTCAACAAGCAAATCAAAAATGGAGTTGCTTATCGGCAATGCAATGTTGGAAAGAAAATAAAGGAAAATGTCAGCCAGAAGTTTGTTGGAAACAGCCTGCTCCTGACAACCGAACTCTTTGTGCTTCTGACAATACCCACAGAGCTCAACTGACAGTAAAAGATGGAACTACGATTGAACCTAGTGCCGAAACCTATATTGTTGAATGTATTGAGACGCAAAAAGACGTTGCTGGAAGTCAGATATGTACGACAGGAAAAAGTGAAACTGACATGAAGGTATTTGGTGAAGATAATGTGGCCAAACTGGAATTAGCAACAGAAAATGATCGTTGTGAAGAAGAAGATCCCACCGACTGTGTTTCCCGCCACTTTGAATTTGAAGGTATGTGGGCAGCAGGTAGTGGTACGGTATTAACCAATCCAGTCCAATCTGATAGTCAGGGAAAGCTTAATCCTCAAGTGCTTTGGCAGTCGTATACACCGATTGGATTATATAGGCGATTTTTTGCCCTAAATTATTTGCCAGATGTAACGGCGGAACCAACAGCAGCTAGCGGTGAGGCAAAAACTCAACAACAGGGAGGTCTTGGTTTTTTTAGTTCAGAGGGACCAAGCGATATGAGTAATTGTGCCAAAATAGCCTGGGATCCGTTTGGTCGAATTTTTGATAGCAAAAGTCTTGAACCCATAGCTTCGGCGCGGATCACCCTGCAGAAAAGAGTGGGGAATACCACCCAATTTGTTAGGGTTAATCCTTACGAATTTTCCCCAATAACAATAAGTAATCCTTATATTGTTAAAGATGATGGTATTTTTAGTTTTGTTGTTCCAGATGGTCAATATAAACTTGTGGTTGAAGTACCAGATTATGACTTTCCCAATAATCCAGCCAAACTTGATAAAAACTATCAAAAAGCATATTACGAAATTTATAGAGGAGATGTAATCGTTCAAAAAGGAAAAATGGAACACAGAGACATTCCCATTGACCCCAGAAAACTTCCCGCATCAAACCCAGTAAAAATGATGGGTTATTCATATGATTTAAACAAATATACAAACACTTTAATTATTGACGGAAAAGTTTCTCATCCTTTAACCAAGATAAAAGCTTATAGTCTTAAGGTTGACAAAGAGTTGGGGTTAGTTCGTAACCGTTTGTTAAAAACAATTCAAGCAGATAAATGGGGAAAATTTACTCTAGAAATCGATCAATCCAAATTTGAACCGACTGAGATTTTTGGTGAAATTGAGTTGGAAAAAGTAAATTTGACGCAGGATGGAGAAAGTCAGCAATCTAACAAGGTCATATCTTTAGGTTATATCCCTAATTATTTGGAGGGTTATGCTTATGACAACAATAATAATATTATTGCCAATGCTACAGTTGGTGTTTATCTTACTTTTTCTAACAAACCCTATTTCCAAACAAAAGCCGACGAAAAGGGCTATTTTAAAATAGCTCCTTCTAGCTTACCATTTTTTCCATATGAAATTCGATACACTACTCCATTGGGAAGCGCAATTAAAACAACTACGAGTAAATTTGTGAGTCAAAACGAGGAATTTATAACAACAAAAAAAATTAATTTAAACGATTATAAAAAGAACACGATTTTAGCTAAAACCAATGACAATCAAGGCTTTATTCAAAATCAAATTGGTACAAATAAAAATGGAAATAAAAATATTTCAGAGAAAAGTCTTTCAAACAATAATCAACTAATGGTACCAATCATAATGTTGACTCTTTTATTAGCTGGTGCCGCTATTATCCTCGGCTTTTATATCTATAAAAAGAATCGATCCGGTAATCTTTAACTTCAACCACGCTCAAATAAATCATTATTTTCTGGTAAAATTAAATACAATTCGGGGCGTAGTTCAGATGGCTAGAACGTACGCTTTGGGAGCGTAAGGTCGCGAGTTCAAGTCTCGCCGCCCCGACCATTTATGTCTAACTTAGAAAAAACAATTATTGGTTTTCTTCTGGTGTTTTTTTTCTTGAGTTGTTTTCAAATTTTTTCCACTTTACGTTCAACTACCGTTTATAGTCTTAATAACAAAAATTACCGTCTATTAATTGCCGATACTCCGGAAAAGCGGGAAAAAGGGCTAATGTTCGTTAGAAACTTAAGAGGTATAGACGGTATGATTTTCATATTTAATGATAAAGAAATTAGAAGCTTTTGGAACAAAAACACTTATCTTGATTTGGATCTATATTGGATTGATGACGAAAAAGCGGTTGGTCAAAGTTATTTGCCTTCAATTGAAAAAAGCAAAAAAACAATTATGGTTTATTCGCTCGTCCCCGTTAATAAAGTAATTGAATTAGTAAAAAAATAAGCATGATCACAGTTATTATTCATACAAAGAACGAAGAAAAAAATGTAGTTGATTGTATTAATTCGGTTAAATTACTGTCCAAAAAAATTGTTGTTATAGATATGGAAAGTCAGGACAACACAGTCAAATTAGCCAAACAACAGGGCGCCGAAGTTTTTGATTTTCCACCAAGTAAATACGTTGAACCGGCAAGACAATTTGGAATTGATAAGGCAACGACCGATTGGGTATTAATTCTGGACGCTGATGAAAGAATAACTCAAGAATTGGCTGAAGAAATAAACAAAAAAATTAAAAACAAAGGATTTTCTTATTACACAATTCCAAGAAAGAATATTTTTAGCGGCAAATGGTTAAAACATGGCGGCTGGTGGCCGGACAGACAAATAAGATTGATAAACAAGCAGTTTTTTAAAAAATGGCCAGAAGAAATTCACTCAACTCCCCTTATTGACGGCAACAAAGGATCTCTGGATAATTATATGATCCATTATTTTCATGGAAATTTAGAAAAAATGGTTGAAAAAACTTTGATATTTGAAGACATTGAGTCGGAGCTTTTATTTAAGGCGGGACGGGAGGCGTCAACAAAAATATTTTTTAGAAAATTTTTGGGCGAATTTTATCGTCGAGCAATTAAAAACAAAGGTTTTTTGGATGGATCAATCGGAATAATTGAATCCATATATCAAGCATTTTCTAAAACAATAACTTATTTATTTTTATTTGAAAAAAGAAAAAATGAAAAAAGCAGCTCTTTATAATCCATATCTTGATGTTTTGGGTGGTGGTGAAAAACACATCCTGTCGATTTTAAAAATCTTTGATGAAGAAGAATTTGCTGTTGATATTTTTTGGGATAGAGATTTAAAAAAAGAAATAAAAAAACGCTTTGATTTGGAATTTAATACTCTTAATTTCACGGCGAATATTTTTAAAGATAAAAATAAGTTAAATAAATGGAAAATCCTCAAAAACTACGACTATTTTTTTTATGTAACAGATGGCAGTTATTTTTTTTCGAGAGCAAAAAAGAACTATGTTTTTAGTATGGTTCCGAAAAAAGAACTTTATTCATTAAATTTGGCCAATAGAATAAAGTTACTTAATTTTAACTTTATTACTAATTCAAAGTTCACTCAAGGATTTCTTGATCAATGGGGAATAAAATCAGAAGTGATTTACCCCTTTATTACGGAAAAGTTATTGGAAAATAGTGGAGTAGGGAAGGAAAAAATTATTTTATCAGTCGGTAGATTTTTTCCCCGACTTCATTCTAAAAAACAAACTAAAATTGTCCAATCGTTTAATCGATTAATTAAATACAAAGAGTTTTCAGACTTTAAATTAGTATTAGCAGGTGGTTTAAAAAAAGAAGACTCAGAGTATTTAGAAGAATTAAAACGAGTAGTTGCCGATAATAAATCTATCGAATTAAAAATAAATATTGATTATGAGGAGCTAGTCAAATTGTATAAAAAATCAACGTTTTATTGGCATTTTACTGGTTATGGTATTGATGAAAATATCCAGCCGGAAGCAGTTGAACATTTGGGGATAGCACCTTTAGAGGCAATGGCGGCTAAGGCAATAGTTTTTTGTTTTAATGCCGGAGGACCCAAAGAATTTATTGTCAATGGTAAAAATGGATTTTTATTTAACAATGAGGAAGACTTAATTACAAAAATGTTAAAGATATTTAATAATCAATTATTGCAAAAAGAAATTATTAATAATACTAATAAAACAATTGTTGATAGTTTTTCCAAAAATGTTTTTAAGAAAAAAGTAAAAGATTTTTTTCAAATATGATTTCAATTATTATTCCAACGTTCAAAAATAAAGACTTATTGATTAAAAACTTAAAGCATAATCAAAAGTTTTTTGGCGGTTGTGAAATTGTTGTCGTTAATGATGATCCCAATCAGAGCTTAAAAAACGATCTTTCTGAATTTAAAAATATTAAATTAATTGAAAATAAAAAAAACTTAGGTTTTGGAGAAACTGTAAATTCCGGGGTCAAAGAAGCAAAAGGTAATTATGTTTTCCTTTTGAATAATGATGTTTTGTTGCAAAATAATAATTTTAAGCAAACGGTCGAACTTTTTAAAAATCCAAAATTATTTGTAGTGACATTTGCTCAAAAGGAAAAAAACGGAGAGATTGTTGGGAGAAATAAAATCTTCTGGAACAGAGGCTTATTGATGCACAAGAAAAATGGAATAATGAAAGATGGAATAAATGCTTGGGGCGAAGGTGGATGTTCTATCTTTGACAAACAGAAATTTCTTGATTTGGGAGGATTTGATAAATTATATTCACCATTTTATTGGGAAGACATTGACTTATCATATCGAGCTTGGAAAACGGGTTATCAGGTTTATTTTTCCTCTGAAGTTGTGGTTGATCATCAACATCAGTCAACAATCGGTAAATATTTTCAGAAAAAGTCCATTGAAAAAATAGCCTACAGGAATCAGTTTATTTTTATGTTTAAAAATATTACCGACAAAAATTTATACTTAGAATTTCTAATTTTTTTGGTTCCTAACATACTTTTTCTTTTAATAAAGGGAAAGTATGTATCAATTCAAGCCCTTATTGAAGCTATCACAAAACTTGCCATGATTAATGACACTAAAAACAGACAAAAAAAACAAAATCGTCTAACAGATTCCCAAGTTCTTAATTTTTTTAAATGAGCAAAAAACTTTTAGTAATAATTATTTCGATATGTTTAATTTCATTTTTTTTGAGTTTTTATAGAAAGACAGAAGCGCCTCCATGTATCAATACTGATGAAGCGACTGTTACTTATAATGCCTATTCAATTTTAAAAACAGGTAGAGACGAATATGGAAAGTTGTTTCCTTTAAGGTTTCAATCTTTTGGTGATTTTAAAATGCCTCTCCAGTTTTACCTCTCAATTCCGACAGTTGCTGTGTTTGGATTGAACGATTTTTCAGTTAGACTTACTAACAGTTTAATTGCCCTTGTTTTTCCACTGGCCGTATATTTTTTAACACTTGAATTATTTTTAAAAAAAAGAATTGCCTTACTGGCGAGTTTTTTGTCAGCTACAAGTTTTGGTATTCTGATGTTGGGCCGACAACAGCATGAGGGGTATACGGCCGGATTATTAATTACTTTGACGTCGTTATTTTTTTTGAAAGTATTAAGAAAACAATCAACTAAAAATTGTTTATTATTTTTCCTGACTCTTTTTTTAAGTCTTTTTACTTATCATTCAAGCCGTATATTTGCAATTTTCTTTTTAGGATACGGAATTGTTTATTTCTTAATAAAAAAGATAAAAACAAAATTATTTTTCCTGATTTTTCTGGTTGTGCTTGGTTTGTTTTTTGCAACAGATATAGTTTATAGTCCAACCAGAATTAAAAATCTTCTTTTTTTCAATAATATTGGGTTAGGTTTAACGGTAAGTGAGTTAAGAGGGGAGGGAGGAGCACGACTAATTTATAATAAAGCCACAGTCAGCGTCCTCAATCTAACATACGAATACCTAAAATATTTCTCTCCCCAGTTTCTAGCGATAAATGGAGATGAAAATGTTAAGTTCGGATTTAAAAATTTGCCACCGCTTACACCAGTTGTCTATATATTTATATTTATTGGTTTATACTTCCTCTTTAAAAAAAAAGAAAAAGAAAGATTTTTTATTTTAACGCTATTTTTGGTTGCTCCTCTTAGTGCTTCTTTGTCTTGGGCAAGTTCCTCGCTGACGCGATCATATTTTATTCTTATACCGGCAATAATTTTTAGTGCCTATGGTTTTTATAATTTTTCCAAATCCTTGAATCAGCGCTTTAAAATTTTGATAGTATCCTTATTAATATTATTACAATTCATTTTTTTATTTTTTAGCTGGGATTTCTATTTAAATCATTATCCCAAACGGGCAATTGTTATAAGAGCTTGGCAATGTGGCAATAAAGAAATGGCCGAATATGTAGGAGAAAATTATAATCGTTTTGACCATTTTTATATAACGAAACAAAATGGCCAGCCATATATTTTTCTCCTTTTTTATTTAAAATATTTACCCCAAAAATACCAAAGTCAGGCAAACTTATCGGCATCTGATAAATATGGTTTTGGCCAGGTGGAACAATTTGATAAGTTTAACTTTAATTTTAAACAACCTAAAGAATTGGAAAAAAAAGCAGTCACCATAGGTTTTCCTGAAGACTTTTCATTCTCCTCTGTTACCAATGTCAAAAAAATTAAAATTGGTACAGAAGAAATTTTTTGGATTTACGAAAATCCTTAAATAAAGAAGATCATGCTCAGATTATAAAGAGCATGAATTAAAATTGGCAAGACTAGACTTTTCCTCTCAATAAAAACAAAAGAGTTAATCAAACTGATAAGTAAATCGGTAATTATATATGTTAATAAAAGAGAACCGGTAATTTTAGAAGTAAACAAAATAGGTACATGCAAAAAGAAAAAAAGTATGCTGGCAAAAAAAGATGAGGTAAAAATATTTTTTGACTCGTCATAAAGTTTTTTAAGAACAAAACCTCGTGATAATATTTCTTCGGATACAGCTGTTGCTAAAACTATTAAGATAATTAATGGCACTTCACTTAAACCTATTGTCTGTCTAACTAAAATTAGTTTCTTATATTTGATGAAATTAGATAATAAGGCCGTTGCAATAAAAAAGATAATTATTCCTATGGATAAAAACAAATCCTTACGAAATTTATTTGGTTTTATCCAGATTTCAGTCAAAAATTTTTTCTTATCGATTTTTGCAATGAAGTAATAAACAGGAAAGACAAAAACTAAAGGTTTGGCAATAAATTCATCAAACCATTCTGGCAGTTTGAAAGCAATTCTATAAATACTCCAAACGATCAGAATAATGGCCCAAAGGTTCAAAGCTTTTTGACTAGATGATATTTTTTCTCTCATTAATTTTAAACTTTACTAATTTTTTAATAGGAAATCAAGTTCTTAAAGCTTCTATTCCCGGCAGAGTTCCCTTTTCAATTAGTTCCAGCATGGCGCCGCCGCCGGTAGACAAATGAGTAATTTTATCTGAATATTCCTTTTTGGAAATTGCAGCTAAAGTATCTCCTCCACCAACAACCGAAGTTGCATGAATATTTTGAGTGATTGAATAATAAACAAAATCAGTTCCTTGACGAAAAGCGGGATTTTCAAAATAACCAACAGGCCCGTTCCAAATAATTGTTTTTGCTTTGGCAATGATGTTGCCAATCTCTGCTTTAGTCTCCGGACCGATATCAAAAATAGATTTTTTTAAAGGAATGTTATTTATTTTGACTATTTCACTGACCTTATTATCTTTATTTTCGGCTATAACAGCATCGACGGGTAAGACTATAAAAGCCCTATTTTTTTTAGCAAGGGAGAGCAATTTCCTTGCTTCTTGTACAGCTTCATATTCACAAAAACTTGTTCCCACATTATAACCCTGAGCACAGACAAAAGTATTGGCTAATCCTCCGCCAATAATCAAGAAATCGACGATTTTCACTAACTTATTAAGAAGTCCAATTTTAGTTGAAACTTTAGCTCCACCAATAATTGCGACCACTGGTTTTTTAGGTTTGTCAGTGATTTTCGAAATCATAGTTAATTCTTGCTTTAGGAGAAGACCACCATAGGAAGGAATAAATCTTGGTGGGCCAATAACTGAAGTGTCCGATCGATGACAAACACCGAAAGCATCATTGACATAAACATCAGCCAAAGAAGCTAATTTTTTAGCAAATAGATTCGAGTAATCTTTTTCTTTTGGGAAAAAACGGATATTTTCTAAAATAACAATATTTTCAGAAGCACTTTTTATTTTTTCAAGATCACTATATAAACAAATACTATAGTTTTGAAAATATTGTTTTAATCGATCAACGATAATTTGTAGTGAATATTTTTTATCAACACCTTTTGGTCTTCCAAGATGGGACACTATAATAATGCGGTTATTATTTTTCAAAAGTAGATTGATAGTCGGAATAGATTGTTTAATTCGAATATCGTCCGCTATAGTATGATCTGGGGTTAAAGAAACATTGAAATCGACACGAAGAAGAACAACTTTATTTTTTATCTCAACATCATCAATATAGTTAATTTTTCCCGCCATATTATTAATTTTCAAAAATTATAAATATTGGGCGATTTTTTCAACCAGATCCGCTATGCGTTCTGAATAACCCCATTCATTATCATACCAACCAAAAACTTTTACTAAATTACCGATAACTTTGGTATAGTTGGCATCAAATATGCAAGAATACGGTGATCCGATAAAATCAGAAGAGACCAGAACCTCGCTTTCATATTGTAAGATTCCCTTCATGGTTGTTTTTGAAGCTTTCTTAAAAAGCGTATTTAATTCCTCGGCGCTTATTGGTTTTTCAACTATTGCTGAAATATCCGTAAAAGAAACAGTTGGTGTTGGTACACGAACAGACATACCGTCAACTTTTCCTGAAAGACTAGGGATAGTTTTACCAACTGCTTTAGCAGCGCCAGTGGTTGAGGGCGAGATATTTAAAGCAGCTGCACGTGAACGATCAGGTTTTTTGTTTGAATCATCAAGCAGGCTTTGAGTTTGAGTATAGGAATGAACCGTAGTCAGAAAACCTGAAATAACCCTTAGATTATCTTCTAATATTTTGAACATCGGTGCGGCGCAGTTAGTAGTGCAGGAAGCATTGGATATGACTGTTTCTTTTTTCCAGTTGATTTTGTCATCATTAACGCCCAAAACTACAAGCGGTGTCTCATTGTCTTTTGGCGGTGCAGTAAGAATGACTTTTTTTACGGTTCCCTTAATATGTCTGATAAGATCGACTTTTTTAGTAAAAACACCTGTAGCATCAATAACAATATTTACTCCATATTTATCCCAAGGAATATTCTCCGGATTATCATTAAGAAAACTGGGTATTTTTTTCCCATCAACAACAATTCCATCATTTTCTGCCCGAACTTCTTTGTTGAATCGGCGGTAAACAGAATCATATTTTAAAAGATAAGCCAAAAGGCTGGGCTCTGTTTTTCTAGTATTTATTACTGAAATATCAAAATTATTGCGATTAAAAGCAATTCTCGTTAAGGCCCTGCCGATTCGACCAAAACCATTTAAACCAACCTTTACTCGTTTCATATTTATTAATAAAAATTTTTAATGTGTAATTATTTTACTGAATTTTTATGATGTTGATAATGATGATAAGTTGTTAAATAACGGATTGTTCCAGAAATGCCGCGAATAACAATTGATTGGGTAACAATTCGATCTTTTTTGAAAATAACCCCTTGAAGTATTGGTCCATCGATTACTCCGGTTGCCGTAAAGGTAAGTTGGTTGCCGCGAGCCAGATCATTAACGTGAAATTTTTGGTTAAGATTTTTGATGCCAGCTTTTTTTATTTCTTCAACATCATGATCATTTCTTGGTTTGAATCGACAAATAATTTGTCCTCCTAAAATTTTGATGGGAACCGCAGCTAAAACCGCCTCAGTACTACCACCAATACCAATTAAAAGATCAATTCCGCTTTCGGGAATACAAGTGGCTAGGGCTGCTGCTACATCACCATCAGTGATCAATCTTATTCGCGCACCTGCCGTCCTGACTTCATTTATCAGCCCCTTGTGTCTTTCGCGATCAAGCATAATAACCGTAACCTCATTTACGTCTTTACCAAGAGCACGGGCAACTTTTTGAATATTAATATTAATAGGAGCATCTATATCGATGACATTGGCCGTTTCTTTACCAGTAGCAATTTTTTCCATGTAAGTGTCGGGCGCATGAAATAAACTATTGTGTTTTCCGGCGGCAATCACAGCCATAGCATTATATCTTCCATAAGCTACACTATCGGTGCATTCCAAAGGATCAACGGCCAAATCCATAACAGGGGATTTTGCCGACCCAACTTTTTCTCCGGTAAAAAGCATAGGGGCCTCATCTTTAGCCCCCTCACCAATAACAACTGTTCCTGAAAAATCAATTTGATTAAACCTGGTTCTCATGGCCTCAACCGCAGCTCCATCGGCCTTATGTTTATCACCTCGACCAACCCATTTGGCAGATTCAATAGCAGCCGCTTCCGTAACACGTACAAACTCAAGCGCAAGATTTCTGTCCATATATATTATGGTTTATATATTTTTATTGCCTCCGCGACAGTTTTATTTTCAACAGTAATGGCATAGATTGCATTACAAAATCTTATAGCTTCAGCCAATGGTTTTTGATGAATGTTTCGTCCTGTGGCATTCCCAGAAGTTCCTCCTGTATGAATTTGTGTATATAAACCTTTAAGAAATAATTCGACATCAGTACTTGACCCGCCCGCACAAATTACTTTAGTTCTTCCGGCTGCTTTTACTGCTTGTTTTAAAAGTTGGGCAGAATCAAAACCTTCTTTTTTTGGAGGATTTACTTTTACAAAATCTGATCCCAGAGTAGCGGCAACGCCAGCTGCACCAGCCACGATATTGGGGTCTTTTTCATCTTTTACCGCTTTTCCTCGTGGATAAATCCATAACACACTTATTAGTCCATGTTGATGAGCTTCAAAAACATATTTAGCTGCTTCACTGAGCATAATATTTTCATATTCACTACCTAAATAAATGGTATAACCAATTCCACAAATAGTAAGACCGCTTGATTTTTTAAATCTCATAATGGCGTCAATACTAGTCATCGATGTGCTTAAAGGATCTTTTTGGTCAGTTTTAATTAAATTAGTTTTGGAATTTATTTTTATGAGATATGGAACAGTAGGAAAATCCTTACCATATTTGGCAATTAATCCAAGTTGAGTGGCAAATACCCCAATTTTTGCCCGGTTGGCGATATTAAAAAGATGTATTGGATCTCCATCTTCATCGGCAATTTCGTCTCCGTAAAAATCTTTATTAAGGTGTTCAATCTTTTGATCTCCGGCAAAAAGCATTATCCTTCCACTGTTGTGGGTAACTAAAGAATAATGTTTTGAATAATCATTTACATATTCTTGAGGGACATCCGCAGGAATTAAAATTTTATTATCTTTCATATTTTATTAAAATTTTAATTTATAATAATTATGCAATTACTATGCAATATAATGAATAATAAAAAGATTGTCAAATATTAATATTTGATGTTATTAGCTAACATATGAAAGACTGTATTTTTTGCAAAATAGTTAGGGGAGAATTACCAAGTTACAAAGTTTATGAAGATGATAAATTTTTAGGATTTTTGGATATTGGTCCGAGGGCCAAAGGTGATACCTTACTTATCCCCAAAAAGCATTATCGCTGGGTTTATGACGTGCCGGAATTTGGTGATTATTGGTGTACTGCTTTAAAAATAACCAAAGCCATGCAAAAAGCGTTGGATCCATTTTTTGTCAATTATTTCACTTTTGGCTTAGATGTTTTTCATGCTCATATTCATATAACTCCAAGAAAAAATGAAAGACAAATTGTTCCGCCAATTATTAAAATCTCTCCTGAAGAAATGAAAAAAATCGCCGAAATGATTAGAAAAGAGTTATTTTAAAGGATCAAATCCTCCCTTATTCCAAGGATGACACCTGATGATTCTTTTCAGTGCAAGAAATAATCCTTTATTAACTCCATATTTTTCAACCGCCTGATAGGTGTAATTGGAACAGGTTGGCGTGAAGCGACAAGTACGATCAGAAATAAAAAACAATCTTAAGATATAGCTATGGAAAAATGAGGTTTTCTGGTAAAAACGGATAAATTTGAGAATGGCTTTTTTGAGCATACTTTATTATAATTTAGCCTATGGGTTTAATCTATATTATTGTGGCGCAATTTTTTTGGGCGTTGGAGTTAATTTTAATTCGAAAGTTTTTGCCTAATCAAAATTCAATAGCTGTATCTGCAATAACAGCAGTAATCGGGGCAATTTTTTATTTACCAACTTTTCTTTTTGTTAAGCAGAAATTTTATCCTAAAGACTATTTAGTATTAATAATCTTAGGGTTAACCTCTTGGGTTATAGCTCAAGCATGTTATATCACAGGAATTCAAAAGGGCGCTAGTGCTTATGTAGTTACTTTAGCCACTTTAACCATGCCCTTGATGACGTTTATCATGGCGGCCGTATTTCTAAAAGAAGCATTAACCATAAAAATTGTTCTTGGCGGAATGATTATGATAATTGGTTTTTTAATAATTTCACTTTAATAAATGAAGATCTCGATTATTACTCTTTTTCCCAAAATGATTTCTGGTTTTTTTGAAGAAAGTATTATCAAGCGGGCAAGGGAAAAGAAATTAGTTGAAATTGAAATAATTAATTTAAGGGATTTTGCCATTGATGATTATGGCACAGTTGATGACCGGCCGTATGGAGGGGGAGCGGGGATGATTTTAAGAGCCGATGTTGTTTACGCAGCTCTTAAAAAATTCAAAATTCAAAATTCAAAATTCAAAATTACAAATCAAAAATCAAAAATAATCTTAACTTCGCCGAGGGGGAAATTGTTTAATCAAAAAAAGGCGGTGGAGTTTTCGAAATTAGATCATTTAGTGATAGTGGCTGGACATTATGAAGGAACAGACGAAAGAGTGTCTGATTTTATTGATGAAGAAATATCTATGGGTGACTTCGTCTTAACCGGTGGGGAAATTGTGGCTTCCGCCATTACCGATTCAATTGTCCGTTTGATTCCTGGAGTTTTAAAAAAGGAAGACGCAACAGAAAATGAAAGTTTTAGTGATGGGTTGCTTGAATACCCCCAATATACCAGACCCGAAGAATTTATGGGCAAAAAAGTGCCTTCGGTTTTGCTTTCCGGCAATCACAAAGAAATTGATAAATGGAGAGCAGAAAAAGCTCATGAAACTACTTTTCAAAGAAGAAAAGACCTGCTAAAATAATTTTTATGAAGATTAATAAGGTAGAACCAAAAGATTTTGGATCGGAAATTTTCCTTCTTAAAGATATTTCCAAAAAACAAATAGAAGAACATCTTAAGCTTTATCAGGGATATGTTAAAAAATACAACGAGATAAATGAAAAAATTGCTTCTTTAACCGATGAAGATTATGCTGCAGCCAACGCTACTTATTCAAACATTAGAGAGTTGAAAGTAACTATGACTTTTGCCTGGGGAGGAATTATTAATCATGAAATTTATTTTTCCCATCTTGGAGGTAAAAGTAGAGCCCCGTCTGGTACCCTATTAAAACAAATAAAAACAGATTTTGGATCTCTGGATAATTTTAAAAAAGACTTAAAGGCCACTGGAATTGCAGCTCGAGGTTGGGTGTGGACGTGTTGGAATTATCAGGAGAAAAGATTATTTAATTACTTATCTGACGCTCATAATTTTTACGCTTTATGGAGGATTAAACCCATTATGGTTATGGATGTTTACGAACATGCATATTTCTTAGATTTTGGCAGCAATCGTACCAACTACATTGATGCTTTTTTAAATAATTTAAACTGGGACGTTGTTGAAAAAAATTTCGTCAAATTATAATTCTAGTTATATTATAATTTCTTCATGGTAAGAACTCGAATTGCACCTTCTCCAACCGGTAAAGATGTCCACGTAGGTAGTATCTCAACCGCTCTTATGAATTTTGCCTGGGCAAAAAGAAATAAAGGACAATTCATTGTTAGAATCGAAGATACCGATAGAACTCGTTTAGTTGAGGGGGGAGAGAAAAAAATGTTGGAAACTCTTGAGAAAATAGGTCTTCATGCAGATGAATCACCATTAGTCGGTGGTCCATTTGCTCCCTATCGTCAATCTGAAAGACTTGAGATCTATAAAAAGCACGCCGAAAAATTAGTAAAAAAAGGTAGTGCCTATTATTGTATTTGTTCTCCTCAAAGACTTGATGAAATGAGAAAAAAACAACAGGCAGAGAAAAAAATTCCCAAATATGATCGGCATTGTCTTAAAAACCAAGAAGAAATAAAAAAGAAAATTGCTCGGGGAGAAAAATATGTGATCAGGCTTTTAATTCCCGACAAGGAAATATCTTTTAAAGATCTGATTAGAGGACAAATAACAGTCAGCGGTTCCAATCTTGACGATCAGGTACTTTTAAAGTCAGATGGTTTTCCCACTTATCATTTAGGGGTAGTTGTTGATGACTATTTAATGAAAATTACTCATGTCATAAGAGGAGAAGAATGGTTGCCGTCAACCCCAAAACATATTATTTTATATGAAGCTTTTGGTTGGTCTTTACCTGCATTTGCTCACGTATCACTTTTAAGAAATCCTGACAAATCTAAATTATCTAAGAGAAAAAATCCAGTCTGGACATCTGATTATTTGGAAAAAGGCATATTGCCTGAAGCTCTTCTTAACTATTTATCGTTGATGGGTTGGAGTCATCCCCAAGGAAAAGATATTTTTACTCTTGATGAATATGTTTCGGTTTTTGACATCAAAGATGTTCAGAAAACCGCACCTGTGTTTGACCCGATAAAGTTGGAGTGGATGAATGGAGAGTACATACGACAAATGCCAATTTTAAATTTGAAATTTGAAATTTTAAATTTTTATAATAACAAATTATCGGAAAGTATTGTTGAAAAAACCATTCCTTTAGTAAAAGAAAGAATAAAAAAATTATCTGATTACTTGCCTTTGTGTGAGTTCTTTTTTAAGACTCCAAACAAATACGAAATAGATTTGTTGCCAAAAAAAGAAATAATCAATAAAATTATAGAAACCGTTGCATCTATTAATGAGTGGAAAGCAAATGTTATTGGAGAAAAAATGCAGGAGTTGGCAAAAAAAATCGGAGTCAAAAACAGTGAATTTTTTATGATCCTTCGAGTTGCCATTACCGGTAAAAAAATTTCACCTCCCTTAAATGAATCAATGGAGATTTTGGGAAAAGATGAGTGTTTGAAAAGATTAAAGTCTGTCTCCAATTAACTTTGTCAATTTTAAAGATTTCTCTTTTGCGTTCCCAATATGATTTTTAATATCCATTAGTTTTAATATTTCGGCTCCTTTTAAATATTTTTTAATAATTATATTATCCATGATTAATTGTGGTAAGGGATTTTCTTTTCCGGATTGAATTTTTTCCCAGGCAATCATTGATATTTCCCGTAAAACCTCATGGATTTCTTGCCGATTGCCTCCGTTTTTGACCGCTTCCATCATAATTATTTCAGTAGCGGCAAAGGGAGCAAATTTTGTTAAATTTTGTTCCACCCGTTTTCCGTTAACAACAAGATTTGAAATAATTTTTTTCGCCGTTTCCAAAATTTGATCAACTGCTAAGAAAGCTTCGGCTATAATGATTCTTTTATTGGCCGAGTCATCAAGAGTTCGTTCCAAATAAGAAAGAGATGCGTTTTCAGACGCAACGCTAGGAAGAGTATTTACGTATCTTGCCAAAGAACAAATATTTTCAGAAGCAACAGGATTTTTTTTAAACGGCATGGCTGATGAACCGACTTGGTTTTTACCAAACGGTTCACTCCATTCTCCAAACTGTGCCGATTGCAAAATACGTAAGTCGCCGGCAAATTTTGCCAGTGAAGATGAAATTGAAGAAAGCAAAGTTAAGACAAAGTAATCATAAAGCCTGGGGTATACCTGGGAAGAAATAAGAACTGCTTTTATTCCCAATTTCTGCATTATCTTTTCTTCAAGTTTTTCCGGCGTAATATTTTTTTGCTTAAGTAATCTTTGAAAACTGGCCGAAGTACCAACAGCACCTCTAATACCTTTTGCTTGGATAATATTTTCAACAAATTCAAAAAGATCAAGACAACTCAAAAGATCCTGGGCATAAAAAGCCAATCTGTATCCTACTGTTGTTGGTTCTGCCGGTTGAAGATGGGTATAGCCGATAGTTGGGATATCGGCATATTTTCCAACCTTTTCGCCAAAAATTTTTATAATCTTTTTTAGTTTGTTTTTGGTAAGGTTAAGTGCTTCTTTGATTTTCAAAATATCAGCGTTATCGACGATATCCATACTGGTGGCGCCCAGATGAATTTTACCGCCGCCGATTTTTGCTTTTCCGGAAAATTCCTTAATAGCCGCAACTACATCATGTTTTGTTTCTTTTTCGATCTTTAAAATTTCTTCAATATCAATATTATTCTGATGTTTTTTAATATCATCAAATTCTTTTTTTGAAATAATTCCGGTCTCGTATTGTGCTTCGGCTAAGGCGACCCAAATTTTACGCCATAATTCATATTTATGTTTTTCACTGAAGATTCGCCGCATTTCTTCTGACCCATAACGCCATGTAAAAGGGGAAAGATAATTATCAAAGGTAAATTTCATATTATTTAAATATGGTTTGATTTCTTTCGGGTCCGACAGAAATAATAGAGACAGGAATTTTTAAAAACTGCTCGATAAACTTAATATATTTTTTGGCATTTGTTGGTAAATTATTAAATTTCTTGACGCCGCTTAATTTTTTATTCCAACCGGGGAAGCTTTTGTAAATCGGTTTTACTTTTGCCAGCTGATTTGCATCACAATCAACATAATTAATTTTTTTACCATTTAAAGTGTAACTTATGCAAACAGATAATTTTTTAAACCCATCTAAAACATCGAGTTTTGTTAAAGCAATGTTAGTCATTCCATTCAGCTGGACTGCAAATTTAAGCATTTCCAAATCAAGCCAACCACATCTTCTTGGTCGGCCAGTGGTGGCTCCATATTCAACCCCGATTTTTCTTATTTTTTCTCCAGTTTCATCATTGAGTTCTGTTGGAAAAGGTCCTTCACCAACGCGAGTTGTATAGGCCTTACTGATGCCAATAATTTTTTTTATAAATTTTGTTGGTATTCCTCCGGCAATGTTGATGTTACCGGCCACCATTGATGAGGCAGTAACATACGGATATGTACCCCAGTCATTATCCAAAAAAACTCCTTGAGCACCTTCAAAAATAATCTTTTTATTTTCAACGGCAGCTTTAAATAAAGGATTAAAAGTTTCATTAACAAAGGGTTTTATTTTTTCGAATTTTTTAAGCTCGTCTTTATAAACTTCTTCGAGAATTAATTTTTTTCCTCCCAAAGCAACAATGATTTTATTCTTTAAAGGCAAAAGAATTTCTAGTCTTTTTTTCAGCTGCTCCGGCCTCAAAAAATCACAAAGGCGAATGCCGTTGTAAGAAACTTTATCCGCATAAGTTGTACTTATTCCCCGGCCGGTTGTTCCCACTTTAGCTTTTCCCTTTGCTTCTTCAAATAATTTATCAAGAATTTTATGATAAGGCATAATTACGTGGGCTCGGGGAGAAATAAAAAGTCTTTTGGAAAAATCAGGCAAGACCTTTTTAATAGTATCGATTTCGATTCCTAAAACTTCAAGATCGATAATGACGCCATTGGTGATAAAGGTTTTACACTTAAGATTAAAGATTCCCGCAGGCATTAAATGAAGAGGAAACTTGCCATAATTGTTTACAATAGTGTGGCCGGCATTATTGCCGCCGTGAAAGCGAACCGAAACATCTGCTTTTTGAGAAAGAAGATCAACAATTTTTCCCTTACCTTCATCGCCCCACTGAGCACCAATTATGACTTGAATCATAGGTCAAAATTTTAATTTATAAATAAAATTCCTTTTGCCAATGGGGATCAGTCTCAATAGTTAAATCCAAATAAACTTTTTTATTAATTGCCAAAGCAATTTCTTTTCTGGCATAACTGCCGATTTCTTTTATTTTCCGGCCGTTTTCGCCAATAAGCATTCTCTTATAGCGGTCATTGGTTGTCAAGATTCTCGCTTTAATATAGGTAAGTTTTTCACTTCTTTCTATAATTTCATCAACAATAGCGGTTGTTGTATAAGGAATTTCTTCGCCCATCATTAAAAAAACTTTTTCCCTAATAAGTTCAGCAATAAAGTTTTTACTGTCAAGACTTAAGAGAGGATAACCAGAGATATTGATTTCTTCACCTTTCATTACCTCATGTTTAACCGAGTCGGTTGATTTTGACAATAATTCAAAGAGTTTATCAAGTAAGGGCTTAAGATTAGTTTTCTTTAAGGCTGATATTTTAAAAAAAATGGGGAATTCTTCCTCTAGAAATTTATACTGCGGTTCAAATTTTTCTTCTTTTAAATCAACTTTATTAATTACCAGAATTTTTGGCTTATTAATTTTTCTGACTATTCCTAAAACTTTTGATTCTTCAAAATCCCGCTTACGGCTTTGGTCAATCATGTAGATAGCCAAATCAAATTCTTCATTGATAGCTTTGAAAGTTTGTTCATTTATTTTCTTTGACAGAAAATCCTCAGCTTTACCGAAAATCCCGGGAGTATCGGTAAAAATTATTTTTCCTCGTTCATCTTCGTATAGTGCTTTGATAGGGAAGCGGGTGGTTTGTGGTTTGGGAGAAGTGATGGCAACTTTTTGACCAATAAGATTATTCAAAAATGTTGATTTACCCACATTTGGTCGACCAATAATGAGTATTCTTCCTTTTAGCATGCAATAATTTTAACATATATAATATGGGTATGGCGCTAAGTGATAGGGAGACAATAATAAAGATAAAAGAAGGAGAGATCGAATATTTTAGAGTAATCGTAAATAAATATACTCGAACGATCTATGGTTATTTCAAAAAAAGACTATCTATTAAAGAAGATGCCGAGGATTTAACTCAAAACTGTTTTATAAAGTTTTATAAAAACATTGATAAGTTTGATGAAGATAAAGAAGTTTCTCCATATTTAGTTCAAATTGCAAAAAACGAACTAAAAATGTTTTATCGCCAAAAAAAACCAACACTGCCGCTTAATGAAGAAATGGCAAGTAAATTGGAAAATAGAACAAATTTTAATGAAGATTATTTAGAAATCATTAATAGCTTGCCAAAAAAACAGGCAAAAATATTAAACTTATTATCAGAAGGGTTTTCTTATCGAGAAATAGCCGATAAAATGAACAAACCCTTAAATACCATTAAAACCATAATAAGAAGATTGAGGTTAAAAATTAAAAAAAATAAAAAATGACGAAACTAAATCAGAGAATAATAAGCAAAATATATTCATATGAAACAAAAAGAATACTGTTTTACATTCTTCTTAGAATACTATTATTTATTTTTTTCTTTCTTTCAGTTTTTTTTGTCGGGTCAATCATTAACTCATTAATCATAGAACAGGAAAGTTTCGATTTTTTAACAATATTGACTCAAGATGTTGAAGTAATTAGAAAATTTTTAATTGATGATCTGTCTGTTTTTTTTGTTGAGATCCCTAAAACCCTAATAATTATTTTTATTGTTATTTTAGTTTTGTTATTGTTGTTGATTTACGGTATGATTAAAAACTACAGAAAGAACAAAAATAAAATTAAGTCGATTATCAGTTTTAGGAAGAAAAAAATATGAAAAAACTTTTTTCAGTCTTATTATTGATAGTAGTTTTTGGAGGGTTGATTATTTACAGAGAAAGTACGAAAAAAGTGTCTGAAAATACTCCACTAGTTTTATCACCGTCAGTTAAGCCGACAGCGGAAATTGGGAAAACCAACAGTCAAACAGAAACTACCAATATTAATTCTGGAATGTCACTGGATATTATTACCCCAGCCGATAAGGCAATAGTAACAGTATCTCCAATCGAGGTTAAGGGTAAAACTTTACCTGGAGAGACTGTTTTTATCAATGAAAAAGAAATGAAGGCTGATTCAATGGGAAATTTTTCAACCACAATAGCATTGGATGAGGGAGAAAATTACATTATTATTGTTGCTAATGATAAGGAAGGTAATTATGCGGAAAGAGATCTAATAATTACATTGGAAACGCAATGAACCCTTTTTGCTTTTTTTTGCATATATATTAATAGTTAGAAGTTCTATTTAAATTTATGAAAAAAATATTTTTTGTTTTTGTTATTTTTGGTTTATTATCATTTTTTCCTAAAACTACAGAGGCTGTGAATTTAAGAAATGAAATCAGAAAAGAAGTAAGAGATACTTTAAAAGAAACTGGTACCAAACAAGCGGAGATTAAAAAAAATCTTTTTGAAAAAACGACAGAAACAGTTAAAAAATTAAGTTTTGCTGCCAGGATTACCGGAGAAATTAAAAGTATTAATGATAAAGTCCTGACGATTGCAGTTGAGGATAAAAATTATGAAATAACCGTTACTGATAAAACTCAGCTTAGACGAAGATTTTGGGGGAAAGCAGAGCTTAGTGAATTTTCAGTTGGTAATAAGGTTAATGTCATTGGTAAATGGACAGATGAAGCCAAGACAAAAATTGAAGCGCGATTGGTGAGAAATTTATCCATCCAAAAAAGATGGGGAGTTTTTTTCGGGGACGTAACTTCAAAAACAGACAATTCTTTTATTATTAAATCTGTAGCTAGGGGAGAGGAAACTGTTTATCCGACTTCAGCGACAAAATATGTTGACCGAACAGAAAAAACAATTACTTTAAAAGATATAAAAGTAAATGATAAAGTCAGAATTAAAGGAGTCTGGGACAGAACTCTTAAAAAAATAACCGAAGTTGACCAGGTAAAAGATTTCTCAATTCCGGTTAAACCCACATCAACGCCGACACCGGCATCAAGTACCTAAAGATCTTGGTATATTATTATTGTGCAAATTAAATCAAGACCGGCCAACAGTATTGCTTTTATCAGATACGTTTTGGCATGTATGGTAGTTTATTCTCACTCTGTTTATATAGGCTATTTTTTTAAAAAAGTTCCATCTTTCACTTTTATGGCTTTTAATAATTCTAAAGAAAATCTTGCTGGAATAGCTGTTGGTGGCTTTTTTGTTTTAAGTGGTTATCTAATAACTGCAAGTTATTTAAAAACAAAATCTGTTTTTAGATTTCTTTGGAAGCGTTTTCTAAGGGTTTTCCCAGGTTATTGGTTTTGTCTTTTAGTTTCGGCTTTTATTCTGGGGCCATTTGCTTTTTTCATTCAAGAAAAAAATTTAGTTAATTATTTTAATTTTCAGTCTAACTCACCCTTTTCCTATATATATAAGAATTTCTTTCTTTTTCAAATCCAAAATAATATTGCTAATTCTTTTTCTCATAATTTTATTCAGTTTCATTTTAATGATTCATTGTGGACTTTATTTTATGAATTTATTTGCTATTTAAGCTTAGTTTTTTTAGGAACGCTCGGAATTTTTAAAAAACCAAAAAAAATTATTTTAGGAATATTTATTATTCTTTGGCTTACGTTCAACCTATTTTTTACACGTGCAAATATGTCTTATTATCCTTTTATAACTTTTAAGCTTTTTACCTATTTTTATATGGGAGCTGTTTTTTATTTATTTCGTGACCAAATTATTCTTGATAAAATAATTATGTTTTTTTTACTTTTAATTACGATTGGCTTTATTTATATACAACAATTTTTTTTAATTGCCCCATTTGTTATCGCTTACAGTTTATTTATGGCTATAGATAAAATTCACATAAACAATTTTGATCGTTTTGGAGACTTTTCTTATGGTTTGTATTTATTTGCATTTCCAATAGGTCAGATACTTGCTGCTTTAGGTATAGATAAATTGGGTTTTTTTATTTTTTACACATTGACGATTCTTCTTGGAACAGATATGGCTGTTATAAGCTTTTGGTTGATAGAATCTAGATTCTTAAAATTAAAGAAATAATTTTTTTATTAAAGTAATTAATTATTTTTCAGGAGATGGTTGAGGGCAAGTTGATGATCCAGAAAATTGTGACCGGTCTTTAGGTTGTCCATGCTTAACCCATTTTCCATTTTCACAAATCCAGGAATCTTCCGGTCCTCCCAAGACAAAACGGATAAAAAAAATAATTCCGATTATTAATCCGGCGATGATGATTTTTTTTATCATAAACTTAACACAAATATATTAATAGTATATAAAAAAGATGTGTTTGTTATACTCAAAGTATGAATATTCCATTAAGTAAGCTTAATTATTCTTTCAATAAAAAGCCTCTTTTAATTGGAGGTTCGGCGATGGAATATTACGGACTTAGAAAAGCAGGAAAAGATATTGATTTGATTGTTGTAAAAAATGATTTGATTAATTTAATAAAACAATATCCTAATCGTCTTAAAAATCTGGGGGGTGATTTGGGAGTGTGTCCGTTTGAGTTTGAAATATGGAAGACTATTTGTTATTTTGGTTACGACGAATTAATAGAAGGAGCAATCGATAGGGAAAATTATTTAATAATATCTTTAGAAAAACTGTTATTTTTAAAAGCATTGGGAATGAAAAAAGACAAATATCTGCAAGACTTATATAAGACAACTTCAAAAATATTGAATAAACAGAGTGAAAAATATAATGAAATAAAATTAGAAAATGACATGCTTCTTAAAAATATTGAAAATATTGTCTATATTCAAAAAAATACACCATGAGAGAGCCATTAGGTGAAGTTCCTAAAATACCCATTGATAAACGGGTAGAAAATTTTAGACAAACCATTCCTAATTCAAATAGAAAAGAAGCAATCCAAACAGCAAGACAAAAAATGGAAACTTTTATTGGTACCGTTTGGCAAAGGGAAAGAAGCAGGCTTCCCCAAGAATTAATTAAAGAACATGAGTTGACTGAAAATATGCAAGGTTGGAATAGATATCTAAAATTAGGATTTGACCGGGATGAATATAAGAATCAACATGGTTTTGAAGACTGGTCTGCAAAATATCTTGCCCAAATGTTAGTTACTTTAGAAGACGATGATAAACTTATTCAAGAAGGGATGAGAGATCTAACAAGAGTAAAAAAAAGTTTTTATGAATATCATTTTGAAAAAGGAGGATGTAACCCCGAAATTTGGTTAGGGCGGTTAGGACATCCTGATTCTAATAGTTTGTTAATCCATTCAATCAGTAGTGAAGGATTGGCGCGGGCGATAAATTCTGGTGTTTTAGGTAGGGGAGGAATGGCAGAAATAGCAATGTGCCAGGATAGAATTGTCTATGATAGAGGTTATGTAGTTGTTTTTCAGGCGGATGAACTTTTGACCGCAGGGTATCCACTATTACAAATTAATGAAGACTCACGAGATGCTAAAATTCTTCAAGAGTGGAGATCGCCTGTTCCAATCGATATTAATTTAGCAAGGTTAATTATTCCTACTTCAGAAATACCTGACCGAGCAAATGCTTCAAAAGCTCAAATTGCAACCTCATATTTTGGTGAGGAATATCTTAGATCTGTAAAAAGACTTTGATTATTTAATATGTGGAGTACAGTCTTTTCGGCAATTTTCTCTAGTTTCTTTCAAATCAGGTTCACACAATTATTAGTGAATCCATGTTGTTTTGTCCGCCAAATAAACTTGTGTTTTCTTTGGGCGGTTCAATTACTTTCATATTCATTATTTTTATGGACATGACACCTAAAGATTAATTTTGGTAATATTAATTTTATGTTTAAGGAGGAAAATAATAAACTGGGGACGATTTTTAGTATAGGATTTATTATTGTTGTTTTTTACTTTCTGATAAAAGATATTCATAATATTCAATCAATTATTCTTCGTTCGGGGGTTTGGGCGCCGATTGTGGCGATTTTTCTTTATGCTGTTTTGTCTCCGACTCCTATTTCCACTGATCCGATAACCATAATTGTAGGTACAATTTATGGTCCATTGATTGGTGCGGTGATAGCCTGGATAGGGAACATGTTGGCCAGTTTTATTGAATATTATTTGGGAACGAGAATACATAAAGTGACAAATTTCGATAAGACCAAAAAACATTTGCCGTTTGGTTTAAGCAAATTACCGGTTAATTCTCCTTCATTTCTAATTTTGGGTAGATTAATTCCATTTTACGGGGGAAAAATAATCAGCATTTTGGCTGGCATATACAAAGTGCCGATTATGATTTATCTTTGGACGACAATGGTTACAAATCTTTTAGGTTCGGTAATTTTGGCCTTCGGAGGTTTTCACCTAATCAATCTGCTTATAAAGTAAGATTAGTATGAGACAAAGCGGATAATTTTTGCTTTATCCTGTAGATTCTTTATAAAATCTTGCGTTTTGGTTTGAAGTTTTTGCTGTTTTAATGTCTGGATTGCTTGTTCTCTGAATTGAGCTTCAGTCATCTCCGGTGTCATCTGTGAGTTATTTTCAGTAATAAAGTCATTGATTTCTTTTTCTGTTACTGCGACTGTTCCGATCATTTTATTAAGAGCAACCTGAATTTTTATTTCATTATTTAAATCAGATTTGGTCATGCCTTGATAAGCTAATGCCTGGTCAAGTGTCAATCCCTGAGTTTGTAAACTTGTCTCAATCTTTTTTATTTCCGCATCAATATCACTTTGTGTGACTGTTACTTTTCTTTTTTTTGCTTCCTGGAGAATTATTTTTTTTGTTATCAAACCGTCAAGAGTTGTCTTGCCGCTTTGTTTTTCAAGAGCAGATATAACCGAGAGTCTCGTTATGGGTTGTCCGTTTACAAGGGCGGCAATAAAAATATTTTTAAGCAAAAAAATCAACACTGCCAAAATAACTACAGCTCCAACTACTCCGGCAATCTTTTTTTGCTTTGGGGAAATTTTTATTTTTGCCTTTGCCTTTACTGCCATTTTAAAATTATAACATAAACTTGTATTATAAAAATCTCTAAAATAATTTTATAAAACAACCTTGAGGATTTGGTGGGGGATTATAATAGTCTGATCTTTTAGTAAATTATTTTGTAAATAGCTTAAATAGCCAGCCAAACATGCTCTTTATCTGTTCTTCAGCAGTTATTTTTTCCTGTAAAGATGTATTTTGCTGAATTAAAGCTTGAATAGTTTCTTGAACCATTGTTATATCACCTTGGTTGAAAAGCTGATTTTGTAATTGTTCAAGTTGTTGAATACGCAACTGGTTTTGCACAAGCTGAGCCTTTAGGTTTTTAACTGCATTGTAATCTGTTCCCGTTAAAAGTCTGGCTAATTTACCTTTTGTTTCAAGTTTGTTTAACTGTTCTTGGATTTGAGCTTGAGCTTGATTCTGTTCCTGAGCAATTTGTCTTACCTGTTCGCCAATTCCTCCTTTTTCAGCTTGAGTTGTAAGTAATTCTTCAACCTTTTGAGAAACAACACTCATATTTTCTTTTGCCGTTTCACTTCTTGGCGCTGCGCTTTTTGAAGTAACTTGTAATTCTTGTTCTTGAGTATTGGTTTGAATTTGTGAATCTTCTCCTTGATTTTGAGTTTGGACTTCATTTTGATTTTGTACTTGATTACCCGTACCTTGATTTATTTCATTTTTAGCCGCATAAACTATGAAATTGAAAGATAAAATTGCGATAGTAATAATTAGAATTATTAGTTTATTCATATTATTTATTTTTAATTTCTAATTTATAGAATTAGTATAGCAAAACTTACTGGGAAAGTCTTTTTCCTTTTCCATTATGATTCCATTTTTGTTTATTGCCACCATATTGTTGATAAAATCTTTTCATTGGCCCTCTTTTTATCCAAAGACTATCAAAACCTAACATATCTAATTGTTTTAGGAGTTATTCTTATCGTTTTGTTTTCTATCTGGTCTTGGATTGATGAGCAAAAAGCAAAGAAGGGAAATTAAATATCTTACCTCAAATTGAATATCTGCCAATACTTAAAATAACGGGGGTGTGGTGGTAGTATTTAGACGGGTTTTTTGCCAAGACCTTGGGAAAATCTTAATAGGTATCCACTTGGATCCATGACGAGGATTTCCCGACATCCATGTAATGTATTTTTTACTTTATACCAACTGTCTTTTATTCCTCTTTTCAACGGGTAGTTGTTTTTGTTTAGTGAATCGACAATCTTTTGGACGTCATCGGTTTCAATTTGGAAATTAATTCCTCGTCCATAAGGATATTCCGGTTTTCCATTATGCCATTCTACGTCGTCATCTTCCTGTTGAATCATCAATTGACTTCCTTGATAAGAAAGAAAGGCAAACAAAGGATCAGATCGTTGGTACTCAAGTTTAAAACCTAATATGTTTGTGTAAAAATCCAAACTTTTTTTAAAATCAATCACATAAAGCTCGGGAAGAATATTATTAAATCTCATAATATCGATTGTATCAAATATTAACAACCCCGGGGGTTTGGTGGGGGATTATGATAGTCTGATTTTTGCCCTAAAATGGCTTCTAATGCTGAGAGTGTCGGTTGAAACCCAAAACGTCCTTATAACATTGTATTATTTCCAGGCGACAGTCAATAATAAAACCAAAGGATTATAGTCCTAAAGTTATATAAGGACTAATAAACGATCCTTTTCATAACGTTAAACGACTAATTAAGAAAATCAGAAATGAATAAAGTAGAAAGATTACTGAGAAAAATTAACTTTTATTATGGAGCAGGATAAGTTGGAGTTTTTGAAGGTGTTGTTGGAAAGGGACTCTTTGAAATCGGTGGTAATGTTGGATTAGGACATGAGGTTGGATTAATAACAACATTTTGATGAGTAGTATAACATGTACAAATATTACTATTGCAAACGGTTGTCGCACAAATAATAGGACTAATCATTAACGGTGGAGTCGGAGTCGATGAAATTTGACATTCGCATTTATAATCATTACATTTACCAGGAAAACAACTTTCACTGGTTGAGCAAATCGCACCTGGAATACAAGAAGAGGCCTTAGAGTTAGTAGAGTTCCTTATAAAGTAAAGGGTTAAAAAAATAGTAATTGATACCATCGCAAAAATAATTATCATCAACCTTGTTTTCTGAAACATAAGATTAAAATAATGATAATTAATTAGAGAGAAAAATCAAGTAGTTAATTTTTTATAATGAATCAGGACTTCTTGCTATACTTCACTTATGGTAAATAATTTTTATGATAAGGTGGCTAAGAAATTTGGTCGGTATCATACAGGAGCCAAATACATTACTGAATATCCAAATGATGAACCGGAAAAAGTCTTCAAACAAAAATTACTGGAACTTGGTGGCAAAGACAAGATAGCCTTAGATGTCGGTTGTGCCGATGGCAGATTTACTCTTTCAGTCGCCCCTAATTTTAAAAAAATAGTGGCAATAGATATGTCAAAGGGTATGCTTGAATCAGCAAAAAAACTTCAACAAGAGAAAATGATAATAAATGTTAGTTTTGAAGAACAAAATGCAGACAAAACCACTTATCCGAATGGCACGTTTGATTTGGTTTATAGCCGTCGTGGACCAACGCCTTTTGCCGAATTTTATAGATTGTTAAAGACAGGCGGATATTTTATAGAAATAAATATTGGTGAAAAAGATTGCATGGAAATTAAAAAAATTTTTGGGCGGGGACAAAATTATGGAGAATGGAATATTTCTAAATTAGAAAAAGATAAACAAAAATTAAAAGATAATAAATTCAAAATTATTTTTGCTCAAGATTATTTTTATGACGAATTTTATGCATCATACGAAGATTTGGATTTATTTTTACAAGGAGTACCGATTTTTGAAGATTTTGATTCAGAAAAAGATAAAGAATTATTGCAAAAATATACAAATCAATTTCAAACAAAAAAAGGTATTCAGTTATCAAGGCACAGAGTGGTTATTGTTGCAAAGAAATAAAACAAAACAACCCCAGGGACTTAGTGGGGGATGATGATGGTCTGATTTTTGCCCTATTCCTCGTTCCTCGGAAACGGCTTCTAATGCTGCGGGACATGGATTCGAACCATGATAGACAGCTCCAAAGGCTGTTGTCCTACCATTAGACGATCCCGCAAGGATTTCTAGCTATATTTTACCAGATTAGACGCCTCCGTTTGAATATAATGATAAAATTAAAAATATGAACAAACATCATCTCGAAATCATGGGGGAAATTAAAAAAAATGCGGGGAAAAAAATCAAACATCAGGAATTTGGGAAAAATTACCTTGGTACAAACAAAATTTATTACTGCATAAGTATTAGTAATATTAAAAAAATAGCCAAAGATTTTTTGCAAAAACATGAAAACTTATCACTTGATGATTATCTATCACTTCTCAATTCTCTTTATGAAAAAGGAAAGTCAACCGATGAATTAATGACCGCGGCAAAAATAGTTGAGTTAAGTAATAAATTAAGAAAACAACTTGAGCCAAAAGTTTTGGACAATTGGTTATCTTATGTTAAAGGGTGGGCGGAAGTGGATAGTCTGTGCCAGTCAAATTTTAAGGCCGAAGAATTATTAGCTAATTGGGATAAGTGGGAAAAACTAATTCTTAATTTTTCCAAGGATAAAAATATCCATAAAAGGAGAGCGAGTTTGGTTTTACTAACCATGTCTAGTAGAAATACAACAGATAAAAGGTTAGCCGATCTGGCTTTTGCAAATATTGAAAAATTAAAAGGAGAAAAAGATATTTTAATCACCAAAGCAATTTCCTGGCTTTTACGGAGTCTGGTTAAAAATCACAAAACAGAAGTTAAAACGTACTTGCAAAAAAATAAAAAGACATTACCTTCAATTGCAGTCAGAGAAACAACCAGAAAATTATTAACAGGAAGAAAATAATAAATTTAATCTGCTAGACTATTTTTATAATGAAGAAAAATCTCCATGCTTTGATATTTACTTTGTTATTGGTAGTGTTTCTTTTTGTTTCATACGTTTTTACTCCTCAATCAGTTAAATCACTTAATCAAAAAATTAATGATTCTAATCCTTTGGTTTTGGATCAAGCGAGATTAGATTTAATAAAAGAGTATGGGGAGTTTTTGTCCAAGGGCTTGCCAAAATCTGCGCCGGCTCTTTATTTTTATTGGTTAAGCAATCAAAGAAAATTGTCAGACTTACGCGTTAAGCATGCAATTGATGAGATAAAAAATACCCAAGTCGATGACAAAGAAATTAAAGTCTGGAGCATGCTTAATATGGGAGTTGTTTTTAAAACAAGTAAACATACGATTGCTATTGATACTGCTAATTTACCTTTTTCCTATGCTCATTATGAATTAGCAAAACTGGCTGATATTTTTTTAGTTACCCATGATGACGGAGATCATTATGATCCGACCTTGCTCAAAAAGGCGGTTGAAGAAAATAAAAAAGTTATTCTTCCCGAAGGCTTTGGATTCCAAAGCAGTAAACCAGAAAACGTAATTATGTTGAAAGACGGCCAGACTGTTGAGGTGAATGGAGTCAAGATTACAGGTTATCAAACCGATCATCGTGGGGACAACAACTTTGCCGAAGGAGGCAATTGGTATGAAATTGAAAGCGATGGCATTAAAATCCTTCATACAGGAGATGGCCGGGATTTCAAAAATAAGGAACAATATCAAAAAGTTTATTCAATGGGAGACATTGATATTCTTTTGGGTAATATTATGCTTCATTCCTACAATATTAGGGATCTTAACCCAAAGGTATTTATTCCAATGCACATGTATAAATTTATGAGCGGTGGGGGAGCGATTCAAGACAGCATCATAGAAACAGTTTTAAATACTCACGAGCAATACAAAAATGAGCTCTTCGGATCTGAAAAAGTATATCTTTTACCCGGAGAATCCTATGTTTTGTCGGAATAAATCATCTAATATGCTATAATTTTAGTAAAGAGTGATCAGTTAGAAGTTCACTGTTTGATAACGAGCGCAAGGCCCCGCCAGTGTTAAACCGGCGGGGAGACGAGGAAAAGGAGGCCCCGACGTAACGTCGGGACAATCGGACCATCCTGACTTTTAAGCGGGATGAGTATCTGCGGAACTCCTTAGGTGTGGTGCACACCTTAAAAAAGAAGGAATTTAAAACAGTTTGTAAAAACTTGGCCAACAATTCTTTCCAGCCATCCACTCTTCGCTAGTGTTTTTATGCAATAATTACATCTTACTTTTGTCATCTCAATTATTAATTTTTTTACCATATTTATATGTGTGGAATATTTGGTTATAAAGGTGATAAACAAAATGCAGGTCAGATAGTCGTTGAGGGTCTAAAAAGATTGGATTATCGAGGATATGATTCATGGGGAGTCGGAGTTGTCTTTAAAGGATCTTTAGTGGTTAAAAAACAGGTGGGAAAAATTAGCGATATTGGAAATCTTGACTTGCCCTTAAGCAGTACTGCTATTGCTCATACCCGTTGGGCCACCACAGGAGCAGTTACACAAATTAATGCTCATCCTCATATAAGTTCTGATGGGTCTTTTATATTGGCGCAAAATGGTATTGTTGAAAATTTCATAGAGCTAAAAAAAACTTTGCTTAAAAAGAAATATAAATTTATCAGCGAAACAGATACGGAAGTAATCGTACGTTTAATTGAAGATAGTTTAAAAACAGAAAAAGAATATTTTAATGCAATTAGATATGCATTTTTAAAACTTGAAGGTAGAAACACAATTATTCTTCTTACAAAAACAGGTGAAATATACGCGGCCCGCAATGGATCGCCACTTGTAGTTGGAATTAACTCAAAAACAAATGAGATATTTTTGTCGTCCGATACTTTGTCATTTGCGCCTCATGCCGATCAGATGATTGTTTTAGATAATAATCAAATGATTTCTATTGATAACGATAGAAAAATAAAAATTTTCGACACAAAAACAGGCAATCCACATAAATATAAAATTGAACGCTTAACCATTCACGCCAGCAAAATAAATAAAGATGGTTATGATCACTTCATGTTAAAAGAAATCTACGAAACCCCTTACGTTATAAGGCAAATTGTTAATCAAGACAAGAACAAAATAGAAAAATTTGTTCAAGAAATAAAATCAGCCAGACATGTATATGTTATCGGTTCCGGAACAGCTGGTTTTGCTTCGGCTCAAATAGCTTTTTATCTTCGGGTGTTCGGTAAAATAAATGCTATTAGCCTGGTTGGAGCTGATGCCCGCAGTTATTATAATATGTTTCAAAAGGATGATCTTATTATTGCCCCATCGCAAAGTGGAGAAACAGCCGATGTCATAGAGGTATTGGAATTTGCCAAAGAAAAAGGCATGAAAATTGCTTCAATTGTGAATATGCCGGGTTCAATGATCACTCGCATGTCTGACTTTCCGTTTATGTGCAATGCCGGACCTGAAATTTGCGTTATGTCGACTAAAGTTTTCTCATCTCAAATTTCTTGGGGATATCTTTTAGCCAAAGCAGTACAAAACAAGTTTGAAGAGGGCAAAAAAAACCTTACTGTTTTAGCGGTAACGATTAACGAATATTTAGCAAATATAAATAATCTTGATACCCTTAAAAATCTGGCTGAAAAATTATCAAAAAAACAACATATTTTTCTTTTGGGAAAATATCAAAATTTGGCGATTATTAATGAAGGCATGGTGAAAATGATTGAAGCCTCATATAAACATGCACATGCTGTTCCGGCAGGAGACCTTAAGCATTATGCAATTACTTTAATGGAAAAGGGAATCTCAGTTATAGTAGTTGTTTCCAATGATGTGATTAAAACCGATATCAATACTTCTATTGATGAAGTACGTTTAAGAGGGGCTGAGGTAATTGCTATTGCTCATGGAAAACACGAAAATTATGACTATTATATTCCAACCCATGATACAAAAGAAACAGATGCAATCGGGAATATTATTCCACTGCAATTGTTGGCATATTATATGGCAGTGAAATTAGGAAACAACGTAGATAAACCAAGAAATATTGCTAAAAGTGTAACTGTAAAATAAGATGACATAAAAATATTTATCTTATAATAAATCACTATTGCAATTACAAAATAAAAATAATATAAATAAGTCAGAATTTTTTGAAAACTAGTTTTGAAGAAAACAAAAGCTTTAATATTATTCTATTAATATAAACTGATATCAGTAATCCTGGCCAAAAAGAATTAGCAGCCGAAGGACAAAAATCTTCGACCGTTCTTGGAACGCTTCCACAAGCGTTGTTAGCTTATCCTATTTTAGTCAAAACATTAACTTCTTCGACTAATCATCAAATTGAGACGGGTGATCCTTTTTCTGGAGTTAATCAAAGAACTCCACAAGATATTATTACACAAGCTGTTACTGTTGAGGAAAAGCTTGGAATGGATGAAAATCAGATATATGATTCACTTCTGCCAATAGTCGATGCTTTAACTTCAGGAAAAATGGAATGGGAAGTCGTTCATTCAAGTTTAAGTGATTTATCATCACAAATTTTAATAGGAGGTGACCCTGCCGTACAAGTGGAAGGACTTAGTGCATATACAGCTTTAACAATCGCAGTTTCAAAACAATTAAATATAGAAGAACCAAGGGCGCGTTTGGAAGAACTTAAAATTTGTGAGGAAATGCTGAGAAGGACGGCTTATGGTTTGCGGGACGTAGATCATATTGAAGCAGCGAGAGCAATAATTAGTTGGCGTGATTCTAAACCATTTGAAGGATTTATGCCAGAGGAAATCCCCAGTCAAGAGCTTGGCAATTTAAAAGATCTATTATTTCTTATTCCTGCATCTGATTTTGATGATTTAGGTAGATTGATTGGTCAGGGTGTGTTTCAGACAAGCTCCAGAAAAGCAGTAAGGGTTGAACAGGAAGATGAAGGTGATTGGGGAGATGATGAAGGAGAGGAAGAAGAATTGCGTGAAGTTGAACAAGTCGAAAAATTATTTGAGACACTTCTTCCGGCTGATATCCGTACAAGAATAATTGATTGTTTTGTGACGACGGGTTATGCTGCTAAATCAAAAACAGGGAGCGTTCGTTTAACTAAAAGAGGAAAAGATGAAATCTCGCTTGGCTATGACTCATTAAGAAATAGCGTTATGTCATTTGATTTTATGACTCAGTCCGAGAGATCGGAACCAATAACTTCTCTTGGTGAGGTTACTGCCCTATATGGACGAGCAACTGAAGCAAACCAAGTTGAGACAGTTGTCATAGAAACAGAAAAACCATCAAGAAGGATTTTATATTTATCAGAAATTCTTTTAGGAAGTAGTACTTCGGATATTGTTTTTTTAGAATCAGTACTTGATCAAATTGAAGCTTCTCCGCCGGAAATAAAACCAGATATTGTTGTTGCTTCAGGTTTACTTAATGGAGGTTTTAAATATCGACGTAAAGACCAACGACAAAATTTGATAATGGATCTTAATCAGCAATTTTCGGCTGCAAAATTGATTCTTGACAGATTAGCAAAACTAGGAATTCATGTTATTTACAATATGAGTGATGGTGACAGAGAAATTTGTCGAGATGCAACTATAGATGCAATGAAAATGATGGGTGGTTTAAGCAAACCCATAAGTGATCAAGCAACCTATTACGAACAAGAGAGATTACAACAAAATCCTGTTTGGGATAGGCATCGGGCTTTTTTAACCAATGTTGGTTTTGAATATTGTTTAAGATCAGGTAGAAGTTTGCTCACAGCGGAAGAAGTGGCGGTTGCGACAGGTGGAAAAGTAAGAATGCATGAATATTTAATGCTGTTTGATGCCTATGATAAGCTTACTCGGGGTGAAGAAATACCACCGGAATATTCTTTAATTTTAAATTTAGACAATATTCCGCTACCAGGAAGAGAATTTACCGATTTCCAATTCTACGACGATTTTGATTTAGTAACTAAAATTCAAGGACAAGACGGGAGTGTGATGGACGTTACAGATATGATTCGTCATAGCAGTTTAAAATTTGGTATTGCCCCGAAGTATCGAAATCCAAGCGATGCAACAGAAGCTGCTCTTAGACATCTTGAATCAGAGGGGAAAGTTCAGCCCCCAACAACACTTGTATTATTACATCAAGAACAAGCATTATCTAAAGGAACAGCATCAGGAAATGGCATTTTATTAACACCAGGTTTTACTGATCCATCAATAAGTTTAGAACAAAAAGGAAGTGTTGAAGGAGCTGGTTTTCCCGTTGGTCATAGGTTATTGACTACGCGTCGGGCTCTTCCTTTTCCTTCAGCCATAATGCAGGAAATGACTGAAGATCAAAGATCCCGTTTGTATATTTTAAATAAAAGACTTTTGGAAAAAGCGCATATTTCCGCCGATAGAGTAACCGCTGCTTTTGTTCTTGATTGGCAACAGGGATCAGTAACAGCCCGAGCAGATCTTCAAATTAAACTTTTAGATATTATTCTTCAAAGTATGGAAGACGGCCCGGTCAGATTATTTTTAGCCGGTGACATTATTCAAGGAAGAAATTATCCGGACATGCCAAATGAAAACGCCCCAATAGGTTTAATTAGAATAGGTGATCAACAAGAATATGTCAGAAGAATGCTTATGCTTTCCTTGCAGGATGTTTCTCCTGATGTACTTAAAAGCCTGCAAAAAGTAGATATCGTTCCGGGTAATCACGAAACCAACAGTGGATATGCGTGGACCGGTAGCACTCATTCGTCTTTTCTTCAGCCTGTTTTTGAACAAACATTTGAAGGAAAAAGACTTAGTATTCCGATTGTTTACCATGATACTGTTGCTACTAGATTTGGTGATTATTTTAGATCATGGACTGCTTTTGACGAAGATGTTGGCGGTTATGGATTATTGGTCCAACATTTAATAATGGAAAATGGAGCAAAAGGACAAAAAGATACCCCAATATATCAAGCAGAACAAGTATTTAGAGGGGAAGGTGAGTTGGTAGAACATGTTGATATAGCGACTTTTGGTCATTGGCATCATCCTGAATTTGCTCTTTTTGGTAATAAAGCAGCTGTAATTAGTCCTGCAGTTGCCGGACTTTCTGGATATGAGTGGATGAGAAGTTATAGACCGGTAATCGGCGCCGTTTTGCTTCATATGGGAGGCGGATTGCCTTTGATGGTAGAATTCTTAAGCGCCAGATCTTTATATGGACATGAAATTACTCAAGGTTATTTTTCCCAACAACATCTTCAACAGTTAGGTTATCAGGATGATTTTGGTTTTGACCCGGCCTCGCATGGTTTATTTGTCCCAAGACAACCTAAAAGTGCCCTACAGAAATTTTTACTTGAAATGAGAGATGAAGTTATAGCTACACCTCAAACAATGATATAAATTATTTATTTTGGACTAACTTCAAGATTACTTCTCATTTGCAAAATTGGATTCAGTTGAATATTCTGAGCGGTCATACTGCCATCTGAATTTTCAGTGCCAAAAGCAGCTATTTTTTCACCGATTTTTAAATCACTTTTAGTTGCTTGATCAGCTTTATTGATAATTGTTTTATCAGAAATAAGAACTATTTTGCTGCTGCCGTCTATTAATTTCACGGTAATTGATTTATCATCAGCCGATAAAATTTCTCCATTTACGGGTCTAAACCCATTTCTATTTCCTTGTTTTATTCCTGTTTGTGCTCCCATCGCTTGTCCATTAAACTGTCTAGAAAAAGTTGATCGCTTGCTTTCTTGATATTTCATGCCGCCAAAAAATGCACCAGCGCCGACGATCAGAGCAACAATTATTGTTATGATTAAATTATTAGCTTTCATTATGTAATCACCTCCTTGGAAATTAAAAATTAAATATTAAATATCAAAACGACAAATTAAAAATAAAAAAGCTTTTTATTTTTACATTTTTATTACTCATATCTTAGTGCTTCAATCGGTTGAAGATTGGCGGCTCGTTGGGCCGGGTACCAGCCAAAAACAATACCTATAACTCCCGAGACTCCAATTGCCAAAACCACAGATGATATGGCGATGGTAAACGGCAAACTAATTATTTTTGAAACAATAAAAGAAATAATGACTCCCAAAATCATTCCCAAAATTCCGCCGGCAAAAGTAAGGATGATTGATTCAATCAAGAATTGAGTAATTATGATTTTCTTTTTAGCACCAAGGGCTTTTCGTAATCCAATCTCACGAGTTCGTTCGGTAACCGTTACCAACATGATATTCATAATACCAATGCCTCCGACTAAAAGAGATATAGCAGCAATTCCCGAGAGAAGAGCAGTAAAAGTACCAGTCACTTGGGAAGCAGTATTTAAAATATCGTTTTGGGAAAAAATAGAAAAATCAGCTTGAGTTGGATCATTTAGTTTGTGTCGAGCTAGTAAAAAATATCCGACCTGATTTTGAGCATCAGTCATAATATTTTCACTTTTGGCTTCAATGGAAATAGCGGAAATATATTTGACTCCAAAAATTAATTTTTGGGCAGTCGTTAGGGGAACATAAATGATATCGTCTTGATTTTGAAAGCCACTGCCGCCTTTTGCAGTAGTTACTCCAATTACTCGTAGTGCTAAACCATTGATTCTTACAATCTTTCCAATAGGATTAGCATTTTCACCAAACAAATCAGTGACAACTTGTGGTCCTAAAACCGCTACCTTTGTCATGCTTTCAACATCTCTTAAGGTTATGAAAGTACCTGATGACAAGGTAATTTTTCTTACTTCCGAATAAATTGCAGTTACTCCATAAATTTGTGTGTTGGTATTGTTCCGACCGGCCGTGACCTGTGACCGTCTTGAAAGTTCAGGCGAAACATTTTTTACAGCTGTAATTTCAGTTGAGGCGGCAATGGCTTTAGCATCATCTAATGTTAATGATGTTGATCCACCCAGTGCGCCCCGTACTCCATTTGAAGATTGAGAACCCGGTATAACCGTTAATAAATTAGATCCCAATGATTGAATTTGCTGAGCTACTGCTTTTTGACTTCCTTGTCCCAGAGAAATTAAAGCAATGACACTGCCGATACCAATAATGATTCCTAAAGTAGCCAAAGCCGTCCTCATTTTGTTGATGGTCAAGGTTCCCACACTTTCTAAAAATATTTCAATTAAATCCATAATTAGTTTTTAACTATTTTCCCATCCAAAATTTTAATGATCCGTTCTGCGTGTTTGGCAATTTCCGGCTCGTGAGTAATCATAACAATAGTGTGGCCTTGTTTATGAAGTTTCTCAAAAATTTCCATAATTTCCTGTCCTTGGACAGAAGCTAAATTTCCGGTCGGTTCATCAGCCAACAAAATACTGGGATTCATGGCCAATCCGCGGGCAATAGCCACACGTTGTTGTTGTCCTCCAGAAAGCTGATTTGAAGTGTGATCCATCCGGTTTTCCAGGCCCACCATTTTTAAATATTTTTCTGCTTTTTCAATTTGTTCTTCTTTGGTAATTCCGGCATAGCTCATCGGCAGCATTACATTTTTGAGAGCTGAGATGCGGGGAAGAAGATTATATGCTTGAAAAATAAAACCTATTTTGCGGTTGCGGATATCAGCCAGCTCATCATCATTAAGTTTGCTAATGTCGTGTCCATCAAGAATATATTCTCCTTTTGTTGGTGAGTCCAGTGCTCCTAAAATATGCATCAGCGTTGATTTGCCTGATCCCGAGGGACCCATAATAGCTACAAATTCACCCTTTTTAATTTCAAAAGAAACATCTTCAAGAGCGACAGTTTCAGTATCGGCATTTTTATAAATTTTTGAAAGATGAGAAACAGTGATCATAGTTTTATTATTAACGGCCTATCCTCATTACATTATTTCGTCCTCCCAGTCCGCTAAAAGGAGAAGTAGAATTTCCGTTAGTTGTAGTCGCGCTTGTTGTATTACCGGTAATTACTTCATCTCCTTCTTTAAGTCCTGATGTGATTTCCGTTTCGGTATCCGAAGTTAAACCTATTTCGACATTTACCTGCTGTTCTTTACCGTTTTTTAAAACACGGACATAATTTTGATTTCCGGAATTTTGAATAGCAGTTGATGGAACGTATAAAACATCATTTTTACTGTCTAAAATAATATTGGCGGAAGCGGCCATGTTCGGGAGAATTTGGGCAACATTTGTATCCAATTGAATAATTACCGGATAAGTAGTGACGCCGCTTGAAGTTGTCCCAATTCTATCAACTGTTTTTACCGTTCCAGTAAATGTTTTATCGGATATGCTATCAAGAGTAATGGTTGCTTTTTGACCAGGATTTATTTTTGGAATATCAATCTCCGATAAATTAAATGAAGCCAAAGGTTTATTGTCGTTTTGGATAACGGCTACCTGAGATTGATTAGTACTGGTGGTTGAGGTCGAAGTACTTTGATCATTATTAATAACCATTCCCTCGACAACAACAAGATTAGTTAGGGTACCATCCATAGGAGCTGTGACAGTGGGGGAGGTGAGCTGATATGTGAGCCAAGCACTATTTAAGGCAGCTTGCGCTTGAGAAATCACCGATTGTTGATTTTTGTATTTAGCTTCAGCCGCTAGCCAATCATCTTCGGCAATATGAAATTCAGGCAAAGCTCTGTTTATATAATTTGGACTGCCGTCGGAATTCTGATAGGTAGAATTGATGGCTAAATTATAAAAGGTTTCCCATTTGGTAAACATGTCCGATTGCAGTGTGTAAGAGGAAACCTGGGCTGAATCTAGTGTATTTTTGGCTGACAAATAATTTGACCAGGCAGAAGAATTTTTTTGTGTTCCTTTTAAATCAAGAGAAATTTCCAAAATTTTATCTCCATTTTGGACAACATCTCCGTCTTTGACATAAATCTGCTTTACAGTGCCAGAAGCTTGAGTATTAATACTAATAGTATTAGCGTTTAAGATTTGGCCGGACGCGGAAACTGATGAAACAATAGTTCCTTTCTCTACCTTGGCAGTTTGATATTGAATTTGACTATTTTTATTAAAAAATACTAATTTAACGATAACAGCGATAATTAAAACAATTCCGAAAATAATTAAAATTCTTTTCTTACTTTTCGCAAAATCCTTAATTTTTTTCATATTTTATATCATTTTAAAAACATAAGCTGAAAATCCGCTGAAATTTACTTTTTAGGAAAATGAATAATAACTGTTGTTCCTTTTTTAAGTTTGCTTTCAATGTAAATTGACCCTCGATGAATATCAACGATTTTTTTGGCAATTGATAATCCCAGTCCGTAACCGCCAATGTTTGATTTTGATCTGGCAGAATCAGCGCGATAAAATCTGTCAAAAATATGAGGAATATCTTTTTCGCTGATTCCAATACCTTTATCAAGTATTGAAAGTGAAATAAAACCATCAATGACTTTTGTGGAAATAACTATTTCGCTTTTTTTGGGACTATATTTAATTGCGTTATCAAGTAAAATAATTATTAAATCAATTAATCCATATTTGTTTCCTAAGATTCGATGATTTTGAATCTTTTGATTAAAGGCAATTTCTTTTTTAAGGGCAATCAATCTGGTTTTAGAAACTGCCTCTTTAATTACATCAGAAAGATTTATCGTTTCAAATTTCAAGTTATTATTTGACTGTTCATATTGGGTTAATTTTAATAATTCTTCCGATAATAATTGCAGTTTATTTACATCAGTAATACTTTCATTGATTAATATTTTTGCATTTTCCAATGATAAATTTTTATCCCGCAAATTAACTTCCATAGCTGTTTTAAGTGAAGTTAGGGGAGTCCGTAATTCATGAGAGGCATCGCTGATAAAACGGTTTTGTTCGTCAACCATTTCCTGAATTGGTTTTAGAGTTTTTCCAGCCAATAAATATCCTAAAGCTCCGGCCAAGATAAAAATTGTTCCGTTAATAACAATAAGGGATAAGGCAATCCTTTCTTTTGTTTCTTCGACTAATTCCAAATCAGCTTTTATTGTGGTTGGGACTGGAAAACGAAAATTAATATTTGGTTGGTTTAATTTCCGCTCTATTCGTAATCTTTGCATTTGTCCAAATCTTTCGACTTCTACTGATAAAAACCGATAAATAACCATACTGAAAAAAACACTAACAAACATAATAATCAGTAAATACCAGGCGGTTAATCTGATGCGGGTTTTTTTAAACATAAATTTATTCTCCTATTTTATAACCAAAACCTCTAACTGTATGAATTAATGGCTTTTTATTTTTAAAAGGCACATCAATTTTAGTCCTTAAATTCTTGATGTAGACTTCAACCGTATTAGGAAGAATATCGGCGTCATAGTCCCAGACATGGCCGATGATTTGATCTTTAGAAACAATTTTTCCGGCCGATTTCATTAAATATTCCAGTAATGAAAATTCTTTAACAGAAAGTTGTATTGATTTGTTGTTTCTTTTAACAGAATATTGTTTTGTATCAAGCGTCAAGTCTTTGACAGTCAAAATTTCACTTAGTGAATTTTTTGGTCTGCGAGAAAGAGCTCGGATTCGAGCCAGAAGTTCTTCAAAAGAAAATGGTTTAGTCAAATAATCATCAGCGCCCGAGTCCAAGCCTTGAACTTTGTCTTGTGTTTGACCCTTAGCAGTAAGAATCAAAATCGGAATGTGAATTTTATTTTGGCGAAGTTCACGACAAATTGTCAAACCATCCATTTCTGGTAACATCAGATCTAAAATAATCAGATCATACTCTTCAGTTGAAGCCAAGTCAAAGCCGTCAGGACCAGTATAGGCAACATCAACTGCATATTTTTCCTGTTCCAAACCTTTTTTAATTGAGTTGGCAATCCTGTGTTCATCTTCAACCACTAATATTCTCATGGACTAATATTATATCTCCTAATCTGAATTTTAGCTGAAGAAAAGATTTCTTAAGTTTTGATAAAATATTATATGAATAATTTTTCCGAAGAAAGTCTTAAAAAACATTGTCCCCACTGCGATCCAAATTCATTTGCTTTAAAATTTCCACTTGAAGAAACTAAAAACTTTTGGATAGTTTGTGATGTCCATCCATTAATCAAAGGACATATTCTAATAATTCCTAAAGAACATTTATCATGTATGGGTGAATATCCAGAGGATATCTATCAGGAATTTCTATCTTTATTTAATAAGTTTTCTGACTTTATCAAAAAAACTTATGGTTCAGTAAGTTCATTTGAGCATGGAAAAATTGGTCAAACTGTATTTCATTCTCATATTCACATATTACCATTTGATGGTTTATCGACGCAGATTGTTCTTGAAGGAGAAAATAATTTAAAATTGTTCAATGACTTTTCGTATCTTAAATCCATATATGAAAAAGAAGGAAAATATTTATTTTTTTCGATAGGAGATAAAAAATGGGTTGTTAATACAAATTTAGGGGCCACCAGATTTTTTAGAGACAGATTTGCAAAAGCATTAGGAAATCCAAAAAGAGGCAACTGGAAAGAAATGGCCAACGATAAAGAAATTATGGAAAAAGCACATTTTGAAATTAAAGAGCTTCAACAGAAATGGAAAAACAATCTTGTATCTAAGAATTAATTTTATTAATTTGTTTTATCACTCTTTCTTTATGACGATAGATTATTAATATTGTTCCAAGTAATACGGGTAAAAATAATCTTTGATCCAGTAAATAGACAACATAAATAGCTATAACTTCACCGATTAGTCTGCCGATTATTTGTTCGGAAATTGCATAAGGAATCATTTCAAAATCTGTTTTTTGATGGTTAATAATTCTGTAAATATATTCAAATACCACCGAAGCCAGGAAAATAGTCATTATCCAATAGATAAATACAGGAAGGTGGTAATAAATAATTATTCCCATTAAAGATGCGGCCCCCCGGCCACCTTTGCCCTTAAGCCAAATAGGATAATTATGACCTAAAATTGCAAAAAAAGACGAAATAGTTATAACAGGAATAAAATCATGAACAAGACTTAATGAAATTAAAGATACAATTACGGCTTTACTCATGTCGAAAATCCAGACAATTAAAAATCCGACGAATGCCAAAGCGATTCCTCTTTCTTTTTTAATCATCCGTAAGGTGTTCATGGCGCCCATGTTTCCGGATCCAGACGAGCGGACATCTTTTTTGGTAAATAAATAAACGACGATGAGAGCTGTCGGAAATGAACCAAATAGGTAAGAAATAAGAGCAATCAATATATAATTCATAATTTAATTATTTATAAAGGCAACTATTAATGAGTCGGGGCCGGTGTGAATTGATAAAACTTCTGGCAATAAATTTTCATTAATAAATAAGAAATTTGAATTTTTAAGTTTAGATTTTACCTGATTTAATCCTATTTTATTATCTGCATGATGAATGACGGTTTCTATTTTTTGATTACCGCTCATTTTGTTAGCATTTTTTACAACCCCGCTTAAAAAATCAGCAATAGTTTTTTTAAAAAATCCAAATTTATAAAGGACGATTTTTCCGTTTTTTAAAGTCACGATAGGAGTGATTTTAAAGAATCTGATAAGATTAATGAAACTCTTTCCAAAAGTAAATCTTCCACCTTGAATTAACCAGGTAATATTTTCCGTAACTCCAAAAAGCTGAATTTTTTCCGATAGTTTTTCCAGTTGTTTTTCAATCTGTCCGACTGTATATTCTTTTTCAATTAATTCCACTGCTTTAATAATTAAAATCGTCTGACTGGCTGATGCTTGACGTAAATCCGTAATAAAAACTCGTTTTCTATTCTCCGCTGAAAGCATGGATTTGGCTTGAATGGCGCTATTATAAGATCCTGACAACTGTGATGAAATGGTAAAACATAAAACATTTCCATATTTTTTCAATTGTTCTTCAAAAGCTTTATGATACATTTTGGGTGAGGGTTGGGAAGTTTTTGGCCAACCGTAAATGTCGGTTTTTTTTGATAATGATCTCATTTTGTCGTAAATATTTTTTTTACTAAATTCTTTTAATTTGTCTACCTTTTCCCATGATGTTGTAAAAGGAACGACAAAAATATCTTCTTTTATAATTAATTCCTGAGATAAACCGGCCGCTTCGTCAGTAATAATACCAATTGATTTTTTTACTCCATTTCCTTTGACCATGTCGACTGTTTTCATTTGGATAACGGTACCAACGGAAGAAATAAGATCAACGACGTCGTCGGGATAATCAGTATGAATATGAATTTTAAGTTTATTATTTGCTTCTACCATATCAAGACTATCTCCGAGGTTATTAATTTTTTCAGCGATTGTTTTTTTATTAATTTTTAAATTTTCCAGAAGAGAAACGACCTCATATCTTTTAGATAAAATCTGAATAAAACTTTTCGGTTTAATTAAGGGCTTATCAATTATTTCTTCCTCTATTTTTTTACCAGTGATTCCGATCAAAAAACCTTCAAGCATCAGTACGAATCCATAACCGCCGGCGTCAACGACAGACACCTTTTTATAAAGCTTCATTTTATTCTGAGTTTTATCAAGTGCATCTTTGGCAGAAAAAATAGCCTTTTCCAGCAGATAAATAATTGAATCGTTTTCTTTTTTTTCAAGTTCTTGTTTTAATCCGTGAGCGGCGGATTTAATTACATCAAGTACGGTTCCTTCAATAGGATCCTGAATAGATTCGTATGCTTTTTTAGAACCATTAACGAAAGCTTGGGTAAAACTTTCTTTTTCCATTTCATCAGTCTCAAGATTTATAAAAAAACCACTTAAAAAACCGGTGATGATTACACCAATATTGCCGGAAGCTGAAGTCAAAGCCGCGTCCAAAACTAAATTTTTTAATTCTTTAAGATTCTTAATTTGGTTATTGATAAGAACATTATTTACAGCTTCCAGAGTAATGGTTAGATTATTGCCCGTGTCCTGATCAGGAACAGGAAAAACATTAATCATGTTAATTTTTTCCTTATTATTTTTTACTTGAATAAAAGCATTGATGAACATGTTTTTAACATGTTCATGAGATATTGTTTTCATAGAGAAGTTTTTTTAATTGCTTTTCCAATTTGTCTTAGCATTCGGGCTACCGGTTCTCTGGTCGCTAATCCAAGAGATAAACCAACGGCCAAACTAGCGGTCAAAACGACACCTGCAAATAAAATCAAAATAAGCTGGGGGATAATACCTAGCTGATAAAGAATAGCTAAGCCGGCTAGGATTCTGATTGACCAATCGACAGTTGTTCCTAATAAATGAGAATAAGTGATTTTTTGAAAAACCTTAGTGCCGACGACAATCTTTTGAGATAGACTTATGGCATAGATAGCAAGGATAAAAATAAGCAAAGAAATAAAAATATTTGGATAATAAAAAATAATTGTTTTTAAAAGTTCAGAAAATACATTTAATCCTATAATTTCACTGGAGAGCATTAAAAAAAGAATGATAAAAAAAGTCTGAATAAGAGACGCCATAAAATAAATAATGTTGAAATTAATATCAATTTGTTTAAAAAAACTATTAAGTTCGATTTCGTCAAGTAGACTGTTAAATCTAATACGATTTAGAAATAAAATAATCAACTTTTTAATCCAGAGAGAAACCAGAATTCCAATAAAAAGAACAAAAAGAGAATTAATCAAAACGATTGAATTATTAGTAGCAGAATAAATAATTTTTTGCCAGAGATATTCCATAGTTTTAAAATTTAATTTTTAATTCTTTACCTTTTAATAATCTTTTTATATTACTTCTGTGAGTCCAGAAAATGAAAAGTCCGAATAAAATTCCAAAAATTACCGATGTTAAATTGTGAAAATTAAGGAAAAAAAGAATGGGCAAGGTCACAGACAGAATCAGATTTGTTAAACTCATGATTTTTGTCGCATAAAGCAAAATAATCCAAACAACCAAAGCGAAAAGTAGAATTTGCCAATCAAAAATAATAATCAAAACTCCAGTTAGTGTACCAACCCCTTTCCCCCCTTTAAAGCCAAGCCAGGGAGTAAAAACATGACCCAAAACAGGAGCGAAGCATAAAAAAAATAATTTCCAATCAGTTGTGCCATATATTTTCAAGATAAATAATGCAAAAACTAATCCCTTAACAACATCCAATAGAGCTACTATGGCGCCAATTTTTATTCCTAAAACTCGAGTGACATTAGTCGCACCAATATTGCCGCTGCCGACTTTCCTGATATCAACGCCTTTTAATTTTGAGAAAATATAGCCAAAAGGAATACTGCCGATTAAAAAACCGAAAATAAAAATAAAAAGGTCTTGGAAGGTTAACATTGATTTTAATTATAGCTAAAAAATTAGTATAATTCTTTTTATGAAAAATACGGTTATTGTTTTAATAACAGTATTGGTTTTTGTCGGATTAATAATTTTTTTAAATAAAAATAGTCAGGTTGAAAAACCTGAAGAAAATATGAAAAAAATTCAAGCGGTTATGTCGACAACTGAAGGTGATATTACTTTGGAATTAAATGCTAAACAAACTCCGATCACTGTCAATAATTTTGTTAAATTAGCTAAAAAGAATTTTTATAACAATACTATTTTTCATAGAGTTATCAAAGGTTTTATGATCCAGGGCGGAGATCCAAAAGGGAATGGGACTGGCGGTCCTGGTTACAAATTTGATGATGAACCATTCGAAGGCGAATATACAAGGGGAATAATTGCTATGGCTAATGCCGGACCAAATACCAATGGTAGTCAATTTTTTATTATGCACAAAGATACGCCCTTACCTAAAGATTATGTAATTTTTGGTAAAGTGATTAAGGGACTGGATGTGGTTGATAAAATTGCCGAGGCGCCGGTTAACGGAGAAACACCAATAAATCCTGTAATTATTAAATCTATTAAAATTTTAGAAAAATAATATGTCCAAAACATCCTTAACACAACAAAATTTATTCAAGGCTTTTATTGGTGAGAGCATGGCCCGTAATAAATATACGACTTTTGCTAAGGTTGCTCGCAAACGAAACTATGAATGGATAGCTCGTATATTTGAAGAAACAGCCGATAATGAAAGGGCTCATGCTCAAGAATTGTTTGAGCAGATAGGCGGAAAAGTCGAAGTGACCAATACTTTCGACATTAAACCTTTTTCATCTATTTTAGACAATTTAAAAATGGCGGCAGAAGGAGAAAAATATGAGTGGACTGAAATGTATCCTGGTTTTGAAAAAGTGGCAATTGCTGAAAAACAACCGGAAGCAGCCAGACTGTTTGGACAATTAAAAAAAGTTGAAGAAAAACATGAAGAAAGATATGTAATCCTTGCTAAAAAAATTAATAGTGATACTTTATATAATGTTGACAAAGAAGTAGAATGGAAATGCTTAAATTGTGGTTACATTCATAAAGGAAAACTCCCTCCCAAAAAGTGTCCAGTCTGCCAAAAGCCATTTACATGGTATATGGCCTTGGGTTTAGTAAGATAAAAATATTCTCTTGACATTGATAAATGAACGATATATCATATGAATATATGTTCATATCTAAAAGGTGTAATTGTAAGAATAAATGTTGTTCGTCATCTAAAAATATTAAAGGCTTAATAAAAGATTTGAATTTATTATCGACCAGATCAAGGCTTGATATTTTATTTCTTCTTAAAGACAAACCTCATTGTGTCAACGACATTATGGCCCACACTGAATTATCACAGAGTTTGGTTTCTCATCATTTATCGGATTTATTAGGGTCGGGATTTATAGAGAGTAAAAGAGAAGGCAAATTTATTGATTATTTTCTGACGAAAAAAGGAGAACAAACCATTAGGGGATTGGAAAAAATGTTTTTGGAAAGGCAGGTGAGGGATAATGAATAAAAAGGATAAAAAAGAAAAAAAGGAAAAATGTTGTTGCTGTTGTTGTGATGACGATTGTTGTAAAAATGACGATTGTTGTAAAGAAGATAAGAATAAAAAATAATAACAAAGTTAACAGCCTATATGAACAAAAAAACAATAAACATTAAAGGCATGCATTGCCGATCTTGCGAGATACTTATTGAAGATGAAATTAAAAAAATTCCAGGTGTGGTTAAGGTCAAAGTAAATCATCGGGAATGTTTAGCTCGTATTAAATACCAAGGAGCAGATTTAAATATGGAAACTGTATCTCAAGCGGTTAAGAAAGCAGGTTATGAATTGGGAATAGATAAAGAAAAAACTTTCTTTTCTCATAATCAAAATGACTATTTAACTGTTATTTTTGCCGCTTTGATTATAGGTATTCTTTATTTATTAGGTAATGAGTTTGGTTTATTTAACTTAAAAATTGTAAGTACTCGTAATTTATCAAGTTTACCGATAGTCTTTTTAGTTGGAATTACTGCCGGCGTTTCAACCTGTATGGCTCTTATTGGTGGATTAACTCTAGCAATATCAGCCAGATTTTCCGAGAAACATCCAAATTCCACATCAATTCAAAAATTCAAACCCCATCTATTTTTTAACTTAGGCCGGATTATTTCATTTTTTGTTTTAGGAGGAATAATCGGAGCCTTTGGATCATTATTTCAATTATCGACAACAGTTTTAGGATTGATGACAATTGCCATAGGAAGTGTGATGCTAATTTTAGGATTACAATTGACCAGTCTCTTCCCAAAATTAAGCACTTATAAATTAACGCTGCCTAAGGAATTAAGTCGGCTTTTAGGAATAAATGAACATAAAGACCAAAAATACTCACACTTAAACACTTTTATTGCCGGAGCCCTTACATTTTTTCTTCCCTGCGGCTTTACTCAAGCCGTACAGCTTTATGCAATTTCAACAGGAGATGCTTTAAGAGGAGCGTTGACTTTGGGGGTTTTTGCACTAGGAACAGCACCGGGACTTTTAGGAATAGGAGGCTTAATTTCATCTTTAAAAGGAGCTTTTTCCAATGTCTTTTTCAAATTTGTAGGATTAATAGTTATATTTTTAGCGATATTTAATATCTCAAACGGTTATAACTTAAGCGGAATAAAATTTTTTTCTCAATCGAATAAAGCAAGTAATGCTGTAGAAGTTAAAGATCTCAACGTTACTCTGGAAAATGGGGTACAGATTGTAAAAATGGTACAGAACGAAACAGGATATATTCCAAACTCGTTTACCATTAGAAAGGACATTCCGGTCAAATGGATTATTACTTCGGAAAATGTCAACTCTTGCGCCAGCAGTATTTTTTCTCAAGCCATTGGTGTGCGTAAATTTTTAAAGCAAGGAGAAAATATTATTGAATTTACACCCAAAGAAATAGGAGAAATATTATTTACTTGCAGTATGGGTATGTATCGGGGTACATTTAATGTAGTTAATTAAAATATGGTTAAAAAAATATATCTTTCTATTTCGCAGATGCACTGTACTTCTTGTGCCGCTATTATTGAAAAATCTTTAAAAAATATTAAAGGCGTAAAAGAAGTACACGTAAATTTTGCTGCAGAAAAAGCTACCATTCTTTTTGATGAAGAAATTGGACATAAAGAAGATCTCTTGACAGCTGTAAAAGATGCAGGTTACAAAGCAGAATTTACTGATACTAAAAATACGGAGAAAGATACTCAAAAAAAACAAAAGGAAATAAATAATCAATTTAAGAAATTCATTATCAGTCTTATCTTAAGCTTGCCTTTGGTATATTTTATGTTCGTCAAAGTTCCTTATGCTGCATTAATTTCTTTAATACTAGCTACTCCGATCCAGTTTATTATTGGGGCTGGATTTTATAAAGGAGCCTGGTCTGCTTTGCGAATGAAAACTTTTAACATGGATAGTCTGATTGCGATTGGTACTTCAGTTGCTTATTTTTATAGTCTGTTTAATTTTGCATATAAAACCGGAGATTTGTATTTTGAAACAGCCGCTTTATTAATAACCTTTGTATTATTGGGAAAATGGTTGGAAGCAAAAGCTAAGGGTAGGGCATCAGATGCAATAAAAAAACTAATGGGTCTTCAATCCAAAACAGCCAGAGTAATTCGGCAAGGTATCACCGAAGACATTCCAATCGATCAGGTAATAAAAGGTGACATAGTTTTGGTTAGACCAGGAGAAAAAATCCCGATTGACGGAATAATTATTAAAGGATCATCATCAGTTGATGAATCAATGATAACCGGAGAAAGCCTGCCGGTTGAAAAACAAATAAACGGTATGGTTACCGGAGGAACAATTAATAAAATAGGCAGTTTCGAATATAGGGTTACTCATATTGGTGAAGAAACCGTCTTGGCTCAAATTATCCAGTTGGTTGAACAAGCTCAAGGATCAAAAGCCCCGATTCAAAATTTTGCCGATCGCGTTGCGGCATATTTTGTACCGGCGGTTATTATTATTGCAATTCTGACTTTTGTTTTTTGGTATTTAATTGCCGGTCAATCACTTTCTTTTTCCCTGATGGCATTTACCGCAGTCATTGTTATTGCTTGTCCTTGTGCTTTAGGATTAGCCACCCCAACTGCCATAATGGTTGGAACAGGTAAAGCAGCTGAATTCGGGATTTTGATTAAGGGAGGAGAACCTTTGGAAAAAGCCGGAAAAATAAATTCGATAGTTTTTGATAAAACCGGCACCTTAACCAAAGGAAAACCTGAAGTAACAGATATATTAAATCTTGATAAAAATGATAAGAATAAAATTATTTCTATTGCAGCCAGCTTAGAAAAACATTCTGAACATGCTTTAGCTGAAGCGATTTTAAATTACACCAAGCAGCATAAAATAACGCTTAAAGAAATTGAAACATTTAAAGCGATTCCAGGACATGGAATAAACGGGAAAATAGACGGCGAAAATTATTTTTTTGGCAATAAAAAATTAATCACAGATATAGTTAAAATATCTTTTGAAAAAATTAATAAAGAAAAAACTGAGTTGGAAAGACAAGGGAAAACCGTCATGATTTTAGCGAATAAAAAAGAAATAATAGGATTAATAGCTGTAGCCGATACGGTAAAAGAAACATCCAAAGAAGCAGTGGTCAGACTTAAACAAATGGGTATAAGTGTTTATATGATTACTGGAGACAATTCGCTGACTGCAGAAGCAATTGCTACTCGAGTAGGTATTGATAAAGAAAATGTTTTATCTGAAGTCTTGCCAGCAGACAAAGCAAAAAATATAAAAAAACTCCAAGATTATGGAAAAAAAGTAGCTATGGTTGGAGATGGAATTAATGATGCTCCGGCTTTGGCTCAAGCGGATTTGGGAATGGCCATGGGGTCGGGAACTGATATAGCTATGGAAACGGGTGATATTGTAATTATCAAAAACGATCTGCGAGATGTAGCAACTGCCATAGATCTTTCAAAAACCACCATGGCAAAAATAAAACAAAATTTATTTTTTGCTCTAATTTACAATGTGTTGGGAATTCCAATCGCCGCCCGTGTATTTGCCGGTTTGGGTTTAGTCTTAAAACCTGAATTTGCCGGTTTGGCAATGGCACTAAGCTCAGTCTCCGTAGTTACGAATTCTTTACTTTTAAGAAGATATAATTATCGAAATTGAGAGATATTGTTTATTTTTAACTCTTAAAGAATAATATTCATACAAAGTATTTAGTAGTTCGATATATCGATATATCGGACATCATTTTTATACTGTACTTTGTTCTTGGCTGCGGGCGTTGCGAACGGAGACTCGTCTTTTGACTTGAGAAAGGATTTTTTTGCGAATACGAATATTCAAGGGAGTTACTTCAAGAATTTCATCTTCATTAATAAAATCAAGCGATTGTTCAAGACTCAAAATCGTTGGGGGCGCTAAAGGTTCAGACACGCCTTCACCGGCGGATCGATTGTTAGTTAATTTTTTTTCTTTGCAGACATTGACTTCAATATCAATGCTTCGAGTGGCCAAACCGACGACCATTCCCTCATAAACATCCACCCCCGTACCAATAAAAAGCATACCTCTTTCTTGAGCATTAACCAATCCATAAGTCATTGATTCTCCTGGTTTGACTGCAACAAGGGCACCGTTTCGCAAAGATTCGTTTTTTCCAGTTTTTGGAAAATATCCCAGAAAATATGTGCTTAAAGTAGCTGTCCCTCGGGTTTTGGTAAGCAAAATACTTCTGATACCCAGAAGATTGCTATCGGCGATTTTATATTTTAATTTAACATTATTATCTTCAGTTATCATATCAAGAAGTTCACCTTTTCGCTTACCAAATTCTTCAGTTGCTTCTCCTAAGAATTTTTTTTCCGTTTGCACAGTTACCTCTTCATAAGGTTCACAAATAATCCCATCAATTTCTTTCTCAATTACTTCTGGTTTTGATACTTGAAGTTCAAATCCTTCCCGCCTCATTGTCTCAATTAAAATCGACAAATGAAGTTCACCCCGACCATGAATGGTAAAATTAGCACCCTGCGAATCAGCTTCGATTTTTAATCCCAAATTAGTTTCTTTTTCTTTAAGCAGACGTTCTTTAATTTGCCTTGATGTGCAAAATTTTCCTTCGCGTCCGGCAAAAGGACTGGTATTTGGTCCCAAGGTTATCTTGATTGTTGGTTCTTCAACTTTAATACTGGGTAGACTAACAGGATTACTAGGATCGGTTATTGTTTGACCAATAGTTAATTCTGGAATTCCGGCAATGGCAATAATATCACCTGCCGTTACTTGATCGACTTCTTTTCTTTGTAAACCTTCATAGGTATAAAGTTTTTGGACCTTATATGTTCCAATAATTTTATTTTCATCGACTAATGTCATTTGCTGATTTTTATTTAATATTCCTTGCGAGACTTTACCAATACAAAGTTTGCCGACATAATTATCATAGTCCAAGGTTGAGATTAACATTTGAAAAGGCTTTGTTTGATTTAAAGCAGCTTCGGAAACATCTTTTAAAATTGTTTCAAAAAGAGGAGTCAGGTCTCCTGGAGTTGAAGATGAATATTTTTCAGGTAATTGATAAAAAACCTTACTATCTCGTCCGACCGAATAAAGAGTAGTGAATTCCAAAGAAGTATCATCATCAGCCAGCTCCAAAAATAGGTTTTCCACTTCGTTGACTATTTCTTCGGGTCGGGCATCTCGTTTGTCAATCTTATTTACCAACAAAATTATTTTAAGTTTGGCTTCCAAGGCTTTTTTCAGAACAAACTTTGTTTGGGGAAGTGGACCCTCGGCCGCATCGACCAAGAGGATGGCGGCGCTGGCCATATTAATAGTTCTCTCCACTTCTCCTCCAAAATCCGCATGTCCTGGAGTATCAATAATGTTTATTTTTGTATTTTTATAGAAAACAGAAGTGTTTTTAGCCAATATGGTGATTCCTTTTTCCCGTTCCAAATCATTAGAATCCATAATCAAAGTTTCCGTCATTTCCTTCTGATTGTCACGGAAAGTATGAGTTTTTTTGAGCATGGCATCAACCAGGGTAGTTTTACCATGGTCAACGTGGGCAATAATGGCTACATTTCTAATAGACATAATTTAAAATCTAATTCTCCAATAATGAAGTCTTTTCATGACAATCTACTCTTGGAGTGTAAATAAAAGCTTAACTATCATATTTTACCATAAAAACAGACCTATTTTTGTTAATAAACATTTTTTATACTATAATGAATACTTACTTTTATGAAATCAATGATTAAAGTAGAAAACCTGACTAAGAAATTTGGTGACTTCGTGGCTGTAAACAACATTTCATTTGAAGTCGAAGAAGGAGAAATTTTTGCCTTTTTAGGACCTAATGGAGCTGGTAAATCAACCACAATTAAAATTCTTACCACATTACTTCAACCAACAACCGGAAAAATAACAGTCAATGGTTATGATGAACAAAAAGATAAAGATCACGTAAGAAAATCCTTTGGTATTGTATTCCAGGATCCTAGTCTTGATGATGAATTAACCGCATATGAAAATATGGACTTTCACGGAACTTTATATAGAGTTCCTACGGAGCTTAAAAAAACAAGGATAAAAGAGCTCTTGGAAATGGTTGAAATTTGGGATAGAAAAGATTCGCTCGTTAAAACTTTTTCCGGAGGAATGAAGAGAAGACTGGAAATTGCCAGGGGATTGTTACATCATCCCCGGATTTTTTTTCTTGATGAACCGACTCTGGGATTAGATCCGCAAACCAGAAATCAAATCTGGGCATATATTAAAGAACTAAATAAAAAAGAAAACATTACGGTTTTTTTTACCACTCATTATATGGAAGAAGCAGAGAGAACAGCTCAAAGGATTGCAATTATTGACCATGGAAAAATAATATCACAAGGTACAGCTGAATCATTAAAAGTTAAAACACATTCATCGTCTTTAGAACAAGCATTTTTGGCGCTGACTGGAAAAGCAATTAGAGAAGAAGATGCGGCGCCTATTGATAGGTTAAGAATACGAAGAAGAATGCATCATCATTAATATGAATACCATTTATGTCCTTTGGCTTAGACAATTAAAACGTTATATAAGATCAAAAACACGAATAATAGGAGCTTTGGGCCAACCGTTGCTTTTTATGTTGGCACTGGGTTTTGGTTTCGGACCAATCTATTCAAAAGCCGGACAGGGAAATTATTTTCAATTTTTGGTTCCCGGCATAATTTCTCAAAGTATTCTTTTTACCGCTTTGTTTAACGGAATAGAAGTTATTTGGGATAGGCAATTTGGTTTTTTAAAAGAAACATTAGTCGCGCCGGTTTCCAGATTAAATATTGTGATTGGTCGAACCCTTGGAGGTGCAACTATTGCGACTTTTCAGGGACTGATTGTTTTTTTGCTTTCCCTTATTTTTGGATTTAAACCGCAAAGTTTTAGTCATTTTTTACTGGCTTTTATCATCATGTTTTTAATCGCATTACTTTTTACGGCCATAGGAACTGCAATTGCATCTTTACTGGACGACATGCATGGGTTTCAATTAATAATGAATTTTCTAGTTATGCCATTATTTTTTCTTTCCGGAGCCCTTTTTCCTCTACAAGGATTGCCTCCAGCTATTAAGGTTGTTGCTTCTTTAAATCCCTTATCTTTCGGGGTCGATGGTTTACGTGCGGCTTTGATTAATGTATCAACCTATGGATTGTTTCCTGATTTAATTATCCTAATCGTTCTTTCAACCATAGCTTTATCTATTGGAAGTTATCTTTTTTCCAAAATCCAACTTTGATTATTCTTCGTGGGTATTAAAATAATTTTTATCAATATATAATAGTTTTAATGGAAGAAATTAATCTACATAAATTTTTCTATTTTTTTTCAAAATTAATACTTATTTTGCCGTTAATTATTATTATTTTAGGTTTATTAATGAAATTAAATCAGGTAAAAACAGGTATAAGTAAAACCAAGACAGATTTATTAATAACTGTTATACCATCTCCTTTAGCTAAAAAATCATCAGGATTTAGTTTAAAAGAATCCATAGTTTGTAAATTTTCCAAAAAAAACTATGGAATTTCTTTATTTATAAAAAACAAGTTAATTTTTGTCGAAGTGATCAAAAGTAAAGAGATAGAAAATCTTCTTTTAAAAGACGACTGTTATTATAAATGGATAAAGGGACAATTCTCCGGAGAAAAAAAATGCGGATTGGGTACGTTGGTTTCGATTGCTGAAACCATGATGAGTATTAATCCTAATGCTTCAATTGAAGATTTTATTGGTTTGATTCCCGATGCAGTTTTGAACAAAACTATGTTAAGTAAAGAAGAAGTCAAAAATTTTGCCGAATCTTGTATCAAACAAGAAATAAACAACAAAACCTTTGATATCCCTCAAAATATTCTTTTTAAAAACAACCAATAAAAAAGCCCTGGCTACGACCTAGTTTCCCCCGAGCAAAAAACCCGAAGTATCATCGGCGCTGATTCGTTTCACTTCCTTGTTCGGAATGGGAAAGGGTGGGACCGAATCGCACAAGCAACCAAGGCAATCAAATTATAGCATTGCTGTATAATAATATCAATGGATAAAATCTCAAAACCAAACATAAGATTTGAGTCGCAACATGATGGTGAAGAAACAATAATGGCGTTAAGATCTCATCCTATAACTCAGGTATTTTGGGTAATAAACGCATTTATCATATTGTTGATACTGTTTTTTGTAAATATGTTATTGCCAATGATTTTTAATATTAATCAAATTATATTTATCAACTTTTTTAGCATTTTTTTTATTTTTTCTTATTGTTGGTTTAATTTTCTTAATTGGTATTTCAATGTTGGAATAATTACCAGTCAAAGAGTGATTGATGTTGATTATTACTATATTCTTTATAAAGAAATAACGGTGGCTGATCTTGCTAAAATTCAAGATATTACCGTCAAAACCGGAGGTTTTCTTGGGTCATTGTTGAATTATGGAAATATTTTCATTCAAACAGCTGGAACTGATCCTAATATTGAATTTATAAACATCTCAAAACCAAACAGAGTTAGAGAAATTATAGATGGTTTAACCCAATAGTATGATTAATTTTTTTTCTAATTTTAATGTCATTAGCTTTTTCTTGAAAGCGTTTGCTGTAGTTTCCTCTTTTATTTATTTTTTCTATTCCATTGTGGTTTTTCAACAAACTAAAACGATGAATAAAATACTGCAAAGCAGTGGGGCAACTGTCCTTTCGCTGATTTCTTTTTGTCAGATTTTATTAGCTTTAACCTTAATTATCCTAGCCCTTTTTTTAATTTAATATGATTAACTATCGCCATTCGGTTTTAAAAAAAGAAAAGGATATTAATTCATGCTTTTCTTACGTTAAAAATAACCTTTTTTGTATTTTAAACGCAGAAAGTATGATTGAGGAAAACGAAATACAAAAACTATTTAAAGGTTTAGAAGAAATTACTAATATAGAAAAGATAAATAGTCTGGCCGATTTTGATAAGTTGATAGATGAAAAATTAAGGCAATGTAATCTTCCAATTGAATTTTCTTTTGCAGCAGGATATTTAAATCAAAAAAAATTGTATTTAAAAACAGTTGGAAACGGAGGAATTTTTTTAAAAAGAAAAAATAATTTTGCTAAATTAATTAGTAGTAATAATATTGCCGCCGGATTTATCGAGGATAATGATTTCTTTGTTTTCACTACGATTGATGCGGTGTTTGATATGGGTGGAGAAAATGAACTGATAAAAATTATCAAAGATAATCCAGATTATTCTAATACTCAAGTTATTAAAAGAATAGAAAACGTAAATAAAAATATAGTAGCTATATTTTTGGTTCTTAATGAGTTGAAACAATTTAAGAATGTCAAAGATGTTGAAATAATGCCACAGCAGTCAAGGGTTTCTTTACTTGAAAAAATAAAAGAAAGTCTTAAAAAATATGAGGGTTATAACCAAAAGAAAAAAACAACCATTGTTTTAGTTATAATTATAGCCGCAATTTTTATATGGAGTGTTGGATTGGGTTATAAAAGAAAAATTGAAGCATCTTTGTCCAAGAAAATAGAACAAACCAAAGAATTAATAATACAAAAAACCGACCAGGCAGAAGAAGTAGCTATTTTAAATTTACCAAGAGCTCAAATTTTGATTGCAGAAGCAAAAGAACAACTTAATAAATTAAAAAGTGAAATAAAAAACAGTAAAGAAAAAGAAATTAAAGAATTAGAAGAGATTATATCTCAAAAAGAAGCAAAAATAATTAAAAAAGAAGAAAAAACTTCCGTAGAATTTTATGATCTTACTATTGATAGTAAAGAAGCCAAAGGTGAAATAGTTTATTTAGATAATAACGAACTCTTGATATTAAATAAAGAAAAAGCAACAATCTATAGTTTGTCTTTAGAAAAAAAATCTTTGACCAAAAAAACATTTTCGGAGATCGAAACAGCCAAATTAATAGCCGGTTATCAAGATCAGATATTTTTTTTAAATAGTGCGGGTATTTATAAAATTGGGCAAGACGGAAAATTAAAAAAAGAGATAGAAAAAGATAAAGACTGGGGAAACATAAAAGACATGAACGTTTTTAATGGAAATATATATCTTCTAGATACGGAAAAAGATCAGGTGTATAAATATTTGGTAACTGAAACGGGTTACTCTGAAAAAACTTCTTATTTTAAGCCCGGTCAAGCGATTAGTCTTAAGGGGGCGACGTCTTTTGCTATTGATTCTTCTTTATATATTGGTTTTAAAGATTATATTATTAAATTTACTTCGGGTTTAAGAGATGGATTTAAGACATCTTATCCCGAAGAAAATATAGATTTAATTAAGATTTTTACTGATAAAAATTTTGAAAATGTTTTGGGTTGGGATAAGGCAAAAGGAATTATTTACGTTTTAGATAAAGATGGTGAATATAATAAACAAGTAAATTCAAAAATTATCTCGAGCGGAAACGATATTATTGGTTTTAATAATGAGATCTATATACTTTTAGATTCAAAAATCTACAAGATTAGTCTTTAACAATATTTGACTTGAATTTTATTTCTTGTTCGGATATCCTATGGCTGTTAAACTATGTTAAAAATAAAAGCACAAGCTTTAACATTCGATGATGTTTTACTAATCCCGCAAAAAACATCTATATCTTCAAGGTCGTTGGTAAAATTAACTACCAATCTTACGCCTAAAATAAAATTAAAAACTCCAATAGTCTCAGCCAATATGGATACGGTAACAGAATCAAGACTAGCCATTGCCATGGCCAAAGAAGGAGGAATTGGAATCATTCATCGTTTTTTAACAATAGAAGAAGAAATATTTGAAGTAAAAAAAGTTAAAAAAGAAGGTTTTATGGTTGGCGCCGCCATTGGCATTAAAGATGATCATATTGAAAGAACTGAGGCATTGATTAAAGCCAAAGTTGATGTGATTGTTATTGATATTGCTCATGGTCATAGTCATTATTTAATTAATGTACTAAAAGACTTAAGAAAAAAGTTTCCTAAAATGGAATTTATTGCCGGTAATGTAGCTACATATGAAGGTGCAAAAGAATTAATCGACAATGGAGTAGCCGGAATTAAAGTAGGGATTGGCCCGGGTGCCTTATGCACGACTAGAATTGTGACTGGCGCTGGAGTCCCTCAGTTGACAGCTATTGACGATTGTGCAACTTATGCAAGGGAAAAAGGTATTCCAATTATTGCTGATGGTGGGATAAGAAATTCAGGTGATATTGTTAAAGCATTAGCCGCTGGTGCATCATCAGTAATGATAGGAACTTTATTTGCTGGATGTGAAGAAAGTCCTGCGATGACTTTTTTTAGAAATAACCAAAAATATAAATTAACAAGAGGAATGGCATCATTAATGGCTACCCGTGATAGACAAAATCATCAGTTGATAAAAAAAGAAATTAAAAATTATACAGCTGAAGGAGTTGAGGGAATTGTACCTTACAGAGGATCTCTCTCTGATTTAATAAGACAAATGTTAGGAGGAGTGAGATCGGGTTTTTCTTATTGTGGAGCTAAAAATATTTTAGAACTTTGGAAAAATGCCGAATTTATACAAATAACACAAAATTCCTTAATTGAATCTAAACCACATGATATCTCTATCCTATGAAAGTAATAAATACCAATGAGGAAAAAAAATTAGTCGAAAAAATAATTAAAAGAGATGAAAAAAGTCTCCTAATTTTTTATAGAACTCATCATAAACAGATATTTAATTTTATTAAAAGACGAATAGGGGAGACTGAAGTGGCTGAAGAAATAACTCAAGATGTTTTTCTTGATTTTATTGAAGGGTTACGAGATTTTCATTTTCAATCTTCTTTAAAAACCTTTTTATTTTCCATTGCTAAAAATAAAACGATAGATGTTATCAGAAAAAAGAAAATTAAAAAAATTCTTTTTTCTGCCTTGCCCAAATATTTGATTGAAAGCGTGACGACTGTTATGTTTGATGAAGAAATGGAAAAAAATGAAATTAAAAGAAAAATTAATAAAACTTTGACATCGTTGCCGAATGATTATCGACTAATACTAAGACTAAAATATATAGAAGATCAAACAGTAAAAAAAATTTCTAAAAAATTGCTGCTTGGTTTTAAAGCAACAGAAAGTTTGTTATTTCGGGCGCGGAAGGCATTTGTCAAAGTTTTTAATAATCTATCCTAATGATGAAAACAGAAGTTTTGTTTAAAAAAAAATTAGATGAAGTTTTCTTTCTCGAACCGAATCAAATAGGTTCAAATCTGTTAAATACTTTGTTTAAAGATTTTTCAGCCAACTTTAAAAAAATGCCCTTCTTAATAATCATTCCATTTTCATTGTTATTATCATTAATTTCGTATTTTTTATTTAATTCACTTATAATCAAGTTGGCTTCACTTCTTCAGTATGGATTTTAAAGGATTATCAATAGATTTTTTAGCTGATTTTTTAATAGTCGTTAAAAGATTCTTCCTGCTTATTTTTTTTCCTTATAAAACATTAAGAAAAATTAGTAAAGAAAAAGACATTCATCAGTTGATAATCATTTTTTTACTAATTTTTCTTTATTTTTGGTTTACGGCAGACGTGCGTCTTTCGCCAATATCATTCGTATTTTCATTTTTTGTCTTTATGCTCAATTTTCTTATAACAATTTTATTTTTTTACTTATTTTCATCTGTTTATCAAAGAAAACTATCAGTAAGGGCTTACATTTTTTCTTTTGCTTATAGTTTATTTCCTACATTAATTTGGTTTATTAGCAGCTCTTTTTTATATATTGTTCTCCCGCCGCCAAGAACAACTTCTTTTTTAGGGATTTTATTTAGTATTTTTTTTATTACCTTTTCCTTGAGTTTGCTTTTATGGCGCATGATCCTTTTTTATCTATCAATACGTTTTTCGTCAAAACTCAATTTCAATAAAATTATCTATATGATTGTTGTTTATTTATGTCTTTTCACTCCTTATTCTATGTTTTTATACTCTCTTAAAATTTTCCGTATACCTTTTCTTTGATCTATCTAAAAAAGAATGATTTTAAGTTAGTTATCGACTAATTATTTATGGGTATTTCTTCTGTGAAAAAAATATATTTAGCTTCGCCTCGAGGTTTTTGTGCTGGTGTAAAAAGAGCAGTTAAAATTTTAGATTCTGTTTTAAAAAAATATCCTACGCCAATATATGTAAACCATCAGATTGTTCACAATCGTCATATTATTGACGCTTTTAAAAAAAAGGGGGCAGTTTTTGTTGATGATATAAATCAAATCCCAAATGGTCTGGCAGTTGTTTTTAGTGCTCATGGCAGTTCTCCTAAAACTTATCAAAAGGCAAAAAGAAAAAAATTAATAATTTATGATGCCACTTGTCCATTAGTTGCCAAAGTTCATCAAGAAGCGAAAAGATATGCTTTTGAAGGTTTTCTTATTTTATATATCGGCCATAAAAATCATCCTGAAGTTGAAGGAGTATTAAATGAAGTTCCGGCACAATCAATAATTTTAATTCAATCGGCGGATGAAGCGGAAAAAATAAAGGAATTTAAACAAAAAAAGATAGTATTATTAACCCAAACGACTTTAAGCTTCAACGACACTGAAAAAATAATAGAAATACTGAAAAAGAAATTTCCAAATCTTATTTTTCCGCCAAGATCAGATATTTGTTTTTCAACTCAAAATCGTCAAATGGCTGTTAAGGAATTAGCCAAGAAAACACCGGTTATTTTAGTAGTCGGATCAAGGGAAAGTTCCAATTCCAATCGTTTGAAAGAAGTAGCCGAAAAAAATGGAGCGAAAGCTTATCTTATTAATGATAAAAATGAAATTAATATTGATTGGTTTAAAAACATTAAGGTGATTGGTATCACTGCCGGAGCATCAACACCTGAAAATATTATCAAAGACGTAATTAATTCAATAAAAACAAAAGAAACTATAATAGAAGAATTAAAAGTTGTCGAGGAAAAAATTACCTTTCCTTTACCTAATAATTTTAAATGAAGAAAATTCTGATTCTTGGATCGACAGGCTCAATCGGGACACAAACTTTGGATGTTATCAGAGAAAATAAAAATCTATTTACTGTCGTTGGTTTAGTTTGCGGGAGTAGTGTTGAATTATTAAAAAAACAAATAGAAGAATTTCAGCCAAAAGTGGCCGGTATTTTTAATGAAAAAATAAAAATACAAACTAATACTAAAACAAAAATATATTATGGCGAGAAAGAGATTATTAAATTAATAAAAGAAACTGATTGTGATTTGATCGTGGTGGCGATTACAGGGGCGGCTGGATTGAAACCGGCATTAGCCGCTGTTCAATCGGGTAAGGATGTGGCTTTAGCTACAAAAGAAGTAATGGTTTTGGCCGGAGAACAATTTGTGCATGAAATCAAAAAAAGAAAACTGGAGCTTTTTCCAATAGATAGTGAACATAGTGCTATTTGGCAATCTTTGAGATCGGGAAGTTATAAGGAAATAGAAAAAATATTTCTAACCTGTAGCGGTGGGCCCTTTAAAAAGAAAAAAGCCGAGGATTTAAGAAATATTACTCCAACCCAAGCTCTTGGTCATCCGACTTGGAAAATGGGCAAAAAAATTACTATTGATAGTTCGACTTTAATGAATAAGGGTTTTGAAGTAATTGAGGCAAAATGGCTTTTTGACGTTCCTACTAAAAATATTGAGGTGGTTATTCATCCTCAAAGTATTCTTCATTCGGCAATAATGTTCATCGACGGTTCAGTTATAGGACAAATGAGTTTACCCGATATGAGAATGCCGATTCAATATGCGTTAACATATCCTAGCCGTATTAAAAATAAATTACCCAGATTATCTTTAACTGATTTAGAGAACTTAACTTTTTATAAACCTGATCTAAAGACTTTTCCTTGTTTATCTTATGCATATGAAGCAATTGAAAAAGGAGGAACGATGCCGACTGTTTTAAATGCAGCTGATGAAATAGCCGTTAACCTTTTTCTTAATAATAAAATTAAATTTTTAAACATTCCTAAACTTATAAAAAAGACGATGGAAAATCATAAAATCGTTAAGTCTCCAGATTTTGACGATATATTAAAAGTTGATTCTTGGGCTAGATTAGAAGCTCTAAAATTATATGAAAATTGTAGATAAAATCATAAAATTCAAAACAAAAAAATATATGGAATTTATTGATCTAACGGATCAAGTACAAGATTTTGTGTTAAAATCAAAGATGAAAAATGGATCAGTTCTAATATATGCCAGGCATACGACTATGGCAATTAGAATTAATGAAAGCGAAAGAGGAATATTTGCCGATTTTAATGAATTTATCAATGGTTTAATTTCAAAAAAAGCCTATTTTCGTCACAATGACCTTACCATTAGAACTGAAAACATTGTCTGTAGTGCTGGAGCCTCGGATTGTATAAATGGGCATTCGCATTGTATTCATCTTTTAATGGGACCAACAGAAATAATACCATTAATTGATGGAAAATTGATGTTGGGTATTTGGCAAAGAATCTTTGCCGTAGAACTTGATTGCGGTCGGCCCAGAGAAATAATTTTTCAAATTACTGGAGAATAAACTCATGAATTATTTAATTATTGTTGCCGGTGGAAATGGTAAGCGAATGAAATCGCCCATTAATAAGATTTTCCTAAAGATAGACGGAAAACCAATTATTTATTGGACATTGAAAGCCTTTGAACAAAGCAAGGTAATTGATAAGATAATTATTTCAGCCAGAAAAGAAGATATTAAAAAAATTAAACTATTAATTAAGAAAAATAATTTTAAAAAAATTATTGGTATTGTTGAGGCTAATCATTCCCGCCAGGATTCGACCTTTTTGGTTTTAAAATGGCTTAAAACACAATTAAAAAATAATGATCTAATTGGAGTTCACAATGCCGTTAATCCTTTCGTTAGTGAGCTTGAAATTATCAATGTATTTGAAGCGGCAAAAAAACACGGCGCTGCATTATTAGCTCATCCGGCGCGAGATACAGTCAAAATCACCAATGGCGAAGGAATTGTTGAAAAAACTCCGCTACGAGAGTTATGTTGGTATGCTCAAACTCCTCAAGTATCAATATTCTCAAATTTGTGGGGGGCCTTCACTAAAGCGCAAGAAGATAATTTTTTAGGAACTGATGATACTCAACTTTTGGAAAAAATAGGGATTAAGGCAAAAATAGTTCCTTGTTCTAATTTTAACTTTAAAATTACTTTTCAAGAAGATTTGATCATTGCCAAAAAAATATTAAAAATGTTAAATAAAGAAAATGTATAAAGTTGGTTTAGGCCAGGATTCTCATTCTTTTGATAAAGAAAAAAAGCCGTTAATATTGGGAGGCATTGTTATTTCAGATAAAAATGGATTAAAGGCTAACTCAGATGGTGATGTAATTATTCATAGTCTTTGTAATGCAATAAGTTCGGCTATTGGAGGAGATTCATTAGGAACTTGGGCTGATGAAATGTGTTTAGAACAAGGGATCAAAGACAGCGCTCAATATTTAAAACGAACATTAACGAGAATAGAAGAAAAAAAATTTGTGGTTGAGAACATATCAATAAGTATTGAAGCAAAACAACCTCGATTATCGCTAGAAATAATTAATAAAATAAAAGCCAACCTTTCTTCATTATTAAAAATAAATATAGATCAAGCGGGAATAACTTTTACTTCAGGAGAAGGATTAACTTCATTTGGGAGAGGAGAAGGTATTCAAGCTTTAACAATAGTTTTACTTAAGAAATGATTCAAGAAAAAGCATTGGCTAAGCTGGATTTAAATATTCATATCCTACCCAAAAAAGTAAATGATCTTTTTACGGTTAAGTATCTTGATTGTCAAATAAACTTATATGATAATTTGTCGTTGGAAAAACAAGAAAAAAACGAGGTTATTTGTAAAAATAATACTGATTTAAACAATGAAAAGAATTTTGTATTTAAAGTACTTACGTTCTTAAACGGTCTTGATTATAAAAATAATGGAGTTAAAGTAACAATAGATAAAAATATACCGATTAAAGCTGGTTTCGGAGGTGGGAGCAGTGATGCGGCTGCAGGATTAAAGGGAGTGCAAAAATTATGGCAGTTTGACTTAAAAAAAGAAAAGATTATTGCTCTTTCAAAAAGATTAGGGAAGGATTTCTTTTATAGTTATTTTGGGGGATTAAGTGAGGTAACAGGAAAAGGCAAAGAATATGGTTTAAAAAAAATGTCATCAAAATTACCGACGTTTTGGTTAATCATAGTTGTTCCGATGCGAGAAAAACCATCAACTGGTTGGATGTACCAAAATTTAGACATTCAAACAATCGGAAGAAACCTGGATAAATTAGAAAAACTGAAAGAAGCTATAAAAAATAGAGATAGAAAAGAAATATTAAATAATTTATTTAATGATTTTGAAGGTTTAGCCATAAAAACTTTTCCGGTAGTGGCCGATATTAAAAATAATCTGATAAAAGCAGGTGCTGATGTAACCCTGATGGCTGGAGCCGGTTTATCAGTCGTCGGTTTTTTTAATTCAAAAGAAATCGCCAAAAATGCTTTAGACAAAATGAAATTAAAATATAAAAAAATTATTTTAACGAAAACGATATAAATACTGATATCAAAAATCAAAATGCAAAAATTAAAACGACATATCAAAAATAAAAAAGCTTTTTGATTTTTGATATTTAATTTTTGATTTTAAAATACAATGTTCAAGCACACAAATACAAGACCGGTTAAAATTGGCGACTTAACTATTGGAAATGGTAATCCAATACGGGTACAAACAATGGTTCAGACAAAAACAAAAGATATCGTTTCTACCGTTAAAGAAATTAATAAACTGGAAAAAGCAGGTTGTGAAATAATCAGGTTGGCTGTTCCCGACATGGAATCGGCCAAAGCCTTGGGCGAAATAAAAAAACAAATAAATATTCCTCTTGTGGCTGATATTCATTTTCAATATCTTTTTGCTCTTGAGGCAATTAAACAAGGAGTGGATAAAATAAGAATTAATCCAGGAAATATTGGTGGAGAAGATAAGGTAAAAGCAGTAGTTACGGCTTGTCAGAAAAAAAATATTCCTATACGGATTGGAATAAATATGGGATCCTTGGAAAAAGATCTTTTTACGCAATGCGGCAAATATGGTATTGCCAGAGTGATGGTAGAATCAGCCAGTCGCCATATCAAAATACTGGAAAAAATGAATTTTTTTAACATGATTATTTCTCTAAAAGGCTCAAGTATTAAAATTACTGAGGAAGCAAATATTCTTTTTGCCAAAAAATATGATTATCCTCTACATTTGGGAATAACCGAATCAGGTCCTGGTTTGGCAGGAATAGTCAAAAGTAGCGTGGGAATTTCCTCGATTCTTAATCAAGGAATAGGGGACACCATCAGAGTTTCAACCTCAAGTACACCTGAAGGACAAATAAAAATTGCGTGGGAGATTTTAAAAGCATTAAAATTAAGGGATAAAGGGATTGAAATAGTTTCTTGTCCAACTTGTGGGAGAACAGAAATAGATTTAATAAGTTTAGCTAACAAAGTACAAAATTTTTTAGCAAAAGTAGAAGCTCCAATAAAAGTTGCCGTAATGGGGTGTGTTGTTAACGGTCCCGGAGAAGCATCCTACGCCGACATTGGAATTTGCGGTGGAAAAAAACAAGCAGTAATTATAAAAAAAGGAAAAATTATTAAAGTAGTTAACGAAAACCAAGCTTTGAGAGTGTTTATTGACGAGATAAAAAAAGTTCTACTGGAAAAAGGCTATAAAAAAGATTCAGAAAAAATTATTTTCCCAAATTAAGAATATTTAGTTTTAAAACATCATTCATTAAGAGATTAAAAACTGCAAAAACAATAAATACAATAATAAAACCAATGACGGCATTGGTAATTTTGTTTTGAGCTTTGGCAATTTTTTCCTTTTCTCCACCTGAAGCAATCCAATCAAGTGCTCCCCAAAGCATATAAACAAGCACAGTAATGGCACAAACGGTAATAAAAATTTGAATGCCCTTACCTAAGAAATTACTTAAAGACGCTTTTGGATCTGCTCCACCTCCACCAATTCCTCCCGGAGGAGCTATTGTTCCAATAATACTACCGACATCATCTGTAGCTAATAATTTCATATGGGTAAACTTATATTTAATCCTAATAAATTATTAATTACTCTAACAGCGAGAAAACTTAAAAGAACGATTATTAAACCCAGTAAAGCAAAAGTAAAAATACCCTTTGCCTTTTTAAGATTCTCCGGCGTACCACCTGAAGTTATCCAGGTAAAAGCACCAAGTAAAAGCATTACCAGAAAAATTACAACTACACCAATAAGTAAAAAAGGGATGACAATGTTAATTAGACTGGCAATATCTCCGAATTTTGCCGGAGTAAACGAGGCCCTATTTATGATGGAAGTTGGAGTTGGTATCATATTACAATATTAAGTATAGCAAATGATTTTTAGAATCAAGGAGACTATAATAGAAAGACAAATATGAATACAATTAGACATATCGCCGTTATTCCTGATGGAAATAGAAGATGGGCAAAAGCCAAAGGCTTACCGACTGTTGAGGGTCATCGAATTGCCTCGGAAAAAATTTTACCGGATTTGATCCAGAAATCTTCTGACCTAGGTATTTCCTACTTTACTTTTTGGGCCTTGTCTACGGAGAATTTAAAAGAAAGAACTAAAACAGAAATAGACAACCTATTTAAACTAATGAGGATTTTTTTAAGCAGAAGATTGGCAGAGTTCAAAAAAAAAGGAATTAAATTAAAAGTTATAGGAGATATCAAGGGATTACCTAATGATCTCCAAAAAAATATTGAAAAAGCGATCAATGAAACAAAAAACAACAATAAAATTACTCTGGTTCTTGGAATTAATTATGGAGGAAAAGACGAGATAATAAGAGCGATTAAGAAGATCCAAGATCTAAGATCTAAGATCTTAGATAAAGAAACTTTATCCAGTTTTTTGGATACGGTAGGAATACCCGATCCGGATTTAATCATTAGAACCGGAGGAGAGCAGAGATTGTCAGGGTTTATGCTTTGGCAAAGTGAATATAGCGAATTATATTTCTCCGATAAATATTTTCCTGATTTTACAAGTCAAGAGCTGGAAAGAGCTCTTAAAAATTATTTTTTAAGACAAAGGAGATTTGGCAAATGAAACTTCTTTTATATTTTAAAAATAAATTTAATGAAAAGATAAATCAATATTTACGGGAAAAGATTAAATGGAGTAAAAACATAGATGAGAGGGGAGATATTTTGTTTAAAATAATTCAGGATTTTGTCAATCTTGGCGGAAAAAGATTTAGACCGGCTTTATTTTATTATGCATATAAAAGCTATTCTTCTCAAAAATTAGACAAGATTTTGAAATTATCTTTTGCTTTTGAAATTTTTCACACCTTTGTCTTGATACATGATGACATTATTGACAATTCAATGCTTAGAAGAGGTAGCCCAACAGTCCATAAAAAATATGATATAGCCATGGCCATATTAGCTGGAGATTTAGCTCTTATGCTATCTGATGAGATTTTTTTTAAAGAGGCTATCGGTTTAGAAAAAATTTACAACGATTTCAAACAGGAACTTATTATCGGAGAATATTTGGATACAAAGAAGATAGCCGATGTTAATAAAATCATGGAATTAAAGACCGCGAGATACTCGTTTATAAGACCGGTTACCATGGGTTTGATGCTGGCAGGAGTTGCCACTAAAGAAATTGAAAAATGGAACAGTGTTTTGAAAGAAACGGGTTTAATTTTTCAACTCAAAGATGATTATATTGGAACTTTTGGTGATGAAAAAGCAATCGGTAAATCAATAATGTCCGATTTTATCGAAAAAAAGAATACGATTATCATTGATTTGTTTAAAAAAACCATTGCTAAAAAGGATCTTGAAAAATTCAATAAGGTTTTTGGCAAAGAAGATTATTTTAATTGGTATTTAAGTTTATTAAGAAAGGAAAAAATCGATTTTAAAGTTCAACAAATAATAAAAAACAAAGGAGAAGTAATACTGAAAAAGTTAGAAGCAAATTTTAAAAATAGATTATTAGCAAAATTATTGAAAGAAATAATATTTAATATTCTTGATTTCTCCTGAACTTGTTATAATAATTGTCATGTTTGCTCCGTCATATAATATTACTAATAAAATTTTAATTAACATTGGTAAAATCGAGGCTTCTGAGGAAGTGATTCGTCATGCGCCTTTACTGCCGCTTTGGGAAAAACAATTCAAAGAAGATGCCATTGTCAGATCAGTTTATCACGGGACTCACATTGAAGGTAATCGTTTGCATAAAGATGAGGCAAAAGATCTGCTTTTTGGAAAAGAAGTGGTGGGCAGGCCCAGAGACATCGAAGAAATCATAAATTACCGAAAAATTATTGATTTTATTGATGAAGAGGCTAAAAAGAAAATTGATAAAGTAACCGAGCAATTGGTAAAAAAATTTCATCGTTTATTAACAGAAAAGATTTTGCCCGACGATAAGTTGGGTGAATATAGGAATAAACAGGTTATTATCCGCAATTCTCAGACAGGCGAAGTAACATTTAGGCCACCATCTCCATTGGAAGTACCTTTTTTAATGAGAGAATTTATTTATTGGTTAAATGGTGTTGATAATAATCAAATCCATCCTGTCATTAAAGCAGGAATAGCCCATCACGAATTAGTCAGAATTCATCCTTTTATTGATGGTAATGGTAGAATTGCCAGAATTTTAGCAACATTAATTTTATTCTTAGGTGGTTATGATATCCGCAGATTTTTTTCGCTTGAAGAATATTATGATCGTGATGCAGCCTCTTATTATGCCAATTTACAAAAAGCTTCAAGTGGGGATTTGACTGCCTGGCTTGAATATTTTACTCAAGGAGCCTCAATTGAATTCGAAAAAATAAAAGACAAAATTTTGAAATTATCAAGGGATGTAAAATTAAAAGAAAAATTTGGGGGACAGCAGATTTATCTAACTGAAAGACAGGTCAAGGTAATTGAATATATTCAAGAAGTCGGTTTTCTTCAAAACCAAGCTTTTTCCTCACTTTTTACTGATATCTCCGATGACTCAGTTCTTCGTGATATTCAAGATCTGATAAAAAAGGGATTAATAAAAAAGATCGGCAGCACTAAATCGGCAAGATATGTATTAGTTTAAAATTTATGAAATTTTCCGAGCTGGCAAAGTATATTGAAAAAATAGATGCCACCAATTCAAGATTAACGATTACTGAACTTTTGGGTGAAATCTTCTCCAAACTTAGTGATAAAGAAATAGACAAAACAGTTTATCTTTTAATGGGGAAAATTGGTCCTCTTTATGAATCAACAGATTTTGGGATGGCTGAGAAAATGGTAGTTAAAAGTATAGTCAAGGCATTAAATCTAGAAAAGAAATTATTTGAAAATAAATACAAGGAAATTGGTGATTTAGGGAAAGCAGCTGAATATTTTAAAAAATTAATTAAATCATTTGAGGAAAAAGACTTGGAAATTATTGAAGTTTTTAATGATCTTAGTCGATTGGCTACTTCATCAGGAGAAGGATCCCAGGAAACAAAGATAAATATTTTAGCCTTACTTATCCGACAACTTGATTCTTTGTCATCCAGATATCTGGTAAGGATTCCATTAGGAATAATGAGATTGGGTTTTTCCGATATGACCGTGCTTGATGCTTTGTCATGGATGTTAGCTAAAAATAAAACATTAAGATCCAAAATAGAAAAAGCTTATCATGTTCGGCCTGATTTGGGATTTATTGCCGCCGCCATAAAAAAAGAGGGGATAGGGGGTTTAGATTTAATTAAGCCCAAGTTGTTCACTCCAATTATAATGATGCGGGCGGAAAGATTGTCTTCGGGTCAAGAAATAATCGAAAAAATCGGTAAATGCGCGATTGAACCTAAATATGATGGTTTTAGAATTCAAGTTCATTATAAAAAGAAAAATAATCAGATTAGGCTTTATTCAAGAAATTTGGATAATGTTTCTTTTATGTATCCGGATATAATTGATGGGGTTAAAAACGAAATCACGGCTGAAGAAGTTATTTTCGAAGGAGAAGCTATTGGTTTTAATCCTCACACGGGTGCATTTTTACCATTTCAGGAAACAGTTCAAAGAAAAAGAAAGTATGGAATAACCGAAAAAGCTAAAGAAATACCTCTAAAACTTTTTGTTTTTGATATTTTATATTTCAATGATAAAAATCTTCTCACGACTCCTTATATTGAAAGAAGGAAAAATTTGGAAAAAATAATTAAACTCACCGGTGATCTTTCCAAAGATACGATTATGCTAGCTCGAGAAAATATTGTTGATTCGCCTCCAAAAATAGAATTACTTTTTGAAGAAGCGCTGACAGAAAATCTTGAAGGAATTATTGCTAAAAAACTTGATGGCATATACCAACCTGGTGCCCGCGGTTGGAACTGGATAAAATTTAAACGCAGCTATTCAGCCAAAATCGAAGATACAATCGATTGTTTAGTCATGGGTTATGATTTGGGAAAGGGTAAACGAACAAGTTTTGGCATTGGTGCTTTTCTAGTTGGAATTTATGATAAAAACAAAGATAAATTTAAAACGATGGCTAAAATAGGTACGGGTTTGACTGATGAAGAATGGAAAGAAATAAAAAAAAGGGCCGATAGATTTAAATCGGAAAGACAACCAGTTCTTTATGAAGTAAACAAAATGATGAAAGTTGATGTTTGGCTAGAACCGGAAATTGTGGTTGAGATTAAAGCTGATGAAATTACCAAGTCTCCTGTTCACACGGCCGGTTTAGCTTTAAGATTCCCTAGATTGGAAAGATTCCGAGATGACAAAAGACCTGAAGAAGTAACAACTTTATTTGAAGTGGAAAAGTTTTTTAAAAACCAAGGTAACCAAAAAACTTCAAAAGAAAAATAATAATACCTGCATTTACAAAAAAACCAGCTAAAAGTTGAGCTACTGTATGTTTTTTTAGCTTCAATCTTGACCAAAAAATAAGGGGGATTAATAGATACAAAAAAGGCAGTTTCCAATCAAAAATAAAATTCAAAAGAATAGCGGCCGCAGTATTAGCTGCCATATGAAAACTGATTTTCCAAAATAAGGTAATAAGTGTGTTAACTAAGATTAAAATGAAAATAATAAAATAAAAGGTAATGATAAGTTTATTACCGGAAAGATAAATAAGAGCTAAAGAAATAAGAGCAGATATGGTAGAAACGATCAAAGGTTTTATTCTTTCTTCTCTTTTTGTCATATCTAAATCGGTTATCTCTTTTTTAAAATATAAAAATAAAATGTAACCCAGAGGTATTATTAGTTGAAAAATTATGATTGCAGGTATTATTTTTTTTAACTGATCAGAAGTTAGTTGTGCTTTTGCCAATAAAGAAAATGAAATAATGGGAAGCCACGTAGCAATATTAAATAAGTTCGAGATAAATTGAGCCATTTTTATCGTTGGGAAATAATATTCCTAATAAGTTTAACAGGATATTGTATAAAAAAAGAGTAAGGATTATTCCTAATTCTTCTGCCGGAAACATAATTAATCAGCTCCGGGTCATAGAAGATTTTCCCGCCGATTTTATTAATGTGTATTGCCAGATCGATATCTTCATGGATTAAATCATCGTTTTTACTTGTATTATTCCTAACTTTCATCCAAATATCTTTTTTAAAGGCGGTGTTGGGGCCAATCAATAGATTATGGCCAAGTATTAATTTAATAAGAGCATAAAATGTTTTTGAATAAAGAGGCGTTTTTAAAGGAAGATCATAAAATACCAATGGTCCAAAAACAGCATCGATATTTTTATTTGAAGAAAAAATGTGTCCTATTTTTTTTATCCAATCTTTTTTTGGAATAGCGTCTGCATCCAGCCGTACAATAAGATCATATTTAGATGAATCATAACCCTTATTTCTGGCAGCAATGAGACCTTTTTTCTCCTCTTTGATTATCTGGACAGGAAATTTTTTCGCTATGGCTATTGTATTGTCCTGGCAATTATTATCAATCACAATTATTTCATCAGGTTTAACTAGTTGATTCATCACAGCCTCAAGGCAGTTTTTTATATACTTTTCTTCATTAAAAACGGGAATAACAAGTGAAATTTTCATTTAAAAATAGACTTAATGATATAATCTAACGTGATGACACCTTACTTTTCTGTAATTATACCAACACTAAATGAGGAAGAGTACATATCAAGGATACTTAATGATTTGGTAAAACAAAAAAACAAGAATTTTGAAATTGTCGTTGTTGATGGGGAATCAAAAGATAAAACCAAAGAAAAAGTGCAAGAATTTAATAAAATCCTGCCGATAAATTTTTATTCTGTAAATAAAAAAAATGTTTCTTTTCAAAAAAATTTTGGAGCAAAAAAAGCCAAAGGTGAATTTTTAATCTTCCTCGATGCTGATTCGAGTATAACTTCTTCATTTGTTGCTAATCTTAAAAAAGAAATTATTAAAAAAAAGGGTCTGTTTTTTATTCCTCATATTACTCCCGAGGAAAAATATCCTCAAGTAAGATTAGTTTTTGGTTTAGTTAATTTTTTAATTGAGTTTTCTCAAAATATAAACAAACCATTTTCTTCAGGAGGAGTGATGTTTATTGAGACTAATTTCTTTCGAATGATTGGGGGCTTCGAAGAAAAACTTTTTTTAGGAGAAGATCATAATTTGGTGCAGAAAGCATTGAGATGGGGTGTTAGAACTAAATTTTTAAATAATGTAAGAGTAAAATTTTCTTTAAGAAGAATGAAAAGAGAAGGTCAGTTGGTCATTTTTTATAAATATGTACTTGCTACAGTACATATTTTATTTAAAGGTGATATTAAGAAAAAAATTTGCAATTACTCTATGGGTGGTGAGTTTGATAAGGGTGATAAAGATAAGTTGGCCAACAAGAGTCTTAAATATTATTTAAAGCAGATAGAAAATTTTTTTAAAACCAATCTTTAAATCAGATTTGAAAATTAGACAATATAGGAAAATGGTCAGAGACGTTAGCGTCAATTCTGACAGTTTTAATTAATCGCAGTTTTTTATAATAGATATAATCCAGCTTGTATCGATCGTGATAGAACTTTTTAACTATCGTAGATATAATTTTGTTCAAAAGAATATAAGAAGCTTGTTTTTTAGGAGAAAAAGTATAGGTTAAGTTTTTAGTCCCTTCTTTAAGATCATATTTGTTCATCAGTTTTTCTAGTATTTTTCTGCGATAAGGATAATTAAAATCACCAGCAATAATTGTAGGTATCATTTTTTCAAGAGCACAAAATTTAAGAGCTTGTTTTATCTGATTAATTCTAACTCTATTGGTTCCCACGGCAGTAAGATGCATATTATAAAGAGTTATTTTTTTATTATTGGATAGACAAGTAAAATCTGTTTTGAGAATAGAACGCAATTTGCCCAGACCGTCAAAAATAAATTCGAATAATCCACGAGAAAGCCAGATAGGTTTGGATTGTGTTAAATGAAACTTTTTCTTATTATAAAAAGTAGCAATGCCGAAAACGCGATCAATATACATAAACGAGTTGGAGTAATCCGCTAAAGTGTAATCAAATTTCTCCAAAAAAGCTAAATTGTCCTCTTTTGTATCAACCTCCTGAAGAAGAATAATATCGGGTTTGTAGATCTTAAGTATCTCTCCAAGGCGCGCGTAGGCACGATTGTGAAGTAGGTTATAAGTTAATATGGAAAAGTTCATAAACCTATTTATTATACTCAAAACAGGTAACTTATGTCAATTCACAATCCGTCCACATTTTTTAAGAACAAAAATGAGGCTTGACCTGACGGACTAATATGCATGTTATATTTTATAGGCTATCTTATAGAAGAGACTGATATTTCTATAGGTCTTGACAAAGAAAAAAGATTATTTTATATTGTCATTATGTTTAAAGTTCTTTTTCGAAGCGGTTTAAAGCAAGAAAAAGGCAGTGAACGAAGAAAACTGTCAGAATTTGTTGCAGGTCAATTTAAGCAACTTTCAAGAAAGAATTTACGAGTATCAATCAAGCTATACCATCTATAAAAAATTGAGCATCACTATCGCTCGTATTAGGGGTGACGACGTATAGTAATGCTCAGTTTAAAACGTAGCAGATTTTTTTATGGTTGTCAATAAGTAGTTTATTTTACTTGATATATAGATCCAATTTTATTACTGCTAGTAAAGATTTTTCTACTAATTTTCATAAATTTTTGTTCATTGATATTCTTATATTTATCCTTTTCCATTTTTGAGATGATGACATATTTTATTTTATATTTATCAATAAGATTTTTTGTCAACGTTAAGTCGTCAGATTCATATAGGTTGACTACGTCAGGGATTTTAGATCCAACTATATTAGAAGATCCTCTCCATAACCATTCATGAACCCACCAGCCGGCAACCGTAGGTAAGCCCGTATAAGCGGATATCCTTTCAAAATCAGTATAAGAATCACCTTGAGCCTCAAGGATTACTGGTTGAGCGTTAACATTTTTATTTAAATAGTCGATAATTTCTTTATCTTCCGGATAAAAATTCTTTAGCCATAAAGAGCCATCAAGCTCAACGGGTTTATCCATATTGCCATAATAAGAAGGAAAAGAAAAGAAGGGATAAAAAGAAATTAAAGTAAATAAGGTAATGAAAATTAAGCTTAAAACTGTTTTTGTAAATTTATTTTTTAGTATTTTTATTTGGAAAAAAACATAGATTGAAGCGGCCCCCATAATAATAAAGGATTGATAACCAAGCTTAAACATAGTGTTAGCTCGAAAATGGGCAGGGTATATGTCTTTAATATAAAAGAATTCAGGAATCAAAACTAAAAAAATACCAAATAAAAATAAGATAAAAACGAAATAATCCACAGCGGAAATTATTCTTTGACGTCTTTTTATAATAAAGAGCATTAAAAGAGAAATCCAAAAAAAGCCCCAAAGGATAAACAGCATCCAAAAGGGAGAGACTTGACAATTATTTTTTTCAAAAAGGAAAGGTCCGATTTTTCCAATATTAACTAAAAAATCAGGACTGCAATTTACGCCGATACCGGAAACAAAAGGACTAAAATTTATGGAAAATGGCAAAGAAAAAATGAAAAAGGAAAAAAATAAAAGAAGAGCAGATAAAACTAATTTAAAAGAAAAACCAAAAATAACCAATAAAAAAAGCAGTGATAAAAGAATGTAAATGGGGCCATCAAAAGCATTGGTCATATAATGAACAGCTGTCATAAAACCGAGGGGGATAGTATTTAGTATTAAGTATTTAATATTAAGTATTTTAGTTAGCTTATGATGATTTGAAATTTTCATATAAAAAATGAATAGAAGAGCTAGGGTTAAAAGAACAAAAGGGATGTCAAAGACATGGCCGTGTAAATCGGCGACGACATAAGAATAGGATGGAAATTCATGAATAGTAAATGGTATAAACCGAGTGGCATTAGGATACCAATATTTAGTTGGATTATATCTAGATAAAATTTGCCAAAAAGGAATAGGATTATCATTAGGATAACCAGTTGTAAACAAATAAATAGTATGAAGATTGCCTCCGAAATTAATCAGGAATGTTCCCAACATTCCATAAACAAGCAAAAACAAAGAAGAGATTTTTTTATTAAAGAAATAAATAAGATTGGCACAAAAAGAAAAAGCCAGAGTTATCCCTTGCGCAAAAATAGTAGCTAGTATAAGGTTGTAGCCGACAGCAGGTTTGATATTGGATAATTTAATTAAAACAGCTCCTGTTAAATGGCCAAAATAATAATAATTAATCGGATAACCTTTTGGTTTTATCAAATCGGAAGAAAGCCACATATCAAGAGGAGGAAAGTATTTAGAACGGAGAATTGAGTTGATAAAGCCAAAATCCATGAATTTTTCCAATCCTCTGATTGACGGTTCTTGTCCTCTGATAAAAGTTAGAAAAATTAAAGAAAGTAAAAAAACCACTTCTTCAAAAATAATAAAATTTACTTTTCGCCATAATTCCTTTTTTTCAATTTTGATTTTTTTTATTAAAAAAATATTAAAAATTAAAAAAATCAGCAAAATTAAAAAAAGAGAAAGACGGGTAAAAGGAGTAATTTTAACTAAATTTAGGATAAATAAAACATAACTGATTAAAAGAATACCGATAGTCTTTGCGAAAGGATAACCCCAATCAAAAAATGACCCCAAAAGTTTTTTAGCCAAAGGAAAAAAAATTATTCCCAAAATCAATAAATAAAAATACCATTTTAAAGTTAAAGACAGCCAAATCATAAAGAGTATTATAAAACTTTTAATTTCCAATTTCTTCTTAATTGAAATCGGAGCGTTTTTTTGATATAAATTCAAGCAGAATGGAAACAAGATTTATAGCTAAAGATGTTGAAAAAAAAATATTGGATATGTGGCAAAAGAAAGGCCTAAATAAGACAGTTATCGATAAAACAAAAAAGCCTTTTTGTGTCATACTTCCACCTCCAAATGCCAACGGCAGTCTTCATCTTGGTCATGCGATGTACGTTTATGAAGATGTGATGATCCGTTATCACAAAATGATAGGGGATTGTATTCATTGGCAATCAGGAATGGATCATGCTGGCATTGAAACCCAGTTTGTTTTTGAAAAAGAGCTTAAAAAGCAAGGCAAAAGCAGGTTTGATTATTCACGGGAAGAATTATTTAAGATGATTTTTGAATTCACCCAAAAAAATAAAGAAAACATTAAAGAACAGTTCGGCCGTTTAGGTTTTTTTCTTGATTGGTCTAATGAAAAATTCCCTTTAGATAAAAAAATTATTTTAATTGTTTATGAGACTTTTAAAAAACTTTTTGACGCAGGTTTAGTCTATAGGAAGAAAAGATTAGTAAATTACTGTATTAACTGTGGAACTTCATTCTCGGATTTGGAAGTAGAATATCAGGAGAAAGTAGGAAGCCTTTATTTTATCAAATATCCTTTTAAAAAAAATTCGGATGAATTTATTACGGTTGCGACAACTAGACCGGAAACGATGTTGGGTGATACGGCTGTGGTTGTTAATCCCAGTGACAAAAGATATAAAAATTTAATTGGAGAAAAAGTGGTTTTACCGCTCATGGATAGAGAAATCCCAATTATAGCCGATCAAGCGGTAGATCCAGAGTTTGCAACTGGAGCGGTTAAAGTTACTCCGGCTCACGATGAAACAGATTGGCAAATAGGCGAAAGACACGGACTATCTTTAATACAGGTTATTGGCAACGATGGAAAAATGACCAAGGAGGCTGGAAAATTTAAAGGACTAACAATTTCCAAAGCCCGAGAACAAATTGTTGAGGAACTTAAAACAAAAGGGTTTTTGGAAAAAATAAAAGAATATCAGAACAGGGTGGGAAGATGCTATAAATGTAATCGAGTAATTGAGCCTTTACCTAAAGAGCAGTGGTTTATAAGAATAAAACCCTTAAGTGAAAAAGCCAAGACTTTGATTGAAAAAGATGAAATAAAAATTTATCCCAAAAGATTTAAAAAAGTATTAATTGAGATATTGGATAATTTTATTGATTGGAATATTTCACGGCAAATTGTTTGGGGGATAAGAATTCCGGCTTATCATTGTAAAAATCCAAAAGATGGGTGGTTTGTAAGTTTAGAGAAACCAGATAAGTGTCAAATTTGTGGCAATTGTGATTTTGAACAGGATGAAGATACATTTGATACTTGGTTTTCTTCTTCCCAATGGCCGTTTGCGACTCTGATGGCCCAAGGAGATGATTATTTCCAATTGTTTTATCCGACTTCGGTGATGGAAACAGGTTATGATATTTTACGTGCTTGGGTAGCGCGCATGATTATGATGGATTATTTTGTGAAGGAAAAAATTCCCTTTAAGAATATTTTCTTGCATGGTTTGGTCCGCGATAAGCACGGACAAAAAATGAGCAAAAGCAAAGGTAACGTAATGGATCCAATTACACTGATTGATAAATTTGGGGCTGATGCTTTACGGGCGGCTTTGGTTTTTGGTACAGAAGAAGGTCATGATGTGGTCTTGGGTGAAGACAAAATTATTGGCATGAGAAATTTCACTAATAAAATTTGGAATATTGGGAGATTCCTTTACTTAAACTCAAATGTCAAATGTCAAATGTCAAATAAAATTCAAAGCTCAAAAAATAAAACATTAAGTGAATTAGAAAGTGAGTTTGAGGAAGAGAAAAAAGAATATTTGAAATTAATGGATGCTTTTAAGTTCTCGCAGGCGTTGGGGTTGGTTTATGAATTTATTTGGCACAGATTTGCTGATTATTATATTGAGAAGTTGAAACTTGAGCTACAAAATGGTAATATTAAAGTTCTTGAAGTAATGATGAAGATATATTCGGAGAATCTAAAAATGCTTCATCCTTTTATTCCGTTTGTAACAGAAGCTGTATGGCAAGTATTTAACAAAAATTCCATATTGGAAAACAAAATTAATAATTAATAAATTTTTATATGAAAAGAACCTGGCAGCCAAAAAAAGGCAAAAGAATTAAAAAGCATGGATTCTTGAAAAGAATGGCCACTAAAGACGGAGCAAAAGTCTTAAAAAGAAGAAGGAACAAAGGAAGAAAAAAATTGACTATATAATGCGAATTAATAATTAAAAATTTTATGTTAAAAATCTTAGGAACTTTTTTTGATTATGTTTTTGCAATTCCGATTAAAAATTTATTAGTCGGTCTTTATCATTTATTTGCCGTTTTAAGAATTCCGGGAGCATTTGGTTTTGCCATTATTGGACTTACGGTAATTATTCGTTTACTACTCCATCCGTTTTTCAAACAACAGATAGAAACGGCCAAAAAAATGCAGGATTTAAAACCTCACTTGGACAGATTGTCAAAAAAACATAAGGCAGAACCCAAGAGACTGCAAGAGGAACAAATGAAACTTTATCAGCAAATGGGAATTAACCCGGCCTCTGGCTGTTTATTTATGATAATTCAGATTCCGGTTTTTATTGCTCTTTACAATACTTTAAACCTATTTTTAGTTAACGGCCATGCTAAAAATGTCCTGATGCAAATTAATAAAATCCTATATCATCCAATATTGAAAATCACCTCCATTGACCCTTGGTTTTTTGGTTTTAATTTGGCTCTTTCTCCCTCAAAAGCCAATCTTTGGTATTACTATTTTATTCCAGTCGTGACGGCAGTTTTACAGTATCTTCAAGCTACAGTTACCACTCCTCCTCCAGCTCCGGCTGAATCTCAAAAAAAAGAATCAGGTGACAAAAAAGAAGGCACAAGTGATGATTTTCAAAAAGCTTTTAGCACTCAGATGAAATATATATTTCCCCTTATGATTGGCTGGTTTTCATATAGCCTACCGGTCGGTCTAGCTCTATATTGGAATATTTTTTCAGTGTTTAGTATAATCCAATATCGAAAGATTAATAAAAAAACACACATTGTAAATTTAAATAAATAAAATATGGAAAAAGCTGAATTGATAAAAACAGAAACAGAGGGACTTTTAGAGAAAATAATTGATAAATTTGAAGTTGAAGTCAAGGAAGAGGGGGAAGCCTTTCACGTAATCATCAAAACCGATGAAGAAGCGCCAACTGTTATTGGTCGCCATGGGGAGACAATCAGAGCCATTCAAAAAATTCTTGAAGTAATTTTATTCAAAAAAAACGGTGAAGCTTTGACGATTTTAGTCAATGTTAATGATTATCGGGAAAAACAAAAAGAGAGATTAGAAGGTTTGGCTACACAATATGCTCAACAAGCAGAAGAAACAAAACAAGCCGTCAATATCAGAAACCTCTCTTCTTATGAAAGAAAAGTTATTCATGAATATGTGACTGCCAATTATCCCGAATTGACCACTTATTCAGAAGGAGAGGGTAGGGATAGACGACTTATTATAGATCTAAAATCTAAAACCTAAGATTGTAAATTATAGATTAGTCAAACTCCCTCAAGCAAATCTTTAACTCTTATTTTAAGTGTTTTGGCTATTTTTGACAGGATTTTTACGCTTGGATTAGCTTTGCCTTTTTCAATCTTCGATAAATAAGTTCTGTTGACATCAGATAATAATGCCAATTGTTCCTGAGATAAACTTTTTTTCTTTCTTTGATCAATAATTATTTCTCCAAGTCGATTATAAAAGAAGTTGCCTTTCATAGTTGGTTTTTAAGATAAACAAAGAGGGTTTAAAAAACCACCGCTTATAAGCAACAAAAATCTTAGGTTAGAGCATAATGAAAAGGTTACTTTTGTTTAATCTATGATTAATATAATTACGGCTTGTTTCAATTGGCTAAATTTGATAAAGTTTTTATAGAGTTAAAACTAATATGAGTGACGTTACAACACCAGAAAGAGAAACAAGAAGCAGAGTAAATCAAATAGAAGAGGCAAAAAGAGAGGCAAGGAGACAAATAAGTGAGGCTATTAGTAAAGCTGCCGAAGACGATCCGGAATTACTAAAAAGAATAAAAGAAAAATTATTGGCTGATTTTGCTGAGGCAATTGAAGAAGCTAGTCAGGCAAGAAGAGAAAAACCATCAGAGGATAAAAAAAGACAAGTTGATGAAAAAAAAGCAATAAGTACCGTAAGAGTATTGGAAGGAATAAAAGCAGGTATTATCAAAACTTCTTCAAATTCGGGAGCTGTGTTTAGCAGGCTGGCGGATCAAAGATTTGATGTTGATTCTTCAGCAGCATTGGCGGAATTAATAAATAAATACTCTGCTCAAGAAATAACAATCTCTTCGTCAAACCAACCAAAATCAGAATTTGAACAAGATCTAGGCCAATTAGAACAAGATCATCCGGAAGCGGCCAATCAACTTAAAAGAGCCTTAATTGTGACAGCTCATGAACAGGGAGGTATAACCGGACAAAGCGAACAAGAAATTAGGGAGAGATTTATTGTGCGAAGTGAAAGAGAAAATGTTCCTACAGAACCAAAACAAGCTCAGGAATTCAATGAATCTGATGCCATTAGACTAAATCAATTTGAAAAAAGAATCGGTGAAAGTGATTTACCCTTTACTCAAAGAGAACAACTAATATCATCTTTGACTAAGGGCATGGTGGGAGAAGTAGAAATGAATACGCTTCAAGAAATCGGTTTTGGGCCTGATGAGGTCAAAGAATTAATATATTTAGCTGCTCGATCTAGAGAACAGCAATCAAGAAAAGGGAATTATGATCAATTTTTTCCACCGGAAGAAAGAGAAAAGTTTACTGTGCGCTATCTGTTGGAAAATAATTATTTAGTACCAGGAGAAGGACTAACTGAAAAAGGCAGAAGAATGTTGAAAAGAACGGCTTTAAAAACAGTTAATGCTCTTTTTAAAAGAGTTGATGCTCAACCGGACAGTGAGTTTCAAAAAGGCTTCAGTGAATTCCACGAAGGATATATTTTTAGATATATACAAGATGTCATCCTGGCCTTAAGAGATGATCCTGCTTTAGCCCAAGCGGCTGGATCAAAAGCAAGTGCAGTCACTGAATTTATACAAAAAGGAGTTTTTGAAGAAATATCAAGAGAAAGAGAATTGAGAGAACTATTTCATGATGTGGGTATATGGATTAAGACAGCCACTCCTGAAGATCTGACAAAATACATGGCTCGTTACAATCTTTCGGTAACGACTTCACCGGTAATGTCTGATATTTCAGGCAATTTAGTCGGCTTAGCCATGAGTGAATATGAAAGGTATTTAAAATTTGATATCGCAGCCAATAGTGGAAAAATCAGACCAGGTCTTTTTGCAGGTAAAGTTAATCCAAATCTGTTGTATTATGAAGTTGAAGATAGAGAAAAATTAAAAGCAAGAGTGCAGGCGGCATTGGCTGGTTTAAAAAAATATGCGGCTAGTCTTACTCCAGAAGATAGAGCTGTTTTTCAAAGACAGCAATTAAGAAGATGGGATTTGGAAAATCTTGAGGAATATGATGAGACTTGGGAGATAGACAGGGCGATAAAATATGCTCGCGGTATTGAATTAACTCAGACAATAAGAGGTTTTGAAATAATAGCCTCATCCCGTCCACCTTTAAGTTATGAAGGTTCAGCTGATAATTTCTACGACATGGCTGCTTTTATTAATCCCAATTTTAAATGGCGAACAGGGAGAGGCGGAAGTGGTATTAGAGAAACTCACATTCCAGAAATCCTTGGGTCAGAAGGAATAGTCAGGCGGCCGGAAACAAATTTTTTTAAGAGAATTTGGAAAGATAAATGGAATCCGAAAAAAATTCATGAGCACATACAGGCATGGTCAGATGTTGAGATGTCCGAAAGATGGGCGGATATAAAAGACTCATGGCTTTACCGGGATATGCAGTTTAGGCAGTTGTTGAATAAATTCGGACTGGGAGGGTTGGCGTCAAGATCTTCATGGAGAATGGTTGGCTTTAAAGGAGGGACTTTTCAACAAGATATTGCAAAGATACAGGGGAGAATCCAGGATTCTGTCCAGGAAGCGCTTCCTGACGGTTTTACATTTGGACAGGATTGGGTACAGACTTATGAAAAATTAACTCAGGTGGTTGGAGTCGGAACGAGATTTTGGTTTGATGGAGTAAGGGCAACTGATTTGGTTAAAGATTTATTATGGCAACATTTGGGAATCAGAGAAAGAATTGACGCCGGAGAAATCGGAGCGAGGGAACTTGATAAATTATGGTTTGAATACACAGAAGGTAAACAAGGTGACAGAGAAATTTTTCCCTTGTCAGATGGAGAAAAATATACGGTTACCGATATGCTTGAAGCCAGAACACTGGTTTTGCGGGGCTTGAATTTTTTCGATCTTTTAAAAAGATCACCAATGGATTTTTTAAACAATATTGTTAATTTGACCCCGGAATTATTGACTGAAGGTTTTGGGGGAAAAAGCGATTTGTGGTTTGAGGTTGGTACTGAACAAGAAATAGAAGCAAGAGTAAGGCAGGCCGGGATCAAAAAAGACCAAATAAAAAAGACAGCCGGAGATATTATTGCTTTTCAAAACAGCTTAAGAAGGATTTGGGGAACTGAGAATTTTGATCATTTAAAAAGAATCAGGGGATTTTATAGACAACTTGAAGAATGGGGTAAAAAACAAAGTGAAGATGGGAAAACTTTTGATAAAGGTAAAACGTTAGAAAACTTTTATGGAATAATGGATTTAGCAGTTGAAAGGGTAAGACTTAGAAATGGAAGTGTAATGAAAAAAGAGGATATTAGTGATCCTGTTTTACAGGAAATGTTTTTTGGCGATCAAGGAAAAAAAGGATTAATTACATATTTTACAGATCTGAATGAGGATTTTGGTAAAGCAGAAGGGGGGAGAGATAAAACCTTGGGAGAAAATGGTTTTTTCTATCACATGGCCCGCGGTTGGTATAACGATCTTGGGCATAGTCTCCATCCTGATTCTTCCGATGTTGATTGGCGTTATGTTTTCCACAGATTGGGCCAGGATGGTGGTGAAAATATGGTCAAAAGGCTTTGGGGTGATTTAACTTCGTGGAATGAAGTAACAAAAAGTCTTATGGATTTAGATCACATGCTTTTTGCTGCCGGACACGCACATAGTTTGGAAAAAATAATGGAGCTTCATGGAAAAATTCATACTTTAGAGGCCTATGCCGGTAAAACAGCCGTTTATGAAATGCAATATTATCTGGCTCAGATAGTGGCTCGTTATTTTCAGGAACATCATGCAGCCCGCCAGCCATTTTTATTGGGTACGATTGGTCGGATACTCAAGGGTAAGGAAGTTTCTTTATCAAGAATATATGGAGGATTAGGGGCAATGACACTTACAACTGATGGTATTAACGCTTATTTTCAAGAGTTAGCCCACAGTGGCATTATTCCTGAGGAAGGAATCTGGGGATTTAAGAAATTGTCTCAAGCTTTGGGTGCCGACTGGCAGAAATTGGTGGTTACCGAAATGCTACCCAATATTGCCACAGCCTTATTCTTATTTTTAATGTGGAAATATATTAATGATGCTTTAAAAGCATCTGGAGGAGGGGGGAAGAAAAAGTAGTATTTTTTTAAATTTTACTGTAATTTAATATTATGACCGGAAAAAGAATTATATTTTCATTTATTTTTTCTTTATTTATTTTTATTTTTCTAACCAGTAAGGTAAGGGCTCAGCTTGATGCTCCCGGAGTTAACTGCGGCAACATAGATCCTCCTTATAATAAATGTTGTTATTTTAAACCAGTAAAAATAGGCACCAATAATGCGGGAATTCCTATTTTTGATCCTATTATTGGTTTAATGGGAGGTGCGGTTGATGCCATAGTTGGTCCAGTGGCTGACCCATTAAATAAAATTGCCCAAGAAAATATAAAACCGTGTTTGGAAGGAGAACCCAGTCCCAACGCTTCTGATCCAAATTGTATTTGTGTAAAATCACAGGTTAAGCCGTTGGAATCCCTAATCGCCATGTGTAAAAATGTTCACGCCGAAGAATACCAAGCTTGTGAAGATTGTGTCACCGGAAAAAATGGAAAACCTGTAGGAGTGTGGACGGGAATAGGTTGTGTTTATGCTAATATTAAAGATTTTATTCAAAACACTCTTTTTGATTTTGGGATAAAATTGGCCGGATTAATAAGTCTGGCTTGTATTATTTTTGCCGCCTTTCAACTACAGACATCAAGGGGGAGTCCTGAGAAGATTAAAAAAGCCCAAGAGCTTCTTACTTCATGCATTATGGGTTTAATGTTGATAATCTTTTCAATTTTTATCTTAAGATTAATTGGAGTGTCGATCTTAAAAATACCCGGTTTTACTTAAAGTTTTCCTCCTTTAAAATCTTTTGAGGGAATAGGATTGGACCCTTTTTGACCACCAGCGCTTGGTGGGTGATAGTCCTGATTTAAAAGAGGAGCTAAAAATCCAGCCTTATCAGATATTATTCGTCTAAGTCCAGGCAAGGCTAAAGTAGCACTGCTGAACGTACCAAGAAGTCCCATAGCTCCTCCACCTGCTGCGCTTGCACCCTGGAAATAAGTACCAAGGCCAAAATTAATCGGCAGCTCTTTTACACCAAGAAGCTCTTTAGACATTTTAACCAAATCAGGAATTGAAAAAATAATTCCCATGCCTAAAAACACAGAGTAAGCGGTCGGATCAATCCCATAAAGAAATGGAGGAGTCCAAAGATTGCCTTGCGGAGTTGGTGTGGCATAGGTATTGACTATAACATAACCAACAACAAAAAGAGTAATAACGATTGGAAAGGTCAAAATTTCAGCCAATAAGCTTTTGAACCACCAGGAAAAAGCTTTTTTACCCGGAATTGCCTCAAATAAAAGAAGAATAGGTGAAAAAATAATCAAAAGAAATATTTTTAAATATACGGATATCAATAAAAAAAATATTTTAAACAAAAGTAATAAAACTGTGAACCAAATAAGAAGACCAATTACAACCTGGGGAATTAAGAAAAAACCTAATATAAATCCTAAAATTAAAATAATTATATCTAATAAACCCCCCACTATAGTTTTTGGTAATTTTCCTGGACTAATTCCAAAAAGGCTCCAGTTTGAAAAAAAATCTGGATACTTTTCAAAAAATGCCGATAAACCTCTAACAAAAATCCATACAAATGCACTTCCAACAATTGTTCTTAATGTTTGGGTAACGGCTGTGGGAAATATATTTAATAAAGAACTGCCCATCTTAATCATAAAATCGCCCCCACTTATTAAAAATGTACTGCCTTTAGCCGGAATGAGAGAATCCCAGATAGTTGCAAAATTAGCATTTAGATATTTATTTTGAAAATCAGCCGCATTAAAAAATTGATTATTACCGCTTAAAATAAAAATAATAATAACTATTAGAATATACATCAAATCTATTAAGAAACCGGCAATAGCGAAGGAAAAAGTTATTAATATCATGGTAACAACAATTTTAGGTAAAGCGTTTTCCACTGATATGACAGTTTGCTGGTTTAATTTCATTCTAAACATGATCATAAATCCGATGGCAATTAATACTATGACCAGAAGCATATAAGCCACATCTCTAAAAATTTTCCATAAATTCATAAAAGGTTTAATAGAAGCAAAACCTATTCCTTCGGCCGCCATTGATTTGGGAACAAAACCCGCACTTTGAAGGCCATTATATGCCCACATAGTAAAAGATGCCGGCGGATGCATAAAGGGAAAGGAAATAGCTTTTGCAGCAGTACCCAAAATACTATTATTAAAGTTTATATTACCGTCTTCTGGTTTATCTGTGCAAGCTTCTCCAAGCATGCTGCACATCATAGCGCGATAAACGATTATACTTTTTTTTCCAATCTCAGTTGATTTTGTTTTTGGGTCGTTAAGAGTCTTATATATTTCTTTACGGTTCTGTAATATTGGATCGATTGAAGCTTTTGGTTTATCTTTATTAATAAAATATATAAAAAGAGTAATGACGGTCGCAAAAACACAAACGACAATAAAAGCCTTTTTAATAACAGAAAAAATTTCCTTCAAAAAATGAAGCATAATTTCATTCAAGCAAATAATTGGAATAAAGTCAATGAAGACCGCTATTGATTATTTACACACTGCATCTAAATATTCAAAATGCATGGCATCAATTGTAGCTCCAAATCTTTCTTTATATCTGCCTCCCCATCTAAAACCATTTTTTTCAAAAGCAGATACGGCCTCAGGTGGCATGTCAAATTTATCACAACCATTACAATTGGTAGCGGGATTAATATCAACGGAAATACCAAAAGCATGAGTAGATAATATACACTGACTACTGCATAGATCACGGGACGAGCTGGCGTTTACATTGCAGCGGAAATTATAAGTGCCGACACTGCTAAATCTATATTCACCTTGAGCAAATTTATAAAGATCTCCGGAAACCTTAAACGGAGCAAGTTCTTCATTAACTTTTTTAAAATAACCAGAGGCGTCTTTATGGACGGAAACATTATGTCCTAAAAGTTCTACTCTTGTAAGCTTGCTTTCAACGATTGCTTTTATATTGGAATAACAAGTATTTGGAATTGCATTGTCTGCATATACTTGAATATATTTTGAAGGACTATCACAGCGACCATTATCTGTCTGATTATTATAGTAGTTTTTATTATTTGGTGACCCGTAATTATTTTGATTTACATTAAGATCAACAGAACCGGAAGAATTTTTTATATTAGACAGACTAAAAAATCCTTCGAGTAAATCAATGAAACTTTTTTTGGATTGATCTGATGACGTTTTAAAATCAGTTATTTCCTGTTTTCCGTTAAATATAATAAATTGAGTTGATAGGTCATAGTTGGTGAAACCGTTTCCAATCGTCCATATTCTGAATTTTTCTTGGCTATTGGCTCCATTTTTTAAACTTACCTCAAATTTTTTAGTTGAAGAATTAAAAGTAATTGTAAAATCATCTGTCTCCAGAGGGGTGTTTTTACTAAGTGTAAGATACGAAAAATTTTCATTTATTTGTTTATCCAATGCAAGATCGTCTTCTCCGGTATTAGTAGATGGAATAATTTCAGTTGGAACAATTTTATTAGGAGTAATTTGATTATTTAGAGCGATATCCATATTACTCCCATTATTTTTTTGATTGTTTTTTAAACTCATATTTAAATTACCAACATTGCTAGTAATAGAAGTCGGCATTATGCTATTGGTGCTGAGAGGCGTAGAATTAAAGACGTTTTTTCTCAATAAAGAAACAATAATCAATAGAATTATGAGAACAATAACCAAGATAATAATAATTTTTTTTGGCATTTTTAAATAATTTGAAAATCTATAGGATACGCTAAATAATCAGGACTAATATTTTTTAATTCATTAATTATTGTTTCTTTAATAAGGTTAGCATTTTCTTTAGAAAATATCTTAGCAACAAAAGTTTTTTTATTTATATCAAAATAAAAAAAATATTCGTCGGTTTGTATGGGAAATTGATCAAGCCAAGGATAAGAATTGCTGGTTTCCTGCATTTTTTTACCCCAGTTTTCATCACTTTTTTTTATATCTTCAGTTGGAAGGGGAATATTTTGATAAGTAATGGTTGGCAAAACATTAATTAGGGTAGGTATTATTAAGGAAGATTTTGGTTTGGTGATTTGATTATAAAAAAGACCCAATATAATAGTTATAAAAATTATAACTATTATAATTATTATAGATTTCTTGTTGTTAACATCCAAAACTAACATAGGAATAAAAATTATTGGTAACTTGCCAATTATCGATTATATATCGACTGGTTTTTTGAGGACCATTTGAATCATAAGTTATGATATAACCGTTTCCATTATTAATACTGACATCTTTAATAACAGCCGCATGTTCGTAACCTGTATATACTCCATGTCTGCTTTCTTGAAACATGGCGCAGCCAGGTTGAAGTTGGCTTAGGATTTGCTGATGATTTCCACTTCCTGAATAATCAAGATATTTATAACCCGAGGTACTTTGCCAAAACCCAATCATATTAACGACACCAGCATGAGAATTATTCAACCCCTTTTTCCCGGCTAAATTATAAGAGTCTATTGGTAATTGAGTACACCAATATCTGCCGGTTGTTGTAAGACTATCATCGTATCCTTGTCTGACAGCCGCACTAAAGGATCCATTGCTGATATTATTATTGATTTGACGGCAATTCCAGCCATTGCAAACTTGACCTGCTGTTAAATTATTGGAAATTTGTCCGGCCCAACTAACAATATTGCCTCCACCAGTAAATCCAGAGGAGGGGAATGAGCCAGTATCAATCATATAAAGAACCGCGATCATATTGGAAATTAATTGAACTTCACGGTTTCCGATATAACCATAAAGTTTATGAGAATCATTAGCGTTTTTTAATTGATTTAAAAAAGAGGAGTTTACCGCAAAAGAATTTAGGGCAACAGCCATTTTCGGATCTTTGCCTAAAATAAGAGTAAAAAATTGTCCTTCTTCAGAAAAAAAACTACGGCTAGGAGAGATGTCGTTTAATGTTATTGATGCTGGAATTGATTTTGAACTTAAATACCTTGAAATAAGTCCTTTATTTTGTCCGGAATCTTTATAATTCCATTTTGCTTTGGAAGCGTGATGGCTATTATCGATAACAGCCTGTAAAACAGTCTTTAATTCAGTACTGTTATAAAATATATTAAAAATACCAATATAGTTAGATTTTCTTTCCTCGGCTTGATAACCAGCTATCTGAAAATTGCTAGAATTGCAGTAAAAACTAACTTCACTGCTATAATTTGGTCGATCATCATTACAATTTACTTCATATGGGTCCGGCCAAGAAGAAGCTCCGTTTTCAAACCAGATCCATGCAGTTGTTAGATAAGGGATAATAGATCCTCCTTTATCGCGATAGGTTTTTTCTGCGGCCAGCAATTGTTGAACTGCCCATAAAGAGTTTGGATTTGATTCAATCTTCGACTTTAAAGTCAAATAGCCATTTATTCCATCAGAAACAGGCACAGGTAAACCCAAACCATCATAAGAACCTCCTCCAGTATTTAATGGAGGAACCGTAGTTGGGTTGGTTGGTTGATTAGATGGCAAAGGCATGGTTATTGCCACAGTGGGAAAGCGTATTGTATTAAAAGACATTAAAGCCTTTAATAAATCTATAAGTAAATATAGATTTTTGCCAGAATCTTCAGGCGTCACTGAAATTGTAATTGATGGTGCCAAACTGGTTATTAGTAGATCTTTTGAAGTTGGAGAAGTAGCTGTTAGATCATTAATTATCAGCAAATTTGAATTTAGCAAATTTTCCGAGTTATTTTTCTTTAACCATTCGTCTATTGCCATCGAAGCATTGCTGGTTTTTTTTGTAAGAATGTATTTGTTTAGGGTAGGCGAAAATTCTAATTTGAAATCTGCAGTTTCAATTGGTAATTTTGTGTTTAATAAAGCAGACACGTTTCGGTTATCTATTTCATTAGATTTGTTTTGGTTATTTGTTTCATATTGAGTCGGAGACACGGAATTTTTTCTATAAGATTCCTCTTTTTTTGTCTGATTAAAGAAAAAATTGTTATCAATTGTTTTATTCTTTCTTAAACCAAGTAAAACGAAAATAAGAATAAGAAAAAATAACAAAAAAGATAAAAAAATGATTATTTTTTTCGACATTGACAATTATTGATAATTCATTAATAATGAAATAATGGCCGGCTTCTTTGATTTTATAAAAAAACCAACAGATAATGCAACTCCCCCTTTAGGGGTCGTCCCCAATAATCCGTCGGCTACCGTACCAAGTCCACAAACGCCACCGGTTCCTCAAGATAATGTCAAAATCCAAAGTTCAAACCCGCCCACTGAACGGGTAGGTGTCAAACCAAATTTAAATAACCAAATTCCTCCACCTACTCAAGTAACACCTGTTGCTCCGCAAAAACCCGTAAACGATAAAAAAGAAGAACTTGATCTAATGACACATTTGACTCAAAGATCAAATAAGGTTTTTTTGAACGCCCAAGTCAAAGCCAAGGAATTGAAAAATGATGTAGATAGTGAACACCTTTTACATGGGCTTTTAAGTGACAGTGAAATTTATAATTTCTTAGTTGAAGTTAAAATTCAGCCACAGACAATTGAAGAAGAATTGGCTAGGATTTACCCCACTTCGTCCAAAAGCGTTGGGGTTCCGTTGGGAACGAGTCCTACTTTATCAGCTCCACAGCTTTCTCCAAGGGTTAAAAGAATAGTTAATAATGCTCTTGTGGTTGCTCGTAAGCTTGGATTTGAATTTATCTCACCTGAGCATATCCTACTTGCTCTTTATGAAGAAGGAGAAGGAGCCGGAGCCAGAATTTTAGCCAAACTTGGATTGAAAAAAGAAGATCTAAATAAAAAAATTATCGGTAAAAAAGAAGGATTAGAAGGAGAAGGTAAAGAGGCGCAAAAAAAGAAAAGTGCATTGGAGGAATTTACTATTGATCTGACTGCAAAAGCCGCTCAAGGATTACTCGATCCGATTGTTGAAAGGTCAGAAGTGATTGAGAGAGTAATTCATATTTTATCCCGCCGGACAAAAAACAATCCTGCTATGGTTGGTGAAGCTGGTGTCGGTAAAACCGCTATTGTTGAGGGTTTGGCCGAAAGAATTGTCTCTAAACAAGTGCCGGAACCTTTACTCAACAAAAGAATACTACAACTTGATCTGATGAGTATTTTAGCTGGTGCTTCTCATAGAGGTGAATTTGAAGAAAGAATGAAAAATCTAATCGAAGAAGTAAAAGCTAGTCAGGGTCAAATAATTCTTTTTATTGATGAAATTCATAATATTGTGGGAGCCGGATCATCAGGTGATGGTTCTCTTGATGCATCTAATTTTCTTAAACCTTCGCTTGCTCGAGGAGAATTACAGCTTATTGGTGCGACCACTTTGACAGAATACAGAACTTATGTGGAAAAAGATCCAGCTTTGGAACGAAGATTTCAACCGGTTTTAGTGCCTGAACCGACAGAAGAACAAGCTATTAAAATGCTTAAAGCAATTAAAGATAAATATGAAGCTTTTCATCGTGTAAAAATCCCTGATGAAGCGATTGAATCGGCAGTAAAACTTTCCAAGCGATATGTTGGTGATAGATTCCTACCTGATAAGGCAGTTGATTTAATTGATGAAGCGGCTTCAGCTGTTCGTTTACCGATGATTTCATTACCAGAGGAAATTAGATCACTTGAAACCAGAGTGGCTGAATTAACACAAGAAAAAAAAGAAACAGAAAAAAAAGGTGATAAAGTGCGAGAAAGAATTCTCAATTCAAAAATTGATGAAATTCAATCGAATTTAAATGAAAAAAAAGAAGAATTTAATCAGAAAAAAAGTCAGACAACTACGGAAGTTACCACTGCAATTATTAAAGATATTGTTGCTCGCTGGACTGGAATTCCTGTTGCTAAAATAACAGGTTCAGAAACTGAAAAACTAGCTAATCTTGAAAAAATCATGCACCAGAGATTGATTGATCAGGAAACAGCAGTAGCTTCGGTGGCAGCTGCCGTCCGCCGGGGTCGAGCTGGACTTAAGTCAAGCCAAAGACCAATTGGTAGTTTTGTATTTTTAGGACCAACTGGTGTTGGTAAAACAGAGTTAGCCAAAACTTTGGCCGATATTCTTTTTGGCCAGGAAGAGGCTATGATTCGTTTTGACATGACCGAGTACATGGAAAAACATGAAGTATCTAAACTTTTAGGAGCACCTCCAGGATATGTCGGTTATGAGGAAGGCGGGAAATTAACTGAAGCAGTCAGAAGAAAACCATATTCAGTTGTTCTTTTTGATGAGGTAGAAAAAGCCCATCCTGATATTTTCAATATCCTTCTCCAAATATTAGATGACGGAAGATTAACTGATAATAAAGGTCATGTTGTTTCTTTCAAAAATACGGTTGTGATTTGTACTTCTAATATTGGTACAAAAATTATTCAGGATGAAATATTAAAAAGTGGCAAAACACAAATAGAAGAGCCTCCAGTTCTTTCCACCTATACTTTTTCACCACGAGGTAGGGAGTTGTTGACGATTGGTATTAAATATTTTTCTAAAGAAGAAGGAGGTTGGAAGGGGGAAAATTTATTAGATTATTTTGCCGGTCAGGAGGCTGAGTCTATTAGTGGAGAAAGGGTTGTTTTTCCAGCTCAAGGTTTTGATACTCATGCCATTTCTTCAAAAGGGGTTGAGGTTATAACTAAAGGGAACAATGTTTTTTATCGAACAGCTACTACCGCTAAAACCTGGAAAATTACCACCTTAATAGATCTTTTCAAAGATAACGTTGTGATTAATGCTCTACCTGACGCTCCTGAAGAACAATTGCCAACCATTAAATTAAAAACAAACGCCTTTACTCAAGATGAAAAACAGATTATTTCTTATAAAGACAGATATTGGATAAGAAAAGAAGATGGTAAAGAATGGCAGACAGGATATCTTAAAGATTATTTTGTCGATCAACAACTACCTGAGGGAAGTTTTCCTGTTAATTATTGGGATGTCCATTGTTTCTCCCCTGCAGGATTGGAAATTATTATTGTAGCTGATGCGATTTGGTTTAGAAAAACAAGTGAAAAAATCTGGACTAAAAAAAATATCAGCGAATATTTTGGTAAAGATTTCCCGCTTGAGCGGGAAATAGAAGAGAAAAAGAAAGTCGAGTCGGAAGTCGATAATAAAAAATACGGACTTATAAAAGATAAAGTCATGCAAGACTTAAGAAAATTTTTTAGACCAGAATTAATTAACAGGTTTGACGAAGTAATCATATTTGAGCCTCTCAAATTTTCCCACATGATTGAAATTGTAAAATTGCAGTTAAAATCAGTAGGTAAATCCTTGGAAGAACAAGAAATGGGATTTGGTTTTACTGATGCAGCTATTAAAGAAATTGTTAGATCAGGATTTGATCCAATTTATGGAGCCAGACCCTTAAGAAGAGCTATCCAAAAATTAGTAGAGAATCCAATATCAACTCTGATTATTGAAAAGAAATTAGTAATCGGGAATCAAATTACGGTTGATTTTGATGGAGAGAAATTTCTTTTTAATATCGAAAAAAATGAGTCAAATAAAGAAAATGATAAAGAGGTAAAAGTATCAAAAAAATTTAAATGTCAAACTTGCGGATATGCTTTTGAAACAGAAATCATCAAAAACTCCACTCCGATTTGCGCCAAATGCGGATCAGGAAAATTGACTGAACAAACTTCCGTCTAATTGTTTAAAATAAGTTTTATGAAAAAGGTCAAGAATTATACTCCTCTTAAAATTGGGAAAGATAATCAGAAAGATGATTTGGCTAATACGATTCTTTTATTAATAGGAACAATAACAGCTGCAGTTTTGGCTTTACTTCTATTTTTATTAATAAAAAGGAGTATCTAAAATATGGTTTTTTATTTTGATATCATTCTTTTTTTCGTTTTACTGATTTTAATTTTCTTCCTTTCAAAATATGCCATTAACGAAATTTATTATTTATTAAGGTTAGTTTTAAAAAACGAAGAAATTATTTTCAGTATCATGTCTATTATTTTTTTGCCAGGTACCATAATTCACGAATTATCTCATTATCTTGTGGCAACGATATTGTTTTTAAATATAAAAGAAGTAACAATTTTTCCAAAATTTGAAAAAAATCAAATTAAGCTTGGTGGAGTAACTTATGTAAAAAAAGATTTTATCAGGGGTCTTTTAGTAGGAATTGCCCCCTTTTTTGTAGCATTGTTTATTTTTTGGTTGATAGCCAGTTTTAAGATTTTTCCTCAGACAAATCTCGGGCTTAACGTTTTATTAATTTATTTGATCTATGTAATTTCATCAACCATGTTTTCTTCACGCCAAGATTTGGTTGATTTGGTTTTTATTATTCCGTTAATTATAATAATAATGGCAATAATTTATATTTTTAATATTAGAATCGAGGTAATTTTAAAAAATAAATTTATTTGGGAAAATTTATCCGCTTTTGCCAAAATAGTAAATTTTTATTTGTTTTTATCGCTGGCTATAAACTTTTCTTTACTTTTAATCGCAAAAAGTTTAAAGTTAATTATTAAAAGATGAAATACTTAAGTCAAAAGGTTTGTATTTACGGTACTCAATGTATTGAGGGACCTTTGTCTACCGGGACGGGCGGTATCAATAATATTGGTGATTTAATTAACAGATTGTTAACCTTTCTTATTCCTTTAGTGGTGATAATTTTGTTTTTTGTTTTAGTCTGGGGAGGGTTTGATTTTTTAACTTCTCAAGGTAGTCCGGAAAAAATAAAATCAGGCAGGGCAAAAATTACTGCCGGCATAATTGGCTTTGTTCTTTTTTTACTGTCATTCCTCATTGTTCGATTATTGTCCGCCATTTTTGGAGTAGGGCAGGAGATTTTGGGTTCTTAATTCACCTTCAAAAAATATCCCCCTTGACAGGTAAACAATCGTTCACTAGAATGATTTCATGGAAGAAAAATTGATCCGCATAAAAAAATTTTACAAAAAACATAATCGTCTTCCTTCTTATACCGAAATGCTTAAAATTTTTAATTTTTCATCTAAAAATTCCATCTTTAAAATAGTTCGAAAATTTATTGAAGAAGGCATATTTAAAAAAGAAGCTAATAAATTAGTACCGACGTCAAAATTTTTCAGTCTGCCTTTATTGGGTGTAATCAAGGCCGGTTTTCCTATTTTGGCTGAGGAAAATAAGAGTTATTTATCTCTTGATGAATATTTAATCGAAGATCCCCACTCTTCCTTTTTACTTAAAGTAAGCGGAGATTCACTGGAGGGAATAGGTATTTTTGAAGGTGATCTGGTAATTATTGAAAAGCGTAAAGAAGGTCATTCGGGCGATGTGGTTTTGGCCCAGATTGATCGTGAGTGGACTCTTAAAATTCTTCGCCGCAACCAAGGCAAACATTATTTAGTGGCAGCCAACCCCAAGTATCCTCCTTTTTTCCCGGAACAGGAACTCCAGATTTTCGGCATTGTCAAAGCAGTCGTCAGAAAAATGAATAATTAAAATAAAAAAGCTCGAAAACGAAATTTTTAGCTCGCTGGGAACCCTCCTCGAATTCTCGAGGTCCCAAATCGCAAAAATTTGTTTTTCTCGCTTTTTTAAAATTGAAAATTAAATGAAAATTGTAAATTGTAAATTGAAAATTTAACCTTGTGTTACAGATTAGAGATTGGTCTAATGTTATCTTGCACCTTGACGGTGATGCTTTCTTTGCTTCAATTATCCAAGCGATTAATCCTTGTCTTAAGGGTAAGCCGGTGGTGGTTGGGGGTGAACGGGGGATAGCCACAGCTGTTTCTTATGAAGCAAAAAAAATGGGAATTAAAAGAGGTATGCGGATTTTTGAAATCAAAAAAATAGTTCCCAATTGTTTTATTGCCGAATCTGATTTTGAACTTTACGGTCTTTTTTCCAAAAAAATGTTTGACATTGTCCGCTCTTTCTCGCCCACAGTTGAAGAATATTCGATTGATGAATGTTTTGCCGATCTTAAAGGAATGCGCCGGCCCTTAAACATGAGTTATGAAGAAATAGGTCGAACCATCAAGACAAAAGTAGAGAAATCATTAGGGATCACTGTTTCAGTCGGGATCTCTCTCACTAAATCATTAGCCAAGTTAGCCTCTTCTTATCAAAAACCATCAGGGTTTACCATGATTAAGGGACCAATAATTGAAAAATTCTTAGAAAAAATAAAAGTTAGAGAGATTTGGGGTATTGGCGAAAATACCGAAAGTTATCTTAACAAAATGAAGATTTTTACGGCCTTGGATTTTGTAGAAAAAGATGAGGATTTTGTGAGAAGTTATTTGACTAAACCTTTTTTGGAAATCTGGAAAGAATTGCGGGGAGAAATGGTTTATGAGCTTAATCCTTATGGAAAAGAATCAACCAAATCAGTGACCAGAAGTCAAACTTTTTCTCCACCTACCAAAAATAAAGATTTGCTTTACAGCCGGTTAATGGCCCATGTCGAAGATGCTTTTACCAGGGCAAGAAAATTAAATTATCAAGTGGGGAAGTTGGCGATTTTTTTAAAGACGCAGCAATTTAGATATCTGATCCATGAACTTAAGATTATTCCTCAAATAAGCTACCCCATGATGATTCGGGATAAAATAGAGTCGGCTTTTGAGCAGATTTATAATAATCAACTTATCTACAGGACAACCGGGTGTACGATTTTTGATTTATCGGAAATAAGTACAACCCAACCTGGTTTATTTTCCGATAAGTCAAGGGAAGAAAAAATAAAAAAAATTTATCCCCTGTTTGAACAGAAAAAAGTAAATTTTGGTTTATCTCTTTTTGATAAAGAGAGATTAAAGCCGGTGGAAAAAGAAAAACGCCTCCAAATTCCATTGATTCAAATTTAAATCTATATAAGTTTCTTTTCTTTTAAACTCAAGTATTTATCTTTGGTTACAATTATGTGATCGATAATTTCAATGCCCAAAATTTGTCCGGTTTTACTTAATCTTTTAGTGACGGACAAATCCTGATCAGAAGGGTTTGGATCATTTGATGGATGATTGTGACTGATTATGATTTGGGCGGCCAAATGGCGGATGGCCGGTTCAAAAACTTCCCGCGGATGAACAAGACTAGTATTGAGGGTACCAATGGAAATGATTTCTCTTTTAATAATCTGGTTTTTGACATCAAGATAGAAAACAACGAAATATTCTTTTTTATGATTTCTTATATCGTGCATATTTTCCCAGACATCTTTTGGCCGCAGAATAAGTTTTGTTTTTTTATTTTGGAATAATCTCTTTCCTAATTCTACTGAAGCCAAAATTTGGCAAGATTTAGTTTTTCCAATACCAGCAATATTTTCTATTTCTCCAGGCAAAAAATTATTTTTTTTCTGAATTAATTTAGAAATCTTTTTCCCAAGTTCAATGGCATTTTCTCCTTTTATGCCTGATCCTAAAATAACAGCAATTAGTTCAGATAAAGATAAATTCTCCACTCCGTATTTCATGAGTTTTTCCCTTGGTCTTTCGATCCGGGGTATATCTTTTATTCTCATAATTCTTATTATCTGAAAGACCAGAGAATAAAGTCAATGGACTATAAGCGACAATATTAAACGTAAGTCGATAATGCTCGGAGTTCTTCTCTCACCTTGCGTCCTTCATAGATGTTTCTTTTTAATAGGGGGATTTCTATTGCTTTAATACCTCTGCGTTGACAGGTATTGTTAACCCATGAATTATTTCCAATAACAGTATCAATGCCTTTTGTCTTTAACAATATTTCATTAAGCCATATATCATCATCTTCATGGTCATTTGATATTGTTATATCGGCTACGTGGTGGAGCATTCCCTCTCTTTTTAAAGCTTTCCATAACATAATAAATCTTTCTTCTGCCGAATAAGGATTATCTTGATTTCTAATGTTAGCGCTTCCAATAACAATCGTTATTTGGCTGGCAATATTTGATGCTTGTTTAAATAAATATAAATGTCCATAATGAAGCGGTTGAAACCGACCAACTACAAGACCATGATGTAATTTTTGGGGGAATTCTTGACGAGTTAACTGCAATAGACATTCTTCCTCTTCTAAGATGTCTAGTGATGGAATAGTATATCTTTCAAGACCACTAAGATCTCTTATAAAAGTTTCACTGATTATTGGCAATCTCATTTTTCTTTCCGCCATGGCTTTAATTTTACAAAACAATTTCCAGTTCTACTTCATCTCTGATTGGTATTCCTTCATTCCCAATCATGGGGATTTCCGGTTTTAATTTGCGAGATAATTCAATCGCATTAGGATAAATTGCTTTAAGATAAAATCCTCTTTTTTGATAAAATCCTAATGCTTTTATATTGTTGTTAGTTGTAACTAACCAAAGTCTTTTACATTTTTTGGTGACGGCAATTTTTTTTATTTCTTCCAATAGGTTTGTGGCGACTCCTTGATTAGTTTTTATACTATTTAAAGTAACGATTTCACATTCATTATTTTTTATATGATAAGTTAAAAGACCTACAATCTCTCTGTTTTGTTTGGCTGCTAATCCCGGTAGATCCTTGACATTATAAATTTTTCCTTTAGTTACGACCTTTTCCGATCCCCATTCCTTGATAATTAAATCTCGTATCCATTTCCAATCACTTAAATTTATTGATCTTATTTTAAGTTTCATTTTTTAAATTATTAGAAATTTTTTGTTAAAAACTTATGTTCAATATATCGATATATCGAACAAATAAACTAATTAATTATTTATAATCTCTTTTTCTCTAAGAATAGGGGCGAAGATTATTTTGTATTTTCCAGTGGTTAGGTTTAAAGCGTAAGTCCAGATAGTCATAGTATCGCCATTGTCTATACCTCTCCAGTTTTGTTGAACAGGTGGTTTAGTTAGTAAAGATAAAATTTTATTTAAATCTAAATTCTCTTTATTTTTTAGTAAATTATATTCCAAATAATGATAGCGGCCGAAAGTTGCATGAAAAGGAATATCAATAAAAATAGATAAGTTTTCGAGAATTAGTTTCGGATGATTAAAATGATTGGTTGTAAAAATCATTTCATTAGATTTTCTAACAAAACATCCTTTATCTTGTGATTTTTCAACCACAGCAAAATCCCCATTTTTATCTGCGATGGTAAATATTTTTGTCTGACAAATTGGTAGTTGGCTAATTAATTCAACCGCTTCTTGTGTGGTGTTGCATTGTTCTGCGACACACTGAATGACATGGGGAGTGGCCATACCAGTATCTGCTTTTGGTCCGGGTGCTCCGTTTAGACAAATATATAAGCCTTTATTATTCCAAGCATCATCAGTCATAATTACAAAATCACGTTGAGGAACGGGTTTTCCAATTTGCCACGTGGCCATATCTGTCATAGCGGTAAAATTATTAGCAGAATGATCTGTAAATTCATAATTTAACAATGATGAAATTCTTTCCGAAGATTCTACCCAATCATAATTTCTTCCAACAAAAACTCCATCATTATTTTTTACTGCCAATATAGAACATTGACTAAAAGGTTTAATACGAGTTGAAGAAAGAAAACCGGTTAAGTAAGAAGTTAATACTTTATCTTTTGAAATATTCATGTCTTTGGCAACTCCCTCAAGATATTCGATAAATTGAGGAAACCATTTTTGATATATTTTGAGTTGTTCAGGATAATAGCTATTGGCGAAGCGGGCAATATAAACTTCTTTTTTACCCCATTTTCTATACTGTCTACCAATTTGTTCACCAATTTCTTTATGAGTACCTTTAAAGTTTAGTATTTTATTACTCATTATGTTTTTATGATATTAGATTATAACAAGTATTATAATTGGATAATGGGATTAGTGCCAAAATATGTTGTTGGAAAATCATTGTCAGAACGAATTGGGGAATATGAAAAAAAAATAAGAGAGATTGAATATGAAGAAAAAAATCCAAAAGTAAGACCGAAATCAAAACAAGAGATTTCTGATAATCTGATTAAAGTCTCAGCCGAAGACAATGATAATATTCTTCGCCAGCTTAATTCTTCTTTAGGTGGTTTATCTTATCATCAAATAAAAAAACGACTGTTTCAAAATGGTCCGAATGAAATTGAATCAGAAAAAAGAGAACATTGGATTATCAGATTATTTAAAATCTTTACCAACCCACTTGTTGTTCTTCTATTATTTATTATTTTAGTTTCAATTTTAACGAAGGATTATCGTACGGTCACGGTCATAAGTATTATGGTTTTGATCAGTGTTTTTTTGAAATTTTTCCAGGAAAACCAAGCATATAATTCGGCCGAGAGTTTGCGGTCGATGGTAAAAACTACCTGTACGGTCATCCGTAATTTTAAAAAAAAGGAAATTGATTTAAGCCGGGTTGTGCCGGGAGATATTATTGATTTGACAGCCGGTGATATTGTCCCAGCAGATTTACGAATATTGGAGAGTAAGGAACTTTTCGTCAATCAATCATTGTTGACTGGTGAAGCTTTGCCGGCTGAAAAGCATGCAATTTACCTGGCAAAGGAAAAAAACACTAATGTTTTGGAACTTCAAAATATTTGCTTTATGGGGACAAATGTCGAGAGCGGACATGCAATTGCCATCGTTCTTGCAACTGGCATCAATACTTATTTTGGTGGTCTGGCCGGAAGCATTGCTGGTGAAAGGGTTGAATCAAGCTTTGACCGTGGCATTAATAAATTCACTTGGCTAATGATCGGATTTATGGCAGTAATGGTGCCAATAGTATTTTTTATTAACGGATTAACTAAAGGTGATTGGCTTCAGGCATTTTTGTTTGGTATATCGATTGCAGTTGGTTTGACTCCGGAGATGCTGCCGGCAATAGTGACTGTTAATTTATCCAAAGGCGCAGTCACTATGGCCAAAAAAAAAGTGATCGTTAAAAGATTAAGCGCGATTCAAAACTTCGGTGCCATGAATATTGTCTGTACTGACAAAACAGGAACGTTGACATTAAACAAAATTGTTTTAATTGATAATCTTAATATTTTAGGTAAATCTGATAGACAAGTTTTACATTTTGCCTATATCAACAGTCATTATCAAACAGGATTTAAAAATCTGCTCGATGGAGCAGTGATTAATCATGCTAAAAATAATCAAATTAATAACATTGATTTGAATTATAAAAAAATAGATGAGTTACCATTTGATTTTAAACGCAAACGAATATCTGTGGTAGTGGAGGATAAAGAAAAGGAAAAAATTTTAATCTGTAAGGGTGCAGTAGAAGAGGTTTTGGATATTTGTAATCATTATGAACTTGATAACAAAGAATACCCTCTTGATGAAAAATCAATCGCCAAAATCAAAGAAATGAATGTGGATTTCGGCAAAAAAGGATTTAGAGTAATTGCGGTTGCTCATCAGCATGTGAATGGTACGTACAATCAAAATGCCGGCGAGTATGAAAAAAATTTGGTGTTTTCTGGCATAATGACTTTTCTTGATCCACCGAAAGAAAGTGCGATTGAAGCCATCAAAAAACTGGAGAAATACGGTATTGAAGTTAAAGTATTGACCGGTGACAATGAACTGGTGACTAATAAAATTGCGACCGATGTGGGAATAAATATAAAAGGTACGCTTTTGGGGAATGAAATTGAAAAAATGAGCGACGTCAATCTTCAGCAAGCCGTAAAAAATACCACCATTTTTGCCAAGCTTTCGCCTGATCACAAAAGACGAATTGTCGAGGCGATAAAAAAATCTAATAATGTAGTCGGATTTTTGGGAGATGGAATCAACGATGCGCCGGCTTTGCGGGCGGCCGATGTTGGGGTATCGGTTGACGGAGCAGTCGATATTGCCAAAGAATCGGCAGACCTTATACTTCTTGAATCAAGTCTTAATGTATTGGCTGATGGAGTAGCTGAAGGACGAAAAGTTTTTGGCAATATTACCAAATATATTAAAATGGGGGCAAGCTCTAATTTTGGCAATATGTTTAGTGTTATTGGTGCCAGTATATTTCTTCCTTTTCTGCCGATGACTGCTTCCCAAATATTGGTCAATAATCTTCTTTATGATATTTCACAAACGGCCATACCACTAGATAATGTCGATAAGGAATATATTGAAAAACCACGCAAGTGGGAGATCAAAGACATTGGTCGATTTATGCTTTTTATCGGACCAATCAGTTCGATTTTCGATTATACGACTTATTTCATCATGCTTTTTGTTTTTCATGCGTGGAAAAATCCGGCGCTTTTTCAAACTGGTTGGTTTGTCGAATCCCTGATGACGCAGACGATGATTGTTCACGTTATCCGCAGTAAAAAAATGCCATTTTTTCAAACTTGGGCGAGTCTCCCGCTTATTATCACAACTTTTACCATTGTTGCTACTGGTATATTTTTGACTTTTTCGCCGTTTGCCAGTTTTTTCAGTTTTGTCAGACTTCCCGGGCTTTATTGGCCGTTGTTGGGGCTCATGCTTTTTTGCTACATTATTTTAACCCAGCTAATAAAAACCTGGTACATCAAAAAATTCGGATACAATTAAAAAACTTCTATTGTTTATTTTTTTGGAGTAAGAATAAAATTCCGGTAATTAGTGGGACAATGGCGATAAGGAGAGAACTTGGATTGAATCTTGATACAAATAATAATCCAACACCAAAGGCAATAAAAATTCCTCCGCCGATTTTAGGCAATTTCCAGGCAATTATAGTAATTGCCAAAACGACCAGCGCCAGTAATAAATGGGCGACTCCCGACTGCCAGCCAAAATTAGAATCAAAACCTTCCAAAATAAACATGGAGAAAAATAGGACGATCAAGATTGAAAGAACTCTTGGAGTATAGAAAAGAACTTTTTTCATAATATAAATTATACTATTTGTTCCAAACACTTAGAGTTATTTTTAAATTATAAAAAGGATGCTTTTTTAATGAACATTTGTATTTATATGGTCAACTTGATTAAATAAAATTATATGGTTACGAAAGAATTAATAGATTATATAAAAACTCAAAAGCAACAAAACGTGACAGATGAAATAATAAAAGAAAGTTTACTCAAAAGTAATTGGTTGATAGAAGATATTAATCAAGCTTTTTTCCAAATAAACATTTCATCAGTACCTCAAGCACAAACAACAGTACCTTCACAGCCAGTTACATCATTTAGTAATAATGATTTGCTAACTGAAGAGAAACCAAAAATCATTAAAACTGTATCTATATTCATATTCCTTATCGCTTTTTTATATATTATAACCACGATGAGTTTATTGGGAATAATTGTAATATGGGAACGCTCAATGGGTAAGGGAGATCTAATTGTTCCGTTTCTTAAATATTTTCCCACATTTGGACTAATTCCAATAATGTTTTCTTTTGTTTCTCTCTTTTTTCTTTATTTAGCGTTCAAAATCCGTAATGGTTCTAGGTTCAGTCTATGGTTAGGAATATCTTCTCTTTTAGTTGTTCCTATACTTATAGCCTTTTTTAGCCAAATATTAATGTCATCTTTTACAAAATTGGCAACTTATAATAACTTTAATAAAAGTATCTCTTCATTACCATTAAATTCAAATAACTTTAATTTTGGTGACCCGATTTTTATTTTAGCTGCAATTAGTGTAGTTTTGATATTTATATCATTTAAAAAATTTCACTTTAACAACGACAAAATATCAAATAAAGCCAAAGTTTTTCTTGTTATAGTATTTGTTATCCTTATTGTTCCTACGATTTCAATAATATCTCTTTATTATATTAAAGCCCAAGATACCGATTATGGATTTACAAAGATGAAAACAGCCGTAAACTATCATGTTTATAAGCCTGGTTTAATACCAAACGGATTAATTTATGCAACTAAATTTACTTTTGGAAAAGAACTGGCTGGTAAACAAAACGCTATTAGAGTAACTTATGATATTCCCTTCGATGAACTTATAAGAAGAGGAAAAACTAGACCGACCATCATTAATCAAGTTGGTGTTGAAACAGGATTCAACCTGGAAGCATTTGCGAAGACGTTTGTTAAAGACGCTAAACCACAAAAAATTATGTTGTCTAAAGCGGTAAACCAAATTGGTTATTTTATTCAAAATAAATTTGGAAATTTTACACAGAATACTATTGTATATTTAACAAACGATAATGTACTGATTGTTCTTACATCCCTAAATGGTACTTTTGAAGAACTAATTCAGTTTGCAGAATCGCTAGAATAATGTTTAACTGGTTTTGTACCCAACCTAAATTTCAAATTTCACTAAAATTGGTAAGTGATCGGAGTAATTTGTTTTAATGATTTCCGAAGAAATAATTTTGACGTCTTTAGTTGCAAAAACATAATCCAACCGCCATCGTAATTTATTTTCGCTAAACCCTTGATATTCAAATGGTTTAATAGTCCAAGTGGGTTCTTGAAGCGAGGGGCCAGAATGTACAAGATATTTATTTAATTCTGATATTGCATATGAATCAGGGGGAGAATTAAAATCTCCAGTGACGATATACTTTTCTTTTTTACTTTTTACATAGTCTAGTAATTTATTAATCTCGATCCTTTTTTGATTATTGATTTGGAATTTATGAACGTATGATAAATGAGTTGTGGCAATGGTAAATAATAAATGATTGATGTCTAGTTCAACTTCGACATATACTCGCCCTTCATCTTGATAGCTTTTTTGTATAGGTTTTGGTTCTTGTGTAAAAAAATGACTTTTTTTGTTTATTTTAAATCTTGTAAAAATTCCATTGCCGATTGCTTTCATTTCAGTTGTGTCGCTTTTAGTATGTGCCCGCTCAAAATAATAGTTATAACCAAGTTGGGATGCTACATATGAGGGAGTATCTGAAATAGTTGGATTAAACTTGCAGTCTATTCCTAATTCTTGAAGACAAATAATATCTGCATTAATTTCTTTTAGTAATTTAACAATATTTTCTATTTTTTCCTTATAAAGAATATTCCACTGAAGCAATTTTACTTGCATAAAAACATTGTATCAAAAACTGAAATAATTCTTCATAAATATTCTTCGATATATCGATATATTGGAGTGAGCTCATGATTGCTAATATTTCTTTCAGCTGTTTGTCAGGTTTGATGTAGTATTCTTAAACTGTTAGGGAAAGGAGGTGAAAAATAATCATGCACGACGATCATTGCAGACATCAACATCATCATCACTGTGGTGACGGAGATGATAAAGACAAAAAACATGAGAATAATTGGGAAGAATACTTGAAAGAAATGACTAAAGAAGAATTGGAAATGAAAAAAGAAAAATTGACGAAAAAATTGGAGATGATTGAAAAATTACTTGAGGAAAATTAACTTTTTTCCAAACCCCGGGGTTATTTTTATTTAAGTTTCGATCTATTGATAGATTGGAGTAACCAAACAACTGTCAAGATTTTTTACACCCGTTTCTTATAAATATATTTATTCCAAAGTTTCTTTAAAAAAGGTAAAGTTAATGTTGAAAGTAAAAAACCCAATGTAGGAATAATAGCGTTTAACCAAGGGTCACTGTTAAGAATAAATTTAAAGTAAAGTGCGATGGATAAATAAGTAAAAACAACCAGAAAAAATCTTCTGGTATAAGAAGTTTCCCAAGCTTTATCAAGCTCGACTTTTTTATTTCTCTTTTCAATATTCTCAACCCTTTTTTCCAATTCTTGAATTTTATCCATCCCCTATATTCTATCAAAACCAAAATATTTCTTCATAAATACCACTAAACTTCCACAAGTTATTTTTATTAGAAGTTCGATATATCGATATATCGAACAACTACAATAAAAAGAAGATTAAGAACGGTTAAATCTGATAAAATTAGAGGCAAAGGAGAGGTGCGAGAGTGGTTGAATCGGCTAGTCTCGAAAACTAGTATGGCCGCAAGGTCATCGAGGGTTCGAATCCCTCCCTCTCCGCATGATAAATTTAAGAAACATTAAAAATAAAACAAAGGAACCATTAAGTTATTTAAGTGATGTTGCCCAAGTTGGATCAATACTATGGAATTTAGTAGTGACTTTTATTATTTTTTTTAATAACCCCTTCACTATAAAGCTAAAAAATCGTATTCAAGAATTCAATGTAATAATTAAATTAATCCTTGGTTCAATATTAATATACGTATTTTGGTATTTGATTAATTCAACATTCAATAAAATGAAATATATATTAGAAATGAATAAATTACTTTCGCAATTGGAAAAAGAGAGTATTAATTTGACAAAAAACCAACTAATTGAAAACTATAAGAATATTATTCCGTCAACATTCTTACTTAAGAGTATTTATAAAGATTTTAAATTAATTGCCACAAAATGGTCATCTGATTGTTATCTTACAGAATTTGACTTAAACATATGGTTAAGGAAAAACAACAAAATTGAATTAGAAGTTAAAAACGAATTTTTTTCAAAAAAGAAAGAAGCCTGTATAAACCTGAATACAATTGGAATGAAAATTCCCCATCCATATGTTATCAATCCTAGTCAAATTAAATGTTGTGATTTTTCTTTGGTACAAACAGAACCGCTATATTCTGATAAAAAATGGAGAAAATTTGTTGTAGAAGGATTAGAAAGAACTGAGAGACAAATTGCTGGAAGAGAATTTTATTTATCAATACATAGTTGGTTGGGAAAAGTAAAAAGATTTTATTTGGATTCTTATTTTGTTCCACATAGATCATTTACGTTTTTTTTATTAAATGGGGAAATGTTTAAAGATCATGGTTATAAAGAAAAAATAATCTCTTTGTAATAATATAATTTAACTATAAAGATTAAATTATTCTAGACTTAAGTATTCTGCATCAAAAACGAAAATAAATACTTAGGCCGAGGAGGGCGTGGAGGAGGGCGACCACAATTGTGATCTTGGCCATTGGGGGATGATATTTAAAAGGCACGTATTTGATTCCTTTCTTCATCATGATCGCAATTGAAGCGGTGAATAAAAGTAAAAGCAAAGTCAAAAGTCCTCCGTACATGATCAGAGGTTTCCCTAAAAATTGTGTTAGGGCAATTTGAGAGATCATAAAATCATTATACATTATTAATATATATAGGTGATTAGAGCTTGATTAGGGTTTTGGGGGCGTGGGGGAGATGAATCATTTCGGTTTCGGTCATGGTCAGGATCGTCTGGTATTTTTTGATCAGATCAAAGACGAGTTTTTTGTTTTTCTCATCAAGTTCGGAAAAAATATCATCAAGAAGCAAAATTGGTTTACTTTTGAAATTCTGTTCATAGAAATTAATTTCATTTATCTTCAACCAAAAAATAGCCAGTCTTTGTTCACTTCGTGATCCATAAGAATGCAGATCTTTATCCTTAAGATAAATTTTAAAATCATCTTTTTGGGGACCAATTAAAGTCCGCCTCAAGAGCAGTTCTTTTTCAAAAACCTCATCAAATCTTTGTTTGGAAATTTCATTTTTCAAATACTCGATTCGAAAATGTTTGTTTTCCAAATCTGGATGGGAATTTAAAAAATCAATATAGCCCAATCGTTTGGCGGTGATGTAATCGGCCTGTTCTTCCAAATAATCATCCCAAAACAAGAGTTCCTCCTTTAGTTTATTGATATCCCCTAATATTTCCAACAATTTATTTCGTTTTCTTAAGGCACTTTCATAATTAGTCAGTCTTTTTTTATATTCAAAATCAAAAAAAGAAATCAGGCGGTCTAAATATTTTCGTCTGATGTCGGGTGAGTCAGTCAGAATCTCAATTTGTTGAGGAGCAAACAAAACAGCAAAGGCCGAATCTTTTCGATAATCGAAATTTCGTTTACGGGCTTTATTAATAAAAAAAACTTTTTCCATCAGTAGTTCTTTTTTTCTTAAGCTGATTTTAAAATTTAAAACCATGTCGCCGGTTTTTAATTTTGCTTCAACCGTGGCAGAATTTTTATTGAGATTAACCAGTTCATTTTCTTTAGTTTCCCTAAATCCTGTGCCATTACAGATAAAATGAATTGCCTCCAGAAGATTAGTTTTGCCTTCTGCATTTTCTCCGACAATCAGAGTCAGCGAAGGACTGAATGAAAATTTTTTCTCTTCGAGATTGCGAAAATTTTTAAGAATAATTTCTTGAAGAATCATATTCTTACTTATTTATCTTTTTTAAAAGAAATACACTTTCGAAAAACGAGGGAAGCCGGAAAATGGAAGTTCTCATAATCCTAATATTTCCAAAAGAAGAAAAAAGATGTTGCCAATATTTCCTGGTGAATACTGAAACATGGGAAAAATCTTGTTTGTGTGAAACAGTCACCCAGATATTTTCCCTGGTATAAATTTTATGATAAACAAATTTCCTGGTGACTCTGATTGTTTCTTCGATTGCTTTTTTGATCTTTGTTCTCTCTAAATGTTCCATTACGTCAAAAGTGAGAACCAGATCAAAACTATTATCAGGGTAAGGAATATTGGTAATATCCCCCTCTTTTAAATAAGGTTTTATTTTTTTATCAGCAATTTCAAGAGCTGCTTTTGAAATTTCAACACCATATGCTTCGATTCCCAGTTTTCGCAGGGCTGAGACAAATTCTCCGGTACCGCAACCGACATCAAGACAATTTTTTGGATTAAGAAATATTTTAATAATCAAAGCTCGAAAAAAGTTTAAACAAGTATGATAAGCTTTTCCAAAAGAAGATTCGGCATAACTAAATCTATGCTCTCCTTTTTTCCCGGTATAATATTCCCGGTCATAAAATCCCGAATCAATTTTAAACGGCATAACCACTGTACCCTTAAAAGCTTCACCCTCAAAAATATTTTCCAGATTCTTAAAATCATGACCATTGGTGACGATGATTGTTAGACCCAATTTTTTAGCAAGTTTAGTAGCAATCGGGTCAAATGGAGTATTTAAACCGGGGGTCCATTTATTGCCAACCAGTTTTTCCAACTCATCCCAGGTAATTTTTTCAATTGGTTTAGCGTCTTTATATTTTCGTGGATCTTTATCATAAACCCAATCAATATTGGAAAGATTAATAATGACTTTTGCTCCATAGTCTCGAGCCAGAATAACAGCGTCATAATCGGTTGACCAACCAGGTTTCCATCCAGCTCCGACTACGACTGGTTCTTTCCAATGTCTTAATTTTTTATCATAATTTTCAACAATTCTTGAATGGGCAATATCCTGAAAAATAGTACGAAGAAGGTGAGCATTGGTGCGAGTAACATGAATGGCTAGCCAATCAAGATCTTCATCGGTCATGTTTCCAATAACTGTTTTTCCAGCATCTCGATAAAATCTAGCCGCTGTTCCTCCTCCTGCAACTAGAAAAAATCTTTGGTCTTTATTGACTTTTTCTCTAATAAAAACATTGAGTTGTTTAAGGAAGTTGGTGTCGATTCCGCCATCGGGAAAAATAAGACTTCCGCCGACGGAAATAATAATGGGAGGTTCTTTTTGTCCGAACATAAGTCAATTAGTGATTATAGCTATGATTCAAAATAAAATCAACTTGACTTTTGTAGGAGAGTAATGTATATTTAGGAAAGATTTTTTTAAATCCCTTATTATTAAGGGATTTTATTGTTATTTAAAAACTATTTCCTACTTTCGAAATGACAAAGAAAATTAATCCAGATATTCATCTTTCACCCAAAAAAAGAATACTCCTAGGAAAAGAAGACAAAATTTTAGATAGATTTGACTTAATTGAAGTTCAAAAACAATCCTGGAATAATTTTTTAAATGTAGAACTTAGTGAAATTGTCAGTGAATTTTTTCCTATTGACGATTATACCGGTAAAAAATTCACACTTCTTTTTGAAGGCATTTCATATGGTGAAGAAAGATATCCGCTTGAATTATGCCAGGAAAAAAAACTTACCTATGATAAACCGGTTTATATAAAAGTAAGGCTTCTTAATAAAAAAACCGGTACTGAAAGAAAACAAGATATTTACTTTTTCAATTTACCCATAATGACCAAAAAGGGGACTTTTATCATTAATGGAATTGAAAGAGCAATTATCAGTCAAATCGCCAGAGCTCCCGGTGTTTACTTTACAGCTGAAATTGATAAAGTTACAGGCTTAACTCTTTACAATGCCGAAATCAGACCTTATATTGGGGCTTGGCTTGATATTACCGTCAACAAAAATAATCTCTTGGAAATGAAAGTTAATAAAAAGAGAAAATTTTTAGCCTCAGCTTTTTTACGGGCTTTTGAAGGTGAAAACAATGATCAGATTGTTTCTCATTTTAATGGTATTGAAAAAGACTTGATTGATAAATATATCCTTCCGACTTTAAAAAAAGACCATACTAAAGATAAAAACGAAGCCATTCTTGAAATTTATAGAAAAGTAAAACCAGGTGAACCTTTAATCTTGGAAAATGCTCATGAAACCTTAAATAATTTATTTTTTAATCACCGACGTTATTCTTTAGCACCTGTTGGTCGATACAAAATAAATAAAAAATTAAATCTTGATTTAAAAATCGAAAGAGAAAATTATCTTTTAACTAAAAAAGATGTTATCGAAACATTAAAATATTTAATTAATTTGACCAGTGGCAAAGGTAATTTTGATGATATTGATCATTTGGGAAATCGAAGATTGCGAACCGTAGGTGAATTAGTCGGTATGTATGGAATAAGAGTTGGGATGGTTAGGGTTGAAAGAGAAATAAAAGAAAGAATGAGTTTGGTTTCGGGAGACACAAGCATTGCTCCTTCTCAAATCATTAATTCCAAGCCTTTAATGGTGGCTATAAATTCTTTCTATAGAACCAGCCAACTTTCAACTATTGTTGACCAGACAAATCCATTATCAGAAATTGATAACCTAAGAAGAATTACGGTTGGCGGACCAGGAGGAATCGAAAAGGAAAGAGCCTCTTTTTCAATCCGTGATATTTCATCTTCTCAATATGGAAGAATTTGCCCGATCAGATCACCAGAAGGTCCAAACATCGGAGTGGTCACCTATATGGCTATTTATGCCAAAGTAAACAAATACGGTTTTTTGGAAACCGGCTACCGAAAATTAATTAAAGAAACAAGAGGCAACACTACCAAAGTAAGAATGTCTGATGAAATTGTTTATCTTCAGGCAGATGATGAAGAAAAATATTATATCACCAACAATCTTGATACAGATGAAAATGGATATGTAACTAATTCAATTGTTGTTGCTCGTCACTTGGGAGATATGGTGGAGACAACCATCGACAAGATTGATTTGACTGATATTTCTCCACGACAAGTCGTGGGAGTGGCTGCGGCCATGATTCCATTTTTACAGAATGACGATGCCTCAAGAGCTCTCATGGGTACGCACATGCAATGTCAAGCTGTTCCATTGGTTAATCCGCAAGCACCAATTGTTGAAACCGGAATGGAGAAAAAAATCGCTTGTTCTCTTAGCCGAACTATTTTTGCTGAAGAAGATGGAGTAGTTGAGTATATAGATGGAGCAAGAGTGACTATTAAGGGTAAAAGCGGAAAAACTTACAAATATGAACTTGAGCGATTTAAAAGAACCAATAAAGATGTCGTTTTTGATCAAAGACCAAGAGTAGAATTAAAACAAAAAGTTAAGAAAAATGACATTATTATTGATGGTCCTTCAACTGAAAATGGACGTTTAGCCTTGGGCAAAAATTTAGTGGTTGCCTATACGTCTCTTAACGGTTTAGGTTACGAAGATAGTTTTGTTGTCTCCGAACGATTGATAAAGGATGATGTTTTAACTTCTTTGACATCAGAAGAATTTTTAGCAGATATCGTTGATACTAAATTGGGTCCTGAGGAATTAACACGGGATATTCCCAACGTCAGAGAAGAAGTTTTACAAAACTTGGATAAAGAAGGTTTGGTTTTGATTGGTACCGATGTCAAAGGCGGGGATATTTTAGTCGGCAAGGTTGCTCCTAAGGGCGAAAAAGAATTAACAGCCGAAGAAAGACTTTTAAGAGCCATTTTTGGTGAAAAAGCAAAAGATGTCAAAGATACTTCACTTAGACTTCCTTATGGAAAGAGAGGAACTGTAACTGATATTAAAACAATTGATAGTAAAAAAGATCCTAATGAACTTGAACCAAGCGTATTAAAAAGAATTGTTGTCAATACAGCCCAACTTAGAAAAGTTTCCATAGGAGATAAATTAGCAGGACGTCATGGAAATAAAGGCGTTATTTCAAAGATTTTGCCGGAATGGGACATGCCTTATCTTGAAGATGGAACTCCGGTTGACGTCATTATTTCTCCTCTTTCAGTTTTGTCAAGAATGAACTTGGGACAACTTTATGAAACTTTGCTTGGAATTATTGCCCAAGCCGAAAATGAAGTTATTTCAGTTCCGGTTTTTGAAAAAATTCAGGAAGAATTTATTACTAGAGAATTGAAAAAGTTGGGTTGGCCGATTGATGGCAAAGTTGCTTTATATGATGCTCAAACGGGAACCCCATATGAAAGAAAAATATTAGTCGGCAACAGCTATATTTTGAAACTTATTCACATGGTTGAAGATAAATTCCACGCCAGATCAGTTGGACCTTATTCATTAGTCACCCAGCAGCCCTTAGGCGGCAAATCTCAAATGGGAGGACAAAGATTTGGAGAAATGGAAGTCTGGGCTCTTGAATCTCATCGAGTGCCTCATGTTTTGCAGGAACTTTTAACGATTAAAAGTGATGATGTTAAAGGCCGCACAAAAGCTTTTGAATCAATTATTAAAGGAATTGATATCCCACAGTCGAGTGTCCCAGAATCATTTAACGTTTTAGTCAAAGAGCTTAATGCTTTAGGACTCGCAATTGATTATATTAAATAAAAAATATGGAAGATAACAGTACAATAGATTTTTCCGGCTTAAGGATTAGTTTAGCTTCTCCTGAGGCGATTATGAGTTGGTCACATGGAGAAATCACTAAACCAGAAACAATCAACTATCGTACTTTTAGAGCTGAAAAAGATGGTCTTTTTGATGAAAAAATCTTTGGGCCCACCAAAGATTATGAATGTTATTGCGGTAAATACAAAAGAATGCGCTATAAAGGTATTGTTTGTGATCGTTGTGGAGTGGAAATTACTACTTCAGCTGTAAGAAGAGAAAGAATGGGTCATATTAAACTTGCGTCTCCAATCGCTCATATTTGGTATTTTAAAGGACCATCATCGGTTTCAAGCATTTTACTTGATATTCCCGCTCAATCTTTGGAAAGAATAATTTACTATGCTTTGTATTTAGTTAAAAGTGTAGATAAAGAAAAACAGAAAACAACCACTAAAGCTTTAAATGGAATAAGAGAAGAAGAAGTCAAAAAAATTGAAAAATTACAAAACGAAGAAAAAGAAAAAATGGAAGAATCGCTTAAAAAAGAAAAAGAAGAAGTGACTAAAAAAATCTCAAATCCTGAACAAAAAGAAATTGCCAAACAAGAAATTGAACTTAAAATGAGAGAGCAAATTAAATTACTTTCCGACAAATTTGTTGAACAAAAATCACAGACAGTTTCTTTCTTTGATCATTTGCTAAAGATCGTCAAAAATATCAAATCAATGGAAACGATGGAAGAAGATAATTATCTTTATCTTAAAGATAAAGGTATTGATGATTTTATCGATGTTGGTATGGGATCAGAAGTCATTTTTGAAGTCTTATCCACTTTTGACATGGAAAGCGAATATACAAGATGCTTAAACGAATTAAATGAAGCCAAAGGAGACAGACGCAATAAATTATTGAAAAAGGTAAGAGTTTTGGAATCTTTTATTAAAGCCAAAATTTCTCCCAAATGGACAATCCTGACTGTATTACCTGTTATTCCTCCAGATTTGAGACCGGTTGTTCAATTGCCAGGAGGTAAATTTGCTACCTCAGATTTAAATGATTTTTACAGAAGAGTAATTAATAGAAACAATCGTTTAAAACAATTAATTGATCTTGGAGCTCCTGAAATTATTTTAAGAAACGAAAAAAGAATGCTTCAAGAAGCGGTTGATTCTCTAATCGATTTACAAAAATCAAGGGGTCGAGCCAGGTCACAAGGTGCAGCTTCAAAAATTCAAAAATCACTTTCTGATATTTTAAGAGGAAAACAAGGAAGATTCAGACAAAATCTTTTGGGGAAACGAGTTGATTATTCAGGTCGATCAACTATCATCGTTGGTCCCGAATTAAAAATCAATCAATGTGGTATTCCTAAAGAAATGGCTTTGGAACTTTTCAAACCATTTTTACTTCACGAAATTATTATTAGAGGGTTGGCCCCAAATATTAAAAGCGCTAAAAATTTCCTTGAGAAAAAAGAACCAGTTGTTTTTGATATTTTGGAAGAAATAACTAAGGATCATCCTATTCTTTTAAACCGAGCTCCAACATTACACAAGCTCTCAATCTTGGGTTTTTACCCGGTCCTTACTGATTCCTACGCCATCAAACTTCATCCAGCAGTCTGTGCCGGTTACAACGCTGATTTCGACGGAGACGCCATGGGTGTTTTCTTGCCTCTTTCAAAACCAGCTATTGATGAGGTAAAAGCCAGAATGATTCCTTACAATAATTTGCTTAAGCCCTCCGATGGATCACCAATTGTCGTTCCTAATAAAGAAATGGCTCTTGGTTGTTATTACATAACCAGTATTGATCCAACCACCAATAAAAAAGATGAAGATTTAAAAAGTTTTAGCAGCGAAGAAGATGCTATTATCGGTCAATATTTGAAAAAAATTAAACTTAGAGAATTAATTTGGGTAAAAGTGAACGATCAAATTATTAAAACAACTTGTGGAAGAATCATTATTAATCAAGTTTTACCAAACGATTTAAAATTTATTAATCATGAAATTAAAGCAGCCGATCTTAAAGAAATTGTAGTTAAGGCCACAAAAATTCTAACCAGTGAGGCAGTCGGGCAATTAATTGATAAATTAAAAGAAATCGGATTCTGGGGAGCAACTATCTCTGGTGGTTTATCTCTTTCCATATTTGATTGTCAGATGGTTGATAACAAAGATAAAATTATAGAAGAAACAGAAAATAAAATTACCGAAATCGAAAAAAATTATCAGCATGGATTAGTAACTTTAGAAGAAAAAAGGAGATACAGTAACAATCTTTGGATTGAGACAACTGAGAAATTGGCCGATATGACTTGGGATAATTTAGATGAAGAAAACCCAATTAAACTTGCTATTAAATCAGGAGGTCCAAGAGCATCCAAAGAACAACTCAAACAATTGGCTGCTATTAAAGGTTTAGTTGTTGATCCGCTAGGCAAAATTATTGAAATTCCTACCAAATCAAACTATCGTCAAGGTCTTTCTATTTTTGAATATGTTATTTCTGCCCGTGGAGCCCGAAAAGGTCTGACCGACTCGGCTTTAAAAACTGCTGATGCTGGTTATTTGACCCGACGTTTAGTTGATGTTTCACACGACATGATTGTTAGAGAAGAGGATTGTGGAACCAAAGATGGTTTAATCGTTAGCGTCAATGATTCAAGAAGTGATAAATTCAAAGAAAGAATAAAGAATAGAATTTTAGCTGAAGATATTCATACGGAAGGTAAAGAAGTTTTATTAAAAGCGGGTGATTTAATTAATGAAGACAATCTTAAACTGATTGAAAAACATAAAATCAAAAGAGCCAAAGTAAGATCGGCTCTTTATTGTCATTCGAAATATGGAGTTTGTCAAAAATGTTATGCTACAGATCTTTCTACGTCAAAAATGGTGGAGATCGGAGTTCCGGTCGGGGTCATGGCTGCCCAGTCAATTGGAGAACCTGGTACTCAGTTGACGATGAGAGTCAGACATTTTGGAGGTATTGTTATTTCCGATGTTACTCAAGGTTTGCCGAGAGTTGAGGAACTTTTTGAAACCAGAACTCCAAAAATTGTTTCACCTATTAGTGAGATTGATGGAAAAGTATCGATTCAGGAAGATACGCAAAAGGAAACTTATAATGTAAAAATTACATCAGTTAACAAAGATCCGGTCCAAGAACAGGAATTCATTATTCCACTATCTCAAAAACTTAAAGTTAAAGACGGAGAATTGGTGACCACTGGCGCGGCTTTATCAGAAGGATATCTTAATATTAATGATATTTTAACTGTTAAAGGTTTGCGAGCTGCTCAATTATATCTGCTGGATGAAATACAGCGAGTTTATGAATCACAAGGAATTCCAATTCATGACAAGCACTTTGAGGTTATTATTAGAAAAATGAGTGATAAGGTAATTATTGAAGATGAAGGAAATACGTCATTAATTAGAGATGAAGTTGTTTCTAAAATCCGTTTTGAGGAAGAAAATAAAAAAGCTTTAGCTCAAGGTTGTAAGTCAGCCACCGGAAAGATTTCCATTTTAGGAATTACCAGAGCCGCTATCTATACTGATTCATGGTTGTCAGCTGCTTCGTTTGAACAAACAACCGGAGTTTTGAGCAACGCAGCCATAAAAGGTCAAGCTGATTACTTGTTAGGTCTAAAGGAAAATGTTATAATAGGCAGATTAATTCCAGTCACAAAAGAGTTGATTGATAAATATTATGGTAAGTTTGTAAGCAATTATGCCGACAATAAACCAACTGATAAAAAATAAAAGAAAAAAAAGAATTAAAAAAAGCAGAGCCAGTGCTCTAAAATCAAGTTTTAACGCGGTTCAACGAAGGTATACAAGTGCCAATAATTCAATGAAGCGCGGAGTTTGCACTGTGGTTAGGACGATGACACCTAAAAAACCAAACTCAGCTTTAAGAAAAGTAGCCAGAGTCAGACTTTCCAACAAATTGGAAGTGACTGCCTATATCCAAGGAATTGGTCATAATCTGGCAGAACATTCAATTGTTTTAGTCAGAGGTGGCCGTGTCAAGGATCTGCCAGGTGTAAAATATCATATAGTAAGAGGTAAATTTGATACAGGTGGAGTTACCGGTCGCAAAACATCACGATCAAAATATGGAGCTAAGTTTGAAAAAGCAGCCACAGCTTAATTTTATTCATTATTATGCCAAGACGCAGTTATAAAAGGAGAAAAGTTAGGAATAATGTTGTTTACGACAGTTTTGAAGTGGCTAAACTGATTAATTATTTGATGATTGAAGGAAAAAAATCAGTCGCCGAAGGAATTGTCTATTCCGTGTTTGAAAAAATTAAAAAAGAAGGAAATGATCCATTAAAAGTTCTTTCTCAAGCTCTTAATAATGTGTCGCCTATCCATGAGGTAAAACCAAGAAGATTGGGGGGGGCCTCATATTTAGTGCCAATAGAAGTAAGGAGAGAAAGGAAAATTTTTCTGGCTCTTAACTGGATAGTTGAAGGGGCAAGAGCAAAGTCAAATAAGGAATTTAAAACTTTTGCAGAAAAGCTTTATACTGAAATTATTGAAGCTTCAAAAAATCTAGGGTCAGCAGTTGCAAAAAAACTGCAAGTTGAAAAATTGGCCGAAGCCAACAAAGCCTTTTCTCACCTTAAATGGTAATTTCGTTAAAAACTTATGGCGCAACAATCAATTCTCACAAAAAATAGAAATGTTCCTTTAGATAAAATCAGAAATATTGGTGTTATTGCTCATATTGATTCGGGTAAAACCACAACCACAGAAAGATTTCTTTATTACACGGGCCGGTCTTATAAAATAGGAGATATTGATGAGGGAACTACTCAAATGGATTGGATGCCTCAAGAAAGAGAACGAGGCATTACCATTGTTTCTGCTGCTACCACTACATTTTGGAAAGACGTCAGAATTAATATTATTGATACTCCGGGACACGTTGATTTTACGGCTGAAGTTGAAAGATCCTTGCGTGTTCTTGATGGCGGAGTAGTTGTTTTTGATGCTGAAGAAGGAGTCCAAAGTCAATCAGAAACAGTTTGGCGACAGGCTGATAAATATAAAGTACCTCGTCTTTGTTTTATCAATAAAATGGATAAATTGGGAGCAAATTTTGAAGCCACAGTTGAAGAAATTAGAGAGAGACTTGGGGCAAATCCGGTGGTAATGACTTATCCGATTGGAAAAGAACATGATTTTATCGGTGTTATTGATGTTTTGACTCAAAAATCTTTGATTTGGGATAAGGGTGACAAGATGGGAACAGATTACAGTATCAAAGACGAAGTACCAGCAGATCTTAAGGAAAAAATTGCCAAATTAAGAGCTAATCTTATTGAAAAAGCAGCTGAGACAGATGATGTTTTATTAGCCAAATATTTAAATGGAGAAGAAATTTCTATTGATCAAATAAAACAAGCCTTAAGAAAAGCCACGATGGCTTATAAAATTATTCCTATTTATTGTGGATCATCTTTACGAAATAAGGGTGTTCAACCTGTTTTGGACGGAGTAATTGATTATTTACCTTCACCAGTTGATCTTAAGGAGATAGTCGGAATTGATCCGAGAACCAACAAAGAAGAAAAAAGATTATTGACACCGGAAGAAAAATTTTCTGCCTTATCGTTTAAAATTCAGCTTGATCCTCACGTTGGAAAATTGACTTATACCAGAATTTATTCAGGTGTTCTTGAATCAGGTTCTTATGTTTATAATGTTAACCGAGGCAAACAGGAAAGAGTAAGTAGAATTCTTTTGATGCATGCTAACAACCGAGAAGAAATTGATAAAGCCTTGGCTGGAGAAATTGTGGCTTTAGTTGGTCCAAAGGAAACCCGAACCGGAGATAGTCTGGCTGATCAAAATCATCCAATTCTTTTGGAAAAAATTGTATTCCCAGAACCGGTTATTTCACTGGCCGTTGAACCACAAACCAAAGCAGATCAAGAAAAACTTTCTTATGCCTTGCAGCGATTGGCCGAGGAGGACCCAACTTTCTTAGTTAAGGTTAATCATGAAACTGGTCAGACGATTATGTCAGGTATGGGAGAGCTTCATCTTGAAGTTTTAGTTGACAGAATGAGAAGAGAAATGAACTTAAGTGTTAATGTCGGAAAACCGCAGGTTGCCTATAAAGAAACCATCAATCATCCAGCTGATGCCGAAGGAAAATATATTAAACAAACAGGAGGTCATGGACAATATGGACACTGTTTGATTAAAGTTGATCCATTGGGTCGAGGCGAAGGTTTTAAATTTGTTAACAAAATCAAAGGTGGAACGATTCCCTCAGAATTTATTCCATCAGTAGAAAAAGGCGTAATTGAAGCCATGGATAAAGGAGTTCTTTTAGGATTCCCAATGACCGACATGCAAGTTACTCTATATGATGGAAGTTATCATGATGTTGACTCTTCGGATATTGCTTTTAAAATTGCCGGATCAATGGCCTTAACTGCAGCTGTTAAAAAAGCGGGTCTGACTTTGGTCGAGCCAATTATGAAACTTGAAGTAACTGTACCGGAAAATTTTATGGGTGTTGTTATTGGTGATGTTTCAGCCAAACGAGGTAAGATTTTAGGCACGGAAAAAAGAAGCAGGGCCGTTGTCATTAAAGGTCAAGTGCCGTTGGCTGAAATGTCAGGTTATGCCACAATTTTGCGATCTCTGACCGAAGGCCGAGGCTTTTTCTACATGGAACCTTCTCACTACGAAGAAGTTCCCCAAAATATTGTCAGAGTCATGGTTGAAAAACGAGGTTAATTCTTCATTTTGTGTTACAATATTTTCAATGCAAAAATGGAAATTTGTCGTTTTTTTGGTCTTTATTTTTTTATGCTTATTTTTAGCTTCATATTATGTACTTAATAAATCAATTATTTTTCATACAGATATTGCTCGTGATTTCTTGCTTATCGAAGATATTGTTAAGAATAAACCGCTGACTTTGATTGGTCCCAGGTCGGGTGGTATTGGTGGAGTATTTCACGGTCCAGCTTGGTTGTATTTAAATGTACCGGCTTTTATTTTAGGGCAGGGAAATCCTGTGGTGGTTGGATATTTTTGGGTTCTTTTATATATAATTTCTTTAATTGTCTGTTTCTGGGTCGCCCAAAAATTATTTAAAAATAGAGAGATTTCCTTGCTCTCAACAGCACTTTTGGCTTCCTCAACAATTATTGCAGTAAATCAGCTTTTTAATCCCTATGGCGCGTTTATATTAGCGCCGATCTTTTTTTTAATATATTATCGCTATTTACTAAAAAATAAATTCCTAGATTTATTATTTTCTTTTCTTCTCTTGGGATTTATGATTCAATTCCAGATGGCTTTTGCTGTTCCTATCCTTATTCTTACGTTCATATCATCTTTTTATTTAATCGTTAAAAATAAAAAATATATTCATATACTTGCCTTTTTGATTCTATTAATACCATTATCTACATTTATACTTTTTGATTTAAAACATCAGTTTTTGCAGACAAATGCTGTCCTTGGATATTTATCGGAAAAGAAAACGAGTGGAGCGTTTACTGATTTATTACGTAGTTCAAAATTACACTTACCGCTTTTTATTTTATTAATTTTTAATCGTATTAAAAAGATTTTTTATGATAACACCTTTTTAATAACCAATGGTAGTTTGATTCTCTTATTGGGTTTTCTTTTTGTGTTATTAAAAACGTTACCTCTTATATTTAAAGAAAAAGATAAAAAAAAGAAATTAATATATTATTTATTCTTTTATTTTTATTTAGGGTATTGGTTTTTGACTCTTTTTTATAAAAATGAAGTCTGGGGTTATTATTTCTGGCCGTTTTTCCCATTAATTGCCATAATTTTTTCTTCGTTTGTTATATATTTCAAAAACAAAAATTCTTTTATTTACTTATTTACTTATTTATTTATTTTTGTTGTTTTGGTGGTTAATATTATCAATGCTTCCCGATCTGTTTTAAAAACAAGTGAATCTTTCAAAAAAGAGAGCGGTTCCTGGAAATTTTACTATGGATTGACACAACAAGTTTATAAAGATGCTAATGGTGATTTTGGATATTATATTTTTAGCCCTGATCTTTTTGGTTATTCTTCCCGTTATGCCATGAATTACACCCAAACTAAGTTTAATAATATTAAAGCTTACCCTTTTGAGAAAAAAAAGATTACCTATTTGATTATGGCGCCAAGCGATAACCCTTATGCTCAGCCTATTCCTTGGAAACGCGATCATATAAAATTAGTCAAAAAACCGATTAAAATATTTAAATACGAAAATGGATTCCAGGTAGAAAAGTATTTGCTTAGCGACGATGAGATAAAGATTCAATCAGATCAATATCTGATTCATGATTTAATATTCCGATAACTTATGTTTAAAAAATATTTTCCATTAATATTGATAGTTGTTTTTTTTGGTTTTCTATTCTTTTTCAGATTGGGTTGGCCGACTTTGGTAAGTTGGGATGAGGCTTGGTATGCTTCAATCGCCCGAGAAATTGTCAAAACAGGTGATTTTATAAATCTTAAATGGAATGGTAATGTTTTTTGGGATCATCCCCCAGCGGGTTTTTGGTTAATGGCCTTGTCTTATAAAATTTTTAGAATTAATGAATTTTCCACCAGATTGCCATCGGCTTTTTTGGGCGTCTTAACATTGATTTTTACTTATTTAAGCGCTTTGTTACTTTTTAAGAAAAAATCAATAGCCTTTGTTACAACTATGATTTTGGGAACCTGTGTTTGGTATGTCCTGAGAGTTAGATCGGGAAATCTAGATTCAACTTTGATTTTTTTCTATATTATGACGATCTTTTTTTCCTTAAAATCTTCCCTCAATTTTAAGTTTTTCCCTTTAACCATGGCGAGTTTTGGATTATTAATATTGTCAAAAACGTTAATTGGAGCGCCAGCTATCATGTTGATTTTGTTTTTAAACTTCAATCAAATAATTAAATTCAAGAAAAATATGTGGTTGATTCTTTGTGGTGTAATTTCATTTATTTTAATTGTATTTCCTTGGTATTCTATTCAAATAAAATCATCAACAGAATTTGTGACCCGTCATTTTTTTACCATTGGTATGAGAGGCAAGGGTTTATTATCTTATTTCAAATTAAATCTAAAACAGCCATTTTTTTATATCCACATGGGAATAAGAAAATGGTATTATTTTTGGTTATTATCTTTGATTCTTATTATCATTTCTTTTAAATTTTTAAAGAAAAACGTTTTATTTCTTTTGATTTGGACGTTTATTACTCTTTATCCTTTCCTGACCTCGGAAAAAACAGAGTTGTGGCATTTGATACCGGTTTATTTACCGATCGCCTTTACAATAGCTTATACTATGTTTGAATTATTTAAATTTGTCTTTAAAAATGAAAAAATAACCACCCTCATTTATTTATTGTGTTTTTTGGTTATTTCTTTTGTTCAGATAAAGACATTCCTACCCGAGATCATTCCAACTTCAAAATATATTGATGAGGAAGTCGACATTTCCAAAAAACTGTCTAAATACAAAGGAAATATTTATCTTGTGGATCAAATCCTGCCTAGAGTGGTATTTTATTCGGGTAAGAATAATATTCTTGATATTACCGATAAAGATTTTATTAGGGCGAGATTTAACATTCATAAAGAAAAAGAGATTTTTATTATGGTTAATTGGATGGTAGACAATTTGGAAAAAGATGGAGCAACTTTTAAAGTGCTTGAAAAAAACAAAACGTTATCAATAATCCAAAGTTATTAAAAAATTTGTCATGATATTTTTGCTTGTTTTAGTTCTGATATCTCTACTGATTTATTCTTATGCTTTAGTTGATCCCAATCTTACTCTTTTTAATCATTCATTATGGAATATTTTCCGAGAAAAAATGGTTTATCTTGGATATTATCAACGAAATATCTCATGGTTTATTTACTTGATTACTGTTATTTTTTTGTTCGCTTTGAATTATTTTTTCATTAAAAATTATAAAAAGCATGATCCTTTCAAAATCGCTTTACTGATAGGATCATTATTGCTTTTATCTTACCCGTTTTTATCTCATGACTTTTTTAATTACATGTTTGATGCCAGGATTCTAACCTTTTATCACCAAAATCCCTACTTTAAAAAGGCCTTGGATTTTCCCAATGATCCATGGATTAGGTTTATGCACTGGACTCACCGGACATATCCTTATGGTCCGATTTTTCTTTTAATCTCGCTGGTTCCTTCATTTTTTTCCTTCGGAAAATTTCTCTTAGCTTTTATTTTTTTTAAAGGGACATTTGTCAGCTTTTATCTGATCGCGGTTTATCTTTTAAATAAAATTAATAAGAAATGGGCAATTATTTTTGCCACACACCCTTTGGTTATTATTGAAGGACTAATTTCTCCTCATAATGATATGATAGCCGTATCATTAGCTATTATTGGAATTTATTTTCTAATAAACAAAAAAAATATTTGGTCAAGATTTTTATTACTTGTTTCCGGAGGAATAAAATATACGAGTTTACCACTGATTTTATTGTCTAAATCAAACAGAAAAATAAATTATTTTGTTTTTGCGCTTTCAATAATTCCTATTATTTATTTAGGTCTAACCGTTGATATCCAACAGTGGTATTTCTTAATCATTCTGGCTTTCCTGCCCTTTTTCCCAGATTTTATTTGCAAATTATGGATCTTTTTCCTTGGAGTTTTACTCTCATATTATCCTTATATTAAATTAGGAGGATGGGATAGTGTAGAAAAAGTAATGCTGAAGAAACAGATAATCATTGTTTTTCTAATTTTAAACGGTTTATACATGCTGATTAATCGTCTTAAGAACAATAAATCTTTATGAAAAAATATATCCCCATTATTTTTTTTGCTCTTCTGGTTTTTTTTGTTCTCTGTTTCTATAAAAGTATTTATCAAGCTAAGTATGATCATAGTTATGCTAAAGATCTTTATGATCATTCCCAATGGATGATGCCTTTAGCCACAAGATCTATTGGTGATAATCTTCTCCATCAGGTTGCTGGGTTTGATCTTATTAAAACCGGCCGTTATTTTGAAATTAATCCAGAAGTTCCACCCTTAGGCAAATTATTGTATGGATTTTCAATTGTCTTGTTTAAAAACGGAGAGTTAATCTCTGCTTTATTATTTATTATCTCGGTAATTCTTTTTTATTTTGTTTTAAAGGCGATCTTTAAAGATAAAAAAACTATTTATATAGGTACGTTTTTGTTTATTATCGAGCCTATTGTCTTTTCTCAAGCTTCCTATACCATGCTTGATTTGCCTCAATTAGTTGTGTTGTTGGCGCATATATTAATGATGTTATCATTGTTTGATTCAAAGAAAAATAACTTTATTCTTACTCTTCTGGCGGGATTATCACTGGGTTTATTCATCTCAATAAAAATTGGTTTTTTCGCGGCCGTTATATTACTGGCGGATTTTATACTTCTTTGGAAAAGCAAAAAGATTAAATTTTTACCCGTAATTCTTATTTTATCTGTTGTTACTTATTGTTTGACTTATTTTCCATATTTTTCAAATCATTCACTCCTAGATTTTGCCAAAGCTCAAAAATGGATGCTTAAATTTTACCTGTCTTCGACGGCAAAGCCTATTTTGGGAATGATAATTATTTCAATCTTAACTGGTTTTTACCGTGGATGGAGTAGTCATGCCAGCTGGGATAGATTTCCGGAATGGAGTATTTTTTGGGTTATTTACTTTATCTCTTTTGTCCTATTTGCTTTTAATCTTTTTAAAAAGCGGGAAAAAAACGAAAAATTAAAATATATTTTTTATTTGGCTTTGGGCATGATTTTTTTGAATTTATTTATTACTTTTTGGGTGAGATATTTATTATTGATAATTCCTTTATTAATTATTCTATTTTTAAAAATTATTCTGCCGAGGTTTAATAAAAAAACTTTCATATTACTGTTTGTATTTTTTATATTACAAGCTTTATTCTTTTTAAGACAAAATCCGAAATATACAGTTGCCGGTGTTAAGGAAACCTGGGAAAAGGGAATCTATCAGGAACTTTATGGATATTTAGATAAAAAATCCCAAAAATCTATTAATCGTTATGATTTTTGGCGATCAATGCAGGAAGTTGATCGCAAGTTAGGATATCCAAAAAGACAAATAACGATAAGAACTGGTTTTGTTTCTCCCTTTGCTGATGAAGTAAGAGCTGATTTTTTAATAGTTTATTTTACCGATATAGGTAAGATTAAAAATACAAAGAAAATAATTTTTAAAAGAGAAGGTGCTAGTTGGAAAATAAATTGGGATAAGGAATTAGTTCTAACGGGTCTATTAACTGGTAAAATCAGTTCAACTTTTACCCATAAAATATATGGAAAATTAATGCTAAAAGATGGAACGGTTTTATCTGAAGGGGGAATCTATCCGGAAATATTTGTTCAAATCAATAGGATAAAAGATGAAAACAAGCTTCAAGAGCAAATATTCAATTTAACCAAACTAAAAAAACATGATCTTGAAGTTTTGTATAAAGCCAATAATCAGATTGATTGGTTAAGTAGAATTGCTTTTTGGCCGGATGAAGTGGATATCAATAAATACGATTTAAAAAAGCTTGACCCGGGAATAATTATTAAAGACGGTTACAAACGAGTTTATAACCGTGATTATGTCAATAAAGGTAAATTGCAAACGATAAAAGATATTGAGAATATCAAATATTCTTCTCTTCTTGATTCGCAAACAAGTGGTGAGATTAAAATCGTCAAAAATGATGGATTGGTTATTAATTTACTTTACAAAAAACGAATAACAGAAAAAGACATTGTTTTAGATGATCAATATAACAATCTATAGTTGATTAAAAAAGTAGTTTTTTAACAAATGTAGTTTTGTTTTTAAAGGAGCATATTTCAGGCCAAAGCGTAAACGATTTCTTTCTTGATATCTCTGATGGATTTTTGATCCGGCACCTCCGGTTGATTGAGCATTTTTATGCCAGATAGTTATTGAAGGATTATAAATTAAACCCACTCCCTTTTTAGTAGCTTTCATGCAATAATCAGCATCTTCATAATAAAGAAAATACTTTTCATCCCAGTACCCAACAGTTTGTAAAACCTGTTTGTCAAACAACATAAGACAGCCGGTTATAAAATCAGTTTTTTCCATTTTGTTAAACTGACCGTGATCTACTTCATCGACCCCTCTATGTTTGGTAAAAACATTATCCCAGTCGATTATCCCTCCGGCATACCAAATAATTTTTCCTAATTGGTAGACATGATATTTTTTATGATATTCAAATCCTTTTTCATAATATATTTTTCCGCCGGTTAAAGAATGAGGAAATTTTTCATAGCTTATCTGACATTTTTGGATAAAGTCGCGGTCTACGCGAGTATCGTTATTGATGATGATGAAATAATTAAATCCTTGAGATTGGGCTGTTTTAAGTCCAAGATTTACGCCATGGGCATATCCTTTATTCTCGTCAATAATAACTTCAATACTTGGTCGGTTTTTGATTACCTTTTTTTTTGTTGAAAGGTCGGAGATAAAAATCTTAAAATTAGAATTAGTTTGTTTATCAAAATAAGAAAGAAAATCTTCGGTAAGGGAATAGTTATTGAAATTTACCGTAATTACAGCCAGTTTTTTATCCATTGGGATTTTTTTTAACTATTTGTAGTATTTCCTCAAGCATTGCTGGTCCATTTTGTTTCCAAATAACGAATATATAGATCAGAACTGCACCTAAAATTGAAGCCGCAGAATGAATAAGGATATTATGAAAAATATTTAATGAAATGAGGCGCACGATCAAAAGATAAATTATTATAGCAAAAAGGGCTTTAAGAGAAGGAAAAACAGCTTTTCTGAATGAAAATTCAACTAATCTTTTAGCGGTAAAGAAGACAAAAATAAAAGTCAAAGACATAATAAAAAATGCGTAAGAAATTCCGTTATAACCAAAAAACTTAATAAAAATTGGGACGAGAATCCAGGTAAGGGTGGTCCATATTATCATAAACATGACGCTCAATTTTACATGACCGACCGAATTAAAAAGATTAACAAATGGCGTGGTTAAACTTACAAAAAATGCCGATAAAGAAAAAAAGTAAAAAGAAGTCAGCGAGCTTCCCCATTTCAAATAATAACCGGGGATTATTTTAAGTAGACTATCAAAGACAAAAAATAACCCAATAATCATTGGAAAAATTAAAATAGTTTCATATGTCAAGATCTTTTCCAGACTTTTTCTTAATAGCTTAAGATCTTTTTGAAATCTGGAAAGAATCGGGAAAGAAACGCGGTTGATATTATCAGTAATTATTCTGATGGAAAATTCAGCATACTTTTTAGCAAAGGTAACATAGCCTAAGTTTTTTAATCCGATAGCCTTCCCCAAATAAATAATTAAAAGATCGTCTTTTATCATGGCAATAAAAGAATTTCCTTGAAAAGGAATACCAAAGGCTAATAGTTTCTTGGCCCTTTCCCAAGAAAAAGTTATTTTGGGAAACCAAGGATTAAGGACATAAATAGCAAGCGTACCAAGAATTGATCTGATCAATACGGCAACAGTTAAACTTTTTATTTCAAAACCAAGAATCGACAAGATAATAATAGTTACGTAAAAAACAGTATTTTCCATTGCCTGTACAAAGACAACTTGGTAAATCTTGATTTTTCTTTCCAGTAGGACTGAGGGAATAGTTTTTAAAGAAAGCAGGAAAAAAGAAATTAGGAGTGACCAATAAAGACCGACAGCCGACCGGGGCAAATCTTTATAAAAGTTAAAAAGATTATTGGTCAAGAAAAAGCCGGCAATAACGACGACTATAGTTAGTAATAATTGAATAAAAAAAGCCGTGCTTAAGTCCTTATCTTCTATTTCCTTTTTTTGGACCAAGGCGGCAGCTAACCCCAAATTAGTAAAATAATTAAAAAATGACATCATGGCCAGGACAGCGTTATAAATACCGATTAGATAAACTCCTGATTTTAGGGTGAGGATAAAAAAAGCGACAAAGCCAAGGACAGCCGAGTAGGAACTATTAAAAATGAGACTGGCAAAACTCCAGAAACTTCTTGATTTGATTTTACCTACATCATCCATGGGAAAAAATATTAAAATAGAAGCATGCAATTAATAAAAAAATATAAAAATCTCATGGTATTTCTTCTATTGCTAATTATAACAATTCCCAGCTTTATAAGCATTGCTAATGGCCAATATTTTTCTATGCACGATGATCAACATGTAGTGCGGCTTTATCTTTTGGATAAGGCTATTAGTCAGGGACAGTTGTTTCCAAGATGGGTTGGGGGATTAGGTTATGGATATGGTTATCCTTTGTTCAATTTTTATCCTCCTCTTATTTATTATGTAGCGGAATTATTCCATTTAATTAGTTTTTCTTTATTTTTATCGATTAAATTAACCTTTATTTTAGGTTTTATATTGGCGGCACTTGGTGCTTATTTATTAGCAAAGAATCTAGTTGGCCGCCTGCCGGCATTGCTGGCAGCTGTTTTATATACTTACTTCTCCTATCATGCGGTCAATGCCTATGTCAGAGGTGCACTGGCTGAATTTTTCGGCATGGCTGTTATCCCATTTGTTTTTTTAAGTCTGGAAAGTTTGTTTAAAAATAAAAATAAACTCAGTATTGTTTTTTTCGCCATAACTTTTTGTATGCTCATGTTGACTCATCCGTTAGTCAGTTTTCCGACTCTTTTTTACATTGTTTTTCTCGGCATATTTTATCTTTTAATTTCAAAAGACACTAAACAAAGACTGTTATTTTTCATTAATTCATTAAAAGCGGGATTACTTGGCTTAGGTCTTTCTGTCTTTTTTTGGCTGCCTTCTTTTATCGAAAAAAAATTTACATTAGTTGATGATATTCTAACCAAAGAATTGGCCAATTATAAACTGCACTATATTTTTCCGAGTCAATTTTGGTATTCTCCTTGGGGTTTTGGAGGATCAACGCCAAGCAGATTTGACGGTATGAGTTTTCAACTGGGCAAGATATATATTTTCCTTTTTATTTTATCGGTTATTGTTTCATTGTTATTGATAATACTGCGTCGAGCGGAAAAGTTAAAATATTTTTTCTTTTTTGTTTTTCTTTCGATTTTCAGTTTATTTATGACGACTGATTATTCCTCATTTATATGGGATAAAGTTAAATATCTTTGGTATTTACAATTTCCTTGGCGTTTTCTGGCATTTGCCGGATTATTTATTTCGCTTTGCGGAAGTTATTCAGTTTTTTTTATCGCCAAATTATTTAAGAGTAATCTATCAAAGATAGTGAGTGTTCTGCTGTTTATTTTTATTTCGCTGTCGACGATATTTTTATATAAAAAATACTTTAAACCGCAAAAACAGTTTGCAACTAATGATAAAATCCTTACTTCCTTTGACGAAGTTTCCTGGAGAATAAGCAAATCCTCTTTTGAATTTGTGCCCAAGGGTGTGGCCACTAAAAAAACTAAGTTAAATACCAGTACTTTAGCCATAGAGAAAAAAGATTTGCCCTTGGTTTCATTTGAATTATTATCGGGCCAAGGAAATATAAAAATAGTGAAAGATGATTTTGTGAAAAAAGAATATGAAATAGATATTCAGTCTAGCGCTACGATGAAGTTAAATACTTATTATTTTCCTGGCTGGAAAGCATATTTAAACGGAAAAGAATTAACAATAAATAATGATAATAAACTCAAACTAATCACAGTTAATTTACCGAGTAATAGTAAAGGAGAATTAAAATTTGTATTTCAAAACACGCCTATTCGCACCTTCGCCAATCTTATCTCCTTTCTTTCACTATTAATCCTAGGGTATTATCTTCTAGCATATAAAGTAAAAAAATTAAAAGCTTAAGTGATAATTAAACTATCACTGAAACAACCAGTCCGATATATCGATATATTAGACTCATATCGGTTCTTGTCTTTTCCACTTGTGTTGTAGTTTGTCCCATCTTTGTTGTCTCCAATTTGTTCCTTTCCCGGGGATGGTTTTAAGTTCCACGAAAATATCTTCGAAGAAATTCTTTATTTCTTCCTTAGCAAGGATGGTAGACAAAATTTCTCTTGTTTCTTTGGCTTGCTCATATTTTTCTTTAAAGTAAAACACGGTTGAGCTAGACATTTTTATTGCCTCGGCAATTTCTATTAATGGTATTTCTTTTAACAATAAATAAATACAGGTGATTCTTTTAGCTACCATTATTTTTTCAGAGGACGTTAATATTTCCGAAATAATTTTTTCGGCCTGCTTTTTGTTCTTTATATTTATAATAACCTCAAAAAATAAGTCAAAAATTCTTTTAAGCTTTGTTTCCTGAATATATCTTTGTGAAACTCTTACCATATATAAACTAAAATATATAAGAAATACAGATGACTCAATGGCTTATAAGCTACAAAACACTAAATTAGGGGAGTAAGATGAGCTCCTTATCGATATATCGATATATCGAACATTAATTTAAGCTTCTCGTTTCTGATCAATTAGGCCGCCGAGGTAGTTAGCCTTATAGATTAATTTTCCGTTCTTTTTAATCTTTTCTTCACCGGAAAAACTTTCAACGTTTCCCTTCCAAGAATTATTGTAAACATATTTGTTATTTTTATATCCTTTCGGTCCGCGGAAAGGATAATCTTCAGGCATTTGTCTTAAGGCATTTCTTAAAACTTTATATACAGAATTAATTTCAACTTCTTTTTCTACCCATCCATAATAAACCATTATCCAAAACGGTTTATTATCGTAAAAAACAACTGTACGTCCACCATAAGGTTCACCACCAAAAAAGTTATCGTGCGATTTCCATCCACCTTTTTTAAAAGGAATTGTAGTTGAACGGTCATTTTCTTTGATCCATTGTTTTTCTTTACCGCCAGCGTAGCCGGCTTTATTTGAATCAATCAGAAATTGTTTTAAGTTCTTAATATTTGCGGCCATTATTTTAATTCTAAAAAGTAGATGACCGATTGGTTATTGGGTTTATCGTATTTTTTGATTAGCTTCATTGGCCAACCGGTTGGAATGTCCATATGATGGGATAAAACAATAAAAACATATTTATCTTTTAATTCTTTTTGATTTTCAATTAAGTGTTCAACATTAAGAGGCCAATAGCCTCTAATTTCAATTTTGTCTCCTGGTCTTACAAAAGTATCCAATACATCTCCGGCCAGTCCAAAATTACCTTCGGCCATCACAATTACCGGCTTTTCTTTTGATTTCTCTCTGGAATAATCAATAATATCTTTTATTCCCCAGCCGGCTGTCCAACCTTCGATATATTGTCCGCGATCTATAGGGTGAAAAGGAATATTTTTATTATCGAAAAGAATAGTGTAATCAAAATAGGCGATCGAAATTATGTATAAAATAATTAAAAATATTAATATTTTTTTATTCTTTAAGGAAGCTATAAAATAAGAAGCCATTATTAAAAAAAGAGAACCTAGGAACATTATATATCTTGGAAAAAGAACTCTGGCAAAAGAGGCAACGGTAAAATATGAAATCAAAATCCACAAACTTAAATAGATAAAAATTTTCATTTTTTCCTTGAAAAGTTTTACCCAACCGGCCAATCCTATAAATCCAAGTACAAATCCCATTTCCCAGAAAAAGTATTCGGGAATTTTTTTTAAATTCGGAATCAAAAGTTCAAAGGGTTTTTTAAAAAATTCATCAAAAGGAACGATAAAAGTTTTGTTTTTTTCAGTAACAAAATGAAGATAAGGAGAAAGTCTTTGAATATTGTAGATGACTAAACCGAAAAAAATAACTATCAGATATAAAACCAAAAAATTAATAACTTTTTTAAAGAAAACACCTTTTTTAGTGGTAAAAAAAAGAATCGGTGCGAAAATAGATATTCCTAAGAAAAGTTTGACTGAAGATTTAGCCAAAAGAGCCATACCCGACAAAAGTCCAAAAAGTATAGCTAAATCAAGTCTTAAGTTATTAGCCAAAAGAATAGAAAAAAACAATATCCATATAAACGAAGCATTGACCATGGAGTCAACCAAGGCCATTCGGTCATAAAAAAGAAAATAAGGGGTTAAAATATAGAAAAAAGCCCCCACAAGAGCTGTTTTTTTACCAAAAAGATAATAAAGCAAGCAGAATACCCCAACCAAGGCTAAAAAGCCGGAAGTAACCGCAAATAATCTACCACCAAGTAGAGCATTGTTGGGAAAAAGTTTTAAAAAGGGGATTGTACCCCAAGTCTGTAAGGGTTGTCGACCGTCGGTCAACGAAATGAATCTCCAGGAAGCATCATGCCATGCGACTTTTGCCCATCTGATATAAATTCCCTCATCACAAAAAATAGGAAATTTATCTAATCTTATTAATCTGGTTAAAAAATATGCCGATATTAAAACACCGATTATTAACCAATCTTTTTTTACAAACAGTTTTTTTAGATTCTTAGCAATTCCAAATATATCAAACATCTTTTTATATGATAGCACAAACTAAATTTATAAATCATCCGGTACCTTCAAGCCGATCTGATTGACGACAATATCTTTTTCTTTTGGGGGGATTCTGATTTGTATTAAAGGATCATTCCAATCTCCCGTTTGCTTGACTCCGTAAACATCAAAAAGATAATCGTAACCATTATTCCAGCCTAAGGGAACGTCAAAAGAAACATTAAATTTTTTTCCTTTACCGATAATTTTTATTCTTTCGATAGCTTTTTTCTTATAAAATAATCCAAAATTATTGCTTTTTAAAAATCCTTTTATCGGTTCAATATTAATTACTATGAGAAAACAAACTAAGACAGAAAATAAATAAGGAGCAATTTTTTTAAAACTAAAAATAAAGTTAATTAAAACACAATATATAAGTGGATAAAGAAAAACATAGTAATATTCAGACGGTCTTTTACCATAATAAATAAAAAAGATGGGTACCAAAATCCAAAGAATTAAGATTGATAAGTAAAGTTTTTTTAAAAATTTATTTTTTTCTTTATAAGTCAAGAAAATAGTCATAATACTTATTAATATTAAGAAGAGAATTGTTACTGTATTATTATTTATTCCTACGAGAGGTTTAATAAAATTGCCAAAAACTAAAATCCATGAAAAATAATCTTTCCCCAATTGATTACCAGATCCAGTAAAAAAATTTAAGAAAAGTTTGGAATTTAAAAACTGGTGACGTAAATCAAATAAAAATAATGGTGAGAATAAAATTATAAAGCCAAACAAGAGGAGAAGAATTTTTTTCCAATCAATTTTTAAACCCTGCAAAATTGAAATTACTAAAAAAATTACTGCAAATAAAATTACGAAAACAAATTGGAAATGTAGATTAACAAAAAAGCCTAATAATAATCCCAAAAAAAGCCAACTCATGTCATTATTTTTTTTGGTGATTTTAAATAATGTATTTATCACTAATATTGTTCCCAAAGGAATAAGTATCGGCCACCATGGAATGGTATCGTAGTTTACAAGTAGATTATTAATAGACCAAAGAATTAAAAATAAAATGGCAAAATGATAATTAAAAATTTTATTTAATACTTTAAAGGTGATAGTAAAAAAGCTTAAATTAAAAAGAATGATGAACAAAATTAAGGCTGATGGATCAAGTTTGGTTAACCAATAAAGAGGTAATAAAAGATAAGTAAAGTATGGTCCCAAAAAAAAGCCCAGATCATTATTTGCTCGAGGTCCAATTAGGGTAAATTTTCCTTTTTCGATGATATTTTTAATCTGGTAGGAGAAATTTTGTTGGTCCCAGTCGAAAATAATGCGTTTGTCAATATTGTAAAGTCTTAAAAACAAAAACAAAAAGAAAACTGAAAAAAATATCAGAATTTTCCACTTTTTCATTATCTAATTTTACCATTTGTTATAATCTTTATGTATGAAATTCTCAATCATAGTTCCGGTTTATAATGAAGAGGCAAATATCACTGCTCTTTACAATAGAATTAAAAAAGTATCGCCTTCCATAAAATACCAGCTTGAAGTAATTTTTATCAACGATGGTTCCTCTGATAATACCTTAATTAAGTTGATTGAATTAAGCGAAAAGGATAAATCGATCAAAATAATTAATTTTTCCCGTAATTTTGGTCATCAAATGGCAGTTTCTGCCGGCTTAAAATATGCCAGTGGTGATATTGTGGCTGTCATTGATGCAGATCTTCAAGATCCTCCGGAACTATTACCGAAATTCATAGATAAGATAAATTCAGGTTATGATGTGGTCTATGCGATCCGCAAGAAAAGAAAAGAAAGTTTGATTATGAAAATAGCCTATGCGACTTATTATCGTTTATTAAAAGGAATGGTAGACATTGATATTCCTTTGGATAGCGGCGATTTTTGTGTTATGAAAAAGCGAGTAGTTCAAGCGATCAATCGATTGCCAGAGCGAAATAGATTTATCAGAGGTTTGCGAAGTTGGGTGGGTTTTAAACAAACAGGAATTGAGTATGAGAGAGATGCCCGTTTTGCCGGTAAAAGCAAATACAACTTTAAAAAACTAATGAAATTGGCGTTTGATGGAATATTTTCTTTTTCCTACACTCCTTTTAAATTCATGTTTTATCTAGGTTTGTTTTCATTAATTTTCTCCGTACTTGCCGGAATATGGATTTTTTACATGAAATTTTTTACTGCCAATTATAATCGAGTTCCTGGTTTTGCCACCACTATAATGCTTCTTGTTTTTATTGGGGGTTTACAACTTTTTGCCATGGGTATAAATGGAGAATATATTAAGCGAATTTATGATGAAATCAAGCAAAGACCAGCCTTTATTGTTGAGTCGGTGATTGGCTTCGAGAATAAAGAAGATAACGATCAAATTGCTTAATAAGTCTTAAATTTTCAAATTGTTTATTATTATCCTCTTTTTCAATGACATAACAATTTCCCCTTTCTGAATTAGCAATAGAATTAGTTAAAGATTGTAAATCATAAAGATAATTAACTTTTTTGCCAAAATAATAAACCATTGATGGATGATTGCCCCACCATTTGGTAGTGGTTATTAGCAGTCCCATTTTGTCCAAAGTATCAAAAGCTTTTCTATTTTCCGCGTTCAATAAAACCGAAAGATCAGAACATCTGTTTTTTGCATAAAGAGATAGATAATAGTAATCTTCGTATTTGGAATAAACAGTATTGTAAACATTGTTTTTGACAACGCTCCACAAAATAAAAAACAACATTATGAAAGTCAAAAGATAATAAATGACTTTCCGTTTTCTTATAACAGATATTGGATAGACGCTCAAAAAAGCGATTTGAGGAGCACAGGCAAAAAAGTACCAGAAAATCTTAGTTTTAGTTAGATTTAAGAAAATAAACCACGGAAGCAAATACAAAGAATAAAATAAATCCTCAGTTTTAATTTTTTTCCTAAAAAATTGAACAACAATAAGTAACAAGCCTAAAGCGGCCACGATAGATAATAAACCAGTTTGTTGCAAGGCCAGATCTAAATAATATGTTCTTTGTCCAAAATGAAATTCGATCGAAGAAGTGACGCGGCGAAAATGGCTTTCAATTATATGCTGTTTAAAAAACTGCTGTTTATATATAAATAACATTAAAATAAACCACAAAGAGCAGATAAAAGTCTGGATGGAAATTTTTTTCATTAGCTGAAAGAATTTTTTTCTATCTATTTTTTTAATAATTAACAGATAAAAGTTATAGACAAAAATCATAGCAATAGGATAAAAACCGATTAGGGACTTACTCATGACGGCAATAAAAAGAAATAGTGTGCTTAGGGCAAAATTATCAAAATATGCAATTGTTCCAAGCCATCCTAAAAGCAGATAAAGGTCAAGGTTGACTACCTGAACTCGCTGGAAAAAAATTGGAATAAAAGCAGTTGCAGTTACCGCAACAGTAGCTAACCAAGATTCTTTTAAAACTTTAAAATAAATTTTATAAAGTAAAAATAAAACAATTAGGGCTATAAATAGAGTAAACAATCTGGTGCTTATTTCAGCCGGCATAAAGAAAAATATTTTCATAACTAACCCATAAATTAAGGGAACCATGGGGGGTTTATCGAGCCATGGGACCCCCTGCCACACCGGTGCCAAAAAGTATTTATGAATTAACATTTCCTTGCCCGTCTGCACATAAAGTGATTCGTCCCAATCGAAAAAGGGAGTCGGCTTGAATATGATTTTGTAGGCTAAAGCAATAAAATAAACGACAGAAAAAATAATAAAAGGATAGTTTTTTTTAATGAATTTCATTGATTATATTTTCTTCTTAAATCAAACATCTTAATCTTAAAAATGTCTCCCATGGTTTCTAGTGAATCTTTGATGAAATTTACGTTTTTTGTTTCCACATGGCGCCATGTTACCGGGACTTCTTTTATTTTATATCCTAATTTACCAGCTAAAAATAAGAATTCAAGATCAAATCCAGCCCCAACAGAAGATCCTTTGGCTATTCTATTATTGTGAAAGACTTTTAGTCTTTCAATTATTTTTAGAGCTGCTTTTCTTTCAAATAATTTAAATCCGCATTGAGTATCTTTTATTCCTTTTAATCCGATTATCAAATTTCTAATATAAATAAAACCTCGCGCCATAATTTTTCTGACCAGAGGTGCTCCTTGTCTAGTTGATTTTCTCGATCCGATTACGATTGAATAATCCGGGAAAAATTCAATAAGCTTATTGCTTTCTTCAATGGGGGTAGCCAAATCAATATCTGAAAACAAAACAATTTTTGCCCGAGCTGAATTAATTCCGGTGATTAAAGCAAATGCTTTTCCCTGATGTTCATTTTCAATGATCCTGAATTTGGGAAATTCTTTTAGATATCTTTCTTTAATTATTTTTTTTGATTTGTCACTTGATCCGTCATCAACTATGACGACCTCAATGAATCTATTATCGTCTTTGGTAAAATTTCCAATTTTATCAAGTACGCCTTTTTGGATATTGGATTCTTCGTTATAGCAGGGAATAATTAAAGATATTGAATTATTTTCCATGAATAATTTTATAAATTTTTATTCCTTCAATACTCCATATTTTATCAGCCACAGGATTTTTAAAGGCTGCTAATTGCCATTGAGGATTCCCTGATATGGCACATTCTTTAAAATAGCATAATAAAAAAAGTTCTTCCGGTTGTCCAGCAAAGTCATCGGGAAGTGAAGTGTGTCCGCTTACTTCAAGAAAATATTTAATAGGATCAGCTGACTCTGTGAATGGTTCAGGTATAACCAAGAAAGATTGACTATCTATTTTGCCTTCAAAAGTCTTGGCTATTCTTTTGGCTCGCTCAATTTGCCGGGAGCCTTCTTCTCTAAAATAGCCGTAGCTTTTTATATTAAAAAGAGTATAAAAAATTATTAATACAACTATAAAGATATATTTAATTTTAAAGCGTATTGAAACTAGTATTGAGGCTAAAATCAAAAAAAAGCTAAAATAAATTTGTCCGTAATAATGAGGATAGCGGGAGCTATTCAAAAAACTAAAAAAGAATATAAAACTTAAAAAATTAACGGTATTAATTTTTACAAGATAGTTTTTTTTAGAACGAAATATTAAGTAGCCAATTAAAAAAGTTATGGCAATAGCAATTGTAGAGTTAAATTCCCACTTAAAAACATGAAAATAGAATTCTTTATTTGTATTTAAAATTCGGGTAAATATTGATTCTTGAGAAACAACTTCTTTTTTAAAAATAAGATTAAGGAAATTTTTGCTGTTTAATGCTTGATGTTTTAAATCAAAAATAATCAAAGGAATAGAAAAAAATAAGCAAGAAATAACTCCAACGGCAATGTTTTTTATATTAGATGATTTCTTTTTGACAATAATTTTATAAGCAAAAGTAAAAAAAAGCGGAAAAAATAGAAAAATACCTAAATAATGAAGTTGGACCGAAAAAGAAATTAATGCTCCCAAAATTAAATAATCAACAAGTTTGTCATTTTCGAAAACAAGATACATGAAATAAAGAGTCATAAATGAAAAAAGCGGCAATAAGTTTGGGTTCCATGAGAAACGAGAATACTCAATAAGAACGTAAGAAAAAACAGCAAAAAAAAGAAAAACAACTGCAGTCTGTTTAGACAAATATTTATTAACAATAAAATACCCAAAAATTAATCCTACGATAGAAAAAAAAGCTACACCATATGCTAACCCTAACGGATTAAAATTAAACAACAAAAGAAAAGGAGCTATAAAATAATAATAAAATGGTCCTAGGAAGATTTGGCCAATTGATGTTGGAGCTCCTATCGCTGGAAAATGTTGGAAGGTGACAATTCTTTTGATAATGATGGCATCTCTTCCCTGATCTCCTAAGAAAGTAGTGAATTCGCCTAGTTTATAAAATCTTAAAAAAATAGCTATTAGGATTAATAAGAAGGCGGTCATATTTTTTGATAAAATATGGACAATGGTATTAAGAGACTTTTTTAAAAAACCCATATCCTCTTATTTTACCGTAACTTTAGTCGTTTTTTTAAGTACCTTTATCCTCTGGTTGCCTTTTATCTTAAGAGCTAATAATTGGCTGGGCTTAAAAATCGAGAATTCCAACTTTCAATATATTTATAAGCATTATGATGGGCCTTTATATATTATTCCAGCAAAAACACTGTATGAGCAATCAAAAATAGATATTCCCGGCTCAGGTTTTATTTTATCGCTTCCCCTGACGCCTAAATACTTTGCCGCTCATCTGCCGCTTTATCCAATTCTCATCCGCATTTTTGCCCATATCTTTGGTTATTTAAAATCAATGATTTTTGTAAATATTTTAGCGACAGTTATTCTGGCCAATCTTTTTTATTTTGTCTTGAAAAGATTCAAGATGAGTCAAAATCCTTTATTGTTAACAATCGTTTTTTTATTTCTTCCCAGGTTTCTTGTAGTTAGATCAGTAGGATCACCCGAATCATTATTTATATTATTGATTTTAAGTTCTTTATTATTTTTTGAGAAAAATAATTTTTTACTAGCTGGTCTTTTTGGAGGATTGGCAACTATGACTAAAATTCCCGGAATTCTTCTGTTTCCGGCTTATGTTCTTGTTCTTGCAGAAAAGCTGATAAAGGAGAAAAAAATTGACTTTAGAACAATTTATCTATTATTAATTCCTTTTGGATTGCTGGCGGTTTTTTTTCTATACCAAAAACAATTCAGTGATTTTTTTGCCTATTTTCATACTGGTGGAGTTGTTCCCATGCCATATCCGTTTTCGGTTTTTAATTCCAGTGCCAAATGGGTAGGGACTGCTTGGCTTGAGGAGATAGTTCTTTATTTTTTTCTTTATACTTTTTCAGTTATTTCTCTTGCCCATATTAAACAAAGAAGCTTTTTCTATTTTTCTTTAGTTTTTCTGGCGGCGACGACTTTTGTCCAGCATAGAGACATCAGTCGTTATGCCTTACCCTTATGGCCTTTTGCCTGTATGGCTTTGGAAAAATTGTTTACGTCTAAGAAATTTCTTATAGCTTTATTAATTATTTTGCCTGCATTATATTTATATGCTTGGAATTTCTGTCTTCAAAATATCGTGCCTATCAGCGATTGGTCACCGTTTTTGTGATATAATGAATAAATTATTCTTCAAGTAACGTTAAGGAAATATGTTTAAAAAGATAAAAAAACACTGGTATATTTTTTTAATTGTTTTGGGGATTGCAATCTTTACTTATTATAAAATAAGTGCTAAAACTGTCGCTCAAAATAAAAAAGAAACATACGCAGTCAAAAAAAATAACCTTACAGAAACTCTTTCTCTATCTGGGAAAATCGCCGCAAATGAAGCTGTTACGATCAGATTTCAAACTTCAGGCAGATTATCTTGGATAGGAGTAAAAGAAGGAGATTACGTTAAAAAATACCAGATGATTGCCGCTTTAGATCAAAGAGAAACAGAAAAAAATCTAAAAAAATATTTAAATACATATCTGGATACCCGTTGGGATTTTGACCAGACAAAAGAAGACTATAAAGATAAGGCAATTTCTACTGCCATGCAAAGAATTATAGATCAGGCTCAATTTGCTTTAGACAATTCTGTGTTAGATGTAGAAATTAAAAACTTAGCTATCGAATTTTCCAATCTTTTTACTCCAATTGAAGGGATAATCACTAGAGTTGATGCGCCTTTTGCCGGAGTTAATATCACTCCAGCGACCGCAGAGTTTGAGATCGTCAATCCCGAATCAATTTATTTTTCCGTAAATGCCGATCAAAATGAAGTGATCAATTTAAAAGAAAAAGATAAGGGAGAAGTGATTTTTGACTCATTTCCTGATAAAACATATTCCGGTGAAGTTACCTCTATCTCTTTCTCGCCCAAAACAGGAGAAACAGGAACTGTTTATGAGGTTAAGCTGTCAATTCCAAAGATAGAAGGGCTTCGTCTTGGTATGACCGGTGATGTCGATTTTATTACCAAAGAAAGAAAAAATGTACTTAATATTCCGACGAGTTTTATAAATAAAGACAGTAATGGAGATTATGTTTACGTGTTGATTAAAGAAAAAAAACAAAAACGATATGTAAAAATTGGAGATGAAATAGATGGGCAGACAATTATTAAAACCGGATTGAGCGAAGGAGAAACAATATATGATTAAACTAGAAAATGTTTGGAAAGAATATAAAATCGATGAAGACAATATTTTCACTGCCTTAAAAAATATCAACTTAGAAATTAAAGAAAAAGAATTTGTCTCAATTATTGGACCTTCGGGATCAGGCAAGTCGACTTTAATGCATATCATTGGCTTACTTGATAAACCAAGTCGTGGTTTAGTCTATATTAGTAACAAAGAGGTCTCTAAACTTAACGACGATCAGCTTTCTAAGGTAAGAAATGAGTTTGTTGGTTTTGTTTTTCAACAATTTAATTTACTTAATAAACTAACTGTCATTGAAAATGTTATTCTACCCACAATCTATTCGAAACATAAACTCGATTTTGATCCGCAAACAAGAGCGTTGGAATTAATTAAAAAGTTCGGTATCGAAGAGAAGCAAAATTCATATCCCAATAAATTATCAGGAGGCCAACAACAACGAGTAGCAATCGCCCGAGCGCTGATTATGAACCCAAAACTTATTCTAGCTGATGAACCAACCGGAAATCTTGATACTAAATCAGGAGATGTGGTTTTATCATTACTCAATGATTTAAATAAAAAAGAAAAAATTACTGTGATTATTGTCACTCATGATTTAACAATTGCTTCTCATGCTGAAAGAATTATAAAAATAAAAGACGGTGAAGTTGTATGAACTACTTTTTATTTATTATCAAATCGGCTTACGGGGATTTAATGAAAAATAAAATTCGTACATTTCTTACAACTTTAGGAATTGTCATTGGAGTGGCATCAGTTGTTCTTCTCATTGCCTTTGGATTAGGTCTTAAAGAATATATAGGAAATCAGTTTGATAGTCTTGGATCAAATCTAGTTTTTGTTTTACCGGGTCAGATGCTTAATCGAGGAGCAGGATTGGGAGCAGCTTTTGGCAATGAAGTAAATTTTAATGAAGAAGACCTAGCACGTTTAAAAAAAATTAAATCAGCTCAAGTGGCAATTCCCAATATTCAAAAATCGATAAAGATCGATTTTACTGGAAAAACTGAATATGCCACATTAAATGGTACTAGCCAGGATATTTTTGAAGCTAGAAATTTAGTGGCCATTTTTGGTCGAGTTTTTGATAAAACAGATATCGAAAAAAAAGGCAAGATAGTAGTTTTGGGATCAGAGATCGCTAAAAAATTATTTAATGAACCAGATTTGGCACTTGACAAAAAAGTACGTATTGAAGATCAAAGTTTTAAAGTAATAGGTATTTTGGAAGCAAAAGGCGGTGGAGGTTTTGGCGGACCAAATTTTGATATGTTTGCCTATATTCCCTATACATCTGCATTTAATTTAGTTGGCAAAAAGACATTTAGCACTTTTACTCTTAAGGCAGTTGACAATGATTCAATTGAACAGTTAAAGGCGGAGGCCAAAAAAATTATGCTTAAAAAATATAAAGAAGATGATTTTACAGTGGTTGACTCAAAAGAAATATTAAATACGATTCAATCGATCTTCACGATGTTAAATTCCGTGTTAGTGGCAATTGGTGGAGTGTCTTTGGTTGTTGGTGGTATTGGAATTATGAATATTATGTATGTGTCAGTTACCGAAAGAATAAGAGAGATAGGGATAAGAAGAGCGCTTGGAGCATTTGAAAACGATATTCTTTGGCAGTTTTTGGCCGAGTCAGTATTACTTTCTGTTTTGGGGGGCATTTTGGGATTAATATTGGCATACGGAATCGTATATATTATTAGAATTTTTTTCCCTGCCTATATTGATATTCCTTCCGTAGTGATGGCAATAGGAGTATCATCTTTTATAGGAATCTTTTTTGGTGTATTTCCAGCAAGATCAGCAGCACGGCTATCACCAATTGATGCCATACGTTATGAATAAACTATTTTTTGTAATAGTTTCTGCCCTAGATGACTTTAGACGAAATAAAGTCCGCACATTCCTTACTTCTTTGGGAATTCTAATCGGAGTATCAGCCGTTGTTTTGCTTTTGGCTTTTGGATTGGGTTTAAAAAGATATATCAAGCAACAGTTTGAAAGTATAGGTACAAATTTAATCATGGTTATGCCAGGGAAGATGTTAAGCGGAGGAGCTTCAGGTCTTGCTTCATCAATGGGAAGCATTAGTTTTGATGAAAAAGATATGACAAGTTTAAAGAAAATCAAAAACGCCAGTTATGTTGTTCCTTTTTATATTAAATTCGCTGATATCCAAGGAGAACTTAAGACAGAATATGTTGAATTAGCAGGTTCAAACGCAGATGTATTTGCGGTTATGAATCTTGATGTGGAATATGGCCAGGCTTATAAAAAAAGCGACGCAGAAAGAGGTACTAAAAAGATTGTTTTAGGACCAAAAATAGCTGAAAAATTATTTGGTTCTGTTAAAAAAGCCCTAAATAATAGCGTTAAAATAAGTGATCAGAATTATAAGGTTGTTGGTATTACAAAGGCAAAAGGAGGTGGAGGATTGGGGGCGCCAAGTATTGATGATCATGTTTATTTACCTTATAAATCTATTTCTAGTTTTAATACTGATAAAAAATTTTACGCATTTTATATCAAAGCAGATGAAGAAAAAAATTTACCATTTGTAAAACAAGAGATAAAAAGGATTTTGTTAAAAAGATATAAGGAAGATGAGTTTTCCATTGGCGAACAAACCGACATTCTAAATACAGTTAATTCAATTTTTAGCATGTTGAATTTTGTTTTGGTTGGTATTGGTGCTATTTCGCTTTTGGTTGGTGGCATCGGAATTATGAATATTATGTATGTATCAGTAACGGAAAGGATAAAAGAAATCGGCATAAGACGAGCTTTTGGTGCAACTACGAATGATATTCTCATTCATTTTCTAGGTGAGGCGACTTTATTATCTTTAATTGGTGGGATAAGCGCTCTTATTTTTTGTTATCTGGTTGTTTTCTTGATTCAACCGTATTTTCCAGCCTATATAGATGTGGGGACGGTTTTGCTGGCCCTTGGAGTATCTTCGGCAATTGGTATATTCTTCGGTGTCTCTCCCGCCCGAAAGGCAGCAGATTTACAACCAGTTGAAGCGATAAGATACGAATAAATAGTGTCTTAAACCTAAATTATTTCTGACAAGTTACGCAATAAAAACTACTCCTGCCGGCTTGTTTAACTCTTTCTATTTTACCTTTACAATTATTGGGACATTTTTCTCCTTCGCGCTGATAGACTAAAAAATGTTTTTGATATCCGCCTCTTTCTCCGTTAGGGAGAATATAAGCTTCGTCTCGACCGGATGATCCTTGATATTTAAGTCCCTTATCAATTGTTTTTTTTATTGAATCATAAAGATTTTTGATTTCCACTGAATTTAAACTTTTTGATTTCCTTCTAGGATCAATTCTACTTAAAAATAATGCTTCGTTGGCATAAATATTACCGATACCCGCCATTTTATCCTGGTCCATTAAAAGAATCTTAATTGGTTTACCCGATGATTTTATTTTTGCCTCAAAATAATCAAATGTAAAATCTTTATCTAAAACATCAATGGCTTTTGGTCCTTCGATCTTGTCTGTTAATTTCATCCAACCGAACTTACGCATGTCATTAAAAAAAAGAGCAGAATTGTCTTTAAAATGAATAATTATCCGGGTAGTTTTGCTGGGCATTTTATTGGTTTGAGTAAAGGGAATTTGAGTCTTGAATTCCGATTGAGGAAAATTTTTAGAGAAAAGAAGTTGCCCAGTCAGTTTAAGATGAATACTAATAAATAAATTATTATCAAGTTTTATGGCCATTACTTTTCCTTTTCTTTGGACATCAACGATTTTTTTATCCTTTAAAATTTTGGGATTACCGATAAATTGTTTTTTTTCCAATATCTCGACTTTATCGATGACTTTGTTGACGATATCTTTACTTATAATTTGTCTAATTGTTTCAACTTCTGGTAATTCTGGCATTTTTGATAAAACCTAACATGTTTTTTTTAAAGTTATCGAAAGAAAATTTTTCCGCAGTCGTTCTGGCATTTTTCTTCATTTCTAAATAATTTTCACTGGATAAACTCTCCAGTTTTTTTATTTTCTCAATCAGCGAGTTCTCATTTAATTCATTAAAAAGATAACCGTTTTTGCCTTCTTCAACCGTTTCTTTTAGTCCACCTGAAGCATAGGCGATTACAGGAAGAGAATAACCCATGGCTTCAACCGGGGCAATACCAAATTCTTCATCAACAGAGGCAAATAAATAAGCTTTAGCATGGTTATATATTTTGGCCAGTTCTTGGTCTGTTAGATTCCCTAAGAATTCTATTGTTGGGCCACTCACTGATTTTAAATATTCCATATCGCGCCCCACTCCGACAATTTTTAAATTAAATTTCATTTTATTGGCGGCTTTGATTAATACGTCGACATGTTTAGCGCGGGCTAATCTTGAGACAGTTAAATAGTAATTTTTAATTACGGATTGCGGATTACGAATTGTTTTTGGAATGGTGACTGGGGGATAAATGACGACGGAAGTTCTTCGATAAAATTTTTCAATTCTTTTTTTGGTTTCAATAGAGTTGGCAATGAAATAATCTACTTTTTGGGAAGAATCATAATCGAATAATCTCAATCCGTGGTTAATCAAATGGGCGTAAATTTTAACAATCCAATATTTTTGCCATTCAATGGCTGTTTGATAATAATAAAGGTAGCGGGGCGGGTGATGCAAATAGCAAATGTGTTTTGTTTTAGGTTTGGTAAGTATGCCCTTGGACATATAAGATCCTGAAGATGAAATCACCAGATCATATTTTGAAAAATCAAAACTTTCCCAAATTAGGGGAGTAATAAATCTTAAAGGTGAATAGAGTTTTTTCAAGAATGGAATTTTATCTGCCCAAGAAGTAATAATTCGCCAGTTAGTGAATTCATCTCGATGGGAGCCTAGGCTTTTAGAATTATAAAAAGAAGTATAAACGTCAGCTTCGGGAAAAATTTGCTTTAAGGCGATTAAAACTCGCTCGGCTCCACCAAATTCCTGTAATTGGTCATGTACAATCGCGATTTTCATTTAGTATATTATACTATTCTAATATGACTATTTTTCACTCTATAATTTTAGGATTGGTCGAGGGATTGACTGAATTTCTTCCTATTTCTTCTACTTTTCATTTACTTTTTGCTTCTAAATTATTAAACATTCTACAAACGGATTTTATTAAAGTTTTTGAAGTTTTTATTCAGGCTGGTGCAATTTTGGCAGTTTTGATTTTGTATTTCAAAGAAGTTATTAAAAACAGAGCCTTAATGACTAGAATAATTATTTCTTTTATTCCGACAGGAATTATCGGCTTTGCTCTTTATAAAGTAATAAAAAATATTTTTTTTGAATCGCATTTTTTAATGCTGGCTGTTTTTTTAATTATGGGAGTTATTTTTTTAGTAATTGAAAAGTTGATTTCCAATAAAAAAATAAAATTGGAAAAATCAATTAAAAATATAAATTATCTTCAGGCGGTATTGATTGGAATAATTCAGTCATTAGCAGTCGTCCCAGGAGTGTCCCGAGCCGGATCAGTCATGGTTGGAATGATGGCCTTAGGATTTAAACGTGATGAATCAGCCAGATATTCATTCATTCTAGCAGTGCCAACTATTTTAGCCGCATCAGTCTATGATTTATTTAAAATGAGAGAAGTTGTTTTTTCACAGTCAAGCAATTTAGGTATTTTAATGGTTGGTTTTGTTGTTGCCTTTATTTCAGCTCTATTTGCAGTCAAGTGGTTTATCGGATATTTGAGAAAAAACTCGCTATTTATCTTCGGGATTTACCGGATAGCGCTTGCTATAATATTATTACTAATTTTTTGAGTCTCCGTAGTTCAACGGATAGAGCGTGGGTTTCCGGAACCTAAGATGGGAGTTCAATTCTCCCCGGGGACACACATTAAGGGCCTATAGGTAAGTGGTATACCGAGTCGTTCGCAACGACTAGTCGCCAGTTCGATTCTGGCTAGGTCCACATGAATAATAAATTAACCACAATTTATATCGTGCGTCATGGTGAGACAGAGTGGAATTTAAAAGAAATTATGCAGGGACATGTAGATTCTCCATTAACAGCTAAAGGACACGAACAAGCAATGTCCTTAGCTATAAAACTACGAGAAATAAAATTTGATGCAATATTCTCGTCAGACTTAGCTAGGGCTCAAAAAACCGCTGAGTATATTGCTATAGAAAAAAAATTAGCCATTATTACAACAAGAGCTTTGCGAGAAAGATGTTATGGAAAATATGATGGAAGACCACGACATTATTTTTTTGATGATTTTCGTCGATATCTCAAAAAACGCGGTGAATTAAGTGAAGAAGAAAGATTTAAATTCAAGTTACACAAAAGTGTTGAATCAGATTTTGAAGGCGCATCTCGCTTTATTATTTCCTTAAGAGAAATAGCTGTTGGATATCCGGGCAAAACCGTTCTTGTTGTAACTCATGGTGGTATTATGCGCTGTTTTTTAATTAAATTGGGATATGTCAGCTATAAAGAAATACCGGTAGGTGCAATGTTCATCTCTAACGGGGCTTATATAAAAATAGAAAGTGACGGAGTAGATTTCTTTATAAAAGAAACGATTGGGATCACCAAGGCCAAAACTTGAGCTGGATTTAGTATAATATTTTAAGTAAAATAGCGTCTGTAGCTCAGCGGTAGAGCGCCACTCTTATAAAGTGGATGCCCTTGGTCCGAATCCAAGCAGACGCACTTTTTGCCGAGGTAGCCAAGGTGGTCACGGCGGAGGTCTGAAAAACCCCAGATGTCAGTTCGACTCTGACCCTCGGCACCGTATTTTATCTAATTATGTTTTTTTGATTGATCTCATCCCAGCATTCAGGAATTAAAGTTTTTGGATAATCGGGATAAGGTTTTAAACTTTCACAGGAAATGGTTCCATTGCCGTCAGCTATGATTTTCCATTGATTATTTTCTTTTATAGCGAAAAAATATCCACCACCGCCTTGGGCACTGGCTGTACCAGACGCATATTTTCCATCATTGATTGAAACAGCAACTGTAATTTCATCAGTTTCTTTCCAACCATTTTTATCAAACAAAGCTTGTTTTATAAGTTTATTATCGTCCTTTAACGGACAACCTTCTTCAAAAAGTCTTAAACATTTATTTTTTGATTCACACCAACTATAACCGGCTGAGCCGGTGCATCCATGTTCGTCTTTGTCGTTGCCGACAAGTTGCCCAGTTGGAGACGATACAGGACCATTAGTTATGGTTAAAGTAGGGGAGAGAGAAGATTTGTCAGATTTAATTGTACTTTTTTGTCCTGCTTGATAAGCAAAAAAACCAACCCCACCAATTATTAACACCGTTAAAACTCCGAATATAAAGTTTTTCATATTTAAAATTATAGCAGTATATAAAAAAATATTAATATCTTTAACTCCGATATATCGATATATCGGACAGTAAATTAATTTGCTAATTGATAAACGTATAAATTTTATGAAAGATAATTAAAAAATATGAAAATAGTATAATCTTTTTTGAATATGAAAAAGTTTATCTATATTTGTGCGTTTATTTTATTTTCTATTTTTATCTTCAAAATATATCTAGATAGAATAGGTACTTTTAGTTTTGTCGACGAATACGATAATTTCGTGGCTGCATTTTTTATGTTGAAAAATAAAATCTTATTTAAAGATATATATCACAATCGACAGTTGGGAATGGTGTATCTAAGCTATGTAATTCAGTTAATTACTAATCCTCAGACCTTATATAAATTAGTTCTTTATCACAGATTATTTATAATGGTTTTTTCTTTTTTAGCAGGTCTATTATTGGTTATCCGTTTTAACCTATTAGGCTTAACTTTTATTTTTATTTTCGAGATTATTAAATATTATTTTCATGGGAATTTATTTATCGCTGAATCACTGATTCTTTATCCACTTGTTTATTTATCCTTTCTATCGATAGATAGAATAAATAATAAAAAAATTTTAATTTCCGATTATATTTTTTCAGGTATTTTTACCTGGTTTGTGGTTTTTATGAGAGAGCCTTATATTCCACTTGTTTTAATTTTATATTTTGTGATCCTATTTGGAAAAAAAGAACTCAGATTAAAAATAATTTCTTTTTTTGTTTTTTCGACTCTTTCCTTAATTACAATTTTTACAACCAGTGTTAAAGATTATTTATTTCAAGTTATTTTGGTTAATCAAAGTGCCGTTCTTAAAAATCAAATAACGGAAAACGAGGGATTGATAAAAATGATATTCAAAGCTTTTAGTTATCCCATTTATATTTTATTTGCCGGAAAAATAAATCATTATCATCTAATTTTAATTGGGTTGAGTATCTTATTTATAATTCTTATTTTTTATCATTTTTTTATAAAAAAAAGACGAAAAGAAGCACTGTTTATTTTATTAATACTTGGAATGGCGGCGATAAGAGCCACTAATCCAGGGGAAGCTTTTTATGGCGCTTATCGAATGTTGGTTTGGGTGGGATTATTTATTTCATCAATTTTAATTTTGATTAAAGATATCAAAAATAAACGGTCTTTTAAAATTTCTGTTCTATTTCTTTTTTTAATATTTATGTTTTCAATATTTTCTCCTCAATCATATTTATGGGAAAAAATAAATAAAGAAAAAGTCTTTGACATTAATTACAATCACTATTATGTTTATGGAGAGACAATAAAGAAACTGGTTAGGCCGCAAGATAAATTATTTATTGATGGTTACGACAGTTTAGTATTTTATCAGTCGGGGATTAATTCAGCTTATAAATACAGTTTATTTTATCCGGCTATGAAAAATATTTCTTTATTTACCAATGAAAGGTTGAAAATGTTCAAAAATTCTCCACCCGCTTTTTATTATCGTGATTGTGTTACCAAAAACGATCTAAAACTTCCTGATTTCGTAGTATCAAAATATATTAATTTTAAAACGAGGGGTAATCCCAGCTGTCTTTATATTCGAAAAGATATATTGGTTGATCCAATAAAACTTGAAGAAATTTCTAAATTTGGATTTAGTTTCTGACGCTTTTTTAATTTAATGATAGAATTAATTTTTATAACAAAAAATGAAAATATCAATTTTTGGTCTCGGGAATTTTGGTTATGCTTTATTAAAGCATTTTGATAAAAAGAAAGATAAAAACTCATCTATTTTTGCTTTTGATAGAAACGAAAAACTCACTAATTACTTAAGAAAAAAACATAGTCACCTTTATTTATACAGATCAACAAAAATTTCAAAAAATGTAAATTTTGTTTCGATAATTAAAGACTTAGTTACTGATTGTGATATTCTTGTTCTTGCTGTAACGTCAGATGCTTTAAGGGAAGTTTTATCTGAGATGAAACCATTTATTAATAAACAAATTATTTTGGTTAATACAGCTAAAGCTCTTGACGATAAAACCGGAAAAAGATTATCCCAAGTGACTGAAGAGATATTCGACAATATACATTTTGATTATGCACTACTGTCTGGTGGAACAATTGCCAGAGATTTATTCAAACATCAACCGTTAGGAACAGATCTTGCTTGCAAAAATAAAAAGATATTGCCTTTTTTGGTTAAAATTTTTGCTTCTTCTAATCTTTTTGTTTACCCAACTTCAGATTTAGTTGGTGTTGAATATGCCGCTGCTTTTAAAAATATTATTTCTATTTTGGCGGGAATCATTAGAGGAATGGGATTTTCCTATGGATCAGAAACTCATGTTATTTCAAGAGTCGCATCTGAAATAGAAGAGGTGGTTATTAAGAATCTAGGAGGACGAAAAGAAACTTTTAATATGAAAAGTCAGTGTTGGGGTAATGATATGTGGTTAAGCTGTACAGGTTCTACCAGAAATAAAGAATTTGGTATTCTTTTGGGAAAAGGAATGTCGGTGAAAAAAGCAATTTTAGAAATGAAAAAAAGAAAGAAAACGGTTGAAGGAATAAATACAATTAAAGTTTTAAATTTGATCCCTGAAATTTTTAAATATCCTTTAATTAATTTTTTATATAGTTTTATTATAAAAAAAGAAGTTGATCTAGATGAATTAAAAAAAATTATTTCTAACGATCTTTTTTAATTTCTGAGCGGTAGAAGGGATTCGAACCCTCAACCTCTTCCTTGGCAAGGAAGCATTCTACCATTGAACTACTACCGCTTTTCATTTAAATTATATCAAAAACAGCTTTAATTTATTTCATTAACCTTAATATTTCTTCAAACGCCTGTTTGTCGGTTTTGAAAGTGAGAGTTTTTCTGACTTCCTCTTCGGTCACAAATTTTGCTTCTGATACTTCCCAGTCATGATTTTTGGGATCGCCAGATATATATTCCATTAAAAAATAATAAACTGTTTTTTTAACTAAAAATTCTTTGAAGCGGTAATTATAGTTTACTTTAACTGGTTTGTGATTAACTATTTTCGTCTTAATTCCTCCCTCTTCTTCAACCTCTCTTAAAGCCGCCTCTTTCATGGGTTCATCTTTTTTTTGGTCTCCAATCAACCCCTTGGGAAATCCCCAGCCTTTGTGTTGAGAGTGCTGGGTTATAAGCCATTTAAGATTATAGATCTTAGATCTTGGATCGTAGATTCTTTTATAAACAATTCCTCCGGAAGAAATTTCAATCTTTAATTTCATATATTCATTTTATCACAATACTATAGCTTGTTTGCTCGGCCCGCATCCAACCGAAGCGGTTGGATTGGCGATTTATTTGTTAAAATATTAAAGATCATGAAAAATGTAATAATCACAAGCGCTGATTTAAAATATGGAGATTTCTTAATTAATCACTGGCTAAAATCTCTTAAGACCAATGTTAATCTAAAAAATATTGACATAGCCGTTGTTGATTATGGTTTAAATTCTTCACAAAAAGGCAAATTAATTAAAGAGGGAGCTATTCTTATAAAAGGAACGTCAAAAGGCAATATTGGAACAGCTCGTTTCATTGATATGGGAAATTTCTTGAAAAAGAATCTTTATGATCAAATTCTTTCAATGGATGGTGGAGATATCATTTTTCAAGAAGATATTTCTTCTCTTTTTAACACAGATAAAAACTATTACCGTGCAGTTGGTCATGATCTACAAAATCTATTTCTCGAAAGTTTTATCAGAAATAATTTTGACAGTGAAGTTGAAAAAGAAATCTGGAAAAAACTCAAGAGTATACCAATTGAGAAGACTATTAATGCAGGAGTTATCCTAGCCCCGTATGATAAATTTACAGCATTATGTGAGCAAATTGATAAGCTAGTGATAAATAGGAGCAGTTATGGACCAGATCAAATCGTTATAAACTATGTAGTTCATAAAGACGGAATAAAATTTTTAGAAAAAAAATATAATTTTATGGTTGGGAATAAGGAAAAATTTATAGTCAAAGACGGAGTCTTTTATGATGCTGATTTAAAGAAAGTTGCCGTCGTTCATAATCCTGGACATTTGGATACGAGGGTTATTAAAGATTTTGGTTACGGAGAAAACTACAACAAGAAAATAAATTTATTTATGTTTTATTCAAGAAGATTTCTTTATACATACATAACTCCAATAATAAAAAAGATGATTCTTTTTATTAATCAGTAGGTGTTTTTTGATACTTCTTATGTTATAATATTAACTTAAGATAGTAAGGTACTGCTTTTGTTTAAATTTAATAAAGCTCCTCTTAATCTAACGATGTTTAGAAGAGCTTTCCTTAAGCTCTTACTCTCTTTAATCCGCCCGAAGCGGATAAATTTAATTGTTTCTTTAAATTTTTCTTATGTATCATAATAACCGTTCTTTTCGTCCAAATAATAGGTTTAGTCGCCGGGGTTTTCGTGGCGGGGGATTTAACCGTTACAACCGCTTTAATAACAAAGTCAATCCTAACGCGATTCATTTATATATAAAAAAAGCCTCAGTTCAAAGCGTGGTAAAGGTCCAGGATTCGACCCCAACTACAAAATTCAGCGATTTGGCAATTAGTGACAAACTAAAAACAAACATAAATTTTATGAATTATTCTGTTTTGACACCTATCCAGGAAAGAGTAATTCCAGCTGTTATGGAAGGCAAGGACGTAATTGGTATTGCCAATACAGGTACGGGAAAAACTGCAGCTTTCTTGATTCCTTTAATTGAGAAAATACTTGCCGATTCAACTTATCGGGCGTTAGTTATTACTCCTACCCGTGAGCTGGCTCTACAGATCAGGGATGAAATGAGAAAGTTTACCAATAGAATTCCCGTTTACAGCACTTTTTGCATTGGTCAATCATCTATTCGTAATCAAATTTTCGATCTTAAACGCAATCCTCATGTTGTTATTGGCACACCAGGAAGACTTAAGGATCTAATTGAAAGAAGAGTTCTAAAGCTTGAAACATTTAAAATGATTGTTTTGGATGAAGTCGATCAAATGCTTGATATGGGTTTTGTCCATGATGTTAAACATATTATTTCTTTTCTTCCCAAACAACGACAATCTTTATTTTTTTCAGCCACTGTTTCAGCCGAAATAAATAAAATTATCAATTCTTTTGTAGTCAATCCGGTCACTATTTCCGTAAAAACACAAGAAACCGTCAGTCATATTAAACAAGACGTGGTCAGAGTCGAAAAAGGTCAATCAAAAGCAGCTGCTTTAAAAAAACTTCTTTCCAAAGAAGAATTAAAAAAAGTCTTGATTTTCGGCCGAACCAAAATGGGAGTTGAACGATTAAGTCATGAATTATTTCAGGAAGGATTTAAGGTAACTTCAATTCACGGAGACAAGCCTCAATTCAAACGCCAACAGGCAATCAGGATGTTTAAGGAAGATCTAGTCAGAATATTGGTGGCCACTGATGTGGCTGCTCGAGGATTGGATATTTCCAATATTAGTCACGTCATTAATTTTGACGTGCCGGCTACCTACGAAGATTATATCCACCGCATCGGTCGAACTGGTCGTGCCAACAAAGCCGGAACTGCGCTGACGATCGTGGAGGGATAAACCTTACTATAGTTTGTTTGGTCGACCTACATCTGACTACTTTGGTCATATTTAGTACAATTTACCATTTGTTAAGATATCCAGCTTGCGGTAAAATATAAAGATAAATGGCGCGTTGGCGAAGTGGTAACGCGGCGGTCTGCAAAACCGCTATTGCGCCGGTCCGATTCCGGCACGCGCCTCTCTTAAGGAGAGGTGTCAGAGTGGCCGAACGAGCTGGTCTTGAAAACCAGTATGACCGCAAGGTCATCGTGGGTTCGAATCCCACCCTCTCCGCCCAAATGAACAATTTATTTTTTTCAATCATTATTCCCTCCTACAACGAGGAAAAGAATTTGCCTATTCTTTTAAATTCCATCTCCCGTCAGACAATTAAAGACTTTGAGACGATTGTCGTGGATAGCCAATCGCAAGATGATACGAAAAATCAAACTTCAAAATTTACTACTTTAATTCCAAACTTTCAGTTTATTGAAAAGAAAATGAAGAATGTGAGTGCCGCTCGCAATTATGGCGCCAGTCTTGCTGAGGGAAAATTTCTGATTTTTTTTGACGCTGATGTTGAAATAGAAAAAATATTTTTGGAGGAAATTAAAAAAAATATAGAAAAATATAATCTGGATTCCCTTACAGTTTGGAATAGAGCCAAGGATAAAAAAACAAAGGGTTTTTGGATTTTATCGATTATGAATATTGGTTTATCTATACTTCAGGGAATTAAACCTTTGGCCAATGGTCCTTGTATGATCATGAAAAAAGAACTTTTTGACAAAGTCAGCGGATTTGATGACGAAATAGTTTTTGGAGAAGACTATGATATTATGAAAAGAATTGGAAAACTTGGAATAAAATTTAAGGTGTTTTCAAACCCAGTCGTTTATGTCTCGACCCGTCGATTTGACAAGGAAGGATTTATCTTGAGTTTTTATAAATCAATAAAAGCATTTCTTTACCAAATCTTCATCGGCCCCATCAAGAAACCCATTTTTGAATACAAGATGGGAGGACAGGAATTTAGTAAAAAAATTAAATAATTGCTTCATTACTAATTACTCATTACTGATTCTTTTTAGTAAAATCTTTATCTAACTTCTTTTTTGTTAAATATAAAATAAAACCCGCTAATTGATGTCCTAGTTTTTCCAATTCATCATTTAGTTCTTTAAATTCTTGAGTGGAAATATAAGAAATAGATAAAGCAACATAGAGTTGGTTTCTGACTTCTCCGACTGATCCTTTAGCTATTTTTAAATATCTAACAAATTCATTATTATTACTTTTTTCAAAACCTTCCACGATATTTGAACTTACCGAAACAATAGCTCTTCTTATCTGATCTCGTAATCCAAAATCTTTTGAAAACTTATTTAAAGAAGTAAGATAATAAATCCTTTTAGTAATAGATAAACTTAATTTCCAAACCGGCAATTCCTCAAACTTTCTTATTAACATATTCAATCAGTAATTAGTAATCAGTAATTAAATAATTAATAATTTACTAAGGATATGTCAATGGACTATAAGCGACAAAAATGCTAAAAAAATGATCAAGCCTTTCCAAAAGAAGAAGAAATTGATAAAATAGAGGCTTATGTTTTACCATAGCCCTAGTTATGGAAAAGTTGACTTGGAAAAATTGAAAAAAATCATATCTTCATACATGGCTCAAGACAAAAAAGCCAAATATGAAATCATCGTTGGTTCTGATTCCCAAAAAGTTAAAAAAGATACTTATGATTTTGTTTCAGCCCTAGTGATTCATCGAGTCGGTAGTGGGGGAATATATTTTTGGAAAAGACAAATACAAACAAGAAAAATATGCTTAAAAGAAAGAATATATCAGGAGGCAACCATGTCCCTTGCAACTTCGGAAAATTTTGTTTCTTTTTTTAAGCTTAATGGAATTGCAAAATATAATATTCAAATTCATGTTGATATCGGTCATAATGGTGAAACCAGAGATTTGATTACTGAAGTTGTTGGAATGATTAGAGGCAGTGGTTATGAAGTCAAAATTAAACCTTATTCTTATGGAGCCTCGAAGGTTGCAGATAGATACACCTAAACAAACTCCCTTAAATTCATTTCGCTTATTACAAAACTATTTCCTTCTCCCTTAACTATTTTGTAGGCGGCTTTGCGGACCATGGTTTCAATCATCCTCTCCAAACTTCTTATTCCTGGTTCAAAACCCAAAGGACGTACTAGTTTAGCCCAAAGGTTTTCGTCGATCCTTACATTTTCTTCAGTAAGTCCGGTTTCTTTTAAATATTTGGGAAAAACAAATTTCTTGCCAATCTGAATTTTTTCATCGTCAGTGTAAGAAGGCATTTGAATTACCTCAAGTCGGTCAAGAACGGCGGTGGCAATATTATTAGTATTATTGGCTGTGGCTACAAAAATAACTTGTGATAAGTCAAAAGGATAATCAACAAAATAATCCAAGTAATTCATATTTTGTTCTGGGTCCAAAAGTTCAATCAAGACTCCCATTATTTCAGCTCTTGAATCGGGTGTTATTCGATCTAATTCATCCAGAAGGATGACAGGATTTTTCGATCCGGCACGGCGCAAAGCCTTTATTAATATTCCAGGTTCAGCTTCAGCCGAAGTTTTTGATTGTCCTCGAAGATCATTGGCGTTGGAAAGTCCACCAAAAGGAATTCTCACAAATTTTCTTGATAAAGCTTCGGCAATGGATTTAGCAAAAGTAGTTTTACCGGTTCCAGCCAAGCCTATAAAAAAAAGCGAAGGAGCGTGAAAAGTAGTATCTGGTATTTTCTGTTTATGAACGGCTAACAAAGAAAGATATTCCAAAACTCTTTGTTTTATTTTTTCTAAGCCAAAATGATTATTATCAAGAATTTGCTTAGCCTTAACAATATCCAGAGTATCTTCTGTTTTTTTATTCCAGGGAAGATTTGTAATCCAATCAATATATTTGGAAGTTATATCCAATTGAGTCAAATTACCGTATTTCAACCCCAAACTAATCCGCTCAATTTGGTGGACAGCTTTATCGCGCAAATTAGCAGGCAAGTCCGAAGACTGCAATTGGACTTTAAGTTTTTCTATTTCTGATGAGCCGTTTGTTGGATCCATTTGGTTAGCAGACTAATAATCTACTTGACAAAAGTCAAAATTTTTATTATAAATATTGCACTATAAATTCATTTTATAAGTTTTAAAAATAAATATCTATGGCAAAAAATCAAAATCCAGGTATTAAGCCTTTGTTCGATTATGTATTAGTCAAACCTCTCTCAGAGGAAAAAACTCTGCCTTCAGGAATCGTTCTTCCGGATACAGTTAAAGAAAAACCTCAAGTAGGTGAAGTTATGGCAGTTGGGGAAGGTGCATTAAATAATGAGGGCAAAATTTTACCAATGATTGTTAAAGTCGGACAGAAAGTTCTTTACAAGAAATGGGGTGGAAATGAAGTTAAGGTTGGATCAAGCGAATGGCTTTTGATTGAGCAAAAAGATGTCATGGCAGTAGTAGTTTAATAATTCTGAATTCTAAATTATAAATTCTAAATTCTAATAATATGGCAAAACAAATCAAATTTTCGGAAGAAGCAAGACAAAAACTTGCCGGTGGAGTTAATATTTTGGCTAAGGCAGTAGTAACCACACTAGGACCAAGAGGAAGAAATGTGGCTCTTGATCGAAAATGGGGAGCACCCAATGTTGTTCACGATGGGGTAACGGTTGCCAAAGAAATTGATCTTGAGGATCCATTTGAAAATATGGGAGCGCAGTTAGTCAAGGAAGCCGCTTCAAAAACCAATGATGTAGCCGGTGATGGAACAACAACTTCGACTTTATTGGCCCAATCCATGGTCAATTTAGGTTTAAGAAATATTACAGCTGGAGCTAATCCAATGATTTTAAAAAGAGGAATTGAAAAAGCAGTCGAAGAAATAGTAGCTCAGATAAAAAAAATGTCTAAAAAAATTGATATTAATAAAAAAGAAGAAATTGTTCAGGTAGCTACAATTTCAGCCGGTGATACTGTAATCGGTGCAAAAATTGCCGAAGCTATCAAAAAAGTCGGTAAAGATGGAGTTGTTACGGTTGAAGAAGGTAAGGGCTTGCAAATGGAAATCCAGTATAAAGAAGGAATGGAATTTGATCGGGGATATGCCTCACCTTACTTTGTCACTGATTCAGACAAAATGGTCGCCGAAATCGACGAACCATATATTCTAATTACCGATAAAAAAATTTCCGCCATTGCTGATCTTTTACCCTTTTTGGAAAAATTTGTTAAAGTTTCCAAGAATTTAGTCATTATGGCTGATGATGTTGATGGAGAAGCTTTAGCCACATTAGTTGTTAATAAAATTAGAGGAACTTTCAACGCATTGGTAGTCAAAGCTCCGGGATTTGGAGACAGACGAAAAGAAATGCTTGAAGATATTGCAGTTTTGACAGGTGGTACAGTTATTTCCGAAGACTTAGGAAAAAAATTAGACAGTGTTGAAATTGGTGATTGTGGACGTGCCGATAAAGTTTGGACAGATAAAGAAAATACCCGAATAATCGGAGGGAAAGGCGAAGCTTCTAAAATCAAAGCCAGAGTTGGTCAAATCAGACACGAACTTGATGAGACAACTTCAGAATTTGATAAAGAAAAACTTCAAGAAAGATTAGCAAAATTAACCGGTGGAGTTGCAGTCATTAATGTTGGGGCTGCTACCGAGGTTGAGATGAAAGAAAAAAAGGAGCGAGTCAATGATGCTGTATCTGCCACAAAAGCCGCTCTTGAGGAGGGGATTGTTGCCGGAGGTGGAATCACACTGCTTCAAGCTAGAAAAGCTTTGCCGGCTTTGAAAAAAGCAATGGCTTTTGAAGAAGAAAAAACCGGTGTAGATATCGTTTATCAGGCGTTGGCTGAGCCGGTAAAAATGATTGCTCAAAATTGTGGAGTTGATCCGGGAAGAGTTTTGGGTAAAATCGAAGATATCAAAGATAAAGATTACGGATTTGACGCTGTTGCTTTGGATTTCGGATCAATGTTTGAAAAAGGAATTGTTGATCCGGCCAAAGTGGTGCGATCAGCTCTTGAAAATGCCGCGTCCGTTGCCGCTATGGTCTTGACAACAGAAGCTTTGGTTACCGATTTACCGGAAAAAAATCCACCAGCTATGCCAGCCGGAGGAGGTATGCCCGGAGGTATGGGAGGATATTAAGAGGCAATTTTTAGATTAGTTAGTTTCAAAAACCCCAGGTTTAAACTTGGGGTTTTTGTTTGGGTCGGATAATAAATAAAACCATTAGGGAGTTGATAAGCATAATGTAAACGGGATAGGAATATTCTTCAAGTGACCATTTTTTTAATGCCATTAAGCTAAAACAAGCGGCGCCGACATCAAGCAAATAAAATGTCCACACTTCTGTTTTTGGGAAATGATATGTTTTGATTAAGGCCGGTATCATTCCAATAAAATCTGCACTAATTGCAAAATAAAGAGCTACGACCGGGTTTTTTGTAATTTGCCAAAGAACAATTCCCAAAAGAGCAGATAAAAGACAAACTATGTCGGTTTTTGCCCATCCGCCCATACCCCGTTTTATACTTAAAATAAAAACAACAACAGATTGTAATGTAGAAACTCCAGCTAGCCAAATGGCAACTTTATTTCCTTGGGCAAATAATGAAGCGGTTGTTAAACTAGTAATAATTAAAAGAACAAATCGAGTAGTCCTATGCGGTTTTGCTTTACCATTGATAATGGCTATTGAATAAACAATTGGGGAAATAAGGGCAAGAATAGTACTGATAATAATAAAAATATTCATTAGTTAAGATTTTTATACTTCTATAAGTACCTCAATGTTTTGATAATTTTTATACGGTAAAATATTTTTAATGCAGATGGTTTTCAGATTTTTTTTAATTAATTCATACTGATTTCGTGAAACAATATCAGGAATAAGTCTTTCTTTTTTTTTATAAAAAATTCCTCTTCCTATCCAATAATCAACAATCGATCCATATGTGGAACCGATTGTCAGATCTTCAAATTCATCATTATCATGAGTAGTTCCATATGAAAAACAAATACAGATATGATTATCTTCTGACAAGTAATTTCCTAAAAACTCAGGTTTCGCCTCGGTTTCATAATAAGCAAGTTCAATCAATCGAGATTCTATAATACGCTGTTTTTTTTCCTGGTCAGTTAATGTCGTCAAGTCTTTTTCTCCTTGCCACATTAGTGAACGATTACTTCGATGCAATTCTTGAATTTTTCTGTCTTGAGATAGATTCTCGAATTCAACTTTTCTTTTGATGAGTAAAGATTCAACCTGCCTAATTAATTTTTGACTATTGTAATGTTCCTTGACCCTAAAAAATTTAAATTTCAAATTACTAGGAATTTTTTTGCTATACCATTCAATAAGTTTTCTAAAAATATCTGAATATTTTTCCAGCGCTGATTGGGGATAATTATTCATTCGTGTAAGAATTAAATCTTCTGATATATATTCAATAATTACTCCGGGTTCATAGATTGACAATATAGGTGATACAAATTCAGTGAGATATTTGAAATTAAAAAGTTCTGCCCAGTCAGGTTCTGGATGTGAAGGATTCCAGAAATGTTTATATCCTCCAAACGGAACGACCAAATGAATTGGTTTATTATTTTGTACACTAAGTTGTACCTTTTCTATGATTGCTTGTTTAGTTTTATCAACAAGTTTTCTTCGTCTAAATTTTTTTCTTGTTAATTTTTCAACAATAAAAGATAATTTATTTTTTTTCTTATCGTCGTCTGTTAAAAGATATGGTTTATAGTAAGTCAATAAATTTGTTAAGAAAGAATTTACCTGTTCCGTTAAATCCATAAAGGAATTATACTAAAAAGCCGGAAAGGAACATTTATCACTTGCTAATAATTTTCCGTTTGAAATCTGCGCATGGTTAATTCGTTTATTGATAAGTCAAAACATTCACTGCATCCGTTTATCCAATGATTTCTGTAAAAGACCTCGGTTTTTTTTGAAGAGGCGACGTTTTTTTTACAAAAAGGACAGTTGTATTGTGGAGGAATTTTTTGCAGGAGTTTTTTTATCATATATAAATCTTTACTTTAGTTGTTTTAAGTATACTCTTATTCAAAGTATCATACGGTCAACTGCTTTTCTATCTGAGTTAATAATTTTTTAATTCCATAATCAGTCATCACCGAAATATATTGAGGTGAATAAGGGGCATAGATATCGTTAATTTTTTTTAGTAATGTTTCTCCATTACCCGAGAAAGCGTCAATTTTATTGAAAATATAAATTATTTTTTTGGAATGAACATTAAGTTCTTTTAAGATTTTATCAACTACTTGTATTTTTTGATCCATCTGTGGATCTTTAATATCAATTACATGTAAAATAAGATCGGCATTGATTGATTCTAGTAATGTTGATTTAAATGATTCAATCAGTGAGGTTGGTAGATCTTTAATAAAACCAATGGTATCGCTGATCGTCACTTCTTTTTTTAATGTAGGAAGATAAAGTTTTCCAGTAACACTATCTAAGGTTACAAACAGGGCATTTTCAACTGTTTTTTTTCGCTTTGTTAGGTAGTTGAATAAAGAAGTTTTCCCGGCATTGGTATAGCCGACGATTGAAATGCTTTGAATATTATTAGATTTTCTTCTCTCAATTTGCCGTTGGTGTTGAATCGATAATTTTTTTAACTCATCTTTTTTAATCTTTATTTGATTACGCCAATGGCGTTTCATAAGTTCGATATTGGTTTCACCTTGGCCCTTTGTTCCGATTCCACCTGATTGACGGGAAAAATAAGTTAGGCCAAGACCATAAATTCTCGGTCCCATGTGGTACATCCGAGCCAGTTCAATCTGCAGTTTAGCTTCGGCGGTTTGGGCATGTTTATCAAAAATATTTAATATAAGATCAATTCGATCCCAGACCTGAATCTTTGGATTAACTTCCCATAAATATTGAGTGAGATTAAACAAAACGCTTGGATTAACAATGGCATTAACGACAATAATATCAATTTTTTGTTTTCTGACGATCCCTACCAGTTCGACCACTTTACCAGAGCCAATAAAAGTAGCCTTATCAGGACGCGTCCGGTGTTGGATAATATTAACGATATTAATGCCACGATATGTGGAGACGAGAGATTTTAATTCTTCAAGATTTCCAGAGGCATCTTCTGTTTTTTGAGAAGGACTGACTACATCGATGATGACGACTCTATTTATTTTTAACATGGGATAAAGAATTATACTACTTTGGTTTTATTTCGCTTGCAAATTTGAAAATTAATGGTATACCTATAATAGATAAATATTTAACTTATGATAGATACGACTTCACCTTTTCCAAATCAACCAGTAAGTAATAAAAAAGGAAAAACAGCGATTATGATTAGTGTAGTCTTTATTGTTGCTGCGTTTATCATAGGTGCATTTATGCTTCGACAATCTAAAGATACTACTGGTCAAACAAAAGGTGTCGTCGTTGAAAAAAAAGAACCTTCTCCTACAGAAAAGCCTAAGATTGATAAAAATTTAGTAAAAGTTCAAGTATTAAATGGTACTGGTACTCCTGGTCAGGCAGGTATCGTAGTCGAAGTTCTTAAAACAGAAGGATATAATGCTGACAATATTAAAGCTGGCAATGCAGAAGAATTCAATAATACAGTGACAACCATTGCTGCGAAAGACGGTTTTGACGATATTGCAAGTGAAATTAAAAACGTTTTAAAAACGAGCTTCGATGAGATTAAAATTGATTCCACTCATCTTAACAAGGATAATGAATTTGATATCGTTGTCACTACAGGCGGGGAAAAATATGAAGAAACACCAACACCGACTACAATTTCGACTCCTAGCGCAACCTTAAGTCCTACCTAATATCTTTAAAAAGTTCGAGAATATTGTTTTTTAGAATTCCCCTAACTATTTCAACCTTGTGTCCTGTATCTTTTACCAAATCTTCTATTCTCAAATTTCTTGGACGAAGGAGTCGGGAGAGATCATCTCGAGATGCACCTATAAAAACTTGACCAATATATGCTTGGAATATTCCAGTTGCACACATAAGACATGGTTCGTTTGTACAATAAATTGAACAACCTTGTAAATTATTTGATTTTAAATTCCTGCATGTATCTCGAACTGCAACAAGTTCTGCATGATCTGTTACATCTCCACCAGATTTATCTTTGGTGTAGCCTTTTCCAACGACAATTCCATTTTTTACTATAATTGCACCAAATGGCCAATCTCCATTTAATTTCGCTTTTTTTGCCTCTTCGATAGCAAGGAACATAAATTTTTCATGAATATCAGTTTGCATAGCTTTAATTATAATAGAAGTTTTTATGCTGTTGCAAGTTGACCGCAGGCTGCTTTAATATCATCACCCATGGTGACGCGAAATGTGTTTTGTATTCCATGGTTTGTTAGTATTTTTGCAAATGCACAGGATGATTTTGCCAGTGAACGCTTAAAGTCAACTCCGGCCGCAGGATTATAAGGAATAAGATTTATATGAACAAGATTAGGATTTATATGACCGATAAGACGAATAAGAGAAAATGCATGTTTTGGTTGGTCATTTATTCCATCAATAAGAATGTATTCAAAACTTACACGTAATTGAGTACGAGTTGCAAACGCTTTCACAGCAGAAATTAATTCTTGGAGTAAATATTTTTTGGCAATTGGCATCAAACTTTCACGAAGTTTCTGGTCCGGCGCATGAAGACTGAGAGCTAATCTTCCTTTATAGCCAGATTTTAATAATTCATATACCTTCGGGGTAATTCCCGAAGTAGAAATGGTAATCCGCCGTATGCCAAGTCCGATACGTTTTGGATCATTAAGTATTTTGATTGCTTCCGTTACTTGCTCAAGATTCAAAAGCGGTTCTCCCATACCCATAAAAACAATGTTGGTGATGGTTTGTTGTTGTTTATTTAGAATTCTGGCAAAGTGTAATACCTGATCGATGATTTCCCGGGCAGTTAAACTTCCTACGAATTTCATTTTTCCCGTAGCACAAAATTTACATCCGAGAGGACAGCCAATCATGCAACTGACACAAACAGTATTTCGTCCATCACCATGACGCATAAGTACCGCCTCAAAACACTTCTCATCGGAAGTTCTACTGAATAAAACTTTAGTTGTTCCGTGATCGATTGATTCAATTTCCTTAACCGGAATTAAGGTTGAAAATGGAACGATTTTTTTTAATTCCTCACGTATTTCTTTTGACCAGGTAGTTAATTGATCAAACGAAGTAATAAAATCTTTATAATAAGCCCGATTAAACTGGGTAATCCGAAATGATTGAAGATGATATTTTTTTACAAATTGATCGATCATGTGTTTAGCTTGGTGAGTCAAAGAATTTAATTTATATTTCTTGATTTTAATTTTTTACGATAATAAAAAAGAAATAATCCAAAGGTAACTAAAACAAAAGCATTCAATCGGATGGCAAACTCTGTACCAAATTTTTCAGCCATGAGTCCGATTTCAAAATTACCAATAGGTGCTAATCCTATAAAAGAAATTGTGTATATTGCCATAACCCGTCCCCTCATATGATCATCAATTGAGTTTTGGATAACGGTGTTCATCATGGAGAATTGCGATACTATTCCTAATCCAATCAAAAAAAGAAAAACTGCGGCGGCATAAACATTAGTCATGAATGTAAAAATCAAAAGAGAAAAAGCAAAAAATATATTACCGGAAATTATTATTGACCAGTAATTAAATTTATGGGAAAAAGCCGAGATAATAAAAGCACCCAAAAGAGCACCTATTCCGGCACAGGCATATAATAACCCAAGACCGGATGCATTAATGTGATAAATATTTGTGGCTATAACCGGCATTAAAGTACTATATGACCAACCAAAAATAGACATCACTGCGGCAAGAACAAGTAAAATTTTTATAGTTGAACCGGCAAATGCGTATTTTAAACCTTCCTTAATTGCTTCAATTGGGTGAGTATTAGTTTGTAAAATTTTATTTGGAGTGTTGATATGAAAAAGAGCAATAATAACAGCGATATAGCTTACGCCGTTTAATAAAAAGGCAATACCTGTTCCAAATCCGGCAATTAAAAGTCCGGCAACTGTTGGTCCGATGACACGGGCGGCATTGAACATACCAGAATTTAATGCGATAGCCGATGATAAATATTTTTTATTGTTAACCAGTTCAACAACATAAGATTGTCTGGCAGGAGAGTCAACTGCATTGACAATGCCAAGAAGAAAAGCCAAGGAAATTATTTGCCAAACTTGAATTATTCTAAAAACAGTGAGAAATCCCAAAGTAAAAGCAAGAATCATTGATGCACCTTGCGTAAAAATCAAGATTTTTCTTTTAGGAAACCTGTCGACAATGACTCCTCCAAAAAGAGATAGGAATAGGGTGGGGATAGTGGCCATGGCAGCATCAAGCCCGACATAAAAGGCCGAATGAGAAAGCTGAAAAATCAGCCAACCTTCGGCCACAACCTGAAGCCATGTACCAACTAGTGAGACTAATTGACCGATAAAATACAAGAAATAATTTCTACTTTTTAGAGCAGGAAAAGCCGAAAGAATTTTTTCAGTCCAACCAGTATTTTCACCAAGGGAAATCTCCGCACTTTCATCAATTATATATTTTTCATTAAGTGAGTTATTGTCTGTCATTATATATTTTATCACGAGCAGGAAAAATTGGGAGAGGAAGACCATCACAAAGATCTGGAAATTAATTTATAATTGCGAGAGGTCTTAGAATTTGTCCAAAATTGGTTGTGTTCCTTGCAAGTTGAGCGAAACGAAACGAAATGAAATAGATGGTATCTAAAATAAATCTTCAATCCTGAAACCATCTCCTTTAAACCAATTGTTTAAATAAGAAGTCATATTTTTAAGGTCGCTCGGAGTAGTATCTGTTAGTAAAAAAAATTGACGGTTTATTTCTCCTACAGTTTCAGTATTATTACCATCTCTTAATGAGGCAAAAAATTCCTGAGCTCTTTCTGGAAGTTTATGCATATTGACAACATATTCACCATTTCTTAATTCAATCCATCCATTTTGCAAAGCTGTTATCAAAGGGTGTTCATGATGTTTTCTACCCTTTTTTCCTATTCCATCTAAATAATACCATTTTAATTTATTAGAATAGACGTAAAGAAACCTTCTGTAAGAGTCTATTGAAGTTATCCAATCGAACTCATAGTTTCTTCTTATTCCATCTTCAGTAATTCTTTCTGAATAACCTATTACTTCATAAGGCCCATTTACATCTAAATCGCATCTAAATGAGGTTACAAGATCTTCTATTGTCAAAAATTCTGCATTACGCCAAACTAATGAAGGTTCACTTGATTGACTAAAGGCGCCAAACTTTCCACCCTCTTCAAAAACAACAATTGCGTGATCTTCATCTGAAATTGCTTCTAAATAAAGAATGCTAACATTAAGATTGTTTAATAATCCAAGCGTAAAACCAAGAGCTGCGCCATCAAAACAATGAAGCTTTTTTGACCTTACTGCATCTTCAGGATGATGTAATATTTTCTCGGGTTCATAACCTTTTTGACTCAAAAGTTGATGTATGTCCCACGGAGTATTACAGGTTGTTGCTAAAGCATAGATTTCACTATCTAGCGGGACACCCAATTCTTGAGCTCGTTTATGTAAAGTGCTTTTATGACAAGCTTTTTCTGAGGACATATTAGGATTGAATTATATCAAAAACAATAGACTTAAAGTTCCAAACCCATCGGGTCCAGACTCGCTGTATCCTTCGCAAGCTGAGCGAAGCGAAAGAAAGTGGAGTTCACAAAGTCCAGAGGGGAGGATTCGAACCTCCGAAGGCATAAGCCAGCAGATTTACAGTCTGCCCCCGTTGGCCACTTGGGTACCTCTGGTTTTAACGCTTAAATTATATCAAAAAATCCGTCTGAAAAATTCATTTGCATAATTTTTTTGAAAATAGTATATATAACATGTTTTAATTTCTGGATTTGGTAATGGGAACACTGTGTAAATCAGTGACTGTGCCGCAACGGTGAAACCCACGATTGGGTAAAGTCCGAGGACCGACCAAATCCCAGTTCGCCCCGAGCAGGGAAAATTTATGATTGAAAGATTTGGTTTTGATCCTCAAACTGAAGCAAAAAGATTAAATAAACTTCACCCTTCACAGCGGATTCGCGAATTTATTCAACAAAGAGAAAGCTATAAAAATCACTTAATAGAAGATCAAGCTGTCTCAATTCCTTATTCTTACTGGTTAAATGAAGGAGAAATTTTTACATCTTCTTCATTTGAAGAGATTTATAATATTAAATACCAAATCGATCAGGCCGAAAGAAATGGTACATTTTATTCGGGATTACTCAAAGCAGCCATGTTTGCCAGTGTTAGCCCTGGAGAATTAATTGCCCTTTATAGTCCAACAGGTAAAAAATTATTTGACAATACACCAGTTGAAGGTATTCCTCAAGGGAAACGAGATTTTTTAAAGAAACCATATGATAGCGGACAACTATATTTTATGTATTTTGATGGGCAAAAATTAAATAATGTTTCCATTAGTATTGATAATGACAATAATCCTTGGTTGTTAGAAATGGCTCCGGAAATTAGTTTTTTAATTAATAATGATCAAGATGAAGAAAGAAAAATAAGTAGTATCGTAAATATGCCACTTCGTTTAGGAAGAATTAATAATTTTTTTGACAGAAGATGGGCAAATAATCATCTGGTTTATCATAATGTTCATCACCAGGACTTTTACCTTGACCAAGTTTTATCAGAAATGAAGACGATTTTAATTAGTGGAAAACCAGTGATTGTTGGGTCTCCAGATGATCGATTTATTAAATCTCTCGAAGGACAAGCTATAACTTCTCAATTAATAACAGAAGGTTATTTGTTAGCTCTGCATAATTATATCGTTAATAACGAAAAAGAAAATACTACATTAGGAGGTAGTTGTGGAGGTGGAAGTTTAAATTTAGGAGAGATTGAGTTAATCTTAGAATTGGGTGATTTACTACAGACATTTAGATTTCCTTCGCCGACTGATTTAATTTCATCTTTTTCATCTGCATACCGCAATATTAAGCAATGGGATTATCATGATGGAGAATGTAGGATATGCAATACTAAAACAGAAGTTGGACCATGTAAAATTTGTAGAAAATGTGAAAGTAAATTTAATTAATATTTTTTTATTTAGGCGATAAAATAACCTCTTGAAAAAAACATTAGTAAAATGATAGAAAGAATCAAAGATATAACTAAATAAACTGTTTGAAAAATCTTGTTTTTGATTAAGGCGATTGTTATAAACATAGGAAAAATAGGGATAATATATCGGGGTAAACCGGAAAAAGTGCCGGAGGAAGCCGGAATAAAAAGAGCACCTAAACCATAGAGAAGATAAGATGGTCTTACTTTTTTTCGCCAGGCGATATATAAAATACTTAAACAAAAAATAAACATAACCAGCTCAAGTAAAGCTATCCACCATTCAAATTGTTTGGTTGGCAAAGTCAGTAATATTTTTAAATAACGGTAAATAGTTTGTGGAAATAAAACTATTTTATTAGTTGATCGGCTGTTGCCTAATTCTCCATGTGCTTGTAAAAAATAAAAAAAACTTCCCCATTTAACTTTATTGTATATTGCATAAATTATTGTTCCGACAGGAGCAATAGCTATATATAATAAATTCTTCAAACTAATTTTTTCTTTTTGCAAATAAAATTCAACTAACAGAGTGAAAAACATAATTATTCCAACAATTCGAGTAGCTGATGATAAACCGGCAAAAATTCCGGCTAATAACCAGTTTTTTTGCCTAGCAAAATAAAACGACAGAAGTATTAATAGTAAAAATAAGCTTTCCGAATAAACAGCACCAAAAAAAAAGGAGGTGGGAAAGACCAAGATAAAAATTGTTACTAGAATAATTATATTCTTTGAAAAGTCTAGTTTAATTAATTTATATAAAACAAAAAGAGATAATAGGAAAAAAAGATTACTTAAAAAAAGACCGGCTATAAATTGACTAAAACCAAAAAGCGACAATGATTTAATCATTAATGGATAAAGAGGCATAAAGCGAGCATTATTGGTATAACCGTTTCCGGCGATATTTAGATAATGTACTCCATCAAAATTTCCCCAAATTGATTGAGGAAAAATATATTTGTTTTTAAGCGGAATAAAAGAACTAAATAAAGGAAAGATAAATAAAAGTATTCTCCAAACAATGAAATAAGTCGTCATTAGAACAATAATCCTAACAATAATAGTGAAAATGAGGCAATCGAGAAAATCTGTATATAAATCGGAACCCCGGCTGAAGGAATTTCAGTTACCACAGGTGCTGCCGCTTGTGGTTGTGAAGTGGGTGTATTTTGAGCCAGAATAATTTCTGTTGGTGTCGGACTATTGACCGGTACTTCTGTTGGGGTAGGTGTATTTGTTGGTGTGGTTGATGGTTCGACAGTCGGTATGGGTGTTTCCAGTGGTATATCGGTAGGTGTAGGAATTGGTGTTGATGATGGTGTAACGCTTGGAGTCACTGAAGGAGCATTATAAGGTGTTGGGGTAGCTGATGGTTCAACCGGAGGGGTATTGGTTGGCTCACCGGGAGGAGTGGTTGGAATGGGCGTTTCTGTTGGTGAAACACAAGGATTATCTTGGAAAGCTACTCCCCATAAAACGTCTGGTGAATAGTCATTTTGAACTTTTATCTTAAAGTCTACTTGAGCTGATCCACATTGCCCGCTACCACCAACTAGTTGAATAATTGATTTAGTCAATGTTTGATGTGCTTCGATACGAACAATTGTTTCATTCTCTTGAGATCCTTGACCGGTTATACCATGCTCCGGATCAGGACAATGAAGAACTGGTTTACCTTCTTCACACTGGCCTGGTTGACACAACAAATATTTATCAGTACACCAAAATTTGTATTTTTCTATTGTGATATTATAAATTGGATCATTAGTATTATTTGTTAATGTAATTTCAGCTGAAGCTTCTGTTCCTCTGTCGTTAGTATGTTGTTTCCAATTTATGTCTATATTTTTAAAAAGCTTTGCCGGTACCCCTTTTCTTATTGGTCCTTTGGTAATATATATGCCAATAATAATACCAATACTGATAATCACAAGGCTTAAAATTCCATAGATTATTTTTTTGGAACTTTTTTTCTTGGGTACTTCAGGCGGAACTTGAAGTGCTGTAAAATTTTCCATTTATGTATCTTTAATATAAAACAATTCTTAGAAACCTGCAAGCAAATTCTGCTATAATTTTATTTATGTTTGTCCAACCTGTTTACGCTAATTGTCCGGTTTGTATAATTACTGTTGGAGGAGGCTTATTCATTGCTAAAAAGTTAGGGATTGATGATCTTTTGGTTTCAATCTGGATTGCAGGTTTAAATACGGCCATTGCTTTTTGGTTAGCCACAATTTTTAAAAATAAACTGCTTAAAAATTCTTATGTTTTATCTTTTATATTTTATTTTTTGACTCTAGGTTATTTAATCATATCAAAGCAGATCGGACACAAGGGAAATCAATTCTTGAGGATTGATAAAGTTATTTTCGGGTTAACCATAGGAACGCTAGTTTTTTTTATTTCAGTAACCTTAGATAAGTTCATTAGAAGTAAAAATAAGAACAAAGTTTTATTTCCTTATCAAAAAGTCATTGTTCCTTTGATAATACTAACCATAACAACATTTATCTTTAAAATTTTATTAAAAAAATAATGGACGATAAAAATATCGATAAAAAAATAATGGAGTTTGTTGAAGCAACAAAAAAGTTAGAAAAGGGAGAAAAGTTGGATTTGTCTTCAGATGAAGATTTGTCAATCGCCATAATGAATCTGATATCAATCGAAGAACACTTATTTTTTTCAGCCGGAAAAACCGGAAAAACTTCTTATTTTGAAGTTTTAAATCAAGTAAGAGAAATGAGAAAAGAGTTGCTTAAAAAAATAATCAAAGATTATGAAGGTGAGGTCTGGTGTATTAGTAAACATCTTTTAGCCGCTTCTATGAGGTTAATGGAAGTTGGGACAAAGGCGTTAACCAAGGGAGAGAAAAAAAATGCTTACGATTTATTCGCTAAAGCATATAACTTATATAATCTTTTTTGGGGATTGAATCTAGGGTTGGTTAAACCCACCTCCGCTCCAATTGATTCAGAAGCTACGGCGGGCAAGCCAATTGAATACAAAAAAGATGATCTTTTTGGGAAAATAAATAATGTCATTAAAAAAGTTCTTGACTGTTGTCGAGAATAATTATTAATTTTACATAATAACTCTTATGTTTAATCTATCTGGAAAAAAAGCTTTAGTGACTGGTGGTTCCCGAGGAATTGGCCGGGGAATAGCTCTTTCTTTGGCTAAAGCAGGTGCAAGTGTTGCCATTAACTATCGTTCTCATCCAGAAGAAGCAGAGGCAGTGGTTGCAGAAGTAAAAGCTTTGGGTGTTGATTCATTTTCTGTCCAAGCCGATGTTTCAAAAAAAGTAGAAGTCGTTCATATGTTTGAAGAAATTAAAAATAAATTCGGAGGTTTAAATATTTTAGTAAATAACGCCGGTATTGCTAAAATGGGGCCAGTTAGTCAAGTGACGGAAGAAGATTGGGATGCAGTAATTGATACTAATTTAAAAAGTCAATTTCTCTGTATTCAGAGTGCTATTGAAATAATGCAGTCTGGAAGTAAGATTATTAATCTTTCCTCTATAGCTTCCGGTGGAGTCGGTGTTGGTTTTGGCAACGTAGTCCATTATGCATCTTCTAAAGGGGGTGTAATAGGATTAACAGAAGATTTGGCTATTGAATTAGGGCCAAAAGGCATTAATGTCAACGCAATTGCCCCTGGAATAATTGAAACCGAAATGACAGCTTCGATTTTAAGCGATGAAAATGCTAAAAAAGGAATGTTGGCCCGAATTCCAAAAAGCAGATTTGGAAAACCAGAAGATATTGGGATAACAGCGGTATTTTTAGCATCGGATGAAGCCGACTACATTACTGGAAGTGTAATTTATGTTGACGGCGGCTGGTTGACTGAGTAAGATTTATATATGACTTTGACTGAAGTTTCCTATTATGCCCGTAAATTTCTACCTTTCGTAATAATTTTTTGCTTACTTATATTGGTTATTTTTTATTTGCTAAAAATTGTTTTCTTTTATGCAACTCCTTCAAAAAAAGAAACAGTGTATTATAATCCTGTTTTTGGAAAGATAAATCAGCCCAAAATAAGCAACAAAGAAGCAAGTACAACTGCCAAATTAAATTATATTTTTGATACTGTTGAAGGTATACCAATTACAGCTACAGAGTCAGCCAAAATTTATTATTTGCCACCTGAGACACCAAAATTTGGCTATAGAGAAAAAATTTATTTAATTGCTAAAATATTGGGGTTTGATACAGAAAAAATAAAACATAAATTAGTAGATAAAGAAGCAATATTTAATGACGGAAACAGTGAGCTTAAAATAGACATAGGTAATTATAATTTTAGCTTTGAACAAAAATTTACAAAAGATTCATCTATTTTTACCAACACGACCATACCTTCAAAAAATGAAATTGAAAATAAGGCAATTAGTTTTCTTACAGCAGTTGGTAGATATCCAGATGAACTTGCCAAAGGTAGAACAAATATTGTTTATTTTTCTTATAATCCGATTGGAAATCAAATGATTCCTACTCAAAATATAAATGAAGCCAATGTAGTGGAGGTTGATTTTTATAGGGGAGACCTAGAGGGTTTTTCAGTGGTTTCTCCTAAATACTTTAATAGCCAAAATTATGTTGTTATGGCATTTAATGAAAGCGAATATAAAATTTTAAGAGCGCAAATAAAGTATTTTGAAAAATCAGAAAATCAAATCGGCGTATATCCTATTAAGACAGGAGAATCTGCGTTTGAAGATTTAAAAAATGGGAAGGCAACGATTATTTCCGAGAGCCAAGGAAATAAAGACATAATTATAAAAAAAATGTTTATGGCATATTTTGATCCGGATATTTATCAAGATTACTTACAGCCTGTTTATGTTTTTCTTGGAGAAAAAAATTTTGCAGCTTATGTTCCGGCAATAGTCAATGATTATTTAACCGAATAATAATCAACATTTTCGTCAATCCATTTAACAATATTTTTTGTATCTTCAAATCTATTTTCACTTTTTAAGATAACAATTATAAACTGATGGCCGTTTTTTTTGTAAAAAGAAACAAGATTTTCCAGGGCATTTTCCGTATAGCCAGTTTTTAAGCCGCCGATTCCTTGAATTTCTCCTAGAAGCTTATTGACATTGCTTAATGGATGAAAATATTTAAAGTCAACATCAGAAACGGTAATTTGTTTTATGGAAACAATTCTGGCTAGATATTTATTTTTCAATAGTTCTCGGGCGGCTAATGCTAAATCAAAGGGTGATGTGTATTGTCCATTTTGATCAAGACCAGCCGGATTTTTAAAACTTGAATTTTCCATTTTTAATTGCTTGGTTTTTTTGTTCATTAGATCAATAAATTTATCCATGCCGTAGTTTTGGGCCAAAGCATAAGCTGCGTCATTACCGGAATGAACGAGTGTTCCGTATAAAAGATTTTCAACTGTGATTTTTTCGCCCTGTACCAGTCCCATCACTTGTCCATCTTCAAGAGGATTTTGAATAGTTATTATGTCATCCGGTTTATAGATATCAACTGCGACAAGAGCAGTGATAATTTTAACGGTTGATGCCGGAAAAAAAGAATCATGAATATTTCGTTCTAAAATAGGAGTAAAGGAATTTAGATCGACTACGTAAATCCCTTGGGCTGTTATTTCAGGATAATAAAGATACCTTAAATAAGGAATGGGACTTATTTTGTAATTGGTTTTAATATTTTTTTGTTCAAAAAGAGATCGGTTGTAAGCAAAGATTTTAAAATAATACGAATCGCCGGGATAAAAGAGAAACAGAAGAGAAAAAAAAGCGAAGAGTAAATAAAATTTTACTTTCATTTAAAATTAAAAATTTCAAATTTAAAATTAATCTAAGGTAGATAATCTAATATCAACTCTCTCCATATCTCTGGGGAATAGGGAGGCTTCTCTTATATTTTTCAGTCCCAAAATTCCCATTACAATTCTTTCCGCACCGAATGAAAATCCGCCTTCTGGCGGCATACCATAGCGGAAAGCTTGCAAATACAATTCACTTTTATGAATATTGATGTTTCTTTCTTTCGCTTTTTTAAGAAGTAATTTTAAATCGTTAATTCTTTGGCTTCCTGTCATCCATTCAACTCCTTTACCTAAAATATCAAAACTAAGCGTATAGTTTGGATTATCCGGATCTTCAAAAGTATAAAATGGTCTTTTACTGGTTGGATAATGACTTACAAATATTAAATCACTCGCTTTTTCTTCGCTGGCCCAACGACAAATTTCTTTCTCGTCTTCAGGTTGTAGATCAGGTTCTTTGCGATTGTCTCGATTTGTTCTTTCGAAAATAATCTCTTGAGCTTCTCGCAATTTAATTCTTGGAATTTTGTCGGCAATTTTTGGCAAAGTTACTCCTAATAATTCAAGCTCTGCCTTGTTTCTTTTACCAACTTCTTCAAAAATATATTTGATCACATATTCAGCCGTATCCATGATTTCGGTCCAGCTATCAATAAAAGCCATTTCTGCGTCAAGTGTTGTTACTTCAGCTAAATGACGGGTAGTAACAGATGGCTCTGCTCTTAAAGTTTTGTTAACAGTAAATACTTTTTCAAAAGCACCGACCATTATTTGTTTGTAAAACTGCGGACTTTGGGAAAGATAAGCTTGATGATCAAAATATTTGACCTCAAAAACATCAGCTCCGCCCTCGGCTGTTTGGGGAATAATTACGGGTGACTGAAATTCAAAAAAGTTTTTCTTTTTCAAAGCTTCACGAAATGCATCAATGACGGTTTCTTCGACTCTAAATATAGCTCGGATTTTAGGATGATGAAGGGATAAAGATCTGTAATCCAAAAGAATTGGTAAAGTGACGTCCAAATTTTCCTTGCTGATATCAAAAGGAAGCGTTTCGGCGCGGGAAATTATTATCAATTCTTTGGCCTCAAATTCAATTTTCCCGGTTTTCATTTTGGGATTAACCAGTTTCTCCGGTCTTGATTTAACTATGCCCTTGATACTAACAACATCTTCAGGATTTAATTCTTTAAATTTTTCATCACCAATGATCTGAATAATGCCAGTACTGTCTCTTAAGTCAATAAAAACGATCTTTTTATGATCGCGCTTATTATGAACCCAACCGCGAAGTTCAACTTCCATCCCGATTTTATCAACAAGATCGCAAATATAAAATTTTTTCATTTTATGACTTTAATTATAGCTGAATTTCATTTAGTTTTCTTTATTTTATTTTACCTCTTAAAATTTCGCGATTTCCCCAGCGATCGACCATTAAATTGTAAACAATTTCTGTTGTTTTTCCTTTTGTAAACTCGCTGACATTTTCGGCTTTGAAAAAGGAGATAAGTTCAAGAGGCGAAGAATTCCCATTTGGGTCTTTGGCAAAAATTTTAAGATGATTATTATTCTTGCCAAATATTTGGATGTGAACGATCTCAACGTTACTGCAAAAAGTTGGTTGAAGATTACCCATACCAAAGGGTTCCAAAGCTTCCAAAAGTTTGGCTAACTTTAAAGTCACTTTTGAAAGAGGTATTTTTAAATCCACCTCTAATTTTGGCTCGAGGTTTTTATCTTTTAATAATTTATTAGCTCTTTCTTGAGCTTGTTTAATAAATTTATTTAATTTGGTTTTTTCAAGTGTAAATCCAGCTGCTTGTTTGTGTCCGCCAACATCAATCAAATGATCTTTTAGAGATCTCAAAAATTCAGTTATATCTAATTCTGGAATTGAGCGGGCAGAGCCTTTCAGATATCCATCGCTTTTAGTCATAACTAATGCAGGTCGGTAATATTTTTCTACGATCTTAGCCGCAATTAATCCAATAATTCCCTCACTCCAATTATCAGAGACGAGAATTAATAATTTTTGATTACGGATTGCGGATTGCGATTTTTGAACCAATCTAACTGCTTCCTCAACTGCTTTTTTGACCATGTCTTGACGCTCACGGTTTTTGCCGCCGACTTTACTGGCTAATTCAAAAGCTCTCGCCTCACTGGTCGTACATAAAAGCCTTAAGGCATCGATGGCATGTTCGAGTCTTCCCAAAGCATTGATTCTGGGACCAATAATAAACCCGATTTCGTAGGGTGTAATTTTTTTATTTTCTATCCCCGCTTCTTTGAGAATTTGGTTGATCCCGTGTCTCTTTACCCTGGAGAACGCCTCCAGGCCATGTTTAACAATGCTTCTTGAAGGACCAACCAAAGGAACCATGTCGGCAATAGTACCAATGGCAGCCAGAGCGAGATAATCGGTTTTAAAGTTGTCTTCCAATAATTTAAAATTTGTCCCGCCATTGGCGGGATGAAATGTGGAATTCTTAAATATTTCTTTGGCAAAAAAATAAGCGACACCCGATCCGGAAAGAACTGGAATATGAAAAATCGCTTCGGCCGAATCGGGTATTTCTTTCGGTTTAATATGGTGATCGGTGACGATAACAGAAATTCCTAAAGATTTGGCGTAAACGATTTTTTCTTTGGCTGAAATTCCGTGATCAACACTGATGACGAGTTTGGGATTAAATTGGTTTTTAATATTATCAATCCCTTTTATAGAAAAGCCATAGCCTTCAAGTTTACGATGAGGGACATAAGGCATGACTTTAAAACCCAACAAGTGTAAAGTTTCCCATAGAATAGCCGCCCCGGTTATTCCGTCAGCATCATAATCTGAATAAATAACAACGGTCTGGCTATTTTCTTTTATTTTCTTTAAAATCTTAATTACCTTTTTGAAGGATGTCGAATATTTTTTTTCAAAATCAGTAAGATTAATTTTTAAAGGAGAAATAGGATTTAGAAATTCTGGCTTATCTTTAATTTTTCTTTCCTTTAATAATAGTTCAATTATTTCTTTTTCATCGATAGTCGAAGAAGTTTTAATTTCATTTTTAAAAATAAGTTTCATTAAGACAGATTTTAACAAATGTAGTAGAATTTAGACATGATTTCATCTGCAATCCTTGGAGCTGTTATTGGTTTAGTAGTCGCATTCATTGTCATTAAGCTATTTATTCCTCATGAACTTAAACAAACAAACGACGATTTGATTCGGTTAGCCAATGAAAAGCTTGGAGCAGAAAAAGAAAATATTGCCATAGATATGGCCAATAAAAAAGCAGTAATCGAAGATATTGCCAAAAGGATGAGGGAAGAAATGGAAAAACAACAGGATAAATTGGAAACAGCCGAGAAAGAAAGAATAGGATCTTTTAGGGAGTTAAAGCAGGAATTGGAAAATCAAAGAAAAATCAGTCAGGAGTTGTCAACAACGACCGAAGGATTGAAAAAAGTGCTTTCCAATAATCAGCTGAGAGGACAATTCGGCGAGCAAGTAGCTGAAGATCTTTTGACGATGAGTGGCTTTGTCAGGGGAGTTGATTATGAATTTAACAAGGAACAGAAAGGTTCGGAAACGCGGCCGGATTTTACTATTTTTCTTCCAAATAAGGTAAGAATAAATGTTGATTCAAAGTTTCCTTATCAAAACTTACAAAGGATGACTGAAACTCAGGATGCCGGCTTAAAAAAAGAACATGTAAAACAATTTGAAAGAGATATTAGGGACAAAATCAAGCAAGTGACAACGAGAGATTATATTAATCCGGAAGATAATACTGTCGATTTTGTGATTATGTTTATTCCCAATGAAATGATTTTCTCTTTCATTTACGACAAAATGAACAATTTATGGTCTGAAGCAATGAGGCAAAAAGTAGTTTTTGCCGGACCTTTTAGTTTTACCGCAATTTTACGATTAATCCGTCAAGCTTATGAGAATTTTAAATATCAAAAAAACGTCCAGAAAATAATTACTTATATTAAGACGTTTGAAAATGAATTTCAAAAGTATAATGAAGAATTTATAAAAATAGGAGATAGGATCAGTTCTCTTTCTAATCAATACAATCTTGTAAACACGACCCGAACAAATCAACTTACGAGAACGATCGATAAGATAAAATTAGAAGATAAAGAACCAGAAAAGCTAGCTCCATAATTAAATTAGGCCTCCGCCTTTGAAGATTTTAGGTCGAAGCCAATCGGAAGGAGTTCCTTCCTCTGGTTGATTTTCTTTTTCTACGGCTTGAGGTGGTTTATTAATATTTCTTTCTCGATTTTGTAATTGTGGCATCAAATTTATGTTTTTAATATTTTTCTTTATTGCTCCCAATCTTAATAATGAGGCTATTTTTTCAAAAGTATCGGCTGTTACAGAATAAGAACTGAAATTATTAGTAGCAGCTGCAATACCAGCATAAAGATTAGTAGCCATATCCCGATCAATTTCTAATTGTAGTTGTTGCAAAAGTAAAAGAATCATTTCACAAACTGAAGATGAAGTCTTATTAAGATAATTAATAGTACCGTATGAAGCGTTTGTTAAATGGCGGTCAATATTAATTAATTCTTTTCCTTGGAATTGATTTTGATTATTGTTATATATAGTTCCCAAACTGTTTAAACTTGGAGCATCAATCGTAATAATAAAATCCACAATTCCACCGGAATAAGTAAATTTTACTTTAGATGGATCAAGTTTTGAAAACCCAGGTCGGGGAGTAACGATAAGGTTAAATAAATTACCCTGAATATTATAATCGACTTTATCAATTGATCCGTCTGAATAAGGAAAAGATATAACTAAATTATCTCCTGCAACCAGCAGATCTTTTTTAAATTTTTCAACAGCAGTTAAATCAAAATCAATAGGGGTTTCGCAGACTAAAGTTACAGTTTTGCCAATTTTCGTTATGCCAAGATAAAGAGATGAAGCTGCGGCAACTGCATCAATTGAAGGATTTGCAGATAAAATAATTGCTCCCGATGAGACTTTTCCAAGTGTGTCAATGATACGTGAGATTGCGGTGTTATCCATAATACTATGAGATAGATTTTATCATATCACCCATGGAGATGTCAATAGGCGGAGAGAAAATCATACCGGCCTCCTGGTCTTTCTTAACCTCATTTACTGTTTTAGCCCTGGTTTTTAAGGAAACGAGCCTAGTTTTATTAATTAAATTAATACCTCGATAAAGCTCAATCTGATCTCCTAAATTGATTTTTCCTTTCGTTACTTTTACTCCGTATATTTTTTCACCCTCAATAATAAAGTTGGCTAGTATTTTAGCTTCGCCCTTAGCGCTTTTTTCCTTTGCCTCCTTTTCTTGTAAAAGAGCGGCCACTTCGTTTAATTCGTCTAAAAGCTCATAAATTATCTTATAGGTTTTAATAATTACTTTTTCCTGTTTGGCCAAATCCTTAACTTCATTAGTAATAAAAATATTGAATCCAATTACTATGGCACTGGTTGTTTTAGCAAGAAAAATATCTGATTTATGAATATCTCCCACAGCTTTAAGAATAATTTCCAGATTTTCGTTTTTAGAAAGAGCATTGCTGATAGCTTCAAGAGAGCCTTGTGAATCGGTTTTTATAATTATTGATATTTTTTTAGTATCAATTTTTTTCTCAAAGAGCGAGTTGATATTAAACTCTGCTTTTTTTACTCCGGTTTTCTCGACTATTTTTTCTGCTTGTGGTTCAGTGGTTAGCATGCTACCGACTTTTGGTAATTCCGAAAATCCGGAAATTTCAACCGGAGTAGATGGTGAAGCATGAGATAAACTTTCTCCTAAGTCATTAAAAATTGCTTTTACTTTTATTTTTTCACCTTCGTTATAAATAATATCACCGACTTTTAGCTCGCCCTCTTTAATAATTATACTAGCCATGATTCCATTTCTATCTTTTTTTGTTTCAATAATATAGCCTTTGAAAGGATTGGAAACTTCATATTTCAAATTCATTTCAGAGGCTATAAAAAGAATCATTTCCAACAAGTCATTTATACCGGTTCCTTTTTTAGCAGAAATATTGACGATAGGCACATTTCCTCCTTTGCCTTCAACAGCTATTTCATACTTTAATAAATCATTTTTTACTTTTTCAGGATTGGCTTCGGGTAAATCTACTTTGTTTAAAGCGACTATAAAAGGAATGTTGGCTGATTTAATATGAGAGATTGATTCGATAGTTTGAGGCATGATTGAGTCTTTAGCATCAATAATCAAAATAGCGATATCAGCCACATTTGCTCCTCTGGCCCTGAGCTTGGAAAAGGCTTCGTGGCCGGGAGTATCGATAAAAGTTATTCGACTAACAGGATAACCTTTAATATGAGTGTCGATTTCATAACCTCCTATTTTTTGAGTGATTCCTCCATGCTCTTTTTCCGTTACATGGCTTTTTCTTATGTAATCAAGAAGAGTGGTTTTCCCGTGATCAACATGACCCAATATGGTAATAATAGGTGATCGAATCATAATTAAAATTAATTTTTACTTTTTTTCCTCTGTTTTTATTTCAGTATAGGTTTTTTCCTTAGTGGGTTTTTCTTTGGTCGCAGATTTTTCTGGGGTAGTCTGGACAATATTTATCTCATAAGCAGTTAATTTAGCAGCAAGATTAACATTTATTCCTCCTTTACCAATAGCTAAAGGTGCTTGTTGCTCATCAACAAAAACTTTGGCGGATTTTTTTTCTACATCTAATTCTATCTGGGTTATTTTGGCCGGTGAAAGGGCAGCAATAATAAAAAGTTTATTATCAGAATTCCATTGAATAATATCAATTTTTTCACGTCCTCCAAGTTCATCCGTTACTGTTTGTACTCTAACTCCTTTTTGACCAACACAGGCGCCAACTGGATCTACTCCGCTTTGTCCACTGTAAACAGCTATTTTTGCTCTTTCTCCAGGTTCACGAACAACCTTTTTTATAGTGACCGTTTTATTGGCAATTTCCGGAACTTCTCTTTTAAAAAGTTCTTCAATTAATCTTGGGTCAATTCGGGAAACTAAAATATGAGCATTACCAAATTTGTCATTAGTAATTTCTTTAATGTAAACAATTAAAGTATCATTAACTAAATATCTTTCATTATTAATTTGATCTTCTTTTGGCAAGATTGCTTCTGTTTTTCCAATATCAAGATAAGCATTGCGACCATCATACCTAATAATTCTACCTTTGGCGATTGTGCCTATTTGAGATTGATAATGGGTAATTACATTTTTCTTTTCTGCTTCTCGTATTTTTTGCAAAATGACTTGTTTAGCTGTTTGGGCGGCAATTCTGCCGAATCCTGAAGGAGTGATGTTTTTCCCAGCTTCCAGTATGGTTGTTTCACCAGTTTCACGACTTACTTTAGCCATAATCTCTGCCTCGATTTTAGCGGGATATTCTTTTTTATAAGCAGCGACAATGGCAGCTTCGATTGAGGACAAGACATCATCAGGTGAAATGCCTCGCTCTGTTGCGATCTGATTCAAAGCTAAAGCAAACTCACTTTTTATAATTGTCATATTAAATTTTATCACATTAGCCATGAATTGCAATTAAAGAAACCGATCAGGGTTGAATGATGGGGGGGTGAATTTATTTTCCTGCTGGTTTTGTTTCTTTAGTTTCTTTGGCAGCTTCCTTAGCTTCAGGTTTAGTTGCGGTTGGTGTTGTTCCTGCTTCTGCAGCTTCAGTTCCGCCGACTTCTTCTTTAGCCGTAATGACTTCGGGGGCCGCAACTGTAGTCTCCGGAGTAATACTTTCTTCTTTATGGGCAACGATTGAAACTATAACTTTCTCTACAGGTTCTTGAATAGAATATTTTTCAGATTTTACCAAATCCTCGACTTTAAATTCCTGGCCGATTTCTTTAAGTTTAGTAATATCTATTTCGATATTTTGGGGAAGATCTTGTGGTAGAGCTTCAACTGTCAAAGTAACAGCTTGTGTCAACAGAACTCCACCCTTTTGATTTACCGCTTCGGATGTACCAATTACTTTAACAGGTACAGATGCTTTAATTTTTTGTTTGAGATCAATCTTTCTGAAATCAATATGAAGAATCTGATCACCAACAGGGTGTCTTTGAACATGTTTAATTAAGACAGGAATTTCATTTTTATCTAAATTTAGATAAATAACAGCTGTTTCTTTAGCTGTCTTATAAGATTTAAGAAAATCCTTAAAGTTGACGCTAATGGCCTGTGATTTAAACTCAGGACCATAAATGTTAGCCGGTATAAAACCTTCTTTTCTAATCTTATTTAGCTTTTTACCAAAAACTATTCTTGCAGTTGTGGAAAGTGTTAATTTATCAGAAGTAATTTTTTTTGAGGACGTAGTTTTGGTCATAAGTTTAAATTAATTATTATTAAATTCTAAAATAAAAATTTTGTCGGCTGACAAATTGGTATTATAGAGGATTTCATTATTTTTAACAAGGGGAGAAAAATTTTGATTAATGAGTTTAATATTTTTATCGTGGTTAAACTCTAAGGTCAAATCACTATTTGAGGAACCAAGTTGTTTTTGAAAAATCAGTTGATAAATGTTTCTATTTTTATTTATTTGTCTTTCTAAATCATAATTTATTTTTACTTCGACACTTTTTTTTACTTTAACTTCAATCAAAAAGCCAATAATCTTAAACTCACCATTTATTTTTTCATCAAAGTTCTCAATAAGGGTTCCATCTTTGGTAATACTTTTAACGATAGTATCTCTGGGTAAATAAAGCTGAAAATAATTTTTATAATTTCCTCCTGGAAAAACCTCAGATGGAGAATCGTTTTTAAACTGAATAGATAAATAATGTTTTATAATGTTTGGATTAGCCAAAAAAATTCTTAAATTTATGAAACGATTAATAAAAAAATTTGCCTTGTTAACGCCAAGGTTGGCATCTATTGGAAAAACAAAATCGTTAAGACAATTATTAAGAGAAATAGGACATTTTGGTTCTATTAATCTTCCTGACCAATAAAAAGAATTCAAAATTTTTTGAATTCCAACGTCATCACTATATATAGCCATTTTTTTTTCATCGAGACTTTTTTTTATGGCAGTAGCTAACTGTCTAATTGAAGCATTTTCTAAATTAAAAAGTATATTTTTTGCCAAAGATCCCAAAAAGCTTTTTTTCTGAGTAGAGCCTGGAAAAAAATCCTTTTCTGCATAGAGTTGGGCTTTAAGATAAAAGTTTTGATCATTAACAATTTCATTATAATCGGTTAACATAATATCTCCAAATGCCGATAAAATATTTTTAACACTTGACGTTGTTAGAAGAATACTTCCTGAAAAATCAGTGAAATTTAATTCTTTTTCAAGAAAATACTTAGCTTGAGAATAATTTTCAAGAAAATCCGGCGAAAAGGCAGAATCTCTTAAAAACCAGTGGGGTTGATTAAGATAGTCTCTGATTGGAAGTGGAGGATCAATATGTCCTTTAAGCTGACCATCGGCATCATAAACATCATAGATTCTCAATTCTTTTAGGCCTAGATCTTTAAATTTTAAAGTACCAAATGAGCCTATAAAACCTCCGCCTGGTCGTAACTCCATATCGTTGGCAAACAACAGGAGATAATTTTTCTCTTGATTTTTGCCTAAAAAACTATCTAAATGAGCACTTAGTTGTTTTGCTTTGGATACAAGTTCCAATATTTGATTTAATTCATTTCGTGTAGATTTCAGAATTTTTGATTTTGATGGTAATTCTTGATTCAATACTGACAGATTCTCTTCTAGTAAATCCAACTGTTCTGTTAGCTTATTAATTCTAAAAGAGATAAATTCTTTTTTTTCCGGTGTCTGGTCTTTGTCTGTTATCAATTTAGACAATGTTTGAGCATTTTCAAGAATTGACATCGAGGTTCTTAAAGCAATTATTGATCTATTCTCAATATCAAAAATATTATCTGGAACAATAGCGATTGAAAGAAAAAGAAAAGTTGGTCTTGAAAAAAAATAAAGATTTTTTCCCAATTTAAAATAAAATTCAGCTGAATTAAGAAGATCTGACGTTTTCATTGTCTTACCTTTTTTAAAAGCAGCGATAGATCTATAAGAATAAAAAATTGATGTGGTTAAGGGAAGGATGAAACTTAAATTTAAAAAAATAAATAAGAAAATAAAAAGCAATATCAATTTTTTTGAATTAAATCTTTTTTGAAAGCTAAATAAAGCCAAAGTTGGTTTTTGTTTTTTTTGGCGTCCCAATCTTAATGTCAATATTTTTTCTTTTGATTCGGAAAAGGCAAACCATAAAACTTTATCAATAATTTCTTTAGAAATAACATCTCCTTCCAAATTAATAATTTTTACATTATCATACTTAATTTTATTATGATGAACTTCAATTGAATATTTTCCACTAATAATAAAACAGTAATCAAATTTCTTTAAGCTACCTGGTCTTTGAGATGAAAAAAAGACTTCAGCTCCATATTTTTTGAGTTCATCTCTAAATAAGGTAATAAAGGAGTAATTTTTTTTAGCAACAATTAGTACTTTTTGTTTATCGGCAAGTGTTTCCGTCTCAATCCGCATATATATTTATTGTATAATGATGCCGTGAAAATTATCGAGGTAAATCAATTGGGAAGCAAGCTTAAAGAATTAAAAAATAAAAGAATCGTTTTGATTGGGGGATGTTTTGATTTACTTCATTTTGGTCATCTTGATTTTTTAAAAAAAGCAAAAATTCAGGGTGATTATTTAATAGTTTTGTTAGAATCTGATCAATTTATCACTCAAATAAAAAAAAGAACTCCCATCCATATACAAAATGAAAGAGCAGAAATTCTTTCGTCACTAGAAATGGTTGATTTAGTAGTTTTGTTACCATTTTTAAAATCAGATTTTGGTTATGAAAGATTGGTAAAATTAATTAAACCAGACATAATAGCCATAACGACAGGAGATATAAAGCTCAATATTAAAATGAAACAAGCAAATCTGGTTGGGGCAAAAATAAAACAGATTCCTTTAATGAATAAATTCTCTAGTTCAAAAATTATATGCAATTATTTTTAGCGATAGAAATTCCCGATAATATTAAAAAACAGATAGCCAAAGAGCTCATCCAAATTAAAAATGAGTACCGGGATTTTCAGTGGGTTCCCGAAGAAAATTATCATATTACGGTTCATTTTTTTGGAGAAACAGATAGGTTAGAACAAATTAAAGAAAGATTGTCAGAAATACTTTTTGATGCGAAATCTTTTTTTATTTATTCGTTGAGTATAGACATGTTTATTAAAAGTAAAATAACTATTTACTTAGATTTTCATCGAGAAAAAACATTAGAAAATATAGAAAAGAACATAAGAGAAGTTTATGAAGGAGGAAATGTTAATGAAATAAAATTTATTCCTCATCTGACAGTGGCCCGTTGCAGGATTCCTTCCAAGCAACAGTACTTTGTTCTAAGAAAAAGATTGGAAAAGATCAAGACGGAGATTGAATTTAAAGTAAAATCTTTAACTCTTTTTGAAAGTATCCCTAATGAGGGAAGACCTCATTATAAAAAACTTGGCATTTTTCCTCTGAATGGGTAAAAAAAACCCCCGACGTAACGTCGGGGGAATTTAACTAGAAATTTCTAACTAAACATTAAGCAGTGCCAATTCTGTACATACCTGTACCACAATCTGGACATTTTGCTTTCATTGCTGGTTTACCATTTTTCATGGTCACTTTCTGAGGATTGGCAACTTCTTTTTTTGCTCTACATTTTACGCAGTACATCGAAGCCATAGTTTTTTCACCCCCTTTCTTAAATTATTTTTTAAGATAATTATTAATGCTAACAAAATAAAGACCAAATTCAAGCACAATTATTGAAAAAATTAAAAATAAAGTTTTTTTTAAATCAGTGAAGAAAAAATCTTTAATAATTTTGTCTTCTTTATAATCATTTTTAGAGTCAAGCTCAAAATTTTTTTTTGGTGCAATCTCTAATTCTGTTTTTAAACTTGAAGACTTTTCTACTAATGCAACTGGAGTCTGCAAATTAATTAATTTAATTTTTCGATGATAAGTAGCTATGATTTTTTCTTTTTTGCTCTTCTTTGGCATACAGTCAATTTTTATCATATTGACACAAAATTGTAAAGAGATTAGAATCAATACTATTAGTAATCCAGTACTGGATTTTTTTTATTATTAATTTCTAAACTATGATAAATAAAAAATTAGCTTATCTTATCGTCGTTTTAATATTTTTCTCTTCAGCCTTTGTGTCTTATTCTTATTTTTCAGGAAGTAAGAATGTGAAATTTACTTCTCCATTTTCCAGTTATAAAACTCCCAATGGTAAAACCGCCACCACAGTGCCAGAAGAACCAAAAACAGAAGAATGTCCTTTAAATGGAGAAATGCTGGGTAAGAGCCTAAAAGCTAATTGGGAAAAAAGAAGACCAATGGGAATAATGATAGAAAATCATAAAGATGCACGTCCTCAATCAGGATTATCTTCAGCCGATATTATTTACGAAGTTGTAGCTGAGGGGGGAATTACACGATTTATGGGTGTTTTTTATTGCAAAGATGCATCTATTGTTGGGCCCGTAAGATCAGCCAGAATATATTTCATAAGATTGCTTCAGGAGTATGGTGAATATCCGCTTTATGCTCATGTAGGTGGGGCTAATACCGAAGGTCCGGCTAATGCCTTAGGAGAAATTCAGAAATTAGGTTGGGGATTATATAATGATTTGAATCAATTTGCAGTTCCTTTCCCATATTTCTGGAGAGATTACGAAAGATTACCAAATCGAGCAACAGAACATACAGTTTACTCATCAACAACCAAATTATGGCAATATGCAAAAGATAAACGCAAGCTTAGTAACGTAGATGAAGATGGAATAAAATGGGATAAAAATTTTGTTTCTTGGAAATTCAAAGATGATGCTAAAACCGCCGATCGGGGAAGTGTCACTAATATTTCTTTCGGATTTTGGAATTCATTTGCCTCGGATTTCCAGGTCGTCTGGAAATATAATTCGGTTAGTAACTCATATTTAAGAAATAATGGCGGACAACCACATCTTGATAAAGATACGGGCAAGCCTTTGGAAACAAAAAATGTTATAGTTGTTTTTGCCAAAGAATCACCCGCTAACGATGGTTATGAGGGAGGACATATTTTATACAAATTAACGGGTACTGGAGACGGATATCTTTTCCAAGACGGAAAAAAAGAAGAAATTACTTGGGAAAAGGAAGATGCCGAATCCCGAATGAAATTTTATGATAATAATAATAAAGAAGTTTCAATAGTGAGAGGACAGGTTTTTGTCGAAATTTTGCCAATAGGTAATAAAGTAGAAACAAATTAATTCAAGAAATAAAACTTATGCTGGAACACATTATTCCTTCTAAAACAAGAAGAAAAATTCTAGAATTGTTTTATCACAATTATCAGGAGAATCTTTATTTAAGAAGAATCGTTAGAGAAATCGATGAGGAAGTTAATGCCGTTAAACGAGAAGTTGACATTTTAACCGGAGCCAAACTTTTAAATAGAGAGAAAAGATTGAATAAAGTTTTTTATTCCTTAAACAAGAATTTTATTTTTTTTGATGAATTTTTAAGAATATTTGGGAAGACTAATAATCTTTCGTCTTTAATTTATAAAAATGCAACTAAAATAGGCAAGGTTAAATTTACTGCTCTTTCTATTAAATATGCTAAAAAAATAGCTATAAAAGAAGATGAGATTTATTTGCTTTTAGTTGGAATAATTGTAGTTCCGGAAGTGAATGCAATCATAGCCGAAGTAGAAAAAGAATTCGGGCGGGAAATCAATTACACGGTGATGACGGAAGAAGAATTTGCCTTTCGTAAAAAAAATAATGATCCTTTTATCTGGCGATTTCTTAAACAACCTAAAATAATGTTAATAGGTACAGAAGAAGACTTCTTGAAATAACGTATGAAAGAAATTAAAATAATATTATTAGCGTTGCTTGTAGTGCTGATAATTTGGATTGATCTCCCGGAAAATCTTACAGTTAAAATTCCACTAGGCAAAAAGAAAATTGAATTTAAAATTAATCCTTTAACTATTGATTGGAATTTATTTGGTTTGAAAATAAAAAGAAGTTTTTCCACAAAACTGGGATTGGATCTTAAAGGTGGGAGTCATTTAGTTTTTGAAACAGACATCTCAAAATTAAAAAAAGAGGATACACAAGATGCCATTAATTCAGCCCGTGATATTATTGAAAAAAGAGTTAATTTTTTTGGTATCTCAGAACCAACTGTACAAACCGTTAAAAGTGGCTTAATTTATCGCATAAGTGTTGATTTACCGGGAATGCAAGATGTTTCAACGGCTGTTCAGTTAATTGGAAAGACTGCCCAATTGGATTTTTATGAAGAAACTCCAACTAATAATCCAACAGAAGCAACGTCTTCTTCAATATTTTCTCGTTTAACCACATTTACTGGATTAAGCGGCAAACATATAAAAAAGGCGACGGTAGACTTTGATAACCAAACTGGTAAGCCGATAGTCGCTTTGGAATTTACTGATGAAGGATCTAAGATTTTTGCAGATGTCACTAAAAAAAATATCAATAAGCCAGTTGCAATAGTAATTGACAATATGATTATTTCAGCCCCAACAGTTAAGCAAGCGATAACCGAGGGGACTGCGGTTATTTCCGGTAATTTCAATGTTGATGAGGCAAAAAAACTAGCGATTTCAATTAACTCGGGAGCTTTGCCCGTTCCAATAAAGTTAGTTGAACAGAGAAATGTCGGACCATCTTTGGGAGAAGCGGAAATAAACAAAAGCGTTTACGCGGGCGCAATTGGTCTTTTTATGGTTTTAATTTTTATGATTGCTTATTATGGAAGATTAGGCTTGATAGCATCTTTGGCTTTATTAATTTACGGTTTAATTTCTTTTGCTATTTTTCGAATTATTCCAATAGTTTTAACCTTGCCTGGAGTTGCCGGTTTTATTCTTTCTATTGGAATGGCGGTTGATTCGAATATTTTAATTTTTGAAAGAATAAAAGAAGAAACAAGGAAAGGAAAAACTTTTGAAGTTGCTTCCCGTTTAGGGTTTGGACGGGCAATTGATGCAATTAAAGATGCTAATTTGACGACACTAACAGTTGCTTTTATTCTTTTCAATCCCCTTAATTGGGAGTTTTTGCCGCAATTTGGTATGGTCAGGGGATTTGCTTTAACACTAGCCATAGGAGTTGCCACGAGTTTGTTTACAGGAGTAGTAATAACGAAAAGACTGATTGAAATTTTTTATAAAAATAAAAAATAATTATGTTTAATTTTTTAAAATTTACTTGGCTTTATGTTTTAATTTCCGCCATTGTTATTGGTAGTGGTTTGTTTTCCATTTTTAAATGGGGATTTAAATATTCAATAGATTTTGTAGGTGGTACAAATTTAGAATATCAGTTCAATAAAAAAGTAAATACATCTCAAATAAAAAAAATATTAATAAACAACAAAATTGAACTTCAAGAAATATCTGTAAACAATGAAAAATATTTAATAAGAACAGCACCAATGGATGAGCAAAAAGAAACAAAAATAAGAAGCGTGATGGAACAAAACTTAAAAGTGAAAATTACTGTTTTGAGATCTGAGACAGTTGGGCCGATTTTGGGAAAAGAAACTATGACGAAAACTTTAATCGCATCGATCTTAGGAATATTAGGAATATTAATCTATATGAGTTTTGCTTTTAAGAATTTTTATTTTGCTTTATCTGCCGTTTTGGCAATGGTGCATGATTTTTTGGTTGTAGTAGGTATTTATTCTTTAATGTCTCATTTTTTTGGAGCGCAAGTCGATACTATGTTTGTAACTGCGGTTTTAACAACAATGTCTTTTTCAGTTCACGACACAATTGTTATTTTTGACAAAATTAGGGAATACTTTAACATCGAAGGAAAAGGAGATCTGGGCCATTATGCCAATAAAGCATTGACTGAAACAATGGTTAGGTCAATAAATAATTCTATGACCATTGTTTTTATGCTTTTGGCCCTAGTTCTTATGGGGGGGTCAACCATTAAATTTTTTGCAGCTACTCTTCTTGTTGGAACAATTACAGGAACATATTCTTCACCTTTTATAGCAACTCCTATTTTAGTTTGGATTGAAAAACGAAAGAAAAAATAAAAATTGTGGCTTATAAGCCATTGATTAATCTTTTTAAAGGTTATATATTTAAAAACATTAATTATTTATAAATTATTTAAAAAATTCATGACAGAAACAAAAACAGTGGATGCAAACAAATGTCCAAAATGTGGGGAGAGTTTAGGGGAAATTGTTGAAACTAAAAGCGGTCGAAAACTGCAAAGATGTTCGGCCGGAAGCTGGAACGATAAAACTCATAAGGTTGAAGGTTGTGATTATGTAAAGTGGTTACCTTTTGAACCTCAGAAACTTGATGAGAAATGTCCAAAATGTCAAGCTCCTCTAGTTTTTGCCATTACTAGATTCGGTAAGAAAATGAAAAAATGTTCTACCGGCGGATGGGATGCACAAACTCGAACTGCAACTGGTTGTGATTATGTTGAATGGATTAAAGGAACGAGTGAGCCATTAGATGAAGTTTGTCCCAAATGTGGGGAAAAATTAGTTATGTTTACTTCATCTTCAGGTAAGCGATTAAAGAAATGCTCAACTAATAAATGGGACAAAGAGCAAAAAATGGCTACGGGTTGTGATTTTGTCGAATGGCAAAAATGAAAATAGTTGAATTTTCATTGGGTGAATTACAGACAAACTGTTATTTTCTTGTAGAGGAAAATGGTTGTTTGATTATAGATCCGGCCGATGATGCTTCATTTATTTTAGAAGAAATTCAAAGAAGAAAGTTAAACCTCAAAGCAATTTTAGCAACTCACGGTCATTTTGACCATTTGTTGGCCGCCGGAGAAATCCAATTAAGTATTAAAGCCCCTCTTTATATTTTTAAGGAAGACCAGTTTTTAGTTGATAGATTAAATCAAACCGCCCAACACTTTTTGAGGTATAATCCCCACAGTATCATTCCTAAAAACATTTTATATTTAAAGGAAGATGAATTTAAAATTTTAAATTTTAAATTTAAAATTATTTCTACTCCAGGGCACACACCCGGTAGTTGTTCATTTTATTTTGAAAAAGATAACATTATTTTTACCGGCGATACTTTGTTTAAGGATGCGGTCGGTCGGACAGATCTTTCTTACAGTTCCAAAATTGATTTAAACAAATCCTTAAAAAAACTTTTTAAACTGCCAGAGGGAACTGTAGTTTATCCCGGCCACGGCGAAAGTACGATTCTTGAAGAAGAAAAAAAGAAATTAAATTCAATTAATTGTTTTTAATTTCTTCATTAAAAACTCTCGTTCATTTTTTACTTTTCCTTCAACCACTTCATTAAAAAGTTTCTTTAAAATTTGGCCGACTTTTGGTCCGGATTTAAGATTTAATTCTTTCATCACATCATTACCGCCGATTTTCAAATCTGACACTTTAAACGGCTCTTTTTGGACTTCTTCAAGTCTCCTTTTAAACAATTCCAGTCTCCATGAAGTTGGTTTGGCTCCAGATCCAATTCGGTCGGCTGTTCTTATGTCTAGCATGTCTTGAATATATTCTTTGCCCACCTGTCTGATAAATCTTCGCACAGCCTTATCAGTTTGAATTTCAATCAACGTAAATTGATGATATTTTACAAGAATAATTAATTTATTTTTTTCTTTATTGGAAAGTTTAAGTCTATCTGCAATCTGCTCTGTTAATTTGGCGCTGACAACTTCATGGTTATAAAAAGTTATTAATTCAGTTTTATCATCCTTAAAAAAAGTCTTGGCTTTGCCAATATCATGAAGTAAAGCTGCCAATCGCGTTATTACATCTTTTGAAGGACAATATTTAAGAGCCATAACTAAATGAGTGCCGACATCATAAATATGATGACGCTTCGGACTTTTTTGAGGAATGATAAAACACATGTCGACTTCCGGCAAAACAAAAGTTAGTATGCCGGTATTTCTCATAAAAAGAATTCCTTCAGCCGGATTATCACTAACTAAAATTTTAAAAAGTTCATCTCTGATTCTTTCCGAAGAAATATTAGAGATTAAAGACGCATTTTTTTGAATCGAAAGTCTAGTTTTTTCTTCAATCAGAAATCCGAGCTCACTGGCAAAACGGATAGCTCTCATCAATCTTAGTGCATCTTCGGTAAATCGTAGGTTAGGATCGCCAACAGCTCTTATTATTTTATTTTCTAAGTCTTTTTGTCCATCAAAAGGATCGATTATTTTTTCCCCGTCATAAGCCATGGCATTAATGGTAAAATCGCGACGGGATAAATCTTCTTCAATTGTTTTAGCCCAAGTAACTTTTTCCGGGTGTCTTTGATCTTTATAATCTGATTCTTTTCTAAAGGTAGTAATTTCAAACAGGATTTTTTCATTTAGAGGGACTGTTACAGTACCATATTTATTGTTATAAAATGAGTCTGGGAAAATTTTTTGGATTTGTTGCGGGGTTGCGTTTGTCGCAAAATCCCAATTGTCAATTTCCTTTTCTAATAAAAGATCTCGTACGGCACCGCCGACAATATATATTTGGAAATTATTTTTTTTGAATTTTTCCAGAAAATCACTGACATTTTTGGGTAATTTTAACATGCTATAATTATACCAATGAATAAAGTTTTATTTGATAAGGAAAATGAAAGTAGACCGTATTTAGCTGCTAATGCAGTGATTACCAAAGATATTGATGGCAAGAAGTATATACTCCTTGGTAAAAGAAAAAATATAGCTGGGGCAGGGTTTTATTATGTTCCCGGTGGACATATAAAAATGAATGAAAAGATAGGAGATGCTTTAATTAGAGAAGTGAAAGAAGAATGTAGGTTGGATGTTAAAATGGGAAAAATTGTTTGGGTAGAGGAGAATTTTGAACTCCTTCATCATGTTAATCTTTATTATCAAGTTCATTTAATAGATAAAAACCAAGAGCCGAAAAATTTAGAACCCAATAAATGCGAAGGATGGCAATGGTTTCCAGTTTCCAATCCTCCAAAGCCATTGTGGGTGACTTTAGGAGACTTTCTTAAAACATTTACCCCTTGACAAGAGTTAGCAGACTTGTTATATTATTGCTAATATGGAAAATTTAAGCCAAAGACAGATAGAGATTTTGAAAGTAATCATTAAAGAACATAGTGAAACTGGTCAGCCGGTCGGTTCGGAAATTTTGGAAAAAAAATACAAACTGGGTGTTTCTCCAGCCACCATCAGGAACGAAATGGTTGAATTGGCAAAAAGAGGCTACCTAAAAAAAACCTATTTTTCTTCAGGCAGGGTTCCCTCGGCCAAAGGCTTTCGTTTTTATATCCAAAAAATAATGAAAGAAAAAGAATTGACCACAAGCGATGAAGTTTCATATAAAAACAGTATTTGGGACGAAAGAAATCAAGTCCATCGTTTGTTATCCCAGGCGACCAAGATTCTTTCCCAAAAAACAGGTTTGCTCTCAATAGCAACCACTAACACAGGTGATTTGTTTTATTCCGGAGCTGCCAATTTATTTAAAAGTCAGGAATTTTTTGACCTTGATCTTTCAAGAAATTTATTTGAAAGATTAGAAGAATTGCCATTCTGGGCAAGAGTATTAGATAAATTTGGCCGGCTTGACGGTGAAATTCTTTTTATGCTAGGAGAAGAAGATTTTAGCGATCCGGCATTTGAAGAATGTGCCAGTGTTTTTGGTGAATTTGAAGGTAAAAAAACTCAGGGAATGATAGGCGTAGTTGGGCCGAAGTGTATGCATTATGATTTTGTTGTTCCCCAGATAAAATATTTTTCCACTCTGATTAGTGAAATTATAAAAAGTGCGGAAGCATAAGTTAATAAATAATTTTAAATTTAAAATTCGAAATTTTAAAAAATAAATGCAAAAAATACAGGACGATAGTAATCAAAAAATTAAACACGAGACTAAAAAAGACAAAACTAAAGAAGAGTTAGAAGAACTTAAAAATGAAAAAGAAGAATGGAGAAATAAATATTTAAGGGCATTGGCAGATTATCAGAATTTTGAGAAAAGAACATTTGACGAAAAGTCCAGGATTGAAAAAAGAGCCAATGGTAATTTAATAATTAAATTATTGCCTTTTCTTGATAGTCTGGAAAAAGCAGAAATATTTATTAAAGATCAAGGGTTAAAAATGATCAGGGAAAAATTTTATCAGGTTTTAAAAGAAAACGGAGTCGAGGAAATCCAAATTTTGAATCAAGAATTTGATCCTTTTCTGGCCGAAGCAGTCGATATCGTTGAAGGAGACAAAGATAATATTGTAGTTGAGGTGACTAGAAAAGGCTATAAATATAACGATGTAATTTTGAGAATAGCCCAAGTTAAAGTTTCCAAAAAGAAAATTAATAATATTAAAAATTAAAAATTAATTTAAAATACTATGGTAAAAATAATTGGTATTGATCTGGGTACGACTAATTCTGCAGTGGCAGTAATGGAGGGTGGTAAGCCAAAAATAATACACTCTCAAGAGGGAAGGAATGTTTTTCCTTCTGTTGTTGATCCGATTAAACACATTGTTGGTGATGTGGCTAAAAGACAGATTGTTATTAATCCAAAAAACACGATCTTTTCCATTAAAAGATTAATGGGTAGAAGATTTTCTGATAAATCGGTTCAATATGACATGAAATGGCTTCCTTACAAAATCAAAGAGGGTCGTGATGGAGCAGCCACTGTTGAAGTTAACGGTAAAACTTTTACACCTCAAGAAATATCAGCTATGATTTTACAAAAAATTAAAACAGATGCTGAAGCTTACTTAGGAGAAAAAATCGAAAAAGCAGTAATTACGGTTCCTGCATATTTTGATGATTCACAAAGACAAGCGACCAAACAAGCTGGAGAAATTGCCGGATTGGAAGTGGTCAGAATTTTAAATGAGCCAACCGCCGCAGCCTTAGCTTACGGTCTTGAAAAAAAACATGCCCACACTATCGCTGTGTATGATTTGGGAGGTGGTACTTTTGATATTACAGTTCTTGAACTTGGAGAGGGCGTTTTTCAAGTAAAGGCAACCAACGGAGATACTCATTTAGGTGGAGACGATTTCGATAAAATCATTCTTGATTATATTGCCGAAGAATTTAAAAAAGAAAATGGCGTTGATTTACGAAAAGACGCTCAAGCTTTGCAACGACTAAGAGATGCAGCTGAAAAAGCAAAAATTGAACTTTCATCATCTTTGGAGGCGGAAATCAATTTGCCATTTGTAACTGTCAAAGACGGACAGCCACAACATTTAGTAATGAAAATTAATCGAGCCAAACTAGAATCATTAGTCGGAAGCTTGATCGAAAAAAGTTTTGGACCGGTTAAAGCATGTCTTAAAGATGCAAAAGTATCTACTTCAGACATAGATGAAATTGTTTTAGTCGGTGGAATGACCAGAATGCCAAAAGTGATCGCAGAAGTAAAGAAATTTTTTGGCAAAGAACCAAATCGTTCTGTCAATCCGGATGAAGTGGTGGCCATTGGAGCAGCAGTGCAAGCGGGAGTTTTAACCGGAGAAACTAAGGATGTTGTTCTTCTGGATGTAACACCATTGACATTAGGGGTTGAAACATTAGGAGGTGTGATGACCCCTCTTATTCAAAGAAATACGACAGTTCCGACTTCCAAGTCAGAAGTCTTCTCAACCGCTGGCGACAGCCAAACACAAGTTGAGATACATATTTTGCAAGGAGAAAGACCAATGGCGACTGATAATAAATCCTTAGGAAGATTTATTCTTCAGGGAATTCCGCCGGCACCACGAGGTGTGCCTCAAATTGAAGTAACTTTTGATATTGATGCCAATGGAATTTTGACGGTTACGGCTAAAGATAAAGCAACTGGTAAAGTACAGAGTATTAAAATAACTGGCTCAACAGGACTTAGCAAAGATGAAATTAACAGAATGAAAGAAGAGGCGGAAAAACATGCAGAAGAAGATAAACAGGCCAAAGAAAAAATTGAAGCCAAAAACAAAGCCGAAAACATGATTTATGTAGCTGAAAAATCACTAAAAGACGCAGGTGACAAAGTGTCAAAAGATATTAAAGACGAAGTTGACAAAAAAATTAAAGCCTTAAAAGATGTTCTTGATAAGGGATCAAGTCAAGATTTGGAAGAAAAAACCAAAGACTTATCAGATAGTCTGCAAAAAATAGGCCAGGCAATGTATAATCAGCCGAAACAAGAATCACCTTCCGGTGAACCTAAAGAGCAGAAGACCGAAGATAAACCAAAGAAAGATGTAGAAGAAGGAGAAGTGGTTAACTAAAAAATCCTATTATGGCAGATTATTATGATTTACTTGGTGTCAATAAAAACGCGAGTGCCAGTGAAATTAAAGCGGCTTATCGTAAACAGGCATTAAAATGGCATCCTGACCGAAATAAAGCAGCTGGCGCCAACGAAAAGTTCAAAGAAATTAATAAGGCTTACGAGGTCTTAGCCGATCCCAAGAAAAAACAAATGTATGATCAATATGGATCAGAAGCATTTGAAAAACAAGGAATGGGTGGGGCACAATACGGAAGACAAGGACAAGGACCTTTTACTTACACTTATACTACAGATTTTAGCGGGGGCGGATCACCTTTTGAAGGCTCTGATTTTGGCGGCTTTTCTGATCCATTTGAAATCTTCGAAGAGTTTTTTGGCGTCAGATCACCGTTTGGGAGTAGAAGACAGGCGAGGCATCAAGTTTACCAGATAAATTTGAATTTTAACGAAGCAGTTTTTGGTACGGAAAAAACCGTAGAAATAGATGGTAAGCGAAAAACTATTAAGATTCCGGCAGGTGTCGACTCTGGCAATAGAATACGTTTTGCAGATTTTGATATTTTAGTAAATGTATCTTCCGATTCTAAATATAAAAGAGATGGGCAGGATATTTATCATGAGGAAGTCATTAATTATTCTACAGCAGTTTTAGGCGGAATCATAAAAATAAAAACCTTAAGAGGCGAGGTGGGCTTGCGAATTAGACCGGGAACCCAGGATGGTACAACAGTCAGATTAAGAGGAGAAGGAATAATTTATCCCAATACTTCAAGAAAAGGCGATTTTTATGTGATTTATAGAATAAAGATTCCTTCTAAAGTTTCAAGAAGGGCAAAGGAACTACTTGAGGAATTAAGTCAAGAAATATGAAATCAAATTTTAGAATTTTAATAAAAGGAAAAGGAAAACCATTATTACTCTTGCCAGGTTTTGCTATTTATCCTGAAATGTGTGATCCGGTTGTCAAAGAGCTAGCCAAAAATTATTTAGTTATAGTTCCATATTTGCCCGATCTTGCTTCTTTCTCGAATCTTAATGATTTAATAGTAAAAAAACTTAACGAACTTAAAATAAAAGATAAAATTATTTTAATTGGTCATTCAATGGGAGCAATGTTAGCTGTTAAATTCGTACTTGAATACAAAAACAAAGTAAACAAACTTATTATTTCAGATGGATTGATTCTTCCTCATAAGAAAACTTTTTTTCAAACAGCGGGTGATATTGTTGCCGATACTTTATACAATATTTTTGATCCAAATGACTGGAAAAATCTAATTTTAAGCCTGTATGGACAAGCTAAATTTTTTCTCAAAAACCCCAGTAATTTTAAATATCAAATGGACTTTGCCATGAAAAATAGCGTTGAAAATGACTTACCAAAAATAAATGTTCCGACCATGATTTTTTGGGGAAAAAGGGATAAAGTAATTTCAGCTGATAATGCAGAAAAAATACACAAGAAAATTCCAAAATCGAAATTAGAAATTTTTTCTGGCAATCATCTGTGGCCGCTCCAAAATCCTAAACTACTTAAAGCAAAAACAGATCAATTCGTAAATGAAAATTAATACTTCAGTTGAAAACCTGGAAAAATATAAAATTGCTCTTAAAGTAGAGCAAGCGATCCATGAATTTCTACAAAAAAAAACATATTTAAAGGTGGATTTGCCAATTTTGTCACCGGCGCTAATTCCCGAGTCTTATTTGGAAATTTTTGAAACAAAATTTAAATTTTTTGGAAAAGCAAAAAATCTTTATTTAACACCATCCCCAGAATTATTTTTAAAAAGGCTTTTAGCTTATGGAACAGGTAGTAATTATTATTTAGGTAAATGTTTTAGAAACAGTGAACCCAGTTCTAAACTGCATTCACCGGAATTTACCATGCTAGAAATGTATAAACTAGGAACGGATTATTTAAAACTGGCAAATGAAATTTTGGAAATGTTAAAGTTCATAGCTATAAAAATTAATAATAAGCCGGAAATAATTTACCAGGAAAATAAATTTAATTTTTTAAAGTGGGAAAAGATCAGTGTTGTCAGGGCATTTGAAAAATATGCCTTAATTGGAAAAGAGGAATTATTTAATAAGGAAAAATTTATTTTGAAAGCAAAAGAAAAAAGATATAACATAAAAAACTTCGACTATGAAGATCTATTTTCTCAAATTTATGTTCAGGAAATAGAACCCAATTTAGGAAAAAATGGTTATCCGACAATGATTTATGATTATCCGAAAGAATTTGCAGCTTTAGCTAAATTAAATTATGACGGAAAAACAGCCCAAAGATTTGAATTTTATATTGATGGAATAGAGCTTGGTGATTGTTATAGTGAGCTTACAGAGTGGAAAGAGCAAGAGAAACGTTTTATTGATGAGGCTAAAAAAAGGAAGGAAATGGGAAAAACAAATCATCCAATTGACAAAGGATTCATAGAAGCATTAAAATATGGGCTACCGGAGTCCTCTGGAATAGCCATAGGCTTTGAAAGGTTAGCGATGATTTTTGCTGATGCTACCTCAATCAATCAGTTAAAATTAATAAATATAGATTTATGAAAACAAGAGCTGGTAATTTAAAAAAGGGAGAATTCGTTAAATATCAAAACGAAACTTGGCAGGTGCAAAAAGCGGATTTCTATTCTCCTGGCAAAGGTTCTGCCATGATGAAGGCAAAAATAAAAAATTTAATTACCGGTAAAAATATCGATTATACCTTTAAGTCGAATGAAGATGTTGAAACTGTATCGGTAGAAAGTGTTGAAATGCAATATCTTTATAAAGACATGGAAAATCTTTATTTTATGGATGAACGAACTTATAATCAATATTCGGTTCCCCTAGAGCCAGTAGGAGAAGCTGCCAAATTCCTTAAGGAAGGAGAAAAGTATTTTGTCTACCTAAGCAATGAAAAGGCATTAAATATCAGGCCACCGATGAGTGTTAGATTAAAAATAGTTGAGGTGGAAGATGCAGACAAGGGTGATACGGTTTCCGGAGCAAAAAAACCCGCTAAACTTGAAACAGGAGTAACGGTAATGGTCCCGCTTTTTGTCAAGGCAGGAGAAACTATCATAGTTAATCCGGAAACGGGAGAATACACGGGAAGGGAATAAAATTATGCTCTCAGTCGGAAAAATTCTAAAAAAAGCTCGCGAAGAAAAAGGATTAAAACTTCTTGATGTAGAAAAAGAAATTAAAGTTAGGGAAAAATTTCTTAAAGCGGTTGAAGAGGAAAACTGGAATTTTTTTTCTTCAAAAGTCTATATTGGCGGCATTATCAAAAACTACTCAAGGTTCTTGAATCTGGAAGAATCAAAAATGCTGGCTTTTTTTAGACGTGATTACGAAAGAGCAGAAGAGGTAAAATTTAAAACTAAAGTAGCCAGTAAATATCTAGTACCACAAACACGTAAATTAATTAAGTTTGCATTCTTTATTCTTTTCTTAATTTTTTTTATATATTTTGGTTATCAACTTACATTATCTTTCTTTCCTCCTAAAGTTATTATTACTTCTCCAACGACCCAAGTTTTTAAAAATGAACAAAAAATAAAGATAGAGGGCAAAACTGAAAAGGAAGCACAAATAAATATTTTCGGTGAAAGAATTTACCAAAACAATGATGGCATTTTCCAGTACGAATTTCCGTTAAAAAAAGGAAAAAATGAATTATCTATAGAAGTTATCGGCGCCAACGGTAAAAAAGCAGTAATTAAGAAGTATTATTATCTTCAATAGCTATTTAGTAAGGAGAGTCTTAAGTAGTTTTATGTCTTTCGTATTACTAGAGCTGTAAATATTTTTAAATCCCAATCGTTTAGCTTCGGAGATAATTTTATCTTCAAAATAAGTTTTTCTGATTTCGCCCAATAGACCGACTTCTCCCACAAACAAAGAATTTTTCGGTAGAGGAATATTTTTGAAAGAAGAAATGACTGATGCGACTAGACCCAAATCAGAAGCAGGAGTTTTTACATTTACACCGCCGATGACATTAACATAAATATCAAATCTGTCCAGTGGAATACTAAGATATTTTCTGATAACCGCCAAAAGTAAAAGTACTTTGTTGTAGTCCAAGCCCTTGACGACTCTTCGCGGGTTGGCTAAAAAAGTGGGTGACGCCAAAGTTTGTATTTCAAAAAATAAAGGCCGCTTACCCTCATTGACGCCAACAATTGCTTTTCCAACGGCAATATCGCCCTTATCTTCAAGAAATACCAAAGGATCGTTTACCTCCACCAATCCTTGCTGTTTCATTTCAAAAATTCCAATTTCATCAGTTGGGCCAAACCGGTTTTTAGTGGCTCGAAGTAAACGATGATGAGAAATTTTTTCTCCTTCAAATGAAATGACGCAATCGACCAGATGTTCAAGTGCTTTAGGTCCGGCGATTTCACCTTCTTTGGTAATGTGTCCGACAATAATAATTATTAATTTGTTTTTTTTAGCATGGGAAATTAGACGAGAAACGGTTTCCTTAAGTTGGCTGACACTGCCCGATGATGAATCAATAGAGTTGCTGTAAACGGTTTGAATAGAATCAATAACAAGAATGTCTATTTTAGATTTTAATTGGTCTAATCCTTCAATAATCGATTCTATTTCTGTCGTCTGGGAAAAAGAAAAGTTTTCAAGATCTACATTTAGTCTTTCGGCTCTTTCTTTTACCTGTTCAGCTGCTTCCTCACCTGATACATAAAGTGTTCTTAAATTAACCAGAGACTGAAGAAGTAGAGTAGACTTGCCTACCCCGGGCTCGCCAGTTAAAAGAACAACTTCGCCTTCGATGAATCCGCCTCCCAAGACCCGGTCAAACTCAAATGTACCGGTTTTTTTCCTGTTTTTTGCCAATGATTTTATTTCAGAAAGTTTTGTCACCTCAAATTTTAAAGAAGTTTTATTTTTCTTCTTCTCTTCTTTTTGAACGGCTACTAACGTGTTCCATTCGCCGCAATTGGAGCATTTACCCATCCAAGAGCCGGAACCATAACCACATTTGCTGCAAATGAATAATGACATATACTAAATTTCAAATTATTTATTACATTTTCTCTACCGTCTTTATCCCCAACAAATCCAGCCCTTCTTTTATAATTTCTCCAGTGGCTTTAGTGATTAACAAGCGGAAATTTTTTTCGGTTTCTTTGGCACTTAAAATAGGACAGTTTTGATAAAAAATATTAAATTTCTGACAAAGATTGAACAAATAAGTTGCAACTATGTTCGGACTTAAATTGTATGCCGCATTATAAACGATTTCTGAGAATTGATTAATAATTCTTAAAAGCATTAACTCATCTTTATTCAATGTATTTATTGTTTGTCCGATATATCGATATATCGAACTGTCAGATTTTTTAATTAAACTTTGAGTGCGGACGTAAGTATATAAAATATAGGTTCCTGAATTACCTTCCATACTGATTGATTCATCAAAATCAAAAGCAATGGCACTTTTTAGGGAGTTTTTCAAAAATGAATATTTAACTGAGGCAACAGCTAGAATTTCAGCGATTTTATCTTCGCATTTAAATTTTTCAATGATTTTTTCTTTGGCTTTATCAAGTATCCAATCACCGGCTATGATATTTCCCATGCGTGAAGCCATTTTGCCTTCTTTTAAATTTACCCATTCATATATCAGGTGATATTGCTTATTTTTGTATTTTTTTTCATCAATTAATTCTTCGACTTTAAAAGTTACTTTAAAAAAGCTTGTCTGCTCAGGAGTGACACAATGAATATTTTTATCCAATTCTCCAAAATCAGATAGTTCTTTTTCAGCTAAGGCAAGTTCTTTGCCTTCATAAGTGGGGAATCCCAGTGAGTTAATAAATACTCTAGTATCAATTCCGTATTTTTTGCCTTCAAATATAATTGCTCCCTCGCTTTTTTCTAAGATGCCTTTTTCTTGGGCTTGTTTTACAAGTTCAACACCTCTAGCTGCCATTTGGCTCTCAAAATAAAGTCGATCAAAATGAGTATAAACGCGTTCATAAATTTGATCAAAATATTCAAGACTCCAAATTCTCGTTTCTTCCCACAACCCCAAAATTTCTGGGTCCTTTTCATATATTTTTTTATTTGTTTCTAATATTTCTTCTTTGGCCTTTTCATCTGTTTCATAAGCTTGACTCCCTTCTGTATACATCTTTCCAATAAATTCAATTTTCTCTTTGATAGTTTTTAAGGATTTGACATTTGAGTTTTGAGCCTTGAGTTTATACAAGCATTTAGCAATGTGAAGACCAACGTCTCCCTGATAATTTGCTCGAATGACCTTGTTTCCAACGGCTTCAAGTATTCGGACGATTGATTCGCCTGTGGTAATGTTTCTTAAATGACCAATGTGGAAAATCTTATGCGTATTGGGATGAGCAAATTCAACCATCACTTTCTTTTGGTCTCCTAGATGATATTCTGGAATATCAAATTCCCCATTGGCAGTTTTCTCTGCTTGGCGAGTCAAATATTTTTTAGAAATCCAGAAATTAATAAAACCAGGTTTTAATACTTCCACCTTTTCAATAAGATTGTCTTTGTCTAAATTATCTTTTATTTTTTGGGCAATATTTAAAGGATTATTTTTAAATTCTTTAGTTAATTTTAGAGCCACTGATGAGCTATAATCGCCAAAATCAAGATTGCCTGGAATTTCTATATTTAGCTCAATATCTTTTATTCCAATTTTCTCCAACGCCCTCTTTAAATTTTTCTTAAGCTGGTTTTTAATCATTTGCACTAATATGATAGCAAAAAACTATATATAATTTCTTCTAACTTTTTTAAATCGGTAATTTTTATATGTTCTTCGTTTGTGTGCGGATTAATAACTCCATCACTCAAATTAATTGTTTCAATTCCAACTGAATTTAATACATTGGCGTCGCTGACACCAGAATAAAGATAAAACTTCGGTTTTAATTTAAAACCCAATAACAAATTTTTAATCTTCTTAATAAATACAGTATTTTCATCATGAGAATAACCAGGACAATAACCGTCGGTTTTAAAAATAAAAGTTAATTTATTTTTTTTTGAGGCTCCAGCAAAAATATTACTAATTTCTTTTAAGTTTTTATCAAATAACTCTTTACTATAACTTCGAATTTCGCCCGAAATATTTACTTTGCCGGGAACAATATTTATTCCTGTCCCGCCCTTAATTAAGCCGATATTAATTGTTGTTTCACCATTATCAAGTTTTCCCAGTTGAATATTGTTTAAAGCTTGAATTACAGTCTTTACTGCATTTTTGCCTTGTTCGGGCATTGAAGAATGACTGGTTTTGCCGATAAATTGTGCGTGAAAATTAATAATATAGGGTGATCTTAAAACAATTCCTCCTAATGGTTTGGCAAAGTCAAAAACAAGTGCTTTTTTAGATTTAATCCATTCAAAAGGAAAAAATTCTACTCCGCCGCCGGTTTCCTCCTTAACGGTAAAAAGTAACTCAAAAGCTTTCGGTTGTTTGCAGGTTTTTAAATATTTTTCAACAGCGATTAATAGGCAGGCGAGTGCTGCTTTATTGTCTCCCCCCAAAATAGTATTTCCTGAGCTTTTGATAATTCCATTTTTTATCACTGGTTTAATTCCTTTTCCCGGATTAACCGTATCCATATGAACGCAAAAAAGAAAAGGTTCTCCAATTCCATCATTTTTAGCTAAAATATTTCCTAATTTATCTGTTTGATAGTGTAGATTCATTTCTTTAAGCCAATTTTTGATATATTGGACGAATAGCTCTTCTTTGCCTGAAGGACTGGTAATTTTAACTAGTTTTATAAAAAGATTCATTAGTTTGGTATTCATAAATTTAAAATTAAATATTAATTATCATATAAAAAAATAGTTGAAGGAGGAATCCAACCATCCAATATATCTACTCCTTTCAATATATTTAAAGATTGTAGATGACTGATTTCTTGCCATCTTAAATGTCGATATAAAGCCAGAGATGAGGTATTATCATTTGTAACTACTGAAAATACTGGTAAACCACAAGCCATCTCAAAGGTAGTTTTTGCCATTTCTGTAACTAAAAACTTACCTATTCCTTTATTCTGAAATTGAGGAACAACAATAAGACTGCCAACCTCATAGCCAACAGGATCAAACGAAGTATTTGTCCAAATATCCGTTTTAGCAAATCCCACCAAATTTTCTGTTGTTAAATCAGTCATGAGTACGGTTTGACCCCTCTTCATAAACTCTTGTATTTCTTCAGGAGATGGATGAAACATATGCTCTCCTCCTAATGTTTGAAGCAATGGCGAGACTTGTCCTGCAAAGAACATCTGTTTTACGGGATCTAAAACTGAAATTTCCCGAGCAGGAAAAAAGATAAGGTTATTTATATTAAATGTTTCTATAGGTTTCGATTGTTCTACTGTCATAATTTTTTTAAATTTAAATTAATAATTTAGGCCATAAAAAAACCCTCCGATTCGGAGGGGGATAAGGTAATATATTTTTACTCTTTAGGCCATAGAAATACTACCCTTCCCAAAGAGTTGCCTTAAAGACAATTTGGTCACTGATAGTATTTTTAACATTTTGTTATTATACCACATAAACTTGCAATCTCCAAAAAACAATCCTAAAATTATCTCATAAAACCATGAAAGGAAAATTGGCTTTTTTTAGCATTCTTGTCCTATTATTCGCAATCTTTATTTTTGTGAAGTTTTTCATACTTCAGAGACAGAGTGTATATGGAAAAATAAAGGTAATCGCGTCTCCTACGGCAGAAGTTTTTATTGATAATGTTGATATTGGTAAAACCCCATTTGAAGACAAATATAGAATAGGAGAATATTTTTTAAAATTGATTCCGGCTGGGACTGCGACTGATACTGCCTCTTGGCAGGGGAAAATTAAGATTTATAAAAACTCCCTGACCTATGTAAATAGAGAATTAGGTGCATCTGATATTACTTCGGGAGGTGAAATTTTTTCAGTAAGCAAGATGGAAAAAACAACTAAGCCCAATTCAGGTGAAATTTATGTCGAGACAGATCCACAGGGAGCAATAGTTTATTTAGACAATGAAGAAAAAGGCGTGGCTCCTTTAGTTATGATTGATGTTTTAAAAGGAGATCATGAACTTTCAGTTTTTATGCCCAATTTTTTCAGAAGAAATCAAAAAATAAATATTGATCAGGGTTTTCGTGTCAATGCAATTTTTAAACTAGCCTATGATCAAAGTCAAAAACTTCCTGGAATCCCTAACGATAGTAAAAATACAGCCACAAATAGTGCCAATCTTAAAAAAACTCAGGTATTAATAAAAGATACGCCGACCGGATGGTTACGGGTAAGAGAAGAACCAACTGTTGATGCGACTGAAGCAGCCAAAGTTAATCCTGGACAGAGATTTGATTTAATTGAAGAACAGGAAGGATGGTATAAGATCGAATATACGATAGGTAAAACCGGCTGGGTATATTCTGAATATGCCAACAAAGAAGATTAATCCTACTTTTTCTTCCAGATAAATTTATTGTAGACAAAATAAGAATAAGGGATAACTGCAAAAGCAATTAATAGTATTTTGTATATTTGCCAATATTGTTTTCCAAAAAAAATTCCCAAAACAGCTATCCCAACAAGTTGAATCAACATCCCTCCAAATGAAGAAAGGTTGAACTTCAAGAAACCCAAGAAATAGCTAATAAAAGTGCTGTTTAATTTTTTATGAGCGAAACTCCAAAAATTACTGAGAATAAAATTATAAAAGATAGCTATTTCCATACTTAACGTATTTCCCCAAAGAACAGGAATTTTAAATTTATTAACGAATAAAGAAGCTAAACTAAAGTCAATTATAAAGGCAGATGTGCCGACTATTAAATACTTGATAAATGAAGAGTTGAGAAAAATATAAAGGAAAATATCAAAAATGTACTGAAAAGAGTTTATTTTAGAAACTCCTTTTTTTCGATCTTTAAAATGGATGGGTGACTCTTTAATTATGGCATTGTTTTTTAAAGCATTATCTATGACGGCAATTTGGAAGACGTAGCCAGAATAATTCTTAATTTTTGATTCAATATTTTTTATTACCCAGCTTTTTATTGCTCGATATCCACCTGTCCAGTCTTTGATTTTGAAATTCATAAACCCTAATCTAACAACGACATTTCCAATACTAGAAAATATTTTTCTATGAATGCCCCAATCCGCAGGAATTGATCCGCCTTTTATATATCTTGAACCAACAGCCATGTCGGCCCCTTTTTCGATTTTTTTTAAAAGTTCAAGAATTTCTTTTGGGTCATGAGAGAGATCAGCATCCATTTGAAAAAAAAGATATGGATTAAGATTTTTAAAAGCATATTGATATCCTTCAATATAAGCCTTGCCCAAACCCCTTTTCCCCGTTTCCAAAAGATAAAGATTTGAATATTTTTTTTGAAGATCTTTTACTATTTTTCCAGTACCATCGGGTGAGCTACTATCCACAACCAGGATTTTCATATTCCAATTTTTTAATTCTTTAGTGGTCGCAATAATTTTTTCTATGACTTCTTCTATATTGCCCGATTCGTTATATGTCGGTAAAACCAAAACAACATTTTTCATACGTTACTATTTTTACAATAATTAATTATTTTCTCAAGACCCTTATCTAGTTTTGTTCTTGCTTCCCAGTTAAGTAAATTCCTGGCTTTTGTAATATCTGGTTTTCTAATTTTAGGATCATCTTCTGGTAATTTTTCTTCAAAGGTAATTTGACTTTTTGAACCGGTCAGTTTTTTTACTATGTTTGCATATTCTAATACCGAATGTTCTTCCGTTGATCCTAAATTAACAATTTGTTTTTCAGTATTATTATTAAACATTAATTTAATTAAACCATCGATCATATCATCTATATAGCATAATGATCTTGTTTGTGTACCATCGCCAAAAACAGTAATTGGTTTATTCTCCAAAGCCTGATGAATAAAATTGATAATCATTCTCATGTCGCTTTTTAACATTCGGGGCCCGTAAGTATTAAAAATCCTGACAATTCTAGCATTAACATTTTCCTTTCTCCAAAAATGAGCCGTGATGGTTTCTCCAAATCGCTTGGCTTCATCGTAAACAGATCTTGGTCCAGTAGTAGAGCAATTGCCGTTATAATCTTCTGGTTGTGGATTAATCAGAGGATCACCATAAACTTCTGAAGTTGAAGCAAAAAGAAATCGTGCATGATTTTTTTTTGCTAGTTTTAGTAATTCGGTTGTGCCGACAGTATTAACCAACATGGTTTCCATCGGTAAAGCATGATAGCTTAATTTACTATGGTGGTTTGGTGAGGCAGGAGAAGCCATATGAAAAATAGCATCAATCTTTTCACTTATAGTTAAAGGTTTAATAACATCGTGGTTAATAAAACAAAAATTAGGATTACTTTTAAAATTCTCAATGTTTTTTTCCGCCCCGGTTAAAAGATTATCAACACAAATAACTGAATAATTATTTTTTAATAGTTGTTCACAGAGGTGTGAACCGATAAAACCAGCTCCTCCGGCAACTAATATTTTCATATTTTTTTAATTGGGGGGCGACCAATGGAGTAATAACTAAAACCGACTGATTTCATAGTTTCCGGATCATAAATATTTCTTCCGTCAAAAATAATTAAATCATGCATTCTTTTTTTTACTTCTTCAAGATCAATTTGTTTGAATTCATTCCATTCGGTCAAAATAATCAAGGCGGAAACATCCTCAACTGCCTTATAGGGATCTGTAAAGTATTTAATTTTGCTTTCATCATAAAATTTTTTGACATTATTTTCAGCTACAGGATCATAGACATTTATCTTAAAATTATTTTCCAATAATTTTTGAATAACAAAAAGTGAAGGAGCTTCCCGAATGTCGTCTGTGTTTGGTTTAAAACTTAATCCCCAAATAGCCACCTTTTTGCCTTTTGTATTAGCCAAAATTTTTTGGAAAAAATTGAATCTGGCTTGAAAATTTATTTTTTCGACCGCATCAAAAAGAATTGGATCAATTCCTAAGTCTTTACCAATACTAATAATTGCTTTAACGTCTTTTGGAAAACAAGCGCCTCCATAACCAACTCCCGGATCCATAAAAATACGGCCAATCCGCTTATCCATTCCAACCGCATCTAAGACATTCTCTACATCTGCGCCGGCTTTTTCACAATAAAAAGAAATCAAATTGGCAAATGATATTTTAGTGGCCAAAACTGCGTTGGCTGCGTATTTAATAAGTTCGGCTGAAGCAAGATTAGTAATAACTCTTTTTCCGTTCATTGGTTTGTGAAGTTTGAGTAAAAAGTTAATTGCCTTTTGCGAATCAGAGCCGATAACGACTCTATCCGCGTTTAAAGTATCGTAAATACCCGTTCCTTCTCTTAAAAATTCCGGGCATGAGGCAACGGCTACTTCAGCATTTTTTGGTTTATATTGATACACAATTTCTTCAATTTTTTTGTTTGTTCCAACTGGGACAGTGCTTTTGCATGAAACCACTGTAAAATCTTTTTTGAGATAAGGAGAAAGTTTTTTTGTAACATTAAAAACAGTTGATAAATCAGCATCACCATTGGTTTTTGAAGGTGTGCCCACAGCTATGAAAACAATATCAGAAGAAGAAATAGCCTTTTCATATTGAGTGGTAAAAATAATTCTATTGCAATGGATATTTTTTGCTAAAAGTTCTTTTAGTCCTGGTTCATAAATAATAGGATCACCGCTTTTGAGTCTTTTAATTTTTTCTTCAGTATGTCCAATTACATAGACAGTATTTCCAAAATCGGCAAAAACACACGCACTCACTAATCCTACATATCCGTGTCCGATAACCGTTATTGTCATGAATGTAAATGATATATAAAAAGTCCTAAAAAAACAAGTTAAAAGTTATGCTAAAAAGGGAGACATGGGATAAAAATTGTTTTTCCTGCTTATTATTTTGGAAAGTTTAGGACGTTGGGCTTTCCCTGCAAAATATTCGTCATAGGTAATCGATTGAATAAGTTCTTCATTTAAATTAAATTTTCTAGCAATTATTTTTCCGGCTTCATAGGGAGAGAGACTCTGCCTGCCCACAAGATGAAAAATTTCGGGTGAATAATTATTTAAAAGATGTTTTAGCCCGAAAGCAATATCGTCAATACAAGTTGGTGTAATCAAAGAATCTTCCACCATTTTAATTGTTTTTTCCTGAGTTAATAAATCTCTGATAGTTCGAACAAAATCTTTCTTCCCCAAAGATTCATCTTTTCTATAAGGATAGGAAATTCTGATGATCATGGCTTTATCTTTGACAATTTTTTCTCCTTCATATTTTGATGAACCATAAACCGATATTGGATTGGGAATATTATTTTCATCATAGGGTGGATTTTTTCCGTCAAAGACAAAATCTGTTGAAACATAAACAAACTTTTTACCCTTTGTTTTAACAGCTTCAAAAATATTCTCCGTTCCTTTTCCATTGATTTGAAAAGCAATGTCTTTAGTTTCTTCGGCTTTATCTACATTGGTAAATGCAGCCAAATGAAGAAAAATATCAAAATCAAGATTTGTAATAACTGAATCAACCTGAAACTTATTAATAATGTCAAACTCGGCGTGGGATAGGGGAATAAACTGAAAATCGTTATTTAAAAGTTGAACTATTCTTGAACCAACAAGACCGGTAGCACCTGTTAAGGCAATCTTTAACATGAATATTGTTTTTTATAATATGTTTGATATTCTCCCGACTTTACTCTTTTCCACCAATCCTGATTTTTTGTGTACCAGTCGATTGTTTCTTTTAAAGCCTGTTCAAAATTGTGTTTTGGCTGCCAGTCCAATTCCTGATGGATTTTTGTCCAACCGATTGCATATCTTCGGTCGTGTCCGGGTCTGTCTTTGACAAACTCAATCAGTTCTTGAGATTTGCCCATAATTTTTAATATTTTTTTTATGACTTCAATATTGGGAATATCGTCAGTAAGTCCGCCAACTAAATATGTTTCGCCGATTTTACCTTTTTTAATAATCAGATCAATTGCTTCACAATGGTCGGTCACATAAAGCCAGTCTCTGACATAAAGGCCATCACCGTAAACCGGCACTTTTTTATTTTCCAAAATATTGGTAATTGTTAAAGAAAATAATTTTTCAGGAAATTGAAAGGGACCGAAATTATTTGAACAGTTAGAAATGGTTATTGGTAGGTCATAAGTGGCATAATAAGCGTTAACCAAATGATCAGATGCGGCTTTTGAAGCTGAATAGGGACTGCGTGGGTTATATTTTGTTTTTTCGGTAAATTTTTCTTTTGAATCCAATTCAAGATATCCAAAGACTTCATCAGTTGAAATATGATGAAAACGAATTTTACCATTTTTTAAAGCCGCCTCCAGTAAAATATAAGTGCCTTCAATATTAGTTTTGATAAATGGAGCCGGATCAAGGATTGAACGATCAACGTGTGATTCTGCGGCAAAGTGAACAATAAGATCAATTTTGTTGTCATTAATTAACGTATTAACGAGTTGTGGATTACAAATATCTCCTTGGATAAATTTATGATGAGGATTTTTTTCGATACTTTTTAAGTTTTCGAGGTTGCCGGCATAAGTTAATTTATCTAAGTTGATTATTTTATCAGTCGGATATTTTTTGAGCCAATAAAGAACAAAGTTGGAACCGATAAAACCCGCACCACCTGTTACTAGTATATTCATATAATTAAAAATTGGTTAATTACGAATTACGCATTACGAATTGAAATCCGTAATCCGTAATCCGTAATACGTAATACGTAATCAGATAATTAATAATTATTATAGCTTTTTTTGTTTGAGTTTTGGTTGGTTGATTAAATTTTCTAAGATGAGCCAGCGCTGTTTTTTGATTTTATAAGGAACGTCGTCTTTCATTTTTAAAGTGGCGATGGTTTGGGGTCGGGGAGAATAAATTGAAACATAAGCCCAGTCAAAGCCAACTTTTTTACAAACTTTGACCGTATTCTTAAATTCTTCATCTGTTTCCCCACAAAACCCCACGATAATGTCAGTAGTTAATTTTAAATTTGAAATTTTAAATTTTAAATTCGCGACAAGATCAAGATATTCGTCGCGGCTGTACCATCTGTTCATCCTTTTTAAAACATTGTTATCTCCTGACTGGAGAGGTAAATGGATAGTTCGGGTAATATTTTTATTTTCAGCAATAACTTTGATTAATTCATCAGAAAAATCCCAGGGGTTGGAAGACATAAAGTTTACCTGCTTAAATCCCAACTTGGCAACGTCCTTCAAAAGATAAGGAAATAAAGTAGGAATTCTGTAGCGTCCCAGGTGTTTCACATAAATAGGTTTAACTAAAGGTAGGTGTCGCGAATGAGGTAACTCTTCGAGAAGCGGATTTCCGAAGGAAGAGCCTCGCAGAAGAGAAGTATCATGAGCGACAGAATCTACCTTTAGTAGATCTGCTCCATAAGAATTAACATTTTGTCCGAGGAGCATAATTTCTTCATATCCCTGGTCTTTTAGTTTTTTTGCTTCATTAATAATTTCTTTATATGGCCGACTTATTTCCCGGCCTCTGGTGTAAGGAACGACGCAGTAAGTACAAAAATTATTGCAGCCGTTGGAAATAGGAATAAGAGCCATTTTTTTATCTTTACGAACTGGAATAATATCAAAGCCTACTTCCTCTATGGGTAAAAATTCATCAACTGTTGTTAATCTTTCTTTTAAATTTTTTAGTATTTTTCCAGACTTATCTTTAAAAGCCAATCCTACTAGGCATCCGGTCAAAATAATTTTTGGTTTTTTAGTTAATTTTGAGAGATTGATTATTAAACCATAGACTCTATCTTCGGCTGATTTTCTAATCATGCAGGTGTTAATGACGACGACATCGGCAGTTTTATAATCTTTAGTTTCTTTTCCACCCTTGCTTTTAAAAACAGATGCAATTCTCTGGGAATCAGCAGTATTTTGTTGACAACCGAAAGTTTTAATGAAATATTTCATACGGAAGATGAGTCTTTTTTAATTTTTTCAAGAATGAAAATAAAAACAATTAAGATAACGGCGACAACGATAAAAATGATAACTTTTTCAATTCCTTTTAAAAATAAAGCCGTTACCCCCAGAACAAAAGAAACCAGCCAATAAAAAACTGCAATCCGTCTTTTGCCCCAACCGATTTCCAATAGACGATGATGAAGATGTCCCCAATCTGCCTTAAAAGGTGATTTTCCGGCTTTAAGGCGTCTTATCACTGTGTAAGTAGCATCAATTAAAGGGACTGATAAAATTAAAAGTGCAGTTCCTAATTTTCCAAAAGAAATTATGGATAAGATACCAAGTAAAAATCCGGCCAAGGCACCCCCACCATAACCAGGCATTATTTTTTGAGGATAAAAATTAAAAGGCAAAAATCCGAAATATGCACCGGCAACTGCAAAAGAAAAAAGAGTGACTGTTTGAATAGTTATGTCATGACCAGTAAATCTTTGAGACAAAAGTCCTAAAAAGAAAGCCGTAATGCCGACAAAACCTGGGAGTTGTCCGTCTACTCCCTTACTCCAATTTATCATGTTGGTAGTCCACGATAACCAAAGAATTGCCAAAGTGTCGGCCAGAATCAAAAAACGATGCTGTCCGAAAAAATTAATAACAATAGACCAAGTATCAAGTCTGATGACTCCCCCTGACAAAGGATTTGAAAGGTAAGGAATACCCAGGCCAAAAGCAATAACTAATGCTGAAACAAATAAGTTAAGAAAAAACCGCAGATAAGGAGACAGATCATAATAATCATCCAATAATCCGACAATAACTAAGATAAAACTAGAAATTAAAACGCCGATAATAATTTTATTTAAAGGAATAAATAAAATTGTTGTTAAAAAAATCGCCAAAAAAATTGGCAAACCCCCGGCACGGGGAATTATCCCAGTATGAGTATGGGCAGGATGAACTCTTTTCTTTTTGTCCGTGACCAAACCGAATTTTTTGGCTAGAAAAATAGTTGGAATAGTTAAAAGAAAAGAAAAAACAAGAGCCGATAAAAAAGAAACTATATTTATCATTTAGCTAATAAAAAAAATAATTCTGGCAAAAATCAGTGTGATAGTAATAATTAAAAATAAATTTAAATAATTGATTACTTTTTTGACAAATTCATTACCGGAAAAAAACCTGGTATAGATATAATTATTTAAGTAAAAAAATAAATCTAAAATTATAGGCAAAATAATAATCATCCAAAGGTCAGCTAATTGGTTTTCGCCTACGGCTTTTGAATAGAAAAGAGGAATCTGGGGCGGTAGACTATTTATTTTTAAAACAAATAGTCCAACCATCAATAGATTGCTGCCAATAAGCAAATTAAGCATAAGGATATTATACAATTAACCTTGCAATTTTATTATTTATCTTCTATATTTGCCTTATAAATGACAGACAAAAATGTAGAGGCGATATTAAAAAAAGAACAGAAAAGGCAAAAAGAAGGAATTGAACTTATCCCTTCGGAAAATTATGCATCAACAGAAGTCCGCAATCTTCTTTCAAGTTGTTTTGTCAATAAATATTCCGAAGGTTACCCAAATCACAGATATTATGGTGGAAATGAATTTGTTGACGAAATGGAAATCTTAGCACAAGATAGAGCAAAAAAACTTTTTAAAGTTCCTTATGCCAATATTCAACCATATTCGGGATCTCCAGCAAATTTAGCTGTTTATTTGGCGACGTGCAATCCTGGTGATACCATTATGGGGCAGACTTTGCTCGCCGGTGGTCATCTTACTCATGGCCACAATGTTTCGGCAACAGGCATATTTTATCGATCAATACAGTATGGATTAATTAGAAATTCGAAATTTAAAAATCGAAATTTAAAATCAAATGATTTGTTTGATTATGATGAAATATTAAGATTGGCTAAAGAATATAAACCAAAACTTATCTGGGTTGGATGTACGGCTTATCCTCTAATTATTCATTATGAAAAATTTGCCAAAATTGCCGATGAGGTTGGTGCATATCTGGCCGCTGATATTGCTCATATAGCCGGACTTATTGCCGGTGAAGTTCATCCTTCACCAGTATCTCATGTCCACATTATTACAACCACGACTCATAAAACCTTAAGAGGTCCAAGAGGAGCAATGATTATGGTAACGGAAAAGGGTTTAAAAAAAGATCCGGAATTACCTAAAAAAATCAACAAAGCTGTTTTCCCTGGCTTGCAGGGCGGCCCTCACGACAATCAAACAGCGGCCATTGCCGTAGCTCTTTACGAAGCCGGGCAGTTATCGTTTAAAAAATATGCCTCTCAAATTATTAAAAATTCCAAAGTCTTAGCCGAAACATTAATTAAAGGTGGTTTAACGTTAATTGGAAACGGTTCTGAAAACCATTTAATCCTCGTTGATTTAACGCCAACATTAGGAGCGGGTAGCGGTATTTTTGCCCAAAAAGCTTTAGATATGATTGGTTTAACATTGAATAAAAATACCGTGCCCGATGAAATGTCTTCACCATTTTATCCATCAGGAATAAGACTGGGGACTCCGGCCGCAACTACCCGGGGAATGGGACCAAAAGAAATGAAATTTATAGGAGAAAAAATTTTAGCAATTATTGATTTGATTAAACCATATCAATTACCCAAAGAAAAAGAAAAGAGAAAAGAATATATAACAAAATTTGTTAAAGAAATAAAAGCAAAAAAAGAAATAAAAATATTGAAAGAAGAAATAAAAAAAATAGCCACAAAATTTATTATTCCTTAATTCTATCTTATAGTTATTATTACTATATTGATAATCTTCTATTAAGTGCTATAATATGCTCTGAACTCATAAATTATGAGTAAATATGGTTAATGTCGATCGAAGACATAGATCACCTAATCCTAATCTCTTACGAAAAGCGGCTAATGCTGCCAGGGGAATTCTTGCTTTATCGTTACTTACCAGCTGTGGTGTTAATGCCAGTCTATCTTATCCAACAGCTCGTCCTAATATTCGTGAGGATGATAACAATAGAATTGCATTGCGAGATAGACAAATAATAGCTTTATCTTTTTTTCAGGGTGATCCCTGTACTGTATTTTCACCGGCAGAACTGAAGCGTCTGGAATTATATAGACAAGGATATACGGAAGTAGTCTGGAAAATTGGAGAATGTGGAGTTGAACCTGTTTATGTAAAAAGAATACCAGGTGAAAGATACGGAATAACACCCGAAGGAGATCGAGTACTTCTTGCAGATGAAAATGAACCACCAATTATTTGTAATCAAGAAGATGCCGGACTAAGGACGATTCAGGTTTATCATAATGTCCAAACCGGACGTACTGAAGTAAGTGATTCAGAATGTCCTCCTGATTCTAATGGCACTCTCCTTTCTCCACGTGAAGATGAGACTTTTGTTGCCCTTACTCCCGAAGAACAGGCTTTTTTTGAGCAAGACTATCAAGCCAAAACAAGAGCTCAGGCCTTAATAGGAAAAACCCTATCGTCAGAAAATATCAGTGCCATTGCTGTTATGTATGCTGGCTCAACCACAGTACAAGCATTGGAGGTTTCTGGTATGAGTACGAGTCAAATTTTACAAAAGATCGATGAGCTTAAAGCATCAGGCGTAGCTGTTCTAGGAGGAGTAACCACAATAGGAAGTGCAACTGCAGTGGTTGCTATTATGGCGGGTGGATCTTATGCTGGTGTAGTACGCCAGGGCGCTGAAGGAGACATAATACTGGCAATAATAGATCCAATTAGTGGAAAACCTGTTGGTCTGTATGGTCACAACACCATAACTGGCGTCGATACAGTTATCAGTATTGCAGATGATACAAGAATGATAGTTGACGCTACAGGAAGAACAATATTAGTAAATGCTAGTGCCCTAGAGGGTGAGGTGACCAATATCGGCCCTCAGGGAAATCCTGATGCGTCACAGATCGAGCCAACGCCTAAATTACCCGAACAACAACCAGATAATAAACAAAAAGAAAAGGATGAGGCATTATTACCTCATTTATCAGAAAGGCAACAACAGCATGACTCTATTATAAACGGAGACAGATTTATGAAAAATGAATTTGTAGAAGCTTATAGGCTCGTAAGAACGACTAGAAATGAAACAAATGCAGAAGTAATAAAACAAGCAATACCACTTAGAGGCTTCAGTGACATACAGCTTACCAAAGCGATTTTTGATGCGGAAACAAATCAATTGCTTATTGGTTCATGGAATGCATCACACGAACAAATTGTTGCAGCTTACGAAGGATCTGGTGGGATACAAAATTATAATTTTGGTTATTCTTCCCGTTATTTTAGTGGTATTCTCTATACAGTTGGTAAACAACAGCGTCCTGTTTTTATACTTGATAATGATATAGGACTTAATTTTAATAGAGTATATGCTTTGCAACAAAAGGAATTTGATTTGATGTCTCCTCGAGGTGAGTGGTTTGTACTTAGGCTTGATCCTCTTAGTTACATTCGAATGCCCTCAGCTCTTTACGGTTCTCTCCGTTAAGTTTTATTCAATAGATTGCTTCAATATCATACGACAAATCAGGGCGGACAACAAAGGCGCGTTTTGGATAATTAGGAAGAACATTAGTTATTTTTTCTTTAGGAATTAATACCTTACCGACATATTGAGGAAGTTCTTCATAGGTTTTTCCATAAATAAAAACCCTGTTTTCATCAAAATAATATTGAGCTACAAAATAATCAAGTTCATTGGTAATATAAACAGGATTATTTCCGGCTAATAATTTTATTTCCGAAAAAGTTGTCCGGTAATCGGATTTTTTCCAATACTTAATCTCAAGACTAAAATAATTAAAAGTAACTATTAAAAGTAAACAGATGATTATTCCCTTAAGAAAAATCTTTAACTTCTCCAAAATATAAACTAAAAGTAACAAGAAACCGGCTGAGGAAAAAATAAGGTAACGGGGGAGAAAAACAGGCTTAATAAAAGATATTAAGGCAGTGCAAATCGGAGCCAAAAAAGACCATACTAATAAATAAGAAAATAATTTATTATTTTTTTTCTCGGAAATAAGCGCCAGAAATATAGACAAAATAAAAGCTAAAGACAGCCAAATAATATATTTATCATAAAAGCCGTAATCTTTTTCATAGCCGGTATAGATTATGGCTGGAATTTGAATAATTGTTTTAAAGCTTGTTTTGGTCAGCCAAAATGAAGAAAAATCCGAAGCTGATTTGTTAATAATCATAAAAATAAACCATGGTACAAAGACAAGTAAAGAATATAATAAATTTTTCCGCGATTCTTTTTCTAAAATCTTATCTTTTCGGACAAACAAATACTGGCCTATTAGAATGAAAATTGCAAAGTAATTGGTATATAAGGCCAGAATGGTTGACATAAAATGGAGTTTAAAATTCTTTTTATAAAAAGCATAAAAAGATAAAGCACTTAAAAAAGCAAACATGGTATACATACGCGCTTCAAAAGCATAATAAACAAGAAAAGGATTACAACCAAAAAAAATAAGATAGAAAATACTTTTTTTATAACTTTTTCTCATAATATTGGTTAAAAATAGAAAAAGCACATAAAGCGTAGCCCAGTAGAAAATAAAAGAAAGACTGCGGAGGGCAATTTCCGATCCTCCAAAGATTTTTATCCAAAAATGAAGAACAAAATAATAAAGAGGCGGATTAAAATCTTTAGCTGTTAAGATTAAGATTTGAATAAAGTTTTTTTTCGCCAAAAAATAAGAAAAAGCTTCATCACGCCAAAGATTCTGGGTAAAAAAAAGAAGAGGAGTACGAGTAAATAAGAAGTTAATCAATTTTTAATTTTAAATTTAAAATTTTTAATCAATAATAAATTTTTAAATTTTAAGAATTTAAATTTCATTTTAACTTTTAAATTTCAAATTTTAAATTAACTAAACCTTCTCCGTTACCTTATATTTTAATTTCTTTCCAAATAATAGTCTAGTGTGTGCGTCCAGTGCCGGCAATGATGAGAAGAAGAAAGATATAACCGGCAGAAAATACCATTGGATAAAAAGTAAGGGTAAAGACTGAAATTTTGTTTTAACATTTACTTTTTGTCTTAATTTGACATCCAAATAAACATACAAAATAAGCATCGAAGAAGACACTGTTAAAATAAATCCGGAAAGCTTAGGAAGTAAAAAACCAAGGACAGTTCTTTTAAAAATAGGATTAATTAAGGGTGGAATCGAAGCTGAAAGAGTAAGAATAAAAAAAGAAGATGGCCAAAGTAAATGAGTTTCCATGATAAAGAAAAGCTTTTTCAATTTAGGAAAGAAATCAACATTCATAGTGGTGAAAAACTTTCTTAAAGCGTAAGCGATATCGCTTGCTCCCCATGCCCAGCGTTTTTCCTGCTCATAGCGGTTAATTAAAGTTTTGATTACGCCTCCGGAATAGACAGCGTCGCTATTTATAATTGTATATAGGGGAATGGCTTTTACTTTTTTGCCATATGTAAAAAAGGCTTGTAAATAAATATGCCAATCTTCAGGGATAATATCGACGTCCCAAAAATTTATTTGTTTTAAAAGCCAAAGACTGGTGGAATAGGTTGAAATTTGAATTAGATTATCTTTATAGCCTAAGAAAGCCAATCTAACGATTGAAGACATAGTTGCCTGCATTCTGACTGAGATGGGCAACTTCCAGAAATTATTATAAAGCAGAACTGGTGCACAGTAAAAATGATAAATTTTGTTAGTATCTTTAAAGTAAGTATGGGTAAGATAAGAAAAATAATTATTAGGTAAATGACTGTCGGCATCACAAATAGTAATCAGGCAATTTTCCCTTTTCCAGCCTTTGTCTTGAGCGTATTGATCAATTATTCTAGCAGCAAAAGTCTGATTACTGGCTTTTCCAGGTACTTCATTGTCAGTGAGCGGATGATATGAAGCTAAAAAATCGCCAAACTGAGATCCATATTTTTTTTGCAATTTATTGTATTTGTCGTGTGCTTCAGTTTCTCTTTCTTCAAAAGCCAGAACAAGAATTATATTCTTTTTAAAATATTTATTATCTATTATCGATTGAATAGTTGACTCCATTTTATAAATGGGTTCTTTGAAATTAGGAACAATGACAATGTGTTTGATTTCATCATGACCTTTTATTTTTTTTAAAAGCGCGAAAAAATTCACTTTGTCAGTAATAAATATTTTTTGATATGAAACAACAGCCAGGTAAATCGTGTTGAGTGATTTAAATAAAAAATAAAGATCAAAAGCAATAATCAAATAAGCCACAACTGCCGGATGAAAAGGAGAGAGCCAAATAGGAATAGTAATCAAAAACCAGGTTAAAGCCGGTAGCGACATATCAAACAGTTTGTTGACAAATCTTGATCTGACAATCTTTTCTCCCATAATCATATTATACAATAGAATTTTACTGCCAGGCGTGGGGACAAATCATTTTGAAGGAGCAGAATTTACAATATCGAGGATTTGGTTTTGCTTCAAAAGATGAGGTCTTTATTTCATCTATAGTTTCGATTATTTTTTCTTTTACTTCAGGTATATTTAAATCATCTTTATTAAATGAAATTTTTTCCATTTCTTCCAGATAATAAAGACTTAAAATAAGTTCCTTATTTGAATCAGCGGCCATGGCATAAATTGACAACTGAACATTTTTTTTCAATTTGTCGTCATCTGGTTTTTTGCCTGTTTTATAATCAATAATCTCCAGAATTTTATCGTCAATCTGGTCTATTCGGTCGATTTTACCAACAACAAAAACATCATCTCTTAATTTAATTTTGAAATTCCTTTCAAGGGCGATTATTTTCAATTTTTGACTATGGAATTTTTCAAAAAAATTACTTAAGATTTTTTGACCACTTATTTTTTTATCTTTTTCATGATCCATTGACTGATAGCCAATTGGTATCCATGATTCCTTGAAAATTTCAATGAGCTTTTCTTTGGTAATTTTATTGTCCCGAAGAAATTCTTGATAAAAACGCTGTAGAGTCTTATGAATAGTGTTGCCAAAAGCCAAAGGGGCAGTTGTTTGGGTTGGCAATCTTAAAATATATTGGTATTTATATTGTAGGGGACATGTATTATATGTTTCAATCTGTGAGTAAGAGAAGTTGGTAATCGGATTTTTTTGTTTGATAATTTGTTCCTCGTTTTTTTTGAAATCAAAAATCGATAATTGATTTTTTTCTTCCTGTTTAATCAGTTCCAGCTTTTTGATTTTTTCCTCGCCCATTGATTCGAATACAAATGGTGAAATTTTATTTTGTCTTTTTCCTTCGCCATAAAATTTGGCGACAGTTAAGTAAACTTTTGTCTTGGCTCGGGTTATTCCGACATAAAAAAGGCGGCGTTCTTCCTCAAGGTGATAATCGCCGGTTGGCAGAATTTCTTTGATCAACTCTTCAGCCAGGGGAATAGTTTCTTTTCTTTGAATAGTGGGGAATCTGTTTTTAGTTAAATTAACCATAAACACGATTGGAAATTCTAAACCTTTGGCGCTGTGGACAGTCAGGATATTAACTGCGTCATATTCTGAGATATCGGTTTTGGCGGCTATTGGTGATTCCCCCAATTCGATACTCATTTCTAGATATTCAACTACAGCTGCGACTGATGCATCTTCATGTTCACTTTCAAAATTTTTTAACTGGCTAAAAAATTTGGAAACATTAAGGGCAATTTTTTCATCTTTATCAGTCTTATAAGTTATTAATTTGTTTAGATAACCGGTGGATTCAAAAAAATAATAAAGGATTTGCCCGGCAGTTTCTTTTTTTAACATTCCTAAATGTTTTTTGATCATTTTATAAATTTCAAAAAGTTTTTGGCGGGTCGTTTCTTTGATAAATGGCAGGTAATTTTTATAAATCTCAAATTCTTTTTGAGCCAAATCTTGATTATGAAAAGAAAGATAAATTTCCAATGTTTGAAAAAGAGATTGACTTATGCGCCTGGCAAATGCTACTAAAAGGGCCAGGTCTTTTTTATCCAGATCGAAAATATCCATAGTCAAGATTCGATAAAGAGAGACAGAGTCTTCAACGTCATACATTATTTTTAAATAAGCAATTAAATCTTTGATTTCCTCTTTTTTGTAAAGGCTTCCAGGTCCTAAGAACTGATAAGGGATACCTTCTCGGTTTAAAGCCCGGATAAAAGCGTCGCTGTGGTTATTGGCGCGGACCAAAATGGCAAAATCAGAAAATTTGCAGTTTTTTTTTGAGTCATGAAGTTTGCTGATTTCTTTGGCGACATATTCCGCTTCATCTTCCACTTTTTCAGTGAAATGAAATTGAACCAAATCTGTTTTTATTTTAGTTTCCGGCTTTTTAGTTGCAACTAAAGCTTTTGATATTCCCAGTTTTGCTTCAAGCGTATCGGGATCATTATTTTTAATCAGTTGGTAGGCTGCATCCAGAATTGGTTGAAACGAACGGTAATTTTTAATCAGAGTTACCTGTTTGGCTTTTTTGTAATCATTAATAAATCCAATAATATTGGAAACTGAAGCGCCGCGGAATTTATAGATGGCCTGTGAGTCGTCACCGACAACAGTTAATTTTGGATTTTTTTTAGGAGGACACAAAAGTTTAATTAAATTGTATTGAGCAATATTAGTGTCCTGAAATTCATCAACTAAAACATATTTAAATCTGGTCTGATATTTTTTTAAGATGGCCGGACGCTTGATAAATAACTGGTTAAGATAAAATATTAAATCGGAAAAATCAAACACTCCCGCCTTAATTTTCAAAATTTGATACTTAACATAAGCGTTAGCTAGTTCCTCGTATTTATCAATTTCTTCATTACTGATTACGGATTGCGGATTACGAATTTGCTTTGTCCATTTGAGATACTCGCTTGGTGAGATATCCTCGTCTTTAAGTCTGTTAAAGTGTTTAAGTAAAGATTCTAAAAACTTATTGGGATTTCCTAAGGGGCGGAAATATTTAAGATTAAAAAGAAAAAGGTTTTTTCTTAAAAAAATTATTGATTCGGCTTCAGTCATTAATTTAAATCCGTAATTTAAGCCAATATGTCCGGCTTCTTCTTTTAATATCTGATCGGCAAAACCATGAAAAGTGGAAATCAACATTTGAAAATATCCATAAGGCATAGCGCGATCGACTCTTTCTTCCATCTCATAAGCTGCTTTTTCCGTAAATGTCAGGGCCAATATTTCTTGGGGCAAAGCTTTTTTTTGGGAGAGTAGATATTTTATTTTTTCAATAATGGCGAATGTTTTACCAGTTCCGGCTCCAGCCACAATAAGAAGTGGACCCTTATTATATTCCACCGCCTGTTTTTGTTCGTCGTTCATATATATCTCTTGACTTTTTTCTAGAGTTTATTCATAATATGAAAACCGAAGCTGAAAATCAACTGCTTGCATTTTTTTTTGTTTTGGTTATAATTGTTTGAACTGGGTCGTTATTTTTATATTATTAATTTATTTTAAATTATTATGGCAGACGGTGTATTTAAAAGAAACAAACCGCATTTGAATATCGGGACTATCGGTCACGTTGATCACGGTAAAACTACATTAACTTCAGCAATTCATCACGTTTTATCAAAAAAAGGTGGAGCTAAAGATTTAAAGTATGAAGAAATTGATAAAGCTCCAGAAGAAAGAGCCAGAGGAGTCACTATTAATCTTCATCACTCAGAATATGAAACAGACAAAAGACATTATGCACATATTGATGCTCCAGGACACGCAGATTATATTAAGAACATGATTACAGGTGCTGCTCAAATGGATGGAGCCATCTTAGTCGTTTCTGCTCCGGATGGTCCAATGCCTCAAACAAGAGAGCACATTCTTTTAGCCAAACAAGTTAACGTTCCGGCCATTATCGTCTTTTTGAATAAATGTGATATGGTTCAGGACAAAGAAATTCTTGATTTAGTGGAAATGGAAGTCAGGGATTTATTGAAAAAATATAAATTTGACGGTGATAAAATTCCGGTGATCAGAGGTTCAGCTTTAAAAGCGATTGCTGATGATCCAGAAGCTGTCAAATCAATTGAAGAACTAATGAAGGCAGTTGATGAATTTGTACCTGATCCAGTCAGACCAGTTGATAAACCATTCCTTATGCCCATTGAAGACGTCTTTACCATTCAGGGTCGAGGAACTGTGGTCACAGGTAGAATTGAAAGAGGCACAGTCAAATTAAATGAAGAAATCGAAATCGTCGGTATTACTCCAACCAGAAAAACAGTCGTAACTGGTATTGAAATGTTCAAAAAAACTCTTGATGAAGGTAGGGCCGGTGACAATGTCGGTATCTTGATCAGAGGTATTGAAAAAGAAGATGTACAGCGAGGTCAAGTCTTGGCAAAGCCCGGATCAATTACTCCTCACACAGAATTTGAAGCCGAAGTTTACGTTTTGACCAAAGAAGAAGGTGGAAGACACACTCCATTTTTCAATGGTTACAGACCTCAATTCTATATCAAGACCACAGATATTACAGGTGAAGCAACTTTGCCAGCCGGAGTCGAGATGGTTATGCCGGGAGACAATGTCAAAATCACTGGTAAATTAATTTATCCTGTCGCCATGGAGGAAGGATTGAAATTTGCCATAAGAGAAGGTGGACACACAGTCGGAGCCGGAGTTGTCACCAAAATTATTAAGTAAGTCAAAAATAAAAAGCAAAAAGGCAAAAATTCAACTCAAAAGTAAAAAGTTTTTAATTTTAACTTTCACTTTTGACTTTTGCCTTTTGAATTTTGACTTGAAATTTAGCACATTTAAATTATGCCCAAAGGTAGAATAAGAATCAGATTAAAAGCTTACGATCACAGATTGATAGACGATACTTGTCAGAAGATTGTCGACACGGCAATCAGGACAGGTGCTTCTATTATTGGTCCAATCCCCCTTCCCACTAAAAAAGAAGTTTATGTCGTTAACAAATCAACTTTCATTGATAAAGACGCTAGAGAACACTTTGGGCTGTTAATCAGCAAAAGACTGATTGATATTGTCAATCCTACTAATCAAACCATTGACTCTCTCATGCATCTTGAACTTCCGGCTGGAGTTGAGGTGGAAGTTAAGATGTAATATCTTCTATAAATTTTCTTTAAAGAATTTGACTGTTCTTTCCATGGCGATTTCAAAATAGGGTGAGCTGATATTGTGTCCGCCGCCTTCGTATTCATAAAACTCATATTTTTTAGAATTGCTTTTTAAAACCTTGACTAGATCTAGAGAATAGCCGATATTGACGACTGGGTCATTAGTTGCTTGATGAATCTGTAAAGGGCTACTCAAATAATTAATATTTTGGGTGAGGGAAATTGCTTTCCAAAAACTACTATTAAAATTTATTGATTTTGGATCTGAATTGATTTTTTGAATTTCAGCTGACACTTCTCTGTCTTTTTGCGCGGATCCTACCTTTGTTCTATCGGGTCGGTGGACAAAACTGGTGTCATTGATTTTATATTTGACAAAATCCTGGTAACTGTAGACAGCGCCGGACCAAATGACTCCGGCTTTTATTTCCGGCGAAACTAACATTGCCCGCAAAACCACATTGCCGGCCATACTGTGTCCCCACATGCCGATTCTTTTTGGGTTTACTTTTTCAAACTTTTGCAAACTTTTTAAGGCACTGATTGCATCTATGGTATAGGCTGAGGAAAAATAAGAGCCGGAAGCATCACCCTGCGAATTCCCATTTCCCCGATAATCAATTTTAAAAACCACAAAGCCGTTCCGGGCCAAATAATCAACATAGGCGACATAACTTTCAGTAGTCACGTATTGAGTGGGTGGAATGTATCCGTGATTAAAAACAATTGCCGGAAAACCGCCAGCCGGCATTGGTTCATCCGGTACGGTCAGAAGTCCATAAACTTTATTTCCCTCACTGATGTAGCTGGCAATATATCTTTTATAATTGTTGCCACTGGCCAACTCTTCTTCGATCTTTACTTTTGGCGAATCAATAGTTAAAGAACACAAGTATTTTATGCTAATTGGAGAATTGACAACTGTATTATCTATAGGCGAAGCAGTTTTACTTGGCTTAATTCTTGCAGAATTATTTTTATTCCTAACCGCCGTCACCCCTAAATAAGCAATAGTTATAGCAATTATAATAATGAAAAGTTTCTTCATATTTATATTTTACAATAGGACCATTTTCTTAAAATAAACTGTAGTTTGCAGTTCGTTGGCTTGAAAAATAAATTGAACTTATCAGGTTAAAAACATTTTTACCTAAGACATAAATATATAAGGACATATTGTACTTTAAAAGGTATAATAAAATAAATGATATGCTTTTACCATATTTATCAATAAAAAGCGATTTTTCTTCTTTAATCTCCAACGGAGACTGGTCTTTTAAGGATGTAAAAAGATCTGAAACTAACTATATTACTCACGGATACCACCGTTATCCTGCAAAATTCATTCCTCAAATTGTTAGTAAATTAATTTTGAATTATACCTCGAAAGGAGACATTGTTTTAGATCCTTTTGGTGGTTGTGGAACAACTCTAGTAGAAGCAAAAACCTTAGGAAGGAAAAGTATGGGTTTTGATATTAATCCGGTTGCAAAATTGATTACGGAGACTAAAACTACACCGTTAAAACCCGACTCAATTGACAAATATTTGAATAAGTTTGTAAACGATTTTAATCATCTAAAGAATAAAAACGCTCAATTAACCCACTCTCAAAGAACTAATTATTGGTTTCAACCATCTGTGCAGAACGAACTTGATAGATTGTATTTAGCAATTAATAATATAAAAAACCATCGAGTGAGACGATTTTATCTCTGTTCATTTTCTCATATCTTAAAAAACTGCTCTCGGTGGTTAATGAAAAGTATAAAACCTCAGATTGATTCAAATAAAATTCCCCCCGATGTTATAAAAGTATTTCTAGGACATATTAAACATATGATGTCTAAAAATAGAGAATTTTATGAATTACTTGGATCATCGAAGAATTTAGATACGCCTGCGAAAATGAGATTGACTGATTCGACAGAAAAGTTTCCTCTAGAAGATAATTCTGTAGACTTAATTGTAACCTCGCCACCTTACGTAACATCATACGAATATGCCGATCTTCATCAACTTATCCTTTTATGGTTAGGTGATGATCCAAAGAGATTTTCTCGGTGGTACAAGTATGCGCAACAATATCAAGCGTTTAGAGGTAAATTTGTAGGTACAAAATTAGCCGAACTTAAAAATAATAAAGAAAATAAAGAATTTCTTAGTTTTATTGCTCATAAAATAATTGATCAATTGCCAAATAACAGACAATATGCAAAAAGTGTCATTAGATATTTTTCAGACATGCAAAAATCAATAGCAGAAATGTATAGAGTACTAAAGCCTGGTAAAAAAATTTGCATTATTATTGGCAACACAACTCTTGCAGGAGTACATATAAAAAATGCTGAAGTTGCTGCTGAGCAAATGCAAAATCAGGGTTTTATTTTGAAAGATATAATTAAAAGAGAATTATCAAATAAGATGATTACGCCTTGGAGAGATAAAATAAATGGAAGATTTACTAGTATCACAAACCTGCAGAAAACACGTGTATATGAACATGAGTTTATTTTAATTGCAGAAAAACCCCGTAACTTATCGAATTAACTTCTTAATATTTGTTAGTAATAGCTTCCGCATTCCACGTATGGCCATATCGAAAGCTTCAGCTTTTACATCAAACGCATCTTCATTATTACTTTTTAAATTCTTTAGTTCTAAATATAACCAAATGGAGGTGATATAGACTTCTTTTATTATAAATTCGCGAGCTCTGTCTCTATTATTTAAACTCATCTGTTTCATTTCCTCGAAAATTATTGAGTCAATGTTTATATCAATCCTGTCGAATTTACTCCAGTTGGGTATCCTTGCGATATTTTGAATTTCGAAAGGAGGGGTAAAATTTTCCCATTTATCTCTATTAATGGGGTTTGGAGTAGGTAATTTAAGATTCGGATCATAATCTGGAGGGACAATTTCTACCGGTACTGAAATATCAAATTTATGACCTGCTGAATCTAAAATTAATATTTTTATATCTTCTATTTCTTCAATTTTATTTCCTAGATGTTTTATACCAATATTGAATAAGCCGTCCGATAATCTTTTATAAGTAAATTCTAAATTTTTTTCTGAAGATAATTGAACTTCACCTTTGTCTTTATTTCTTTTAAAGTAATCATCTACAACATCTGTCGACAAAACGAGTTTTCGCTCTGCTCCAACAGGAATTTTTAAGACCTTCTTAACTAATTTAAAATATGAAGGAAAATACTCTCCTACGTATTCTGGAGTATCGATAAGCTTAAATTTAATAGTTTTTGAAAATATTAAACCTTTACTTGGGACTTTTAAATAGAATATAATTTCAGAAGATGCGCCTATTTCAATATGGGGTTTTACATCTACTCTAAAAGTTATAATTCCACTATGAATGCCGCTGAAAGAAATAAAAAATTTATCTGACTCGTTCCAATCATACTCGCCCTTATCTTCTGTTCTTTGAAATAAATCGTCAACGGCTTCAGTTTTAAAAGAGACTTTTGAATATGTTTTTTTTTCAATATAACGATCATCCGGCCCAATCAATTCAAATTTAGTAGGAAGATATTCACCCATATAGGGTTTTTTTTGTTTTCCACCATCGCTCTCTTGTGTAGGAAAATCTTCACCTAAATCAAAAAGTCTTTTTAATTCTGGATCTTTTGCCGCCTCCTTAGCTAATTGTTTTTTTAAATCCTTATCTTCAACTTCAGTATCGGCGGCAGTTAAACTTCCATATTCTTTGTCTAATTCCTGAAAAGATTCTAAGAATATTTTTAATCTATCAAGGGTCAACCTTGTGGTGGGGGTATTTCTGAATTGCTCTCTACCTGAATGTAGCATAGTAGCTAATGCAGGACTGATTTCAGAAATATCAACGAAAATAAACATATACGGAGCTAAATCCGTTAGACCACAATATTCTCGTAACCAAGATGTATTTTCTGAATGTAAAGTCATACCGTTTCGGATAAAAAATACTTTTTCCTTTTGACTCAGATAAGAATCAATATTTTCTTTATGTTTTGATTTGTGCTGTAGTATAAAAACACGAATTGCTTTTTTTCCAATTTCACCAAGATCGACTGGACAGTATGCAGGGAATCCTGGATGCATAACTTTTGTTTCAAGACGTTCCATTTTTTCTCGGAATCCAAAAATAGTATATTCTGTGTCACCTCGGTATTCACGAAGTTCTTGAAGAAACATAGGAAGAGGAGAGTAAGATAGTTTTTTTTCAATGGATTCATTTAATCCTCTAAAAACAATGTTACCGGGACTTGAAAGTTGGTAATCGTAGAGACGAATTACACAACCTTCAGAAAAATCATAACCACTAACTCTTATTGGTTCATTATAAGGAAAATTTGGAATTTTTCCGTCTTTTTCAACAAAATACTCATAGGTAAAATTTCCAGACTCTTCATCATAACGCGATCGGACAATGGTAAAACCAAAATTATCAAAATCAGGCTCTTTATTAGACTTAATCGTTTGCGCACGCCGACATAATACTAGTTGAACATAATTAATTAAATGACTACTATCTTGACAAAAACCAAGAGAACTAGAGCCTCCTTGATTATATGTCCCATATACAAATTTAATTTTCTTTTTAATTTCCTGTTGTAAACTAAGTATAGTTTTTGGAATTTCATTAGGAGTTTGACCCTCGCCTTTATCTATAACTGTAATCGTGGGTTTTTCTTTTAATCCCTGAGCCGTAAGTCTAATCATTTCTTTAGCAAATTCTGACCTTTTTTTTCTAATCTCATCTCTTCCACCAAAATAACGCTTAATTGCTTCCTCCATATCTTTTGGTGATCTTAAGCGATCTCTTGGTTCAATTCCTGTTTCTTGACATTTTCTCATTAGAATCGCATCGATAGAGTTTGTTACTTTTTCTATCAGGGAATTTTCCGGTTCCTTCATTTGTCCGTTTATAACTCCTGTGTTATTAGCAAATCCACCATAAGGAAGCCATTTTATTTCTCCAAAATAAGTGTCTGTTTCAATAAGTTGTCTTAATTTATCTGCAGTATCGCATTCAAGGATTTTTAGGATTAAATTACGTAAAATATCGCCTGCACTCATATTTATTTATAGCTTAAATTTTTTTGGACCAATATGAAATTTCCCCTTAGTTGATTTTAATTGAGAATCAATAGCTCTAAACATTTTATTAATGCTTTCTTCATTATAGTCATAATAACTTTTGTTTGCCAAATTTCCCAGGATTCTAAACTGATTAAGTAGTTTATTTACTCTTCTGTTTGCCAACCTTTTAAATCTTTGTCTTCGTGTTTCTTCCATAATTATAAATATAACATATATATTATAAAGATTCAACTATTTATATAAATATGCCATGGTTAACATATATATGAAGTTAATTACTTAATAAACGAATTTTAAATATGGATAAATTTTTTAATAAATAACCCCCAGATTTAAGAAATCATTAGAACATAAATAACCATGGGGTTAGGGAGATTGTTACAACAATAAAATCACTTCACAAAAAAACCATATTTTCCTCTTTTTAAATTCAATCTTTTTCTGACGGCTTCGGTGATTAAATTGAAACTCAAGTAATCAAATAATTGTTTAATTAAAAATAATTTAATTTCTTTGGGTAATGAAAATACTGTTACTTTTTTAAATCCAAAACCAATAACGATTTTAGAAAGAATGGGACATGAGCTGCCGATGTATAGGTTTTTGTCATTATTATCGTCTATAACTTTTTTCATTAATATTTTTCCATAACCTTTTCCCTGATATTTTTTAAGAATAACCAAGGGGCCGATTTTCACAAGGTTAGTTAATTCATAGATGATGCAAACTCCAGCAAAAGAGTTATCTATTTCAAGAACATAAGGGGAGGCAAAACTTTGCCAGCGGGATTTACTGACATAAGTTAAATCAGGAAAAGATTTAGTATCTGCGATCAATGATTTTATTTCCTGGTCTTCCAATTTTCGTCTGACGATTTTCATAAACAATGTTATTTTAACAATTTTAGATAAGACTATTTAGAATTTTCGATTTTTCAAAAATAGAGGAATTGACTTTGGGGAGGAAATGTTGAATTTTAGACAAAAGTCGTTTTTTTTGTTAAAATAAAAAAATATGGAACAATTTAATGCACTTATGAACCAACCGAATTTTTTTATAGCCGTAATGATTTGGAGTTTTTTATGGAAGGGATTGGCTTTATGGAAATCGGCTAACAAAAGGCATCTGCTTTGGTTTGTTATCATGTTGGTCGTCAATACTCTTGGACTTTTGGAAATCGCCTACTTTTTTTTCCTCAATCGATGGGACATTGATGGAGGGAGAATTTTAAAATTATTGGAAAATAGAGTTAAAAAAAATAATAATCATGGCAAAGGAAGCAACAGAATATAAAGCCATATATAAAAAATCTACTGGAACAGAAATTACGGTTGGAGTAAGACCTTTCATACAAATTCCAAATGGAACAGAGGGAGTAAAATTTTTAGCAGACGTTACCTCTTCCCACGATCACCTAAGAAGACATACAAGACAATTTTTTATTAAAAGATCTAATGAACTTCCAGGTTGTCCTGAAACACAACATGGGGCAATTCTCGAAAAATATAAATGGCTTAAAGAAAATGGTTTTCCTGTTCCGCCAACATATCGTTATGATTCACAAAATAGAGAATTTCTGATAACAGACATGACTCAATTTGGTGAAATTTATGATAAAACCAATCCCTTAAGAAAGACTATGAAAAATATGGATCAAGTTATTGAAGAAATAAAGATTATTGCCAAAAAAACTTTTCATGATGGGAATGGTGTATTTCTTGGACTTGACGCATATTCTATTATTGTCGATAGTAAAAATAATGGACACATATATCTGCTTGACTTGGGAAGAGGAGCATATAGATTACATGATGGTGTTGACGAAAAAGGCAGAACCAAATTACCTCAAAATGCTGAGGCAATTGCTCAAGCTTTTATTGATAGAATATTAACCACTCAAAAACCTGCAAGTTTAGGTTAAAGTCCGCGTCTGTAAATGGGATTTGCAGCTGCGACCTTAAGTAAATTTTCTTTGGTTAATAGCGTCCAAGGTAAACCACTATCTTTCATATTTTTGATCTGTTTTTGTTTTTTTTCAAGTGCTTCTTTTTTTGTTAATTGAGTAACCTCAACTAATCTTGGTTGTCCGGTTGCTCCTCTCGGATTTACTACTAAAAAATCCGGTCTGCTTCCATTTACTATTGGTGCTCTCCAAACGAAATAACCATAAAGTAAGAATAATCTGGCAAATGCTATTTCAAATCTATTTCCGAAATCTTTTTTTAAATCTTGTAGAGTTAAAGGGGGAACATGTTCTAACAAATAAGTGACATTATTTTCAGGGCTCATTTTTATTTATTATTTAAGTTTATAAACTTTATATCGTAGCATTATATCAGATTGATGTAAGATGGTTTAATAGACCATTGGATAATTTAATATTTATATTCATTTTTTTTTAAATTTTAAATTTCAAATTTTAAATTACACTAAATTAATTATGGGGTCAATGGACTATATGCTACAAAAAAGCGTTTTTAAAAATATGGAAGGAGTTTTATTATCTTTTAACAGCGGCGACGCCTATGATGCCGGGGCCGCCATGAGTAGCCAAAGCCGGCCCAATATTACCAATCATAATATCGCCTGGATGAAAGCGCCTAATTTGTCCAGCTATATCTTGAGCCACATCAGGAGTGTCGGCATAAAGAACAGCTACGTGATCTAAAAGTCCCAAACTTTCGGTTTTGTTAACCAATTGATTAAGACATCTTCTCCATGTTCTTTGTCTGTCGGCCACTCCGATTCGATTGTCTCTGATCTCTAAGATTGGTTTAATCTGTAGCATGCTGCTAAGCCAATATTGAATATCTGTAGCACGACCACCTTTTCGTAAATTTTCCAAAGTATTTAATGCCGCAAAGACCGTTGTTCGACTTCTCATATCATTCAATTCTTCAAGTATTTCCTCGATTGTCGCTCCCTGCATTGCCATATCGGCAGCTCTTAATGCCATAAAACCGGCTCCCATAGATGCCGACTGACTATCAAATGGATGAACTCTTTCGCCTACCTCGCGTGCAGCTAATTCAGCTGTGCTAAAAATTCCTGAAAAACCACTACCTAGATGGACCGAAATAATTTTCCCGGGATGTCGTTCATAAACTTCAATATATTGTCCAGGGGCAGGTGCGGCAGTTGTTGGTAATGTAGATTTTTCCAGCAATTTCATAAATTCTTTCATTCCAATATCGACTCCATCGCGATATGATGTGTTCTCAGAAGTAATGATTGCTGGGATAACGTCAATATCTTTCTCCGTAGCTAATCCGGGAGGAATCGAAGCAGTTGAATCTGTGACAATTGATATTTCTTTTGTCATCGATTGATATTATACAACATTATCTTCTGGTGAGATAAAACCTTCCTTAGCAGCATGGCTCCAAACCGAACCACACTCAACATATTTCATACCATCACAGTTATAACATAGACGGCGATCAAGTATTTGACTTTTTCCACCAGGAAGAGGGGCGACGATTTGAAATTCAGGAGGGATTTCGCCAAGCGGAGTTACCCGTTCTGTTTTATAAGGATGATTTCTTCTTGATCGGACAATTTCCATAATAAATTATATTCCAGCTAAACTTTTTATTCTTTGCGCCAATACGTCTTGAGATACAGGTTTTATGGTGATTCCAATTCTTTGAAAAAGATCAATGAAGGCAGGGATTGAAAGCGGAGGTTTATCAGGATTTGAAAAGCTTATTGTGTCAATTGTGGCTATTCTATGTCTTCCAGTAACCATAGCCCAGTTCAAACGAGGGTAAACAGTTAAATCATCTGTTTTAGCTCTGATTAAGTTTGAGATCAACCTCTCCATATGGGGAGGTATAGAATTGTTTATTGCCATAATATCAATCATAGGTAAAGCAGTATCACAGTTTGGTATTAATTTTTTTAACATTTCATCAATCGTCAGAGATTCATTTTTTTGTCTTAATACTTCTGAAATGTCAGCGACCCTGGTGGTAGTGTCAATGGGAATAATTAGATGAGGTTTTTGTAATAAACCTTTGTGACCATAAATGGGAATCATTTCTATTTCTCCCAAGAATTCTCGACCTCTTAATTCTCCAAGTGAACGAACATTCGGTAGTCCAAGAGCAACGGCAAAACGAAGACCATTTTTTGTATAAAGAGCTTCTTTCCATGCTTGAGGTAGATTTTCCAACCCGGATCTTTCCGACAATCTTGGATCCCTAACAATTTCTATTGGCATATTCGAATATAATGAATTTTACTATAGGAAAAATAAAAATCAATAAGATCCAAACTTTTATTAAATTTTTGATTAAATCATAATCAACTTGTATAATTTTTTAATGAATGCAACAGCTGAAGTATCATTGCCGAAAGTAGCAGATGTTTTGGGAAAACCAACATCTACTCCGTTAAGACAAGATGTAGTTACCGAAGTTCAAACTCCTCCAAAGGAAAAAGTAGATGAACTAGTGCGACAGGCAGGACAAGACTTAGCTAAAGAATTTCCTTATGATGTGAATGGGTTAAATCGTGCGTTAACAGCTTTTCCCCATCAAGAGAGAACAGAAGATGTGCTAATGGAATGGGCAACACGAGTGGCAGCTGCTCATTTGCTTATTCCTTCAGCAGCCCGTAATTTACCAGAACATCAGAAAGCAGATTTTAAAAAAGAATATTTGCAAATTTTGAGAGAAGAAGCCTTAGCAATATTAATGGCAAGAAAAGTTACTATGGTAAGACAACAAAGTGTAAATGAAATATTATTACCGCCAACAGCAGAAGCTTTAAAAAAACAGACATTTACTTCATTAGAATTACCAGCTTCAGCCGTTGTAGCACCATCAAACAAAGAAGTAGATGAACTAGTGCGACAGGCAGGACAAGACTTGGCTAAAGAATTTCCTCAAGATGTGATTGGATTAAATCGTAAGCTATCTACTTTTCCTCACCAAGAAAGAATAGAGGACGTATTAATGGAATGGGCTACAAATGTAGCTGCTACTCGACTACCTGTTCCTTCGGCTACACGTAATTTACCAGAACATCAGCAGGCAGGTTTTAAAAAAGAATATCTTAGAATTTTAAAAGAAGAAGCATTGGCAATCTTGGCGGCAAGAAGAGTAACTATGGCAAGGCAAGAAAGCATAGATGAGTTAATTAAACCCGAACAAAAATAAATTATTCTCTCCTCAATTTTTTAACTGCGTTTCTATATTTACAATAATCACAATCTTTTCCGCTTGTGGGAAGTTGGGCACTTTCCAAACATTTATGAATATCAAGAATCGTTTTTTCTACCCATGAATCATCACCTTTATAAGGAATTAATTTTATTGAAAATTCCAGTTTTCCGTCAAAAGCTTCCTTATCGGCATCACCATTACAATAAACAAAATATCCGATTGAGGAAACTTTATAATCGTTTTTTCTGAAGAGCCATTGGTAAATTTCCATCTGTCTTTTGTATCCTATTTGCCACTCGGCGTCAATCGTCACTTCTTCTACTTTTGAAGTTGCCTTATAATCAACAATGATAAATTCTCCGGCCGGATTAACCCAAATATCATCGATTCCTCCGGTAATTAATAAATTTGTTTCTTTGTGTAAATATTCGATTCCACCCCGTAAGGCATCTCTCCATTTATTGATATTTTTATTGTCTAAAGGAACAGCATCTATTTTGTAAGTTTTCATTAGAGGATGAGCAGTTTTGTTGGCACGATGAATATCAAATTCTTTTTTTAAAAGCTTATCAACAGCCGAGTTAAGACTAAAAGGAAATCCCGGTGGTTGGGCAACCCCGAGTTTTCGGTCATAATAAAAACAGCGGGGGCAGTTTAAAAATAAATCAATCTTTGACCGGCTTAAACGAAAAGGAAACTTTGAATTTGAAACATAAAGATATTTAGTACGTTGCGGATTATAATATTGTGACATAGAATTTAATTATAAATGAAAATATTTATAAAGGTAAAGCCAGCGGCCGGGAAAAATAAAGTCGAGAAGATTGATGAAAGTCACTATAAAGTTTGGGTGACAAAAGTGCCAGAAAAAGGAAAAGCCAATAAAGCCGTCATTTCCGTTTTATCCAAGCATTTTAATTTATCAAAATCAAAAATTATAATTATTTCAGGAGGAAAATCATCGAGTAAAATTATAGAAGTAAGTTAAATTTTTGAATTTTTACTTGTAATTTTGATTTTTGACTTTTGATTTTTGATTTATTTTTAATCTTCTCCTTGACCGCGTCTTAAGAGTGTTATATAATTGAAAGCGATGTTAATTTTCCATTGGTGGAAAATTGTATTAAATTGTTGAGTTATTTCCGGATTGGCTAGATTAGTTGAAGCCCCAATCTGGGGCTATTTTTTTTGGAAAACAATATGGCTGGTTTTACACTTGGACAAAAATCCATACAATCACGTGTCTTTACTTCAGATGGGGAAAGGATCCCATATACTTTTATAAAAACTGCTTCTACATACATTATTAATATAGTGACTCCTGAAAAGAGGGGTTATTTTAGTGTTAAGCTTGGTTTTGGCAAGACTAAAAAAATTCAAAAACCAGTAAAAGGAGAATTAACAAAAGCGGGGATAAAGACCCCGCTTAAGTTTTTGCGGGAGTTTAGACTTGATAAGATCACAGATAAAGTTAAAGTGATTGAAGAAAATAAAAAAAAAGGATTATTAATCGGCGAAACAAAAATTTTTATCGGAGATGAACTTAAACCTTCACTTCTTTTTAAAGTTGGAGACTTAGTCGATGTCGCTGGAACTTCCAAAGGTAAAGGATTTCAGGGAGTTGTCAAACGACATCATTTTGCCGGAGGACCAAGGACACACGGACAATCAGATCGTGAAAGAGCTCCCGGATCAATCGGCCAAACAACTACACCGGGCCGGGTTTATAAAGGTAAAAGAATGGCCGGACGCATGGGAGGAGAACAAATTACTTTAAGAAATCTTCCAATAATTGAAATTACAGACGACGGTATAAAAGTTAAAGGACTGGTTCCCGGAGCGAAAAACGGACTTCTTGAAGTTAGAAACAATAAATAACTATGGTAGAAGAAACAAAAAAAGTAAAAAAAACAATTGAAAAAAAAGCCAGTAAACTGACAATTGAAGTTTATGATCTGCAGGGAAAAGTTGAAAAAGAAATAACTCTTCTTCCCACAATCTTTGATGTTAAGGCTGCTCCTTCTTTGATTGCTCAATATGTGAGAGTTTATTTAGCCAACCAAAGACAAGGAAATCAAGAAGCCAAAACCAGAGGAGAAGTCTCGGGTACGACCAAAAAAATGTATAAACAAAAAGGTACAGGCCGCGCCAGACACGGAGCTGCCAAAGCCCCTATTTTTGTAGGAGGAGGTTTGGCCCATGCTCCAAAACCCAGAGATTATTCACTTTCCATGAATAAGAAACAGAAAAGAATAGTTCTTTTGGCCAGTTTGACTATTAAACTCCAACAGAAGTCAATAATTGGCTTAAGCGACAAATTTTTAAAAATTGAGCCAAAAACTAAAAATTTTGCTCAATTTTTAAAGACTTTAAAACTCAAAGATAACAAAAATCTTCTAATTGTAGCCAAAATGGAAAAAAACAATCTGACCTTGGCTGCTAAAAATATAACTGGAGTAGAAATAGTAGATGCTTTATCCATTAATCCTTATAGTCTTTTGAATCACAAAAAAATTCTTTTAATGGAGGGTGCTATCGGTTTAATTGAAAAACATTTTAAAACTATATGAAACTGGAAAAAGTCTTTATAAAACCAATTGTTACTGAAAAGGCTACCGCTTTTGCCGCCAAACAAATTTATACTTTTCAAGTAGATATTAAAGCCAATAAAAAACAGATTGCCCACGCCTTGGAAAGACTTTATAAAGTAAAAGTAGCCAATGTAAAAATTATTTTGAGAAAAGGTAAGTATAAAAAAGTCGGCAGATTGGGAAAGCCGAAAAAATTAGCTGATAAAAAAATCGCTTTAATAAAAGTTAGCGAGGGAAAAATAGATCTTTTCCCACAAGCTTAATATGGATAAATTACCGACATCAACCGAACCGCAAAAAAATTTAATTACCATCCTGAAAAAACATTCGGGCCGTGATAATAGTGGTCAGGTTTCAGTCAGACATCAAGGTGGACGCCAAAAAAGATATTACAGAACCATTGATTTTAAGAGAGATAAAAAAAATATTGAAGGCACGGTTATCGCCTTTGAATACGATCCAAACCGCAACGCTCAATTGGCTCTGATCGAATATAAAGACAAAGAAAAAAGATATATTTTAAGAGTTAAGGATATGAAAATTGGCGACAAAATAATCGCCAGCGATACGGCAGAAATCAAGTCGGGTAATGCTTTAAAACTAAAAAATGTGCCAATAGGAATCAATGTCCATAACGTTGAACTTTACCCAGGTCACGGTGGACAGATGATACGCGGAGCCGGTACTTTTGCCTCAGTCATTGCTAAAGAAGGCGGATTTGTTCATTTAAAAATGCCATCAGGCGAGGTAAGAAGAGTACCCGAAGAAAGCTATGTCACTATCGGCCAAATTGGTAATATTGAATTTAAAGAAATAAATTTGAGAAAGGCAGGAAGAAGTAGACTATTGGGAATAAGACCAACAGTTAGAGGTGTAGCTCAAAATCCCCGCAGTCATCCTCATGGAGGTGGAGAAGGAAAATCCGGTGAAGGTATGATTCCCAAAACCCCATGGGGTAAATTAGCCAGGGGTGGAAAAACCAGAAAGCCAGATAAATGGACCAATAAATTAATTATTAAAAGAAGAAAATAATATGGAATCGCAGACATATATTAAAAACTTAAGAATATCGCCAAAGAAATTGAGATTTTTAACTGATGATGTCAAAAAGTTTAAAGCCAGTGAATCTTTAAAATATCTTTTATATACCAATAAAAAAGGGGCAAGACTTCTTTATAATGCTATAAAATCAGCTATTAATAACGCCAAGAACTCTTTAAAAGTAAGTGAAGATGTGTTAAAATTTAAAGCCCTGATTATTGAAGAAGGACAGAAATTGAAAAGATATAGACCAGGTGGAAAAGGCGGGATCAAACCTTTCAAAAAGAGATTTGCTCATGTCAAAATCATTCTTGAAGCTGTCACAACTGCAAAAAAAGAATTGAAACCGGTAGTTGAAGAAGTTAAACCAAAAAAAACAACTATAAGAAAAAAAACTTTAAAAGTTAAGGCCGATAAAAAAAATTAATGGGACAAAAAGTAAATCCCAAGGGATTAAGATTGGGAATAATATACAATTGGAATTCTCGTTGGTTTTTTTCAAATAAAGCAACTTTTCGTGACACTCTTGTGGCCGATATTACTTTAAGAGATGCCTTAATGAAAAAATTAAGTTTCGCTTCAGTCAATCAAATCGATATTGAAAGAGCCATTAATAAGGTAACTTTGATTATTTATGCCGTTAAACCGGGAATGATTATCGGCCGGGGTGGTAAAGGTCTGGAGGAGTTAAAAGGATACATTAACATGATTTTAAAAACTAATTTGAAAAAAATTAAAGATGTCAAAATTGACTTGAAAATAGAGCCTGTTAAAAAACCATATCTCAGTGCTTATTATGTAGCTCAATCAATAGCTGAAAAATTGGTCAGAGGTTTTCCTCATCGAGCAGTTGTTCACAATGTGATGAATAGAGTAACGGAAGCTGGCGGCCGCGGAGTCAAAATTCAGCTTGGAGGTAGAATTAATGGAGCCGAAATTTCAAGAAGAGAAAAATATTTCCAAGGTACGATTCCAACATCGACCATTAGGGAGGATGTTGATTTTGCCAGATTTCCATCACTAACAAGATCAGGTTATATTGGAGTAAAAGTGTGGATACACCGGTAATTTGAAATTTAAAATTTAAAATTTTTAAACGTGTTAGCACCAAAAAGACAAAAATATCGAAAACAATTTAGAGGAATTTGGAGAAGATTAGCCGTCAAAGGTGATAGATTAAATTTTGGTAGTTTTGGCTTGAAATGTCTTGACCAGGGTTTTATGAAGGATAGACAGATCGAAGCCTCAAGAGTTATTTTAGCCAGAGCTACCAGAAAAGCGGGTAAGTTTTGGATCAGAGTTTTTCCTGATAAACCATATACAAAAAAACCGCCTGAAGTAACCATGGGTGCCGGTAAAGGAGATGTAGCCTATTTTGTGGTTGCTTTGTGTCCGGGTAAAGTCCTTTTTGAAATAGATGGTCTTGATGAAGAAACGAGTCGATTGGTTTTAAAAAACGTAGCCTCAAAATTATCGATTAGGACAAAAGTCGTTTCTAAAAATATATGAAAAAAATAACCAAAGAATTAAAAGATAAAACAATTAAAGAACTGGAAAAAGAAATACTAGTCCTTAGAGAAGATATTGCAAAATCAAAGTTATCTTTTAAGGTTAATCCTCCAAAGGATACCAATTCACTAGATAAAAAGAAAAAGAGATTGGCTGGAGTTTTAACCTTGCTTAATGAAAAAAAATTGATTGAAAGTTTAAAAAAAATTAAAAGTTAAGTTTTTTAATGAAAAATTTATTAATCGGAAAAGTCGTTTCGACAAAAATGACTAAAACAGTGGTGGTGGAAGTAGCCAGTAAATTTAGACATCCCAAATATCAAAAAGTAATTAGAAGACATAAAAATTATAAAGCTCATAATGAAGATCTTAAGTTAAAAAATGGGGATATGGTCAAAATAGTTCAATCAAGACCAATATCAAAAGAAAAACATTTTGTAGTTACGGAAATTATTAAATAAAAACATGATACAGCTAAGAACAATGTTAACTGTGGCGGATAATACCGGAGCTAAATTTGCCTCTATGATTGGCATGGCCAAAAAAGGCAATCGGCATTTTGCCTATATGGGTGAGGTAATCAATGTCACTATTAAAGAAGCCATCCCTTATGCTCAAGTTAAAAAAGGAGAAGTTCATCCGGCAGTTATTGTCCGTACACATAAAGAAAAAAGAAGAAGTGATGGCAGCTATATCAGATTTGATGATAATGCAGTTGTAATTTTAGCTGGCAAAGACGTTAAAGATCCAAAAGGAACCAGAGTTTTTGGTCCTATTGCCAAGGAAGTAAAAGATAATGGTTTTTCAAAAATTGCCAGTTTAGCAGAGGAAATTTACTAATTATGAAAATAAAAAAGGGAGATAAAGTTAGGGTAATTGTTGGAAAAGATAAAGGCAGGGAGGGCGTGGTAGAAAAAATCTACTCAAAAACCAATACCCTGACAATTCCTGGAATTAATATCTATAAAAAACATATCAAAAAAAATGAAAAGATGCCTCAAGGTGGAGTGGTTGAGATTCCAAGACCACTTAATGTTGCCAAAGTAATGTTGATTTGCAGTAAGTGCGGTAAATTGACTCGAATTGGTTACAAAGTTGAAAAAAACAAAAAAAACAGAATTTGTCATAAATGCGAAAGCAAAATTTAATATAAAAAAACATGTCGTTTAAAGATTATTACAATCAGGAAGTCAAAAAGAAATTAATGACTGAATTAAAACAAGAAAATATAATGGCTATGCCAGCAATTGTTAAAATAGTAGTTAATGTCGGAGCCGGAGAAGCAGTTACCAATAAAAATGTTTTGGAAAAAATACAAGAACAGTTGATTATGATTACCGGTCAAAAACCTGTAATCACTAAGGCCAGAAAATCAATTTCAGCTTTTAAAATAAGAAAAGGTTTACCCATAGGTGTTAAGGTTACCTTAAGAGGTGAAAGAATGTACAACTTTTTGGAAAAATTGGTAAAGGTAGTCATTCCCCGTCTTCGTGATTTTAGAGGAATTAATGATAAGAGTATTGATAAGAATGGTAATCTAAATCTTGGTTTTACCGAGCAAACATTATTTCCCGAAATAGAATACGATAAAATTGATAAAATAAGAGGTTTGCAGGTTACTATTGTTACAACGGCTAATAAAAATGAAGTCGGCAAAAAATTATTTGAAATTTTAGGAATTCCATTTAAAAAATAATTATGGCTAAAACATCAGATGAAGTAAAATTCAAACATAAACAAAAATTTACAGTTAGGCAGAGAAACCGTTGTCCTTTTTGCGGCCGTGCCCGGGCCTACATGAGAAGATTTGGTATGTGCAGAATTTGTTTTAGAGAAAGAGCATTAAAAGGTGAGATACCAGGAGTAAGGAAGATGTCTTGGTAAATTTAAAATTTGAAATTTAAAATTTAAAAATAAAATATGGCGAGATCAGCAAAAAAAGGACCTTATGTCGATGCCAACTTAATGAAAAAAGTTGATAAGCAAAAAAAATCAGGTGATGGAGTAGCAATCAAGACATGGAGTCGCAATAGTCAGGTGGCTCCCGAGTTTGTAGGACACAAGTTTGCCATTCACAACGGTAGGAAATTTATTGAAATATTGATTAACGAAGCTATGGTCGGTCACCGTCTGGGAGAATTTTCACCAACCAGAACATTTAGAAGTCATGGCAAGGTGACCAAAAAGACCGCCGAGCCAACATAAAAATATGGGTAGTTCAATTGTCGATTTAATAATCAGAATAAAAAACGGATATATGGCTAAAAAGGAAACGGTCGAAGTCATTTTTTCCAAATTGGCCGAAACAATTTTGAAAAAGCTGGTTAATCTTAAATATATCAAAGGATATAAGGTTGAAGGGGATATGAAAAAGAAAATTATAGTAACTCTTTCTTATAACGAAGAGGTATCGGTTGTTACGGGTATTGAAATTGTATCAAGGCCCGGACAGCGAGTATATGTTTCATATAAAGAATTAAGACCTGTCTTAAGTGGAATGGGTTACTCAATTTTATCAACTCCTAAAGGAATAATGACCAATATAGAAGCAAGAAAAAATAAATTAGGTGGAGAGTTACTATTTAAGATTTGGTAATATGTCAAAGATAGGTACAAAACAAATAGAAATACCGGAAAAGGTAACTATTGAAATAAACAGAAACAAAGTTAAAATCAAAGGTACTCTTGGAGAACTTGATTTTATCCTGCCTCGACACCTGGAAGCAATCAAGGCCGATAAAATTTTAAATATTAAAAGATCAAGAGAAGATGCTTCAACTAAAGCTCTTCACGGACTTTTCCGCCAATTGATTTATAATGCGGTTGTTGGAGTTGAAAAACCTTGGGTAAAAAGATTGGAAGTTGTGGGAACGGGATTTAATGCCAAAATGCAGGGCGAAGATGTTGTTTTAAAAGTCGGTTTTTCTCATCCAGTGATTTTTAAAAAAACAGCTGGAATTAAATTTCAGGTTGAAGGTAATAATAAAATTGTTGTTTCAGGGATAGATAAACAATTGGTAGGACAAGTGGCCTATCAGCTTAAAATGGTTAAAAAACCCGATGTTTATAAAGGAAAAGGAGTAAGATATGAAGGTGAAAAATTAAGAATTAAGCCTGGTAAAAAAGCTAAAGCAGCCGGAGCTGCAGCCTAAGGCGCAAATCAAATATGAAATATAAAAACATAATTGGAACTGTTAAAAGACCAAGAATTTCAGTTTTTCGATCCAATCGCTATACTTATGCTCAGGCGATTGATGATGAAGCCAGAAAAACAATTGTTGGGGTTTCCAGTTTAATATTAAGTAAATTAAAAGATTATAAAAAAGAAAAAAAAAGCTCTGATGCTAAAAAATTAGGCATGGAATTAGCCAAATTATTACTGGGAAAAAAGATTGAATCAGCAGTTTTTGACAGAGGAAGATATCCATATAAGGGCAGAGTCAAATTAGTGGCGGAAGGATTAAGAGAGGGAGGAATAAAAATTTAAAATTTGAAATTTAAAATTTAAAAATAAAAAAATGCAGCAAGTAAGAAATGATGAAAAAAAATTTGAGGAAAAAGTTTTATTAATCAGAAGGGTATCTAAAAAAACTTCCGGTGGTAATTATGTGACTTTTTCAGCTTTAGTAGTAGTTGGTGACAAAAAAGGAAAAGTAGGTATTGGATTGGGTCGAGCTTTGGAAGTGCCTCCTGCTATTCAAAAAGCAATGAATCATGCAAAAAAACACATGATTGAAGTTCCAATTTATAACAACACCTTGCCTCATGAAATAAAATTAAAATTTAAATCGGCAAAAATTTTACTTAAACCAGCTCCGGAAGGAACAGGTCTTAAGGTTGGTAGTGTTGCCCGTGTGCTTTTAGATTTGGCAGGAGTGAATAATGCTTCGGGCAAAATTATTGGATCAAGAAATCAGATAGTCAATACTTATGCAGTTATGGAGGCTTTAAAGCTATTAAAGTTAAGAAAAAACTAAACATGGATAATATATTGACAACTTTACCAAAAATCGCTGATAGAAAGAAAAAAAGACTTGGTCGTGGTTTGGGAAGCGGTAGAGGCGCCAAATCAGGAAGAGGAACAACCAGACACCAGAAAGCCAGGGAAAGTATTCCCTTAAGCTTTGAAGGGGGACAGGGAAGAATGGTCAAGAGATTTCCACTCTTACGGGGTAAGGGGATAAATAAACCAAAAAGACAAGCTGAAGCCATTATTAATATAAAAGATCTTGATAAACTTGATAATAATTCAGTGGTTGACTTGAAATTTTTATTGGAAAAAGGATTAATTACTAAAGATGCGGTTAAAAAAGGTGTTAAAATTTTAGGAGGAGAGAAATTAGAGAAAAAACTTACAATCAAATTGCCAGTTTCTGCAAAAGCTAAACTAGCTATTGAATCGGCTGGCGGAAAAGTAGAAATATGAAAGAAGTTATAGATAAATTAAAAACCCTCTTTCATGATCCAGAACTTAAAAGAAAAACTTTATTCACTCTTTTTATTTTTTTTGCTTTTCGGGTTTTTGCCTTCTTGCCGATTCCGGCGATTGATCTTCCCCGCTTAAAAACTCTGTTTGCCAGTAACCAATTCTTGTCATTACTGGATATTTTTTCAGGAGGTACTTTGATTAATTTTTCAGTTATGGCTTTGGGCTTAAATCCTTATATTAATGCTTCAATTGTCATTCAACTTTTGTCAATGGTTTTTCCACAACTGGAGCAATTGACAAAAGAAGGCGAATATGGACGGTATAAAATTAACCAATATACGCGTTTTCTTACTCTGCCTTTAACTGTTATTCAAGGAATCGGAATATTTGTTCTTTTAAGAAATCAAAAAATAATCACTTCTTTAAATCCGTTAGAGTTTTTTTCATTTATTATTACTATGGTGGCCGGTACATATATTCTTGTTTGGTTTGGTGAACTTATCTCGGAATTTGGCTTGGGTAATGGCATTTCTCTTTTAATTTTTGCTGGTATTGTAGGTAGAATGCCAATTACTTTTGGCAAGACTGTCTCAGTTTTCAATCAGGAATTAATTTTTAATTTTATTATTTTTATCTTATTGGCTGTCTTAGTCATTACTGCTATTGTTTTTGTTAATGAAGCCGTTAGAAGAATTCCAGTTTACTATGCTAAAAGAATCAGGGGCAATCGTGTTTATCAGGCTGCATCAAATTATTTACCTTTAAAACTTAATCAAGCCGGAGTAATTCCAATCATCTTCGCGGTTTCTTTTGTTTTGATGCCTCAATTAGTTGGTAACTTTTTAATGTATAGCAAAAGTAAACCAATTGCAGCCGTGGCCGGATTTTTAGTCAAGCTTTTTGCACCGGCCGGTTTCTTCTATAATTTTTTCTATTTTATTTTAGTGATTGGTTTTACTTATTTTTATACAATTGTTGTTTTTAATCCTCAAAAAATTTCAGAGGAAATTCAGAAAAATGGCGGTTTTGTTCCCGGTATCAGACCAGGAATTGCAACCAAACAGTATTTGGAAAAAATTTTATATAAAATTACCAGTGTAGGAGCAATTTTTCTCGGCATAGTTGCTATTTTGCCTGCAATTGTTTCTGCTATAACCGGCATGAAAAATTTGGTTATTGGCGGAACAGGAATTTTAATCGTAGTCTCGGTAATTTTGGAAACTTTTAAAATGGTTGAATCACAATTGGTGATGAAAAATTACGACAAATTTAATAGATAAAATTATCAATTAATAAAATTATATGGCTAAAAAGGGTTCAAGATTTTTATTAGGTTTAACTTGTTCAGTCTGCAACAGGATGAACTATGTGGTTGAAAAAAATAAAGTCAATACTACTGTTGCTTTAAAACTAAAAAAATATTGCAATAATTGCAAAAAAAGAACTGAACATAAAGAAAAGAAAAAATTAGACTAAAAAATATGAAACTAGTCCTTTTTGGAATACAAGGTTCTGGTAAATCAACACAAGGAAATTTACTTTCCAAACAACTCAAAGTTCCTTATCTTTCTACTGGTCATATTTTACGTCTGATTGCCAGAGAAAAAACAACTCTAGGAAGATATATAAAAGAAACGATTAACTCTGGAATTTTAGTGCCGGATGAAAAAATGATTGAAATTGTTGAGGAGTATTTATCGCGAAGTGAATATAAAAACGGTTACATTTTAGATGGATTTCCTAGAACTCTAGTTCAGGTTAATAGATTTAAAAATCATATTGACAAGGCAATTTATTTGAAAATTCCCGACAAAGAAGCCCTATGGCGTCTAACTTATAGAAATGACCACCGCGGTGATGAAACAATACCGGCCATTAAAAAAAGAATTGAACTTTTTCATAAATTTACCCAGCCGGTTATTAAATTTTATGAAGATCAAAAAAAACTGATAAGCATTGATGGAACAAAAAGTATCAAAGAGATTAATCTGATTATTCTCAAGAATTTAGGAAAACAGCTGGTCAAAAATCAGGTAAAAGCCTGGGAGCAAAAAGAAAAAGCAATTATTGCCATTGTTGGTTTGCCGGGAGCCGGTAAAACTGAGGCGGCCCGTTTTTTTGCAGAGAAAGGATTGCCAATTGTTTCTTTTGGTAAAGTAATTAACGACTATATTAAGGAAAAAGGATTGGAACATATTGAAAAAAATCATAAGGCAATCAGGGAAAGCCTTAGAGAGAAGTATGGCAATGAAGCTTTTGCCATACTTAACGAAGAAAAAATTAAAAAAGAGCTTGACAAGAATATGATTATGGTGGTAGACGGGATGAGATCATGGGAAGAATATTTATATTTAAAACAAAAATTACCTAAAGTTAAAATATATATTTTAGCCTTATATGCTGATAAAGACATTCGATATAAAAGAATTGCCGATCGTAAGGAAAGATCAAAATTATTTGGTGAAGAACGGGATATTAATGAACTGATGGGAACAAACATGGGTCCAACAATAGCTTATGCTGATTTTTTAGTTAAAAACAATTTTTCTAAAGAAGAATTATTTGAAAAATTAGAACAAGTTTATCGAATAGTTTATTTTTCTTGAAATGATTAAGTTAAAAACACCGAAAGAAATAAGTCAGATGGAAGAGGGAGGTAAACGGTTAAGAGAAGTAGTCCAAAATTTAATGCCATTGATTATCCCGGGCATAACGACCAAAGAAATTGACATTAAAGCGGGAGAGTTGATTAAAAAACATGGTGGTGAAGCATCATTTAAAAAAGTTGATGGGTACTTTTGGAACACTTGCTTACCCATAAATGAACAAATTGTTCATACGCCGCCTTCAAAGCGGGTTTTAAAATCAGAAGATATAATCACTCTGGATATAGGTTTTTATTATCAGGGTTTTCACACTGATTACGCCGATACCATTATTGTTGGTAAAACAGAAAATAATCAAAAAAAGGTATTTTTGGAAGTTGGTAAGCGAACTTTAAAAAAGGCAATTGCAAAAGCTCAAAAAGGACGAAGGTTAGGCGAAGTCTCTTTGGAAATTCAAAAAGGAATAGAGGGTGCCGGTTATTGCGTTATTAAAAACCTAACTGGTCATGGGATCGGTCACGATTTACACGAAGATCCTTTTATTCCTGGTTTTTTAGATGACGATCTTGATAAAACACCAATAATTAAATCAGGATTGGTTATTGCCATTGAGGTTATTTATTCCAAGAGCAGCGAAGTTTTTAGCTATGAAAAGGATGATCAATGGTCAATTATCACTAAGGATCGTAGTTTAAGCGCTTGTTTTGAGCATACAATTGCCGTTACTGATAAAAATACTTTAATTTTGACCTGAATTTATGGTAAAATATACTTTTTATGAAAGATAATGTGATTGTGGTTGAGGGTGAGGTTGTTGAAAACCTGCCTAATACTATGTTTAGGGTTAAGCTTTCAGCCGGAGACAAAATCATATTGTGCTATTTATCAGGCAAAATGAGGAAAAATTATATTAAAATTTTACCTGGGGATAGAGTAAGAATGGAACTTACTCCTTATGATCTTAACAGGGGAAGGATTACTTATAGATTATAATTATGCAAGTTCAAGCGTCAATAAAAAAAATTTGTGCTAAATGTCAATTGGTTAAAAGAAAGGGAAGATTATATATTACGTGTTCAAATCCGAAACACAAACAAAAACAAGGATAATTATGGTTAGAGTCTTAGGAATTAATTTACCAGACAATAAAAGCATAGAGTATTCTCTTACTCTTATATATGGAATTGGCTTTTCCTTATCAAAAAAGATATTGGAACAAGCTAAAATTGATCCTGTAAAAAAATCAAATAAATTAACTGAAGAAGAAAAAAAAAGATTATTGTCTGTGATTGATAAAACCTGTAAGGTTGAAGGAGATCTAAAAGAAGAGATTAACGCCAATATCCAAAGATTAAGAGAAATAGGCAGTTATAGAGGTATGAGACATGTTCGTGGTCTTCCAGTTCGAGGACAAAGAACAAGATCTAATGCCAGAACCAAAAGAGGTAAAAGAAAGACAGTCGGAGCATTAAAAAAAGAGGCTTGGGCCAAGATGGAGCAGGGAAAAACAGGCAAACCGACAGAAGCAGCTCCAGCCGCTAAAAGTTCAAAATAATTTATGAAAGGAAAAAAAAGCATTAAAACAATTGAGAAAGGTAGGATCTATATTATCGCTACCTTCAACAATACATTGGTTACGGTTACAGATGAAAGAGGCAATCCTATAGTTATTGACTCAAGCGGTATGCACGGATTTAATGGAACCCGAAAGTCAACTCCTTATGCGGCTACTGTAACTACAGAATCAGCCTTAAAAAAAGCCATAACTAATTATAATTTCAGAACAGCCGACATTTTTGTTAAAGGAATTGGACCAGGAAGAGAATCATCATTACGGGCGATTAAGGCATCAGATATTGAGGTGCGTCAGATAATTGATATTACGCCGGTGCCTCATAATGGAGTCAGGCCACCAAAAATTAGACGAGTTTAAAAAATTTCAAATTTCAAATTTTAAATTAAATGAGATATACAGGACCAAAAAATAGACTTGCACGAAGACAAGGGGCTGATTTAGGACTGAAAACAGTTGGGTCTAAATCACATGCTCGTTTACTTAAGAAACTGAATGTCCTTCCAGGACAGCACGGTACTCGAGGAAGAAGAAAAACGACAGAGTATGGTATTCAACTTAAGGAAAAACAAAAATTAAGATTTATGTTTGGCATTACTGAATCGCAGCAAAAAAAATATTATAAAGCTGCGGTTAAGAAAAAAGGAAATACGGCTTTACATTTAACAAAATCATTAGAGGCAAGGTTGGATAATGTAGTCTTTAGATTAGGTTTTGCTCCAACTCGGGCTGCTGCCAGACAGTTAGTTAATCATGGTCATTTTAAAGTCAATGATAAAATTGTAACCATTCCATCTTTTCAAACAAAAATCAATGAAATAATTTCTTTTACTAATGAGAAAACTGCCAAAATACCCTATGTTGAAAAGAATTTAAACAATAAAGATATTATTCTTCCAACTTGGTTAGAGAGAAAAGCAACAGTTGGGAAAATAATCGGTGAACCTGATATTGACGACATTAAAAATTTAATTAATTTAAGATTAGTAGTCGAATACTATTCTCGTTAAAAATTTAATATTTTTTATATTTATGAATAAACCAAATTTCCAAACTAAACCAGTAGAATTGACAGAAAGCTATGGTCAATTCATATTAGAACCTTTACCAGCAAGTTTTGGTTATAGTATAGGTAACGCTTTAAGAAGAAGCTTAATGTCATCTCTTAAGGGAGCAGCCATAACTAGTGTTAAAATTAACGGTGCCGCGCATCTTTTTACCACCATTAAGGGTGTTAAAGAATCTTCAATGGAAATAGTCATGAATCTAAAAGGACTTAAGTTTAAGACAAGCGGTGAAGGTCCTTTTAAAGTTACTATTTCAAAAAAAGCAACCGGAAAAATTTACGGAAAAGACATAGAAGGAGAAGCTGAAGTTGTAAACAAAGATCATTATATTGCTGAATTAACCGATGATAAAACAAGATTAGAGATTGAAGCGATAGTTGAAACAGGCTATGGTTATTTATCGGCCGATGAAAGAGAAAAAAAAGAGTATGGGCACATTGCTGTTGATGCTTTTTTCTCACCAATTAAAAAAGTTAACTTTAAAGTTGAAGAAGCAAGAGTTGGAAGAAAATCAAATTACGATAAACTTATTCTAGACATATGGACAGATGGTAGTACAAAACCCGAACAAGCAATTAAAGAAGTGGCTGGAATTTTATCTAATTTTTTCGGTTATATCCTTTCCGGACAGGATAAACCCCAGGAAAAAATTGAGGGAGTAGTTTCTCCAGAAGAAAACAAAGAAGCTATTGATAAAAAATATTCTGAAATTATTATAGATGAATTAAACTTACCATCCAGAGTTATTAATGCTTTGCTTAGAGAAAGTATTGAAACAGTTGCCGATCTGATTAAGGCAGGTAGACAAAGGCTCACCACCATGAAAGGCGTCGGTAAAAAATCAATTGAATTAATTGAAGAAGAATTAAAAAAGATGAATATTGAATTAGTCTAAAATTTATGAGGCACAATGTAAAAAAAATAAAATTTAGTTTAGGAAGAGATGCTAATCGCATGTTAATGCGAAAATTGGCCAGCAATTTTTTTAAAAATAATAAAATAGAAACGACTCTTGAAAAAGCTAAAAGTCTGAAAAGTTATTTAGAAAGTTTGATAGGTAAAGCAAAAGAGAATAATGAAGCCAACAAAAATTATCTTTTAAAATATTTAGGAAATATTGAAGTAGTCGAAATGATGTTTAAGGATATCGGACCCAAACTTAAAGATAAAATAGGTGGTTATATAAGAATAATTAAACTAGGTACAAGATTTTCAGATGGATCGGAAGTCGCCAGATTGGAATGGACTCTTCCGATAGTCGTCGAAAATAAACCTGAAGTAAAAAAGGAAAAAATTGAAAAAATAAAAAATAAAAATGGTTAATCTAACTCAGTCAACAAAATCAATTAAAGAAAAAGATATTAAAAGAGAGTGGCATTTAATTGATCTAAAAGATAAAATTTTAGGTAGAGCTATTCCTGAAATATCTAAGTTTCTTCAAGGGAAGCATAAAACAAATTATGTTCCATACTTAGATATGGGAGATTATGTCGTTGTCATTAATGCTAAGAAAGTTGTTCTAACGGGTAAAAAAGCTTTAACTAAAGTTTATAGTTATTATTCAGGATACCCGGGAGGATTAAGGCAGATTACTTTCAATAACCAAATTGAAAAAAATCCCAAAGAAGTAATTAGGCACGCAGTTTCCGGTATGTTACCAAAAAACAAATTAAGACAAAAAAGATTGGCTAGGCTTCATATTTTTCCTGATGAAAATAATCAATATAAAGATAAGTTTCCAATGAAATAATATGGCTACAAAAACAAAAAATATAAAATATTATGAAGGCGTTGGACGAAGAAAAGAAGCGGTTGCTCGCGTACGTCTTTACATTGCAGGTAAGGATAAAACCATTACTCTAAATGCAAATAAGATAAAAGCCGGCGAAGTTTATTTAAATCAAAAACCAATTAATCTGATTTTTAGCAAACCTCAAGATAAAGCCAAACTTTTTTATCCTCTTAAACTTACCAATAATGAAGAACGCTTTGCTATTTCTATTTTAACCAGTGGGGGGGGGAGAAATGGTCAGTTGGAGGCAATTGTCCACGGTTTGGCTCGCGCTTTGGAAAAGGTTGATAAAGACGCCAATCGTCCTATATTGAAGAAAAACCATTCATTGACTCGTGACGATAGGACAAGAGAAAGAAGAAAAGTTGGAACAGGTGGAAAAGCAAGACGCCAAAAACAATCTCCAAAGCGATAACCTGTTATAATTCATTTATGATTGATCTTTCAGTCATTATTCCCTCTTATAATACAAAAGAAATACTAGAGAAATGCATTAATTTCTTATTAGTCGCTCTTGAACAGGAAAAAATAACCTATGAAGTGATTGTTGTAGATAATGGATCTCAAGACGGATCAAAAGAATATCTTAAAGAAAATAAAAATATAAAATTAATTATTAATAAAGAAAACTTAGGTTTTTCAAAAGCCAATAATCAAGGAATAAAGGTAGCCACTGGAAAAAACATTCTCTTTTTGAACTCTGATGTTTTTATTAAGAAAATAAATTTTACTGAGATTTTAAATTACTTAGAGAAAAACAGTGATGTTGGAGCTTTGACTATTAAGTTGCAACGGCCCGACGAATTAATTGACCCAGCTTGTCACAGAGGATTTCCTACTGTTTGGCGCTCATTTTGTTACTATTCAAAATTAGAAAAAATCTTCGGTAAAATTCCTATTTTAAACAAAATATTTGGCGGTTATCATTTGACCTATTTTGATTTAAACACAATTCATGAAATTGATTCTATAAGCGGTGCTTTTTATTTAGTAAAAAGAGAGGTCGTGAATAAAGTTGAGGGGTTCGACGAAGACTTTTTTATGTATGGGGAAGATATTGATTTGTCTTTTAGAATAAAAGAAAGAGGCTATAAAATTGTTTTTTATCCTCTTTATACGGTTTTACATCTCAAATATCAAAGTGGGTTAAATAAAAATAACACAAGAACAAAAAATAAAACTAATAAATATTTTTATCAGGCGATGAAGATTTTTTATAAAAAACATTATCAAAACAAATATCCTAATTTAATAAATTCTTTTATTTATTGGTTGATTGATTTTAAAATCAAATGAAAAAAATTGGCATTGATGCCAGGCTTTATTCTCAAACAGGAGTAGGTGTATATTTACAGAATTTAATTTACTGGCTGCAAAAAATATCTCCTCAGGATCTGATTTTTAATATTTATTTAATGGAAAAAGATTTTAATAAAGTAAATTTTAGTAATAAAAATTTTATTAAGGTTAAGACTGACTATCACTGGCATGGTTTTCAGGAACAGGTTAATTATCTTAATAAACTACAAACAGACCAATTAGACTTAATGCATTTTACTTATTTCAGTTACCCTATTCTTTATAAAAAAAAATTTATTACCACTATTCATGATTTGACGCCACTTTTATTTAAAACAGGTAGAGCTTCAAGCAAAAATCAAGTTCTTTATAATCTAAAGCACTATTTTTTTAAAGCAGTTTTGTCAGCACAGATGAAAAATTCTTCAGTTATTATTACTCCCACAGAATCAGTCAAAAATCAGATCGTTGAAAAGTATGGAGAAAAATATAGAACAAAAATTAATTCAATTTATGAAGGAGTGAACTTGAATTTAATAAAAAGTGAAGAAAATAGTCAGCTTAAAAAAACATATAAAGAAGGCTTTTTCATTTATGTTGGAAATTTTTATCCTCATAAAAATGTAGAGAATTTAATCAAAGCTTTTTCTCGAATCGACTCAAATCACAAATTAATTCTTCTTGGACCAGATGATTACTTTTCCAAGAAAATAGTTCGATATATCGATATATCGAACAGCCGGAAAAAAATAATTCTTTTTAAAAATCCAACACTTTGTGATCTTGTTTTCTTTTATAAAAACGCCAGGGCATTAATTCATCCATCATTGTCTGAAGGTTTTGGTTTACCACTAGTGGAGGCCATGCATTTTAATCTCCCGATTATTGCTTCAAATATCCCAGTTTTTAAAGAAATTCTTGACGACAAATATCTGGCTTTTAATCCAACAGATGTTGGGGATATAAGACAAAAAATTGAATTCTCAATAAAGAGTAATTTAAAAACAGATTATTTTGAGTTACTTAAAAGATATTCCTTCGAAAAAATGGCCGAAGAAACTCTCAAATTATATTTAAAAAGTCTATAAATATTAATAATGAATAATAAAAAAATAGCTATTGTTTATGATTGGATTGATAAGTGGGGGGGGGTTGAGCGAGTGCTTTTACATTTTCACAAATTATTTCCTAAGGCTGATTTTTTTACTTCTTATGTCGATTACAAAAAAGCGATTTGGGCCAAAGACCTTAATTTTAGAACTTCGTTTATTCAGAATTTGCCTAATTTTATTAAAAAAAGCCGTATTTTATCTTTGTCTTTTTATCCTTATGCTTTTGAAAGTTTTGATTTTAGTGACTATGATTTGGTTATTTCGGTTACATCTTCATTCGCAAAATCTGTAATTACAAAACCTGGTACTTTACATATTTGTTATTTATTAACTCCAACAAGGTTCCTTTGGAATTTTTCTGATATTTATTTAAAAAAATACAAATTTATGTCCTTCTATATAGAAAGACTAAGAAAATGGGATTTTGTTGCTGCTCAAAGACCAGATGAAATTATTTCAATTTCAAAAACAGTCGCTGACCGATGTTTTAAGTCTTATAAAAGAAAATCAATAGTGATTTACCCGCCGTTTGATAAAGATTATTGGAGTGAAATAAAATCAAAAATTAAATATCAAAAATCAAAATTACAAATAAAAAATCAAAATTATTATCTTGTTGTTAGTAGGTTAGAGCCTTATAAACGTGTTGATTTGGCTGTTAAAACATTTAATCAATTAAATCAGCAATTAGTTATTGTTGGTGAGGGAAGTTGTGAAAGCAAATTAAAACGGATGGCGAAGAAGAATATTTTGTTTCTGAAAAGAGTAAGTGATGAAGATCTAGGTTGGTTATATAGCAATGCCAAGGCTTTGATTATGCCGCAGGAAGAGGATTTTGGCTATACTGTGCTTGAAGCAAGGTTTTTTAGTTGTCCTGTTGTTACATTTAAAAAAGGAGGAGCGACCGAAACAGTTATTGAAGGAAAAACAGGTATATTTTTTGTTGAACAGACAAAAAAAGCACTTATTGACGCACTTGCAACATTTGAAGGAAAATCGTACAATTTCAAGGAGGAAATCACCGATGAGTTTAATGAAGAAAACTTTAATAAAAAATTCAAGGATTATTTAAATCAATTATTAATTAATAAAAACAGATGAAAGCAATTATTTTTGCAGGTGGAGCCGGAACGCGTCTTTGGCCACTTTCTCGAAAAAACTCTCCTAAACAGTTTGAAGAAATTATAGGAAACAAATCAACAATTCAGTTAACAGTAGAAAGACTTGTGCCGGATTTTTCCTATTCGGATATTTATATTTCAACCAACTCTCTTTACAAAAATATAATCAGAAAACAACTTCCTAAGATTCCTGAACAAAACCTTATCTTAGAACCAGAAAAAAAAGATGTTGGTCCTGCTTTAGCTTTAGCTATGGGTATCTTCAGTAGGATTGATGCTCGTGAACCGGTGGCGATTCTTTGGAGTGACCATTTGGTTAAGAAAATATCCTTATTCAAAAAGATTTTAAAAACAGCCTCTAATCTTATTAAAGAAAATCCCGGAAAAATTATTTTTATTGGGCATGAGCCTCGTTTTGCCAGCGTCAATTTAGGTTATATTCATCTTGGGGAAAAGCTACCATCGGATAATAAGATCAAAATTTTTAAATTTGAAGGATTTAAATATAGGCCCGATCAAACAACTGCGGATAAATTCTATTCAAGTGGAAAATATGCTTGGAACTTAGGCTATTTTGTGACCACTCCGGCATTTATTTATCAGGCCTTCAACCGCTTTGCCCCAAATATTTATGAGAATACCGAAAAAATCTTAACTCACTACGGTAAAAAAGATTATTATAAATTTCTAAATAGTAATTACGGTAAAGTTGAAAGTATTAACTTCGATAATGCAATATTGGAGAATTTGGATAAAAAAGATGCCATGGTTATAGTTGATGATGTAGAGTGGAGCGATATTGGTGCTTGGGAATCACTAAAAGAAGCTTTAGAAAACCATCCTCAAGAAAATGTAATTAGAGGCAATATTTGTCTTGAAACGGTAAGAGATTCATTAATCTATAACTATGAAAATGATAAATTATTGGTAGCAGTTGATTTGGATGAACATATTGTAGTAAACACCAAAGATGTTCTTTTAATTGGTAAAAAAACATCGGTTCCGAAAATAAAAGCCCTAGTTGAAAGCTTCAAGGGTACAGAAAAAGAAAAATTAACTTAAGCTTAATTACAAATGAAAAAAATTAACTTATATCTTAAGTACTTTAAAAGAATTGTAGATATTATCGGAGCATCTTTTGCTCTGTTAGTTTTTTCCCCAATTTGTATTATAACTGCAATTGCCATTAAACTTGATTCGGATGGACCAATTTTAGCTGATGTTCCTGAAAGAGTTGGTCAAAACGGTAGAAATTTTAAAATGTTCAAATTTCGGTCAATGATAGTCAATGCTCATTATATGTTGAGAAAAGATCCTCAATTCAAAACTCTTTTTGAAGAATATAAAAAAGGCAGTTATAAATTAAAAAATGATCCTAGGGTGACTAAAGTAGGCAGATTTATCAGGAAACATTCGATAGATGAAATTCCACAGATTTTTAATGTATTTAAGGGAGAAATGAGTTTGATTGGACCAAGAGCTTACTATCCTGACGAATTATCTAATCAACAAAAAAAATTTCCTCACACCAAATCTTTAGTAAAAAAAGTACTTCAGGTTAAACCAGGCGTTACAGGATTATGGCAGGTTACGGGAAGATCCGAAGTAAATTTTGATAAACGAATAGCCATAGATGCAAGTTATATTGATAATGTATCCTTCATAATGGATCTTAAGATTGCGCTTAAAACACCATTTGTTATGTTAACTGGTGAAGGAGCAATTTGATATTATAATTTATAATAGGTAAAATAAATTAATATGAAAAAAGCACTAAAAATAATTTTAGGTCTAATTTTATTAATAATTGTTCTTAGTTACTTTTTATTTTATAGACCCTTTCAAGACATTAAAGTAAAAGGATTGGTTTTAATGACATCAGCTAAAGAACTTAAGACTGTTTTTAAGAAAAATAATATTGATCTTCTTCAAACAGAATTTAATAAATTTTCCAATCAATATAAAGATTTTGAAAAAGCATCCTCGGCTGTTTATTGGGTTAAATTTATTCCCTATATCGCTGATTTTAAAAATGGAGTGGAGGCGGGAGGTTATCTTGTAAAAGCCGGTGGTGAAACAATTAAAGCAATCTTGCCTTATGCTGATCTTATTGGTTTTAAAAAAGGAACAGCTTCATTTTCGGAAAAATCTTCCGAAGATAGGTTGCAGACGGCAGTTTTAACTTTAGATAAGGTAATGGAGAGTATTGATGGAATTTCAGAGGATGTTAAACAGGCAGATTTAAGATTACAAAAAATTGAAGCAAAACGTTACCCAACCAAAATTGGCTCAACAGCTATTCGTTCAAATATTACGAATATTAAAGAACAGTTTAGTGGAATGGCTTCTCTTTTTGTCGACGCTAAACCTCTTCTAAAAAAACTACCAGAAATTTTTGGCAATGATAAAGAAAAAACATATTTATTACTTTTCCAAAATGACAAAGAATTAAGGGCGACTGGTGGTTTTTTAACAGCCTATGCTGAATTTAAAGTAGATAAAGGTAAGATTAAAATTGTACGCTCAGAAGATATTTATTCACTTGATAACAGTATCTCCAATCATCCTGTGGCACCTCCGGAAATTTTGGCTTATCACAAGAATGTGAGCAGATTTTATATACGAGATAGTAATCTTTCACCTGATTTGCCAGCTTCGATTAAATTATTTAATTCTCTTTATGAAAAGAGTGGGGAAAAAGTAAAGTACGATGGTATTATTACTTTAGATTCAAAAATACTGGTTGATATGCTGACGATTTTTGGTGATACAGATGTAGATGGAGTAACATTTTCCTCAAAAATTGATAAGCGATGTGATTGTCCTCAGGTTATATATAAGCTTTTTGACATGGTTGACAGGCCAGTCGGATATGTGAAAACGAATAGAAAAGGCATTTTGGGAGATCTGATGTATACCCTTTTTTATAAAGCACTAGGTTTTTCACCTTCAAAATATTGGGGAACATTGGTGCAAGTAATGTTTAAAAATCTACAAGAAAAACACATTCTTTTATATTTCACTGACGCAGAGTTACAAAATTCAATTACTAAACTTAATTTCGGTGGTACGATTAAAGATTATTCTTCAGATTATTTGCATATTAATAATGTCAATTTTGCCGGAGCCAAATCAAACATGTTCGTTAGCGAATCTATTGAGTCAAAAACTAAATTTGAAGGAGGAAAAATAGTACGAGAAGTTAGTATAGAATATAAAAATCCATACCCACACTCAAATTGTAGTTTAGATGGTGGTCTGTGTTTGAATGCAATTTTAAGAAACTGGATTAGAGTATATGTGCCTAAAGATTCACAACTAATTAGTTTTAAGGGATCAGAAAAAAAAGTTAATACGTATAACGATTTGGGCAAAACAGTTTACGAAGGGTTTTTGCAGGTCAGTCCTGAAGGTAGGGCACAAGTAATTGTTCAATATTCATTACCCGCTAATATAAGTAAAGATAATTATAGTTTACTTATTCAAAAGCAGCCCGGTACATATAGCCAGAAATTAAAAGTCGTCATTGATAATAAAACTGTTTTCCAAGGCGTACTTGATGTCGACCGTGAAATAAAGACAAAATAAGATGTCAAGAAAATTTAAAACCGAGGCAATCGTTTTAAAAAAGAAAAGTCTTCCTAATCAAGACTATATCCTTACTTTTTTAACTGATAAATACGGGAAAATAAGCGTATTTGGTAAAGGAATCAAAAAAATTACCAGCAGACGAGCCCCCCATATTCAGACGGGAAACCTGATTCAAGTTATAATCTACAAAAAAAACAACAAGTTTTATTTGGAAGAGACTAAATTGATTTCATTTTTCAGCAAAATAAAAAAAGACTCCAACAAGATTAATAAATTATATTTTGTTCTTTTTGTACTAGAAAGATTGATGCCTGAAAATCAAACAGATGAAGAAATTTATTTGTTAGCAAAAAAAATCCTAATAGATTTGTCAGAAAGAAAAACATTTTCCGAGATTACTTTTAATAAATATCTTAATCAAATTATAAGAGATTTGGGTTATATAACAGAAGATCGGTCTTTAGATGAACTGATAAACCTCATACAATCAATAATTAACGAAAAAATCTCTTTCTTTACGATATAATCTTAATATGGATAAAGTTATTTCCTTATGTAAAAGGCGTGGATTTTTTTACCCATCGTCATTAATTTATGGAGGATTGGCTAATACCTGGGATTTTGGTCATTATGGTACTTTACTTAAGAATAATTTGAAAGATTGGTGGTGGGATAAATTTGTTTTAAAGAGGGATGATATGGTAGCGCTTGATGCCAGTATTTTTTTAAACCCCAGAGTTTGGGAGGCTTCAGGTCATGTAGCTGGTTTTACTGACGCTTTAGTTGATTGTTTACAATGTAAATTACGAACAAGAGCTGACCATCTGATTGAAAATAAGATAAAGGATATTAAAGTCGAAGGTTTGCCCGTTGAAGAGCTTACAAAAATAATCAGAGATAAAGGTTTGAAATGTCCTAAATGCGGATCAAGTGAACTTACGGAAGTAAGACGGTTTAACTTATTATTTGAAACACACATTGGTATTTTGGAGGAAAAAAAATCAAAAACATACCTTAGAGGTGAATTGGCACAGGGTATTTTTATTAACTTTAAAAACATTATTGATACTATGCGAGTTAGAATACCATTTGGTATAGCTCAACAAGGAAAAGTTTTTAGAAATGAAATTACCATGGGACAATTTGTTCATAGGACTCTTGAATTTGATTTAATGGAGTTTGAATATTTTATTGATCATAAAGATTGGCATGATAAATATGAATATTGGCGCAAAAATATGTGGGAATGGGCACTTATGCTTGGGATTGATTCTCAAAAACTTCGCTGGAGAGAACATGAATCTTTTGAGAGGGCGCATTACTCAAAAAAGACTATGGATATAGAATATCAATATCCATTTGGATGGAAAGAAATGTTCGGTTTGGCCTACAGGGGAGATTTTGATTTAAAAAATCACATGCAAAACTCGGGAACTGATTTAAATTATAGCGATCCAAAAACAGGTGAAAAATATATACCTCATGTTATCGAACCGACTTTTGGTTTATCAAGATTGACAGGTATTATAATTTTTGACGCCTATAGAGAAGAAACAGTTAATGGTAAAGTCAGAGTGTATCTTAAATTAAATCCTAAACTTGCCCCTATTAAAGTGGCAGTATTTCCTTTACAAAAAGATGAGAAATTATCTGAATTGGCTAAAGAAATTTATCACAGTTTAAAGATGAAATTTACGGCAGAATTTGATGATTCCGGTAACATTGGCAAAATGTACAGAAGACAAGACGAAATTGGTACGCCCTTTTGTGTTACCATAGATTATGAAACCTTAAACGACAAGAAAGTTACTTTAAGAAATAGAGACACTATGAAACAGGAAAGAATCCAAATAGAGAATTTAATAAAAGTTATTAATAGCTCATTATAAATTTAAATAATTATGAAAACAGAAAATAAATCAACTGTAATAATTGCAGTAATTACGGTTCTTATATTATTAATTGGTGTGTATTTTTTCTTTTTATCAAAAAAGACGAATAAAACTAGTGATAATCCTGAAGAGACGCCAACTGAAGTTCTTCTGCCAACTGTTGATAGTTCGGTTAAGGTAAGTTTAACAAGCCAATCAAAAAAAGAGGCCTTGTTGGAAATAGATCAAATTCCTGCAGGTACATCGACCATAGAGTACTCTTTATCTTATGAAACAAAACAACAGGGATTACAGGGGGTAATCGGAGTAATTAGTCCAGATAACGAAACAAAGTATGAAAAGAAAATTACATTGGGTACATGTTCTTCTGGTGCCTGTGTATATCACGAGGTAATTGGAGCAATCAAATTAAGTTTAAAATTTAGTGGTGACTATGGCGAAAAAATCTTTGAAAAAGATTTTACCCTATAAAATAATCATATTATAAATACATATATAGAGAGGAGGTGTAAATTATGCCAATTATTAAGTCTGCCAAAAAAAAGATGAGGAAAGATATTAAGAAAACTAAGATTAACGAAAAATACATGGAAGAGTATAAAAAAGTGCTTAAGCAAATGAAAACAATTGTTGATAAGACCAAACTAAAAGTATTAGTCCAAAAGGCATATTCAATAATCGACAAAGCAGCTAAAAAAAAGACTATTCATAAAAATAAAGCCAATCGAATCAAGGCACAGGTTGCTAAATTAATCAAACTTAAGAAATGAAGTACAAAATCAATCTTATAAGAAAAAAACAGGAAAGTTTTTTTGATAGCCTGATATTCTTTTTATTAAATTATCTTAGATATATTTTAGTAATAACTCAGATTATAGTTATTGCCGTCTTTTTTTATAAGTTTAAAGTTGATCAAGAGATTATTGATCTTAAAGAATCTGTAGATCAAAAGAAAGAAATCGTTTCCATATCTCAGCCTTTAATAAAGGAAGCAAAGGCACTGGATTTGAAAATGGGTTATGCAAATAAAATCATTACTTATCAGACAAAATTTGGTTCGACTTTAGTTTATTTTCTTGGCCGTTTTCCCGAATCACTATGGTTGACTAGTTTGAAAATTACCGGAGATTCAATTGAAGCCGTAGGAACAGGTGCAGATGCAAATGTCATTAGATTCTTTTACGAAAGACTTAAAAAAGAAAAAAAATTTAAAAAAATTGATTTGCTAAACGTATCAAAAAATATGTCGGGTTTTAGTTTCTTGTTAAAATTGTCTAATTTTCAGTGAATTTATGGATAAGGCGGAATTGATCGAAAAACTAATGACAAAAAAGAATAAGGATTATACTTATATTATCCTTTTTTTTCTAATTTTTTCATTTTTCGTTTTTTTTGCCATTAGACCAAATCTAATATCGGTATTTTCAGCTAACTCTGAAATAAAAACACTAACAGAAACAGATGCAATTTATGAAGCTCAAATTAATAAAATAATTGACATACAGTCTTTATTAGAAGCAACCAGAAATGACTTATTTGTTATGGATCAGGCAATGCCATATTCTCCTGAAATTAATAAAATTGTGGAAGATCTAGAAAAACTGACGGCAAAAAATAAACTGGAAACTGAAAAGATTGATATTGCAAACATTGATTTAAAAAACGTTCAAAACAATGAACTTAAACAGATCAAAATAGAAGCGGAAGTAATAGGAGATTTTGAAGAAATTCATTCTTTTATAAATGATCTAGAGTCACAAAGAAGATTAAAAGAAATTAAGGAAATAGAGATTCAAACCGATACAACAGAAGCCTCTAAAGGATCAGAACTAAAAATAAAATTACAAATAGAATCATATTATTTATGAATAAAAAAGAAGTGCTTTGGCTTTCTCTGACAATTTTTTTGACAGTTGTTGCTTGGATGATTTTAGATATATATAAAATAAAAAGCAATGTTACTTTGGATAATGAAGTTTATTCAAGTACTATTATTAAATATAAGATTGATCCAAATTTATTAAAAAAATTAAAAAATAAAAATCCTTAAATGAGCTATTATTCACAGTTTTTTTTCCAGCAAGAGAAAAAAATTCCTACGGCAGTTTCATTAGTGGTGATATTGTTGGTTGGTTTATTAATGATGCGAATATTTAGTTTTTCACCCACATTGTCAAAAGCATCCAAACAAAGTCTTAAACAATTAAAAATAGTAAACCTCAATAGTAATGAAGCCACGATTATTTGGGAAACTGAAGATAAAGCAACCTCATGGATTATCTATGGTGAAAATGAAAGAAATCTTGATAAAAATGCCCTGGATGAACGTGATTTAGCTAATAAAAGAGAAAAAAGACAATTTCATTTTGTTTATCTCAAAAATTTGAAAAGTGAGAGTACGTATTATTTTAAAATAGTTACTGAAAAACAGTTGATTGAAAATACTGGAGGGTCGGCTTTCACTTTTAAAACATTAATCTCGCCACTTACCAATTCTAATCTCAAACCACTTTATGGAAAAATAGTAAATATCGATGGACTAGGTTTAGCTAATGCTATCGTTTTGTTTTCAATCAATGGAAATTCAACCTTAGCTGTTTTAACAAAGACAAGCGGAGAATGGTTAATGATTCCAAGATTTGAAAAAACAATATCCACAAAAGAAAAAGTACAAATTCAAATTCTTGAAGAAACAGGAAAAAAAACCATTATTAATGCCTATCTGTCTAATCTTAGTCCATTACCTCAAACCGTAATTATTGGGCAAAATTATAATTTTTTTCAGGAAGAAAATGACGTTCTCTCTGCAGAAACAAAAATTTCCGGAAAAAAACCTGAAGCTTTTGACATAATTTTTCCGAAGGAAAAAATGATTATTCCTGGAAATGATCCATTAATTAAGGGAACGGCCTTACCTAACGAACAGGTTTTTATTTTTGTCCAGTCTCCAGTAGCTTATACTTTTAGAACAAAAGCGGATAATAATGGTCAGTGGAAAATTATGATGCCGGAAGCCTTAAATACAGGTGAACACACTATTACGATGACAACCAAAGATTATCAAGGAAAAGAAATTAAGGTAATAAGAAAATTTACAATTGCTAAATCTGGAGAACAGGTTTTAGGATATGCAACTGGCTCGGCTACACCAACCTTGGCTCCTGTTACTACAGTTACATTAATACCGACTATATCGACTACATTTTCTAGTCCAACTCAATCTCCTCCAGTTAGTGGAGGAAATATCAATGTTTTGTCGACAGTCAGCGGAGGTCTAATTATTATAGGATTAGGAATAATGCTTGCATTTTAACCCCTCTTTCTAATACAATCAAAGTATGGCCATTCTATCGATTCTATCGTCTTTCAATAAAATAAGTTTTATAGCTTTTATTATTACATTGACTGTTCTTATGTATGAAATATCGCTATTTAACAAAGAAAAAAAAAGAAAATTTGATATTCCCAAATTTCAAGATAAATTAAAACCAAACGAAGAAAATATTAAGGTCCTCAGTCAAGAAAAACCAAAGCCTCATATACGACAAAGCAATACCATATTGTATGTCTTAATTTTTTTACTGGTTGTTTTTGCAGTTCTAACATTATTGGGTTTTTTAAATTTGAAAAGCAGTCAGAAGACTATAAATTTAGACAATGAACCTATAATTTCTACCAATTCAATTTCATCGAAAGGAATTAAATTCTTTAATGAAAGCTTCCAACCTATATCTGATAATAAGATTAAAGATTTTAAAGGGAAAAATATAATTATTGGAATAGAAACAATAGAGGACTATGATATTGATAGGGCCAGAATAAGAGTGAACAAGAATATTTGGGATACTAATAACATAACAATTAATTTTGATAAAAATTACAAAGTTTTTTATATAAAATATAATATCAAGGGTTCTGATACGCGACTAAAAATTGAAGGTCAGCTACACTCAATAAGTGATGGCTGGTTGGGTGATTAATATGAATAAAAAAAAATCGAAAACAATTACAATAATTTTAATAATAATGATTTTTGGCTTGATAGGTACGATTTTTTATATAACCAACATATTGCTTACTCCTGATGCGACGAAGTCAAAAATTGCCGCCCGTAAATCAAAAGCAGCTGATATCACTTATACAAAGGATGTTAGTTTGGACCCAACAAAAACTTCGTGTCCTGATGATGTCAGACAATGTCCTGATGGATCGTATGTTAAAAGAGTTTTACCGAACTGTGAATTTACAGCATGTCCGGAACAACCAAGTCCCACACCTGTAGTTAATGATTCAGCGCCTTCACCTACACCAGGAAATATCATACAACCTATTACGTCAACTCCAGCAATATCTCAACCGAGTCCAACACCAACAACAGAACCATCTCCCGAAGGAGCCAATCCAACAACAGAACCAAGTCCAACGAGTGTTGTCCTTGCCGATAGCGGTTCCAGTTCTCAATCAACTTATAATTCTTCGACTTCTTATGATATCTCACCTACTATTACACCAATGACATCGTTACCACAAACAGGATTAGTTAATAACAGCATTATTGTTTTTGGCCTTTCTAGCTTACTTCTTTTCTTCGCCTTTCTTTATTAAAGAATCACAGTTGGGCAGATTGTTGATTTGACAGGAAATATATTGATGAAGATTATTATAGTTACCTGAGGCGGGAATAAGAACGTACATTCCTTCATATTCATAGTAAGGCGGAACAATAAATGAATCTTCACCTAAAACCACCGATTTCTGCCTTAAATTTTTTTTAAGAATGATATTTCTCAAAAGAATAGCTGTTTGTTGATTGGTAATATCGCGTACAATCAGTTTGTCAATTACGTTATATGTTTCGTTTATCTTTTTTAAATCAAAAAATTTAATTTCTTTAAGTAATTTGTTTTTGATTGCTTCAATCATTTTTTGTTGTCTTCTGGCTCTGGCAAAATCAGTTCCTTCATCACCTTGTGCATGTCGTGATCTAATAAAGTTTAAAGCCGTTTTACCATCCATATGTTGTAAACCTTTTTCGAAGGAAATTGTTTTATATCGACAACGATATTCTTTATCACCATCACACAAATCGTTCTCACGTCCGGCAATGGGAAATTCTTTATCTGTAAAAGATCTTTCAACGTTAACATCAATTCCACCCAGAAAATCGATAAGTTTTTCAAATTCATCAAAATTAATAACCACTGCATAATGAATAGGAAAACCGACAATTGAGCTCAGCTCAGCTTTAGCCAAAGTCAATCCACCACCTGTTTTTTTTGCCTCTCCGTATGCATAAGCGCTGTTAATTTTATCTTTCAAAGTACTGCTCCAAATATCTCTTGGAATAGCTATGGTTGTTAATTGATTATTTTTCATATTGTAATTTACAACCATGATTGAATCAGAAAGATTTGGGCCATCATGACTTCCCCCAGCAATACCTAAAAGAGCTATATTTACCTGATTATCGTAAATCTTTAATGAATCCTTGAAAAATAATGCCTTAATAGGAGAAATTTTTAAAGTTTTTTTTAAAAAAATATAATATGGGGTAAGAAGAATCAATACAATAACAAAGGGGATAATTAAGATTAAAAAAAATTTTTTCATATTAAACCAAGTTTATTAAGGTGGCGAATTTTTCCGGGTCAAGAGAGACTTTGCCGACTAAAAAACCATCGATGCCATCTTTTTTTAAATAATCAATGGCATTTTTTTCATTAACACTGCCACCATAAATAAAAACCTTATTTTGATCAATCTTTAACTTTTTTTTCATTTCTATTACTTTATCTGCTGGTTCATTTATACCCGTACCAATGGCGTAGATAGGTTCATAAGCGATTATTTTTATGTCATCTGGGATAGGATCAGATTCGTCTCTAATACAATAAATAGGTTCAATATTGTATTTTTTAGCTAAAGCTGTTTTTTTAAATAATACCTCGTTTGTATCATTAAAATTTTTTCGTCTCTCACTGTGACCTATAATACTGAAATCTACTAATCCCTTTAGATTTTTAGCTGTTACTTCGCCAGTATAACTTCCTTCCTCATAGACTGATAAATCTTGACTAGCAATAAAAATATTTTTTAAATGAAGCGTTTTTTCTTTTAAAAAATAAATAAGAGGATACGAAGGACAAATAATAACCTTAACATTGTCTTTATTGGTATATTTTTTTATAAAAGTCTCAATCCATTCTTTTGCTTCAACAATATTTTTGTTTGTTTTCCAATTAGTTATAAAATATTTCATAAGTAAAAAATTAATTATTAGAAACGTTTTTTCTGTTACTATTATAAACTATGGACAAAGAATTATTCAATAAATTAAACGAAAAACAAAAACAAGCTGTTAATTATATGACCGGTCCATCAATCATTCTAGCCGGAGCCGGAAGTGGCAAAACCAGAGTCTTAGTTTACAAAGTTTTAAATATAATAAAAAGCAAAAAGGCTTCATCTCATGAGACAGTAATGATTACTTTTACTAATAAAGCGGCTTCCGAAATGAGACGCAGAATAGGAGGTGCCAGTTTGGGATTTATTGGTACTTTCCACTCATTTTGTGCCATGATTTTAAGAAGAAACGCTCATCTACTGGGAATTGATAATAGTTTTGTTATCTATGATGATAATGATCAGGAGAATTTGATTAAACAAATTATTAAAGAATATCCGATAAAAAAAAACCCAGCTTCTTATTATCTTAATAGAATTTCGGCTGCAAAAAATAGTTTGATTGGTCCTGATCGTTTCTTAAAGATTTTTTCTGATTATAAGGCTGAAGAAACGGCAGAAATTTATAATAAATATCAAAAAAAATTGAAGGAAAACCAAGCTTTTGATTTTGACGACTTAATTATGAAGACGGTTGAGTTATTTATGAAACAGCCTCAAGTCCTGCAAAGGTATCAAGATAAATTTAAATTTTTATTGGTAGATGAGTTCCAGGATACTAATTATGCCCAATATGTTCTAACTCGAATTTTAGGCGAAAAATATAAAAATGTAACGGTTGTTGGTGACTTTTCCCAAAGCATTTATTCCTGGAGAGGAGCTAATATTCAAAATCTGGAAAGTTTTAAGCAAGATTTTCCGGAAACCAAGACTTTTTATCTTGAAGAAAATTATCGTTCTACCCAAAATATTCTTGATTTTGCCTATAAGGTAATCTCTAAAAATCAAACCCATCCGGTTTTGGAACTTTTTACAAAAAATTTAAAGGGAGAAGAGATTATTTTTCAGGAAGCGAATACGGAACAGGATGAAGCAGTCTTTATTGCCGAAGAGATAGAGAGAGAACTTATAAATCATACTTATTCTGATTTTGCCGTTCTTTATCGCACTAATGCCCAATCGCGCATCATCGAAGAGGCGTTTTTGCACTATGGAATACCTTATATCTTAATTGGTGGGACAAGATTTTATGAAAGAAAAGAAATCAAAGACGTTTTATCATATTTAAGATTATTAATAAACTCCACTGAATCTGTAAGTACTGAAAGAATTCAGAAATTGGGCAAAAAACGCTGGCAGGAATTTAAAGAAGCTTATGAAGAATTGAAAAGTGAAGTCTTAGAATTAAATACAAATGACTTAATTGAAAAAGTATTTGAAAAAACTCATTATCTTGATTTTTATGATCCGGAAAACGAAGAGGATTATTCCAGACTGGAAAATATTAAAGAATTAAAATCAGTAGCTTTAAATTTTCCCAAGCTTGAAAATTTTCTTGAACAAGTGGCTTTGGTTGAATCGGAATATTTTGAGAAGGAAAAACTAAATAAGAATAAGGAAGGAGCTAAGCTGATGACTCTGCATCAAGCCAAGGGCTTGGAGTTTGCAGTTGTTTTTATTGTTGGAGTCGAGGAGGGGATACTTCCTCATTCTAGGTCAGTTGAAGATAATTTCCAGTTGGAAGAAGAACGACGACTGTTTTATGTTGGTATTACCAGAGCCAAAGAAAAACTATTTATTACATTTACGAGAAGAAGATTTATTTTTGGTCGCCGAGGTGAAACAATCAAATCAAGATTTATTAATGATGATTTTGAGGAAAATTTAATGTCCAAAACGTTTTAGCGCGTTAGGGAATTTAAGAAGAAATTAACGATTGAAAGCGTCAGGCTAAAAAGAATTGCCCAGCCTAAATTTCTGACGGTAAATCCAGGAACGATCGCACTAACAATAAGAATCATTATTCCATTAATAATAAAAGTAAATATTCCTAAGGTTAAAATATTGATTGGCAAAGTAAGAATAACAAGAATTGGTTTGATTATTGCGTTAATAATACCAAGAACTAAAGCGACAACAACTGCAGTTAAAAAATTAGCTACTCTTACTCCTGACAAAAGATAAGCAGCAATTAAGACAGCTAGGCCATTAACGACTAATTTAGCCAATATTTCCATTATTAATATATTAACACATTAACAAATTCTTTAATTATTTACTCAAAAAGGTTATAATTGGAAGGATATGCAAATACTGGGTAAAATCGTCAACAGGATCAAAAATATTTGTCTTGAATTTGAAGTTTTTCTGCTCCACCTAATTGGTTGTTTTCCCTCCCATCTTGTCAGGCGTTTTTTTTACAGGCTAGCCGGAGTTAAAATCGGCTCAGGTTCAACTATTCATACAGGCGCTGTTTTTTATCAGCCCAACAACATTTTAATCGGTAAAGACACAATTATTGGTGAAAAAGCAGTTCTTGACGGCCGGCAAAAATTAACCATAGGTAATCATGTAGCTGTAGCCTCTGAGGTGATGATCTATAATTCTGAGCATAATATAGAGGATGAGAATTTTAAAGCGATAGAGGAGCCGGTAAACATCGAAGATTATGTATTTATTGGTCCAAGAGTGATAATTTTGCCTGGTGTAATTATCGGCAAGGGAGCAATTATCGGAGCAGGTGCGGTTGTGACCAAAGATGTGCCTCCATATGCTATTGTTGGTGGAGTTCCAGCCAAGATAATCGGTGAAAGAAAAAATAAAAATTTAAACTACCGTCTCGGCCGCCCCCGTCTGTTTAGATAAAAAGTCCGATATATCGATATATCGGACTATAAGTGATTTTACAAAATTAATCTGCTGTGCCGCGGAGATAGACTGCTTGCCAGGGACGGTAGACGGATAAAAAATTGCCATCAATAAGAGTTTCAGTTCCTCTAGTTACTTTGTAGTTAAAATTTGCTTTTCCTCCCCAAGCGGCAAAATCAATTTGTTTAACCACGCCTTTTTTTAGAGTTGGATCGTCTTGATAGATATCGGGTGGAGGCGGTTGTACATCATAAAGAACCGGAGTTGATAATTCTACTTTTCGACCGTCTTTTTTTCCATAGAATCTAAAATACAAAAGATTATTTTCTTGATCAATCTCCGTTTCTATCAAAATGTCAGTTGGAGTATCATTTTTGACCCTCAAATCGACCGTAGGACCAAATACAGTAGCATCCAACCCAGGTTTACTGTCGTTTTCGTAATAACTGACACGATAGGCATGGGCATGGCGTTCTACAAAAGGAAGACCTGCATTAAGAGAAGCTCTAAAAAAAGTAGTTGAAACCTGACAAATTCCGCCGCCATCGCCCAAAACTGTTTTTCCATCCTTGATAATATAAGCTTGTTTATAACCTGTCAACGAAGAAACATCACCCAAAGCCCCATTAAAAGAAAAAACTTTATTTTTAGGAATAAATATACCATTAAATTTTGAGGCTCCTAAAATTATATTATGGATTCTTTCCGGGATAGAATGACTGTAATTTGATACTCCCTCTCCAATCAATTCTTCAATCCCAAACTGGTTAGCTTCAGCTAAAGTTAATTCAGGTTTAATTATTTCATCTTTTAAAACAACACTTTTATCAGATATTTCATTTTCAAAAGAACTAACAATTTGAGTTATTTCATTGATAAATTCCTCACCTTTTATTTTTTTACCCAGCTCTTCTTGTCTAAAGCTGACGACTCTTCCGGCCTCAAACTTAAACAAAGCATTTTTGGCTGGATACCCATATTGTTCTTCAATCGTCGTTATATAATTGCTCAAGTAACTTCGATCATAATTAATGGGAATTGTTATATTAATTACCCTAAGACCAGAAAAGATTAATAATTGTTCATAAGCTCTTTGTAGAAAATTTTTACTTCTTCCCATTCTAAAAGCCAAATCTGCAGCTCGTGTAGCGTCATAACCTAAATTTAATAATTGTCCGGAAAGAGTAGCTATACCTTGATTCTTATAAATAATGCTAATTTTTACGTTTTCCAGTTTTTGATTTTTCTTGTTCAAATATGTAACAACTTCTTCTTTATTTTTTTGTCCAAAATTAACATTATTAACAGAGACATTGGGATAGATCTTGTCAGTTAAATTCCTATTATTGAAGGCAAGAATTTCTGCAAAGGTCAAAAGAATAAGAATAATAATTAGTAAAAATAGACGAATGAATTTAAAAAAGAATGGTTTTTCTGCTATCATAATATTACTATATGGATGATAAAATAAATCAGTCTCAAAATCAATCTCCCTCTGATTCAGCTTCAGAATCTAGACCCATATTTGAATCAGTAACGGTAGAAGATAAAAATATTACTCCAGAAGAAGTTCCAGCCGATGTCCAAACGCCAAATCAAGAACAAATCAGCCAAGAAGGTCCTCAAATGCCAGCTGATGTTCCTCCGGTCTATGAAGAAAATAAAAATAAATATTTAATTATCGTTGTGGCAATAATCGTTTTCATTTTGTTTGTTTTTTTGCTTGTAAAGCTCCTATCTGGAAAAAAGGCAACACCAAAAGAAGTAAAAATTACTTATTGGGGTTTATGGGAGGAAAAAGAAGCGATTCAGCCCTTGATTCAAACTTATCAGCAAAAAAACCCGAATGTAAAAATAGATTATCAAAAAAGGTCCCCAGATGATTATCGGGAAAAATTGATCGCTAGGAGTAAAAATGGCCAAGGTCCTGATATTTTTCGTTTTCACAATACATGGTTGCCTCAAATTAAAGAAATCGTATCTCCGCTTCCCCAATCAATAATGAGCAATTCTGAATTTGAAAAGACATTTTACAAAATTCATCAAACAGATTTGAAAATTGAGAAATATTATTATGGATTACCGCTTGAAATTGACGGATTGGTTATGATTTGTAATATGTCCTTGTTAAATCAGGCCGGAATTAATCTGCCACCTGTTACCTGGGAAGATGTAATTGATGCAACTTCAAAAATAACCGTTAAAGACAGATCGGGTCAAATAATTACCGCAGGAATTGCTTTAGGAACGACCTCAAATGTAGAACATTTTTCAGATATTTTTGGATTAATGCTGGTCCAAAATGGAACAGATTTAAAGAATTTAAACCAGAAAGAAGCCGCCGGTGCCTTGGAAAGCTATAGAAAATTTGCAGAACAACCTCAAGGTTTTTGGGACGAATCAATGCCAAATTCAATCGCTGCTTTTATTGAAGGTAAAGTGGCTATGATCATAGTTCCATCGTGGCAAACTTTAGTGATCAAAAATTCTAATCCTGATATTAAAATTAAAGTAGTTCCTGTTCCTTATGTTCCTGGAGGTAAAGCTATATCACTAGCGAATTATTGGGCAGAAGGAGTATCTCGTTATAGTAATAATCAAGAAGAATCATGGAAATTTTTACGATATTTGGTAGAAAAAGAAAACCTGACAAAACTTTTCGAAAATCAAAGTAAGACCAGATTGTTTGGAGAACCTTATTCCCGTGTTGATTTGGCGCCAGTTTTACTTCAAAACGAATATCTTGCTCCGGTTATAAAACAAGCGGATATTTATGTTTCCCTTCCCGTTATAGCAAGAACATTTGATAATGGTTTAAATGATGAAATAATCAAATATCTAGAAAATGCAATCAATAGTACGGCTCAAGGAGTATCATATGAAGAAGCTTTAAAAACAGCCAAACAGGGTGTAGATCAGGTTTTTTCCAGATTTAATATCCAATAGAATTAGATAAAATAATATAAATCTATGAAATTTTCTTTTCTTAATAAAAAGCCAGATCAAAAAAATAAACTATATTTGGGTTTGCTTCTTAAGGAAAAACAAGCGGTTGTTTTAGTTATGAAAGACGACGGAAAAAAACTTCATTTAATCGAAAAAGAAAAACTCAATTATTCAAACAACTGGGAAAATTTGACAGAAGATGTAGATAAGATAGTCTTTCAGCTCGAACAGAAATTAGGCACGACTTTTCAAGAAATTATTTTTTTTGTTTATTCTCATTTGATTGATGAAAAAACAAAAGAAATAAAAAAAGATTATTTAATAAAGATAAAAAATCTTATTAAAAATCTGGAATTTAAACCATTGGGATATATTGAATGCTATGAAGCTGTGGCTACCTATTTTGAAAAAAAAGAAGAATTGCCCCTAACTGCCATAATAACAGAGCTTGATGATGGAAAATTAAGTACGTTTATTTATAAAGGTGGAAATTTAACATTTAATAAAACCATTGAGCGTACTACAAATTTAACTAAAGATTTTGTCCAGGCAATTGAAGAAGTAAAAGGAAGAATGCTACTGCCTTCTAAAATTATTCTTTATGATTCAAAGGATCTTGACGATGAAGTTACAAAAATACTTACATATCAATGGCCTGAAGAATTTTTTATACAGTTACCTCGTGTTCATGTTGTTAAAGAAATGGAAATATTTCAAGGATTGATTAAAGTTTTTGAAAATCAAATAAAAGCGGATGTATCCTCAACAGATAAAATAACTGAAAAAAATATAGGAAATAAAGAGGTGTTAGGATTTGTAATAGGTAAAGACGTAATAGAAGATTCGGAGGAAATGGCTGAAGATTATGAAAAAAAGATTCCTGAAGTAAAAAAAAGTAAATTTAAAATAAATAATTTATTAGTTACTTTAATAAATAAAATTAAGACATTCAAATTTAAAGGTAATTTTGGCGGAGTTACAAAAAAGCAAGGAAATAAATTTATTATTATTGGATCAGTTTTGATTATTTTTGGTTTATTTTTAAACGAATATTTCTTTCACAAAGCAAGTCTTACTCTTTTTGTTCCTTCTAAAAAAATAATTGATGAAATTACAATCAATAAAAATGATGTTCCAATAGAAGTTTCGACCGTATCTGCGGTTTTAAGCGAAAGTAAACTGACGACGGGAGAAAAAGAAATCGGCAATAATGCAAAAGGAAGCGTGACTATTTATAATTTTTCGAGTTCGTTAAAAAGCTTTAAAACTAATACTATAGTTGATTCAAATGGTATAAAGTTTTCCTTAGATCAAGATGTAAATGTTGCTTCGGCCAGTAATGTTATAGTAGGGTCGAGTCTTGTTAAGCAACCAGGAAAGACAAAAATATCAGTTACCGCTGTAGAAATTGGACCTCAGAGCAACATTGAAAAAAACCACCAATTTGTTCTAGAAAATTATCCACAGGACACGTTTATGGCAATTAATGAAGAAGCAATGACTGGTGGAACAAAAAAAACAGTAAGAACAGTTTCAAAAAAAGACATAGATGAATTAAAAACACTTATTTTAGAAAAAGGTCTTAAGGAAAATAATTCCAATAATAAAATTAAAGACAAGGTAACGATTATTGATGATTTAACTCAAACTATTTTCAGTGAAGAAAACTTCACCAAAGAAATAGGAGAGGAAGCTGAGACTGTTGGTTTACAGGCAAAAGTAAATTCTGTTTTTTATCATTTTAATAATAAAAAATTAATTGAATATATAAAGAAGAGGTTGGTAAAAGAATTAGCAGCAGGTTTTATCATAGATGAGCAAAAAACAAGCTTTAAAATAACTAAAGCCAAAGGAGAGGGTGAAGATATAAGTGTAAGTTTAAAGATCAACGCGATTGCCACTAAAGAATTTTCTCAATTAAAGATAATTAATGATATTAAGGGAAAAAGAAGAAACGATCTTGATAAAATTTTTAAAAACAATTATGAAATAAACGGTTTTGATATAGTCATGAAAGAACCTTTGCCTTTAATTAATAACTGGCTTCCCTTTTTTCAAAAAAACATTGATTTAAAAATTTCCATCCTCTAAAATTATTGCCTGTGGTTTTGTACAGATATATTAAAGAAAAAAATAGCGCTAAAAAAAAGGTAATCAATTATTTTTCTTATATTACTTTAACTATTGGTTCGGTTCTTCTCTTTTGGTCATTTTATCCAATTTTATCTTTTGAAATATATTCAAGACTTTTTTTAAAAAAACAAATATTTTCTCCAATGCCAGAGACAGACGCAGTATCTTCTTTAGAAAAAGCCAATTCTATTCTTGGCAGCTATAATGTTTTTTCTAACAATCTTAAGGATTTTACTCAGGTAAATTTATGGTTTCCTACAAAACCTCAAAATATTACTCAAGAAAACCTGCGAGTTAAAAACTATTCATTATCTATCCCAAAACTTAATATTAAAGAGGCTAAGGTAATTGTTGGCGGTAGCGATTTGATAAAAAGCCTTGTTCAATATTTGCCAGAAACTTTACCTGGTGATTATGGCAATGTAGTTGTGTTTGGACATTCAACTCTGCCTGCGATGTATAATCCTTCAGATTATAAAACAATTTTTACTTTTCTGCCTTCTTTGGAAAAAGGAGATAAAATAATAGCTAAAGTAGAAAGTGTAAATTATGAATATGAAGTATATGATATGTTTGTGGTTAATCCCGATCAAATTTCTGTATTAGAACAATCACGTGATTCAGCCTACTTAACTTTAATAACTTGTGTTCCCCCAGGAACTTATTGGAAAAGGCTTGTCATTAAGGCAAAATTGACTCAATTACCAGGGGATTGAACTTGATTTGTCCTATAATATCTGCTAAAATTTTACGATGAAAAAGAGTTTGGAATTTATTTTTAAAATATTTCTTTTTGTAATCAACGCCTTCATTTTTATTGGAGAATTAAGTCAAAAAATATTTTTTATTTTATTGTATGTACTTAAGGTTATCTTAAGGCCCCTTCAGCTGTTTTTTTCATTTTTATGTAAACAAATAATAAGAATATTTTTATATTTTAGCAAACTGATAAACAAAGGTTCTAAAATATTAAAAAATAAATTTTTTTCTTTAATTTTTAAAATCAAACCCCGTTCTTTTGTTACTCCTCAGGATTTTTTAGATTCATTAGCTTTAAAATTTAAATTTTTCATACTAGGTTGTTTAATCACTTTTTTAATAATTTTTTCATATCAAACCTACCTTTTTTTAAAAACGCTTCCTTCACCTACTGATATTGGAAAAGTAAACTATCCGCTTTCAACTCATATTCTTGATAGAAAAGGGAAGCTTCTTTATGAAATCTTTAGGGATCAGAATCGAACACCAATTTCTCTAAGTGATTTACCTAAATATACAATTGAAGCAGCCATATCGATTGAAGATAAGGATTTTTTCCATCATCAGGGAATATCTTTATTTGGGGGAATCTTTAGAGCAATAAAAGATATGATTAAAACAAAAAACCTGCAAGGTGGATCAACTATTACTCAACAACTAGTAAAAAGTGCTCTTTTAACTCCTGAAAGAACAGTTAAAAGAAAAGTTAAAGAAATAATTCTGGCCTTATGGGCCGAAAAACTATATACGAAAAATCAAATACTGGAAATGTATTTTAATCAAGTTCCTTATGGGGGTTCAGCTTATGGGATTGAAGAGGCTTCAAAAACTTATTTTGGAAAGCATGTAAAAGATTTATCTTTATCGGAAGTAGCTTTCTTGGCAGGCTTACCACAGGCTCCGTCTCTATATTCTCCCTATATAAATCCAAAGTTAGGGATTCAAAGAAGAAATGAGGTTTTGGAGAAAATGGAAAAATATGGATACATAGACAAAACTGTTAAACTAAAAGCACAAGGAGAACCATTAATAGTAGTTCAGCCTACAACAGCTATTGCTGCTCCACATTTTGTTTTTTACGTTAAATCAAAACTTGAAGAAAAATACGGAATAAAAACTGTGGAAGAAGGGGGACTAAAGGTAATGACGACACTTGATTTGGATATACAGCAAGAGACGGAAAAAATCCTTAAAGAAGAATTAGAAAAAATCAAAAACTTAAATGTAACTAATGGAGCAATCTTAGTAACTAAACCTTCAACAGGTGAGATTTTGGCTATGGTTGGGTCCGTTGATTATTTTACTCTTCCATATGGAGCTTTCAATGTAACCACTGCCCTTAGACAACCCGGATCTTCTATAAAACCATTAATGTATTCGCTTGCTCTTGAAAAAGGATATACTTCAGCTACAACAATTGATGATACACCGGTAGTTTTTTCTATTGAAGGTTCAGAGTCTTATAAACCGGTTAACTATGACGGCAGTTATCATGGCAAAATTCCACTACGATATGCTTTGGCAAATTCATACAATATACCAGCGGTTAAAGTTTTAAATTCTCTTGGAGTTGAAAATTTTATTAACCACGCAGAGAAAATGGGGATAAACACGTGGACAGATCATTCTCGTTATGGATTGTCACTTACTCTAGGAGGTGGAGAAGTGACCATGACTGATATGGCTCAGGCTTTTGGAGTTTTAGCCAATTCAGGTTATAAAACGTCATTAAATTATTATGTTCAAATCAACAATGGCAGCAATGAAACAATTTCAAGCCTAAACTCAGTCAAGACGCCGATTCTTGATGAAGGAATTTCTTATATAATTTCAGATATCTTAGCTGATAATTTTGCTCGTCAGTGGGCTTTCGGACCAAGATCTGCATTGGAAATTCCCGGTTATAAAGTAGCCGTAAAAACAGGAACAACTAATGACAAAAAAGATAACTGGACAATTGGGTATACTCCTGATTTTTTGGTTACCGTCTGGGTGGGTAATAACGATAATTCACCAATGAATCCATATTTAAGTTCGGGTGTTACTGGAGCGGCTCCTATCTGGAACAGAGTAATGGGTTATCTTCTAAAAACTTATACTGATAAATCAAATTGGTATTCCCGTCCCGAAAATGTAGTTGAAAAAAATTGTTATTTTGGCAAACCTGAGTATTTTATTAGTGGAACTGAAAATAAAGTTTCTTGCAGTCAATATCTTTTTAACCAAACACCAACTCCTACGAAATCTAACTAAATGACTTCTTAACCATTAAGAATTTATTTCTTAAAAATAACCAGGGATGATTGAATATGGTTATTTTTTGCACGGCAATATTTAATAATGGAGGTCTTTCTGTTATTATAATTTCACCACCGTCATAAATTTTTTTATACTTTTTGATTGCCTCAGTTTTCTTATCAGTTTTAAAAATAATTAAATAATCAGTATTATCAATATTCAACTTATATGTTCCTGATGTGATAAAGAAATTATATTGGCCATTTTTATTACTTTTAAAGGGATTAATAATACCCCCTAAAACTTCACCAGGTTTAACTATTTTATATTCGGTACCATTTTTCTTATAAAGTACGACATTTATACCAGCAACAGGTTTTAATGTATCAATATCAAAGACTTGACCATAAGGATCCCATCGTATTACCGTACAGGATTTATTTTCACTACTATAAATAATACTAGCTTGTTGTTGTCCTCCTTCATTACCGCTTTGTGCTCCTCCGGAAACTTGATTTACTGCAAAAAATATTCTTCCAACATTATCAGTTGTTGCACTTTCCCACTCAAATGTGCCTATATCACCATTGACATCAGAAGAAATTGGCATGGTAGCTGTACTTGTGCCATCAGCTTGGTAAAAACCGGAAAACAAATAACCATAGTTATTTTCCAGATAGGTTTTGTAATCATTCATTAAAATTTGTTGGTCAATACTACTGTCTCCACTAGTGCAAATTTTACCACTTGTTAGTTGCAAACATTCAAAAATATAGGTATCCTTATTGGCTAAAGGTTTTGCATCTTCTTTTACAAATAATCTTGCCCTATGGCTTGGATCTCCAAAACCAGAACAGGTTTGACTTGATGAACACGGTTCTTCATCCAAACATACCCAACGCTGATCAACTGCACTTCCTGTTGGAGTAGGCTGACTAGGATCGGGAGTGGCTGCCGGGGCTAAAGTAATTATTTCTGTTGGTTGAACTATGGTCGGGATAGGGGTTATAGTGGGAGTCATAGTCGGTGCCTGAGTAGATTGAGGAGTGGGCGTTTGTGGTTTATGCGAAGGTTCCGGTTCGTCCGTGGGTACAGGTGTATTAGTTGGACAAGCTGCACACGTTGTTGTATTACTGCAGTGATTACAGGTTACTGTACATTCGTTTCTGTTTGTCCGTTGACTATTATCACAGGAAAAACATTCCGGTACACAAAAAGGACCACATTCTCCCGATGACCATGAATGATATTGGACACAATCTCCACCTGGATCAATACTACATTCGCCACATCCATCAGTGCCGCCACATTCACCATCGCATCCAAAATCAACAGAACAATTGCACGGACCGCTGTCTGGCCAACCTGAACAATCACTGTGAGTGGCCAGGATATTTTTAACAGAAATTAAAAAAATAAAAAGAAAAAAAATAAATAAAAATAAATTAAGTTTTTTTCCCATTTTTTAATTACTTAATAAAATACCAGATAAAAGACCATTTTCACTCGTTAATTTTATTGCCCTATTTTGAGAATCAAAATTATCTGAATTAAAACAGCCGTCATCATTGGTATAAAGTTTATATGTTTTGCTATCTAAATTATTTTTAACAGCCTCGGCAATGATTTCATTTTCTCCCTTTTTATATTTATCTGATTTTGTAAGACTTTTAAGATCATTGGTAAAAAATGCACAAATTGTTTTTGAAGTAAAATCATAATTTGGCTCATAAATTTTTTTATTAATCCATAAAAATTCTGCAAAATCTAAGAAGTTTTTATCCTTATTTACTTTGTAAAGATCTAAAGAAGCCTCTCCCAATGTACAAACTGATTTAGCATCGATACTTTGCTCTTTGATTAGAATTATTGTGGCCTGATCGAAAAAAAACTCAGCCTTCCTTAATTCTTCTGGTTGTTTATTGATATGATATCTGCCGATAAATTCGGAAGCGTAATAGCTTGTTTCATACACATCGCTTTTAACTATTAATGGTTTAATAGTATTTTTATCTCCCTTAATTATTTTATTTTTTATATTCACTAGATTCGACAATTTTACAAGACCTAGTTCAATTTGTTTTTCCGCCTCAATTTCCATAGAGGGACGGAGTAAACTATATAAACATATATTTTTAGCATTTTCTTTATCCTGTTGGTTTAAGCCCTTTCCATTAATTAAGTCAACCATAAGTTTGCAGTTCCAAAAATCATTCTGAATAACATTTACACTAGTATATGCTTTTAAATCGCGAATCACTTTGTTCAAATCACCATTATTATTAGTTTTCTGAAAGCTTTTAAAATAAGCCCATATAACTCTTAGGCCGCTATGATTGGATTCTGTACCTGTACAAACATTTTTTGTATCACAGTTTTTTTGGAAAAAATAAATTCCTTTTAGATTTTTTGTCTTCTCGAGGCAAGATAAGGTTTTTTTGGCTATTTCTGGTTTATTTAAACCTGCAATGAACGCTTTTTTTATTTCATCTTTTTTAGAGCTTTGATAAAGATTACCAGAGTCAGTTTTGTTAGATTCAATTTCAATTTTCGTCACAGGTTCAGTAGTTTTATTTGTGGTTTGTTTTTTCCTGGTTAACAATAAAGTTAATAAGACAAGAAAAAAAAGAAAGAGCGATAATGTCGCTATAATAATTATTTTTTTTTTATTAGTGTTGATTTCTTCCATTTAACTAAAAAATACTATTTTTTTCAATTTTTGAAAATCCTATATTTTTTTGTAGAGTCGTTGGTATAGTAATTGAACCGTCTTTCTGTTGATAATTCTCTAAAATAGCAATCAAGATTCTTGGAGAAGCTAGGGCCGTATTATTTAGAGTAAAGCAGTATTTTGTTTCTCCTGCTTTAGTTCTATATTTTATTTTTAATCTTCTTGCCTGAAAATCTCCCATCAAAGAATTAGACATTGTTTCACTATATCCGTTTCTTGAAGGCATCCAGGTTTCAATATCATATTTTCTAATTTGAGGTTCTCCTGTTTCTGCCGTCGACATAAGCATTACTCGATAGGGTAGTTTTAAATCTTCGAGTATTTCTTCGGCATTTTTTTCCAATTCGTCCTGAAGTTTTTTTCCTTCCTCAATATCATTTTTAGCTATAATTACTTGTTCTATTTTCCAAAATTCATGTACTCTATACAATCCTTTGGTATCTTTTCCATAGGCTCCGGCTTCTTTTCTAAAACAAGGAGAAATGGCTATAAATTTTTTGGGCAAACCTTTTTCATTTAGAATTTCATTGCTGTGATAGGCTGTTACTGGAGTTTCTGCTGTTCCTGCTAGATAAACATCATCGTCATTTAGCTCATAAACTTCTTTTTCCCCCCACGGAAATTGACCTGTTCCAAAAAGAGCAAAACCTTTGACAATTGCAGGTGCAATTAATGGAATATAACCTTTATTTATTAGTTTATTAAAAACGTAAAAAAGAAGTGCTAAATGGAGAGATGCTCCCTGATTTTTCAGAAAATAGCCTCTAAAACCGGAAACTTTAGTTCCTCTTTCAAGATCGATAATATCAAGAGATGTTCCTAGTTCAATATGTGATTTCGGTTGGAAGCCAAATCTTGGTATCTCCCCCCATCTTTTAACCTCTTTATTAGTTGTGGCATCTTTACCAATCGGTACTTCATCAAGAGGAACATTGGGAACAAAAGAAACTAAAATGTTTAATTCTTTTTCAATACCATTTAACGATTCTTCAAGTTTCTTAAGTTCTTCTTTTATTTGTCTACCTCTGGTTCTAATATTTTCATCTACTTTTTGACTAGCTATTTTATTTCTTTCTTCTCGCAGTTTTTGAATCTTTTGAATAAGTTCTTTTTTTTGATCATCAAGAGCCAGGATTTTTTCCAAATCAATTTCCCGATTTTTATTCTTTGCGGCAACTGCGACTTTTTCTTTATTTTGTCTTATGAAATCTAGCGATAGCATATTAATATAATCATATCAGACTTTCAATCTTTTTCATCAATTTCCTTACGGCTTTCAATCGGTGATTAACTTTTTCATGTTCTTTTTCAGTCAATTCATCATAATATTTATTGAATTGGTCGACTATAAAAAGAGCTCTAAATGGATATCCATTTATTCGTTTATTTGTTGGCTTAAGAGCAATGTGACCGATAATTTTTTCTTGTATAAAAACGAGTTTTTTTGTTTTTGGATTAAAATAACATAAACACACCTCCAAAAAGGCCGTTCTATTGTTTTTATTAAAACTTCGTAGGTTAGAAAGGGTAAAATTAATTAACTCATCATCGGTAGATTCGCGTCCTAGCCAGCGTCGTGATTTGACTCCCGGCTCGTTATTCAAAACTGGAACAATTAATCCTCCATCATCGGCAATTGTCGGCAGATTAGTCAAATTAGCATAAAATTCAGCCTTGATTTTTGCATTTGCTTCAAAAGTTTCTCCTGTCTCCTCGGGTTCTTCACTTATTTTTAAGTCATTTAAGCTTAAAAATCTAATTTTATTTTTAGAATATTTATTTAGGCTGATTTTGAGTTCTGTCAGCTTAGCTTGATTATGGGTAGCAATAAGTAAAGTATTCATTTAACTTTCGATTATAATATATTATGGATTTTTTAGCACTTAATTGGAATGAATTACAAACGAAAACATTTGAACTATCAAAAAAAATAAAAAATGAAAAAATTGATTTGATTGTGGCTATTGCCAGAGGAGGCTTATGTATATCCCATATTTTATCTGACTTTTTAGGAGTAAGTATTACTTCATTTACCATTTCTAGTTATTCAGATCTAAAACAAGAAAAAAGCCTGAAAATACTTTATAAAATTGATGCAGATTTTAGTAATAAGAAAATTCTTTTAGTAGATGATGTATCTGATACAGGAAAAACATTTATAAGAGGAATCGAATATTTAAAAGAGCTAGGTGCAAAAGAAATTAAGACAGCCTCTCTTTTTATAAAACCTTGGACAAAGTTTCTTCCTGATTTTTATGTAGATAAAACAAGTTCTTGGATCATTTTTCCATGTGAAATAAAAGAAACAATAATAAGTTTAGTAAATAAATTTAAAAAAACGGGATTAAACGATAAAGATATTAAGTTAAAATTAAAAAAAATAGGAATTAATAATTTTTTCGTAGATAAATTTTTATAAGCCTAATTCGTTGTTTATCGTCTGCATAGATTTAAGAACAATGTCAATAAATTCTGAAAGTTCTATTCCTAATTTTTCCTCACACATTTTGATTTGCTCTCGATTAACCCCAGCAGCAAAGTTTTTAGAAGGAAATTTTTTTAAGACTGATTCGACAGAGACAGATGCAAGTTTCTTATCCGGCATTACCAGAGTTGTGGCGATGATTAATCCAGTCAATTCATCAGAACAGAAAAGAGACCATTCCATTGGAGAATTAGGTTGGCGAAAGCTATCATTTTGCCAGTTATGAGAAAGAATTGCATCTAATACTTCCTGATTAGTTTCTCCAGCTTTTTTAAGCCACTCGACTATTTTTTTAGCATGATTCGCATGATTATCTTTTGTTACTTCCCAATCTCCATCATGAAGCAGTCCAACCAATCCCCATTTTTCCTCTTCAATTTTAAATTTGCGAGCTAAAGCTCGCATGGCTGCTTCAACTGCAAGGCAATGTTTAAGAAGATTTTTATTTTTAAGATTTTTATCTAAAATTTCAATCGCTTGTTCTCGAGTTAACATATTATTAATTAGTCCGATATATCGATATATCGGACTTACTTAGAAGTTGATTCTAATTTTTTAATGGTTTTATTAACCCCAAGTTCAAGAATTAAGTCCGCGGCTTTGGGACCAAAGTCTTTACCGGTTAGGCTTTGATAAAAGCCTTGAAAAACTTCTTTTGCTTTATAATTTCCTTTTTTAAGTGTATTAAACACTACTTCTTGCAGTTCATCGCGATTTGTTTTTTTTAATTTAGATAGATTATTTATAAGATCACTCAAAAATTTTCTTTGGTTATTGTTTAAGACGAATTTTTCTGCAGGCGTGTTAGTAACATTATTTTCATTTACATGGTTTTTTAAATAAACCGCTGCATAATTAATTCTTTCTTCTAATATATTTTTTTCTTCTTCATTCAATTTAGCTTTTTTTTGAGTCTCAAAAAACTTAGAAATATCGGTTTTAATTTTTAATAAATTAACAACAGTTCTAAATCTTGGCAAAAACAATCTTTTTTTCGGTAATTCTTTGACTTTTGAAAGTTCAATGATTCTAGCAAAATCTTCGGTGACTTCTCCTTGTTTTCCTTCCGGAATATTTTTCTCTAACTTTAAGAAATATGCATTTAAACAACGGTCATAATCATCAAAAAGATTCAAAATCGTTTCTCCATATGGATTAAAATCAAGATGAGTATTTATTGGAGTCCGAACAATCAGGAAACGAAAAACATCAGGCGGTAATATCTGAGAAACTTCATGGGCCGAAGATCCTATTCCTTTTGAAGATGACATTTTTTTGCCCCCAATAGTAAACCACTCATAAGGAACCGGGTAGGGAACAGGATAATGCAAAACCTCCTGACAAATAGCTGAAGCAATGTCGTGAGAACCGCCTTTTGACATATGATCTTTACCAGCTCCTTCAATTGTTATTCCGACTGTTTTCCAAGTGGCCGCCCAATCAACCTTCCAAGGAAATTTACCATTACCATTAAAGGGAGAAGTTTTTCCTTCATGACCACAGCCCTTAGCCCAGGCTACAGCATGAGGAGAACAACGATAATAAACAAGCGTTCCATCCCATTTATAAACTTCAGTAGTGCCGACTTTACCGCAACTTTCACAAACGACATTTAAAGGATACCAGCTCTCTGATTTAGCTGCTTTTGCAATCCTTAAGTATATTTCTCTTATTTTTGGTGCATTATCAAGTACTTCTTTAATTACGTTATTCATTTTTCCTGAATTATAAAGTTCTGATGACCAAATTATTTTCGGATGACAATTGATTGAATTAAATACTTCGATAAAATCCTTAGCATAATATTCGGCAAAACTTTTGTAGCCGGTTTGAGGAGAGGGGATTTTATAAAGAGGCATGCCCGCATACTTTTCCCATTTTGAATAATCAAGATAAGAGGGGATACTATCCATGGGATCATGATCATTAAAGACATAACTAAATTCTGCTTTGATATTATTTTCAACTAAGACTTTATAGATTAAATCGTGAATGACGACCCCGCGCAAAGATCCAACATGAATTCGTCCAGACGGAGTTTTCATATCATCTATCCATTCGTCTTTTAAGTTCCTTTCCTTAATTTTTTTTACTTCCCGATCAACCCAAATCATAATTAAAAATATTAATAATTAATATTTAATTCTAATAAAAATTTTCTTAAAATGTAATGAGGTTTATTTAATGTCAATAATTTTATAAGTAGATTTTCCGGCAGGGGTAATTACTTCGACCAAGTCTCCGATTTTTTTATCAATAAAAGCTTGACCAATCGGGGATGTCGGGGAAACTTTATGGTTAACCGGATCAGCTTCATATTCTCCAACCAATTTAAAAGTTTCTTGTGTGCTATTAATTTCAACCACAACGGTTTTTCCCAAGACAACTTTGCCATTACTGATTTGATTCTCAATGACCTCAACATTTTTTAGTATTTCTTCGATCTCCAGAATTCTTCCTTCAATAAAGCTAAGTTCTTCTTTAGCAGCTACGTATTCACTGTTTTCCGATAAATCACCCATAGAGCGGGCCATTTGTAATCTATCGACAATCAGAGGTCTTTTTGACTCTTTTAAGAGTTTTAGTTCATTTTCTAAATTTTGATATCCTTCAGTTGTCAGTTGGACTTTTTTCATAAAAAATTAATCCCCTCGAGTTAACTTGAGTAAGCAGGGGATTGATGTTACAATAAATCTTACAAAAAGGGGAGGGAAAAGTCAAATTTGTCGCCATCGTCTAGTCTGGCCTAGGACGACAGGTTCTCAACCTGTAAATCACCGGTTCGAATCCGGTTGGCGACACAAAATTCTTTTATTGTCCACAGTTGGCAGCCGAACTGCCGGAAGTTGCAGCTTCATCGGTTTTGGAGAAAGATGAGGCTACTTCAGTTTTTGACAATTCTTTCGAACAAAATTCAGATTTACTTTTTTCTCCGCAACAAAGCACGTCTTTAATTGTGTTGGCTGTTCTTCCTCCGAAATCAAATTCGGAAACCGTTTGAGTATCGTTTAATAATAATGTTGGCGAGCTACCAATATTATATTTATTAGCTAAGTCAAAATCTGCCTGAGCAAATTTTAAACCACGGCCAGCATCAGACATACAGTTATTAACTTCATCAATATTAACTCCGCTTTGAGCAAGACAATCAGCTGATTTCCCCTGTTCTTGCATGTAGCAGGAAACATAAGGCCAGTAGTAGGCGCTTTGTTCTTCTCGAATACAAATTTGACGTAAATTTTCTTGAGCTTCTTCGTCACCATGCATTGAGGTAATTTTTCCATTTTCGATACTACCGATGTATCTTACCTTTAGAAAGGTACTAAGATCAGTAAGTTCGCCGATTGCTTTTTTGAAAACCCTCTGCATTTGCAGACCAAAAGGACAATTGGCAACGACATAAGCCGTTAAATTAGCTTTATCTACTTTATTCAAGTCACTACAAGACTTTTTTTTAGGAGATGATTGATTAGTTTGGGCAGCAACAGTTTTTAATATTATTCCCGAAGAAAATAAAATATTACCGTCTTTAGTTATATATGAAGTATATTTTCTAGCATTTGAGCCACTGCCAATACCTAGCTCAAATTCATAAACTCCACTAACATCTTTTAATTTATCGACTGTTACCGCGGTTTCTTGATTATTCATTATCTTTTTAACAGCATTGGGAATAATTTCTTTAGTAAATTTACTTTTTTTACCTTGACCAAAAGTTCTAAAAAGAAGAAATAAAAAAATTAAAACTAAAAAAACAATTCCAATCCCCATAATTCTGTTTGAATTATTGTTTATGGAAGTTTCATTATTTTTTTTGTTTTCTTCTGAAGATTTTCTAACGGTTTTTCTTGAGGTCATTTGTTTTTTCATATGTCAAGAATTTAACTAAAAATTTTTATTTTTGTCAAATGATTTTAATCATCTAATAATAGAACCATTTTTTAAATCAGAATTTACAGGAATAATCATTGCTTTTCCTTCTATATCGGCTGCTAAAATCATTCCATTGGAATATTTATCCATCATTTTTTTTGGTTCAAGATTAGCAACAAAAATAAATTTTTTTCCTAATATTTCTTCTGCTTTATAAATATCGCCTATTCCAGCCAATATCTCAACTATTCCATAATCTTCTCCTAAGTCGACTTTCATAGAAATCAAATTTCTTGATCCTTCTACAAAAATAGCTTCTTTTACTTCACCAACCTTTAAATCCAATTTTTGAAAATCCAAAAAAGAAACAACGGGTTTTTTCATATTATTTTGCATAAATTCTATAAATGTTACTGCCGATTTTTTCGGATTTAAAAATCTCTATTTTTCCTATTTCAGAAATATTTTTCACATGAGGTCCACCGCAGAATTCTTTGGAATAATCGCCAATAAAATAAACCTTTACCATATCAGGATATTTTTCTCTAAAAAAAGAACGAGCCCCAAGTTTATTTGCTTCATCTTTTGGTAAAATTTTAAATTCCACCGGCAACTTCTGTTTTATTTTATCATTGATAATAGTTTCGACTTGCTTTATTTGCTCAGGCATTGGTTTAACCGGACTATAGTAATCAAACCTCAATCTTTCAGTTGTAATATTAGAACCTTCTTGTCTTACTTGATTTCCCAAGATGTCAAAAAGCGCCTGGTGGAGTAAATGAGTAGCTGTATGAAATTTTATGGTTTGTTGATTTTGATCGGCAAGTCCTCCTTTAAATTTAGCCGCCGATGCAATTTTAGACCGTTCGCGATGTTTATTAAATTCTTCAATAAATTCCTGTTTATTAATCTTTTGGCCTTTCTCACTGATAAGTTCTTCGGTTATTTCAAATGGAAACCCATAATTTTGATAAAGATTAAAAGCAGTTTTACCATCCATCTTTTTTATTTTTTCAACCTCTTTTAAACCAATTTCTAAAGTTCTGGAAAACCTTATTGTTTCTTCTTTGATAATATTGCTGATATGAGAAAAATCTTGTTGGTAATTAAAATAAATTCCATCATATATAGACATTATTTGTTTGATAATCGGAAAAAAATACTCTCCAGTCACAATTAAATTTTTATTTGTTTTTGCTTTAACAATCGATCTTCTTAATAATCGGCGTAAAACATAACCTTGTTCTTTGGACGAAGGGATAACACCATTTTTAATCAAAAACACGGCTGCTTTAAGATGATCAGCAATGATTCTTTTTACTTTTACATCATTATTGTCAATAATGTCTATTATTGGCTTATAAACATCAATAGTAAACATATCGGGATCGTTGTTAAGAGCAGCTAAAATTCTTTCTAAGCCACCGCCAAAATCCACATTTTTTTTATCAAGTTCCTTGAAAGTACCATCAGGCATTTTTTGATATTGCATAAAAACAGAATTTCCTATTTCTAAAAATCGACCACAGTCACAGTTAGGATGACATTTTGGTCCATATAAAAAATTATGTTTTACTTGGGTAAACTCATAAAAAACTTCGCTATCAGGTCCGCCCGGTTCCCCGGCTGGCATATTTTCTGGAATTCCCGCTCTTGACCACCAATTTTTATCAGGCCCGTATTTAAATATTTTTTCTTCAGATACACCAAGTAATTTCCAAATCTCATAAGATTCTTTATCTTCAGGAATTTCTTTAGTGCCGGTAAAAACAGAAATATATAGTTTTTCTTTTGGTAATTTTAATTCTTCTGTTAGAAATTGCCAAAACCACGTTAATTGTTCTTTTTTAAAATAATCGCCTAAAGACCAGTTGCCCATCATCTCAAAAGACGTACTATGACGATTGTCTCCAACCTCATCAATATCTTGAGCTCTGAAGCAAGGTTGAATATTATATAGTCTTTTTCCTAAAGAATGAAAAGCACCAAGTAAATAGGGAACAAGTTGTTGCATGCCGCTGCCAGTAAAAAGAGTAGTTGGGTCATTTTGCGGAACTAGGGGTATGGCTGGAACTTCTTTGTGATCACGTTCTTCCCAAAATTTTTTAAACAATTCTCTTAATTGGACATGGGTAATAGCCATAATGTAAAATTATATCATGATCTTTTAATGGTTATTATGTTAAGATTATGTTTTAAATTTTGAGAGACAAATTTTTAAATGATTTTAAATACTAAAGACGAAAAAGGGATTCAAGATTTCATTAAGAAAGTAAATATACCTAAAGAAAAATCTCATAAAGGTCAAAATGGTAGGGTAATGGTTATTGGCGGATCGTCATTATTTCATGCAGCTTCAATTTGGGCAGCTGAAGTATCTTCTTATTTTGTCGATATAGTTCACTATTCCTCAACCAAAGAAAACAACGAGATTTTTTTATCTTTAAAAAAAAGATTTATTAATGGAATAATAATTCCACATAAAGAATTAATAAACTATGTCCAGGAAGATGATTCGATTTTAATAGGTCCAGGGATGCTGCGAGGAGAGATTACTAATTACGCATTACGAATTACGGATTTCAATGATTTATTAAATATAAAAGATGAGGCCGTTTATACTTACTTCTTAACAAAATATTTAATAGAGAAATTTCCGGAGAAAAAGTTTGTGTTTGATGCGGGAGCTTTGCAAATGATGAAAAAAGAATGGTTATTAAAAATGAAAATCTCACCGGTAATTACACCTCATCAACAAGAATTTGAAAAACTTTTCGGAATATCAGTTATTGATAAAGATGAAAAAGAAAAGATAAAAATAGTTCAAGAAATGGCCCTTAAATACAAAGTAGTTATTTTACTGAAAGCAATCGATGATTTTGTCTCAGATGGAAAAAATAACTACATTATTAAAGGGGGGAATCGGGGATTGACAAAAGGTGGAACTGGAGATGTCTTGGCAGGACTAACCTTAAGTTTTTTTGCTAAAAACACAGGTTTAGTTTCGGCTGTTTTAGCCTCTTTAGTTTTAAAAAGAACAAGCGATAAGCTTTTTAATAAGTTTGGTTATTGGTATAATATTGATACATTGACAAAACAAATACCATTAACTTTTAAAGAAATGATTATCGACCTATGAAAAAAGAAACATCGGTAGCGGTTTTTTTAGGAATTTTTTTTGGTCTTATTTTGGGTTTATTTTTAATATTTAAAAATAAACAATTGCAACTAGAAACAACAAAATCCTTGACACCCAAAACAAAAGTTACTGTGACTGTTATTCCATTAAAAAAAGACAACGTTCAATTTTTTACAATAGAAAAACCTTCTGATGGAATTATCGTAGACAGCGATAAAATATATATTGAAGGCAAAGCAAGTAGCGGTTCCACAATCGTAATTCAATCACCAGTTTCTCAACTGACAAACAAAGTTACTAGTGATAAATTTAAAATAGAATTTCCGCTGGCGCTAGGTGAAAATGTTATTGGTATAACAGCTTATCCAAAAGATTCTCAAATTAGACCAGTTGAGAAAAAAATAACAGTTTATTATTTAGATAACCAATTATAAGAATGAGAAAGAAATATTTAGTTTTAATTGCAATTTTAATTATTAATGTATCTATAGCCAATCGTTTAACTATTGCCCAGGAAGTATCTCCTTCACCGACAATAGAAGTTTCTGCAGTAGAAGAACAACAAATAAAGGACTTGAAAGAAAAAATTGCAACTAAAGTAGCAGAAATCAATGAAAAAAATACTAAAGCAATTAGTGGTTATATTACTAATATAAAAGATAAAATAATAAACATAAAAAACGATGATGGTGATTATGAAGTAAAAACTGATGAAACAATAACTAAGTATTTTCAAATTTCAGGCAACCGAAAAAACGAAATTAAATTACAAAATCTAAAAAAAGGAAATTATATAATAGCCAATGGTTTGATTAATGATAAAAAGATTGATACAAATTTTATTTATGTCGATGAGGCATATTCGGTTAAATCAGGTAAAGTGAGTGAAATTAATAGTGATGACTATTATATTAAGGTGGTTACTCTAGAAAAAGAAAACTATATCTTAGATATAGAATCCTATACTAAAAAACAAATGTTGAATATTAAAACATTACAACTTGAAACAATAGGATTTTCAAAAGTTAAAGAGGGAGATACAATTCATTTTGTAATCAAGAAAACTAGCGAGAAAAATGAGAACAATCGTTTTTCTGCCCAAAAAATTCTAATCATCCCTCAAGAGTTTTTCATCAAGTAAGAGATAAATATTATTTTAAATTATGTTTAATTTTTTCAAGAATTTTTTCAATTACAATAAGCGTGAAATAGAACGCTATCAAAAAAAGGTCGAACAAATTAACGCTTTGGAAGACAAAGCCAGAGTATTAAAAGATGCTGATTTTGTCAAGGAAACAAAAAAGCTTAAAATTTTGGCTGGAGAACAAAAAAATAGTGAAGAAGTAATCGCTTGGGGAGCAGCTTTAGTCAGAGAAGCGGCGAGACGAGTGTTAGGAGAGCGGCATTTTGATGTCCAGTTGATAGCAGGATTAGCATTGAATGACGGCAAAATAGCCGAACAAAAAACAGGAGAAGGAAAAACTCTTTCAGCTACTGTACCTTTATATATTAATGCCTTAGCCGGTAAGGGTGCACATTTAGTTACGGTTAATGATTATTTGGCAAGACGTGATGCCGGTTGGATGGGAAAAATTTTTGACTTTCTCGGATTAACTACAGCAGCTATGATAGCTGACAATTCGTTTATTTACGATCCTAAATTTATTGATAAAGAAGCACAGGATTGGAGATTAGCCAATCTTCGCACTATTTCCAGAAAAGAGGCATATGAAGCGGATATTACTTATGGCATCAACAGCGAATTTGGATTTGATTATCTAAGAGATAACATGGCTCAAAATTCGGCTGAATTAGTTCAGCGAGGGTTTTATTATGCGATAGTTGATGAGGCAGATTCCGTGCTTATTGATGAAGCCCGAACTCCACATATCATTTCTGCTCCTTATGAACAAGATACTTCCAAATATTTTGGTTATGCCAAAATTGTTAAACAACTCGATGAAAAAGATTACATTATTGACGAAAAAATGAGAACAGTTAATCTAACTGAAGGAGGAGTTCTTAAAATAGAATCTTTATTAGGAATTAAAAATATTTATGAAAAGGATTTTGATACCTTATTCCACATAGAAGCTGCTCTTAAGGCCAATACTTTGTTTAAAGTCGATAAAGATTACATTGTTAAGGACAATGAAGTAATCATAGTTGACGAGTTTACTGGAAGACTTTTGTATGGCAGACGTTTTTCAGAAGGTCTTCATCAGGCGATTGAAGCCAAAGAAGGTGTATCGATTCAAAAAGAATCAAAAACTTTAGCTACGATTTCTTTGCAAAACTATTTTAGAATGTATAAAAAATTGGCTGGTATGACTGGTACGGCCTCGACCGAAGCGGAAGAATTCCATAAAATTTACAAAGCCGATGTTATTGTTATTCCAACTCATAGAAAAATGGTAAGAAAAGACGAAAGTGATATGATTTACAAAACGGAAAAAGGTAAATTTGATGCAGTGGCTGATGAAATTGCTAAAAGTTATAAATTAGGTCGACCAGTATTGGTCGGAACAACATCAATAGAAAAAAACGAGCATCTATCAAGATTGCTTAATAATCGAGGAATACCACATGAAGTTTTAAACGCTAAAAATCATTTAAGAGAAGCAGCCATTATCGCTAATGCCGGAAAAAAGAATGCTGTTACGGTAGCTACTAATATGGCCGGAAGAGGAGTAGATATTATTTTAGGTGGAACTCCGCCAGAAAAGAAAAATGAAAAGGAACTGAAAAAATGGCAAAAAGATCACGAAGAAGTAGTAGCAGTTGGAGGATTGGTTGTGATTGGAACCGAAAGGCATGAATCAAGAAGAATTGATAATCAATTGCGAGGAAGAGCTGGAAGACAAGGAGATCCTGGAAAATCAGTATTTTTTGTGTCGCTTGAAGATGATTTAATGAGAATTTTTGGCGGCGAACAAATATCAAAACTAATGACTTTCTTTAATTTTCCAGTTGATCAACCCTTGACTCATCCGATGGTTTCAAAAGCTATAGAACAAGCACAGGTAAAAGTAGAAGGATTTAATTTTGATATTAGAAAACATTTGGTTGATTTTGATGATGTTTTGAGTCGTCAAAGAGAAATTATTTATTCTCAAAGACGAAATATTTTGTTAAGAGCAGAAAAAGATAAAAGTAAATTTAGAGAGACTATTCTTAATATTTTTAGTGAAGAAATAAATTCCATTATAAATAATTTTTTTACGGGTAATGAAAAATTGTCCGACCAGGATTTTGATAATTTGAAAAGGGAATTGGATTTAATTATAGAAATTAATAAGAATGAATTAAGTAAATATCACGATCAAAGTTCCCTCACTAATTTTGTCCAAAATAAAATTGACCAAGATTTTTTAAGTCGTGAAAAGAAATTTGGAATAGAACTTTGGCATCACATTACGAGAGTTATTTTTTTAACAACCATTGATAAATATTGGACTGAACATTTGACGTCAATAGAGGATTTGCGAGAGGGAATAAACCTACGAGGATATGCTCAACTTGATCCATTGGTCGAATATAAAAATGAAGCTTTCTCTATGTTTGAAAAATTAATGACTGATATTAATTTTGAAATAACAAGAAGATTATTCAAGACTGAAGTGGAAGCGGCGCCTAGAAAGGAACAGACAAAAGAAGAATTAGTTTATAAGTCAGCCACGAGTGTTGATCCTTTTTCTCAGCAGCAACAACAGCAAAAAAATGAATCCCCTCCTCCTCAATATTTACCGACGTCTAATAATCAAAGTTCTAATAATGAAGAAATAGGTTTTAAGGTTATAGCTCCGGGAACGACAAGTCGGAAATTAGGACGAAATGATCCCTGCTGGTGTGGCTCTAGTAAAAAATACAAAAAATGTCACTACCCCAATTAATGTTTTTTTATTTGAAGATTTTAGAAAGGCGTTGAAAAATGTTATTATTTTGACTTCTTTTATTAATAATTTCTTTTAACTCATTAATTCTTGGTTCAAGCGCATCAACTCCAAGTTTTATACTTTTTTCTGTTCCTTTATAAGTGAAAAAGTGTTTCCAGCCGATATCTCCAACCTTAGGAGCAATGACGAACTCAGCAGTTTTAATATTTTCTAAGGCTAAATTATAACGTAAGATATTAAGACTGTTGCTTGCTATTGAAGAGTAGGTTAATTTTTTTTCCTTATCATCAAACTGATCGTTTCCGGTTAGATTGACTGCAATTACAAAATCAGCCCCCATTTGTCGAACCACATCGACTGGCACTGGATAGGAAACTCCTCCGTCTATGAGTGTGCGATTATCAATTTTAACAGGTGTGAACATGAGAGGAATGGCAGTACTGGCTTTAATAGCTGTACTTACTTTATCTTTTCCAATTACAAATTTTTCTCCAGTGTGAAGATCTGTAGCTACGGCTTTAAAAGGAATTTTTAAGTCTTTAAAATTAATTTCACCTAAATAATCCTCGATAAATTTTTTAAGTTTTTCACCTTTGATTAATCCTTGACGAATAGATGGATCAAAAAAAATAGAAATAAATTTTGGCCAGTTAGTGGTGAGAGCAAGTTTTTCTATTTCATAAATATTTTTTTTAGCAGCATAAAATCCTCCCACCATGGCTCCAATACTTGTTCCGGCAATGTAATCAATAGGGATATTGTTTTCTTCCAATACTTTTATTATTCCAATATGAGCTAGGCCTTTAGGTCCTCCTCCACCCAGAGCTAATCCAATTTTAGGTCTATTTGATAATAAATTCATATTTAAAATAATCCAATTTGATCATTATTAATTTTTTTTACTTTTTTTTCTACTTCTTTTTTTTCCATCGTAGCGCTGCGGTGAAAAAGGCGATTGGCTAGAGAATACATTTCTAATTTTAATAAAAAATTATTAAATTCCTGATTAAAGCCGACGAACTTGGTTTTACTAAAATCAAGTTTCAGATTGACGTTGCTGTCAATTTTAGCCAGTTGCTTTGAAATTATAATGTGTTTTTTACATTCAATCAAAGCTTTTTTTATCTTTTCTTCTTTTATATCATCAAGATGTTTAAGTAAATTTTCCACAGACTGCCATTGATTAATTAATTTAGCCGCAGTTTTTGGTCCGATTCCTTTAGCCCCGGAATAATTATCCGAAGGATCTCCGGCTAAAGATTTAAGATCGGGAATTTTTTCCGGCTTAACACCGAATTTTTTTTCGACTTCAAGCTCGTCATATATTTTGGTTTTAGAAAATCCAAGTTGCGGAGTAACAACTAAAATTTTTTCTTTTACCAGTTGAAGAATATCTCGGTCTCCCGAAAGTATGAGCACTTTATTTCCACCATCACTTAATTTATTAGCTACTGTGCCAATTATATCGTCTCCTTCAAAACCGTCTTTTTCAAAACGTGTTATTCCAGCTAAATCTAGACCTTCTTTAATATAAGGGATTTGTTCAATAAACTCATCGTCGACTTTTGGTCGGTGAGCCTGATATTTCTTATAAAGATGATTTCTGAAAGTTGGTTTAGGCGTATCAAAACAAATAATTAAATTATTAGGATGAAAATCAACTATGGCTTTGGAAAGAATAGAAAAAAAACCATAAATCGCATTGGTTGGAATCCCGCCCTTGGTTTTAAATGGCGGGATGGCATGATAAGCACGATGCATCAGGGCATTACCATCTATCAAAAGAGTAATCATACAGTTTTTTTGCCGACGATTTTTTCAAATTCTTCCTGATCAAGACCCTCTTTCTTTAACAATTCGGTAGCTACCTTATCCAAAACCTGCTTTTTTTGTTTGATTACTTCACAAGCTCGATTGTATCCGGCGGTAATAAATTTTTTGGTTTCATCATCAATTTTTGCCATCATTGATTCTGATAGTTTATTCTGTTCGTAGTAAGATTTACCCCATTCGGTAACATCCATAGTTGGTCCAAAATTAATCGGACCAAGCTCACTCATTCCATATTCGACCACCATGGCTTTGGCAATATTAGTAGCCTGGTCAAGATCATTGGCAGCTCCAGTTGTTATTTCATTAAATATTATTTCTTCAGCTGCTCTTCCTCCCATCATGACGGCAATTCTTTCGACCAGATTTGTTTTTGTCTCATGCATTTTATCTCTAGCTGGAGGAATAAGAGTAAATCCTAGGCTTAAACCTCTTGATACAATAGAAATTCTGTGAACCGGATCCGTATGAGGCATAAAATGTGAAACAACTGCGTGTCCGGCTTCATGATAGGCAGTCAATTTTTTTTCTAAATCCGATTGTAATCTTTTCTTTTCTGGACCTAGTTTAACCTTGGTGGCGGCTTCTTCCAAATCGTCCATATTTATTTTAGTTTCAGCTTTAGTCGCTGCATGAATAGCTGCTTCATTAAGCATGTTTTCCAAATCCGCGCCAGAAAAACCAACAGTTCTTTTGGCTACTTTAGTCCAATCAACATTGTCGGCAAATGGTTTTCCTCGAGCATGAATTTTTAAGATTTCCTTTCTTCCCTCCAAATCCGGATAATCAACAATAATTCTACGGTCAAATCGCCCGGGGCGTAAAAGGGCAGGATCAAGAAGATCGCCGCGGTTAGTGGCGGCCATGACAATTACTTGTTCATTAGGAGAAAAGCCATCCATTTCCACTAAAATTTGATTTAAAGTTTGTTCTCGTTCATCATGCGAAGGCATAACGCCGACTGATCTGGCTCTACCAATAGCATCAATTTCATCAATAAAAATAATTGAAGGTGCACTTTTTTTAGCCGTGGCAAAAAGATCACGGGTTCGAGCAGCTCCAATTCCGACCAGCATTTCCATAAATTCAGATCCGGCAATAGAAAAGAAAGGAACATTAGCTTCTCCAGCTACGGCTTTAGCTAATAAAGTTTTTCCGCTTCCTGAAGGTCCAACCAGTAAAACTCCTTTTGGAGTTCTGGCCCCAAGTTTTTTATATTTTTCCGGATGTTTTAAAAAATCGACAATTTCTTTTAGTTCTTCTTTTGCTTCATCAACTCCAGCTACATCGGCAAAAGTAGTTTTGGGCAGATCTTTATTAAAGCGTTTGGCTTTTGATTGACCAAAGGAAAAAACCGAGTCCTGGGCACCTTTTGCCTGCCTAAAAAGAAAGATAAAGAAAGCAACCATCAAAATAGTTGGAATAATATTGCTTAAAAAATTTATTACTCCATTTGAACCTTGAGTATCTTTAACAGTGACATTTACTTCATTGAGATTAATATTGTAATCACGAAGCGTGCTTAAAAAGCTATCACTGGTTTCTTTATAGGTAACTGCTAAGCTGTCATTTTTGTAGTAAACAAGTATTTTATTATCTACAACTTCAATTTTATTAACTTTATGAGCTTTTATATCTTCAACCAGTGCAGAAATCGATTTTTCAGGCATCGCTTTTTTTATTTCATTGAAAAAAGAATTAACAATGAAGAATAAAAATAAACTAACAAAAAGAATTATAAAAATATTTTTTATATCAAAATTCAGTTTAAATTCGGCTACTTTTTTACCGTTATTTTTTTTATTGGAAGTTTCTATTTTATGTGTTTTCATGGATCCATTTTAGCAGATTTTTTGATAAAATGAAACATCGATTGAAGCTAATTATGGAAATAATAGACATATCGGATAAACAAATTATTGAAAAAGTAATTGAAACGTTAAAAGCCGGAGGGATTGTTATTTTTCCTTCTGATACAGTCTATGGTTTATTAGCTGATGCAACCAATGAAACTGCAGTAAAAAAATTAATCGCTTTTAAAGAAAGACCAGCTGGGAAAGCCATTTCTATTTTTGTTTCCGATCTTACAATGGCAAAAAAATATGTTGATTTTAATGAAAGACAAGAGATTTTATTAACTGAAATTCTACCTGGTCCTTTTACGGCAATATTATCTTCAAAATATAAAACGTCAAAGCTGTTGGAGTCGGAATCCGGAACCTTAGGAATAAGGATTCCAAAATATAAATTAATTACAGAAATTGTCCAAAAATTTGGAAAGCCGTTGACGGCAACATCCGCTAATTTATCCAGCAAAAATCCCCATCACAATTCATCAGCATTATTAAATGAATTATCAAAAGCAAAAAAGAACTTAATTAGTCTGATGGTTGATGCCGGTACATTGCCCAGAAATAAACCCTCAACTGTTATTGACTTAACCGAATTAGCTTTAAAAATATTAAGAGAAGGAGATGTGATCCCTTCGCAAAGTAAAGCTGTTATTACGAATTCAGTCGAAGAAACAAAAAAATTTGGTCAACAATTAGTTAAGAAAATAAAAAAAGAAGGAATAGACAAACCAACTGTATTAATTATCGAAGGGGATTTGGGAGTTGGAAAGACTGTTTTAATTAAGGGAATTGGGAGTGAGCTTGAGATAAACAATATTATTTCCCCAAGTTACGTTATTTATTATGAATATAAAACTAAAAATCCATTAATTACTAATTTTATTCACTTTGATCTTTATAATATTCAAGACGCTCGTGAATTTAAGTATTTAGGTATTGAAAATTACTTAAAACCAGGAAATATTTTAGCTTTTGAGTGGGGAGAAAAGGCGGGAGAGATAATCGACATATTGAAAAATAGAGCAAAGATTATTTATGTGAAGATGGTATATATAAATGAAAGTAAAAGGGAAATATCAGTACTATAAATTTATTGTAAATGGCAAATTGTAAATTGAAAATTATATGTTAATTTTATCTATTGATACCTCATGTGATGAAACAGCGGCGGCGATTGTTGATGGCCGAAAAGTTTTATCCAACGTTATTTATTCCCAGGTTTTGATTCATAAAAAATGGGGTGGGGTAGTGCCGTCTTTAGCCAAGCGGGCACATGAAGAAAGAATTGATTTTGTTATTAACGAGGCAATAGAAAAATTTCAAATTAGCGATATTGACCATATCGCTGTCACCCAGGGTCCTGGATTAGCAGTGGCTTTGGAAGTTGGGATTAAAAAAGCTAAGGAATTAGCTCAAAAATATAGTAAAAAATTAATTAGCGTTAATCATCTTGAGGGTCATATTTATTCGCCCTTTGTCCAAAACAGTCAAGGAAATCCTAAACGTGATTTTGAATTTCCCTACCTTGCTTTGGTTGTTTCAGGAGGTCATACAAGCTTGGTAATTTTTAAAAATCATATTAACTATGAAGTTATCGGCGAAACAATTGATGATGCGGCTGGAGAAGCACTAGACAAAGCAGCTAAGATGATGGGATTAGGGTATCCGGGGGGGGCAGTGATTGAACGATTGGCTAAGGAAGTTGACAATAAAGATTTTTATAGTTTTCCTCGTCCCATGCTTAAATCAAAAGATCTAAATTTTTCTTTTTCAGGACTTAAGACGTCATTTTATTATTTTACCAAAGAATTATCAAACAAAGAAAAAGCCGACAAATTACGGGAATTAGTTAGTTCATTTCAAGAGGCAGTTTTCGATACCATTATTTTTAAAACTGAAAAAGCAATTAAACAAACAGGAATAAACAGATTATCTGCAGGTGGAGGAGTGATAGCTAATTTATATTTAAGAAAAAAATTAAGAGATTTAGTTAAAAAATACAATGGCGAGGTTTTATTTCCTCAATATAAATATTTAACCGGTGATAATGCAGCTATGATAGGTGTAGTTGCTTCCTATAAAGCAGGAAAAGGAATATTTGTTGAAAACCTTCAAGAACTGGACCGCCAACCCCGAATGAGCTTATAAAATTCTCTTGACATAGCTTCATAGAAGATTTAAACTATTACCTATTAGGTATATGTTAAATATTACAAACCAATCTGATTACGCGATTCTTTTAATTTCTAATTTTGTTGGGCAAAAAGATTATATTCCCCTATCTCAGCTGACGAACAATCTAAAATTACCGAAACGTTTTCTGGCTCGAATTGCAGCGAGATTGGTTGAAGAAAAAATATTAGATAGTAAAGAAGGAAAAGCCGGCGGATATAAATTAATTGAAAAACTAGAAAATATTAACCTTTATAAGTTTCTGTCGATTTTTGAAGGGGAGTTGAGTTTTGTTAAGTGTAGCGATGAAAAATATCAATGTGTTTGGGCAAAACGTTGTCGCCAACGCAAATTTTTAAGCAGCAGATTAAATAAGATTGTGATTGATGAACTTAAAAAATGGAGTTTAAATGATTTATTAAAAATATGAAAAGAATATATTTAGATTATGCGGCGACGACTCCAGTTGATCCGCGAGTAGTTAAAGCAATGCTTCCTTACTTTACTCAAAGGTTTGGTAACACAATGTCGCTGCACAAATCTGGACGTGATGCGGCTTCGATCATGGAAAAAAGCAGGGAAACAATTGCCTCTTTGATTAATGCCAGACCTAATGAAATTATTTTTACCAGCTCTGCTACCGAAAGCAATAATACCGTTTTAAAAGGTTTGGCTTTTGCCAATAGATCCAAAAAAAATCATCTTATTATTTCTTCAATCGAACATGATTGTGTTTTGGAAAGCGCATCATGGCTCGAAAAACAAGGATTTGAAGTAACCAGGTTAAAAGTAAACAGAGAAGGTTTTATCAATCTTGATGAATTAATAAAAGCAATTAAAAAAGAAACATTTTTAGTTTCAATTATTCACGGTAATAACGAGATTGGTACGATTCAAGACATAGAGACGATTGGAAAAATTTGTCATGAAAAAAACGTTTTATTTCACACTGATGCGTCTCAAAGTTTGGGTAAGGTCGAGATTGACGTTAAAAAAACGAACATTGATCTTTTGACCGCTTCTTCTCATAAGATTTATGGACCAAAAGGAGCAGCATGTTTATATAAAAAAGAAGGAATAATAATTCAGCCATTACTCCATGGGGGCGGACATGAAGGAGGTTTACGTTCTTCAACATCAAATGTAGCTGCCATAGTTGGTTTTGCTGAGGCTTGTCAAATATTTAAGGATGAAGGAAAAAAAGAAAACGAAAAACTCATCAAACTAAGAGATCTATTAATTGATGGAATATTAAAAAACATTAAAAAAACTCATTTAAATGGATCTAGGGAAAAAAGACTTTCCAATAATGTAAATATTTCCTTCAGGGGAGTTGAGGGTGAATCATTGACTATGGAGTTGGATTTTAATGGTATTGAAGTTTCAACCGGATCTGCTTGTTCTTCAAGAACATTAGTTCCCAGTCATGTTTTGACAGCAATTGGTTTGCTGCCTGAGGAAGCACATGGGTCAATCAGATTTAGTTTGGGTCGATGGACAAGTCAAGAGGACATTGTTAAAACAATTGAAATATTAAAAAAAGTTGTTATAAAATTAAGAAAATTTTCTCCTTATGGGTAAAAATATAACGGTTATAAATATTATAAAAATTATATGTATTCTGACGAAACAATAAAACATTTCCGAAACCCACACAATTATGGAGAAATTAAAAATGCCAGTGGTAAAGGGGAAGCCGGTAATATTATTTGTGGTGATGTAATGTCTTTATACATCAATGTCATAAAAAATAAAAAAGGTCAGGAGATTATTAAAGACGTCAAATTCAAAACTTACGGTTGTGCGGCTGCTATTGCCACTAGTTCGGCCGTTACCGACTTAGTCAAGGGGAAAACAATTGATGAAGCTTTAAAAATAAATAAAAACGATATAGTCGATTTTTTAAAAGGTCTACCACCAATTAAAATTCACTGTTCGATTTTGGCAATTGATGCTTTGTGGGAAGCTATCTATCAGTATTTAACTAAAAACAGAAAGAAGATTCCTCAAGATCTAATTGAAAAACATATAAGAATAGAAAAAGGTAAAAAACAAATAGAAGAACGATATAAAAGCTGGAAAAAATAATTAATTTTGGCAAATAACCATAAAGTCTGATATATCGATATATTAGACTTGTTTGTAAATATTTGTAATTGTTGAAAACAGATAAGAGTTCAACTATTATTAATAGTATTAATTTAATTTATATCTATAAATATTATTATGGATAATCAAAAACCAAAAGATCCGCTAAAACCGTCAGGTCCGGTTCTAGTTCATAATTTAAAAATTTGGGTTGACAGAAACCTTTGCATCGGAGCAGCCACATGTATTGCATTGGCGCCAAACACTTTTGCCTTAGATAAAGAAGCAAAAGCGATCATTATTGATAGTGCTGATCAGGATACGGTTGAGGCAATTATTGAAGGAGCTAAAGCATGTCCGGTAGCTGCAATAATCATCGAAGACGACAAAGGTAATAGAATTTTTCCTAAATAATAAGCAAATGAATTTTCTCTGGAAAATAGGTGGTGAAGCTGGTTTTGGTATAGTGACCACAGGTTCTCTTTTTTCAAAAATTGCAGCCAAATCAGGCTATTATATATTTGATTTTATTCAATATCCTTCATTAATCAGAGGTGGGCATAATTCTTTTGAAGCATTAGTCTCCGACAAAGAAGTTTCAAATACTAAAAAAACAATAGACTTTTTAGTTTGTTTAAATAAAGAGACACTGGATCTTCATAAAAAAAGACTTACTTCATCAACTTACATTATTTATGATAAAGACGAATTCCAAGTTGATGGAGATTATATAAAAATTATGGTTCCGTTTTCGGAAATTCTAAAAAGGCTTAATGGTCAATCAATAATGAAAAATACAATTGCACTAGGTGCTTCCTTGGCTATTTTAGGGGGAGAACTTGAAATACTAGATGAGATGTTGGAAAAACAATTTAGCGATAAGACAAAAGAAATCATTCAATATAATCAAAAATTTGCCGAAGAGGGTTTTAATTATGTAAAAACAAACTACAAAGATAAGATAAAACAATATTTGGTTAAAAAAGAAGCACAAGATAAACTGATTTTAACGGCCAATGATGCTTTTTCTTTAGCCAGTGTTTATGCCGATTGTAAATTTTATTCGGCTTACCCGATGACCCCTTCATCATCAGTATTGTCGACTTTAGCTTCCTGGCAAGAAAAAACAAGTATAGTTGTTCGTCATGCCGAAGATGAAATAGCAGCTGTTAACAATGTTATTGGCGCTTCTTTCATGGGAGTGAGATCATCAACCGGGACATCAGGCGGAGGATTTGCTCTCATGGTCGAATCAATTTCCTACGCTGGAGTAGCAGAAATTCCCCTAGTTATATTTTTGTCCCAGCGGCCAGGTCCAGCCACGGGCATGCCAACCTGGACAGAACAAGGAGATTTATTATTTACTGTTAATGCGGGTCACGGTGAATTTCCTAAAATAGTTTTAGCTCCAGGCGACCAGGAAGAAATGACAGAATTAACTATCAAGGCTTATAATCTAGCCGATATTTATCAAACTCCGGTAATTGTTATGTCTGATATGTTTCTTTCAGAAGCTCATAAAAGTATTGATCTCCAAAAAATTAAAAAAGTATTGATAGATAATAAAATTCAACGCGGAACAACAATTAATAATTTGAATGAAGAAAAATATTTGCGTTATAAACTTACTGATGATGGTATTTCTCCCAGATTAATTCCAGGTAAATCTGATATTTATTATCAAGCCAACTCATATGAACATCTAGAAGACGGCCATTCGACTGAAGACAACGAAATGCGGAAAAAACAAGTTGATAAAAGAAATAAGAAAATCATAACTTATTTAAATAACGATTTTAAGGGCCCAAATATTTATGGTGACTTGGATAATGCAGAAATAGTTTTAGTCGGTTGGGGATCGACTAAGGGGCCGATGATTGAAGCAATAAAACAAATTACATCCAAGAAAAAAATTTCTGTTATTCATTTTTCCCATGTTTATCCACTGAACAAAGAAAAAGTTGTTACTAACTTTAAAGAAGGAAAAAGATACATTTTGGTAGAAAATAATTCTCAAGGTCAGTTCGGAAAATTATTATTACAAGAAACAGGAATAGAGATAAAAGAGAAATTATTAAAATATGATGGCAGAATGTTTTATACAGAAGAAATTATTAATTATTTATTAACGAGTTAATGAGTTAACGGGTTATTATGGTTAATATAAATGATTATTCGGCCTACAAGCCAACGTGGTGTCCGGGTTGCGGAAATTGGGGAATTGGGATTGCTATTAAAACAGCTTTAGCCGAATTGGGACTTAAGCCTTCATCTTTTGTGGCGGTTTTTGGTATTGGATGTTCGGGAAATGGCAATGATTTTTTAAATACCAACATTCTTCATTCGCTTCATGGCCGAGCAGTGCCCAATGCTATTGGTATTAAAATAGCCAATCATAATCTGCCCGTTTTTGTTTTTGCAGGAGATGGGGACTGCTATGGAGAAGGTGGAAATCATTTCATTCATGCTTGCCGTGGTAATCATGACATCAAACTCATAGTCCATGATAACATGGTTTACGGATTAACCACAGGACAAGCTGCTCCAACGGCCAATAAAGGTTATAAGTCAAAATCAACTCCAGCTGGAATAATCGAAATACCCATTAATCCCTTAGCTTTAGCGATTGTGTCAGGCGCTACTTTTGTGGCTCAGGCGTTTGCCGGTAATCCGGCTAATATGATTAAAACATTAAAGCAAGCAATAGGTCATAAAGGTTTTTCCTTAATCAATATCTTGCAGCCATGCGTAAGTTTTAATAAAGTAAATACCTATCAATATTATTTAAAAAATAGCTATTTGTTGGATGATGGTTATGATCCAGAAAATCAAGAAGAAGCGTTAAAAAAAGCCATGGAATCAACACAAGAAAAATTCCCATTAGGAGTCATTTATAAAGTTGACAAACCTACCTATATTGATCAATTGGCCCAACTGAATCAAGGAGCATTAGTAAACTCCAAACTCACAAAGAATGAAGCTATTTTTGACGAATTTAGATAAAATACTAGTTGACAATTAGCAATTAGTAATATATACTGCTAAAATGATTCAATTTGCATTAGGAAATACAGAAAGTGAAATTTATCCAGTTGTTCCCGTTAGAGAAGGAATAGTTTTTCCCAATACCGAGAACGTCTTAGTTTTTGGTAGGAAAAAAAGCACTCTAGCCATTAAAGAAGCGCTAACAAAAAATAAGCAAATTATTTTATTAATGCAAAAAAATCCTAGTATTGATGATCCTGGTAAAAACGATCTTTATCAAATCGGAGTTTTGGCAAGCATTGAAAAAACAGTTGTTGGAGAAAAAGAAGAAATTAATGCCTTAGTCAAAGGAAAAAGTAGAATTAAAATAATTGAATATGTCAAGGAGACACCTTTTTTTGAAGCCAAAGTAGAAAAATTAAATCTTAAAGAAACTAATGATGATGAAACTCAGGCAATGGTCAAGCATATTTCTTCACAAGTCAAAAAAGCCATTAATCTTGGCAAAGCGGTAGATTTTGTTTTTTTAATGAATATTCTTAATGTCATAAATTCTGCTGATTTTGCTAATCAAATAGCTATAATCTTAGATTTAAGAACAGAGCAACGCCAAAAATTACTCGAAGAAAATGATTTAAAAGAATTTTTAAAACAGGAAGTAGAATTTGTTAATAAGGAAATAAAAATTCTTGAGATTGAAAAAAGTATTTCCACTAAAACTCAACAGAAGTTTGAACACGGGATGAAAGAAACTTTCTTAAGGGAAAAAATGAAAACAATTGAGGAGGAACTTGGAGGTAAGGGTGAAGATAAAGACATATCCGAGTACAGGCAGAAAATAAAAAAAGCTCTTATGCCAAAATCAGTTGAGGAAAAAGCCCTCAAGGAACTGCAAAGATTAGCTCAAATGTCTCAATTCAATCCGGAATCTTCTTATATACGAACATATCTTGATTGGCTTGTTGAACTTCCTTGGTCAAAAGCTTCTCCTAATGATATAAATATCAAACAAGCAGAAAAAATACTAAATGAGGATCATTATGGATTGAAAAAAGTCAAAGAAAGAATTCTTGAATATCTGGCTGTAATGGAGCTTCGCAAAAATAAGGAACAAAAAAATGTTAAAAAAGAAAACAAATCACCAACTATTATTTGTTTTGTTGGACCTCCAGGAGTAGGTAAAACATCATTGGGTAAATCAATAGCCCGTTCTTTGGGTCGAAAATTTGTCAAAATGTCATTAGGTGGTATTAGGGATGAAGCAGAGATTAGAGGTCATAGACGAACTTATGTTGGGGCTATGCCAGGAAGAATTATTCAGGGAGTAAAACAATCAGGAACAAAAAACCCGGTTTATATGCTTGATGAAATAGACAAAATTGGGCGAGATTATAGAGGTGATCCTTCATCAGCTTTGCTTGAAGCCTTAGATCCCGAACAAAATCATGCCTTTTCAGATCATTATTTGGAGGTACCATTTGATTTGTCCGATGTTTTCTTTATTACGACCGCCAATATTTTAGATACAATTCCAGATGCTCTTCTTGACCGTCTTGAGATAATTCATTTCCCAGGATATACAGAAGACGAAAAATTTAAAATTGCGGTTGATCATTTAATCAAGAAACAACTTGATGCTACCAGTTTAAATAATAAGGAAACAAAAATTGATGATGAGGCTGTTAAAATCATCATTAGAAGGTATACAAGAGAAGCAGGTGTGAGAGAGTTGGAGAGACAGATAGCGGCAATTTTTAGAAAAGTAGCCAGAGAGATAGTAGAAGGAAAAATAAAAACAAAAATAGTAAAAATCAATGACGTATCAAAATATTTGGGTCCTTATAAGTATTCATCTCAAATAATTGAAGAAAAAAATACCATTGGGATTACGACTGGTTTAGCCTGGACACAAGCAGGAGGAGATATTCTTTTTATTGAGGTTTCAAAAATGCCAGGAAAGGGTAGTCTTACTTTGACAGGTCATTTGGGAGAGGTGATGAAAGAATCATGTCAGGCAGCTTTGTCTTATGTCAGACCGCGATGGAAAGAATTAGGATTAGAAACAAATTTTTTCAGCAAAATTGACATTCATGTACATGTTCCAGAAGGTGCTGTGCCTAAAGATGGACCGTCTGCCGGAATAGCAATTGCCACAGCCATGGTTTCCGCCCTTACGGAAATTCCAGTCAGAAAAGACGTAGCTATGACCGGTGAAATTACTTTAAGAGGAAGAGTTTTGGAAATAGGAGGAATAAAAGAAAAAGTAATTGCCGCACACAGAGCTAATATTAAGACGGTGATAATACCTAAGGATAATAAAAAGGACCTGGAAGATATTCCTCAATATGTGTTAAAAGATCTTGATTTTTGTTTTGTAGAACACATGGACCAAGTATTAAAAGTAGCTCTTGTTTCTTCTTTAAAACCGAGAAAATCCTAATAAAATATTCCTGATCTTGTTAACGAAATTGTATATTTTGTAATAAAATGGGAAAATTATCAGATCATAACTTCCGATGGTTTGGACAAATGTTGTTCCATAACCCTCTTTGAATCTAGTAAAACCTGCCCAAGAATTTTTTTGATCATAATTTGGAGGTAGAGAACCCCACATGTCAAATTCTCGGGCTCCCAAGTTTTTCCCCAGCTTTATTGCTTCCCACATTAGGAGATTCGAAGCCATAAGATTGCGGTATTCGTCTGAAGTACCACCATAGGTATAATAGAATTTATTTTTGAAATAAAATAATTCATAAGCAGCCAAAGGAATATTGTTATAAAAAGCTATAAGAATATGGGCAATATTATTTTTTAAAGTGTTCCAAATAATCTTATGGTAAGTTTGTGTGTGCCCAAAATACTTTTGCCTTTTGCATGTTTCAAAATATAGTTTAGCAAAAATTTCAAATCCTTGACTGTTAGACATTTCTTTGACAACAACTCCTTTTTTTTGAGCTAGCCTTATGTTATAACGCGTTTTTGACTTCATATTCTTTAGAAGTTCATCTTCCAATTTTGTTAGATTAAGAGTTTGAGTCCATTCGGGAAAAAGAGGATGAGGGGATTTTGTTAGTCTAGAATTTTCAATTTTCAATTTTAAATTTTCAATTAAAACATCAGGTTCAATTTTTATGAAAATAACGTTATGTTTTTTATCATAATCAATTAGATAATTTAAAATATCTTTTGATGGGAAGTTGGAGCGGGGCAAATAACCTATTTTAAATTTTGTATTAGGGATTGGATGAAAAGTCAGTTGGTATACATTGACGAGTTTTTCTTTATCAAACTCACCGATTCTTAAAACCTCAATTCCCATTTTTTTTCTTGCTTCGCCCCATTCCCAAGATTGAAGTGGATGTTTGGCCAGGGAGTTAAACAGTTCTTGATTATCTTCAATTATCCTTATCTTCATATGCTTTAATTATTACATCAAGAGTTTGCTTGGCGCAAGATTTCCATGAGAAATTTTTTACTCTCTTTTTTCCTTTAATTATTAAATCTTTCCTTAAATTATCATTTTCTTTTAACTCGATAAATTTTTCTTTTAGATCGTTTGGATTTTTAGGATCGAAATAGAGACAAGCATCACCTCCTATTTCAGATAGACTTGAGGAGAATGAGCTTATGACAGGACAATCAAAACTCATGGCTTCAAGGATGGGTATACCAAAACCTTCATATAATGATGGTAGTACAAAACAAAAAGCGTTTTTATAAAGAAATGCCAATTGTTTATCGGAAACATAATCAGTAAAAAATACTTTCTTATCTAAACCAAAATCTACCACTTCATTAAAAATTTGTTTATACATCCATCCTTTTTTGCCCGCAATAATCAATTCATATGTGGGGTAAATCTTGTTAAACATGGCAAAAGATTGGATGAGAGTGGTTATATTTTTTCTTGGTTGAAGTGTTCCCACATATAGAATAAAAGGCTTATTAAAAACAGATTTAAATTTACTTGTTCCTCCTAAAATTTTGATATCTTTTTCATATCCGTTATAAATGACTTCTACTTTGTTTTCATCAATGTTATATTCTTTTATTATGTCTTTTTTGGTTGTTTTAGAAACGGCAATAATTTTATTCACTTTTTTTATTGATTCTTTTGTCCAATTAACAAGCTTATATAAATCTTTTTTTAAAAAATCACCGGGATAATAAAGAAAAGAGAGATCATGAATGGTTACAACCGTTGGAACAGGACAAAATTTTGGTGTGTAGTGAGCCGGTGAAAAGAAAATATTAATTTTTCTATAAATTAATAAATCTAAAGGAAGAAAAACTTGAGACCAAAGGAATTTACCCGGAACAACTCGGTATTTAAAATTACTGTTTTCTTTGGGCAAATCCTCTAATGGTTTGTTTTTCAAATAAACAATAAATTTTATTTTTTCATGGGACTTTCTTTTGAAATAATAGAGTAAGTTCAAACAATAAAAAGAAACGCCTACTCGCTTTGTGACATTTGCTTCATTACCGTCGACTCCTATTATCATATTGATTAATAATTTATAAACTAAGTGATTTTATAAGCTGATTATAATAGTTTTTCCAATTAAATTCTTTTGAGATGAGTTTTCCATTGGTTATTAATTTTTTTCTCAAATCAAAATCGTTTACTAGCTTGTTTAAACTAGTTGCAATTTCTTGTGTTTTGAATGGATCAAATAATACAGCGTTGTTGTTGACTATTTCAACGAGAGAAGAGCTGTTTGAGGTACAAATAGGGGCACCTAAACTCATTGCTTCAATCGCGGGATAACCAAATCCTTCCCAGATTGAAGGATAAACAAAAACAAGACAGACTGACATTAATGAATAAAGCTCAGTGTCAGATATATAACCGAGATAATGAACATTATTATTCAGGTTGTTTACTGATTCATCATCCCAACCTTGTGGGCCAACAATTACCAATTCGACATTTTTATTATTAATAGTGTGATAAGCTTCTAATAATCGTTTAATATTTTTCCTTGGTTCTATTTTGCCAACAGTTAAAATAAAAGATTTTTTCAAATGATATTTCTTTAATGTTTTTTCAACTTGTTGTTTATTCGGTTTTACAACTTCTACTCCAGGATATATTACCTTTATTTTTTCACCCGCAACTCCTTCAAGCTCAATCAAGTCTTTTCTGGTAGCTTCAGAATCAGCAAAGATCAAACGAGTTTCTTTTTTTATCCATTTTATTCTCTTTTCTTGAGTAGTTCTAATCATATTACTTACTGTCTCGGGATATCTTTTATAAACCAAATCGTGAACAATAGTTGCCTTTTTTATTTTACTTGGTGGTTCAGTCCAGTCTGAGGTAATAAGCCAATCAAGTTTTCCTAAGGCAAAATCCGGACTTAAAATATGTAAGTCATTCCATATAAAAGATAATAATGAGGGTGGTAATTTGCAGTTAATTAATTTAAATCCCTTTTTATTGATATCTCTTTTAATTTGATCATCAAGTTTTCCTCTTAAGGAAGAAAAAAGAAAGACCCAATTATTTTCAGTATCATTATTTATAATTGCTTGAACTAAACCACGAGTAAATCTGGCTACACCAGTTCCTTCATAAATTATTTGACTGATGTCAATTCCTATTTTCATAGTTTTCTATAATTTTTCGATAGACATAATTTAACTCTGATGAGATTGCTTTCCAGTTATACTTATTTTTAATTAAGGAATAAGCATTTCTTCTGATTGTTTCAAATAATTTTTTATCAGAAATTAATAAATTTAATTTGTTTACAAATTCTTCAGGAGTTTCCGCTAATAAAACATCTCTTTTGTTAACAAGATCAAGTCCTTCAACGCCGGTTTTAGTTGATATTACGGCTAATCCTGAAGCCATGGCGGCTAAGATTTTAAGTCGTGTTCCACCAGGTCCAAATATTGGAGCGAGAAAAACAGTCGCTTCCTTGTACATTTTTTTTACCTTATCGTTTTCATCAGGTTTAATTTCAACGATATTAATGTTATTGTCATTAATTATTTTTATTTTCTTTTTACTTCCTTGTCCACAAATTATCAGTTTTAGATAAGGAATCTTAGCTTTAATGATGGGGTAAATTTTTTTAATTAGAAAATTAGCAGCTTCAACATTTTGTAACCAATAAAAATTTCCCAAAAAAATTGCCGTTGGGTTATAAAAATCTTTTTTTGGGAAATGTTGTAAAATCATTTCATCTCCGGCTCCATTAGGGACAAGAGTGGTTTTAATTTCTGGTTCTTGAGATTGAATAATTTTTCTATCTGTTTCAGAAACTGCACCCACAAGGTATGCTTTTTTCCAGTAATATCTTTCCCAATATCTTAGTTTTAGGATATCAAGAGAGAAAAATGGCTTAACGAAAAAAGGCAGAGATTTGACAAAATGTTCGTAGACTTCATATTCAATCGTTTGCTCAAGAAGAAAAACGGGAATTTTTGTTTCAGGTAAATGTGGCATAATATAAAAAGTCTCGGCATGAATAACATCAAATTCTTCCTTTTCAAGAAGTTCCTTAAGTTTGTCTTCTGCTTCTTTTGAATAATTTCTTACAATCAAAAAAGGAAGTCTGGAGAAAACTGACTTAAAAATATTTTTAGGTTGCCATGGTTTATTTGCGCGACGGCAAAAATACATGGAACGGCAGTAATGTTTTAATTTATGATAATATTTTTTTTCTTCATTATTTTTATATAAACAAACTAACGTAATTTCATTTTCCTTGGCCAAATATTTAAGTAAATTATATGTTCTAATTTGACCGCCCGAAGAGGGAGGGTACGGTACGTAAGGAGTGAGCATCAAGATTTTCATAATTCAAAAAGCGCGAATTTATCATTTTCAAACTTGACTTGATAAATTCCCTCACTTTTTATCTTTTCTATTACATCTCTATTTAAAGTAACAAAATATTTGTATCCATCTGATTTGAATTCTGATAAATCCTTGTATGGTGCCGGTGAACCTTTTCTATCCATCAAGTACAGAAAAGTCGTGTCTCCAATTCTGTCAGTGACAATTTTATCAGTGGGGTTTGTTAAGCTATTCACAATATTTGCAATCTGCACAAGTTCTTTAGAATAATCATAGAAGCCCCGGACATTGTAATAAGAAAAGAAAAAAGAAAGACAAAATATGATTAAAATAAGAATAAAAATAAAAAAAGAATGAATATAATTTTTTTTATTCCTGATGATCTCACTGATTCCCAAACCTGTAAATATCGCCAAAGGGGGAAGAATTAAAATCTGATAATATTCGTGTTGTACGTTTCCTCCTTGAAAAGTAAATAAATAAATAGCGGCTGAAGCTAGCAAAAGATGAAGAAAATATTTTTTTGTTTTGACAATTAATCCAGTTATGAAAAAAAAGACAAGAAAACCACCAAAAATTTGAATATTAATTCTTTGAAAGAAAATCCATCGGAAAAAAGCAGGTCTAAAGAATATGTTTTTTTGGCCTTCAAAAGTATTGACATAAGCTATTAACCAGCTATTAGCTGGAATTCCTTCTGGGAAGCTCGAAATGTAATTGCGCCAAAGAAGAAAAGGAACGACACTTATTATAAAAAATAAATAGAAATCTATTTTTTTTAAAAATGTGAAACGATATTTCAAGAAAAATAAATAAAAAAGAGCTAATCCATAAAATATTACTGTTGGCTTAACTAAAATTGCCAGTGTGAAAAAAATCAACGAAAAAACATAGGTGATGGCCTTCTTAGAATTACTTGCATAAAAATAAAGAAAAAGTATAGAAAGGAAAGTTAAGCCCAAGGCAGTTGTCTCGGGGAAGATAGCTCTTGAAAAGAAAACAAAATATGGAAATATGGCATAGGTAAAACCGGCAAAAAAAGCCGCAATTCTGTTGTTTTCTTTTAAAACAAGATAGTAGATAATTCCTATTGTTATGAGTGAGAAAAATATAGAAGTTAGTCTTCCATAAACTTCAATTGATAAGATTGGAAATATTTTGTAGGCTGAGGCAAATAAGCTATTGTAAAAAGGAAACTCTACAAATCTGTATCCTTCTGGATTTTCTTTTCCTGACTCAATGCTGGAAAGATCGTCGTATCTGGGATGAAATAAATCAAATCCAGATCTCACAAAATTCCTAGCAACAGCGGCTGTGTCTACTTGACGCCATGAGTGAAGATCTGCCAAAGGAGTATTAATTTTATAAAGACGAAAAACTGTAGCAACCAAGATAATAAAAGACAAAAGCAATAAATCAATTTTTTTCATATTTAAGGTCTATGGTAAAAAGTGCCGCCATAAGCCAGAAGACATAGGCTACTTTGGAAGCTTCAAAGACATCTATATAGGTAGCATTAATTAATAATGCTAGTAAACCGAATAAAAATGAAAAGAATATTATATTTTCCTTTGCTTTAACTTTGGTAGCAGTTGCAAATACTTTTTTAGCGATATTGAATATAATTAAAGCAAATAAAGTGAAACCTAATAATCCAAATTCTCCTAATGCTCTAAGGTAATCATTGTCAGTGGCTTCAGTAATTGAGGAAGGTCCGGTACCCAATATTGGATTTTTTAAGAAAGCCATAATTGCTCTTGGCCATTCGACTTGTAATCTGGTGGCAAAAGAAATATCCGGCACTAGGGAGCTAATCGGCTTTAAGCCGGCTGTAATTGAGGCAATCATCATATTTTCTTCTTCTGCTGATAATATTTGTCCTCTTTTTTTGGCATCCTCTCTAATCCTCTCTCTTACGTTTTTGATCATTAATTCTTTATTAGCAACTTTGGTTTGGTCTAATCCCGATTGAATTTGACTACTGTTTAATTGCACATACATAGTTCCGGCAGGCACTTCTTTAGTTGTTATATTTTGAGGTACGACAACCTGGCCGGTTTGCTGATTAACAAAAATTTGTTTCACTTGAAAAGTTCTGGTTAATCTTGAGGTTAAACTTTTTGAAGAGGCAGTAAAAAGAACAGTAAAAAAAATAACAGCTAATAAAGTTTTCCATTTTTTAAACAGACTTAGAAAAATTATGATAGAAACGAGATAAGCAGCATACGAAGCTCTTGAAGCTGTTAATACTAGGTCAAATAATCCCAGTAAAAACAGAACAAAATAAATGGCATTCTTTTTATAGAGGAAAAAACCAATAATAATTGGCATAAAAAAAACTAAATAAGCTGCTAAATCATAGTGTCCTGCAAAAGTAGAAGAGATTCTTGCTTCAGGAGTCAGAAAAAGAATATACCCTTTGGCGTACTCCGGATTCATCGTTTGAACTGCCGGCCAACCTAAAAATTTCTGTCCAATCCCATAAACCGTAACAATAAAAAAAACGACAAAAGAAAGTGAAAGAAAAATAAAAAAATCTTTTTTTGTTTTTACGACAGAGCCGGCAATAAAGAAAATAATCATATATTCGATTCTTCTTAAGGAATGGAGTAGGGCGAGCATTTTGTAAGGAAGAATTTCTGTAACGTAGCGATTAAATAAAAAAGAGATAAAAACAGCCAGCCAAAATAAAAGAAAGAGCCTGATAAATCTTTCATTTAAAGTTATTTTTTTTCTCAAAAGCTGAAGAAAAAAAACAAAAACAATTACAGCCATGAAAAGATCTTCAAATCTTACAGCAATATAAGTGTAAGTAACCATCCTAATTGGTAGTTTTGGATAAAGAGGAATAAGAAAGATATATGCTCCGATCAATACTTTTAGGATATTATCATCAATCCATTTGAACCATTTTGTAAGCTTTTTCATACGTTTCAATAAGATAATTATTATTACTGATTTTGCCAATAATAATTGCTACCAATGCTTTTAATTTTAACATAAATATAAGCAATTTATTAGAAAAAAAAGAATAATGTTTTTTATAAAAATAAATAAATCCTTTATAAACCTGTAGGATAGGATAGGTTCGCTTGGCACTTGATGCGGAGCCGAGATGGATAAATCTCGAGTTCGGGTAAAAAAAGACAGTTGCACCCATTTTTTTAGCGCGGTATAAAAGATCGATCTCATCCATATACATAAAAATGTTTTCGTCAAATCCTTCTAATCTATCAAATTCTTGTCTTGTCGTTAAAATACATGCTCCAGATATCCAATCGACACTCTTTTTTTTATTTGGAGAATAACGAGTTAAACCCCAATAATCACCTCTTAAAAATAAAGCGGCAAAAATTACCGGTAATGAATAAAAAGGACCGCAGGAGGATTGGGGAGAAAGATCTTTATTCAAAAGTTTCCCGCCTAAAAAGTTGATAGATTTTTCATTTGATTTGTAAAAATCCAATAACTTTTCAATCGCATCGTCCAGTACTAATATGTCGGAATTTAAAAACAATAGATATTTTCCTTGAGCAAGTTTCACTGCTTGATTATTCGCTCGAGCAAATCCAACGTTTTCGGAGTTTCCAACAATCCTGGCATTTTGATATGTTTTTTGCAGTTTTTTTAACTCTTCCAAAGTATTGTCGGTTGAAGCATTGTCAATAATTACAACTTCAAAAATATCTGTTTTTTTGAATGAATTAAAAATAGAATTAATACAATTGACTGTAATAGGGGCAGTATTGTAGGAGATAATAATAATTGAGAGTTCAATTTTGGAAAGGCTCATTGTATAATTATAGCAAACATGTAAGCCATCGTAGCTCAGTGGTAGAGCAGCCGTTTCATAAGCGGAAGATCAGAGGTCCGAATCCTCTCGATGGCACAAACTATATTTTAAATTTTTTCCAAATACTTTCCACTATCGAGTTCTTTTTGAGTAAAATCAACTTGTTCTCCTTTTAAATTAGGATCGTATGGAGGATCAGGATAGTTAATAAGCCAAGCATCTTCACTTCCAATATTTTCAAGACCGGTTGGAATATTAGACGGAATAAATAATCTTTTCGGTTCGTCTGCAGATAGAATATATTCTTCCCTTTTTTTATTAACATATAAAATAATTTTCATTTTTCCTTTGATACAAATATATCTAGCCGCTCTTACTTTATGAAGATGATAGCCTTTAAAAGCTCCAGGTTTAGCACACGTTAAATAAGCAACGGTCTTATCGCCGTCTTTAAAAAGTTCGATCAAAAAGCCATTTTCCTTTCCTGTAAGATCAATTGTCGGTACCTTCTTAACATGTTCTGTATTAGTTCGAGTTATCATAATTAAATATAATACACTATTTCCAGTCTGGAATGTAATATTTTTTTCCTTCTAAATTCTTTGGAAGATATTCTTGAGTTATCTTTTTTCCTGTTTGTTTATTTACCAACCACGGATAACGGACATGATCACGACCATAACCTAAAGACTTCATTACTTTATTTGAGGGATTGCGGAGATGAAGGGGAATTGGGTCTAAATTTTCTTCGTCGATATCGTTCATGGCGTTTTGGATACCAACAGTTGAAGCAATAGATTTTTTAGCTGTTGCTAAATAAGTTGCGGTTTGAGCTAATGTCAGCGAAGCCTCAGGCATTCCCAGCATATGGACCGCTTGCATACAGGCCGTGGCTAAAACCATGGCTGTTGGTTGAGCGTTACCAATATCTTCAGAGGCAAAAATAAGCATTCTTCTAGCAATAAAAACAGGATCTTCTCCAGCCTTAATCATTCTGGCTAAATAATGAAGAGCTGCATCAGGATTACTGCCTCTCATGCTTTTAATAAAAGCGGAAATTGTGTCATAATGCCAGTCGCCTTTTTTATCATAATAAATTGCTTTTCTTTGAATTGCCTCTTCCGCAATTTTTAAGCTAATTTTTTTGTTTATTGAAGCAGCTAGTTCAACTGCATTAATGGCTGTTCTCCCATCACCATTACTATGTTTAATAATATGTTTGATTGCTTCACTCACCCATTGGTGTTTTGGATAAAGCTTAATGGCTCTTTTTACAATAATTCCAATTTCTTTTTCGTTCAGGGCATATAAAACATAAATCTGCGATCGAGAAACAAGGGGAGCAATGACTTCAAAACCCGGATTCTCTGTAGTTGCTCCAATTAATGTTATTGTTCCGTCTTCGACACAAGGAAGGAAAGCATCTTGTTGAGCTTTGCTAAAGCGATGAATTTCATCAATAAAAAGAATAGTTTGTTTTTTAAATAATGTTTTATCATCTCTGGCTTTGGCAATTACTTTTCTTACATCAGCAACACCACTGGTAACGGCAGAAAACGGAATAAAATCAGCGTCAACATAATGGGCAATCAATCTAGCTAATGTGGTTTTTCCGCAGCCCGGAGGTCCCCATAAAACCATAGAAGAAATTTTTCCATTTTCAAGCATTCTTCTTATAAATCTACCTTTGCCAACTAAATGTTCCTGTCCGACAAATTCATCCAAATTTTTAGGTCGCATGCGTTCGGCTAAAGGAATAGTGTCATTCATAATTTTGATTGAACAATCGTTCACCAATTATGATAGAAGATAAAATTTCAAATGTCAAATTTAATGAGTTATTTTGGGAAGAAGATTGACGTTTTGATAGGGTTCATTGTCGTGATTACAGTCGACACAATAAGTTCCAAACATATCTTTGATAATTGTTTTTTCCTTCATTTCTGTATTTGAATTACCGGGTATTGCTAGTTGGTCATTATCCTTATTTATTAAAATTGACATTTTTGTTACAGAAGGTATTTGATTTTCAGTTCCCTTAATAAAATATTCAAATCTAGACTGACAACTTTCTTTTCCATCATTATCTTTAGTCATCGCAGCTCCAGTATCCCAACAAACTTGTTTTCCTACGATTGTTTCTGGTTTTATCGGCCAAAGATCCGGCTGTTTTTTCAGAATATAAGTCATTACTTTATTCCAAATTGGCGCAGCACCAGTAACTCCTGAAGTCAGATAAGGGTTCATTGGTTTATTATCATTATTTCCAACCCAAACGGTAGTTAGAAAATTAGGAGTATATCCAATCGTCCAGTTATCCTTTTTATCATCAGTGGTTCCTGTTTTCACAGAAACAGCGTGTCCGGGAATAACCAAATACGAGGATGTTCCAAAAGCAGCCGAGCGAGCATTGTCATCAAGTAAAATATGTGAAATAAGAAATGCAGTTTCGGGGGAGATAACTTTTTTGCCATTAATTGCTAAAAAATTAGGATACTGCAGTGGTTCTTTAATGTCTTTAATATAATTTGAATCCTTAAATTTATAAAGAGTTTTACCATATTTGTCTTTTATTTCCAGTACATTATTCAATTTTCTTGGCGCTCCTCTATTGGCAAAAGACGAAAAAGCTTGGCTCATTTCTATCATCGTTACTTCCCCACCTCCTAAGGTTAAAGAAAGTCCGTAATTTTTTGGATCTTTAAAAGAAGTGATGGTAAAAGCCGATGCAGAGGCAACAAAATCTTCTACTCCGTTTACAGCCAGCATTTTTACCGCCGGAATATTGTATGAATTTCCAAGAGCAAATCTTAATTGTACTGGTCCATGAAATTTACCATCATAGTTTACAGGACAATAGCCTTTTGGTTGTCCGGGAGCAGTAAAGCAAGTTGGAGTGTCAAGAAAAACAGTCGCCGGAGTCACCAGTTTTCGATCAATACCTACAGCATAATTTAACGGTTTAATTGATGATCCTGGTTGTCTAAGGGCAGTTGTTACATTAAAAGCGCCTGAAGGTGAAGCAAAATAATCAACAGAACCAACCATAGCTAAAATTTCACCGGTTGAAGGCCGAGTAACAAGAATAGATCCATTACTAACATCAAGGTCCTTAATTTTTTCCAGTTCATCTTTAAGGATTTTTTCAGCCTCTTCTTGAATATCTAAATCAAGAGTTGTGGTTACTTTTAGTCCTCCTTCTTCAACGGTTTTAGCTCCATACATTTCTTCAAGTTTTGATTTAATGTAAAAAACAAAATGAGGAGCTTTAATAGTATTTTGAAAAGGCTTAAAATTCATTTTAATCTTCAATGTATTCTCATAAGTCGCTTTGTCAATGTATTTTTGGTTATACATCGCTTTTAAAACTTCATTTCTTCTTTTGATAGTTAAATCGGGATTATTATAAGGTGAATATAGAGAGGGAGCTTGAGGTAAACCTGCTAAAGTAGCGGCCTCAGCCAAATTCAAGTTTTTGGCTTGTTTGCCAAAAAATTTTCTGGCTGCTTCTTCAATTCCGTAAGCTTCACCTCCATAGGGGACTTGATTAAGATAAAATTCGAGAATTTGATTTTTACTAAAAATTTTCTCAGTCCATAAAGCAAGAATAATTTCTTTTATTTTTCTTTTTATAGTTCTTTCAGGTGTCAATAGGGCACTTTTTACTAATTGCTGAGTTAGAGTTGATCCTCCCTGAAGATTATGTTTAAGAATCATATCCTTAACAGCTCTCAAGATACCGCTAATGATAGAAACCCCCTGATGTTTATAAAAATCTTTGTCTTCAACTGCGATTGTTGCCTGAGTTACTTGTTTGGGTAAATTTTCAACATTAACTTTTGTTCGATTTTGATCACGGTAAAATTCATACAACAACTTGCCATTTCTATCATAAATATGAGTTGACATAGGAAAAGATTTATAGTCTTTGAGAGAATATGGAGAAGGCAGTTTATAAAATATCCAAAAATAGATAAAAACTAAAAAAAATATGAAAAAAAATATTCCTCCGAATGTGATTTTCTCTAATTTGGTCAAATTACTTTTCTTTTTTTTGGCGTTATCTATAAAAGAATCTTTTAGCTTAGAAAAATTATTAGTGATTTTATCCATATCTTATTTTATTTTAGCAAAAAATTTAAACGGTAATTTTTGGAAAAAGAGGAGCAATTTTTTTTATTTTGCCAATAGTTGAAGCTGTTATTTTTTCAGCTGTATTTGGCAAAAAAGGGTTTAATTGAAAAGAAATTGAATTAATTTCTTTTAAAGAACTAACTAGAAAGTCTTGTCGCTCACTTGATGTTTTTTTCCATGGTTCGAACTGATCAATTTTTTTATTTAATCCCTTAATCCTCTCCCAAATTTTTTCCAATATTAAATTAAACTGATAATTATCAAATAGTTTTTTTGTTTCCTCATCTATATTATTATTCTTTTTTTCCTCAATTATAATGTTATCTTTTTCAGCCAGCGTAGTAATTCTTAAGATTAAATTTCCCAATTCATTAGCCAAATCAGAATTGTAAATTTCTTGCATTCTTGAATATGAAAAATCTCCATCACCGGCGGGAGGAATCTCCCGCAAAAGATAATAACGGACAGCATCAATACCGTATTTTTTTACCAGTTCAAAAGGGTCAACTACATTGCCTAAACTTTTACTCATTTTTTGGCCGTTAGATGTAATAAATCCGTGAATAAAAACCTGGGTGGAATTCGGGATGCCGGCCGAAAGTAACATTGCCTGCCAAATGGCAGTTTGCTGCCTAAGATTGTCTTTACCTGCAACCTGAATAGCAGGCCACCATTTATTAAAGTTTTTTTCATCATCAGGCCAACCAATATTGGAAATATAAAATACCAAAGCATCAAACCAAACATACATTACATGTTTATTATCGTCAGGTACATCAATTCCCCAGGGCATTTTTTCTTTAAGGCGTGAAATACTAAAATCCTCAAGTCCTTTTTCAACAAATGTTCTAATTTCTTTTAAACGGGATTGGGGATATACAAAATCGGGTCGGTTTTCATAAAGTTTTAAAAGCGGTTTCTGATATTTGGAAAATCGGAAAAAAAAGTTTTCTTCCTCATAAGTCTCAATTTCTAAATTAGGGTGAATTGGACAACGACCATTGGTTAATTCTGAATCGGTTTTTTCCAGTTCACAACCAACGCAATAACGGACGCGATAATTTTTTTTATAAATGTCGCCATTTTTAAAACAGAGTCGCCAAAAATCTTGGGCTGCTTTTATATGGTGAGGATTGGTTGTGCGAATAAAATGAGTTATGCTTAAATTTAATATTTTCTTTAAATTATCAAATTTTTTTGCATATTCATCACAATATGTTTGTGGATCCTTTTTAGCTTCAAGCGCTTTACGGTAAATTTTTAAGCCATGTTCGTCTGTTCCAAATCCAAAGGCAACGTCATACCCTAAAATTCTTTTATATCTTGCCAATACATCGGCTTGGATTATTTCTAAAGCAAAACCAATATGAGGAGGAGCGTTAACATAAGGAGCAGTGGTAGTAATATAAAATTTTTTCATCATTAACTTCTATTTTATCAAAATTACGATCCCTAGGAAAAGAAAAACGGCTAAAACAAAATTTAACATTCCCAGTAAACTAAATAATTTTAAATTCGAAATTGTTAAAACAAACAAACTTGTAAGAAGAGCAAATTTATAAGAAAAGGCCATTTTTACCAAAACAAAGCTGAAACAAGAAAGAAGAATATTTAAAAGAATAGCAATTAAAATATTATGCGGACTGGTAAAGAAAACTAAAAAAATAATAGTAAAAATTAAAAATAAAAGTAAAACAAACATATTTAAATACTTTTTATTCATAGTCAATCCACTTGCAACTATTGCAGTCATTTATTATAATCTTATTCTATGGTTAAATTGTCAGATGATAAACAGAAAGTGATTGAGGAATTCAGTCAAAAAAAAGGCGATACCGGTTCACCAGAGGTTCAAGTGGCTCTTTTAAGCTTTAAAATTGATAGATTAACCGAGCATCTTGATGAAAATAAAAAAGACAACCATTCAAGAAGAGGACTCTTAAAAGTTGTAGCTAAAAGAAGAAGAATCCTAAATTATCTGCAAAAACTTGATGAAAAAAGATATAAAAAATTAACTGCTAAGCTGGGACTTAAAAAATGAATATAATAGAAGACTCAATTGAGATCAATGGACAAAAACTTACGCTTCAAATAGGAAAGTTGGCCAAAGCCGCTACTATGGCTGTTTTTGGACGATTGGGTGACACTTGCGTTTTAGTAACTGCAACTGTCGGAAATGAACGGCCAGATATAGATTATCTTCCTTTACAAGTAGAATATGCGGAAAAACTTTATGCCGGTGGAAAAATTAAAGGCTCAAGATGGGTTAAGCGAGAAGGACGAGCCTCGGATGATGCAGTTTTAAAAGCCAGATTAATTGACAGATCCATTAGACCCCTATTTCCAAAAGTATATAAAAAAGATATCCAAATAATAATTACTTTATTGTCAATAGACGGAATTAATTCCCCTGAAATTTTGTCAGCCATTACTGTTTCAGCCGCCCTTCATTTATCCAAAATTCCATGGAACGGTCCAATAAGCACGCTTAGAGCAGGATATATTAAAAATGAAAAATCAGGTAATTTGGTAATTAATCCTACTGAAGATGAACAAATTCATAGTGTTTTGGACCTTTTGGTTTCTTCGACCAGTGAAAAAGTAATCATGATTGAAACTCAAGCGGAAGAGGTCTCAGAATCAATAATCATAGAGGCTATTGGTGCCCTTAAAAAAGAAAATGGCAGAATCATTAAATTCATCGAAGAATTGAGAAAAAAAGCCGGACAACCAAAAGAAAAAGTTGACGACAAAATGTTTGACGAAAAAATGATTAAGATTTTAAAAGCAGATTATAAAAAACACTTAGATGAGTTAATACTAAAAAAAGCCGAAAAAGAATTTGATGATGACGAAGCTTTACAGGTAGTGGTTGAAGAAGTATCTGAAAAATATAAAGAAGAATTTGATAAAAAACAAATAACTAAAGCCATTGACTATCTTACGAAACAAATGATTAAAGAAAACGTTTTTAAAACAAAAAGAAGAATCGATGGCCGCAAATTAGACGAAGTAAGAGAAATATCGTCTGAAGTCTCAATTTTGCCCAGAACTCATGGGTCAGCAATTTTCCAGCGAGGAGATACTCAAGTATTGTCGATTGTTACTTTAGGAGCGCCAAGTTTAGCACAGTTAATCGAAAGTCCTGAGGGTGAGGAAGCCAAGCGATATATTCATCATTATTATATGCCTCCGTATTCTGTGGGTGAAACAGGTAGAGTTGGTTTTCCATCAAGAAGAGAAATAGGTCATGGAGCATTAGCCGAAAAAGCAATTGAACCAGTTTTGCCTATGGGTAAGGATTTTCCTTATACTATCAGAGTTGTTTCGGAAGTCATGTCTTCCAACGGATCAACCTCAATGGCTTCTACTTGTGCTTCAGGACTGGCTTTGATGGACGCGGGCGTACCTATTAAATCATTAGTGGCAGGAATTGCTATGGGTTTACTTTATAAAAGCAACGATGAGTATTTGATGTTGACTGATATTTTGGGAATAGAAGATTTTTCAGGCGATATGGATTTTAAAGTAGCCGGTACAAAAAATGGAATTACAGCTATTCAACTGGACGTAAAGAACGATGGATTAACCGATAAAATGATTAATGAAGCTCTTATAGGAGCCAAAAAAGCCATAGAGTTTATTTTGGATAAAATGACTAAAATCATTGACAAACCAAGAACTGAAGTTTCTCAATTTGCGCCTAAAGTAGTAGTTCTTACTCCGCCTCAAGAAAAAATCGGAGAGATAATCGGACCGGGAGGAAAAAATATCCGAAGTTTGATTGCCAGAACTGAAACCGACATTGATGTCAGTGATGATGGAAAAGTAACGATTAGCGGTTTAAGCAAAGAAAAAGTCGATGAAGCAGTTAGTTTAATAGAAAATATTACCAGAGAAATACAAGCAGGGGAAGTTTTTGAAGGGGAAGTTAAGCGAATTTTGCCTTTTGGAGCATTTGTAGAACTTGTACCTGGTAAAGATGGCATGGTACATGTCTCGAAATTAGGAAGCGGCTTTGTCAAAGACATTAATACAGTTGTAAAAGTTGGTCAAAAACTTAAAGTAAAAGTCTTTCAAATCGATAATCAAGGAAGAATAAACCTCGAAGTCGTAAAATGATTTTTCTCTTCTAACTGTTGCATTTGCCTCGACTCCTGTAGTAAAATCAATAAATATGGCTAGAAGAAAATCTTTAATTAAACTGCCCTTTTTTAAGGTTAAAATAAATCGTCATACTATTTTTAATATTCTTGGTTTCATTCTTCTCGGAGGCGGATTCGTCTGTTTGATTTCTTTTCTAAGTATTGTTTCATCTACTTTTAACGGTGAAATTCTTTCATTAATCAATAAAATTCTGATTGAAAAAGTAGGAGGTCTGGCTATTTTTGTACCATTTATAATTTTTCTTTTTTCAGGTCATTTTTTTAATTCAAAAAAGCTTAAATTTATTAAACCCAATATTAGTTTTGGTCTTTTAATTATTTTTATATCTTTAGTCGGGATTTTTAAATCTGGACAATACGGATCAATCATATTTGATAACCTTTCCCAGGATTTTTCGCTTTTGGGAGCAGTAATAATTTTAAGCATTACTTTTATTGTTGGATTAATTCTTTTTTTTGATACTTCGATAGATGCTTTTGTAATTTTTCTTTTCAATGTAGCCAAAGCGATATTCGAATTTGCCAGAAAATATATTTATCGAGGACAAGAAGAAAAAGAATCCAAAAAAGTGACAGTTAATAAAAGTGATGTTTTTATTAAAGACGAGAGAGTTGAAAAGAAAAAAGATACAGCTATAACTACGCCGGCGCAAACTGCGATAAATGTTGCTAGTGCTAATAAACAAATTACTATTAGACCAATAGCCCCAAATTTAAAATCAACTTGGGTTTATCCACCTTTAACATTGTTAGCCGACGTGGTTCAAAAAGAAGCCGATAGGGGAGATGTAAAAGGCACAGCTTTTGTTATGGAAAAAACACTTGATAGTTTCGGGATTAAAGCACGAGTAGCGGAAATAAACTATGGTCCAGCAGTAACTCAGTATGCGCTTCAGATTACCATGGGTACAAAACTATCAAGAATTACTGCACTAGGAAATGATTTGGCTTTGGCAATTGCTGCTCCTACCGGCCAGGTAAGAATTGAAGCTCCAATTCCTGGAAGATCATTAGTGGGTATTGAAATTCCCAATAGAAAGCCAGAAATAGTTACTATTAAAAGGCTTCTTTCAGAACCACTTTTTGCCAATAGTAATGATCCTTTATTGGTACCATTAGGTCTTGACGTTTCAGGAAAAGCCCAAGGTTACAGTATTTCAAAAATGCCTCATGTTTTGATTGCCGGAGCGACAGGATCAGGAAAATCCGTATTATTAAATGCCTGGATTAGTACTTTTCTTTTTAGAACTAGACCGGAAGAATTAAGGCTGATATTAGTTGATCCTAAGCGAGTAGAATTAACTTTATATAACGGAATTCCACATTTGTTAACCGAAGTTGTGGTTGAGCCAGAAAAAATTATCTCAGCTTTAAAATGGACTGTGTCGGAAATGGAAGTTCGATATAAGGATTTTTCAAAAGCTGGAGTGAGAAACCTGGAAGGATATAATGCTCTTGAGGGAGTTGAGAAAAAACCATATATTATATTCATTATTGATGAATTGGCTGATCTGATGATTTTTGCGCCTGGAGATGCTGAAGAACTGATTACTCGAGTTGCCCAGATGGCCAGAGCTACTGGAATTCATTTGGTTCTTGCCACTCAAAGACCGAGTGTGGATGTTATTACCGGTTTAATGAAGGCTAATATTCCAACCAGAATTGCATTCAACGTTTCGTCAATGATTGATTCAAGAGTTATTATTGACATGCCGGGTGCGGAAAAATTATTAGGTAAGGGAGATATGTTATTTTTGCCGCCTGATCAGGCAAAACCTCGAAGAATTCAGGGCCCGTTTATTACAGAAAAAGAGGTTAATCAGATGACAAAATTTTTAAAAGCTCAAACGCCTGAAGTTCATTACACTGAAGAAATTGTTGAACAAGAAGTGAATTTGGGTATGAGAGGTAGAGGCGGAACAATGATAGTCAATGGTAATGGTGAAGAAACAGATGCCTTATTTAATAAGGCGATTGAAATAATTATTCAACACGATAAAGCCTCGGCATCATTACTACAACGGCGTTTATCAATCGGCTATGCTAGGGCTGCCCGCCTTCTTGATCAGCTGGAAGTTGCCGGCTATGTTAGCCCTGCCGAAGGATCTAAACCAAGAGAAGTGATTAAAAGAAATATGGAAACTAATCCGGAAATAACTTCCTAAAAGCTTTTATTTAGAAAAAGCGATCATTAGACCAAAAGCAGCAAAAAGAATCGAGATTATCCAAAAACGCATGACAATTTTAGATTCCTCCCAGCCTCTATATTGTAAAAGAAGATGAAAAGGAGAAACAGGCATAATTTTCTTTTTTAAAAACTTTTTTGAAAGAATTTGGACAAGAGAACTTAATATTTCAATGACAAATATTCCACCGATAATTATCAAAGCAAAGGCTTTACCCAAAACCAAGCCGATAACAGCAAAAGTAGCTCCAAAAGATAAAGCTCCTGTATCCCCTAAAATAAGACGGGCAGGATGAATATTAAAATATAAGAATGCGATTAGACCTCCCAGCCAAACGGCAATAAATATGCTGGTCGGTACGTCTACTATGCTTCGGGCAATAATCCAAAACGAAGCCAAGGAAATTAGCAAAACGCCACCTGCTAAGCCGTCCAAGCCATCGGCTACATTAACGGCATTAGCAAAAGCTACAATTACAAAAGAAGCAAAAAGAATATAGAAATATGAAATTTCAAAAACTCCAATAAATGGAATATGAATAATGTCAATTTTTAAATCCCAGAATAACCAAAATGAAATAATAAGGGCCAAAATCATCTCTAAAATAAATTTATGCCTTACTCTTAATCCAAAAAAATTATTTCTTTTCCAAAAAAATATTTTAGTTAAATCATCATAAACTCCAAGAAGGGCAAAGGAAATAAATGTGAAAAGAATAATTTTAATTTCCGACCAGGCTGAAGGATAATTGGCGATCAGTTTTTTATTAAAAAACAAAAAACAAAGTAAGGTGAGTAAAAATATAATAGTAGTAGTGAGAACGACCAATATGCCTCCGCCGACAGGAACTCCTGTTTTATGTTGATTAAACTTATCAAAAATTGGAGTTGGTTTATCAAAAACATCTCTTGTCTTTTGGCTGGCTCGTTGGAATTTCATCTTATAAAGAAAGTTGATAAAAGGGATTATAAGAATGAGATTAACCAGAAAAGAAACAAACAAGACAAATAAATAAGTTGACATATTGGTATTAAAAAAGCAATAAAAATCTCGGTATAAAAATAAAACAAGCAATAAGAAAGGCGCCTATCGCAAAAAAGAGCATAGCGCCGGCAGCAACGTCTTTAGCTACTTTTATATCGTCACGCCATTTTTCATCAATTGCGTCGGTGGTTTGTTCTATGGCTGTATTTACAGTTTCAATAGATAAACCAACAAAAATTAAAAAGATAATTATCAAAAACTCTGTATTGGTTATTTTAAGAAGAAAGCTTGCGATTATTGATAATAAAGAAAGAGTAAAATGAATTTTAAAATTAGGTTGTGTTTTAACTGCCCATGATAATCCGGCGAATGCATTCTTAAAAGAAATTGTATGTCTTTTAATCATAAAATAATTTTAGACAAAACTTCACTTAATTTTTTTGGATCATGACGTAAAATACTTCTCATCAAAATGTCAGAATTTTCTTTAGAAAATTTTATTTTAGAAATTAAATTTGCTTTAATAATTATTTCTTTTTCCTGATCCAAATCATCCAAAACAACATTCTCATTATGGTCTATATACCATTTTAAAACATCTTCAGGTATTTTTCCATCATTGACTACGACAAAATCTATTTTCTTGCCTAAATAACGGTTCAAATCGCCTATGTGATCTGATGCTTTGTAATTGGGAGTTTGTCCTGATCGAGTCATAAGATTTAAGACACAAATAATCTTTGCCTTAGACTTTTTGATCGTATCTCTAATCTTGCTTACCAGAAGAACAGGAATAATTGAAGTATAAAGATCACCTGGGCCTACAATTATATAGTCAGATTCAGCTAGTCTTTTAAGAGCATTGGGGTTTGCTTCAACGGTAGGTTTTAAATAGGTTTCAATGATCTTACTTTTTTCGGAATAATTAGTGTCGATTTTTGTTTCCCCTTCAAGAGTCACTCCATTTTCATATTTAGCCACTAAATTTGTTTTTTCAAAAGTAACAGGGATAACTTCACCTTTAATTTTTAAAACATAGGATACGGTTTTAATTACTTGTTCATAATTTTTGCTTACTTTTTCCAAAGCAGATAAGAAAATATTTCCAAAATTATGTCCTTCAAGATCACCAGATTCAAATCGATATAAAAACAACTGTCTCCATAGTAAAGGAGCCTCAGATAAAGCAACTAAACATTGTCTCAAGTCCCCTGGAGGTAAAACCCCGAGTTGATCCCTTAGTCTTCCGGTTGAACCACCCGAATCCATCATACTGACAATAACTCCCAAGTCAATTGGCTTGCTTTTTAAAGCAGTTAAAACAACAAAAGTGCCTGTTCCACCACCTAAGACAGTTACTTTTTTCATAGTTTGTTAACTAATTTTTTACCGTTGAAAAAAAATATATTATCCTTAATATCTTCGGCTACCGATGTTCCTGGACCAATTGCCGAATTACTACCGATTTTAATTCCTGGCAAAATTGTTGAATTGACTCCAATCTTACTTGATTTGCCGATAATAGCTCCAAATTTGTTTAAATCAGAGTCGACTTTAACACTATCGATTACCGATTTAATTGTTTTTTGGTCAAATCTAAAATTGGCCGTTACTGCTCCGGCTCCGAAAAGGACATTATCATCTAAAACAGAATCACCAACATAATTCCTATGAAGTGAAACATTATTGCCTAAATATGATCTGGCAACTTCAGAAGAACTGCCAATGAGACAATTTTTACCTATGTGACTATTGCGGACAAAAGCATAATCAGCAATGATTGTTCCATCATCAATAAACGTAGGACCAACAATTTTAGCAAAATCCCCGATTTTTACATTAGTTCCGATATAAACAGGAGGAACGATAACTGCATTTTTTGAAATAACCGATCCCTCTCCGATAAAATTTTCATGAATTTGTTTTAGGAAAAAACTTGTCATTGATAATGTGTGCCAGGAATATTTAAGAGAATACCAGTAATCGTTATAGACAATATAATTAGGATTTTTAGCTTCTTTAATATATAAATTGATTGCCTGCTCATACCAATCATCATTTATGTTCTTTGTCTTTTTTAAGCAAGATATCAGTTTCTCATACGACGAAAAATAATCTACGACGAGTCTCACCAAATTAGATGGTCTTTTGTCAGGATTTGGTTTTTCAACAATCTCAGAAAGTCGATCATTTATAAATTTTAAATATCCCCCTGGAAAATATTTCTTACATTTTTTTGCCAGTAAGATTAAATCTGACTTGTTCGATATATCGATATATCGAACAAATATTTGTTCGTCAAACAGATCGTTGGCATTAATAATAAGAACTTCGCCAGTTATATGATCTTTAGCGGCTATTATTGCGCCGGCTTGACCATAAAGTTCATTATCTTGAATAACTATTTGGTACTTTTCATTAAGATTTTGTTTAATTAAATTAACATTGTTTTTACTGCAGACAATAATAATTTTATCCGTGTATTTTTTTAAAATATCAATCTGATAATTAATAAGAGGTTTGCCTAAGAAAGAAGTCAGATTCTTTTCCATTAGTGGCCAGAAGCGGGTAGAATCACCGCCGGCTAGAATCAAGATATTTTTTATTTTTCTCATATTTTTTTTATAATTCCACCGAGGCTGGCTACTTTTTTTACAAAGTTTTCATAGCCTCTTTCTAAAATGGAGACTCCATTAACTACAGAGTCACCTTTGGCAATTAAAGCGGCAATAACTAAAGTTGCCCCAGCCCTAAGATCGGCAATATTTAAAACTCCTCCATGAAGAGTTTTGGGTCCAACAATTTCAATTATTTGACGATATTCTTTATTGAAATCAAAATTGAAAAAATAAAAATCTTGAGGTTTGTTAATTGTTTTATTAATATAATTTATTTCCGCTCCCAGTTTTCTTAATTCATCAACATAGGAGAATCTGTTTTCAAAAACCCGCTCATGAATAGTTGAGGTACCGGTGGCTTGTGTCATAAGAATAGCCCAGTTAGGTTGCCAATCAGTCATAAAGCCAGGGTGAGGCGTAGTTTCGATATCAATAGCCTTTAATGGGCCTTTATAAAAGAAAGTAATCTGATTATTCCCAATCTCATACCCGCCTCCAATTTGATCAAGCTTCAAAAGAAATGTGATTATTTGTTCCCGTTTTAAATCTTTAATGGCGATTTTTCCTTTGGTGCAAATAGCTAAAGTTGCATAAGTAATAGCCTCATTACGGTCGGACATGATTCTAAAAGGTTTTTTTGATCTTAATTCCTCAACTCCTGTAATAATTATTATGTTCCCTTTTTTTTCTATTTTGGCCCCAGCTTGATTTAAAAAAGTAATTAAATTGTCTATTTCAGGTTCATTGGCAGCATTATTTATTATTACTTTGTCTTTAGCAAAAAGAGCCATTAAAATTAAAAATTCAGTAGCAGTGTGTGATGACTTACTAAAAGAGTAATTACCAAAGGGTTTATTTTTCATCTCTGCTTGGTAATAACCAGTCTTTGGATTATATTCAATAACGATTCCTAAACTTTTCATGCCGTCAACAATGCGATCAATTGGTCGGGCACCAATCCGGCAGCCGCCGGGGTTAGGGATGAAACAGTTTCCAAAACGATATAAGAGGGGAGCAAAAAGCATAAAAGAGACTCTGATTTTTGAACCATAAAGAAAATCGACCTTGTTATTTTTTAATCCCTTGCTCTCTATCTCCACTGTGTTTTGTCCGACAAAAGAAGCTTTGGCTCCAAGCGAGTTGACTAGATCAATCAGCTCCTTAACATCATTGATTCGAGGAATATTTTCCAGTATTACTTTATTTTTAAACATCAGTGAAGCAATGATGGTTTTTAAAGCCACATTTTTAGCGCCGGAAAGAGCAACTTCACCAGTTAATTTTTGTCCGCCAGTAATTAAATATGCATCCTCCATAATTTTTATATAAGAATAACTTCTTCTTCTAATTCTACCCCAAATTTAGCCTTTACTTTGGCCTTTATGATTTGTAATAATTTTTTCAGATCCTCGATTTTTCCATCGCCCTTATTAATAATGAAATTAGCATGTTTGTCTGAGACGTAAAAATCACCAACAGAAAATCCCTTTAATCCGGTCTGATCAATTAAAAATCCGGCTGATTTTCCATCCGGATTTTTAAAAAAACAACCATTAGTAAATCCATGGGGCTGAGTTTGAATACGGTAAGCGATTACTTCTTTTGCCTTAGCTTTTAATTCGTCAACATTGCTCCTAGTTAATTTAAAAACAGCTTCAAGTAAAATATCTTTAGTCTTTTGCAATTTACTGTAACCATACTCAAATTGAAAATAGTCTTTTTCAACTTTTTTGACTTTTCCGTTTTCATCAAGTAGATATGCGTAAACTAAATTATCACCGAAAAAGCTAAACGGCTTAGTCCATTTTGAATTCATGTAAACAGCTCCACCAACAGTTCCCGGTAAACCGGCAAAATATTCAAACCCCGCATAACCGGCACTAATTGTTTCCAGGACTAAAAGATTGACGGAATAACCCGAAGAAACAGAAATATAAACGAAATTTTTATCTTCCTTAATAATTTCTTTTTTAGCATATTTATTTTTGACCACTAATCCCTTAACTTGGTTATCGATAAAAACAATATTTGATCCGCTTCCCAAAAGATGTAAGGGTAATTTTTTCTCATCAGCAATTTTTTTTGCCTTGATCAAATCTTCTCTTGAATACGCCTCAAAATAGTTATTGGCTACAGTTTTAACCCTCAGCGTCAAATCCGAAGTAATGTTTTTGTTCTTAATAATTTTATCTCCCAAATCCTTAATCCTTAATCCGTAATCCGTAATTAACTTAATTAAATCATTTTTCAATTTATAAACATCTCCCGCTCCCATGGTGAAAATCACATCTCCATCTTTAATAATTTTTTTTAATTCACTAATGAGTTCATTATTATCTTTAACAGCAATTAAATTATTTTTATCGGAAACAATGTCTGCCGATGTAACTGTAAATTTGCTCTTGTCTTCTCGCGCCGAAGCGAAAATAGGTAGAATAAAAGAATAATCAGCCAAAGACAAACTTTTGCTAAATTCATTTAACAAAGCTTGAGTTCGAGAATAAGTATGGGGTTGAAATATGATGATAATTCTTCTTTCTTTAAATTTTTCCCTGGCGGCATTAATTGTTGTCGTAATCTCAACCGGATGATGAGCATAATCATCAAATAAAAAAATATTATTTATTTTAAGGATTTTTTCAAATCTACGTTCAGCCCCGGTAAAATTTCTGACGGCTGACTTGATGTTTTCCAGATCAAAACCTAATTCGATTAATAAATAGATTACAGATGCAGTATTGGAAACATTCTTTTCTCCAAAAAGCGAAATTTCAAAAAAACCAAGTGACTTTCCTTTTAAAATCAGTTCAAAACCAGTTTTATCAGCCTCTGTTTTTAAGTTTTTTATTTGCAACGTAGCGCTAGACGAGAAACCATAAGTTGCATATTGATTTTTGTTCAATCGTTTAATCGATTGTAAAGTAGCTGAATCGTCGGCTGAAAGAATAAGTTTTTTATTATCAAAAAATTTTAAAAAAGCTTTTTCCGTTTCGGCCAAATTTAAATATACATCTGGGTGGTCAAAGTCGATATTGGTGCAGATAATATAATCAGGATTTAGGAAATTAAATTTGGGTGTTTTATCCAACGGAGGATTGACGCCATATTCGTCAGCCTCAATCACGAAATAATCTTTCTTTCCGCAACTGGCGCCCGGGTACTGATTAAATTTGGGAACGCCGACAACATAACCAGGATTTGCTTTTAGATTGGATAAAGCAAAAACAAGTAGAGAAGAGGTGGTTGTTTTTCCATGACAGCCACAAACTGCAATTTTTGTTTTGTACTGGTTCATTAATTCGCCTAAAACTTGAGCTTGATGGGCAATTTTAATGCCACGTTTTTGGCCTACTTTGACTAGAGGGTTATTTACACCCAAATGGGCCGCTGAGTAGATGATTAAATCGGTTGTTTCGAGCAGATTATGTTCATTAAAGCCAACTTTGACAGTAATATTATTTTTCTTAAGAATTTCATCGGTAATAAATTCTTCGGCCACATCTGCTCCTTCGACCTTTTTACCCATCTTTTTCAAAATGCAGGCCAGGTTAGCCATGGCCGCACCCTTAATGCCAATAAAAAATACGTTTTTAGCGCGTCTTAGCATAGATATCTTCTAATTATAACCTAAATACAGACGATAGAAGGCAGAAAATAGAAGATAGATCTTGACGATGGAAAATAGAAAATGTTTATTTTTTATCGTCGGTATTGATTGTTATAAAACTCAACATCTCTCCATAGTCTTCTTTCTTATTTCTTCGAAATGAAAAAAAGCGTTTTTGGTCACAACTGGTGCAAAAAGGAAAGAAATCTATATTCTCTTTTTTAATTCCGGCCTCAATTAATAGTAAGTAATTAAGTTGGGTCAGACTTAAATGTCTTTTGCCTGATCGTAAGTGAAAAATCTGTCCGCCATAATTTTCAAATTCCTCTAAAAACGAGTAATAACGATCGTCATCAATGTCATAACAACAATCGCCTATGGCCGGGCCAATGGCCACAATAACTGATTCTTTTTGTCCACCATGTTCAATCATTCGAGCAACCATTTTTTGAACCATTTTTTTTAAACTTCCTCGCCAGCCTTGATGAGAAATACCAATAAGACCAGCTTTTTTATCACAAAAAATAATAGGGATACAGTCGCCAGTTTTGATAGTCAGGATAAGTTCTTTATTTTTAGTAATTACACCATCTGTTTCTTCAACCTTAATAAATCTTTCTTGTGTTGGAGAGTCTAAAAATGAAATATTAGTCGAATGGATTTGTTCGGGAACGACTATTTTTTTAGCCCCCAGATTTATTGAAGAAAAATAATTTACTAAATTAAAAATATGTCTGGCATCGCCCAATTGACGAATACCAAAACCTGAAAAATATTTCCGGCCATTAATCTTGTCGGAATAGAAAATTTGTAGCGAACTGTCGTAAATAATCATAAAGCCTCTATAATTGCTTTTTTTTCATCCCACGGATATTCTATTTTTCCGCGGCATAAACTTTGTTCATGACTTTTACCGGTAGTAACAACGATGTCATTTTTCTTAGCCATTCTAATAGCTTGTTTGATGGCGTCTTTTCTGTCGATAACTATTTTGTATTGTTTATTTTTCATGCCCGAAGCTATTTGTTGACAAATTTCATTAGGATCTTCAGTCCGATAGTCTTCTTCGGTAATGATTGAAAAATCAGCATATTTCGAACTTGCCTCTCCCATTAAGGGTCTTTTTGTTACGTCACGCAGTCCTGCAGAACCAAAAACATGGATTAAACGCCCACCATTTCTTAAATAAAGTTTTTTTATTTCTCTTAACGCATTTTCAATCGCATTCGGAGTATGGGCAAAATCAATAATAACTTTAAAATCATTATCATAGGCTAATTCCAGCCGTCCGGAAGGAAGTCTGAAAGTATTGATTGCTTTTAAAATTTGATTTTCGGAAATATTCAGAATTTTACAAACAGTATAAGCGGCAAAATAATTATATTTATTAAACTCAGCCAAGTTTTGGTTTTGATCTATAACATTCGGATATTTGTGTCCGTAGGTGTGGACTTTTTTGCCAACAATCAGTTTCTTTATTTGATCGTATGATTGATCGTCGCTATTTAAAACGACAATTTCTGATGAAAAAAATAATTTTGCTTTTGTTTTTAAATAATTTTCATAAGTCTGATGATAATCCAGATGTTCGTGAGTAATATTGGTTAAAACACCAATATAATATTTAATTCCAAAGACACGATTTTGATCAAGAGCATGTGAAGTTGTTTCCAATACAAAATATTCGTCACGGTTTTTAACCGCTAAATTCAATAGTTTCTGAACAGTAAAAGAATTTGGAGTAGTAGTATGTAGACCAGTATCAAACTCCCGATTGGCAACTTTGGCATAAATAGTTGAAATCATAGAAACTTTTTTACCTGATGATTTAAGGATGTGATAAATTAACGTTGTTGTTGTAGTCTTTCCATCAGTTCCAGTAACGCCGATAACTTTAAGCTTACGGCTGGGAAGACCATAATAGATGTTGGCGACAATCGCCTCGAGTAAATGGTATATGTTCTTTATTTTCTGTAACATTTGAATTTAAAAATTTCTTGATTACTCATTACTGATTACTGATTTTTGGTTTTAATTAGTAATGAGTAATTAGTAATTAAATAATTTATAATTTGTTATTTATTATTGTCCTGGTGCTATATTATAGTAAACCAGTAATTTTTTAGCTATTTCAAAAAATATCGGGGCTGCGGTTTCCGAACCCCAAGGCGACGTTTTTGGTTCTCTTAAAGTTACTAAAACTATAAACTTTGGATTATTATATGGTGCGAATCCTACAAAAGAAGCTACTGTTTTAGTTGGATCGTAGTGACCGGCAATCGGTATCTGGGCAGTTCCAGTTTTGCCCCCGATTAAATAACCGACGGGTTTAGCCCATTTGCTATCTCCGTTTTCAACAGTAGCCAAAAGCATTTTTCTTATAATTTTCGATGTATCTTCGCTGATTACACGATTAACAACATCTGGTTGTATCTTCTGTTTTTTTTCACCATTGGCAATTTCTCCTAAAATATGCGGTTTTATCAGCTTTCCACCGTTAATAATTGAAGCAAATGCCCTGATTATCTGGATTGGAGTGGTAGCTATTCCCTGGCCAAAAGTCACTACCGAATAATCAATTGGGTACCAGCTTTTTTGGGGTTTTAAATATCCCGGAGTCTCTCCCTGCAGATCTATTCCGGTTATTTCGCCAAAACCATATTTTTGCAGATATTCATATATTTTATTTGCTCCCAATTTTTCTCCGATATAAACCATACCGACATTAGAAGATTTTTCCAAGATCCTGGTCATTGATATTTTTCCCTCATATTTTTCATTCCAGGTTTTGATTTGATATTCAGCTATTTTTATTGGTCCTGTTTCATTGTAAATGTCATCAGGTTTAATTTTCTTTTCCTCAAGAGCAGCTGCCATAATCAAAGGCTTAAAAATTGATCCCGGTTCAAAAAGATCAGAAATGGCAATATTTTTGAATTGTTCTTCGGTAAATTCATAATATTTTTCCACATCAAAATCAGGTAGGCAGCTTAGGGCCAGGATTTTCATGGTTTGTGGATCGGCTACAATAGCACAGCCTTTTGCCGCTCGATACCTTTCCATGCCGTTATTCAGTTCAGTTTTAGTTATTTCCTGTACGGTTTTATCAATAGTTAAATACAAATCCCGGCCATCTTCAGAATCAACTTTTTCCTGGGTACCAATTAAGATGGGGCGGTTTAAAAGATCCCTTTCGGTTTTAATTACCCCAGGCATACCGGCCAGTTCTTTGTTATAAAATCCTTCAGCTCCGACATATCCGACGTCTTCACCATTAATATCTTTGCCGACAAAACCCAAAAGATGAGCAGCCAGTGAAGCTTCAGGATAATATCTTTGAGTTCTTTCTTCAAATCCTAAGCCCTCCAGATTAAGGTTTTTGATTATGTCTTTTTTTTGCTCATCTATGACAGTGATTGCCGCCCAACTTTTTTTCATATCAATCAGGGCGGATAAAGAGGCTTGATCCATTTCCAATACATTGTCAATCTTTTCAATCAGATAATCTTTATCTTTGATTTTCCTGGGTTCGGCAAACAAAAGAAAATTAGTTTTGTTAACAGCCAAAGGCAATCCATTAATATCAAAAATTCTACCTCGCTCGGCGGAAATTTTATTTGTTTTAAGATAGTAATCAGTGCCGGACTTTTGATTTAAAAATTGAAGATAAAAAAGCTTAACAATAATTAATAAAAAAAGGCACAAGAAAAAAAAATATGTTATTTTTATTCTTATCATATATTAAATAGGCGACTGAAACTATTTGTTCAGCGCGTACTTTTGACCTTCTAAATAAAAAGGTTTTGCCGTTTGAGTAAACTCTAAGTTAGCGGCCATAGATGCAGCGTATTGCAGAGAATCAATTTCATAAGCTTTATTGCTTAATTCGATATTTTCCTGATGTACCTTCTTAATTTCTTTTTCGTAAAAATTTATTTCACTGCCCAAGGTAATACTATGGACAAATACAAATATATTAATAAACAAAAGAGTAAAAAATACTAGCCACACTGTTTTTTTAAAAATATTCATAACTTTGAAAAAACTCTTAATATCGCCGATCTTTCAAAAGGCATTTTTTCAGATTTTCTAATGTCAGTTTTTATAATTTCTAAATTGTTTTTTCTAATAAATTTTTTGACAATCCGGTCTTCGACCGAATGAAAAGTCAAAACAACCACTTTTCCACCATCTTTAATAATTCTTAAAGCTCCTCCCAACCCCATTTTTAAATTGTTGATTTCGTCATTGACCATTATCCGCAAGGCCTGAAAAATTCTGGCATAAGATTTTTCTTTTTGATCAACAACAACCGTATCAATTATCCTGACCAAATCTCCTACGGTTTTTATTTCATTTTTCTTCCTCTCTTGAATAATTGTTTTGACAATTGCTTTGGAATTAATGTCTTCTGAATATTTGGCCAGTTTGTCATATAATTTTTCCTCTTCCAGACTATTGATTAAGTCTGCGGCTGACATTTCGCTTACTTCATTCAATCTCATATCCAAAGGATCCTGTTTGTTTTTATAAGAAAATCCTTTACCCGAATTTTCAATTTGTCTCATGGAAAGCCCAAGATCAAACAAGATTCCATCGGCCGGACAAAAGCCATTAGTCTTGCCAATCTGTTCTATTTCGGCAAAATTACCATGAACCAACCTGATTTTTGGTTGATCTTTAAATTCTTTTCTCAATTTTTCAATTTGGTTTATATCGCGATCAATTCCCAGTACTGTTCCTCCGAGATTGGCGATTTCTCGTAAATGCCCGCCTTGTCCGACGGTCGCATCTATATATAAGCCGCCACTTTTGATATCTAACGCGTTAATCACTTGTTTTAAAAGTACAGGCGTATGTTTCATTTATTATTGTTATTCAAATACTTTTCCCATCTTTCGCTATTCCAGAGTTCAAAATGATCGCCAACACCAATGATGACTATTTTTTCGTTTAATCCGGCATAGTTTATTAAATTTCTTGGTATGACAAATCTGCCTTGTTCGTCAATTTCCAAATAAACAGCTGATGAAAAAACAAAACGACGTTTTTCGAGATTTTCCTTTTCCAGTAGCGAAACCTGAAGCAATTCTTTAGCTTTATTTTCCCAGTCGTCTTTATCATAACCTGTCAAACAAAAATCAAAACCTTTTGTTAGAATAAAAGTAGTGCCCTTTAATAGTTCTCTTAATTTTTTAGGTAGAAGAAAACGACCCGGAGCAGTATTTGAAACTTGATATTCACCAAAAAAAACCATATATAACCATTTAACGCCATTTAACTATTAAAGTCAAGAGCATTTTGTGTATAAAATATGAAGAAATTCTTTGAGAGGACAAGTAAATTCGTTTTTTCAAAACAACAAACAATTTTTTCTTCGGCTGTAATTTTAGCCTTGATGATAGTGCTTTCCCGAGTGTTTGGTTTTTTGCGTTATCATACTCTGGCCACTTTTTTCAATAAAGAGGAGTTGGATATCTTTTTTGCTTCTTTTAGAATCCCCGATTTAATTTTTGAAGTATTAATTACTGGAGCTTTTACCTCATCTTTTATTCCTATTTTTATCAAGTATCAGACAGATCAGGAGGAATTGAATAAAAATATTTCTTCAATCATTAATCTTATCCTAGTACTGACGGTTTTTTGCGTAATTATTTTATATCTGACTATGGATTGGCTCATTCCGGCCATTACTCCGGGATTTTCTATAGAAAAAAACAAACTGATAATTTTTTATTCACGAATTCTTTTAGTAGGTCAGTTACCAATATTGATATTCGCCAATATTTTAACCGGTTTGGGTCAGGCCAATAAAATTTTCTTTTTAACCTCAATTGGACCGATTCTTTACAATATCGTTATCATTTTGGCAACAATGTTTCTTGCATCTAATCTTGGTCTTATGGCTCCGATTATTGGAGTAGTTATCGGGGGAATTGTTTTTTTCCTGGTTCAGCTGCCTCTTTTTTATAAATCTAACTTTACTTATCGTCTAATTTTAAAAAAAACCAGCGGATTAATAGCATTCGTAAGAATGACCATTCCCAGAGTTATTACAGTCGCAGTTTCCCAGATTGATGTTACAGTTGATCTGACTTTGGCAACTTTTCTGGGTAATGGCGCTTATACTGTTTTTTATCTGGCTCAAAGACTTCAATTGCTGCCCGTTTCGGTGGTGGGAGTAGCTTTTGGACAGGCTTCTTTGCCTTATCTTTCTGAAATTTATCAGCAAAAAAGAATGGAAGATTTTAAAAAAATTGTTATCGAATCAATTTTGAAACTTTTTTTCTTTACTATTCCCATCATGAGTTTTTTCATATTTGCCAGAACTCCGATAGTGCGTATTTTCTTCGGGGGAGAAAAATTTGACTGGGCAGCCACTGTTGATACGGCCGTTGCTTTGTCTTATTTTTCTCTATCAGTGCCTTTTCACGCTGCTTATTATTTTTTAACCCGTTGTTTTTATTCACTAATGGATACGAAAACTCCTTTTATCATCAGTGTTATTTCCGTAATTATTAATACTTTATTAAGTATTCTTTTTGTACTTTATTTTAAATTTCCAGTTTGGTCATTGGCTATATCATTTTCGATTTCAATGACAGTTAATGTTATTCTTCTATTTATTATTCTCTATAAAAGAGTTCAGGGTTTTAATTTGGCTTTTCTTTTTTTTGAAACAGGAAAAATGTTAATCACGACATTACTTTCATCAATCGTGGTTTATTATCTGATGAAATTGATGGATGGTTTAATCTTTGATACTTCAAGAACAATTAATGTATTCTTTCTGTTGCTAGTTGGTAGTATTGTTTATTTTCTTTTATACTTATTTTTATGCTGGATTTTTGAAGTTCAGGAAATTTATTTAGTTACTAGGTTGGCCATAAAAATCAAAGAGTACAAAAAAAGAATTGTGGAAATTAATGCACCACCTTATGAATGATGATAAAGCCCATGAAGTGGCGGCTGTAAAATCGATTCAGAAAAAGTTGCTTGGCAAGAAACTCTCTTATCGCGAGATTTATAATCTGATGGATGAAATTTGTCGCCATAAATTAAGTGATATTCTAACCACTTATTTTGTGGCGTCTTCTTTTACCAAAGGTTTTACTCCTGATGAGCTTTATTACTTTACTAAGGCCATGGTTGAGACGGGTAACAGACTAAACTTTAAAGGAATTGTAGCTGATAAACATTCGACTGGGGGAGTGGCCGGTACCAGAACGACGTTAATCATTGTCCCGATTATTGCAGCGGCTGGTTTTAAGATTCCTAAAATTTCGTCGCGGGCAATTACCACTCCGGCTGGTACGGCCGATGTCATGGAAGTTTTGGCTAAGGTGGAGTTTACTGTACCGCAAGTGGAAAAGATTGTTAATGAAGTTGGGGGTTGTATTGTTTGGAACGGAAAGCTGGGTATTGCCCCGGCTGATGATATATTAATCAGGATTGAAGAGCCTTTGTCTTTTGAGGCTTTTGACAAAATCATTGTTTCGGTCATGGCTAAAAAAGTAGCTGCTTCAACCACTCATCTGATTATTGACCTGCCGGTTGGCAAAACGATGAAGATTCGCCACTACAGCGACGCTGAAAAAATTGCCCAAAAATTTAAAGACATTGCCGAAAAATTTCACATGAAAATTGTGGTTGATATTAACGAGACTTTGGAACCGGCCGCTTATGGGGTGGGGCCGGCCTTGGAAGCGCAGGATGCTCTCAATGTCCTGGAGCAGAAAAAAGACAGATCTCTTGCCCTTGAAGCTAAGGCCTTAAAACTGGCAGGCAAGCTTTTAAATATTTGTTTTAAGGATGCCAAGATTAATAAAAGTGGTGAGGATGAGGCTAAACGAATCCTTTCCTCGGGTGAAGCCATGAAAAAATTCAGACAAATTATCAAAGCTCAAGGGGGAGATGATCAGATAGGGGTTGACAATTTCAAAATAAAAGGACATCATAAGGACATTAAGGCTGCAAAATCGGGTACAATTAAAGATATCAATAATTACAATTTGAATTCGATTACGAAAATTCTGGGCGCACCGCACGATAAATACGCCGGGATTTATTTACTGAAAAAACTGGATGAAAAAGTAACCAAGAATGAAGCTCTATTTACTTTTTATGCCACGGATTCTTATAAAATAAAAGAGGCGGAAATAACTCTTAATAATTTTCCAATTTATAAAATAGAATGAAAAAAATATATTTGTTGATCACGGTTATGGCAGTATTGGGTTTAAGTTTCTATTTATTTTTTAAAGAGGGAACAATGGCGGTTGATAAAAAGGATACAAAAACTACGATTTTTGTAATTGAAAAGGGAGAGGGCTTGAATGAAGTGGCCAACGCCCTGGAGACGCAAAAATTAATCAGAAGCAGAGTTGTTTTTTATCTGGTAGCTAAGAAATTGGGGATCGAGAAGAAAATCCAGGCTGGAGATTTTAGATTATCGCCGTCTCAAGACGTCTATCAGATTGCCGAACAGTTAACTCACGGAACTTTGGATGAATGGGTGACCATTATTGAAGGTTTGCGCAAAGAAGAAATCGCTCAGATTTTATCCAAAAGCTTTAATATTCCCGAGACCGAATTCATAAGATCTGCTCAGGAAGGCTATCTTTTCCCCGACACTTATTTGATTCCCAAAGATGCTACTGCCGGATCAGTATTAGAAATATTAAATGCCAATTTCAATAAAAAATTCGATAGTACTCTTAAAGCTCAAGCCGCACAAAAAAAATTATCAGAAAAAGAAGTGATTATTTTGGCTTCTCTAGTTGAAAGGGAGGCGAGAGGTGAGGTGGATAGGCAAGAAGTGGCTGGAATTCTTTTGAAGCGATTGAAAAAAGACTGGCCTCTTCAAATCGACGCCACTGTCCAATATGCCTTGGGTTACCAGCCGATTGAAAAAACTTGGTGGAAGAAAAATTTGACAGAAGACGACATCGAATTAAGATCTGATTTTAATACTTATGAAAATCCTGGGCTTCCTCCGGCCCCGATTTGCAATCCGTCTCTTTCAGCCATTAAAGCCGTGATCAACGCCGACGAAACCACACCCTATTGGTTCTACCTCTCTGATACCAAAGGCGTGATGCACTACTCCAAAACCATCGAGGAGCACAATGAAAATATTGAGAAATATCTTAAATAAAAAATTTCTCTTTTACACTTCTTTCTAGTTTTTGTTCGATATATCGATATATCGACTGTTGGTAATGAAAAGCTGATATAATTGGATTGGATGATAAGGTTTAATTATAGTAATAATAGCAATAAGGATTTTGTCTGCGTCAGGCATCTTTTGGATGTCTGACTTGTGGCGCCATAATTTCAAATTCTGCATTAGGAACAAAACATAGAAATCATTGTCCGTTTTGTCTTTGGTCTAAACATCTGGATCTTAAAATCCCGGGTGACAGAAGATCATTATGTGGTGCGAAAATGAAGCCAGTAGGATTAACTTTTAAAAACATTAAAACTAATGTGTTTACCGAAAGAATCAGTGGTGAGCTGATGGTGATTCACCAATGTTTGAGTTGCAAAAAGATCTCATGTAACCGCATCGCCGGCGACGATAATACTGTTACAATAATTTCCTTACTTGATGAAGCAGATAATTTAGATATTGAAACGAAAAAAGAATTAAGAAATATAGGAATTAATCTATTAAACAAGTCACAAAAAGACGAAATTAACATTTGTCTTTATGGTTATTAATTTTGTTCGATATATCGATATATCGAACTGTATTCAAAAATTTGTTTCAAATAACAAGATAAGTTAGAATATAACAATGTCAAAAAATAGGATATATTTTCAAAATTCAAAAGGAGATAAGCTTTGTGGAATATTAGAAAATCGAAGTGGGGATAAAACCAGGCCAGTAATTATTATTGTTCATGGTTTTGCATCAAATAAAGATAGAGAAAATTTTGTAAAGACTGCTAATATATTATCGAAAGCAAATATTTCATCACTGCGGTTTGACATATGGGGACACGGAGAGAGTAAGGGTAACTTTGAGGATATTACGATAACAGAAGCAGTTGATGATATTTTACAAGCGATTAAATTCTTAAAAAATGAAGGTTATAAAAAAATAGGTTTAGAAGGTTCTTCATTTGGAGGAATAGCAAGTATCATGGCCGCTTCCAAAACTCCCGACTTATTTGTGCTTGCTCTTAAATCTCCTGTTTCAAACTACGAAGAAAAAGAATTGATGACAAAATCAAAACAAGAGCTTGATGATTGGAAAGGAAAAGGATATAAAATTTATGAAAATGAAGAAGGAAAAAAATTTAAGCTTAATTATTCTTTTTATGAAGATTTTAAAAATAATAATGGCTACGAAGTTGCTTTAAGCATTAAGATACCTACGATAATAGTTCATGGGAATGCGGATAAAACAGTACCAATTTCCCAAAGTATTAAAACTTCAAAATTAATTCCAAATTGTAAACTGGTTACAATAAAAGGAGCAGATCACAGATATACAGACAAAAAACACGCAGAACAAATGATAAAAGAAATAACAGATTTTATTATTGAAAAATCAAATTAAATTAAAAGAATTATTTTTTTCGGAGAAACGCGGGGATTTCGATTTCGGAATCTTCTTCCAGTAGTTCTTCAAAATTTTCTTCCTGGTCTTCAGATTTTGTTGGGGTAATTAATACTTCTTGTTCTTTTTTTTCTGTAACTAATATATTGGCTGCAGTTTCTCTTTTAAAACTGAACATCTTTAATCTTTGATTGTCAAACTTGGTGGCAATAAGGGTAATTTTTATCTGATCAAGCATTTTTTCATCAATTACAGCCCCGAAAATTATTTCCGCATCAGAATCAACTGTCTTGGCGATGATCGAAGCAGCTTCATCAACCTCGGTCATAGTCAAATCAGGACCGCCGACAATATTAAATAGAACTCCACGTGCACCCTCAATTGAGATATCAAGAAGTGGAGAAGAGATAGCTTGTTTAATAGCTACCAAAGCGCGTTTATCTCCACTGGCAACTCCAATACCCATTAAAGCAGTACCGGCATTACTCATAATTGATTTAACATCGGCAAAATCAACATTGATTAGTCCCGGTGTAGTAATTAATTCAGCAATACCCTTGACTCCCTGATGCAAAACTTCGTCAATTTTTTTAAAAGCCTCAAGAATTGATGTTTTTTTATCAATCACTTGCAAAATTTTTTGATTGGGAACAACAATCAGAGTATCAACTTTTTCTTTAAGTTTGTTTATACCGTCATCAGCTGAAATCTTTCTTCTGGTGCCTTCAAATTCAAACGGTCGGGTAACAACCGCAATTGTCAAAATACCCATTTCCTTAGTTAATTCGGCAATTAAAGGAGAAGCACCAGTTCCAGTACCGCCGCCTTCGCCACAAGTCAGAAAAACCATATCAGCGCCTTGTAGTTCTTCCTTAATTCTTTCTCTTGATTCTTCGGCTGCTTGGCGGCCAACTTCCGAATCACCGCCCGAACCTAATCCTTTGGTAAGATTTTCACCAATTTGAATTTTAATCGAAGCTTTATTAGCTAATAGAGCCTGTGAATCAGTGTTGATAGCAATAAATTCTACCCCAGCAATTCCACCTTCAGCTACCATTGAAGAAAGGGCATTGCCTCCACCTCCACCAACTCCTACAACTTTAATTTTCGCCGCCTGACCGGCTCTAGGTCTGATTAGCATAATCTATGGAATAAACTGCTTAAAAAAGTTTTTTACTTTACCGACATAATTACCGACAGAAAAATCTTTTAAAACCGTATTAAAATTTTTCCAGTTTTCTTCATTTTTTAGATTATTTTTTAAACTATAAAGAAGAAGACCAACAATGGCTGCACTTTGAGGATTAATTATTTCGTCAACCAAACCACCCACGCCTTCGGGAGTACCTATTCTTATAGGAAGACCTAAAACTTTTCTTCCAGTTTCTAAAATACCAACAGTTAAAGCTCCGCCACCAGTAATAACTAATCCTGATGGAACGTTGCTGTTTAAATTGCTTTTTTCAACTTCCTCAAAAATTAATTTGAAAATTTCCTCTAATCTGGAAATAATAATGCCGTCAAAAACAGTTTTGAAGGAAACCTCAGTTACATTTTCCGGAAGATTTAAGGCCTGTAAATTGATCTCGTCATCTTTTTTTAGATTCTTATTAGTTTTTACACTATTGCTTAAAAAAAGCTTTATTTTTTCAGCTGAATCAAGTGATACTCGCAGGCCGATGGCAATATCATTGGTAATATGTCTGGCTCCAATGGGAATTGATGTTGAATATGAAAGAGAACCGTCAGTATAAATACAAATATCGGTTTTTCCGCCACCAATATCGGCCAAAACCACTCCTAACTCTTTTTCGGTTTCATTAAGGACAGATTCAGCCGATGCCAATCCTGAAAAAATGAAGCCGGCATTTTGCAGTCCCAAAAGAGATAAACAACGGTCAATATTTTTAAGATTAGTTTGAGAGGCAGTGATAATATGAGTGTCAACCTCGAGTCTGACTCCGGTCATACCAACAGGGTTTTTAATCCCCGATTGTCCGTCAACGATAAAATCCCGAGGGGTAACTTCAATTACCTGTTTGGTTGACGATAAAGATATGGCTTTAGCTGCATCTATTACTCGATTAATATCATCTTCGTTGATTTCGCCTTGAGGATTAGAAACAGCTACAACACCATGGGAATTTAATGAGGTTATGTGTGGACCACCAACAGAAACAAAAACTTTACTAATTTTGTGTCCGGCCATTCTTTCTGCCTTTTCAATGCTTTCTTCAATAGAAGAGGAAACCTGATCAATATCGACTATCAACCCTTTTTTTACGCCTTTTGAAGGGGTTGAGTTATAACCAATAATCCTAAGCTGATCTTCTTTCTCCGATTTAAGACCTACAATTGTTGCTGTTTTGAAGCTGCCTATATCTATAGCCGAAATTATTTGGTCGTTCATAATTTTATAACTGGTTTTTCAAACCTCAAATCAATACTTTTGATTTGTCTGCCTTCGCGTTTGAACTCAGTAAAAATACTTTCAAATTCGTATATTTGTCTGTCCCGATCCTTTCCAGCCGTAAAATAAACCTTCTTATCCTTTAGATTAAATACTAACATATCAAAACCGTTGATATCAATACTATTTATGTAAGCTCCGATTTCGCTGATTTTTTGAAGAAAAAACAAAGAAGTTTTAATATCTTGAATATCAAGCGATTGTCCTGATTTATAAGAGGAAAAATTAAATTTCTGATAATAAGTTATTATAGGTAAATTTAAACATTCGTCTCTTTTTTTATCCAATATTTTTCCGTTTTCCCCCAGAATAAAATATCCACCGTCAACCTTAAGGCAACCAAGAAGAGAATAATAATTAATACCAATCTCCAGTTTATCCGGATAAATTTTGCTTACTTCAAGATTCTCAATTGTAGGATTTGATAAAAGGAGCAGGTCCTTAATTTCGTTTTCAGAAATAAAAAAAATATTTCTATTTTTAAACACCGTTAAATTCTTAATATCTTTTTTTTCATCTTTCACGACAATGGTTTTAATTATGAAAATGCTGTTTAAACAATAAAAAAGAAAAAAAAAGCCGGCGAGAATTGGGAGATAAAACCATAGCTTAAAAAATTTCTTGAACAATATTTTTAGCTGCATTTTTGTGATAAAGATTAGTTAAATTAGTAAAATTACTTATATATTTATTCAAATTATTCATCATATTTTCAATTAGGATAAGAAGGTTCTGTGAATTTTCGGCCTGATTAAAAATCTCACCAGTTCCGGATTCCTGGAAAATCATTGCCTGTTTTAATTGTTCCTGATTGGCAGACCAAGGCAAAGGGATAAAAATAACCGGTTTTTTTAAAAAAATAAGCTCAAAAAAAGTATTGGCTCCAGCTCGGCTGATAACCAAATCAGCGGAGGAATAAACATATCCTAATTCATCTTCTCCAAAATGTTCAACAAGATAATAATTATTTTTTTGTTCTACAGGAAGCGAACTTTTAAAATTTTTTAATCTTTCAAAATCATTGTAGTTTTTAACATTGCCTGTTTGATGAATAATAATATATTTTTTTAATAATTCTTTGAGAATTTTTTGAATATGGGTATTAATGCTGTGAGAACCCAAAGAACCGCCGGTAATATAAATAACTGGTTTGTTTTTATCAATAATAAAAGGTTTGTTAATTATTTTTAAGACCGATGTTTTTACGGGGTTTCCGGTTAAAATTGTTTTATTTCCCGAAAAAAAACGTTGACTTTCCTCAAAAGAAATAAAAATTTTATTAGCAAATTTATCAATCAGTTTGTTGGCTAGCCCAGGGGAAATTGTTTGTTCGTGAGAATATACTGGTATTTTTAAAAGAAAAGCCGCAAAAGCAATCGGAAGAGCCAAATATCCGCCAAAAGAAAGAATATATTCAGGTTTTTCTGCTTTAACAATTTTTAATGCTTGAATAAAACCAATAGGCGTTTTTAGAAAATTTATAAATGAAGATAAAGAAACAATATGGGTAAGTCTACCAGCGTTTAGATGATAAAATTTAATTCCTTTTTTTGTTATTTCCTTATATTCAAGTGTAGGTGATTTATCTTTGCTCGATACATATTTTCTTCCCACAAAAATTATTTCCGTTTCCTTATGAGTATTGTTAATCTCATCAATGACCGAAAGGGCAGGCGAAAGATGTCCGCCGGTAATTATTATCTTCATAATTTATATTATATCTATGATTTCTTAGCTATATTGAGCAAAATCCCCATCAAAGCAAAAGAAACTAAAAGATTTGATCCTCCATAAGAGATAAAAGGCAAGGGGACACCAGTCAGGGGCATTATATTTACCATGCTGCCTAAATTAATAATTATTTGCAGATTGAAAAAAGCAAAAATACCGCCGGCCAACAAGCGGCCAAATCTGTCTTGAGAATGGGCCGTTATTTTATAAGCATTAAAAATAAGTGAAAAAAATAAAACAAGCAAAAAGATACATCCGATAAAACCAAATTCTTCCGCAATAATCGCAAAGATAGAATCAGTATGGGCCTCAGGTAAAAAAAGATATTTTTGGCGGGAAGTACCTATTCCCTGTCCAAATATTCCACCGGCAGACAACGATATTAATATCTGATTAATGTGGTAGCCAATACCCAATGGATCACTTTGAGGATTTAAAAAAGCAGTAAAGCGGCGAAAACGATATGGTGAAATTTTAATTAACATAAAAAAACCTAAAATAGAAGCAGGGGCTAAAAATATAAGATAATGAAGGTCTATACCGGCATAAAAATAAATAGAGATACTTAAGAGAAATATTATGATAGCTGTTCCCATGTCCGGCTGCAGGATAATCAAAAAAACCAGCATTGATAAAAGAATTAAAAATGAAAAAAATCTACGTCTCTCTCTTTGAGTAAACCAAGAAGATAAATAAATAATGACACTGAACTTTGCCAGTTCAGTCGGTTGAAGATTAATCATTCCCAAATCAATCCAGCGTCTTGCACCGCCGGCGGTAAAACCAACTCCGGGAATAAGAACAAATAAAAGAAGAACAATATTGAACAACATAAAAACAAAAGATAGATAATAAAGATTGTGATAATCAAAAAATGAGAAAAAAATCATACCTGCAATTCCGAGACCTATCCAGATAGACTGCAGTTTAAAATAATGAAAACTGTCATTAAATTCCTGGAAACTTTTGACTGAGGAAGACTCAAAAACAAAAAAAAGGCCGATCAAAGATAAGATTATTGGTAGAAAAAATATCCAAGAAAATTTATGATACTTCGGGCTTTTTTTTAAACGCATTCTTTATCTATATTAAATATTTAAAATCAAAAATTAAAACGACAAATAAAAAATTAAAAATTTCTTATCTTTTTAAGTTTTGATATGTAATTTTGATTTTTAATCTTTGATTTTTGATTTAACGATTTTATTGAACTCTTCTCCTCTGTGAAATTCATTATTAAACATGGCAAATGAAGTGGCTCCTGGAGAAAACAAAACATAAGCTTCTTCTTTTTGATTTTTTGCCAATTCATAAGCTTTTAAAACTGCTTTTTCCAAGTCGCTATACGTTTCAGTAATTTTATCGGCATACTTTTCTCTTAACTGGAATTCAATTTCCCGAGTAAATGTTCCAGCTAAAAGAATTATTTTTTTTACTTTGCTTAATTCATTAATTAGATGATCGAAAGGCAGATTTTTTGAATTACCTCCCAAAATAAGATAGGTGGGTTTATCAGCAAAAGCGTCGATTGCCTTAATAGTTGCTGTAGGCGTAGTGGAAGTAGTGTCGTTGATAAAAATAACATTACCTTTCTTGCCAATAATTTGCTGGCGAAAAGGGATTCTCTGAAAAGACTTTAATGTATTTATACATTGTGGTGAATCGAGGTTTAAAATGTTTGCAACGACTAGGGCGGCGGCTGCGTTTTCTTTATTATGCTCGCCTTTTAAATACTGGAATTCTTCATTGAATTGTTGGCCGTTAAAATAAATTATTTTTGATTTTATTTCCTGGGGAAGAATTTTTAATTTTAAATTCTCATTGATGATTAAATAATCACCCTCTTTTTGATTATTAAAAATAGCTTTTTTATCCGAAAAATAATCATTCATATTGTCATAAAGATTAAGATGATCCGGATAAAGATTGGTGAAAACGGCAATATGCGGACTTATTTTTTTGCTTGCGAATCCTGATAGTTGCCAGGAGGAAAGTTCAAGTATTATCCAATCATTTGCATTAACTGTTTTAAGTAAATTGATTGCCGGTGTCTGAGGAATATTTCCGGCAAGATAAGGATTAAGTCCAGCAGTTTTTAACAATTCATAGATCATTATAGTGGTAGTTGTTTTACCACGGGTACCTGTTATCCCAATAATTTTGGCAGGACAATAACTGGCAAAAAACGACGTTTCCATCTCAACTGGAATTCCTTTTCTTTGAGCTGCTTTAAGTTGAGGTAAATCCCAAGGGACAGAAGGGCCTTTAAAAATTATATCCGTCTCCAAAAAATCAGACAGTTTATGTTCGCCGAGCGTTATCTCAACATTTAATCCCTGAAGTTGTTTTAAACTTTGTTCAAGTTGTTGAGAAGTCTTTCTATCAGTCACTTTTACTTTTGCCCCAAGCTCGCAGAAAAACTTCGCCACCCCCAATCCTCCTCCCTGCAGTCCCAAACCAACAACTAAAACTTTTTTACCAGAAAATTTCTTTTTGAGTTCTTCAATAACTTGTGTCATAATCTTATATTTATTTTACACTAAACTGATTAATAGTTTAGTTTACCTTATCTTGAAGAAGTGTTTCTTTAGAAGCTATTATATTCAAAAAAAATACCAACGTGATCTTCAAAAGGATCAGTATAGTGAATATTGCCAGAAGAATCTCCTAAAATCTCTAACTCGTGAGCAAGTGGCATAGGAAGTTTTATTCCAAATAGTATTCTTTTTAATTCGTTCATTGCTTCGACTGAAGAGTTCCATGTATGAGTGTTTTGGATATATGGAAATACAAGTGCGTCGTTGTAGATGGCTATAGGAAGAAGCAATGGAAATCCGGAGACTTGAATAGTTTCGTAAATAAGTCTATAAGATTCGGCAACTCGTTCTGTCCATCTGGGCCTATCATATCGTTTAACAGAAATTCCCAATGATTCAGCAGCAGCAATAAGTTTCATTTCGTCTCCTCCAATGCTGATTGCTGTCCAAGGCGTTGGTAGTTGTGGTAATTTAGGTGGTTCTCCTCTTTCATCTATAACATAAGCCTGGATTAATGTGTTAAGGGCTGGAATTAAAGCCTCTATGGGTTTTTCTTTATGCTGTTTGTAAAAATATTGCAAGGTTTCAGCCATATATTTATTATAGCCTATAATTATACCATATAGTTATTTCTATCTCAAAGTACTAATAAAAATTATTGTTGTAATAGAAATAAAAATTTGTTATTATAGGGTAATTATGGGTGAAAGATTTCAAGTCTTAAGAGAACCATTAGAAGGAAAAAATCATACTCCATTACGTCTCCTACAGGCTTTTATGATAACAATTACCCCACCCGTTCCCAGAACAAGTCTTAATAAAATAATTAATGAAAAAGATAGACAAGATGCCATTTTAAGAGATAATCCTGAAGAACTAGGAATAAGAATATTTCCTAGGATGGATATGGAGGGTGGAGCAGCAATGGCTACAGGTGCCGGAGGAATCCTTGATGTTTTTGAATCTAATGAAGGCGGTCTTGCATACGATTTACCTCGCTATCTTTTATATGCAGATGAAAATACAGATAATATAGGTAATGTATTACATATTGATTCATCAGGTTCTGTCGCCAATGACGGTAAAAAAGTTGCTGACATATTTAGAAATTTAGAAAAAGATTGGAGAGGTATACGAAGAGTGCCATTTACCATATCTTTTAATGAAGAATCGGGAGTTACTGATGTTATAGCCGATTGTAGTTTAGCTTTAACTGACGATTTATATCTATATGGTATAAGATTTACTCCAACTACTGGAGGACAAATAAATTGTGGTCAGGTAAGTTTCCTTTGTGGTCCAAATACTCCTATTCATCCAGCTACTTAGTTCTCTTGTGATTTTTGTTCTTGTTTAATATAATCTTAAAATATGTTTAAGCTTGTGGAAAGCCAGCAGAATTTTATTGAAATGGAAAAGAAGTGGTTATTGGAATGGGAGAAAAATGGTTTAATAAAGAAATATTTGACCAGAAATAACGATTCTAATGATTATTTTTCTTTTCTTGACGGGCCAATTACTGCTAATAATCCCATGGGAGTTCATCATGCCTGGGGGCGAACTTATAAAGATTTATGGCCAAAATTTTATAATCTTTTAGGCTATAGACAAAGATTCCAAAACGGCTTTGATTGTCAAGGTCTTTGGGTCGAAGTTGAAGTAGAAAAAGAATTAAAGCTACGATCAAAAAAAGATATTGAGAATCTTATTCCTGGAAATAAAAAATCTTCAATCGCTAAATTTGTTCAGCTTTGCAAAGACAGAGTTTTAAAATTCTCCAAAATTCAAACAGAACAGTCAAAACGCCTAGGGTATTTTGCCGACTGGGATCACTCTTACTTTACCATGAGCGATGAAAATAATTATATGATTTGGCATTTTTTAAAGACTTGCTATGAAAACGGTTGGATTTATAAAGGTCATGAATCAGTACCTTGGTGTCCGCGTTGTGAAACTGCCATATCACAACATGAGATGTTGACTGAAGATTATAAAGAAGTCGTTCATCAAGCAGTCTTTCTTGAATTTAAAATTGGAAATTCGAAATTTGAAAAAAATGGAACAAATGAATATTTGTTAGTTTGGACAACTACACCGTGGACAATTCCGGCTAATATTGCAGTTGCAGTTGACGAAGACATTGACTATTCACTAGTTAAAGGAACTACAGGTGGCTTGTTTTGGGTAGCTAAAGATTTAATTGAAAGAACATTTAAGGGTAAATATGAAAAAATTATTAAGACAGTTAAAGGCAAAGAATTGGTTGGTCTAAAATATGAAGGGCCTTTTGATGATTTGCCTGCAGTTTTCGAAGTAGCTAAAAAAAATCCAAAAACATTTCATACAGTAGTGGCCACCGATAAAAATATTTTACCTGTGACTACTGATGAAGGAACCGGTTTGGTTCACACAGCAGTTTCCGCCGGAGTTGAAGATTTTAAATTAGGAAAAAAACTGGGATTACCGATGATTCCGGTAATTGATGATTCGGCAACATATCTGCCAACTTTGGGATTCTTAAGCGGAAAAAATGCCAAAAAACATCCTGAAATAATTCTTGATTACTTAAAAGAAAAAGATTTAGTTTTTGAAATCCATAATTACAAACATCGTTATCCGGCTTGTTGGCGATGTAAGGCGGAGTTGGTTTGGAAAGTAGCGGATGAGTGGTATATAGCGATGGATGAACCATCGAAATCAAAAATAAAAAATCAAAAATCAAAAAATGAGACATTAAGGGAAAGAATGATTGAGGTGGCCAAAAAAATTAATTGGATACCGGGGTTTGGATTAGAACGGGAATTGGATTGGTTAAAAAATATGCATGATTGGTTAATCAGCAAAAAAAATCGATATTGGGGATTAGCTTTGCCTATTTTTGAATGTCCTTCATGCAAATCTTTTGAAGTAATTGGTTCAAAACAGGAATTAAAAAAACGGGCTGTTTCCGGCTGGGATAAGTTTGAAAATCATTCACCCCACAAACCCTTTATTGATGAAGTAAAAATAAAATGTTTAAAATGCCAAAGCATAATTTCTCGAATTGATGATGTTGGCAATCCTTGGCTTGATGCCGGAATTGTCGCCTATTCAACCATTACTGAAAATAATCAAGGTGAGCCGCTGTATTTAAAAAATAAAGAAGAATGGAAAAAATGGTTCCCAGCCGATTTCATTACTGAATCTTTTCCCGGACAGTTTAAAAACTGGTTTTATGCCTTAATTGCTATGTCTTCTGTTCTGGAAAATACCAATCCGTTTAAAACAGTCTTGGGTTTTGGAACTTTAACCGGAGAAGACGGAAAACCAATGCACAAAAGCTGGGGTAATATGATTGAATTTAATGAAGGAGCCGATAAAATCGGAGTTGATGTTATGCGTTGGATGTATTGCCGGCATAATCCAGAGGAGAATCTTCTTTTTGGGTATAAACGAGCAGATGAAGTAAGGCGACAATTTTACTTGATGTTATGGAATACTTATAAATTTTTTGTGGAGTACGCCAATCTGGATAAATTTGAAATTCGAAATTTAAAATTTGAAATAAAATCAAAAAATATATTAGATGAGTGGATATGGAATAGGTTTGTTTGGTTGACAGATAATGTTAAAGATAGTTTAAAAAAATATGATGCTAAGGATGCGGCGTTGGAAATTGAAAAATTCGTCAGTGATGTCTCAACTTGGTATATCAGAAGAAGCAGAGGTAGAGTCTGGTCCAATTCCGACAATAAAGAAGACAAGCAATCATTTTATGACACTTTGTATGTGATTTTAGTTAATCTTTCGGTGATTTTGTCTCCTTTTATGCCATTTATTACCGAAGAAATTTTTACTAATCTGACAGGAAAAGAATCTGTGTATCTTGAAAATTGGCCTAAATTTAAAGAAAAAATAAATAATAACTTAATCGACGACATGAGATTAGTAAGAGAAGTAACTGAAGTCGGGCATAGAAAAAGGAAAGAATTGTCAATCAAAGTTAGACAGCCATTGGCTCAAGCAGAAATCATATTAATAAAAACAAATAAATTCAAAATCGAAAAAAACCTAAAAGAATATTCAAAATTATTATCACAGGAACTAAACGTTAAGAAAATTGTATTTAAGAACGGAGAAGAATTTGATGTCGCCTATGATACAAAATTAACCGAAGAGTTAAAGCTTGAAGGAGAAGCAAGAGACGCGTTAAGAACCATTCAGGAGCAAAGAAAAAAAATGGGTATCCAACAAAATGAAAAAGTAGAATTGGTGATTCCTGAAAGACTAAAAAACTTTAAAAACATGATTCTTAAAAAAATACTTGTAAAAAAAATATCGTTTGGAGAAAAAATCGAAGTTAAACTATGACAATTCTTGTTAGTTCTTGTTTGATTACTTTATTTGGTTTATTTAATCTTCTCGGTATTGATAAAAATTATTTTTATCACCAATTAATATTTCTTACAATAGGGTTAATTATTTTTTTTATTATCAAACGAATTGGTAGGAATTTTTTTTATATCAATAGTAAGTTTTTTTATTGGGTTTTAGTGTTTCTTTTAATGGTGACTTTTTTAATAGGATTGGAAGCTAAAGGTTCAAAAAGATGGATAGAGCTTTATTTTTTTAATTTTCAAGCCTCAGAAACATTAAAGATTTTCTTTATTATTTTTTTAGCAGATTTTTTTGTTCTTAAAGATTATGCTGGTGAAAACTTTAGTCATTTTTTAATAAGTCTTTTCTATTTATTATTGCCGGCTTTGATTATATTCAAACAACCTGATCTGGGAAACACTTTAGTTTACTTGGTTATTTATTTTGCCATGCTTGTTTTTTCGCCGATTCCGAAAAAATACATCGTTTATTTATTAATTACTTTTATTATAGCTGTTCCGGCTTTTTGGCTATTGTTAAAGGAATATCAGAAAGCTCGGATTTTAAGTTTCTTTAGTCCCCATCTTGATCCTCAGGGAAATTCATATAATATGATTCAGGCCATGATTACGGTCGGATCGGGTAAGTTTTTTGGCAAAGGTTTGGGGTTGGGCACACAAACGAAACTTCTTTTTTTACCGGAAAATCACACTGATTTTGCTTTTGCTTCATTGATCGAACAGTTTGGTTTTTTCGGAGGACTAATTACCTTAACTCTTTACGGATTGACTATTTTCTTTTTATTTAAGCGAGTATTCTATTATTTTTTTAACAAAGACAGGGAGAGTCAAAAAAGGTTTCTTATTTTGATTGGTTTTATTTCCTATTTCGTTTTTCAGACCTTTATTAATATAGGCATGAATTTTGGTTTGTTGCCGATTACCGGGATAACCTTGCCTTTTATATCCTATGGAGGTTCGTCTTTAGTTGCTCTCATGATTAGTTTAGCTTTAATACCTTAATCTCTTGCGGATTAACACTTAATACGGTATAATTTTTAGATTATGAAAATGGCTGTGGTTAAAACCGGAGGTAAACAATATCTCATCAAAGAAAACCAAGAATTAATGGTTGATAGATTGGCTGGACAGGAAAAAGAAAAGATTTTGCTTGAAACATTAGCCTTATTTGATGAAGAAAAAGACACTTTTGAATTAGGAACACCTACAATTAAACAACAAGTTGAAGCTGAGGTTTTAAATCATTTACAGGGAGATAAAATAAGAGTCTCCAGATTTAAGTCAAAAGTTAGGTATAGAAGAGTAAAGGGATTTAGACCACAACTGACGAGAATAAAAATTGTAAAAATATAATATGGCGCATACAAAGGCTCAAAAAGCCGCAAAAGGAAATAAGGATTCGCGATCCAAGAGACTTGGGGTCAAAGTTTTCGGCGGGGGAATGGTTAAGCCCGGATATGTGATTGTTCGCCAAAAGGGAAGTAAAGTAAATGCGGGAATCGGCACAATGCTTTCTAAAGATTTTACCATTATTGCTTTAAAACAGGGAACTGTTAAATTTCTTCAAAAAAACGGCGAAAAATACGTAGCTGTTGTTTAAGATAATTACTTCTTGCAGAACCTTATTTATAATACAATATTAATATGGATGGAGATATAGCTAAACTCATTAACAAAATAAAAGAGGAAAAGGATATTTTTGAAAAATCCAAATTGATCAGTAGGATCGTTAAAGAAAAAGGAGTTAAAATATCTGAACTGGCCAAAAAAATTGGAATGAAACCTTCGAATATTTGTCACTATCTTCGACTGATAAAACTTCCCGATATTATTATTGATGGTTATTACAGTAAAATGACATCAAAAAGTCATTTATTTGTTCTATCAAGACTAAAAGATAAAAAAGAAATGATGGAAACTTATGAACGAGTTTTAATGGAAAGTTTAAGTGTCGCAGGAACAGAGGCTTTAGTCAGGGAAATTATTTATCATGTAAAAAGTCAGGGTCTATATATTCCAGTTGCCGAGATAAATAAATTTAAAGACGGCCTGGAAAAATCCGGAGAGATTAAGGTACAAATAATCCAAACTAGAGTTAAAAGTAAATTGACGTTTGAATTCAAGGGGAGTTTAGATGTAACTACGCCAAAATTAAGAAACCTGATGAAGAAGATTAATGGTTGAATGAAGATTAATGGGAAGGGGATTTTTTATCCAACCTGCTTGACCCGGCGGAAAATAACGGTAAAAAACAAAACCGATAATGCTTTCAATTGGTACCGGACCAAATTCTCTTGAATCGGAAGATCTAGGTCTATTGTCGCCCATAACAAATAAATAATTATCTGGAACTATGACTGGTGTTGAATCTTTAAGATATCCTCCATCCCAAAGATTAGTTCGAGCTGAAATATAATTTTCTTGAACCAAAGTATCGTTAACAAAAAGATCACCACTTTTTATTTCAATTTTATCTCCGGCAAGTCCTAATATTCTTTTAATATATTCGATATCAGGATTTTTTGGCGATTTAAAAACGACCACATCGCCTCTTTGAAAAGAGCGAAATTTATAAGTGACTTTACTTGTCAGAATATAATCTCCTGATTGAAAAGTTGGTTCCATTGAGACTCCTTTGACTTGATTGGGTTGAAGAATAAAAAGGTAGGTGACTATAAAAAGTGAACCAATAAAAACAACCGTTTCCAAAATATCCATCACAAAATCGATTATTTTCTTAATCAGGCTCATAACTTAACATTGTAGATAAATATGTTGCAAAAAACAAGGGAAAAAATTAGAATTATGGAGGAAAAGGTCGCTTAGCTCAATGGTAGAGCGCTTCATTCACATTGAAGAGGTTGAGGGTTCAAATCCCCCAGCGACCACCATGACCACAGAAAGAATTTTTGGCAACATTAGTAGAGTTTCCCGGACAGAAGGAAAAAATTTATTTCGAAGTCCGGTTTTTCTACATATTTCTGACAATGATTTTACTATTGATTCTATAAGATATTATATTTCTACCGCCCATCTTATGGGATTTACTGGTGAATCAGGAGAATTAACTCTTACAGAAAAACCTTACACGACGCTTTATTATCCGCTTTGTGGTTCTTGCACTATGGTTCATGAAGGCCAAGGTGAAAATTATTACGGTGAACAAGAGATGGTGGGTGCCCTATCTCTTTATCAATTAGTTCATCAAGTTACTAAGGTTGAGCCTATTCAATTTGATGAAAGTCCTGTGATAAATATTACGGGTCCTACATTACCGGCCATGTTAACTGTTAGACCAATTATGGTGAATGCCGGAATGAAGCACAGAATAATTTGGAGTGGAGGAGAACCAAATCCTCGATTTATAGCCTTAAGGCTTTCAAAGTTAGCAGCGTTAAATCAATCTTAAAACTCTAGCCTTGTCAACTCTGTCAAAACCCGCCGTTATTAGCTCAACCAGTTGATTTGTTGATTTTTGAAACTCATCTTTAGTAACAAATTTAGTCTAGAATCTATCAGATAATTGTTTAAGGTCATCTCTAGTAGCAAAAACAGTCTTTAATTTTTTAATATCATTATCAGTAATCATAAAAAGATTTTATCATAATTATTAATTAGAAAATAAAAAGACATTAGAACTGCAATAACCAATATAATTGGCCAGAAGATTGGAAGAGTTAAATTGGAGATAATTTTTTTGAGGCAGTAAAAATTAAATGGTGGCCCCTCTCTTTCGCAACCGAACCAGATTTGAAGCTAATTATTCCTGAAGTGTTAAGTTGGTATTCAAGCTTTGGAGATAATTTTCTATTTCTTCAACATTACTCCGCTTAGGGATTCAAACCATGCAATTACTCTTTATTTTGATTGATAGTATGCCTTAGTTCGCTGCACTATTCTCTCAATCATCGTTTTATCAGATCCTATTATTGTTTTAGCATGACGGCGAGTTCTCCTATTTACTTCATCAACAAGCTCTAAAGGTATATTAATATATTGGCAATTTGTTTTGCTTTGCCATCCAATCATAAGTGTGATATCAGGAGAAAGAGGAAGTGTAAGTTCCACATCATTTTGTCTTAATCCAGGTGAAGCCCCCATTGTTCCTCTCCCAAATTTATTTTCTGCCACGGGATTAACCATAATGCATGGATTATCTGAAGTTATAAATGGATTGGCTTCATTTGGGCGCACCATAAACACCCACTGCATATTAAAAATAATAGGAGCTGATGACTCAACCGCATTAGGAATTAACGACGAATGTAGGGAGCTGATATCTTTACCTGCTCTTAAAAATTCATCAGCACTGATTGTTGGTGCCGTTTTATCATGTAAAATCATGCTACCAGCTCTTTTTTTAATATGGTCAGGCAAGCTTATTAAATGAGTTATCTGCTCCTCACCATCTTTAAAAAACTTCTTTAGGGATTCACGGCGATTTGGTTGACGTGCCATCATTGAGGCTACAAAAATTGAAAGTTTTGCTTTCTCCTCATTACTTACTAATTCCTTTTTCGAAATTTTATCTCTAAAAATAGTGGCATAAGCACCTTCTATATCGTTAAGATACTTTGTCTCTATTAAAAGAGTACCTCCTCCTGTTGGAAATTTAATTGTAAAATAATCGTGTTCTGTTAAAATTTCATCGGGTTTGCGCGAATATAGTTTAAAGTCTTTGTCGCCAATCCATAGTTTACCTTGCGAATCGGTAAATGATTGAAGATATGTTCGAGGTATTTTATGTTGTCCTTTATTTGCTCTTGCCATATAATTATTATAATCCATGAGCTCTCTGATTTAACGTCGTAAATTCTATTAGTATACGATGTCGTTTTGCCTTAATAATGTTTAAAGTCTTTTTTTAAGGCCTATAGATATCAGGTTTAGTATATTCATAAAAAAATAGCATTAATAAGCTCTAAGATTATAAAAATGTTGCTTATATGCAACTGACAATTATTAAACTTTAGTTTAATATTTATTTGGTCTTTTTACGGAGCGCATAGACCTTAAAGAAATGGCACCTTCCAGACGTGGAGGTTTGCTCCTACCACCCGCCCACTGCCGATAGGTATGGCGGGTTTTTTATTAGTTTATTTGATAGAATCAAAGGTTTTTCCACCATTTATAGGCGACAGTTTGAGTATAATAGAGTATAATGGCGCCAAAAATTTCACTATTGATGATTACTAAAAATGCCCAGAAGATGCTCGGGCAAAGCTTGGCTTCGGCCCGGAATCTGGTTGATGAAATCGTCCTCATAGATAATTGCTCAACAGACAATACATTGGCAATAGCTAAAAAGTTTGGAGCAAAAATATATCGATATATCGGACATGACTTAGGGAAACAAAGAGCTTATGGGTTAACAAAGATTAAAACAGAATGGGTGTTGGTACTAGATAGTGATGAAATTATTTCTCCAAAATTACTTAAGGAAATAAGATCTGAAATCTACGATTTGGGATCTAAGATTTACTTTGATGGTTTTTACATTCCTTTTCAAAATCATTATCTTGGGAGGAAACTGAAATATGGCGGAGAAGATTACAAAAAGCTGATTTTGTTCAAAAAAAGGGTAGCCAAAATAAATCCAGCTCTGGTTCACGAAAGCTTTAAAATAGTAAAAGGAAGAGTCGGAACTTTAAAAAACAATGTTTATCATTATTCATATAATTCATTGGGACAAATGTATGGAAAGTTTACGGATTACGCGTTAAGGGAAGCGAAACAAAAGGTTAAGAATGGAGAAAATACAAGCTTTAAAAAGATATTTTTTTACGCTCCGCATATGTTTTGGGCCAGATTTATCAAGGATAAAGGTTATAAAGACGGATTATTTAGGTTACCATTAGATATAGGATTTGCTTACATGGAATTTTTGACATATTTTACAATGTTATTTATAAGTTCGTAAAGAGACCCAAGCTATTCACAAAAAACATTTCCCGAACTTATTAAATTTATAATGAAAACTCAAATAATTATCGTTACTTATAAAACTCCGGAGTCGGAAATTAAAAGATTAAAGAAAGAAATAAAAAATCTTAAATTTGTCGATTATGACCTTTCTATAATAGATAATTCCATAAATAATATTGGTTTTGCCGCGGGAGTAAACAAAGGGATTGAAGAAGGGTTAAAAAACAAATCCGACTATTTTCTTGTCTTAAATCCTGATATTTCCTTAAAAAGCATTGACGCGAAAAAACTTTTTGAAGCTGCACATGAATTTGATATCTGGGGGTTGGCAATGAAACAAAATAACATAACTTATTATGGAGGTGAAATAGATAAATGGAGCGGGAGCGGGGGATTAATCAAAAAAAAGCCCAATAAAAGATTTCAATCTTGTGATTTCGTCTCGGGATCGTTAATGTTTATCAAAAGAAAAGTCATAGAAAAAGTTGACCAATTTTCTACTGACTATTTTATGTATTATGAAGACGTTGATTATTGTGTTAGAGCGAAAAAAAATGGGTTCAAGGTAGGTATTGATAGCAAACTTGTTTATGATCATTTTGAAACATCACAAACAAATTCTAAAAAAGAATTTTTTTTGGCGAAAAATAGACGCAAGTTTTTATGGAAATACGGCACATTGAGACATAGAATTTATGAGTTAACGAAATCGCCGTTTTTAATCAACTTTTTCAGTCTTAATTTTTCCTCTGTCATAAATAAAATTTTTAATTTTGTTCTTTTTATCTTTCTGGTGCGCTATTTTTCCACAAAAGATTATGGAATTTATAATCTAGTCTGGGGTTATGTCGGATTTTTTGCCCCTTTTTTAGATTTTGGGACAACCAGTTATGGGCTTATATATTTGCCCAAAGAAAAAAACGAGAAATTGAATTCTTTAAACTCCTTAAGATTTTATCTTTCAGTAATTATTTTCTTTTTGATAATTTTATCTACTTTTGTATTTCACTTCGAGAATTCTTTTCTTTTATATATAGCTTTGATATCTCTGACAGTCTTTGCCAACATGTGGTCGGGAAGTTATTTAATCATAAATTCATTGAGACAGAAATTAATTAACTCATCAATTGTCTCAATTATTTTTAACTTATTCCTTACAGTTACATTGATTCTTAGCATTACCAAATATAAAAGCCTAACGTTTGTTTTTTTGACGATAGCTGTTTTTTACTCGATTTATGCATTTCTCAATTACTACTTGGTAAAAAAACAAATAAATCTAAAACTTGTATTTAAACCAATTGATTGGATAGGAATTATTAAAAAATCTTATGTTTTCGTTCTCATCGGTTTTTCAGCTGGGCTATATTTTAAACAGGATATTTTTTTACTCAAATATTTTAAATCAGATGCTGAAGTAGGGATATATTCGGCCGGTTACAAATTCTTTGAAGCCCTTTTATTCCTAGCTGGAGCCTACAACATTACAGCTACGCCAGTTTTATCAAAACTTACGTCAAATTTAGTAGCTCTCAAAAATAGAGTTAAAAAGGATCTTCTTTTTTTATTATTACTAGGAGCGGCTATCTCGGTGACATTTTACTTATTGGCTCCGGTTATTCTACCTTTATTGTTAAAACAAAATTTTGAACAATCAATTTCTGTGGCTCGGATAGTCATCTTTGGCCTTCCGTTTATCCTTTTAAGCTCAATATATTTGAACATAATATATGTTTTTGGCAAATCATTCAAGGTTTTAGGAATATTTGTGCTGCAAATATTTATTAATCTAATTCTAAATATTATTTTTATTCCTAGATTTTCTTACATCGCTTCAGCTTATATAACTGTTTTTAGTGAGTTTATTAATTTTGGATTTGCTTATTTATTGGCGCGAAAATACTTGAAATGAAAATATCAATCGATGGTGGTGCTTTTTGCTCCTCAAAAACAAACAGATTCGGAAATTTTATTTTTAGCCGGAATTTAATCGAAGCATTACAGGATTTTGATAGAAAAAATAATTATTATGTTTACTCTTTCTGTGATAAGCCTCAATGGCTTATAGAAAAGAATATAATTCATAAAAAAATTGGACCTAAATTTTTTTGGTCCAAGCTGGCCGTAGGATTGGAAGAAATTAGAAATAAAAAGGATGTTTATTTAGCTCTAAATCAATCTGTTCCGTTTTTTACCAGATCCAAAATAATTTCTTTTTCCCATGGATTGTCTTTCTTATATTTTCCTAAACTTTATCCAGATTCTTATTCAACAATGAAAAAGCAACTGAGTGAAATGGTCAAAAAGAGTTTTAAAATTATAGTTTCCTCAATAAAAGTAAAACAGGAACTTTTAAGTTTTTATCACGGAGTAAAAAATATTTCAGTTATTAATTTTGGAATACCTTTTGACATGCTGGAATATAAAAAAGTAAAAAAAGAAAAATATTTTTTATTCGTCGGTATGAATCATCCAGTTAAAAACGTTAAATTTATCGTTGATACGTTTCAAACGTTTATTAATGATAAAGAATTTAAGGATTATAAATTATATTTAATAGGAAACTTTGGAGAATATAAAAAAAATAAGAACATTAAAGTTATTGATGATTATATTACTAGGGAAAAATTAAAAGAATATTATTCAAAAGCCACCGGTTATCTTACAGCATCTTTGTATGAAAGTTTTAATTTACCGGTTTTGGAATCGTTAATTTGTAAAACAAATGTTATCGGTCTGGAGCCGGCTATTATTCCGGAATTAAGAGAATACGTTACGATTTGCAAAAACACTCCGAAATTTATTGAGGGAATGAAACAAGTCTGTTCTGATCCGACTTTTGCAAAGCGAAAGGAATTGATAAATAAATTCTCATGGAAAAAATATGTTGAAAGTTTGAGTCAATTATATGATTAAAGTTGCGCTTGTCCGGGGGAAATATTTAAACAACTTTGAGGGACAAAATTATAATTTTAATAAGAAAGAAATTGAGTTAACAGGTATTTCTTCGTTCTTTCCAATTCATCACAACTTTCCGTTTCCCATAATTAAATTGCCTAGTTTGGCTGATTTGGGAAATAATCGATTGTTAAAATTTGCGGCCAATAGAATATTAGGAGATAGTCAGATGCTTTTTGGACTTGAAAAATTAGCTGAAAAATTCGATATCTTTCACACTGCCGATCCACATTATTACTATAGTTATCAGCTGGCAAGATTAAGGAAAAAAAGACTCATAAAAAAATTAATTGTTACCTCGTGGGAAACTATACCTTTTAATAATGAAAGGATTAAAAAGAAAAGAGAAATAAAAAGATTTGTTTTAAAACAAGCTGATTATTTTATTTGTTATACGAGTAAAGCAAAAGAATGTTTAATTAAGGAGGGGGTTGATAAAAGGAAAATTGAAGTGGTAAGGTTAGGAGTAGACCTGGATAAATTTAAAATTCGAAATTTAAAATTTAAAAATACAAGTCAAAATGCAAAATCTATAAATGTTTTGTTTGCTGGAAGAATGGTAAAAGAAAAAGGGATTGATGATCTAAAAAAAGCTATTGTAAACTTGCCAGATGTTAATTTGATAGTAGCCAATTCAATCAATTATCAAGAAATGCCGAGAGTTTATAACCAAGCAGATATTTTAATTATGCCTTCAAAGAAAACTAAGACGTGGGAAGAACAATATGGAATGGTTTTAGTCGAAGCCATGGCCAGCGGATTACCAATAGTCGCCTATGATACCGGCGCCATAAGTGAAGTTTTGGGTGAAACAGGTATTATGGTTAAAGAAAACGATATTGTGTTCTTGATTAGAAACTTAAAAAAATTAATAAGCGATAAGGATTTACGAACAAAAATTGGTAGAATTGAAAGAAAGAGGGCAAAGTTGGAATTTGATAGTATAAAAACAAATAAAAAAATCACTGAAATATATAAAAAAATATGAAAATATCGGCCGGGATAATTACTAAAAACGAGGAAAAAAATATTGAGCGATGCCTGAACTCAGTAAAATTTTGTGATGAAATAGTTGTAATTGATGATTTTTCCACTGATAAAACAGTTGAAGTTGCCAAAAAGTTTGGAGCAAGCGTTATCCAAAGGAAACTTGATGGTAATTTTGCCAGTCAGAGAAATTTCTGTTTTGAGCAATGTAGTGGAGAATGGGTTATATTTCTTGACGCCGATGAAGAAATTACTCCAGAATTAAAGAACGAAATTTTAAAAAAAGTGAAGGACGAAGAAATTGATGCTTATTATATTAAACGACGTGACAGATGGTGGGGGAGATGGCTTAGGTTTGGGGAATTGTGGCGTGTTTACCACGGTGGTTTATTAAGACTGGTAAGGAAAAATTCTGGCAAGTGGAAGGGGTCGGTTCATGAAGAATTCAAAACTGCAAAATCAACCGCAAAACTTAATTCATTTTTAAACCATTATCCTCACGCCGATGTCAAAAGCTTTATCAAAAAGATTAATCATTATAGTAATTTAAGAGCAAGAGAGCTTTATGATACTAAGACAAGATTTTCTATTTTACAAATAATTTTCTATCCTTTCCTCAAGTTTGTTTTAAATTACTTTATTTTGCTGGGTTTTATTGATGGGCCAGCTGGATTTACCTACGCTTTCTTAATGAGTTTTCACTCTTTTTTGGTAAGAGCTAAACTATATCAGTATTGGCATCCTCAAAAACAAGAATATGTTTCTTAACTTTTTAATTTACTCTACATTTATTTTATTTTCGCTTGGCCAATTGGGGAGGATTTCTTTTTTGGGTCAGCAAATCAATGGCTATGTTTACGAGATTTCAATGTTACTAACGCTTATTTATTTATTTGTGAAATACTTATTCAAGCCAATTGCTCAATCGTTCAAACGATTGTACATGGTTTATTTGTTTTTATTATTTATTCTTTTATCTTTCTTGTTTGATTTAAGATTTTATGATTTTCAACAAAATTTGATTTCATTTTTATATCAAATAAGACTATGGTTCTATTTTCTGTTTTTGGTGTATTTGTATTATGGACTAAAGAAAAAAACAACATTAATAAAAACACTAAATATTTCATTTTTTATTTTTATTACTTTAACTGCAGTATTGTCGGTTATCCAATATATGTTCTATCCGGATCTTCGTAATCTTATTTATGACGGTTGGGATCCTCATCTTTTCCGGATGTTTGGAGTTTTTTTTGATACGTCTGTATCTGGGGCGATTTATGGAATAATTTTTCTTTTTCTTTTCCTAAAAGACGATTTTATTAAAAATAAGTATGTAAGATTTTTCTTAATATTTATTTTTTTTATTTTTGTTTTTCTGACTTATGCCAGATCCTTATATTTGGTTTTTATCATAACCTTGTTCTTAATATTTTTAAAAGCCAAACAATATAAACAACTAATTTTTCTTCCTCTAGTCGTCTTGATAGTCATTATTTTATTACCAAAAACATTTGGTGAAGGTATTAATTTATCTCGAACTTTTTCTATTGAAAGTAGGTCGAACGATTACCAATCGGCTATAAAAATATGGGAAAAAAAACCACTAATAGGCTATGGGTATAATCGGATAAGATATGTTAAAAAAGAGTTAAATTTATTAGGAAATGATTATCAGGAAACCCATGCAGGAGCTTCGTTTCACTCTAGTTTTTTAATAATTTTAGTCACGTCAGGATTAATAGGTTTGATTATATTTGTTGCTTCGATTATTCAATTAAGCAGAATAGCAAACAGGGGGTATATTTTTCTTCTTTTTCTGAGTATGCTTTCACTGGCTGATAACATTATTATCCAACCAATGATTTTATTTATTTTTTTAATTATCCTTCTGATAAATTATCGTCAAAGTTTTTGATTCAATATTTTGAGCTTCATCTTGGGCAGTTATTTCTATTTTGTTTTCTCCGTCTTTTAATCTAACGGTTGTCGTAAAATTACCCATGGCATCAACAACAACGGGAAGATTATTTACTTTTATAAAAGTTTCTTTTTCAGTTGTTCCTGACACTTTTATTTCCTGATTACTTACTTTACTATTGTCAGCTGGTTCTTTAATCTCTAACTTGGGCTTTTCACTTTTATAAATAATCTTAAACACAGTAGATTTTTTTTGTTTGTTAGCTTGTTTATTTTTACCGATAAGATAAATTTCGTTTTCTCCCTTTACAAGATCTTTTATCTCCTCGCTAAAATTATCCTGATTTAATACTGAAACGGTTTTTACTTTACTATCATTAAGATAGAAGTTTAGAGTATCAATATTCATGACTGAACCGGAAACTGCAATAATAGCGCTGTTTGTGGCTGATGGAATATCGGTAATATCGATTGTGGCGATAAAATCGTCACTATCGGTCTTGACTAAAGTTTTTTCTTCTCTTCTGGCGAAAAGATTAGATACAAAAAAAGAAGCTGAAAAGAGAATTTTTAAACCTACCGTAAGCATAAAAACACAAAAAATAACAAAAATTATTGCGGCGGAAAAAAGATTAATTTTTTGCTGTTTTTGTTGATGAGTTTCTAATCGGGTCATATGTTTAATATTTTACAGTATTTTAATGAGCCGACTGTCGGAATCGAACCGACGATCTTTCGCTTACGAAGCGATTGCTCTACCAACTGAGCTAAGTCGGCAAATGAGCGGGATAGGGGAATTGAACCCCCTTCTCTACCTTGGGAAGGTAGCATACTACCGGTGTACTAATCCCGCATTTCATCCAAAGTATAGCAAAAAATAATTAGATCCTCAAAACTTGCTTTTTTATTGAGTTCGTACTACTATATCAGCAAAGATATGGAAAGACGAGATCCACCTGATTTTTTTGATGATTTAGAAGAAGCTGCAGTTATTTTTCAAGATTTTTGTGAGACAATAGATCCTGCTGATTCGGAAGCTACTTTAGGAATAAGTCATTTTCTTAAAATAACGGAATTAGAAATAAGAATGGAACAGTTAGAAAGATCGAAATCTCAAAAAGATCGCGATCTTGTTGTAAATGAATTGGCACGTCTACATACAGAATATGCACGAGAAAGAATAAAACCAGCTTACCTACGAGCATATTTCTCAGCTCAATCACAGTTTGAAACATTTATGGAAAATGTAGGAGAACTGGCCACAATAGGACCGGGAATTGTTATTCATAGAGCCAATACAGAATTTGAACGAGCGATGATGCGGCATCGAGCCGCTTCCCCATCGCAAAATTAAAAAAAGAAAAAATAAATAAAAGAGCAGATTAATGTAATTCAAAATTATATGGCAGTCTTTTTCTTTAAGCGTCTTGTGACAAAGCGGCCTGGTTTACCGACGGCGTTTTGATAATTAAGATCTCCCGGGGCAAAAATTGTACCATTGGGTTCAATAACAACATCAATGACACGCTTGATCATATATTGATGAGTAGCCCAGGCCAGTAGGTTAAACCAAACATCTTTAACTGTTTCCTGTACTCGGTTTTCGACACTCATATTTTAATTATCTTGGAATTTTCAATACAGTTCCTTTTTCTACCTCATAAGGAAAACCTATGTTATTGAAATCAGCTAATTTTTGCCAGGCATTACCGTCACCGTAAACTTCAAGAGCTATTTTCCATAGAAAGTCACCATCTTTGACTACATATTTATTTCCTTTAAAAGTAACTTGAGAAGTCATGGTGGCTGAAATATCGCCTTGATTAACTGTTGATTGTTTTGAAGCAACAGATGGGATAAATAATTTTTGTCCTTTAGCAATTGAATTAGGATCAGTTATTTTATTTGCTACTGAAATATCATAAGCGTTATAGCCTGATCCATATGTTTTTTCAGCAATTTTCCATAAATCGTCTCCTTCTTGAACAACATAAATTTTCTGTTGACCAACTTGATTTATATTGGCACTATTAACTTTTTTTTGGGGGAAAAATTTAATTTTCTCTAACTGAAAAAAAAGAAAAGAAGATAAAAAATATGAAACAATGATTCCGATAATTAAAGAGGGATATTTTTTTTTGATTCGTTTAACGACAAGATTTTGATAGTCTAGGGTTGTGGCGTTCATATGGTCTTAAAGCGCATTATACAATTAAATGTAGTTATGGTCAAACTCAACTGGAATATTTGATAAACATATGCTATAATGTCCTTACATTTGAATTAAGATAATAAAACTGCTTAATTTGCTTCGTTCAACCGAATGCATTCATTTCTTAAAAAACTAAGATGGTCATGAACAATTTTTTTGAAAGGGCCTTATCTTAGGAAAGCAATGTAAATACGAATTGTTTTACACCTGTGATCACAAAAAGAAATAGGCAGTTTTATTGTCCTTAATCGTTCAACCAGATTGTGTTATAATTTATTTGTATTTTATTGGAGCCGTAGCTCAATTTGGTTAGAGCGCCTCCCTGTCACGGAGGAGGTTGGGGGTTCAAGTCCCCTCGACTCCGCATTTTTTGACGATACAATTATTTATAGTAAAGATACGAATTCCTGAAAAACCTAACTTTAACTATTTATATTTAGGAAGCGACGTGATAATTCCTGAAAGCACATCAGGATGAATTGGTCTGTCTTTGGGAATCTCTATGTTTCTGTATTTTTTAGCTAAAGTTGGTGCTTCTTTTAAAAAACTTCTATAAGTATAGATAGAAACAGGTTTCTTATTATGCTTAAGTTCAGTCTCTACTTTTTTCTTCATTTCCTCATTGCTACACAAAATTCCAAGAATGCTTTGTGGGTCCCAAATACCCAAAACATCATCAACTCCAAACTTAAAATAATTTGCATTTGGTGATAAAACGACAACAGGACAATTGTCTACTGGCCCTAAAATTTTATCGCCAATTAAATCAAGATAGGCAACATCTTCAGGTGGTCGTTTATGCACTATTCCTTGTTCTATAATTCCTTTTTTTCCGACAATCACTGAATAATCTGTTCCAATCCCATGTCCTAAAAATCTTACTCCTGTTTCATCTTTAATTCTTCGCAAACATTCTCTTAATATTTGTTCATCTTTTACTACTGTATCTGTTTCAATTGCTTCTGCCATAATTAATGAAATTATATCAAAAGAAATTCCTCGTTTTTAGCTATAAATTTCATTATTTATTTTCCGCAATAAACTAAATTCATTGCTTGATTTAATTAACCAATTTTGTAGTAAATTATTACAATTTTCCTGTCACGGAGGAGGTTAGAGTTTCCCACTGCGAGTTGAACAAGTCCCCTCGACTCCGCAGTTGCTCAAAACATATATAAATAATGGAATATCGACGGTTGTTTGTCATGGATTTGCACTTTCGGTATAATTTATATTATTATTTAATAAAATTAATATGAATCCAAATACGGAATCAGAATCTCCTGAAGTAATTGAGGCAAGAACAGGGGATATGTTAAGAAAACTTCAAGAGTATATTGAAGGTCAAAAGGAAATAACAACACAAGTACGTGAAACCGATTATGAAACTGTTACAACTCGCGAGATATTAAGACAACCTTCTTCATTAGGCGAAGGACATAAACCTGAAGTAATTACGGTAATAGAAACAAAACCAAAAACTCAAAGACCATTTAAAAAATTGCCGATACGAATAAAAGTAGAACGAAGATTTGAAGAAGTTGATAGAAGTGATACTTGGAATGTAAGACAGTCAGTTGAATTTGAGAGTCAACCAAGATTTCTCAAAAAGGATCAAGTTACTATACTAAGTGCAGATAATGATCGTGTTGGAACCAGAACAATTTATGCAGATAGCAATACTCCTCAATTTAGTTATCGTAGATTACAAAGCTTTAACGAACAAGAGCAACTATTTAATACTATATTTAGTAAATTACCTCAAAAAAATATGCCAGCGGTTCCATTACAGCCACAGACCGCTACACGTGTTTGACTTAATAAATCAATTTTGTTACTAATTAATTATTATTAGTTATTCCTGTCACGGAGGATCTGCCTGCCGGTAGGCAGGGGTTGGAAAAGTTCCCTCGACTCCGCAAGCATTACGCTATAATCTGTGTCTACTTTTACTTAATTATGTTACTATATGAATATGAGTTCATATAGGTGTTGTTCTTCATCAAGTAAGGAATCAAAACAAACAGCGTCTCTTGTTTCTTTGTTAAAGCTTATTGGAGAAGAAAGTCGTCTAAAACTTCTTTGTATTTTACGTCAAGGAAATCATTGTGTATGCGAAATAAATAAACACGTTAATCTTTCACAAAGTCTTATCTCACATCACTTAAAAGATTTAAAAGACGCAGGGATTATCACGGATGAAAAAAAAGGATTACGAGTTTATTATTCTCTTACCGAGAAAGGTAAACATATTACTAGTTTGTTATATAAACTATGAAAATTCAGGTTTTGGGAAGCGGTTGTGCTACTTGTAAAAAGTTACATGAAATTACCCAGAAAGCCGTCAAAGAAATAGGAATGAAAGAAAAAGTGGAATATATTACTGATATTTCAAAGATTATTGAAATGGGAGTCATGCAATCTCCTGTTTTAGCTATTAATGGAGAGCCTGTCATGACTGGATTTACAACTGATATTGAAAAGATTAAGAAGGTTATCAGTTTGAATACTAAGACTGATGAATAATCTCTTTCCTCATTCATATTGGGGAGATACTGTTAACTTTTTTGTTTATGACACTATAAAGATAGGGTTACTTCTTGTAGTCATAAACTATTTTATGGCTTTTACTCGCTACTACTTTCCTATGAATAAGGTTCGGGATATCCTAACTAAACGGAGATGGTTTGGATTAGATTATTTATTTGCCGCTTTGCTTGGTGTTGTAACTCCTTTTTGTTCTTGTTCCTCTATTCCTTTATTTATTGGTTTCGTTGGTGCAGGGATTCCATTAGGAGTCACTTTTGCCTTTCTGATATCGTCTCCTTTGATAAATGAATCTTCTTTATATCTGTTCCCTGCAATGTTTGGAATGAAAGTAACGTTGATTTATAACGTTGTAGGTATAGTCGTCGCTATGTTAGGAGGATACTTAATACAAAAATTAAGAATGGATAAGTACGTAAAACCTGAACTTTTAAAATTTAAATCCCGTAAACAGGTAGAACAAGAACATGGAGGAGTTACACTACCTTTAAAAGAACTTTTGAAATATTTTTGGGCTGAGGGGATGAATATTACAAGAAGCATATTTCCATATTTAATATTGGGAGTAAGTATTGGTGCTCTTATTCATGGTTTTGTCCCTAGTAGTTTTGTAGAAAAATATCTATCAGCCAAAACTTGGTGGACAATTCCTCTGGCAACTCTTTTTGGAGCACCTCTTTATGCAAATTCTGTAAGTGTTGTTCCTGTTATGGAGGCTATGGTGCAAAAAGGTGTTCCTTTGGGAACAGCACTGTCTTTTATGACAGCTATTGTTACAGTTTCCATACCCGAAATTATGATTTTAAAAAAAGTCATGAAGTGGCAACTATTAGCAACTTTTTTTGCAATAACAATCATTGGGATTATGATAATGGGTTACATATTTAATGCAATTTTGTAGTAAATTATTACAATTTTCCGGAGAACTTGCTTTGTTGGCTCGCTTCGCCGCGAGACGAACAGTAGGGTTTTTTCGGGAAACTCTCTTGATTTAGTAATAATTTTTTGTTAAAATAAATTATGCCAGAATCAGGTGTAAATTTTTTTCCAACACGTCTTGCTAGAACAGGTAATGAAATACACTTTTCCTTGGAAAAGCCAAAACGAACTTCTTTAGTTGTTTTTCCAACAGTTCGTGAAGATGGAAAAAAAATTCGTACGGGATTGCATACGGATAGGATTGGAAATGTGATGGAATATTTACGTAGACTAAGTAGGGAAGAGCGACAAGCATTAAGAATAGAGGGAAGAGTTTTGGACGAAAACCAATGGTTAAGACTTCAAGATGATCCTGTTTATAAATTTTTTCTTAATGGAAGATGGGAAAGAGTACAGAGGCGTGATCAAGAAAAAGTACTAAGACTTCTTCTCCCTAAAGGACTTGCTTTAACTCACGAAGATGTTCTTCGGCTAGCACAACTAGCTTATTCACCCGTAACAAGTGCTGCTACAATAGGATATCAAGTGGGTTATTTTAGTGCTGATGATATGTATAACTTTTGGTATAGGGGAGATAACAATGCCAACGATCTTAAACCAATATTGGGAGGATGTAACGAATTTTCAATAGGATCGGATACTTTTTCCCCAGTAAAATTAAAATCTATTGCTGTAGGACTAGAAAAAGTGTTTATCGATAATGAATATGAAGATGATGTAGTTAAGCGCGGTAAAAAATTAGCCGTTTCCGAAGAAAGAATTAGACAAATATTTGATGTCCATGATATATAACTACTTTTCTGGCACGAAATAGGCTGGTAGTGGCGTGCAATTGTATATTCAAACTTTAAATTAGCTCTTCATATAAGTAGGTATGTATAGGACTTTTATAAAAAAGCATAACTCTATATAATATTCTTTATGGATAAATTTGAAAACAAATTTTCCAATAAAGCAATTTCCCATCTTTTAAAATCAGTTGCTGTAGCTTATGAATTAAAAAAAGACAATCGTTTTAAAATAATCGCTTATGAAAGAGCTGCTGAAGTAGTTGAATATTTATCTGATGAAATAATAGACGTTTGGAAAGCAGGAAAATTAACAGATCTTCCCGGAATTGGTCCTTCAATTGCCGAACATCTTGATGAGTATTTTAAAAAGGGATCATCGCAACATTTTAATCGTGTGTTAAGCGGTATACCCTCAACGGTTTTTATTCTGATGAATATACACTCAATAGGACCAAAAAAAGCCTATAGATTAACAAAAGAATTAGATCTCTTTAATGATGAGACAGTGATGGAAGATCTTAAAAAAGCTGCTCTTGAAAATCAAATTTCAAAACTTGAAGGATTCGGTGAAAAGTCACAAGCGGAAATACTTGAAGCTATAGTAAGTTTGCAAAAAGTAAAAAACACACAAGAAAGAATGCCACTTCCTTATGCTAATCAAAAAGCTTTTGAGATTATAGAATACCTCAAAAAAAGCTTATTAATTAATAGGGCAGATGTGTTAGGTTCCCTACGAAGAATGGTCTCTACAATCGGTGATATTGATATTGCCGTTGTTTGTAAGGATGAAGACATAAAGAAAGTTATCGATTATTTTATTAAATATCCAAAAGCAGAAAAAGTGGATAATGCCGGTGAGAAAAAAGCTTCAATTATTATTCATCCAAATATTCGGGTTGATCTTCGAGTCCAGGATGAGCAAAGTTATGGATCAATGCTTCAATACTTTACCGGTAGTAAGGCACATAATATTAATTTAAGGGAATACGCGTTGAAAAAAGGATACTCTTTATCGGAGTACGGAATAACAGATATAAATCAAAAATCAAAAATAAAAAATCAAAATGACAATTTAAAAATTAAAAATAGCATTACCAAGTTTAACAACGAAAAAAGTTTTTATAATTTTCTGGGGCTGGAATATATTCCACCGGAAATTAGGGAGGGAACGGATGAGGTTGAGAGAGCGGAAAATAAAACTTTGCCAAAATTAGTGGAGTTAAAAGATATTAAAGGAGATCTTCATACCCACAGTAATTATGATCTTAAACCTTCCCATGATTTGGGAACTAGTGATTATTCAGAAATAGCCATCAGGGCAAAGCAGTTAGGATATGAATACGTGGGTTTTTCTGAACATAATCCAAATTTAAGTCACAATTCTTCTGATGACATAAATCGCATCATGGAAGAAAGAAAAGTATATATTGATAAAGTTATGTCATCAAAAAAGATTGAACGTTCAGAATATTTTATCGGAATTGAGGCAGATATTCTTTCTGACGGCTCGGTTGCCCTACCTAAGGAAAGCACTAATTATCTTGATTATGTAATAATTGGCGTACATAGCTCCTTTAAAATGGACATTAATAAAATGACACAGCGAGTTCTTAATGCTCTTGAATTTCCAAAGGTAAAAATACTTTCTCATCCAACAGGTCGAATACTAAACAAAAGAGAAGGTATACGACTTGATTGGCAAAAAATCTTTTCGGCCTGCAAAAAGAAAAATATTGCTTTGGAAATCAATGCTTGGCCGGACAGATTAGATTTACCCGATACATTAGTTAGGCAAGCAATTAGCGCCGGTGTTAAGCTTTGTGTCAATACGGATGCTCATATTTTAGACGAGATGAATAACATGTTTTTTGGAGTAGAGGTTGCAAGGCGCGGATGGGCAACAAAAAATGCTATAATAAATACATTGTCTTTTGACGAATTTAAAAATTGGATAAAGAGGGGGTGAAATATAGATGAATATAACAACAATTTTAATCGTAGCTGCGGTTTTATTGGTACTTTACTTGATTGGAACATATAATGGTTTAGTTGTTCTGAAAACTCGAATCCAAGAAGCATTTTCAGGAATCGATGTCCAGCTAAAACGAAGGGCCGATTTAATTCCTAATTTGGTTGAAACTATTAAGGGTTATGCCAAACACGAAAAAGAGATTTTTGAAAATGTTACTAAAGCCAGAGCTAATTTAATGTCGGCTAAAGGTCCACAAGAAAAAGCAGAAGCCAATAATCAACTAAGCGGTGCTCTAAAATCATTATTTGCTGTAGCAGAGGCTTATCCTCAACTTCAAGCGAACAGTAATTTTAAAGAATTACAAAGACAACTTGAAGACACAGAAGACAAAGTAGCTTATTCGCGCCAATTCTACAATAGTAATGTTTTGGAGTATAATACTAAGATAAAAATCTTTCCCACTAATTTATTTGCAGGTACGTTTGGATTTAAAGAAAATGAATTTTTTGCCGCTAATGAAGAAGAAAGAAAAAAAGTGGAAGTTAAATTTTAATGACAATCTATAATCAAATTTCCAGTAACAAAGCCAGGACTTGGGGTATTTTTATTTTATTCGTCTTTATTTTGACGGGGTTCTTTTTTTTGATAGGAAAACTATTTAACTCTTCGAATGTTTATTTGGTTTTCGGTTTAGTTTTCTCTCTAGGGTCAACATTAGTAAGCTATTTTTATTCAGATAAAATAATTTTATTCACTGTTGGGGCTAAGCCAGCTACGAAAAAAGATTTTTTTGATTTTTATACCGTAGCGGAAAATTTAGCCATTGCTGATGGTCTACCAAAACCAAAACTTTACGTAATTAATGATCCTTCACCAAATGCTTTTGCGACTGGTCGTGATCCACGTCATGCAGTTGTCTGTGCTACAACGGGGCTTTTAGAAAAGCTTGATAGAACAGAACTTGAAGGAGTAATAGCTCATGAACTTTCTCACGTAAAAAATTATGATATTTTGCTTTCTTCAATCGTGGCAGTCTTAGTTGGCACAGTTGCTTTAGTCTCCAATTGGTTGATGAGAAGTTTATGGTGGGGAGGAATAGGGCAAAGAGATAGCGAAGATAGGGAAAAAATGAATCCAATAATGATAATTTTAGCAATCGTAGCTTTGATAATTACACCGATAGTGGCCACATTAATTCAACTAGCAATCTCAAGAAAAAGAGAATTTTTAGCTGATGCTTCAGGTGCACTTTTGACCAGATATCCAAATGGTCTAGCCAGGGCTTTGGAAAAAATATCTTCAGATCCATATCCTATGAGAACCGCTACTGCCTCAACCGCTCATTTATTTATTTCTAATCCTCTTAAACAAAAAAAAGCTTCATCTTGGATCGTTTCATTATTCAGTACTCACCCGCCGATTGAAGAAAGAATAAAAATTTTAAGAAGTATGTAATATGTGTGGAATAGCGGGTTTTTATGGTTTTAGAAATGATGATCTAATAAAAAAAATTTCCAAAGAAATTGTTCATCGTGGTCCTGACGGAGAAGGTTTTTTTATAAATGATAAAGTAACACTTCTTAATCGAAGGCTAGCAATAATCGATATAAAAGGAGGAAAGCAGCCGATTTATAATGAAAACAAATCTATCGTTACAGTCTATAATGGTGAAATTTATAACTATCAGGAATTAAGAGGAGACTTGGAAAAGCTGGGACATAAATTTCAAACTAACTGTGATACGGAAGTAATTGTTCACGGTTATGAAGCTTGGGGAGAAAAATGTTTTGATAAGTTTAATGGGATGTTTGCGATAGCTCTATGGGATGAAAATAAACAAAAGTTTGTTTTAGCTCGAGATCATTTTGGAATTAAACCACTATATTATTCATTTACCTCGTCTTCTAAGATTAATTTAATTTTTTCTTCAGAAATTAAACCGATCTTTAATAGTGGCCTAATAAAAAAGGAAACTAACGATAAGGTTATCTATCGCTATTTAAAATATCGTATTCACGACGATAGTCCGGAAACATTTTTCAAGGGAGTAAATAAACTAATGCCAGGTGAGATGATGATAGTTCAAAAATCAAAAGTTAAAATTCAAAAATATTCTAATTTAGAAGACAAACTATTTTCATCTAACGATAAGTCAATCGGAGTTGATGTTGTTGACATGTTTAAAAATAAACTAATTGAATCTATAAGATTGCGATTAATTTCGGAGGTACCGGTCGGGACTTGTTTATCGGGCGGTCTTGATTCGTCAACCGTTGTGGCCGTTGTAAATCAACTGCTTAAAGATAAAATTAAAGAGGCAGAATCTGTTGGAATTAAACAAAAATCTTTTTCCGCTGTTTTTCCAACATCATCGAACAATGAAGAAAAATATATCGATATATTGTTAAAAAGCTTAAAAAATATTGACGAACATAAAATCTATCCAAACCCAGAAGAATTTTTTGAGGAACTGGCGGATTTTATCAGAACTCAGGAGGAGCCAACAATTAGTACTGGTCCTTATGCGCAATATAAGGTGATGCAAGAGGCACACAAATTTGTGACTGTTCTACTGGATGGACAAGGGGCTGATGAGATGTTGGCTGGATATTTGCCCTACTATTTTGTTTACTTAAAACAATTATTTAAAGAAAAAAAATATTTAATATTTTTTAACGAAACTTTTTCATCTTTAGATGTATTGACCAAATACTTCTGGCTAAAATTGCTAGCTACTTTAAACATCAATAAAAATATTTCGGTTAACACTTTATTAAATAATAAATTTGTTGAGAAATATAAAAAAGAACAGTTTAATATTACAAATGACAATTTAAAAGAAAGATTAAAAGAAGATATTTTCCATAATAGTTTACCTTCATTACTTCGTTATGAAGATAAAAATACCATGAGATTTTCAATCGAAGGAAGAGTGCCGTTTTTAGATTTTAATTTATTAAAATTTATTTTTTCACTTTCGGACGACGCGATAATAAAAAATGGTTGGAATAAAAATATTTTAAGAGAAGCAGTTAAGGGCTTATTACCAGATGACATAGGATTACGAAGGAATAAAATTGGATTTACAACACCAGAATATGAATGGTTTATTAGAATGAAAAACAGGATTTATTCTGTTTTTATGAGCGAAAGTTTTGGGGAGCGAAAATACTTTAATCAAAAAGAAATCCTAAATTCATTTCAAAAATTTATCGAAGGAAAAACAGATGATACTTTAATTTTTTGGCGATTACTTAACCTAGAAATGTGGTTACGCGAATTTTTTCCGCAAAAGATAATTGAGCAAAAATTCCAGACAAAGAAATTAGAAATATTAGTTAATGAAAAAACTTATTTACGTTTCCCAATAAAAACAGAGTTAATTAAAAAAGGCGCTGAAATAGAAAAAGTTATTTCTAACTATGTAGTACGATATATCGATATATCGAACAATTCATTACAAAATAAAAAATGGTTTGTGGTGGTGTCGGAAAAGATAGTGGCGATTGCTCAAGGCAGGTCTTATTTTATTTGGGACATTAAAACCGGGTTTTGGGCGAAAGCGTTATCAAAATTTGTAAGAAAGACTCCTTATGGGATTGGTTTGGGAAGTCCGTGGACAATGCAGCTGGCAATTAATGAAATCGGACTACCGAAAATATTACTTGCATCTTTTTTGTCAATAATAACAAAGCCATTTGGAGTTAAGGGTGTTTTTTACCATGTGGCCGGACCAGAAGCAGCCGCAATTGACGGGCCAACAGAATATTCTGTTTACCCATCAAATGTATCAGCAAAGTTAGGACCAAAAAATCCACAAAAGACTGCGGAAAATATCAAATCACAAATAACAGATAACAAAGAAATTTCAAATTTCAATGGTGTAGCTATTATTGATGCCAATGATTTGGGGCAAAAAGTCCTTGGTAACTCGACTAATTTGTCCAATAAATTGATTGAACAGATTTTTAAAGATAATCCAATGGGGCAGTCAAGAGAACAAACTCCAATAGTCATTGTTACAGAAAAATAGATAGTTTCCTTCATTCTTAATAATTTTTTTACTGTATAATTTATGACATGAAAAAGAAAGAACTCTCAAAGGAAGAAGTCATCCACTTATCAAAATTGGCGAGCTTAAAATTAACTGATATTGAAATTGAAAAATTAAAAAAACAATTAAGTGAAACTTTGGATTATGTCGATAATTTAAACTCCATAAACACGACCGATGTTTCTCCGACAGATAACGTTACTGGGCTAAAAAATGTTTTTTTTGAGGATGGAAAAGAAAACACTCGGGGATTAACTCAAGAAGAAGCTTTAAAAAATGCAAAACGAAAAAAAGATAATTATTTTGAAGTAAATAAAATTTTGGAGGAATTCTGATGGACATATTAGGAAAATCAATAAAAGAAATTAGAAGCTTAGTAGACAAAAAAGAAATTTCTATTAATGGGGTATTTGATTATTTCGTGAAAAGAATTGAAAAGTATAATCCTGAGTTAAATGTTTATTTAACTAAGATTGAAAATAAAAAAGAATCGAATAGTGGAAAATTGTTTGGAATCCCTTTGGCTATAAAAGACAACTTTTGTATGAAAGGAATAAGAACGACTGCTTCTTCAAAAGTACTTGATGACTTTATTCCAACTTACGAATCAACAGTTACCGCCAGACTAAAAAAAGCCGGTGCCTTGTTTCTTGGAAAAACAAATATGGATGCCTGGGCACATGGATCATCAACGGAAACTTCAGACTTCGGACCGACAAAAAATCCATGGGACAAGACAAGATCGCCTGGAGGTTCATCCGGCGGATCAGCAGCTGCAGTTTCCGCATATTTAGCGCCTGCTGCCATTGGATCAGAAACTGCCGGATCGATAAAACAACCAGCGGCTTGGTCAGGAGTTGTCGGATTAAAACCAACCTATGGCAGAGTTTCAAGATATGGTGTTGTTGCCATGGAGTCAACTCTTGATTGTCCGGGTCCTTTAACACTAACTGTTGAAGATGCGGCCTTAATTCTTGAGGTGATTGCCGGACATGATCCTTATGATGCAACCACTTCATCAATTAAAGCTGAAAATTACTCGAATGCATTAAGTAGGTCAGAAAAAATGACAATTGGCATTAGCGATGATTATTTTGAAGGAGTCGATGATGAAGTCAAGGAAAAAACATTGAATGCCATCAAAATTCTGGAAAAATTAGGACACAAAACCAAAAAAATTAAATTAATTTCTCCCAAATATGCAATTTCTGTTTACACAATTATCCAAAGAGCCGGAGTCTCATCAAACCTGGGAAGATATGACGGAATAAGATATGGAAATGATAGAAACAAATTCGGTGAAGAAGCAAAGCGAAGAATCATGTTGGGCACCTATACGTTGTCAGCCGGTTACTATGATGCTTACTATAAAAAAGCCCAAAAAGTCAGAACGCTAATCATTGAAGATTTTAAAAAAGCATTTAAGGAAGTTGACGTAATCGTGGCGCCGACTGCACCAATGATCGCTCTAAAGCTGGGAGAATTTGAAAAATATCCTTTTTTTGGAGAAGTAATGGATCAGCTGAATGAACCAGGGGCGATTGCAGGCGTACCGGGAATAAACATCCCGGTTGGTTTAGACAAAAATCATTTGCCTATTGGCATGCAATTCTTAGGAAATTATTTTGAAGAAGGAAAAATATTAGACATAGCCAATCAGTTTGAAAAAGAAACGGATTTTTTTGGAGTTATAAAAGAAGGGGTAAAAAATTATGAATAAATATAAACCAGTAATTGGCTTGGAAATACATGTCGAGTTGAAGACAAAGTCAAAAATGTTTTGTCAATGCGACGCTAATTACTTTGGAAAAAAACCAAATAGTCAAGTTTGTCCCGTATGTTTGGGTATGCCTGGTGCATTACCAGTTCCAAACAAGCACGCAATTGAATGGACGATACTTATTGGTCAAGCTTTAAATTGTCATATTAATCATAATTCTAAGTTTGACAGAAAACATTATTTTTATCCTGATTTACCAAAAGGTTATCAGATAAGTCAGTATGATAATCCAATTGCTTCTAAGGGTAAAATTACAGTTGCTAATAAATTATTCGGAATCACTCGCGTTCATCTGGAAGAAGATACAGCCAAGTTAATTCATGATGACGGTGGAACATTGGTTGATTTTAATAGATCAGGAGTGCCATTGGTGGAAATAGTGACGGAACCTAATTTTGAAAATTCTGACGATGTTAAAAAGTTTTTGGAGGAACTTCAGATAATTATCCGTTATCTCAATGTGTCAGATGCGGATATGGAAAAAGGAACAATGAGACTCGAGCCTAATATTTCAGTCAAGCTTGAGGATCAGAGTAAGTTGCCAAACTATAAAGTAGAAATAAAGAATATTAACTCATTTAGTTTTGTTAAGAAATCAATTGAATACGAAATTAAAAGGCAAACTGAGATTTTGGAAAAAGGAGAAATTCCTAAGCAAGAAACAAGAGGATTTAACGAGGCTAAAGGAAAAACTTTTTCTCAGAGATCAAAAGAAGAAGCACAAGATTATAGATATTTTCCGGAACCAGATATTCCGCCAATGAAATTTACTGACGAATTTCTTGAAAATATTAAAAATGAATTGCCCGAATTACCAGCACAAAAAACGGAAAGATATGTTAAAGAACTGGGACTCAAATATAAGGACGCATTTATTATTACGAGAAGTAAGGAACTTGCAAAATACTTTGAAGAAGTAAATTCAAAATTTAAAATTCAAAATTTAAAATTAAATTCAAAAATTAAAAATGTCGAACAGAATATAGCAAACCTAGTTATTAATAAAAAAATTCCTGTAAATATAACAGTTGGTGAATTTGTTAAAAGAGCATTTAGCGAGTTAGCGCCGAAGGAAACGGATTTGGGAAAACTGGATATTGTAATTAAGTGTTTAATTGAAGAAAATAGGAAAGTCGTTGATGACTATAAAAACGGAAAAACAAATGCGATTATGTTTTTAGTGGGGCAAGTGATGAAGGAGATGAAGGGACAAGCAGACGCGCAAATCGTAAAAAAGAAAATTATCGAGAAAATCAAGTAATTTAGAATTATGAATTTGGAATTCATAATTAAATTTAGAATCTAGAATTATATTCTAAATTCTACACTTAATTCTTAATTTTGAATTATAAATTCTAAATTATTTAAAATGAACTTTGTACATCTCCATGTTCACACTGAATATTCACTTCTTGATGGTTTATGCCGGATTGATGAGCTAATGGTTAAAGCCAAGGAAAATAATATGCCGGCTGTGGCCATAACTGATCATGGTGCTTTATATGGCGCTTTTAGGTTTTTTCTCAAAGCCAAAGAACATGGAATTAAACCAATAATCGGTGTTGAAACTTATAAAGCAAAAAAATCCCGCTTTGATAAACAACCAAATGTTGAAAGAGATCAAAATCATCTGGTATTGCTGGCAAAAAACTTAACTGGATACAAGAACCTTCTTAAATTAGTAACATCGGCTCATCTGGAGGGGTTTTACTATCGTCCGCGAATAGATTTTGAAATCCTGGAAAAATATCATGAAGGATTAATCGCTACATCGGCATGTTTAGCTGGTGAAATTCCGGAATCACTTTTAAACAATCAACATGAGCAGGCGGAAAAAATATTAAAAAAATATCTTAGTATTTTTGGAAATGACTTTTATTTGGAACTTCAGCGTCATCCGAATATGGAAGATCAAGACAAAGTTAATAAAGAACTAATTGCTTTATCAAGAAAGTTTGATGTCCCTTTAGTTGCGACTAATGATGTTCATTATCTAAATAGTGATGATGCTTACGCACAGGAAATAGTCCTTTGCATTCAAACACAAAGATCAATTGTGGAAAAAAACAGGCCGATGTCGATGATCGATACTCCTGATTTTTATTTCAAGTCACAAGAGGAAATGAAGGGAAGCTTTGCGGATTTACCGGAAGCAATTGAAAATACTGCTAAGATTGCCAGCCAATGTAATGTAGAAATACCTTATGGAAATTGGATTTTGCCCGAATATAGAACACCGAATAATGAAACTGTTTCACAACATTTGCGTGATTTGGTTCAGGAAAGAAAATCACGAGTTGGTAATGGTTATACGCAAGAAGCAATCAACAAAAGAATTGAATATGAGCTAAAAATTATTATAGGAAAAGGTTATTCTACTTATTTTTTAATCGTTCAGGATTTCGTAAATTGGGCAAAGAAGAATAAAGTAGCTGTTGGACCAGGAAGAGGGTCTGTAGCTGGCTCGCTAGTTGCTTATATTCTGAACATCACCGATTTAAATCCATTGGATTATAATTTACCCTTTGAAAGATTTTTAAATCCCGATAGGCCGACTCCACCTGATATTGATATTGATTTTGCTGATATTAGACGTGATGAGGTTTTGCGATATGTTACTCAAAAATACGGTGAGAAAAAAGTAGGGCAGATAATCACTTTTGGAAAAATGGAAGCTAGATCAGCTGTTCGAGATGTTGCTCGCGCCCTGGGCATGTCTTATTTACAGGGAGATCGGTTAGCCAAAATGATTCCGACGGGAAAGCAAGGATTTGCCATGACAATTTCTCAGGCAATGGAAGAAGCTCCTCCTTTGAAATTTGCATATCAAACTGAACCGGAAACAAAAAAAGTCGTTGATGTGGCCCGGCGAATTGAAGGTTTGCCAAGACATGCTTCAGTTCACGCAGCCGGAGTAGTTATCGCTGATAAAGAATTAACAGAATACGTTCCATTACAGCGTGAGTCAAAAGAAGGAAGAATTATCACCCAGTATGACATGTACTGTTTAGATTTAAACGCAGTTTCCAATAATAAGGCGATTGGACTTCTTAAGGTAGATTTTTTGGGTTTAAGAAATCTGACCATTATTGAAGAAGCCTTAAAATATGTAGCTCAATCAATAGGCAAAAATGTTGATATACATGATATTTCACTTAAAGATAAACGAGCTTTTGATTTAATCAGTCGGGGTGAAACGGTTGGAGTTTTCCAGTTGGAATCATCCGGCATGAGACATTTAGCCAAAGAACTTCATCCGGAAAAAATGAGTGATATTTCAGCTATGGTGGCTCTTTATCGGCCAGGACCTATGGATCTTATTCCATCTTTTTTAGAAGGGAAGAAAAATGCTAAAAAAATTAAATACTTGCATCCCGATTTAAAATCCGTACTGGAAGAAACTTATGGAGTCTTGGTTTATCAAGAGCAAGTAATGGAAATTGCTAATAAACTGGCAGGTTATACCATGAGTGAAGCGGATAATCTAAGAATGGCCATGGGTAAAAAAAAGAAGGAGTTGATGAAAAAGGAAAAAATTAAATTTATTAACGGTTGTGCCAAAAAAGGATACACGAAAATATTAGCGGAAAAGATTTTTAACTTTATTGAAAAATTTGCATCATATGGATTTAATAAACCTCATTCTGCCTCTTATGGATTAATAGCCTATTGGACTGCTTATCTTAAGGCTAATTATCCTGTAGAATTTATGACTGCTCTACTAACAGCTGAACTTCAAGGTGTAGCTGGTCCTCAGCGAGAAATCAAAATGGCTCAAGCAATTGAAGAGTGTCGAAGAATGGAAATCAAAGTTTTGCCGCCGGACATAAATAAATCCGTTCATAACTTTAAAATTGAAGAAGATTCAATCAGGTTCGGATTATCAGCTATTAAAAATGTGGGTTCAGCTGCTATCGATTCAATTATTGAAGCTAGAAAGAAAACTGAATTCCAAGGTTTCAAGGATTTTCTTTATCGGGTTGACCTGCGGAAAGTTAATAAAAAAACAATTGAAAGTTTGGTTAAGGCCGATGCATTTCAAAAATTTGGTAACAAAGCCACCATTCTTTATTACTATCCCAATTTAGTTAAAGATATTGCTACTCAAAAAGAAGATGATGAAAAAGGTCAGTTTGCTTTATTTGTCAATTCCAGCGACCGAGGACAAGTTGATAATTTTAAACCGATTGAAGAATTTAGCGAAGAAGAATTACTGCAAATGGAAAGAGAGGTGATAGGTTTTTTAATTAGTAAAAATCCTCTTGAAAAATTTAAAAAAATAATTGCCGAAAAAGTAACCAAAAAAATCGGTGAGCTAACACATGACGATATTAATAAGACAATTATTTTAGTTGGAGTAATCAGCAGCAAAAAAATTATTAAAACAAAAAAAACCAATCAGGAAATGGCCTTTATCACCATATTTGATGAGACCGAATCAATTGAAGTAGTCGTTTTTCCAAAATTATTCAATAGCGTTAGAGATTTTATTGGTATTAATAAAGTAATAATTTTAAAAGGCAAAGCAACTGAAAAAGAAGGAAAAATAAATATAATTATGGATGCCGCCAGACAGTTGGAATAAAACAATATGGAAAAGAAAAAAAGACATATCCAGTTAGATGAAGATCTAAAAAAATTAAAATTTCATTCTTCCCAAGTTGTTCTGAATTCGCAGAATAAAGAAAAAAATAATTTTCTGCTTGCATTTTCATTCAATGTTGGTTATTATTTATTAACTCCATTAATTTTGGGAGTTATTGTTGGTCTTTTTATTGACAACAAATTTAAGACAAAACCTTGGTTTACGTTAGTGTTTATTTTGTTTGGATTATTGGCGAGTCTTTATAATCTATTAAGAATTACAAAAGAAGTAAAATAAAAATCCGATGCCCCATATAAGCTTGAAAGCCGAAAAAATTTTCGACTTATTTGGTTTACCCATAACCAATTCTTATATCACCTCCATAATTGTAATTGCTTTAATGTTTTTTGTCTTCTATTCATATAAAAAACAAATAAATCGTCCCCCAGGTAAAAAATCAACATTGTTTTACCTTATTCAATACGCAATAAATGCTATTTACGATTTTTTCCGACCGATTTTAGGTGATAAAATAGATATTTGTTTTCCGGTAGCCGCATCGTTTTTTCTTTATATTCTGCTTGTAAACTGGTTTGGTCTTTTGCCCGGGGTTGGAAGCTTGTTAATTAAAGTCGGGCATGGAGAAGAACATCACTTTATTCCTCTTTTAAGAGGAACTACAGCTGACCTTAATACGACAATTGGTTTGGGAATGATGTCGGTGATCTTAAGTCAATATTTTGGAATATCAACTTTAGGAATTAAAGAATATGTAAAGAAATTTTATAATTTAAAAAATCCAATAAGTTTTTTTATTGGTACTCTTGAAATCGTATCAGAATTTTCAAAAATGCTTTCATTTGGATTTAGACTTTTTGGAAATATTTTTGCCGGAGAAGTAGTGATATCAGTAATAGCCTTTTTAATACCTGTTTTAGCCACGTTTCCGTTTTTAATGCTTGAATTTTTTGTTGGATTTATGCAAGCAGTAATTTTTGCTACGTTGACGTCAGTATTTATGAATATGGCCATGAGTAAGGCCCATTAATAATTTAAAATTTAAAATTTTAAATTTAAAATTAAAGAGAGAGGGGGTGAAATAAGTTTATGGATTTAGCATCAGTTAAAGTTATTTCAATCGCATTAACAATCGCACTGGGAGTTATTTTTCCAGCTATGGCTATAGGAAAAATTGGTGCCGCAGCTTTGGAAGCTATTGGAAGAAATCCTGAGGCAGAATCTGGAGTTAGAACAACCATGATCCTAGCCATCGCTTTCGCAGAAGCAGTTTCTATTTACGTATTAGTAGTTGCTCTTATTTTGAAATTTACATAATTTTTTATTTATAAAATTACCAATTTATGGAAAATTTGGGGATTGACACAAAATTATTGATAGCCCAAGTAGTCAACTTCTTGCTTTTCTTTTTTATCCTCAAGAAGTTTGCCGCTGGTCCTTTTCTTAAATTCGTGAAGTCGGAAAAGGAAAAAGAAAAAGAAAAGGCAAAGACAGATGAGGAAATAATTAAGGCAAAGACAGACTGGACGCAGGAAGAAACTAAAATGAAGACTAATCTAAAAAAAGAATCAGAAAAACTTTTAAATCAGGCAAAAGAAAACGCCGAAAAAAACAGATTAGAAATCATTAATAGCGCTAAAAAAGATATTGAAACGATGAAATCAAAAGCCAAACAAGAAATAGAAGAAGCGAAAAAACAGTTGGAAAAAGACATGGAATCTAAAATGATAGATTTAGCTGTGACCATCGTTGAAAAATCATTAAAAAATTATCTGACTGAATCAGCCAGACGAGAATTGACTGGGCAAATGCTTAATAATTTAGAAAAAGCATAAACATGGATTTAAAGACTGTGATTGTTTCTGCTTATAAACTGGCAGAAGAAGAAATAAAGTCGATTGAACAAAAGTTCCCATTTGTTAAGGGGACTACAATCGAAAACAAGATCGATGAATCTATTTTGGCGGGAATAATTATTAAATCAGGATCCAGAATAGTAGATATTTCACTTCTTTCCAAGTTAAGAAATTTGAAGAAATTAATATGAGCTCTGTAGACAATTACTTGCAAAAAATAAAATCAGAAATGCACTCAGATCCAGTAAAAGCTGAAGTTCAAGAAGTGGGTTGGGTTGAAGAAGTAAAAGATGGGGTAACTTTTTTGACAGGATTGAATAATGTGGGATATGGAGAATTGGTAGAGTTTGAAAATGGAATTCGTGCTCAAGTAATTGATATGGACAAATCAAGAATCGGAGCTATTGTCTTGGGAAATTTTTTAAAGCTTAAGTCAGGTGATCAGGCAAAAGCAACAGGTAACCAGGCTTCCATTTTAGTTTCAGATAAACTCTTGGGAAGGGTGGTAAATCCCTTAGGTGATGTTATCGACGGTGGAGAAAAAATAACAGAAGGTAAGCGTTATCCAATGGAAAAAATTGCACCAAGTGTTGTTTACCGCCGGCCGGTTAAAGTACCTTTACAAACAGGCATCAAAGCTATTGATGCTTTGATTCCTATTGGTCGAGGCCAGAGAGAATTAATAATCGGTGATCGTGGTACTGGAAAAACAACTATCGCTCTTGATACGATTCTTAATCAAAAAGAAGAAAAAGTAATTTGTATTTATTGCGGAATTGGGCAGAAAGAATCAAAAATTGCTCAGGTAGTCGAGCTTTTAAGGAAAAATAAAGCCATTGACTATACTATTGTTGTCTCGGCATCGGCTTCCGATCCAGTTTCTCTTCAATATTTAGCACCATATGCTGCTTGTGCCATAGCCGAATATTTTATGGATCAGGGAAAGGATGCATTGGTAATTTATGATGATTTATCAAAACATGCTTGGGCATACAGACAATTGTCGTTAATTTTAAGAAGACCGGCAGGACGCGAAGCTTATCCAGGCGATATTTTTTATCTCCACTCGAAATTACTTGAACGAGCTTGTTGTGTTGATCAGAAATATGGGGGTGGATCAATAACAGCATTGCCAATTGTTGAAACCTTGGAAGGAGACATGTCCGCTTATATTCCAACCAATATTATTTCCATTACTGATGGTCAGATATTTTTGGAAACAGAATTATTTAATGCCGGTATTAGACCAGCTATTAATGTTGGAATTTCTGTTTCCCGTGTTGGAGGTACCGCTCAAACTAAAGCCGTAAAGCAGGTTGCCGGAAAATTAAAACTTGATTTGGCTCAATACCGGGAAATGGCTGCTTTTTCACAGTTTGAATCAGAGCTTGATGAAGAAACTAAAAAATTCCTTAATCGTGGCGCTAAGATTACTCAGATACTAAAACAGAATAAACACAAAACTTTTGGTTTTGAACTTGAAGCAACTATTTTGTGGTCGGTGGTTAAAGGGTTTGTCGACGAACTGCCTTTAGAAAAAATAAGTCAGTTTGAAAATCAGTATGTTATTAATTTAAAAACAAGAGGAGAAAAAATATTGAATGCAATAAAAAAACAAAAAGAAATTACAGCTAAAGAAGAAAAAGAATTGGAAGTAATAGTTAAGGAAACATTAGAAGATTTTATTGAAAAAGTTATTCAATGAACATTAGGCAAGTAAGAAAAAAAATTAAAACTATTGGAAATGTAAAAAAAATTACTAAAGCAATGGAATTGGTTTCGGCTGTAAAAATGAGAAAGGCTCAACAAGAAGAGATTGAAGGAAGACCGTATCGAGATACCCTTGATTCGGTAATAACAAAAATAAGCAAATTAATTGATACAAAATTTTCGGCACTTTTAAAAAACAATAAATCAAATAGGGAACTGATTATTTTAATTTCCAGTAATAAAGGGCTATGTGGCTCATTTAACTTTAACCTGTTCCGCTACAGTGTCAAAAGTATTGATTTTTCCAAGTCAGACTTTATTATTTTAGGAAAAAAAGCCGGTGGTTTAGTAGGTAAGATGGGTGGAAAAATTATAGCCGATTTTTCAACCAACAAACCACTAAATTCCATATCGGCGATTTTTAATCTTTGTTTAAAAAAGTTTCTGGACGGTGAATATGAATCAGTAAGCCTGGTTTATAACAGATTTATTTCCGCTTTAAGATATGAGCCGGTAAGCGAAAAATTACTGCCGGTTAAGTTTGAAGCACGTCCAAAAGAAGAAGAAAAGAAAGTTGAAGAAGAATATTTGATTGAGCCGTCACCGGAAAAAATTATTGATTCCTTACTTCGAGATTTTGTGGAAGAAAAAATTCGGGGTGCGGTTATCAGTAATGAGGCGGGTGAACATTCAGCCAGAATGATTGCCATGAAAAATGCGACTGATAATGCCGGTGATTTGATTTTAGATATGACGTTACTTAGAAATAAATTAAGGCAACAGAAGATTACGTATGAGTTATTGGATATGATTACGGCCAAGGAGTCAGTGGAGAGAGTATAAAAATTTAAAATTAATAATTTAAAATTGCTATGACAAAAGGACAAACTGTTTCGGTAAAAGGAGTGGTGGTTGATGTTGAATTTAATCAAGATGAAACACCAAAAATATATGACGCCTTGATTATTGAAGATAAAGAGATTGGTAAATTGACTTTGGAAGTAGAAGCTATTTTAAAACCTGGCTTAATAAGAGCGGTAGCATTGGGTTCGACTTTTGGCTTGAAAAGAGGAGTGGATACTTATAATACAGGTCGTGCAGTTGAAGTACCGGTTGGTGAATCAACATTGGGAAGAATAATGAATGTTGTGGGTGAGCCAATTGATGAAAAAGGAGAAATAAAAAGCAAAGGCAAATCTTCGATTCATAGATTAAGTCCCACATTAGTGGAACAAGCCATTGAAGAAAAAGTTTTTGAAACTGGTATTAAAGTTATAGACTTGATTGCTCCATTTATCAAGGGTGGGAAAGTGGCAGTTTTTGGAGGAGCCGGTGTCGGCAAAACCGTTTTAATCCAAGAAATGATTCATAACGTGGCCAAAGCTCATCAGGGAGTTTCGGTTTTTACTGGTGTTGGAGAACGTTCAAGAGAAGGAAATGATTTGTGGAAGGAAATGCAAGAAACAAAAGTTATAGATAAAACAGCTCTTGTTTTTGGACAAATGAATGAACCACCTGGCAACCGTCTGCGAGTTGCTTTAACTGGAGTTACTTTAGCCGAACACTTTCGAGACGAAAAAAATATGGATGTGCTTTTATTTATTGATAACATCTTCCGATTTGCCCAGGCTGGATCGGAGGTTTCTGCCCTTTTAGGAAGAATTCCATCGGCTGTTGGTTATCAGCCAACTTTGGCTTCGGAAATGGCAGCCTTACAAGAAAGAATTACTTCAACTAATAAGGGATCAATTACTTCAATTCAGGCGGTTTATGTGCCGGCAGATGATTATACTGATCCGGCACCAGTGGCTACATTCGCTCATCTTGATGCTTTCTTGAATTTGGAAAGATCATTAGCCGAACAAGCCTTGTTTCCGGCAATTGATCCCTTGAGTTCAACTTCAAGATCATTGGATCCTGATATTGTTGGCGAGGAACATTATAATGTAGCCCGTGAAGTTATTAGAGTTTTGCAAAGATACAAAGAACTTCAGGATATTATTGCTATTTTAGGCATGGAAGAGCTTTCGGAAACAGACAAACTAACAGTTTCCAGAGCCCGAAAAATTCAAAGATTCTTAACACAACCTATGGCAGTGGCTGAACCATTTACAGGTCGCTCGGGAAAATATGTACCGATTGCAGAGACCGTTAGAGGATTCAAAGAAATCTTAGAGGGAAAACACGATAGTAAGTCGGAAATGGGATTTTATATGGTAGGAGGAATTGAAGAGGTTAAATAAAATGTTAAATTTAAAAATAATTACTCCGCGGAAAATTGTTTTGGAAGAAGAAGTTCTTTCGGTATCTGCTCCAACTATTGACGGTGAAATTACGATTCTTCCTCATCACATTAATCTTTTTACCAAATTAATTGAAGGAGTCGTAAAAATTAAAACCGAAAAAAAAGAAGATTATTTAACTGTTGGTGGAGGATATTTACAAACTAATGGAACAAATGTTAATCTTTTAGTTTCACGTGCCTTCCACCAGTCGGAAATTGATGAAAAATTAACAAACCAGGCACTTGAAGACGCCAAAAAAATATTACAAGAATCAAAAGATGAAACTCAAAGAGCTGAAGCAATGACAGCTATAAGAAGGTCAGTTATTGATATGAAATTAATAAGGAGAAGAAAAAGATCACAACCAAATTTATAATGAAAAAATTAAAATACATTTTTATTTCCGGGGGCGTAATATCCGGTATCGGCAAAGGAACGACTTCGGCTTCGCTTTCTCTTCTTCTTAAATCTGCAGGTTACAAAGTCGTTCCCATCAAGTTTGAAAATTATCTTAATGTTGATGCCGGAACAATTAACCCAATTGAGCATGGAGATCCTTTTCTATGTGATGATGGAACGGAAGCAGACATGGACATTGGCACTTATGAAAAATATCTCCACGAAGATATGAGTAAAGATAACTTTGTGACTATGGGCAGAATCTACCAGACTGTAATTGAAAAAGAAAGACGTTTTGAATATTTAGGCGAGGATGTTGAGGCAATTCCTCATATCACTAATGAAATAACCGACAGAATTCAAAATGTGGGGAAAAAGAAAAATGCTGACATTATGGTGATTGAGCTTGGGGGAACTGCTGGAGAATATCAAAATATTTTTTACTATGAAGCCTCACGAATTTTAACTTTGAAAAACCCTGGAGATGTGATTCATATTCATGTTAGTTATGTACCAACTCCAAATCATCTTGGCGAACCTAAAACAAAACCTACGCAGCTTTCAGTAAGGACTTTAAACTCGATGGGAATTCAACCTGATTACATTATTGCCAGGTCGGAGAAGCTTTTGGACAAGCGAAGAAAAGACAGATTTGCCCTTTTTTGCAATATTCAACCAGAAAATATCATTTCGAATCCAGATTTATCTTCGGCTTATGAAATTCCAATAATGCTTAATCAACAGATGTTAGGAGAAAAAGTCATGAAAAGCTTAGGACTTGAAATAAAGAAGCCTGATCTTTCTGCTTGGGAAAAATTAGTTAAAGACATAAAAAAAGAAAAAAAGAAAGCAATAGAAATTGCCATTGTCGGTAAATATTTTGGAACAGGTGATTATCAATTAAGAGATTCTTATGCAGCTTTATTTGATGCGATAAATCATGCTTCGTGGAGATTGGGTATTGACGTTAAAACCACCTGGATTGATGCGGAGAAAATTGAAAAAAATGGGACCAGTATAATTGGAAAACCGGCTGGAATAATTGTTCCGATCGGATGGGGAATAAGGGGAGCTGAAGGAATGATTAAAGCCGCTTCATATGCTCGAGAAAATAAAATTCCTTATTTAGGATTGTGTTATGGAATGCAACTGGCGGTGGTGGCTTTTGCCCGGGATATCTTAGGCTGGAAAGATGCTAACACTCAAGAAAATAATCCTAAATCATCAAAACAGGTTATTCATCTTATGCCTGCTCAAGAAAAATATATGAAAAGAAGAGCCTATGGGGGCACAATGAGATTAGGAAGTTGGGATGCTGATGTAAAAAAAGGAACAATAGCTTATGAAATTTACGTCAACGAATTAATTAGCGAAAGACACAGACATCGATATGAATTTAATGATCAATATACAAAAGATTTTGAAAAAGCAGGATTAATTATTAGCGCCAGATCCAGGATAGAAAATTTAGCTGAAATAATCGAACTACCAAAAGAAATACACCCATTTTATCTAGGAATTCAAGGACATCCGGAATATAAAAGTCGTCCACTATCTCCCCATCCGATCTTCTTAAGATTTCTTGAGGTGTGTAGTAAAAATAAATATGGCGCATAATATTGAAGCTAAAGCCAGACAAATAGCAGCCGATAAAACTGATGTTAGACTTCAGATGGCGGTTGCTAATGCTGAAAGAGAATTCCACTATCAACATTTAGTTGAGACGAGAGATTACCTGGTACAGAGAATACTTGAAAGGACTGGAAAAGATCATTTAGATGGTTGGATTGCATGCGGAAGTGGCTTGGCTAGTTTTCCGAATGCCAATGGTATTGAAATTCTGGATCGTATTCCGGTTGAAGAAATTCCCAATTGGTTTTCGCCTCAGGCACCCGGTCATGGAAAAGAATTATTAATTGCTAATATCAGAGGACAGTTGGTAGGAATTGCAACGGGCAGAGCTCATATATATGATACTGATTCTTCGCCCACGCAACTAAGAATGATTACGGATCCTCTTGTTATAGCTAAAGGTTTAGGTATTAATTGGTTGCTTACCACTAATGCAGCCGGAGTAATTAATAATGGAAAAGTTAAAGTTGGAAATGTAATAGTTGATATTGATTATGTAAATCAGCATGGAGTAAATCCATTAATCGGCCCAAATGATAAAAGACTTGGTCAAAGATTTCCTGGTAAAAGCAATGTCGCCGATCCGTATTTATATGCCCGTTTGGAAGAGCTAATTCCTTCAGAAAGTTTGCATCTTGGTATTTATACCTTATCGAGTAATGCGCCATTTTATGAGGGAAGGGGAGATTTAATAAATGGAATATATAATCAATTAATTGAAAGCAATCCTGATTTGGCACAATGTTTTGGAATGTCTTTTGCTATGGATGCGATGATTATGCAACATTATAACACCCCTTCAATTGATACTTATGGTTTTGATCGACAGGTAAGATGGATAGGTTTAACAGCTGTAACCAATGTAATTCCTTCAGTAACTGCTCCAACTAAAGAAATGCTTAGAAAAACAGCGATCTCTAATCCTAATCCAACCTCCCATAAGGAAGTTTTACAAGGCGGAACAATTGCAGAAAAATTATTTATTCCAGCAGTTATTGGATTGTGTGATTCATTTACCAGTAAACCCTTACCTATTATAATATAGTTCTTATCCTATAGTTATGATATAATTTAGTTATGTTTAAAGAATTTCCTAACAGAATTCATGGGGACGGTCGTCTGATTATTGATGAATCATTTTATTCTCCAGTTAGTAGAAAAGAAACGCCACAATATATAAGAACACTTACTGACATAATGAGTAGAGCAAAAATAACAATGCCACTAAATCCACAAGATCCGCAACTTGCCAGTACACTTTTGGCCTTAAAACAACGGTTTATGATTGCTTTCAGTGGTGGTTGTCCCTGGCCTGAAAAAGCAGTTAGTGAATATCTGCTCGCTCAAAAAACACAACCGGCAACACTTGTTGAGTTAACTACTCAGATTAGAGAAAGTGCACGTTCTGATGGCAAACACAGCTTTTTGTTTCAGAGCCTTCTTCAGAATGCGTCCAAACCATTAAGAGATGAATTGTTAAACTATCATCCCTGGCAGCCATTAGAAAAACAGGAGAATCGACATTTACCACATAATATTACTGATTCTGATGGTAAGGGAGCATATGGATTAGCATATGATCCGCCATACTTTGATGTTTTGATTCCGCTCTATAAGTACATCGACGATAATAAAAATAAGGGTACTCATGAAGCTCGTTATTTTGCTGTTACTGACTTTCTTGAGAAGGCGGCGAGTGGGGCTCAATCCATCGAAGACCTAATAGGACAAACTAAAGGATTTTTAACCAATCCTCAGGCATATCTAGAACAATATCTTTGAAACATAATAATGAAAAAAACTCCTTTTACGAAAAAAGGTTATGAAGCTTTTGTTAAAGAACAAAAGCAACTAAAGATTGAGAGAACTAAAGCGGTTATTGATCTTAAAACAGCTCGAGAAATGGGGGACTTAAGTGAAAATGCTGCATACAGAGTGGCTCGTACAAAACTTTCCTCAATTGATTATAGATTAAGATACCTTAACAAAATTTTAGACAATGGTTATATTGTTAATCGTCCTTTTATGGGTGTAGTTGACATTGGTTGTCTAGTGACAATTGAAAATAAATCAGAAACCAAAACTTATCAAGTCGTCAATAGTCATGAATCAAATATTAATGAAGGAAAAATTTCATATTATTCGCCGGTTGGTAAAGCTTTGATGGGAAAAAAAGTAAATGATGAAGTCAGAATAACGACTCCAAATGATGAAGTTATCTATAAAATAAAGAGTATTTCTACTTAAAATAAGTCCCAAGCGGAATAAATGATTGGCTTGGGATATCAAACCAAAACGAGACTTTTTTATCCTCTCCAATTAATTTAGTATTAATGATAAGAAGAGTCAAATCAGCCCATCCGGTTACATCTTCAATGACGTAGTTTGGTACTTTTTCTTTAAATAGTTTTTGGACAGATAAGTATGGTAAATTATTAGGGAATAAGCTTCCTGAACTTTGAAACACAAGATAATCATTGCCTGTGGATTTTTTTTCCTTAAGAAAAACATAGGTCGTACTTGGGGACCAAGTATTGTAGGGTATTGATAATGTTGCCGAATCGGTGCTTTCTTTTTTAAATATTTGCTGTTCTTGTTCACTTGATTTTAAAGAAACAAATAAAGAATATGACGTCGAATTTTTATTTTCCTGCTTTTGTAAGGTTAGTGTTTTGCTTCCTTCAGGCGAATCCATAACAAATTCTTCTGGCGCTTTGTCAAAAGGTGTAATGACAGCGGGTAAAGAAGCTGAAAGCAAGGGTAGGTTTATTTTACTATTCCGTTGAGATGTTACAAAAAACGCTATACCAGCGCCAATCATAATTATAAAAATTGTTTTTAAACTATGACGTAAAGTTATCATATAAGTTAGATACTATGATTGTTCTCCAAAAATTGTAATTTTTGTTCCTTTACTTCCATTAGTTGGGCCATCAGCCCATTCAAATATTTTACCGGCATCAGTCGTTTTCATATTTACGCAACCATGACTCATAGCATGTCCAAAATTGTTATGCCAATATGTACCATGAAGACTAAAACCAGAACTTGCTGGAGCATTGTCACCGTAGAAAAACATAACATAAGGAATATTGGGCAAGTCATAATAGTCTGCTCCACTTCCGCCACTCATCCTTGTCGAACGAAACTTTGTCCAAATCGTAAATTCGCCTGTCGGAGTTTTTCCCCATAGCCCCGTAGAAACAGGTGTTTTTAAGATAAGATTTTTTCCCTCGTACGCAAAAAGTGTCTGTGTGGCTAAATTTACATAAATATGTTTTTCTCCCCGAGATGTTTTTACTCCTAATACGGGATTTACGCTTTCATCTTGAGAAAGATAAATATTTGGAACGTTTATGGGTTTGTTGTTATATATTCCAGTGGCATTTGTTTCTATTTCAAACTTGGGTGTTTCTTTACAGCTTATGGTGTTGGCACAGGGAACCTTTTTTGTAATTATACGTGGATATAAAAATGATACTACCACAAATACAGTTATCAAACCAACTAAGTAGCGAACAATAGTTATTTGAATGTCGTCATTATTTTTTCTTCTTCTCACTTTTTTCCTCATTCACTTATAATAACTAAAAAAAAAGATGTTGTAAAGATAATTATTCATAGATGGTAGCTCACTCATGTAGTATAATTGTATCAGCTTGAATTAATTTGGTCCCGTCGTCTAGCGGCCTAGGACATCTGGTTTTCAGCCAGAGAATCAGGGGTTCGAATCCCCTCGGGATCACAAATGTTTAATTGACAATAAATACTATAAGATATATAATATCTTATGGAAGGAATACCACAAAGAATACCACCTCATCTTTGTCACGTTTTAAACGGTCCTCTAGGAAGTGCTTATCTTGCTTGTTGGACAAGCGTACGATCGTCTCAAAAAAAATCACATATACAACCAAATTCACCTCTATGTATATCAGCACGTGAAAGTTTAGGAGCAGTCCCTGCCATTATAATAAATATTGATCGCTTGCAATTAGCGGAAGATTTATCAATAGCAGAAGTGTGTTCTACTTGTCCAGCAATGATAATTGCAATTCGTAGTCTTATGTCTGCTCTAGTAGACTAGATAAATACTAATTTTTATGGTTTTAAGCAAAGCTTTTTTCTAAAAACTTCTCAATTTCCCCCATTACAATATTGCATTCATCTTGAGAAAACCTAAAATCGTGTCCCATATTTAGTTGTCTAACTACATATGGGTTATTTGCGTTTGCGACAATTCTTTCCGTCTCTTTAGGAGGTACGCTTTTATCATCCAGTGCAATAAAAATCATAAGTGGCTTATAAATTTGTTTAACCTCTTCTACTGCGGAGTATTGAAGACCGTCTTCAACAAACGAGTAGGGAACGTTAAAAGATCTAAACTTTTTAGGATTGTTTGGTAATTCACGCTCTGAATGTCTAAATTCTTTTCCTTTCCAGTTTAAGGATGACCTTATTCGATCTGCAGGTGAGCAAAGAGAAACAATTCTTGTAACCTCTTTTATTCTATTTCCAGCAATAATTGCGACAAAAGCACCCAAACTATGACCAATTAATATTATTTCTTCAGGTTTTTTCTTTAAATAAGATTCGGCTCTTTCAACTACCTGATTAATATAATTCGTGATGGAATATTCTTCTACATTGTTAGTTTCCCATAAATGACAAGGATCTAGTTTTTCAACTATATAATCAAGTTCTCTCAATCCTTTATCAAGGATTTTCATATGAAGATAGTTTGGAGAATCTAGGTAACCAGGAAGTAATAAAGCTACTTTCATTTGAATATTTTACCAAAAAGATACTTGATTTGAATCCTTAAACGGGGAACGGTTGAAGGGACTGCTGATTTTGTCCGAAGCTAGAATACCAATTCAATACTTCATATACAACTAGCTTCAAATCTGGTTCGGTTGCATTAGGAATTATCTTAACCAATTGACTGGAGCTTCTTGGAAAATCCGCAATATTTCTTTTCTAAGTTTTATGGCATTGTTTCTTCTTATACTGTCATAGGTTGGTGTAGACGTAACTGAACCAAATTTTCGATCAATTATCATGTCTTGATGAAATGGATGACAAGGAAAAAAAGGTTCTCCATTCCATGCAACAAAATCAGGTTTAATTTCACTGGTATTATCAACTGCATTAACTACTCCAGTTTTTAAATTTGTAAATCCTATATTTCTTAACGTTTCTATAACTGATCTTACAGAATTACCACTATGAATACATGTATCAAAAAGTAATAAAGATTCATCTTTTTCACTATATAATCTTCTATAGGTTTCCCTAAACTGGTTTCTAATGTCTCTTTCTGACCTTGCCGCTGTAAAAGAACCAGTGTCGTTTCCTTTTAATGTTCCATCTAACATTATTTCAATTCCTCTAGGCACATATGTTATAACACGTCCAGGTTCTAGAATTGTAAAGTCGTCAACAAAACCCGTAGGATTAACGAAATAAAATTGAGGTAAGGATTCACCAGGAAATTTTCTCTTCCAAGCTTCCCTAATCCCAAGATATGCAGGCCTTGCACTTCTATCAATAAGCATCATTCTTCTTATTCCATTGCTATGTAAATAATTAGCAATATTAGATGATATTCTGACTAATTGTTCTCTAGTTATAGGCTTTTCGAAAAATTCATATGGATTTGGATTGAAGACTTTTTCTTCTCTTTGTTTTTTTATATGGTGTACTTCTTTGACTTCGCTCATATGAGATTGATTATAAAAAACCAAAATAATTATTTCAATATTAAATATTAAGTGATTAAAATCAGAGTTTGAATCTTTAAGCGGAGAACAATTGAAGGAACTGCTGATTTTGTCCGAAGCTGGAATACGAATCAAGAATTTCTGTCACAATTAGCTTTAGGTTTTGTTCGGTTGCGTGAATGAGAACGTAATATATTTTCTCCCTTATCTTTTTGATAACATATGGAATGTTAGAACAACAAGGAAACTTTGTATATAAAGGAACCCCAACAAATAGACATCTAGAAGATAAAGGTTTTGGTACATTAGATAATTTAAGTTTAAGGTCATCAGATTTACTAAAAAAGAAAGTTCTTGATATCGGAATAGGTGGAGGAAGGGCAGTAGAAGAAGCAGTTGGAATAGGTATAGATGTTATTGGATTTGATATTCTTTCTACGTATACTTCAATTGATATTGAAAAAATCGCACAATATGCCGTTAGAGACGCAAGATTAGTAAGAGAAAATTTGAGAAAACTTAAGGCAGTAGCAAAACGTACTAGAAGAATAGTAGCCGGAGACGCAACTAAAACATTACCATTTGTAAATAACGCATTCGATTTTACTATAAGTTGTTTTGGTCTTCCAGAATACTCAAAAACAGAAACACAAGCAAAAAATTCTATTAATGAAATGATTAGAGTTTCAAGAGAAAAAGTTGTATTCACACGCGGAACTTTTAGGAACGACAAAGCAATTTATGGGATTGAGCCGAGTAATTTTGAATTTGACCTTCTCGCATACCTAGATAGTTTAGGAGAAAAAGGTATTACTTATGAACTTAAAACTTCATCTACTGGTGAAATAAGTGTACACATCGACGTTACAAAGAAAAAAGAATAATAATTAATTAATTTTATATTGTTTTGATAAATTTATTTCATAATTAATCTTGTATTTATAGGTTTTCCAAAAGCGTTTGAATATACTTCAGACATTGCTCTTTCTATGAAATCTTTGCTGCCGACGGCAATTGGCATCTTGCTATAGGGAATACCAAATAAATAACAAGCTGGGTCCATAATAGAAAATGGAGAAATAACGCCTTTTTGTTTAATACCCAAAACAATTTGACCTGATTGTGAAATTCTAGTTTTAACATCGTCAACTTTTTCATTAAACGATAAAGCAGCCGCTTTACCAACCAGAAACCCAAAATCATCTAATAAAACATTTAATGGTTCAGTTAATATACTAACAACCTGAAAACAGGCTAAATATTTATTAGACATAGTATCAAATCTTGTCATAGTGATTACGACCTTACCTAAGAAATCAAACACTTCTTGGTATCTATCGATTGTTGTTGAAGGGAGATCAGGTTGATATAAAACCGTCCAAATACCTGATGGTCTTTTTTCTGTTTCTAAAGCCATGCTCAATTATACTATAGGGTAGAAATTTTTGATAGAGAATAACAATACTAAATATGTGGATCTTTAAGTATTCCAGCGTCTTCTCTCTGTTTAGGAGTTAAATTTTGATAATGTTGCCATACTGTTGGGGCATTTTCCCGAAGACTTGCGATAACTTCTTTATACATTGTTCGGCAGTTCTCTTCAACTAAAATCCCAGGTTCAAGAACATGATTGAGTACTGCAGTTGGATCAGCATCATTTTGAACAACTGCTTCTGATAAATTGGTAAGTAGCTCAATTGGAGTAGAAGATCTCTCAACAGCTTCAACTAAAAGATCTATGGCTTGGAAGTATCTTTCAGCGCTTCTTTCATTTCCTCTTCCAGCCTGCTCAATGAAAACACGAGGCAGTGCGTATCCCCAAAGTGTTGATAAAGGTGACATCTCGGTATTGTGTGATTCAGGTACAGCCCCAAATTCGTATGGTCCAACGGGCTCATCTGATAAACGTGGAGTTGGAGAAGTCAGTAAATTGTAAAGCTCAGGTTTTACTTTGGCGAATTCGCAAATCAATGATTTAAATACAAAATTACACTCATCATATCTATGTTTTGTCCATTCCAGACCAAATTCTTGTGAAACGGCACCTGGCTTTGGACAAGCATGTCGCCAGGCAGAGACTCTAAGTCCTTCTTCTGGAGGCAAAGCCAAAATAGCAGGATCGTCACCAAGAAAAATGCCTCTACCAAATGTGTCTGGAGATCGAAAAATATCACCTTCTTTACTCATAAGGATATTATACCATTTAGGTTGGTTTAAGTCTCTAAAGGGTATTTACTTTTCCAGTTTTTTTCTTAGTTGTTCAAGTACATCTCGAGCTAAATCTTTTCCTCCTAAGCCAAAAGCCAAACCCCCAGCCAAGGCCAGCATGACGACAATTCCTGTAAAAATTATTCTTACCAAATCTTGAGCAACGCCTACCTGATTTAAGATAATCAAAGATGTAAAGAAAATGATCGCTGATTTAGCAAATACAGCCAGAGTACCAGCCGATGTTTCTCCGATTGATTTTGTGCTATGACGAACCAAATTGGCAGTAAGGTTGGCTACGATCATACCGACAAAACCAATAATAACGGCAATTATGACATTCGGAATATAAAAAAGAACTTGGTTTATAATTTGTGTTGCCCTTGATAGCCTCCATGTTTCAAGTGCCGGAACAAGAAAAAGAATAATTATTGTCCAGCGAAGGATTTCAGCTAGTATTTCCTGCCAAAGTTTTATATCATCTTTGGAAATGACCTTTGTTTTTTGTAAAAGGTTTTCTACCCTAAAAAAAGTAAACAAAGTGATTAAAAGTCGGCGAATAACATTGGCAAGAATAAAGCCAAGAATAAGAATAAGTAAACCGCCAAAAAAATCTGGTAAATAATCAACGAATTTAAACAAAAATTTTCCAAAAACAGAATTTAATAAGTCGATCATAGATTATAAATTAACTTGTAATGTTTTCAAAATAATCAAGTCTATCTACAAAACCTTGACTATCTAAAACAATAGATATTACGTCTAGAGATAGTTTATAATTCTTTAGTTTTTTATTCAATAGGTAAAACTGGATTGTCCTCATAAGTTTTTTTACTTTTGGTTTTGTAACTGATTCGTAGGGTTTGCCCATGCGTATACCAATTCGAGTCTTAATTTCCACAAAATGTAGTTTATCCAATTCTTTGGCAACAATATCTATTTCTCCCCAATGGCAATAAAAATTTTTTTCAACCATTTGAAAACCTTTTTTTTGAAGGTATTCTGAAGCAATTTTTTCTCCTAATTTTCCAACACTTAAGTTGTGAAAACTCATGAGATTAGAAAATTATTTTTGGCGGTAGATTTTTTTTCTTACTTCTTGTTCAGAAAGCTCTCTGATAAAATAAGCTTTTGCTTTGGTATAGTCGCTTTTTTTAACAAGTTTAATATTAGAGATAAAGGGAGAAGTCAATGGGATTACCCTTTCTACACCAATTGAAGACTTGGTAATTTTTCGAACAGTAATTGTTTTATTGTCCTTTTCGTTACCGGTGATTTTGACAAGAATTCCTCTAAAGGCCTGTTTTCTTTCCTTGTCACCCTCTTTTATTTTATAATCAAAGCTGATGGTGTCACCAACCATGATATTCAGATCGTTATATTTAAATGAATTTGCCATTCATGTATTATAGAAGATTAGTTCTAAATTTGCAATTTAAAAATGGGAAAAGAAGCGATAAGGTGGATAGCGGCACATATTAAAAGACCATTATTTCCCGTGGAAATATCCGGTTACCTAAACGAGTTTGACAGATTTGAAGCTGCCCTAGCTTCAGGAATGGGTGGGATTATAGTAATAAATCATTTTTCTAAAGGTGATTTTCCCCACCTTGCATCATCGATTATTTTTGATCGACCGGCTCTTAGAAATCGGCGTTTTCTTATACCAATTGCTTATCATCAATATGAAGAAGCAAGAGGTCCGGCAGCTTTATTTGGAGTTGAATTAGCGCCCCTTGTTACCGGTGATACTGTCGAATATTTTGAAAAACACAAAGAAACTACTGGAAAAAAAGAGAGAAAGATAATCCAGGGAATAGAACGTGTAATAGCAAATAGAAGAGCAGGATTTTTAACTTATTTAAGAACAGCGAAAGAAGTACTAGAACAAGGTGGAATTGTTGCTCTGTCACCACAAGCAGGTCGACGTCCAGGCTTAAAAAATACTTCTTCAAATCGACCGATTGAAATTCTATTAAAAAATACTAATAATAATGTTATTTTACTTCCAATAGGTATAGGACTTAAAGGAGTAGAAGATTATTCTTTCGTTACCGAATATAATTTATCAAAAAAATATCAAATGAATGTAGGACGTGTTTTTACTAAGGAAGAACTTATGTTTGCAGCAAGCGGTGACGAAAGCGTTGACCAACTGGTGATTGATTTACTTAGACAAGTTGTTCCCGAATCATATCTAAAATGAAAGTTGTTATAAGATATCCTATGTTGATTCGCGATCAATCCTCGATTATTCAAATGTTATAATTACTGATTATGAACATAGGAATTGATTTGGATTCGGTGATTGCTGACATCATGCCCCCTCTGATGACCTTTTTTAATCTTAAATACAAAACAAATTATAGCCTCAAAGATTTTAAACAATATGATTTGTTTCCTCTTTGGAAAGTGACATATAAAGAATCTCTTAGACAATTTATGGCTTTTTACGAATCAGAATATTTTATAGGAATTAAACCTGTTGTTAATTCTGTAAAAGGTATTGATTATTTGTCAAAAAGACACCAGCTTCATGTAATTACATCTCGACCAACCACGACCATTGAAAAAACAACTAAATGGATAAACAAATTTTTTCCTAATAAATTTAAAAGTATTTATCATACAAACCAAGTCTCAATAACCGGTAGAAAAATGAAGAAGTCAGAAGTGTGTTTAAAATTAGGAGTGGACGTGATATTTGAAGATCATATTGATTATGCCTATGACTGTCTTTCTGCCGGTGTTAAGGTTTATTTAATCGACATGCCTTGGAATAAAAATATTAAACTTCCTAAAGAGATGACCAGATTTTATAACTGGAAAGAAATAAAAAATCTTCTTTAATATGACTTACCAACGAGATCCTTTACAGGAGAAAAAGCATGAAGTTTTACCAGGGTTGATTTGGAAATATCAAAATAGAGTGTTGTTTCTTACAACCAAAAACTGTCCTTCAAAATGCGAATTTTGTTTCAGAAAAAATCTTTATGATAAAAACTTTAAAAGAACATCAGATATTAAAATTATTGATTTTGTTAAAAAGCATAAACAAATTAAAGAGTTTATTTTTTCAGGAGGAGAACCTTTGATAGTAATTAATGAAATTTATTCTCTAATTAAGGAGCTAGTAAAAATAGAACACCTAAAACTATTTCGGATTCATACGAAATTACCAATAACCTATCCTAATAAGGTTAATTTGCGATTAATGAAAAAAGTTAGTAACGAAACAGATAAGCCCATATATTTAGTTATTCACGTAAATACTGATAAGGAAATCAATAATTCAGAAGCCCAAATGGTTATTAAAAAGCTGAGAAGTATAGGTTATGTTTTGTTATCGCATACAGTGTTTTTGAAAGGAATTAATGATAATTTTAACTGTTTGAAGAATTTATTTTCTACGTTAATTGAATTAGGAGTAAAACCCTACTATATTTTTCATTGCGATAATATGGAACATACTCAAAAATTTATAGTTCCAATAGAAAAAGAGGTTAAAATTATGACAGAATTAAGAAAACAGTTATCAGGTATAGCTTATCCAATACATGTAATAGATTCAGAAAGTGGAAAAGGAAAAATTCCGGTACCAACAAACTTTTGGAAATTTAAATCAAAGCAATATAGAGATTTTGATTGAAACAATTTTCATAATAGTTATAAAATTATTGACAAGGCTGAAAATTTTATGGTAGTATTTATGATATATTACCGTAATTACAAAATAGGAATTAAAGTTAAGTAAAAAATAATATTTTTTTATGGTAGGACTACAATCACCTGATACAGTAATACTTACACACCAAGAAGTTTTAGGAAAAGTAGGAGTAGATCCGGCTGATCCAGAAAAACCATTAACTACATTAGCTGGTGAAGAAATTGCTTACATTCCACCATATTTTGGTAAAAAAGGTGTTCCACTTAAACCAACAAGCCAAATTATAGCCACAGAAGGAAGGCATGGTGGACATGAAGCTCTTCTAGTCAAACCTGAACCAAGACTTATTTTTGATGTTACACGTTATTGTTCTTGTAGATGCCCAGCATGTTTAAATGCAATGTATGATGCAACAATGCCGGAAGCTACTCGTGGTGATAAAACAGCTAGAGTGTTACGTGATAAAAGTGCTCAAGGCGCAGAAGATGAACCGATGGCTGCTCTTGAAACTGCACTGAGAATTAGAGCATTGGCAGATTTAGGTGAAAATTATTACGATGCCGTTGCAGAAAGTAGCAGATTTGTTACTGAACGGGCTGGTTGTAATACATATAGTATAACCGGCGGAGAACCTACACTTATAGGCAACAGACTTTTGCGGTTGCTGGATAGGGCAGTAAGAGTTGATAAAATAAAACTTTTCACTCATGGTGGTCCATTATTAAATAGATTAAATCACTATGAACAAGGCAAAGAAAATATTCCTTATGAGGGTAATTTTTTAAGTGAGTTGGCTAAGCGAGGTGTTAATGAACTTGTGATTTCTAGACATCATTGGGATGAGGCTCTCAATAGAGGTTTCATGGGTGCTGGGGCGCCAACTAATGACGAATTAAAAGAAATTATAAGGCAGGCAAATGAGCTTGGAATAATTATCCGTTTTAGTACCATGGTTCAAAAAGGAATGATAGAAACAACTGAACAAATAGCACAATTTGCCGATTGGGCTCAGGCACTTGGAGCAAAAGAAGTGACTTTCAGAGCTTTGGCGACAACAGATGCCGTTGATGAAGCTACTCAATTAGATCCTGTTTCCAGATATGTTGCTGACCATAGAATTAATTATGAAGGAACTTTACAGGCAATGTCGAATGATCCGCGCTTTCAAATGGATTATCAGTTTTCCAAACATGTAAAATCCAGAGGCTTTCTTACGTTTAGTGGAAAAGGTGGAAATATGCCTGTATCTTTAGAGCTTAAACATGATCCAGGAGAATTAGAAACAGATATTGGAGTTTTTACTTTATTTCCTCATAGTGATGAGGGTGGACTTCTTACATACCGGTGGGTTGATCCCGATAGACATGCAATTAATTTTAGGGGCCGTGATTGGACAGACAGTCATCCTTATTTTAGAAAACCGCAGCCAAAAAAATAATTAATTTAATTTTAAGTTAAAATTACGATTATGGAAAATAAAAAGACGGAACAAATAATAGGTTTGCAGATTTTGCATTTTAATGTTTTATGGGCAGGAGAGTATCCTAAACAAATAAAAGCATTTTCAAGTCTGAATTTGCCTACAGACATACATGTTGAAGTCAAACACGTTGATGCACTATCTGAAACGGAACTAGTTAAAAAATATAACGTAGAGGAAACTCCAACTATTATTTTTTTGTTCAACAATCTAGAAATAACTAGAACAGTTGGATTTAAGAACTGCGATTACCTTCAGAAAAAAATAAATACTATTGTTGAAGACTATAAAAGCGGTAAATTATCTTAATCTAAATAATTTATTAAGTAAAAAAATTTTTAAGCCTTCTTCGTACAAGATTTTCTTCTCCTTTTCTTGCTTCTTGTAATTCTTCTATTGTGTTTGTTTTTGCGTCCGGTGTTACCCTAATAGTAGAACGAGCAAATTCTCTTTGATAAAAATCAGGACGAATTACACCTGCTTCTACCATATGACCAACGTCTCTGGTTCCAATACCTGCCGTTGCAAATTGAACATGAGCCCCTTTCAGCGTAGTTGCCAATCCAACTCTGTATAAAGTTTTACCGGAAAAAACTCCATCATCGCATATGACAATTTCTCTGCCAGCAAGAGGAATTTGTCTATCAGTAATTGATTCTATCCTTAAATGTTTACTTCCTTTTAACCCTCTCATTCCGTAACGGGAATATTGATAGGACAGATAATCAATATCAATATTGGGGTTCTCATCTTCAAGAAGTTTGCCTATGATAAATGGAAACTCAGCTCCGCCAAAATGTTGACCGGCAAGAATAATGCTGCTTAATCCTTGTTTAGTTAATCTATCTGCAACAGACATAGAAAAAATATAATTATAATAAGGATGATCTTCTTCCATGCATCTAATTGCTTTTTTCGCCAGTTTAATTTTTTCATTAGGTAATCCGGCAAGAACATTTGAAATTGTTGCTTCAGCATTTTGATAATCTAAAAGTTGACGGGAAGATTCTTCAGATGAACGTGGTTGTTTCATTTCTAATAAATCAAAATATGCTTGTGAATTTAACCTTGCATATTGTCTCAGCGTTTCATTGAGTCCAGAGTTGGTTTCATCGGTTGAAATTAAACCCATTGTTTTTAAAAAGGAAAAAGCATGAAATATTTGAATGGATGACTGTTTAAGATGGTCATAATAGGCAAGAGCAACTTTCCACTCGGCAAAAGTAAGACGATTATGGCGAACATAATTATCAATCTCATCTCTTCGATTTTGAAGATCGTGATGAGTGGCACATATGTTTTGGAACATATCATAAGGAGATCCTGTTTCACTAACTAGATCAGAAACTTCATAAAACGCTTCACCACGACAATATGAGGTTTTATTGGGTCCATAAGTAATTCTGTATCGATATGGATGAGTGGTTGAAGGAGTATTTATAAATGTGCTTAAAGGACTTTGAGGAAGAGTATTTATTTCATTTTCACTCACCATAATTGCGCCAGTAAAAGAAAAATTACTTTTAATTTTTTCTTGTTGCTCTTTTAGTCTTTGTATTTCTTGGTTATTTAAAACTTGATTTCCCTGAAATGTTCTTTCTTCGAATTCTGCAGAAAGTTGTGCAAAACGATCACGCGCATCTCTGCCTAAACTACGGAATATTTCTTTTAATCGCTGTTTCTCCTCAGAATCCTGAAAAGCAATAGCGGGAACAATAATTCTTGCCTTATATTGAATATCTTCAACTAATTGTTTGTATCCATCAAGGCCTTTCAGAATCTCTCCTGATGAACTAACTACGGCATGACAGAAATCAGGATTTTTTTCATCTCTTGCGCCGACTGAAAATCCAGATGGAGATTGAAGCATTTCCCAGTCGTTTCCTCCAAAATTACCACTATCTCCAACACGAGCAATATCTGTTGCCTGAATACCCAAAAGATCCGCAATGGTATTAATTGCAGATTCCTTAGTGGCAGCTGCTGAAGTGAAATCATATTTAATATAACCTCCAGTCGTTTGAACTTTATCCGGAGGAAATCCATGTCGCGTAATAAAATCAACTATCTGTTCTCTTGTTGGTCCAGTTTTTGGATCTCTTAATACTAATGTAGTTTCACACTCTCTAACTTTGCTAGCAAAACCCTGTGTTGATCCATCTGGTCTTGTTGTCTGCCAAGGGGATGTCTCTCTATCAATGACAAATTGGTTTGCCCATGGTGAAGATGTTGTCATAAGGTCAAAAATCTGCTGTCCTTCAGGACAAGGTACTTTTTTGAGAATAATTTCCTTAATAGTTCCATCAGGATTTCTATCGAATGTACGAACAATAGCCCCATTATAATTACAAATAAAAAGTTGTCTTACATCGGCGTCCGGAGGAAGTTTATCGACAATTGATTCATTAGTGTAGTTTGCGCTACGACCAGTAGCTATAATTTGAGGGTTATGACAACGTAAATTATAAGTAATAATATTAAGAACATCAGGGTCAAGTAGACCATCTCTGTTATAAGCAGTTCCGTCTAAATCAAATGCAAGAGCGTCATATTCTCTACCGATTGCCTGTAAATAATTTGCTCGTTTTAGAGCGTTAGGGTTTTGCTGGGTTTCTATATGTTGAGTAACAGGTTTTTCTGGGTTAGTTATTCCTGGCATTATGGCAATTGTATAAATTTTAGAATAAGAAAACCATGGTAATTTCTCCTTTATAAGTTCTATTTACTAATTGTTTAGGTTTACCTTTTATTATTTCTTCGAATTTTTTCGTTAATTCACGACAAATACAAACATTAATATCTGGTAGGTTTTCAACAAATAAGTTTAACGTTGAATTAATTCTTATAGGTGACTCATAAAAAATAAAAATTGTTCCTGGGATAATCTTATTAATTTCTGTTAATTTTTTAATCGATTGGACAATAGCTCCTGATTTTTTTGGAAAATAGCCCATAAAAAGAATATTATCAGCCTTAAAACCCGAGTACACCACAGCGGTGGTATAGGCAGAAGGACCAGGAATAACCTCAAAAGGAATTTTTTCCCTTATTACAGACTTAATTAATAAATAGCCAGGATCGGAAATGAGGGGTAAACCTGATTCGCTAATGAGAGAAACTTTTTTGTCTTCTTTAAGATATGCAAGTATTTCTCCGAGCTTTTCCATTTCCCGCTCTTTGTAGTAAGAAACAAGTTTGGATTTTGAAATTTGAAATTTGAAATTTTTAGTACAAAAATTTATCAAATTTTGTGCTGTGCGAGTATCTTCAGCTAAAATAATATCTGATGATAAAAGTATTTTAGCTGCGCGTGGAGAAAAATCTTCAAGATTTCCAATCGGAGTCCCAACAATATATAGCATATTATTTTTTGAGCTTATGTTTAATAAACTCTATAGCCATTGGAACAATCGAAATTAGAACAATAATGAGAACGACGATAGAAAAGTTTTCCTTAACAAAAGATATGTTGCCTAAAAAATATCCGGCAAGGGTGGCAATTAAAACCCAGCTGATTCCACCAATAACATTAAAAAGAATAAATCGTGAATAAGTCATTTGGCCGGCGCCGGCAACAAATGGGGCAAATGTACGGACAATCGGTACGAAGCGAGCTAGAATAATGGCTTTACCTCCATATTTTTGAAAAAATTCTTCTGTTTTTTTGATATGGCCCTCATTTATAGGAATTCTTGGATTAGCGACAAGTTTTTCACCAAAAAAACGTCCGATCCAATAATTGACAGTATCGCCGAGAACAGCTGCAATCGCTAATAAAAACAATAAACCCAATATGTTTAATGAACCTAGTGCGGCAAAGGCGCCTGAAGCAAAGAGAAGTGAATCGCCTGGTAAAAATGGAAAAAAAACCAAACCTGTTTCAATAAAAATTATTAAAAAAAGAATTCCATAAGTAGCCAGGCCATAAGTACTAATAATCTGTCCCAAATGAACATCGAGGTGAATAATAAAGTCGATCAAAAACTTAATTATTTGCATAGTATTTGCTAATTATGGCATATAGTTAAAAAAATTGCTATAATGATTGGTTACTAAAACAAATATGTTCAAGCTTAAATCAACTTTTAAACCAACCGGTGATCAGCCTCAAGCAATTGAGAAATTAATCACTGGAGTCAAAGAAAACAGAAAAAATCAGGTGCTTTTGGGTGTAACTGGATCGGGAAAAACTTTTACCATGGCTAATGTAATTCAAAAATTAAATATGCCAACGATCATTATCTCTCATAATAAAACTTTGGCTGGACAGCTTTATCAGGAAATGAGAGATTTTTTTCCAAATAATGCAGTTTCATACTTTGTTTCTTACTACGATTATTATCAGCCAGAAGCTTATATTCCTACCACCGATACTTATATTGAAAAAGAGGCACAGATTAATGAAATAATTGATAAATTACGATTACAAGCAACGACAAATATTTTAACCAGAAATGATGTTATTGTCATTGCCTCGGTTTCTTGTATCTACAATATTGGTTCACCAGTAGAATTTGGAAAATTTATTGCCAAAATCAACATAGGTGACGTAGCTGATTGGAATAAAATAGCCATGCGTCTGGCTGAACTTCAATACGACAGGTCAGAATTTGAATTTAAACGGGGCACATTTAGATTAAGAGGAGACAAAATGGATATCTATCCGGCTTACGAAGATTTTGGGTATAGAATTGTTGCTAAAAATAATTTAATAGATGAAATTATAAAATTTGATCCTTTAACAGGAAAACAAATTAATCAGCAATCAGTAATCAGCAATCAAGAAATTAAATCAATTATTATCTATCCGGCCAAACATTATATGACCGACCCGAAAATCATTGATGAAGTTGAAGAAAAGATTAGGACTGATCTTAAGCTGCAGTATGTGACTTTAAAAAAGAAAGGAAAAATAATTGAAGCGGAAAGATTAATAAAGAAAGTTAATTATGATTTGGAAATAATCAAAGAAGTTGGCTATGTTAATGGAATTGAAAATTATTCTCGATATTTTGACGGCAGAAATCCAGGTGATCCTCCATATACTTTATTAAATTATTTTACTGAAACATATGGCAGTAATTTTTTAACGATAATTGATGAATCACACATGACTGTGCCGCAATTACGGGGGATGTTTAACGGAGATTATGCCAGAAAAAAAACCTTAATTGATTTTGGATTTAGATTGGAAGCCGCGTATGATAACCGTCCTTTAAGGTTTGATGAATTTTACAAACAACCAAGTCATATTATTTATGCATCAGCAACTCCCAATGAGTGGGAAGTTACTAAGTCAGGTGATCAAATAATCGAACAATTAGTAAGACCAACAGGAATTATTGATCCAAAAATTGAAATAAGACCGGCTGATAAAGAAATTGTTGATTTAGTTAAAGAGATAGAAAAAAGAATTAAAACCAATCAGAAAATTCTAGTAACGACTTTAACTAAAAAAACAGCCGAAGATTTATCAGAATATTTAAAAGAAAAAAAGGTTAGGGCAGAATATCTTCATTCGGATATTAAAACTTTGGAAAGATCGGATATTTTAGACAAATTAAGAAAAAACGAGTTTGATGTTTTAATTGGAGTTAATCTCTTAAGAGAAGGTTTGGATTTACCCGAAGTTTCACTAGTTGCAATTCTTGATGCTGATAAAGAGGGTTTTTTGCGATCTAGAACATCGTTAATACAAACAATGGGAAGAGCGGCCAGAAATATAAAAGGTGAAGTAATAATTTATGCCGATACAATTACAGGTTCTATAAGGGCGGCTATTGATGAAATTGATCGTAGGCGGGAGTACCAGTTAAAATACAATGCCAAACATAATATTAAGCCAAAAAATATTTATAAACCAATTAGGGAAAGAATTGCTGATTTTGAGCCGGAGAATTTAATTGGCGAAAAACAGAATATTGATAACAGTTGGTTAAACAAAATAAACAATGAATCAATGACGCCTTATGACAAGGGTAAGTGGATTAAAAAATTGGAAAGAGAAATGAGAAGACAGGCAGAAAATTTGAATTTTGAAATAGCCATAAAAATTAGAGACAAAGTTAAAGAATTAAAAGAATAATTATGAATGATTTTATTAAAATTCGCGGTGCTAGACAGCATAATTTAAAAAATATCGACCTTGATATTCCCAAGAATAAACTCGTGGTTGTTACTGGAATTTCCGGGTCTGGTAAGTCTTCTTTGGCGTTTGATACGATTTACGCGGAAGGCCAAAGAAGATATGTTGAATCTTTGTCAGCTTATGCCAGGCAATTTTTAGGCATTATGGATAAACCTGATGTGATCAGTATTGAAGGTTTATCTCCGGCTATTTCCATCGACCAAAAAACCGCTTCTCATAATCCACGTTCGACTGTAGGCACAATTACCGAAATTTATGATTATTTACGTCTCTTATTTGCAAGAATTGGCCATCCTTATTGTCCAAACTGCAAAATTGAAATTTCCAGATTAACGCTAGATGAAATAATTGATCGTGTAATTGAACAGATGATCAAAATTACTCAGAGTGATAAAACAAAACCTCATGAGTTTAGAATTTATTCTCCCGTTATAAACAGACAAAAAGGTGAATTCAGGGATTTATTTGAAAATTTGTTAACCAAAGGTTATTCAGAGGTCAGAATTGATGGAAAAGAAAAAAATTTGAATGATGACATAAACCTAATTAAAACAAACAAACATTCTATCGATATATCGATATATCGAACAGTTGAGTCCGCAAAAAACCTTAGGGATAAAATATATTTATCGAACATGAGGTCTAAGCTTTCAACTTCGATCGAACAGGCGCTTAATCTTTCTCAAGGATTAGTTGTTTTAAATCATGATGGTAAAGATCAATTGTTTTCGGAAAAATTTTCTTGTCCTAACTGTAACTTATCTTTGTCGGAGCTTGAGCCAAGAATGTTTTCCTTTAATTCACCTCTTGGCGCGTGTGAACGATGCAAGGGGATAGGTACGATTTATAAGGTCGATCCTGAATTAATTTTAAATAAAAATCTGACTATAAATGAAGGTGCAATTTTGCCGTTTAATAAATTATTTTTTCACGACACATGGTACATAAGATTATTAAAAAAAGCGCTTAATGAAGAAAAAGTTAATTTAGATCTGCCATTAAAAGAATTAGATGACAAACAGTTAAAAATTGTTCTTTATGGGACCAATAAGGTTTATCGTGTTCCCGGAACAAACAGACAAGGACAGCAAACCGCCATTTTTGAAAAATTCGATGGAGTAGTGGGGGAGTTGGAACGCCGGTTTTTCGAATCAACAGGAGATTTTATAGGTTACGAAATACAGAAATATATTCGCGAGGAAACTTGTGATAAATGTAAGGGTAAAAGACTAAAACCGGAAATACTTTCAATTACTGTTGATAAATTTAATATCAGTGAAGTAACAGAATTAGCAGTTGACGATCTAATCGTTTACTTTGAAACAGAATTATCAACAAAAATTAGCGAGTACGAAAAACAAATCGCCAAATCAATTTCCAGAGAAATTATTACCAGAATGAGGTTTTTGAAAAATGTTGGATTAGGTTATTTAACTATTGGCAGAACTGCCCGAACATTATCCGGAGGAGAACTCCAACGGATAAGATTGGCATCTCAAATAGGAACAGGATTAACCGGAGTTTTATATGTTCTTGATGAACCATCAATTGGACTTCATCCTAAAGATGTTTCTGCACTAATTAAAACCTTGAAGGAATTGCGCGATTTAGGAAACAGTTTAATTGTGGTTGAACATGATTGGGAAACGATTGAATCAGCTGATTATTTGATAGAGCTTGGTCCAAAAGCCGGTCGAAATGGAGGAAAAGTAATTGATTTTGGGACCTTACCCGAAGTAGTCAAAAAAAACATCAGTTTAACCGGACAGTTTATCTCGGGCAAACGAAAAATTAAAACTAGAACAAGAAAATTAGCACAAAATATGGGAACGATTAACCTCATTGGTGCCAGTCAGTTTAACTTGAAAAAAATTAATGTTAAATTACCTCTTGGAAATTTGATTGCCGTAACTGGAGTTTCGGGTTCGGGTAAATCTACTTTAGTGGTAGAAACTCTTTATCCGGCTTTAAAATATTATCTAGATGGATACTACAGCGAATCAATGGGTGAGTTTGAAAGAATTGAAGGTTATCAATATTTAGATCGAGTTTATTTGGTGGACCAATCTCCCATAGGTAGGACCCCAAGATCCAACCCAGCCACATATGTAGGATTTTTTGACGATATAAGAGATTTGTTTGCCAAAACAGTCGAAGCCAAAGCAAAAGGTTTTAAAAAAGGCAGATTTTCATTTAATTTAAAAGGTGGAAGATGCGAAAAATGCCAGGGAGCTGGACTTTTGAAAGTCGAGATGCAATTCTTAAGCGATGTTTACGTTAACTGTGACGTTTGTGAAAAAAAGCGTTATAACAAAGAAACATTGGAAATCAAGTTTAAGGGTAAAAATATTTACGAAATTTTAGAAATGACAGTGGATGAGGCAATCCCCTTTTTTGAGAATCATTTTAATATTAATCAGAAATTAATTTTTCTGAAAAATGTTGGATTAGGCTACATAAAGCTAGGTCAGTCAGCTCCGACTTTTTCAGGCGGAGAAGCCCAAAGAATAAAACTGGCCAATGAATTATCACGAAAAGAAACCGGACATACAATGTATATTCTGGATGAGCCGACAACAGGACTTCATTTCTACGATATTGAAAAATTACTGCAAACGCTTTATCAATTGACAGAAAAAGGAAATACTGTGGTTATTATTGAACACAATCTTGATGTTATTAAAAATTGTCAGTATGTTGTTGATTTAGGGCCAGATGGTGGAGACCGTGGCGGAAAACTTGTTTATCAGGGAGAATTAAAAGGAATATTGAAGGAAAAAAAATCTTACACTGGTGATTATCTAAAGGACCTAAATGTAGTAAATACGGATTGATAAATACTATAAGATATGGTATATTCATGTTAATGAAAGAAGGGTCATTATTCAGAACGACAATTAATAAAGCCTTTGATCATTATCAAAGAACATCGGCTGGACGGAACAGATGGCCTGATGGTGATGCTTTTCGAAGATTAATGGATCAAGGTAATCATGGCCGCGGATCAAGTGAGTTTGTCAGACGATGTTTTAATGAAGCTACTACTTTTATTTCTTCATTAGCTGCAGTAGGCGCTGCTTTAAAATGGATCAGTACTGTAAAGCCGACTTTAACTCCTGATGGAGATGGACTTGTTGGCCAGGTTGATGATCCTCTCGTTCAAGAATTAATTGTTACTGATTCAAGAGACGGATTAATTCATTTAAACAGAGAAAAACATGTTCCACCGCTTACTTCTTTAGCATTGGTTGCTTCTGGTCTTATTTCTTTTTTTTCCTACATGAAACTTTATTCCCCGGTTTATGTTGAAGAAGAAGTTGAAAGTACTGGATCAGGATGGGGTTCTTCAACCACAAGTACCATGTCAGTTCATGAAGCTAGTCTTCCACCTATGGGATTTGGTAATGAAGACGGTGGAAGCGGTGTATAATTAATGAATGAAATTTCTTCGCAAATTCATTTTTTTTGTATTTATCTCTCTTTTATTCGGTATTTTTTCAAAAACATGTTTTGCCGCAGAAGATTATCGTACTGACTATCGTGTTGAATATAATCTTTCAAATAATCAAAATAACATAAATACTCATGTCAAATTTAATGTTAAGGTTACCAACAAAAAAACCGAGATTTATGTAAAAAAGTTTTCCATAAATTTTCCTAAATCTTTTGGAATATCAAATCTTACGGCTTCAGATGATAAAGGACCGATAAATGTCAATTCTTCCACAGATGATCAAAAAATAAACCTGGAAATGGAATTTTCAGATCCGAATACTGGCCGTGATTCAGTCAATAATTTCTATCTTACTTTTAACCAGGATAATTTATTTAAAGTCAACGGAAATATTTGGGAGGTCATTATCCCAACGATTGAAAACAAGGACAACGGTGATTATCAAGTTATAGTCAATTTGCCGGAAAATTCAGATAAAAAAATATCATTATCAAAACCAAAGCCAACTACGGTTTCAGGACGACAAATCATTTGGACAAATACCCCAAGTCGTACCATTTACGCAGTCTTTGGAGATAAGCAATATTATCAGACAGAATTGGTTTATCATTTAAAAAATACTAAAATTGCCCCAGTTTATACTGAAATCGCATTTCCGCCCGATACTTTATATCAAAAAAACTACGTTATATCGATTGATCCTGTACCAGCTGCAACTTATACAGATGAAGATGGGAATTTTATCGGTAAATATTATCTAGGACCTCAAGAAACAAAAAATATTACCTATAAAACCTTGATTGAGGTTTCCACCTTTTCAAGAGAAGAAATCATGCAGGTTTTTAATAATAAAATTGAATCACAAAAAAAATATCTCTTAACGCAACAAAAGGTTTGGGAAATTCCAGAGAATGCGACCATGCCCAAAATAACCACCATTGATCAGGTTTATTATTATGTTGTTAATTCCTTGTCATATAACTTTAAAAACGTGGGAAAAAGTAAACAAAGACTAAATATTCAAGAAATATTGAAAAATCCGACACAGGCGGTTTGTTTGGAGTTTACTGATTTATTTGTGGCCATGGCCCGTGAAAAAGGTTTTTATGCCAGAGAAATTGAAGGCTATGGTTTTTCTCATGAGGAAGCTTTTCGGCCGATTTCCTTAACCGGTGATATTCTTCATGCCTGGCCTGAATATTATGATCCTAAATTGCAAGTTTGGAAACAAGTTGATCCTACTTGGGAGAATACTTCTGGGATTGATTACTTTTCTTCATTTGATCTTAATCATATTACCTTTGCTATTCACGGAAAAGATCCTCAATACCCCATTCCGGCCGGAATGTATAAGTTGGATAAATCTGAAGATATTACAATAAAACCTACAGCAGAAGCTATCAGCGAAAATAAATTAATTACAATTGAAAAAATTAATTTAACTAGTGAGATTGAAGATGCTAAACAATATTCCTTAAAAATTACTATTGCCAATACCGGAAACGTTTTTCTTTATAATGTTCCTATAAAAATTACCTCCGATAGTCTTCAATTTGACCAAAGCGATTTGATAATAGAAGAAATTGTACCTTACGAAAAGAAACAAATAACCGTAAATTATAGCAGTAAAGAAAAAAATAAAATAAAAACGACTAAAGTATCTATTAACTTAAATGGAAAAGATTACTCGGAGACTGTCAAGATTATTCCTTATTATTATGCGCTAGTTAAAAAAATGTGTGTTGTGTTGTTGCTATTCTGTGCTGGTTTTTTGGTGGTAAAATGGAGCTTGAGAAAACATGATCACACGCCAAGAACTTAAAAACTTTCCTTCAAAAACCGGAGTATATATCTTTAAACAAAATAGTCTGCCGGTTTATATAGGAAAATCGGTCAACATTAAAGCAAGATTAACGTCCCATTTTGAAAACGCAGCTTATGGAGGAAAAGAGGAGTTAATTATTAAGTTTTCAGACAAAATTGAATACATTATTACCGAATCTGAATTTAAAGCTTTACTTTTAGAGTCCAAATTGATTCAAGAATTTAGACCAAAATATAATTCCAGGTGGAAAGATGATAAAAGTTATTTGTACATCGAGATAACTACTTCTGATGAATTCCCAAAAATATTTTTATCCAGAAAAACAGAAATCGAAAAGAGAAGTAAAAATATATATTTTGGTCCATTTTCATCTGTTAAAACAGCAGAATCTCTTCTTAAATCGATTAGGAGAATCTTTCCATATTGTTCGCAAAAGAAAATTACATCTCAATCTTGTTTTTATTCCAAGATAAATTTGTGTAATCCCTGCCCTAACGAAATTAATAGAATTACTAATTACGCATTACGAATTAAGCTAAGAGGAATTTATAAAAAAAATATAAAAGAAATAATTAAAACTTTGGAAGGAAAGACAAAGCTGGTTTTAAAAGATTTGAGTAAGGGTCTAAACAAATTAATCAAAGAGGAAAGGTATGAAGAAGCCTTAATTTTACGTAATAAGTTAAATAATTTTAACTATCTTATTAACAATCGAAGTTTTTCTCATGAAGAAGGACAATACAACCGATCAGAAAAAATGATTAACGATTTGAAAAATCTATTAAGTAAATATATCGATATATCGGACATTCATCGAATTGAAGCATATGATATGAGTGACTTGAGTCAGAAACAGGCGACAGGTTCAATGGTCGTATTTATTGATGGGCAATCAGATAAAAGTCAATATAAAAAATTCAAAATTAAAGATTCAAAATCAATTAGTGATACAAAACGATTTGAAGAAGTTTTAGTGCGTCGCTTCAAAAATAATTGGGAAAAACCTGATTTAATAATTGTTGATGGTGGTAGACCGCAAGTATTTACTACTAAAAAAATTTTGTCCGGTCTTAAAATAAACATACCCTTTATAGGTATTGCAAAAAATCCAGACAGATTAGTAATTTTTAAAGAAAAAAAATTAAAAACTTTAAGATTACTTAATAACTCCTTAGGATTTATTTTAATAAAGTTGATCAGGGATGAATCGCATCGTTTTGCCAGAAAATATCACCTTTTTCTTAGAGAAGGAAAAATGATATAATTTACTTGATGAAAAAAATCTTTAGAATGATATTTTTTTCGGCATCGAGTTTGTATTTAACGGCACTTTGGAACAAAGGGTTTATTATTTCGTCCGACTTAAGAAAGTTTTTAATCACAACTTTTTTAATGGCTTTGGTAATTTATTTAATTTTACCGATCACCAAAGTTATATTATTACCTTTTAATATTATTACTTTAGGTTTAATTTCTGTCCTGGCTTATTTCTTAATTTTTTATTTTTTCACAACCAGGTTTGACTTAATAGAGATTAATAGTTGGATATTTTCAGGACTAAAATTTTATCCAATTAATATTGGAGAGGTCCATATTAGTTCTACAGCTAATATTGTAGTTTCAGCAATTTCGGTGTCAACATTTATAAATTTTCTTGAAGCGCTTTTATGAAAAATGCATTGTTGATTGTTAATATTATTTTAAGCATTCTTATTGTTATTTTGATATTAATTCAGGGACGAGGAGGAGGATTAGGAAGTGCTTGGGGAGGTGGAGGAGAAACATTTCAAACCAGACGAGGAATTGAAAAAGCAACTTTACGTTTGGCAGTAATTCTTATTGTCATCTTCCTTATTGTTTCCATTGTAAACCTGTTTTTAAAATAATGGCCAATACAACCAAAAAACAAATAAGATATTTTTATTGGTTTGTTACTGAATTTTTTAAGAAAAATCTTAAACTTCTTGTGGTTAGTTTTTTTATAAGTTTTATTTTTATTGTTGGATTTATTTCTTTATCTCCGTATCTGCAAACGATTTTTTTCAGCAAAAAACAAGTTATCGGAATTGTTGGAAAATATGATGTAAATAATTTAACTGAAGAAATTACGAGTAAAATTTCCAATGGATTGGTTTACTTAAACGAAAAGGGAGAAGTGTCTCCTACTTTAGCTTCTTCATGGGAAATCCTGGATAATGGACTAAAATATAAAGTTACTTTAAAAAATAATTTAATATGGAGTGACGGACAGAAATTTAAAGCCAGTGATATTAATTATTCATTTAAGGATGTCACTATCGACACAACAAGGGGTGATAATATAATTTATTTTAATCTTAAGAAACCCTTGCCAATTTTTCTTGGATATCTGCGAAAACCAATTATCCGTTATCCTTTAAAAGGAGTTGCTGGACTTTATAAGGTTAACCTCATGCGTACTAAATACGGGAAAATCGAATTTTTATCACTGACTCCTAACAAAAAAGGTTTATCCGTAATTGAATATAAATTCTTTGACAATGAAAATTTGATGGTAAATGCATACAAGATGGGACAAATTACCGAAATGACTGTTACTAAAAAATCAATTGCTGATGTATTTAATACTTGGAAAAATACAGTTGTAGAAAAAAATGTAGACTACACTAAATTGCTTACACTTTTTTTTAACATAAATAACAAACTTTTAAAGGAAAAAGATTTTAGAAAATCAATTATTACTGGACTTGATCAATCTAATTTTAAAGATGAAGGAGAAATGGCTTTAGGACCAATTCCTCCTGTCTCTACAGTTTATAACCGCAATTTAAGAGCTGATCTTTATGATATTGAAACGGCCACAAAAGCGATAAAAAAAAATTTAGGCTCAAACAAGGAAATTATTAATTTATACACTTACTACGACTATATTAACTATGCTGATAGTATTACAGAAAATTTAAAAAAATTGGGTTTTAAGGTTAATATTAATTTTATTACTTACGAAAAGCCCGACAATTTTGATATGCTTTTGGCTTTTTGGAAAGTACCGTTGGATGTTGATCAGTATTATTTTTGGCATTCAACTCAAAAAGAAGGGAATATCTCAAATTATGTAAATGTGAGGGTTGACAAATTGCTTGAAGATGGAAGAAATTCCACCAATCCTGCGGAACAAAAAAAAGTTTTTTTTGATTTTCAAAAAACAATTTTAGATGATCCCCCAGCCGCATTCCTTATTTACCCCTATGTTTATACAATTAAAAGGAAATAGTGGATGATATAATATTCTGAGTTGCGGACGTGGCGGAACTGGCATACGCGCAGCCTTGAGGAGGCTGTGCCCGCAAGGGCGTGGAGGTTCAACTCCTCTCGTCCGCACTCGATATTTTTTCAGCTTCCTGAATGATTGAATTATTTGCCGGAAACGATTTTAATTTTTTAATTTCATCAAAAGTAAACCATTTATATTCTGAAGCTTCTTCGTTTAAAACTATTTTTTCGTCCGGATTTTTCATTTTGCAAAGATAACAATTTAATTGTCCTCGCCAGTCATTACGCATGCTATCAAAAACTTTTGGTATTTTTTGAATGATTTCGACATTAATTCCTAGTTCTTCTCTTGCTTCTCGCAAAACTGCTTGTTCCATAGTCTCACCAATTTGCCAACCGCCTCCTGGAATTTGCCAGAAACCCAAGTAACCCCTATCTTCAGGATCATTAGCAACGCGTAAAGTCATTAAATACTTTCCTTCGTTATTTCGTATAATTGCAAGAACGACTGTTACAATTTTAATTGTCATATTAAATTATATGATGCTTTATGTTTAGCTTCAAGGGAAACTAATTTCATTTCAAGACGCATAGACAAGACGACTTTAAGCCATTCTGCTGATACTAAGGAAAATACTTGATTTCTAAAATTATGATATAATTTTCTAAAGAGGTAAAAATATGCAAGAAGTACTAGAAGGTCAAACGCAACTTACCCCAGAAGAGAGAAATATTAGGGACTATCTGATTAGACAGGTCCAAGATTTACCCTTGAAACAATTAGGAGAAATGGACGTTGAAACTGTCGGGCTAGGTGTACAAGAGGTTTTTGATTTTGCGAAACAGCACTTAGGAATTCAAAGTGGTGAAGTTGCAACTCCAATACATACGGAAATATTAGACAAAAAAACTGACTGGAGGAAAGAACGATATCCAACATCAAGAGATGATGTTTACTTTGAAGAGTGGACAGCTAGAAAAGGACAAACGACAGAAAGGGTTACAACTGCAAGACAAGCAATAAAACTCGGCTCAAGGATAAAAATCAGTGGTTTAGAGAAAACGACATGGTTAAACCACCTACAAAATAGAAGTTGTGAGCCTAGACAGAATCGAACTGTCATCTAATCCTTAGAAGGGATTTATTCTATCCATTGAACTATAGGCTCATTGGAGCCGACTGTCGGATTCGAACCGACGATCTATTGTTTACAAAACAATTGCTCTACCGCTGAGCTAAGTCGGCATTTAATCTTATATTTTATCAGATTTTGCAGTAGTCTTAAACTATAATAGTTTTTTTGAAGTTATCTTAGTTATCAAGGATTTTAAAGCTTAAGCTACAAGGCTTTGTTTTATTTTTTGAGATAAACTGTCAAGACTTGTATTAGCTTTCACAAAAAAGCCGCGTAAATTAAAATTTGCAGGGTACGATGTTGAAGAAAGATTCGTCAGTATAATAATCGGAATATTTTTATAAACAGTATTTTTTATACGATATAAAAAAGTAACGCCATCCATTTCTGGCATTATAAGATCTAGGAGTATTAAATCTATATGTTTTCTGTTTAATATGTCTAAGGCAACCTGACCATTTTCTGCTAATTCAATCAAGTAACCATCGTTCTTCAGTCTTTCTGATAAAATCTTTTGGAATGATTTCTCATCCTCCGCTATCAATATGGTTTTCATATATTTAGCTTTTTTAAAAGTATATTACAATTTTGAATACTTATTCAAGTGATTTTGTTCCGATTATTTTTTTCACACCCGAAAGAGGAATAGTAAAATAAAAAGTTGATCCTTTATTTTTAGTTGATTCAAACCAAATTAAACCATGAAAATGATCAAGAATAGACTTGGCAATATATAAACCAAGACCTGTTCCACTAGGTTCAATTGTTTTGATATTATCAGCTCTAAAAAGTTTATTAAAAATTAAATTTTGCTGTTTTTTTGGAATACCATATCCAGTATCCGAAATAGAAACTTGAAGGACATTTTGTCCGTCTTTCATAACAAGTTTATGCATAATAATAATCTTTCCCAATTTTGGCGTATACTTCAAAGCATTCGTAATAAGATTTTCGTAGATAATATGCAAAAGTTTAGAATCGACTGATATTATCGGTAGTTTATCATGAGTTTCAATAATTTCTAGTTTTTTTTCGTTGAGTTGGATTTTTAGTTCATTTAGAACATCTTGAAAAATCTTAATGATGTCCACAGGTTCAGGCTCAACAGTAAAAGTTCCCATTTCTATTCGAGCAACATTAAGCAGAGCATTTACTAATTCAATCATTTCCTTATTACTCTTGATAATTTCTTGAAGATATTTTTTTTGTATGTCAGACAAATTTCCATTTTTTTCACTTAAAAGCATTTCTGAATACCACTTAATATTGGTCATTGGGGTTCTTAATTGATGTGATGCAAGAGAAACAAATTCCGTTTTAGCCCGATCAATATCTTTTTCATGAGTAATATCACGTGCAGCGGAAAGAGCGCCAGTTACATTTCCATTATCATCTTTGAGTACACGACACCACCAGCCAAGTAAACGTTTTTTTCCGTCACAACGTCTTTGCCAACTTTCAAGATAAAATACATTTTCATTGCCCTTAAAAAGCGGTTCTACTATATTATAGGTTTTTTGCTCTCCTTCAAAATAATAAGCTGCCTCTTTTCCAACCACGTCCTTACCAAAAAAATCAAGACCAGCTTGATTTGCCCAAACATATATTTTATTAATATCTACCTCCATAATAATATCTGGAATGGCTGAGAGTAGAATTTGTTGCCTCTTAGATATTTCCTGTATTCTAGCCTCATCTTTCTTTTTTTCACTTATGTCTCTTAAAAAAACAACTGTAGCAGGTTTTTGTTGTAGCATCATGGTGGCTAATCCAATTGAAACAGGAATTATAGTTCTATTTTTATCAATAATCGTTGCTTCATAATAATATGGTACAGGTTTGCCTTGCTGTCTTTCTCTATATTTTGATAATAACTCTCCAATAATATTGGGTGGAATGACATCATTAATAGATAACTTAAGCAATTCTTCTTTTGGGTAACCTGATAAGTAACAAGCTTGTTCATTTACCATTATAATTTTAGCCTCGATATCTTTTGTATTTTGTAAAACAGCTATGGCTATTCCGGCTCTACTTGCTGTTTCTACCAATGCCTGTAGAAATTCTTTGCTTTCTTCTAATTCCTTAATGGTAGTTAATTTTGGCTTCACTATTTTTAGTCTATTTAATGAAGAGTATTTTGTCAAATTCTGTGCCGAGGGAGGGAGTCGAACCCTCACGATCTATACGATCACAGGATTTTAAGTCCTGCGTGTCTGCCATTCCACCACCCCGGCAAAAAAAATTAACTTGTGAATTCAATTATATCAAACAAGCCTTGTTTGATCTACATTGCTGGAAGATTGTTTAATTCCAAGATGTTCTAAGCCTTTTCTGGTCACGATTCTTCCACGTGGAGTTTTTTTGATTAAACCTAACTGCAATAAATAGGGCTCAATATATTCTTCAATCGTTTGCTTGTCTTCTGACAATGACGATGCCAACGTTTCCACTCCAACGGGGAGATTTTGAAATTTTTGGGCAATACAGTGTAAATATTTTAAATCAATTTTAGCTAAACCAAAACTGTCTATTTCCAGCATCTTAAAAAGTTCATCAAGAAGTATATTATCAATTATTTTATGTTTATCAACCTCAAGAATATCCCTGGCGCGTTTCAAAATCCGGTTGGCAAGTCTTGGTGTTCTTCTGGCTCTTAGAGCTATTTCGCGGGCTGCATCTTTGGTAATTGGTAATTTCAGAATTTGACTTGATCTTTCTATTATGTGAATTATTTCATCGTCATTATAATAATCAAGACGCAAAACCAAACCAAAACGGTCACGAAGCGGCGCAGAAAGCAATGCCAATTTTGTCGTAGCCCCAATAATGGTAATTTTAGGAATCGGTAATCTGACAGTGCGGGCAGACGGGCCTTTGCCGATAATAATATCCAAAAAATAATCTTCAAGGACAGGATATAAAGCTTCCTCGACAATTTTAGGCAGGCGGTGAACTTCATCAATAAATAAAATGTCATGATCTTTTAAATTAGTTAAAATAGCAGCCAAATCGCCTGTTTTTGAAATAGCGGCCCCTGAGGTTATTTTTAGTTCTCCCTTAAGTTCATTAGCCATAATGTAAGCCAGAGTAGTTTTCCCAATTCCAGGTGGTCCAAAAAAAAGTAAGTGCTCTTGAGCAAAACCCCGCTTTTTAACCCCGTCAATAAAAAGCTTTAGTGTTTTGATAATATTTTTTTGACCAACATATTCTTTGAGTGAGCTTGGCCTAAGGTTTGCAACAGACATGAAGATAATTATAGCAATTGCAAGTTAAAAAAGTTAATTATATACTTAACAGCAGCATGAAAGAAATGATAACCAAGTTTATTTCTTTTTTTAAAAAATATCCTACAGAGATCATTGTTTTATCAATCAGTTTTATAATCTTTCTAACCAATACTTTATATGTGAGTTATCCCGATGAGTTCATTAATTTATTGGCGGGAAAGGCAATCAATGCCGGAAAAATTCCCTACCGCGAATTTTTTGATCACCATTTGCCTTTTGCTTGGTATTTGGCATCTGTGTTTTTATGGTTTTCCGGAAACTCATATGTTGTTTTTAGAATAATTTGGGCACTTTTTAATTTTGCGTGCCTTTTTTCAGTCTTCCATTATTTATCAAAAACAAATAAAGAATTAGCCAAATATTATTTGATATATATTGGAATCTTTCCATTTGTCACTGTTTATTATTGGCTTCATTTATATCTGGCTGACTCTCTGGCCTTTTTATCTTTTTCAATTATTTTATGGCTTTTAATAGGGGAGACTTATAAAAAAAATTCAAGTTCCAAAACTTTGCTTACTTTAAGCCTTCTTAATTTTATTTTTGTTTTTTCTTCCATGAGCTTTATTTATATCGCAGCAATTCTTTATCTATGGATGCTTTACTTGTTGAACAAAAATAAAATTGATATCAAAAAAAGTTTAATTTTAATTTTAGTTTCCATTTTGCCCTATGTCCTTTACGCTTGCTATTTATTCCTTACTAATTCTTATAAAGAATTTTATATTTCAAACATTGTCTACAATACCAAGCTATATATAAGTATTCCCAATTACACCAGAGGGAGAATGTTTAATCCAATTAAGTTTGCTCTGACATTGATCTTCAACTTTTATCAGAACTATTTAGTTCTTATATCTCACATAAAAGACTTTAATTTATTTTTACCGGTTGATCTTACTCTGGGTCTGGGAAGTTTACTTTTATTAGTCTTCTTGTTTTTTGAAAGTAAAATCATATTTTTCTTTGTCTTTCTAATAATGTCTTTTTCAGCACCTCGAAGCGAAGTAACCAGTATTGGAGAAACAAATTATCAAATAGGAATTTTTATTGCTTTTGGTTTAATTGCGGCTATTTGGACTTTTTGGCGAAGTGAACATCTGAAAGTATCACATGATCTATTAAATAGTTTAAAAAATTTTGCCGTCGGTCTTTTAATTGTTTATTTTTCCTTCTCTGTTTTATTTTTGGTAAAAAATACTTATGATAAATTTTTTAAACGCTATACTCAAGTAATGCCGGGAATTTATGACTTGGCTCCGGCCGGAAATTTTATAGATGACATTTTGGAAAAGGATGATTATTTTTGGATCGGACCATACGAACCGCATGAATCATTTTTTGTAAAAAAAGCTCATCTTGCCGGTAAATATCCTTCATTACTGCCTCAGTTTAGAGAAGATGATTATTTTAAAAATGGATTCACTGAACAATTTAAAGATAATCCACCAAAATTAATTATTTTCAAGCATGATGCTTCTATATTCATGACGCCGGCAATGGAATTTGGAAAATTTTTTATTGATTGGATGAAAGATAAATATACGTCGATTGAAAATATTAAAGGCATTGAAGTCGTAAATAATCCGTCAAATTTTACGCTTCGAACTGATCTGTATTTGAGAAACGAAAACATAAAAGAATTATTATCTATATTAAAACAAAAAGGCTACATTAAATAAGATTATTTTTTAGTAAGTAACTGAATTGCGGAGCGGATTTTCTCCTCAACCGATAAGTTTTTAGGAATTTTATGTAGAGAAGATTTGGCTTCGTGGGATTTAAATCCTAAAGAAACCAGGGCATCAACCACTGTCTTGTCTTCATCAGACATATACATTTTTTCGATTTTAAAATCTTCATCAAGCTTTTGAGAAAGTTCGAGTAGTACTTTCATGCTGGTTTTTTTACCCAAGCCGGGAATTGAAGTAAAAAATTCAAGATCATTTTCTTTGACAGCCGCATACAGTTCATTAATCTTAATGGCCGAAATAATAGTAAAAGCTGTTTTTGGTCCAACTCCGGAAACCGTTAGTAACAACTTAAACAGTCGATGTTCTTCTTTAGTTAAGAACCCGTAAAGATGATGAGCATCTTCGCGCACCTGCAGATAAGTATAAATCTCAATCGGCTGATCAAGTTTAAAGGATTTAATAATTGCCGGAATGACAAAGACCTGATAAAAAATACCGGAGGCGGTTTCAACAAGGGCAATATTACCTTCAAGTTCTGATAATTTTCCTTTTATTTTGGCAATCATATTTATAATTTCCAGGCAGAAAAATCACATTTAGGGTAATTTTCACATCCATAAAAACGTTTTTTTCGCCTGGTATGTCTGATCACTATTTTACCACCACATTTGGGACAAATCTTACCATCAACAAATTGAGAAAAAGGTTTAGTAAAACGACACTTAGGAAAACCACTACATCCTAGGAATTTACCAAATCTGGAATAACGAACAGTTAAATTACTGGCGCATTGAGGACACTTCTCATCAATTTTTTCTTCTATATCGATTTTCTTGGTATCCTCTTGCGTTTTTTCAAGTTCCACTTTAAAAGGCGAGTAGAAATTCTTTAGAACATCGATGACATTTTCCTCGCCAGCCGCTATATTATCCAGGCTATCTTCCATTTTGGCGGTAAAATTAAGATCAAAAAGTTGGGGAAAACTGGAAGATAGATAGTCGGAAATAGTTTCTCCCAATTTTGTCGGTAAAAAAGATTTGTTTTCTTTTTCAGTATAAAATTTTTCCTGAATCAGAGAAATTATCGGGGCATAAGTTGACGGTCTGCCAATTCCCCGTTCTTCCAACGACTTGATCAATGATGCTTCGTTATATCGCGGAGGAGGTTTTGTAGCCGACGCTACCGATTCAAAATTTATAAGATCCAAAACGTCGTTTTTTGTCAGTCTAACATCTTGACTATTTTCCTCTACATATTTTGGATTAGACAGTCTTAAAAAGCCATCAAAAACAACTTGCTGATAATCCGATTCAAATAAATATTTTTTTTGTCCGGCGATATCAACTTTGATCTGTTTTATCTTTGCCTCTTGCATTTGAGTGGAAACAGCCCGATTGAAAATCATGTCATATAATCTTTGGTGACTTCGAGTTAGTCCTTCAATGGATTCTGATTTCTTAGTAAGATCAGTAGGTCTGATTGCTTCGTGTGCTTCTTGAGCAGATTTTGATTTGGTTTTATAAAACCTAGGAGTAGAAACGGTATAATTTTCTCCAAAATTATCAACAATAAACTGTTTTATTTTTGGTAGAAAATCAGCTGACATGTTAAATGAATCGGTTCGGTGATAGGTAATTAAACCTTGTTCGTAAAGATCCTGCGCTAACTTCATGGTCATTTTGGATGAATAACCAAAGCGATTAAAAGCATCCTGTTGCAAAAGTGAGGTTGTGTAAGGAGGAGGCGGAGTGCGTGTCGTTATAGATTCTTTAATCTCTGTTATTTGATATTTATCGTCATTCAAGGCGTTGATAATTTCCTGATAATTACTCTTATTAATCCACGTTTTGGTAAATTGATATTTGCCGTCGAATAACTCAAGTTTTCCGGAAATTTCAATATCTTTATCGTCTTTTTTAATAAGCTTGGCTTTTATTTCTACTCCCTTTTTAAAAAACCCGTAAATTTGAAAATATTCTTCGGGAGTAAACGCACGGATTTCTTTTTCCCGTTCAACAATTAGTCGTAAAGCAACTGTTTGTACGCGTCCAGCAGAAAGCCAGTTTTTGCCCATCTTACTCCACAAAAGAGGTGAGAGTTCGTAACCGACAATTCTATCTAAGATTCTTCTGGCCTGTTGAGACTTAATTAGATCACTTCTTAATGACTCGGGGTTTTTTAATGCATGTTCAAGCGCATGTTTGGTAATTTCATGAAAAACAATCCTTTGCATTCTGTCTTTATGTTTAAGCTTAAAATCAGGCCAATTTTCTTCAATAAATCCTAAAATAAAAGCCGTATGATAAGCAATGGATTCACCTTCACGATCAGGATCTGTTGCAATAATTATTTTATCCGCTTTTTTCTTTAGATCTTTTAACTGGTCGATAACTTTTTTCTTATTTTTTATTAACAAATAGTTTGGGGCAAAGTTTGTAAAATCAATACCGGTTTTACTTTTAGGAAGATCACGAATATGTCCCATTGTCGCAAACACAAAATATTCTTTGCTATTAAGAATACGATTAAAAGTATTAGCTTTTGTTGGCGACTCTACAATAATTAAATCCATAATGAATCAATATTCTATCACACTAACCTAATTTTTCCTGGCGTTCGATTTGCCAAAGTCGATTATATTTAGCTACTCGTTCACCTCTTGAAGGAGCTCCAAATTTAACAAAATCAGCCTGTAGAGCCACCGAAAGATCAGCAATAAAATCATCATTTGTTTCTGATGATCGGTGAGAAACAATAATACTGAATTCATTTTTTTTTGCTAAATCGGCTACTTCCAAAGTCTCTGTAATGGTACCAACTTGGTTTGGTTTTATAACAATCGAGGAACAAACTTTTTCTTTTATAGCTTTTAATAGTCTTTCCTTATTGGAACCAAGAAAATCATCTCCAACTAAATAAATTTCTTTTTTAATTTTTTGGTATAGGTTTTTCCAGCCATCCCAGTCATCTTCACTTAACGGATCCTCAAGCATCAGTAGGGAATAATTATTAGCAATTTTTTCAATAAAATTTAAATAATCATTAAGTCTCATTGCCTGTGCTTTTTCTCTAAGTTGATAACGGCCATTTTGATAAAAATGGGAAGCTGCAATATCAATTCCTAAAAAAACATCAATACCCGGCTTTAATTTTTTCCTAGATATTGTTTCCGTTAGAATTTCCAAGCCATCAAGATTACTGGCAAAATTAGGCGTAAATCCGCCTTCTTCTCCAACGGAAATATTGGCATGACGAAAAATAAGCACTTTTTTTAATTCATAGAAAATTTCACTTATTTGTTGCAGGCTATCGCTAAAACTTAAGGATGATGAGGGAATAACCTCAAACTCCTGAAAATCAAGATTATTATTTGCATGTTTCCCTCCGTTAATGACACTAAAAATCGGTGTAGGAATTTTTTCGATAGAGGTTTTAATTTTAGAAATTTTTTCAAAAAGTATATTAAGATATCTAAAAAGAGGCGTTTTATTTTCAATTGCACCTGCTTTTGCCACAAGTTGAGAAATAGCCAAAATAGTATTGGCTCCAAGTTTCGATTTATTTTTCGTTCCATCAGCTTTTATTAACCAATTATCTATTTCTAATTGCTTAGAGGGAGAAACTCCAATTAATTTCGGTCCAATTAATTCATTAATGTAATAAATAGATTGAGTAACACCCATACCATTAAATCTTTCTGCAACATTATCTCTAAGCTCACTAGCTTCATATTTGCTTAACGAAGTACCCGAAGGAATCGATGTAATAATATTTTGACAATTTTCTAATTCAAGCCGTGCTTCAATAGTGGGGTAACCACGAGAGTCTAAAATTTCATAGGCAAAAATTTTTTTTATCGGTTTCATTTTTTATAAAGTTTTTTTTCAATTTGATAAACTAATTCCCTGGTTCTTTCGATGGCATCAATGTTAACAGAAATACTAGTAGTTCCTGACCTAACCAATCTTTCGACTATTTCGGGATAATCAGAGGGTGCTTGGCCGCAAATTGAAGCGGTAACTCCATATTTCAGGCTGGTTTTAATCACGTTTTCAATAACTGCTGTTACAACAGGATTTCGTTCATCATAAATGTTGGCTACTTCCTGATTATCGCGATCAACACCCAAAAGCATCATAGTTAAATCATTACTTCCAATTGATACTCCATCAATACCAACTTTAAGAAATTCCTCTAAATTAAGGGCACAGGAAGGCACCTCTACCATTATCAGCAATTTAAACTGCGGATAATTAAAAAGACCATATTTTTTTATAATTTCTTTTATTTTTATTAATTCCCAGGGAACACGAACAAATGGAATCATTAGTTCAAGATTTTTATAACCCATTTCCCAAATGTTTCTAATAGCTTGAAGCTCAAGTGAAAAAACATCAGGATTAGCAATATAACGAGAAGCTCCTCTAAACCCAATCATTGGATTTTCTTCGCGTGGTTCATAATATTTTCCCCCTTTAAGATTACGATACTCATTAGTTTTAAAATCTGTAGCCCTATAAACTACAGGCCTTGGATTAAAAGCTTTAACAAATTTAAGAATATTTTTAGTTAAATGATTAATAAAAATTATTTGCTTTTTTTCTTTAATGTATTCTTTTGGGTGAATTCCGAGTTCAGCAATCATAAATTCAGCTCTAAGCAATCCAACCCCGTCAACATGCATTTTAGAAATTTTTTCTGCCTCCTCAGGCTCAGCCAGATTGACATATATGTGAGTAATTGTATGATATCTTGATTGTGAATTATGGATTACTGGTTTTGCTTGTTTTGAATTGTTTGAGCCTTTGAAAACTTCACCGGTTAAGCCATTAACAGTAACGATCATATCATCCTTTAATATCTTTGTGGCTTTCTCTGCTCCAACAACTGCTGGAACACCAAGTTCACGTGAAACAATAGCGGCATGAGAAGTACGCCCACCTCTCTCAGTAATAATAGCAGCGGCTCTTTTCATAGCTGGAACAAAATCCGGATTTGTTAGAGGAGCAACTAAAATATCTCCTTTTTTAATTTTGTCGATTTCCTTCGGCGAAAATATAATTTTAACCTGTCCGACAGCAATTCCCGGAGAAGCAGGAGAACCAGTCAATAAAGGAATTTCCAATTTTCCATTTTCAATTTTCAGTTTGTCGTTTTGATCTTGACCTTTTTTATTTTGACTTATTGTTGTAATGGGTCGAGATTGAACTATATAAACTCGGTCATCTTCAATTGCCCATTCAATATCCTGAGGAAAATAATAATGTTTTTCAATGTCTTTAACCAAAAAAGCAAGTTTGGTTATTTCTTCATCTGAAAGTTTAATAACACTTCCCAACTTTTTTGCCAATTTAACTTCTTTATTAACAAGACCGTCCTTAATCATTTTAGATGTTTGATAGTGATTTTCTTTTTTAAGTATAAGCATTGATTTCTTATCTATTTCATAATGATCTGGTGTAACCCTACCTTGAACAATAAATTCTCCTAAACCAAATATGGCTTCAATCACCAGTTTATTTTTATCATTAGTTACAGGATCAATACTAAAAGCGATGCCTGATTTATCCGATTCAACCATACGCTGGACAACCGCAGCCAAACCTACTTTGACATGGTCAAAACCTTGACTATGGCGATAGAATATGGCTCTTTCGGTAAACAAAGAAGCCCAGCACTCTCTAATTTTAAGCAAAAGATAACTTTCACCTTTAATATTTAAAAAAGTTTCCTGTTGTCCGGCGAATGAAGCACCAGGTAAATCCTCGGCTGTTGCTGATGAGCGTACCGCTACCAGTGGTGGATGATAAATATGTTTAACCCTATGAATTGTTCTTTTTGTGATTCCTGCAAATTCATTCGCTAAGATTTTATCTTCTTTTTCATTTAAAAGTTCATAATATTTGATCACCTGATGTGCTAAAGACTCAGGAAAAGGAGTTTTAATGATCAATTCTTTAATATTATTTGATGTTTGATGAAGTTCATCTTGATTATTATAATTAACTATACTTAAAAGGTCTTTTATTTTTTTTTCAAGTTTGGCTTCTTTAATAAAATCAAAATAAGCTTGGGAAGTAACTATAAAACCATAAGGAATAGGAAACTTGGCATTGACCATCTCACCTAAATTAGCGCCCTTGCCTCCAACAAGGCCAACATCGTGCTTGTCCACTTCCTCAAACCACACCAATAACTTTTTAGACATAATTTAAATATAACTAATTTTCTTCAACAGTTGCAACATCAAAATAATGATTCACAAATACAATTGACATTTTATATGTAAGTGGTAAAATTATTTTTGCCGATGAAAAATAAACTTTCATAAGGGCACTATTGGAGACTCTGATCAAGCTCTCCTAACAGCCACAAGAAAAATTCAGAATTCAAAATTTAGAATTCAGAATTAAAGAGGTGGCTTTTTTTGTGTCATGGGCCTGTAGTTCAGTGGCCAGAACACCTCATTTGCAATGAGGAGATCACCGGTTCAAGTCCGGTCAGGTCCACCGCACTTTAACAATTTGTAAGTAGGCTAGAATTAAATTTTCAATTTTAAATTTGAAATTTTCAATTATTGTTTTTTTATTAACTAATGTAAGAGATGGGAAAGATAAGGCCAATGGTGGATGCCTTGGCAGTTTGAGACGAAGAAGGACGCGTGCTCGAACGCGATATCAACGATGAGTCTTCATGCAGGCATTATTAATCGTTGGTTTCCGAATGGGGTAACCCCCCCGACGTAACGTCGGGGAACCCGTCCTTTTGGGCGTGGTAGACAACCTGGTGAACTGAAACATCTCAGTAACCGGAGGAAAAGAAATCATATGAGATTCCGTTAGTAGCGGCGAGCGAAAGCGGAACAGCCAAAACCCCGAGCAATCGGGGTGTTGCGGGACCACAGTAGGTATGTGGTTTTGATATAGGAATGCTCTGGAAAGAGCAGCCATAGAAGGTGACAGCCCTGTATTTTAAATTAAAACTACGCTGGTGGAATATCCCTAGTACCACGAGGCACGGCAAACCTTGTGGGAAACTGGGTCGGTCACGATCCAAGGCTAAATACTCAAACTGTCCGATAGTGAACTAGTACCGTGAGGGAAAGGTTAAAAGTCCCCCGAAAGGGGAGTGAAATAGAACCTGAAACCATTGGCTAACAAACAGAGAGAGCCCCGCCTATGGCGGAGTGATCTCGTGCCTATTGAAGAATGAGTCAGCGAGTATCCCGTCAGTGCGCAAGTTTAACCCCGACTTAGTCGGGGGTAGGCAAAGCGAAAGCAAGTCTAAATAAGGCGACATGCACTTTCGGGATGACCCGAAACCGGGTGAGCTAACCATGGACAGGGTGAACCCTTCCGAAAGGAAGGGGGAGGCCCGAACTCGTTGTCGGTGAAATGACATGAGATGATCTGTGGTTAGGGGTAATATGCCTATCGAACCCGGAGATAGCTGGTTCTCCCCGAGATATATCTAGGTATAGCCCTTTCAATTTAGTTTGCGGGGTAGAGCGACTAGATGGTTTCGAGAGCCTTTGGCGATCGAGATCAACTAAACTCCGAATACGCAAATATTATGAAAGGAGTCAGTCCTGTCCGGATAAGCGGATAAGGGCGAGAGGGAAACATCCCAGATTCCCGTCTAAGGTTCAAAAATAATTCTTAAGTGGGAAAGGCCGTTAAATTTCCAATACAGCAGGGAAGTTGGCTCAGAAGCAGCCATCCTTTAAAGAGTGCGTAACAGCTCACCTGAATATTCCTGACGTAAGTCGGGATGGAAGTTTGGCGCCTAAGATGATTATGAGCTCAAAGAATTTACCGAAGACGGAACTTTGTACTTTGTACGAGGGGTAGGGGAGCGTCCCGACGACAGTGAAGTTGAGATGTAAGTCTTGATGGAGTTGTCGGGAGTGAGAATGCTGACATGAGTAGTGATTCTGCCGATGAGAATTCGGCATGCCGTAAACTCAAGGTTTCCTCAGCAATGTTATTCAGCTGAGGGTTAGTCGATACTAAGGAAGTACCGTTTTTGGTACTACCGATGTATTAGCCGTTAATATTCGGCTACTTGATTTTAAACGTTATCACTTTATTGGAGACGAAGCTTGCTACTGCACCCCTTCTATATGGGGGGTCAAGTTATGAATCTTTCCGACGCAAGTTGGAAGGGCGAGTAGCGAATACGACTCTAACGCAAGTTAGGGAAGGTGTGGAACGTAAGCTTCCGAGAAAACCTAATAGGGGAGTTTAAAGTCAAATCGTACCGCAAACCGACACAGGTGAGTTGGTGGAGCACACCAAGGCATACGAGTAATGGCGGTTCAAGGAATTCGGCACAAAAGCTGAGCGTAAGTTATTCGAGATGCTCTGTCCCGACGTAAAGTCGGGATCGCAGCTAATGATTATCAAATGACTGTTTAACTAAAACACAGGTTCCTGCAAACCCCAAAAGGGGAAGTATAGGAGCTGATGCCTGTCCGGTGCTGGTAAGTTAAGCGTTGGGGCTGACCCTGACTTCGAAAGTTGTCGGGAAAGGTTCTGGCGTAAGCTCCAGCGAACGACAGCTCTAACCCTGAGAGTTCTAAGGTAGCGTAACCCCTTGCCGGGTAAGTTCCGGCCCGCATGAAAGGTATAACAATTTGATAACTGTCTTGAACCGTTGCTCGACGAAATTGAAATGGCTGTGAAGATGCGGCCTACATACACCTGGACAAAAAGACCCCAGAAGCTTTACTGAAACTAGACATTGGTGGGAGGAACGCAACTGTTGAGAGTAGGAGGGAGTCTTCGGACGACGATGAAACACCTCTCTTTGTATTTCTTTCACCTTATCTCGAGAAATCGGGAAACAGTGTTTGGCGGTCAGTTTAACTGGGGCGGTTTCCTCCAAAAAGGTAACGGAGGAGCGCAAAGGTCAGCTTATTCCGTATAGAAATCGGAATTTAAGTGCAAACGCAAAAGCTGGCTTAACTGTGAGGATGACCATCCGAACAGATGCGAAAGCAGGCGTTAGTGATCCCCCGTCTAGCTGTGATGGCTGGCGGGGCTTAACGGATAAAAGCTACTCTGGGGATAACAGGCTGGTCGCGCCCGAGAGTTCATATCGACGGCGCGGTTCGGCACCTCGATGTCGGCTCACCTCATCCTGGGGCTGAAGTCGGTTCCAAGGGTTGGGCTGTTCGCCCATTAAAGAGGTACGCGAGCTGGGTTCAGAACGTCGTGAGACAGTTCGGACTCTATCCGGTGTATGCGATTGAACTTTTGAGAGGGGTCTTCCACAGTACGAGAGGACCTGGAAGAGAAAATCCCTGGTGTACCGGTTGTCCCACAAGGGCATCGCCGGGTAGCTAAATTTTCATTCGATAAGCACTGAATGCATATCAAGTGCGAAGCGAACCTCAAGATTAGAAGTTCTTATTAGCTTTCCTGTAGATTACGGGATTAATAGACGTTAGGTGTAAGTTCTGTAAGGAATTTAGCCGAGACGCACTAAGTAGCAACTTTCCCATCTCTTTAATTAGTTATATAGAGTACAATATTTCAATGATTATTCTTGCCATTGATTCTGGTATTGAAAGAACTGGTTATGCTTTTTTTGATAAATCTGCATCAAAAATTAAATTAATTTCATCTGGTTTGGTTAAAACAAGCAAATCTTTAAGTCATGAACTGCGTTTGAATAAAATTTATTCGGAAATTGAAGATTTGCTAAATAAATATAAACCTCAAATAATGATTTTAGAGAAAATTTTCTTTTTTAAAAATCAGAAAACAATCGTTAACGTTTCTCACGCTCAAGGAGTTTTACTTCTTTTAGCAGCTAAGCGAAAAATGAAAGTTGAATTTCTAACACCACTTCAAATTAAACAAACATTAACTGGTTATGGAAGAGCTGATAAAAAAGCTGTCCAAAAAATGATTAATTTAACTGTTAAATTAGATAAACCTATTATTCAAGATGATGAAGCCGATGCCATTGCTTGTGGACTAAGTTATTATTATCTTAACCGATAACTATAAAATTATTATTAAATTATGTTTATTGATGAAGCTGAAATAATAGTTAAAGCCGGTGACGGAGGGGCGGGGAAAGTAGCCTTTTTTATTAATAAAAAAGGCCCGTGCGGCGGAAATGGCGGCCGAGGGGGAGATTTATACTTTACTGTTAATTCAAGTGTGACCGATTTAAAAAAATTCAAAGAGAAAACTAAATTTAAAGCAGAAGATGGTAAACCTGGGGGTCAAAATACCAGAGAAGGAGCCGGAGGAGACGATCTTTATTTGCAGGTTCCTTTAAACACTACAGTCATTGATAAACAAACAGGAGAAGAAGTCACATTAAGTAACGAATTAACAAGTATAAAGGCTTGTCAAGGCGGAAATGGTGGCCGGGGAAACGATGCTTTTAAAAGCGCCACTAACCAGACTCCCCATAATGCTGAACCAGGACAAAAAGGTGAGGAAAAAGAGATTAAGCTTATTCTTCGACTAATCGCGAATTTTGGCCTGATTGGGCTGCCTAACGCCGGAAAAAGCAGCTTATTAAATGAATTAACTAACGCAGATGTCAAAACGGCTAGTTACCCATTTACGACTCTCGAACCAAATCTCGGTGTTTTTAACGGTAAAGTTTTAGCCGATATTCCGGGTCTGATTGAAGGCGCGTCAACTGGTAAGGGCCTAGGGATTAAATTCCTGAAACATATTGAAAAAGTAACTCTACTTTTGCATTGTATTTCAGTTGAATCAGAAAATATTGAAAAAGACTATCAAACAGTTATCGATGAGATTGCAAAATATAATAAGAATATTCTTTCAAAAAAAACTGTGATTCTTTTAACAAAGATTGATCTTGTTTCTAAAGAAGAAGTTAAAAAGAAAATAAAAATATTAAAAAAACTTAATGACAATATTTTGCCTGTTTCAATTTATGATTGGGATTCGCTGGAAAATTTAAAAAAATTAATTAGCCCCAATTTTACCTAAAATATGCGAGGCATAATGTGCGCCCGACTGAAGAGCTTTTTCAATATTTTTATGTTTATAATATGAGGCGATAAAAGCCGAAGTAAAAGCATCTCCGGCTCCGGTCGTGTCAACTATTTTTTCAACGCTAAATGCCAGCTGATGAAATACTTCGCTTGAATGATATGCATAGCTGCCCTTTTTGTCCAAAGTAACAACTAAAATTTTATCCGTCATAGATGGAATATATTTTTGAACTACGTTAGTCGCAAAATCTATTTTATTAAAATCTTCTTTAACCAATTCAGAAAATTCGTGTCCATTAACAATCAAAATATCAATATTCTCCATAAGTGGAACAATTTTAGTTACTTGCTCACGACAATCATTCACACCAAAATTAACAATCGTTAAAATATTTTTTGATTTTAGAAATTTGAGAATCTCATTCTTGTGATAAATAGTTGAATGAGGCATGTTGCCAAGATAAACCATTTTTGACCAAGCCAGTCGTGATTTCAGATTTCTTTGATGAAGAAAATCATGAGTTTTTGGCGAACTATTGATAATTGTCCGCTCTCCATGTTTATTTAAAAGAATAACTGAAAAATTACGATAATCATTATCAAAATAACAAGGTGCGGTTGATACATTATATTTTTTCAATCGGGCCAAAATCATTTTTTTAAAAACATTATTGCCGATTTTACTGCAAACTGCAGTTTTTAAACCATTTTTTGAAGCGCCAATGGCCACATTTGCCCCACCTCCACCGACAGTTTCCTTAAAATCCTCAGTAAAATATTTTCCTCCGACAGCTAATTGAAACCTATTGTCGGCAAAAGTCAAACTCTCGCCCTTGATAAAAAAATCGGCACTTACTGTACCCAAAGTAATAAGATCAAACATATATTTATTGTATAGATTATCTAAGACAAGAGTCAAGGGAGTTTAATGATGTAATCAACTGCGTTTTTGGTTTGGGTGATGAGTTTTAAATCGGAATAAGAGGCGAGTTTGAGATCACGGTAACCATGTTGTTTTTGACCGAATAATTCACCCGGTCCCCGGCGACGCATATCATATTCAGCCAATCCCAACCCATTATTTGTTTTGGAAAAGAAATTTAGTCTTTTAATAATACTCCCGTCTAGGTTTTCAGTAAATAAGAAACAATATGATTGTTTACTCCCACGGCCGACTCGGCCACGCAGCTGATGTAGTTGAGCCAAACCAAATCGCTCAGCTCCTTCGATGATCATAATCGTAGCCGCCGGCACATCAATACCAACTTCAACTACTGAGGTTGAAACAAGAATATTAATAGTTCCGTTCTTAAAATTATTTAAAATCTTTTCCTTTTCCTTGGATTTTAATTTTCCATGAATCAGACCAACTTTAAATTCACTAAATATTTTCTTTAAATTTTCAAACTCTTGTGAGGCTGCTTTTATTGACTTCATGGTTTCGATTTCTGACTCTTCAATCAAAGGACAAATCACATATACTTGAGCTTTTTCCTTATTAATTCTATCTTTAATCCATTGGTAACCTGAAGTTCTTTTGTCGTTTGGAACAAAAAAAGTCCTAATAGGTTGTCTTCCAATAGGCATTTCATCAACAACTGACATGTCCAGATTTGCATATAACGTTAACGCCACAGTTCGAGGAATAGGAGTTGCCGTCATTGATAAAAGATGAGGATTCAAACCCTTTTTAGCTAATTCTTCTCGCTGGTTTACTCCGAAACGATGTTGTTCATCGATGATTACCAGTCCAATTTTATTCATCTTAAAATTTTTAGTTAATAAAGCATGAGTTCCAATCACAATATCATATTTTTCATCATTTAATTTATTTGAGGCGGTTTTTAAACCTATTTTAAGGTTAAATTTCTTAAACATTAAGGAGATAGTTTGATAATGCTGCATGGCCAAAATCTCAGTCGGTGCCATAAATAAGGTTTGACAACCGTTAAGATAGACAATATAGGCGGCAATCGCTGCTACCACTGTTTTTCCCGAGCCAACATCACCCTGTAGGAATCGATTCATAGCGTAAGTTTTAGTTAAATCAGCTTTTATTTCATCAATGACAAGTTTTTGAGCATTAGTTAACTCAAAAGGTAAATTGGCAATAAATTGATTAATTAATTTTTCCTTTTTACTATCTAATTTAAAAACATATTGTAATTTTTCTTTTCTAGATTGCTCTTTTAGTTTACGAGCTTTTAATTGAATTGAGAATAACTCTTCAAAGGCGAGTCTTCGTCTAGCTTTTTCTGCTATTTCCAGAGTTTCTGGAAAATGAATGTTTTGATACGCTTCAGTTCGTCCAATTAGATCGTTGTAAGTAATAACTTCAGGAGGAAAAATTTCAGGAATTGAGGTTGGAGTCAATTCGTTTAGTACCTTAAGCATCTTTGATCTTAAGGTTTTGGCGGAAATTTTTAAAGATTCCGAATAAATGGGAATAATTCTGCCGGTGTTAACGGTAAGATCATTAATATTATTTATGAATTCATATTCTTCAACTGCCAATATCTTTTTTTTACTAAAAATTCTTATTGTTCCGGCAGTCGAGACAAAATTTCCCGGTCGAAATAACTTAATCAAATAAATTTGATTAAACCAAGATAATGTCAGCTTATCTTTTCCATCGCTAATGACGACTTCCTGCATCTTTAGACCACTTTTTGTAAAAATGTTTTTGGCTGAAACTACTTGTCCCTTAACCGTTACCTTTTCACCTAATTGAGTTTGACCAATAGGAGAAACAAGGGAATAATTTTCATAGCGAAAAGGAAAGTAATTAAGAAGATCCCAATAAGTATTAATTCCAGCGTTTTTAAGTTTTGTAATTGTTTGCCGGCTAGTATTTCTTAACTCATCTATCGTAATATTTTCTAATTTCATTGATTTATCTCATAAACAAAATTGGCCCCAGAAGTGAAGTTACGATCAAAAGAACAGATGAAACTATAACAATAATTTTCCAGATTATTTCCTTTTTAATTTTAAATTTTTTCATATATATATATTTTACTATAAACCCCAGCTTCTGCTATACTGAATGAATGTATTTAATGCGTCGCAGGCGAAGTATTCAAAATTTGCAACAAAAAATTCTACCTATTGTTATTGGTGCTCTCACAATTGGCTTTATATTTATTTTTCTGATTTTTACCTGGTTTGCTAAAGACTTACCCGCTCCCGGGAAACTTGCCCAGGTAACCGGAAGTTCAACTGTTTTTTATGATCGTGATGGCAAAATATTATTTGAATTATATAAAGATAAAAACCGAATTCCAGTACCATCAAATGAAATATCAACTTACTTAAAAAACGCGACCGTTGCCATTGAAGACAAGAATTTTTATAAACACTCTGGTATTTCCCAAACAGGCATTATCAGATCTATTTTTAGTATTCTTTTTCGAAGGAAAATTCAGGGAGGATCAACTATTACTCAACAGCTAATCAAAAACGTTCTGCTTGATTCACGCCAAACAATCCCGCGAAAAATTAAAGAGTGGATTATGGCTTTTTCTGTGGAAAAGAAATATACCAAGGATCAAATTCTTGAAATGTACCTTAATGAAGCACCTTATGGCGGAACTTATTGGGGAGTTGGATCGTCAGCAATGGCATATTTTGGCAAACAACCTAAAGATTTAAACCTGCTTGAATCGGCTATTTTAGCTGGGATTCCTCAAAATCCACCGCGTTTTTCTCCATATATTGGAGACAGTGATGCCTGGAGAGGTCGGGCTAAAGATGTTTTGCGTCGCATGAGAGAAGATAAATATATTACCAAGGATCAGGAAAAAAATACCTTAGTTGCATTGGAGAAATATAAATTTTCATCACCAAAATCCTCTATTAACGGACCCCATTTTGTTTTTTATGTCAAAGATCAAGTGGAAAAAGAATTTGGGTCGAAGCTTTTTGATCAAGGTATAAAAATTAAGACAACAGCATCAAAAGAAGTCCAGGATACAGCAGAAAAAATTGTAAAGGAAGAAATAGCCAAACTAAAAGGTTATAACGCAACCAATGCGGCGGTTGTAATTATTGATTCAAAAACAGGTGAAATTCTGGCTATGGTTGGATCATATGATTATAACGACGAAAAGTTTGGAAAATTCAATGCAGCTTTGGGTTTGAGACAGCCAGGAAGCGCTGTTAAACCAATTGAATATGCTGTGGCTCTGGAAAAAGGATATACTGCATCAACTCCAATCATGGACGTTAAAACAGTATTTCCCGATCAAGGAGATAAAGAATATATTCCTGTAAATTATGATGGAAAATTTAAAGGACCAATACAGCTTCGCTTTGCTTTGGGAAATTCAATTAATATTCCCGCTGTTAAATTGATGGCTATGATCGGAGTTAAGGATTTTTTACAAAAAGCGTCTGATATGGGTATGAACGATTTTGCTCCAACTGCCGCGAATTTGAAAAGATTCGGATTGGCAATTTCCTTAGGTGGTGGAGAAACAACTTTACTTGATCTAACTTCTGCTTTTTCTGTTTTTGCCTCAGGCGGTATAAAACATGAAAACTCCAATGTTTTAGAAATTTTGGATTATAAAGGTAAAAAAATTTACAGCAAAATAAAAACCAAAGAACAAAATGTATTAAGTGCCGAAGCTTCTTTTATTATTTCTCATATTTTGTCAGATAATAATGCCCGGATAGATGTTTTTGGTCCTAATTCGTATCTTAATGTTCCCGGAAAAACAGTAGCTGTCAAAACGGGAACAACCAATGATAAGCGTGATAACTGGGCAGTTGGTTATACCAAATCAATAACTGTTGGTGTTTGGGTTGGCAATAATGATAATTCTCCCATGAATCCTAATATCGCATCAGGCGCTACCGGTGCTTCACCAATTTGGTATAGATTAATGAGAGAACTCCTAAAAAAATATGATGATGGTATTCCGAATAAACCAGATAAAGTAAAGGCTTTAACTATTGACGCCTATCTTGGCGGATTACCAAAAGATGGTTATCCAACTAGATCCGAATATTTTATTGACGGAACAGAACCAAAAGATGTTTCTCCTTTTTATAAAAAACTGAAAATATCTAAATCAAATGGAAAATTAGCCAATGAAGTGGAAATCAAAAGCGGAAATTATGAGGAAAAAGACTTTATTGTTATTACTGAAAGCGATCCTGTCTCAACCGATGGAAAAAACCGCTGGCAAGAAGGAATTGACGCTTGGGCAAAAGAGCAGGGAGATAGTAAATTTCATGCCCCGACTGAAACATCAGATGCTTCGGCCGACAGTGTCATTGTTTCCATTAAGTCTCCATCAGATCATGCAAATTTGTCCTCAGGAAATATCGAGATCAAGGCTAAAATTGTTAGTTTAAACTCTATAAAGAATATAAAAATATTCTTGAATGGAACCGAATTAAAAAACATTGATGGTAATAATACTGAAATTAATGAAGCAGTCGTTTTAGAAAACGACAAGGTTTATGAGCTTAAAATCAGAGCTGTAAATGATAAAGATAAAACTGGAGAATCAACTATAAAATTCGGCGTAAATAAACCTTGGGATTATGTTTCTCCAACATCTGCGCCAACAACAGCCCCAGTTCCGACCAACACACCGACACCTTCAAGTGATTAAATAAGTTTTTTTATCTTATCTAATTCCCTTATTGCTTCTTCCTCAGTTATATTTCTATCAGAAGAAGTAAAATAAAAACGAAGGGTAATTCTGTTTTTAAACTGATCAATCAATTCAACATTTTCCAACAGTTCTGATGTTTTTAGAGCTGTTTTTTTTATTGTTTCATAATTTAATGATGCGCTTATCTCAACATTCAAATCCAGTTTGACTACGGCAAAAGAACTAATATGTTTATACTCAGGAATATTCCGGGATGAATCAATCAGCGCTTGTAAATCAAGTTCGGCTAAAACAGTATTTTCTTTTAAACCAATTTTACTGGCATATTCTTGTTTTAAAAGACCAAAAATACCGGCTTGTTTACCATTAATTTTTAGGAAGGCTTGAATATTAGAAGAAAATATTTTTTCCTTAGAAACTACAATTTCATAATTTTTAATATTTAGTTCGCTTAACAAGGCTTCAATTATTCCTTTGAGATCAAAAAAGTCCGTGTTAATTCCAATTCCCAATTTATAAATTTCGTTAGGTAAATTCTTTTCTTGCTTATGATAAACTTTTGCCAGCTCAAAAAATTTCAAAACATTTTCTTTTCCTTGATTGTCTTTTAAGTTTTTAATCAGTGAAGGTGTTAAAGACCGCCTCAAATATTCGATTTCCTCCGATATGGAATTATTTAATTTTAAAAATTCTTCTGGTTTTCCGTCAAGATTTTTAATTTGCTCTATTGAGATCATTGAATAATTAAGAGTTTCATGAAGACCAAGATGTTTTAAAAATCTTTTTATTTTTGAAATCATTAAAAAAAGCTTTTCTAAATCACCGGGGGCTGAATAGTAAACAGGAGGAGGCAAGTTATTAGGTAAATTTTGATAACCGTAAATACGAGCTACTTCTTCAACAATATCTTCTTCAATTGCAACGTCATATTGTCTGAAATATGGAGGCGTTATCAGCAATTTTTTAGCTTCTTTTGTTATTTCAAATTTTAATGATCTTAAGATATTAATTATTTCATCTTCTTTAAGACTAATTCCAATGTGAGCATTTATAAAATCAGCATTGGTTGAAATTAATGTTGATTTATCATGTTTAGGATAAATGTCAATGATTTCACTGGTAATCTTACCTGAACATAACTTTTCAAAAAGTTCAATTCCTCGATCAAAAGCTTGAGATGCAGTTTCCGGATCAGGATGCTTTTCATTAATGGTCGCTGCCATTGTTCTAATCCCTAAATTCATTGAAGTTCTTCTAATGGCTACCGGGTCATTTGACTCAATAAAAAAAATTATTCTTTTGGTTTCGTTAGTGACAACACTGTTGGCCGTACCCATTATTCCCGGTAAATCAATTACCCGTCCTAGTCCATCATCAATCACAATGTCTTTGTCGGTTAGTTTATATTCTTTATTGTCTAAAGTTATTAATTTTTCTCCATTTTTAGCAAGTCTTACATTTAAAGATCCAGATTTCACTCTGTCATAATCAAAAACATGAGCCGGATGACCGACTTCAAGCATGACGTAATTAGTGATATCAATTAAACTATTTAATGATCTTATTCCAGCCGCTTCCAGTCTTTCTTTAATATGGGTAGGGGAGTCTCCTATTTTTATATTCTCCATAACAACGGCCAATAATCGATTACATAATTTTTCTTTATCCGTAACGTTTAATAAATTTTTTTTATTATTGGCTATTGGTTTTGGAAAACTGAATTTTTTAAAAATTGCCTTAAATCCGTATCGAGGTAAAATTGCCGCGGCTTCACGAGCTATTCCGATAATAGAAACCATATCAATACGATTTGAAGTTATTTCTATTTCTAAAACGTAATCATTATTTTTTTTAGTTACCTTTTCAACAGATGGACCACTAAGGGAAAGATATTTGGCTAAATCATAAGGACTGGCATTAGTATCCAAATATTCAAGCAACCAATTGTAGGAAACTGAAATGTTCATATTTAAAATTGCTCCAAAAACCTGATATCACCACTATACATTATCCTGATATCGTTTAAGTTAAATCCTTGTTTCATCATCATTGGCCTCTCAACTCCAAAACCAAAAGCCCAGCCGGAATAAATTTTAGGATCAATTCCACCGGCTTTCAGAACATTGGGATGAACCATTCCCGCTCCTCCCAATTCCAACCAACCAGATTTACAAAGCCGGCAATTTTCGCCGTTAAGTTCACCTTTGCCCAAACAAACACCACAACTAATATCAATTTCAAATGACGGCTCAGTAAAACAGAAATGAAATGGTCTAAGTCTAGCTTCTCTTTTTTCTCCAAAGAAACTTTTGAAAAAATAGTTGATTGTACCTTTAAGATGAGTAATATTTATTCCTTTATCAATACAAAGACCTTCAAACTGATGAAACATGGGTGTATGAGAAACATCCCAATTAGGACGGTAAGTTTTGGCAATATTAATCATGCGGATTGGAGGCTTGGATCTTTTCATTTCTCTTATCTGACCGGATGATGTATGAGGTGTCAAAACCATTTTTCCTAAATTTGCATCTTCACCATGTTCAATAAAAAATGTTTCAAAATCATCTCGCGCCGGATGGCCTTTGGGCATATTTAACGCTTCAAAAGAAAAATATTCCCATTCGACTTCAGGATAAGAGACTCTGACAAAGCCAATTTTTTCAAATATACGATTAATTTCTTCAATAGCAATCGTTACTGGGTGAAGACTACCACGCGGATATTTTTTACCCGGTAAAGTAATATCTAAAAATTTAGTTTGTTCTTCTTTTGTTAGTAATTCTTTTTTTCTCCTTTCAATTAATTCTTTAACTGTTGCTTTAAGCTTGTTTACATTTTGACCAAATGTTTGTTTTTGATCGACAGGAATGTTTTTAATATTTTGAAGTAGAGCATTAATTATTCCATTTCTTCCTAAATAAGAAATATTGACATTTTCCAGATCTGGTAGTGATTTTGTATTGGACAAATCGTTCTTGATTTTAATTTCCACTTCACTTATTTCCATAACAAGATTATAGCAGAAGGAAAAATTATTTTTTTACGAAGTCGACGATTTTTTTGAAGATATTTGGATTTTCAACTGCCAGTTGAGCAAGTACTTTTCGGTCTAACTCAACTTTTTTAGCTTTTGTCAATTGGATAAATTTGCTGTAATTAATACCCAAACCTCTTAAGGCGGCGTTCATGCGGACTATCCAAAGAGTTCGAAAATCTCGTTTTCGTAATTTTCGGCCTTTAAAAGCATATTCACCAGCATGCAAAAGAGCTTCTTTGGCTTTTTTTACTTGCTTGTGTCTGGTCATCCAATAACCCTTGGCCAGTTTCAAAACTTTTTTATGTTTTCTCCTAGTTGTCATTCCACCCTTAACTCTAACCATAATTTAGCAATAATTTTAAATTCAAAATTCGAAATTTTAAATTAAAATCTTAATATTTAAATTTTAAAATTTAATATTTATTTCAAATCTTAAATTTCAAATTTCAAATTACTTAATACCTAACATTTGTTTTATCTTATGTTCATACTTTCCATGTACTTGTTTTGGTTTATTCAATGCTCTTTGTCTTTTTTTGTTCTTTTTAGACTTCAAGTGCCTGATAAATTGCGACCTATGAAGTAATTTACCGGTTTTGGTAACTTTAAATCTCTTAGCTGCTGATTTTCTGGTTTTTTGTTTGTTTTTCATGTTTATTTTTTTCTCGAAACTACTACTCTGATTACTCTGCCCTCAAGTCTTGGTTCCTTAGAAACATTAATTTCTCCAAGACTAATCAAAAATCTTTTTATCAGGTCAAAAGCCATTGGTTTTTTTCCCAGCTCTCTTCCTTTAAGTGTCAAATTTAATCTCAATTGACTTCCGGCATCTAAAAATTCTTTTCCTTTCTTAATAATTCTTTCCAAATCTGCCGGCCCTATAAAAAGCGATAGTTTTAAATCCTTAACTATGCTTTTTTTAACTCCTTTTCTTGCTTCTTTTTCTTTTTTTTCTTCCTGATATAAAAATTTTTTAAAATCTATTATCTTAGCTACAGGTGGCTGCGCTTTTGGCGCAATCAATACAAGATCCAACTGTTTTTCTTCGGCTAATCTTAATGCTTCATTTTTAGAAAGCACATTTATTTGCTTACCCTTATCGTCAATTACTCTTAATGTCTCAGCTTGTATGCGAAAATTCGTAAAATAAAACTTTCTTTGAGGTCTTGGTCTACTGAAATTTCTCAATTTTTTCTTTTAAATTTTGCATTAACTCATAAAGGCTAATAACCCCTAGATCCTTTCCTTCCCTTGCTCTCACCGAAACAAAAATTTCTTTACCTTTCACATCTTCGAAATTCGACTTTTGAATTTCCTTATCTCCTATTATAACCATATACGGAACTTTTTTCAAGGTTGTTTGTCTAATCTTGTATCCGACTGTTTTATTATCATCATCTACTTCTGCTCTAAATCCATTATCCGTTAGAATTCTGTAAATGGCTGAAGCTTCTTTGTTTTGCTTTTCCGAAATGGGTAAAACTGTAATTTGAATAGGGGAAAGCCATGCTGGAAAAGCTCCGGCATAATGTTCAATCAAAATTCCCATCAGTCTTTCCGTCGATCCCATAATTGCCCGATGAAGCATGACAGGTCTTTTTCTGCTTCCGTCAGTATCCACATATTCCAATTTAAATCGCTCGGGTAAAAAGAAATCAATTTGCAGCGTTGATAACTGCCAATCTCGGCCCAAAGAATCGGTCACAATCAAATCAAGTTTGGGTGCGTAAAAAGCAGCTTCACCTAGACCTATAAAATAATCTACATTTCTATCTTTTAGAATCTTTTCCGATAATTTTTCCGCTTTTTTCCATGTTTCTTTATCTCCTAAATATTTTTCAGGATGTTCTGGATCACTTAAAGATAAACGATATTTGTAAGTAAATCCGAAACAATCCATTATTTGTTTTGTCATATCCAGAGCTTTATTCATTTCATCTATTACTTGATCTTCACGGCAAAAAATATGACAATCATCCTGGGAAAAAGATCTTGTTCTTATTAAACCCATGAGTTCGCCAGGTTTTTCATCCCTATATAACATGGCAAAGTCTGCCATTCTTATAGGAAGATCCTTATATGTGCGCGGAGCAGACGAAAAAATCTGAGTATGTTGTGGGCAGTTCATTGGTTTTAAAAAAAACTCTTCCTCAGAATAATTCGATTTTACTTGAAAAAGGTTTTCTTTATATTTTTCATAATGACCTGAAATTTTGAATAGCTCAGCTTTTGCAATTTGAGGTGTCCAGACTTGAGCTATACCTTGCTTTGACTGAATATTTTCAACAAACTCATTTAATAATCTTCTGACCAATGCCCCTTTTTGAGTATATAAAGGTAGCCCCGTTCCAACCAGGTCAGAAAAAACCCAAAGGCCAAGTTGTGCACCAAGTTTTCTATGGTCTCTTTTTTTTGTTTCTTCAATTTGCCATAAATATTTATCTAATTCTTGACTTGTTGAAAAACAGGTTCCATAAATACGGGTTAACATTTTGTTTTTTTCATCTCCATGCCAATATGCACCCGCAACCGATAAAAGTTTGAATGGTCCGATCTTGCCGGTTGATTCAACATGAGGTCCGCGACACAAATCAACATCTGATCCCAACTTGTTTGGCTCACCTGTCCAATAAACAGTAACTTTTTCACCCTTTTTTTCTATTTGATTAATCCAATCTTGTTTATAAGAATTTCCTTTAAAGAGTTTTTTTGCATCAGCAATTGAAATTTCCTGGCGGATAATTGGTAAATCTGCCTTGATGATTTCATGCATTCTTTTTTCTATTTTCGGAAAATCAGCTTCGCAAATTTTTCCTTCAAAATCGAAATCAAAATAAAATCCTTCTTCAGTTGCCGGACCCATAGCCCGCTTAATTCCAGGATAAAGATCAGTCATTGCCTGATGAAGAACATGTTCACAAGAATGCCGCATTATTTCTAAATCTTTATTATTCATAACTATGGTGGTCGCGACAGGACTTGAACCTGTGACCTTTACAATGTCAATGTAACGCTCTAGCCAACTGAGCTACGCGACCAATAATCAACTTAAATAATTTTACCAAATAAACATCCGTTTTTCTTTGATTCGACTTGAATGTTTTTAATTTGGCCGTTTAAGTTCTTAGATGTCTTTATCCAGATCGGGACTTGATTTTCCAACAAGGCTTGACGATATCCGTCTTTTGTTTTGTTTAAAAACAAGACAGTAGATTTAACCCCGATTAATTTTTCAATGAATTTGTCATATTTTTTTTCTCCCAGTGCCAATAACTGATTTGCTCTTTGTTTTTTTATTTGCATTGACGGCTCTTTAATTTTCCGTGATAAGTAATCTGCTGCCGTTCCTTTTCTGATTGAATATTTGAAAACGTGAAACTTATCGATGGGGGAATCTTTCAGAAATTTATAGGTCTCTTTAAATTCTTTATCTCCTTCGCCTAAAAATCCGACAATAACATCAGTGGCAATAAGCGGCAACGGACTAATTTTTTTTAGAATTCCTAATTTATCTTTAAATTCGTCAGATGTATATCCACGTTTCATTAATTTTAGAACTTTGTCAGATCCAGACTGAAGTGGAATATGAAAAAAATTGAGTAAACGATTAATTTTCTTATATTTAAGAAAGACTTTATATAGATTATTATCAACACTCCAAGGATTAATTGAACCAAAACTTATTCGAGGTATTTTGGTTTTTCCAACCACTTCGGAAATTAAATCAGTAAATTTTTCTCCAGTATCTAACCCATAAGCTTCTGTATTTATGGCAGTCAAAATCACTTCTTTAGTTCCAGAATCCAGCTTATTAATCTCGTTAATAATCTCGCTTATCTTTTTACTCTTAGGTAAACCACGCAAATAAGGGACAATGCAATAACTACAAAACCTTTGGCAGCCGTCCTGAATTTTAATAAAATACCTATTCGATAATAAGTACTTATTTTGGGTCTCCTTATGACCGCTTCGATCATAGACGGCTGAATCTAACAAACTATAGTTTTGTATTATTTGCTTAACGGTGTTTTCCTTGTTTTTGTTGCTAATAAATAACGAAACGGGCATGTCTTTGAACGTGTTGTTTTTCATCCAAAATGTGGCGGAGCAGCCGGTCACAACCAGATAAGTTTTTGGGAATTTACGCTTAATTTGATATATGTGCTGCCTGGCTTCACGCTCAGCTTTACCAGTAACAGCACAGGTATTAATAATGTATATATTGGGGTTAGCCGCACAGAAAACTAAACCAGCCTCAATTAGCCTCAAATTAATAGCCTCGGTTTCAGCCTGGTTTATCCGGCAACCAAAACTAAAACTAAAGAAGGAAATTTGTTTGTTTTTCATGGTTATGAGTTTAAATAAGCCATACTTGACACCCCTATAGTTATTTGTTATAATACTTCCTAGATCCTAGGGTTGTTCCAACTTGTGAATAGCTCTAGGATTTTTTTATGGGAAAAAGAATTATCGTAATCGCCTTTTTTCTTTTTTCAATTTTTATCTTACCTAAAGACATCTTCGCTGTCAACATTGCTGGTCAATCAGCACGTTTATCTTATAGTTTGAATACTGAAAATGGTACTGATTACTTATTAAAAAAATTGACCATAAGACGTGTTCTTGAAAAAAATGACTCTCCTATGGTTGATCAGGTTGATTCTTTTATCGAAACTTGTAATAAGTATAATCTTGATTGTTATCTTTTACCTTCAATTGCCGGTATTGAATCTACCTTTGGTAAATTTATTTATCCTGGATCATTTAATCCTTTTGGATGGGGTAGAGGTTTAATACAATTTAAAGACTGGACTGATGGTATTGATACCGTAGGCGAAGGTTTACGCAAAAACTATATCGATAAAGGCGCAACCACTATTGAGCAAATCGGCGCTATTTATTGTGAGGGAAATACTTGGTCAGGAAAAGTTAATTATTTTATGAATCAGTTTGCTAAAGAAGAGGAAAAAATTAACTTGTTTTTTAGCGGTGATAAGGTAGAATTATAACCATGTATCAATATAAAAAAACTGATTTACCGAAAAACGTAGCCGAAATTTTAGTTGATATTAAGAAAGAAACAATTGAAGAAGAATACAAAAAAGCCTTCGAAGCGGTGAGAGCCAATACTACAATTGCCGGGTTTAGAACTGGCAAAGCTCCTCAAGATGTAGCTCAAAAACATATTGCCAAAGACAAAGTCTATCAGCAAATGATCAGAACTATTCTGCCAAAAATCTACGAGGAAATTGTTAAAAAAGAATCATTGATGCCAATTATCGATCCTAAAATTGAAATGATTAAAGCCAAAGAAAACGAAGATTGGCAGATAAAAATAACGGTAGCGGGTAAACCCAAAATTGAATTAAACAATTATCAAGAGGCAATTAAAGAATATAAAAGCAAGTCTAAAAAAGAAGATATCTGGGTTCCGGGAAAAGATCAAAAACCGCTTGATAAAAATCAAAGCCAGCAAAAAAATCTAAATGAAATCCTATCGGTTCTATTGAAACAAACAAAAGTCGAAATTGCCGATATGATTATTGATGAGGAGATTAATCGTAGGTTAACAAAATTAGTTGATGATATCCAAAAGCTCGGTTTGACTGTCGATTCATATTTAAAATCAAAAAACCTTACTCTTGATCAGTTAAAAGAAACTTATAAAAGAGAAATAGAAGACACTTATAAGCTTGAATTTGTATTATCTGAAATTGCGGATCAAAAACAAATTAAAGTTGAAAAAGCTGATCTTGACAAACTTTTTGTCAACATCAAAGACGATAAGGAAAAAAAATTGGCCGAACAAAACAGTTATTTTTATGCATCTGTTTTACGCAAACAAAAGACGATTGATTTTCTATTAGCCCTATAGTATAATTTGGGCATGAATCAGAAGACTGTGTCTAATCAAAAAAAGACTAATTTAATAAGAAAAAATAATATTGAAGCCGGAAAAAATAGCTTTCCAACTCAGGGAAAGGCAATAAAAAATCCGGGTGCTGGTTTTTTAGATCAAATTTTTGGAGGATACCAAGAAACTTCATTAGCTCAAGAAAAAAATGATTTTTCTCCTAGAACTCAACGCCAGGAATTCTCATTGTTTAATTACAATCAGTATTATGAAAAAGAAGTAATTAAAAAAGAAATTAAGGAATTGACCGAACAGGTAAGAAAAGAAATTACCCTACTTAAAAAAGCCGAAAGTTCACTTTTAAACGATGTCAAAGATATTGAGAAATTGTCGGTTGAGCAATTACCAGAAAAACCGGGCATCTATCATTTAAGATTTCTTGAGGTTGTTCTAACAATTTTACGAGCATTACGAGCTAAAGTAGGAGAATCAAGAACATGGCTTCAAGCTTTTGTTTCCAAACGAAAAAAAAGAGGTTCTCTTTTTATGTCTTTATCCAAGAAAAAAGGCACTCAATTTTCTCTTTCCCAAGAACTTCAAGCAACCAGAGCTGTGCAATAATATTAACAATTTAAGTTTATTTAATATTATTATGAAAGAAGGTTTGTTACCGTCGATTAGCCATGATTACGACAGAACACAAAGAGAAGGTATTACTAAATATATAAGACGTTTTACTACATTTAATTGGTTAACAATACAAGAAAAGCATCCTGATAAAGACCTGCCGGCTGGTGTTATTACGGTAGGACCTAATTTCGTTGGTCACGGAAAAATAACAAGATTTCACGAAGGCAAAGAAATACCCAGAGAAGTAGAAGGCGCCACTTTGGCTTTTGACAAAGCAATCGTTACGCGTGATTTTACGGTAGGACAAATATCAATGGGTCGTACAATTGATGCTCTTTTTGAGCATCTCAACAATAGCGGTAAATTAGAACCTGCTTATGTTTTATTTGTTGCAGATGAAGCTGAATGGCAAAGAATAATCGGAAATCATGAAGTTGTTTTAAGACAAGATAATTATTTGATTATTAGATATTCTTTTGGCGATCAATCTGTTGAAGTTCGGATTTTTAACGATCTTCAACCAGTAGTTCAAGAGTCTGTTTCTGCTAATGGCCTAGTTACAGCCAGCTTCACCGAAAATTTGTGCTAATATTTATATTAAATGCATATAAGATTTAATATTCTTAGAACTCTCATAATCTTAATTGGCTCCATAGTCATTCTGGCAATCATTTTTCCTAATGGTACTCGATTTTGTTTTAACAAAAATATCTGCGGCATAGCCATTAACAACAAATATAAACATGACAGCCTTTGGCATATATCTTTAGCAGAAATTGGTTTTAATCAAGTACCTTTTACCAATCCTTCACAATCAGGAAGTAAGCTTATTGGGTATAACTACTTATTAGATTTAGTGATGTTTTTATTAATGAAAATTGGGATTAGCGCTTGGTTTTCGTTTTTTAAGCTTTTACCAATTATCTTTGTCATTCTATACCCCTTATTAATCATCAGATATTGCAAACAAACTGGTAAAACTAAGTTGCAAACAGACTCTATTTTATTTTTTTGCTATTTTGGCTGTTCTTTAGGATTTGTATTTTCTCTTTATTACTGGAAATCACTTGCCAATAGTTCTTTATGGGAGTTTCCAAATGTTGACGTATTACAATCTGGGACAATTCTTTACAATTTGCAGTTTGCTTTTTCTATTTTAACTGTTTTATGGATTTTACCGCATTTAGAAAAAAAGAGATTAAAATTTACCGATTGTTTTATATTATTTATAGCTACTTTTTTAGCTACGGGTTTTAAACTGTACGCCGGTATGACTATTACTGCTCTCTTTTTCTTTTATTATATTTTTTATTTTTTTAGAAATAATAAAACTGATTTTATTTATGTAAAAAAAATGTTAGTGATTTTAGCTGGTTTTTTAACGGCGGTGTTGATTTTTTATAATCCTTTTGATTCCTTAAAAAGCGGATCTATCTTTGTTCTGGATCCACTGGCTTTTAGTCGTCAGATGATTGAAAATCAACACTTATTTTATTCGCAAAATCTAACAGACGCTCGTTACTATCTTTATGGTGTTGGAAATCTTTCCAAAAAATTAGTAATGATTGAATCATATTCTATTTTCCTATTTATGGTCTATAACCTCGGAACGCGTATCATTATTTTCCCATACATCGTTTATCAGTTCATAAAAAAAAAGTTTAGTAATGAAGAATTTTCTTTATTTTTTACTTATCTGTCTACGTTTATTTTTAATCTTCTATTTGTACAAAAAGGGGATTGGTTCAATACTATGCAATTTTTATTTTATGGTATTTTTTTGACGAATATTTTAACTGGACTAGCTTTAGTAAAATTTTGGAAGTGGAAAAAGAATTTATTTATTAATCCAATAATAATTTTAATTATTTCTCTTACCATATTGGGAAATGTTAATCTTTTGTCTTTCTATAAAAAAAATATAAATGACTATAGTTATATCTCTGATTTAGAACTTGATGCTTTAAATTTTTTAAAAAAACTTCCTCCAGGAGACGTATTTACCCCACAGATTGCAAATCTTTATATACCAGCTTTAACTACAAAACCGGCATATTTAAATGATGTTCAACAATTAGCGAATACTGGCATAGATTTTTTAAAAAGACTTTATGTTCAAAAGAATTTTCAAAAAACCGGTGTAGATAACATTTCTGCAAAATATTATTATGTTGATAAAAATTATGAGGAAGATAAAAAATTTGCCTCCTTGACAGAAAGTAATAAAAAATTTAAGCTTCTTTATAAGGAAGGGGAGATATTGATATTTGAGAAATAGTTGACCATCAAATCACTGTTTATCATAATTATAAACAGTTACCCAATGACTATCATAATCCTGTTCGTACGGCAAAACATCAATATGCCCCCTACGATAATCAACGAAGATTGCGTGTTTTTTATATCTTTTATCTTTAACTATCTTTTCTCTTTTTTCAATAAGTGTTCGCTGTCGAATTGGTAAACTTCCAACCGCATCCTCAAATGATCTCATTTCATTTAATGAAACGTCAAAATTTTTTCTTTCTGTCATAATCAAATATGATTATAAATCATACTTCTATTAATAATAGATAGCATATCATACCTCTAAAGTTTTAAACACATTTAATTCAAATTTTATTGATCAAAATCCACGTCAATATCCTGGTGTTTTAAAAATTAGATCATAAATTATGGACATCAAATATTTTTCGAATTCTATCTTCAGGAATGGCCAGTTTTGTACCCCGACGAACCACATCATACGTTGCCTCAACAAACTTTTTTTCCAGCGCTATAACAATTAATTTTAATTTTACTGGAGAAAGAGTGTCTGATCCTATTAAAAACTCGTTGCAACCTCCCAGAATTGGTAAGAAGTCGTTGGACGAATAATTTTTGCCCCAAAAACGAAACATGTCTTTAGCACTAAAATACCCTGTCGTATATCCAACTGTAGTAGCATTGGATGAAGGTGAATATGCCAATTGAGATAAGCGGACAACATCATCGTGAGTCAAACTAAGTCCCTTGGGCAGAAGAAGTCTCACCACTTCGTCTTGTTCACTTGTTGTCGTCCTGTCTTCTCTTCCGTTAAGAAAAAACTGATAAATTGCATCCTTTTGTAGTCTTTCCCATTGGTCTCTATTTAAAACCCTTCCTTCTATTTTTAATGCTTGTCGTTCTGTTGGACTTAGATCTCCTAAAAATGACATTAAAGTTCTAAGTCTGTCCGTGTGTAGTCCTGAGCGTATCTTTTTTTCGCCCCAACGAATTGTCGGCAAAACAATTAAGGAAGTTCGTTTTGGTTTTTCCAAGGAAAATTGTACTTCGGTACCTGTTTTGGCAAGAGATTTTGGAGAAAGTTCTCCACTTGGTTCTATCATAATTTAACTAAAGCTTACTATAAGAAAAAAATAAGGTCAAATCAAGTTATGAACATCAAATATTTTTTTCCGTAACTAATTATTTATTTTGTGAGCCTGGAGAGACTCGAACTCTCAACCACCTCCTTAAGAGGGAGATGCTCTGCCAGTTGAGCTACAGGCCCATTTAAGTGCCTCTGGGAGGAATCGAACCCCCATCACTGGTTCCGAAGACCAGTACTTTATCCATTAAGCTACAGAGGCTTTTTAACTCGACTATTCAATGCTTTTATATTATACTAAAACTTATATTTTATGGCCGTTATTATTTATATTATCGCCCTGATCATTGAGATTTTATTTCTAGCCTCTTTTAGTATATTTACCTTGTCATTAATCATATCTGGCCTTAAAGGATCTCCTTATGTGCCAACTAAAAATAAAGAATTAAGAGCAATCTTTGAACAAATAAATTTAAAGAGGGGGGACAAACTTTATGACCTTGGATGTGGAGACGGAAGGGCTATAAGATTTGCTGTAAAAGAATTTGGAGTCAATGGTGTAGGATATGATGTTAATACTTTCCTTATCTGGTACTCACGTTTTTTAGCTTTTATTAAAGGAATTAAAAATATTGATTTTCAGGTAAAAAATATTCTGAACGTTGATTTAAAAGATGCGAATTATGTCTACATTTTTTTAATGCCAAAACTGATCAAAAAACTCGTACCTCTTTTTGATTCTCAACTCAAAAAAGATACTATTATTATTTCTCACGGTTTTAAAATTGAAGGCTGGGAAAAAAAATTAATTAAAGTTATAAAACACGAACCTTTTCCAACCTATTATTACAAGAAATGAAATTTATGAAAAAAACCGCAATTTATTTTTCCTTGTTTTTCATACTTCTTTTAATTAATGGCATAATCGTTTATAAAATGTACAGAAGACATCATAAAGAAGTAGTTGATAAAAAAATTTTAGAGGAAATTGATCCACAGCAATCATATAACCAATTTAATTTTTCCATGGCTCCGGTTTCCAAAAGTATGAAAACCCAAGTATTTTTATCTGATAATCGAGTAGCTAACTTGAAAGCATTTTTCCGAAAATATAACTCTGATCTTTATGATCATGCGGAAAAAATTGTCGAGGTTTCTGATAAATACAAATTTGATTATCGGCTCTTACCGGCAATTGCCATGCAGGAATCTGGTCTTTGCCGTACTATTCCTTATGAATCATATAACTGCTGGGGGTGGGGGATATATGGTGACACTGTCACCCGTTTTGATTCTTATGACGATGCACTAGAAACAGTTGCCAAAGGAATCAAAGATCATTATATTGACAATGGCTTAGTAACTGCATCGGCTATTATGAAAAAATATACACCATCGTCAAACGGCAGCTGGGCCTATGGTGTAAACACTTTTTTACGGTTACTTGAATAAAATATTATGTCCAAAACAATTTTTACTAGTGATGAGGCCAAGAAAATCGGCGAACAAATCGGTATTAATTGGGTAAACTCTCCCTTTGATGTTGAGCAATTCCGTATGGGTCTTGATGTTGAGCTTGAACACGATACAGTTGACCCAACAACCAATGTCACCAATGACGATTTTATTATGACCGGTAAAATCGCTTTGGCTCATCTACACGAATTTGCAGATTATTATACGAGATTAGAAAAAATGGAAGAAGAAGCCAAGTCAGCCAGCAAGATTTAGTGATAGATTAAAAGAAGAATCCACTGGCAAATAAATATAAAGTTCGATATATCGATATATCGAACCGCATAAAAATCTTACATATGATATAAACTATATTAATGTTTTATATCTTATCAATAAGCGTTTTTTTAATACTGCAATCGCTACTGATTTTATCAACCAACATCAACATATTTCCCGAAGTTTTTTTTCTTTCATACTTAATGAATAGAGGATATATTCCTTTCATAAACTACTTTGACGATCACGGATTTTTATTGCAATTAATTCTTTCACCCTTTATCTACGACAAAAGTCTGCTACCTTTAAAAATTATTTATTTAGTCATTCATGCAGCTAGTTTTTATATTTTTTTCTTAATTATCAAAAAAATAACTAGTTCAAAATTTATTTTTATCTTAGCCGGAATTGTTTATTTCTTAACAGCCTTTTTTTTAAACGAAAACGATTTCTGGTTTGAAACATTAATTCTTCTTTTCTATTTGATTATCTTTTATCTAACAGCTTTTAAAAACAAAATTAATCCGTTGTTTCTCGGATTACTGATTGCTTTAACATCATTTGTCAAAATCACCGCCGCAATAATCTTAATACCAGTATTATTTCTAACAAGAAAATTTAAAACAATAGTTATTTTTATTTTTGGCTGGCTAGTTGTTTTTTCCTTTTACATTTATAAAGACGGATTAGCAGCATTAGTAAATAATTTATTTAGCTATAATTTTTATCTTTCCCGCTATTACCGGCCAACATATCTGTCTGACTACAAATTCCTTGCTTTCGGTGGGGGAGTAGTCTTATTATCTTTGTTATTTGTCGTATTAAATAAAAAAACAGCAAAGATTATGCCTATTTTTTTATTTTGTATGTCTTGTTTTGTTTTCTTAGCCTCCGGCTACAGCAAAATAAGATTACTACCCCTGAGCGTATTTTCTTTGATTTTGATTTTTCAATCAATAATCTTGATTAAACCACTTTCTAAAAAGATATTAATTGTACTGATGATTTTTTACTCGCTTTTTATGATATTCAAAGTCAAAAATCACCATGCCTATTTAAACAGCCAAAGAATCTCATACATTGAAAACAAAACCAGTCTTGAAATTACCAAAACACTAGTAGCTGGAAAATACGACAACTTCTATATTCTTAGTAACAACCTACAACCATATTTTTTACTAAATAAACTACCAGTGAGTTATTATCCGCTTAAATATCCCCTGATAACTTTATTTGATAAAAAATATGAAGATATAATAATTCAATCATTGAAAAACAAAAATGTTCGAACAGTTGTTATTCCAAAACCAATTGAAAGAGAATTTATTGATTTAAAAAAAATAAGAAATTATTTAAAGCAAAACTATGCCCTTAAATCTAATTACTCCAGCTTTCAAATATTGGTAAAATAAGACAATGATAACTGTAATCTGCGGAGAAGACAATATTGCGTCACGAAATTATTTTCATTTACTAAAACAGAATTTTCAGAAAAAGGACGTACTTGTCAAAGAATTACTGGCAGCCGAGGTTTTCGATATTGATAAATGGATAAGCTCATCTTTGGGATTGTTCAATGATAAAATCGTTTTTTTTTCGGAGGACTTAAACAAAAAAGTCAGTAAAAGAAATTCTTCTCAATATGAAAAAATTACTAAAATCTCCGGAGATAAAAATATTGAACTTATTGTCTGGGAATCTTGTATGTCGCGCGACATAAAAATAAAAACAATTGCACTAGTCAAGGAATTTAAACCATCGAAAAATATTTTTAAACTACTTGACTCATTGGCTCCAGGTAATAAAAAAAACTTCTTGATTATTTTGGGCGAACTTTTAAATAAAGATAATGAGTTTTTTATTTTTCAGATGATAGTCAAGCATATTAAAACCTTAATCTTAATAAAAGAAGGAGTTAACCAACCAAAATTACAATCCTGGCAATTGGCTAAACTAAAACAACAAGCCGGACAGTGGAAAATAGAAAATCTGATTCTTTTTTACCAGTCGTTATATAAAATTGAAGTCGGACTCAAAACAAGTACATCGCCTTTTTCCGTCGGAAAATCTCTTGGCATACTGGCTTGCTATTTTTTATGATATTATAAGTTAGATTTATTAGTTACATATAAATATGGATAAAAAAAATATTATTCCAAATCATGTTTATCGGGGTTATGATTTGCGAGGAATTGTAGGAAAAGATTTGGACACTAAGCGAGTAAAAATACTAGGCAAGGGCTATGCTACCTGGCTTTTGGGAAGACGGATATTTGACTGCGTCATCGGCTATGATTCTCGGGCATCCAGTCCTGATTTTTGTGCCGCTATGACACAAGCTTTGACTGACTCGGGAATAACCGTTTATGATATTGGTATAACCCTATCTCAAATTGCTTATTTTGCTCAATATTATTTTCGTACACGCGGAATGGTGATGATTACTGCTTCTCATAACCCTAAAGAATATAATGGTTTCAAATTCGGAACCGGCTACTCAGAAACAATGATTACCGAAGAAATCAAAGAATTACGTGATATCGTCAATAAGGGTAAATTTTTAAAAAGATCTCCCCTGGGCAAACATATTAAAAAAGACATCTTCCCAATATACATGGAAGATCTTTTCCGAAGAATTGGACCAGTCAGCAAAATGAAAGTCGTAGTTGACTCATGCGCGGCCACTACTGGATTATTCCTTCCTAAAATTTTAAGACAGGCAGGTTGTAAAGTAATAGAACAAAATACTAAACTCGATCCCGAATTCCCAGTCGGAGTAGCCGATCCCACGGAAAGTGAGGTTCAGGAAAGACTAGCTAAACGGGTAGTAAAAGAAAAGGCAGACTTAGGTTTCTCCTACGATACAGATGGAGACAGGGTCGGTATTGTTGATGAAAAAGGAAATCTCATTTGGAATGACACTCTAGTTTCTTTGTTTGTAAAAGATATTTTATTTTTTCAACCAGGAGCCAAAATAGTATTTAATACCTTGTGTTCGAAGCAAGTGGTAGATACTATCAATCAAAACGGCGGAATACCAATCATGTGGATTACAGGCCACTCATTTATAAAAGCCAAGCTTCGGGAAGAAAGAGGCATTTTTGGAGGCGAATTAAGCGGCCATTTCTTTTTTGCTGACAATTTTTATGGTCACGATGACGGAGCCATTGCCAGCTTGAGATTACTGGCTTATTTATCACGCGTAAAAAAAACCCTATCTCAAGCCATAGCTGAACTACCTCAATATGTATCCAGCCCTGAAATAAAAGTCGGCTGCCCGGATGATATAAAATTCGATCTTACCAGTAATAAAATTGGGGCCGAAATAAAAAAACTGTATCCGAATGCAAAATATGTGGAGATTGACGGAGTAAGAATGGATACTGATAAAGAAATGCTCATCGTCAGAGCATCACAAAACGGGCCTTACTTGACTGTTAAATTTGAAGGAAAAGATAAAAATACATATACAAAGTTGAAAAATCAGGTTTCTAAAATATTACACACTTTTCCTCAAGTTGATTTTACAGTTGGAGTTAACACTATAGCTTTAAAATAGGTTAAAGTTAGATTTTCTTGTAATAATGCGCTAAATTTCATATAATAAAGACTAATATTCATATGGATCAAGAAAGCCCGCAGATAATTGAAAAAATTAAACTGTCACGTTTAGTCGATGCCCTAATTGCAAGCTTAAAATCAATAAAGGCCCGTAAAAAAATTGATGAATTGTCAAAACTGACAGTTTCCCAAACAGTTTCTTTTTTCGCCATTTTATACGAAAGAGTCCGCAATGCGGTCGAATATAGAGAAGATCACCAGGTGCGAAGAGCGGCAATTGAACGCATGATAAGAAGAAGATTAGCCATTAATCCCGAAGGCAAAGGTGAAGCGGAAAACCTATTGCGCGAACTACTTTGGGCCAGATACTACGACAATGGTAGTCTAAGTATTCAGGATGTAGACAAAGTCCAGGAGATTATTGATAAATTTCAACTAATCAGAAAGTTGATTGTGACGGGTCGATCTAACGAAAATCAACAATATCTTAGTCAATTCTTGGTTGACCTTTTAACTTGCGAAATTGAAGAAGTTTTAAGCCCGGCAAAAACTCAGGAAAGCGCCAGTTATAATTTTTTTATATTTCAGGTATTAAGAAATAAAATAAAGATTGAGGGTTTAACTGAAGACCAACGCGATGCTTTTTTTCTGGCCGGTTTGGAAAAAGCTTACAGACGAAGTGATAAATCATACCAACGATATCACTTATTTACTACTTTTTATAAACCAATTAATGAATATTCAGAAACCGAAATAAAAGAATTATGTACAAAATTGCCTAAAATATTCAAAAAAATTGAGGAAATAATCAAAAGTCCTTATGTCGAAAATCTGACTCGTTTTGTTAAAAAACAACTACCTCCATTTTTAGTTTTATTTGAGGTTATCAAGACAAAATTCAAAGAGATTAACACTGTTTTAACCGATAAGTCAAAACTTTGGACCGATGTGGATATTATTTGTCGTGAAAAGTATCAGCAAATTGGTGTGCGACTACGAAACTTGGCCTTCAAAAGCTTTATTTATATTTTCTTAACCAAAATGATATTTGCACTGATACTCGAATATCCTGTTTCTCAATTCGTCTACGGCGAAGTAAATATGACTTCCATATTAATCAATACTCTTTTTCCACCCGTTTTAATGCTTATCATTGTTTTCTTTTTCCGCTTGCCCGATGAGGAAAATACCAAAAAAATTTATCAGAGAATCATACAGATTATTGACGCCGAATTGAACTATGAAAGCGCCATGGCTTATTTACCCAAAAAACAAAAAATAAAAAAACCAATCATGATTTTTGGTTTTACCGTTTTTTATTCACTTACATTTCTAATTACATTTAGTTTGATTTACGAAGGCTTGAGCTATTTGAATTTTAACTTAGTTAGCATGTTTGTTTTTGTTTTTTTTATAAGCATAGTTACTTTTTTTTCTTTTAGAATTAAACAATTTGTCAATGAATACAGACTAGTTGAAAAGGAGGCAGCTGCCGCCCCGATTTTTGACTTCTTTTTTATGCCAATCTTATCTTTAGGCAAGTTTTTAAGTGGAGGGCTGGCAAAACTGAATTTTTTTATATTTATTTTTGATTTCTTGATTGAAGCTCCGTTTAAATTTGTTTTTGAGATTGTGGAAGAATGGATAAGCTTCGTCAAAAAACGAAAAGAGGAGATAATTTAAGTTTTATAATGATTGTTTTTCAGACACTTATCTATTATAATAGTTACATATGGCACCATTACCTAAGCGAAAACATTCGACTCAAAGAAAAGGCAAAAGATTAGCCTCAAGAAGTGTTAGCCTTCCAAAACTAGTTGCCTGTGCAAATTGTAAGCAATCAAAACTAGCTCACCGAACTTGTAAAAAATGCGGAAAGTAATATGGATCCACGACATGCTTATCGAGCAAAAATAGTTCAAAACCTATATTCTTACAGTTATAATCTGAATAAAAAGGCTTTACCTCATCGTGATGAAAAAACACTCAAAATTGTTGCTGATTTAAAAAAAATTGATGAATTGATAAGCAAATACGCTCCCAAATATCCGTTGGATAAAATTGCTAAAACAGATTTGGCTATCTTACGATTAAGCACCTATGAACTTTTGATTGAAAAAAAGGAACCGCAAAAAGTTATTATCAATGAAGCAGTTGAATTGGCAAAGGAATTTTCCGGTGAAAAATCGTTTGCTTTTGTCAACGCAGTTTTAGGACAGATACTAAATAATATTGAGTAATTTTCAATTTACTTAGACTATGGACAAATACAAAAGTTTGGAAGTAAAAATTGGGGTTAATTTTAAAAATCGCGAACTTCTGGAAAACATTTTTGTTCATAGATCTTTCTTAAACGAACATAAATCATTTTATTTGCCGTCAAACGAAAAGTTAGAATTTTTAGGTGATAGCGTATTATCGTTAATAACTTCTATTTATCTTTATAAAAATTATCCGCGCCTTGAAGAAGGGGATTATACCGACATTAAAGCCGCAATCGTTAGGGGAGAAAGTTTGGCACTAGCCGCCAAAGATCTTGATATTGGTAATTATCTCTATCTTTCCAAAGGTCAGGATAAAGAGGGGGGAAGACAAAATGATAATATTTTAGCCGATTGCTTTGAAGCGCTTATTGCCGGAATTTTCATTGATCAGGGATTTGACAAAGCATATGATTTTGTAATTAAATATCTATATGGTAAGAAATTAGACAATATTATTAAAAATAAACTGTATCTCTCGCCAAAAAGCAGACTTCAAGAATATTCTCAAGCTAATAATAAAACAACGCCTGTATATAAAATTTTAGAGGAAAAAGGTCCGGAACATCGTCGCTTCTTCAAAATAGCGGTTTTTATTGAAAACAAGAAGTTGGCAATGGGAACTGGATTTTCTAAAAAAGAGGCTGAAGAAGCAGCTGCAAAAGAAGCTCTGGAAAAATTTAAATAATTTTGATAAAATAGTAAGTCTATGGCAGTTACGATAAGATTAATGAGAATTGGCAAAAAAGATTCACCCAATTACAGGGTGGTTGCGGTTGATAAAAGAAAAAAAAGAACCGGCTCTTATTTAGAAAAAATAGGAGTTTATGATCCCACAAAAAAACCGTCTTTACTTGAAATCGATAAAGATAAATTGGAAAAGTGGACAAGCAAAGGTGCCACTCTGTCAGACGGACTTGCAAGACTACTTAAAAATAGAAAGATGTAATTTTTAAAAAGGATTGTTTTTCGTAGGATAATTTAGATCGGTTGCTGCAGGAGTAAAAGTAACATTAATTTTAACTTTGTCTCTAATTTTCCTGAGCATTTCTTTATCTTTTTCTGTTATTCGTACTTCACTTTTATCAGAAATCATTGATTTTCCACTATAAAAATTAAGATTTAATTTATTACCCTTGGAAGTTTTGCTGCTAAAATCTATTTCATTAATGGCAATTAATCTACCACCGGCAAAATTATAATTTTTCAAAAAATTTAAAAAGGCATCATTATCACCAAGACCATAAATTGTCATAGAAATATTTGTTGATTTTGATTTGTTAAGATTGACAATGTACTCTGTTATAAAAAAATTTGTCTCTAGTGAGATTTTTTCCAGGGCTGTAACAATAGAAAAATAGTCTTCCTCTTCGGGAACAAGATTTAACAGTAGTTTATTAATTGAGTCAATATCTATACCTTCATTTTTCAACTTGCCCTTAAGCTTAATTAAATCAACTTTTGATTTTAGTTCTTGTATATCTGTTTTTAAAGTATCTGCGACTACCGAATTATCTGAGGATTTTTTAATATAGAAAAAAATTGAAAAAAATAAAGCGAATACAATTAAGATAAATGACAATATGTAAATAATATTTTCCTTGGTTAATCTATATAAATAATAAGATTTTGCTTTCATAATATTTCTTTAAACGTACCTTCAAACAACAGTTGGTAACTGCTGGCTTTTTGTTTTGTTTTTTGATCAATGCTAAAACCAATCAACGTAAGTTTTTCAAAATTATTAATAAATTTTTTTGATTCGGCAAATTTCAAAAAAACTAATAAATTTTCCATGTTTGAAAAATTAAGATCAAAACTAAATGCCTTCTTTTTATCGATTTTTAGATTCTCAAGCTCCGGTTCAGGACTGGCTAATTTTAATGAATCGTTTAAAAGTTTGTAATAAGGTTCGAAATTAACATCATTTTTCAGATAATTTTTTATTTGGCTGTATTTACTGTTAAAATAAACAAATTTTGCTTCTGCTTCTTTTTGTGAAACTAAATATTGGAGCAGGTCTGCTTTTTCAATTTGTAATTTTCGATTAGCAACAGATTGCTTATAAAGAAAAAAAAATACGAGAGAGAAAGCTACTATGAAAATACCAAAAAAGACCAAAATATATATTCTTAAGGCTTGAAAAAAAGCTTCTAACCCCCGATATTCTATTTGTTTCGTTAGTAAATTTATTCGCTTTTTCATTATATGGCTGCACCTGATAACGATATAAAAGGAGAAAGATTATTGTTTAAACCTTGGATAATTTGATTTTGTTTAATAAAATTAGTCATGTTGTATAAGGAAACAGGTATTCCAAAATGAGAAGTAATTTTTTGAGACAAATAATTTATTAAGCTTGCTTGATTAAAAAGGAAAATTTGTTCAATTTTTGGCAAATGATATTTGTCTTTAATGGTGAATAAAAAAGTTTCTATTTCTTTGATTAGTTCTTCCGTGGAAGGCTTTAAAATACTTTCCAAATCCAAAGAAGCATCTTTATTTAATCCTATCTTTTGCATAACGTCCCGACTTTTCAATATGTCTAAATTCGTATTAATTTGGATTTCCTTTAAAAACAATTCAAATCCAAGTTTAAAATTATGAATATCTGTGATTAATTTCAATTCATGATTATAGTAATAAAGAGAGCTTGTAGAAAAACCAAAATTAAGAAAAACTGAAGACTTGAGATTGGATAAGCCTGAATAAAAAGATAGCAGCCTACCAACTGCGCTTAACTCATTTTCAATACTTTCTGGATATAATCCTGCCATACTGACTAGATCAGAGATTGTCGATATCAGTTTTTGCGGAGCAGCCACAATAAGTACAAGAAGCTTTTTACTTAACTTATCTTCATTCAAAATTTCAAGATCGATGACTGTTTCGTCAAGTGGCATTGGAATAAATTGATCGGCTTGATATTTAATGGCAGAAAGAAGTTCTTTTTCTCTAAGTTTGGGCATTTCAACTATTTGAGAAAAAGTCAGTCCGTCTGGTATGATTATTCTGGCATTTTTCTTTTTTGACTTTAGACTAGTAGTTAATTTTTCAATTAATTTTGCTTTTTCTTCCATACCTTTTTCCGTTTCTTCGATTATAAAAGAGCCTGTATTATCCTGATAAATCAATGATAATAACTCGAGTCCTTTTGGATCTGCATTTATATCTGCCATCCTTACAAAATTCTCTCCCAAATTTAGCACTAAACTATCACTCATATTTTCAATATAAAGAATTATTGAATAAAAATCAATTACCCCGTGGTCTAATGCTGGTTTGGTAAGTCATAGAAGCTGTCTCATCTGTTCGACCACTTGTATTTGGATAGGTAACCTTAAATGAAATAGTTATCAGAGGAGAAGAGTAGTTTGATATCCATTGACAGGAAATTACAAAATCTGAGATATCAACATTATTGTTAGTCAGATAGGTCATTTTTAAATCAGCTCCTAGTGAAGCTATTCTGTTTGACTCAGTATAAAATTGAAAGGTAGAAATAAATTTATCCCTAACATAAAAATTACTACCATTATTAGAATAGGATGGACTTGATATGGTACATTGTTCATCCGTTAGTCCGATATCAGAATATATTTTGTAGCCGTAATTTCTAATCACGTTTTCCATGCTATTAAAAGCAAAATCACCTTGTCTTTTCACTTCAGACAGTCTCATCACCTTTATTTGCTGATTGACGATTACGAATATGATATTAAATAAAACCGGCAGAATAAGTCCAATTACAGCAATCACCACTACCATTTCTATAAGCGTATATGCTTTTTTTTCCATAATTTACTCCCAAGGCTTAAATATTTTGACCAACTCAACTGACTTTGTTTTCCCCAGTTCATCCCAGGTAACAAAAACATTAACGTCCACCTCATTAAAAGGATATGACGCTGGTTTTTTATCAAATACGGCTCTTCTAGTAAAAATTGATCCGATTAAATTACAAGATTTGTCCCAGCCCAAATTACTACTCAAATCATCAAAACATACGCTTTCTCCGTCAGAAAAATGATTTTCCGAAGTAAATTCGTCCCAACCTTTTTCTTTTTCACCACTTAACCATTCAGTCAATTCACTAGCATATCTCGTAGCTAAAATTTTATGTTCATTAATTTTTATATCCCTTAAAACCCCAATTGTCACAGAAGCAGCTGCCACAAAAAAAATACTTAGTATGGTAATAAAAATTAATACCTCAATTAGAGAAAATGAGGAAAGAAAATTAATTTTTTTTTTCATAAATTTAACTGGGATCATTACAGTTAATACAATCAGAACAGGAAATTTGCTCTGTTGAACCTGATGCTTCAATTTTCACAGCTAAACATTTATTTAGATTTATTTCCTTCAATATTATTTGAACCACTGAATCTAACGGAACAAGAGGTTTAAAATCAATCCGTTGACTGGTATTGATAAATTGAACATTCGATTCTGTCTGATAAGTAACAATCGAAGGAGTACCAACCATACATACAGGTTCCAGCTTATAAGAATTAGCACCGGTAATTACAACTGAAAAACCATCGCTTGTACCATCGGTCCCTAAACACATTGAATTATCACCTGAGTTGGTTTTTTTTTGGGCTAAGTCAATAACATCTATTAATTTTTTTGTATTGTTTGATAATTGTTTTTCCCTTGTAAAATTATTAAAGTAAGCCATGGTTATTCCAGAAAAAATTACAATAATGGCAACGATAATAATTAGTTCTATCAATGTAAATGATTTTTTTCCCTTGTCGTCGTTAAAAGCATGCATAATCGTTATATTCTTTTCATTATGGAGATGATCCATATGGTCCAACTGTATAAGTTCCACCACCTTCTAATGCCCAAGATAAAGAATAACTATTGCCGCTTAATAGTTGTGTATAACCGCCTGCATATGAAACAGCAGTTTTTGGATCTTTCGGTATAGAAATAATATAGTCAGGCACTAACGAATTAAGTGATAAAGGATAAATATTAACATTACTTCTGTACATTTCTAAACTCGCTCTTATGTTTTCAAGATCGGTTTTCCTTCTAGAATCTCTTGCTTGTTTTGAAAACTGTGAATAAGAAACAATTGCACCACTAATAAGAATGGCAATTATTGTTGTAACAATTAATATTTCAAGTAAAGTAAAACTAGACTTTTTTATTGTTGCATTACTTTTCATTGACGATTAGATAAACAACAACTTCTATTTGCTACCGTACAATCTTCTGTCTCCAAATACTTACCATTGCTAAGAACCGGGGGACAAATAGTATAGGTAGCATCATCACAAGTACCGACACATTGATATGAGCCACCCTGAGGATCATCAGGAACAGTAAGAATAGTACTTACTGCCAAAACTTCGCAAGTTGGAGATGCCACGGTCGCAATTGTGGCTGGAAGCGCTCCTACAGCTAAATCCTTATATTTAGAATAACACGATGAGTAATACTGTTCCATTGCGTTTTGAATTGCAGACATGTCTGATTTTCTTCTAGTGTCTCGCGACTTTTTCATGGCTGTTGAATATGAAGCAGCAGCAATCGTAACCAAAATAGAGATAATTCCGATTACAACTAGCATTTCCAACAATGTAAAACCTTTTTTATTCATAATAATTTATTATAACTTTTTTATTCTTCAGTAATTACGATTTTTTTATCTGAGTTACAGGTGTAGCTGGCGTCAATGCCACCTGGAAAACCAGCAGGTAAATTGTCGTCAAGACAATCACCAGTTACTGCACTAATATCGGCTTTGTTTTCCAAACACGCGCAAAGAGTATATTTAAGAACATCAAGAGTGTCCCTTTTATAATAGTAATCGGATGAAGTTCTGTTTGGGTCACCTGGGAAAACCTTCATATATACATTGCCAGTACAATTGGCTCCGGAAGACCAACAACTGCCTACGCTAGGAAGCGCTTCTGGAAAAGATGGCGGATTTTGATCTTGTTTATACATTTCAAGGGCAGTTTGAATTTGTTTTAAGTCTTGTTTTCTTTGAACATCTCTGGCTCTTTCACGAGCGGACATAAAGTTGGCAACTAAAAGAGCAGCTAAAGTACCAATAATAATTATGACAACCAATAGTTCAATCAGGGTGAAGCCTTTTTTCATACCTATTATTTATCTTATATTGATGAAAAATAAAAATCAAGAGATTGTCTATAGCTAGCTGAGGATTAAGATTATTTGTTTTAATTAATTCTCTAACTTTTATTATTTTATTAAGAATTTTTGCACAATTAATACCATCAGTTTTTAACTTTTCATCATAATAAACAAGCAATTCATCAATAAAACACAAGGAGGCGTCTTTGTCTATCTTTAAAATTAAAGACTCGCCTAAAAAATTATAATTTTTGGCTTTTTCGACGAATTTTATAATATCCGTAAATTTATTTACCTTATTCTGGTTTTTTAATCTATTAATAATCAATTTTGATCTGGAAATAATCGTTGGAATAATTTTTCTTGGATTTTGTACTATCAAAACAAACTGGTTATTATCCGTTTTTTCCTCCAGTGTTTTAAGTAGAGCATTTTGAGCTTCAAGGCCGGTTGAATCAAAATTGAAAATTATAAATACTTTTTTATTTGATATATATTTAACGTTTTTTTTTAATTCTCTAATTTGATCGATGGTTATTTCTTCTTCTTGAGGTTTAATTTTAAAAATATCCTTTTCCAAAAAGCCATTTTTTTTAATTAACTCATTCAAAAACTTTTCTGCATCTTTATTGTTATCCGAAACTAAAATTATAGGAATCATATTTCTTACTATTGAATTTTACTAAAAATACAAATATATTGTAATTATATGCTATTAGTTCCAAGAGCAGTTCTTGATGTTTTGGTAAAAGAAGGAGCCATTGATCGTGAAAAAGCAGAAAAAATAGAGGTTGATAGTGTCAAAAATGATATTCCAATAGATAAATATCTTTTTCAAAAGACTGATATTAAAAAATCAAGTATCCTTAATGCCATTGGTACGGTTTTAAACCTACCGACAGTTGATATTGCCAATGTCGCCATTGATCCTCAAGCTTTAAGTTTTATTTCTGAATCAATCGCACGTAAATATTATATTCTTCCCTATATTTATAACGCCCAAGAAAATAAATTATTTATTGCCACGGCTAATCCACGTGATTTTTCTCTTCTTGATTTTTTAGAAAAGAAAACGGGTAATAAGATTGTCTTTGTTATGGCTTATCTTAACGATATTATTAAGGTTATTGACATTGCCTTTTCACAAAGTATTTCTCCTGATGTTAAGGAGGCTTTAAGTGAAGTAACTCCCGAAGAAAAAACTTCTTCTACCAATATAGGTACTGTTGTAAAAGAGGCCCCTATTGCTAAAATTGTTAATACTATTTTGGAATTTTCTGTTAAGAGTCGCGCTTCTGATATTCATATTGAACCTGAGGAAAATCGCACAAAAGTCAGATATAGAATTGATGGTATTTTACAGGAAAAGCTTAACCTACCTAAAGTAATACACGAAGCTGTTGTTTCAAGAATAAAAATTATGTCTGAAATGAAAATTGATGAAAAAAGAATCCCACAAGATGGAAGATTCACTTTTACATTAGGAGAAGAAATAGTCGACTTGAGAGTTTCAACCCTACCCACAGTTCATGGAGAAAAAATAGTAATGAGACTTTTGAAAAAAACCGGAGGCCTACCTTCATTAAATGAGCTTGGACTCCGTGGACCACACCTTAAAGATCTTGAAGAAGCAATTGCCAAACCTTACGGTATTATTTTAGTTACGGGACCAACTGGATCTGGTAAAACAACTACTCTTTATTCGGTTTTATCCAAACTAAATAAACCAAGCGTCAATATAGTTACTCTTGAGGACCCTGTTGAATATCAGATTGTGGGCATAAATCAGGTCCAGATTAATCCTCAAGCAGGACTAACTTTTGCCAATGGTTTAAGAGCTTTTTTACGACAAGATCCTAATATTATTTTAGTTGGAGAAATCAGAGATACTGAAACAACTCAATTAGCAATCCAAGCTGCTCTAACGGGTCATCTGGTTTTTTCAACACTTCATACCAATGACTCTTCTACTTCGATTCCGCGTTTGATTGATTTGGGAGGTGAACCGTTTTTAATTGCTTCTGTTTTAAACGCTTCCCTTGCTCAAAGAATAGTTCGAAGAATTTGTACTTTTTGTAAACAAGAATATGAACCTGCAAGCGAAGTACAAGAAAATATTAGACAGGTCTTGGGAGACCTTTTACCCCGGCAAAACGGACAAAATACACCAATAAAATTATATAAAGGTAAAGGTTGTGAACACTGCGACAATACCGGTTATTTAGGTAGAATAGGAATTTATGAATTACTGAAGATTTCCACAACTATCAATAAAATGATTTTAAAACAGGCAACTGCCAAAGAAATTGAAACCCAAGCAAAAACCGAAGGCATGATAATTATGAAACAGGATGGTTATCTTAAAGCACTTGAAGGAATAACAACGATTGAGGAAGTCTTAAGAGTAGCAGAGGTATAAAAATATGGACATAAATCAACTATTGGATTTTACAATTGAAAAACAAGCTTCTGACCTTCATCTTGTGCCAGGTTTTTTTCCTTCAATCAGAATTAATGGTCAATTAACTCATCTTAAACAACTGGAAATTTTAACAGCTGAATTTGCGAAAACTACGCTTGTCAGTTTACTTAATGACGCTCAAAAGGAAAATCTTGTTGCCAATAAAGAAATTGATTTTGGATACGAATATAAATCTTATCGTTTTCGAGTTAATCTATATTTAACAAGAACAGGTTTATCTGGATCATTTAGATTAATCGGCAGTAAAATAAGGACTATTGAAGAACTAAGCTTACCTAACTCACTTCATAATTTTACTAAATTTAATCAAGGATTAGTTTTAATTACCGGGCCAACTGGTGAAGGAAAATCTACAACTATTGCCGCTTTAATCAACGAAATAAACCAGAATTCTGCCAAACATATTATTACCGTTGAAGATCCAATTGAATATGTTTTTCCAATAGGCAGGTCAATTATTTCTCAAAGAGAGTTACACCAGGATACTCATTCTTGGACCGTTGCCTTAAGATCTGCTCTTAGAGAAGATCCTGATATTGTTATGATTGGCGAGATGAGAGATTACGAAACAATTCAAGCCGCCCTAACCATTGCTGAGACCGGTCATTTAGTTTTTTCTACTCTGCATACCGGTTCTACTCCTGAAGCCATTAACCGTATTATCGATGTTTTCCCTTCACATCAACAAAACCAAGTCAGATCTCAACTAGCAGAAATATTAAAAGCTGTTGTAGCACAGAGGCTGGTTATCAATACACAAGGAACCGGTCGAATTCCTGCTCTTGAAATTTTATATAATATTCCGTCAATTGCGTCTGTTATAAGAGAAGGAAAAACTCATCTCATTGACAACATACTGGAAACTGAAGAAACACAAGGATTACTTATATTTGAAAAATATCTGGCCGCTCTAGTTCAAAAAGGATTAATTACTAGAGAAACTGCCTTTGCCTGTTCAATCAGACCAGAAGAAATCAAAAAATTTCTTAAATAAATATGCTCTTCAAATATAAAGCATTAGACAATAATAAAATTGTTATCAGGAAAATTGAAGCGGATAATGTTGACATTGTCGTTGGGTATTTAAAAAAAAACAATTTAGTACCGATTGAGATTGAAAAAGTCCAATCCACTACAATTAATCTTGCATTTTTAAATAAAGTAAGCTTCACTGATATTGTTGATTTAACAAGACAACTTGCTATTATGCTTAATGCCGGTCTGACATTGATTGATTCATTTGACATTATGAAGAAACAAATCACTAAAATACCTCTTTTAAAAATGATTGAAGAACTTGACAAAGAAGTTCGCGCCGGTGAACCTTTATCTTCAGCCTTAAAAAAATATCCCGACTATTTCTCAAATCTTTATATTGCCCTTATTCGTTCAGGCGAAGCTTCGGGAAAATTAAGCGATATCCTGCTTAAACTAGCAGATAATCTGGAGAAACAAAGAGAGTTCCAGGGAAAAATAAAAGGGGCTTTGATTTATCCACTTGTAATTATTGTCGCTATGGTATCGGTTATGTTTATTATGATTACTTTTGTTATCCCTAAACTTCTTGGTTTATACAAAGATTTTAATATCGCACTACCCATGACAACTCAAATATTAATAGCCGTATCTTCATTTAGTTCCAAATTTTGGCCGTTTATCATTCTAGCAGTTGTTGTTTCTGGAATCGCTTTAAAAAATTATCTTAAAACAAAGGCAGGAAAACTCATGTTCGATACTTTTATTTTAAAAGTACCAGTGATAAACAATGTCGTTAAAATTTCTACTCTAGTGGACTCCACTCGAACGTTATCTATTTTAATCGGCGCCGGTGTATCTATACTTGATGCCTTAAATATTGTAGTTGAAACAACTTCCAATGTAATTTTTGAAAATGGATTTAAACATGTATATGCCCAAGTGGAGAAGGGAGTTTCTCTAGGTAACTCGATGTCCCAAGAAGGTATTTTTCCACCTATTCTTGTCCAAATGGCAATTGTAGGAGAACAAACCGGTCACCTTGATGATACATTGCTCAGAATTTCAAAATATTTTGAGATGGAATCTGAACTTACTATTAAAGCAATGACCACTTTGATTGAACCGGCTATTTTAGTCATTTTGGGCGTAGGCGTCGGCTTCTTGGTTATTTCAGTCATTACTCCAATTTACAGCTTAACATCTTCATTTAAATAATACCCTTGACAAATCTTTGAGCATTCTTTTATACTGTAAATATTAGTATTTCTAATAAATTTTATGTTTAAAAAAAGAGGTTTTACCCTAATCGAACTTCTGATCGTTATTGCTCTTCTTGGAGCTTTGGCAGTTGGACTTTTGGCTGCTCTTGATCCATTTGAACAGCTTAAGAAAGGAACAGATACTGGAGTAAGAAATACTGTTTCAGAGGTACATGGTGCAGTAATAAGATTTTATGCAATAAAAAATTATATGCCATGGTGTAATGATTCAGCCTGTTCGGTACCATTAGATGGACAAGCAGACACTATTCCAGCACCAGCTCTTTTAACAAGTTTAACAAACACTATTGCAGCCGTTGTATTAACAGGAGAATTAAAAAGCGACTTTTCTTCACTCGCTGGAGTTGGTACATTAGGAAAAATTTATGTTAATGGATCTAATACAAATGCAACAGTTTCTGTTTGTTATAAACCGACATCTAAGTCGTTTATAGCTGACGCCAATACTAAATTTACTCAAGCAGGAGAAGATACTTGCGGTGCAGCAGATCCAACACACGCAACTTGTTATTGGTGTGTTAAATAAGCCAATTTCTATTAGTAGAAAAACAGGCCGAAAGGCCTGTTTTTTTTGTCTTGATTTAAGTCGCAGTAGTTTATATAGTTAATATATTATGAGAAAAAGTGGTTTTACTCTGCTTGAATTAATGATCGTTATTGTTATTCTGGGTGTACTGGCAACTTTAATAACGGGAACATTTATTACTTCCTTAAAAAAAGGCAGGGATGCCAAAAGAAAGGCAGATTTGGAACAGATACAAAGAGCTTTGGAATTTTATTATGAGGATAATCTGGCTTATCCATTAACTTTAGATTTAACCACTGATGGGAAACTCTGTTCTCCTGATCCTGATGGTTGTGCCACTAAAACATATATTCAAAGACTTCCTAAAGAAACAATGAGCAAATGTAAATATGCTTATGTTCACCAAACCACTAATGGTGAAGGATATGGGATTTACTCAATTTTAGAGAATAGTCAAGATCAAGGGTCTGGAGTAAGGCAAAGTGGTTATACCGAAGCAAACTGTCTTGATAGCATTATTGTAGATACTAGCTGTATTTGTAAATTCAAAATTGGCAGCGCAAATTACCCGTAAAAGTTTGAAAATTATTTTCTTACTATTGACCCATTATTGCTATTATAATGAAGAGCTGTAATGGGTTGATTTAATTGTGCAGGCATACTTAAGGATAAGTCACCCGGATGAGTTAAATCAAAATTTAACCTCATGGCTTGACCTCTTGATAGTTTTACTAATCTATCTGGAAACGCTTGGCCAAGAAAGGAAGCCAAATAATCATTATTTGGAACTCCTTGGGCATGAAGTACTTCTCCATGAGTAATTGCAATAAATACAGGTTTTTTTCCTTTAAAAATTGATGACGTTTCTATTACTTTTGCAAGACGTTCTTTGTCAATTGTTGCAAACATGCTTAAAAAATTTCTAAATCTAATTCCTCTTGTTTCTTCACTACCTTCTTCATCTAAAAAAGTAGCATCATAAAGTGTTCCATCTTTATTTATGGCCTGATTATTTTCCCCTGTTATTGGAGAATTATCTCCTCCACTTCTTAAAGCCTCTACAACAAGTCTTTCGCCAACATTTATATGTTTATCTGCCAAAAATCTTTCGATAACTCTTTGTGTTGATAACGCTCTTGCTCTGGGACTAGATAAAAAAATAGCGACTTCCTTTTGAGGATCTATCTGACGAACAATATCCGCAGCTGTTACTTCTAACTCTTGTTCACCTTCAGGCGTAATATCATTAATGGTAGGATCCCATCGGCCAGTTTGCTTAACAGCCTCACGTTCCTGATAGTTTGTCCTGGCATGTCTCACAACAAACAAAGTCACAGATGATAAATCATTATTTTTTTCTTGATTTTCAGATGCTCCAAGCATTTCTCCCTGTAGATCCATATTTAATTATTTAAATGTTAACAAATAATGTTATAAAAATAAAATTATTATTTATATTTCTTTTCCAACTGGGATTTAAAGGTAAGGGCGTCTTCATAGTTTGGTTTTAATTCTAGAGTTTTATTTATTTCTTCAAAAGCTAAATTTTTATATTGTTCTTTTTTTAATAGATTTTTTTCCTCATCGGCCATAAGCGCGTAAAACTGACTTTGGAAAAGCGGTATCTTAGGGTCAGTCGGAGCAATCTTAGCTGCATATGATAATGCTTCAAGACTGGTATTAATTTGTTTTTGATCAGAGGTTATTAAAAAGAAAACATAATAAATTTTCGCTCTGGTTTTCCAATATAAAATATTTTTGGGTGACGCATTAATTGATTTTTCATTATAATACTGTGCCAGCTTCATTATCTTATCAGCCTGGCCATTTTCTTTGTTAGCAGAATCACTTGAAGCTAAATTAGCTAAAGAATAGGCCATTTTGTCTTCATAAACATGTTCGTTTCGCAGATTTAAGGCTGTTTGAAAATATTGGGCCGATGCCTGATAATAACCACTTTTATAATATTTGTCCCCTTGGGCATAATTAATATCAGCTAACCAATATCTAACTACTGAAGAAATCAGGTAAAGACCAACAATGGAAAGAAATGCTGTCAGTATTTTTTGTATTGAAGTTAATTTTAAACTGGTTTTATTTTCTTCTTCAGGTTCACTTTCGGTTTGATTTAACAATATAACTATGGCAGGAATCAAATAGAAAAATAGATTGACTGTGGTAGTGGAAAAGCCAAAAAAATTAGTTACAGAAATGGTAATATATGATCCAAATAAACAAAGATGCAGTAAATTGTTCTTGCTTTTTTTAATCAGAAAAAAACAAACTGTCCCAATCATTAAAACATAACTTAATAAACCAATAAAACCTGTAGTGGCTAAATAGTTTAAAAACTCGTTATGAGCTTTGTTATATAAATAATCCCACTCAGAAGTGAGATTGTGTGCCACAGGCCTTACAAAATAATAACTATAAGCAAACGTTTCAACACCTGTTCCTAAAACGGGGTAACGTTTTCCCAATTCAATCGCACCCTTCCAAACTATTTTTCGGATATCAAACGACTCTGTTACATTAGTTGTTGCTTCGGTAATATTTTGCTTTACGGCACTAACTGTTGCAGCTTTTTGAGTATCTTGTTTTTTATTAACACGAATTAAATTAAGATAAGTTTTTGGATCTATCAGTTTGTCTACTTTTCCAATTCCCGTTTTGAAAAAAAGTACCAATATAACTAAAGCCAAACCTAAATATTTCAGTTTATTGAAAAAAATCTTCAGTTTATTTTTATTAATAATTAAGTAAACGATAAATGGCGTAAAACCGACGATTACTGCAGCTAATGCTGATCTTGAACGTGTAAACAAAATGGCAGAAAAAGTCAGAACTAAATAAATAAAATATTTTTTATATTTTTCTTGACTTATAAAAAAATAAAAAGCAATAAAAAAATTAATAGCTAAATATGCTCCTAGCCAGTTGGGTTGACCTAAGGTAGAGAACATCCGTTCAAACGGACGAAATTGATCGGTCCAGCAATTGTTATTCAGCTGTCCTAAAAATAAAAAACAAGAAAGATCATAGCCTAATTTTCCTGGTAAACCCCAAAGAATAACCAGTAACGAAGCTATAAGTGAAGTTTTCAGAACTGTCATCAAGGATTCTTTTTTAATATTAGAAACAAAGGCGTAAAAAAGAATCAGATAGACTATAATGGAAATAAGACCACCGTTGAATCGTCCGTAATAACCAAATAAAGATGTATGTCTATCGATGGAAAAAATTGTTGACAATATTTCACTTAGTAAGAAAATAATTATTGGAATATCAAAATATGTTTTTTTTATTATAATTTTTTTAAGCAGTATCATTTTTAATATCCATAGAAAAGAAATTAAGATACTGACAAAATAAATAAATAACATTTTATTGAATTCAAAAAGTTCGGAAGTAACTGAAACCATCAATAGGGGAGTCAGAAAAAATAACGAGCAGAATAAATAAATAATTATTTTATTAATAAATAAAATTGGGTTGCTTGAAACTTTTGAATTTTGAATTTTGAGCTTTGAGTTTCTTATATATGTTTAATTTTAACGAATCTTTGTCCAAAATTAAAGTTCCTATTTTTTCACCATTTCGTGTATGCGTGGACATGGGAACGACTAATACTAAAATTGCGGTTTTAACAAAAGGCTTTGTCCTCAAAGAAGCAACCTTTCTAGGATTAAATACTAAAACTCACTCTTATATTTTTTTTGGCGACGAAGCAAAACTAATAATTGGTAAAACACCTGATTTTATTAAGATTATAAGACCTGTCGTCAATGGAGTTATTATTGATTTTGACGCTCAAGTATCTTTAATTAGAAAATACATTGAAAAATCAGTTCTTCCATATTTAAAAAATTATTTTTTTATCAAACCTCCAATGCAAGCCGTTGCATCTGTTCCATTTATTTCAACTGAGATTGAAAAAAAAGCAGTCGAAGAAGTACTTTATAAGATAGGTTTCTCCGACGTTTCTCTGATTGAAAAACCCTTAGCTAATGCAGCTTCTTTGAAAATGAATATTTTTTCTCATCATCCAATCTTGATTGTTGATCTGGGAGGGGGCTTAATCGAAATGGCCGTTATAAGCGGTGGAGGAATAGTCAGTGAAAAAGCTTTGAAAACTGCCGGTGACGCCATGAACAAATCAATTGCTAATTATGTTTACTTAAAAAACGGCGTAATTTTGGGAGAAAATACTTGCGAAGAATTAAAAATTAACCTGATGAATTTTACTAATGATGAAAAAACAACTGTTGTCCGCGGAAAATCCTTAGAAAACGGATTACCAAAATCGATTAGAATAAAATCATCCGATATAAAGGAGGCTTTAATTACTCCATTTACGCAAATTATTGATGCCATTAAAGAACTGATTGAAGCTTCACCTCCTGAGGTAGTCGATGAAATTTATAAAAGTGGAATTATTTTAACCGGTGGGTTATCACAAATAAAAGGAATTGATCTTTTTTTTGCCAAAGAATTAAAAACAGATGTAATAATAAATGAAAACTCGGAAAACAGCACTATCTATGGTCTACTTAATACTTGTAAAGACCGACGTGATTTGATACGATTAGCTATTCCTAAAATATAGTACAGTTTGTCAATTGACATCATTGAATATTTGATATAGAATATTAAGTTGCTGATTCATGCACTTTGAAAATCTGTTGTCAATTCTTTTTTATTTTTAGTTTGATAATCGGGTTAGGTTCAAAATTTTTTTAAGAGTTTGATCCTGGCTCAGGATGAACGTTGGCGGCGTGCCTGAGATATGCAAGTCGAGCGAAGTCCCGACGCAAGTCGGGATTCAGCGGCGGACGGCTGAGTAACACGCAGGAACCTGCCCCTAGTTGAGGAATAGCCCCGCGAAAGCGGGGATAATACTTCGTAGTTCCCCGAGTAATCGGGGGTAAAGGACTTAACTGTCCGACTAGGGATGGGCCTACGTCCTATCAGGTAGTTGGCGAGATAAAAGCTCACCAAGCCTATGACGGGTAGCTGATCTAAGAGGATGATCAGCCAGAGGGGCACTGAGACACGGGCTCCACTCCTACGGGAGGCAGCAATCAGGAATAGTCGGCAATGGGCGCAAGCCTGACCGCGCGACGCCGCGTGTGGGAATAAGCTCTAACGAGCGTAAACCACTGTGATAGAAGAGAAAGTCTCGACTTAGTCGGGATTGATAGTATTCTATTAGAAAGGGGCCGCTAACTGCGTGCCAGAAGCGTCGGTAATACGTGGGCCCCAAACGTTATCCGGTTTTACTGGGCGTAAAAGGTCGTGTAGGCGACCCGTTAAGTTTCCGTTTAAATGTCGCAGCTCAACTGTGAAAAAGGCGGAAAAACTGTCGGGATTGAGGTTTCTTAAGGGAGACGGGAACTCAGGGAGGAGTAGTGAAATGCGTTGATACCCTGGGGAACACCAGTGGCGAAGGCGAGTCTCTGGAAGAATCCTGACGCTGAGACACGAAAGCTAGGGTAGCGAAGCAGATTAGAGACCTGCGTAGTCCTAGCCTTAAACGAATGTCTGCTGGCTGCATCCTTTCCTTTTTGGAAGGGGTGTGGCGAAGGTAACCCGTTAAGCAGACTGCCTGGGGAGTACGACCGCAAGGTTAAAACTCAAAGGAATTGGCGGGGAGGCACACAACCAGTGGAACATGTGGTTCAATTCGAAACAAAACGAAGAACCTCACCAAGGCTTGACATCCGGACGTCCTATTCTGCAGAAATGCGGAAAATTCGCAAGAAGGTCCGAACAGGTACTGCATGGCTGTCGTCAGCTCGTTCCGTGAGGAGTACCCTTAAGTGGGACAACGAGCGCAACCCCTGTCTCGAGTTAAATCTGTCTCGAGAGACGGTCCCGATGTTTCATCGGGAAGGAAGGAGGGGCAAACGTCAAGTCAGCATGGTCCTTATGTCTTGGGCTACACACATGTTACAATGGATAGTAACAACGGGCCTTGCAAGCGTGCAAACGCAAGCAAATCCCTGAAATCTATCCTCAGTGGGGATTGAGGTCTGCAACTCGACCTCATGAACTCGGAATTGGTAGTAATCGCGGGTCAGCTATACCGCGGTGAATACGTTCTTGCCTCTTGCACACACCGCCCGTCAAGCCAACAAAGTCGGGAAAATTTGAACCTCGATCTAATCGGGGGAGGATTCTTCCGGCGATGGGGGTTAAGTCGTAACAAGGTATCCGTTCTGGAAGGAGCGGATGGATCACCTCCTTTCTAATTTTTTTGTTAGTAAAAAAATTAGTCCGCCTAAACTTTCTTTTTAATGAGAAAGAATAGGAGGACTTTAAACAAACCTCCTAACCCGATTATTAGATTAAAAGTAAATTACAACTCCAGGCTTTGGATTGTTAAAAGCCTGAGCTCCCGTAGAAGATTTTTCCTCGAAATGATTCCATTTCGTTATTTCTAAATATGGATTATCTTTTGGTCCGAACGACCCAGGATATATTACTAATTCTCCTAACTTACCACCAAATAGATTGGTAACAAATTTTATATTTCTTTCAACCTCATTTATTTTGACCTTGACCAAATCATTAAGCTCAAATTTTCCTTTCAAAGCATCTAAAGGGATTGTTGTTTTAATATTGCCAAAGTTATCAACATGACCGATGTAATATCCTTCAAGTGAAAGAATGTTATTAGTGGAAATTTCATCTAAATCTAGTTCGTCTTCCATTTCGTCCATCAAATGAGCACAAATTCTTGAAAAAACATCTCTTGATCTAAATTGACTTGGCTGCTCTATCTCTTTATAAATAAAGCTTTCTTCAATTTTTTTAACTATAAATGAAAAATCGTGCCCTGCATTTGGTCCACAAACATAAAGACCTGATTTGAGTCTAAGTATCATAAATTGTGCCCCTTTGTTTGAATTTTCATTCAATCTTGGATCTGTGTTTTGAAAAATAATGGTTTCCAATGATTTTCCATATTTTTCTTCTGTTTCGACAATTTGATTAAGTAAAAATCCTGTGTGAATAGTAGATGAAGTTGAAGAAACAAAAGATATGTCGGCGTTATCATTTTTGAGAAATCCATTAACCACTGTCTTAAATTCCTGAACACTCAAAGAATCAGCAACCCAATCTGAAACAACAATTAGTTTTTTCATAGTTTAAAAATTAAGTAATTTACCAACAATTCCTAGAACTGATCCTAATGAAATTATAATTCCTGAACCAACTAATAATATGTTTTGCATTTTAGTATTTTTAAATTTTCCCATTATATGTTCGTTGTTTGCCAAGGAATAAAGAAAATAAAAAATTAATGGCAAAGAAATTCCATTTAAGAAATCAGCAATTAAGGTAAATTTAAATAGAGAAAAACTTTGTTGGAAAACAATTACAAAGCCAATAATTATTTGAATTATGAATAATGAATAAAAAAGACGGCTTTTTTTGAAATCCGAATCTAAACTGCCCGAGTAACCAAAGAATTCAGAAAATGCATAAGCTGTAGCCAAAGGTACAATAGCGCATCCTAAAAAGCCGGCAACAAAAAGACCAACACCAAAAAGTATTCCTGCTAATTCTCCAGCAAAAGGTTTAATGGCCAAAGCTGCCTCTTCAGCTCCTTGGATAACAACATTGTTTTTATAAATCGTTCCAATAACTGCCAACATAATAAACCATGTAGCTACATCACTTAAAATTGAAGAAAAATATACCTCCCATTTTTCATATTTAAGATTATCAATTGTTAATTTTTTATCCTTAACAACACTATTAATAAAAAACTGTCCCCAAATGGTAACAGTTGTTCCAAGGACAGCAATTGAAGTATAAAGATAATCAAAATTTACTTTTTTCGGTGGAATAATTATTGATTTTAAAGCCAAATTCCAATCAGGCTTTGCCATAACTGCTGAGAAAAAATAGGTCATGTAAAATAAAATCAAAAATAAGAAAAATCTTTCGATTTTTGAATAATTTGATTTAATAACGACAAAAAAAAGTCCCAACAATACCAGAGGTAAAAAAATTCTATAATCCAACTGAAATAATTGTAAGGATCCTTTAAGTCCGCTCAAATCCTGCAAAATAACACCAAAATTGACAACGAAAGTAACTAGAAAAACAAAAAGCGAAATCTTAATCCCAAACCGTTCTCTAATCAAATCTCCCAAACCTTTACCAGTAACAATAGCAATTCTGGCTCCAATTTCTTGAGTGATAGCTAAAACGACAGTGATTGGAATAAGTACTGTCAAAATTTTATATCCATATTTTGAAGCGGCAACCGAATACGTAGCCACACCTCCAGCATCATTATCAGCAAAAGCCGTAATTAAACCCGGACCAATCACCATTAGAAAAATTAAAAATGTTTTTTTTGTCCGGTTAAAAAATTCCCTCATATTTTATGTAACAAAAAATCGGCAATATTGTCAAAGGTAACCTTTCCCAAGAGATGTTTTTCTTTGTCAATGACCGGAAGCGCATAAAGTTTATATTTGAACATTTTTTTTACGGCAATTTCCTCGGGTGTTGTAAGATGAATAACAACCAGATCATGAGTCATAAATTTAAAAATTTGGGTATCCAAATCTTGCATTATTAATTCATGCAGATTCACGACTCCAATCAATTCTTGTTTCTCGTTTAATACATAAATATAATCAAGCAAATAAAACTCTGCCGTTTCTTTTTTTATTTTATTGATTGTGTCTCTTACTGTCATATTTGGCGAAACTGTAAGATATTCTGTAGTTAATGCATCACCAATTGCAGTTTTAGAAAAATTAATTAATTCTTCTAACTGAAGCTTCTTTTCTTTTTCAACAAATTCCATTATTCGTTCACGTTTTTTTCTTGGTAAAACTAAAAGAATATCAACTGCTTCGACTGGATCGAGTAAAGAGATAATTTTAGCTGACTTTTCTGGCTTAAAATGCTGGATAAGTGAGCTTTGGTAATTGATATTTAAATTACCAATAACCTCGGTAGATATTTTTTCATCAAGCATTCGCAGAATTGTTCTAACATTAGCAATATTTGTTTTTTCCAGATAATTTGCCAGATCTTCTGGTCTGATTCTTTCCAGCTTTTTTTCTTCTTTTTTAAGAACAACTTTTCCTCGCGCTAATTCCAATGGCTGAATATCTGCCCAAGAAAGAAACTTAGGTCCTTTTTTAAGATTAAAAACCTTATTAAGAACGCTATACATTGACCGTCCAATTTTATCAAGACCAAACCATCTTAAAATTCCCAATAAGCCTATATCAACTCCCGCCACATATAATTCGAATCTATTTAAAAGAGTTCTTTCTTGAAGAGCAACATCATTAACTCTAATTATTTTATCACCGATAAGATCAATTATTTGTTTATCTAGTAGATTTTTCCCTATATAAAGTTCATTTTCATCCAAATTCACTGTATTAAAGGCTTTTCCAATAATTATCCTTTTATTAAGTTTTTTAATATCATTAAAGGAGATTATGAGATCTTTTTTTTGTTTATCCTTGATTACAATTTTAGTAACTTTGGGATTTACTGATGCTAAAAAAATAAAATCTTCAAGTTTACCAACTTCAATTTTGTCTTCGGTTACGACTTTCTTTCCTTTTATTTCGGAAAAATAAATCATAAAGATTATTATATACCCTGTGTTTTTAAAATAACAATGTTTGTGGTCGCTGAGGGATTTGAACCCCCAACCCCTTCGATGTAAACGAAGTGCTCTAACCGTTGAGCTAAGCGACCTCAACGACGGTGCGCGCGGATGGAATCGAACCATCGCTCTGTTCTTTATCAGAGAACTGTTTTACCATTAAACTACGCGCGCTGGTAATACGAAATTATAGCATATCTTTTTCCTACTCTTCTAGTTTAAACAATTCTTTTTGATCGAAGAAGCGGTGTTTCCAGCCGTAGTCAACTTGCAGACAATCAACTTGTTTGTAGTTATTTTTTATTGCATCCTCGAATTCTACATAAACCATAAAATTACCAATTCCTTTGAAGCGAGAAATATCATTGGCACCTCGAAAGGTATAATAAATATTCTTATAAGTAACAATAAAATCAATAGCGGCTAAATAATTTTGGACAAATACTTCGACAAATTTCACCTGATATTTACCGGTATTTTTTACCATTTCATAAAAAGCTTTTTTTCGCTTGCTATCCTTAAAATCACTTTTATCATCTTCATCAATACAATCATCAAATCGTTCAATATTTTTTTTGACCAAAACTTCAAAAAGGTTCTCCTTATCTATATCGGTAATAATTATTTTTGGATTAAGAGATAAAATTTTGTTGTAATCGGACTTTAGATGATAACGGGATTTTTTATCCAGTGTCTTAAGTAATTCTTCTATTGATTTAAACCCATTAATATTTTTAATATTTTTTGGATCATCAAGAGACAAACTAGATAAAAACTGTTTGCCAATCTTTGAGTTTTTTAAATCTATCGCATTAATATTAATCGGACGGGGTAAAACTTTAAAAAGCAGATCTACAAGTTTTTCATCCTTGCTAAAAAAAATATTATCCTCCATGTAATAACTGCCAAACCATTGATATTCTCGTTTTTCTTCATCAAACCATAAGGGTAAAGTTGCTAAGGGTTTTTTCCCTTCATAAATAGTATAAAAATAGGGGACATATTGATATCCTTGGTACCAGGAATGCCTTAAATCCCAAAGATCAAAAACCGAATTATTGGGTGAAAATTTTTCCCACAATTCATAACAATCATCAATAACAGAATGTACCCTAACTTTTAAGCGGGGAATAATTTTTGATAAACCATTTTCATAAAAATGTTTATTCTCCCTGGTCTTCGGAATGTACTGTAAAATAGAGCCTTCCTGACTTCTAAATTGAGTTTTACTCGGAGGTTCTTTTTTATCTATAATTTCCATGTATACTATTTAATAATATTGGTGATCAAAGATTTGTCAAGGGGTAAATCATCTGTTTTTAATATGTTAAAAAAATTGCTTATATTCTATAAAAATTCGTTCCATGATTTTTTGGAGGCAATCTATAACCTGACTATTTTTTTACCTTACTTTTTTTCCGTCTCAAACCTTTCAAAAACTCTTTTTTTTCCGTGGAAAAATCTTTCAGCTAAAACAACCAAGGGTTCTTTTTCTTTTCAAGCACTCTTAGATAGTTTTTTCTTTAATTTTATTTCCCGTTTTATCGGGTTTGTCATGCGATTATCAATTATTATTTTCTATTTATTTACGCAAATAGTTTTTCTTACCTGTATCCCATTACTCTTAATCTTTTATATGCTTTGGTTACCGTTTCTTTTTTTAGGATTACTTTTCGAAAAAACTGAAGAAGAAAAAAAACAAAAATTAAAAACTAACTTTGTAAATCAACATCTTATTCGCCCGGAAAATAAAATCAAAGTAGAGGAATGGTTTGAAGAATATTATGCTGCTCATATTCATAGATTGCAGTGGTGGAAAATAAAAAACCTTTTTTCTATTCCTCCTTTGGCTCGAGATTGGGCCTCTGGTTACACACCCATCCTTAATGATTATTGCGAGGAATTAACAACTTCATCTTATCAAATAAAAACAAAAAATATAATTGACCGTGAAAAAGAAATTGATCAAATAGAAAGAGTTTTAATCCAAACAAATGAGGCTAATGTGATTGTTGTCGGCGAGGAAGGCGTAGGCAAACATACTATTATAGATGCATTGGCTAAAAGAATTTATGAAGGACAAACTTCCACTCAACTTGTTTACAAAAGAATTTTAAAGCTGAATATGGAAAAAATTGCCAATCAATATATTGATCAAAAACAGCGAGAAAATTTTTTTGAGGAACTTTTTCAGGAAGCGGTAGAAGCTACCAACGTTATTTTGCTTATCGACGATATTGACAAATATCTATCCTATAGTGAATCACATATTGATTTTAGCGGTCCAATTGAAAAATTTACTCGTAATTCTCTTATACAAATTATTGGCATTACCAATCCCTTCCATTATCAAAAATATATTTATTCTAATGATAAAATTATGCATTTTTTTAAGAAAGTTGACGTTTATGAAGTTAATAAAGCAGAAGCGGAAAAAATTATTAGAGCAGCTTTTTACATTTTCGAGAAAAATTATAAAGTAATTATTCCCTATGAAACAATCATCAGTATTATTGAAAAAAGTGATTTTTACATCACCCATATTCCATTTCCAGAAAAAGCTATTGATTTGTTGGATAGTGCCTGTGTTTATACTACAGAAAAATTAAAACAAACAGTTGTTAGCGAAAACATTATCGAAAAAGTATTAGCTGAAAAAACTCATGCTCCGGTTACTCTTGATGATTCAGTTAGACAGAAATTGGTTAATCTCGAAAAAACCCTGAACGAGAAAATTATAGCCCAGCCAAATGCAATCAGTAAGGTTTCATCGGCACTTAGACGTGCATTTCTTCTTGTCGGGAAACGAAAAAAACCATTAGCTTCATTTTTATTTTTCGGTCCAACCGGAGTCGGAAAAACTGAAACAGCAAAAACAGTTTCTAAAATTATTTTTGGTTCTGATAAAAATTTGATTAGGTTTGATATGTCTTTATATCAATCAAAGAATGATATTCCTAAGTTAATAGGATCTATAGAAACCCACGAACCAGGATTAATGACCAAAGCCATTAGGGAAAATCCGTTCACTGTTTTACTTTTGGATGAAATAGAAAAAGCCGATAAAGATCTTATTAATATTTTTCTATCCCTGATTGATGAAGGATATTTCACTGATGGTATGGGTAAACGGGTTGATTGTAAAAATCTTATCGTTATTGCTACATCAAATGCTGCTAGTGATTTTATATTTAAATCTCTTGAACAAAAAATAAGCCTGTCAACTAATGAACTTATTAATTATTTAGTTGAAAAAAATATTTTTTCTCCTGAATTCTTAAATCGTTTTGATGGAGTTATTTATTATGAACCATTAGATTTAAATTCTATTATTCTTTTATCAAAAATAATTATCGACCGCATTGCTAAAGATATTTACTCTCTTTACCGTGTCAAAATTATCATCGCCGATAATTTTATCGCTGATATAGCTCAAAAAAGTTATGATCAAAAATTTGGAGCACGTAATATGGAAAGACTCATCAGAGAAACAATTGAAGATGAATTATCTAAAATAATTCTGACAAAAAAAGCTAGAGAAGGCGACACAGTGCATCTTGGCGCTAATTTGACAATTTAAATATTAGTTGATATGCTTGAAATAAAATATGGATAAAAGGTTTGTTAGTCTTGTTTTTCTTTTTCTTACGGCTTTTGGTTTATTCGCTATTCTAGTGATTTTTAATAAACCTATATCCAGAGCGACGAGAGCTAAGGAGGAAACAGACGTTTCAGCTGAAAAATCAGGGATTTTGGCATTTCCAGTACAAGCTAAGGCCGATGGTAATTCTTCTTCAACTATTACTGTTTTTAGCAGAAACAGCAAAGGAGAAGTACTAGCTAATAAGGCAATCGAAGTAAAAAGTACTCTTGGTGACGTTGCTAATATTACAACAGAAGAAAATATTAAAAAAGGCATAGGTATATTTAAATTAACCTCAAAAGTTTCGGGACTTGCCAAAATTACAGCTGTAGTTGATAAAAATGTTGAAATTAACCACTCGGTATCAGTTCAATTCGAATAACTATGAAAAAAAATATAACTAAAGTAATTATTCCAGCAGCTGGTTTTGGTACGAGATTTCTACCTCAAACAAAAGCAATGCCTAAAGAAATGCTACCAATTGTTGATAAACCTGTCATCCAATATGTGGTCGAGGAAGCTGTAACATCTGGTATTAAAGATATTGTTATTATTACAGGATCAAACAAACGAGCTATTGAAGACCATTTTGACGCACCGGATCAAAACCTTACCAAAAATCTTCTACAGGGAAACAAACAGCATTTACTTGATGAGGTTTCAAGAATATCAGAAATGGCTAATTTTATCTATATTAGACAAAAAGGACCATATGGTAACGGAACACCAGTTCTTACGGCTGAACCCGTAATAGATAATGAGCCGTTTGCAGTATTATGGGGAGATGAATTTATTTATTCCAAACCGCCAAGACTAGCTCAAATGATTAAAGTTTATGAAAAATATGGAGGCATTGTCATATCGGGAGTCAAAATTAACAAAAAAGAAGATTTATCAAAATATGGTATTGCAGAATTAGAACCTGTCGAAAAAAACATATACAAGATTAAAAAAATAGTTGAAAAACCTGAACCCAATGAAGCTCCTTCAGATATCGCTACCCATGGGGGCTATATTTTACCTCCTGACATTTTTGGGGCACTAAGAAGCATAAAGCCTGGAAAAGGCGGAGAAATTTGGCTTACTGATGCTATCAACTTTCTAAAAAACTTAGGCGTTCCTTTGTACACCGTGGTCATTCAAGACGGAAAATATTATGATACCGGTAACAAATTAGAGTATATGAAAACAGCAGTTGAGATGGCCCTACAGCATCATGAAATTAAGGACGATTTTAAAAGCTTCCTTAAAAAATTACAATTATAAAACGAAGTGTTTATATAACCTACGGTTGAAAATAAATACTTCTGCTGTTAAAATTATTTGATTATGGCAGACAACGACAAACAGATAAAGGAATTATTTGATGCTAAGGTCCACTTGGGACATAAAAAAAACAGGATTCATCCTAAAGCAAAAAAATACATTTATACCATGGATAATGGCGTGTCAATCATTGATTTGACTAAAACTGCTGAACTTTTGGATAAGGCGGAAAAATACATTACTAGCCTTTTCAAAGAAGGAAAAAAACTTCTGGTCGTAGCTACCAAAAGAATCGCTTCATCTTCTATTGAAAAATTTTGCAAAGAAAATAATATCAGTTACGTCACTTCCAAATGGCCTGCCGGACTACTCACTAATTTTGAAACAGTAAGAAAAAACGTCAGGAAAATGGAAGAAATGAAAAAAGCCAAAGAGGAAAAACAATGGGATAAACTAGTAAAACATGAACAAAGCGCTCTGGGTAAAGAACTAATCAAACTAGAAAAATTCTATGGAGGTTTAAGTGATCTAAAAAAAATGCCTGATGCTTTGTTTATTATAGACATTAAAAAAGAAAAAAATGCTCTTGCTGAAGCTAGAAATTTTAATTTATCTATAATCGCCATAGTTGATACTAATGTTGATCCTGGTTTGGTAAATTTTCCAATTCCAGGAAATGATGATTCTTTTTCTTCCGTTGATTATCTTTTTAAAAAAACAATGGAGGGCTATATTCAAGACAAATCCAAAATCCAAAGCTCAAATGTCAAATCAAAATGATTTGGATCTTTGGATTTTAATATTTAGATTTAATAATATATATGCTTGATATTAAAAAATTAAAAATACTTCGTGAGGAAACGGGGATATCTTTTTCAATGTGTAAAAAAGCGCTTGAGGAAACTAATAATAATATTGAAAATGCTAAAAAATTACTGTCTACTTGGAGCGCTGAAAAAGTAACTGATAAGGCAGGAAAACCTACTTTACAAGGCGCAATTTTCGGCTACGTTCATCATAATAAGAAAGTTGCTTCAATGATAGAACTTCTTTGTGAAACAGATTTTGTTGCCAATAATAGTGACTTTGCTAAACTTGGTCAGGAAATCGCCATGCAGGTCGCTTCTATTAAAACTGAAAAATTAGAAGATCTTTTAAATCAAGAATATATTAGAGACTCATCTAAAAAAATTTCCGATTTAATCAAGGATTCTGTTGTTAAATTTGGAGAGAATATTAAGCTTAACCGATTTATCCGTTGGCAATTAGGAGAATGAATTCTTTTATTGATGAATTTAATTTAAAAGCTGATAAAATTGTTTCTTTATTAAGAGAAAATTTAAAGACTATTCGTACCGGTCGCGCCAATCCTTCGCTTGTCGAAAATTTAATCGTGGAAACTTATGAAGGACAAGCAAAACTTAAATTAATGGAATTGGCCAGTATTGTTACCGAGGGACCGGCTGTTATTACCATTACTCCTTTTGATCCAGCGGTTTTACCGGATATTGAAAAAGGTATTTTAAAATCTCCTTTGGGAATTAATCCTGCTGTTCAAGGCAATCGGATCATCATTCGCGTTCCCTCTCTTTCACAAGAACAAAGAGAGAAAATGACTAAAGTTGCATCACAAGAAGTTGAGGATAAAAAATCTTCGATCAGAAATTTGAGAGATGATATAAGAAAGCATATTAAATTAAAGTTTGAATCAAAAGAAATTACTGAAGATGATAAATTCAGGCTTGAGAAAGAAATTGACAATCTGACTCAAAAAATCTCCGAAGATATCAGAATTATTAAAGAAAAAAAAGAAGAAGAAATTCGTGAAGTATAGTTCAAATTTCCTATGTCAATTCTAGTCTTTATTATTATTCTTATAATTCTTATTTTCATCCATGAACTTGGTCATTTTATTGCCGCTAAAAAAAATGGGGTTTTGGTTGAAGAATTTGGTTTTGGTTATCCACCAAGAATATTTGGGAAAAAAATAGGAGAGACTGTATATTCGCTTAATCTTATTCCTCTTGGAGGTTTTGTAAAAATTTTCGGCGAAGATTTTGATGAAGAAAAGAGAAATAAAGAAATCAAGAAAAATAGAAGTTTTAACCACATAAAACCCTGGAAAAAAGCTGTCATCCTAGTTTCCGGTGTTTTGGGTAATTTTCTTTTAGGATGGATCTTAATTTCTTTTTTATTCACCCAAGGCATACCGACTCCGGTTAATAAAGTAATTGTTGAACAAGTAGTTAAAAACTCACCGGCACAAACAGCAGGATTAAAAGATAACGATGTAATAGTCAAGGCTATTGCTGTTAAAAAAGAATATCAGATAAAAACTACGAACGATTTAATAAATCTCTCTAAAAAATTCGGGGGACAAGAAATAATACTTGTGGTTGAACGAACAAACAAGCAAATAAGTCTTTCCGTTACACCGAGAAAAAATCCGCCGGCTGGAACTGGACCATTAGGCGTAGTGATAACTTCTTTTATTGAAAAAAAATATTCTTGGTATCAGGCTCCATTTTTTGGTCTGGCCGAGGCTTTCAATATTACCAAACAAATTATCGTACAACTTGTTACGGTATTATTTCAGTTTGTTACATTTAAAAAGCCAAAAGTTGATTTTGCCGGACCAATAGGTATTGCCCAATATACTGATCAAGCAATTAAATTTGGAAAAAATGCTGTATTAGAACTTATGGCTCTACTTTCTTTAAATTTAGCTGTAATCAATATTTTTCCTTTTCCTGCTCTGGATGGAGGAAGATTGGTTTTTGTTATTTATGAATGGATTACTAAAAAAAAAGTTAATGAAAATTTGGAGAAGTATTTAAATTTAATCGGTTTTTTTCTTTTACTTACAATGGCAGCTCTTATTTCCATTAATGACATTATTCGGTTGACGAAATAATTTTAGATAAGGTATACTATTTTATGGTTAGAATAATTACTGTCTCCGGTAAAATTGCGACAGGCACTTCAACTCTCTCTAAGAATCTTGTTTTCGCTTTAAATTGGAGACATATTAATGTCGGAGAAATTCAGCGAGAATATGATCGTCAACATAATATAGCTGAAAATAAACAAGGAGCGCTATCACGTCCAGACGAACATGAAAAAGAAATTGATATCATGACTAAAAAAATGTTAGAAACGGAAAATCAAGTTATTTATGAAGCTTGGTTGTCTGGCTTTATGGCTCAAGGAATAAAAGATGTTTTAAAAGTTCTTTTAATTTGTCCTCATGAAGATATTAGAATTGATAGGGTCACCAACAGGGATAAAATAACTATTGAAGAAGCAAAACACTGGATTAAACAAAGAGAAGAAGAAAATTTTAAAAAATGGCAAAAACTATATGGTCCTCACGATTTTTGGGATCCAAAATATTATGATCTTGTTATTGACACTTATTCATCAGGACAAATGGAAACTCTAGGCAAAATATTGGATAAAATAGGTTATAAAGGAAAACTTCATAAATGAATTATTTAAATATTACGATTTCCGGAAAGATTTGCACAGGAAAATCTACTCTTCGAAATTTATTGATTAAAAAACTCAAAGACGGATGGTCAACTTTTTCAACAGGCGAGTTATTTAGACGATATGTAAAAGATCATAATCTTAGTCTTGAGCAAGCAGACGAGCAAAACAATAAACTATCTAAAGAAATCGACAATCAGGTTAGAGAGTTACTCAAAACTAAAAACAAGTTGATTATCGATAGTTGGATGGCTGGAATAACCGCTAGAAAAATCCCTAAAGTTTTAAAGATTTTACTTGTTTGTAAAGACGACATTCGCTATAAAAGATTTGCCAAGCGGGAAAAACTGACCTACAAAGAGTCAAAACAAATGGTTGACGACAGACTTAAAAACTGGGCTAAAAAAATAAAAGAGATTTATTATCGAGACGATTTTTATGACGAAAAACTTTTTGACCTGATTATCGACACCTCCTACATCACCCCCCAAGCCGTATTAAAGCAGGTTTATCTTAAATTAACCCGTTAACTCGTTAATCCGTTAATGAGTAACGAAATATTGTATAATTTCTATCAATGTTATATTCAAAACTTTTTGGAAAAACTGTAAAAACGGTTCCATCGGATGCCGCAATAACTTCAAACAAACTCCTATATCAAGCTGGCTTTATTCGCGAGTCAACCGCAGGACGTTATTTTATACTTCCTTTGGGTCAAGTCGTGCAACAAAAAATCATCAATATAATTAAAACAGAAATGGATAAAACCGGAGCCCAAGAAATGATTTCTCCAATACTTCATCCTTTATCTTTATGGAAAGAAACAAATAGAGATAAACAAACTGGCTTTGAATTAATGACCATAAAAGATAGAAATGAAGCCATGTTTGCTCTCGGGGGTACGGCTGAGGAAATGTTTGTTGATGTAGTCCGAAAATTTCATTTAAGTTATAAAGATCTTCCCATAAATATCTATCAATTTTCGACAAAATTTAGAGATGAATTACGAGCTCGAGGAGGCCTACTTCGCATGAAAGAATTTATAATGAAGGATTCTTATTCTTTTGATATCAATGAAGAGGAATTTAAAAAAACATACGAGTTGATGAAGAAAACCTATACTAAAATTTTTGATTTAATGGGTCTTAAAACGTATATTGTTGAAGCCGATAACGGATATATAGGTGGAGATTATTGTCATGAGTATTGTGTTGAATCAGAAGTAGGAGAAAGTAAATTTTATATTTCAAAAAATGGTTCTTATGCTGCACACGAAGAAGTAGTCAACAAACCACTAAGCGAATTAATTGAAAAAAAAGGAATTGAGGTTGGAAATATCTTTCAGCTTGGGCTTCACTATTCAACTAAAATGAAAGATGCAGTTTTTGTAGATAAAGATGGAAAAGAGAAGCCTTATTATATGGGCTGTTATGGAATTGGTATAGGACGAACTTTGGCAGCCATTGTTGAGATTCATCATGATGAAAAAGGAATTGTTTGGCCGGAAAATGTTGCTCCCTATAAAATGCATTTAGTTGGACTTGATTTAAAAGATGAAATTATAAGCAAAAGAACAAATGACGTTTACAAAAAACTCGTTGATGCCGGAATTGAAGTTTTGTTTGATGACAGAAACGAAAGCGCCGGCACAAAATTCTCCGACGCTGATTTAATCGGTATTCCATATAGATTAGTTGTCTCCAAACGCACCGGCGACAAAATAGAAGTCAAAAAAAGAAGCGAAGTTAAAGCTGAATTAATGAATTTTGAACAAGTTTTAAAATTGAAATGAAAACAATTGTAACTCACGTCTCCGTCGACCTTGATGGCGCAACCGCCTGTTGGCTAATCCATAAATTTTTACCAGGATGGGAAAATATTGAATATAAATTTGTTTCGGCTGGCACAACCTTAGATGATAAAAATCCCGATGAAGATAAATCAATAATTCATGTTGATACGGGTTTAGGAAAATATGATCATCATCAATTTGCCAATAATGATTTATCTGCCACCAAGCTTGTTTTTGAAAGAATAAAAATTCACTTATCAAAATCCCATCAAATTGCAGCTCTAACCAGAATGGTTGAATATGTCACATTGATTGATAATTTTAAAGAAGTTTATTTTTCCGATCCTATATCAGACATTCATGATTTTAGTCTTCATCAGGTTGTTGAAGGACTAAAACATGTTTTAAAAACTGATGATGAAAGACTCAAATTTATTTTTATTATTCTTGACGGCGTTTATCAAAATTTTTTAAATAAAGTTAGAGCCGAGGAAGAAATCAGACAAGGATTAATCATTAAGACTAGATGGGGAAAGGGTCTAGCAATTGAAACTAGAAATGAAGAAGCAGTTAAACTGGCTTTAAAAATGGATTATAAAATAGTTATCCGAAGAGATCCACAAAAAGGTTTTGTCAGAATAAAAGCATACCCTGAAAAACAAATAGACCTAGGTCTCTTGTATGAAAAAATCAAAGAACTTGATCAAAAGGGCACTTGGTTCCTTCATTCTTCAAGAAAACTTTTACTTAACGGTTCAGCCAAAAATCCCAAAGCCATTGCTACCAAGTTAAGTCTTCCAAAGATAATTGAAATTATTAAAGAATTGTAATAAAATTAAGGTATACTTCGAATATTGTTTTACTGATTAAAGGAGGTGTTTTTTATGGTGGTTATGATTAAAAAAAGAGGAGAAACAAAAGATAGTCTTTTCAGAAAATTTACCCGTTCATTTATTGAGGAAGATATTGTTAAGGAAGTAAGAGATAAAATGTTTTATAAAAAACCATCTCTTATGCGTAAGATAAAAGAAAAAGAAAGATTGCAAAAAAGAGGAAAGAGAAGATTGCCAACTAGAAGTTTCTCTAATAGAAATTTCTTTAATAGATGATTAATATTATTTCTCCTTCCAGGTACAAGGTTAATCGGAAGAAAATAAAAGATGCTATTAAAATTGATGAAACAATCAATATTATTTTTATTGGCAAAAATAAAATGAAATCTATTGCCAGCAAATATAAAAAGGAGGACATAGCTCTACCTGTTCTTTCATTTTCTTATAAAGAAAAAAAAACAATCGACTTACCAACTGGTGAAATTTTCATCTGTTACCCACAAGCAGTTCTTTTAGCAGCTGAACGCAATAAGCGTGTCGATGACATAATAATTACCTTAATTAAGCACGGAATAGAAAATATTTAAGATTATGTTTTATCTAAAATACCGCCCTAAAACTATTGAGGAAATTGATAATATTAAGGCTAAAGAAGTATTAAAAAATATTCTTAAGTCCCCATCACTTCCTCATGCTTTTCTTTTTTCTGGACAAAAAGGGACCGGCAAAACTTCAAGCGCACGTATTTTTGCTAAAACCGTTAATTGCCAAAATAATTTGTTTTCTAGTAAATCAAAATCAATTGAACCTTGCAATAAATGTTTTAATTGTTTAAGTATTGAGAATTCATCATCTACCGATGTTATCGAAATAGATGCAGCTTCAAACCGAGGCATTGACGATATCAGAAATTTGATTAAAACCACCTCTTTTTTACCAATGTCTAATCGTTTTCGCATCTTTATTATCGATGAAGCACATATGATTACTCACGATGCCTTTAACGCGCTTCTTAAGACTTTGGAAGAACCACCAGCATCAGTTATTTTTATTTTGGCGACAACCAATGAGGAAAAAATACCTAAAACGATTTTATCTCGTTGCAGTATTGTTAAATTCGGTAAAGGTGTTAAGCGCGATATCATTAATATGTTAAAAAGAATTTCGGTCTCTGAGAAAATTGAAGAAGATAATAAACTTTTTTCTTTAATTGCCGACTATTGTGAAGACTCTTTTCGTGACGCTGCCAAAATTTTTGAGGAACTAAAAATTCAAAATAAGCTTAATCATGACGAAGCCAAAAAATTCCTGGGAATTTTTAAACAGGATTTACTGGAATTGATTGAAAAAAAAGATATTAAAAATGTTTTCGAATGGGTAGAGGATTTTAATCAACAAGGCGGAAATTTTAAAATTTTGATTGAAAGCCTACTTAATCAACTGCATGATTTACTTTTATTTAAAAATGGGGTAAACAATGAGTTGAAGATGGAATATGGTTTTAGCAATGAAGAACTAGTCAAGCTGATTAAATACTTGACTGTCGCATATCAAAACCTTCGTATTTCGCCAATTGAATCATTACCGCTTGAGATTGCTATCGTAGAGTTTTATAATCAAGTAAGTTTAAAAATTAATTAAAAAATATGGCTAATCCTTTGAGTGGTTTAGGAGATTTACAAAAATTGCAGCAGCAGGCACAAAAAATGCAGTCTGCCTTACAGCAAGAACAGGTTATCATCGATAGAAATGGAGTTAAAATAACTATCAGAGGTGATCAAATCATCCAGGAAATTGAAGTTGATGGGGTAATTGAAAACAGAATAGCCGACGCGGTTAATGAAGCGGTCAAAAAAACCCAGGAACTGGCTGCTCGTAAATTAGTTGAAATTTCACAAGGACAATAAAATATGTTTATTTTCTCAGGAACAGCTAATCTCAGGCTGACTGAAGAGGTCGCAAAAATTCTCAAACAACCAATTGCCACCTCAGAGGTTGTGCGTTTTGGAAATTCTGAGGTTAGAGTAAGAATCTCCGACTCTATTGAAAACCAAATTGGGATTATTATTCAATCTACATCAAATCCTACAGATACAAATCTGATGGAACTTTTCTTTTTTTGCGATGCCTTAAGAAGATGTGAAGCAAAAAAAGTTATCGGGATTATTCCTTATTTTGGTTATGCTCGACAAAATATTCAACACCGACCAGGTGAATGTGTATCGGCCAACGTAATTATCAGATTTTTAGAAGCAATTGGTTTTTATAAAATATATACTATTGATCTCCACGATCAAGCTACTGAAGGTGTTTTTTCTATACCATTTAAACACCTGACAGCTATTCCTTTATTAGCTCAAGCAATTAAGGAATGTTTGACCGATGCAAAACCGGAAAATGTGGCAGTCATTTCTCCTGACCAAGGAGGTATCGAAAGAAGTAGAAGATTTGCTGAAGTTTTTTTCGGTAAACCTATTGATATAGGTGTTATTGAGAAAAAAAGAAATTTAGATAAAATTCATGAGAGTGATGATTTGGGTTTGTTTGGCGATGTGAAAAATAAAACGGTAATTTTAGTTGATGATATTATTACTTCGGGAGGAACATTAATTAATGCGGCTGAACTATGTTTGAAAAAAGGAGCAAAAAACGTAATTGCTGCCATAACACATCATGATTTTTCGGAAAAAGCTCCCAAAAAAATTCAGGATTCCGTGATTGAAAAATTATTTACTACTAATACTATAGTTTTAAAAGACGATCAAAAAATCCCTAAGCTTGTTGAAATTTCCGTCGCCCCCCTCATTGCCTCAGAGCTAAATTCGTTAATTCATTAATTAATATTCATTCCTATTCTCAATCGCTTTTTTTAGGGTCATGTAGTCGGCGTATTCCAAGTTGGCGCCCATGGGAAGACCATAAGCCAGACGCGTAATTTTAAAATTTCTTTTAAAATTTTTTTTAAATTCTTCCAACCTGCGTCTGATATGCATAGCCGTTGCTTCACCTTCCATGTCGGTGTTTGTCCCCAAAATTATTTCTTTTAAATCCGGAAGTTTTTCTATTCTTCTTAGTAAATCGTCAAGACGAATATCATCGGCGGTCATATGATTTAAAGGATCAATCCGTCCATGAAGAACATGATAAACTCCCTGATAAATATTACCCGTTTCAAAAGACAAAAGATCTATCACATCCTCAACGACGGTAATAATTGTTTTATCGCGGTTTCTATCATCGCAAATCGCGCACATTTCCGATTCTGTTAAATTTAAACAGGTTTTGCAAAGTCTGGTTTTTTGTTTTAATTGGGAAAGGTTTTCGGCAAATTCTTTAAGATCTGTTTCAGGTAATCTCAATAAATAAAAGGCCAAACGATTGGCAGTTTTTTCACCAATCCCAGGCATTCTTTCCAAAAATAATGAGATCTGTTTTAAACTCTGAGGTAAAGTATTCATTTAAATTTGAAGAATGTCTACGACTACCAATGGCCTTCGACCTTTTTCTTTTTTAAAGAAATCTTCTAATATGTTGATCACTGGTCTTCGAATGTCTTCCAAATCAACCACTCTGTTTATTCCAGGCTTTAATTCTCTTTCAATCATCACTACTGCTTTCTCATAGAGATCTTTTTCTGCTTTTTCAAAAACAAATCCTCGTGATAAAATACGAGGACGCGTAACTAATTTTCCCTGTGAATCAATTGCAATAAATGCTATTACTATTCCTTCTGTTGCCAAAGTTTTTCTGTCTCTTAAGATTACATTGCCTACATCTCCAATTCCATAAGCATCAACATAAATATTTTTTGTCTCAATTTTATCGCCACGATATGTCTTGCTCTTTTCCATAAACCAAACTGTTTCTCCTTCGTCCAGAGTATATACTTTTTCTTTAGCAAATCCCAAGTCTTCAACAATTCTTTGATATTGTCGCTGATGACGAATAGTCCCGCCAATTGGAATAAAATATTTCGGATTTGTAAATCTAATTAGGAATTTCAAATCTTCACTATTGCCATGACCTGATGCATGTAGTTGATCTTGGATATCGCTGTAAATAACATCAGCACCTAACAATGAAAGTTCTTCTATCAAACCATATACTTCGCTTTCATTACCTGGAATAGGATCTGAAGAAAAAATAACCTTATCTCCTGGTTTTATTCGAACATACGGATTTTGATTACGGGCCATTTTTGACATAGCTGATTCATATTGCCCTTGTGACCCAGCCATAATTAGACAAACTTTATTGGGTGGTAATTTAGCCACGTCTTGTTCTTTGGCTATTAATGAGTCGGGAATTGGTAAATAACCAATTTCGCTGGCTAATCGGGTATTTTCTTTCATTGACCGACCAAAAAAAACAATTTTGCGATTAAATTTTATGGCTGCTTCAACACACTGACGAATTCTTGAAATATTTGAAGAAAAGGTGGTCATAATAAATTTACCCTTGGTTTTCCTCATTTCATTTTCAAAAGTAAGACCAACAATATTTTCAGACAGTGTTAATCCTTCTCGTTCGGCACCTAAACAATCTGAGAGCAAACACAAAATTCCGTCTTTTCCCGCTTTGGTAATGGCATAAAAATCAGGCGGAGATCCGTAAGGCGGCGTCAAATCCAGTTTGAAATCAACTCCGTGATAGAAATTGCCAACTGGTGTTTTTATTAAAAGATGGGTCGTATCGGGAATCGAATGAGTCATAGCGATAAAACTTACCTTAAAATTCCCAAAAACAAAATCCTTATCATAGGTTATTTGGTTCATCTCAACTCTTTCGGCAAATTCTTTAAATTTATTGGTGACAAATGCAGCTGTTAGTTTGCTGGCAAAAACAGGCGGGCGCCCCAAATCCTTATACAGATAGGGGAGAGCTGAAGTATGATCCTCATGACCATGAGTTAAGATCATAGCCCTGATTTTATCGGTCTTACCTTTTAAGTAGGAAATATCTGGGATAACAAAATCTACTCCTAATTCTTTTTCTTTAGGAAAACCAATACCGCAGTCAACCAATAAAATATCTTTAATCACATCGTCTTCATAAAGTTCATAAGCAAACATGTTTTTAGTGACATCAGTCATTCCGCCAACAGGTACAAATCGGAGTTTAAACATATTATTTGATTATATCACTTGTTATAATTTAATTAGGTATGAAATTAACCGAAAAAACTATAAAAGATAAATTAACAGAAGTAATGGACCCGGAAATTAACATATCAATTGTTGATTTAGGGTTAATCTATGGAATTGATCTTGATAAAACAGGCAAAGTAAAAATAACTATGACTTTAACTACACCTGGATGCCCATTAATCTCACTGATCGAAGAAGAGATTAAAAATAAATTAAAAGAATTAAAAATTTTGGACAAAAATATTGAAATAAAAGTAACTTTCGATCCACCTTGGTCAATGGAAAAAATGAGTAGGAAGGGAAAAAAACAATTGGGTTTATAAAATCTAATGATAATATGGCTAGTAAAGGTACTTTTTTATCTGATTCATTCGAACAATTGGCTGAATTTGGCAAATCAACAGCTAAAACCACTGTTAAATCAGTGGTTGATACTTTAAATCCTCTTAAGATTTTAGAATCTGCTTCCGGAAAAACCGACTCGGTTGATGAGCGACGGGACATGCCTGTCGGCAAGCAGGAAACCTCGGAGATTAACAAGGGAAAAAACGCCACCTCTTTAGATTTTGATAAACTCCAAAATAAATATAAAGATCAGGACAAATTAAAACAAGACGCTCTCAGAAACAGATTATTCCAATTGGTTAAAGGTGGAGAAGAAAGAGTGATGGAAACAAAAAAAAGAGAAGAAGAGGAAAAGAAAAGGCAAGAAGCTTATGAAATTAAAGAAAAGAAAAGAAAAGAACAACAAAAAAAACAGCAGGAACAAAATGCAGATGTTCCCCATGGAAAAGTCCGCAAAAGTATTTTCTCTCATAAAAAAGTTGCTCAACGCGAACAGGTAGAAGTCAAAGCTAACTCCGGGAAACAGTAGATTATAATAGTTGTAGCGATTATAATATTTATTCAAATTCGGGGTGTAGTTCAGATGGCTAGAACACACGGTTCGGGACCGTGAGGTCACCAGTTCAAGTCTGGTCACCCCGACATGTCAAAAAAAATCATTCTCGCTTCATCTTCTCCGAGAAGAAAGCAACTATTGGAAATGATTGGATTGAAATTTGAAGTTGTAACTTCAGACTACAAAGAAAATATGTCTTTGAAAATGGAACCAAAAGAATTAGCTAAATTTCTATCATTAAAAAAGGCTGAATTTGTTGCTAAAAAGTTTTCTGACGCATTAGTTGTTTCGGCTGATACTTTTATTATTTTCAACAATAAATTATTTGGTAAGGCAAAAAATGCAGATCATGCGAAACAAATGCTTTTTGAGCTTAAAGGACAACCACATAAAGTAATTACCGGCTTTACTATTATCGATACAACAACAAACAAGAATGTTAGCAAAACTGTAACCACAAAAGTTTGGATGAAGAATCTGACAAATCAAGAGATTGATGATTATATTAAAACTGGTGAACCCATTGGCGCTGCTGGCGCTTATTTTATTCAAAGTAAAGGATCTGCCCTAATTGAAAAAATCGAAGGTGATTATTTTAACATTGTCGGCCTCCCCATTTTTTCACTGATGCAAGAACTTAAAAAATTTTCAGTAAACCTTTAAGATTTGCTATACTAACTTCTATGAAACTTTATAATACCATGTCGAGAAAAATTGAGGATTTTAAAGCGATAAATCCACCTTTGGTAACTTTTTACAGCTGCGGACCAACTGTTTATGATTACACTCACATCGGCCACTTAAGAACTTTTATGGGTAATGATATTCTAAAAAGAACTTTAAATTATTTAGGTTTTAAAGTAAAACACGTAATGAATATTACTGATGTCGGCCATCTCACCGAAGATTGTGACGCCGGCGAAGATAAACTGGAAAAAGGCGCCAAGAGAACCGGCAAAACCGTCTGGGAAGTCGCCAAATTTTATACTGAGTTTTTTATCAAATCTATTGATGATTTAAATATCACTAGACCCAATATTTTAGCTAAAGCTGCTGATAATGTTGAGGAAATGATTAAATTAATCACGGCTTTAAAAGAAAAAGGCTTTACTTACGAAACTGAAGAAGCCATATATTTTGATGTCCTAAAATTTAAAAATTATGGAAAATTATCCGGCCAATCGCTGGAAGAAAAAAAACAGGCTGCAAGGTGTGATGTTTATGTTGATTTAGAAAAGAAAAACCCTGTTGATTTTGCTTTATGGTTTAAATGCAAGGGTCGCTTTGCCGATCATTCGATGCGCTGGCCATCTCCATGGGGACAAGGTTTCCCGGGCTGGCATATTGAATGTTCTGCTATCGCCATGAAATATTTAGGAGAAACTTTAGATATCCATAGTGGTGGAGTTGATCATATTCCAGTTCACCACGAAAATGAAATTGCCCAATCAGAAGCAGCAACAGATAAAAAATTTGTCAGCTATTGGATTCATTTTAATTTTCTTTTAGTTAATGGAAGGAAGATGAGTAAATCTTTAGACAATTTTTACACTATCGACGATGTTATTAAAAAGAGCTTTAACCCTTTGAGTTTAAAATTCCTTTTTTTGCAAACTCATTATAGGCAGGAAATGAATTTCACCTGGGAATCATTAACTGCAGCTAATGAAGCTTATAAAAAACTTGTCGAAATTGCGCTGTCACTTCAACATGAAGACAATAACAGCCAAGAAACCGAAGAACTAAAGAATTATCGTCAAAAATTTATTAGCGCAATATCAAATGATCTGCAAATTCCTCAAGCCGTCGCTATCATGTGGGAAATGCTTAAAAGCAATTTACCTGAAATTGATAAATATAATCTTCTGATGGAGTTTGATCAAATATTTGGACTAGGCTTAGATAATCTTGAAATAATTTCTATTCCCAAAGAAATAATTGACTTAGCTGAAAAACGAGAACAAGCCCGAAAGATTAAAGATTTTAAAAACGCAGATCAAATCCGAAGAAAAATTGAAAAAAAAGGCTACGCAGTTGAAGATAAGGACGGTAAATTCGAAATCAAAAAAATAAATTAGTTATTTCTTTTCAAAATATAAAGTTACAACTGCCGTAATCGTTTGACTACCTGCCTCAATTTCAGGTGCTGGTGCACTACCCACACCCGTAGATGACAACATTTTGGCAGATCTGTCCAAATAAATGGGTGATTGATTGCTTGATTCGACAATATTACTGACTTTTCCTAGTTTGATACCCAAAGTACTGGCTAACTTACTAGCTTGGTCTCTGGCATTTTCAATTGCTTTATTTCTTGCCTCTTCACGATATTTTTCCGGTTTATCAACCGAAAATGATACGCCCTGAACTTGATTGGCGCCGACTGCAGTTGCATCTTCAATTACTTTAGCAACAAGCGCTGTCTTTTTTAACTTAATGGAAATACTTACATTGGCATTGTAACCGGAAATTTTGTTCTCATTCCTATCATATGAGTAACTGGGATAAATGGAATAATTACTTGTTTTAATATCTTCTTTAGCGATTCCTAGTTTCTTCATAGCCGTAATTATTTTATTATTTACTTCGTTTATTTTAGTTTGCGCATCACTAACTGCAGGGACATCACTGACTGAAATTCCCACGTTAACATAAGCCACGTCCGGGATTACATCTATTTTTCCTTCACCTGTAACTACCAACTCACTTGATCTTGAAGTGTTAACCAAGTAAATAGGAAAATATAGATTCAAAACTTTAATCAGAAATAAAAATAGAACAACTACTATCCCTATCCCGAAAACTCTTTTTGTTTCCATAAGTTTTAAAAAATTATTTAATTTTTAATTATACTTTGTTTTCAGACTCTTTTATAAATCCTAAAAACCGGGTGGTCGAAAACCGTCCACGTTTCCTCAGCCTCTTCATCCGGAAACTCCAATATTGTTTTTCCAAAAATTTCAATTTTCGGATATGAAGTAAACTCCGCTACTTTTTCAAAACCCAATTTTCCCGAAAACAAATCCTCATAATATATATTTAAAATTGGATATCCTGTTTTGTGATTATAAAAAATTCTTCGGGAAGGGACAAAAACATAATCAGCTATTTTTAAATAATTTTTCAAATTTTCTTGAAGCATTGGATTTTCATCAAGATGATAAAAATCAAAAGAAATATAATTGCCATGCCAATTTTTCATCGTCTGATTAATTTCTTCTTTTGGATTTAAAATAGGCAAATCAACTACATTAGCGGTCTCCGAAAGAATATTAATGCCCGATGGAATATTATTAAATATCCAGTCTGAAGCAGTAAACCTTACGTCTTTGCTCGTGTAAATTGACAAGAAAGCGATGCCCGGAATTATGAAGGCAAAAGTTAAAAGTAAAAATCCAAAAGTAAAAGTTAAAATTAAAAAGTTTTGATTTTTGACTTGTATTTTTGACTTTTGACTTTTGAGTTTTGAGTTTAAATAATCATAAACCTTAATTAAAAATAGCGTTCCAATTACCAACATTATCGGCATCACTGGTGTCATAAATCTCGTCCACTTGGCATAAATAAATGCTGATGACAAAAAAAAGGCTAGAAAGGAAAATCTTAAAAAATTAAAATTCTTTTTCCATGGTAAAAAAATAAAACCTGAAATAAAAAGAATAAATACCGGCCAACCCAAAGAATAAGGGAATATTTTTTGAACTTGAAATAATACTGGTGTAGTTTGAAAAAACTGCCTAGTATAAAAAGCTAAATAATTACCTAAAGCTACGTCTGATTCATACCTCATAGCACCTAGGAAATCATTAAACGCAATAAAATTATAAGGCGAGAAAATAACTGTGAAAACTAAAGCAAATGCTCCTAATTTTAAAATAGTAAACAACTTGTCTAATAAATTATTTTCAGCAACTACTAAAATAGCCATAATTATTGGCAGAGCAAAAATCAGTGAGGAAACTTTTGTCGCCACAGCCAATCCCAAAAACAAAGAATTTAGAATTAAGAATTTAGAATTAAGAATTCTATTATTAATTAGTAATAAACAATAATAAATAATTAGTGAGTATAAGAGCATGAGCAATGATTCGGTTGTTCCAAAATGAGCAAACTGAATTAAAGCTGGTGAAAATGTGAATAATAAAAGTGCAATTAAATTTTGATTTTTAATTTGTAATTTTAATTTTTGATCTTTAATTTTTGATTTATCAAGAATTAAAAATAACTCTGTCATCTTAAAAAGCACCCAAACCGTCAACGTTGATGAAATGGCCGAAATTATCCTCAACGCCATTGCCGCCTCACTAAAGTTAATCGGGTCAAATTCACCTACTATAAAATGGTATGCCTGAATTCCAAAATAACTTAAATACAAAGGAAATTGCCCATAAGCAAAGAAGTGTGGATTAAGACAATTTGAAATTTCGCAGTTCAAGGATTGAACTGCATTTGCCATATTTCTCTCATCTGGATGAAACGGATAGGGAAGGCCCCAAGAAAGGTTGACGAACCTAGTATAGAAAAGGGCTATCAGAACGACTAGAAGCAATATTCTCTTGATTTTTTCCATTTTAATTATTATTATATACTTTAACATAAATTAAACTATGGTTTACGAGCTAACTTTTCTCCTTAACGAGGAAGAAGAAATAAAAAATTTGAAAAGTTTGGTTGATTCCTTAAAAGGTAAAATCACCAAAGAAGAAAAATGGGGTAAAAAGACCCTAGCCTATGCTATTAAAAAAAACACTTCGGTTGATTTTTATAACTGGACTATTGAAATGAATCAAAAAAACGTGGGCGAACTTAAAAGAAAACTTGGTTTTAACGAAAAACTTATCCGTTTTCTATTATTAAGATTGGATTAAAAGTTAAATACTAATATATGGCAAGCAGATCATTAAATCGAGTAATTCTAATCGGAAATTTGACCAGAGATCCGGAGTTAAAATATACACCAGCCGGAACTGCAGTCTGTACATTTGGCGTAGCCACAAACAGATCTTGGACAACTGCCGATGGTCAGCAAAAAGAAGAAGCCCAATATCACCGAATCGTTGCTTGGCAAAAATTAGCTGAACTTTGCGGAAAATTACTAACTAAAGGACGAAAAATTTTTCTTGAGGGAAGATTAACCTACAGAAGTTTTACAGGACGGGATGGACAACCAAAAACCATTGCTGAAATAGTTATGGATGATTTTATAGTTTTTGGAGATGGGAGAAAAGCTCTAGGTGGAAGTACTGCAGAACCCGTAAAGGCTGAGCCAGAGATTAAAACTGAAATAAAAACAGAAGAAGTAGCAGTTGAGGAAACATCAAGTAAGGAAGATGTTAATCCTGACGATATACCGTTTTAATTTAAAATTAATATATATGAATTGTTTTTTTTGTCAATATAAAACGCTTCCCAATTTCAAAGATGTGGCTAACTTGGAAAAATTTATAAGCCCGCGCAAAAAAATCCTCCACCGAGAAATGACTGGTGTCTGCGCTAAACATCAAAGAATGTTGACTAAAGAAATTAAACGAGCCCGCTACCTCGGCCTCCTTCCATATGTTTCTTATCAAGGAATGAAGTAAATGAAATAGTGCTATAATTAAATTTATGACTCTGGAGATTTTTATTCCTGAAAATGCGACTTGTTTTTTAAAAGTAGGCAATAAAGTCGATTTCAAGGAATTATTTTACGAACAAAAAGAATCAAAAGATCTTGAAATTGATGTTGCTCAAAAACTTAATATTCCTCCAAAAAAAATCTTTAAATATTTAAAAAAGTTTGTCGGAGACACTATTGAAAAAGGCAATATTATAGCCCAAGTTAAATCTCTTTTTTCAAACTCCAAAATTACCAGCCCTGTTGACGGCACACTTAAAGAAGTCAATCACCAAAATGGAAAAATACTTATTAGTTGTCTTAGTGACCAGCCGGATCAAGTAAATGTTTTTTTTAAAGGGGAGATTATTGAAATCAAAAAGAAATTAGTAAAAGTGAAGGCTGGACAAACAAAAGATTTTGAAATCAAAAAAAGTAATAAAAGTTTTGGCGGAAGGATTGTTTTTTTGAAAAACCAAACCTTAACTAACGAATTGGTAGAAAATAATATCGTTGTTGCTCAAGAAATAAGTCCGTTTGATCAAATAAAATTAGAGGCTCTAGGAACACAGGGCTTTGTTACCAATAAACCTTTGGAGGAAAAAACTAGCCTTGCTTTTGCTGAAATTAAAAACTGGCCGGAAGCGGAAAAAAACATCAGCGATTATTCCTATTGCTTAGTAAATAAAGAAAGTAGTAAAATTTATTTTTACAAATAAATTATGAGCGGAAAAAAAATAACAAATTTCATTCTAATTCTATCTTTAGTTATTCTTCTCTTTGGTACTGGATATAAACTTGGTGAATATAAAACTATACGCGAGATAAACAAACAAAATTACGACAATGTTAATACGTCAGAAGATAATAATGCTAAAACTAGGAATATTGATTTTAGTCTTTTTTGGGATACTTGGAACAGGGTTGAGGAAAAATTTGTTGACAAGAAAAAACTCGATGCTAAAAAAATGTTTTATGGTGCAATCAAAGGTATGGTCGCTTCATTAGGTGATCCTTATACGTTTTTTATGAGCCCGGACGAAAATAAACAATCAAAAGATGATTTAAAAGGAAAATTTGAAGGAATAGGAGCACAGCTTGGGCTTAAAGATAACCGCATCACGGTTATCGCACCTCTAAAAAACTCTCCCGCAGAAAAAGCCGGAGTAAAACCTGGAGATTATATTACAAAAGTCAATAACGAATCAACTAATGGTTGGACACTTTCTCAAGCCGTATCCAAAATAAGAGGAAACAAGGGGACTAAAGTAAAATTAACTTTTGAAAGAAATGGTAAAGAGTATGAGAAAGAAATTGTTAGAGATCAAATAAATGTTTCTTCTGTTGAATTAAGTTATGACAAAATTTTCAACTGTAAAAGTGATTGTCAAAAAGTAGCTTATCTAAAATTAAATCAGTTCGGAGACGATACAGCTGGACAATGGGATAAAGCGGTCGAAGAAATTGGCAGTAAATGGCAAAAAAATGAAATTAAAGGAATGATTTTGGATCTAAGAGACAATCCTGGAGGTTATCTTGATGGAGCGGTTTACTTGGCTTCAGAATTTTTGCCAGAAGGAAAATTGGTAGTTAAACAAGAGTCAACTCCAGCTGATTCTAAAGATTATTTATCTTTTAATTCCGGAAAACTACAGGGAATTCCTCTTGTAATTCTTATTAATAAGGGTTCAGCATCCGCATCGGAAATTTTAGCCGGAGCCTTAAGAGATTACAAAAAAGCAACTCTTGTTGGTGAAAAAAGTTTTGGCAAAGGATCTGTTCAAGAAGCTATTGACCTTAAAGATGGAGCAGGACTCCACATCACTGTTGCCAAATGGATTTTACCCAATGGTGATTGGATAAACAGTAAGGGTATTGAACCACAAGTTAAAATTGAAAATCAAATAAAAGAAGGAAATACTTTAACTCGTGAACTTGACTTGCAGCTTGAAAAAGCCGTTGAACTATTGGTAAAATAATTTTATGAAGAAAATATTATTGATCTTAGCGATAATAATTATTATATTAGTAACTTATCAAACAGTCGGCCAAAAATTTCATCTTCAAATAAATGATTTTCTCAAAAAAAATACCGTAACTGAAAAACAAGTAATTCTTGATGAGGAATCTGTGGTAACTAAAGTCGTTGAAGAAGTTCTCCCATCTGTCGTCACTGTCGGCATCAGTAAAACTACCACCACTCCAGATACTTATCAATTTGATCCTTTTAATCCCTTTAACCCGCTTGAGCAAATCCCAGGATCAAAAAAGAAAATCGAACAAAACATTGGATCTGGTTTTATTATTTCAAAAGATGGTTTGATTATCACCAATAAACATGTTGTCTCCGACACTAGCGCTGTTTATCAAGTTTTAACTAACGATAATAAAAAATTTGATGTTCAAAAAATTTATCGTGATCCTTTAAATGATTTAGCTATATTAAAAATTAACGGTAATAATTTGAGACCTTTGAAAATGGGGGACTCGTCAAAAATCAAACTCGGCCAAACTGCAATTGCCATTGGTACTCCTTTGGGAGAGTTTAAAAATACTGTTACCAAGGGCATTATCTCCGGCTTGGGACGGGGGATAACAGCTGGTTCGCCATTTGAGGGGTATGTGGAAAAACTTGATAATGTCATTCAGACTGATGCACCAATCAGCGCCGGTAATTCAGGCGGTCCCTTACTAAATTCTAAAGGTGAGGTCGTCGGAATTAATACTGCCATTGCCCAAGACGGGGAGAGTATTGGTTTTGCTATTCCGGTTAATGTTATTAAAGATTTAATTAAAACTTTTGAGAAAAACGGCAGCAGTTTTGAACGACCTTATATTGGAGTTAGATATAAAATGATCAGCAAACAAACAGCAATTTTAAACGACGTGATTGAGGGCGCTTATGTCACCGAAGTTATCGCTGGTTCTCCTGCTGAAAAAGCAGGCATTGAAGATGAAGATATCATTATTGAATTTGACGGAGTTAAAGTCAAAGGCGATGATGATCAGGGATTGGCCAAAATGATTCTTGAGAAAAAAGTCGGCGCCACTATTACCATTAAAATCTGGCGCGACAAACAAACTCTCACCAAAAAACTTACTTTGGAAGCTTATAAATAAATTTATATTTTTTTGTACGATATATCGTATACATTATATTTTTCTTCTTGACATCCAATATTTATATAGTATACTTTATCTAACTAAAGTGACAAACAAATTAATTTGTTTGTCAGTAATAATATGAAAAATAATAAATGGATAAATAAATCTTCAGATAGCTTGTTTAAAGCTATTCTGGCTTTGAAAGATCTTGATGAAGCAAGGAGATTTTTTCGTGATCTTCTGACTGAAGAAGAAATCAAAGAATTTGCTAATCGCTGGCAAGTGGCCCAAATGCTTTCTCAAAAAGTTCCTTACACGCAAATCGAAAAACAAACCGGCATGAGCTCAACAACGATCGCTCGAATAGCTAAATGGTTAAACCGCGGAATGAACGGATACAAGTTAATGTTAAACAGAGTAAATCATCAAAACCTCGCACCTGCGGGGTAATATTATTAATTAGTAATTTATTATTAACCCCGCCAAAAGCGGGGATTTTTTATGGCCTAAATTATAAATTTAAATTTAAAAACATGTCAGAAAAATCTAGATATGTAATAACTCAGGATACAACCAGTATATTTGGAAAAATTGATAAGAAAACATTGACCGATTCTCAATTTAATAGAGCGGTTCAACAATATTTTAGATCGCTTGAATCAACTCTGGCTCAAATTTTTGAGCCAGATATAGACGTTACGTCTTATTACGAAGCTGAAATAGAAGAAAAATTGCAAGAAAGAATAATTCCCATTCTTGATCAAGATGAAAACTCAGTTTGCATTTGTTTGGATAGATTTTTACTCGGAGGACTTGAAGAAACAGATAAATATCGGAGCCGAATTTTTAGATTTGGAATGTGTCGAGCGGTTAATGGAGAAAAAGTACCAAGACAGGGAAGTGAACCATTGAAAGATCAAATAGTTAGACTAAACAAACAAATAGGAAAAAGAAAAGCCATATTAGTAGACGATGGGCTATTTTCAGGAGGAACAGTCAAAGAATTTTTAAGACTTGCAACGGAAGGCAATGTGGATTTTTCTATAAATAAAGTTATTGGCTTTATTGGTAATAGAGACGTACGTCTAGATGAACGAGTCTCCAGCGAAATCATTGAACCGATAGATAATTTATTTGATTGGATTGATATACGCGACTTTAGTCCATTAGCAGGAAAAAGGTATTCTGCCAGTCAAAGTAATGGAGTAACCTCATCAATTCCTTATCTATTTCCATGGAGTGACGGTGCTTCAGCAAGCTTAAACCTTTCACCGCAGTTTTTTGATGTAAGTTTAAAAGCAATATCTAGTTTTAAAAATCTTGTTATAGCTTTTGAAAAATCTACTTCTAGTCCATTAACTTTCAGAGATTTAGTAAGAGCAGGTTTTCCCTTACCTACTAACGCTTTAAAAACCATTCCCGTTTCTATTAATGATAAAATCACCGACTATCTTGATTATTGCGTTGATTTAATCCAATACGAAAGAGATAGGAAAGTTTTTGTTTTTGACATGGACGGTACAGTTTATCAACTCGATGGAATAAACAATGGATTTAAAGGATCTACTCTTGAATCTGTCGTAAAATTAAATGCTAAAGGGTTTATTAAAGCAAAAGAAGAATGCGATGAAACAACGGCCCAAACGATTCTTGAACAAGCGACAAAAGATGAAGTTGGAATAAGTAGATTTTTAAGCGAGAAATATGGAATATCAAGAAAAGATTATTTTGATTTTGTTTGGAATATCAATCCAGAGGGCATCGTTAGGAATTTCAACGTAGCACTACGATTAATAAGAAAATTAAAAAATAACCCGCAAAGAAAACTAATTTTACTGACCTCTGCTCCTCAAATTTGGGCCAATAATGTTATGGATTTTTTGGGAATAATGGAAGATTTTGAAGCAATTTATACTGGTGAACAGTTTGATAAAAAAGAAAGGATATTTACTATGTTGGCCGCAAGATATAAACCAAAAAATATTACCTCTATTGGAGATCAGGAGAGGACTGACATTAAACCCGCTCGAGATCTAGGAATGAATACATTATTAATTACAGGTCCAAACGATCTGGATAGGGTAACTATTTAATATGAGAAAAATAATTATCGATACAGATCCAGGCATTGATGACTCTATAGCTATTGCTGAAGCGTGTTATTCTAACTTAAATATTTTAGGAATAACGACAGTATTCGGAAATTCAACGGTTAAAAATTCAACAAGAAATGCTTTAACAATATTACAGTTATTGGATAAAAATATTCCTGTTTATGCTGGATCAAATAAATCACTATTTGGTAAAACTATTAGAGCAAAATCCCAAGGAGACAATGGCTTAGGTGGATTTAGACTTAATAATCTAAAATATCAAAAACAAAAAATAGAAGCATCTAAATTTATAATTAATCAACTTGAGACAAATAAAAATAAATCTATAGATATTGTCGCTATTGGACCATTAACTAATTTAGCAATCGTAAATAAAAAAAGGCCTGATTTATTATGTAGAGTAAATCAACTGATAATATTGGCTGGAGTTTTTTTTGAAAAGGGGAATATTTCTCAATATGCAGAATTTAATGCTTATAATGATCCCTTTGCCTTAAGTGAAGTTCTTAATATCAACTGTGGGAAAATCCTAATACCAATTAATATCTGTAGAAAAGTTGTTATGAGATTAGACGATTTTAAGAAAATACAAAATAAAAAAATAAAAGATTCGTTTACTAAAATATCAAAACTATACATAAAATATTATGAAAACAATAAAAAATACGGCGGATTTAATGGGGGCGTAATGTATGATTTATTGGCGATTTCTTTTTTGATAAGACCAAATCTGTTTAAACTTAAGAAGGCAAATATTGAAGTTATGACTAATAAGAAAAAATATGGACAAACGGTTATCAAAAATAAAAAAAAGAACTGCCTTTTAGTTACAGATGTAAACGCTAGAGGAGTTTTATCTTTATTTTTTAGACTTATAAATTCTAAAAAACTCCAATAGATTCAATTACTTGTTATAATTTCTATATATGACAGATAAAATTAGACCGCAGACATTAAAGGGCTTCCGGGATTTCTTGCCTGAGGAAAAGCGCAAGCGTGATTATGTATTGAAAAAAGTTATTGAAGTTTTTGAACTTTATGGTTTTGATCCGCTTGAAACACCAACACTTGAATACGCGTCACTTCTTCTTGGAAAATATGGAAAAGAAGCAGATAAGCTAATATATTCATTCAAAGATAGGGGAGATCGGGAAATCGCTCTTCGTTATGACCAAACTGTCCCAGTCGCCCGGGTACTTGCCCAATATCAAAAAGCCTTGCCAAAATATTTTAGACGTTATCAAGTACAAAGTGTCTTTAGAGCTGATAATCCTCAAAAAGGAAGATACAGAGAATTTACTCAATGCGATATTGACATTTTTGGTTCCACTTCAGCAATTGCCGATGCTGAAATTATAGCTACCACTTATTTTGCGTTTAAAAACGTCGGCTACCCGACTGTAAAAATTCTTATCAATGACCGACAAACTTTATTTACTTATCTGAAACCATTTACTAATGAAAAAGTCGAGATATTTTCATTAATCCAAACAATCGACAAACTTGAAAAAATCGGCAAAGAAAAAGTCAAAGAAGAATTAATCGCTAAGGGTCTGACAGAAGACCAAAGTCAAAAAGCACTCACGTCAATTAAGTCGGCTAAAGTTTCGGAAAATCTGCAAACTATTATTGATTATGCTGTTGCTCTTGGTGTACCAAAAGAATTACTTGTATTTACCTCAACTCTGGCACGTGGCTTAGATTATTACACCGGAATGATATTTGAAGTAGCTTTACCGGAATATACCGTTGGTTCATGTGGTGGAGGCGGAAGATATGATAAATTAATTGGCACCCTTGGCGGACTTGAAGTCCCAGCTGTCGGCATAGCTTTTGGTTTTGATCGAATGGTTGACGCAGCAGATTTCTTAAAAATTATTCCAGAAAATAAAACTGGTACACAAGTGTTAGTTTGTGTATTCAATCAAGATACGGTCAAAAAATCATTAGAAATTACGCAAAGTCTTAGACAAGCGAAAATATCCACTGAAGTATTACCCTCTTCATTAGAAAAATTAGATAAACAATTAAAATACGCTGACCGGAAGGGAATTTCTTTTGTTATAATAATCGGTCCGGAAGAACTTAACAAAAATGTTGTCAAGCTTAAAAACATGAAGTCAGGAGAACAACTTGAACTAAGTCTTCAAGAAGTAATTAATAAATTAAAATAACAATTACTAATTACTGATTACTAATTAAAATCAGTAATGAGTAATCAGTAATTAAATAATTAATTAAAATGCAAATAAATCCAAATGTCGTTATTATCGAGGCCTTGCCCGGTGTCGGGGGAGACGAATCTAAAATCTGGATGCAGGATTTATTGGATTCATATATCAAATTTGCTCAAAGAAAATTATTTAAGGTTTCCTACTTGGAAGACAACGTCATTAAATTTTCCGGCGAAGGCGCTTTTAATTTATTTAGAAACGAAACCGGCGTTCATCGAGTGCAGCGGATTCCGACAACTGAAAGAAAGGGAAGGATCCATACTTCAACTGCAGTCATTGTTGTCTTACCGCAAATCATTCAGTCTGATTTAAGAATCAACCCAACAGATCTTGAATGGCAATTTTACAGAAGTGGAGGACATGGAGGACAAAATGTCAATAAAGTTTCAACCGCAGTTAGATTAACTCATAAACCCTCAGGAATTGTGACCACTGCTAGCCGCGAACGCTATCAGGAAGCAAACCGCAAGATTGCCATGGATCTTTTAGTATCTAAACTTTATCAGCTTGAAGAAGAAAAACGAAAAGGGTTAGTTCATTCATATGTAAAAAATGTAGGCACTGGTGAACGAGCTGATAAAATCAGGACATATAATTTTCCTCAAAACCGTCTCACTGACCACCGCATTGGTAAAAGTTTTCAAAACCTGGAAGATGTAATTGAAGAGGGAAAATGGGATAAGGTATTTAAGTAATTTAAAATTATGGTATAATATTTCCTTATGAAATCCAAGATTCATCCACAATTCTACAAAGACGCAAAAGTAACTTGTTCTTGCGGCAATATTTTTGTTACTGGTTCAACTAAACAAACTATTAATGTAGAAGTTTGTTATAAATGTCACCCCCTTTATACCGGAGAACATAGATTAGTTGATACCAAAGGAAGAGTTGGCGCTTTTGAAAAGAAAAAAGAAACCGCAAAACAATACAAAGCAAGACCAAAAAAAGAAAAGCAAGAAAAAGGTGAAAACAGACCAAAAACATTACGTGAACTTTTGGGAGAAGTTTGATATAATATAAATAGTTACCTGAGACTTTAGGCTTGCCCCTAACGAAGCCTTTAGGCGAAGTGGGGTCAGTAAGAAACTATTAAATTCCTAGAGTAATCCAAGCTCAGCTTGGTCGGTAAACATTATGGCAGATACAAAAAAAATAGCTACAGTTAATGAAATCACTGACTCTATCAACAAGAGCAAAAACTTCGCTCTTATAAAATTTGAAAAAACCAGCCATCAGACGCTTGAAGCTTTGCGAAAACAACTTCGTGATTCTGATGCTAAAATAAAAGTATTAAAAAATTCTCTTTTTGCCAAAGCAATTAATAAATTAGCTTTAACAAATAAGATTTTTAATGATTTAAAAGTCAAATTTCTACCGATAAAAGATAATTCTGCCCTTATCACATTTAAAAGTGATTGGAGTCATCCTCTTAAGGCTTTTTATAACTTTATTCAAAAAGAAAAAAGCATGACTTTTAAATTTTCTTTTTTTGATAATCAAATTTACGATGATCAATCAACCTTAAAAATAGCCCAGTTGCCGACTAAAGATGAGCTTATTGCCAAAGTTATCGGTGGCCTCAAAAGTCCAACATCCAAATTTGTTTATTCTTTAAAATTCAATATTAATAAATTTGTATATATCTTAAAAGAACAATCTAAAAAGGGGGTGAACGAAAAATAATGTCAGAAGTAAAATTAAATGAAAAATTAGAAAAAATTGCTAAAGAAATTGAGAGCCTAACAGTCGTTGAAATGGCTGATTTAGCTAAATATTTAGAAGAAAAGTTTGGAGTTTCAGCCATGCCAGTTGCAGCCGCAGCCCCAGCAGGAGCAGCCCCAGCCGGTGAAAAAGAAGAAAAAACAACTTTTACTGTTGTTTTAAGTAACGCAGGAGCAAATAAATTAGCCGTTATCAAGGCCGTCCGTGAAATATTACCTAATTTAGGTTTAATGGATGCTAAGAAATTGGTTGAATCTGCACCTAAAGATCTTTTAAACGATGTTAAAAAAGACCAAGCCGAAGAAGCAAAAAAGAAAGTCGAAGCAGCCGGAGGAAAAGTAGAATTGAAGTAAAATTATTATGGATAAAGGAAAAACCAATAAATACAGCGCTGAGTCTATAATTGTACTTGAAGGTTTGGAACCAGTACGAAAAAGGCCAGCAATGTACATTGGCACCACATCTCAAGTAGGTGTCAATCATTGTCTCAACGAGATCGTTGACAACTCAATCGATGAGGCTTTGGCTGGTTTTGCCCGCAATATAAATGTAGTTATTAACAAAAATAATTACATGACCGTGATTGATGACGGCCGCGGTATACCTGTTGAAATAATTCCTAAATATAAAACTTCGGCTCTGGAAATCGTCATGACCAAACTTCATGCTGGAGGAAAATTCCAGGTTGGAGCTTATAAAGTGTCAGGCGGACTTCACGGAGTCGGAGCATCAGTTGTCAACGCTCTTTCGATACATTATATTATTGAAGTTCGCAGGGACAAAAAAATTTATCGTCAAGAATATAAAAAAGGTATTCCTCTTTATCCTGTAAAACATGTCAAAGAATCTATTTTGGGTATTACTTCAGAAACTGGAACTGCAGTTTCATTTTTACCAGATCCGGAAATCTTCAAGGAAACAACCGAAATAAGTTTTCCTGTTTTTAAAAAACAGGTCAAAGAAAGAGCATATCTCATCAATAACGTTTTTTTCAGCATCGGCAACATGAAAACCGATGAAAAATACGGTTATTTTTTTGATGGTGGAATTGCTTCACTACTTCGTGATCTAAACCGAGGAAAAAAAGTGCTTCATTCAGCGATCACCATTAAAAAACAAGTTGACGATAAGGAAGTTGAAGTAGCTATTCAATACAATGATTCAATCAGTGAATCTGTTTATTCATTTGTTAATGTTATTAATACGTATGAAGGCGGAGCTCATTTAACAGGTTTTAGAACTGCTCTTACCAAAGCCATTAATAATTATGCTAAAAAAGAATTCGGCGAAAAAGTGGCTGAGGAAGCTTTTACCGGAGAAGACGTCAAAGAAGGATTAACTGCGGTTGTTTATGTAAAAATGCCTTCGACCAATCTTCAATTCGAAGGACAAACTAAAACTAAACTTGGTAATTCCGAAGTACAAACTATTGTTCAACAGGCAGTTTTTGAATATTTAGAAACTTATTTTGAAGAAAACCCAAGAGTAGCTAAGGAAATTTTAGGCAAGATTTACTTAGCTCAAAAAGCCAGACTAGCAGCTAAAGCAGCCAAAGAAGCAGTCCTGCGAAAAGGCGCATTGGAAGGTGCAACTCTTCCCGGAAAACTGGCTGATTGTCAGGAAAAAGATCCAGTCCTTTCAGAATTATTTATGGTTGAAGGTAATTCGGCCGGAGGCACTGCTAAGCAAGGCCGTGACCGAAAATTTCAGGCAATTTTACCTTTAAGAGGCAAGGTTTTAAATACTGAAAGAGCTTATCTAGATAAGGTCCTTGCCTTTAAAGAACTTAAGGATCTGGTTGTTGCACTAGGCATGGGTATTGGTGAAAGTATTGATTACGCAAAACTTAGATATCACAAAGTAGTTATTATGACTGATGCCGATGTTGATGGAGAACATATTATGACATTGCTTCTAACATTTTTTTTCAGACATTTACCTGATATCATTAATAAGGGTCATTTATATATCGCTCAACCACCTCTTTACAAAATTCAATTAGGAAAAAAAATCCAATATGCCTATTCAGACGAAGAAAAAGATAAAATAGTCGCTTCTCTTAATGGTCATACTCCTAATCTCCAAAGATATAAAGGTTTAGGAGAAATGAATCCTGAACAATTGTGGGAAACAACTATGGATCCAAAAAACAGAATTTTAAAACAGGTGACAATTGCGGATGCTCAAGAAACTGATTATGTTTTCTCGATGTTAATGGGCGATGAAGTCCCACCAAGAAAAAAATTTATTGTAACTCATGCCAAATTAGCCAATTTAGACGTTTAACATTTATAACAATTATAATTTTTATAATTATTATATGAATATTTCAAAACTTACTCCCGGAAAAAATCCACCGGAAGAAGTAAACGTATTTGTTGAAATTCCCCAAGGTTCATCAGTAAAATATGAGCTTGATAAAGAATCTGGAGCTATTATGGTTGACAGATTCAATTTTACAGCCATGTTTTATCCTTTTAATTACGGTTTCATTCCGGCGACTCATGCCGAAGACGGTGATCCAGTTGACGTATTGGTGATTTCAACCTATCCAGTGGCTCCCGGAACTATTATCCCATCAAGACCAATTGGTATGCTTGAGATGGAAGATGAAGCAGGTATTGATACCAAGATTATCGCCGTACCCAGCAAAAAAGTCGATCCTTTTTTTAGCAAAATTGAGGACGTTAACGATCTTGATGAAATGACCAAGAAAAAAATTCAGCATTTTTTCAATCACTATAAAGAACTCGAACCGGGAAAATGGGTAAAAACAAAAAGTTTTTTAAACAAAGCTAAAGCATTAGAAGCTGTTGAGAAAGGAATTAAATAATTAAATAAATAAATAACTCGCAAAATATGAGTAATAATGTTCTAAATACCGAAATAACGACTGAAATGAAGCGAGCATATCTTAATTATGCTATGTCTGTCATCGTATCTCGTGCTCTACCTGATGTCCGTGACGGACTTAAACCTGTGCACAGAAAAATACTTTATGGCATGTATAAATTGGGGTTAACATCTGGCGCCCATTTTTCAAAATCTGCTAAGATCGTCGGAGATGTTTTGGGTAAATATCATCCTCATGGTGATTCTGCCGTCTATGAAGCTTTAGCTAGAATGGCCCAGGATTTTTCCATGCGCTACCCATTAATTAAAGGCCAAGGAAATTTTGGATCGGTAGATGGAGATCCTCCAGCTGCTATGCGTTATACCGAAGCCAAACTTTCCAAAATTGCCGATGAAATGTTGGCTGATATTGAAAAGGAAACTGTTCCTTACGTTGATAATTTTGACGGCACACTTAAAGAACCTTTATATTTACCGGCAAAACTTCCAAATTTATTATTAATGGGAGCTGAAGGAATTGCTGTTGGTATGGCTACCAAGATTCCTCCTCATAATTTATCCGAACTGATTGATGCAATAATTCATATCATCGATAAAACAACGCTCGCCGACGATAAAAAGTCATTTAACTTTAATGTAACCTTAGAAGAATTACTTGAATTTATAAAAGGTCCTGATTTTCCCACAGCCGGACTAATTTATGGAGCAAATGATATTAAACAAATGTATGCCACTGGCCGCGGTTCCATCTTGGTCAGAGCCAAAGTAGAAGATGAAGATATGGGTAAAGGTAAGATGGCTATAATTGTAACTGAACTACCGTATCAAGTAAATAAATCTACTTTGGTTGAAAAAATTGCTCGTCTTGTTACCGATAAAAAAATCGTCGGCATTTCTGATTTACGAGATGAATCAAGTCGTGAAGGAATTCGAGTTGTAATTGAACTTAAGCGAGATGCTTCCTATAAAAAAGTTTTAAATAATCTTTTTAAATACACGGAGTTACAAACATCATTCCCAGCCAACATGGTTTGTCTGGTTGACGGTGTTCCTCAAACACTTTCGCTGAAATCAATTCTTGAAATTTATGTCAGACACAGGGTAGAAATTGTCACTAAAAGATCTGAATATGAACTCGCCCAAGCCAAAGCTCGAGCCCATATCCTTGAAGGATATTTGATTGCTCTTGATCATATTGATGAAATCGTTGCCATTATCAAAAAATCAAAAGACGAACCGACAGCCAAGCTAAGCTTAGTTAAGAAATTCAAGCTTTCAGAAATTCAAGCACAAGCTATTTTGGACATGCAACTTAAAAGATTAACAGGACTTGAAAGAGGTAAGGTTGAAGATGAACTGGCAATGCTCAAAGAAACAATTGAATATTTAGAAGGATTACTTAAAGACATTTTCAAAAAATTAAAAGTAATTAAAGACGAACTTATTTACTTAAAGCAAAAATACGGAGACGAACGAAGAACAACAGTTTACAAAGCCAAGCCAGGAGAAATTACCGACGAACAATTAATCGAAAACAAGGAAGTTATTGTTGTTCTTACCAAAGAAGGATATATTAAACAGGTGGCCAAAGAAACATTTAGAGTTCAAAACCGAGGAGGCAAAGGAGTTTCGGGAATTGAAACCAAAGATACGGATAATGTTTATTGTGTTACCTCAGCCATGGCTCATGATTTTATTCTCTTTTTTACTAATCAAGGAAGAGTATTTCAAACCAGAGTTTGGGAAATTCCTCAAGGCTCACGAATTTCCAAAGGTAAAGCCATTGTCAATCTGTTGGCGCTTAGACCTGAAGAGAAAGTTACTTCAATTTTGACATATTCCAATGGTAAAGAAGAGAATGAGCAAAAAGAAAAATTCATATTGATGTGCACAACCAAAGGTACGGTTAAAAAAACTCCTTTTGTTGATTTTGCGAATATTAGAAATAAAGGAATAATTGCCATTAGATTAGAAACCGAAGATGAACTTTTATGGTCAAAAATAACCAATGGTAAAAAAAATGTTATTTTAGCTAGTAAAAATGGTAAAACTATTGTCTTTAAAGAAAAAGAAATCAGACCAACTGGAAGAGCATCAATTGGAGTTAAAGGTATGCAACTCGGGGAAGGGGACCACGTCTGTACTTGTGATATTTTTGATGACACTGATTTTAAAAAAGAGATTTTGGTTATTGGAGAAAGAGGAATCGGTAAAAAAACTAAATTATCTTCTTTTAAAGGTCAGCATCGTGGAGGAAAAGGAGTAAAAATAGCTTCTGTTGACAAAAAATTTGGACAATTGGCTTTTGCTCAAATCATTAATGACCCTGAAATAACCATCATGATTACCAGTGCTCAAGGACAAGTGGTCAAAATCCCTTATAATTCAATTCCTGCCAGATCAAGAACAGCTAAAGGAGTCATCCTAATGAGAAATTCAAATAAGGATGATCGGGTTGTGAGTGCCACTTTTGTGTGATATAATAAGGCAGGATGGAAATACTAGGACAAAAGATTGCCAACCTCATACAAGATTCATTCAAGAAAGAAATAATAAGACTTAAAAAAAAGAAAAAAATTCTTCGTTTAACTGTTTTTTTATTGGAAGATTCTCCACAACAACTTTCTTTTGTAAAAACTAAAGCCAAAGCTGCTAAAAAACTGGGGATCGACTTTGATTTTATTCATTACAAAACTATTCCTTCATTTGAAAAGTTCCTTAATGAAATAAGAAATAAAGTCGCTGATAAACAGACAACGGGAATCGTTATTCAACAGCCATTACCGGCACAATTATCCACCGATAGCATCTATGAATACATACCAGCAGTTAAAGAAATAGAAGGTCATCGGAAAAAATCAGTGTTTATGCCTCCTTTAGGATTTGCAGTTCTTACTGTCTTAAAATATATTTTAAAGGGGGAAAAAAGTAACAAAAACCTTATTATTGACTTGGAAAAAGATAAACACTTTTTTAAACTGGCATTGAGAAATAAAAAAGTCGTTCTTGCCGGTCGTGGAGTCACAGCCGGAGTCCCCATTGGAAAAACTTTGACGGAAGTAAAAATTAATTATATTTCAATCGATTCAAAAACTCCCGAACCTGAATCTTATCTTAAAGAGGCTGATATTATTATTACTGCCGTCGGCAGTAAAATAATTGATCCTACTAATTTAAAACCAGGTGTAATCTTGATAAATGCCGGATTAAGAAGAGAAAAAGGCAAGCTTAAAGGTGATTATGATGAACATGAAATAAAAAAAATTGCCAGTTACTATACTCCTACCGTCGGAGGATTGGGACCAATAGATGTTGCTTACTTATTTAAAAATTTAGTTGATGCTGCCAAACTCCAGAGATGAGAATAGTTGTAATAACCGGACAAACTGCTACTGGTAAAACTACTTATGCTTTAAATTTAGTCAAAAAAGAAAATGGTGAACTAATCAATTGCGATTCGCGTCAAATATATAAACATATGGATATTATTACCGGTAAAGATAAACCAAAAAATGTAAAGATTAATCTATACGATATTATTACTCCTAACCAATATTTTTCTTCTTTCGATTATGTTCAACATGCATTGCCAATAATAAAAAAAATATTGACTGAAAATAAAACTCCTATCATAGTTGGTGGAAGTTATTTGTATTTAAAGCATCTTTTGTATAATATTGAAACGGAAAATATTTTACCCAACTGGAGATTACGAAAAAAACTAGCTGATAAAACTCTGCAGGAATTACAAGAAATTTTAAAGAAAAAAAGTGTTCAATCGTTTAATCGATTAAACAACAGCGACAAAAATAATCCTCAAAGATTAATAAGAAAAATTGAAATAAGTCAAACTCCATTCGAACCTTCGCAACTAGAATTAGGTTATAACAATAAGATAATTATTGCTAATAAATTAGGAATTAAAAATATTGATGTTGATTTTATTGGTCTTTATTTTAAAGACAAAGAAGAACTTAGGAGAAAAATTATCAAAAGAGTAGAAAACAGGTTAAATCAAGGCGCGATTAGTGAGGTAAAAAACTTACTTAAAATGGACTATAAAGAAAATGATCCGGGATTAAAAACCATCGGTTATCAACAAATAATAAAATTCCTGAATGGAAAAATATCAAAAGAAAAAGCCATCGAAGAATGGGTAAATAAAGAAATCCAGTATGCCAAAAGACAATATACTTTTATGAAAAAAGATAAAAATATTAGGTGGACTATACTTTCTTAAAAAGTTTTAGGAAGGATTCTTTTGGAATTTCGACTTTACCGACCATTTTCAATTTCTTTTTACCTTCTTTCTGGCGTTCTAGCAGTTTCTTTTTACGTCCCACATCACCGGCTCCCAACACCTTACCGCTTTTAACTAAAACATTTTTTCTAAAAGGAGATATTCGCTCTGACGCTATGATTTTTCCTTTATATCTAGCTTGAATTTTTACTTCATATTGTTGTCTTGGAATTACCTCACGAATACGCTTAACGATTTTCTGAGCTTTTTCAAAGACCCGCTCTTTAACAATAATTTCTGAAAATTCCTCAACCGGCTCTAAATTCAAAAGTATTTCTAATTTAGCTGCTTCAACCTCTTCATATCTTAAAAATTCCCAATCTAAAGAAGCATAACCGGAGCTAACACTTTTTAGGTTGTCAAAAAAATCCGAGATCATTTCTGCAAGGGGCATTTCATAAGTTATAGATATCTGATTTTTATTATCCATGGTTATAAATTTACCTCGATAGTTTTCGCAAAGCTGCATCACCGCACCAAGATAGGAATTAGGAACAACAATAAACAGTTTTACGAAAGGCTCATAAACTTTGTTATCTCTAAACTGATAATCAGCCTGAGGAGGACTTAAGATCAGACTTAAATTAAATTCACGTTCCAATCTCTCCCTAACTACATCTGCATGCAATAATCCCAAAAATCCAACTCTAAATCCGGCTCCAAATGCCTTACTGTGAATCGTATTAAATTGTAAGGCTGAGTCATTTAAATATAATTTTTCAAGTGCCTTTTTAAGATTAAGATAATCATTAGTATCGGTAGGGAATATAGACGCAAAAACCATTGGTTTAACCTGTTTATAGCCTTGTAATATCAACTCTTCTACCGCCTTTTCATTAACAAGACTATCTCCCACTCTTACTTGATGAATATCTTTTAAATTCGTTACGATATAGCCAATTTCCCCATCTGTTAATTCGTCTTTTTCCGTTAACTCCGGTTTAAAAATGCCGACTTCCATTACTTCGATTTTCGTTTTATTTTGGGCAAGCATCAGCTTTATTCCTTTTTTAACAGTCCCACCAAAAACTCTGACAAAAGCGATAACACCTCGATGTTGATCATAATAAGAATCAAAAATAAGCGATGTAAAATTGGAAAAGTTATTTATTTTTGGCGGAGGTGTTTTTTCAATTACAGCCGATAGAAGCTCTTGCACTCCTTTTCCAGTTTTAGCTGATACTTTATATATGTCTTGATTTTTAAATCCCAAAAAATCTATTAATTGTTTTTCTGTTTTTTCTACTTCGGCGCTTACCAAATCTATTTTATTGATAACAGGAATTATGGTTAAATTTTTTTCTACTGCCTTATAAGCATTACCAATTGTTTGTGCCTGAATTCCTTGAGTCGCATCAACTAAAAGTATTACTCCCTCCACCGATGCTAAAGTTCTATCTACTTCATAGGAGAAATCAACATGACCAGGGGTATCAATCAAATTAAGAATATATTCTTTATTATTTAATAAATAATTCATTCTTACCGGAGCTAGTTTAATTGTAATTCCTCTTTCTCTTGAAATCGGGTTTCGGTCAAGAAACTGTGCTTCATGTTTTCCTACTGAAAGAATACCGGCAATTTCCAAAAACCGGTCGGCAAGTGTTGATTTTCCATGATCAACGTGAGCTATAATGGCAAAATTTCTTATATTTTTATTAGTTAACATCAGCTAGTTTAATGGTAGAAGTTAAACCTTCAATATCCCAATAATCTCCATATAATACTATTATTCTATTTCCTTTTTTAAGTAGACCTCTTGATTTAATCATTCTTATACCCTCAAGTATTTTATTCTGTCTAATTTCTTTTTTTTCTAGATTGGCCGTTGAGAAAACTAAAGGAATAACTCCAAAATTAATAGATAAACTGTCGGCTACTTCTTTATTAGAAGCTATGGCAATTATCGGTATTCTTGGTTTAAATCGTGAAATTAATCTTACAGTTCTACCAGTTTTGGTAAAAACCAAAAAAGCGGCTATTTCTGATTTTTCTTTAGTCGAAAGATATAAACTGTAAGCAGCGTCAGTAATTATTTCTTCTTTGTTTTTATTAAAAAAATCAAACGATTTTCTAATATCTCCTATTAATTTATCTTCATTAAATTCAATTGTCCTACTCATTATTGAAACAGCTTCAAGCGGATATTTACCAAAAGCAGTTTCTCCCGAAAGCATTACAGCATCGGCATAGTCGTAAACTGCATTGGCTACATCTGAAATTTCCGCTCTCGTCGGATTGGGACTTTCAATCATTGATTGAAGCATTTGAGTAGCTACAATTACCTGTTTTCCCTTCTCAATTGATTCAACAATTATTCTCTTTTGAAAAAAAGGCACTTGTTCATAAGTAGCTTCAATTGCCAAATCTCCACGTGCAACCATCATTACATCGGCTTCGTCAATTATTTCGGTTAGATTTAATATTGCCTTTTTTGTTTCAATTTTAGCAACTACTCTTGATTTAACTTTCTTTTTTTTCATTTCAACTCTTAATAATTTAATATCATGAGCAGATCTAACAAACGATAAAGCTACAAAATCAACCTCGTTTCTTTGCGCTATTTTTAAACCTTCCAAGTCTCTTGCCACAAGCGATGGAAGGGGAAAATCAGCTCCTGGAATATTAAAGTTTTTTTTATTTTTCAATGTACCTGTCGTATCAGAAGTTAAATATGTTTTGCCATCTTTCTTTCTTAAAATAAAAATAAATTTTCCGTCTTCCGCATATATTTTCTGACCATCAATCAAATGATTAATTATGTCAGGATGGGTGATAGAAATACCTTTTTCTTTTGTCTCAAAAATTCGCTGATCAAAAAGAATCTCTTCACCTTTCTTAATGCTTATTTCCTCATATGGCATATTTATTCTTATTTCCGGACCTTGTAAGTCGATCAATGTACCTACATATTTACCTAATCTAGCAGCTACTTCATTAACCCGTTTTATTTTTTCATTATGCCATTCAATAGTATTATGTTTGAAATTAAAGCGGAAAACATTAACACCTCCGAGTATTAATCTTTCAATCATCTCTTCTGAATCACAAGAAGGGCCGATTGTAGCAACAATTTTAGTTAACTTTAACATATCTAATTATAGCAGATAAAGGCATCTAAACTCTAATTCTAAACCGTCTTAACCGCTTTGTAGATGAGGTTGAATAAGTTACTTCCAATTTCATATTATTAATATTCTCATGATAACGACAAACTCCAGAAGAACATGTACCAAAAAGAATTTCTCTTGTTTCTGTGCTACCCGATCCTTCAATCGAACCACTTACCCCTTCATCCTTATCGTTAGTTTTATAATACAAAACATAAGAGACATTTCCTGATATATTGCTAAAATTGATTAATAAACCTTTTCTATCAGCTCGCAATTGAGGATAAATTCCGATTGAAGAAGATGGGGCAGAGACACGAGTAGATTGAAATCTGGGAAGGACTCTTGCCTCAACAAAGGATACTTTGATTAATAGAAATAAAAAGATAAAAAATAAAAACTGAAACAACTTTTTCATAATTTATTTTATAATTTATAATAAACTGTTGTCAATTTAAGAATAATTATCAATATAATAATCTTATGGTTAAAAAAATTTTTATTATTCTGTCGCTGGTAATAATTTCCTTGATTGCTTGGAAGATTTTTTCGCAAAAGAAAATTGATTTGCCAAAAAATGATCAAGCCGAAAATACAGATGTGCTCAGCGAAGAAAGTACACCTGCGCCTACAAATAAGGAATATTTAGACGAATCTGGTTTTAAAATTATCTATCCTAATAATTTAGTTATGACAAAAACCGATATCGTAGATGAAAATATTTATTCCGAATTGGAATTGACTTCGGAAGAAAAAACAGGAAAACTCACAATAAAAATTGAAGCAAGCGATATTACTGATATTGAAAATTGGTTCACAATAAATAAAATTAAACCTGGAAAAAAAGATCAAATAAAATTGTCAGATATTAAAGCTACTCAATTTACAATTGACAATAAAATAGAAACCATTGCCTTTGATCAAGGAATAGAAATATCTATTGTGGCTGATTTGAAAGAAAATAAAGAATACTGGACTAAAATAAATCAACAAATAATCTCATCATTTAGTTTTGTTGACCCCAAAACCGTGGAAAGTCCACCATCGTCAAACAGTAACACTAATAATGACGGTATTATCTTTGAAGGCGAGGAAATTATTGAATAAACTTTTTAAAGCTTAACTATTTTTTCCCAAGAAAACTCATCACGTCCAAAATGGCCATAAGAGGCAGTCTTAAAATAAATAGGTCGCCTAAGATCGAGTGTTTCAATAATTCCTTTAACTGACGTATCTAAAATTTTATCCATAAAATCATTAATTATCTTTTCACTTTTTTTTGCTGTTCCGAAAGTCTCTACTTCTTTCATCACTGGTTTTTTAGCTCCAATAAAGTATGCCAGTCTTACTTCGCATTTTTTAGCCAAACCATTGGCAACTATATTTTTAGCTATAAATCTGGCGGCATATGCCCCAGATCTATCAACTTTGGTTGGATCTTTTCCTGAGAAAGCGCCTCCACCAACTCTGGCCATTCCACCATAAGTGTCAACCACAATTTTTCTGCCGGTAACTCCAGAATCTGAAACGGGTCCACCAAAATGCCAAACTCCTGTTCCATTAACAATAATGTCATTTATTCCGATTGTGAAACCGTATTTTTTTAAAACTGTAAGAATAACATGTTTATACAAATCGTCTTTTACCTGGGCTAAATCTATCTCTTGAAAATGGGGGACTGCCAAAACTACCTGAACTATTTTTATTGGCTTACCATTATCATATTCCGCCGTCACCTGTGTTTTTCCATCCGGCCTAAGATAATGTATTTTTTTTGTTTCTCTGACTTTATCAATTGCTTGAGCTAATTCATGAGCTAAAGTGATTGGAAGCGGCATAAGTGAAGGAGTTTCATCGGTAGCATAACCAAACATCATTCCCTGATCTCCAGCACCAAGATTGTCGACTCCAACTGAAATTTCTGGTGATTGGCTATGAATTTTAATTTTAATAGGTGACTGATAATGATATTTAAGAACCTTATCGGTATACCCAAGTTTTTTGATAACACTTCGGGCTATTTTTTCATAATTTAGTTTTGTTTTACAAGTTACTTCACCAACCATAGCCGTAAAATTTTCCGTTACCATTGTTTCAACTGCGACTCTTGAATATTTGTCATTTTTAAGCGCTTCGTCAACCACAGAATCGGAAACCTGATCGCAAATTTTATCCGGATGTCCCGCACATACTGACTCAGATGTAAATGTTTTAAACATAAAATAATAAACAATTAATAATTGGCAAAAAAAATCCCGCATTTTAAAAGCGGGTTCATAATTTCTCGCTTTTAAAAAGCAAGCATGTCCTCCCGAGTCTTTGGGATTTGGCACCGTTTCTCTAGATTAGATTACGGTTGCCGGTAGTCAACTTTTTGACTACGCTCTTGACATTTAAGTTCCTTCTTTCCATGATAACAGATATTTTTTTTGTTCGCTAGTCAATTTATCAATTTCTGTTCCTTCTGATTTCAATTTCAAATAAGCAATTCTTTGATCTATAAAACTAGGCAAAGTATGGACTTTATTTTCTAGTTTACCCTTATTTTTCCAAATAAATTCAGCTGCTAATGCCTGTCCGGCAAAACTCATATCCATGACTGACGCCGGATGTCCTTCAGCCGCTCCTAGGTTAACCAATCTTCCCTCGGCTAACAAATAGACTTTTTTTTCTCCAATATTAAATTCTTCAACAAATGGTCTAACTCTTCTCGTTTTTTTTGATAATTTTATTAACGCTTCTTTATTGATTTCCACATCAAAATGACCGGAATTAGCCAAAACAACTCCGTTTTTAGCAAGTTTTAAATGCTTTTCGTCAATAACATGTTTGTTACCTGTTGTAGTTAAAACAAAATCGGCAATTTTAATTGCCTGTAATAAAGGCATTACTCTAAAACCGTCCATTTTTGCCTCAAGTGCTTTTATTGGATCAATTTCACAAACTATAACATTAGAACCCATTCCACTGGCCCGTTTGGCCACACCCCGGCCACACCAACCATAGCCGCAAATAACAAAAGTTTTACCGGCTAAAAGAATATTGGTTGCTCTAATAATTCCGTCTATCGTTGATTGACCAGTACCATAACGATTGTCAAATAAATGTTTAGTTAAATTATCATTGACGGCAATTACGGGAATTTTTAAAGCTTTATCTTTTTCCATGGCTCGTAGTCTGATAATACCGGTAGTTGTCTCTTCTGTTGATCCGCTTACTTTTTTCAATAGATTCGTTCTTTCTTTATGTACAAGACCCACCAAATCAGCTCCATCATCCATTGTTTGATTTGGTTCTTGGTCTAATACTTTATTTAAATGTTGATAATAGATCTTATTGCTTTCTCCTTTTATAGCAAAAACTGGAATATCATAATCGGCAACTAAAGACGCAGCCACCGCATCATTAGTCGATAGGGGATTACTGGCACATAAATAAACCTTGGCTCCTCCTTCTTTTAAAGTAATAGCTAAGTTGGCAGTTTCTGAAGTTACATGAAGACACGCTCCTAAAATTACGTTTTTTAATGGTTTTTCTTTTTTAAATCTTGCTTTTATTAATCTTAAAACAGGCATTTCACGCTCCGCCCATTCTATCAAATCCTTACCCTGCAAAGCTAAAGAAATATCTTTTATATCGTAGTCCATAATTTTAATTTAGAAATTATAACATATTTGTTCTTTTTTCAATTTCTTTTTTTGAAGGACAATGATTTGTTGTCCCATAAACTTCAACTGCAAAACTGGCCAAAGCATTTCCTTGCTTTAAAGATTCTTTAATATTTTTTTCCTCAGCAAGTCCAGCAACAAACCCTCCTCTCCAAGCATCTCCGGCGCCCGTTGGATCAACTACTTTTTTAACTTTATAACCATTTATTTTATAACTTTCTTTTTTTGATTCATAAACAACTCCTTTTTCTCCCAAAGTCGTTACAATCCGTAATCCATAATGCTTTAATTTCTCAATTGAGTAATTCGTTCTTTTGAGAATCATTGCTATCTCATAATCGTTTCCCACAAGAAACTTACAATTTTCAACCCCCATCTTTAAATCCTTATCGTTTATCCATGTCAACGCCATCCCCGGATCATATAAATAATCTACTTTTTGTTTTATTGCTTCTTTCTGAAAATTTAAAAAAGCTTCTGAATGATTTGCAGAAATTATCAGTAGAGAATTTCTTGTTGCATATTTTTCTAGTTTTATTTTTTTCGCTGTCTCACCGGCTCCGTAATAAAATCCCCAGATTTGATTATCTTTTATATCCGTGATAACTTTGCCAGTTGAAGTATACTTTTTTACATCTTTGATTATTCCATCTGTATTTATTTTTCTTTTTTTGAAAAAATTTAAGATATCCTTTCCATCTTTTCCCACTGCCGCCAAAATATTAATATTTTTTTCCGTTACTAATCTTAAATTGTGGACAATATTTGTAGCAGTTCCTCCAATTTGTTTTTCTAAGTTATTAACAACAAAAGACACATTTATTTGATGAAGTTTTTCCGGATGAAAATAATCAACAAATCTTGCAGGAAAATCCATTATATCATCAAATGAAATAGATCCGGTTACCAGTATTTTTAAATATTTTTTTTCCATTAATTTAGATTTCTTTAAAAAATAATGCCGCTATAAAATAAGCTCCAGCAATCAAACCACCAATCAAAAGATTAATATTAACAACATCTGTAATTGTTTTGGCAAAAATGAATAAAAATATACCATAAAACGGCACAAAAGCTGTAGCAATCAATGCTAATTTGGACTTTTTTGCTAAAAAATAACTATTGATAATTGTAATTAAAGTATAAAAAGTTCCAAAAATGGCAGCCTTAGATAAAAATGGAAGAATACCTAAATATCTATTGCTTAAAAGATAAAAAATAATTTTTTTATCAAATAAATAGTAGGTAAAATAAAAAATCAATCCTGTCAAAAAAATACCAGTTATAGTTAAGAAAAGTATTTTACGGTGGTTTTTTTCTTCTTGTTTATCAGAAAAGAAAATATAAATTATCCCTGTCAAAGCTCCTATAAAGTAAAGAACTATTTTTGACAAAAGGCTCCAAGCTCCGTATAAGCCTGCATTTTCGCTAGAAAAAAACTTTTTAACAAACATAATATCGATATTTCCAATCATATTTAGCCCAATTAAAGAAAATAGCGTAATAAAAAAAAGCGGGCTCAATACAATTTTATAAGCAGTATTTTTGATCGTGTAGTTAATTTTTCTTTTTACAAACAACTTTCTAATGGTAACATCACTGGCAATAAATAAAATGGCGTTAGCAAGAAGCAATAAAACAAAAACGGTATTAATACCATCAAGTCCAAAATAAACTAGAACTGGACCTGCTAATTTTATTAATGCTGCTATGATTGAAAAAACGGAGAACATCAGAAAAAGGTGCAATCCTTGAAAACCAGCAGTATAAAAAACTGTAATAAAAGAAAGAAATAATCCAAACAAGACACTAAAAGCCGCCATTAGTGAAATATTTGAGAACCTGGAAAAAAGAAAAGTAAATAAAAAATATGGAACTATAAAAAACTTGTATTTATTGATTTTATCCAAAAACCATATTCTCCAACTTAACCAGGCGTCTATTTTTTTATCTCCTTTTTCACCTAACCTTCTAATAATATCGGCAGTAAAAACAGCTATCGGTACTGATAAAACTATAGAATAGGAAAAAAACGTGATTATTTCACCATAACCTTTAGGACCTAAAACCTTAGCTGATAAAGAATTAAAAAAATAATTTAGAAAGCCGACTAAAAAATTTGTAAAAGTCAAAATTAGACTACCCTGAAGGAACTTATTCTTTGTGAATTTTTCTATCTTTCGCCTCATAAAAATATATTATATAATAGTTTTTAAAATGAACCAAAAAAATAACCTACATTTTTTAAGTCTAATAATTCCAACCTACAAACAAGAAAAAACAATTGTTAAAAATCTTCATCAGATAAAATTGGTTTTAGATAAAATTCGCTATGATTATGAAATAATCGTAGTCGTTGACGGCTTATTGGACAACTCTACAAATAAAATTAAAGACGCGGCTATTCCTAAGGTCAAGACAATAGCTTATGTAAAAAATCAGGGCAAAGCTCACGCTATCAGGATAGGGATGAAAAACGCCAAAGGAGATTACATAATGTTTATTGATTCGGGGATGGAAATTGAACCTAATAGTATTTCCATGCTTTTGGAACATATGGAATGGTATGACGCAGATGTAATTGTCGGCTCAAAAAGACATCCTGCTTCCGTAGTAAAATATTCAGCCGAGCGAAAAATTTTAAGTTTTGGTTATTATATATTTGTTAAATTCATGTTTGGGATTAAAGTTCATGATACTCAAGCTGGAATAAAAATCTTCAAAAAAAGTGTTCTAGAAAAAATTCTTCCTCGTTTGGTCGAGAAAAAATTTGCCGGCGACCTGGAAATGTTAGTTGTCGCTGATTCACTCGGCTTTTCTCGTATTTTTGAAGCACCAATAAAATTGAGTTATGACTTGGGAAAAATAAGTGACGCAGCTACTTTTAAGTCTATTTGGGGAATTTTTATTGACACTCTTGCTATTTGGTACAGAAAAAATATTATCAGATATTATTCCCGCCCTCACCACTATTTTAGTAGTCAATCTTTAAAATGATATCTATTATTATTCCTGTCAGAAAGATAAATAAGTACGTTCAAGAAACTGTACCTGAAATTTTAAGTACGCAAGCGGAGGATTTTGAAATTATTATTGTGACCGATAAAAAAGATGATGCAAACAGATGGCCAAAAACAAAAATTATAAGTTCGGGAGAAAAAGGACCGGCTTTTAAGCGAGATCTTGCCGTAAAATATGCTAAAGGGAATATTTTAGCTTTTTTGGATGATGATGCATATCCTGAAAAAGATTGGTTAAAAAACTGCCTAAAGCATTTTAAAAATAAGAAGATCGCGGCTGTGGGCGGACCAGCCATTACTCCGTCAACCGATTCCTTGTTCCAAAAGGCGTCAGGCGCAGTTTCTGAGTCTTTTATTGGTGGAGGAGGAGCAAGAAACAGATTTTTGTCGATTGGAAATACAAGAGAAATTGATGATTGGCCGACTGTTAACCTTTTAGTTAGAAAAAATATTTTTGAAGAAGTCGGTGGATTTGATACAAACTTCTGGCCTGGAGAAGATACAAAACTTTGCCTGGATATTTTGAATAAGGGTTATAAAATCATTTATGAGCCATGTGCAATTGTTTATCATCATCGCAGAAATAGTTTTTTTGGTTATTTTAAACAAGTAGGTAATTACGGTATTCATCGGGGTTTCTTTGTTAAAAAATTTCCTCAAACTTCTTTTAGATTCTGGTATTTTTGTCCGTCGCTTTTTTTAATTTATTTAGTAACTTTATCTCTTCTTTCTTTTTTTAAAATTAATCATTTCTTACTTTTTATTCCTTTATTCATTTATTTATTGGCCCTAATTATTGATAGTTTGATTATTTCACTCCGCTATAAACCACTAGTCGGTCTACTTACTATCCCTATGATTTTTCTAACTCACTTCTGGTATGGAATCCGTTTTATTCAAGGATTGTTAATCAAAGAATTAAAAAGTTAAGAAAAATGCTATAATCAATTTTGATTTATGAAAAAAATAAAAATAAATATTTCTTACCCTCCGCTGGCCAGTGAAAAAGGGATACCTCTTCTTGGACAAAATCGACAATTCCAATGGTTTAACAACCCCACCTATATTTATCCAATGGTCCCAGCTTATGCGGCCACACTTCTAAAGAGCAAGGGTTATGATGTTGTCTGGGATGATGGCATTGCCGAAGAACTAACCTATGAAGAATGGAAAAAAAGATTGCTCAAAAGAAAACCTGATATTATTATTCTTGAAACCAAAACTCCTGTTGTAAAACGTCACTGGAAAATCATTAATGAATTAAAAAAAACAAGTTTGGAAATTGGAAATTGGAAATTGGAAATTGTTCTTGTTGGTGATCACGTTACAGCTTTACCCTTAGAATCAATGATTAAATCTAAGGTTGATTTTATTGCCACTGGCGGCGATTATGATTTTTTAATATTAAATATTGTTAATTATTTAACAAAAAAAACGCCGCTTGAGCCGGGGATATGGTACAGAGAAAATGGCCAAGTAAAAAATACCGGTCATTTTTTACTCAATCACAGCCTTGATGATCTACCAATAATTGATAGAGATCTAACTCATTGGAAACTTTATGCTTATAAAAACGGCAATTATAAAAATACTCCAGGTACTTATACTTACTGCGCTCGTGATTGCTGGTGGGGGAGATGTAAATTTTGTTCATGGACCACGCTTTATCCGGGAAAAGATTTCAGAAAACATAGTGTTGGGCGAATGCTTGATGAAATTGGAGTACTGATTGAAAAATACCATATCAAGGAAATTATGGATGATGCTGGTACTTTTCCAGTAGGTAAGTGGCTTAAAGATTTTTGTGAAGGAATGATAAAACGAGGATATAATAAAAAAATTCGTTTTGATTGCAATATGCGTCTTAATGCTTTAAGCCAGGAAGAATATAATCTTATGGGGAAGGCCGGATTTAGGTTTATTTTATACGGCCTGGAATCTGCCAATCAAAAAACTCTTGATAAAATAAATAAGAATTTAAAAGTTGAGCAGATAGAAGAATCTGTCAAGCGAGCAAAAAAAGCAGGGCTTGAACCTCATATTACAACCATGATGGGCTATCCTTGGGAAACCAAAAAGGATGCCCAAAAAACAGTTACTTTAGCAAAATGTCTTTTTGAAAAAGGATATGTTGACACTCTCCAGGCCACTATTTTAATTCCATATCCAGGGACTCCTCTTTTTGCCGAATGCAAAAAAAATAAATGGTTATTGACGGAAAACTGGGATGATTTTGATCAAAGAATGCCAGTGATGAAGTCTCCACTTACCGATAATGATATTAAACAATTAACTCAAGAACTTTATAAATCGTTTATGACCCCAAAATTTATTTTTAGAAAGATTACCGGTGTTAGAAATTTTAATGACATAAAGTTTTTACTGCACGCAGCCGGAAAAGTTATCGGTCACCTGACTGATTTTGGTTCTAAACAAAATCTTCCTTCAAATTGATAATAAGCATATGGGATTATTATTGCACGAATTAATTCATTTAACATCAAGTTTACTTGCGGCGTTTTTTGTTTGTCGATTATTTAATAAATGTAAATTATATATTGCAATAATATCTTCTATTATTGCTGGGTTTTTGATTGATTTTGACCATTTGGTTGATTATTTTTTTGCCTTTGGAATTCATTTTAATCTAAATTATTTTTTAAAAGGTTATCAATTCCTTAAGAGTGATCGTATGTATATTCCATTTCATTCCTGGGAATTGGTTATTTTATTATTAATTTTATTTTTAGTTCTTTCAAATTTTAAAAATAGAGTTGTTCTAAAAACTATTTTACTTTCTTTTTGTGTTGCTCTTTTTTTTCATTTGATAGCTGATGTTTGGGTAAATAAAATACCAACCACGTCTTATTTTTTGATTTATAGAATAAAAAATAATTTTGATTTAAAATTATTAGAAAACAATCAATTATGGCAGATTTCCCACTAATATCCGTCATAATAACTACAAAAAACGAAGAAAAGCATATAAAAGCTTGTTTCGATTCTATTTTGGAACAAACGTATCCAATAGATAAAATTGAAATTATTGTTGTTGATAATTTTTCGAAGGATAAAACTGAATCAATAATAAAAGAATATAAATTAAAAAATAAAAATATATATTTTTTTCAAAAAGGACCCGAACGGTCAGCACAAAGAAATTTTGGCGCAAGAAAAGCCAAGGGTAAATACTATATTTATTTAGATGCCGATATGATTTTATCGAAGAATGTAATTGAAGAAGGGCAGAAAAAAATTGAAAAAGATAATTTGATAGCGTTATACATTCCTGAAATTGTTTTAGGAAATAGTTTTTGGTCAAAAGTAAGAAGTTTTGAAAGACAGTTTTATAACGGAACTGTCATCGATTGCGTACGTTTTGTATTGTTAGATACGTTTAAAAAAGTAAATGGATTTGATGAAAAATTGACTGGGCCCGAAGACTGGGATTTTGATAAAAAAATAAGAAGTATTGGTCAAACAGGGATAATAAAATCTCCACTTTACCATAACGAAGCCGAATTTATTTTTAAAAAATATCTTAGTAAGAAAAAATATTATATTAAAAGTTTTAAAACGTATATCAATAAGTGGGGAAAAAATGATCCTGATATTAAAAAACAATTTAGTCCTTTTTATCGAATGTTCTTTGTTTTTATTGAAAAAGGTAAATGGAAAAGACTTATTACAAATCCTATCTTAACATTAGGAATGTATTCTTTAAGGTTTTTTGTAGGTATTAATTTTCTGATAAATAGATGATATGTGTGGAATATTTGGTTTAGTAGGTAAAAATCTATCTATAAATATCGATGATTGTTTAGATTCTATTAAACACCGTGGTCCCGATGACAGCGGTCAATATCGTGACAAAAATATAATTTTGGGTTTTAGAAGATTAAGCATTATTGATTTATCTCCTCATGGTCATCAACCAATGACAAATGAGGATAAATCTGTTTGGATTATTTTTAATGGTGAAATTTATAATTATCAAGAATTAAAAAAGGACCTCGTAGAAGAACATCGTTTCGTATCTGACAGTGACACTGAAGTTTTAATCCATGGTTACGAACAATGGGGAATTGATGGCTTACTTAAAAAGATTAACGGGATGTTTGCATTTTGTCTTTATGATAAAAAAAAACAAATTACATATTTAATAAGAGATAGAATAGGTAAAAAACCACTTTATTATTATAGAAAAAATAATTATATTGCTTTTTCTTCGGAAACAAAAGCTTTTTTTCATCTCAAAGGTTTTAAGTTTGATATTAATCAAGAAATGTTTGATTTATGGATGGGTTTTCCCTATCTTCCAGACAATAATCAAACGTTAATTAACAACGTAAACAAAATCCCTCCAGCTTCATATGCTCGAATTGATAGAGATAATAAAGTTACAATTAATAAATATTGGCAATTGCCGACAATTGAAATCAGTTTGGATTTTTCATCTGCAGTTAACCAACTTGATAAATTATTAGTTGATTCTGTTAAAAAAAGATTGATTGCTGACGTTCCAGTTGGCATATTATTATCGGGAGGTATTGATTCTTCACTAATAACAGCAATCGCCAGTCACCATTCTTCATCACAAATACGAACCATCACCATTTCTTTTAAAAATACAGTAATTGATGATTATAAAAGTGCCAATTTTGTTGCTCACCACTGTAAGACAAATCATACCAATTTATTTTTAGATGTAAAAAATATATATCAAACATTTAAAGATGATATTAGAATTTATGATGATCTTTCAACTTCAGACAGTGGCTTATTCAGCGAGTATTTATTAGCCAAGGAAATCAGAAAATTAGGCGTTAAAGTGGCGCTGGTTGGTGAGGGAGCTGATGAAATTTTTGCTGGCTATACCTGGTTTCAGTTAAGTCAATATCCTTTTAGTCTTTTTCCAAATAAAATTAAATCGTATTTGTATTACTATGCAATTATGAGAACACTACCAGGAAAACGTTTTTTTAAATATGGTAATTTTCTTTCAGATAAACTTAATGAACATCATCGCAGTTTTCTAAAAAAAATTCAGCAGTACGAAATACAATATTCTTTACCAAATCATTATTGCATGAAGGTAGACAAGGGAACATCCGATGCATCAATTGAGGCTCGTTCTCCATTTATGGATTATCGTATCATTGAGTTAGCCAGTAAATTACCAGATAACTACCTGTTGAATTCAAAGTTTTATCAGCCAAAAGCGGTAAATGAAAAACATATACTAAGAAAAGTTGCCGAAAAATATTTACCCAATGAGATTTCTTATAAAAAGAAAAAGGGTGGGATGATGCCGGTTTATGATTTACTAAATATTGGATTACGACAAGATAATCAATTAATTTTAAACAATCATTATATATTAGGTTTTTTTGGTTTAGAATATATTAAGAAATTATTAAATTCTTCACCGTCATTAACTTTTTTGAAATGGCAAAAAGAATGGATCTTATGGAAATGTTTGATATTCGCATTGTGGTTCGATTATTATTCTAATTATTAATGATGAAAAATAAAAAGATATTATTCATTGTTCACCGTCTGTATTTTAACAATCAAGTTAAGAAAGGCGGAGCAGATCGAATAGTCGATTTTTTAAAAACCCAGAATACTATTGACATAATCGCTCATCCTCTAAAAAATATATTTTACCCTTCATTTTTTTCTTCAAATAAGATTGAAAAAAAATACCACAATCATTTTAAACAACCCTTTTGTTGGTTGGAGCAGATTATTATTAATGTTATTTGGATATTAAAAATTAATTTTCAATACGATTTAATTATCGCCACTGACCCGTTAAGTTTTTTTTCCGCCTACATTATAAAAAAGCTTAAAAAAACAAAAAAAATTCAGTTTCATTCTACGGATTATTCATTACCGAGGTTTAAAAATATTATTTTTGAATTTTTTTATCAGAAATTTTATATATTAGCGTTAAAAAGGGCAGATTTGATCACTGTAGTTAGTCTCAAAATGGCAAATAAAGCCTATGAATTATTAGGCTATAAGAAAAAAAACATTGTAATACTTCCTAATTCGCCGGACTTTTCAAAAATTCCTAAAGTGCCGCCTAATAACAGAAAATTGAAACATTTTGCTATATCCGTTGGAATTTTTGAAGACCAAGTTGATCTTAAAAGTCTTTTGATTTCGTTAAAATTTCTTAAACGATTAATGAATGATTTCATCTTAGAAATTATTGGTTACGTTCCCAAAAAATACATTAAACTATTTTACAACAAAGGTTTTAAAACAAATACTATTTTTTATGGAATCCTACCTTACGAAAAAGCAATAAAAAAAATAAGCGAATGCTCTATTGGCATTACTTGTTATTCTGCGAATCATTCATATGTGCACTATGCAGATTCTTTAAAAATTCGTGAATACGCAGCCGCAGGACTACCAATTGTATGTGACAATATTTACGGTACTGCTCAGGAAGTTAAAGAAAATATTGCTGGGTACGTTTATAACAATCCAACAGAAATGGTTGAGTATCTTATAAAATTGACAAGTAATAAGAAATTGTATTTAACAATAAGCAATAATGCTCTTAATTGGGCCAAAAAAATGGATAAGGCAAGACTTTTATCAAATTTATATGAAAACTTTAATTACTGACAAACGAATAAACAAAATCGTTAGTCTGGTCGAGGATAAAAAGAAAGTTTTAAATATCGGCTGTGCCCAAAATCCTACAATCCATTACCTACTGGCAAAAAAAAGTTCATTATGTATAGGAATTGACATAAACAAAAAGGGGATAGAGGAACTCAAATATAATGGTTACGAGGCATATTTAATGAATGCTGAAAAAATAAATTTAAAAGAAAAGTTTGATTATATTATTGCCGGCGAGTTAATTGAACATTTAAGCAATCCTGGTCTCTTTCTAGAGTCTTGCTTAAAACACTTGGAGGAAAAGGGGGAACTAATAATAACAACACCTAATATTGCTTCACTTTTTTTATATCTACTTGTAGTTTCTTTTGACAAAACCCAAGATCCTACGCATGTTTATTATTTTGATAAAAAAAATCTTCAAATTTTGGTTGAGCGCTATAACTTTAAAATTAACAATGTTTACTACATTCCACCTGAAATTAAATTTCATGGACAAGATATATTTTTTAAGATATTTTTCTTTCTCACCACGTTTCTAGCAAATCTTGGCTTTATTTTTAGTCAACGACTTTTTGGATCCTACTTATTAATGGTTTTTAAAAAAAATGATAAATGAACTTTTCAGATTACTTGCTTGCCCTTCTTGTCATAAGTCCTTGATTCTTAACAAAAATATGTTCTTATGCAATGGTTGTCATCAAGAATATCCAGTTATTAATAACATCCCTGATTTTTCCCTTTTTGTGAAGAATCAAGATTTAAGACTATCTCAAAAAAAGTGGGATGAAAAATACAAAATAGATGCTAAAAAAAAGATTATTGATGAACTTGATTTTTTAGAAATGAAATTTTTTCGTTTAACATGGAACCAGATTACTAAGCATTTTAGTTTTAAGCCTAATTCTATTTTTTTGGAGATAGGTTGCGGAACTTTTTATTTAGGCAGAACTTTAGCAAAAAAAGGAATAACTGTCGTTGGAATAGACATGTCAATGGAAGCACTAAAGCTTGCACAAATTGCTTTTAAAAAAGAGGGGGTAAAGAATTATCTTCTTATTTGCGGGAATGTGTTAAATCTGCCATTTAGAGAAAACGCGTTTGATTTGATTTATGGGGCCGGCGTAATTGAACATTTTAAAGATACCTTTTACTCTATAAAAGAACTTCGACGTGTTTTAAAATTTGGCGGCTTAACCTATAACACTGTTCCTTGTTTAAATTTAGGGTCTCTTACTTACCGGCAAATTTGGGGCAATATTCCTCGACTGCCAGTTTTAGAAAACCTTTATTGTTTTTTCCATACTAAGATTCTTGGTGCAAAGCACATGCGTTTTGGTTATGAACTTTCATTTACTCGTTCATATTTGGAAAAAATTCATAGACAAGCGTGTTTCTCTACAGTAGAAACCGGGAAATTCGAATGTATACTGGATTTTGATTATATTAAAAATAAAAATCTGAAAAAGTTAGCAATTTATTTAGCCAAAAATTCACCCCTTTTTTGGCCAATGATCTATGTCGCTGCAAAAAAATAATCTTAATGATCAGGGTGCTTTTTTACCTTCAAAAATAACATTCTATCGTACTAGTTTTGATTACATTAAAAATAATGACCATGTACTTAATATTGGTTGTGGGGGTCTTTTCTTTTTCGAAAAGGCTTTATTTTTATTAAAGCACGCACATATTACCTGCATTGATATTCTTACCAATTTAAATAAACCCTCATACGTTGAAAAACTGATCATACAAAATATTGAAAAAGAGTTTAATCTCAATAAAAAATTCGACGTCATTACTTGTTACGAAATCATTGAACATATAGACAAAACAGATGTGTTATTAAAAAATTGTTATCGTCATTTGAAGACAGACGGTTATTTGATTATAACCATTCCTAATCTTTCGTCGATTTTTAGTAGAATTGAAATCTTACTTGGTCTACAACCGCATATTTTGGAAATCAGCAATGAAGCAAGTTTTGGAGGAGGATTATTTTCAAAGTTAAATAATAAACACAGACGAACAATCCATCATATCAGAGGGATTACCCGAAAAGCAATGATTGAATTTCTTAATTATCACAAGTTCGAAATTATTAAAGAATTTGGATATTTCCATAAATTAGGATTAACATTTCAAATATTTTTAGGTTTTGCACCAGTAAATATTTTTATTTGTAGGAAGATTTAGCCATACTTTGGTTGTACCAATCAATTGTTTTTTTGATTCCGCTATCTAAACTCGTTGAAGGTAACCATTTATACATTTTTTTCAGCTTTTCCACGTTCATAACTTTATACGGTGCACCATCTGGTTTTTTTGTGTCAAACACAAGCTTTCCTTTATAATCAACGACTTTTTTGATTTTATTAGCTAATTCCGCGATTGAAATACCTTTTCCTTGACCTAGGTTGATAGGATCAACATGGGGTTCAATAGAAAATGATCGCATAAAAGCTTCAACTGCATCATCTACATAAAGCCACTCTCTTATTGGTTTGCCGCTACCCCAAACGATCACAGATGGTAAATTTTCTTTTTTTGCTCTAAAAATCTTCATAATTAATGCACCCAGGGCATGAGAGCGTATTTCATTGAAATGATCATTTGGCCCATACATATTTGGGATAAGAAAATTCGTAAAATTCATATTATATTGCCTATGATAAGCATAAGTTTGAGTCCAAACGGCCTTTCTGATAAAACCATAAACAAAAACCGACGGGTGTAAAGGACCATCCCACCATTCTTTTTCCTTGAAATCTTTCTGCACAACATTAGGATAAGAACAATTGGAGATAGGGTTGACAAATCGTTTTACCCCATATTTACGGGCCGCTTCAATTAAATATGTACTTATTAATATATTATTAAAAAAAATCTCACCTTCATGCTCTAATGAAAATTTAATTCCTCCAACGTAAGCCGCACAATTAATTACAATATCTGGTTTTTCTCTAGTAAAAAAATCGTCAACTTCTTTCTGATTGCGGAAATCCGTTCCTAATGTTTTTGACGCAGTAACAAAATTTAGCTTTTCTTTTTTTAATCTATTTACTAATCTCGTTCCCAGAAAACCTGTCGCTCCGGGGACAAATATTTTACTTTTGTAAAGATTAATTTTATGATTAGTCATTATTTGTTAACTTGAATTTTACTATACTCTATTATAAAGTATTCTATAGTAATTAAGAATTCATTAACCATGAATAGTCTACAAAAGGTAATGATTAATTTCTACCGAAGAATAAAAATTAATCAAAAAACTAAGTTAAAAAATAAAACAATTTTAATAACAGGAGCAACTGGACTTATCGGATCTAATCTTGTTGCTTTTCTTAACTATATTAACAATAGAGACAATCTGAATCTTAAAATTATTGCTATTCATCATTCAAAACTTGAACCATGGATATGTTTTTCTCCAAATATTCAGTATTTAAGACTTAACTTAACAAAAGAGAAATTACCAGAAAATATTAAATTTAATTATCTAATTCACTGTGCCACATATGGTCAACCAAAAAAATTTATTTCTTTTCCTCAGGAAACAGTTCGTTTAAATATTAATCTTTTATTTGATTTACTTGAACTTAATAAAAAAAATAAGGCAACATTTTTATATCTTAGTTCTTCGGAAATTTATGGAGAAGTAAACAAAGAAAATGTACCGACCCCTGAATCATTTTATGGCTATGTCGATACTCTATCTGATAGAGCAATTTATTCCGAATCAAAAAGACTAGCAGAAACAATATGTCATTCTTACCATAAAACTTCATCTATAAAAATTGCCAGGCTTTTAATTAGTTACGGACCTGGAGTTAAATATGATGATCAACGAGTTATTCCTGAATTTATCAAAAAAGCGTTGGTAAAAAAACAGGTTGAAATTATGGACAATGGAAGTGCTGAAAGATCTTTTTGCTTTATTTCTGATACTATCGAAATGCTTCTCAATATAATGATAAGTGGCAAAGAATTTGTATATAATGTTGGCGGCAATACAATAACAACTATTACTGACTTAGCTCAAATAGTCGCGTCTATCAATAAAGTAAAAGTCGTACCATCTTTAAAAAATGAAAATATAATAGGGGCACCTACCCGTACTATTTTAGATAATCACAGATATCAAAATGAATTTGGTAATAAACAGTTTGTCGATTTAAAAGAAGGTTTAACTAGTACATCTGTTTGGTTAAGCAAATTAATACCATCATGAAAAAAAATATTCAACAAAATATTGAATTAGGATTAGAACTGTACAAAAAAATGTACTTAATTAGATTGGCTGAAGAAAAAATTAGAGAATATTATCCTAAAGATGAAATCAAAATGCCAGTTCATTTAGCTATAGGCGAAGAAGCTATTGCGGCTGGAGTCTGCCAAGCCTTAAGGACACAAGATCAGATTTTTGGAACATATAGAAATCATGGGATATATTTAGCAAAAACAAACGATACCTATTATTTCTTTGCCGAGCTGTTTGGAAAAAAGACTGGATTATCTCAAGGGAAAGCTGGATCAATGCATATTATGGCGCCTGAAAAAGGTTTTATGGTAACTTCGGCTATTGTTGCTAGTACTATACCAATTGCTGTTGGAGCAGCGTTTGCTAACCAGTATAAAAAAAATAATAAAATCACCGCGGTTTTTTTTGGAGATGGGGCAGTTGACGAAGGAGTTTTTTGGGAAAGTCTTAATTTTGCTTGCTTGAAACAATTACCCATCCTTTTTATTTGTGAAGACAACAGTTATGCCATTCATTCACATATAAAAGAAAGACATGGTTATAAATCAATTACTGAAATCACTAAAAAATTTGATTGTTTAAATTATCAGACCGAAACAACAGACGTAGAGAAAATTTTTAATTTAACTAAAACGGCTATTAAGGAATGCCTTAAATTCCATAAGCCAGTTTTTATGCACTTAAAATATTATCGTTATCTTCAACACGTTGGCATAAATAAGGATTTCCATTTTGGTTATCGATCGGAAAACGAATTTGTACAATGGTTTAAAAAAGATCCTATCACCCTACAACGAAATCGTCTTCTTAATACTTTAAAAGATGAGGCTTTTCTTTTGAAAATTGAAAGTGAAATAAATAACAAAATTGTGAAATCTATTAATTTAGCTCGTCAGGACAAATTTCCTACCAAAGATGAGCTATATCAAGATGTTTATTATGAATAGACTTATTACTTATCGTCAAGCAATCAATGAGGCTCTTACCCAAATGATGGAAAAAAACCCCGATGTGTTTGTTTTTGGTTTAGATGTTCCTGATCATGTAAGAATTCTTGGCAGTACGGCTGGATTGGTAGAAAAATTCGGAAAAAACCGTTGTTTTGGTACACCTTTATCGGAAGACGCCATGACCGGAGTTGCTTTAGGCGCTGCAATAAACGGACTAAGACCCGTTCACATTCATATAAGAGCTGATTTTTTACTCCTTGCCATGAATCAGATAATGAATATGGCAGCTTCTCTGCGCTATCTAACTACCGGGAAACTAAAAGTTCCCTTAACAATTAGGGCTCTTATAGGTAGAGGATGGGGTCAAGGAGCACAGCATAGCAAAACAGTTCACTCATTATTAGCTCATGTTCCCGGGATAAAAGTAATTATGCCAACGACTCCGGCCGACGCTAAAGGTCTACTTATTTCGGCTATAAATGATAACAATCCTGTCGTATGTCTTGAACATAGATGGCTATATGATATAAAAGGTTATGTTCCTGATAATAAAGATTTTTCAATACCGATTGGCGAACCTAACATTTTACGGAAAGGAAAAAATTTTACAGTTATCGCTACACAATGGATGAATATCGAAGCTTTAAAAGCGGCTGAAATATTAAAAAAAATTCACAATATTGATATCGAAATCATTGATCCAAGATCCATAAAACCACTGGATTTTACTAAAATCTATAAGTCCGTAGACAAAACCGGCCGATGCCTTATTGTTGATTATGATTGGCTTTACTGCGGATTTAGCGCTGAATTATCAGCAAGAATTTCAGAAAATTGTCATCGGTCGTTAAAATCTCCAGTCATTCGTCTGGGACTGGCGGAAACTCCGTGTCCCACCAGCAGACCGTTGGAAGATTTGTTTTATCCAAATGCAATTAATATAATTAGATCTATTGAAAAAACGCTAAAGCTTTCAAAAAGTAATTTGGCAAATGAAAATTTTTATACTTATGAAAATAAATTTAAAGGCCCATTCTAATAACTTTCACTGGAAACTCCAAGAAAATGTGATTGACAAAAAGAATATCAATACCTTGGTCGATTTTATAAAAACGACTAGTCGTTATACACAATTTACTAAAGTTAAAGAATTTGAAAATGCTTGGTCAGAGTGGCAGGGATGTAAATACAGTGTTTTTGTTAATTCTGGCAGTTCGGCTAATTTAATAATTATTGATCTGCTAAAAGATCTTTATAAATGGCAACCGAAAGATGAAATAATTGTCCCCGCGGTAACTTGGATTACTGACATTTCAACTCTTTTACAGTTAGGCTTTAAACCTGTATTTGTAGATATTAATTTGAGTGATTTTTCTTTTGATTATGAAATGTTAAAATCACGAATCACTTCAAAAACAAAGGCTATATTTCTCACACATCTAATAGGATTTCCTGCTGACGTAGATAAAATTAAGGAAATTATCGCTGGAAAAAATATTTTATTAATCGAAGACTGCTGTGAATCATATGGAGCGAAAATTAATGGTAAAAAAGTAGGTAACTTTGGGATTTGTAGTTCTTTTAGTTTTTATTGGGGACATCACATGACAACTGTTGAAGGAGGTATGGTCTGCACAGATGATTTAAAAGTCTACCAACAGGCCTTACTAAAAAGATCTCATGGATTAGCTCGAGAACTTCCTAAAGAAGACCAAGAATATTACCGAAAAAAATATAAAGACATTGATTTTAATTTTTTATTTTTAACTACTGGTTTTAATGTTCGCAATACAGAATTAAGCGCTGTTCTTGGCATATCTCAATTGAAAAATATTGATTCATATATAAAAATAAGGAATAGTAATCATGAAAATTTTATTAATATCTTAAAAAAATTTAATGACTATTTTTTTGTGCCAACTAAAAAAGGCATCTCTTCTTTTTGCCTTCCATTTATTTTAAAAAGGGCTTCACTAAAGAAACTTCTTCAAGATTTTCTTACAAACAAAGGGATCGAATCACGACCTTTAATAAGCGGCAATTTGCTTAAGCAACCTTTTTTATCTGAGTTTTTGCATTCTGGAAAATTCCCCAATGCCGATTTAATTCACCGTAATGCATTCTATATTGGCAATAATCAATTTGTCAACAAATCTCGGCTTGATTATTTAAACAATGCATTAAAAGAATTTTTTAAGAAATATGGATAAAGTTGCCAAAATTTTTCTCGCGGGCCATACCGGATTAGTTGGTTCCTCAATTTTAAGAAAACTTAAGGAAAATCAATACACAAATATCATCGTAAGTACTCATCAACAATTGGATCTTCGCCAACAATCATTAGTTGAGGATTTTTTCAGAGAGAAAAAACCACAATATGTAATTCTTTCAGCTGCTCTTGTTGGCGGAATCAGAGCCAACATAACTAATCCAACAGAATTTCTTTATGATAATTTAATGATACAAAACAATGTCATATATTCTTCATATAAGAATAATGTCGAGAAGCTTTTGTTTGTCGCTTGTGGTTGCGCTTATCCTACCAATGCTCCGCAACCAATGAAAGAAGAATATTTGTTAACAGGCTTACCTGAACCAACAAATGAGGGTTTTGCCCTTTCCAAACTCACAGGAATTAAATTGTGTGAAAAAATATTTGATCAATATAAGCGTTGCTTCATCTCCTGTATTCCAGCTAACACTTATGGTCCTAACGATCATTTTGATCAATTTAAATCTCATGTAATTCCCGGTCTTATAAAAAAAGTTTTTTTGGCAAAAAGGCAAAATCTAAAGCAAGTAGACGTCTGGGGGACTGGAAAAGCCATAAGAGAATTCATTTATGTTGATGATCTTGCTGAGGCTATATTACTTTTGATGAACAAATATCACAAAAGAGAAGTTATCAATATTGGTAGCGGTCAAGAAATTACTATAAAAGATTTAGTTTTTTTAATAAAAGAAATCGTCGGGTATAAGGGCAAAATTATTTTTGACAAAACAAAGCCCGATGGTATGAAACGACGATTTTTAAATTCTTCTAAACTGCAAGATCTTGGCTTCACAGCTAAAACAGATCTTAAAAATGGATTAAAAAAAACTTATGATTATTTTCTGCAAGAAATACAGTCATGAAAAAGAGCTTATTATATATCGTAAACTTCTACGGAACTCCACCCTTAAATTATTTTGAAAAATACTTGAAAGAAACAGATTCTGCTTCGGTCACAGTTATGATTTTACCAGCTGTAAGATCAAGCAAGAACAGACTTCTAATCAATTCCATGATTAAAGATGAAAATGATAATAAAATACCTATAAATATAAATATTTTTTTTCCTTTTCCATATTTTTTCCTTTTTTTTATCCAATACATAATCAATTTTTTTTTATTTTTTATTCTTCTTTCAAAAGCAAAACAAAAGCATTTTGATGTCGTTATTAGTGAAACAAACTTTGGTAGTGCTTTAGGTTATTTGCTTAAAAAAATTGGTAAAGTTGATTATTCTGTTTTTATGAATGGGGATATTTTACCTTTTTCTAAAGACTCAAAAAGATGTTTTTACCTGCCTAATAATGGACTATCGACAAATATTATTATTAAAGGAATTGATTCATTCATAATAAAAATTCAATATTGGTTAAGAAAATTCGGTTATAAAAACGATTTGATTTGGTATGCAAATCGGGGTGTTAAAAACTGGGATAAGAAATATGGTTTGGTTAGTGGTAATTATTTCATTTCAGACACTATTATGATTGATTACAAACAGTATTTAACATATGCATCAATCAAAAAACAAATGAATAAAATTTGTTATTTTGGTCGCCTCGACGATTATGTTGGTTTAGATCTTATAATTAAAAGCTTAAAGCTCATAAAAAATAGTATTTCTGATATTGCTCTCTTGGTCGTTGGAGGCAATGAAATAACTATTGAAAAATTTAAAAAACTAGCCAACGAAGAAAATGTATTAGATTATGTTCACTTCTATGGCTATGTTCCAGAAATGAACAAAGCCTATGAAATTTTATCTCACTGTGCTCTTGGTTTGGCACTTTATAAACCAACTAAAGGAAATGTATCTCTGATTGCTCAACCAGCCAAGCCAAGAGAATATATTAAAGTTGGTCTACCTGTGCTAGTCTCAAAAGGAGGTCCCTCTCTAGGAAAAGATCTGGTAAAAAAAGGCGCCGGTTTAGAATGCGAATTTAATGAAATTTCCGTATCAGAGATAATAAAGGAAGTTTTAACCAACAATATTTTGTATGAAGATCTTCAATCCCATGTTAGGAAATATGCCGCTAGTTTAGATTATTATAAGTGCTTTGCCAAAATCTGGAAAAAAATAACAAACAAGATCTCATCTTGAATTAAGGAGATAACTCTTATATTATATATTACTGATTATTAATCAACTATTATGATAAAAGTTAAAAACATTTCCGTAGATCAATTTAAAGAAAAATTTAAGCTAAAAGAACTTAATCCATTTAGTAATAATATTTTTAGTGCAGAAGACATAAAGAAAATACGCCAAGACTATGGCATTATAGATGTGTCAACTAAGCTTAAAACTATTCCTGATCTTATATCTTTATTTATAAAAGAACCACTAAGGATAATTAAATCTTTACCAAAAATTATTAAAGTTCATTTTTCAGGAATAAAACAATTCTATTACAGTAAAAGTCACCAGTTAAAAGACACTTATCCTTTTTCCGATTACGTCTTGAAAGCCAGTATATTGGGGATAAGTAAACCAAAAAAAATTCTTGAAATAGGAACCGCCAGAGGATGGGGAAGTACAGCTTTCCAGTTGGCTCTGCCTGACTGTATTTGTTATACCATGAGTCCAAAAAATACTCGGGGAGCGAATAATGAGTTACCTCAGGCAGAAATAGGTAAGGCGTTTCGTAAGAAAAAGTTACCTGTAAAACAAATTTGGAGCGACAGCTATACTTTTGATTTTAATTCAATTGCAAAAGTTGATGCTTCTTTTATTGATGGTAATCATAAATACAAATGGGTTTATTCGGATTTAGTAAACTGTAATAGAATCACAAAAAAATTAATCATCGTCGATGATTATATCCCTTCAGCTAATTCACCTCGTGGAAATGTACTCGATTGGGGATGGTGGAACCAAGAAACTGTAAAAGCTGTTTATGATTTTCTTAAATCCAATCCTAAAGGCATAAAAGAAGCCTATTGGATTAAAAACACATGTATATGTGTTTTAATAAAGAATGACTTATGAAATATGACAATTTGTTTTTGTTTGCAATTCCCTCAACGCTCTCCACGGGTCACTTTAATCAGTATTTCATAGAAAATTCTAAAAATATTTATTTATTTTTGATGCCTTTGTCCATACAAAAACCTCTCGTTACCTTAACTCATTATAATAATGGTAAAAAAATTGAAGAAAAAATATTTTTTTCCTATAAAGGAAATAATAAGTTTCTTCGATTTTTGTTTATTTATTTGTATTACATTTACTCTGTTCTTTTCATAATCCCAAGGGATACATTTATTTTCGCCACTACACCTCAGTATTGTTTTTTTAGTAACATATTTAAAATTCTAAAGAATATTAAAATTGTCTATCAGATAAATGATTATTATCCAAATCAAAAAGGTCTCATGAGAATATATCAACATCTTGTACATTACTTTAGCAAACATTTAAGATACGTTATTTATAATAGCCCAGCTATAAAAAATAAGCTATACTGTAAAAATATAAGTAAAGGTTTTATTCGAGAAACATGTGGTTGGGGTATTGAGAATAAAATAATTTCAAAGGAAATAAAAATGAATATTTTAGGGTTTGTTGGTGTTGTTAGAGAGGGACAAGGTATTGAATTAATTTTCGAAGTATTAAAAAATAATAAAGATTTAAAACTTGAAATTATCGGCGACGGTCCCTATCTTGGATCATTGAAATTACTTGCTTTAAAACTAAAAATTGATGGCCGTGTTAGATTTTGGGGTTTAGTTAAAAGTGAAGGAAAAATCCAAAAAATTGTTAAACATTGGGCAATAGGCATAGCTCCTTATAATCCTGATACAAATAATATGTCGTTTTATGGCGAACCCAGTAAAACAAAATTTTATCTCGAATATAAAATTCCAGTAATAATGACAAAAATAACCTATATGAAAGATGAATTACTCAAATATCATGCGGGTGAAATTATTGACTATAATCAAAAATCTCTTTTAACAAAAATTAGTAAAATACTAAACGACTACCATTCATACATAAAAGGCGTAAATATGCTTGTATCAAAATATGAATATAAATCCTTATATAACAATAAATTTAGGTTTTTATTGAATTCCTGATGAAAGTAATAATTAAATATCATTTAGCGTTAATTTTTGCATTGTTGTCAATATTGATGGTTTTTATTTGGTTTAAAGATAGCTATATTTATACGCCGGAAGAACTGTACTTTACTAACTACCAAGTCACAATTAATAAAAACACCACATCATGGGATTATTCTATAAATGGAGGTGGTCCAGTCTTACCAAAATATCATTCATCCATTATTCCTAATGGTTTATTTTATTACTTATCGTCTAATCTAGGTTTACAGAATTATATTATTCAGAGGGCTTTTATGGCTATCATGATCTTTTTAACCTTAATGTCAGTTGGTTATTTTTTGAAGCTATTCACCAATAATTCTTTAATCATTCTTGCTTCGGCTTTGATGTATTATCTAAATTTTTATGTTAAATCAACTCCATTCTATACGGCAAAAATGTTCCAATTGATTTTAACTCCATTACTCTTTACCTGGACATATAAATATATAAAAACGTTAGATTATCGTTATGCTGCTTATAACTTTTTAGGCATATTCCTTACTCAAGCAATGTTTGTTAACTTAGCCAATACTGCAGTTATTTTTTTAATATATCCTCTAGCAGTTATTTATTCATTTGTAAAATTATCATCTGATATTTTTTTGTCATTAAAGAAATATATTTCAAGAATCTTCCTTTTTTTTCTTCCAATTATATCTATATTCATATATCATGCTTTTGTTTGGTATTTTTATTTTAATAATAATTTTATAGATGTTCTTAGATCGTCTGACAAGTTTGTAGCGTTAAGTGCTCCATTGAGTTTAGTTCTACAACTTAGAGGTGCATGGTGGGAATCAGTGGGATTTTCAGGCGCCTCATATAATCCTTGGTTTTGGTTTTATAATAATATACGTATTCAACAATTTTCTTATTTAATTGTCGCTTTTTCTATAACTTTTATTATTAGCAAGAAAGTAAGTAAATCTGGTTTATATTTTTTATTTTTTTTCTTATTTAGCCTTGTTCTCTCAACTGGTTCTTCTTTTTATCCTGATTTATACAAATGGCTTTTTAATAATATTCCTTACTTTTATATTTTTAGAGAACCATGGCCAAAGTTTATACCTTTAACCATTTTGTCATTGACTGCATTATTAGCCATCAGTCTCAATCGGTTCAAAAATAGATTTCTTCGAATATTATTACCGTTAATAGTTCTATCTTTAGTGTTAATAAAAGGTTACCCTTTTTTTTCACCTGATTTTTTGCCTTATTATCAGCCACGCTGGTATAACCCTCATATAAAAATACCTAGTTACTGGGATGAGTGGATAAGATGGAGTAAAAAAAACCAAGATAAAACTATTTTTTTAGTTCCTACAAATTATTTTAAAAGGAACTGGTACAAAGAAGACTTAGGTAATGGAAATTATCCCATTGCCCAAATATTTGGTTTTAGTAACACTATTTATGATGCTGTACTATACAACGAATCAGGTTCCGTGGTAAATTATTTTACTTCCCAGAATAATAACAATTATATAAAAATCATGCCAACTGATTATTTTTTAATTCAAGATGATATTGAAAAAAGCTCCGGGAATTATAGTCAATTAATTGAAAATTCTACAAATGATATTCTAAATCGTTTTACCGATAAACCAATATTGAAGTTTGGAGATAAATTGACACTATTCTCTATAAAACCAGAATATAGGGTTCCTTTTATATTTACAAGTAATAATTATTACGTCGCTCAAGATTTAAAAAAGCTTTCTGAAATAATTTCAAAAGATGAATATAAAATTAATTCTGTCGTTTTTTTAAAAAAAGACTTAAAAAATAATAATAAAAAAAGTTTGGAGACCATTAAGTCGCTTAACAAAGATAAACCCGGAATAGAATTTAAAAAAATAAGTAATACAAGCTTTGAAATTAATGTAAAAAAAGTTAATCAATCGTTTATTTTAGTTTTTAATACTTTATTCAACAATTATTGGCGGCTCCAACAAACAAATAGCAAAATAACTATAAACAACGAAAAACATATACAAGTTAATGGTTACGCTAATTCATGGATTATTGATCCTCAAGAAATCTGTAGGCCAGATAAGTGTATTAAAAATAAGGATGGCTCCTATGATATAAGCTTTAAGTTAAATTATTGGCCTCAACTTGTATTCACTATTGGGTCTTCCATAAACATTACAATCTTAATTGGTTGTGTTTTTTACCTAAGCTTATCTTTATTCAAACGACGTAGTTGATAACAAACAAATAATCACTTATAATCACAAAAAACATGCAGATAATAATCTTGGCGGCTGGAATGGGTAATCGTTTGAAACCAATTACTAATAATGTCCCAAAAGTAATGGTAAAAGTCGCAGGTAAAGAAATTATTCTTCATCAACTAGATCTGCTTTCGAAATTAGACAATGTCACTGAAATAATTATAGTAGTCGGATACCGAAAAAATCAAATTAAATCTCTTATCGGTCAATTTTATAAGGGTATAAAAATTACTTACGTCGACAATGATGACTATGCACAAACAAACAATATTTATTCTTTATTTCTTGCATTAAAAAAAATCAAAGAAGATGTTCTCCTTGTTGAAGGAGACGTCATTTTTAAGCCGGATTTGTTAGGTGAAATTACTAAACATAAGAAAGATCTCATCTTCGTCGAAAAATTTAAACCATATATGGATGGCGGGGTAATTGAAATTGATAATAAAACTAAACTGGTAAAAAAACTTATTCCGAAAAGAGATCAGGATGAAAACTTTGAATTTAATAAATATTATAAAACAGTAAATATCTATTATTTTACTCATCACTTTATTGAAAAATTTTATAAACCAGCACTTAAGTTATATATTAATTCCTATGGAAAAAAAGACTACTATGAGTTGATTATTGGCTCACTTGTTTATTTAAACCTCTGCCATTTATATGCCCACATTATCAGTAAAGAACTTCAATGGTTTGAGATTGATGATTCAATAGACCTAAATTTCGCAGAAAATATTTTTTTTAAAAAAAATATTGATTTTATAAAAAGTAAGTATGGTGGTTATTGGAACTATAATTTTATTGATTTTTGCTATTTATATAATAGACATTTTCCAAATCCGTCGTTTATCAAGGAAATGATGGAAAATGTTTCTGTTCTTATAAACACCTATCCATCAGGTCAAGAATATATCAAACTTCTTTTATCTTCTTTTTTCGATTATGAAATTGATAGAAGTAAACTCTTTGTTGGTAATGGAGCATCAGAACTAATTAGTTTAATTAATAATCATATTATTGACTCAATAACTATTCCTGTTCCAACATTTAGCGAATATCTAAAAGTAAAAAATAAGAAATTAATTAATTATTATTGTCTTTCAGAAAAAAATAATTTTAAAATAAAACCACATGGTTTGGTCAAAGAAGCTAAAAAGACCAATTTTTTGCTGCTGATCAACCCAAATAATCCAACTGGACAAGTTATTTCATATAAGGATCTTGCTTATATTCTCGAGAACCTAAAATCTTTAAAAGGGATTATTCTTGATGAATCATTTATCGACTTTTCTGATGAACAAAGCGGTATTAAATTAGTCGAAAAATATCCCAATTTAATATTTATTAAAAGTATCAGTAAAAGCTATGGGGCAGCCGGCCTTAGATTAGGATATATATATACCAATAATCAAAAAGTAAAAGACGTACTTAACCAATACCTTCCAATTTGGAATATTAATTCCTTCGCCGAAAAATTTTTGGAGAAATTTAGCAAATATAAAGAAAGTTTCAATAAATCGCTTATAATGACAGTAAGAGATCGACAAAAGCTTATGAGAATGCTTCAGAAAATTAAACATCTAAAAGTTTATTCATCAGAGGCAAATTTTTTATTGTGTAAAATTTTAAATCCTGATTTAAATTCCGATAAATTATCTCAGTTACTTTTTAAGTATGACAATATTTTTGTTAAAAATCTTGATCAGAAAATTGGGCCCTCATTCTTTAGAGTATCTGTACGAAATGAAGAAGAAAATAAAAAACTAGTTAAGGCCTTAAATAAATATTTGTAATCGTCAATATGTCACAATTAATTTATGAATCTAATAAAAAATTAAAAAAAATTTGCCAGCGGAATGATTGCTATCATCGGATTTTTTCTCTTCCGATAACGAGATTTATTCTTGCCTTTAATCTTATGTCGCCAACACAAATTACTTTTCTCGATTTTTTTATTGGCTTATTCGGAATAGTTTTGTTATTTATCGGTCATGAGTGGTCATTTGTCATCGGTACTATTTTTTTACAACTGTTTGAAATTTTTGATTGTATCGATGGCGAAGTCGCACGCTATCTAATCTATAAAAGGCAATTAAAACGGACAATCACGGAAACCAGGGTAGTTGAATTTATTCAAGACATTATACATCCTATTCTTCAACCGCTAATTTATCTAGGATTTGGCTATGGTTTGTTCTTTAACTATCATCAACCATCAATTCTTATTCTAAGCTATTTAGCAGCCATCGGCACTTCTGTTGATACTTATATCAATACTATTCGCGAAAAGCTTATTGGTTCATCAAGAATCAGCAATGTTTCCCGCTCATATAATGAAATGAAGGCGAAAAGCGAAAAGTTGCTGCGTTTTTTTCCTTTCGGAAAAATAATCGTTGAGATAATGACTTTCATAGCACCTATTCCAGGAGTAATTGCCATTTTAAATTTTGCTGCTATTCTAGATTTATTTTTTTTCCCGAATATGCAAACTACATTTCTATTCGGTTTTCCAATTAACTTTAAGATCTTATGTCTGATCTTTTATGCATTTCTTCAACAACTTCTTTGGATCATGAATGCTAAACAATCCATAATTTATCTGCAAAAAAAGTAAATTTATGATGAATAAAAATCAAATTAAATCTTTAGATCACAATAAAACTGCGAATTTTTGGAATAACCTTGACGATAAAGTACAAGGCGAATATTCTGTTAATTATTTAATGCAAAAAAAACATGAATTACTAGCAATTCATCGTTTTAAAAGAGATATTAATTTCATAGTTAGCAACTTACCATTAAAAAAAAGGCGATTGCTTGATCTAGCCTGTGGGTCGGGTAATTATTTAAGAAAGCTCGCTCCATTATTTACATACAGTGAGGGAATAGATAATTCTAAGTTATTTGTAAAAACTGCTCGTAAACGATTTGCCAAGACTAAAACTATTAAAATACGTCTTGAAAATATTATAAACTGTAAATTACTAGGTAAATTCGATTTAATCATTATAGGAGAAGTTTTTTTATATCTAGATGACATTGATCTATTAAATTTACTAAAAAAAGTTAGAAAACATATGAATAAAAATAGTGTTATTACACTTCGAGAATCAGTTATTAATAAACATGATATTATTCATAATAGGGGAGAACATAAAAGCATAAGACGAACATTGTCACATTATAAAAAATTATTTAAGACTTCAGGCTTAAAAATAAAAAAACTAGAATCAAACTATGACTATAACTATGCCTGGATTGCCGCCTTACCACTGAATTTTTTCCCGTTTTTTTTGAGAAGTGAGAAATTTATTAATTTCTACATGAATAATCCTGTCACGCGTTTTTGTTTCTTACGACTACCATTTCTTTTTTTTACTTTTATCAAGCCTAATTATATTTCTCAGTATTATTTTCTTCTGAGAAAAAAATGAGAAATCTAATCAAAGAAATACTACTAATTTTATTTTTTGCGGCTGTTGCTGTAATTTTACCTCTGATCTGGATAGATAAAGGTTATCTTTTTATTTCAGAAGAGGACCATTTTGCCAACTATCAAAAAGTTATTATTAAAAATTCCTCAAGTTGGGATTACACTTTTAATGCTGGTGATCCAACTCACCCGAGCCAATACACGCTCATTTTTCCAAATGGTCTACTTTATTACTATTTATCAAACAAAAATATTCCTAATGACATAATACAGAAGATTTTTTTAAGTCTTACTATTTTTGTTACTTTGTTAGCGTCTTCGTACTTTATTAGATTATTTACCCGTAACAGACTAATAATTTTATTGATAGCTTTATTTTATTATCTTAATTTTTATACAAAGTCTAGTCTTTTTTACTCTGCAAAGATGTATCAGCTAATTTTGATGCCTTTGTTCTTCACATATACTTATTTATTTCTAAAAACGAGTAAGTTTAAATACGTAATATATAATTTCTTAAGCTTGTTTGTTTTCCAGGGAATATTTTCTAATTTGGCGGCAACTATTTCCACCTTTCTAATCTATCCATTAGCTATTATTTATTATTATTTTTCTAATCCTACTGGTTTAATTGCTTTTTTAAAGTCTAAATTACTATTATTAATTGTCTTTTTTTCTTTTTTAATCCCCCTACTTTTAAGTTCGGGGCTAAGTTATTATTTATATGTCAACAATAGTTCTGTAAGCTCACTAAAAAGCAGTAATAGTTTTTCTGCTCTAAGTTCACCCATAAACCTTGTTTTACAATTCAGAGGATCTTGGTGGGAATTTTTAAGCAGCGCTGAAGGTGTTTCTTATAATTCCTGGAGATGGTTTTACGGAAATTTTTTTATAGTTTTGATATCTTACTTTTTATTAGCTCTGGGCCTACGTCTTCTTTTAGAAAAAAAATTTACTAATAAATATCTTTTTTTTACTGTTATCTTTATTATTAGTGTTTTTTTATCGAGTGGCTCGGCTTTTTTTCCGAAATTATATTCTTTATTCTATAACCACATTCCCTTTTTTTATGTCTTTAGGGAACCGTGGTCAAAGTTTACACCTCTACTAATATTATCCCTAGCTGTTCTTATTACTTTGAGTCTTGAAAATATTTCCAAGTTTTATAAAAAAAAATTAATCATTTTTTGTATCATTCTTGTATTAATTAGGGGCATACCTTTTTTAACTCCATATTTTTTTGATAAACACATTAATAGATGGTCAATTCCATTTATTAAATTACCCCATTATTGGTTAGAATGGCAAAAATGGTCAATTTTCAACAGAGACAAAACCGTACTATTAAAACCTATTAATTATTTTAAACGTAATTGGTATAAACAAAATTATGGAAACGCTAACCACCCCATAGCTTCAATTTTTGGATACACTAATACCATTTTTCAATTAAAAATTAATGCTTTGGGAGAAATCATAGACTATTTTATAAATAATGATAATAACAATTTTATTAAACTTATCTCTATTGACTATCTTCTTGATCAACAAGACGTTGAGAACAAGTCGGAATATTTTAGCGATAAAAACAAGGCTTACAATCAAAAATTTATGCAGTTTTTTCAGGAAAAACCCATTATTAATTTTGACAATAAATTATTTTTGTATCCGATAAAACCTGAATTTAAGTTGCCATTAGTATATCAACCTAAAAAAATATTTTTAACAAATGGTGTCAAGGGCCTTGAAAAAATTGTTTCTAACCCAGATTACCAGTTAACTTCTGTTATCTATTATTACAAAAATATCTTAGGTCAAATCAACCTGATTGAGAATCTTCAAGATGAGCTGAATAATAATACAAATCTAGCAGCAAATCTTAAATTTACCAAAATTAACGATGAACGTTATGAAATATCTTTCTCGCATATCACTAAACCCACCATTTTAATTTTCAATACTTCCTTTAATAAATCGTGGCAGTTGATTTTTAAAAATAATCTGGTCATAAATAATAAATATCATCTTCTAGCCAATGGTTATGCCAATTCATGGATTATTGACCCAAAACAAATATGTACAACACATGTCTGCCGTAGAAGTGATAATCGTAGTTATGATTTAGATTTAATTATGGAATATAAACCTGAAGATATGGTTAATAAAATTCTTGTCACTAACCTTGTTATTTGCAGTGGGGGAATACTTTACCTAGTTGGTTATTTTATATTCAAACTGTTCAAGCATGACTAAATATACTAATAAATATCTCTGCATTTTTTTTATCATTACATATTTATTTTTATGTTTCATATTTGTAAAAAAATTGAATCCGACAAGAAAGATTGAATTAAAAAACAATCTATCACTTAACGAAACTATTATAGTCCAACCTATTATCAAAGATAACAATCAATATCTTTATAACAAATTTGCCAATTTTCCATATGTTTCAGCGCGAGTTGGAAGCATACGCTATTTTCCCTCACTTATTAGTGAAGAAATTTACCAACAAAAAAACAATCAAAAAGATCTCGTCTATACTTTTGCAGGCAAACGATTATCTGAATTGGAACTGTGGGGAAAACAATTTCAAGTAATAGGAACTATAAAAAATATCACTCAGCTTAAAAACTGGTGGGCAAAGCAAAACCCGAATATATGGAAAATATACAAATATAAAAATTATAATATTTGGGAAGCTTCCTTAGCGCGTTATTATATTCTATGGGAAAGGGAGATAAATAATCTTTATCATAATACTGAAAGTAAAGATCTTATCGACAATTTGACTACTCTAAAAGGTTATTTAATCAATCACAAACAGAGGTTTGCGACTGTGGTTTATGATTCAAAGAAAACGGCTGCTGAAAAAAATTATCTATTTAATCTTTATAATCTTATTTATGATGAAATAAACAAAAAGTTGAGTGAGTTTCTTCCTGAATACAATTTTGGAATTATTTATTATCCAATTAGTGAATTTATTGGAGATAAACAATCAGGAGTCTATGACGTCTCTTTAAGCTTGTGGGACATTCCATCATTTTTAAATCTCAACCCTCGTTTAATAATTGAAAATAAAATTGTCAGTCCAAAATTATTAACAAATAACACAGTAAAGTTTAAAAATGTTATTGTCACTAGCCGAGAAAAAGAATTAAAACTTCAAATAGATAATACTTCTTTTCCTGTAAGTAATAAAATTACATCTAAAAGCTTTGACGAGAAAACTAAACTTTATCAGATTGATATAAGCATTCCAAAATTACCAAGAGACTTTAATTATTATCTAAAAGTTAATTTTAATGTTAAGCAGCGTGTAATCTTACAAATTAATAAAAAATTAATCATAAAAAATAAAATTTACCCACAAGTTATTTTTAATAGAGATTTGTTTCCTGTTAATCAACCGGCAGTTTTGTTTGAACCAGTATCTTTTGATTATAATTATGACCATTTCTTTAGCATCCTTTCCTATCAACCGCTATCTAAATCTGATTTCAAGTCTTTTTCTATAAAGTTTCAACCATTGATAGATATGGATATTGTTCTAAAAAAAATAGCCGGCACCTCAATTGATAAAAATACAGTCACCACTAGATCTTATTCTTCTTCAAGAATACTGCTTTTTTTTATTTTATTTGCCCTACCAATAGGATTTCTTTGGATATTTAAAAAATTTAAATCAACAATACAAAAAAAACTTTTAAAACTGTTTTTTATATTAACTAAGCAATTTTACCTTTTACGTATAAAAATCAGGCAAGCTAGATTAGTTTTTATTTTGTTCATTATTATTATTTTTATCGTTAATCTATTTTTTACTAAAAATAACTCGTTTTCCATGACGATTTTAGCTATAATTTTTTGGGTTTTGTGCGTAGTAAATTATAATCTTGAAGTAAGAATCACTTTTCTTTTTGCTGCACTACTTTTAGGTTTATGCATTATATTTTCAATTATTGGAGTTGATTTAACTGCTGAAAAAATGGCTATTTGGTTTTATATGTTTTTGATTATGGCTCTTGATCAATATATTTTTGAGTCAGTAATAAATAAAAATATTGTAATTGATTTAATGACGTTTAAAAATTTCCCACCTCAAATTAAGCAAGATCTTAATTCGCTTAAAATTCAAACCACAGCTTTAGCAATTAAGCAAGATCTTAATTCGCTTAAAATTCAAACCACAGCTTTTGCCAACACACAACAGAAAAATATTCGAGGTTGGTTAAAAACTATCTATGTTGATTTCAAGTCATTGAAATTATGGGGACAATTAAAAAAAAAGGTATTGGATCCTATTTTTAATAATTTTATTAAAGAAATAGTATTTTTTTATATACCGTGTTCAAAAAAACAAAAAGACGTACAAAAATCAGTTAACCGAATAGGGATTACTTTAATCATTGTATTTGCTTATTTTATAATTCATTATTTAATTAGTCGTTCTATAGCATATGAGAGGTTAAGTCCGACCATATATAAGATTGAGCCAAAAATTGTTTATCATGCTACAAATGTTATCGTCAAAGGAAATAATTTTGGCTGGCGACTTAAACCTTCAGACAAACTGATGAGCCAATATGGTGAAATTTCAACTAGCTTATGGGATATTTCTAAAATAATATTTGTTATTCCTCTCCATTGGAAACCGGGGAAGATTAATCTTTGGATAGAAAGAGAATCTTCATGGAATTCAAGAAAAATCGTTGTAAGAAGCAACATCATATCTATTAAATTACTCTCTATCTCAAGTATTATTAATAAAGATGATGAAGAGTATTTTAATCAGTTAAAATGGCTAGATAAGGAAACATTAAAATTAAATGGATACTAAAAAGAAAAAATCTACGATATTATTTTTGATTTTATTATATCTATCTTTATGGGTATTTTTCTTTAGGAATCAAAAACTAACCGTTTATAAAATTAACATAAATAAATCTGTAATCTCAAGCAAAACTTTTATACTGTCTCCTTTAATTACGAACAATAATATATGGTATCTAAACGTAAACCCCGCATCTCCAACAATTCCCACCAAGATTAAGATGGGAGGTCTAAAATACTACTGGCTCAGTTTAGTTGAAATAGTTAATACCAATAATATTCCTTATGCTAACTTTATATCTGCTTCCAAACGAATAGCAGAAGTGGAAAACTGGAATAGTGAAATGCGGATTGTTGGAGGAATAAAGAATGTCAAGGAACTCAAACAATGGTGGTCAAAAAATACTCCTGAGACTTGGATGTTTTTTAATTATAAAAATTACAACAGCTGGGAAGGGTCTCTGGTCCGCTACCTGTCATCATGGGAAAAACAGATCAAGAACATTAATTCACCAAATACACTCGAAAATATAATGAATATCAGAGGTCATTTAAAAAAGTATCAGGAAAAATTATATTTGCTTATATATAATTCCAGTAATTCATCACGCGAAAAAGAATATTTGTTCAAACTGACTAATGAAGTCCATTCTTATCTTGATTCTCAGTTAAACTATTATATTCCTAACTATGATACTTCTAATATTAATTATTCGTTAAATGAAATTCACCAAAAAAAATTATTCGGCATTTATAATATTTTGTTAAAAATCGATAATCTTTCACTTCCGGTAGATAAAAAACCAGCGCTAGAAATTGACAATAAAATAATCTATGGCAAATTATTGGATAACAACATAATTAATTATAAGAATGTTGTTTTAAACGATGACATCAATCATATAATACTCAATCTTAATCTAACAAACATAATAAATAAGAATAACAACTGGCTTAACATTCTTGCTGAAGATGGATCTTACCAATATGTCCTTTCTATTCCTAATTTAGACAACAAGATGACTTATCTTATGAATTTTAGTTATCGTACTGATCAAAAAATAAATTTGCAGTTAATTGCAAAATATCATGAAGAAAAACAAGAAGTCGAGCAAGCAGTTTTAAATAAAGAACTGCTTCCATTAAATAAAAGGATTTACGGTTCTGAATATTTTTCATTACCTCAAAGAGAAGTACTCGAGTATTTCTTATTGATTAATAGTCCTCAGCCCTTATCCTATGACAATCTTAAGTTAATAAAGGTTAACATTCAGCCATTTTTGACACCAGAACTTATATTAGAAAAAACCGGTGATCTTCCTTCATCGAATATTGAATATTTAAAAATTAATTCCCAAAAGTATAATATTAAAGTTACCAATACTACTAGCAAGATTAATAAAGCTATCATTGACAGTTTTTATCCATGGTGGCAAATCAAATCAAAAACTTATAATCCTGATGTTAATAGTCTTTGTCTAACTATTTGGTATTGGCCAATTAGATTTCTTTTTATCAGTCTTGCATGTCTGCTTTTTCTTACCGGCTGCTGCTACTGGTTAAGAAAACGTGGACAAAAAAATTGGATAGGTAAAATACTATTTCTAGTTATTAAACATGTAAAAATGATCAGTAAAAAATTACTATACTTTATCCTCGAAACTATTAAAAAATTACGTTTTATTTTTTCTTTTTTCTTTTTTGTTTTTACGGCATTATTTCTAATTATTTACCTGTTCATTGATATTGGTCAAAATAATATTTTGATTATCTATTCTGTTATTTTTTGGATTTTGTTCTTAATAATAAGCCGTTTAAATTACCAGGGTAACTTTATCACAACGATAATGTTTTTATGTTTTTGTGCTTTATCTATAAATTATAAAAATGAAATTCTGACTGAAAAGTTAGCAACGTTAGCCTTTACATTTCTCGTCGTTGGTGCTTTTCAATCACTTTTAATTAGAAAAAGTAAACAACATAAATAATATGCTTAAAAAAAGTTTTTTCGTAACTGTTATTTTTGGATTATCGACACTAATTCAGCTTGTAAGCAACATTATTATTACGCGATTTTTTGGTGCAAAAATAGATCTTGATATTTTTCTTGCTGCTGTTGCCGTACCCACAATCATTGTCACCGTCATTTATGGAACTTTAAACGATGCTTTTTTACCTTTATATGGGGAAAACAAAATAAAGAACCCCGAAAAATCTGATCAATATTTCCTTTTTCACTTTTTAATTCTTACTCTTGTATCACTTCCACTAACATGCGTTTTTTATTTTTTAAGTCAACCTATAAGCCATCTTTTATATTCTGTAAGAGGAGTAGAATTTGTAAAAAATGTGGCTTTTCAGATGAAATATCTTTTTTTTAGTATTCCATTTTCCGTCATCGCTACTGTTTTTGGGACTTATTATTATATTCATAAAAAATTCATTCGTTTTCCATTAGCTCAAGCAATAGGCAGCATAATCAATCTAACTCTAATTATTCTGTTGTCTCCTTATATCGGAATATTCTCATTAGTCCTTGCTTTTGTAGTAAATATTATTTTTCAAATATTTTTAATTGTTCCACCTCTTAAAATTTTTAAAATTAAAAATTGGGAAGTGAGGGAAATTAGAAATTTATTCCTGGCCTGGCTTCCTTTGATTATCGGAGCCTTTGCTTTTCGTTCGGACGCTATATTGATTCGTTCTTTCGGATCGCAACTTGCATCCGGTTATCTTGTCTATCTAAATTTAATTTCTAAAATTTTTTCACTGGCCGTCGGAGTAATGACCATTGGTATTCAAATTGTTCTATTACCTCATTTAGTGGAAGAAATTGCCCAAAAAAATCATCAAAAAGTAATTGTAAAAATTAATCAGGCAAAACTACTTTCTTTAGGTGTCTCTATTTTAGTAGTGATTGCTATTGTCATAGTTTCACCAACGGTTATTAAGTTCTTATTTGTCGGAGGAAAATTTACGCTGAAAGATGGCCAAAAAGTTATTTCATTACTTTCTTATTTCATCTTACCTGGGATAGGGTGGGGAATAGCTAATATATTTTTTCAACCCCTTTTGGCTCTCAAAAAAACCTGGACTGTTGGAATAATCAATATTATTTCTCTTATTTTTGGGTGGTTAATTGCATCTTTTATTAATAATAAATTTAATTCTCCTATTGACGCCATTAGTTGGGGACTAGTAACTCTACTTTTTACCAATATTATTCTTGCGGAGATAATTTGGCAACGTGCAAAGAAAATTTATGCTAAACAAAAATAAGAAAACCATTTTTATTTTAGTATTATTTATAGCTTTTGTTTTTATCCGTTTTTTTAAAGTTCCTGATTTTTTTAATTTTGGCATAGATGAAGAATATCAGGCTCTTTTATCCTGGTCGATTGTAAAAGATTTTCATATTATTTTAATTGGAGTCAGTGCTTCAAACATAGGATACTATTTAGGCCCAGGGCTAACTTATCTTGGAGCTTTGCTTCTTTGGTTATCCAAGGGAAATCCTCTTATTTTTGCCTATTTTGCTTCGTTTGTCGGAGTCTCAACGGCGATAAGCCTCTATTTTGTAGTTAAATCTATTTTCAACCAAAGAACTGCTATTGTTTCTTTTATTTTTTATTGTTTTTCTCCTTTTGCTTTCTATTATGATCGCCGATATTGGCCCATTGGAGTTCCTTTAATTGCCTTATGGCTTTTTTTTAGTTTGGTAAAAGCTTTTAAAAATCCGCGCTGGCTACTTTTTACCACATTATTAATGGGAGTTTCTTATCATCTTCATATTAGTCTTTGGCTTTTTTGGCCGATAATTTTATTTGTTTTTGTCTTTCTGATTTCAAAAAGGAAAATTTCTTTGGCAATCATTTTTCAATCAGTCTTAATTTTTTTTATCTCCACTCTACCTCTTTTTGTTTTTGATTTAGTTCATAACTTTGACAATCTACTTATGCCGCTAAAACTAATTACAAGAGATAAATCGGCCACGTATGTTTCGAGTCCTATATCTAGAATCCCTCAATTTGTGCAGAACATTACAAAAATCTGGTTAATGAATTCAAATTTATTAACAAATTATTTACTTTTTAGTCTTTTTTCGATTTTTTGCTTATATTTACTGTTTAAACAGAAAACTGTACGGATAAGGATTTTATTATCAGTAATTTTTCTTTTTTTTATCGGATTTATTTTTTTCCCCTCTCCTATGCAGGAATATTATTTTGTTTTGGTTTTGCCATTTGTCGTTATAATATCGTCTCTTTTTCTCGAATCGCTGGCAAATTTTAAATATTTATTGCTAATAATATTTGTTTTAATAAATTCTTGGTCAATATTCAAAAATCCTACTTTTGGTAGTTACAAACTAAAGATAGAAGTGATTAAAAAAGCAAGCCTGATAGTAAAAAAATCCCCTTTTTCTTTGGAAACTAAAGGCGCTTACATATCAAATGGGGGATGGCGCTATCTTTTTCAATCTTCCGGGCTTACTCCGGTTCAAAGTAGCGCTGATTCTATGTTCGGTTGGATCTACCCCGACGAAATCTCTCAAACAAAACCAAAATATAAAGTAGTTATTTTAAATAATCAAACTTATAAGATTTTTGATTTTTGATGTTTGATTTTTTATTTTATTTTGTCACGTGCCACCAAGGTTGAATCCAGAAAAAAGAAACCATAACTACAAATTGAATTGAAAGAAGAATAATAAGCAATTTTCGAATCGTTTTATTTTCTGCAGCTGAAGCAATTCCAAAAGCATAAGGAACAACAATTCCCATTTCATAAGTTAATCGGGCCGATGAATAATGGCCATAGATGGTGAAATTTGCAAATATATATATTGCAAGCATCAAAAATCCGGTAGAGTTAATGATTAATGAAAATTCTTTATTGATCCGTAACTGTTTTATTAAACCATATAAACACAAAGGAAATAGTAAAAAGCCCATCGACCAAAGAACAAATGACTTTTTGTGAAATTTTATAAAAGGAGTAATTGCATTATGCCCATCCGTCCAAAAACTGTTCCAGGCTGCACCGATTAAAGAATAATATTGAGTATTGTACATATCGGTCTTATAAATCCAATCTAAACGAAAGTAATATTCAATCGGTTTTGGAGCATATTTTGTTTTTGTAAGAGCAAACCTAATGGGATCTCCAACATTAGCATTCTTCGCTCTTAAATAAATCGGGGATGATAAACTAATTACTATTAAAAAAATGACCACACTAAAAAAAATTGAAAACCCCCGTTTATTTTTTTGTGATAGGATCATGATCATTAACGTAAGAAAAACTATTGGAACAATAAATAAGATCGATTGTTTTGTCCAATAACCCATCACTAAACTAAAGGCTAACCATATCATATATTTGACAAATTGCCAATTTGTTTTTGCCTTAACAAGAAATAGACAAGCAACTATACTGGAAACAATCCAGAAGGTACCTAATAATTCGTTACTTATCATAGCCGGAAAAATATTCAACATCGGTAAACCAGCTAATGAAAACATTCCTATCAGTACCTGTTCCTTTTTTTTAAAAACCTTCCACAAACCTAATCCAACCATACTGATAATCATCCATAAAACAAAAATGTTGACATATTGGGCTATCTTCCATGTTCCAGTAAAAAGCATTAATGTCGCTCCAATCAAATAGTAAAAAGGAGGCTGGTGACCTTCGGGAAAAGACTTTGGAGACGGTAGCTTCCAATATTTATTGAGATATTCAATGTAATATAAATGATCTTTGCCATCAAATCCATGACTTGGACTGTATAAAGTTGCATTGTGAAAACCTAAAATAAATGACGTAATTATGATTAAAGATGCTAAAAAGAATGTTGCTAACTTTTTAATTTTTTTTGGGGCTTTAAACACATTATTATTTTACCAATATTTTGTATGATTATTAGCTATAATTTCTAAGGTAATATAAAATAATATACTTATGCTGAGAAAATACTTACTAAGTTTAATCGAAAGCGCAGCAGTTGAAAATGAGATTAATATTATCAATTTTATTCCACAATTAAATAATTGTACGTATTTAGACTTAGGATGTGATGATGGCAAAAAATCATTATTAAGGGCACAAAAAGCACATGCACGTAAGATATTGGGTATAGAGATTATAAGATCTCAAGCAATTAAGGCAAGAAATAAAGGAATTAAGGTGTTTGAAACTGATCTAAATTTTAGACTGCCAATTAGTTCTTGTATTATAGACTTGATTACGTGTAATCAAGTAATCGAACACCTATACGATATTGATGTTTTTTTATCAGAAATATATAGGACTCTAAAAAAACAAGGAGTTCTTATTTTATCGACAGAAAATTTATCAAGTTGGCACAATATTTTCTCACTTGTCTTTGGCTTCCAACCATTTAGCATGACAAACATTAGTAGAAAAGGCAATATAGGGAACCCCTTTTCGCTCTGGAAAAATCCGGATTTGTTGCATAAGTGTCTTTTTTCATATTTCGGGATAAAAGATTTATTGCACAAACATGGATTTATGATCGAATGTATAAAAACATCAGGTTATTATCCATTGCCAAATTTTTTTGCACACTTTGACAAAATTCATGGACATTGGCTTACGATAAAAGCTAGAAAAAAATAATTCATTCTGGAAGATCGAATGACGAATGGGAAAACAGAAAAGGAAGTTTTACAGTTGATTTTTGAAGTAATTATTTATTACAATTCTAAAAGAATTTATTCAAATCATAAAGATAAATCATCAGGTGAATTCTTAAGAAACGTTCGTTGTTAAAGTAATTTAGAACCTTTCTTATTATGAACCACAAAGTATCGATAATAATCGCAATTTATAATGAAGAAAAATATATTGATGCGTGTATAAAGTCACTTCTTCAACAGAATTATAAACCAATTGAAATCATTATTATTGATGATGGTTCTGTCGACAAAACAAAAACTATAGTTACTAAGTATCCATCCATTCATCTTTTTAGTCAGGAACATCTTGGAACTGCAAGGGCTAGAAATTATGGTGCTGAAAAAGCTACTGGTTCAATTTTAATCTTTGTAGATGCCGATATGAAATTTCAAGGTAATTTCATTGAAAATTTAATAAGACCAATTGAAGATGGGACCACAAAAGGAACTTTTTCAAAACTGGAATATGTAGCCAATTGGGATAAACCTCTGAGCCGTTGCTGGAATCGTAATAATAAACCTATTTTGCCGGAAAAAATGAGAGTTCGTCAAGATATAAATGAAGGAGATGATTTTCGGGCTATTTTAAAATCAGAATTTCTGCGGGTGAACGGTTTTGACAATATTGGCTATACAGATACTTGGTCGCTTGCTAAAAAACTCGGCCATAAACCAGTTAATGCTCCGGGAGCTGTTTATTATCATTACAATCCAGAAACCTATTCTGAAGTTTTTTCATCAGCCAAATGGATTGGGAAAAGAGAATATAAGTTTGGTAGGATAGGAAACATCATTAATATAGTAAGAAATATTTTTTTATTTTCTTTCTTACGTGGGATCTATAAATCTATTCGATATAGAGAGTGGCAGTTTATTCCTTTTCAATTCGTCTATGATTTTGGTTTATGTATCGGCTCTTTAAATAAAATATTTAATGCAAGTGTTATTAAATAAGGGCCAAGAATTTTCTAACCGGCATCATGGACATTTCATAATCAGATTCAACTGTATAAGCTCCAATATGAGGGGTAAGACTAATATTTTCTAAAGATAAAAATTCTTTTTTTATTTCCGGTTCGTTTTCAAACACGTCTAAAGCTGCACCTTTAATTGTTTTATTTCGTAGCGCCACGATTAAATCCTTTTCATTTATTATTCCACCTCTTGAAGTATTAATGAGATAAGTAGTTTTTTTCATTTGTTTCAGTTCTTTTAAAGTAATCAAGTTTTTGGTTTCGGGGGTTAATGGTAAATGTAGAGAAATAATATTGGAATTTTTTATTAAAAAATTAAGATCAGTTTTTTTAATTTTAAAACGGGCCAGCGTTTTCTCATCAAGATATGGATCATAACCTAGGATTTCTTTTACTTGAAACGCAAGAATTTTTTCCGTAATTGACCTAGCTATGGCGCCGCAACCAACAAATCCAACTGTCTTTCTTTTTAGTTCTTCACCCATCAGTTCCTTGCCTCTCCAACTCCCATGTCTTAATCTGTGACTTTGTTGTCGAGTATGTCTTAACAACATTAGCATTAAGCAGACAACTAATTCCGCTACTGAATTGGAGTTTGATTGAGGAGCATTAATTACTTGAATATTTCTTTTTTTACACTCGCCTAAATCTACGTTGTCCAAACCTACCCCAACTTTTAGAATAAACTTTAAATTAGGAAATTGATTAAGACATTCTTTATTAGCAGTAATATATGTTCTGATGAAGAGTATTTGAATTTTATTTTCGTCGTCGTGACTCAATTCACGTCCGAAGATAATTTCATGGCCGTTTTTTTTTAGCTCTTCAATAGCTTTAGTATGGATCTCGTTTTTTTCCGGAACATAAACTATCATGGATTATCTTCTTAATGTTTATTTTGATATCGTTCTATATCAGCTTCAACCATCATTTTTACCAGATCTTTGAATGAAGTTTTTGGCTTCCATCCCAAGATTTTTTCTGCCTTATCGGATTTAGCTCTTAAACTGGGCACTTCTGCTGGTCTTTTAAATCTCGGATCAACTACTACATATTTTTCCCAATCAGAAATTCCGGCATATTTAAAAGCTAATTCTACAAATTCTCTAACACTGTGGCTTTCACCTGTACCGATAATATAATCATCAGGTTTTTCTTGCTGCAGCATTAAATACATAGCTTCAACATAATCTCCGGCAAAACCCCAATCGCGTTTAGCATCAAGATTGCCAAGTCTCATTTCCTTAGCAAGTCCGCACTTAATTTGGGCCACGCCATCGGTGATTTTACGAGTGACAAATTGTTTTCCACGGAGCGGGGACTCGTGATTAAATAAAATTCCATTACAAGTAAACATTCCATAAGATTCTCTGAAATTAATAGTCATCCAGTAAGCATAAACTTTTGAGATTCCATAAGGACTTCGGGGATGAAAAGGGGTACTCTGGTCTTGAATTCCTTCTCTATGTGCAAGCCCAAACATTTCTGAAGTTGAAGCTTGATAAAATTTTGTTACCGGGCTGAAGTATTTAATAGCATTTAAAAGGTGAAGGACTCCAAGAGAGTTAACTTCAGTCGTTAACTTGGCCTGCTCCCAAGAATCGCCAACAAATGATTGGGCGGCTAGATTATAAACTTCATCGGGTCGCAGATTTTTGATCATATTAATCAAGGATGCCTCGTCAATTAAATCCCCATCTACAAAATTTATGTTATGAGTAATTCCTAAGTAATCTGGATTGGAGAAATTGGGATTAGAATATCTTCTGATCATGCCATAAACCTTATACCCTTTTTCCAATAAATACTTAGCTAAATAAGGACCATCTTGTCCTAATATTCCGGTAACCAAAGCTGTTTTTGCCATAGACTCAACAATAATTTATAATTAAATATTAACTAATTTAATCTATTATAGCTTATTTTTATCTGTTAAAATAACTTTTATGCTTGTTCGCTTAATTGATTTTATCAAAAAACCAACTAGTAAGCATATTATCATAAATACCGTTGGTAATTATCTAAACGTTTTTTTTACCGCCTTTTTTGCCCTACTGTTGGTTAGGATACTTAATCCTTCAGAATACGGAGTCTTAAGTGTTTTATTAGGTATTGCTTATGTTTTGGCCAATGTCCTAGACTTTGGTACATCAGCTACATTATATTCATATCTCCCTTCATTGATTGAAAAAAAAGCTGCCAATATTTATCAATTTCTAAAAACTAATTTTTTTTATCAGTTGATTTTTTCTTTAATAATCATTATTCTCCTTTTTATTTTCTTTCCATATTTAGATAAGGTTTTTTTTAAAACTAATGCTCCGCCATGGGAACTTTATGTAACCACTTTTTCCGTTCTATTTCTTCTTTGGCAAAACTTTGTTTTAAACTGTCTTTTCGCCGCAAAGAAATTTTTTATGGCAAATCTTTATTTAAATTTGTCCAATGTCTTGAAAACCGTTCTGATATTTATTCTGATTTTTTTTCACAAAATAACCATAGGAAATATTATTTTTATTTTCGGTATTTTAGGTCCAATAATTTTTTTTCTTCTTGTTTTTCTTGACAAACGCCATATCTTTAATAAAATTTTAGTAGCCAAAATTGAGAAGGAGGAATTTCGCTTTGGCTATACGGTAACTTTTTTTATTGCCAATCAATTTTTTAATCTGGGAACCAGAATGGACCTTTTTCTTCTTTCATATTTCAGATCTAAGCCTGAAGTTGGTTATTACGGAGTCTCACAAAAAATTATTTTAACTATTCTCACCTCCATTACCAGCATTACCCAAGTATTATCTCCTTCTTTTTCCAGAATAAAAACTAAAAAAGAAGCTAAGCATCATCTGAAAACTGGTTTCTTTTATCTTCTTATCCCAGCTGGTTTATTTTTCTTACTAATGATTTTACCTAATCAGATTTTTTACCTCTTTTTTACTAGAAAATTTGCCCAAACCGCACCTATAACCAAATCCTTAAGTCTTCCCTATATCCTTTATTCTCTAGGCAATTTACCTTTGTTGTTTATTCTTTACACCTTAAGAAAACCTGCATATATTTTATTTGCTTATGTATCTTTCTTTATTATTACAACGGTTGGTTGTTATTTTTTTATTCCTATAAAAGGAGTTTTTGCACCAGCCTATATCTTGAGTATTGCTTTTTTTGTAACAACAGCTATTCTTTCTTATGTAACAATCTATAGATATAAAAAACTTCCAGAAGATTTAGATTAAAGTAACTGGAGCTATCTTATTAATACTATGTAAATATCGTTAATGGAATTTTTAATCCTGTTGGTTTGTATAATAAATGATGTTTAGTTGTTTTTGGCTGAAATAATTTACCCGTTAAACCTGCCTTAATTACTTGTTTTTTTGTCACGTTTACATTACTTTTCCAGGAATATAATTTAACTTCCGACCTTGTATAATCAACTAAATAAGCAGCTATTTTTTTATAACCCAATGATTTTAATGAATGAAAACGATGATGACCATCGAGAATTATCATTGTATTTAAATCTACTATGATTGGATTATTTAAGAAATTATCTTTTTTAATTATTTTCTTAAGTTTTTGAAAATGTACCTTGTTTATTTCTTCGTGACTTTTTAGAATTTGCACATCAATTAAAACTATTTTTTTATTCATAAAGGCTATAAAATGATTACAGATATATTTTTAAGTGCTTCTCCAATATTCTACTATTAATTCTCTATATATTTTTTTTCCAATTAGCTTAAAATTCTGTTTCAATAATTTATTTTGATAATTAACTCCATGGATATCAGCTGTATATGGAATTACTACAATATTTTTTTCATTGATCTTTCCAGCGCTTTTTAAATCAACTACCTCGATATTTTTATCATAATAAAGCAGAGGATCAGAAGAAGATTGAATCATATAAACTTTTTTGTTCGCGATCAAACTGGCAACCAAACTCTTCCAATCTTCCCGATGAAAATTTGGATTTAATAAATAAACCATCGACAACGCTATAAATCCTCCCAATACCAAAATCGAACCTATGAAGTTAGAATTGACCCTATTAGACAAACCAAAAATTAATAAAATACTTAAGATTGGAATTAGGTACAGAAAACGAAAGTACTGGAGTAGGGGAGACCATAATGAAAAAATAATCCCTAAAAAGATTGGGAATATAAACAAAAGGCCCAAAAATCTTTGTCTAGTGGCCCCTTTGACAACGTATAAGAAAATAACCGCTGTCCATATCCCGGAAATCAAGTAATAAATTTTTTTGGGATAAAAACTTATCCTGCCAAAAGCAAATTTTATAAAAATAAGAACTAAATTCTTTATATTTGCAGGACCTAAGACTTGTTTCCAATTAGCCACAGCCTGTAAAGCCTGACGCGAATTTGAAAGCTGCTTCAACAATAAAGGAGAAATCACCAATAATGAAACGAAAAACGTTAGACAAGAAACCAGCAAGAATTTATATTGTTTTTTGATTAAAAGATATAAAAAAAACGCTGCAATCAAAAATATCGATCCATAAAAACTATAAAAACTCAAAATACTAAAAACATTAAAGAATATTAAATTTTGACTTTTAATAAGTAGTAATTTTGACTTTTGACTTTTGATTTTTGAGTTATTTGTATCGAAAGTATCATTTTGATTAAGGTTAATCAAAAAATATAAGGAGGCTGTCAACGTTAAAGTTACAAGAGAATACATTCTTGCCTCTTGCGAGTAATAAATGATCAAGGGATTGAACAAAAAAAAAGCTGCGGCAAACAATCCTGTCTTTTCGTCTTTTATTTTTTTTCCGATTAAGTAAATTATGTAACCGGTTATAATGGAAAAAATCACTGACGGCATGCGCAAAGCAATTTCCGAAACTCCTAAAACACTTGCCCATAACTTCATAAACAGATAATAAAAAGGTGGATGAAAATCAGTTGGGGAAAATTTTGTAATGATCGAAATAAGGGAATAATTTTGCATTACTTTTGCCGTCGTTGCCTCATCCAGCCAAAGCGATTGATTAAGAGCAATTAATCTAATTAGAAAACCCAAAGGTAAGATAATAGCGAGCAGAAAATACGATTTTTTGCCTTTTTTCATAGCTTAATTCTACTTGGTCAGAAGCTTATCGTAAATAGTAAATTTATCCAATCCTATAATATGGATATTTTTGCTGAGAAATAGCCGAATTTAGCTTCATTTCCTGACTTGTTATGTAACCTATAGTATGGTATAATATAGCTATGAAAAAATACCTTACCAGACATTTAAAAACCCAGCTTATTTTCGCTTTTATCTTATCTATTGGCCTCTACTTATGGCCGATGAAAATAACTGCCAAAAAGACAGAAATCAAATCTATTGCCGCTCGTCAAATGTCGCTTGAAAAACGCTATAACGATAGTTTCGTTAATGGTGTTTTTAAGGATAATATCTTACTTACCATGGCTTATTTGTCGGGAAAAATTTCGCCTAATCAAGCTGTTAACTGGACTGAAATAAATAAACCTTTTACTTTGGAATTGACTTTAAATCCAGGCCAGGTTTTTGCCTTTCATAATGATGTTTTGCCTCAATATAAAGGCCAGGTTAAATATACAACTAATGCTCATTTTAATTCCATGGAAGGATTTAAGTCTGATGGATATTTGGTGGGGGATGGTGTTTGCCATTTAGCATCTCTTATAAATTGGGTGGCTCAGGAAGCAAAACTTGAAGTTGTTTCTCCGACAAATCATGACTTTGCTGTGATTCCTGAAGTTCCAAAAAAATACGGCACATCAATTTATAATGCTGTTGGTCAGGAATCTGCCAATGCTTTGCAAAACTTATATATCAAAAACAACAGATCAAGCGCCATAAAGTTTGTCTTTAATTATGACAAAGAAAATTTGAAGTTATCTATCGTTGAATCAAAATCTCTGCTTTCAAAAAGATAAAACTTTAAAGTGAGCGGTGGACCGGATTCGAACCGGCAACCTTCTCCTTGGAAGGGAGACATTCTACCGTTGAACTACCACCGCAACAGGTAAATTATATCAAAAGCGGATATAATATATTGAATAGAAATGAAAAAAATCTTACTGCTATTTATTTTATGGTTCTTATTATTAAATACACTTAATATTCTTTCTTCACATTTAATAACCGATTATACGAGTTATGAACTTCCTAAAAATATCACCATCAGTCCTCGCCACATATTTGTTCCCTGGCTTAATTTCGACGGCAGAAATTACCTGGAAATAGCCTCGCAGGGTTACGTTCATAAATACAGAGTTGACTTGAGGGTCTTTTTTCCGCTGTATCCTTTATTAATTCGGATTCTTAGTTTTAATTTCCGTTTTTATCCCGTATTGGTGGGACTTATTATATCTTTGACTTCATTTATTGGTTGTCTTTTTGTTTTTGATCGACTGCTACATGATGAAAATGTCAGTAAAAAAACCAGGGCAAAAGTCTTTATTTTACTTTTATTATTTCCAACCAGTTATTATTTTTTGGCTTTTTATACGGAAAGTCTTTTTTTACTATTAACCTTACTAACTTTTTATTACTTAAATAAAAAGAATTTTTTGCTGGCAAGTATTTTTACCGCTTTTGCAACCGCAACAAGAATTATCGGTCTAGCACTCATACCTGCAATTTTGTTTGAAGCATATCACAGTTATAAAAGAAATAAAAAAATACCTTTTTTAATAATTATTACACCACTTGGATATTTTATTTACAGCGCATATCTTCAAATGATTAGTGGAAATGCTTTTTCGGTTATCTTAAAACAAAAGGATTGGAATAGGCAAATAAGTATTTTCAGTCCCTGGACTGCTCTGAAAGAAGGATTTGTGAAAATCGTGTACGGCTCGGCATTATCCAGATCAAATACTATTATTCATTTTATCGAACAGCTAGAATTTTTTATGGCAATTCTCATTTTAATATTTTTAATAATAAGTATTAATAAAATTAAATTTTCTTATTGGTTATATGTTTTTTTTAGCTTGGTTCCGATTTTCTTTTCTGGAATGCTTTCGTCTATTCCTCGGTATATAATCGTTATGTTTCCCATATATATTTTTTTAGCCAGAAAAATTCCTGAAAAGTATTTTTATTTTATCTGTACTGTTTTTTTTATACTTCTAATAATTCTCACTTCTTTATTTTTACGGGGTTACTGGGTCGCTTAAAAAAAGTTATATTTAATTATTTCAAATAATGCTCTTATTCCATCAACCCAGCCGATTTTTTTCCCTTCATTATAAGTCCGGCCCCAGTAAGAAATACCCACCTCAAAGATTTTTAAGTTTTTGATTTTTGCAATCCTTGCCGTCACTTCCGGCTCAAAGCCAAATCTCTTGCTTTCCAGCTTAACTGCAATTTTTCTGATCATGTCACCCTGAAAAACTTTATAACCCGTTTCCATATCAGTTAAATTAAGATTAGTACAAATATTGGATAACCAGGTTAAAAAATTGTTACCTAACGAATGCCAATAATACAAAACCCTATGAGGACGATCACTAATAAACCGTGATCCGTAGACTACATCAGCGTCGTGCTTGAGAAACGGCTCCAATAATGATGGATAATCATCAGGAGTATATTCAAGATCCGCATCCTGAATTAAAACAATATCACCCTTTGACTTTAATATTCCCGTCTTTATTGCCGCCCCCTTCCCCTCATTTTTCTTTTTGCTTATGAGTATTATTTTTGCTTGTCCCGCGGAGCCTTGGCGAAGTGGGGATATTTTATTTTTGATATTTGCGATACTAGCGTCGCCTGACCCGTCATCCACAATAATTATTTCTTTTTCTAACTCGCCAGAATCAGCTCCGATAACTTTTCCAATAGTCTGAGAAATATATTTTTCTTCGTTGTAGACGGGGATAATTATGGAAAGTAATTTTTTCAATTTAGTGTTTAAAAGATTTATAAATTTTTTGTGATTGCTCAAGCTCTTCTTTGGCATTTATCCCGATTCCGACTTCCTCAAATGGGATTTTAAAAGCAACCACTTTTTTTCCTTGATCAACAGCCATTTTTATCAGATCAGTGATGTAATATTCTCCGGAAACGGATGATTTTTTTATCTTGTCGATATTTTCTCTTAAAAAATCAGGATTAAAACAATAAAAACCTGGATTAAATTCTTTTATCTTCCGTTCCTCAATAGTTGCGTCTTTTTGTTCAACAATTGCTTTAACCAGATGATTTTTATCTCTTAAAATTCTACCCCAGCGAAACTCATCAACATCCGAATGATCGGCGGTCAGCAAAGAAATTACCGCATTTTGGCTTTTATGAAATTCAATAAATTTGATGATCGATTCTTGTTTATAAAACATCATGTGATCGCCATAACCAACAAGAATCAATGAAGGGTTAATGTTTTTCAAGGGTTCAAGACCGGCTTTAACTGCGTGGCCTGTCCCAAGCTGGTCTTTTTGATAAGCAAATAAAACCTGCTGATCTTTAAGACAATTTCTGACGCTCTCATCAAAAGCACTAACAACAACCACTAAGTATTGGGCAATTGGACGTAATAGCTCAAGGCTATAAATAATTAGGGGCTTTCCCAAAAAAGGAATGGTTACTTTATTTATCATGTGAGAATCCATTCGTGTCCCTTTGCCAGCAGCCAAGACAATGGCAGCGATTCCTTTTTTATCCATAGCTTATTTATTCCAGCCGTGGGGTCGTAATTTATACCATTTGACTAATGAATTTATGCTGTCGGCGATTGATCGTTTTGGCTCCCATTTTAAAATTTGCTTTGCTTTTTCAATTGAAGCAACCGCCCTTGCGTATTCACCGGCTCTTAAATTATTTTTTTGGAAATTTATTTTTTTACCAGTAATCTTTTCAATTTTCTTAATTATTTCCAAAACCGAATTCCCGGTACCAGTTCCAATATTAATTACTTCATTTTTTCCTCCGTTAAGCAAATAATCAACGCCTAAAATATGAGCTTCATTCAAGTCAACAACATTGACATAATCGCGGATAGGAGTTTTATCGGGTGTGGCAACGTCGGGACACGTAAGATAAAAAGGTTCTATTCCCAAAGCACCCCTAACTGCATTTTGCACTAAATGAACTGATGGTTTTTTTGAATCACCAATCAATCCGTCTTCAGTAGCACCACAAACATTAAAATATCTGAAAGTTACATAATACAATTTATTACGTAAACTTATCCATTCCATCATTTTTTCCACCATGCGCTTCGACTCACCATAAGGATTGGTGGGTAGGGTGGGATGCTTTTCATCAATCGGCATATAATTGGCTTCACCGTAGACAGCGCAGGTTGATGAAAAAACAATTTTGTTGATATCAAATTTAAGCATTGTTTTAAGAAGATTTAAAGACCCGGCCGTATTATTGGAAAAATACATTTCCGGCTTTTCCATTGATTCGTTGACAGAACAAAAAGCACCATAATGGACAACAGCTTCAATATTCTTTTCTTTTTCAAAAACAGAATCAAGATTTTCTCCTAAATCTGCTTTGTAATATCTTAATTTTTGTGAGGAAAATTTTTTTTGCAATAAATCAAGCGGCTCTTGAAAACCTCGAGAAAAATTATCAATAACAACAACTTCAAAACCTTTATCTAGGAATAAGTTCACCGCAACCGAGCCGATATAGCCTCCGCCACCTGTAATTAGGATTTTTTTGTTCATTTATGTATTTTATCAAAAACTTATAATCTTTAAGTTTTACAAATTTTTTAGCGCTTCTTTTATTTTTCTAAATGGGTGATAATGAATTCGTTTTTCAGCTATAAATATTCCCAAGAAAACAAATCCCGTCCCAACTAAAAATAAAACATTAGGATACTCAGAGAGTAGGGGAATGGCGATAACTACCGCAACTACCGGATCAATATAGGTAAAAAGACCAACTTCTTGCGTTTTTATTTTTGATAATCCATAATTGTAAAGAAAATATGCCAAGGCTGAGGAAAAAAAGACACCAAAAATAATTCCTATCCATCCGACAAAATTTAATTGGTTTAAACTCCATGTTTTAAACTCAATAAAAACAAATGGTAAAAAAAGCAAGGAGCCAAAAAAGAAACCGATAAAAGTCACAAGATATGAATTAATTTTTTCCAAAGCTTGCTTTATTATAAGTGCAAAAAATACTGAACCCAAAGTCGCCAAAAACAGAAAAAAATTTCCTTCTAACTGGTTGAATCCTATTTTGTTTTCACCTTTCAAAAAAAGAGGTTCAAAAATTATAACCAAAGCTCCTAACAGAGCAATAATCATTCCCAATAATACTTTCCAATTTGGTTTTTCTTTTAAAAATAAAATGGAAAAAATAAAAAGGAACACCGGACCAGAAGAAGCAATTACTGGTGCATTTATGCTTTCTGTTCTTTGCAACCCTAAAAAGAAAAAGGTAATATTTATAAAAACTCCAAAAAAAGATAATCCTAGTATTATTTTCCAAAAATTTTTCCAGTTAAGCGATAAGAAATGTTTTTTTCTTAGAAATGGAAGAAAAAGAAAACTAGCAAAGAAGAAACGAATAAAAGCTAGGGTAAAGGGTGGGATATTAGTAAGGGAAAACTTAAAAATAGGAGAAGCTGCTCCCCATACAACATTGGCAACAATTAAGGAAATGATTGGATTCATTTTTTTTGTTTTTTATTGAGATATACAATAAGTTCGCCCAAAATTCCTGTCATTACGATTTGTACGCCTACTATTAATAAAACAATTCCTAAAAAAAGCATTGGCCTTCTATATAATAATTGCTGGAAAAAAATTCTTTCGATCCCCAACACTAAAAGAATTATAAAACCCAGCATCGAAAGAAAACCGCCGATTATGCCAAAAAAATGGAGTGGGTTTTCTGCGAATTTATAAATAAAAGTGGCTGTCAGAGTGTCAATCATACCGATAAATAATTTTCCCGGTCCGAATTTAGATTTTCCGTGAATTCGTGATCGATTATTGACCTCAACCTCCCCAACACTAAAACCTTTGTAATAAGCTGCTAGTGGCAAAAAGCGAAAATTATTACTATACAAATCTATGTCCTCCATAACATTTTTTTTAAACAGTTTGAAACCGCAATTAATATCGGAAAGGGGTGATTTTAGAATAAATTTTAAGAATGAGTTGGCCAATTTTGAATAAAACTTAACAACAGGATTTTCTTTACGAAGAAAACGCTTACCATTAACAAAATCATAACCCTCACCTATCTTTTTGATAAATTTTTCCAGATCTCTTGGATCATCTTGTAAATCAGCATCCATAAAACAGACAAGATCACCGGAAACTATTTTCAATCCTGCATCTAATGCCTTACCTTTACCTTGTCTTTTCTTAAAATTTATTATTTTTAAGTTATCGTTATTTTTTTTTAGTTCCTCGGCCATTGACAATGATTTATCTGTTGAACCATCGTTAATAAAAATTATTTCGTGTTCTTGTTTTAATTTACCCAACTCTTCTGTTAATTCCCGATATAATTTTTTCAAATTGTCTTCTTCATTAAAAAAAGGAATTATTATACTTATCATATTTTTTTAAAAACTTTGAAATTATCTTTATTGTAAATTAATTCATATCTTTTATCACCAACTAGTTGTTCATAAACGGGAACAAGCTCGTTTTTTTCTGGATAATCATAAATTTCATTGATTCTGACAATAATATAGTCTGATAAGTCATAATATTTGGAAAATGTATAAAAATAACGTCTTGAAGTAAAAAATGGAGAAAGTTGACCCGTCGAGGAAATTTTCAGATTTTCGTCTTTCAACGTCTTCGCCCAAAATTCAACATCCGCTATTTCTTTTTGCGGGTATAAAAAGGGGTGAATTTCTTTTTCATTTGAAAAGAAAAGAGGACCCTTAGTGTAAGCAAATATAGATGTGAAAACTACAATCAAAAAAACAATTAGCTTAATTTTTTTTGTTTTTTCCCAAAAAAACTTTGTACCATAAATGGCCGAAATAAATATAAAAGGTGTGATTACTGATGTATAGTGATAATAAATATTTGTCATATTCATGCTGTTTGATAAAATATTTATTCCGAATTCGGGCAAAGCGATAAATAAAAATATGGGGGAGAGAAGAGACAAAAAAGAAACCGGACCCAGAAGAAAGAAAAGATACTGCCATGTTCTGGTTCGAAAAATATATTTAAAAATATTTAAAGGATTTTTTAAATCAACATAATACTCAAGAGCAAAATGTTTACTTCCCCTGAAATACGGGATAATTACCGACATTGACAATATAAACCAAATAAAACTTAAGGCGGCAAGAATAATTCCAAATCGTATTTTTTTTGTCTCTTTGTTTTTCCAACCATTATAAATAACAAATGCCCCAAAAAATCCTGTTGTCAACGGTAACTGTTCTTTTGTAAATATTGAAAGAAAAAAGAAAAGAGAACTTAAATAAAATTTGTTTTTTAAGAAAAAATAAAACATCCAAAGTAGAAATCCCGTTGATAAAGTAACCGCATGAAAATCAAAGAGATTAGCTTTTTGCATTGGCGGATAAAAAAGGTAAGCTAAGGAAAAAACTAAAGACAATAATTCTTTTTCTTTTATTTTAGAAAAAACAATTTGTCCAATTTTAAAAATAGCCAAAGCGCCACTGGCCAAAATAACAGTTTGAATAATCAATAATGTAACCGGACCGGCAAAAATAAAATAAAAAGGTGCTAAAAATGCCAAAAGGACATCATTGTGGATTGCCATGCGTTTAATTTGTTCCGGACCTACAGTATTGGTCATTTCCAAAAAACGACTGAAGTCACCAGTTTTCAAAGCACGAAAAGTATTATAAACAGTTTGGTTCATGATCCCCAAATCATAGTAAGAAGAATAAAGAGTTTTATATCGCATTACAGCAAGAACAGAGAAGTAAACAATATAAGCAATCATAAAAACCCAAAGAGCTAATTTAAATTTGTTTATTCGTTTAAACATTTATCATTTAAAATTCATTTGTAATTTGTGATTTGTCATTTGTAATTTGATTATTTATTTCCCGAATGATATTTTTCATGCACTTCTCTTAACCTAACATTTGTTACGTGAGTATAGATTTGTGTTGTTGAAATATTTTTGTGTCCCAGCATTTCCTGCACTGATCTGATATCGGCTCCATGAGATAATAAATCGGTTGCATACGAATGTCGGAGAACGTGCGGACCAATTCTTATTAAAAGTCCGGCTTTTTTTCTATACTTGTCGACCATTCTTTCAATCGATCTTACTGTCAAGCGAAGCTTATTATCAGTTAAACCCTCCTTAGATTTAGGTCCAGAATAACGTATAAAAAGTGGCCTATAAGGATCGGTTCTTCTATTCAAATACTTTGTCAACCATTCTTTGGCTTTTTTAGAAATAAAGACAACTCTGGCCTTACCACCTTTACCAATGACACCAAATTCTCCACGCTCTAAATTTATGTCCTGACGACTAAGCCCGGCAAGCTCAGACACTCTCAAACCGGTTGAGAAAAGAACTTCCAAAATAGCTCTATCTCTAAGCCCTATAATCTCTTTTATATCTACTGCATTAAACAACTTTTGCAAATCTTCAGGAGACAAAAATTTGATATTTCTGTCCCGAAGCTTACCCAACTCGATCATTTCCGGTGAAACCGTCTTTATGTTTTGTCTAGTCAGGTAGCGGAAGAAGGATCTGAGTGCTACTAAGAAGTAATTTTGAGTTTGGCGCTTCAGATCACCCTTAAATGGATTTTTATACTGATGAGAAAGATAAAGACGGAAGCCTCTGACAATATTCTCATCTATTTTTTCAACTGGAAAATCTGCTGATTTTCTTTCCTCAACAGAACCTAAGGTAGGGTAAACCTGGCTTTGTAAAAGCCAATTTTGAAAAAAAGATAGGTAGTAACCATACATTTTGACGGTTTTTAACGAAAGATTTCTATCAAGCTCACAATATTCAAGAAATCTCAAATTTGCTTCTTTGATTCCCATATTTCACTAATATATTAAACGACATCCCATAGAAAATCAATAGGTAGGTTTGATATAATGATCATATCGCCGGGGTGGCGAAACTGGCAGACGCGCAGGGCTTAGAACCCTGTTCCTGTTAAATCAGGAGTGAAGGTTCAACTCCTTTCCCCGGCACCTACGCAGAAGATTGAATAATTCTTAAACCTATCGCATAAATTCCATTCTTTTTTATTCCTTCTTCATATCCAGTTAATGCGCTAATGTTTTTTACTCCGTTTTCAACCTTCTTAGGTGAACTTGACATTACATTTTCAGTTCCTTCTACTTCAAGCAATTCTTTAACAGTTCTATAATGATGAACAAAAGTCACTTCAGTCAAAAGCTCTTTGCTCGATACTGCATTAATAAAAAGTATTTCATCTTTTGGTTGCATTTCTCCGTAAGAAGTTGGATTAAATTCAGTAGGAGTCCTTGCTTCGACTTTTTTAGTTCCTGCCTTTATTGCATTCCAAGGTCTATCATTAAGTTCTAAAATATATCTTGCCGGATGATCTTTTATTCTTTCCATAATTATTTATGCGGAAGAGGCGGGATTCGAACCCGCGGTGACCTTGCGGCCACACACGCTTTCCAGGCGTGCCGATTAAACCACTCTCGCACCCTTCCAACAATCAAATAAAGTATATCATACTGGCAACTTCGCTCTTATTCTGATATATCGATATATCATACAAATATTATTTTAAAAAGCTTAATTGTTATAATAATTAAAATGAATGATAAAATAATAAAAACCGGAATAACTAAAATAGGGGAGACTTACACCATTAGATATATAAATGAGAATGACGTTAATGGATTGTTAAACTTCATTAATGAAATTTCGAAAGAAAAAACTTTTATTCTGCGGCAAGGAGAACAATTAACTCTTGAAGAAGAACAAGAATTTGTCAATAAACAATTAAAAGCAATTAAGGAAAAAATTGTCATTCATTTAGTGATTGAAATAAATAAAAAAATTGTCGCTGGAGCTCAGTTAAATTTAAAAAGATTTGTCAACTCCCATGTCGGACATATGGGAATCACAATACTTAAAAATTATCGAGATCAAGGACTTGGTCGAATACTGATAAATACTTTAATCAATGAGGCGGTTAAAAACTTGCCCGAACTTAAAATAATTGATCTTTCAGTTTTTGCCATCAACGAAAGGGCAAAACATCTTTATCAATCAGTCGGATTCACCGAATACGGAAGACTTCCCAAAGGAATAAAATACAAAAACGAGTATATCGATGAAATATTTATGTATAAAGTAATAATCTAGTTTCAGTTTATCGATAAATCGAAGTATTTTGAAAAATATTTGACATTTAAGGAACATCTTTTTAAACTAATTTTATGAAAAAAGGAATTAGACTTATTCTTTCAATTTTAGTTTGTGAATTAATAGGAATAAGTGGTTCTTTTTTCACCATCGCCTCAATATCTACTTGGTATAGAACATTAAATAAACCATTTTTCTCTCCGCCTAATTGGATATTTGGCCCTGTCTGGGCGATTCTATATTTGATGATGGGTATTTCCGCTTACTTAATTTGGGCAGAGGGTTTAAAAAAGAAAAAGGTAAAAGAAGCTTTGTTATTTTTCGCAGTTCAATTAATACTTAATTTTTCTTGGTCGTTAATCTTTTTTGGATTACAATTACCATTTTCTGCTTTTATAAACATTGTTACTCTTTGGCTAGCAATTCTTGCAACGATACTTAGATTCAATAAAATTTCAAAAACAGCCGGCTATCTTTTAATTCCTTATATTTTATGGGTGAGCTTTGCTTCCGTTTTAAATCTTGCTATTGTGATTTTAAATAAATAACCTTTATCGCTTTTCCTATGTTAAAATTACAACAAATATGTCATTAGTTTGGCTTTATTCTTTAATTAGCGTTTTAATTGTCAGCTCTATTTCTTTAATTGGCGTTTTCTCCTTATCCTTTAAAGAAGAAAAATTAAAAACTATTTTAATTTATTTCATCAGTTTTTCCGCCGGCGCTTTATTTGGTGATGCTTTTATTCATTTACTCCCTGAAGCTGCTCGGGAAACAGGGTTTAAAACAGAAACTGCGATTTTTATTCTTTGCGGGATAATTACTTCTTTTGCTATTGAAAAATTTATCTGTTGGAGACATTGCCATTTACCAATTACCAAGCATCATGTTCATCGTTTTGCCTATATGAATTTGTTTGGAGACTCTGTTCACAATTTCATTGATGGCATGATACTGGGCGGAAGTTTTTTAGTCAGTATTCCAGTTGGTATAGCTACTACCATTGCCATTATTCTTCACGAAATACCTCAGGAAATAGGAGACTTTGGTGTTTTGCTTCATGGAGGCTTTTCCCGAAGAAAAGCAATTTTTTTCAATTTCGCCACTGCTTTAACTGCTGTTTTGGGAACTATTTTTTCTTTAATTTTAAGTATTTACATCAAAGGCGCTAATAATTTTCTCATTCCTTTTGCCGCCGGCAGTTTTATTTACATTGCTGGCTCTGATTTGATACCAGAACTTCACAAGGAAGTAAGAGTCAAAGAAGGTCTCTTGCAAATTTTGGCTTTGCTCTTGGGGATAGGGATAATGCTTTCACTTTTATTAATTGGGTAAGGGAATATGGAAGAAAAACCATCTATTTTAAAAATTATTGGAGGCGTGGTCTTGACCTTTATTTTTCTTTTTCTAGTTTATAAACTGTTGAATGTTGGCTCGGAAAAAACTTACTCAGAAATTAATATTATAAAACCAAATGACCATGTTAAATGGTCTTCAGCCAAAAAAAATATTTTAGTTGAGTATAGTGATTTTCAATGTCCAGCTTGCCAAAACATGCATGTTTTATTAAACAGTTTCGAATCATCTGATAGTGCTAATTTTAATATAACCAAAAACATAACCTTAGTTTTTCGACATTTTCCTTTATATCAGATACACGCCGATGCTTTTGACTCGGCTTATGCAGCCGAAGCTGCAGGACAACAAAACAAATTCTTTGAAATGGCCGATTTGCTATATGGGAAACAGAGTGAATGGGCTGGAAAACAAAACGCCAAGTTGATGTTTGTAACGTACGCACAAAAACTACAACTTGATGTTGAAAAATTTAAAGCCGATATCAATTCTCAAAAGGTCAAGGACAAAGTCCAACAAGATTTATCTGAAGGAGAAAAAGCCGGAATAAGCGCCACCCCTGCTTTTTTTCTAAATGGAAAAAAACTGGAGTTCCAAACAATTGAAGAATTTATCAAAACTCTTCAGAATACTTCAAATTAAGCTCATCCCAATAGGCCAAAAACCACCATGGCGGTATTATTTGGGCAGTAAATCTGCTAAAATATAGTACATGTTTATCAAGATTCTAGGCAAGAACATCAATTACCAGATGAGGGGTAATGGCAGACCTCTTGTCCTTGTTCATGGCTGGGGGGGGTCAACAAGAAGTCTTAAATCGTTAATAAAACAATTTTCAAAGAATTATCAAGTCATAGCCCTCGATCTGCCAGGTTTTGGTAAAAGTGATTTGCCGAACAAAGATTGGGGGATAACTGAATACTCAGAAATCATTAGAGAGTTAGTAAAAAGGCTAGGGATTGAAAAGGTTAATTATTTTGGTCATTCTTTTGGCGGTTCTTTAGGTATTTTTTTAGCTACTAAATATCCGAAGTTAATCAATCATCTTGTTTTGTGCGATAGTTCTTATAAGCGGACCTTAAAAAGAACAAATACTCCGATTGGAATTATTTTCAATAATTTACCTTTACCAAAAAAAGTAAAACAAATAATTAAAAAAATCATCTATCGGATCTTTTTTCCTAATTCGGATCTACCCAATTTTCCCGACCTTGAACCAAATTATAAAAAGATAATGACTCAAGACTTAACTTCTGAGCTTGAAAAGATAAAACAACCAACAATGATTCTATGGGGAGAAGAGGATATGCAAACACCAATAGCACTAGCTCAAGAACTCAAAGAAAAAATTTCTAACTCAAAATTAAAGATATTCCCCAATATTGGTCATAACCTACCACTTAAATATTCACAGTTAGTTTTTGATGAAGTAAATAAATTCTTATGTTAAATATTATTTCCACTATTATTTTCGCAGTCTATTTTCTTAAACTATTGGATTTTATTTATCTCTTTCAAATTAAGGAATATCGATTTGACCGTTTCTTGTCCATGTTTTCCGATGAATCCATTTTTAATATTTTTTATTTGCGAAACCCAAAACTTCCGGCAAAAAGCTTAAGAAATATTTTAATTGCAATTATTGCTATTCCACTTATTTTTTTTAATTTAAGTTTAATCTTTTCCGTCAATCTTCTCTTTTTGATTATTTATTTTTTGGTTTCTCCTTTTTTTTCTTTATCTACGGTAATTTTGGGTGTTTTTTTGACCGGATTTTTAGCCAGAATCAAAAGACAACAACTGATTGAGCGAGCAAGAGAAAAAGTCGAAGAATCATCAGCTGTTTTTATAGGCATAACCGGCTCATACGGAAAATCAACCACCAAAGAATTTTTATATCAAATTCTGTCTACAAAATATAAAGTAGCTAAGACGGATGCTAATCAAAATACTGATGTGGGAGTAGCTATTTCCATTTTGAACAATTTAAAAAAAGATACTGAATTTTTTATTGTTGAGATGGGCGCTTACAAAAAAGGAGAAATCAAAACCATCTGTGATTTTGTGAAGCCCAAATATGGAATAATTACTGCTCTTGGAAGTCAACATCTTGAGCTTTTTGGCTCCAAAAAAAATTTAATTGAAGCAAAAACTGAACTCGTTAATTGTCTTCCTAAAAACGGTAAAGCTTATGTTAATTCAGATTTTAAAAAATATAAAATTTTTAGCTCGGCTGAGATCTATTGGTTTCCAGTCGGAAAAAAAATTGTAAATATTCCCACTACATTATCTAAAGAATATTTATTAAATATTCTTCCTTGTATCGCTCTCGCCCTAGATTTAAAAGTATCTGAAGAATCAATTATCGAAACAATCAAAAATCTTGCCCCTCTTCAAGCCAAACTCTCTATCCACGATTCAATCAACGGAGCAACTGTTCTTAATGATTCTTACAACTCCAGTTATGAGGGTTTTTTACTGGCGATTAAAACTGCGGCTGCAAAAAAAATTCAAAAAAAAATTATTTTGTCCAGGGGATTAATTGAATTAGGCGACGAAAAAACTAAAATATACAAAAGTCTCATCTGGGAGTTGAAAAAAAAGAATATTTATCTTTATACTACAGATAGGTTGTTTAAAAAATTAAGCGCCAAAAATAACTTGGTTTTATACTTTAGGAACGAATGGATCATGTTTAGGAAACTAAGAAAAATTACAGATAAGGAAACATTGCTGATAATTGAAGGAAAATTTCCTGAAAAATTTATAAAAAATTTAATCGTATGATTTCTACCGAATTTGCTGTAAATGAAGAAAAAGACGATGCTTATCTTAGTTTAAAACTTCTTTTTCAGCCATGGAGATGGAAAAAAGGCAGAAACTTAAACAAAGCGAAAAATTATATCAGAAGTAAATTCTTTGATGATTCATTTCAGGTATTTTTTTTCCTAACCGGAAGGTCGGCACTTTTCCATCTTTTTAAAAATCTTAAATTGGAAAAAGGAAGTGAAATATTAATTCAAGGATTTACTTGCGAAGCAGTTGTTCTACCAATCCTCGTCAATGATTTAAAACCTGTCTATGTCGATATCGAAGAAAAAACTCTTTCAATGAATATAATTGATCTAAAGAAGAAAATTACTAATAAATCAAAAATATTGATCTTACAGCATACTTTTGGAATAACTCCATTATATAGAAAAGAAATTTTGAGTCTTGCTAAAGAAAAAGGAGTAATTATAATAGAGGATTTAGCTCATGGTTTTGATAGTTCGTTAGAAATAAACAACACCGCCTTATTATCTTTTGGCCGCTCTAAGGCCTTATCTTCTGTTTTTGGCGGGGCAATCGTTACTAAAGATAAATTATTATCCAAAAACCTTGAACAATCACAAGAAACTTTTAGTTTTCCTGATAACGGATTTATGATCAAACTACTTATCTATAAGCCCTTAGGCTGGATAATAAAAGTAACCTATGATTTTTATATTGGAAAATTTATTCATTTTCTTGCTCGCAAAACCAATCTTTTGGTACCTGAAATAACCACCAAAGAAAAAGCCGGTAATTTTGAACCTATGCTTGATAAAGCTTATCCAAATGCTTTAAGCATCCTTTTAAATAATCAGCTCAAAAAATTTGATCAAATGCAAAAGAAAAGAACGTCCTCATCGACTATCTATGAACAATTACTAGAGAAAACCATAAACCATAAACCAAAAAATACAGGTGGAATGCTTCGTTATCCATTATTGGTAAAAAATAGAGATTATATAGTAAAAAAATTTACTCAAAAAAACATTTTTATTGGCAAGTGGTATGATCAAGTAGTGGCGCCTCGTGAATTAGATTTGAAGAGAGTAGGGTATATTCAAGGATCTTGCCCAATAGCTGAAGATATTTGCCAAAAAATAATTAATTTACCAACAAATATTTCTGAAGAAGAAGCTAAGAGAGTAGTTAGTACATTAAACGACGTTATAAAGATATGAATATCCAAATTAAAGAAATATTAGACAAATCTCAGTGGGACAATTTCTTTGAAAAATGCGGGTCACCTTCCTTCTTGCAATCTTGGGGATGGGGTGAATTTAACAAATCAATTGGATATGAAATATTACGTCTTGGAGCTTTTGATAGGGGAGAGCTCGTTACCACAAGCTTAGTCATAAAAACAAGGTCTAAAAGAGGCAATTTTCTTTTTATACCACATGGACCAATAATAAATCAAAAATCAAAAATCAAAAATCAAAAACAAATCATTAATGAATTTAAAAACTATTTGATTGAAATCGCGAAGAAGGAAAATTTCGCTTTTATTAGAATTTCGCCGGTTTTAGAAGATAATCAAGACAATCGAGAAGTTTACAAGGATCTGGGCTTCAAAAAAGCACCTCTTTATATGCATGCTGAAAAAATGTGGGTTTTGAGCCTGGAAAAATCAGAGGATGAACTCCTCTGCCAAATGAGAAAAACAACAAGATATCTTGTCAAAAAAGCTCAAAGGGATCAAGTTGAGATTGTCAAGCGAACGGACGAAAAAGCCGCCCAAGATTTCTATAAAATCTATGAAGAAACAACAAAACGGGAAAAATTTGTCGGCTTTTCAAAAAAATATATAAGAGTCGAATTTGATAGTTTTAACAAAGAAAATAATGCTATTTTTTTGTTTGGAAAATCAGGAAATCAGACCCTAGCTTCGGCCCTTATTCTTTTTACTAAATCAACTGCTTTTTATCATCAAGGCGCTTCGATTCACACTAAAGTTCCCGTACCCTATCTTTTACAATGGGAGGCAATTAAGGAGGCTAAAAAAAGAGATTGTAAGCTTTATAATTTTTGGGGAATTCTTGATCCCGGACGCTCCCCAAAAAGTTGGGCTGGATTAACGCTTTTTAAACAAGGCTTTGGTGGCTATGAAAAAACCTACGTCGCCACTCAAGACTATGTTATTGATCCGTTTAAATACTTTATAGCCTTTTCTCTAGAAAAACTTCTTAAAATAAAGAGAGGAATCTAACAAGCTATTTAATATTGAAAATAAAATAAATATATGGTAGCATTTGGCGAATGGGAATTGAAGATAAGCTTGCTTATCCAGGACAACAACCAAGTCCAATAAGAGAACTTCTTAAACATAGAGTTGAAATATCATTTGGAGGCGGTTACCCTCCACCAGAATGCTTTCCGGTAGAAAGAATAACACAGCTTAGAGCTGAAATCGAACCTGAATATCTACAATATGGGGCCACTGAACCATTGCCAGAATTCAATGAGCGCTTAAGAAAGTATTTGGAAAGAGAAATTGGAATAAGAGCAGAACCAGATGAAATTTCCGTTGGGTCTGGCTCTCAGGCTATTTTAGCTACACTTGCAGCAACACTAATATCTCCAGGTCAAACGATAGTTGTTGATGCACCAACTTATCTTGGAGCTCTTGGTGCATTTAGGACTCAAAGGCCCAAATTTATTACTATTCCTATGACAGAAACTGGTCCTGATTTAGATGTTTTAAGGCAAGCTTTAACACAAAATAACGTTCAGTTTTATTACACAGTCCCAAATTTCGGTAATCCTACGGGGGTTACCCACGATTTAAAGACAAGAGAAGAAATTGTTGGACTTGCGCAAAAAACAGGAACATTGATTGTCGAAGATGATCCTTATGGTCTTTTGCGATATCAAGGCAAACCCCTTCCCACACTACATGAACTTTCCCCAGATCATACAGCATATATTGGTACTGCTTCAAAAACAATAGCTCCAGACATGCGGACTGCTTGGCTCGTTGCTCCTCTTGCTCTTGTAGACGCCTATAACACTCAAGCAGGCGCAATCCAGTTATATACTAGTCAAGTAAATCAATTAGTTACTGCACGATTTTTAGATAGTCCTGATCATTTTCGTAAACATATAGAAAAACTCAGAACAACATATGGAGAACGATTAAATACTATGCTTCGAGCCTTTGAAGAAATGTTTCCAACTGGTGTTACATGGACAAAACCCGAAGGAGGAATGTTTATTTGGATTTCTGGTTTGCCAACCGATATACAAAGTATTTTAAATCAAGCAGTAACTGAAAATGTAGTTTTTGTTCCCGGTACAGGATTTTATGCTAATGAACCTGTTTCTGGCACAGCTCGATTTAATTTTAGCAATGCCAAACCCGAGGTTATCACAGAAGGTGTTCGAAGAATAGCTAGGATTTTAGAACCATATTATTAACTAAAGCATCTTCACCAATCCTTTATCTAGCGCCTTGGCATAGCTTCTTTTAAGGAATATCAAAGACAAGGTTAAATAGACTAGATTTAGACCAAAACTGATTATTAATTTATTTATATCGGTCTTTCCTGTAAAAATTATTTGCCTGGCGCCTTCAAAAATATAACTGGTTGGGACAATTGCAGAAACTTTTTGCGCCCACAAAGGTAAAATCGAAATTGAATAATAAATGCCAGAAAATGGAGAAATAATATAGATTAGTGACCAGGCAAATTGTTCGACTTTTGTTCCAAAACGAAAAACTAATCCATTGACCAAAAACCCCACCCACCAACCAGTCATAAACAAAGACAACATAAATGGCAGTAAATAAAAGCCATAAACAAAAATCTTGACCTTGTAAAGAAAAAAAGCTATGAGAGCTGCAAAAGTAAAACTGAAAAAAGCCTTAATTATTCCAAGCAACACCACTGACACTATCCATTCGGAAAACTTTAAAGGACTGCCAAAAATATTGATTAAATTACGATTCCATAATTCCTCAAGCAAATTGACACTTATTTCATATTGTCCCCGCCAAACAATAAGCCATAAGAGTATGCCGGAAATAATTACCATCACTACATTTAAGCCGGAAATTTGTTTCATGTAAGACACTGTTAATCCCCAAAGCAACAAGTCAATAACCGGCCAATAAAAGGCATCAGCTAATCTGTTAATACTGTGTTTAAACAAATATACGTACCTTAAAATAACTCCGTAAATTCTATGAATCTTCATTATTTTTTTATCTTTGAGACAACTTGTATAAAATAATCATTTAGGGTTGGTTTTTCTATAGAAATTTCATCATAAAAAACTCCCACATCCATAATTTGTCGCAGAAAATCAGGGATTTCTTTTTCTTTTAAATCAACAATGATATATCGCCCTTCTATTTTATAAATGATCTGCTTTGTTTGACAAAACTCAATCGTTCTTTTCAAACCATCTTTGATAAAGAGTTCAACGTGAGAAAGCTCAATTGATTTAGCCAATCCCGATGGTGTATCATCGGCAATTATTTTGCCCTTATTTATAAAAATCACTCTATCGCAAACTTCTTCAACCTCAGCCATATTATGCGACGTTAAGATAATACTAACCTTGAATCTTTGTCTCTGCGAGAGTAAAAAATCCCTTATATATTGGGCTGTTTCCGGATCAAGCGAAGCCGTTGGTTCATCAAGTAAAAGAATTTTTGGAAAATTCAAAAAAGCTTTGGCTAAATTTACCCGGGTCTTTTGTCCAGCTGACAAACTGCTTATTTGTTGATTTAAAATTTCTTTCAATCTAAAAAGGTCAACTACCGTTTTTACTCTTTCTTTGCGGTTTTTAATATCATAAAAATAAGAAAAAAAATTAAGGTTCTCTCGAATAGTTAAATTATGGGGAAAATCAGTATAGGTCGAGGAAAAGTTTATTTTATCTAAAACTGTCTCGCGGTTTTTATTAAAGTCGCGGCCAAAATAATTTATTTTTCCTGACGTCGGAGTCAAGACCCCTAAAAGCATTTGAATAGTGGTTGTTTTTCCCGCGCCATTTGGTCCCAAAATCCCTAAAATTTCACCTTCTTTTAATTCAAAAGAAATATTATCAACGGCTACAAATTGACCGATCTTTGTCTGGAATGTTTTTGTCAAATTATTAACTTGAAGGATACTCATATTTATTTAAAAACATCAAAGCCATTGGCAATATTCCAGGTACTGGCATAACCTGACCTGACTCTGTTAAGAAAGAAAAGATTATCTTCTGACTGATTGACTCCGGGAAGAACGGAAACTGCAGCTGAAAATGAGGCTTCTTTGACTAATTCTAAAGCTTGTTCGTCAAAGGCTCCATATGGATAAGCAAAGGTTCTAATTTGAATCCCAAGCATTTTTTCCAATCTTTTTTTACTTTCTTCAATTTCCGTTCTGGCAACTGTTCTTGCCACATCTTTCAAATAATAATGATCCAGAGTGTGACTACCAATTTCAACTAGATCTGAATCAGCCATTTCTTTCAGTTGTTTTTCGGTAACAAAACCTTTCTTTCCGATGTAATTATTAACAACATAAAGAGTTGCCCTTGCGTAATATTTTTTAAGCAATGGAAAAACATTGTAGTAAAAATCATCATAACCATCATCAAAAGTCAAAATCGCGCCTCTTGAGGCAATCATAATATTACCATCTAATATGTCAGGCACATCTTTAACAAAAAAAGTTTCATAGTTATTGGCTTTAAGAGTTTTAAGCTGCATTTCAAAATTATGTGGCTGAATGTTTAGGCTTTTTCTAATCGTATCTCCCTGATCTTTAACGTATTCGACATAATGATACATAATTATAGGAATTCTAAAAGAAATGTTTTTCTCGCTTTTTTTGTTGAGAATTGAAGCTGGTGGATTTAAATCTGCTTCTTCATAATATGGATCTTCCAAATTTATTTGTTTAGATTCCTGTTTTACTGGGTGATTTTTTTTATACAAGAATATTATGCCAAAAACATCAACTGCCATTAAGATTCCAAGTACAATACCTAAAAATAGATACTCTAATTGTTTTTTTTTATTTCTACTGTCTTTACTCATTATTTTTTAATAATAACAGAAAAAATACTCCCCAATCAATGAATAAGGCAGGGTAGAGTAGTAATATGGATTATTTGGACAATTAAAACCCCCAAAAAGGGGAGAAATTAAATCCTTAAAAAGGTCAAAAAAGAGGGCAAAATTAAGAGGGAATAATAAGGAATTAATTATTGAAAATAAGTTTTAATAATTAATTAATTTAAAATTTAAAATTTAAATTTTAAATTTGTTATAGCCACTCCCCTTGAATTAGCTTTGGCTAACGTCGTAAAAGATACAATTTACGACGTTATGTATCTTTCTACTCCCACTCAATTTATGTCCATTAAATGAAGATCTCGGGGGTCCGTGAATATTTTCATTATTACTTAATATAGGGAAGAGACTTAACCCCTCTCTCTTTATTCCTTGTCTTATATCATTGATAATCAACTGCTTTTATTACTAATTGTGGACTTATTTGACAAAATTGAACCCTCTCTCTAAACAGTAAACATACTCCTAAATATGTTTCAATTTAGATTGTTTTATCAATCCAAATCATTAAAAACGAGGCTAAAAGCAGCAAAGTATATCAATGTGTGCTATGTTGGTTTAGAGCATTGCATATATCCAAACTTGTATTTTTGAGGCTATCCTTCTAGGAGGAAAGATGCGGGAAATAGTACGTTTTAGCGCGTAATAACAATATAAAATTACATATTCGAGGTTAAAATAATACGAACAAAATAGAACTAAACTAATCAAATTAGAGCATAGAGTCAAGCTATTCTTCATATCTTGAAGCTAAATACCACGTATTAACTTAGCAAACTTATCCACAAGTATTATAATATTAAGATAAATTTAACGGACGTGTAACCTATAGTAATTAAAATATTATAGGATATATCCCTCACGTCCGTTACTGCTCCCCTCTCCTCTATCTTGATATGTATCTGTAATTTTTAATTTGAAATTTGAAATAAAAATTAAATTTTAAAATTTAAATATTAAGATTTTAATTGAAAATTTTGAATTTTAAATTATGAAGGCTAAATTATTTCTTACCAATTAATCGAAAGCAGCAGTATGACTAGAACAAATCCTAAAACAAAAACATATTCTCTTATAGTTTCTTTAAATAATCTTTGATCCAAATAATTATAAATTATTCCGGTAAGACCATAATACAAAGCCGTTATTGACAGAGCAAAAATGGCTGTATTTAAAGGTAAAAATGATAAAACCATAGTCGTCTGGAAAATAATTAAACCAACAAAGCATGCAAATAAAAGAACTTCCTTTTCCCAATAATGCTTTAGTTTTTGAGTCCAAAAAAATTGAAGACTAAGGATGACACTTATTCCCCCACAAATTAAGGCATTTAAAAAGAAATTTAGTTTAAGAGAAAAAATAATATTAAAAATAAAAAAAGAAACTATTGTTTGATATAAGAAATTGATGGAAAAAGCCGCTCTATAAAGCTGCAGGTTCTTCTCTACTCCAACATTAAAAATATTGGATGTTAACATAACGGCATAAATTGAAACAAAATAAAATAGAATAAAAGGCAATCTGGTTAGCCATCGACCTGGAACTAAAAAATAAAATGAATAAAAAGCAACTGTTAAAATAACCGGAACAATAAAAAGAGTTACCCATTCATTTTTTTCTATTCCTTCTAAAATTGCGAAATACGTAGCTAAATAAGTTGAAACAACTAATACGGGAATAAAAAAAATGGCTTTATCAAAAAAGAAAAACGTTGAAAATAACATCATGAAAGTTAAAAACAGAGCAGCAATAACAAAACGTAATCTTTTATTTACTTTCAAACATTTTTTATATAAAAATTTTATCAGTAATGAAATTTTTTTCATTTTTATGTGTGTAAAAATTCATCAGGGATATCAAAATTACCAAAAACCTTATGAACATCATCAAGGCTTTCCAAGGCATCAATTGTCACCAGTATTTTTTGGGCTTTCATCTTATCAGTTATGGAAATAATTGAGTTAGGCTTAAAATCAACTTCTGTACTTTCCGGTTTTAAACTATTTAGGTTATCTTTGACTTTACCCAATAAACTAAAAGGAATATAAACGTAATAATCCTGTTTATCCTGATCTATGTCAGAAGCATTCACTTTTCCGGCAAATTCAAATATTTCTTCTTCAGTTAAACCATCTTTTTTAAATATAACTAACCCGCATCGTTCAAATTGATAACTTACTGAGCCCTGATTGCCTAGTTTCCCCCCATTTCTTTCAAGGATATTTTTAACTTCTGCTGTAGTCCTATTGATATTATCTGTTGTTGCTAAAATTAGAATAACAACCCCATCATGTAGGAAGGCTTCATAAACGATTTCTTTTAACTCTTGTTTCTGAGGCCCCACTCCCCTTTCAATTGCCCTTTGAATATTTTCTTTAGGCATGTTCAGTTGTCTGGCTTTTTCTATGGCCAAACGAAGTTTGACATTGTGTTCGGGATCAATCAAACCTCCACCTTCTACTACAGCAAGAGTAATCAAGCGTGTAAGTTTTGAAAAAATATTTCCCCTAGCATGATCATTTGCTTGTTTTTTTCTCTTTATATTGGCCCATTTTGAATGTCCGGACATTTGGTTTTATTATACTTGACTTTTCCTTAATTTAAAATATACTTTTACATAATTAAAAAATGGACGAAACACAGATTTTAGAACAAAAAGCTATTGACGCGGCTATTAAATTTGAATGGGACCTGGCTATTGAATTAAATAAAAAGATCATAGCTTTGGAAAAAAAGAATGTTGGGGCTTATCTTAGAGCAGGTTTTGCTTATATGCAGTTGAAGAAATTTAACGAAGCTAAAAAATATTATAAGATTGCTCTTAAAATTCAAAGTTCAAACACCGTAGCCAAAGAAAACCTGGAAAAAATCAAGATTCTAGGGACCAGAAAAACTAAAAAAAATATTACTAACAATCTCAACTTGGACCCAAATCTTTTTTTAGAAATTCCAGGTAAAACACGAACGTTTTTCTTGGTAAATCTCGGTCAAAAAAATATTCTCGCCCAGGTTAATACTGGAGAGGAAGTCTACCTGAAGCCTAAAAGGAAAAAAATTGAAATTAGAACCAAAGATAATGACTATATCGGCAGTCTACCTGATGACATATCAAAGAGACTAATTTTCTTTTTAAAAGTAGGCAGTCATTATCGCTGTTTTTTAAAAGAAATTTCCCTCAATAAAGTTGTTATATTTATTAGGGAAGAAAAAAAGGGCCAAAAAGTAAATAGATTTCTTTCTTTTCCAACCAATATCCAAACTAACGTAGCCAATTTGGTTGAGGAGGAAGAAGAAGAGAGTGAAGACCTGGCGCAAGACGATATTGAAAAACTGGCCGATACTCTAACTGTGACTAATGAAGAAAAAGAATATCTTCCTTACAAAACAGGTGGCGAAGATGAAGAAGAGGAATAATGCTTTATTTTATTTCTTAAAAAAACGATCGTTCCTCTTATTTTTTTAGCTTTTAAAAGCTTAATTATCTCTATTGGCGTACTAAAATCCGCCATTGAACGGATAGCCAAAAATAAGGAAACCGCAAAGATCGCTAAAAATATGTATATCACTTTAGTATTTTCAGTTTACAATTTATTAATTTATTTCCCACTCTCTTTCTTTATTTCCTAACTTGAAAATTATATCATAAGGTCCCGTATCCCCTATTACTAGACGACAGTTAAAAAAAGATTGCATAATTTTGGCCGTTTCTGTGGTTTTTTTAGTACTTATTACTAATGAACAATTGCCATCATTTTTTTCTTGATTAATATCGGCTACCCTAATCCCCTCACCTTCAATAATTTGACTTAAAGAAGAGGCTGTTTTGTAACTGTTTGTATAAGTAATTTGAATATTCAAACCTTCTTTTCTATAAGTCTTTTCGTAAAAATTGCCTTGATAGTCTTTAGCAAATTGGTCGGCCTTAAAATCATCATCAAGATCTTGGGCAAAATCGCTTATTTGAGTGAATTTAATAATGCTTTTTCGCAAAAATACCGTTAGTAAATATATACGATCAAAAAGGTTGGCATTTGACTTAAGTGATAAAATGTTGGTGATTTTAGGAAAAAAAATTGTCGTATTATTATTTTTTCCAAAATAGATTTCAGTTGTTTTGGGATAAAAATAAAGATCTACAAAACTGGATGACATGAAAGAAAAGGTTTTCCTTATCATCTCTGGTTTTTTTTCTAAGTTAACCAGCTTCGTCAAAGCACCCAACCTGTATTGGCCATATCCTCCGGGAACTGTAACTTTTAAATCAGGATAAAAAGAAATAAAATAGTTAAGCTCGCCTGTTCTATCTAGTGAATAGAACTGACTTTCTTTTCCGTAAAAAACTACATTTACTCTATCTTTATTTTTTAAAAAGACTGACGTTCTAATTGTCCTAGCCACAAAAACCGAAAACACAATCAGTAATAATGGAATCGCTATAAAATGAAATTTAAAATTTGAAATTTTAAATTTTAAATTCTTTTTCATATCATCCCGTTTTCCAACTTAATCGCTTTAATTTTTTGGTTGATCTCTTCTTTTGCCATTCCTCTCCATAAGAAGATTTTTTTAATGATTGACAAGGAAGCTTCAAATTCAGGGTGGACAACAACATGAACACCCAAGTCACGCATTCTGATTTGATCACGTTGATGATGTGCTCGAGTAAAAATAAAAATGTGAGGATTTAACTTTTTAGCATTGAGGATAATCATTTCCTGAGAATATCTTTCAGGGACTACTGATATCAAAATTTTTGCATTTTCGCATTCTGCATAATCTAAAATATCAATATCTGTCGGGTCACCATAAATAATATTGATTCCTTCTCGTTTGGCTGATTCAACTGTCTGTATATTATAATCAATGGCAATAAAATTGATATTAGCGAGCATAAGTGCTTTTCCGATGTTTCGGCCGATTCGTCCATAGCCACAAATAATGACATGATCTTTGATGGTTAAAACATCTATTGGAGATTGATTAGAATCGATTCTATGTTTTATTAATTTATCCAGTGGTGGTAAATATTTTTTAAGGAAATTCCTTATACCAGAATAGTATCCTTCTTTTTTATTAATTAAAAAAGGAGTAATTACCAAACTCAAAAGAACAGCCGAAATAACAAATAGATATTGTTCTTGAGAAAAAATTTTATTCATATAGGCTAAGGACATTAAAATAAAAGCATCTTCATCAATCTGAAAAAGAAACGTGGCTATATAAAAAGACAGTCTTGAATTAAATCTTAAAAAAATAAAGGTAGTAAAGATAACAAGGGCTTTAATAATGATAATTAAAACCGTAAACGCAATAATTTTTGGTAGATATGGGAAAACCATGCTCACATTGACACTCATACCGATAAAAATAAAGAAAATCACGGCTAAAATATCACGTAGAGGCCGAATCTGAGTAAAAATATGATAATGTTCTGACGTTTGAGAAATTAAAATTCCGGCAATAAAAATACTGATTAAAATTGGGATATGAAGGAGGGTCGACACATAAGCCATCAGGAAAATAAAAAGGATAATAAAAATATTTAAAAGCTCACGGGAAGTACGGGCTACTTTGTCAAAGATAAAAGGCACAATTTTTTGTCCAAAATAGGATATTAATAATAAAATAACTGCTGACGATAGCGTGCCAATAGCGATTTTACCACTAATATCTAAAAACGAAGCATTATTGCTGGTAATTGAAGTAAAAATTATCATAAAGGGAATAAAAGCCAGATCCTGAAACATCAATAATCCCAAAGTCACTTCCCCTAAAAGTGAATTTTCCTCTCCCCTATCCTGGATTATTTTAGCGACCAATGAGGTTGAGGAAGCAGAAAGAGCAATACCGATAAGAAAAGATTGAATTAAGTTAAATTGGAAAAGAAATCCTAAGAGAGTTATTAAAATAATCGAGAACAAGAGTTGAATCAAACCACCGATAATAATGAATTTTTTTAAGGCTAAAAGTTGATCAAATTGAATTTCCAACCCTAAGGTAAAAAGCAGGAGCATTATGCCAAAATAGGCAAAGCTATTGATCGCTTCTTTGGAAACAACACCGTTTAAGAGATTATTAATGATAATACCACCAACAATATAACCAATTATGGGCGAAAGCTTATTTTTCTTGAGTACATAGGCAACAACGAAAGGGATAAAAAGATAAATAAAATAATTAAGAAATATCTGCGCCGGAATATCAGCCATATAAAAATATTAATACATTGAGCTGGGAAGATAAAGAGGATTTCAAAATAATGTTTATTTTCTCAGTTTATTCTCACATTCCACGCAAAATCTGGCTTCGGGGACGAGTTTGAGTCTAGCAAAAGGAATAGCAGTCCCACATTTATCACATTTACCATAAGTACCTTTATCAATTTTCTTCAAAGCCAACATAATATCTTGAAGTCTTCTTTCAAGATCTTTAACCTGAGCTTCTATGGTATCGTGGCCGACTTGTTCGCGGACATCGGTGTCAACCGCCGCGTTATCTGAAGCGTGGTCAGGATCGGCAAAGGGATCGTTTTTTTTAAGCTCTTCAATTCTAGCTTTTGTTTTTATTACTTCGCTTAGGAGGATTTCTTTTAATTCGACCAAGTGTTGCTTTGTAAGTTTTTTGTCCATAGGTTTTTATACGATCAATGATTAAACTCTTAAAATGATATATGAAAAAAACACTAAATGTCAACACCAATAGATATGAAAAATAAAAGTTGAAATTTATGCCTTTGAAGTATAAACGATTGACTTTGAATTTGTCAAATACTAAATAAACAAAACCTGTAAATAGACCAAAAAAATTGAAGGCAAAACCCTGCGGGTATTTCTCTTTTCTAATTGCCAAAATCAATTTATATGAAAGATATGCTCCCAAGAAAAAAAATAAGGATTCATAAAAAGCAGTTGGATATCTCATGCCATCATAACCTACATATTTAACCGCTATCGGAAATTTTGTTTTAGCACCTATCTCAACTCCTGAAAAAAAACTTCCCAGTTCAACAACAGCCATTGAAAGAAACAAGGGAGAAACCCAATAGTCTATCATTTCTTTAAATTTTATTTTTTTTAAATAGCAATAAAGCGACAAAGTAATCAATCCTCCAGCCAAAAGACCGTAAACAGCAAGACCCGGGTAACCGTTAATAAGTATGAACTTAAGGATATTAAAACCGAAGTCTTTAAAATTTAATATAACGTAGATAAGTCGTCCAAAAAATAAGCCACCAAATATACAAAAGAAAAGAGCATCAAAAACGTCTTCTTCTTTATGAGAAGTTAAATGCGTTAATCTCCATAGAAGGTAACTTCCCCAAAAAAAAGCCAGCATCAGAAAAACACCGAAGGTATAGATTTTGATAAATTTTAGGTTTAATAAAATCGGAAGCATATTTCTATCTATTTAGTATAATTTACGTTAAATTCTAAAGCAAATTTAAATGAAAAATAAAACTATAAGAATCGGTTTTGATCTTGATGGCGTTATTCTTTACAACCCGATTAGAATTGTGCGTCCTATTGTAACTTTGGCCAAAAAAATTTTATTTAAAAAACCAGAAGTCTTTACTTATTTTCCTAAATCTAGATTTGAACAACTATTATGGACTTGGGCTCACAAGACAAGTTTTTTTGTCTCTCCTGGCTTCTCCAAAATTAAAGAATTGGCTAAAGATAAAAATGTTGAAATTTATTTAATTACCTCAAGATTTAGTTTTTTAAAAAAAGATTTGGATAAATGGTTGAAAAGAATTAACAGTAAAAAAATTTTTTCCCGGTGTTTTTATAATGAAAAAAACGAAAGAGCTCATCTTTATAAGCGAAGATTGGTAAATAAACTTAGACTTGATTTTTTTATTGAAGATAATTTCGATATAGTCAATTACCTAAGCAAAACTACAAAAACAAAAATATTTTGGATTTACAATATTCTTGATAAACATATCAATTATGAATTTAAATATCCAAATTTAAGTCAAGCTATGATTTTTTTTAAAAAAAAAACTAAAGTTTTAATTACTACAGATTATTTCTACCCTCATTGGACTGGTTTATCCAAATCAGTATTTAATCTAACAAAATCTCTAGAAGATGAGTTTGATTTTACCGTTTTAACCGTCAGATATTCAGGTAATTTGAAGCATAAAGAAAATATTGGTAAAACAAAAATTATTCGTATCAATCCCCTATTCTCATTTAGCCGAGTCAAATATTCTCCGTTTCTAGTTTATAAATTTATTTCTATACTCAAAGATTTTGACGTTGTTTTTATTAATTCTCCATGCTCCAATATACTACCAATCTCTCTCATTGCCAAGTTGTTTAAAAAAAAATTACTGATTTTTCATCAAGGGGATTTAATTTTGCCTCAAGGATTAATTAATCGATTAATTGAGAAAGTGTTTAATTTTTCTTCCAAATCATCTTTTAAACTGGCTGATAAAATAGCTACTTATAGCCGCGATTATGCTGAAGATTCGAGAGTTCTGTTTCCTTTTTTAAACAAATTTAACCCTTTACTTTTACCTATATTAATAAATAAACCAAATATTATTAAAAAGTTAAAAGAAGATAGAAAAATCACTTTTGGTTTTGCCGGAAGATTTGTTGAGGAAAAAGGTTTTGATATCTTATTTGAAGCTATTCCTCAAATAGTAAAAAAAATGCCCAATGCGCGCTTTGTTTTTGCTGGAGAAACAAAAATTGGCTATGAAAATTTCTTTGAGAAAAATAAAGATAAATTTCAACGAGCAAAAAAATGGATTACTCTTTTAGGATTATTAAATGATAGTCAAATGGATAATTTTTATAAAAATATCGATTTTATTATCGTTCCTTCAAGATCAGACTGTTTTAACTATGTCCAGGCTGAAGCAATGCTTTGGGATAAACCATCTATAATTTCTGACATTCCCGGAGCCCGTTATCTGGTTAAAGAAACAGGTTTTGGCGTCTTATTTAAGACTGAAAATCCTATTGATTTAACCGAAAAAATAACATTTGCTTTAAAAAATAAAGAAGAAATAACTAAAAATTATAACAAAGTGTTAAAAATTCTAAATAAAGATGAAATTGCCAGAAAAATTAAAGATTTTATTGAAAAATGAAATAGATCCGGCTTTTGCCAAGCGAGCTGAATATATTTTTAACAAAATAAGTGATAAGAAACCGAAAAAAATTCTGGACGTGGGTTGTGGTCGCGGCTTTTATGTATTTGGTTGTAGTTTATTTAATTTTATTAAGGAAATTCATGGTCTTGACAACAACGATGAGTATTTAAAAATAGCTAAACGCAACTGTGTTGATAAAAGAATAAAACTTAGGAAAGGAAATGCTTATTCTCTCCCATATCCTGATAAATACTTTGATTTTATCATCTGCTCCGAAGTATTAGAGCATCTTAAAAATGATAATAAAGGATTACAAGAATTGCATAGAGTGTTAAAACCAAAGGGTACTTTAATTATTACTGTTCCTAATAAAAATTTTCCATTTTTATGGGATCCTTTGAATTGGTTATTAATGAAAGTCTTCAAAACTCATATTAATAAAGATATCTGGTGGCTAGCTGGCATTTGGGCAGACCATGAACGTCTTTATGATGAAAAAGACATTATAAATAAAGTCAATGAAAATGGTTTTAAAATATTAGACAGTCAAAGAATTATTAATTTCTGCTGGCCATTCTCTCACTTTTTATTATATGGAATCGGTAAAAATTTAGTTGAAAGATTGAAATTTAATTCTTTTAATCGTTTTAACTTTAATGGCAAAAAAACAATATCATATTATCTTGGTTGTTTGATATCATTGCCTTCCAGCTTAATAAAGAACTATAACAAAGATCCTTCTGTCAACATTTCTCTTTTAATCCAGAAATAATTTATTTGAAGCATAGATATAACCAATATTGGGATTATAAGGGTCTTTTTTTTGCTGAACTTTAAAATTATTTTTTATTAATAAATCTTTTAGCAACAAATCTTCATTTTTAACTAAATGATTATGGTATTCCAAAGCAATTTTTTTGACGTCTCTTAGTTTATCTCCGACACTTTCTAATATATTTAATTCCGCTCCTTCACAATCAATCTTTAATAAATCAACTTTTTTATTTTTTATAAAATTGCTTAAATTTTTTAAGTTAATCTTCTTGTTATCTTTACTTTTTTCATAAATTGAACTTTTAACACCCCTATTTCCTTCAAAACTTACTTGACCATGACCAATGGCGACACTGAACGATTTAATATTGGTTAATTTATTTCTTTTTATATTGTCTATTAATAATAAATATCCTGCCTTATCGGGCTCAAAAGCTAATATTTGAGCCGTAGGGAATTTCTTTGCTGCTAAAATAGCAAAATCACCAAAAGCCGCACCGATATCAATAATCAAATTAGCTTTACAAAGATCTAATAATTTATAAGCATCATCTATTATTGTTTCCTTAATCACTAAAAAATCTATGGGGTTGACTATTTCAATCAATAAACCATTTTTAAGTTTTAAAACTACTCTTCTTCTTATGAATAAAAATAATAGAACCAAAGGATTTTCTATATTGAATAGAATCAATCTTAACGATCTAAAATAATATGATATTTTTTTGCGGTCAATAAAATTAATTTTGCTATCAGTCAATAATTTTTTATATTTTGTAAAATTTACCATAAATAATTTTGCCGATTACTAAACCATTTTTTATGACGCTATATTCTTTAATATTTTTAAAATATTTACCAATTTCTTTACCAATATAGAAATCATTAGGATTTAATATAAATAAAACATCTTCTTTATCATCTAAATCCGCTTCACTAAAAATAAATTCTTTTAAATTGTCATTATTATAAGAAATTAATTTCTTGTCATTTTTTAATTGAAAGCGTATTCCGTCTGGTTCAGGTTGCCCCCACTCACCCCAACAACATCCAGTTACTATAATTTTATTGATTTTATTATCATATTTGTTTATCTCATCTGCTATTATTTTTCCAAATGGGACATTGCCATTTGGTAAATCGCTAGGATATTTAAAAAAATAGTTATTAAAATTAATTAAAAAAATTGCTATTAATATTATTGCTAATAAAAAGTTCTCTATGATTTTATTCTTAATTAGATTTATCAATTTAACTAAACCATAAGCGATACTCATATAGACAAAGGGAATAATTCCTATCATTCTTCCCATATTTGGTATGCTTGTGGGATTATTTATATCCATAATCGAAGGAATTTGAATAATCAAAAAGGGATAAATAAAAAACGGCCATAGTTTTTTGTTTTCTTTTTTAATGAAACTGACAATAATTAATAAAAATCCAATAATAAATAAAATTCCGCTGGTAAAATCCACATGAGGTTGTCCAGAGATACTGTGTCTAAAACAATTATCACCTCTTATATTAAAAGATAAAATATTTTTCCAGATATTTATGAGTAAGGTTTGAGCCGAATGAAAAAGACTAAAATTTGAGTTTATTCCTAATTTTTCAACATAAAAATTACCTGATAAGGCAATAGAATTATTTATATTTAAAATAAGTGGCAAAGAAGTGATAAATGCAATTAGAAAAGATATTGGATTATAAAGCGAAAATAGAAATGCTCCCCAAAACCCAGCTTGAGAATACATCCCTAACCCTAAAAAAAATCCTGCTACAAAATACCTTTTTTTTAGTAAATAATAAAGTGAGATGGTTATTATGAACGGAACCAAAATATGAGGTTTTCCTTGGCGTGAAAAAGTTAGACTCCAAAAAGATACAGCGGTTAGGAATGAAGAAACAAGTGCTATTTTTTTTGAACTAAATAATTCAAGTGAAAAATAAAATGTAACTATCGCTAATAAAATACCAATAATAGCTGTTGAAAACTTTAAAGACCAAAATGATAAGCCAACAATCTTTGATATGGATGCCGATATATATGAAAAAAGTGGTCCATCGCCACCGAAAGCATAACTTAAATAGAAATTACCATTAAGTATTTTTTGAGTTAATCTGTAATGTTCGATTACATCACCCCACATCTCACCAGGAATACTATCTAATTTATACAATCTTAAAAAGGTGGCAATCGTAATTATTAGAAATAAAGCAAAAATTATACGAACGTCTTTATTTTTTCTCATTTTTAAATATCATCACCTTGGGGTGATCATAGACAGTAAATGATTCATCGGCCCAAGAGTCGTCAATTTGAAATTTGAAATTTGAAATTTGAAATTTTGGAAACGATACGAATTCTTTAACTTTCTGATACTGTAGCTTGCCAGCGAATAAATCTTCATAGAATTTACTCATTAACGGATATTTATCGGGAACGGTTGGGATACTTCCCCACCCCCTATTTGAAGATAAAATATAATAGTCTCCCTTTGCCAACAATAAATTCATTTCCTGCCATTTTTGTTCATTGTCAGGATAAAAAATCGGAAGCATTTCTCCTTTAAAATTCTTTCCATAATTATTTTCCATTAATAATGGCAAAGGATCATCCCAATGTTCGTTAAGTAATAACTTATCTTGAGGAATGTTTTTGTATATCCATTCTGAAGCCTGCACTCTGGAATTTTTAGTTAAGTAAATTGACGAAAAAGATAAGGGCCAAATAAGTAATAAAATTAGACTTATGACTAATGGCCAATAGCTTATGGCTCTCTTAGGATTGAATTCAATTTTGACAAGAGAAAAAAACCAATCAATACCAATGGCGGCGAAAACTGCGAAAAACGGGTAAAGAAAAATAAAATAACGCATTGCTTTTACAAACTGGGTTGATTGATAAATAAAAAAAAATGAAACCCAAACCAAGATCATGCCAAATAACAAATTTTCGTTAACTTTTTTCTTACTTGTTTTTATTATCTTAAAAATTATGAAGATAATCCCAAGAATAAGTATAAAGAAATATGGTAAACCCAAACCAAAAAAGGCAAGATTAATTGATGAAAAAAAGTTATTCTTACTTATCCATTGTATTCCCGGCGGGTAAAACCCATTTTTATCGTTAAAACTTTCTAAACTACGAATGTTTGTCATAAACAATTTATTAGGAGTGGGATCTAGAATATTAGCTGTTTCAAAATAATATGGGGTAGCCAATCTTAAAGTCAAATAAACAACTAACCCATAAATAAACAAGTTAATTATTTTATAAGCAATGTTTTTGTTTCTGTTACTAATCAGTGTGAAAAATATTAGAATTGCCAATAAAGGCATTATATAAATTGCACTTACCTTACAAGCTAAAGCTAAACTTAAAAAAAAACCACCAATCAATAAATCTGGTTTTCTAAAGTTAAAATAAAACTTAATAATAAAATAAAAGCTGGCGAACATAAAAAAAGTAAGGAATGTGTCAACGGCAAAAAAGTGTGACAACTGAATTGGTAATACGGCAATAGCGTATAAAAAAGCCGCCCAATATTTTATCGAGGAATTTATTTTGTATTTTTTCTCTAGAAGTTTAACTAATTTAAAAATAATTATTAAAGTAAATATGTCAAAAATCGCTGATAAAAACCTACCCTGAATTGTAAAGGAATTGTAATTATCATTACCAAAAATAACAGCTACGATCTTATTGAAAACCAAAGGAAAAGTACCATAAACATAAAATTTAAAACCAATATTGGCTGGGTTAAGAGTTGATTGGGCTGGATTAAGATAGTTTTTTACCCCATTCAGTTTCATGGCATTACCAACCATGGTTAAGAATCTTTCATCTGGATGAAGATGAAAACCTTGGTCCCAATTTAAGTTATTAAAACGAAAAAAGACCGCAAGGAAAATTATGGCCGTTAATAATAAGGCATTTTTTTTCATTTAAAGAATTTAATCTTTTTTTATTTTCTTGAGGATTTTAATTAAATCCTTACCTTCTTCTTTAATCACCGTAGGATTACCTCTTTTTGGAATTAAGGAAAGAGCAACCTTAAAAAGATTGCCGTCTTTTTCTTCTTTGACAAATAATTTTGCTTTAGTTATTTGAGGAATTTTTTTAAGAGTTTCCGTAAATTGATTAAAAAAACCGCCGACAATCTGGCGGTTTTCGGGTGAAAGATTCTTACTTGTCACCTCGATTTTATTAGAATTATTAATTCCAAAAAAAAGACGAAGTAAATCTTTGGTCGTAACAATACCAACAGGATGACGATCATTATCAACAACAACAACACTACCAATCCGCTTTTCCAAGATTAAATTTAAAACATCAAGCAATGAATTCTCGGAATTCAAAGTAAGTACATAACTTTTATAAAAATTCTTTATCTTTTGATGAAAGAAATTTGTTCTATTCCCTACTCTATCACCCTTACTTTCTGAATTTTTAGGACTAATTAGATATGCAACCAAATCGTAATAACTTAATATTCCTTTTAATTTCATATCACGACCTACTACGATCAACTTAGAAACTTTTTCTTTTTTAAAAGAATTTATTGCCGTGGAAACAGTATCGTCTTCATAAATTGTTATTAATGGTCTTTTTTTTGATTGTAAAGCCTGAGATATCTTGATTTTAAATATCGGAGAATCAACAAATTTAGAAACTAAATGACGGGCTGAAACAATTCCTAAGAATTCCTTTTTTCGATCAAAAACCGGTAAGTAATGGATTTTCGAATCTATAAATAAAGTGGCGAGCCTAGATAAACTATCATCAATAAATACGTGAGGAGCATGAAAAATGCAGTGGGCCACTTTAGTATTTCCAGGAAAAGAGGTTTTTATTAGACAATAATAAGGGTTAATTATGCCTAAATATTTTTTTTCGTCTTCAGAAAAAACAAAGGCAGCATCATGAGAAGTTGCCAGTTTTGATAAAGCAGACGATAATGTTTCTTCGGGTGAAATTTTAATTATTTTCTCTGTCTTTAGAATATCGTTTATTTTCATAGATAATCAGTCAAAAATTTTAATATTGTTAAAACTCCCCAACCAGTCGCACCTTTGCCTATTATTCCTTTTGATTTTTCAGTCCTAAAGGAAGAACCAGCTATATCCAAATGCAGCCATTTACTTTTTTCAACAAATTCACTAAGAAATAAGGCCGCGGTTATAGTACCCGCACCTTTTCCTTGCCCTACATTTTTTAAATCAGTTATTTCACCCTTCATGTGATCTAAATAATGTTTATAAAGAGGAAGTTCCCAAATTTGTTCATTTTCTGCCTTGGCACTGTCAATAAAATCATTAATAAATTTTCTGTCGTTACCGATAACGGCGGTAATATCGGCTCCGAGTGCAACTCGACAAGCACCGGTTAACGTAGCAATGTCAATCACATAGTCTGCTTTTAAATATTTTTCCGCATAGCTTAAAGCATCGGCTAAAGCCAGTCTCCCTTCGGCATCGGTATTTAAAACTTCAATTGTTTTACCGTTTAAGGCGGTAACAATATCTCCTGGCTTTATAGCGCGGCCCGAGGGCATATTCTCACAAGCAGGTAAAATTCCATAAATTTCATGATTCAAATCAAGACTGCTTAAAATTTGAAAAACCGCTAAAACTGTTGCTCCTCCGGCCATGTCAATTTTCATATCTTTCATACCAGATGATGGTTTTAATGATAATCCTCCTGAATCAAAAGTGATTGATTTTCCGACGATACATAAAGATTTTGAGCTTTGGATTTTGGATTTTGGATTTTTATAAGTTAAGATAATAAACTTTGGTTCTTTATCACTACCCTCTGCCACTCCCAAAAACGCGCCCATACCCAATCGTCGGCATTCATCTTTATCTAAAATTTCGACCTTAATTTTACCTTTTGATTCTTTTTCTATTTTAAAAGCTTGCTCTACTAAAGTGGCAGGGTGGACATGAGAAGCTGGTTCATTGATCAGATTCCGAGCTAAATAGATTCCTTCGGCTATTAATTTACCCAGACTAATTCCCTCTTCTAATCTGTTTTTATTTTTTTCATCAATCCCAACTATAAAATTCAGCTCTTCAATTCTGTGAATTTTCTTTTTGGCTTCTGTACCTTTAAATTTATCAAAATCATAATTGGCTAAATAAAAACTCAAACTTAAATTTTTTCCAATCTCAAAATAATTCGTTCCCAATTCATTAAAATATAATAAATCTACTTTATTGTATTTTTTAGCCACTACTGCTCTTAAAACATCAGCTAATAAGTCTCTAAACAAGGTGAGACTAAATTCTGACTTTTTACCGGCTCCACTCAAAAAAAATTCCTCGGGTGAGGAATCATTTTCAATAGTTATAATTTCATTTTTATTTCCAAGAAAATTATGTTTACTAATTCTTTTTTGAAGTTTTTGTATGATTTTTTCTGGAAGAGTTTTGATTGCTTGATCGTCTTTTAAAAAATCTTTAAAAATAAATTTTACTTGCGCTTCCCCATCATTAGGTAATCCTCGTGTGCAAATCGTGATTTTACCAATCATAAGATATGTTAATCTTAAAAGACAACTACGTCAAGGGGATAAACTTAATTAATATCATTAATTAATTACTAGTTTTTTTTATTTTATTCAAAAAAATTTTTAAGGCTTTTTCTATTCCTAGTATGGGAAAAATTCCTGGCATAAAGTGTTTATGAAAATGCATAACTGATTGTTGTTGAGCTGGATTAATATAAATAAATGGGGATTTTTTATACTTTTTTATTATATAAATGAAGGCTTTTTTTGTAGCGAAACCATATTCTTTCCAAAGGTTTCTACTTATTTTACTTTCTTCTCTAACATGCTTTTTTGTTATTAAGAGATGGTGACCTCTGATTATTGGATAAAGATTTTCTATAAAAACAAAGTTTCTAGTAGAAAAAATTATTTTGTTTCCGCTTTTCTTTAAATCACAAAATGGACATTTGTTATTTTTCATGTTCGCACTTGTTAATAAAATCAAGAAGTCTAATAATGCTTTCTTTCGCCCAATCATCATTTTTATCAAGTTGCTTCCAACTCATTTCTTCACCGCTAACAAAACGGTGAGCAGACCTTTGGGCAAACATTGATGGCATAAGATTGTTTGGATCGGGAACATATAGACCCGTACCGTTTTGACTCGCAAAAAGATAAGGAGTGTTTGGATCAACTCCAGATGCTTCTAAATTTAAAGTGTGCGACATAAACGGAGCTTCAACTACCAAATATGGATGAGTGATACCATCAAGACCTCCATTTAACATATCTTGCATATAAGTTATATAATCTACCCTATCCAATCCAAACAAAACATGATAGTGAGAATGTCTTACAGATTGAATCGAATGAGTTCCTTCACCCGTATCACCATGTTCCAATACTACTCCTTGTCCAAACTTCGCTTCTAAGCGATAAAGTAGTTTTCCAAGTTCTGCATGATGATTCAATGATGCAAAATTATAAATACCATGATGGTTTGGAAAAATAAGTATATGTCCTTCTCGCGTGACAGGAAGAGGATCAACCTTGGCAACATAATGATCAGTTCTGTCAACAACATATTGCTCAAGAGAACCAACTCCAAATCTTTCAAAATGTGGAAACTTTACAGCTCCTATGTAGCAAAAGGGGCAACCTTCTTTTTTCACCATAGATTGTTTAAGGCTTAAAAAAAAACGGAGGCTTTTCACCTCCATTATTTTTTAGCAAAAAATATCCGTAATCTCATTTTTCAAAATAGATATTAAAGTAATTACAAATTTTTGTCAAATGGTTTTTCCTTGACTTTTTTTTAAAAAAACGTATTATTTATTAATATGCCAGATCGTGAACCCTCTCCTGGATCAACCCAACCAGGAATATCTCATATATTAAGAAGGATTGGGGCTGTAACACCTGAGGTAATTCCTACAGAAACTCCTGATAATGCAACTCCAATCAAAAAAATACCAGTGTCACCTTGGGTTACAAGAGTCCAAACACCAGAACAAAGAGACAAAAAAGGCAAAATTCTTTTAGAGCCTGTAGAACACCCACCGAGAAAAAAAGTTCCAGAATATTAGTCTTCATCAAAATATTGATCTTCATAAGTTATAATTGAATTTACAAACAGCCGGGGTGGCGGAACTGGCAGACGCGTAGGTCTCAAAAACCTATGGGGGCAACCTCGTGAGGGTTCGATTCCCTCCCCTGGCACCGAAAAAGTGATATGATATTATTATGATTACTTCCCCAGAATTTCCAATACAAGTTCCCAAAGAACTACAACCAATTATTGGTAAGCTCAGTGTCTGCCGTGTTTTTGATGAAGGCATCATGAAACAATTACTAGAACAAGATTTCTCACCTTCATTACCCTCTCAATTGGTTGATGCCGGCCTAGTTGAGAGAAACGATAGCAAAAAAAACTATCGTGTCCCAAAACCCCTTCGTCAAGCAACAACGAGTTTTAACATAATTAATGATACTGGCAATTATATTGCTGATAATCTCGTAGTTAAACATTATCTCGACGGCTGTATCGGCCACGAAAAAACCGCAGAAGAAACGATTGGTCATGTTATTGAAGCTCTTTATCACGAACTACAAACTCTAATTGCTCCTGAAGGTGTTCCTCAGGAATATATTAAAGAAAGACTTCAAAAAAATGCCCAAAGATATATTGCTGATTGCCAAAATTTACCTCCTAATATTATGGATATTATCCGCCAAGATCCTGATTTAGCTTCTTACTTCTGATAGAATTTATCTATGATCTTACCTGCTATTATTATTGTTGTTTTATTTATTATTCTTATTATTTTTTCCTTTCCTCAATTTTCTCCAATCCCTTATTTTCCATCAAATATTAAAGACATTAAATTAATACTGAAGGCTTTGAATTTAAAAAATGACCAAACAATCGTTGACTTAGGGGCAGGAGGCGGATTGGTGATTTTTGAAGCAGCGGAAAAAACATATGAACAAAAATTAGACACTCAATTCATCGCCATCGAATTAAACCCTATTCTTATTCTTATCCTCCATATAAAACGTTTTTTCCATAAAAACGGAAAGAATATAAAAATAATTTATGGCGACATGTTCAAAATGAAATCCGTAATCCGTAATTCGCAATTAAGCAATGGTACGATTGTATTTTATTTATATATTTCTCCCTGGTTCTTAAACAAAGTAATTAACCAAATCAAAAAAACCATAAAAAAATTTACTGTTGTTTCTTATTTTTATGAAATTAAGGGTGAGAAATACATAAAAAAATCAGAAGGTAAACATAATGTCTATGTTTATAAATTTGATTGATTTAATAATCTTTCTGCGTTTTTGAATAGTATTTTTTTTCTGGAAATTTCATTCCCTTCAGTTGCTAGTAATACTTTGGCTAATGAAATTGCAATCGGATAAAAAGGCCAATCAGTGCCAAAAAATAATTTGTCATTGCCCATAATTTTAATAATTTTTTTAATATCACCGGGTGGCTGACCGCTTAATTCAAGATATACGTTATCGTGTTTTTTTCCCAATCTAGCGGCTCTTTCAAACTCCGAAATAGCCGAATGACCTAAAATAAAAGTAGTCTTGGGAAAATCTTTGACTACTTTTTCAAATTCATCAAAAGCCACGAAACGACGGAAAAACTTGGGCATTAGCGGACTAAAACCTGTATGAAATAAAATCGGAAGATTATGTTTGTCAGCTAACTCGTAAATTTCCAGAGCAAATCTATTGGTTGGTTTAAATAACTGAAAAGTCGGATGAAGCTTAATTCCCAAAGCCCCTCTTTTTTTAAATCTTAAAACTAGTTCTTCTTTATTTCTCTGTAAAGGATGAATCGACATAAAAGATATTAATCTTTTATTATTTTTCAGGCTGTTAAGTAGATGGGTTGTATTGGTCGTCACCGCCGGATAATCTATCGGATGCACGACTGCCTGCGACACATTCATTCTGTCCATTTCTTCCAGAATATTAGGAATTGTATGAGTACTTGAAAAACTATTACTAGTATAGGCAGATTTTATTATTTGATTGCGACAGTTTCTCTTTGTATATAAACTAAAATCCAGAGCCGAATACCTTTTTAAATTAAATGCGGCTCCTTTTTCAGGAAAATAATGGTTGGTTTTTGATCTTTTAGTGAGGTCCACCGGATCGGCCAAAAGATAATACCAACCCAGATGAGTATGAAAATCAATTATTTTTTTAACTAGACCTTTTCTGAGAACAAGTTTGCTTTCGCTATTAACCTTAAAATATGGAAGCTTAACGAGATCTTGCACATTTTCAAATTTCATAAGTATATATTTTACCATTTAGTAAAATTAAATTAGCTTATGGAACAAATTTTAAAATTCGATTCCCAATTTACTTTATTTCTTACTTCTTTATTGCCCCATAATCAATTCTTTAATTTATTTTTTTCATTTTTTTCCCTGCGGGGAAGTTCTATTTTAATTTGGATAATAATTATCACCGTCTTGGTAATTTTTGAAGAAAAAAAAGATAAAAAATTTATTATTTATTTTCTAGTTACGTTTCTTGTAACCACTTTTCTAGTTAATATTGTTTTAAAGAATGTTTTTCAAAGATCACGCCCAACCGAGCTTAGCTCGGTTAAAGCCAAGTTGAGCTTGGCCACCGCTTGTCCTACTGATTATTCTTTTCCCTCCAGTCACGCCGCAACAGCTTTTGCCTCAGCCGCAGTTTTATCTTATTTTGACAAAAAAAGAAAATGGTTTTATTATTTTGTCGCCTCAACTATCGCCTACTCCCGCATCTATCTTTATTGTCATTATTTTTTGGATATTTTAACTGGAACAATTATTGGCTATTTTATCGCAAAATTATTTTTGAAATTGGGGAAGAGCTACATTAAATCAAAATTATAATAATCTCTTCCTTAATACTTTTAAAACAATAGTGGCGTTGAAAAGTTCTCAACACTTATACCTTCTCTTGGCCCTATATATATGAAAGCACCATCATCTCCCCTATAATGTCTTTTTTTATCTTGCACCTTGAGTTTTTTTCCTCCCATAAGGTATTGGTGCCTTAAATCTAAAACAGCAAGACGGGGGTCCCTTGCTATCTTCGTAGCTTGATCATCAAATTTTTCTTCATATGAATCAAATTCTGTATCCATACCCACTTTTATTAAACGATCCCTTGCTGCATGAATTTGTTGATCCCAAACTGTTAGACCACCTGTATTCATATTATTCATTCCATCTGTACGCATCATCATGGCAGGATAACCGTCTCTTAAAATATCTATATCTGTTAATGTTCCTGTTCTAATTGCTCTTGACAAATCCTCATGAAATTCTCCGGGTAATGGTAAATTACCTATTAGTGGAGCTCTGTACATTGCAATAAGAAATAAAAACTGATCAGGGTTTTGTTCAATCCACCTACTGAGCTGAGCCAGTTGGCCGAGATTACTTTGATCTGCAACACTCATAAACTTTGCCATTTGTAATCTAATATTATCGTGTTCGTCTACATCAACTGGATTATTTAATCTAGTAAACACTCTTCGATTAGGATATTGTGCAGATATGCTGATGTCTCCAGTATGAGCCCACCCAACAAGATTTTCTGTTTTAAAACCGAGCCCGATTGCTTTTCTAATGCCTTCAAGGGTCAGCGGCCTTATAACTACTGATACTCCAGCTATACCTGAGGGAAAAAGACAAAACGAAGAAGATGTATAGTCGCTAAATCCTTGAAAATATTGCCATAATGTAATATTTATATCCTCTATTATTTTTTTTGCAGTATCACATGCTCTTATTCTTCTGCCATGATCTACAAATTCACGGGCGAAATCATTAGTCACTATGTTTTGTAAATATTGGTGCCTAGATGAAATAGCACCGGGCAAATAATCAGGCATAGTAAAAGGTGTCATTGCTTTTCTGAAATCATCTGGGAATGCCTGATCGTCTTGTAAGTTACCTGTAGATATTGCATGTTCAACTGTGGTTCGCCAAAATATATCTGGATAAACGACTTGCCCTTTTGCTGTAGAAAAAGAGGATCTTTTTTTAACAGATTGCGGCCACATTCCTTCTCCGACAAGCATTGTGGCTCCATCAAAAATATATGCTAAACTAAATCCGACTGGTCCAAAAGGAGTACCTGGCTCTATCCATTGTTGTATAGCTATATGATCAGCTGCATAAGGTTTTCCTTCGGCTGGATATATTTGCCCACGATATATTAAAGGAGTAGCATTTTCAATCTCTGGAATAGAGCAAGCTTCTCCTTGAAGTTGGAAACTAGGTTCCTGGACAATTCCAGCTCTTTCTGACGATAAAGAAGCAGCTGCAAAACCCATGATTGCTCTTAAATCCTCACTTTCTAAATCGCGATCTTTAGGCAATTCCCTCATGCTATCATATCTATAGGTTATAATTCTTGTCCTTTCTCTTTCTCTTTTTAACAAACGTATTCTTCTTCTTATTTCTTTTAAAGAAAGACCTTCTGTCTGATACTTTTTTATTTCTCTATCATTAAATTGTCCAAATCTCCCTAATTCTGCCATAAGATATTATAGGATAAAATAATCCTAAATCAAATTAAGAAAACTTATTTTATAACTTTGGTTAATAAATAATTAGTCTGTTACAATATACTTCATGAAAATTGCTATTTTTGGAAGTAGTTTTAATCCTCCACATCTTGGTCATTATTTAATAATAAACCAAGTTAAAAATTTCTTAAAAATCGACAGGATTTGGCTTATGCCCTGTTATCAAAACCCGCTCCACAAGGATAAACAATTAGCCAAAGCTCAAGATCGATATAATATGGCTAAATTAATGACCAATAAATATATCGATATATCAGACTACGAAATTAATCGCCAAGAGATGAGTTATTCTATTAATACTTTGGACGCTTTGTCACAAAAATATCCTGAGCATGAATTTTATTGGATAATAGGATCGGATTTGCTGGATGAATTTAAGGATTGGAAGGATTGGAAAAGAATAATTACTAATTATAAACTGATTATTTTTCCTAGAGAAACAGTCGTCGATCATCTGGAAAACAAAGTCAAGGAATCATTGAAACTTAAAACTATTCTTAAAAATATCATCATACTCAACTCAAAAGAGCTTGTTTTAACCAACCTCTCCTCTACTCTTATTAGAAAAAGAATAAGTCAGAGAAAAAGTATAAAATACTTATTGACGGAGGAAGTGGAAGAGTATATAAGGAAAAATAAACTATATGAATAGTTTAGAATTAAGAATTTAGAATTCAGAATGTTTTAGAATTTAGAATCATTCTAGATTCTTAATTTAATTATGAATTCTTAATTATAAATTCTAAATTTACCTGTGCTAAAAATTGATCAAGCCGGAGAAAACAAAAAAATACTTAACTTTATTAAGAACACCCTATCTAATACTGGTATTAAAACCGTTGTTCTTGGTATGTCTGGTGGAATTGATTCAACAGTCGCCCTTTATCTTTTGAAGGAATGTTTGCCACCGAAAAATATCTTTGTCGCTCATCTCTATTACAAAGAAAGTCATTTTGACAAAATTGAAAAGATATTGAACGATTTTAAGGTTCCAGCTAGTAATATTAGTCTTTTCTCAATTGAGCAAATTGTCGAAAAGTTTGTTCACTCATTAAAAATTGAGTCCACAGACAAGCAATTGGACAAAATAAGAATCGGCAACATTTGCGCCCGCATAAGAATGATTATTCTTTATGATCTGGCTAAAAAAAATAATGCTCTAGTCGTCGGCACAGAAAACCGTTCAGAGAAGCTTTTGGGCTATTTTACGCTCCATGGCGATCAAGCTTCAGACATTGAACCAATCCAACATTTGTATAAAACTCAAGTTCTTGAACTAGCTAGGTACTTGAAAATACCACAAGAGATAATTAATCAAAAACCAACAGCGGGGCTCTGGACCGAACAAACAGACGAAGGCGAATTCGGATTTTCTTACAAAGAAGCCGATCAAATACTTCATTTATATTTCGATAAAAAAGAGACGTTGGAACAGATAGAACAAAAAAAGTTTAAAAATACCATAAAAATTATTGACTTTGCGAAGAAAAACAGCTTTAAACACAAAACTCCTTATATTATTAAATAGAAGTGCTTTTTTCTACTCCATAAAACTTCACCCTATCACCTCTAAACATCAGGTCTAATTCGCCCAGGGAACCGTTTCTGTGTTTGGCCACATAAAGTTTGATCAGTCTTTTTGTCTGATCAAGAAGATCTTCGCTGTCACTTTCGTGATACAAAAACATAACCACGTCAGCGTCCTGTTCGATTGACCCTGATTCTCGCAAATCTGCCAGTTGAGGTTTTCTTGTTCCTCTTTGCTCAACTGCCCGGGAAAGCTGAGAAATGGCAATTACCGGAATATGAAGTTCACGCGCCAAGTTTTTCAAGCCCTGCGAGATAAATGAAACTTCATTGACTCTTGATTCAAAACGGCGGCCAGAATCAGCCAATTGTAAATAATCAACAATCAGTAATTTTAAATCTTTTTCTACTTTTAATTTTCTGGCCTTAGTTCTCATTTCCAAAATCGACAAACCCGGAGTATCGTCAATATAGATTGGGGCTTCGGACAAGACTCCCATTGCCTCGGTAAGTTTTTTATAATCATCCTCTGACAATCTACCTGTTTTTAATCTCCAAGCATCAATGTCAGCTTGACCCACCAATAATCTGTCAACTAATTCTTCCTTACTCATTTCCAGCGAAAAAAACCCAACCGGCAACTTACTTTTGGTCGCCACATTAAGAGCCATGTTCAAAGCAAGTGTGGTTTTTCCGATACCGGGTCGGGCCGCCAAAATAATTAAATTTGAATCTTGAAGACCTGATAATTTATTGTCCAGATCTAAAAATCCTGTCTGCACTCCCCTAAAGTGAGTCCCCTTTTTCATAAAATCTTCTAATCTTTCAAAACTTTCGGCCAAAACATCTTTAAGCTCAATAAAATCACGGTGAACATGGGCCTGAGAAAGAGCAAAAATATCAACTTCTGCCTGATCCAAAATTCTTTTAATATCGCCTTTGTCGTCAAAAGATTTTTCCACTATTCTTGAGGAAATTTCAATTAGTTTTCGCTTTGTATAATGATCTTTGACGATTCGGCCGTAATGTTCAATATAAGCTGATGTAGGAACGGTATTGATGAGATCGGAAAGAAAAGATTTCCCATTGATTTTTTTTAAATTCCCTTCCTGTTTAAGCTCATCTTGAATTGTTACTAAATCAATTGGTTTTTGTTTTTCAAAAAGAGAGATCATGGCTGAATAAACCATCTGATGCTCGGGTAGATAAAAATGTTCTGACCGCAAAAATTCAGCCACCAGATGAATGGCTGATGAATCTATAAGAGCGGCTCCGAGAACTGATTTTTCAGCTTCCAAGTCGTGAGGAGGTACTTTGAGCAAATCAGAAGTTGCCATAATTTTCAATTTTAAACTTCCAGCACTATAACCTTCATCTCTTCCAACAACTCTTCTTTTTTGACAGCTAATTTCGAGATCGGAACAATGTTTTCTCTGTCCATTTTTTTCAAAAATTCACTGACTGGAGCAAGTTTACCACCATATTCTTTCTGATCAAGTTTTGGATAATTATAATGCATTGGAATCACAATCGAAGGTTCAACTCGCTTAATAAGTTCTACCGCCTGCTCAGCATTAAGGGTATAAGTTCCACCTACCGGCACCATTAAAATATCAACATCTCCAATGCTCTCTATAAATTTTTCTTCAGGTACAATACCTAAATCACCGCAATGCAAAACTGACAAACCATCAGCTTCAATTTTATACAAAATATTTTCTCCCCTATCGCCCCCATGTGAACTTTGAAAACCAAAAACTCTAATTTCATTTTTTTCAAATTCTCCTGGCATATTTATCACTAGTGGATTACCATCAACGGCAGATACGTTATTATGATCTTTGTGACCGTGTGAAACAGTAACTATATTGGCATCGGTTTTGGGAAGTTTATAACCAATATAAGAATCAAAAGGATCGGTAACTAATTTAGCATCTTTTGATTTGATAAGAAATGAAGAAACCCCGAAATATTTTATGTCCATATTTTTGGTGTTTTAAAGAATAACAAATTAACTTAGAAAAATCAATTTTTAATTTTTAATTTAAAATTTTAAATTTCAAATTTATTTGCATACTCTCTCTTTTATCTCCTGTTGTTGTTTTTCCGGCAATTTGTTTATTTGTTTCACAATGCTGCCAACCGTATTGTCAAAAATGAAATCTGTGACTGCTTCGGCTGATTTTGATGCGGTTGAGGCTATAAAAGAAGTGGCTTCTCCTAAAACATCATCCAATGAATTTTTTGCCTTATCCATTTCATTATCTATAACATTTTTTAAGTCTTTTCCTTTTTTTTCCAAGTTTATTTTACTAGCTGTTTCAGCACCTAAGATTTTGTTTGTGTTAATTTTTTTGGTCGGCCACTTGTTTAAAACAATTCCAACCGCCAGTAAAGCAAAAACGATTAAAAACCTCATCAGCATTCCTTTATTATTTTTTTCCGCCTCAAGTTGTTTTATGGGCATGAAGATTAGATTATGAACTTAAAACATGATAAAATCATAACATAAATCCACTGGTGACTGTAGCTTATAATCCCGCTTGCGGGATCAACTCGGTAGACCCGCCGATTCGGCGGGCTGTGGAGCAGATTGATAATTGGTGACTGTAGCTCAACTCGGTAGAGCATCTGCCTGTGGAGCAGATTGTTGCGGGTTCAAATCCCGTCAGTCACCCCAGGTTTGTTAGGTTTTTTTAAGTAATTTAGAGATTATTTCAATAACATTATTTGGGTCAGTCAGTTTCCAACCATTTTTATTGGCCACTTCTTGCAATTTTTGACCGGCATTAACGCATATTGGATAATTTACTTCTTCAAACATGCCCGCGTCCCCTATTGAATCACCGAAGGCAAAAGAATCTTTACGATTATATTTTTTGAAAATTTCCTGAATGGATTTTTTCTTATCAGATTGAGTTGAGTTATAACGAGATACTTTGCCGGTTATTTTTCCATCTTTTGTTTCAAATTCTGTCGAATTGTATCCGGTAAAATTAAAAAGTCCAGAAATAGGTTGAGCTACAAATTGGGGCTCATTGGTAATGATAATTGTATCGTGACTTTTTTTCAAAAGAGCAAGTAATGGTTTTGTAAATGAGTAAAAATTATGGATATCTTTGGCAATAAATTCTTTTGCATGTCGTAATACCTCAGCGTATGATTGTCCTTTTAAACCTTGAGCCCAGATCATGACACCTTTCCTAGAAAATTCTTTATACGAAATTTCCCCTTTTTGATATGAAGACTTGTTTAAATAAGCTTTCTCAAGAATCTTTTTGTCCAATAGGTCTTCTTGCATTTCCGATTCCATTAGAGGATATATTATGCCCCCTTTATAGATTGTATCGTCAACATCAAATAAAGCTACTTTACGTTTTAATTTCATATGTAAAATTATACATATTTCTTTTTATTTGAGTATAATTGTCAAAATTGGTATGAAAAAAAACGCGATTATTATCGCCGGAGTTATTTTGGGACTAATAACTTTATATTTTTTAAAGACATCTTTATTTAATAAAAAAACCAACACCATCTCACCTATTAAACTAAAGGTAGAAAAGACTGCCTATAGTTTCATTCTTTTAGGCTACGGTGGCGGAATCCACGAAGGAACATATTTGACCGATACCATGATGGTCGTCCACGTTGATATAAAAACAAAAAAGGCAACCTTAATTTCTATTCCCCGCGATCTTTGGGTAAAATTACCTACAAAATCAGGGGCTGAATTTCATCAGAAGATTAATTCTGTATATCAGTTAAGTCTTTTTCCAAAAACTTATCCCGATGCTAACACCAATAATAAATTAATAGCTAATGTTATTTCTAATATAACCGGTCTTGGCGTTGACGGTTATATCAGTGTTAATTTTGAAGGATTTACTAAAGTAATTGATATTTTAGGTGGGATTGATGTTAATGTCGAAAGATCATTTACTGATCAGGAATATCCAATTGAGGGTAAGGAAAAAGATTTATGCGATAAAGACATTGAGGAATTATTTAAAAAATCCGAGCCCTTTCTGACTCCCGGATTTAATCCAGAACAGAGAAACCAGCAATTTAAAAATGATCCGAAACTTGAGGAATTTGTTAAAAATGCGACTGACTCTCCCGAGTTAGCATTTCCTTGTCGCTATGAAAAACTTGAATTCCAGCAAGGAATCGATCACATGGATGGTACCACTGCCCTAAAATATGCCCGATCTCGTCATTCGGAAACAGACGGCGGCGATTTTAACCGCGCCCGCCGCCAACAACAAGTAATTGAAGCTATAAAAAATAAGGTACTATCTATTGGTTTTGTGACAAAAATAATTCCCCTAATTAATGAGTATAAAAAAGATGTCAAAATAGATATTGACCAAGATATAATAAAAAAATTTATCGGTCAGGCAAGCAAAGCCAAAGAATATAAAATAACCACGTTTGTTTTAACTACTTCCAATGGCTTGAAAGAAGCAGTTTCTGCTGATGGACAATATATTTTGATACCAAACGAGGGAATGGATAATTGGAAAGGAATACAAAGAATGATTAATAATACAATTATGGAGATTACCCCAACCCCGACCGCTTCCCCAACAGCGACACTAAAGTAATTATGATATTATTTTACTTATGACAAAATTTAAGGCTGTTGTTTCCGATATTGATGGAACTTTAACGGCTATTTCATCAACTGCCCTACCTTCAGAAAAAGTGAGCGCCGCTGTAAAAAAAACAATCGACAAAGGAATTGTTTTTAGTTTAGCTACTGGTCGGCCGTTCTTTATGATTGAATATCTGATTAAATATTTAAACCTGACTTCTCCTGTTATTACTGATAATGGTGCGGCTATCATTGATAGTAAGAATTCTTCTGTGCTTTGGGAAGCCTCATTGCCCCATAGTGAAGCTTTAGAAATTATCGAAATGACAAAACAATACAAGCTAACAAGGTTGTCCAGCGATATAATAAATCTGGAAAATCCAAAAGAAATACCGAAAAAAGCTACAGTAAGAAAAATTTCTATTCATGGATTAACACCAGAACAGGCTAATAATTTAGTAAAAAAAGTGGAATCTAAATTTAAAAATTTATCGATTAACAAAACAGCAGCCTACGAAGGAAAAAAACTTCTTGATGTTTATATTTCCCATGCCGAGGGGACAAAACAGCATGCAATTTTAAAATTAGCTCAAATTTTAGGAATCTCAACCAAAGAGATTATCGGCGTTGGAGATCATTATAATGATTTTCCCATGTTTATGGCTTGCGGACTCAAAATTGCCATGGGTAATGCCGTTCCAGACTTAAAAGCTATTGCCGATTATATAGCGCCTACGGTTGAGGAAGACGGTCTCGCCCATATTCTGGAAAAATATGTTCTTAACAGATTTGATATAATAATTTAATTATGCATTTTTTATCAATCCCCATTAAGCTTCTTTTGTCGCTTCTTTTGGGAATTGCCATTGGTTTTGAAAGAGAATCGTATGAATTTAAAATTAAAAAGGATGAGAAAGACATGGTGGGAGGCCTTGGGATAAGAAGTTATGCCCTGATTACTACTTTAGGTACTGTTGCTGGAATATTAAAACAAAATGGCCACTTCAGTCTTTTTTTGATTATTTCAATCTCTTTTATGACTCTTCTTATCGCTTACTATATTATCGGTAGTCTATTTACAAAAGATAACGGTGTTACTACCGAACTGGCTATTCTTTGGAGCTTTTTAGTCGGTGTTCTTATCACCATTGAAGTTATTCCCATTCAATTAGTTATTGCTATGGTCGTTGTCATAATGCTTATTCTTTCTTTGAAACAAAGAGTTAAGTCGTTTATTGCCGGAGTCAAGGAATTTGAAGTTCAAGACTTTATCAGTTACGCCATTATAGCTTTGGTTATTTTTCCTTTTCTTCCCGATGCCTCATATACTTTAGTCGACATTCCCTACATCTCAACTATTTTCGCAGCTTACAAAATTGATCTTGGAGCATTAGCTCATATTGAATTAATTAATCCTTTTAATCTTTGGAAAGTAGTTGTTCTTATCACTGGAGTTGAAATTGTGGGTTATATTTTGGAAAGAATTGTTGGCCAAAAAAAAGGCTGGCTTTTAACCAGTTTTGTCGGCGGATTCATCTCCTCTACCTCAACTACACAATCCCTAGCCAACCAAAGCAAAACTTCGTCTAATGCTAGTGGTTTGGTCGCCGGAGCTGTTTTTGCTAATTTATCTAGCTTTTTTCAGCATTTTATTCTTTTGGTTTCGATAAACTCTTTTTTTATGGTCAGCAATACTCTTTTTTTAATGTCAATAATTTTTTCATCATTATTTATTGGTATGTTTTTTTTAATGAAAGTCAAAGGCGAAGTCAACGTCCAAAACAAAGAAATCATTAAAACCGATATTTTTTCTCTGAGACCTGCGCTTAAATTTGCCCTCTTTTTTTTAATGATCAAGCTCGTTACAAAAATCGCTTTGGTTCTATTTGGAAATGGCGGATTTATCGCCGGTAGCCTTTTGGGCGCTGTAACCGGCTTGGATGCCGTAACCATTAACATTTCTGAGGTTGTGGGCCAAAATATCACTTATCAATTGGGAACATTAACTCTAATATTAGCTAATGCTACTAACCTTTTAGTTAAATCATTTTATGCATTTTCTCAAGGAAGCAAATCCTTTGCTTTAAAATTCTTCATTAGCGTCATTATTATAATTGCCGCCAGCTTCATCGGGCTGATTCAAATTCTTTAATAATGGAAAAAAAGAAACATCTCATTTTTGATTTTGACGAGACAATAGCTACACTTAAAATCGATTGGAGTGATTGGCATCCTAGAATAGCTAAAATTTTTAAAGAATTTGATCCTGGTTTTCTTTATCAGGGCGGATTTATAGATCATTTAACCGTTCCTTTCATTCAAAAATACGGTAAAAAATTAAGAGATAAAATTGTTACGTTTGAGAATCAGTATGAAAAAGAAAAATTAAAAGGATATATTGTCAATAATAAATTGGTCGATTACATCAAAAAAAATATCTATCAAAAAAACTATCTTATAACCAACAACATGCAGCACACTGTTTTACCTATTTTAGAAGAAATTGGTATAAAAAACAGGTTTGAAAAAATCATTACTTTTGACGATGTTTTTTATTGCAAACCTCATCCAGAGGGTATTTTAAAAATAATCAATAAGAATATTCCTCTTTCTGATTATGTTGTTATAGGCGACAGTAACAATGATGAAAGCGTTGCTAAATCAGTCGGAATTGATTTTATTAAGATTGTTATCTCTCAATCGCCATGACTTGAAGAAATGAAGAATCAGACTGCAGAGTCCCACCTGTAGTTTTAGCTTTTATCTCAACCAAATGCACACCAGCAGATACCGGAAAAGATGCATTTAATGAAATAGAAGTCACCGATGAGGCAGCATAATAACTGGCTTGAGAATAAATCGATTGATCATTATTATTCAAAAAAATATCAAAAGTGTTTGTATTTCCTTGAGCTGATGTCGGCTCGCCTAAGTTTTTTGATGAAGCATAAAAATTAATCCAAAGAAGACAATTTTTCGGACAATTAATATTTACGAACATTCCCATTGGAGTATAGGTAGTAGAAGTGGTGGTAAAAGACGAACTTTGAGTGTGCGCTTCTGCTAGAATTGTTTTATTTATAAGTGACGGCGTTGGACTAACCTTTTCTGCTGATTGTGTGCTTACAAATGCTTTTAGATCTTCAAGAGTCTCATTCTGGCTCTTTTCTGCTCCTTCCAACCATTTTATTTTGCTTTTAAGACTACCTATTTGATCGACGTCAGAAGTAACTGCTTCATTGCTTTTCTTTTGAATTAAGAGCTGATTAACAGCTGGTGGGAAAACAGGCTTGTAGATAAATATAACAACTACAACTAAAGCGGCAAAAAAAACTCCAACAAGAGCAAAAAGAATCGATTCTGATTTCATTTATATATTCAGTATATGTCTGACTCTTTTTCTTTACAAGTTTATTGAAGTTTCAGCAAAAAACGCGCCGGGTCCTCGGATAAGTCTTTGGACTCGGCGGCGCATATGTTTTTGGTTAATTCGTTCTTTTTATTTTGTTTTTATTCCCCTTCTTTAGGGTTTTGTCCTCCTTTCATCTGTTTTGAAAAATTTTTAATTAGAGCTCTTTCTTTATCCTATAATTTTTGCCCCTATAATATAAACGTAGCAAGTATTTTTTTCTTTGTCAAGTGCATTTTATCTTATAGTTATTTTTACTATTTGCAGCCTTAACTAATGAATAAATTAATTCAAAAAAATTCCTGATATAATAATTTAATTCCAGATATTATGCCCGAATAGTTTAGTGGTAAAATAAACCCTTGGTAAGGGTTAGATTGTGGGTTCGATTCCCACTTCGGGCTCAAAAGGGTTAAGTTGTTTTTGAGACTGCAAAATAACTTACAATTGCTGCTGAGACAATTACGTTTAAAGATTTGTTTATTCCCCACATGGGTATTTCAACTATCTGGTCAGCTAACTTCAGAGTCTCCGGCAAGACTCCATAGGTTTCATTACCAAAGATCAAGGCTAAAGGAAGACTATAATCAGCTTTTGTATATTCGACGGCTTTTATATCTTGTTCCACGGCAATTATTTTTGCCTTTTGATTTTTGATTTTTGATTTCAAATCGGCTATAGCATCTGGTGCCGATTTGCAGTATTCCCACGGTACGACCTTATAGGTACCAATTGAGGCTTTTTTGATTTTATGGTTAGGCGGCACTTCACATTCTCCACAAAGATATAACTTTTCTATGGCTAAAGCATCAGCCAGCCTGAAAAGACCACCTATATTATAGGTATCATAAACATTTTCCAAAATAAAGTGAATCTGCCTTCTTTTTAGAGTTTTTAAGCGCTTTTGAACTTCAGTTTCATCTACTTCTCGAAGTTCTCTGGCATTGAGTTTCATGGGAACATTATATAATGAAAACGACGATAGAAGATAGAAAGTAGAAGATCGACCCTGAGGATAGAAAATAGAAGCTAGAAAAATACTTGATTATTTTATTATCTATGCTCTATCTTCAAATTCTATTTTCTATCATCCATTTTCTATTGTCTAACCATCATCTTTAGTCCTATAGTTGACAAACAATTAGTCTTATAATATAATACACGGATATGAAAAGGGTTTTAACTTTTTCACTAATTCTTTTAGCCGCATTTAATTTATTTTTAAACCCCGTAAATGCCCAATATGGTTGTGATTACGGCCAGTATGGCAACGGATGCACTCCTTCTCAATCTATTACTATAAACAAACTTGTTGGTCGCGTTTACACTACAAAAGGTGGAATAACTGAATATGAATATGTTGGTAACTTATCTTCTTCTGATCCCCGTTTTGCTCCTGAACAAATTGTTATGTTCCAAATTAAAGTAAAAAACACTTCTAACATTAAATTAACAAATGTTACTGTAAAGGATTATATTCCGTCTTATCTTGAACCCATAGAGGGCCCTGGAACTTACGATGTTTCAACCAGAATAATCACTTTTAGCGCCGGCGACTTTGATCCTAATCAAGAAAAAGTTTATTATATTAAAATGAAGGTTTTAGCCCAAGACAAGCTTCCGGCTGATAAGGGATTATTTTGTGAGATAAATAAAGCCCAAGCTTATAATGATAATGTTTCTGATGAGGATACAGCTCAATTTTGTATTGAAAAACAAGTCGTAGGAGTAGTTAGAACTCCTTCAGCCGGACCTGATATGGGATTAGGATTAGGTATTCTTGAAATGTTAGGTCTTGGAGCCGGATTTTTGATCAGGAAAAAGTCAAACTTGACAAAAAAATATTAATAGTTTATACTATAAGTTAATATGCCAATTACTAAAGAAGGACAAAGACGTTTACGAATAGGTTTAGCAGTAGGAATAGGAGCTGTAACCGTTGGCACAGTTGGTCTTCATCTAGTTCCTGGTATTCTTCCAGATAGACCATCAACACCTATAGGTTTGCCAACAGGAACTCCTGAACCATCACCAACACCAACAGAAGTACCATCACCAACACCAACACCAACATTAACACCTACCCCAAATGCTTATGAAAAAATTGCCGATACAATGCCTGAATTTCCTCAGATAGGGGTAAGCCGTCCAGAACAAGTTAAGATAATGGCTTCTCAATTAGAACAAATCACTACTGTATTGGAAGATGCGGGTTTAATCAGAGGTAATACGATATTAACAGCTGATCAATCTGCTTTTGCTACTGATCCAAACGCTACTGAAGGAGTCGTTACGAACCCGGAGAGAAAAACAATTACAGCAAATTATTCAGAAGCAGCCACAGCTTATGTATCTTTTGGCGGAGGTAAAATAACTGACGATCAAGGAAATGTACTTACGCTGCCAAACGGCGTAGTTGATTTTTCAGCTAATCCAGAAATGGTAAGTCCGGAAAATGCCGATTATCCTTATGCTTCTCAAGCATATCTAGTCGTTTACGCTACAAGACCAGGTCCTGATGTCACTGCACCTGAAATCCCTGATCAGGATCAAAATTCTAAAATTGTGGTTAAACCTAATGCTGAAATTCAATATGCTTATGTTGCAAGAGGCAATTATCAAGATGGAACAGATCAACAACCAAGAACTATCAGTGATCCTTGGTTAGCCGAACAAATCTATCTGGCAACAGGAGGTCTTTCAAATTGTGGTACAGGATGCGGAGAAGCTACTGTCATAATTATTGGTGAAGGAACAAGTGCTGTCGGTAAAACTGAACAAACTATTGTTGTTTATCATGTGTCCAGAGTGGTAAACGAGAAAGGTGAAATGGAATTTAGAGCAATTAAAGGTGCAGCAGAACTTTATAATCCTGATGGTATAAGAGCTGTAGAAGAATACTTAGGCAGTAAAGTTCTTCCAACTTGGCCGGAAAGAACAGCAACACCAACACCAAAACCATAAAAAGGAAAGAATATCATCGCCTTTTAAACAGAAGCAACTTGTCACCATCATTAATAAGAGATTGACTTTTTGGCAATGAATATTCTTTCACAAATTTAAAATTTTCTGCCTGTCCTGATAAAAAATATTCCTGGAACAACTTCAAGGGCTTATAAGCAATATAATTTTTGTCTTCACCAACAACATTTTTTAAGGGAATTAATGCATAAGAAAAATTATTCTTTTTGACATATTCTTTTATTTCATTTTCATTCTTTATATTTAAAATTTCGAAATTATAAGAAGAAAAAAAGAAATTGTTAATATCTTTTAATTTAGAGAATAGCCGTAAATTATCAGTGTTGAGATAATAACGATCAACACAAGTAAAAATCATTACCGCTTCTTGATTCAAATTATCCTTTTTTATGTCTGCGATTATCTCATTTTGGGGCCAAATTGCCGAATCATAGATTGTCTTGACAGGATAATCGGCCAAATAGTAAAGATCAACCCATTTTATCAGAGGAAAATAATAAGTATATTTATAGATAGGGCGTACCGGAATTCCAAATGAAAGAATAAAATATGAAAAAAAATAATAAATGATAATAAAAACCGATGCGAATGTAACTATTGTTTTTTTCGATTCTAAACCCCGACTGATTCCATAACCCATAACCATAGCAAAAAATGGCATCAGAGGAATTAGATAACGGATATTCCTATTAGGAATAAAGGTAAAAAAAAGATAATTAAAAATTAATATCAGCAATAACTCCAGTTTATTAGGAACATTATTTTTAATTATTAAAATTATGGAAATAGCAAAGAGTAAAAAGCCAAAAAAATTAGTTTGAAACATAATAATGAGTTTAAGATGAAAAAAAAGGGCATCTAAACTTAAAAAATCTGGCCTTGTAATGCTCTCCCCTATCCAAGCAAAGCTTCCTTGATGAATAAGAGTTTCAAAATTGGCCAAATACCAAGGGACAGTCAAGATTGTAAAAATTACGATACCGAAGAGTAAATGAAGACTATAGCTTTTATTCTTTTGGAATTCTTTTTTCTTCAATAACTGTTGAGTTGTAAAAAATATAGGGATAATAAGATAAATACAGGCATACCATTTGATTGATTGAGCTATTGCCAAAGATAAAAACAGTAGATAAATATATTTAACTGATAATTTATTTCTTAATTTATATAGAATAAATAACACTATTAAAATTGAGGCTGTAAGGGGTAAATCAAGCATATATTCTCTTGATGTCTGAAAAATAGTGATGAAAAAACTAAAGACAAGGGTTGAGAAAAAAGCTACTTTATTGCTTTTGAAGAGTTTGGCTGTGCTAATAAATAAAAAAAATATCGTTATGGAAAAAATAATAGGAGACGTCAACAAAATTACCTTATAGCTGACTGAAAATAAAAAAACTAGCGGTAAAGAAAATAAATAAGTGAAAATTGGATAATAATTTGACAGCCTCAAAAAGTTAATAAGGTTAAAGACGGTATTACCCGTAAAAAGATATTCAAAATAATTAATGGCTGTGATGATGTGAACAGACGGATCCCAATTTGGTGGAACGTTATTGAGAAAAATCCAAATACTGTTTGCAATTAAATGAAAAATAATCAGAATTAGCGTGAATAAAAAATATTTATCTGGCTTTTTTCTAGAGCCAATTTCTGTATAATTTTTATCAGACATGCTTTTTTACAGAAAAATTAAACAATATTCATTTCTTATATTACTTATTTTAATTTCTATTTTTTTATGCTATAAAAATTATACACCACACACTTTCCTATCGGGTTGGGATACTCTCCACCCTGAATTTAATTTCGGCCAATATCTTAAGAGAATTTTTTCCGTGTGGCAAGAACATCAGGGCTTGGGAGCCCCCCCATCTCAAGCTCATGCTTCTGAAATATCAAGAATGATAATTTATGGAATACTCATGATCATTTTTTCTCTTAATTTTGTTAGATACAGCTATATTTTTTTGATGGTAATAATAGGACCGATAGGTATATATCTGTTTTTGGAATACATAATTAATAAAGAACGAACAAACAACTATCTTAATACAAGCATCAGCTGCTTTTTGGGTTCGTTGTTTTATCTACTTAATATTGGTACCATGCAGCATTTTGCAGTTCCTTTGGAGATGTTTGTCACTAAATTTGGTTATTTGGGCTTTATCTTTCTTTATGCCACAAAATATATTGATAAAGACAAAATAAAACATCTGTGTTTTTTTTTGATATTTATATTCTTGTCAACCTCAATGGCCCATACGGCTACTTTGTGGTATGTTTTTTATTTTGGACTGATCTTATATTTAATTTCATATTCTTATTTAAAAAAGAGCGGTTACAAAAAAGCAATGATTTTAATCGTTTTTACTTTACTAGTTAATGCTTTTTGGATCTTGCCCAATATCTATTACTCTGTAAACTATAGCCCAAATATTATCAATTCCAAAATTCATAGATTGTTCAGCGAGGAAGCTTATTATCATAATAAAAACTACGGCAACTTTAAAGATTTCCTGCTTTTTAAAAATTTTCTTTTTGATTGGAGAATATATTCTGAGAAGAATCAGAATCAGTACTTATTTGCTCCATGGATAGCTCATCTGAATAATCCATATATAATATTTATTAGCTGGACATTTTCCCTTTTTTGTCTAATGGGATTAATTTTAAGTATCAGAAAAAGAAACTTCAAAATTATCAGTTTTATACCAGTTTTAATTTTCTGTAGCTTCTTTCTTCTGTCAGATATCAAACCTTTATCATTTTTTTTTGATTTCTTACGAAACGAGTACCCTTTATTTAAAGAAATTTTGAGGTTTCCTTTTACAAAATTTTCTCTCTATGTCATTTTTATCTTTTCTTTACTATTTGGCTATTACCACTCTATTTTGCTTCATAAAATCACTGTTTTTATAAAAAGAAACGCAACTTTTTTTCAATCTTTATATTTCTACTTTTTTCTATTTTTGATCGTTTTATATGCAATACCTTCATTTGAAGGGTATTTTATTAATCCAGTTGTCAGAATAAATATACCCAGCGAATACTTTTCCCTCTTTTCGTGGTCTAAACAACAAGACGAGGGTCGAATGTTAACTTTACCTTTTCAAGGTCTTTTTGGCTGGGTATATTACCGTTTTCCATTTGAAACTGGAAACCAGATATATCAGGGCGCAGGCTTTACCTGGTTTGGGTTAAAGCAACCTACCTTAAACCGTGAATTTGACCGATGGTATCCCTACAATGAACAAAATTACCGTGAATTTTTTTATGCAATTAATTCACAAAACCTTAATTTATTTGAAAATCTACTGGAAAAATACAATATCAAGTATATTTTATTGGATGAAAACGTAATTTTTCCAGGAGACCAAAATCAACAAAAAAAATTGCTTTATGACGAACTAAAGCAATTATTAAATTCCTCTAAAAAAATAACATTAACAAAAAAATTTGGGGAAAAAATAACAATATACGAATATCTAAACAAAAAAGGGTCTCTAGCTATTTTGACAGGATTAAAAAATATTCAGCCAAAATTTCATTGGAATTATATTGATCAAGCCTATCAGGAGAATGGAGATTATTACAGTAGTTTTTTAAACAACGACATAACTGATACAATTTATCCCGGTAATAAAATTTTGGATGAAAAAGAACGAATAAATAAAAATATTGTTCAAATTCAAGATGATTTATCATATAAATTAGATTTTGGGCTAGATAATAAAACTTCTGGTAAGATATTTATTCCTGATTTTTTTGCCAAAGAAAAAGAGATATATGCCAATCTGTATTTGATCAGAAAGCCCCAAGAGTTAAAAATACAGATAGAATTATTGCTTCCTTATGTCCAGGAAAAAAATCCTTATGTTTTTGAATTCCCTATTCCTAATGAAAAAGGCAAAATTTTTTCGATAAATAATTACTCTTTTAACATTCCTGACGATACATATATTCGATCTTATTACTTAGGAGAAGTAATTCTTAACACACAAGAAAAAAATATTATTGCTTTTTACAATACAGATTATCAAAAAACTTTGGCTGTCAAACTTCCCAGTCTTAATCCTTATCTTTGTTCCACAAAAACGAGTCAGAATCAGGTTTTTGGAGCAGAAAAAACTAATGCTGGTTTTAAAATATATGGTTCAAATTCAAAAATATGCTTGGATCTTCCCTTAGATGTTATATCAAACAGTTTGAGCGTAGATAATGCCATAAATTTAAACTTTAAATATTTAACTGACCCTAAAGCAAATTTTGAATTTTGTGTTTTTGATAAGAAGAATAATAATTGTTTAAATAAACAAGTTATTAAAAACAACTCCATAAGTAATGAATCTTTTTCCACTTTATTTGCTCTTGCCGGAAAAGATCCAAGTTCATTTTCGCTAAATTTTTTATTTGATTTAACTAGTGAAGAAGAATTAAAAACACTTTATATAAGCGATATAATCTTGAATTCATACGAGGCTATAAAAAAGGAGGTTTTTGCTTATGCATTAGATTCATCAATCATTGAAAATAGTAATTTAAAAATCAAGGGAGACTTTTCTCAAAATAAGACTTTTCTTGATTTAAAAAGTCTTCTTTCTGACAATAAATATTGCAGTTTTAACAAACCGACATACTCGAGTAAAAAAAACGTGGGAGATGAAAATGCTCCAATTATTGAATATAGCTCTAAAAACGGAAGTATTTGCGAAATTATTAGTCTTCCTAATTTGTCTCAAAATATTGGATATTTATTGGCTGTTGAGTCGCAAAATTTAAATGGTTTACCACTCAAAATATGTTTTGAAGACGATATAAATAAAATTTGTATTTTTGAAGATGTCTTATCTGTAAATAAAAAAAACCTTCAAACTGATTATTTTGTTATTCCTCCATATAAAAATGCTTTTGGATATAACCTTCTTGTTGATAATATTTCTTTTGGAAATTCCACAACAATCAATCAACTAAAAAGTATCAAAATTATCCCCTTCCCCTACTCTTTTTTGCAATCCATAAAATTCCAGATTAATAAAGATATAAAAGAAAAACAAATTATTTCTCCAGTCTCACAAAAAAAAATAACTCCATATTTATATACAGTTAATATCAGTAACATAGAACATAATGACGATATTTTATTCTTTGATCAAGCTTATGAAAAAGGCTGGAAAGCGTGGGTAAACGGAAAAGAAATCAAAGATCACGTTTTGGTCAATAACTGGGCCAACGGCTGGGCACTCCGCCAAGGCTCCGCGCCCCAGGGGACAAAAATTGTTATTATTTTCTGGCCGCAATATTTGGAATTCGCGGGGTTTGGCTTATTAATTTTAGCTGTTTTGGTAATTGTTAAGAAAAATGATTTAAAGAAAGAATAAAAATTATCTCTCATGAGGAACCATTAGACGGCTGAAATTTTCAGGATTACCTAAAAATTCATTTAATTTTAATCTTGTTGTCTCAATATCTAAGTCTGGACTTTCCATCTGAGCAACAAAATCAGTAATGGCTCTAATGGCATATTCTCTTTTTAGACCTATTTCCCCATCATAACTACCAAGATAAGTATCTGGTTGTAATCCTAATTCAGTTTTTATAATAGTGGTTGGTGATTGAATAGGACCAGAATATGTATCTTCAATAAAATGAACGGCTTGATTACCTACTATTTGTGTAAACGCACTTAGTGGACTAGATAAGTCATCAATAAAACCATTTGCCTCATCGGTTCTGGAGACTACATATTCTACATCTGTTATTTCGAAATCAGCCAATTTTTTCCTTAATGGAGAGATTATTGATCCATACATACCAATATCCGCTAAAATTAAATCGGAACCGATTGGTACTCCTAATTCTTGTAGATATTCCTTCAATAATTGTTCAGAAGAACCATAAACAACTTTTCTGGTGAAGTATGCATAAACAAGTTGTTCTGCTTTAACATTAGGATATCTTTCCGGAAATCTTTCTAATAAGGCTAAAGCGGCTTGATAAGGTCCTATCCCATCTCTAGCTGCAAAAATAATTCGGGTATTTTCCCTTGTTGAAACTTTTCTTAATAAATGATCGGCAAACCCCACGAAAACAGGTGCCATTACTTCTTGCGATTTGTCGTAAAGTTCTGTGGTAACATCAACAACTCTTTGTCTTTCTTCCTCATTTTGATCTGTCAAACTTATATTTACCGATTCGATAATCTCTCTATGACGTGTTTCTTTCAGAGATTGTTCAGAGGCTTCTTCTGCTGTTAGTATTTGTCTGCGGGGAGCAAAATGTCTGATAATGGCATGGTCAGTTACCCAGCTAAGATATTGTTCTGTTAAAGACATTGGCAAATGTATTGGTTTATTTCCCGCATAACCTAAGGTCCGATCGTGTCTTTTAGGTAAATCTTCTATCTCTTTTGCCTTCTCTCCTTTATTCTTTAATATCTGACGGATCTCTGAAACTTGACTATCAACAAGAGCAATCATTTTGTCGGCGTCAACATAGGTTACACCAAAAAGGTCAAGTGCACTTTTTATAACAGAACCAGCATAACCTGTATCAACTGCTAGCATTTGAGGGGTAACTCCTATTTCAATTAAGTAATCTCTGACTTCTTGTTTGGCTTGTTCGGTTTTAGCGTTTTCAAAAACAAGTCTTGATATAGAGGCAATTTTTACAATGTCGTAATAACGGGCTTCCGTCTGTAGATATATTTCCATGCCTTTTTCCAAATAAGAATCTCTGGAATCTGCAGACTCAAGTTGTTCTTTGCCTTCAGCTCTTAAGGCAAGACCTATTAACACTTCTTGACGTTTTGGATCTTGAGCAATCTGAGGTTTGATGATCTCAGTAAAACGATCTCTTGTGCCTAATGGTTCACCAAAATGTTCTGCTTTCAATGCCAAATTCATAGGAATACCATCTCTACCAGAAAACCAAATGCCCTGGCCGAATAATCTTTCATTTAAAAACACATTAACCTCTCTAAGAGTCGGTATTATTGTTTCAGCTACATGTGCATACTGAGATAAGCCAAGATGATACAGACTTAAGCTGTCTCGGTAAATTGACACCAAAGTATCATTATCAAACGTTCTTGCAGACGTAATTTTTACTTCAAAATATTCCATGACCTTTTTTCTCCATAATTGATCAAAATCAGGGATCGTTCTACTCCTATCTAATTGTCTGTGGTATATTTCAAATGTATGAGCTGATTCGTCTAATTCTCTTTTCGGCTTGCCTAAAAATTTATCATTAGCCGTAGTTATTCCTGAGACATCTTCTAATCCAATTTCCTCAACCGCTTGGCCAATACGAGCAGTAAATTCTTTTTCCTCCTCATTTGCCAAAATTAAAGACAACACACTTCTTAATTTAAGTGTTGTGTGTGTTTGAGCCTCTGTCATTCCTATCTCTTGTAATTTCCCACTGAAACCCTCCAGTCTTCCCGGTGATCTTTCACTAACGGGATTACTTCTTGCCTGTAATCCAAAAACATTACCGTCTGGATGAAAACTCATATTAAGGATCTTCTGAACAATATAAGTTCCTAGCTCCATACTTACATCATTAACTAATTTTCCAAGCAAAGATCTATTTTCCAACAAATTTCTCATTCCGCCGGCTCTTGTAATGAAAGAGGCCAAAACTTCTCTATCTGTTTTTCTGAGCCTATCTTGGGCATTGATGAATTGAATGAAAAAATCGTCAGGAAGATCAAATTGCGGCATTATTCTAAACAATAAGGAGTGAAAGGTCTCGCTATCCAGATTGGGATCGTTTAGAAAAAGAGTGGCCTGTTCCGGAGTAATTTTAATATGGGATCTTAAACCTGCAAAGAAAGATACATCATCATTTATGTGCATCCTAATTAAACTTTCGAGATTTTCAGCTAATATTTCATCTACCGTCCTACTTAGCTTACTCCCTAAAATAGTTATGGTTTTTATTAATCCTTCTGCGCCAGTTTCTGTTGCGCAAGCAATTTCTACGAGAGAACTAAGAACATATTCTATAGAAAAACCCTCGACGGGAATATTGTCTAAATAATTTATTAAATTTACTCTATAGTTTGGGTGAGCAGATAAAAAAGAATGAACATCCGGATTTAAGAAAGCAGACGTCATCACACTAACAATTTCCGGTCTACTCACTAACCTGTGCATAAGTTTTTCTTTAATCTCAGTAAAATCGTTTATCACTGTGGCTAAATCTGTATTAGAAAATAAACCAAGTAAAGAACTTCTTTTTTCAGGGTAGTTTATAAATACTGTAAAGAAATCAATTTGAACCTCGATCATTCCATCCAAAGCTTTAAAACAGGTAGTAAATTCATGGCTATTTATGGTCTGCAATAAATCTTTAGCTAACTCTGGAGATTGGGCAATTTTTCCAAGGAGTCCTTCCTGGAAGTCTGAATATGTTGTAAGTGTAGTTTCAAAATAAGGCTCTCTAAATACTTCTAAAAATAATTTTTGTTTTTCTGGATCAAGAAAGGATTTAATTAATAACTCTTTAATTTCTGGTGTGACATTAAAATTTTTAAAACATGTCCAAAAGGCTCTTTCTTCTTCGGGCAATAATGAAATTACCTCATCTGTTAAAAGTAATCCAACGTGCCTTGCATATTCTGACCTTATGACAGCAATTATAAAATCATGGGTAATTACACCTTTTTTGACATAAGTGGCAAATTCTGCCTTATGGTCTAGCAAAAAAAGTCTTAAATTTCGATCTGCTCCTTTCCAAAAAGTCCAAAAATATTGTTCAGATTCGGGAAAAGATTTTATTAAATCTTCTGTCAACATGGCGATTAATGGTCCTTGTGATTTAGTATCGCTGGAGCCAATAAAACGTCCAGCATCTTCGAAAAAAGACGGTGAAAATTCTCCTGTGTCTGACAAATATGCTTCAAATTTATCTTTTGTGGCTAAAAGAAATTTTCTTATTTCTGCCGAATCAATTTTTTTGATTAATCGCCAAAATTTTTGATCTTGCGCCGAAAATGAACTTAACACTTCATCCGTTAATAGATGAAGCATACCAATTTGATTTATATTAAACGCCTCCATAAAAAAAGCAGGGGTAGGCACACCTTCAGGTGATAAAAAATCATCTATATTGTCTCTTCGTTTGACTATAAATTCTTGTAATTCATCTCCTAATAATGTTCTCCAAAAGAGCCAAAATTTTCTTTCTTTATCAGGAAAAGTGGCTAAGACTTCATCTGTCAAAACTACCTTCAGGGCTAAGGGAGAAACAGAAGATCTTACAGTAAGCGAATCAAAAAAAGCTACGGTGAATTTACCTTCTTTTACATATTCATCAAACTGGTCTCTGTTGGTTAACAAAAAATCGGCAATTTCTCGAGACTCCCTTACGATAACTACTGCATAAAAACCCCAAAAGTTTTTTTCTTTATCAGGCAAAAGTTTCACGATATTAAGCAAAACTCCTTCTGGTATCATATTTCCTCTAACCGCTTTTTCAAATAAAATCATATTAAATTCTCCATTGTTACGCAATAAAATTGAATATATTAATGGATCAATTGCTGTTTTATAAAGGACTCCCGAAGAAGTTATGTTTACTAATCTTTCTTTCCCGGGAAAATCAGACATATTATCATACGAAAAATTTCTTGCCAATTGAAGTAGTAAATCTATTTTTTTTTCTTCTGAAAGGATTTCTGTTTTCCTTAATAAATCTCTTAATCCTAAAGTTAATTCTTTTACTTCTCTTAAAGTTTTAGGATCGGGGTTTGCCAGAGCCTCTTGTGTCGCTAAACAATATTCATAATCTTGATCTTTGGTAAAATCAAGTACTGATTGAAACTCTTCTATAAAAATATTCTTGCCCTCTGCAAACTCAATAGAAGAAAATGAGTCGGCAACTAAATGATCAAAAAAACCGTCGCCAAAAACAAATCCTTCTCTTATAAGATCTGCCAATGGTTTGAGAAGACCTTTTTTACTTAAAAGTTTTAAATTCTCTGACAAATAAGTATGATAATGTGAGCCTAAATATTCAAATGAGTCACGGCTGAATATGTCTTCCAATACCACAAGACTATCATCTACAAATTCTGACTTCAGGGCATCAACTATACGGAATTGACCTTTTGACAAATGTGACACTCTGGATGCTTTAGTGAGAGATGTTATTTGGTCTTGTTTCAAACCGGTTTTAATTAAATCAATCAATTGTTTAAATTCATCTGTAACAGCATAAGGATAATCAGACGTTAATTCATTTGGTCTAATTAAAAATCCACACTGATCAATTCTTGCTACAAATTGAGCAAATTTTTCTTCTGGTATTTGAGATAAAGTACTCAAAATGTTTACAAACTCATTTGCTCCTAAATGGAAATTGTAAATTGTATATCCCAATTGACCTGCTCTTTGAAATGCCAGAACAGGATTGGCAATTTCTAAAATAGATGATAAGGTAGTATTTTCAAGTAACTCTCTATAGTTAACTTTGTCTATATTTATACCATTGTCGTTGTATTGAAGGTCGAAAATTAATGGTGAACCTGTCTGTTCTAAAAAAACTATTAGATCATCAGCTCCTTTTTTAGCATCAACAACGCCTTTTTTTTTAAATTCCTGAGTTAATCTGTGTTGGACATATCGTCTTTCAATTTGCTCTTTAATTGATAATCTTTCTGTATACTGCCTTGCTTGTACGGCTTTTTTTTCTGTAGTTTCTTGTGCTTCAGATATTATTCCTTTATTTTCTGCTGAAGGATGAGCTGTTAAAAATTCATCTGTTTTTAATCTTCTTATCTCAGCTCTTTCAGCGCCACGTGAACTTCTTTCTGCCGGTAAGCCTAAAGCTCGTCTAAATCTAACTATTTCCGAAACTGTTGATCTTTCCGGTGAAGGAGAAGAAGGAATTTCGGCTACAACAGGTAATTGTTTTAATACTGGGATAATAATTTCTGTAGTTGGTTCCATTTTTTAAAAATTGTCTACTATTACAATATACAGAATTTAGTGTTCTTTTTGAATAAGTTTGTCGTATCTTTGTTTCCACATTAAATATTCTTGTCTTCTTTCAGCTACCCTATCCGGTGACACGTCTACTTCTATTACTTGAGGATTGGGTATTGTGAAACCGTCCATATTCCCCAAGCTTCGGCCGACCATAATAGCAGCTGCTTCGGCTCCGCTTGGAATTTTAATATTGGAAACTTCAAAAGGAGAAACTTCAGCCAAGAAAGTTTGCCAAGTAGGTCTTTTGTTGGCTAAACCACCATAGATCATTAATCTTTTAGATTCATCGGGTGAATCCTCATCCCAAGCTTCCTCAGCTTTAGCAATTAAACCATAGGCTGCTCCCTTGAGAATTGCTGCCATAATTACTCTTTTTTCAGCAACTGGAAGGCTCATTACTTTTTGCCGTGTCATTTCTACCAACTGCCCTTCTTCTTGTTCATATAATGTCCCTCCGTTATTGCCCGAACCACCATCTGGATTATAAAAATATGAGTCTGACTGTATTTTTACAAGCTCGGCTAACATATCAGCTACAACCTGATAAATTTGACCGTTGTTTTCTATGTGTAAAATATCACAAAACCAAGTTTGATGAATTCCTCCCAAACCGTTTCTTTGAGAACAATAATTAAGATTTCCGGTTTTTTTCCATTTGCCATTTTGGCCTCTACCTGCTTTTTTGCTGATGACTTTTCCAACAGTATCTGTGGAAATAACAATATCTTCCGGTTTTAATGTTCTGGTTCCATATAAACTTTCCATTACAGCGACTTCTGCGTCAAGATCATTGACGATCGTTACTTCTGCATAGTGACCTTGAGTTTGGTTATCCTTTTTGAAATCAAATACTGGCAGTCCAAGATCGAACAAAAGATTGTTTAGGATTATACCGTCGGAAATTCCGGTGTTGGCGGCAAAAGCCCGAAAATCAGCCTGTGGAATTTGATTTAAATTTCCGCCAAAACCTTCAGTTAAAAGGCTCATTAACGTACCAAATTGTAAGTCTTCAAATTTTGTCCCAGTCCCAAATAATTTTTCGACATATTCGCCATGATTCTTAAGAGATAAAAGTTTCATTAGGGCACTTTGGATTTTTAACGATTCATTTAAGCCATACCCTTCCAGAATTTCTCTTTGTCCGCTTGTTAATTCGGTAACCAAAGATGGCTCATCCATAATAACTTTTGTTTCTCCTGTTTGTCCATTTCGCACAGCCAGACTATTACTCAAACCAGTCAAGGCAATCTCGTGAATTTGTCTGAAATCAGTTTCCTGTACCATTTCAACTATTTTTGCAGCAATTCTCATTTGAAAAATATTGCCATCAATCCATTTAATTTTGGTTTTTCCTAAATTTTCAGTTATTAAATCATAATTTACCCAAGGATCACGGGAAAATTCTGTAAACTTTAATGTTGAGGGTCGAAGTAAACTTAATGATGCTTTTGAAGAACCAATGTCTATAGCAAGAATGTCGGTTGGACCACGGAGACGCTCTACTCGAGGGGAATTAGAAAATCGTCCCCCCTCAAGCATAATACATTATAAAGACCACAATAATTTTTGCAAGAGAAAATTATCTTATCTTATCCCATTCCTTCAAAAGATTATCTTTTAGCTTGTCAAGTTGTTTAGAATCTTTTTTCCATTCTTTTTTTACTTTTACTAATACTTTTTCCACTGATTTCAAGAATTCTTCTTTATCAAATTCTTTAACTGTGCTCTCAAGATTTGATAGCTCCTCAACCAACCAATCACGAGCGGTTGAGTAAATCTTTTTTGTTTCATCGGTAACGACATCAAATATTTCTTTGACTTTCTTGTCAATTTCTTTTTCTTCCAAGAATTTCTTAAGCTCTTTAATTTTTTTAAGAGCTGCTTCTCTATTCTCTTCTCCTGAAGTTGGAGACAAAAAGAAAGTGGAAATCGCACCAATAATCGAACCTAAAACTAACCCCAATCCAAATTTAGACGATTTTTTCGTATTGTCCATTGTTTTTTAGAAATAATTAATAATAATTTTAGTATAGCAGAAATTAATAATAGCAATTAAGATCTATTGATGTTTTTAAATATATTTGTTAGTTTATATTATGACAGAATATAGTGGTCCTCCTCAACCTCCACAAGCTCATCGGCCTCATATTTTTTTAGCTAATAACGTTCTCTATGAACCACCCGGACCGATTACTATTGCCCAAGCGGCAGTAACCGCCAGAGGAACAGAACGAACAGGAAAAGTGCTTTTTGCTTTAAATCATCGAGGTAATTTACCGGACATCAAAAAAGGTGAGTATACAGAAACAGATATGGTAACGGCAGTCAACCGCCTTCGAGGCGAATATCCGACAGCTACAGATTTACGAGCTGCTTTTGAACGCATTATAGGAAATTTAGGGGTTGATGCCGCAGGTAAGGCTCCGGAACTATGGCGAAAACAAGTTACAGATAAACAGGATCAATATCGAAGACAGGTTGAACCATTTCTTCAGGCAATGATAACTGTTTATCAACAAGATGGAGCAATCCCAACTGGCCGAAATAGAGGTATGATTAGCAATAATTTGTCAGAGATTGAAATTCGTGCAAAACAGCTTTCTGGACCGGAAGCTGCTTCTCGCAGACAAGAATTAAGAAGATATCTTCAGGAAAATCTTGCTGCTTTAGGAAGGTTTAGTGTCGATAATAGTGTTTTAAATCAACAACAAGCAATACAGATAGTTGGTTTTGCTCAAACGGCCATTGATGCTTTAACTCTGGACGAAAATGATCAACTCAGAGTTTCGTTGACACAGATTAGAACTCAGTTTGGTCTTTCTTTGCCAGAAAGTAAAGGACAAGAACCAAAAAAAGAACAAATCCAGCCTGTTGCTATAATTATTGATGGAAAACCTCTGGCCGTAACTCCGTTAGGCCAGCCAAATTCTTTATCTCTTGCTACCTTAAATCCTAACCGAGGACAACAAGACTGGGAATTAACAGATGTAGGATTTGTTTTAAGAGCTGCCAGTAATAGTATGGGTGATCGATCAGTTGCCATAATTCATGATCAATATATTGACCCTAATGTTGAAGCTATCGAAATACTGCAGCTTGACCCACAGACATTAACCCTTCAATGGAAAGCTGCCAGAGATATGCAAACTGCTGGATTTGACCGTCAGGTTCTTGGTCAAGGCCAATGGCAAGAACAACCAGTCACCATTCCTCAAGTAGTCAGAGTTAAAAAACGTGGAGACAGAGAAACTTATTTTTATATGGAGACTTCTTTTAAAGCAACTAACAGAACAGCGTTGGACATTGTTGAAGTCAGGCCTAGAATCCAACAAATCGACAAAATCCCATCAATATAAGCTTTCCGATGACTTTTTCATTAATCTATTTATTTATGTTATTTAACTTTTTTACTCCACCACTTCACATAAATCGCCCAAAACCTGATTGAGGAAAAAAGGGAAAAGACAAAACCCGGGAAGCCATCCATAAAACCTTTGTGACGAAAATAGGTTTTCAGAAACCACCAATGAGGTTTGATGAAGAAATAATTAATCAAATTGAGCTTGACTCCTTCTTTAGCTAATTTTTCCGCTTCAAAAGTAGTATAACGATTCCAGCGGGCAAGATAACGGGAAAAATTAGGATCGGCATAATGTAATATGGGATTTTTTAAATTACTGATTACTGATTGCTGATTACTGATTTCATTTTTTACTATCTTTACGTTTTCATGAACATCTTTAAGGTCAAACTTTGCATATTTTCTTTTGTAGAGCCTCAAAACATAGTCAGGATAAACCCCACCTTTCATTAGGAAACGATTTAGAAACCAATTTTTACGAGGAATATTAAAGCCAGAATAATTTGAAATTTGAAATTTGAAATTTGAAATTTCTTTTTTTAATTCTTCCGACAATTCTTCATCCGCATCTAACTGAAGTATCCATTCGCCCTTAGCCTCTTCGATTGCTCTTTGTTTATTAATTAAAAAATTTTTGGGATTATCGATTTTCATTATTCTGACTTTATCACCATAAGATTTGGCAATCTCAACTGTTTTATCAGTTGATCCACCATCAACCAAAACGACCTCATCGGCTAAATCATACGCCGAGTCTAATGGATAGTGGATATTTTTTTCTTCGTTAAAAGTGATTAAACACAAAGACAGCTTCATAATTTAAAATTTGAAATGAAATTGTCAATTTTTTAAATTTAAATATTTAGATTTTAATTAAAAATTAAAAATTTTAAATTTCAAATTACTTTATTATATAATATCCTATGCTGAAAATCGTTAATGCGCCTAATAAAATTCTAACAAGCCCTGTCAGAAAAGTGGTCAAATTTGATAAAAAACTGGCTCTTTTGGTCAAGGAAATGAAGCAGACGCTGAGCATTCAAGTTGATCCTCAAGGCGTTGGATTAGCTGCTCCTCAAGTGGGCGTTGATTTGGCTTTATTTATTATGAAACCATATGAAAAAGCAAAAACCGAAGTGATAATTAATCCGAAGATTATTGAGATTGTGAAGAGTAAATCCACTTCTTCCTTCGCTAAAGCTTCGGCGGACAAGCCACGGGGCAAGAAACCTGCAACCAAACTAGAAGGGTGTTTGTCAGTACCGAAAATTTGGTCACCTCTGACCCGTCCACAAAAAGTATTACTTGAATATCAGGATTTAACCGGAACAATAAAACAAGAGTGGTTTTCTGGTTTTGAAGCAATAATCGTCCAACACGAAGTCGACCACTTAAAAGGCGTTCTTTTTACCCAAAGAGCTTTGGAACAAAATAGCGGCTTATTTGAAGAAAAAGAGGGAGAATTAAAAAAAATAGAATATTAAATCCAAATTACAAAATCTAAAGATTTAAATCTTTTTGACATTTGAGCTTTGGATTTTGGATTTAGTTTTTACGTTTGTTAGTGTCAAAAACGGCCTGACTCCATCAGTCATGTCTTTTCTTATTCTTTTGAGACATTTAGTGCAGAGCTTGACTCTTTGTGCCTTGTCTTCGATCATCACATCAACTGCTTGAAGATTGGGCTCAAAAATTCGTCTGGTTTTTGGGGCTCTTTTTTTCCAGCGACCACCAGCGACTCCTCGATGATGAGTGTGGGATCGACCGTAAAGCAAGCCTTTATCACAATGAAAACATGGCATAGTTTTTTATGATATCATATTAAGGTATCAAATTCAATTCAAAAGTTAAAAGTCAAAACTCAAAAATACAAGTTAAAATTTAAAAGTTTCAATAATTTTTACTTTTGACTTGCACTTTTGACTTTTGAATTTTGAGTTTTAACTTTTATGTTAAGTTTATTGACCACTAACCCCTTAGCTTTCATTTTACTTTTGGTCTTTTTGTTTTTGTCTATTTCAATCCATGAATTTGCTCATGCATGGACTGCTAACCGGCTGGGAGATCCAACTCCGGGGCTTGACGGTAGGCTTACTCTTAATCCTTTAGCCCATATTGACCTGGCTGGAATGCTGTTTTTGATAGTTTTTGGTTTTGGCTGGGGTAAACCGGTTATGTTTGACCCGTATAATTTAAAAAACCCCAGAAAAGATGCCGGTTTAATCTCACTTGCCGGTCCCTTGTCTAATTTTGTTATAGCACTAATACTTTCTATTTTGATTAGATTGTTCATATTTTTTAAACTACCTGCGTTAAACATTATAGGCTCTACTTTTTTTATTCCATTGATCAGTTTGAATATTGGTTTGGGAATTTTTAACCTTTTACCAATAAGTCCGCTTGACGGATTTAAAATCGTAGGTGCAGTTTTACCGGAAGACAAAGCACATGAATGGTATGCTTTGGAAAGATTTGGTTTAATTTTTTTGATACTCTTAATCTTTCCTATTGGCAATTCGTCAATGTTGGATATGTTTATTAGGCCAGTTTATTCTTTTATTATTCGCCTGTTTTTACCTTAATTACCACCAGGAGCTGTCACTGGATTTTCGAGAATCCCCCCTCCACCTGCCCCCCTTAAGCAAAGAAAGTAATCTTGAGTTGTACAACCTTTACCTAATTTAGCTTTTATCTTATCGCAATCTGTTTCACTACAAGAACCAATTGGAGCTAAAGTAGGGGTATTAGTTTTTGGCGGAATGATTATCGATTGACTTTTAATGACAGTCGGAGCTAAGGTTGGAGTAATGGTTACTTCATTCCCTTTTGTTTTAAATTGAAAAGGAAAACCACTTTCATCAGTGGCTGTCGTACCAATTTTTACCGTAAAATAATAAGTGGTATTGGGACTTAATAATGTAAGATCAACTGAATGTTTTGTCCCCGTTGTGCTACTTGGTTCGGGAGCAAAAAAATTAAGGGCAGTTGATGTTGTACCATAGACAACCACTCCCTGTGACCCTTCAGCCGCCTGCCATGTAATTGTGGCTGAATCCTGAGTGATATTTTCTATAGCAACACTCGTGGCTGTTTCTTGAGCTGCCCGTGAACCAGCTGTTAAGATTTTCCATCCACCGACTATTATGCCAATAGAAATAACAACACCAAGTGAGATTGAAGCAATCTTAACTATTTTAGGATCGATATTCTTCATATTAATAATTTAACTATACTTCCAATAATGATTAAGATCAAGCCGGGAATGGCGGCTTTTTGCAAATTCTCCAAAATACCGGTTTGGGGCAAGGTTGAAGGCGGAACATACGGTTCAGTCCCTCCACCACCTCCACCTCCTGTGCCAATAACCACCGTGCCTGTTCCATTATCAGTACAAGTAATAATGTTAGTAGCATTAATATCAGCTTTAATTATTTTAGAATTGGAACAATCAAAAGTCAAAGTGGCCGTCCCCTCTTTTAGTGTTTTAAAAGTGATCGTGGCTACTGTTCCTGATCCTGTTTTTGAGCTAGCTGCATCTTCAACCATACCAGCCACATAAACACGGCCGGCTTCAATATTATTACTGACTGATGGGAAAAAAGTGCCGGAAGACACAGTTTGAGCTTCAAGAAAACTGGAATCAAAAATAATAAAACCTTCAGCCGAATTTACCTGTTCTGATCCAACATCAACTCTGATATCCAAAGTAAAACTTGAACCATTACTGGCAGAGGTTGAACTGGGAGAAAATTGAAAAGAAGCAGCTTCAACCCGTGCAAAAACTGCACCAGCTAAAAAGAAAAGCAACAATGGTAACAGTAATATAGTTTTTTTCATTAAAGGGCTTCAATATTTATTGAACTAACTTCCGGATAATAAATTTTCGTTGTTTTGTCAATCATTTCTGTCACTTCTCTCCCCCGTTCTTTAACGATTGAGATTGTGGAATTTCCTTTAACTTTCGGCTTTAGAGTCAAAGATAAAATCGGTTGATTATTTAATATATTAACTGAATTTGAATTAAGTTTTTTGACTCCTGTTATGCTTATTTTTCCAGCAATAATAGTTTTGTAAAGTGAAAAATCGGTTAAAATGGAATCCATATTACCTATTTCGACTTTACTAACGTCAACATCTATTAAAAGATCATAACCAACAATATCTGTGCTTTTGGAATCTGCTAAAACATTAATAGTAAAACTTTCGCCAAGATTTTTTTTAAGCAATCCGTCTGATGTTTTTAAAGTAAATGAACCATTATTGGTCGTAACCTTAACGGGAGATGGACTGATAATTTTTTTGGTAGGAGTAACAATATTTGGCAACGAGGTTGTTTTTTTTGATTGACTTCTTAAAATCAAAATTATGGCTGCAAATAAAACCACAGCGATTATTAAACTTATTGGTAATATTTTTTTCTTAGGTTGTTCTTGAACCGGATTATTTTGTACTGTTTCCATAATTTAATTTTAAATTTAAAATTTTAAATTATTATTCGTCATCATACTTCACACTCAGCGACGAAATCACCAGTGAATGATCTTGTGTATCAACTACCCCATCCAAATTTAAATCGGCGAGTTTCAGTATCTCCGGATCTCTTGAGGTCAGATTGTTTCTTATAAGTGAGATGTCATAAGCATTAACTACCCCATCCTGATCCGGTAAATCACCAACCAATTGCAAAATCTTAGAAAAATCAAGATCGTTACTACCTGGAGCCAGATGAATCTTACCGTCAAAGCAATGATAGGTGCCAGCCATACTTTCTTCCTCCGACGGAGTATTTTCACAAATTCGTTTTTGAATATGCTTTGGACCTTTGATATAAATCCTATAATTTGAGGCTTCCGCAAGATCAAATCCGGCTACTCCACTCCAGATTCCTTTATCATTAACTGTAAAAGTAACTGTTTGATAATCTGTAGGTTGACTAAGATTTCCTCCAGCTACTTTAACTTTGACATCCATTTGATTTCCACCTACTGGTTGTCCAACAATTCCTTGAAATTTTAGTTTGATATTAAGAGTAGTATTGCCTGGAGGTGAAATATTAGTCGTATTTATCATATATCCATCAAGACTTTTGTATTTTTCACCACCATTACCTCTTAAATTTGACCAATCTTCAAGATTCCACTTCCCACAAGTCGGTGCATCGGGCCAGCCATCACTATTCAAACTGCAATAACGCCAATAAACAGTGGCGCCGTTTTGGTCAAGAAGCATTTGGATCAAAACAGGATTATCATTATTAATAGTTCTTGTATTTAATATATAGCCGCTTAAACTTAAATATCTCTGTGTACCATTAATGTTTATACCACCTCCTATTTCTGCTCTAATATTTGACCAATCTTCGGTATTCCAAGTTCCACACTTACTCTCATCTGGCCAACCTTGAGCGTTCAAACCACAGTAGCGCCAATAAACAGAATATCCATTTTCATCAAGAAGTGTCTGGATAAGAACTGGTTCTGTACTAGTGTTTAATATATAACCACTTAAACTCAAATACCTTTCCGTACCATTAATATTTGTCCCACCTCCTGCTCTAATATTTGACCAATCTTCAGTATTCCAAGTTCCACACTTACTCTCATCTGGCCAACCTTGAGCGTTCAAACCACAGTAGCGCCAATAAACAGAATAATGATCACTACCCATTAACATTTGGATTAAGACTGGTTCAGTGGAGGTATTCAATATATATCCATGTAAGCTTTTATATACTTCATTACCTGCTCCTCTTTTATTAGCCCAATCTTGAGGATTCCAATTTCCACAAGTTGCCGCATCTGGCCAACCTTGAGCATTTAAACCGCAGTAGCGCCAATAAATATTATGACCATCATCGCCAAGTATTTCCTGAATAAGAGTGTTACCCCCTGGTTGCGTTGGTGGCGTTACTACACATTGTTGTGTTGATTCACAACCATTACTCCATATCCCATCACAATTATAAGAACCGGAACTGCAAACACATTTTTTATTTGTGGTATCACAAGTTGAGTTGGCTCCACATTGACTATTATCAGTACAAAAAGCGTCGTTTCCGATATTAATAGTAGAAGTTCTACTGACTTGATTAATCCCAAATTTATATCCGGCGATTGGACCGATTATAAGTTGAGAATCATCGTTGGTAAAAGTAATGGTTGTTTGACCAGGATTTAATGTTTTGAATTTAAGATTTAATAATAAAGCGCTTGGTAAAGCATCGTTATTTTTTTTGGCGATATAAGATATTTTTACCTTTTTTTTACCCCCTTCATTAGTAACAGTTTGTTCAAGATTGTTGTAGATTAATCTTGGTGGATTAATAGAAGACCCTATATATTCCAAATTATTTTTATTATCTGGATCATATTCTAAATTCAAAGTAAAAGCACTTATTGTTTTATTTGAACTTTGAGCGGTAATTTGAATTGGTAGCCAAAATTCCTGATTTTGTCTTGGTGAATTATTTGGACAGGACACTCCAAGACAACTTAAAGGTTGAAAATAGATATTTATATTTTCAGTTGCTGCTTTTGAACGATATAAATATTTGTTAAAAAAAACAACAACTGCAGCTATTGAAACAATTGCAATCGTAGCTATTATAATGATTCTAATTTTTTTTATCATATTAATTATTGGTTAGATTGATTACCATCATTTACCGAGTCAACTTCTATTAAGACCGGTGATATTATTGCAGTCGTTCCTCCCCCTCCACCGCCACAAGAAAATGTTTCATCTATAGAAACAACGCATCCTGATTCCGGATAAGGCTCTCCTTGTTTTGTGCCTTGAATATAAAAACTATTAAGAACTGCTGGGGTTATCGGAACAACACAATTTGTTAACGATGAACACGTAACACCTGTTGGTGGATTATGCGTTCTGATAAATAAATCATCTGGTTGTGCCCACGAAGGGTAATTATAATCAAATCTTAAAATATAACTAGCAGCTCCGTTTATCAAATTCCAATTAATAGTAGCGCTGGTATTACCTGTTCCGCAGCTATACGTTAGGTTTCCAGCACAATTTAAAGGTTGATTATTGGCTCTCCATATTTCGAAATCAATAAGATCAACTGTTGGATCTGTATTGTCTGCGTTAAAATCTGCATCATAAGCAGATCCTGTACAATTCGTAGGCAATGTTCCTTCGGTTCTGCAGGTTGATTCATTTTTACCCCTATATTGACATAACCAAATCCTGTAATCACAATCGGTTATTCTTCCATCGCAATTCGCATCGCCTTGAGATTTGAGACACCCAGGAGGTGTAATTGAAGGGGTAATACTAGGACCAGTTGTTGGTGTCGGGGTTGGCGACAAGACTTGATAAATAAAATTTCTTTGTGTTGACCAAGCTCCATAAGTTGTACAAGTCATATCAGTGTAAACAGTACATGACCTAGCCTTCCAAGTATTTGATCCTAAATTAAGACTATAACTGCTTGTATTATATGAAGCTGATGATAAAGGCACGCTTGTAAAATTACTATTAAGCGTAACTTGATATTTTGGTATTCCAGCACAACCACCCCAATATAAAATTGGTTTCTGATTAACTGTTGCTCCATTAGCTGGTGAACTTAAGAACGGAACGCAAATCGTTGGAGTTGGGGTTAGGGTTGGAGGTGGTGGCGTTGGGATAGCCTCAACTGGAGAAATAAGAAATAAAAATATGGTTAAAAAGAAAAAGGTGAGGTAGAATATTTTCCTCATTTTTAAATGACTTTTAATAGTCTAAATAGCAAAAAGCTAATAAAATAAAACAATACTACTTGAAAAATCGGTAAATACAATGTGAGAAAAATGGCGATTAGGGCCAGGATAAAAAATGCTTCATTGTGAATTGCCGGAAGCAGACCTTTGGTGAAAAGGATTAAGATAACCAAGGTCAGAAGCGCCCGCTTATCAAACCACCACAACGGCCAGCCAAAATACCAAGCTAATCCCAAAAGAATAGCAACCAAAATAAGGAAAATTTCTTTAGTGTCAAAGTAAAATGGACCTAAATACATGTTAGTTTATAATACATTATATATATAAATGTCGTCAAGTAAAAATAAAATTGTTTTTAAATAAATTATTTTATCTAATTTTTAGGGAAACGAATTGTTACTTCTTTTCCATTTATTTTCATTTTTCTTTCTTCAAACTCCAAATCTTTGGTAATACGAAGATCAATAATTCCTGTCTCTTTGTCTTCTTTCGCGTAAACTCCCTTAGTCACAATTTTATAAGCATTTAGCGGGAGTTGATCCATCTTTTTTAAATTATTTTTTAATGAAGAATTGGTTGTTTCGGCGGTTTTTTTGAAAATAGAAGCAAATAAATTCTTTGTGTCGTTAAGAAATAATATTGGCATATTTTTAAGTCTAGCAAGCGCAAACGTATTAATTTTAGGAGTATTAGCAATAAAAATAGTACTTGAAGCTACTCTCACTAAAATAAAAGAAATTAACACAAGCAAAATAATTTTTATTTTTGAGCCTATATTCATTTTTTATTGAAAATAATTATTAACTAATGGAAGACAACCAGCCCAATTCCAAAACCCCCACGCACCATAACAACTGAAACAATGATATTCTACTGGCAAATCTGTGCCAGCAACATTAATTATTGGAAGATAATATCCTATTATATGATCATTGTCTCCCTGTTCGGTATAAGTAGAATAGTATTTATTACAATATAAATCGTTATAAGAGTAACCAGTACAAACCTCTGTTTCTGACCAATGACACATATTGGTGTTTCCAGATATTTTAAGCGCGTCCAGAACTTCTTGTTTACTAAATCGCGTCCCAGAATATGTACATTTTGTTCCCTGACTATTACACTGTGAATCATAACACCTATATGAAGAAAAACTTCCACCTCCACATGAATATTGTTGACCATTAATACAGTAATTTTGACCACCAGTCTTCATTGTTGTTCCATCGCAATACAATACCATACCATTTTCATTGCAAGAACCTTTTGTTAACATAATTTTATCATCAGATCCACAAGATACTAAAGATGAATTTGAACAAGTGGACACACCTTTATCTGTTATGGTACCATCCACACATCCTAATATGTGTTTGGTAGATGCATCGCAAATATTAAATTCTGGATAACTCCCTTGAATTTCAATAACTACTTCTCCATCTTTACATTTAAGAACCTCACCAGAATCACCACAAGTATAAATCCCTTTATCTGATAAAGTCGCACCATCACATGCCAATATATGAGATGAACTATTACAACCATGTGGAGCCTTATCCATAAAAGAACCGTTATTACAATACCAAAGTTGCCCTGAATTAGTACATACAAATTCATTATTATTTACACATGCTTTTGTGTCTGATAAATAGCATTGACCTGTTTGACATTCATTTGAAGGAGGTGGCTCTACAGAACAATAACTATTTAGGTCTTGAATAGTTGTAGTACATTGATTGTTTGAATAATTTTGACTTCCTGTACCTAATGTATAATATTTTTTTTGTCCAGTTGTACAATTATGCTGTTTACATTCTAAACAACATTTTTCTTCCTGACCACAATTATAAGAGGTTTTGGTTAACCAAGTATTTCCTATATCTAAGCATCTATTTTCTTCAAGAATACATTGCCCTCCCTGGTTACAACATGTTGTTGTACAACCGGAACCACTTTGTCCAACTGGTCCGCTTGATCCACTTGAACCTGATGATCCAGTGCTTCCACTTGAGCCACTGTATCCTGTGGATCCAGAATATCCTGTTGAACCACTGTATCCTGTGGATCCAGAATATCCTGTTGAACCACTGTATCCTGTGGATCCAGAATATCCTGTTGAGCCCGATGAACCGCTTCCCCCTCCACTACCTGTGTGTTGTAATTGCAAACATCGCCAATCATCCCATGTACCAGTACTACCATTAAAACCATAGCACCAATTACTAGTTGGGGCATAAACATTACTTGGATCTCCTGTATTTTGTTTACAATCAGCATTGCTGTGACAAGTTGGCGCATAAGATTTATTTCCCAACTGCAAACTTCCATCACAATCTGCTTTCCAAACATATCCGGGTCCGTAAGCCCCTTCAGGATCGTCGCGGCAAAACCCCGGATCCGTAGCCGCTTTTGTTGAAAGACTTTGTGGTTTTTTGCGGTTGGAAACTAAAATGGAAGAAACTAAAGTACCAACACCAAGGACAACCAATGCAATAACAGTAATAATAGATACGACTCCACTTTGTCCTTTTTTCATGTCTTAAATAAGGCTAGCAAAATAAAAAAAAGAAATCAATACATTATTTATATAGACGATAGAAAGTAGAGGGTAGAAAATAGAACTTGAAGATAGAAGATAGAAAAAAAATTAGAAAGTTTTCCAATTATTTCTTAAATTAACGATTTTACCTCCAAGATTTTTATATCTTTCAAGAAAACTTAGACAAAGTTCTTTATTTAAATAATTAAGATCCTTAGCTATTTCTAAATGAACCTCCATCTCATTAGCAGATCCTAAAGCTATGTCAAGATGACGTTTAAAATCCTTCTCATGATTTCTTTTAGCCCAACCTTCAGCAATATTGGCTGGTATTGATTTTGAAGCTCTTCTTATTTGTGAAGTAAGGTCGAGTTTTTTGTAAATCGGAAATTTTTTAACTTCTCCGTGAATAATTATCATTAATTCGTAAGATTCTTTATAGATGTTTAGATCTCTAAAAGATTTAATCACGGTTATATTTTATCAAAAAAATTTTTATCTATTTTCTAACTTCCATCATCAAATTCCACCTTCCATCTTCTATCATCTAGTCATTATTGTTATTCTCGTTGACATTCTCTATTTATGATTTTATAATACAAACCATGTCACTCCTAAACAAAGCTTCTAAAAATGTATCACTCGATGACTTACCAGATTTAATGACGATTCGCGAAGTCGCCAACCTTCTACGGGTCTCCCCTCTTACTATAAAAAGATGGGGCAAAAAAGGAAAACTTCCGGCAATCCGAATTAACTCCCGCGGTGACAGAAGATATCGCAAAAATGTCGTTCTGCGAATCTTAGGAGTAGAAAAAGAAGATTAACCAATTTTTGGTTTCTTCTGAAAAAATTTGGCAAAAAAAGATTTTACCCTACCGATTATTCTACTAACTATTTTACTTATAAAATTTGGTTTTTTATTTTGAGTTTGTTCTTTACCAATTAACGCTTCAATATCTGGGTCACTTCCACCAGTCGCTTCTTGTAGTGCCTTTAAATTTGCCAGAGCTTCTGATAAACCTACTCCTCTATCCGGACTACTTTCCCGTAAGGCCGGAGGAAATACTTCATGCGCAGGAATATTAAGACCACTATCAGATAAAGGTCTTTCAACCGGTGGTGCAAACCCAATTCCAGGCGGCTCTCTGTCTGGCATATTTATTTCATTAAATTTTTTATTTTTACTCTGATATTTTCAATATTAAATTGAGTGGAATCTTCCATAAGTTCCGACTGCATTTCTTTTTCGGTTTTTTCTTCAACAAATTTATGGATATTTTCCGGAGCCGTTATTTTTTTATTAACCACGTCATCCATTGTCATTTTCAAATTCTTCTGAAATCTGATTTCAGTAAGTGCGTCATAAGTTTCCCATAAAATATCAACTATAGCCAACTTTGTATCTTCATCCATCTTTTCCATTTTTTCCAAAAGTTCAATTTTGAATTCTTTTTTAAAAGGTAAAAATGCAATTATATCTTTAGTGGTTGTTTTCATAGTTTTAACCTCCAAACTCCCGAGGAGCAAGATAACTCATTAAACTTCTAACTGCTCTTCTTAAAGCACGATCTGTTAAAGGTGCGTTTTGTAAAGCGGTTAAAAAAGCTTGCTGACCTGCTATCCCCGCCGCAAAAAATCCAGGTAAATTTAAACTACTGGCAAATATTGTTACTAATTGATCTGGTGGAAGAACCCTTGTAACCCTTTCAAAATTTTCTTCTCTTTTACCTGTTTGATAGTCAAATATTAAATTATAAATCTCATACATTCCAACCGGTAAACCCATCCCAATCTCAGCTGCTCTATAATTGTCAGCTGCAGGTATGCCTGCTGCAAGCAAAGTACCATCTGTAAATCTTCCAATATTTTTTGGAATGTCTTCTACGTTAGAATAAATTATTTCTCTTCTTGATAATAATCCTTCAAGAACTTGAAAAGATTCTTTGGCTGCTTGAGCTCCTTTTTCGCCTTGGCTTATGTCACCTTCAATTTGTAGCAATTCAGCAATATTGTTTCCTGTCATTTGTTCAAGGGATGCTTTCCGCTTATTAAATGCAGTTCTTGCTTCCAAAATTAAATTTGATACAGCTGTTCTTGCGGCTGGATTAGCTAAATTAATAGGTCCAAGACCTGATTCATTTAATCTTTTTGCAATTGCTTCGAGTGTTGCTGATCTGAGATAACTTTCTGTTAATCCAACGCCAATAACTTGAGTTAATCGAGCTGATCGAGGAGGTACCTGAGCCCTAGCTTCGACTATAGCATTAGCCACTTTTAATCTTAAATCTTCCCTTTTGTTTAAATTATCCGGCCAACCAACTAATATTGGCGGTGGACCCATACCTCTTCCGGCAACATGTAAAGCATTAACAGCCGCCATAATTTGATCTATGGTACCATTGGCTAAGATTGCTGGAGACAAACGTGCTGCACCACCAACTGCTGTTTGTATTTTTAATATCGCGTCAAAATCAGCGACCAATTGATCGATTATTTTATCAGCCGTTTCAGTCGTCTCAGAAGCTGCAGCAAATTCATCTTCAGCACTTTTTAAGCCGTTTCTTATTGCATTACGTGTTTCAGCCTGATCTTTGCGTTTTTTCATTTCTGCATCCATCTCGGACACTGTTGAAATTGAAACACCAGGCACTTCTTGTTTGATTGCGTTTCTAGCATTATCTAATCCACTCAAGGCAGTTCTGAAAGCATTAAATTGAAGTATCAACTGATCCAGACCTTGAATTTCAGCAAATTCCTCAAAATTTCGTAATTCAGCCTCTAAAGTATTAATGGCTGCTCTTATTTGAGCCGCATCAGGTCGAGCACCCCCCATTATGCCTTGTGCTTCTGTTTGTTTTTTTATTAAATCTCTTTCTAAGCTTACGTACTCTAAATTAAGTTTAGCAACACTTTCTCTATAATTTGGATTGGCTTCCATAACAGCTTGTATTTTTGACTCTCTTAGTTGCTGTCTGGCAGCCACTTGATCAAAAGCCGATCGAACATAAGCTACTGTATCTTTATTACTGGCATCCCAACCATTATTAATTTTTCCTCTGATAAATTCTTCAACCGAAGTTCTTGCAGCAAGAGCTAATCTTATATCGTCTTCATGAACCTGTAGGTTTTCCAATTCAACTAGCGCAGGATTATCACTAAATACATTTGGATTCTGTCTTCGAGCATCAGCCTCAGCTTTAATAAGAGCAACTGTTCTCATGTGGTCAGGTCTTGTGTTTTCAGCAACTGGCCAACCCAATCCTCCCGGAAGACCATTAAATTTTGCCATTATCTGATCTGGAGTCAAACCAGCAAGACTTGCCCAATCATAACTATTATCTCCCGTTCCCTTTCTTAACCTGTCTATTCTTGTTATAAAATCTGAGGCTTCTTGATAAGTAGAAAAGTGACTAGAGATAATTTCCGAGGCTAACTCCGAACCGTTATCACGAATACCGATCATTTTTGTCTCGTTTTGTAATATGACTTGTCTTAATTCTTGAAGACTGGTAATTTTTTGTTGCCTTTCCCCTGTTTCTCTTCCTACGATTGCATTGTGCCTACTTGTTCTAGCATTTTCACCATGAATAATTTCTTGTATATATGTAAGGCGGGTGGAAAATCTTCCCCTTGCTTGTTCAATTACCCTATTGGCATCAATAGGATTTCCTACACCATCAACTGGCCATACTAATAAATTATCGGCAAAATATTTTCTTAATTGATCTCCTGTCATTGCCCAAAGCAAATTCTCAGAAGGTGCACCTGCAACTGCTATTATTCGATCAAGAGCTCTATTCGCATCAGGAATAATTTCGGGATTTGACTTTCGAGATTTAGCTTCGGCAATAGCCAGCATTAAACGCATTCTATTTTGAGGTTCAGCATTATCGGCAGCTTGCCAAAGACCAGCTGCGTTAATTCTACTAAGTAATGCGTCGAAAGAAAGTTTCGCCAATTCATCCTGCGTTAAACCACCTGCTATAATTTCGGTAAAATTATCTTGTCCTGATTTAAAAATTGAACTAATTGTTTCTGATGCTTGACGTTGATCAATCGCCGCTTTTTCCGCATCAAAAAGTTGCTGGCGAAGTTCAACTAATCTTTCATCTGTTACGCCATTAACCAATTTATCCACTTCGGCCAAATCTGCCGTACCAAATTGAGCAAAAGCTCTTGCTCTGGCAACCTCAAGTTTTTTTAGGGCTTGCGTATAAGCTATAAGTTTTTGATCTTCCCCTCCCAGACCACCATCTCCATTTAAGCGGGTTAACGCATCTCGCGCTTCTTTTAGTTTTTTTAGACTCTTTTGAAAATCTGCATCATCGGTACTTTCTATTCTTGCTTTTATTTGCTGATGCCTTCTTGTTAAAGTTTCTTCAGATTCTTTAACAGTAATTTCTTCAAAAGCAACTTCGGCATTACGCAAAACTACATTCGCTTGTGCTTCAAAAACTAACTGTATTTCTTCATCTCTATTTAATTGTCTTCCCAGAACAGCTATTCGTGCCTGCTCCAATTGATTATATTCATCAATTACTTGTTTTCGCCAAAGCGTGTCTTCTTGTTCTCTCGCATTTGGATTTCTCTGTGGCCGTCCAAATACATCTACTCTTCGCTGACCTTGATTGTCTAAAATGTCTCTTCTTAAAATGAAATCTGGTAAAGCAGTAATATCCCTTGGAGGAAAACCCAACTCATTTAAAAGTTGAAACCTTGTATAAAGTGTTTCCAGTAATTGTTCCTGTCTTTTTTCTGGCGCCAAACTTTCATTAGGATTATCCATGTTAACAGCATATGTATTCCAAAAATAAATCTGTTCATTTGGATCTCGTCTGATAATGTCACCAATTTCTTCACATTCTCTCGTCCTTAATGTAGCGCCGCCTCTAAAGGAACGGGCAAAACTAATTATGGCATCAGCGGCGGGACCACCAGCAGCTATCGGCCATATTCCAGTAGCCGCGGCTAGAGCCACAGCAGCCGCAACCGGACCACTAAGCATTCCGGCCGTTCTTAAATCATCAATATGCTTTGTAACCCATGTATTCATCACGCCTCGATCATATCCTAAATGAAGATGATCTTCTCTTCGAGGTAGAGGTGCTCCTGTTTGTTCTACTCTTAAATTCATAACTGCTAAGTTTTTCCAAGCTACATCTTCCAAAAGTACTACAGTTGCCATTTTTCCTTCATTAGTGCTTAAAAAAACTTTTACCCGTTCTTCATCAATTTTTCCGCCAGGAGCCAATTGTCTTAATAAAGCAGCTTCATGCTGATGAGCAGGATCGGTAAATATATCGTGAGCCCCACGTTCTCGTATAACCTGCTGTGTTCTGAGTAAGGCATTTAAATGATTATCTAAAAATGTTGTCAACTCACCCATCAACTCTCCGCTTACAGCATATCTTTCAGGTGATCTTGGACTAATATCATGCAGCATAGATGCTGACATTGAGCCTTCTGCAGCCTGTCTTACAGGATGAGCGGATTCTCTTGGTGGTCCAGGAGGAAGTCGGCCCGAACGAAGAATGGTAGCCTTTGCAACTTTTGGTGTTTCATTTTCAAGAACGTCTGCCATAATTTATATAGTATTTGATTTTCAAACAAAAAGCAATTATTATTTGTATATGAACGGCGAAGGACCACCAGTACCACCACCAACCGAATTAGCGAGTGTTCCAACTACATCTGCAGCGCCAGCTGAAGCTCCTCCTCCGGTTACAACTCCAGATATTCCAACTATTACTGAAACTACGCCAGATCCTGAACAACAAACTCAAAGAGCTGAAAAAGATCAACGTGCGGTTGCCAAAGCTGCAGTTTTACGCCGCGGAAGACAAATACTTCGTCTATCGCCTAGAGAAAAAAAACAACAATCTTCAGCCAACCGAGAAATTGCTTCTTATGCAGCTATTTCTAATCTAAAAGAAGGTGCTTATACAGAACCTTATTCTGTTGTTGATAGAGATACTCCTATCAGGATCATCCAGGAAAACGGTATATATAGAGCTGCCAGAGCAAATGAACAAGATAGAGTCATGGTAGTTGCCAATATAACTGCAAGAGAAAAAGGTGAATTTATAATTTCAACAACAAAAGGTAAACTAGGAGTTAGAGTTCCGGTTGAAGCAGTTTTAGATGCTCAAATGATGGGTATTTTAGAAACAGATGCAAAAGCAGCTGAACACGCATTTACTTCTCAAGAGACAGCTATCATACGCACTCATCTTGGGCTTACAACAGAAAAACCGCTTGATACCACTACATTAAGAGAGGCTGCCACTAGTAATGGAATGGTCCTTACTGATTCTTTAGTAAAACTTTTGCGGTCAAGAATGGTTCCTCCCCCTGCTACAGGAGAATTACCAAAAGATCAGGCAGAAGCTAATGCAAGACTTCAAGAAACAATTGATAAATTAAATCTTGGTACGGTTGCAACGGCCCGAGAAATAGCCGGTGTAGTTAAACTTTTTGCCAGTGAGGACATTGCCCAAAATCAAGCTGCTTTACAAGGAGAATTATCAAGAATTGCCGGTCAATTACAAACACTAACTGGAGAAGCTGCAGAATTTGCACGAACAAAGGCGGACAGAATAGCAGCAACACTTAAAAACCTTGAAGAAGCTCAGGAAGGGAGCATGCTTGCCGAGGGTGATTCACAACTGGAAGAATTTTTTGGAGATTTGGAAAATGGCAATGTAACACCAGAGGCTGGTCAAAAAATTAATGACAATTTAGCCCATGGAAATATTACTGGTGTAATTAATGCCGCTATCGAAAACAATATTAATAATATGCCTGCAGAAAAACAACAAGCATTTAGAGATTTTGTGAGACAAGTTGGACAAAAAGTGGAAACAATTGGTGGAGGCTTTTCTATTTTGGCATTATTTCTTCTCTTCCAATCTTTTACTAAACATGGTGGCTAGACATCTTATTTTTTAACTTAGTCATTATTTTTTCCATCCTTTCTTCTATTTCCCTTAATTCAGAAGCGGCAGTCATCGGATCAACAATATTAACGGATAATCCTGTTCCCAGTTCAAATCCGGCCCTATGAATTAATCGAGGAATTAAACGAATATACCAATTCTCATTGGGATAAATATAGTAATTATAGCCAAATGGATTATCACTAATCTTAATTTTTTCATATATTTTTCTTATTTTTCTTAGAATTGTTTGAAAAACTAGGGCCAAATCAGTAATTTCCAAATCGGTAACTTCACCAAAAATTTTGTTATCAACCTTAGGTGCAATCCACACTTCATATGGCCATTGAGAAAATTCAGGACAATAAACATTAAAATATTTGTTATCGTCAACAACATTATTTAATGGTTCACGAGATAAAGTATCAAGATTTATTTGGGAAGGAATAACTACTAATTGAGAATGAGGATGGGTAAGTGAGGCTCCCGAATGCTCTCCATGATTACAGAATATGAGAACACGCCCTTTATTTTTATAATAATTAAAACGTTCCCTATATGCTTTAAAGATAAGTTCAACATGTTTTAATGTTAATTCTTCAATGTCCTTTTTATGATCAGGAGTATAAGCAATTACTTCATGAAAATCAGTTATTGGATATTTGTTAGGAAACACTCTTACCTGCCAACCTGGCTTATTTGGTTCACCACCTCCATAACGCAAAACTTCTGGTGGTGTCATTTTTTCATTACCCGGACAAAGAGGACAAACGGATTTTTTTTTCTTACTTCGATCATTTGGTCGACTTGTACGTTGAGGAGAAATAATTACCCAACGATGAGATAAAACATCAGGAACATATCTTGACATAATTTTTATGTTACATACATTAGAAAAATAAATCAATTATAATTTTATCTATGAAACTAATTGTTGGTCTGGGCAATCCAGGATTAAAGTATAAAAATAATAGACATAATGTTGGACAGATGTTTATTGATTATTTAATTAAAGAATTAACGAGTTCACGAATTAACGGATTGAAAACCTATAAAACAGACTGCTTCATGAATCAATCAGGAATATTTGTCAAGAAATTAATTTCAAATTTCAAATTTCAAATTTCAAATTTAATTGTTGTCCACGATGACCTTGATATTCCCTTGGGCAAATTCAAAATCCAAAAAGGCACCGGACCCAAACTTCACAATGGTCTAGAATCAATTGAACAGGAACTGGGAACAAAAGATTTTTGGCGTGTGAGAATTGGAGTTGATAATCGTAAACCTGATAATTGGACTAATGGTGAAGCTTATGTTTTACAGGACTTTACCAGTGAGGAAAAAGAAATAATTAACAAAATTTTCCCCGAAATTTTAACCAGAATGAAAAATGACCTATACGGAAAATGAACTAAAACAAATTAGTCATAACTTCTTTATCGAACTGCAAAATGCTAATAATGGTAAAATCCACTGTGTTCCGTTTCTTATTCACCATCTTCCACAAAAAGAGATTCTTCCTGAAAATTGCATCTTTCAGGTTATGGTATTTGGAGGTACGGTATTTAAATCAGCAATCATTAACAAAAAAGGGTCAAAAATAAAGATAATTACTCAGTATGAATCAGAAATTCCGACTTTTTCTAATGAGGATATTTTTTTATCATTTATTGATAGTCATCTTGATCCATCAATCCATTTTCTTGCGGTTAATTTTGCCTTTCCCCTCTCCCCTGTTGTAATAAACAATCTACTCGATGGTTATTTAATTCGAGGAACAAAAGAGCATGCCTTTGTGAATCTTGTTGGTAAACCAGTGGCCCAAACTGTTAGTGAGTATATATTTAAAAAACATAATAGAAAAATTATCACAACTATTGCCAATGACACAATTTGTTTGTTGTTAGCTAATATAAAAACGGCTACTTGGAATAGTACTGTTGCTGGTATTATTGGCACGGGTACTAATTATTCTTTTACACTTGATGACAACAAGATTATAAATCTTGAAAGTGCTAATTTTAAAGATTTTCCCCAAACAGAAACTGGAAAAATTATTGATTCAAAATCCTCAGACACAGGTAAACATCTTATTGAAAAAGAAATTAGTGGCGCCTATTTATATAAACATTTCAATGAGATTTTGAGCCGCAGCAAGATTCCTTTTACTCCCCTTCAAAAAACATCACAGCTTTCTGAGATCGCATTTTCAAGAGGCAAATGGCAAAAAATCGCCCAAGAAATTCTGGAGAGGTCATCTTCTTTTGCTGCTTGTCAAATTGCCGGTATTGTTCAATTTAAAAATACTCTTGGCATAAAAAAATTAACTTTTGTGATGGAAGGTAATCTTTTTTGGAGCGGATGGCACTACAAAAAAATGCTTGAAAATTATTTAAAATTGCTTGGTGTACTTGATTCAGTTCAATTCAGTCCAGTCAAACACAGTAGTATCCGAGGAGCAATTAGGTTATTATTGCCTGCCAACGTCATTGAATAAAACAAGATCGTGAAGAAAATAAAGATAAGTACTGATTGTCCAGCCAAAACCTTTTAAGACACCATAATATCCATTAGAAACATTGACACGACTCGTATAGGGCTGCTTTTCAGTAAATCCGTGGATACGCTCAAATTCTTTCTCAATATGGGATATCCATTGTTTTTCATATTCTATCGCTTCATTTACATATCCGTAATTTTTTAATCCGTCAACGGCAACCATCATCAGTGGTGGCCAACAATTTGGATATTCCCATTGAAAAGAATGATATCCTTCCGGTGCTTTTTTTATCGATCCTCCTTTTCTTAGAGCCAAACTTGTGGCTGCAAGACCATATTCTCCTTTATAATATTTTTCAAGATTTTGTTTGGTAATTTCTGCCTGTTGATCAGTTGCGATTCTGAAAAATAAAGGCCAAATTTCTGCCGCAAGATCACCATAATAAATCGGTTTTTCTTGACCTGGTTTAATCGAAAAATTCCTAAAACCTCTCCATCTTCCTTTATCAACCCAAAATATTTTTTGGAAATCTGAATATAATTTTTGTCTTAATCCTTGATAAATATGTACTCTTTGATAATTATTACCAAGATCTGGATCCTCATAATAACTTATAAGTCTATTAATAATTCCATAAATAATAGCATTAAGTTGAACAGGCAAATAGTCGGAACCATAAGTTGTTGTTGTCCAATTATGATCTTTACCATCTTCACAACTATCAAGAAGCGGATGAAAATGAATAGAATTATATCTTGTCAGTAATCCAAATTTTTCGATCAATTTTTTTGTCTGTCTCGGCAATTGTTTTTCGCTTCCATAATCCCACCACTCTGTCAACAATTCTTGTTCAACCATATCAACAATCTGAGGTAACCAAGATCCCTTCGGTACACCGGCTGACAACAAATCAAATAAAGAGATCATGTCAAGAGGAGGTTGAGAATGTGACATAAACCAAGTCGTTAATGCATTCGGTACTCTTTTATAGCGCTTAAATACATCAACAAAATTTAACAGCTGATTGATCGCTAGATGATAACCACCTATAAGAATAAGTCCACGATTTTGAAAAAAAGTATCCCAACGATACTGTTCGGAAAAACTAAAATCATTACCATTAAATTTTCCGCTTGGAGTGAGAAATGGATATGGTGCGAGATTTAATCCTTTGCCCAAATTCTTCATATATGGGGCTGTAATTAAAGACCGTTCCCAAAAATCAATAATATAACCGAATATTTTTTCCCTTTTTTTACGCGCCTCTACCACTGCTTGATTTTCGCCAGGTAATATTTTCAGTAAAACAGCTTCGACTTTATCTTTTTTTGTTTTCCCTAAGAAATCAAAAGCACCAGCGTCGTTATTTATTCTTAATTGTGGAGATCGATTTTTATAGATTTGGTTTCGCAAATAAAAAATTCTGTCCATATTGTCAGTGTACAAGAATATTTTATATAATTGAAGTCATGCATTACCGAAATTCACAGTTATCTTTTTCTAAACTTGCCTTTGTTGATATTGATAATACCTTAACAGGTGATGGTTCGGGGACCGGAAATCCAAAATCAATCATGAAAGTAAGAGAACTCCTTAAAAAAAATCATTATCTTTACTGTCCGACTACTTCCCGGACTGAAGAAATGATGATGTCTCAAAAATCTTATCAATTATCTAAAAAAATATACGATTTTAAACGACCTGAGCCAAAATTAATTTTTGAGCCTCCGGCAATTCTTGATGGAGAAATTATTATTTCTTCTTCAGGAAGCAAAATATTTGTCAAACAGACTAATAATGCCTATCAAGAAGATATTTGTTTTTATAATAAAGATTTTCCTGATCCTCAAACATGGCGCAACACCATAACAACTCAAATAAATAGTATTAATGGTATAAAAAAAGTCTTTAAATTATCTCCTATTGAATACATTGAACAATATGTTGACGGAACAAGTAATGCTTATCCGCCAGATTATCGGATTCAGTTAAATTTTACCAGTGTTAATGATAAACTTTTTTTTATTCGCAAACTTTATAAAATCAAGCAATCTTCAAAAGATATTTCAATAAATAAACTGTACCTAACTGATGATAGTAATCCAGAAAAAAATAAATTCAGTCTTTACTTAACACCTAAAAAAGGTAAAATTGACGCCGTCAATCATGTAATAAAACATTTACAAACAGATCTAAAAATAACTATTCTGGAATTATTGTTTGTCGGAGACAGCTGGCCAGATTTACAATTGGGATTATTTGGGGCAACAAAAATAGCCAATGCGACATTCTTGTTAATTGGTGGATCACGTTTAACCAAATATCTAATTAATCCGGAAAAAACGGAATTTGCCGGAGAACCATTACTGGAGATAAAAAACAATTTAATCCCCAGTCAGCAAAAAGGAGTATATTATTATAAAGGGAAAAGATATAAACGTAAAATTATTTTAGGCGACATTATTGATCCAGGAAAGATCGGTCCGGACAGCATGATTGAGTTCTTGTCTTGAAAACATTATAATTGTCACATGAAATTAAATATCGCACAGGTAGGCCCTCTTTGGGAAAATATTCCGCCTCCCAAATATGGCGGGACTGAACGGATTGTGCATTATTTGACCGAGGGTTTGGTAGAAAAAGGATACAATATTACTCTTTATGCTTGCGGAACAACACAGACAAAAGCACATCTTATTTCTGTTTATCCTCGACCTTTATTCCGAGATAATATCCCCTGGTGGAATGTCATGTATCCCCTTCTGAATATCACTAAAGCATTTGAAAATGAAAAAGAATATGATATTATTCATGTCCATTTAAATCAAGCCAGCGACTTTATGGCTCTACCTCTTTGTCAATCATTTAAACACAAGGTTGTTTTCACCCTTCATTTTCCTTATGAATTTAATTACACATGGAGAGGCAATACCGAAGTTTTCCAGAAATATAAAGATCTGCAATATATATCTATTTCCAATTCTCAACGCAAGGGTGGCGAAAATTTGAATTGGATTAAAACAATCTATAATGGAGTCGATATTAATTTGTATAAATTTAATGAAATACCTGAAGATTATTTTCTTTGGTTGGGCAAATTTAATCCGGATAAAGGAGCAAAAGAAGCCCTATTGGCTGCTAAAAAAGCAGGCATTAGACTTCTGGTTGCCGGAACAATAGATAAGGTTGAATCTGAAGATTATAAATATTATAAAAACGAAGTAGAACCACTAATTGATGAAAAACAAATAGTTTTTATTGGTGAGTTGGAAGACAAAAAGAAAAATGAAGTATATGGGAAAGCAAAAGGATTCTTAAATCCGATAAAGTGGAATGAACCGTTTGGATTGGTCATAGCGGAATCCATGGCTACCGGCACACCTGTTATTTCATTCAAAAATGGAGCTGCATCTGAAATAATTACTGACGGAGAATCTGGATTTATTGTCAATACTGTTGATGAAATGGTAAAAAGAATTGCCGAGATAGATTCAATTGACAGAAAAAAATGCAGACAACGAGTTGAAAAACATTTTTCAACAACAATTATGGTCAACGAATATGAAAAAATTTATAAACAAATTAATTTAAAATAATTATTATGGCATTTAAAAATTCACTAGAACAATACATTAAAAAAAATTTAAAAGACCGGGTCTTTATTGTCAGCTCAAATAGAGAACCTTATTCACATACACGTACTATTGATGGAATAAAAATGATTAAAGCGGCAGGAGGAGTACATAATTTATTGAATCTGGTTGTCCAGGTTTCCAACGGAACATATGTCGCTCATGGCAGTGGAGACGCAGATAAACAGGTTGTTGATAAATTTAATAGAGTAAAAATAAAAACCGATGAAAAATCTTATACTCTAAAGCGTATTTTTCTCTCGAAAAAAGAAATTGACAAATACTATTACGGTTTTGCCAATCAAACATTATGGCCGCTTTGTCATGCTGTGTTCGTCAAACCTATTTTCGATCAATCATGGTGGGAAATGTATAGATTAGTCAATAAAAAATTTGCCGATGCAATTTTGGAAGAAATTGGTGATAAAAAAGCCTTTGTCTGGTTAAATGATTATCATTTAGCTTTAGTTCCTCAAATGCTACGTACGTCTGGCAGGGATATAAAAACCGGCATGTTTTGGCATATCCCATGGCCAACTTATGAAATTTTCCGGGTCAACCCATGGGGTAAAGAAATATTAATGGGGCTTTTAGGAAATGATTTTCTTTCATTTCACCGTGGATATCATGTACAAAATTTTCTTCAGTGTGTACAGCGAGAACTTGAAGCTAAGGTTGATTTTGAACCATCGCAAGTAATTTTTCATGATGTTACTACAAAAATTGATAGTTTAGCCGCAGGCATCGATTATGAAGAAATATTACAAATAAAAGAAAAACCATTATCTACTAGTAAATCGTTTTTAAAAAAAGAATATGGAATCGAAGTTCCATATATTGCCATTGGGGTGGAACGATTGGATTATACCAAAGGGATGATCGAACGATTAAAAATGATTGATAAGTTTTTAGAAAAATACCCTCAGTTTATTGAAAAATTTGCCTATTTGGGCATAGTTGCCCCTTCCCGACAGCACATCCCCGCTTACAGACAGTACTCAAAGGAATTTATTGACTTGGTTGAAAAAATTAACTGGAAATATTCCACAACCAAATGGCAACCTCTTTATTTAATTAATCGGGAATTGCCAAGAGAAAAAATTTTATCTTTTTTTAAAGATGCAAACTGCGGTTTGGTCACCTCACTTGACGATGGTATGAATCTTGTCGCCAAAGAATATGTTCTTTCCTGTCAGGCTGAAAACGGAATGCTTGTTTTATCAAAATTCACGGGTGCAGCCCGCGATTTGCGATATTCAATCCATATCAACCCCTATAACATTGATGAAGGAGCTGAAGCAATATATAAGGCTATTACCATGCCGGCATCGGAAAAGAAAACCCGAAATATAAAAATGAGAGAAGAATTAAAAGACAGGAATATTTATAAATGGGCAATAAATTTTATTGGGAAAACATTATACGAATAAATATGCAAAAAAATGATTAATATTCCTATAAAAAAATCTCTTCTTTTAAACAAATATAAAAATATTCCTCATAAATGGGATTATTGGACTACCGACGAAATAATTAAAAAAATAGAGCTTAACTTAAATAACATTATTAACAAACTACAATTAACGGTATCGGTAACCCCTTCGGAATTTTTACAACTGACAAAGGGTTATAAACATAGATACTATACAGATTGTATTAATCCACAAGGTAAAAAATATTTTTTTTGTGCTTTAATGAAAAATGACGAATTAAGTAAAAAAAGTTTTTATAAAGAAATTGCGTTTGCTTCATTTGTTATTAATAACGATTTTTTAATCAAAAAATATTTACCACCATATATACAATCTTCAAAATTAGATCTGACTCCTTGGATCTTATCAGAATATATTTCTACCCCTGTATTAGAAAGTAAGGTTAATATGGAACAATTAAGAGATATATCTTTTATCAAAGATTTATCATTAATTGCCGAACTTCTTTTTAACATTACGTTTAACTTTATAAATATCAGAAACTTCAACTTACGGCTTGAGTATTTTGATGTTAAAAAAGAAATATCAGAATTGATTATGAATAAATTAACTGATTTAAAAAATCGTAACCAAATTGACAGTATTTCTTTTAATAAGGCAATCAAGTTCATTAATAGTAATTTAAATTTACTATTAGAGGAAAACAAGTATTTTACTCATGGTGATTTTCATATTGGTAATATTTCTGCCGAAAAGGTTAATAACAGTATTAGACTGAAAATTATTGATTGGGAAACTTATCACATGAACAATTATGCCTATGACATATCATATTTTTTTAGTAAGCTATCAAAAGAAAAAATTTTCAGGAAACTTATCTTGTCAAACTATATGAAATTAATTCCAACAGATAAAATTAACAGGTTTAAAACCCTATTTAGATTAAATATTATATATTTAGCGGTCAAGGACGGTTTAACAGCCACATTCTTAGAGTTATCAAATAAAGAGGTTATTGAAAGACAAGAATGGTTCAAAAATCTTTTTATGAAATCATTGGTTTCTTTTGATGAAATAATGAATATATAAATCGACTATATTTTCTTTCTTAATCGTGTTATCCTAATAATAATTATGAGAATAGCCGTAACTGCTCCTCCATGGATTTCTATTCCTCCAAAAGGTTACGGCGGCATTGAACGGGTTGTAACCAATCTTGTTGATGGACTGGTAAAAAAAGGTCATACGGTAGATCTTTATGCAACTGGTGATTCAATTACTTTAGCCCATTTAAAATTTTATTATCCTTCTGCCCTGGGTAATCATATCAATATAAAATTAAATCCCTATTATATTCTGGACCATATCTATAAATTTTATAGTCAAGCCAAGGGAAAATATGATGTTATACACGATAATGCCAGTGAAATTTCATTATATTTTGCCGATATTGCCGAAACACCATGTGTTTACACATTACATGGAGCTTATAATTCAAACGTAAAAGATCTTTTTGAACAGTATGGGACAGTTCAATCCATAAGGAATACGCTTTTATCATTCCATGACAAACCTTTTGTTTCGATATCAAACAAACAAAGAGAGAGTTTGCCCGAATTGAATTATGTTGCGACAATTTACAATAGTATCATAATATCTGAATTTGATTTTAATGAAACCGGTGGAAATGAAATGGTTTGGATTGGCCGTATAAACTATACCAAAGGTGTTGATCTGGGCATTAAGGTGGCAGAAACAATAAAAAAGAAGTTTGTTATTTCTAGTTATATTGATTCAGGTGATATTCCATATTATCAAAAAGAGATTGAACCGCACTTTATTCAAGGCTTTCTTTCTCATATAGAAGAAGCAAAAGATATTAAGATAAAATCGCAGTTTTTAGGAAATGGGAAATTATTTTTATTTCCAATCCGTTGGGATGAACCTTTTGGAATTGTAATGATAGAAGCCATGGCTACAGGAACTCCTGTAGTTGCATTTGCCCGTGGTTCCACTCCTGAGGTTATTAAAGATGGGGAGACCGGATTTTTAGTTAATTTTTCAGACACTGAAAAACGGGGAAATTTTATTATAAAAAAAACTGGAATAGAGGGTTTGTGTGAAGCTGTAAATCAAATTTATTCTTTGCCCGATAAACAATATAAACAAATGCGAAAAAACTGTCGTGAACATGTAAAGAATAACTTTACGGTTGAAAAAATGGTTGATCAATATGAAGAAGTTTACAAAAAACTGATATGAAAATCGCCATAGTCAATTCTAATTTTGTAAAAATTGGAAAGAATACTAAAAAAGGTACGGAAATAATTGCCTATGTTCTAATGAAGGAATTAGCAAAACGGGCTAAGAAAAAAAATTTAAAAATTACTGCTTTTGCTTCTGGAAATTCCAAAATACCGGTAAAAATAGAAAGTGTAAATCATCTTCCTTCTGTTGATGATAAATGTATTGGCTTAAACAATCATATTTTATTTGAACTCTCTCTTGTATCTAAAGCATTTTCTATGCAGAATAAATTTGATATTTTTCACGCCAACTTTGGCGGCGGCGAAATTATTTTACCTTTTGCCAAATTTGTAAAAAAACCTATTGTTGTAACTATGCATGGAATTTTATCCGAACCTTCCGCAAAAAAATATTTTTCTTTATATAAAGATTTAAAAAACGTTTTTTTTGTTTCCATAAGCAATTCCCAACGCAAACCTCTTCCTAATTTAAATTACATCAGAACTATTTATCACGGTATTGATACAAAAAAAGAGTTCCAATTTAATCCTTTAGGCGATAATTATCTTATGTGGTCTGGCCGGGCTGTTCCCGAAAAAGGTCTTGATGTCGTCCTTCAGGTAATCAAAATAACTAAGAAAAAAGCAAAAATTTTTCCCATCATTAAAAATGAATATTTGGCCTGGCTTCGAGAAATTATCCTAAAAAGAAGAAATATTGTTAATCAAGCAATTAGTATTTATACTGACTTTGATGTTCATCGTTTAGGACTAGCTCATCATTATCAAACAAGCAAATTATTTCTTTTCCCACTTCAATGGGAAGAGCCATTCGGATTAACCCTTATTGAATCAATGGCCTGCGGTACGCCAGTTATCGCCTATGCCTGTGGCTCCGTACCGGAAATCGTCAAAGATGGAGAAACCGGGTTTATTGTCAATTCTTCAGCTAACGATATCCGTGGAGATTGGATTATCAAGAAAACGGGCCTCGAAGGACTTTGTGAAGCAGTAGAAAAAATATATGCCATGCCTCAAGATCAGTATTTACAAATGAGAAAGGCCTGTCGGACACATGTGGAGAAAAACTTCACGGTTGAACGGATGGTCGATGAATATGAAAAAGTATATGAAGAAGTTTTAAATAAGAAAAAAAATTCAGGATAATTTCTACGATTTATCTTTTATAAACTAATCCATTAACTCGTAATTCGTTAATTTTTTAATTGAAATTAGAATAACAAACCTAGTAGTAATATTCCTAATGATAATCCTGAGAAGATTTTTAAATAAATCGGAACCCCGGCTGAAGGAATTTCTGTTACCACAGGTGCTGCCGCTTGTGGTTGTGAAGTGGGTGTATTTTGAGCCAGAATAATTTCTGTTGGTGTCGGACTATTGACCGGTACTTCTGTTGGGGTAGGTGTATTTGTTGGTGTCGGAGTAGGTGTATTTGTTGGTGTTGGGGTAGGAGTATAGGATGGTTCTGCCGGACAACTACAATCGTCTGCTGTTGTTTTGGGACAAGTTGGATTGGTACATTCCAAAACTGGGTTACAATTTTGGCCATCTGGACACCAATCAGCTCGGCATTCTAATCCCGTTTGACACTGTGATGTATAACCGCATACTTGATGACAAGCCCTAGGAGTTGGCGTTGATGATGGTGTAACACTTGGAGTTACTGAAGGAGCATTTGGCGGTGTTGGCGTATTTGTCGGCACAGGCGTATAGGTCGGCTCACCCGGAGGACTGGTTGGAATGGGCGTTTCTGTTGGTGGTATCGGTGTTTCTGTTGGTGAAACACAAGGAAGTGGATTACCACTTTCATCAACTGCATAAGCAACTCCCCAATAACCGGCGGTTGGCCAATCGGAATCGACCGGGGGCCCGGGATTTACCTGAGCAACAAGCATATCCACTTGAGCCGAACCGCAAGTACCATTTGTGTCTACCGGCTGCTCAAGATGTATTGTTTGAGGATGACCTTTTTCTATTGTCAGGGGACCCACAACTTCATCGTGATAATCTTCTGCTGGAATACCTGCGTCTGCATCTGGACAATAAACAATTGCGTCACCTGGTTCATGATTTGGATAAGTTTTAATTCCTCTGCAACCAAATTGGAATTTTTTAACCCAAATATGATTAATATAATTACCATCATGATCGTCAGCGACAGTAAAAACAATTGTCGCTTTGGCTATATTTCCTGAACTATTAGTGTTTTCGGTCCAATTGATACATAAGCCTTCAATTACTCCACCGCAGTTTCTTCCAGTTACTTTCATTAAGATTTTATTGTTTATCCCAACTGCTTTTGGTTTGGTAACTTTTGGTTTTAGGCTGGAAATATATACTGAATAGGAAGTAACACCTAAAATTAATAAAGTTAAAAAAGTTATTAAAAAGAAAGATTTCTTATTAATTTTTTTTATTTGTTTACCTTTTTGATTTATGGGTGTAAAATTTTCCATGCTATTTATTATTATTAGTTATTTTTTATATAATGTCAAATACTCAATTTCGTAATTTGAAATTTTTAATTTAAAATTTGAAATGAATTTTTAAAATTTAAATATTTTTATTTTAATTGAAAATTTAAAATTTCAAATTAAAAATTAATTTATGTACTCTGTCAAAGATATCCTAAAAAAATTTAATCCCATGGAGGATAAGTATGTGTCCCGTGAATTTCAATCTTATGGAGTTTATTTGGCTCAAAAATTGTGTGATGAAAAACGGATAGGTCTTTATGTCAAATTCGCCAAAACTATCCCCCGCCCTGTACTTGAGCAGGCTTTAAGATTTGTCGTTGATGCCAATGCCAAAAACATGGCTGCTCTTTTTATGTGGAAATTAAAAGAAATGGGAGCTTTTAAAAGGAAGCCAGCCAAGAAGTAACTCCACGATCCAAAGATGCTTTTTCTTTTTTACCCTTACCTTTTACTTTTATTAAACCTAAAGCTTGCATTGTTTGAGCTGTTTGAACTGCTTCAGCAAAAAACCTACCTTTTTTTTCGTCCGGCAAAACATCAATTCCCCTTTCACTTAAAAAAACTTCTGTGGCCATAGCTAGGTTTTCTGACCAAGTAAAATGATGACTTGTTCCTTGTCCTGTTCGACTGTGATCACCTCTTATGTGACCGATAGTTTTAAGAGTGGCAACAATAGCTAAAGCTAATGGTTGTATTTTTGAGATTTCAAAAACATTTTTAGGTGGAGCTTCTACTCTCATAGAGAGCTTATTATAACAAACTACTTTAAGTTTTGACAAGACTATTTTTATTAAAAATACCCCCACGCCCAAAAAGCAGTTGAACCAATCCCTTTTTCTTTCAAAAATTCACTTTTAATCTTTACTGATTCTTCATCCTCAAACCAAACTACATGATAATCAATATATCCGTAATTATCGACCACTCTGGAAATAACATAATTAATTTCCGTTTCCTTAGCGTCATTATTTCTCTGGATAATACAATTCTTCCATTCACATTTATTTAAAAATTTCTTCTTAATTTCATTTAGTGTCAAGGCTTTGGCTTGTGTTATTGGCCGCTTTTTCTCATCTACTTGCCAATCATAGCCATACATCCCAAAGACTACTGTTAATTTTTCAGACGGCACATATTTCAGATAGTCATTAATCATTTGTTGGAAATTGTAGTTATACTTTTCTCCAAAAAAGGGAAAATTAGGACCTGGCTCACCCATACTTTTATGAAAATCATATGCCATAATCATGATCTCATCGCTATTCTTATTTAAAAAGAGAAGATCGTATGGTCTTTTCCGATAAAAAAGGTCACCATACAAAGCTAAAGCTATTTTTAGATTTGAGTCCTTAGTTTTTTTATAAAAAAATCCAACCAAATTATTTATTTCATTAATCGAATCTTGAAAAGGCAAGGCGTTAATCTCCAAATCCAAAACAATTCCCTCCATTTGATATTTTTTAGCATTGGCAATCGTATCGCTAGCTAAATTTTCCCAATCGCCCTGTTCCCCTACTTCATTTAATTTTAAAGTCAACCACTTGTTGCCTGATTTAACCAACTTACTAAAAACCGATAACTGATTATTATTACCGAAATATATCCACCTATCATAATCTCCAGTTAATTCTGATCCATCCAAACTCCAATCAGGAACGAAAATAGATTTTTTGCTGACTAAAGAAGGAATAACCGTCGGTGATAAAGTTTTTTTTACAGGTAAAACTATTGGTTTTTCTTCAGGCAAAGTTTTTAATTTATAAGCAAAGAAAAAAGACGTTCCAAGAAAAATTATTAAAAGAAAAAGTAAAATTCTTTTCATTTGAATATTATAACGTAATTCGTTAATCCATTAACTCGTTAATAATCGCTAAATAATGGATTTTAAAAATTGCTGTTGACAAATTATTTTTTCTTACTCATAATGAAATTTATATGAAGATTACTATTTATACTATCTCTGATTGTCAATTTTCTAAGCAAGAAAAAGAATACTTAACAGCTAATAAACTTGCCTACGAAGAAAAAAATCTTGAAACCAACAAAGAGTTTCTGACTGAAATGCTTGCCATATCTAATAATTTCGCCGGTACACCAGTTACCAAAATCGAAAAAGATGATGGACAAATTGTTATTTTAAAAGGTTTTACACTGGAGGAATTTAATAAAACTTTTAATCTTGGTCCAACCGCTCCTACTCAAACACCAGTAGGACCTCCAATAGAATCTCCAAAAACTGAAATACCAACTACTACAGTTCCAGTATCGGAAAAACCTGTTGTTCCTCCACCAGTAGTAGAACCAGCGGCTCCACCAACAGTTCCACAACCTCCAAAAGTAGAGACACCAACAGTTCCACCTGCGGACGATGCCTTAAAATCAATTCTTAATGATTTACAGACAAAAGCAGAACCTACTCCTCCACCAGTCGCTACTACTCCGCCTGTTCCTCCGGTTGTTGCTAATGCTGCCACAACTTCGGCCGGGGCTCCAGTCATCCCCAACTTTGACGAAAAGTAAGGAGTTTGTTAGAATGTGGGCAAATGAGCCGTATTGAGAAAGGCTTTTTTCCATTTTCAGCAAAAGAATTATTTTCATTAACTGCTACATATACTGTCTATCGACAAGGAAGAAGAGTTTTATTAGTAGAAAACGATGATCCCAGCAATGTTATTGAAGTTAGTCCATCTGGAGTAATATATGGCAATAGCCCTGCAGAATTACGCAAACATCCTAGGCGTTTGAAGAAATAAAAAATTAATAATCAACCAATCTAGTCTTAAAGTGTTAGATATGCTAAAATATTAAAGCTTGCTTCCGTAGTTCAACGGATAGAATAGGGGTTTGCGGAACCTCTGATGGCAGTTCAATTCTGCCCGGGAGCACCAAGGGGGTGTAGTTCAATGGTAGAATTGGGGTCTCCAAAACCTTAGATGGGGGTTCGATTCCCTCCACCCCTGCCATTTCATTTACTAATCAAAGATTTGGAATAGAAAAACCAATATAAGTATCTAGGCGATGTTGCGGTCTTTCGTGATAAGTCGCAGCAAATAAACTCTGAAGATCGGGTAATGACAAATCGGCTTGAGGATTTCGCCCCATATTTTTACATGTTTCTATCCCTTTTTCAGAATACATAAAAGCTAGAGGAACTTCTAAATAAGTATCATCAAAAATACAACCCCGCATTCTGGCTTGAGGATATCTTTCGATGACGGTTCCCATCAAACGGTCCAAATTAGCTAATTCATCTTCCGATAATTGTTTTGCCGTCTGGTGACTAACATAAAGTCCAAATTGGCCGCTTTCAACTGGTTGTCTTTCTAGCCGGCCTATTGACGTCAGGACTGATTTTGGAGAGCCAACTACGACAAAAAGGTTTTGATTTGATTCTGCTTTTTCTTTCGGTCCTAAAAATCCAGCTGAGTAAGGATATTTCATGCCCATGGCAGCGATTAATGCCCAATTTCTAGCGATACTTTTCAATAATTGAATCTCTTGTTGTCTTGGATTATAAGCATCTGCCAAAGCCGTATGATCACCGGGGAAATTTGCCTGTATTCTATCAGCTGGTTCTAAATCGAAATTGGGTATTTCGTATCCGACTGTCGTCTGCCGCCTCTCAGCTTCAAGCAGAAGAAGAATTTCCATAATCGGATCAAGTTTATCAAGTAGAACCGAACTCATATTTTCTCCCCCTCTTTCTCTTTCTCCTCCGCGACCACCTTCAGCCATAAACTCAGCAGCTGTTTCTCTTATCAAATCATGAAATGGTGTAGAAGTTGTCATGATTGAGAAGTATTTTATCAGAGTCTTATCTTTATTTCAATCCAAAAGGACTACCAACTCCCGCCTCCACCACCTCCACCTCCCCCACCGGAAAATCCTCCTCCGCTAAACCCTGAAGAAAAACCGGAACTTGAAGTAGTCGGGGAAAAAGAAGAACTCATGGAATTAAATGATGAATGAAGACTATTGGCTAAAACAACACTGTTAAATGTTCCTTGATTATAACTAGAATACCATTTCGGCGGCTTAATATTCAAGTTTTTAAATCGCTGCGCCCAGATTTTTTCAACACCAAAGGCTATAGCAAAAGGCAATAATTTTTCAAACAGCATCTTCTCTTTGGCCTGAAATTGTAATTGTCGTTCTTGGGAAGTCAAGAAGTTTTTTAAAGATCTGACAACAGCCAAAGCATCAACTCCAAGTTGAGTCTTGACCGGCATTGCCCGACCAAAAGTCATAGCTATCAAAGCTAGCGGAAAATTAAAAGTAAATAAAGCAATAATTGTTATAACTATGTAAAAAATCCTGATTGAGTTTGGATTTTTAGGGAAAAATTTTTCCAAAACCATATTTTCATAAATTTTATCTTTTGTTTTTTGGACAGCCGAAAAAAGCTGGGTATCTTTTAATCTAACATTTTTTCCGTCGCTGAAAATCCCGTTAAATAATTCTTTTTCAAATGATAAAAGTTCGTCTGATGAGTTTTGTTTTATCAAATACCAATCATTTTTTTTCCGCTCCTCCATTTTCAAATACCCTCGTCTGGCCAGATCAACTACTGTTGCGGTAATATCGCGCATATCAGCGCTTTCATCGATCAAGGTTCCGACTTCAGCCGGAGTTAGTGATCTATCATTCTTTGTTTTCGGAGGACCATACCAGGCAGAAACAGTACCGATTGTCGGTTTTGGATCCCGGCCGGATTTAAACCAACTGTAAATTATTTTTAACGGATAAACAATATACCAAAAAATCACCAATAAAATTATTACTATAGTAATAAAACTTGATATTATTTTTCCCAACACAGTCGTCCAGAAAGAAACAATTTCTTTGGGTTCAAGTACGGCTACAAGATTTTTTGGGAAGCCAATAACGACTGTCATTCCCTCATAATTATTAAGTTGTCTGGGACTGGTAAAAAGTATTCTTTCTTTATTGGGATCAACTATGCAGCTTTGATCGACCGATCCTGATTCACCCAGATAGCAACCGGTTTTAATTTCATTTTTTTCCAAGTCAAAAGGAACTCGAACTTCAAAATCCACATTATTGATTGGGATTTGCCACTGATTACCGTTAACATTCCAATAAAGTTCGTCGTGGTCGGAAAAATAAGTAAGCGCTCCACCCACTTCGTAAGTTAAAATATAAACATGACTACCTGTAATTAGTTTGTTGGCATCGCCTATTTTTAAATATAGCTCATCTCCTTGTGTTTTAGTAAATTTATATGACTTTCCTGTTTCGTCAGTCACGGAATTTAGTTTTAAATCCATGCGCAGTTTTTTATTTTCTTTATTGGTTTTGATTAAAGGAATATTTCTATAAATACCATGCTTTTCTTCTGTCCCAAAATCATAAACTATCGTTTCTTTTATTATGACCTTACCGTTTTTTTGAATATCAGCCCTAACAGAAAAAGAAGTTATTTCTTCAGCCCATACTGGTTTAAATGATAAAACCAACGCGCAGAAGATGAAAATGAAAAGTTTCTTCATAAGGAAACTATAGCAAAGAGACGAGAAAATATCTATAATTAATCAATGCTCAAAAAAAACTTACCCTTTTTTATTGCAATAATTTTGTTGGTATTTTTTTTCTTTTCAAAAGCATTTTCGGTAAAATTTTTCCTTGATGATTATTCTTTTTTGAAGATAAGTAAAATCTCTAATTTTGGCCAATTTCTAAATTTTTTTAATCCTAATAAGACATATTTTTATCGTCCTATTTCAACCGAAGTTTTTTATTTTTTTATAAGAAACAATATTTTTTTTGGCCATATGATAGTCTTTCTAACCTACCTCATTGGCCTATATTTTCTTTTTCAGATTGTTCAAATAATTTTCAAAAACCGAGCTTTAGCAATGATCACCATCTTTTTATATTCGATAAGTTTCTCTCATGTTTTTCAACTTTACTGGTTTGCTACTTATCAGGAAATTTTGGTTTTTACCGGTTTAATTATTTCTTTTTATCTATATTTAAAATCAAAATATTTTTTAAGTTTATTATTTTTTGTATTAGCTCTATTTTCAAAAGAAACCGCCATATTATTTTCGGTTTTTCTGCTCCTATTTCAATTATCTAATCAATTTAATAGGTGGCACGAGAGGAAAGGCTCCCGATTGATAATATATTTTTTATTAGCATTTATTTTCTTTTTCCTTTACCGTTACGGAGTAGGCGCGGTCACCGCTTCCGAACCTACCTATCACCTACAGCTAAATCCAAAATTAATCTTTAACAACTTTATGTGGTACAGTTTCTGGTCCTTGGGAATCCCAAATTTTTTTCCAGATCACATGAAAAGTATTTTTTTTGTCCCCTTACCTAGTTTTTGGTCTTTTTTTAAAGATTTTAATTTTAAAGCTTATCTAGTTTTTTATATCCCCTATGTTTTGTTACTTTTTACATCAATTATCGTATTGGCAAAAAAGATTATTAAAAACAAACAATTAGTGACTTTGTTTGGTTTCTTCATCTTATCTTTTTGTCTTTTTATTGCACCAACATTACCTACAATCCATAAATGGATGGTGCGCTTGACACTGCCTTTAATTTTTGTGGTCTTAATTCAAGCAAATTTAATTTATCTATTACTCACAAGTGGCAAAAAAACCAAACTTTTGGGTATTGTCATCCTTGTTTTATATTTCTTTTGGAATTTCTTCGGTGTCAAGCTACACGAATCAACCAGCACCTATTTTTTAGAAAATAGAATCGTAAATAATGCTGGCAAATATTTTGAAAAAAACAGAAAAGAAATAGAAAAAACAAAATTTATTTATTTTTTCGATCCTAAAATCGATCTTAATGCTTGGGGAGAATCAAGGAAGCTCGAAAATACTTTTCATGGCCAAAACTTTTTGGATTACTATTTTCCCGGCAAAAAATTAACGGCAATTTGGGGATACAAAGAAAAGAATATTCCTAAAGAAACTTATGTTATTAACTCAGTTGATTTATTAATAGATTAAAAAAGCGAAGATAACAAATTTTCGCGATTTGGGACCTCGAGAATTCGAGGAGGGTTCCCATCGAGTCGAAAATTTCCGTTATCGAGTTTTTTTAATCTGTTATTATATTAATTAAATTAATAATTAATCTTAAATCTATGAAAAATAAAAAAGGCTTTGGTTTTATTCCTCTTTTAATTGTCGTGGCAATTGTTGGCGCCGGAGTAATTGGTTATTCCGTGGTCAATAAAAAATCAGGAGGAAATTCTCTTAAATCTTTAATTCCTGGCAAATTAACTCTCAATAGCAATTGCAAATATAACGATCCTGATCTTTGCCGTTATATTAATCGAGCCTTAAGCGGCGGTTATTTCAAAAGTGATTTTGTTTCAAATAGTGTAAGTACAGACGGTGCAGGCAAAAAGACTAAATCAATGATGGAATTTCAGGCAAACGGCAATATGCATTTTGTAACATATGACAATGATAAGGACGTCATGAATATGATCAGCATGGCTGATGCCACCTACATCAAAGATTACAGCGATGGCAAATGGACAAAAACTAAAAAAGAAACCGGAAAGACTACTAGTCTTTTTGATCCTGAGGCAATGAAAAAAAATGTTGAGGAAGAATTACAAGGAAAAGACGATACAACTACTTATAAGAAAATTGGTAAAGAACAATGTGGTAGTTTTAATTGTTTTAAATATCAAATGATGCTGGCCGATATGTCTGATTCTATTCAATACTTTTATTTTGATGATCAAGAATATTTGATGAGAAAAATGAGAACTGAAGACAAAGATGGATCAGTCAGCGAAACGACTTTTGAATATAAAAAAGTGTCAATCACAGCCCCTACGCCAATAAAAGAAGAAACCGGTATGGGTTTGCCAAATATTCCTGGAGGAAATGAAACTATAAATCAAGATCAGATTAAAAAAATTCAGGAAGAATTAAATAAAAAATTACAAGAATCTGGATCAGACACAACAGAACAACCAACTGTGACCGAAGAATAAAATGAAATATTCGCTTGCTTTGGACATTAAAAACCAAATAGATTATTTGATTAAAAATCTTGATTTCTCATACATTAAATCTCAAAACGTCTACTGTATTCGCTCATATGACGCCAAAACCAGAGCTTACGCCCGCATCTGGGGCATGGCTAAACTTTTTAAAGAAGTTTGTGGTATCGAACCGCATTATATTATCGAAGTCAATGCTAAAAGATTTGACAAATTAAACGAAAGGGATAAAATTAAGACCTTGATTCACGAACTGATGCACATTCCAAAAACTTTCTCCGGCGCCCTTTTAGCTCACCGCGGTAGGTACCACAGAATCAATGACCGGGAAGTGGAGAAAATTTTAAGAAATCTTAATTTTTGATCTACACTCTATTATCACTTCTTTGGGAATAATTTTCAGGGCGAGAGTTATTAAAATTACAGCAAATAAAAAATCATCCAGCTGACCAATAACGGGAATAAAATCGGGAATAAGATCAAACGGCAGGAAAAAATATGCAAGGGCCAACCAAAGGAGAATTTTGGCCAATTTTGGGGTTCTTTTATCTTTCAATACCAACTGATAAACTTTAATTTCTTTTTTAATTTTCGCCATCGCTGATTTTATTTTTTTCATTTACGTTCTATAAATTGATAATAAAATTGTCAGTATTATGGTGGGAAAATTGATATAATTTAGTGGTTTAATTATACAACGCCAGAGTGTTGGAATGGCAGACAAGCACGGTTCAGAACCGTGTGCCTGAAAAGGCGTGGGAGTTCAACTCTCCCCTCTGGCACTTTGGCGTAAATTGGAGGGTTGGCTGAGTGGTCCAAAGCGAGGGGTTGCTAACCCCTTGAGTCGCAAGACTCGCACAGGTTCAAATCCTGTACCCTCCGCATGGCTCCTTGCTTCTTAAAAAAAACCTGACTATAATCAATTTATAATGCATACACATTATAGATTTTTTCATCTCCCCCATCATAAAAGCCAGCCCCTGACTGTTTTAACCATTGCCGCAAACCTACGCTCCTTTCTTTTTGCCTTTTTTTCCCTTTTTTTACCGATTGTTGTTTTTCAGAATTATCTTTACTTGGGTCAACAAAAAGCACTGATTGTTACTTCACTTTTTTTTGTTTTGTTAACTCTGGTTTATCTTTTGTCAATAATCCCAACTACATTTTTAGCATCAAAATTCGGGCTTAAATTTACTTTTTTACTTGCCCAGATTTTTTTACTTGTATTTTTCCTTTTATTGACTAAAAAGATTATATTTATCGCTTTTATTTTCTTTGGTTTTGCTGCTAGTCTTTGGTGGTATTCCTACAATCTTTTTTTTATTGAGGCCAGTGATGAAAAACAATTAGGGAGACAAATTGGAGCGGTGGAAACCGTCAGTGTTTTATCCGGAGTATTGGCACCTTTTTTTGGCGGAGTAATTTTGCAATCCGGAGGAAGTTCTGTTTTTTTCCTGACTGGTTTCATTCTAACCCTAGCTTCTTTATCAATCACTTTTTTCTTAACACCACCAACAAAAATAATTTCAGTTTCACTTGAGGAAAATTTTCACGAAATGGTTAAAAGAAAAAAAGACATGATTGCTTTCTTTGGCGCCGGCGGTGAAGAAACTATTTATACTATTGCCTGGCCAATCATTCTTTATCTGATTTTTAAAAATATTCTCACCATTGCTAAAATCTCAACTCTAATCATGCTTATGGCTGCTTTAGTCTATTACATAAGCGGTCTAATCGTAGATAAATTAAATAAAACTCGTTTGGAAAGAATTGGAGTTTGGGCTGTTTTTTTAAGCTGGATAGGAAAGGCTTCTTTTCAAAACCCTTTTGCTCTTACCCTTTTTGATACCATTCATAAAGTTTTAGGTTGTTTTTTTGTAGTGCCTTTGAAAGTTATCGCTTTTGACCATGCCAGACATGAAAGAGAAAAATATATTGCCTTCAGAGAAATATCTTACCGCATCGGCAATCTCCTGGCCTATGCTTCTTTTTTTGTTATTCTATTTTGCGGACTACCTCTTTGGACGATTTTCATATTCGGCGCCTTCTTCGCCCTTTTACCCCTTGTCATTAAAACCTGAACTTTTATTTTGGCTTCAAAATCTTTTGGGAAAAACCAGAGCTGAGAGTCGGTGACCATCTCATTGGTCTGATGCCGTTTAATGAACTTAAGTTGAAGATTTTTTAGGAAAACCTCAATCTTATTCGATAAGTAATTTAGAATTAATAATTTAGAATTCAAAATTGATTTAGAATTTAGAGTTTCTATTCTAGATTCTAAATTTAATTCTGAATTCTGAATTCTAAATTCTGGATTAATAGCGTTAGGATAAACCTTATAGATCCACTTGTTTGCTCTTAAAAACCGCTGGTAAGTATCTCCTCTATTGATCAGCGGCTTCATTTGCAAAATCTCATGGGCCACGTATTCTGTTTTCTTTCTGTCAGGAACTTCCATTTTCTTTTCATCAAAAAAAAGGTTTAAACACACCTTATCCTTCCATTTTCTATCTTCTATCTTCAAATTTCTATCTTCCATTTTCCATTTTCTATCGTCGCTTTTTCTTCTTATTCTTAAAATTGAGGCAATTAACAAAGCTATCAGCCTTCCCGTCCACAATCTATTTTTTGTCGTAATAATAAACAAGTCTATATCATCGTTTTCCTTGGCATTCATCATGGCTACTGTCCCCGACAACCCCACAAGTTTTATTTGAGGAAAAAAAGAAAGAAGTTTTAAATAAAATTGTATCTTTTTTATCTTTTTCAAAGAATTCTGAATTCTGAATTCTGAATTCCTAATTTTAATACGGTACTCCCCTAGAGTATATCTTACCTCATGTAACATATAACACAAGGCGCTAGAACAGTGTAAATCAAATTTAACTAAATCTTTTTTTTCAACTAATTTATCAATTTCTTTCTGGAATCTTTTTTTGGATGTTTTTTTAGGATAGAACATACGTATTTCTTCAAATGTCGGAGGATATTGAAAGCAGGAAAAGTACTTTACAGCCTTAAGAATCGCCCTTTTCATGCCTTATTCTAACAAAAAACTTGCATATTAATTTTTATTTTGTATAATAACGGCAATGAGCACGTTTATCTCTCTTGAAAATCAACGAGGATTTGACAATTATTGCCTTGCTAATGTTAACACTATAGTTCCAATGTGTGCAGCTTTAAGAGCTTTGGGAAAACTAAAACCAAGAGAATGCCAACTTGAAACAGTCAGTAAGCATTTTCAAGAAACAACATTAGGCCCAGAAATAACTAGTTTGATATGTCAAAACTGCTTTTGTTTTGCTATAGCTTCATTAGCTTTTAGTTCGAGTTAATCAATAAGTATTAATTTTGAAATATTATTCTGACAAACTTAGGTAATCTTGTTATCTGTCTTTTTATTCTCCACGGCTGCCTCACTAATCTAAATAACCATTCAAGTCCTAATCGTTGAATAACCTTAGGAGCTCTTAAAATATCGCCGCTTAGATAATCAAAAGCGCCTCCTACTCCCATACAAACTATGTGATTAAAGCGTGATCTATTCCTCCAAAACCATAATTCTTGTGCCGGCGAACCAAAAGCAGCTAAGATAATATGGGGCTTATAGTCAGCCACTATAGAAAAAATCATGTCTTCTTCTTCTCTTTTTGGATTTTGGATATCTTTGATACCCAAAATTCCTAAAAATTTGCCTTTTTTATAGCTTTGTTGGTAGCACTGAGCAAGTCTAACTGCTAAATTCGGTTTTCCCCCAATTAGCAGCACTCGTAAGCGTATATTATCAGCCATTCTTATAAGCTCTTCCATTAGGCCTACTCCAGTTATCCTCTCCCCAACCTCAATCTTCTTGATTTTGGCCGCCAGAACAACCCCAATACCATCAATTATCTTGATTTGGGCGTCCTTAAGGGCTTTTTTAAACTCAGTATTTTCTTCGGCCATTACTAGATTTTCCGGGTTAAGAGAGACTATATGTAAGCTTTCATTGGGAAAAGCAATAAATTTTTTTATTTTCTCTAGGACTTCATTTTTTGTTTGCTTTTCTATTTCAATTCCAAGTAAATTTTTTTTGCTCATAAAGTAAATTTTACTATAAGTATTAAAAGTAAACAAATTCTAATTAATATTATTTTACCAAAGTTAAAATTATTTGAACAAGTTTTAAGCCTTTACAATAATGTTTTTAGTCATCTTATACCTACTTAGCAATTATCCTATATTCTTTTTACTATATTCTAAATTTAACATACCTCTTTATTCATCGTCGCGCTGCAATGATATTACTAAGTTTATTTGTATAAATAATTATAGGCTTTTATAGTTTTAAATAGAGCTATCTGATAGCTTCTTTAAAGCTACCTAAGTTCTCAATGGCCATTCCTACTCCTCTTATGACACAAAATAAAGGTTCTTCAACTACAAAGGAAGCTACACCTATATAGTAAGTAATATATTTATCAATATTATGAAGAAGAGCCGTACCACCTGATAAAATAATTCCTTTATCAACAATATCGGCCGACAACTCCGGAGGTGTTAGGCTTAAAACTTCCTTAATTCCTTCCAAGATCTGTTTTAAGGGTTTTTGAATTGCTTCATTAATGGTTTTGTCCGATATCTCAATAATTTTTGGTAAACCTGTCTGAAAATCGCGGCCCTTAACTTCCATTGTTCTTTCAGTTTCTGATTTTTCATCAACAAAGGCGTTTCCTATTTTCATTTTAATATCCTCTGCTGTCCGTTCACCAACAATTAAATTGTGCTTTTTTTTCAAATGCATCATAATTGCCTCATCCAGTTTTGTTCCGGCTGTTCGAACCGTTTTATAAACTACCAACTGCCCTAGTGAAATAACTGCCACTTCACTAGTCCCACCACCAAGATTGACAATCATATGACCGGAAGCCTGAGAAATAGGAATTTTGGCGCCAATGGCCGCAGCCAAAGGTTCTTCAATCAAATAAACGTTTGATGCTCCTGCCTGTTTACAAGCAGCCACCACCGCCCGCTTTTCCACCTGGCTTGAACCGCCGGGAATAGAGATCATCACTTCAGGCCAATACACTTTACCCTTTAAGGCTTTTTTAAGGAAGAAAGTAATCATGGCTGAAGTCGTCCCATAATCAGCAATCACACCATCCCTCATTGGTCGAGCCGCCACGATTGATCCGGGAGTACGGCCTAACATTTCCCTAGCATCTTCTCCTACGGCCAGAATTCGTTTATCCTCCAGCGAATAGGCGACCACAGTTGGTTCATTTAAAACAATACCTTCCTCAACAAGATAAACAAGAGTATTGGCAGTACCTAAATCTATACCGATTTTTTTACCGAAAAACATAAAAGATGTTAATTATTATTGTATAATAATCCTTACACAAAATGAAAAACGTTTTTAAGATCATTATTGTCGTTTCTTTTTTCGTCATCTTAGCCGGAATCATCGCATACGCTCGAGGTTATAGGATTGATTTTAAAAAGAAATCTCTTTTACCAACAGGGATTTTAGCCATTTCTTCTTCTCCAAAAGCCGCTAAGGTTTTTATTAATGGCGAACTCAAAGGTGCCACCGATATCAATCTTACTCTTATCCCTGGTCGATATTCAGTAGAAATCAAGAAAGAAGGTTATCTTACTTGGAGTAGAAGTTTTAATTTAAAAGGAGAACTGGTGCTGCCAGTTGAAGCTCTTCTTTTTCCTAATAACCCCTCTCTTTCTCCTCTAACAAGTTTGGGAATTGTAAAAGCTTTTCCACTGGACCAAACCGGAAAAGTTATTATTTTTGCAGATAATAACGACATTACCAAAGATGGAATATATTTTTTTGATGTTAGTAAAAAAATATCTCTTTTTCCACCTTTAAAACAAATTATTTTAAAACAGGATTTGGGATTAAACCCTGATATCAATTTTGGTGAAGCTGAAGTATATTTTTCACCTGATTATAAACAAATGATAGCTGATTGGGGTAAAAATGCTTATTTACTTTCTATCGATGATGAAAACGCTCCACTTGATGTCAGCTACTCTAAAAAAGTAGTTGTTGATGCTTGGGAAAAGGAAAAAGAAATCGAGAAGTTGAAGATCTTTGAAACTTTTCCCAAAGATATGGTAAAAATAGCCACAGAATCATTTAAAATTATTTCCTTTTCACCTGATGAAACCAAGGTTCTTTATCAAGCACGCTTACCAGTCGAGTTAACTCCTGTACTTAGTCCACCTATGATCGCGGCCAATCAAACACAAGAAGAACGAACGTTAAAAAAAGATGCTTTTTATGTCTACGATAAAAAGGAGGACAAGAATTTTAGGATTTATGATCAAGTAGATGATTCTATGCTGTGGTTTCCCGATTCAAAACATCTAATTTTCAAAGAAAATAAAAAGATTGCCCTGACTGATTATAGTGGAGAAAATAAACAAACTGTTTATTCCGGTCCATTTGAAAGCTCTTTCTTTACTACCACCTCTGATGGAAAAATTGTAGTCCTCATTAATCTCAATCCTGACATAAACAAACAGCCGGATCTTTATTTGGTAGGAATTAGATAATTATTTATTCACTGACTCTCGTCGCGAAGATCAATAATCTCTTTAAGGTTGTGCCTGGTGGCCAACAGGTCTGCAGAGTCAAAAATTCCTTATTTGTTTTTCGCGTCAGATATTCAACCCGCAATGGATCAACTACATTTTTACCGATAACTCTATAAACAAATTTCTGCCCCTTATAAATTATATTGACCTCATCTCCCACTTCAAGTTTGTGCAAAAGATAAAAGATGGCATTATAACTACCAACATTCCAAAAATAATCAGTCGAATGGGCAAAAAGGAAAATGTGCCCACCCTCACCTGGAAAAGCAGTCCCCAGAGCTTGAGCTACTCCTTTTTGAAGGATTGGTAAATATATTTTTTCGTCTGAAGAATCAACGTTGGCAAAAACTCTGGAATTGGCACCGATTTTGGGAATGATGACGGAAAAATTAGGATCTTCAGGCGTCAGAAATTCAATCGGCTTGAGATCAAAGGCTTTAGCTAAAAGTCCTTTTGGTTCTTCTGGGGGCTTAACTTTTGTAGTTGAGATAAAATATTGCTTTTTTATTTGCCGATCAATAAAATAACGCACTTCTTCTTTAACCGGAGAATAAAATGTTTTGGCAATCATAAAAATAGAAGAAAGAATAAGAAAGTTTCCGATCGTACGTAATATAAGAATTTTAAGATATTCGCTTCTTTTTATTTGATGAATCTTGTGCCTAACAAGATGAATTTTTTTTAATTTAGTGGCATTATTAAATTTGTTCATGCGCTCCCGAGCGGAATTGGACCACTATCTAACCCTTAGGACGGGCTTGTTCTATCCGTTGAACTACGGGAGCTAGATATATTTTATCAAATCAAGTCGACGATAGAAAATAGAAGATAGAAAAAATCTATTTTCTATTATCTATCTTCAAGATCCACCCTCTATCATCCATCATCTATCGTCTAATTATATTATTTTGTTATAATGTTTCTATGTTTATAGTAATCGAGGGAATCGATGGTGCGGGTTGCGAAACACAAGCAAAAAATCTTCAGAAAATTCTTAAGGAAAAAAATGAACCTGTTTCTTTTATCAAATATCCTGATTACGAAAAAAATATCGGCAAACTCATTAAAGAATTTCTTTATCAAAACAAAAACTTAACAGCAGAACAGCAATTTCTTCTTTATTCCTTACAGTTTTTAATGGATAAACAATGGATCAGTGAAAAGCGAAAGACAGAAACTGTGATTGCTGACCGATATTTTACTTCAGCCCTATGCTTTCAAACCTTAGAGGGAGTGGCTTTGGAAAAAGAATTAAGGTTTGCCGAAGATTTTGGCCTGGAAAAACCGGATTTGGTTTTTTATCTTAATGTCCCACCTGATATTGCCATTACCCGTAAATCAGGCGAGGATAAGGAAAAAAACAGACGGGAAAAAGATTTTGAATTTATCAGAAAAACCTATAAGCAATACGAGGAATTGGTCAAAAACCAAATCTGGACAAAATGGATAAACATTGATGGAAAAAAAGACATTGAATCGATAACAAAAGATATTTATAATACCTTAATATTAAATATTAAAGATCAAAAATCAAAATTACAAAGTAAAATGTAAGAAGTTTTTTTATTTATGGAACAAACACTCATAATAATCAAACCCGATGCTGTCAAGCGCGGCTTGGTCGGAATGATTTTTGAAACTTTTGAAAATATCGGCCTAAAACTAATGATTGCCAAAATGGTCAGACCGGATAAAGAAGTCATCAAAAATCATTATCCCGGTACTTCCGAATGGATAAGTGAAATGGGTAATAAAACATTATCCAGTTTTAAACAGTCAGGGGCAGACGTAAAAAAAACATTTGGGACAGAAGATCCTTTCAAGCTAGGCCAGTTTGTGTACGATCGTTTAATTAAATATTGGATGGAGGGACCGATTATTGTTTCAGTCTGGTCAGGTCCACATGCCATTGAAATAGCCAGAAAAGTAAGAGGCCACACTATCCCCTATCTTGCAATACCAGGAACAATTTTTGCCAATTATTCCTATGATTCTTCTCCATTGTCCGCCGGCTTAAATAGAGCGGTTAAAACCTTCATCCACGCATCTGGTAGTCACGACGAAGCAGAAAGAGAAATAAAATATTGGTTTGATGGAAAAACGGAGTTTAAAAATTACGAACGGGAAGTGGACAAATTATATTTAAAATGATTAAACAAAAAGCTCTGTTAATTATCAAACCCGACGGTGTTCAACGTGGATTAACCGGAAAGATAATAAGACGCTTTGAACAAGTAGGCTTAACTATTATTGGTTTGAAATTTGAGTGGGCCGACAAAGAAAAAATTATTGCTCATTATCCGGAAACCGATACCTGGTTTGAAAAAGTAGGACAACGGACGTTAACTAATTATGCGAAAAAAGGTCTTGATGCCAAAAAAATTTTTAAGACTGATAATGCCATTGCCATTGGAAAAACTGTTAAAAGCTGGTTAATTGATTATGTGCAAGAATCACCAGTTTTATTAGCGGTCGTAGAAGGATATGATGTGATTGAAATCGTCCGTAAACTTTCCGGAAATACCATTCCTCTCTTGGCCGCCCCAGGAACAATCAGAGGTGATTTTTCCCATGATACAATTGATTTAGCCAATGAACAAAGTCGACCATTAAGGAATATTATTCACGCTTCAGATACCGTAGAAGATGGAGAAAAAGAAATCAAAGTCTGGTTTAAACCAGAAGAATTATTTAAATATGAACGGGCGGATGAACACTTAATGTTTAAATAAGCAATGAAAAAAATCTATATAGGGGTTGTCGGTCAGATCGCGGCTGGCAAAGAAGTCTTGGCTGAATACCTCATCAAAAATTATGGCTTCACTACTTTTTCCCTTTCAACAGTCATTCATAAAGAACTTGACAAAAGAGGCGTCAAGGATTTTACTAGAAAAACACTTCAGGATGTCGGCGATGAATTAAGACGGGATTTTGGCCAGGATGTATTGGCAAAAAGAACAATTGAAATTTTGAAGGAAGAATCAAGACCGGTGGTGATTACTGGAATAAGAAATCCAGCTGAAATAGTTTTTTTCAAAAAAATTAAAGGCTTTGTTTTGGTATCGGTTAACTCTAAAAGAAAAATAAGATTTAAACGCGTTTTAAGTCGTGCTAAACCGTGGGATCCAAAAACCTGGAAAGAATTTTATAAAATTGACAGACGTGATTATGGAGTCGGACAGGATAAAACCGGACAGCAGGTAGGAGCATGTCTAATTATGTCCGATTATGTTTTAAGTAACAATAAAGACGTCGGCAGTTTTTATAAACAGATCGAAAAAATGCTGAAAAAAATTCAATGAAAAAAATTCCAAAAAAAGTTTGGATACTTGGATTAGTAAGCCTCTTTAACGACATAGGTTCGGAAATGCTTTATCCTATCTTACCTATTTTTATCACTCAAGTTTTAAAAGCGCCGGTGGCTGTTTTAGGAGTAATTGAAGGAGTAGCCGAAGGCGCATCTTCTTTATTTAAAACTATCTTTGGCCATCTTTCGGATAAATTACAAAAAAGAAAGCCGTTTGTTGCTTACGGTTATATTTCATCTGCCATAGCCAAAACTCTAATTGCCTTTTCTCGGATTTGGCCAGTGGTTTTTTTTGGGCGGGTGCTTGATAAATTTGGTAAGGGTTTACGCACCGGAGCCCGTGATGCACTTCTTCTTGAGGCTGCAAACAAAAAAAACAAGGGGTTAATTTTTGGATTTCACCGGGCATTGGACTCGGCCGGAGCTTTTATCGGGCCATCCATCACCCTTATTTTACTTTTGATCTTTAAAAGAAATATATTTCACATTCTTTATATTGCGATCATCCCCTCTTTTCTGGCCTTATTTTTTTTATCTTTTATAAAAGAAACGACTAAGAAACAAAAAAAACCGGAAAAAATTAAGCTTTTTTTATCTTTAAAAAGTCTGTCGCCAAAACTTAAACTTTTTTTATTAATTATTGCCATATTTACTCTTGGTAATAGTTCTGATGTGTTTTTGATTTTGCGAGCTCAAAACATTGGCCTTAGCTTAACTTTTACAGTTGGAGCTTATATTCTTTATAACTTTGTTTTTGCACTCTTTTCGACTCCGGCTGGAGTTTTGGCCGATAAAATTGGTGCAAAGCGAGTTTTTCTTTATGGAATTTTAATTTATTCGATAGTCTATTTGGGCTTTGCTGTTAATAAAAATCCTTTAATGGTTTATCTGCTTTTTGCCATTTACGGATTATATATTGCTTTTACCGATGGAGTTTCAAAAGCTTTAATTGGAGAATACATAAAACCCAAAGATGCGGGGACCGCTTATGGCGTTTTGCAAACAGTAATTAGCGTTTTTACATTATTTGCGTCCGTGATCGCAGGAATAATTTGGAGTAGGTTTTCTCCCGGAGCTACTTTTATTTTCGGCGCCTTCTGCAGTCTATTGGCCTACTTTCTCTTTCTTATCTTTGCCTAATTCTTAATTGTTAAAAGCCGTAGAGGCGGTGAATGATTTCAAATATCTGCGGTCCCCAGATCATAACAATAATCATTCCTATAACTAAAAATGGTCCGAAGGCAATTTTACTTTTTAAACCTTTCCTTTTTAATAAAATTAAAATTACTCCACCTAATGCCCCAACTATAAAACCTAGATATAAAGCCACCAACCCTCCTTTTAAACCCAAAAGAAAACCTATTATAAAACTTAACTTAACGTCGCCGAAGCCCATACCATTGCCTTTGGTAATTAAAAATAAAAACAAAATCGGCAACATTACTAATAATCCTCCTAAAACCCATTGGCTGAATAACTGTAAAGACAGGTCATGACCTGCTCCTACGAAGCGAAAAAACATACTGAAGATAAACAGCGTCAATTGCATTGAATCCGGAATGATTTGATATTTCAAATCGGCAAAAAAAATGACTATCAGAGAACTGAATATTCCTAAATAAACAGTAAGTAAAAAAATATTATTCTGCCAAAATCTAAGATCAGGAATCATTTTGGCTTTATCAGGATTGGTGATAATAAAATAGACAGCAATAAAAGTAAAACCGGTAATTATTTCAATTATCGGATAATAAAAAGATAGTTTTTTATGGCAAAAACGGCACTTGCCTTTCAAAAACAAGAATGATACGATCGGAAATAAATCATGCCAAAGTATTTGTTGTTGACAATGGTCACAATGAGATCTACCTGTAATAGACTTATTTGTAGCCAGGCGGTCAATCAAAACATTTAAAAACGACCCGATTGCAGATCCTAAAATAAACAAGAATAAAGAATAAAGAATTTTTTCAACCATTTTTTAATGATAACATATCTTAAATTTTATTCGTATCTTAAGGCATTCAGCGCCGATATCTTCTTGGCTCTTTGGGCTGGATAAAGTCCGGTCAAAGCGCCGACTACAAATGAAGAAAGTAAAATAAAAATAATAAAAATAGGAGGAGTATAGGTCAAATCTAAATAACCTTGCCCTTTAGTAATCGCAAAAACAGATATTAAAAAGGAAATAAGTTTGCCCACAGAAATTCCCAATATTAATCCTCCAATTCCGCTGGATAAACCCATGGTCATAGCTTCAGCCAGGAACAAATCCTGAACTTCCGAAGACACCATACCCATGGCTTTCATTCCTCCAATCTCTCTAGTTCTTTCCAAAAGTGAAACTGTCAGAGTATTAAACATACCCAACGATGCAACCCCCAGTGCCACCAATCCTAATAACCCTAATAAAATTCTCAAATTGGCAAAAAGTGATTCGATTTGACTGACAGTATCAACGGTACTAGCTGTTCTGAAGCCAAAAGTTTCTATTTCTTTTCGCACCCCAGGCAAAGATTCTTTTTTGCTTAGAACAACCTTTAATTGAGAAAAGTTTTTAATTGAAAGTTTGTAAATATCAGCAAAAGGAATGTAAAAATAAGCGCTATCAGTATCGTCAGTTACCCCAATAATTTTATAATTAACCTCTGAAGTTAAAACCTTGCCGTCAATTTCCGGCATTAGGCTTTTAACAATAATGAAAGACACTTTGAAATCCTTGCCAATACTCTTATCAACTGGAATATTTAAAAGACTTAAGAAACCTGCAGAAACTACTGCTTGTTCTTCAGGAGGTGTTTCAAAAGCCAATGTTTTGGTCGTTGTTTTAGCCGCTGATCCGGAAGCTTCCAAAGTCACGAATTCCATTCCTGAAGAATCAGTCGCCACTACCGAAGTATCGTAAGTTGCAGATTCTGTCGCCTCACCCAATACATCAGCAAATTTTAAAGTATCACCAATTATTTGTAAGTTTTTTTCTTGTAGGCAAACGGTTTCCCATTTTTGCCGACCGTATTCATCAAGTTTCGGGATTAGAGTTTCATCTTTTGTTTTTTCAAAAAGAGCCACATTTGCTTTAATCCATTTTCCCAAAAATACTTTTCTCTTTTCATCATATCCTTCTCTACCCTTGTTGGTAAAGGGATAATAATCACCTCCCCAAATTTCATCACCCCTTAATCCGCCTTCAATCCTACTGGTATAACCTAATATTTCCGAACTAATATTGCAATCTTTCCAAGCAATGGCAGCTGTTTCCGGATTAATATTAAAATAAACCTGATTTTCACTTATTTTTGAGTTCAATTGTCCGGACGGCATTTGAGTTTCAATACCAGCCACTTCTCCTGTTTCCAAACTTTCACTGGCCTTTGTTTTGGGAAAAATTGAATTACTAGTAAACAATTTTCCCTTAACAAGTTTTGTTTTATTTGAATCAAGATAAGACCTAGATACGGCATAAACCAAAACATCAGTAATGGCTTTGTTATAATTTACCCGACCAACAACAGAAACCATAGGCAAAAGTTTTTCCACATCTTTTAGCTTTTCTATTTTTTCGACAATTTGACGATTTAATCTAAGAGCTGTATTCTCACTAGAAGAGACATCAATCATCCTAAGCTCATCTAAACTAGCCACCTTGCCGATGACCATTTTTTCAATTCCATAACCCAAAGACAGTAATAAAACAATGACGCCCACCCCCAAAGACATACCTAAAATCGTAATTAAAGTTCTAACTTTTTTTGTCATTAGATTTTTATAGCCTAAAGTAATTAAATAGCTTCTTTTTACTTCAGATGAACGTGATTTTTCAATCTTTTCAACTATTATTTCATGTAACTTTTTAAGTCTTTTATCCCAAATAGGAGTAATTTTTTTTATGATAAAGGCAGTATATTTAAACCTATTAAGTAAATCGATCACTTTGCTAAAAAGAAAAAATATTAACAGGATAAAAAAGCCTATGAAAAGAGTAATAATTTTAATTATTTTTGGAAAATTTGTTTTTAACTTAATAAGGCTATCTTTCCAAAAAACCGGACTAATTATATTTTTGAAAATTACAATTATTTTTTCTTTAATTATTTTCATAAATTTAATTTTTTTAATAATTCTGGATCACGCACGTTAGTACTAAATCCGCCTTCTCCATCTTTTTTACCAATAACATTAAACTTTTTTTTCGGCTTGACTTCTTCAACCACTGCTCCATCAACCATGTGAAAAATGTTGGTAGCATATCTTAAGTATTCCAAATCATGAGTTACCATAATAATTGTTTTACCCTTTTCCACCAACTTCATAAAAGTATCCAACAATTCCCGTCCCGAAACAGTGTCTAAATTTCCGGTTGGTTCATCAGCGACGATTAGAATCGGATCAGTGGTCAATGATCGCGCCAAGCTTATTTTTTGCTGTTGCCCCGAGCTTAGCTCGGTTGGTTTATAATTTGCCCATTTAATCATGCCAACTGTATTCAAACAATTTTCGGCTGTTTTTAACATTTCATCATCTGGTATATTCAAAAGATGTAGAGGAAAACAAACATTTTCAATCACGCTTAAAGCCCCCACCCATAAAGGTTGTTGGTAAATCATACCAACCTTGTGCCTCCGATATAAAGCTCGTTCATCTTCCGTCATTGAATAATAATCTTTTCCATCCATCAATATTTTACCTGTTGTCGGCTCCTCAAGCCCCAACAAACAATGAAGTAAAGTTGATTTACCACAACCTGAAGGACCGAATATAATGACAAATTCCGCTTGCTTTATTTTTACATTTATTCCTTTTAATACTTCCACTTGACCATCGCCAATGGTGAACGATTTGTGCAAATTATTTACTTCTAAAATTATGTCAGACATAATAATTATTTATTAACATTCTTCAAAAACCCAAACGTTTTTGATAAATTGTCAACTACTAAATTTAAGGCGTCTTTGGTTGATTTGGGTGTAATTACTACTGTATCAAATGAGTAGGCAATATTATTGGATTTATCCTTGGAAACAGATCTCAAATGATAAATCTTTGAAGGCGTTAGACCGGAAATATTGACTACATGATTATATGTTTGGTTTGTATCTTCTTGAGTACTTTGATTGTAGGTTGCCCCAGTACCTTGTGCATATTCAACTTGGGTACTAGAAGGTTCATCAGTATCCCAACTGACAATAATCTGAGCTTTGGCTTCGTCTCCTACTCCAACAATCGTTGATTCAACACTCAAATTTTGGATTTCTGGAGGCCTCACATCAGCTGAAGTTTTTACTTTTTTAAGTTCTGATTTGGCTTCATTTCCCGCGGCATCTTTGCCTTTAATTAAGATTATATAATCAGTGGCATCAACAAAGTTTTTAATAATCATTTCATGTTTTGTTTTCAAGGCCAGGTTTATTTGGTCGTTAGCTTGTTCCGGATGCGACTCTGGATAATAAGTAGCCACCGAAGAAATTGGCGTGTTGGAAGTCCAGGTTACTCTTAGAGTAGCTGTCGGCATACCGACTACTTGTTGGATTTTAAGAGTAGTTATTTTTGGTGTCGGTAATGTCTGAAAATTATAGTCATCACTGTTGTATGTATTTGATTCATCATCTTCACCAACAATACGGACATGATAAATTGTCCCTTCGGTTAAATTTGCCAACTGTACAGTATATGACGTTTCTGTTTTTGAAGTTGAAATACTTTGCGTCTCTCCATATGAAGTTGTTTTTCCATGCTGAATCGTTGCTTTAGTTGCATTTTTTATAGTAAAGGTAGTGAAAGCTGAATTTATATTTATATTGCTAAAGCTTACAGCCGATACATAAGGCGCTGCATTAGTGGTGAAATTGTATTCGCTTGATGTTCCTTGATTTCCGTCCTCATCAGTCCATAAAACTTTGTAATAATATTTGGTTCCCGGACTAAGATTGCTTATTTTGATTGAATGACTGGTTTCTTGAGTTGAGGAACCCACTTCATTACCATAACTACCAGAGGTTGTTCCGTATTTGACAAATGAATTAGCAGCTCTTGAGGTTGACCAAGTGACAGTCGCACTTTTCGTAAGAACTGTCGTCGCCGGATTAGTAGTTAAATCTGGGGCAGTTAACCATTTTCCAGTAGGCATCAAAGATATGGTTGTGGATGCAGTTGAATATTGATTAGTCGAGTCATAGGCTTTAAGACAGAAATAATAAGTTGTTGATTCAAGATCTTCTCCTCCTAAGGTTGAGACAACATAATTTACTCCAGCTGTAGTTCCGGCCAAAGTAAACTTGGCAAATTCAGTTGAACAATCTGTGGCTGTGGTTGACCCATAAATGGCATATCCGGCAAAACCTGTTCCCGAATCAGTCGGTGGATCCCAAGTTAAACCTACTCTATAAGTTGTGGTGGCTCTAATTGAGTTATCAAATGCTTCGGGATTTAAGGGGATTCCCGGTGCTGTTGTATCAGCAACAAATTCTATTGAGGTATAAGCATTGTAATTAACGTTATCTGCCTCATCGACTGCAACTACATAAAAAACATTTGTTCCATTTATGGTGGCATAAGGCCCTGCGCTTAAATAGCTATTGGTCGTCGCTGTATAATTTAAGGCCGATGGCAGAGAATTTATTGAATATCTGTATTCGGAAATTGATCCTTGATAAGTGCTTGGTGCATCCCAATCAAAGGCAAATGAATTAGAAGTGGAAGTAGCTGGACTTACGGTTAGATTTTGCGGCGCAGTTGGTGATGTACCATTATAATAATACGAAGTTGTTTCATAATCAGAATAATTACCGGCATTGTCTTTACTTCTGACATAAAAAGTATTTACTCCTTCATCAGCAGCAGCAATACCTGTCAGTTGAGTAGCTGTGGTAATTGCTTCTGCATTAGATCCGGCTTTATAAGAATAACCTAAAAATCCTGATGAGGTGGCATTGGAAGTAGTATCTGCGGCAGAAGTCCAGAACATGGTGTAACTATTAGTAGATGTATAAGTTCTGGGATCGGCGACGACTGAAGACGGTGCAGCTGGAGCAACACTATCATATCGATAATGAAAGGGCGACCATTGGGTGCTGTAATTTCCGGCATTATCTTTTGTTTGAATATTCAAATAATATTCTCCATCGGCGCTGCCGTCAGTCGCTAGTGAGGCGGTATATTCGGCGGTTGCTGTAAAAGTACCGGAAGTAGATGCCACTGCATCTTGATTAGTTCCAAAATACGCATAATATCCTAAAATACCAGATCCTGTTGCGTCTGTTGCCCCACTCCATTCAAAATGAGGTGTGGCGTAGTTATACCAAGTATTGTTTAAGATTACTGCCGAATTGGTAGATGTGGTAAATGAATTTAAAGTATCGGCATTAGTCGGTAAAGTTTGATCATTATAATATTCAATACCAATATTGGAAACAGATGGAGTTTCGGCACTTTCCTCACTGTCTAAAGTTACTCTTACTTGAATATATTTTTGGACAGTTGAACTTATATTATATGTATATGTAGTCGAGGCAATTTTTTTAAGATTAATGGCTTCTGCCCAACTAGACCAATCAGCTGAATCAGTTGAAGTTCGGGTTTCAAAAGTAACCATGGTAGCGGATGGCGAAGCTACTGTGGCTGATAATCCGGCAAAACCATAAGGATTACCTAAATTAATTGCTGCAGATGTGAATTTTCCTTGATATTTGTAAGAAGTTGTTATTGAGGGCAAATTTAATTTCCAGAAAGTAGTGTCTGAGTAACCATCAGTTGCATAAGCCGTATTTCCAGGACCATTGGCAATGGCCGCACCACTGTAAGTTTCCGAAGGAGTATTTGGTCCAACAGACCAAGTGTTTGAGGCAACGTCATAAATATAAAATTCAGAAGCTGAAGCGGCTCCACCTGCTAAAATATATATTTTTCCATCTTTATATATTGATCCGCTGGCATAAATTGAAATTGTCGGCGCAGCACTAAGAGTCGTCCATGTTTGTCCGGAAATATTATATTTATAGAAATTGGAATAATTATTGCCACGAATAATATACAAATTATCGCTCCCATCATAAGTAATCGAAGCCCCGTTATTATTACCTATAGTTGCTGGAATGCTTTCGGATTCTGTAGCCCATGTATCTGTAGAAATTGCGTATTTATAAAGAGTCGTGCTGGCAACGCCCCGCAAAAGATATAAAGTATCAGTGCCGTCAAAAACTAATCCTTGGTTGCCTGAAGTGGCGATTGTATTTGAAGTATTGGCTCTCTGTTCCCATTGTTCACTAGCAGAATTATAGCGGAAAAATAATTGGGTTGTATTTGCGCAAACAGCATATAAATATCCATTGGCATAAGTAGCTCCACCTCCAGCATATGTACAAGGAATTGGCGGCAATTTAGACCATTTTTTAGTTGAAACTTTGTATTGCTTAAAATAAGAATTTGCTCCTTGCAAATAATAAACATTGTCTGTTCCGTCAAAAGCGAGAGAAGTATTTATTGCCGGCGCATTAATTAAATATTCTCCGTCACCACCACCTGTCAAATTTCTATCTATACTTAGCGGCGGCGTTTCTGGGAGGATTTTCTGAGTTATCAAATCAAAACGTACAATTGGTCTACTATTGGCAGCATTACTTTGAATAATATAAATATAACGACTGCCGTCATAAGCAACAGCACCGGTCATGGGAGCAAATTCTGTCCCTACAGTTACTTCTGACCATTTTTCAGTCGCAATATTAAATTTCCAAATGTAATGTTTATTGCTATTTTTTAATCCCCAATCATAATAAGTAAAAGCATAAAGGTTACCGCTTCCATCGTAAACTAAATTCTGACTTGGCCCAGTCAGATAATAAGGGGCTAAGGCAATATGATGATCCCAAGTGTTAGTAGAAATTGTATATTTAGCGATATATGGAGTTGATCCAAAATTCGCCCAGATGTTTCCGCTGGCGTCGCTTGCCAATCCAGAACCTGTACTAAATGTAAGTAAGGGGCTTGACAAAGTACTCCAGCTATTTGTTGATATCGTATAAAGCATAAAATCCGCATAACCTCCTCTGGCGACATATATAGTATCTGTTCCAATCATCACGGAAGTTGTTCCAGTCGTGAGAGTTAAAGAAGAAGACGTAAGAGATGTCCAAGTCCCTGCACTTATACTGTATTTATAAAAATCATAATTACCCCCACCCCGAGTGACATAAATAGAATCAGTGCCGTCGTAAACCATGGTTATTCCACCAGTACTTGTTGTTCCCAAAGTTCCCGGCGCTCCGGTTAAAGCTGTCCATGTCGACGTCGTAAGATCGAGTTTATAAAAAGTTGTCGTTCCATAGCCTCTTGCTACATAAAGTGCGCCATTGGCATAAACTGAAGCATTGACATAACCTCGCAGGGCATAAGGAAGAGTCGGTAACTGATAACCAGCCCAAGTACCGTTTTTTTCATGAGTTAATTTTAAAGTCGCGGCAGTTGAACTAACCACATCTGTTTCACTTCCTAAAGATGTAGTTAAGTTAGTTGTTACTTTACTATTAAAATAAAAATTATCATAATATATACTTCCTTGGAAATTGGTTGTTAAACTTTCTTTCCAATAACGCAGAGATGAAAAATAAACATCTCCTGTGTGAAGACCATAATAAGACCCTAAAGAAACTCCATCTTCAAAAAATGACCAGTTACTTCCTTTTCTTATAACTTTAATTGTGTGCCAAGCAGCTTCCGTTGATAATTTCTGTAGAGAAGTTATATTTGAATAAGCTCCTCCAGCGGCCTTCGAATAAACAAAAAACCAACCATCATAACGATATCCAACAAATACACCTGCGGCATTAGTAACGGTACTGTCATCATAAGTACCTAAGAAAAGTCCCCCAACAAAACTGACTCCGTTATCATTTGGCAAATATATTTGTGTTTCAAAAGTAAAGTCACCAGAAACTGCTGTTTTTGTACGGAATTGGTCGGATACGCCGTTATTACCTGAGGTGCGGCCGGCATATTGCATTTGCTGACTTGTCTCAGATATTGTTCCATATCCATCATTTGTTTCCCAAATAGTCGAATCAATTGAATTATCATCAAAAGTATCATGAATGGCTGTGCGAACTGTCGGACCAGTAGCAGTTGAGTTTCCATAATAGAGATAATAGGCATTATCCGAACTAGAATTGGCAATATTTGCCTGAAGTTCAAAATATACAGTCGTTGAGGATGTGTTTAGATTTTCCCAACCTCTTGGTGTATCTATCCAATCAGTGCCATCCCAATAGACAATTCGTAAATCATCTCCGTCTGCCTGCAATTTTTCTGCTGTAATTAAAGTTTCCGTATCCAGACTTGTAACTGAAGCAAAATCACCTTTATAAGCCGTTGACCCTGAAGTATTACTTACGGTAATTTGTTTACGATACAAAAATTTTGTATTCCACCAGGCAGAGGTTGAAGCAACTGCGTTTTCTAAAGTCCCATTTTCAAAAGTGCCTTGAGTTGAAATTGTAGAGGTCGTGGTCGGTGAAATTCCTGAATAAACATAAGTGAATCCTGTTGAAGCCGAAGAAATATTTCCTGATTTATCTTTAGCTTTTATACGCAAATAGTAATTAGTACTATCTGTCATACCGCTTGCCACGGTATAATTTGTCGTATATTGATAAGCTCCTAGGGTTTCCGGGTCAGCCGAAGCGTTGGATCCGAAATATACATAATAACCTTCTATACCGCTTAAGGCATCAGTCACACCTTCCCAAGAAAAATATGGATTACGATGGCTGTAAGTTGACCCTGAAGTCAAGGCTGTCCCTCCACTTGCCGAATAACCGGAGACTGCAATGGCTGAAAGATCCGGCGCAGTTGAATCTGCATTATAATTAATAGTAAAGTCAGAAACTGTTGGTGTAACTGTACCATTACCAGTCATATCAATCTTCATCTGAACATATCTTTTTCCATCGACTCCTATAGCTGCATCTTTTGTCAAAGTAGACCAGGCGCTCCAAAGATTACCATAATCTGACGTCCGTATTTTATATGTTACAGTTGTATTTTCTGGCACTGTATCTGTAGCAGTAAATGTGCCAAAAGATGAAACAGCTGTTAAATCATAAGTTGGCGAATACCATGCACCTGTTGTTTTGTAAATAGCTCCACTTGTATTTGGCGTATACTTCCAAAAACCTCCGCTTCCATAATAACCCTGCAAAGCATAAAGATTACTACCTGCCCAGGCGATATAACCTCCGCTCTTCATTATTTCCGGCGCATCAGTAATCCTAATCCAATTGTCCAGTGAAATTGAATAGCGGTAAAATTGCCTGCCATAAAGATCAGTGTCTCCTCCAACTGCTGCATAGATTACATCTCCCCCATCATAAGTCAAACCACCTCCATAATACGAACCAACTGGAAGACTTTTCATTCTTGTCCAAGCATTTGCTGTTTCATCATATCGCCAAAAACCACCACGGTTATACCCCTGTAAGGCATAAATATAATCGCCTGCTTTTACCAAACCTGCCCCCCTATAAACTCCTTCTGGAGCAGCTGTTTTAGTAGTCCAAGAATTACCAGTAATATCATATTTATAAAAAGTAGTTACTCCTGCGCCTCTTAATGCAAAAATACTGGCTGATCCCGAAGCAACCATAGCACTACCTTGTAAAATCGTAGCTGGAGATGAAGAAAGAGTAGACCAACTATCTCCTGGAATACAACGGTAAAATCCTGTACCATTAGTTCCTCTATTCGCATAAAGATAAGTACCATCCCAAGCAACACTTGTTCCGGCATAAGCAGTCGCTGGTAAAACAGAAAGAGTTGACCAGGAATTTGTTGATGCCGTATATTTATAACAATCAGTCGTGCTATTGCCGCCACGGCATAGATAAAGATTACCTGAACTATCTCCGACTAAATTTTGCGCGGCATCTCCGGCAGGCATAAGTGTGGGTCCAGATAAGGTATCACTCCAACTGTTTGTAGTCGGATAATAATACCAAAAATTGGTATAACCGCCATAAAAAATAATTCTCTGGCCGTCAGAATCATAGACGGCACTATTATAATTTGTATAACCTGGCATATCTGTCGCTGTATCCCAAGAATTGCCACTGATTGAATAACGATAAAGAGTTTTATAGCCGTTACCTCGAGGAATATAAATATAACCATTAGCTAAAACTGAATCAGAATTTGTATAAAATGCTCCATCTATCGGTGCATCAGTCATCTTGGTAAATCCACCATTGATTGTGTCATATCTATATAAACGGTCTGGACTTGACCAGCTTGTGGCTATATAAAGATATTGACTACCATCATAAGTCATAGAGGTATGTCCGGTTGTATCAGCATAAAATGTAGTGTTTTGGATTGTCTCCCAAGTGTTAGCAGTCACGTTATAACGCCAAAAAGTATAAAGTCCACCATAACCAGGAATAGCATAAATGTAATTTGTCGATCCTGCTACATATTCTAAAGCAGCTCCATTTCTCACTTCATATGGTGGATCAGCTAAATAACTCCAAGTATCTGTGGCAATATCGTATTCTAAGAAATGCTTAAAAAGCCAATTGTAGGCAGTTGAATAACGAGCAGCAAAAGCATAGATTTTTGTACTTCCATTTGTAGTTAAATCACCAACTTCATAGACACCATTTGGAACAAAAGCCATTTCTTTCCACTCTCGCGAATCAAGATCATAACGCATAAATTGACCTGAAAGCCTGTTTCTCAACATATAAATAAATCGGCCCACCTTAACCATAGAGGTTTCCGGATAATTATAGAGATTCATATCAGCCGATCCTGAAGCATCCCAGCTTCCCAAATCCAGCTGAAGTTTCATGTCGCCAGACGAGGTGGCAATGTCAACTTCATTAAATTCAAATTTTCCCGCTTGCCAATCAGCTTGAGTTGTTTTTGTAAGAGACGAGGCAGCTTGAACTTCTTGAGGTTTAGGTTGCCAAGAAAATAAACCTAAAGGTAGATTGATAAATATAATAGTAAAGACAATAATACCTTTCTTTACGATGATTATAAATTTTTTAATTTGTTTCCTCATTATCCTAGTAGCTCACTTGTAATTTTTAATAGCCTGGTTTGGCTAATTAATTTGATATTTAATTTCCACTTTAACCCTCTGCCGTCATCTGACTTTCCCCAAGGAATGACTAAATGTTCACTTCCGACAATTTGTCTGGATAAAGATGAAAAAACTCCACCCAACGCTTTTCCTTCTTTCCCTATCTGTTTTTTTGAACCAACAGAAGAGATAATGGCTCCTTTACTTTTTGCCAAAAGATTAAGGGCCTTGAGTTGCGACGGACTAAGATGGTGTAACCTACCTTCAATAGAATCCATAACTGCCACCACTATGACATTATTTTCAGTATATATAGACTACTCGTTCTATGTCAAGTACAGTTTGTATTTATTCTATTATTTCTATAATGTCTATTATTTCTATTACATGCACTTTTATAGGCAGTTTTTATTTTTCTATAACATTTCGTGTGTAAGAATAGTTTAGGTCTTTGTGATAGTGTATTTTCTTTAAAATTTATTGAACAATTCTTATAAGACAGCTTGGTATTTACAATTGAATTTTGCGCTACTATAATTAACCTTTATTAGATCCATGAAAAAAATATTCTTAGTTTTTTTGGTAATATTTCTGTCTTTTTTTGCCGGTTGTCAGTATAAAAACCATCAACAAAAACCAATAAGTGACAGTACTTCTTTTTTTGCAATAAGGTCTTCAAAAAACAAATGGACAAATCCGCTCATAGACTGTGAGGAATATAGCACCGATTACAATGTAAAAATAAATTCCATGAAACAAAAAGTCAATGATTTAGTTTCTGATTATTCCAACGACCTTGATGAAATTGCCGTTTATTATCGTGATCTAAATAACGGTCCCTGGTTTGGGCTTAATGAAAAAAACCAGTTTGCCCCGGTTAGTCTTTTAAAAGTACCAGTAATGATCGCCTATTTGAAACAGGCAGAAAGTGATATCAATCTCTTAAATAAAAAAATTATGTTTAATGGAAAATATTCGTCCGATGAAAATATCGAAGAAAAAGACAGATTAATTTTAGGAAAAGAATATACTATTGATGACCTGATATCTCGCATGATTACTCTATCTGATAATGTTGCCTTTGGTCTGCTTCTAGATAATATCGATTCCAAATATATTAAATTAGTCCATGAAGAGCTTGATATCCCTTACCCTAATCAATCAACTCCACAGGATTATATTACTGTCAAAGCCTATGCCGGACTTTTCCGAATCCTTTATAATGCCACTTATTTATCTCGAGAAATGTCAGAAAGAGGTCTTGAATATTTAAATAAATCTAATTTTAACCTTGGGATTAAAGAAGGATTGCCAAAAAATATACCTACTGCTCTTAAATTTGGATATAGAGAAAAACAAGCTAATGATTCGGTTCAATTTCACGATTGCGGCATTATTTATTTTCCCAAAAAACCATATCTCCTTTGTATTATGAGTAAGGGAAAAGATCGTGACCGATTAGTTGAAGTCGTCGGAAAAATCTCCAAAACTATTTACTATAGCCTATCCCAATAGGCTATGTCGACCGCTTCGGTCAGATTTCTTTTTTAAATTACTTTATTGATAATTACTAATTACTGATTACGCATTAAATAGAAATACGTAATTAGTAATGAATAATCAGTAATCAAATAATTTTAAAATTCAAAAAGATTTTCCTCGAAGTCTTTTTTCTCAAACGGCCCGATTAGGGCGAAGTTTAATTTGGAAGGCGTAAAAATTTCTTTGGCCAATGTCACTACTTCTTCTTCGGTTACTTTGTCTATTTTGGTAATTAATTCTTCCGGTTTTTCTATTTTTCCTTCAAGTATTTGTTTTGTTCCAAAAAATGAGGCAATATTAAATGAATCTTCCATAGATAATAATAATCTTCCTTTTAAAAGTTCTTTGGCTTTTTTCATTTCTTCTTTGGTGATTTCACCATTAGCGATTTTTCGTTTTTCTTTCAAGATGGTTTCAATTGCTTCTTTGACTTTGCTTAAATCATTGGTAACTCCAGCTTGAGTGACTAAATTACCGACATCATGATAAAGTTCACGACCGGTGGAAATATAATAACAAAGTCCGCGTCTTTCCCTGACTTCAATGAAAAGGCGCGAAGACATTCCCCCACCCAACATGGCAGCTAAAACGGTGAGGGCACTTTTTCGCTTATCGAAAAACGAAAAAGCGCGAAAGCCCAGACAAAAATGGGCTTGTTCGGTTTTTTTGGTTTTAATAAGTATCTGTGGTTTTGTCTGATTTTCATCAACTTTGATAAAGCTGCCTTTTTTTCCATCTTGCCACTGCCCAAATTTTTTTTCAACTATTTTTAAATAGTCTTCAATCGATTTTTTATCTTTACTTAAACCACCAGCCACAACCAAAACTGCATTTTTGGGATGATAAAGTTCACCGATATAATCGGTAAAAGTTTGCCTGTCAAAATTTTTGACTGTCTTTTTTTCTCCGGCAATATCATAGCCCAATGGATTATTAGGATAAAGCAAATTTTCAAAAACATCGCCTACTTTGCGATACGGCATATCTTCATAAAGATTTATTTCTTCGGTAATGACACCTTTTTCTCTATTTATTTCTTCGGGTACTAAAAGCGGATTTAAAACCATGTCGGAAATAACATCAAGGACGGTTTCAAAATGATTAGTTGTCGACTTGATCCAATAACCAGTGTGATCTTTGGAAGTAAAAGCATTAAAGACGCCACCCAAACCCTCGACAGTTGAGGAAATAATAAAAGAGCTTGGATATTTTTTTGAACCCTTAAAAGCCATGTGTTCAAAAAAATGAGCAATACCATTATTAATTTCGTTTTCATATCGTGATCCGGCACCGACCATAAGAAGTGTTGTTAAAGTAGGAAAAGTTTCCGTGTCGATGAATATGACTTTTAAGCCGGTATTAAGCGTATAAACTTTTGGCTCCATGCCCCTATTTTACTCCAAAGGCTTGTTTTAAACAATAGGGGAATTTGCTATACTTAATTTTATGGATAAAATTAAGGCTATTTCAATTTCTAAGCTTCTAACCTTTGAATTTATTATCTATTTAGCTTCGTTTGCCATTCCTTTTAGCCTTACTGGACCTCAAATCCTAGTTGGTTCTCTAGTTAATGCCCTGCTTTTTTGTGCTAGCCTCAAATTAGACAAAAAAAACCTCATTTTAGTCACGGTTTTACCCAGTCTGGCTGCCTTTTCCCGGGGCCTGATTTTCGGGCCGGCAACGCTTTTTTTATTTTATTTTTTACCTTTTATCTGGGCTGGAAATTTTATTTCAGCTTTAATTTTCCAGCAAAAAACAATTTCCATTCCTCTCGTCCGTATCATTTTAGCTTCAATTGTAAAAGCAAGCTTTTTATATTTAGTTGCCCAAATTTACTTTGCTTTTCATATCGTGCCTAAAATTTTCGTAACCTCTATGGGAATAATTCAACTTGTGACGGCATTAATTGGAGGCTTAATTACTTTATTAATTTCTAGAAAAGAGCTCGAAAACGAAAATTTTTAGCTCGATGGGAACCCTCCTCGAATTCTCGAGGTCTCAAATCGCAAAAATTTGTTTTCTTCGCTCTTTCTAACTTTTCAATATATATAAATGAAAGAGGGTACAGAATTAATATCGCTTTTGGAGAAAAAGGAAAAATTGGTGGCTATGCTCGCCCCTTCTTTCCCGATTGTTTATCAATACCCAAGCATTATCGGCAAACTTAAGCGGCTGGGATTTTCGGCCGTAGTTGAGGTCTCCGCTGGAGCTGTAAAAACTAACGAAGCCTTGACAAAAGCTATTAAAGAAAATCCTGACCAGCGTTTCATTACCAGTCCCTGTGCCAGTTTTGTTAGGTTCATAAGAAGTAGATATCCTCATTTAGATAAATACCTAGCTTATACGGTTGATTCGCCCATGGTCGCAACTGCTAAAATAGTAGCTGAAAAATACCCGGGTTTTAGACCGGTATTTATCGGCCCCTGCAACGTCAAGAAGCTTGAGGCTTCAGAAGATTATAAAAACCTAAACATATTGGTTTTGACTTTTAACGAAATGAGTGAGGTTTTTAGTCACTTTAATATTAATGATGATCCGACTGACCAAAATTCTAAATTCGATATCGAAGCAAAAGAAACCAGACTTTACCCTATTTCAGGAGGTTTAGCCCAAAGCAGTGGAGCAAGAGAACTTTTGAGTGAAGATCAAATCCAGGTAGTTTCTGGTCCAAAAAACTGCGTGCAGGCAATTGAGAATTTTGAAAAGAATACAAACGTTAAATTATTAGATATTCTTTTTTGTGATGGCGGCTGTATCAACGGCTCCGGCATTTCAAGTCCTCTTTCAATTGAAGAGAGAAGAAAAAAGATAACTGATTATTGGACCCAAAATCCCTAATTTTTCTTCGTTATCTTATTTAACCAGGGAGTAAGATAAATCAAAAGACCCGTAACCAACATTATCATTAAGGTAATCGTAAAAAATGGGCTTAGCTGATTATGAACATACCTTATCATTCCTAAATCAAGAAAAGTGATTTTTGCAGAAATAAATGGATATTTTAAAATAATTCCGGAAAATGCCATGATAATTGAAAAGACCGTGATTATCAAAACAAAAATTCTATGTATTTTTCTGGTAAAAATAATAAGTTTAATCATCTTCTTGTTCTTCAAAAGAACTGGTATTTTTAAGTTGATTTAAATTGTTTTTAATATTTTGATTTTGACCTGAATTTATTTGTCCGTTTAAAAAACCCAAAAGCATTAAAGAATGTTGCCTGTCGGCTAAAGATGAATGACTACCCTGCCCGCCTTTAGTTAAGAATTCTTGTGTCATATCCTGACCGCAATAAGAATATATGGTGGCGCCACCGCCTGGGTGCAAATTAATATATTGGGTGACATCGTAGACGTTATTATTGACGATTACCCAACAATCTGTTTGTGAGTTATGTTTTTGGACTTCCGAAAGAGAAAGAGTTATTTTGTCTTGAGAAATAATTGGACTTGGCAGTTTTGATTTATATTGCTGGCCGTAAAATATCGTTAAAATTATCACTAATATTGTTCCTAAAAATCCCCAAATTAGCTCTTTTTTATTCATTTTAAAAGCGAATTTAAATAAGTATAGCACACGCTCCTTTTTCCACCAACTAATGAGATTGATTAGATTAATATGCTATAATATGCTCTGAACTCATAAATTATGAGTAAATATGGTTAATGTCGATCGAAGACATAGATCACCTAATCCTAATCTCTTACGAAAAGCGGCT